>Ga0265798_10000001_pt1 | contig 869805 bp, 772 predicted proteins | sample P3T30metagenome_FD_192430 | JGI IMG/M metagenome (GOLD analysis project Ga0265798, IMG submission 192430) | Plant litter microbial communities from East Loma Ridge, Irvine, California - P3 T30 | ecosystem: Environmental > Terrestrial > Plant litter > Unclassified | place: USA: California...
TAAGGATGGGGTCAACAGGGTTATACATTCAAATGAGTGGAATTGGGTACCGACTAAGAAAAGAAAGAGAACGTCTGGGGCTGTCTCAGCGTGCCTTCGGTGAAATCGGTGGTGTGGAAGCGAACGCGCAAGGCAAGTATGAAAGCGGTGATCGCGCGCCCAAGGCTGATTATCTCGCCGCTGTCGCAGCCAAGGGCGTGGATGTGCTCTATGTGCTGACCGGAAAGGCTACTCCGGTGCCGGTCGATAACCTCAGTGTTGCCGAAGAAAAGGTCCTGGGCAGCTACCGAGTGCTGGACAAGGAAGATCAGGATGCTATCAGGCGATTAACGACTACTATGGCCGAGTTGTCCGCTTCCTATTCGACGACCGACAAATCCTCTGAAAGCTGATCAGGCCGTTGGTCTGGAAGCGATGCCGCTTTTACATTCAATAACGGGTGACAGCTATTTGCATACTGTACCCGGTCGTTCACCCGGAGCAGGGCTCGCCAGAGCTTAAGCTGGGTAGTTTTAACCTGTGCCTGCTTAAACCGAAACAGACCCTAGGTCTGTGTCGCTGTTTTTGTTATGGTGATTGTCATTCGTTATGTCCGTTGCGCGAGGTGTCTGCTTGATTAGGGTGCTAGTTGTCGATGACCATGATCTAGTTCGGACAGGCATCACTCGCATGCTGGCCGACATAGATGGCCTGCAGGTTGTAGGTCAGGCTGATTCGGGCGAAGAAGCCCTGAAAAAGGCCCGGGAACTGAAGCCCGACGTGGTATTGATGGATGTCAAAATGCCAGGCATTGGTGGGCTTGAGGCCACTCGCAAGATGCTGCGCAGCCATCCGGATATCAAGGTTGTGGCCGTCACTGTCTGCGAAGAAGACCCTTTTCCGACTCGTCTTCTGCAAGCTGGCGCTGCCGGGTACATGACCAAAGGCGCCGGCCTTGGTGAAATGGTTCAGGCCATTCGCCTGGTGTTTGCCGGCCAGCGTTATATCAGCCCGCAGATCGCCCAGCAGTTGGCATTGAAATCGTTTCAGCCACAGGTCAACAACTCGCCTTTCGACCTGCTCTCCGAGCGTGAGATACAGATTGCGTTGATGATTGTCGGTTGCCAGAAGGTCCAGACCATTTCCGACAAGCTATGCCTGTCGCCCAAAACCGTGAATACCTACCGTTATCGAATCTTTGAAAAGCTCTCTATCAGCAGTGATGTCGAGTTGGCTTTACTGGCTGTTCGTCACGGCATGGTGGATGCCAGCGCCTGAACATGACCCAGATATTTGATCCAAGTGCATTTCTTTCGACCTGCAGCGGTCGTCCCGGCGTCTATCGGATGTTCGACGCCGAAGCGAAGCTCCTGTACGTCGGCAAAGCCAAAAATCTCAAAAAACGCCTTGCCAGCTATTTTCGCAAGACCGGTCACGCGCCCAAGACCGGCGCGCTGGTTGCGCGTATCGCGCAGATCGAAACCACAATCACCGCCAATGAAACCGAAGCGCTGTTGCTGGAGCAGACACTCATCAAAGAGTGGCGGCCTCCTTACAACATTCTGCTGCGCGACGATAAGTCTTATCCGTATGTCTACCTGTCGGACGGGCCCTTTCCGCGTCTGAGCATCCATCGCGGATCGAAGAAGGGCAAAGGTCGGTACTTCGGACCTTATCCAAGTGCTGGTGCCATTCGTGAGAGCCTGAGCCTGCTGCAGAAGACCTTCCAGGTTCGTCAGTGCGAAGACAGCTATTTCAAGAATCGCAATCGGCCTTGTCTTCAGTATCAGATCAAGCGTTGCAAGGGGCCGTGTGTGGACCTTGTAACGCCCGAGGTCTACGCCGAAGACGTTCGCCACTCGGTGATGTTTCTGGAAGGTCGCAGCAATGCCCTGAGTGACGAGCTGAACGCGACCATGGAAAAGGCCGCGATGGCGCTGGATTTTGAACGTGCGGCTGAACTGCGTGACCAGGTCGCGCTGCTGCGTCGTGTCCAGGATCAGCAGAGCATGGAAGGTGGTACGGGGGATGTCGACGTAGTCGCTGCGTTCGTCAACCCGGGCGGTGCATGTGTGCACTTGATCTCGGTTCGTGGTGGGCGCGTACTCGGCAGCAAGAATTTCTTCCCGCAGGTGGGCATCGAAGAGGAGGTCGGTGAGGTCATGTCGGCGTTCCTGGCGCAATACTTCCTCGGCGGCGTGGATCGCGAATTGCCCAGCGAGGTCATCGTCAACGTCGTCAACGAAGACTTTCCTGCGCTGATCGAGGCCATCGAGGAATCTCGCGGACGTGAAATGACCATCAGCCACCGGGTGCGTGGCACGCGGGCACGCTGGCAGCAACTGGCCGTCACCAACGCCGAGCAGGCGCTGGCGGCACGTCTTGCCAACCGCCAGCACGTGGCATCGCGCTTTGAAGCGCTGGCCAAGGTGTTGAATCTCGACGAGCCACCGATGCGTCTTGAGTGTTACGACATCAGCCATTCCAGCGGCGAAGCGACCGTTGCGTCCTGTGTAGTGTTCGGCCCTGAAGGACCGATCAAGTCCGACTACAGGCGGTTCAATATCGAGGGCGTGACGGCCGGCGATGACTACGCCGCCATGCACCAGGCACTGACCCGACGCTACAGCCGCATAAAGGACGGGGAGGGCAAGTTGCCTGACGTTCTGCTGGTTGACGGCGGCAAAGGCCAGATGTCCATGGCGCGTGACGTGCTCAACGAGCTGGCGGTGCCGGACCTTATCCTGCTGGGTGTGGCGAAAGGTACAACCCGCAAGGCCGGCTTCGAAACCCTTTATCTGAATGATGCAGCTCATGAGTTCACATTGCCAGGCGATTCGCCTGCGCTTCACCTTATCCAGCAGATTCGCGACGAGGCTCACCGCTTCGCAATCACCGGCCACCGTGCGCGACGTGGCAAGACACGCCGCACCTCTACGCTCGAAGGCGTTGCCGGTGTAGGGCCAACCCGCCGCCGTGACCTGCTGAAACACTTCGGTGGATTGCAGGAACTGTCCCGTGCCAGCGTGGATGAAATCGCAAAAGCGCCGGGAATCAGTAAAAAGCTCGCAGAGTCGATTTATGCAAACCTGCACAGCGAGTAGAATGCTCGCTCACCTCGTAGCCAGTTGTGCCGATGAATATCCCTAATCTGATTACCGTACTTCGCGTTTTACTGATTCCGATCTTCATATTGCTGTTTTACATGCCTTACCACTGGAGCTATATGGCAGCCAGTGTCGTCTTCGCCTTCGCCGCTGCGACGGACTGGCTGGATGGTTATCTGGCGCGTCGCCTTGAACAAAGCACGCCATTTGGTGCGTTTCTCGACCCTGTGGCCGACAAGCTCATGGTCGCCGTGGCGCTGGTGCTGCTGGTACAGGCGCATGCCAACCTGTGGCTGACGTTGCCTGCCGCTGTGATCATCGGGCGCGAGATCGTTATTTCGGCACTGCGTGAGTGGATGGCTGAAATCGGTGCGCGTGCTCAGGTCGCGGTTTCGAGCATGGGCAAGTGGAAAACGGCTGCTCAGATGCTTGCACTGGTCATCCTGCTGGGCAATCCGCCCGCCATCACGATCTGGGTAATTCTGGGTTATGCATTGCTGCTGGTGGCAGCAGGGCTTACGTTGTGGTCGATGGTCCAATATCTGAGGGCTGCATGGCCTCATCTGAAAACCACTGCAGAAAAAAAATAAGTTTTTGAATCAAGGGGTTGACGGCGCAGTTTCAAACGCTAGAATAGCGCCCGTCACCAAGACGATGCGGGAATAGCTCAGTTGGTAGAGCACGACCTTGCCAAGGTCGGGGTCGCGAGTTCGAGTCTCGTTTCCCGCTCCAAATATTGCGCTGCAGAGTTCCATTGAATTCTGTAAGTGATTGAAATCAGGGCCTTTAGGCCCTTTTTTCGTTCCCGCGGGAACCACTGAAATCCAGCTCCATCCAGTGCTTTTAAGTCCCGATCTAAGTCCCGAATGAGGATCTTGGATTTGGATGTGCACTGAATCGGTTTTTTGCTGGAGCAGCTTGGATAGCGAGACGAGCATCTGTCCCTGACTCTGTTCAGGAGCTCGCGATGGCACTCTCGGATACGACCGTTCGGCAAGCCCGAATCACCGGCAATGACTACACGATGGGCGACACGGATGGGCTTGCGCTCAACGTGACCGCGCGCGGTGGGAAAATCTGGCGTTTCAGATATTACTGGGCGGGCGTGCAGAAACGCATGTCTCTCGGTAGTTATCCGCAAATCAGCCTTAAAGAAGCCCGTGCCCGACGTGATGAAGCTCGCGCCTTAGTCGCCCAAGGCATCAATCCCTATGAACACCGTAAACAACAGCGTCGTGCTGTTCGTTTTGCGGCAGAGCATACCTTTGAGGCCGTGTTCAATCAGTGGGTTGAGTTCCGCAGGCTGAGCCTGAAGGAGGGCCGCCAGAGTACGCTCTCGCAGATCTTGCGCGTCTTCAACAAAGACGTCTTGCCCCTACTAGGTGGGAGGTCTATCTACGATATCAATCGTCACGATCTGCTGGATCTACTGAGCAGGATCGAACAGCGCAAGGCCTTAACGACAGCTGAAAAATGCCGGACCTGGTTCAACCAATTGTTCCGCTATGCGCTGGTGAAAATCGAGGGGCTGGAACACAACCCGGCTTCAGACCTAGATGTGGTCGCACTCCCCAAACCTCCTGTGACGCACAATCCATTTCTCCGAATGGACGAGCTCCCGGCATTGATGGCTGCTCTTCGAAACTACGGTGGCGCCAATCAAACTCGGCTTGGTCTTCGGTTGTTGCTGTTGACCGGTGTACGGACCGGCGAACTGCGGTTGGCGACACCCGACCAGTTCGATCTGGAGAAGCGCTTGTGGGTCATACCGGCGGAAGTGGTGAAACAACTCCAGCTAGCGATGAGGAAAACCGGGAAGCAGACCCAAAACGTACCGCCTTATATTGTGCCGCTGTCGGTTCAGACTCTGGAGATTGTGCGTCACTTGCTGGACCAGGTTGTTCCCGCGCAGCGCTACTTGTTTGCGCATCGAAGCGATCTGAGCAAGCGTATCAGCGAGAACACGCTGAATGGCGCGTTGCGTCGGATGGGGTAGGCTAAGAGGTTTCTCACGCCAGCCGGTTGCACTACGTTAAGCTACTTTTCCCCCATTCTCGGAAATGCCTAATGCTTCATAAACAGCTCGTCCGGCGCTTGGATCTAGTGACACTGCAGTTGTTTGTGGCCGTCCACGAGGAAGGCACATTGACGCGCGCTGCGTCGAGGGAATCCATCGCGGTTTCGGCTGCCAGCAAGCGTTTGGTGGAGCTTGAAGTGGTATTGGGCATATCCTTGTTTTCGCGCACTGCGAAAGGGATGACGCTGACGGCGGCGGGCGAAACGCTATTGCACCATGCCCGTCGTATGCTGACCGAGGTCGAGAAGGTCGGTATTGAGGTTGGAGAGCACTTGCAGGGGCTGCGTGGCTACGTTCGCATGCTTGCCAATCTCTCCGCGATCATCCAGTTCTTACCGGAGGATCTGCACGATTTCGTGTTAAGTCATTCTCAAGTGAAGGTTGATCTGGAAGAGCGCCCTAGTGATGGGGTGGTTCAAGGCATCATCGACGGTGTGGCCGACGTGGGTATTTGTTCGATGGAGAGCGATGCGCGAGGTCTCTTCAGTGCGCCCTATCGCCACGACCGGCTTATCGTTGCCATGCGCAATGACCATCCGCTGGCAAACTGCGAAGAAATTGCATTCTTCCAGACTCTGCAATACGACCAAATAGGCCTGCACTCCGCCAGCTCCATCAATAACCGTATTCACGCGGCGGCGAAGGCGTTAGGCGAACCCTTACGCCTGCGTATTCATGTTCCGGGTTTCGACGCAGTGTGCCGTATGGTCCAAGCCAACATGGGTATCGGCATCCTGCCACTAAAGGCGTTTGAGCTATTTGGAAGAGGGTTGGGCCTTACAGCGGTGCACCTCAGTGATGAGTGGTCTTACCGTACGCTAATGTTGCTGGTACGTGAGCGCGAGTCCTTGTCGCCGGTCAGCCAGTTGTTATTTGACCATCTGCAGCAATCCCGACCTTGAATCATTCGTTCGCGAAACGCGAACGCCCCTTTCCTAATTACCGTTGGATTACGCAGGCATCTGTCCTCTAGTCTTGGCTCAAACTCCAAGAAACAAGAGGACGTCCCATGACTGCTCTAAGCGGTATCCGCGTAATCGAAATCGGTACTCTTATCGCTGCCCCTTTTGCTGCTCGCATAATGGCGGAGTTTGGCGCTGAGGTTATTAAGATTGAGACGCTGGGGCAGGGGGACCCCCTTCGGAAATGGCGAAAATTGCACGAAGGCACCTCCCTCTGGTGGTACCTGCAATCGCGGAACAAAAAGTCCCTAGCTCTGAACCTCAAGTCCCCCGAAGGCATAGCTATCGTCAAGCAGCTGGCGGAGAGCGCTGATGTTTTAATTGAGAACCTGCGTCCTGGTGCACTTGAGAAATTGGGCATTGGTTGGGATGTCCTTCATGCGCTGAACCCAAAGCTGACGTTGGTGCGGATATCAGGTTATGGCCAATCGGGCCCTTATCGTGACCGCCCTGGTTTCGGCGCCATCGGTGAGGCAATGGGGGGCATTCGGTACACCACCGGCACTCCCGGGATCCCACCGGCACGCGTCGGCGTGAGCCTTGGCGACTCCTTGGCTTCGATGCATGCGGTCATCGGCGCACTGATGTCGCTCTTGCGGGTCAAGACGGGGCAGGGCGAGGGGCAAGTGGTGGACGTATCACTGGCAGAAAGCGTCTTCAACGTGATGGAAAGTCTCGTCCCCGAGTACGACATGCTTGGCCATGTCCGTGAGCGCAGCGGCGGCGCGCTACCGGGTATTGCTCCCTCGAACACCTACCCTACCTCCGATGGCGCGTACGTTGTCATTGCAGGCAACAGCGACCCTATTTTCAAACGTCTTATGAATGCAATTGGACGGTCTGATTTAGGCGAGGATCCTGCTTTTGCGCACAACGATGGCCGGGCTATTCAGTGCAACTTGCTTGATGAAGCAATCAGCCGATGGAGCTCCCAGCATCCCATCGATTTCGTCCTCGAAATTTTAGAAAAGGCCGAAGTGCCCGCCGGGCGCATCTATTCCGTAGCAGACATCGTTGCCGACCCACATTACTTGGCCCGCGGTATGATTTTAAATGCAGATCTGCCGGGTGGAGCCTCCGTCAAGATGCCAGGCATCGTGCCCAAAATGTCGGACACGCCAGGCAATGTGAATTGGCAAGGACCAAGCTTGGGCCAGCACACCCGAGCGGTGCTGGGCGATTTAGGTCTGAGTGAAGAGACGATTCAGCGCTTGAAGGATGGGGGGGTGGTGCAATGATTACTGACTACTCACAATGTCTCATCATCCAGGAAGTCTCCCCGCGCGATGGGCTGCAAATTGAACCTGTCTGGGTTGAAACGGCGGACAAGATCAACCTGATCAATGAGCTGTCGTTGTGCGGTTTTAGCCGCATCGAAGCGGGCTCTTTTGTGTCTCCCAAGGCCATTCCAGCCTTGCGCGACGGGGAAGAAGTGTTCCAGGGCATCAAGCGTCATGCGGGTGTGATCTACGTTGCCCTCATACCCAATTTGAAAGGCGCTCAGCGGGCTATTCAGGCGAATGCAGACGAACTGAACCTGGTGTTGTCGGCAAGTCAAAGCCACAACCAGGCGAATATGCGAATGACCCGCGAGCAGTCGCTGGCTGCATTTGGCGAAGTGGTGTCGCTTGCCCGCGACAGCACTGTCCGCCTGAACGGCACGGTAGCGACAACGTTCGGCTGCCCCTTCGAAGGCCAGATCGAGGAGGACGTAGTCATGCGGCTGGTCGACGCCTATCTGGAACTCGGTGTACAGGGCATTACGTTGGCAGATACAACCGGCATGGCAAATCCCCGTCAGGTTTATCAACTCGTGCAACGCCTGCTAGGTCGATTGCCAGCGTCAGCAATCACCCTTCACTTTCACAATACCCGTGGCTTGGGACTGAGCAACGTATTAGCTGCTTATGAAGCTGGAGCTCGTCGTTTTGACGCTTCGCTGGGCGGGTTGGGTGGATGTCCTTTTGCACCGGGTGCGTCTGGAAACATATGCACCGAAGACTTGGTGAATCTCTGCGATGAGATGGGTATTACTACAGGAGTAGACCTCCAGCAGTTGCTGACGCTATCGCGCACCTTGCCGTCATTGCTGGGACATGACCTGCCTGGACAAGTTATGAAGGCAGGACGCAACTGTGACCTGCATCCGCTACCCCGTCACTGAATCTGATTTTTATAAGACGGCCAGTGTCGTCAGCCAGACAACAAAAACAAAGTAGCCCCTTAAAGGGAGCTCGCCTGGAGAAAATACTATGTCCATTTCTGTTTCTACCGCTGATGTAGGTACCTCTGCTGCATCGATAGATGAAAAAAAGCTCATTTCAAAAGTGGCGTGGCGTCTGATGCCATTGATCATGGTCTGTTATTTATTCGCGTTCTTTGACCGGATAAACATTAGCTTCGCAAAATTTCAGTTACAGGCAGACCTTGGCTTAAGTAACACCGCATACGGATTAGGTGCGGGCCTGTTTGTAGTCGGTTATGTGTTGTTCGAAGTCCCCAGCAATATGATGCTTTACAAGGTAGGTGCGCGTCGCTGGATTGCACGCATCATGATGTCTTGGGGTGTAGCAACGGCACTGATGATTTTCGTTACGACCGAATGGCAATTCTATGCCCTTCGATTTCTTATTGGCGCCATGGAAGCTGGCTTTGCGCCGGGTGTGCTCTACTATTTAACGTTGTGGTTCCCGCAAAACTATCGAGGTCGTATTACCTCTACATTATTTCTGGCCTCTGCTTTCGCTGGGTTGATAGGTGCGCCCGTGTCCGGTTTGGTCTTGGGTCATATGGACGGTTTGTTCGACGTGCGTGGTTGGCATTGGCTGTTCCTCCTGGGCGGGATTCCCTGCGTTGGTCTGGGGCTGGTGGTATTCTTCACGCTAAAAGATCGCATTGCCGATGCCCATTGGCTCAGCGCGGATGAGCAAACATACTTGGCCTCTCGTATTGCAAGTCATGAGCCTAATCAGCAACATGGTTCATTGATATCGGCCTTGAAGTTGCCAGGTTTCGCGATGCTGGCGTTTATTTATTTCCTTATTCAAGTGGCGTCCTACGGGCTCAATTTCTGGGCTCCACAGCTGATCCGAAGCGCAGGGACTGAAAGCCCGACTCTTATCGGTCTGTTAACCGCCATACCCTACGTATGCGGTGCAATCAGCATGCTCGTGATTGGCCGTTTGTCTGATGCAACAGGCGAGCGACGGAAGTTTGTCTGCGGCTTGATAGTTTTGGGTGCAATCGGGTTCGTCAGTGCGGGGATATTCGCCAATCACACGGTCTTTTTGATAGTGTCACTGGCGCTAATGGGCACCGGTATTATCGCCTCGATACCGGCGTTCTGGGCCCTGCCGCCGAAGTTGCTTGCGGGCGCCGGGGCCGGGGCTGCTGGCGGCATAGCGTTAATCAATACAGTTGGTCAAATGGGCGGCATTGTCAGTCCCGTGATGGTTGGGTACATAAAAGATATTACCGGTAGCACAACCCCAGCTCTTTACCTCATCGGGGCGACAAGCCTGATCGCCGCAGCACTTCTGATTTGGGGTTTGCCTGAAAGCCTCAGGACGCGTGATAAAAGATAACTTCCAAGGCTGCCGACGTTGAAAGGTTTGTTTACCGTCTTGGATGGCTCGCGGTGGCGTAGCGACAAAGTCTGCTCTAAGATTAGTTACTCCCCGAGAACTAATTCTCACTGTGTGTTTCAGGGCGTGATCAACAGCTTTGGCCACCAACGAGATTAAATTGGTTGATATATCAAGGTGGATTCGTGCTCCGCCGATTCGGCCACTGATTCCGCCGCTCCCGCCCCCCACCACGCAGATGAGTTGGCGGAATCAGTAATTTGCTGACTCCAAAGAGATCAAAAATGAAACGGACTAATTTTTTCGAAAAACTTAGGCAACGTCATGACGTCGTGGATATCGATAACGGTCAGATCTGTCTTTTCGATGGTGCCCTATCCCTTGTTGATCCTGACACCGCTGGCTTGAAGATTGTTCGTCCGATCGGCTATGGCTAGAATCCAATAGCGTAGCTTGGAATCACTACTTCTTGGCCCTTGATACACCCAAAAAACAAGTCCAGAACTGAGTCTTTTCCTGCTTCGGCAAGAAAAGAAACCCCTTAAATTTCAATGGGTCGGACGCCAGGTGCGAGTCTTGTTTCCCGCTCCAGACATAGCGTTTCAGGACCCATAAGGGGTTCTGAGACGATGGAAAAAAGGACCTTCGGGTCCTTTTTTCGTTTCTCCCTCCAGCAAAGCGCATTTGACGGTGCTTCCAGAACGCACGATGGGTGCACCGCAAGCGAAGTGCGCCCATCGGCGAATGTCACGTTGCTTCCTGCCCGTGCCAGCCCAATTGCCTGGAAATTTGCTGAGTGGCCTCCATCAGGCGTCTGACGTAGTCCAGCTTCAATTCTTCGCGGAAGCGAAAGCACGGAAATGACACGCTCAAGCCGCCGATCACATGGCCAAAACGGTCGCGAATCGGTGCGGCCAGGCAGCGCATGTTGTCTTCAAACTCTTCGTGGTCTTCGGCATAGCCTTGGGCGCGAACCACTTCCAGTTCTTGCAGATACGCTTCGATGCTCGTCAAGGTGTTGGCAGTGCGCCGTTCGAAACTTTCTTCCTGCAAGTGGGCGATCAGTTCTGGCTGCTCCAGCCATGCCATTAGTACCTTGCCGATACCGGTGCAGTACAGCGGCGCACGTCGACCGATGCGCGAGTACATGCGCAGGTTGTACTTGGAGTCGATCTTGTGGACATAGACGATGCTGCCTTCGTCGAGAATGCCCAGGTGCACAGTTTCGGCGGTGAGCTCGTTGATGCGTCGCATCCCCGGTTCCGCCTCGCGGACGATGTCCAGGTGGGGCAGGGCCTGTGCGCCCAGTTCAAACAGCCGGACGCTTAGCCGATAGCGGTCCTCGGCATCCTGCACCACATAACCGCGAGCTTTTAGCGACTGTAGAAACCGGTAAACCGTGCTTTTTGACATGTCCAGTTTTTGCGCGATTTCTGACACGCCACTTTCCTCAGGATGTTCGGCCAAGGCTTCGAGGACGGCCATGGTCCGGCCTACGGCAGAGACCAGCTCATTGTTCTGAAGGGTGCTGCTGTCCATGAAGGCTCCAACGGTAACGTAAAACTCAAGGATATACGCTGGCGAATCAAAACGCTGTTTCATTTTTCTTGACGATGCAGAAAATCTGATTAAACTCGACCTCATTCCTTGGAAATGAAACGCCGTTTTAAAATAATAAAGGCGCCAGAGATGAACGTAACTCCACAACAATGCAAGCAAACCGCCCCATCCCGCCCACTCAAAGTGGCGCTTTTGGGCGAGTGCATGATCGAGATGCGTGGTGATCCCGTGTCAGGTATCACCCAGACCTTCGGCGGCGACACCCTCAATGCCGCGGTGTATCTTTCCCGATTGACCTCCCACGAGCAGGTCTTCGCGGATTACGTCACCGCCATTGGTTCCGACAGCTTCAGTGACGCCATGCGTCAGTTGTGGCGCGATGAAGGTGTTGGCGACCAACATGTGCGTGTGATCGAGGATGCGCTGCCGGGCTTGTACGTCATCCAGACCGATACCCAGGGCGAACGACGTTTTCTGTACTGGCGGGGCGAAGCGGCTGCTCGACGCATGTTTGATGGCACTGAAGCAGATACCGTCCTGCAGACTCTTGCAGACTACGACTACATCTATCTGAGCGGCATCAGCCTGGCGATTCTCACGGCCACTGGCCGTGACCGCCTGATGCACGCCTTGCGCCTGGCCCGTGAGTCAGGCGCGCACATCGTCTTCGACAACAACTACCGTCCTCATCTGTGGCCTGACGCCCAGGCAGCGCGCCAGGCTTACGGCGCCATGTTGCGTCTGACAGACCTGGCACTGATTACCTGGGAGGATGACGCTGCCTTGTTCGGCTATGCCGGTGTCGAAGCGCTGTTCCGCGCCTACGCAGATTTTGGCGTGAGTGAAGTCGCCGTTAAACGTGGCGTGACCTCGTGCTTGATTCAGTGCCCCTCAGGCCGTTTCGAAGTGCCCGCCGAGCAGGTGTCGCACGTCGTCGACACCACTGCTGCGGGCGACTCCTTCAGTGCGGCCTACCTTTCGTGCCGCCTGCAAGGCGGTGACCCGCAACTGGCGGCGCGTTGGGGTCATCGACTGGCGGCCCAGGTCGTCCAGCATCGCGGGGCGCTGATCCCTGGCAGTGCCATGCCCAGCCTGAACATGTCTTCACTCTCTTCTGCAGCAGAGGCCTGACTTTATGAAAATCATTGAAGCCCGCGTGATTGTTACCTGCCCGGGTCGCAACCTGATCACGTTGAAAATCGTCACTGATTCTGGCGTCTACGGCATTGGCGATGCGACTCTGAACGGTCGCGAGATGGCGGTCGTTGCTTACCTTGAAGAACACGTGTTGCCTGCTTTGATTGGTCGCGATGCCCAGCGCATCGAGGACATCTGGCAGTACCTTTATCGCGGGGCTTACTGGCGCCGCGGCCCGGTGACCATGACCGCGATTGCAGCCGTGGACATCGCCCTGTGGGACATCAAGGCCAAGGCCGCAAACATGCCGTTGTATCAGTTGCTAGGTGGCAAAAGCCGCGAGCGCGTCATGGTCTATGGGCATGCCACAGGCAAGGACATTGAAGGATGCCTGGATGAAGTCGCCCGTCATGTCGAACTGGGTTACAAGGCGGTGCGCGTGCAATGCGGGATTCCCGGTATCGCGACCACTTACGGCGTGGCCAAGCGTATCGGTGAGCGGTATGAGCCGGCCGACAGCGACCTGCCGGCTGAACATGTGTGGGACACCGCCAAATATCTGAACCACGTGCCCAAGCTGTTTGCCGCCGTTCGCGAGCGTTTCGGTGATGACTTGCACATCCTTCACGACGTGCATCATCGCCTTACGCCCATAGAAGCGGGGCGCCTTGGCAAGGCTGTCGAGCCGTTCAATCTGTTCTGGCTCGAAGACTGCACCCCGGCGGAAAATCAGGAAGCGTTCCGCCTGATACGCCAGCACACCACGACGCCACTGGCGGTGGGTGAGGTCTTCAACTCCATTCATGATTGCCGCGAGCTGATCCAGGAACAGTTGATCGATTACATTCGCGCCACCCTGGTGCACGCGGGTGGCATCACTCATGTGCGACGCATTGCCGACTTTGCAGCGCTGTATCAGGTGCGCACCGGCTTTCATGGTGCCACCGATCTGTCACCTGTCTGCATGGGTGCGGCGCTGCATTTCGATACCTGGGTGCCCAACTTCGGCATTCAGGAACACATGCCCCACAACGAACGTATCGACGAAGTCTTCCCTCACGCCTATCGCTTTGAAGATGGCCACTTCACGCCCGGCGAAACACCAGGGCATGGCGTCGATATCGACGAAAACCTCGCTGCGAAGTACCCCTACAAACGCGCCAGCCTGCCGGTCAACCGCTTGGAAGACGGCACGCTTTGGCATTGGTAAGCGCTGCATCGACTGGTCAACAACGCTAAGAACACAGGGTGCCAGCTTGCCCTGTCAGGAGCTATCCGATGAAAGCTTTTCAAGTAAGAGCACCCTTTGAATACGGCCTGGCGCAGGTCGATATGCCACACGTGGCGCCCGGTGAAGTCAAGGTTGACGTCGCCTACGCCGGTATTTGTGGCTCGGACATGCACATCATCCACGGCCAAAACGCGTTTGTGCAGTTTCCGCGGGTAACCGGCCATGAGTTTTCTGGCGTGGTCCGGGAAGTGGGCGAGGGCGTCACACACCTGAAGACCGGCGACCGCGTGTGCATTGATCCGGTCATCAGCTGCGGCACCTGTTATCCCTGCAGGATCAACCGGCCGAATGTTTGCACGCAGCTGCAGGTGATTGGCGTGCACCGCGATGGCGGTTTCAGCGAGCACGTGTGTGTGCCCGCCGGCAACGCCCACCGCCTGCCGGACTCGATGTCCCTGAGCCATGCGGCGTTGGTAGAACCTTACACCATCGCCCTCAACGTGCTCGATCGCATGCAGCCCGAGCCGGGCGACAGTCTTTTGATCTACGGCGCAGGCGTGATTGGCCTGACGCTGGTGCAAATGGCTCGGGCGCTGGGGATGACCGATATCACCGTGACCGATGTCATCGATACGCGCCTGGAGACTGCCAAGGCGCTGGGCGCCAGCCGTACGCTAAACGGCAAGGATGTCGATGTCGAGGCAACGATGCGCGAATTGACCCACGGGGAAGGCGTACCGTTGATCGTCGATGCGGCCTGCATTCCAGCGCTGATGCCACAAATGGTGCGCCTGGCCTCGCCCGCGGGGCGTATCGGTCTGCTGGGTTTCAACACAGTGCCGAGTGATCTGGTGCAGCTGGAGATGATCAAGAAAGAACTGACGCTGGTGGGATCACGCCTGAACAACCGCAAGTTTCCACGGGTGATCGAACTGATCGCCAGCGGCAAATTGCACGTGCGCGACCTGATCAGTCACCGCGTCAGCTTCGACGAAATGCCGGGGGCAATCGATCTGATCGAAAACCACCCCGAGCAGACACGCAAGGTTCTGGTGGAACTGAGCAGCGCCCATCAATAGCCGTCTGTAGATACTCGTGCCCCTCAGGGCACCCTCACCGAATAAACACAAGAAGCGGGAGGTTCCAATGTTTGGTCAAGGTCGTACGCTAATCATCATCATGCTGTTCCTGGCAGGCGTCATCAACTACCTGGATCGCTCGGCATTGTCCGTTGCGGCTCCATTCATCCAGAAAGACTTCGGTCTGACGACGGGTGAGATGGGCATGATCTTCAGTAGTTTTTTTGTCGGCTATGCAGTGTTCAATTTTGTCGGCGGCTGGGCTGCGGACCGTTACGGTGCGAAAACCACCTTGCTGCTGGCGATGGTGCTGTGGTCGTTGTTCAGCGGCCTTACAGTGCTGACGGTAGGTTTCGCCTCACTGGTGTTCATCCGCATTCTGTTTGGCATGGGTGAAGGGCCGTTGAGCGTCACCACCAGCAAAATGGTCAACAACTGGTACACCCCCAAGCAACGCGCGCGAGCGCTGGGTACATCGATGTCCGGTACACCATTGGGCGGCGCGATTTCCGGGCCGGTGGTGGGCTTTATCGCAATCAGTTACGGGTGGAAGATTTCGTTCATCATCATCATGGTGATGGGCCTGGTCTGGGCATTGGTGTGGTTCAAGTTCGTCAAGGACAAACCTGAAGGCAAGGTTGCCCAGGACATTCAGCGGGCCGAAGGCAAGAGTGAAATGGCGGCGCTGCCCGTTCACCCGTTGCGTTACTACCTCAAGCAACCGACGGTGTTGTTTACCGCCCTAGCGTTCTTCTCCTACAACTACACACTGTTTTTCTTTCTGACCTGGTTTCCCAGCTACCTGACGATGGCCCATGGCCTGAATGTCAAAGACATGAGCATCGCCACGGTTATTCCCTGGCTTCTGGGTTTCCTCGGGCTGGCCCTGGGCGGCTTCATTTCCGACTTCGTATTCAAGAAAACCGGGCGGATGATGTTTTCTCGCAAGGTGGTGCTGGTGACGTGCCTGTTGCTCTGCGCCGCGTGTATCGCCTTCGCCGGAGTGGTCAAGACGCTGTATCCGGCGGTCATCCTCGTCGCCTTTGCCGTGTTCTTCCTGTACCTCACCGGTGCCATCTACTGGGCGATCATCCAGGACACCGTGCCGGCTGCGCGGGTGGGGGGTGTCAGTGGCTTCATGCATTTTCTGGCTAACACTTCGGGGATCATCGGTCCGACCCTGACCGGTTTCCTGGTGCAATTCAGCGGTTCGTTCACCAGCGCGTTTCTGCTGGCAGGGTTGCTGACTGTAATCGGCGCCGTGTGCGTTGCACGCTATGTCAAACCTCTGTCGGCGGCAGACACCGGCAACCTGCGCGAATCAAGCCCGCAGCCCGGTTCAGCCTTGAACCAGCGCTGACCCGCCATTAACACAAGGAGCGTATCGATGCCTGTTTTGAAACGTGAGCCTTCCACCGGTCCTGCCCCTGAAATCGGTATTGTGCATCTGGGTCTGGGAGCATTTCATCGTGCCCACCAGGCGGTTTACCTGCAACGCCACCTCAACCGCCATGGCCAGAGTGACTGGGGGTTGTGCAGTGCCAACCTGCGCTCGAATCGCACATTGGTGGATCAGTTGCGCGCGCAAGACGGCCACTACCATGTGGCCGAGTATCGCGACAGCGAGCAGGTGACGCTGCGCGAGATCACTGTACTGCGACAGGCCTTGTTCGTCGGCGACGGCGGCCATGAGCTCGAATTGCTGTTGCAGCGCATGGCCGCGCCGCAGACGCGCATTGTCACCTTGACCGTCACCGAAAAAGGTTACTGCCTGAGCCCGGCCACCGGACAGCTGCGCAGGGAGGACCCGGCGATTGCCCATGATATTGCTCATCCGCAAACGCCTCGCACGGCGCCCGGGATCGTCCTCGAAGCCTTGCGCCGTCGCCGTGCCGCGGGCATTGCGCCCTTCACGGTGCTGTGCTGCGACAACATGCCGGACAACGGCCAGCGCACTCGCCAGGCCGTGAGCGCACTGGCGGCGCTGCAGGACAAAGGGTTGACGCAGTGGGTCAACGAGCGGGTGGCGTTTCCTGGCTGCATGGTGGACCGGATCGTGCCTGCCATGACTGACGAGTCGTTCACTCGACTGGAGCAGCAACTGGACTGCCGCGACCCTGCGGCGGTGGTTTGTGAAAGTTTCAGCCAGTGGGTGATCGAGGATCACTTTCCGCTCGGACGCCCGGACTGGGAGGCGGAGGGCGTGCAGATGGTGGCGGACGTGCGTCCGTTTGAAACGATGAAGCTGCGCATGCTCAACGGCAGTCATTCGTTGTTGGCTTACGTGGGGCTGTTGATCGGCCACCACTCGGTTTTCGATGCCATCAACGATACGAGTCTGGCTGACTTCATCGAGCGCTACATGACCCAGGAAGCCGCGCCGACCCTGGATATGCCGGCAGGTATCGACCTTGTGCTGTACGCCCACGACCTCAAGGCGCGCTTTGCCAATGACAGCCTGCAACACCGTTTGCGCCAGATTGCCATGGACGGCTCGCAGAAACTGCCACAGCGCTGGTTGCTAGGTGCGCAGCAGTTGCTCGACGAGGGACGCGGCATTGCCTGTACGGCGCTGGGTGTTGCCGCCTGGATTCACTATTGCACGCAGCCGTTGCCCGGCGATCCGACGCACACGGTTGACGACCCCCTGAGCGCAACCTTCGCCGATCTCGCGGGACGGTTCGAAGGCGCATCCCTGGTGGATGCCTTTCTTGATCTGGACGAGGTTTTCCCGACGGCATTGTCCGGTCATGCGGGTTTTCGCAATGCCGTGCAAGGCGCCTATGGCGCGTTGGTCCGCGATGGGATAGGCAGTCTTTTGCGCACTTTTGCGGTACACCACTGACACGACAGGAGAAAACAAATGGAACAGACATGGCGCTGGTTTGGCCCCAAAGACCCGATCTCCCTGGCAGACGTACGCCAGACCGGTGCGACCGGTATCGTCACTGCGCTTCACGAGATTCCCAATGGCGACGTCTGGCCGGTAGAGGCCATTGCGGCGCGCAAACAGCTGATCGAAGCCGCAGGCTTGAGCTGGTCGGTGGTGGAAAGCATCCCGGTGCACGAGGACATCAAGCGCGGCTGCGGACGGCGTGACGAGTACATTGCCAACTACCAGCAAAGCGTGCGTAATCTGGCGAGCTGCGGCATCGATATCGTGTGTTACAACTTCATGCCTGTACTGGACTGGACCCGCACTGACCTGGCCTGGGAATTGGCGGATGGCGGTTGGGCGTTGCGGTTTGATCAAACCGCGTTTGCCGCGTTCGACCTGTTCATTCTCAAGCGCCCGCAAGCAGAGGCCGAGTACAGCGCCGAGGACATTCAGCACGCCAAAGCCTACTTCGAGCAGCTAACGCCCGCCCAGAGCGAAACCCTGGTCAATACCTTGATTGCCGGTTTACCCGGCGCAGAGGAGCACTACAGCCTGGACGACTTCCGGGCCTTGTTGCGCACCTACGCGGACATCAACGAAGCCCGGCTGCGTGAACACCTGGGGTATTTTTTGCGCGCGGTGGTGCCGGTTGCAGAGGAAGTGGGCGTGCGCATGGCTATTCACCCGGACGATCCACCCCGGGCGCTACTCGGCTTGCCGCGTATCCTGTCCACCGCTGAAGACGCTCAATGGTTGCTGGACGCAGCCCCAAGCCCGGCCAATGGCCTGACGTTCTGCACCGGGTCCTACGGCGTACGTGAAGACAACGATCTGGTGGCGATGGCCAGGCAATTTGCGCCTTTCATCTACTTCACGCACCTGCGTTCAACCCGGCGTGAAGCCGACCCGCGCAGCTTCCACGAAGCCCACCATCTGGACGGCGACGTCGACATGGTCGGGGTCATCGGGGCGTTGGTGGCAGAAGAGCGCAGACGTGAGCGAGAAGGGGGGCCGCGCCTGCCGCTGCGCCCGGACCATGGGCACCAGCTGCTTGACGACCAGCACCGTAAAAGCAATCCCGGCTATTCGTTGTTCGGTCGCCTCAAGGGCCTGGCAGAAATCCGCGGTGTCGAATTGGCGGTGCGTCAACAGCTGGGCTGATGCTTGAAGACTGGGCAAGTAGCGGCGGATAACCCGTTTGCTACTTGCGCTGCCCAAGGGCCGGGATTTCTTCTGGCTCCAGCGCTTTCAGCCAACGTTTTTCCGAACGGCTCAAATGCTGGCGCATCGCGGTTTGTGCGCCGATAAGGTCCTTGTTGGCCACGGCATGCAGTATCGCTTCATGCTCGATGACTGCGGCCTCCCAGGTCGAAGCGTTCTCCGAGTGTTTGCTGAGGTGAGCCGAAATCGGGTCGTGTCGTTCATCAAAGAGCCCGGTGATGATCCGGACCAGGGCGGAGTTGCCACTCATTTTAGCCAGGCGATGGTGAAACCTGCGGTCATCCTCCAGCGGCGGCAAGCCTTTTGCGAGGGCGGCGCGCATCGCATCAATGCACTCTTGAAGATAGCGATAGTCGCTTTTTTTACCATGCAGACAGGCCAGGGATACCGACTCACCTTCGATCAAGGCGCGGGCTCGCATCAGTTCCGAGGGGCTTTCGCCCAGAGTTACCGTGTGGTTCTTCCCGTCGCTGGCCATGGCCCGCACGTACACGCCCGAGCCCATCCTGATTTCAACACCGCCTTCTATCTCCAGGGCAATAAGTGCCTCGCGAAGCGAGGGCCTGGAAACACCGAGCAATTGCGTCAAATCGCGCTCCGGGGGAAGCCTGGAGCCGGGCTTGAAGTCACCCTGCGAAATGTAATCGCGAAGTTGATCGGCGATTTTCTGGTACGGCTTGCGCTCGGTGGTGTGTGTCGGTGAGGCCATGGGTAACGGGTCCATCGGATAGTTCGCGAAGGCTACCACAGCCGTATCGAGCGGCTATGCGTTTCACATCACCGCGCCTATCTGCCACGGCACGAACTCGTTGTCACCCAAGCCGTTTTCTTCACTGCACGTGCGTCGTCCGGAAGCGGCGTCCAGCATCAGTCGGAACAGTCGTTCACCTGATTCAGCCACTGACTCCACGCCGTCGACGATACCTCCGGCGTTGAAGTCCATATCCAGCTCCATGCGCTGGAACAGACGGGTGTTGGTGGCGATCTTCAAGGATGGGGTGGGCTTGCACCCGTAGGTCGAGCCACGACCTGTGGTAAAGCAGATGAGATTTGCACCTCCGGCAACCTGTCCCGTGGCCGACACGGGGTCGTAGCCAGGCGTGTCCATGAACACCAGGCCCTGGGCGTCGACAGTTTCAGCGTAGTGATAGACACCCATCAACCCGGTGGTCCCGGCTTTGGCCACGGCGCCAAGGGACTTTTCCAGAATGGTGGTGATGCCGCCGGCCTTGTTGCCCGGCGAGGGATTGTTGTTCATGTCTGCGTCGTTGTGGCGCACATAGGCTTCCCACCAACGGATACGCGCCATCAACTTTGCCGAAACTTCAGCTGACGCGGCGCGTGCCGTCAACAGGTGTTCAGCACCATAGATTTCTGGCGTTTCTGAAAGAATTGCGCTGCCGCCATGCTTCACCAGCAGGTCTACCGCAGCCCCGAGTGCCGGGTTCGCGGTGATGCCGGAGTAACCGTCCGAGCCGCCGCATTGCAACCCCACGCTCAGATGGCTGGCTGAAACGGTGCTGCGCCGGAAACTGTTGATGACGGGCAGCATGTCTTCGATATGTGCGATGCCTCGTTGTACCGCTTCGCGAGTACCACCGGCCTCCTGAATGACCAGGCTGGCCTTGAGCACGGCGGGGCGGTCGCCGAGTTCATTCATCAGAGGCGTCAGTTGGTTGACCTCGCAGCCCAGGCCGATCAACAGCACTCCGGCGAAGTTGGCGTGATTCGCGTAGCCGCGCAAGGTCCGTTTGAGGATCTCGATGCCTTCACCCTGGGCTCCCATGCCACAGCCGCTGCCATGAGTGATGGCGACCACTCCGTCGACATGGGGGAAGTCTCTCAGGCGCTCGGAAGAGAAGGCGTTGGCGATGTGTTTGCAGACGGTTGCGGAGCAGTTGACGCTGGAAATGACCCCGATGTAATTGCGTGTTCCGACCCGGCCATCCGCGCGGACAAACCCTTCGAAGGTTGCTGGTTCCGGGCTGAGCGCAGTGGGCGTGTAGACGTTATGAACCGTGTGCTCGGAGTTGGTCGTGGGCATGTCCAGGTTGTGCACGTGGACGTAATCGCCCGGTTCGATGCTCTGTGTCGCCACACCTATGGTCTGACCGTACTTGAGAACGTGTTGACCCGCCGTTACCGCGCGCAGGGCGATCTTGTGCCCGGACGGAATCTGCTGCTTGGCAACCAGCGTAATGCCGTCGGCGCTGAGGCGCTGTCCTGCGGCAATATCGTCTCGGGCCACGGCGACATCGTCACCGGGTGTCAAGACCAGCAAAGTTTGCGCATCGCTCATGACGCTTCTCCTAACATTCGATGATTGCCTTGACGACGCCTTGTTTCGGGTCGAGCAAGGTGGTGAACGAGCGGGCAACATCGCTGAGCGTCAGGCGGTGGGTATTGAGCGCAGCGTCCGGAATCAATCCGTTGCGCAAGCACTCTTCGACAAAGCGGAAGTCTTCTTTTGTGGCGTTACGGCTCCCCATCAAGGTGGCCTCCCGCTTGTGAAACTCAGGGTCGGAGAAGGTGATGGAGTCCCTGACCACCGAAATCATCACGTAGGTCCCGCCATGCGCGATGAACTCGAACCCGCGCTCCATGGCCCGGGCATTGCCGGTGGCATCAAACACCACGTCGAAGAAATCACCGTCCGTGAGCTCCGCCAGCCTCTCCTTGTCGGCTTCGCCGATTTTCACCGCAGCGTGAATCTTCAGGTGTTCCTTACAGAACGACAGGCGATCGTCACGGGTATCCAGAACGGTGACCTTCGCTCCTCGCAGGCTGGCGAAAATCGCTGCTGCCATGCCGATCGGGCCGGTGCCGACCACCAACGCACGCTGGTCCGCCTGGATATTCGAACGACGCACCGCGTGAGCACCGATTGATAGAAATTCGATCATCGCGGCCTGATCCAGAGAAACCCCCACCGCCTTGTGCACGAACTCATGGGGAACGCTCAGGTATTCGGTAAAGGCACCGTCGCAGTGGACACCCAGCACGCGAATGCGGGTGCAGCAGTTGGTCTTGCCCTGGCGGCAAGCAATGCAGGTCCCACAGGAAAGATAGGGCATCACGTAGACGACATCGCCAATGTTCAGGTCGCTGCTACTGTCGGTTTCTTCTACAAGCCCGGAGAACTCATGGCCCATCACGCGCGGGTATTCAAGGTAGGGCTGATTGCCGGTGAAAATATGCAGGTCGGTGCCGCAAACCCCGACGCGCTTGATACGGATGAGGACTTCTCCCGGCATTCGTACAGGTTTTTCAGTCTCGACGGCGGTTAAAGAACCGGGTTCGTTACAGATGACAGTCAGCATGTTGAGGCTCCTTGGCGGGGGCGCGGGCGACGGACGTCGACAAGTGGATGAGGGCACCGAGCGCCCGGCTGGCGGGGGAATCTACTCATTCCGATGATCTCTTTTTGTTTTAGGCGGACAGGTGCCCGCTCGGTTGATCGTTGCCCGAAAAGCTACGCGCCGAGCGCAATATTGGCAAGACCAATTTATATAAAAATAGATTGGACTGACCAATATGAGTTTCTGGAAGCAGCTTATGCTTTCAGACCACCGAGCATGAGGTGAGGGGGCAAGCAGGCGAGGGAGAGGGTTTTTCTGCTTTTCAGCTGCGCTTGCTGAGGGGGCTGGATTTCGAGTCCGTTTCACGGCCTGGCGCGGGTCCCTGAATGCTGACACATGTTCAGCCATGTCCGGGCTCGCGACACGAGCCCGGCGAAGTACACGCTTTATCCCGTCAAGACCAGCGACATGTCCGGGTACCTGGCGCAGATGAAATAGACGAACGCACGAACCTTGGGCGCCGCGAGGCGCCTGGAGGTGTGCAGCACCCAGAGCGCGGGCTCTACTCCCAGCACCGCACCCCACTGAACCAGTTCGCCACGCGCCAACTGATTCCAGGCGATGGACTGCGGAATGAGGGCCGCTCCACCGCCTGCGATAGCGGCATCGCGGACCATCAGTAGTGAGGAGAACTGCATTTTCGGGATCGGTTCGACGATCAGCTTGCCGCCATCGAGATTCCACCGGGTGGGCTGAAAGGTCGACGTGACGATACTCGGGACGGGCCGGATCGCGCCGGGCAGGGGCTTGGGTATTTCAGGCGCAGCCACCACGACCAGGCGGTCCTTGGCGAAACAGCGTCCGACCAGATTGCTGTCCGGGCCGGGGTTCATTCGGATGGCGATGTCGAACTTTTCCTCCACCAGATCCACCATGCGATCTTCCGCGACGACTTCAATCACAACGTCCGGATAGGCGATGCAGAACTCAGCCCCGATTCGGCCCATCGCCAGTTGGGAGAACAACACCGGGGCCGCGACGCGCAAGCGTCCTCGAGGCGCCGAAACGCCCTCGCGAGCGGTTGTCATCGCTTCCGCGACCTCACTCAGCGGGCCCTCGGTTCGAGACATCAGGAGTTCGCCAGCCTCGGTGAGCTTCAAACCGCGAGCGCTGCGTTCGATCAGCCTGACGCCCAGTTGTTCTTCAAGGTCGGCAATCCGGCGCGACAAGGTGGCCTTGGACACACCGCTCGCACGGCTTGCCTTTCCCAGGCCTTCATGGGTGGCGACGAGAATAAAGTCGATCAGCGCGTTCACGTTCATGGTGTTCCATTTTTGAAACGATGTGTCTGGATTTTGGAGTCTTCGTTTTTTGTCTGCAACAGAATACTTTCTCGTCATCGACACTTGATCCGAGGCACTCCGATGAGCACCCTTCACCGCGCAGTATTGATCAGCCGTTATGGCGGCGCTGACGCAGCACACATTGCCAGCATCGAAACGCCAGCACCTGGGCAAGGCCAAGTCAGGGTCAAGGTCCGCGCAGCCGGCGTGAACGGCATCGACTGGAAGGTCCGCGAAGGTCATGTTCGCAATGCTTTTCCGCTTCAACTGCCCATTGTGCTGGGTGCCGAAATGGCCGGGGTGGTGGACGCCGTCGGGCCTGACGCCTCTCGTTTCCGTGTGGGTGACCGCGTCATGGGCGCTGTGGGCGGGCTGGGCGCGTACGCTGAGTTCGTGACCGTCGGCGAGGCCAGCCTGGCCCCCACGCCTGATGATTTGAGTGATGTTCAAGCTGCCGCCATGCCGGTCGCCGCGGTCGCCGCGTGGAACAGTCTTCATCACGCAGGCCCCATCACGCCAGGCCAGCGAATCCTGGTTCACGGTGCGGCAGGTGGGCTGGGTGCCTATGCCGTGCAATACGCCAGACAGGCAGGCGCCGAGGTATTCGCGACTGCGAGCGCTGCCGATCTGGACTATGTGCGCAGTCTGGGTGCCCACCAGGTCATCGACTATCAGACCCAACGTTTCGAGGACGTCCTTGAGAACATCGATCTGGTTCTCGATTACGTGGGCGGTGAGGTGCTTGATCGCTCCTGGCAGGTGCTTGCCGAAGACGGCGTCATTATCGGAACGTCATCACCTGACATCCTGGTCCCGGACCCCGGCGAATCGCCGCAGTCTGTGGTTCATAAACAAACCTGACCCCGAACTTCTGGAGCGGCTGGCCAAGGCTGTCGCCAGCGGCACGCTGACATCCAGGATCGGCAACGTGGTCGATTTCGCGGATATCCCCCAGGCAATCGAACGCAACCGAACCGTTTCACACACGGGCAAGGTCGTGGCGGACTTCACCCGCTGATCCATCACACATCCCTCTCACATCCATCCGAAATCCATTGCAGGAGTTTCACCATGAGCATTCTCGTTATTGGTGCCACGGGCACTATTGGTTCACTCATTACCCAGGGCCTTTCAGAAGCCGGTGCGCAGGTCAAAGCCCTGGTGCGTCAAACGGGCAAGCGAGACTTCCCCGCAGGCGTCACTGAAGTTGTGGCAGACCTCACCGATGTCGCTTCCCTGCGTACCGCGCTGTCGTCGGTCCGCACGTTGTTTCTGATCAATGCCGTTACCCCTGATGAAGTGACCCAGGCGCTGATCACGCTGAACCTCGCCCAGGAGGCTGGTATCGAGCGCATCGTCTATCTGTCGGTGATTCATGCCGACAAATTCACCAATGTGCCGCACTTCACCGGCAAGCATACGGTTGAACGCATGATCGAAAGCCTCGATATCCCGGCGACCATTCTGCGTCCGGCGTACTTCATGCAAAACGAGCACATGGTCCTGCAGACGATCCAGAACTACTCGGTGTACCCGATGCCCATCGGCGCAGCGGGTGTTTCGATGATCGATGCGCGTGACATTGCCGATGTTGCCGTGGCCGAACTGCTGCGCCGCGACAAGGCACCTTCGGCGCTTGAACGTGTGACCCTGGAACTGGTGGGCCCGCAACCGCTTACCGGTGCGTCGGTCGCCAGGATCTGGAGCGCGGCTCTGGGGCGCGAGATCGCCTATGGCGGTGATGATGTCGCGGCGTTCGAAGGGCAGTTGGCGGCCTACGGCCCCAATTGGCTGGCGTATGACATGCGCCTGATGATGGCAGGTATCCAGAAGTTCGGCATGCAGGCCGCTGACGGAACCGTGGCTCGGCTTGAGGCCATCGTTGGCCACCCGCTGCGCACCTATGAAGCGTTCGTGAACGAGTCGCTTGCCACGGCTTGAACCGTCGCAAGGCAGGGGGCGCTCCGGTTTTGCGGGTGACCGCCGCTCCCTGAATCCCGCTTGTCGTCCAGCTTTCAACCCTCTCCCTTTCAACCCTCTCAAGAGTACAGCGTCATGAGCAGTCAAACGGTCACGCAGGACCCCGCACGGAGCAAGGCTATCCGCTACACCTCCCTGGCATTACGTCTGTTGGCGGCAGTGGCTTTTCTGGCCGCTGGCGGCGCCAAACTTGCCGGTATACCGATGATGGTCGAGATCTTTGAACACATTGGTCTGGGCCAGTGGTTCCGCATCTTCACCGGGCTGGTCGAAGTCAGCGCGGCCATTGCGTTGCTGATTCCTTACAGCGCTGGCCTGGCGGGGCTGCTGCTGGCGATCACCATGGTATGCGCCGTTTTTACTCACGTGTTCGTGATCGGCGGCAGTCCCGCACCGGCAATCCTGTTAGGGGTGATTACGGCAAGCATTGCCTGGCTCAATCGCGCCGGTCTCTTGAAACTCATCCGCCCAACGCATGCCTGACGCCAGGGAATCGAAATCATGAAGACGTCTTCAGCGCACCTCGGTACCGATTTACCCCGTCGCATTACGCAGCACACACGGGGAACAGCGGGTCACGGCCCCATCACCCGCCTCATGAGTCCCTCTGATCTGGGGCTGTTGCTCAAGCCCTTTGTGTTCCTGGATATCTTCGATGCCAGCGGGGAGGCTGTGCGTGCGATGGAAAGCATGCCTCTGCATCCTCACTCCGGGATAGCCACCATCACGGTGTTTACCCAAGGTCGGGTGCGCTACAGCGATCCGGACAATGGGCAAGGAACGTTGGGTTACGGCGGAGTCGAGTGGATGCGTGCAGGGGGTGGCGTCTGGCACGGCAAGGAACTGAGTGCAGATGACGTGCCTCGTATTCAGGGCTTTCAGCTGTGGATCACGTTACCGGCCGAGCTTGAAAACAGTGAACCTGAAAGTCGCTATATCGAGTCGGTGGGCGCCCAGGAGGGGCAACCGGCGCAGGTCATTCTCGGTACATATCGCGGCGTACAAAGCCCGGTTCCTGCACCTGAAGGGGTCAACTACCTGCTGGTCACGTTAACGCCCGGAGAACGCTGGGTGTATGAGCCGCCTGCCGGTCATACGGTGGCATGGCTTGCGCTGGCCAACGGGGCGCTGCAGGGCGACGGGATTGTTCAGTCCGGCGAAATGGTGAGTTTCGATTCAAGCGAGTCACCTATCGTATTGCAGGCTTGCGGGCAGGAGGACGCGGTGTTCGTGCTCGGTTCGGCAGTGCCTCATCCACACGATCTGCACATGGGGTACTACTCGGTGCATACCAGTGAGCAGGCGTTGGAGCAGGGTGAGCGTCGCATCGCCGAGCTGGGCAAAAAGCTGAAAGCCGCCGGAGATCGCCGCACCGCTAGCGGCACCATTCCAGTGTTTCGCTGATGCGTGAAGCGGGCGCCTTTCGGCCGCCCGCTTGATATCAAACGTCAGCCTTGCGTCTATTTGAAATATTTATCCACGTACCCCTGGATTTCCTTGCGCATGAACCGCCCGGAGTCGTCGGCACGTTCTTCCCAGCCGAACACGCACGCGGTGACGATGCCGTCGAAGCCGGTCTTGGCCAGCGAGCCGAAGAACAGGTCCCAGTCGATTTCACCCTGATGCATGTCCATGTGCTGATGCACCGTCACTTTTGCGCCCGGCGGGTTGACGATATAGCGCAGGCCTGACGACGCCTTGTGGTTGTAAGTGTCGGCGATGTGGACGTGGGCAATCATCGAGCCGGCGTCGGCGATCATCTGTGCCATGTCGTCACCGAAGTAAAAGGTGTGCGGTGTGCAGTACAGGAATTTGACATGGTCCGAACCGATGGTCTTGAGCATGTCCAGCGCCGGATGCAGGGTCTCGCACCAGTCTTCGGGGTGCGGCTCGACATTGAGCGTGACGCCTTCTTTTTCAAGCACAGGCACCAGTTCTTCCATGGATCGCCACCAGGCGGCTTCGCTGGACTCATGGGTATGAGAGCCGCCGCAGCAGCTGACCTTGTGTCCGCGATCAGGCGACGGGCCACGGCCGAACTCTGAATTCATCGTGGTGCAGCCCATTTCCACGGCAATCTGGATCGCTTCTTTCCAGTAATTCACGGCAGCGCGACGTTCATCCTCATGGGGGCTTGCCCAACGGTACATCGGCAGCAATGAGGCGAGCTGCACATGATGGTCGCGCAAAGCTTTCTTGAATTCGGCGATACGCTCCTTGTGAGCGCGCGGACGCACCCACCAGGGCAGGAAGTCGTCTCGGGGCGACAGCTCAATGTATTCGTAACCGAGTTCGGCCGTTTTGCGGCACAGCTCTGGCAGGCTCAAGTGGCGATGCATGTAGGGGTCGAGGGCTATTTTCATTGTTGTTCTCCTGGCGCGTTACGGTTGCCGTGAAGGCGTGGGTTCCAAGGGATGGAAATGCGGTTCGGTCGAAAGGCGTTCAGTACGCCACCCAGGCGCAATCGTCGTCGGCAGACTGCACGCAGCGTTCGACCCAACGGACACCTTCGACGCCGGCGTCGATGCCGGGGTAACGGATGTTGCGCAGCGCCTGATCGTCCTTGCGATCGCACGCATCCATGGCCAGGGCAAACCGGTAATAGAGATTGGCCCAGGCTTCGAACAGCCCCTCAGGATGGCCACCGCCGATGCGATCATCGACCCGCGCGTTCGGGTGCAGGTAACCCATGCCACGCTCGAAGGTCTGCGCGGGTTGCCCCTGTATTTCAACGCTCAGTTGATTGGGGCGCTCATCCCACCATTCGAGGCTCGCTTTTGAACCGATGACGCGGATTTTCTGGCCATGCATCGAGCCTGCGTTGACCGCGCTCGACCACACCATGCCCATCGCACCCCCTTCGTACTCCATCAGGGTGTAAGCGTTGTCTTCCAGTGGCGCGCGGCTGGCGACGAAACTTTGTCGACTGCACATCAACCGTTTGATCCTGAGGTCTGGCAGCATCACTTCTGACAGGTACAGCGGATGCGTTCCGACATCACCCAGCACATAGCTGGGCCCGGCTTGCCGCGGGTCGACGCGCCATTGTGTCGCCTGGCTTTGCGCCTCGACCGCAGCACTGTGGAAGCCGTGGGCAAACTGCATGTGCACCATGCGGATCTCGCCCAGCGCACCGTCCGCGATCATCTCGCGTGCCTGTTCAATCAATTGGTGCCCGGCATAACCGTAGGTCACGCCCACCACACGGTTGTTTTGCCTGGCCAGCTCACGCAGGGTTTCGGCTTGCTCGACCGTGAAGCACAAGGGTTTTTCACAGACGACGTGCAGTCCGGCTTCAAGCGCCGCTTTGGTAATCGCGTAATGGGTGCCATTGGGCGTGGCAATCGAGACGGCCTGGATGCCGTCCGGCCGCTGAGCCTCCTGCTCGAACAGGCTCAGGTAATCGGCGTAACAGCGTTCAGGGTCGAGCCCCAGTTGCCCACCGAATTCGCTGCCGCGCACCGGATCGATGTCGAATGCGCCTGCCACCAGGGCGAAGGTATTGTCGCGCAATGCTGCGCAACGATGGATGTAGCCGATCTGGCTCTGACTGCCGCCGCCCACCATGGCCCAGCGGATCGGTTGTGCAATGCGTTTGCTGCCGTTGATCATGTTGATTGCCTCGTGCGGATCAGAATCCGACTTCTGCAAGGTAGGTGCGACTGGACCTGACATCTTCCAGGCTGCCGTTGGCGTTGCGCGGGTGACGTTCCTGTTCGACGGTGATGTACCCCTCATATCCGAGGTTTTGAATAAGGCGATACAAGCCCGGATAATCGATCACGCCGCGGCCGATAGGGCACATGACACCTTGGCCACAGGCGTCGAAAAACGTGATGCGCTCGTTCATCACACGGTCAAAGACGCGTTGATCGATGTCTTTGAAATGGATGTAATCCAGCCGATGCGCGTAAGCCCGTAACGAGGCTGCCGGGTCCATGCCGGCGTAATAGAGGTGGCCGGTGTCCAGGCACAGGCCTGCGACCGGGTCCGGGATGTCTTCGACCAACCGTGCGAGTTCGTCGGCAAACTCGATGTAACCGCCCGCATGGGGGTGGATCACGGGCCGAATGCCGTATTCATTCCAGGCAATGTCACTGATCGCACGGATGTGGCCCATCATCGTGTCCCAGGCTGCGTCATCAAGACGCTGGGCCCGATCAGAGTGTCCCGCTGCGTAGTCACGCGCTTCATGGCCCCAATCGATGATGACCAGATAAGGCCCTGCATAACGCTGTCCGGATTCCTTTTCGATGGCTGGCAGCTGTTTCAACAGAGCGCAGATGTCGTGTGCCTGACGGAGGAGGGACGGCAGGTTTGCAGGCGTTACCAGGTCGTCGAAAATGGTGCCTGCGACAACGTGCAGGCGATGATCAGCGAGCGCAGCGCTGACGACGCCGGCATCCAGCGGAAGGTAGCCATAGGGGCCCAGCTCGATGCCGCGATACCCCGCCTGTGCGGCTTCGCCGAGCACGTTACGCCAGGGCGGCAAGAAAGGGTTTCTGACATCGTCAACGCCCCAGCAGCAGGGTGCTGTGGAGATATGGATGGTCATGGGTGCACTCCAGCTTTGTTGTTATTGATGAGTGTTCAGCATAGGGTCGATGCTATTTCAGTCGTACGCAGGACGGCTACGGGGGGATGGTCAACTCTGTCAAAACCCTTCATTATCAAAAAAAGGGATGTCAAAACATGTCAGAAACGCCTCGTCGAAAACTCCGCCCGACCATGGCGGATGTCGCTCGCGAGGCGGGCGTCAGCCTGTCTACGGTCGACCGTGTGCTGAACCTGCGAGCCGACGTGCGCACCGACACTGCGCATCGGATCGCGATGGCGGCGGCACGCCTTGGTTTTCATGCAAAAGGGGTGATCGAACAGCGGGTTCTCAATGACAAACCCACGGTTCGTCTGGGCTTTCTGTTGCAGAAGAGCGGTGTGGCGTTCTATCAAGGTCTGGCAAAGGCGCTCTCCAACGCTGCGGCGACCTTCACCCAGGCGCGTGTCCGTGTGGTGATCGGCTATCTGGATGATCTGGACCCGGCAACGGTGGCTCAGCGCGTTTTGGTGCTGGGTGAACAGGTCGATGGCATCGGGATGGTGGCGGTTGATCATCCGCGGGTACGTGAAGCCATCGCCGGCCTGAAAGCCACCGGTGTTCCTGTGGTCCCGCTGATTTCAGAGCTGGCCGGTCCCTCTGGCACTGCGTTCGTCGGTGTCGACAGCCGACTCATGGGGCGTACCGCCGGGTGGTTCGTCACCCGGCTGGCCAAGCAGCCCGGCTCTGCCGCCGTGATGGTCAGCAGTCAGCGTTTCCAGTGTCAGGAGCTGTGTGAGTTGAGTTTTCGCAGTTACCTGTCCAGCCATTCCCCCGAGTGGGAGTTGCTGGCGTCACGCCTGACGCTTGAAGACGATGATTTCGCCTACGGCAACGCGCGCGACTTGCTGAGTGGCGAACCGGATCTGTCCGCGTTGTATGTGGCCGGTGGCGGAGTTGCAGGCGTATTGCGTGCCCTGCGTGAGCTTCAACAGCAGCAGGTCAGGCTGCCGGTGGTGGTGTGTCACGACTTGACGCCGCTGACCCGGGAAGCGCTGAAAACCGACCTGGTGCAGGCGGTGCTGTCGCATCCCGTCATCACGGTGGCGGAGGAGGCGGTGAAGGCTCTGGTCGCAGCAGTCGCTGAGCCCGATCTGGTCGCGAGGGTCATCGTGCCCGTCCAGATCGATGTCAGCGAAAGCATTTGAAACCGACAGGTGAGCAGGGCGCGCCTGAGTCGTTCGTGCGCACCTGTGTCAGGCCGGATGTTCAGGCGTCGAACAAGGGATGTCGATGGACTTCCTTGCCGGCCAGCAGGGTCAGCAACACCTGGGTTTGCCCTATTTCACAAGGCGGGATGTTGAACAGATCACGGTCGAGCAAGATAAGATCCGCATATTTGCCGACACTGAGGCTACCGGTGCAGGCCTCGCGCCAGGCAGCGTGCGCGGCATTGACGGTGTAACCCTTTACCGCGTCCTCAATGCTGATCCGGTGCTGTGGCGTATGCGCAGGCCCGTCACCTTTGCTGTGTTCGCTCTGGCGCGTGACGGCGCACTGCATGATCTGGAAAGGGTCATAGGTGCTCACCCCCCAGTCGCTGCTCAGCATGCAGGTGGCGCCCTTACGGATGAGCGCTCCGATGGGGTAGATCCATTCGCCACGGTCCGGGCCGAGCATGGCATTCACCAGCGGATCCAGTTCGGGGTTTGGCTGCGCCCACAATGTCTGGAAGTTGGCCAGGATTCCGAGCGTCTTGAACCGGGGGATGTCGGCAGGATCCACCACCTGAAGATGTGCCAGCTGGTGCCGGGCATTCCATCGACCGTTTTGATGTTGCGCGTGTTCGATGCCATCTATTGCAGAGCGCACAGCGCGGTCGCCAATGGTATGGACATGCAACTGGAAGCCCGCGTGATCAAGTGCCGTGAAGCATTCGTTGATCTGTGCCTGGCTGAACATCAGCTCAGCATGGCTGCCGTCATCGCTGCGTGCATCGAGCAACGCAGCGGTGCCGTTTTCGAGCACACCGTCGAGGAAAAACTTGGCCGAGTGCAGCGAAACCCAGTCGCCCTGGTAGGTGTTCCTCAATGAAATCAATTCTTCGACCTGTTCGGCCAATGGCTTGTGGGCGAAAATCTTCGCCGTACCGCAAACGCGCAGGCTCAGGTCACCACGCTCATGGGCGGTCAGGTAGTTCTGCATCAGAGTGCGATTGACCATCGCATCCAGCACCCCGGTGATACCGCGGCGGTTGAAGTCCTTGCTGTATTGCTTCATGGCCCTTAGATAATCATCTTCGGTGTAGGGCGGCGCAAAACGGCTCATTGCCCATATGGCATCTTCGCTCAGCCAGCCTTTCGGGCTGCCGTCGTCCAGGCGCAGGTAGCGGCCGTTATCGGGCTCCGGGCTACCTGGCACAACACCCGCCGCTGCAAATGCGGCGCTGTTGGCCCAGCCGTTGTGGTAGTCATTGGCGAAGACAAGCGCAGGACGGTTGCCGGTGACGCTGTCCAGCAGCTCCTTGGTCAGTTGTTGCGGGTTGAAACGAGACGAGGAGAAACCGACCCCTCGGATCCACTGCTTGTGTGGGTTCTCGTCTGCGAACGCCTTGATCACACCCAGCATGTCTTCAATACGTTCCGCGTCATACAGCAACGCGCTGTGGTAGAAGTCCGCGCTGCTGAGTTGAAAGTGCACGTGGGTATCCTGCAAACCCGGCAACATCAGTCGGCCATTTGCGTCAACATGCTGTGTATGCTCGTCTGCAAGCCCCGATATTTCTTCGTTGCTGCCCACGGCCAAAATACGACCGTTTTGCACCGCGATGGCCTCGGCCATGGGCGTTCGCTCGTCCATCGTATGGATTGTGGCGTTGGTGATAATCAACTCGGCGATTGGCGACATAGAGGCTCCTTTCAACGTGTGGCGCCGAAGGCCCGATCAGTTCGACGCGTTGGGTCTGGCTTCGAGGCCGACGATCGACCCGCTGCGACTGGCAACAGACGAAGCAGGACAGCACTCCGTCAGCGGTTGCGCAGGGCAGGCGGTTTCTGATGGGCCGGGACGTTTTGACTCAGTCCTTGCAAGCCCCCGTGACCGGCTTGGCGGCGAACCTGTCCTTGATCCACGCCGTCACGTCGGCGAGTGATGTCTGAAGCATCCCGACATGGTCACCCGGGTAAGAGCGCAGCACGAGCGCGTTGCCGGCCGCACAGGCCTTTCTGGCCTGAGTTTCGATCACGGCCGGCGGTGTGGCGGCATCGCTGGTGCCAATCGCAACCAGCAGCGGACCCGCGATGGGCTTGTTACCCACCTGGTTGATCGCGAAAAAATCAGACACGTAAGGCTGGCTGGCCCAGTCCTGCTTCAACACACTGCCCGGTTTGACGGTTGCGAATGCAGCTTGCGCATAGAAGTAGCAGCCCTTGTTGACCAGATCGTCATACCGTCCAGCTGCCTCAGAAGTGAGCATCGTGTTGATGTCAAACCGTGGAAACTGCTGTTTGATTGCACGTGCCATGTAGACGGGATAGAACAATGCACCCGGTTGACTGGCGTTATCCTCAAGCAATGCGGCTCCGCCGACTGCTGGCGCGAGGGCCACGGCAGCCAGGTAATCCGGATCCTTGCGGGAGGCTTGCTGCTCGGCAACGCCCCACGCGGCCTGACCGCCTTGTGAATGGCCTATCGCGACCCATTTTCGGGTCACGCCTGTGACCGCCTTCTGAGCCGCAGAGACTGCGTTGATCACGTCGGTGGCATTGACGATCTTGTTCATGTATGCGTGGCCGCCCTCGGTGGCCAGGCCAGCGTAGTCGACGGCCAGTACGGCAAAGCCCTGCGCCAACAGAGGCATGACGTTGTAACCCGCGTCTAACGAGTTGGACGCACCGCACATTTTCCCGACACCCATGGTGCCGTGAGCCCAGACCACCAGCGGAAAGCCTCCTTTGGGTGCGCTTCCTGCGGGCTTGATGAGTACGGCTGACGCGACGGTAGGGCTCTGGTAAAGGTCGTTGGACCAGTAAAGAATTCGGGTGGCTGAGGCGCCCTTGGGAATATGGTAGTTATCGGCCGGTTCTGAACGGATCAACTGGCCCGGTACGCCCGGTGCACCCGCGGGTGCGTCCCAGAAGTGGCCACTCGGGATAAACAGTGAGGATTCGAATTTGACGGCGTCCTCTACGCTCTCGATTGGCGGTGGCCCTGCAAAGGCAGCGCAAAGCCAGAACGAAGTCACCAGTGCTGCGAACGAAGCCGACAGCGGAAGATATCGGGTCATGATGGGCTCACGAATAAAGAATCAAGGGAGTTTGATGAGCGGGCGATGGGCTCAAAATGAATGCGCGAGGCGGACAGCTGCCGTATAACCTTGTGAACGGTTTTCGGCGTCGAATTCCTTGTAGATATGAAACCAGACGGGAAGGTTGCCCGGTTTGAAATAGGAAACGGCAGGGCCAACAGCCAGGACTTTGGCTCGGTTGCCGTTCTCAAGACTGGCGGCGTTGTCGTCGCTGATCTGATGGTAGTAATAACCACCGAGTCCCACGGTCCAGTCACTGACGTGTTGCCCTATTGCAAACTCATGACGGTACTCGACACCGGACTTGTAATCGGTATCAGGGTTGCGGGTGTTGAAGTCGAGTTGAAAGCTGGATGAAACTTCCAGTCCGTGCTCCGAAATCCAGGTGCCATTCAAAATCGGTGAAAAGGTCCAGTGATTGACCCCGCTGTTCATGAAACGGTTTTTATCATAGTCACCGGTGGGCGCCTGGATTTGCAGTTGCGCATTGATCCCTATATCAGGCGCTACGTGCCATTGAAGCATGACCGGTAATAGTTGTAAGTCAGCCTGCCTGAAAAGGTCCGAGTGGGTTTCGAACACCGTCTGCCCACCGGCATTGACTTTCAAGTCACCGTTCATTTCAAAGAAAGGCGCCACGGCCCGAAATCCATAGTTGGCACCGAGAAAGGTTGCGTCTGTCATGCGCAGGTAGGCCAGTGAGAAGGACAGTACGCTGACCGAGATGTCATTGCCGGTGTCTTTTCCGCGACCGTCCTTCTGCAACCTGGTTTTATAGAAAGCGGATCGACCGGCAATCGTACCGTTGGGCGTGGGAGGGGGTAGAAAGCCAGCCCCGAAGTCATACACGCCATAAGCGGTAGTGGGAACGCCACTTTCGGTTGCCTGCGAAGTGCTGCCCCATAGTGTAAAGGACAGCACGACAGCGGCCCGAGCACGCGCGCGAATATTCATGGTGAGTCACCTGTAAGATTTATTATTGTTCTTCTTTCGCTGCGGAGGGTGTCCGCGTAACTTCGTTACTGGCGAAGAAGCGTGTGTGCAAAAGGTATTTTGGCAGTCGCTTCTTAATAGGTTGTTGTGCAGGTCGCCTTGTATCAAAGTCTTCTTTGAAGATGCAGTGGAACTATAAAAGTTTGTGAGTTGATCCGCTGTTCATAATGTTTAATACGGTCTTCAATCAGCGTTTTGTTTGTGTGCAAGGCCTGCTTATAGTACAAGAGAAAAAAACGCCGTGAAGGCTGTCCTTGCTCACAATGCTTTTTCCAAAACGGAAATACCATGGATAAATTGGGTGCGTTCAGCACATTTTTGGCCGTTGCTGACAGTGGCAGTTTCAGCCGCGCCGCCAAACAGCTGGGCAAGACGCCGTCGGCGATTACAAAAAACATCAACCACCTTGAAGAGGAACTGGGCGTCAAGCTTCTAGTGCGTAGCACCCATCACACAACCTTGACGGACGCCGGTTTTATTTACCTGAAGACCGCCAGGCAACTGGTGCTCAGCCTTGAGGACGCGGCAGAAGAAATCAGTCAGCTGCGCGGGGGAATCAACGGCCCGCTTCGCATCGCTTCACCGTTGGCGTTTGGCAAAGCTTTTTTGGCTGAGGCCTGTGCCGACTTCCTTTCCAGCTACCCGGATATTCAACTGAACGTGACGCTTGGGGACAGTCCGATAAACCTGGATGAGGGAGGCTATGATCTGGCATTGAAGGTAGGCGACAGTGATCGAATCATTTCAAAAGTGATCGCCCGCAATACGGTTTTCCTCTGTGCCAGTCCTTCTTATCTCGCCCGTAACAGCAGCCCCGTCACGCCCGATAATCTGCACGCGCACGCGTGGTTGCTTTACCGCAACCCGCTATTGAGCAGGACATTCTGGCGAGCCAGCCATCAGGGCCAGCCGTTCAAGTTTCAGTTTCCGAAAAGACCGCTGGTGGAGTGTGATAACTACGATTTTCTGTTGACCCAGGCACTGGCCGGATGCGGCCTGTTGATCGTGCCGCAGTGGAGCGCTGCGCCTCTGATCGCCCAGGGCCTGCTGGTCGATGTGCTGCCCGATTATCTGATCGACCCTGAGGCATTCGGCCCGAACCTGGTGGCGGTCTATCCAGGCCACCACCGATCCACGCGCAAGGTCATCGCGTTCATAGACCACTTGAAAGACTTTCTCTCACGTCGGGCGCTCGATTAGCCACTGGCGGAGGGCGGTGCATGAGCGCGTTCACCGAGTGAGATTAAAGCTGTCTTCCAACAGAGCGTGGATGTCCTTCGCACCAAGCGGACCGTTCAGCAGGACGGTAATCCAGTGTTCTTTATTCATGTGATAAGCCGGGTAAATGCCCGGTTTCTTTCTCAGCGAGCTCACCATTTCGGGCTCGACCTTCAAGTCGATCACATCGATGCGCTCATCTCGCTCAATGCCTATTTTTTCAGCCGGAATGTCCATGAGCAGGGCAAACCATTTGTCATTGTCCGAATGCCTGAAAACGGCATAGTCGGGAAATTTTTCCCATGGATGATCGGGTTTTGTTGCGTACTTTTTCTGCACGTACTCAATGAATTGCTGGCGGTTCATGTGTGCTCCTTTGTCGGGATTCGACGTGCTCGATGCCCGTCTGTGAGTGGCGATTCGAATCACTTGCCTTCGACTTCGAGGTGTCACGTTACTGACTGTCCGACCGGTCTGACGCTTGATAATTCCAGAACCTGCCGACTGCTGCCTGCAGAGCACGTGGCCACGGAACACCGAGAGGAGTCAGGCACAGCAGGCTGCCAGGGTCTGATTGATCGGTCTGGTTGATCTGTTTTGGGGCAGCACTCTGGATGCTACCGATTTGGGATAGCGAGGCGGCGGGGGCAGGCTTAGCATCAAATTCAGCGTGCAACCAAAACAAAAACGCTGACCGGCACCGATGACGTCGGGTCGGGCCAACCCTAAAGCGACTGCCTCATACAACAAGGTCAATAACATGAGTGTATCTGTCCCGGTAAACAGCTCCACCGAGCTCAAACGTGGGGCCCTCGGTGTGGGCTTCATCATCTTTTTCGTGGTATCGGCGGCAAGCCCGTTGAGCGTGATCGCGGGTGGCTTCCCGATTGGCATCATGCTTGGCAATGGCGCGGGTACTCCGGCGCTGCTGCTACTGGCCCTGGCGGTGTTGCTGGCGTTTTCAGTGGGTTACACCACCCTGTCGCGGCACGTCACCAATGCCGGTGGGTTTTATGCGTTCACATCCCTTGGCCTGGGCGGTCTGGCGGGCGGCGCTGCCGGAGTGTTGGCGATGTTCGCCTACAACATTCTGCAGGTCGGGCTGTACGGGATGTTCGGGGGCGTGGTCAGTGGCACCATGGACAGTGTGTTTGGCCTGGTGCTGCCCTGGTGGACCTACTCGCTGATGGCGATGGTGAGTATCGCGATACTTGGCTACCGCAAGATCGACCTGTCTGCGCGGGTACTGTCGGTGGTAGTGATCGCCGAGTATCTGGCGATCCTGACCCTGGACTTCGCCATCCTCAAGTCCGGTGGCGACAGCGGCATCAACCTCGATGCGTTCAGCAGCCGCCATGTGCTCGGTGGTACACCGTCAATCGGTCTGCTGTTTTGCTTCGCTGCCTTTATCGGTTTCGAGGCCACGACCATCTACGGTGAAGAGGCCCGGGACCCGAAGCGGACCATTCCGATTGCCACCTATTGCTCGGTACTGTTGATCGGTGGCTTTTATGCGCTGTCGGTGTGGTCGATGGTGGTGGGCGTGGGTGCCGACAAGATCGTGCCGATGCTCCAGGCGTTGCAGGACCCTACAACCTTTATCTACGGCATGTCTGACCATTTTGTCGGGCCGCAACTGACGCAGATTATCCGCGTGTTGTTCATGGTCAGCATCTATGCCGGCCTGCTGGCTTTTCACAACGCGGCTGCACGTTATTTCTATGCCATCGGCCGTGATGGCCTGTTGCACAGCCTGCTGGGCACCACGCATCGCGTGCACCAGAGCCCGCACATGGGCTCGGCGCTGCAGAGCCTTATCGCTGCGGTGGTGGTGCTGATCTTCGCGGCGATGGATGCCGATCCGATCCTGCAACTGTTTGCCTGGTTTTCCAACCTCGCCACGCTCTGCGTCATCCTGCTGATGGCACTGACGTCGTTCGCGGTGCTGGTCTATTTCCACCGTCACCCCGAACTCGACGTCGGGCTCTGGCGCGGACGCATTCTGCCCGGCTTTGCATGCCTGGCGCTGGCCATCGTGCTGGTGCTGGCGGTGATGCATTTCGACGTCCTGACCGGTGCCAGCCAACTGCTGTCCTACGGCCTCTGCGTGATCATTCCCCTGGCCTTGATCATCGGCATTGTGCTTGCCGCGCGGCTGCGAAAGCGCTCGCCGCAACGGTTTTCTGAACTTGGCAGCCACAAGCTCTAGGCGCTACCGATACCCCTCGACTATCCAGACAATAGCCGCCAGCCGTCCCTTGGCCTGGCTCGTCAGCATGTGAAAGGAAGACTGCAAATGCACCATTACAAGATGCTTATCAACGGGGTTCAGGTCGACGGTGAAAAAGGGCAGTTTGACGTCGTCAACCCTGCCACCGGCGCGGCATTTGCCCAATGTCCGGCAGGCTCACTGGCGCAATTGAACCTGGCCGTGGACGCTGCTCAGGCTGCCTTCAAAGGCTGGCGGCAGACCAGCCACGCTGATCGCTGTGAGCGTTTGCTGGCCATCGCGGCGGATATCGAAGGGGAGAGCGAGTCTCTGGCCCGGCTGATTGTGCAGGAACAGGGAAAACCGCTGGAACTGGCGTTTTCCGAAGTCATGGGGGCCGCCGCCTGGACCCGCTATGCGGCAGGGCAGGAAATTGCCGTCGAGCTGGTGGAGGAAACACCCACCCAGCGCATCGAACTGCACCGCAAACCCCTTGGCGTCGTAGCGTCGATCACGCCGTGGAACTGGCCGTTCATGATTGCCGTCTGGCACATCATGCCGGCGCTGCGTGCCGGTAACTGCGTGATCAGCAAGCCGTCAAGCCTGACGCCGTTGAGTACCTTGGGCCTGGTGGCAATCATCGCCCGTCACGTGCCTTATGGCGTGATCAACTGCGTGACCGGCGAGCAGGGCTTTGGTAGCGCGATCACGGCGCACACCGGCATACAGAAAATCGTCTTCACCGGCTCTACCGCCACCGGACAAAGCGTGATGCGCGGTGCCGCCAACAACCTCAAGCGCCTGACCCTGGAGCTGGGCGGTAATGATGCCGCCATCGTATTGCCGGGCACATCCGTCGAGGCGGTCGCCGAGGATATCTTCCAGGCTGCTTTCCTGAACATGGGCCAGACCTGCGCGGCGCTCAAGCGCTTGTACATTCACGAGTCGCAATATCAGGCGTTCGCCGAGGCGCTGACGCAGATCGCGGCACGGCAGGTCGTCGGCGATGGCCTCGAAGCGGGCGTCACCTTCGGGCCAGTACAGAACCTTGAGCAACTTGAACTCGTGGAAGCCCTGGTCGCTGACGCAAAGGCCAACGGTGGACGTGTATTGTGCGGCGGTCAGCGTCTGGACCGCCCTGGCTTTTTCTATCCGCCCACGTTGGTTGCAGACGTGACCGATGGGCATCGTCTGGTTGATGAGGAACAGTTCGGCCCGGTGTTGCCTCTGATCGCTTACCGCGATGTCGAGGACGTTCTGCTGCGCGCCAATGCCGGTGACATGGGCCTGGGTGGGTCGGTCTGGGGGCCGGATAGCGAGCAGGCGCAGGCCTTGGCAAGCCGTCTGGAAAGCGGCGTGGCCTGGGTCAATTGCCATGCGCAGATTCAGCCGAACACACCGTTTGGTGGCAGCAAGATGTCTGGCTTCGGTGTCGAGTTCGGCCTGGAGGGGCTGCTTGAATTCACCGGCCAGCAACTGCTGTTTGTTCGCAAGCGCGCTTCCGATCAAGGAGCTTGAGCCATGCGTTATCGATCACCTTACCCTGTGCTCGGTTGCACGCTCGTGTGCACGTTGGCGCTTGGCGCCCTTCGTCAGGCAAATGCCTACGAGCTTTACAGCGATGAGAGCCGGCATTTGAACGCCGACATGACAGCGGTGTTTGGTCAGTTCAACAGTCGCAAGAACTATGACGGCACGTCCGGAGGCTCCAGTTGGCGTGAAGGCTTCATCAAATATGGCGTGAGTGGCGATCAAAGCGTGGGTGCCGGCAGCGCGTATGGTGCGTTCTCTCTGGTCAGCTCTGCCACCTGGGGCGAGGGTGATCCGGGTGGCAATTCCCTCGGCACCGAGCGCACCACGAAGATAGAAGACGCCTACATCGGTTGGCGTTCAGGCGATCTGTTCAGTGCGCTGGGCAAGGACGGGCTCGATATTTCCGGCGGGCGTCAGGTGGTCAAGGTAGGCCGGGGTTTCCTGATCAATGATGATGGACTGAACCTCGGCAAAGGTCCGGCCGATGGCACCATGAACCGTGGCGGTGCCTATTACCTGGCCGCACGGCATGCTTTCGATCAAACCGCTGTGTTACGCCTGGGCGGGCAGGACGGCCTGCATGGCAGCCTGCTGTGGCTCAAGTCCGACAACCGCGTCCAGGCCGAAACCGAACTTGCCGCCGGCACTCTGGATTACACCGCACAACCGGGGACGCTTGGCTTGACCTGGGTGCATGGCCTCGACGTGAGCGACCAATGGGCCAGCGACTTTCAACGTCAGCGCAAGGGCATGAACATTTATAGCGTGCGAGGTGAAGGTGATGCAGGCATCCGGAACGTCAGCCTGGCATTCGAGTATGCCTGGCAGGACAAAGACACAGGGCTTGAAAAAGCCTGGTACGGCGAGGCAGGTTATACCTTTGCCGACACCGCCTGGGCACCGAAGGTGACTTATCGCTACACCCGCTACTCGCAAAAATGGGACGCGCTGTTCACCGGCTTGAGCATGGGCTATGGCACCTGGTTTCAGGGTGAAGTGGCCGGCAACTACGCTGGGCCGTTCAACACCAATACCAGCATTCAGCACGTCGGGCTCAAGGCAACGCCACTGGAAAACCTGACCCTGGGTGCACTGTATTTCGATTACGACACGGTGCGTAAGCGCGATGCGCTGAACCTCAATGCCCGCGAGCTGGATGTGTACGTTGAGTGGGCGGTCAACCCGCACTTGATCATTACGCCACTGGTGGGGCTTTACAAACCTGAGCGGGACTCGGCCACAGGTGGCAACCAGGTCGGCGGCGACGGCACCAACCTGTACAGCCAGTTGACGGTGGCCGTACCGTTCTGACCTTCAGACGGCAGCGGCGGGCGGCGGCGGGTTGCGCATGTTTTCGGCAATGCGCCGCGTCGTGTCCATCACCATTTCAACGACCGTCTCCTGGCGCAGCAGTTTGAAGCTCTGGCTGCTGCCGACTGCCGACAGACTGCCGACCACTTCGTCAATATCGGCCTGGATGATGGGGGCGGCGATACCCGTCAAGCCCAGGTTGAGTTCGTCGTGGGTCAGGCAGTAACCGTCCTTGCGAATCTTTTTTGCGGCCCTGGAAAAGCCAGCCCAGTCATAAGGACTGTCTGGGTCAGTGGCCAGGTGTTCATCGAACAGGCGTTGCAGGCGGCGACCTTTCTGAAACGCGATCAATACTTTTGATTGCGCACCCCGGAAAAACGGCAAGGGTTGCCCGCGCCCGAACGCAAATTGAAAGGTATCGGTGGGTTCTGCGATGTAGGTATTGATGATGCGACCGTCATAAAAAACGCTGGCAAACACCGCCAGGCCTGTCTGTGCAGACAGCTCGTGCATCAGCTCGCGCCCGGCAATCAGTATCGGGTCGTACTGCCGCATCATCCAGTCCAGCTCGATCACCCGCGGCCCCAGGCTGTAACTGCCAGCGTCCACACGGGTCAGCAGGCCCGCATCACACAGATCCTTGACGTAGCGGTACACGGTTGCCCGTGACAGGCCCATATGCTCAGCGATGGTATCGGGGTCGATCTTCAGCGTCTGTGGGCCGAACAGGTCCAGGACGCTCAGCAATTTGCTCAGACTGCTCATTGTGTTCCTAAGGAAAGGGAGGGCGTTGGCGGCGTGCCGGCAGTGTCCGGCAACCTGCGGGAGCGCCAGAGGCTGGCGAAACATTACCGCAGTTAGAGAAAAACGCAATATAGAGTCGATTTATAGCGCGTTAAAAAGGCAGTTAAGTCTCATAAAATGAGATAAATGATAATAAAAAGCTTGTTGAAGCGTTTTTTGTGTGTGATAAATCTCACCACTGCAAATGCTCAAGCAAGAGGGCTGGAAATGAATGGTGCGCAACTGATAGTGAATGCGGCAGCGGCAAGCGGTATCGAGTACTGCTTCGCCAACCCCGGGACCACCGAGATCCCCTTGGTGGCTGCCATGGCCAGCGCACCTGCTCTCAAGCCGGTATTGTCATTATTCGAAGGGGTCTGCACGGGCGCAGCAGATGGCTATGGCCGGATCGCCGGCAGACCGGCGATGACGCTGACTCATCTGGGCCCCGGATTCGCCAATGGCATCGCCAATCTGCACAACGCGCGTCGTGCCAATACCCCCATCGTCAACGTCATCGGCGATCACGCTTCGTGGCATGTCAACTATGACCCGCCACTGGCCAGCGACATTCAGGCCCTGGCGGGTGCTGTGTCCAGTTGGGTGCGCACTTCACGTACGGCGTCGGGTATCGGTGAAGATCTTCAGGAAGCCGTGCGTGCGGCATGGCAGGCCAAAGGGCAAATCGCCAGTTTGATCCTGCCCATGGATCTGCAAGCCCATGCAGTCACGCACAACGGTGTATTCGCGCCGCTGCACGCGCCGGTTCGCCGGTTTGCCGGGGATCGAGTCGAGACCGTGGCGCAGGCCCTGCGTGATGGGCGGCGCCTGGTGTTTATCGTCGGTGATGAAGGATTGTCAGTCGCGGGCCTGGAAGCGGCGGGGCGTCTGGCACAACTGCCAGGGGTACGCCTGTTTGCCGAGACCTTTCCACGGCTCAGCTATCGCGGTGGTGGATTGCCGGACCTGGATCGCCTGCCTTATTTCCCCGAAGTGGCCATAGAGATACTCGAGCAGTACGACCTGGTCGTCTGCGCAGGCGTACCTGAGCCCATCAGTTATTTCGGTTACGAAGGCATACCGTCGCGTCTGGCAGAACGCGAGCGCCTGCTGGCGTTGGCCGATGTCGGTGACGATGTCGCCGGCGCGCTGAAGGCATTGGCCGATGCTCTGAATGCTCCCGCCTGTGTGCCAACACCGCAGGGCATCGAACTGCCACCCGGCCATGCCGAACTCACGCCGCAATCCATCGGCCAGGTGTTGGCTGCGTCACTGCCGCACGACAGCATCGTATCGGTCGAAGGCGGCACCTGTGGCTATCCCTTTTTCACTGCATCTGCCCGTGCCGCGCGGCACCGGGTACTGACCAATACCGGCGGGGCGATTGGTCAGGGTATCCCGGTGGGATTCGGTGCCGCCCTGGCCGAACCGGGTAATCGAGTGTTCTGCCTGCAGTCCGATGGCAGCGCCCAGTACACCATTCAAACCCTGTGGAGCATCGCCCGCGAGCAGTTACCGGTGGTGATCCTGATTGCCGCCAACCATCGCTATGCCATCTTGCAGAACGAACTGAGGCGTTTCGGCATGACCGAAATGGACCCTCAAGCCCTGCGACTGACCGTTCTCGATAGCCCGCGCATTGACTGGAAGGCGTTGGCCAGAGGCTACGGCGTACCGGCGTGCACGGTGACCACCAACGCCGAACTGCAGCGAGCGCTGGCCAACGCCAGTGCCGACGCTGGCCCTTGCCTGATCGAAATGGCGCTGTGAAGGAGTCGATGATGAAACCGTTCGATGTGCTGCCGGCTGTCCAGGCTTTTCTGTCCCGACCGGGTCGCTTGTTTATAGGCGGCAGTTGGCAGGACGCCGCCGCTGGTCGGCGGTTTACCGTAGAAAACCCGGCGACTGAAGAAACCCTGACCGAAGTCGCTCAGGGGGATGCACGCGATGTGGATGCGGCGGTGGCCGCCGCACGCTCGGCGTTCACCGGCGTCTGGGCGCAGCAGTCACCTGCCCAGCGTGGCCTGCTGCTGTTCCGGCTGGCGGACCTGCTGGATGAGCACCGTGAAGAGCTGGCGCAGTTGATCACCCTGGAGAACGGCAAGCCTGTCGCGGCCGCACGCGGGGAGGCGGCCAGTGCGGCGACGATCCTGCGTTACTTCGCGGGTTGGCCGTCCAAGATCGAAGGCAGCACGCTGCCAGTATCACCGGCCAGCGGTGCCCCGATGCTCAACTACACGTTGCGTGAGCCCGTAGGCGTATGCGCGTTGATCGTGCCGTGGAACTTCCCATTGAACATGTGCGTGTGGAAGCTCGGTCCGGCGTTGGCTACAGGCTGTGTGGCGGTACTCAAGCCTGCGGAACAGACGCCGCTGGTGGCGATTCGATTGGTGCAGTTGATCGAGGCCGCTGGCTTCCCGCCCGGCGTGGTCAACCTGATCACGGGGCTGGGCGCTGACACCGGTGCGCCGCTTGCACAGCATCCCGACGTCGACAAGATTGCCTTTACCGGTTCGACCCAGGTCGGCCGGCTGATCGCGCAAGCCGCCACCCGCAACATGAAAAAGGTCTCGCTGGAGCTGGGCGGCAAGTCGCCGAACATCATCCTGCCGGACGCCGATATCGTGCGTGCCGCCAAAGGTGCCGCCGACGGTATTTTCTACAACCAGGGCCAGGTGTGCACCGCCGCCTCGCGGTTATACGTGCACGCCAGCGTGCTTGATCAAGTGCTGGAAGAGCTTGAACGCCATGCCGCAGCCCATGTGCTGGGCAACGGTCTGGACCCGGCCAGCAGCATGGGCCCGCTGGTCTCGGGTCGCCAGCTGGAGACGGTCAAGGGCTACCTGCAACGAGGCCAGGAGGAGGGCGCCGAACTGATCTGCGGCGGCGACCGACCTGCGCACCTGGAACGCGGCCACTTCATTGCGCCCAGCGTGTTTCTGGATCGCGCCGAGCGTGCCTGTGTGGCTCGCGAAGAAATTTTCGGCCCGGTGCTGACTGTCATGAGCTGGACCGAAATCGACGACCTGGTGCTGCGCGCCAACGATTCGCCGTATGGCCTTGCGGCTGGCCTGTGGACGCGCGACCTGCGCTCGGCACACCGCGTGGCTGCGCAACTCAAGGCAGGTTCGGTGTGGATCAACTGCTGGAACGTGGTCGACGCCGCGTCCCCGTTCGGTGGCTACAAGCAGTCCGGCTGGGGCCGTGAAATGGGGAAAAACGTGATCGATGCCTACACCGAGACCAAGAGCGTGTTTGTCGATCTGTCCTGAACTGAATAATCACAAAAGGTAATCGCTATGGATCTGGAATTGAAAGGCCGTGTGGCCATTGTCACGGGCGGCGGCATGGGCATCGGCAAGGAGGTGGCGCGTTTTCTCTCCGAGGAAGGCTGCAAGGTGGTGATCTGTGCGCGACGCATGTCGTTTCTGCAAGCAGCTGCCGAAGAGATCAGCGCACAGACCGGCAATGAAGTGCTGCCGCTTTTCTGTGACACCAACGAAATGTCGGCGGTTTCGGAGATGGTCGAGGCGGCCTACAAGCACTTCGGGCGTATCGACATTCTGGTCAACGGCGCTGCAGCGCCGTCCGGTGTCGTGCGCAATGACATCGAGCACGCTGGCGATGACGAACTGCTGTCGGACCTCAACACCAAGGTGATCGGCTACTTCCGTTGCGCCAAGGCCGTGACCCCGCACATGAAGGCGGGCGGCTTCGGCCGCATCATCAACATCGGCGGCCTCACCGGCCGCAGCAGCAAAGTCCTTTCGGGCATGCGCAACCTGGCGATCGCTCACATGACCAAAACCCTCTCCGATCAGTTGGGCTCGTCGGGCATCACGGTCAACCTGATTCACCCAGGCGTCGTCGATACCCCGCATATCCAGGAGCTGTACGAGCGCGAAGCGGTCAAGCAGGGCAAGACTGCGGAGCAGGTCGAGCAGGCCTATATCGACGCGACGCCGATTCGCCGCACCCTCGCGCCGATCGAGATGGGCTGGCTGATTGGCTTCCTGGCGTCGCCGAAAGCCGGCGCAGTGACCGGTGAATCCATCGGCATCGATGGCGGTTTGACCCGTGGCATCTATATCTGAGGAGTATCCGAAATGAGCAACGGAACCTTTCTGGTGGCCACCGTCGGGCAGGCGGTGATTCGCAGTGCCGACGATGGCCGCACCTGGCATCGCCTGGGGCTGGGACAGGACCTTGAGTTCGATGCCATCACTCGATCCCTGAGCGTGCACCCCGACGCGCCCGAGCGGATCTACGCCGGTACGGACGTGGGGCTGTGCGTCAGTCATGACACGGGCGGCCATTGGCAGCGGGTCGATTCGCCGTTCAACGGGCAGACAGTGTGGAAAGTTGCGGTTGACCCACAGGATGCCCAACGCATTTTCGTCGGCACCGGTGCGCCTTCGCGTGCCGTGTTGTGGCGGACCCTGGACGGCGGTCTCACCTGGGACCGCGCGCCGGTGGAAATTCCGGAGTTCTGTGACGGCGTCAGTCGCCCACGTCTGCTGGCTTTTGCCTATGACCCCACCGACCGCAACCAGGTGTGGTTCGGCCTTGAGGAGGGCGGGTTGTTCCACACCCGTGACGGCGGTGACAGTTGGACCCGCGCCGATGATCGGCTGCTGTGGGACTTCAACTCGGACATCCACAACATTGTGGTACTGCCCAACCATGGCGAGAAAGTCATCGTGGTGGTCTGCGTCAATGCGGTCTATCGCAGCCTCGACGAGGGCCTTACCTGGACCGGCGTCATTGGTCGGGAAGCCTTCGGCCTGTATTACCTGCGCGCAATGAACGCACCGTTGGGCACCCAGAACGAGTTGTACCTGAGCATTTCCGATGGTACGCCGGGCACCACCAGCAAGATTCTGGTGTCTCGCGATGCCGCGCTCAGCTGGAACGTGTTGCCTCTGCCGCAACAGCCCAACTCCTGTGTCTGGGCGATTGCCTTCAACCCGTCCAACCCCCGGCAAATCGTGGCGGGCACCAAGTACGGACACTTGTTCACCTCCGACAACGGCGGTGACGGCTGGCAGAAGCACTGGCGCGAATTCAGTGAGATCGCCGACGTGCTGTGGACGCCTGCGGTGGCGCAGATCAAGGCCGGTCATCAATCCATCGTCAAACAGCACTGAGGTATACCGCCATGAAGGTCGAGATTCTGCGTACTCACCTGTCGCTCTGGGTCAGTGACCCTGACGCATCGGCGCGCTGGTACGCCGACATCCTGGGCATGCACGAAAGTGCGCGAGGCGAGAGCTGGGTGATGATGGCATTCGGCGCCAAGCACCACGATATCGCCTTGATTCGTGCCGAGCCCGGTGCCCGGCAGGGCGGGCTGGGGTTGCAGCACTACGGGCTGGAAATCGACGGCGACATGACGACCCTGCGCCAGCTCTACGGCATGTTGCTGGGCAAAGGGGTGGAGGTGGTGAAGACCACCGACCACGAGATCGGTCATGGCGTGTATTTCAACGACCCCGACGGCAACCGGATGGAGTTTTTCCTCGAGACCGAACACGACGACGCGCGTGCCAAGGCCCGGTTCAAGGCCGCTGGTGCGCCGAGCCGACATTTCAACCTGGACCCACTTTGAGGCAATTATGATGAAAACGGCGAATTTCGCGACCTATCACCTCCGCAAATGGTACAGCTTTGTCGAAGAAACCCTGGCCAACGAAAGCGGCCAACTGACCGACAGCGAGCCGTTGTTCAAATACGCCATCGCTGCCGTGATCGCCAACCCCTACGCCGGTCGCTACAGCGAATCGCTGGCCGAACTGGTCGACTCCTCACCGCTGTTGGGCGAAGAGTTCGGTCGGCGCATTCAGGTGCTGGCGGCCTCCCGCGACATCGTCAGCTACGGCAAGGCCTGCCTGGTGGGCAGTCAGGGCGAGTACGAGCATGGCAATGCTTTGCTGACCAACCCGGCCGCCGACCCGGTGCGTCTGGCCCTGGGCGGCGGCAAGTCCTGGGTTCCTTCAACGGGCAAACGCGGTGGGCCGGGCTCGACCATCGATGTGCCGCTGGCGCACAAGGACGCCCTGTACGTTCGTTCCCACTACGACAGCATGTCGCTGATGTTTGGTGACGGGCCGGCCCCTGATGAAGTGATCGTGATCTGGGCCTTCGCCACTCGCGGGCGCTTGCACGCAAGGCTGGGTGGCCTGCAGGCTGGAGACGTCAAAGGGCTGGACGGTCTGTACTGATTGCAGGCGTACGGCCTGGGCAAAGCTGGATCGAAACCACAACAAGAAAGCGGTGAATAGCGATGAAGCAGGAGAAGACCCAGGTTGTCATTGTCGGCGGTGGGCCCAACGGGATCACCGCCGCACACTTTATGGGGATGTACGGTGTCGACTGCGTCGTCCTTGAACTTGCCGACTGCATCCTGCCTTACCCGCGCGCAGTGGGCATGGATGATGAAGCGCTGCGCGTGCTGCAGGGTATCGGTATTGCCGAACTGGCCGTGCGCGACATGATCTGTGACGTACCGCTGCGCTATTACAACGCGCGCGGCGTGTGTTTTGCGGAGGTCAAGCCGAGTACGGCCCATTACGGCTGGCCGATGCGCAATATCTTCATGCAGCAGTTGCTCGAAGGCACGCTGCGCGAAACCCTGGGCCGGTACGCCAATGTGACGTTGCGCCAGGGCCATGAAATGCTCGAACTGGCGCAGGACAGCGACGGCGTGACCCTGCAGGTGCGCGATGCTCAGGGCGACATTTACCAATTGCGCGCCGACTATGTCATCGGTGCAGATGGCGGTCGCTCCGCTGTACGTAAACAACTCGGTATCGAGCTGCTGGGGTTGACCCATCCGCGCAAATGGGTGGTAGTCGACACGGCCAACGACACCCTCGATGCACCGTTTACTGCGCTGCATGCCGACCCGCAACGCCCCTTCGTATGCATCTATCTGCCGTACCAGCAACGTCGCTGGGAATTCATGCTGATGGAGGGCGAGGATGAGGCGTCAATGTGCGAGGAAAGCACGATTCGCGATCTCATACGCGGGCATATTGGCGACGCGGTCGATGCCCTGAACATCATCCGTATTCGCGCCTACACCCACCATTCACGGGTTGCGGCCCGGTTTGTCCAGGGACGCGTGGCGCTGGTCGGCGATGCGGCGCATATATCCCCACCCTGGGCCGGGCAGGGCCTCAATTCCGGGCTGCGCGACGTGGCCAATGTTGCCTGGAAGCTGGCGGCAATCATTCAGGGGCGCGCTTCCCACGGGATTCTCGCCAGCTATGATCAGGAGCGCCGTGGACACGCCACCGAATTAGTGGCCCTGGCCGACAACATGGGCGCCGTACTGGGGCTGACGAATCCGCTGATGGCGGGCGTGCGTGACTGGTTGTTTCAGGCCGTGAACACCGTCGACAACCTGCGTTCGCACCTGCTGGAGTTCAAGTTCAAACCCAAGGCGACCATCACCAAAGGCCTGGTCCATCACGAGCGTGCCGAGTTGCGCGAGGACGATCTGGTCGGTCAGCTGTTTGTGCAGCCCTATATCGAAGACGCCCAGGGTCAGCATCGCCGCCTTGACGACGTATTGGGCCATTCCTATGCGGTGCTGGGCTACCGGGTCAATCCGCGCGCGCAGTTGAGCGAAGAGATGGCGTCTTATTGGGCTCGATGGGACACACGATTCATTCAGGTCAATCGTTCACGCAGCGGGATCGGTCGACATCAACCGTTGACAGCCACCGACGCCATCAGTGTCGAGGACGTGGATAACCGCCTGGGTGAGTGGTTCTCCAGGGTGCGCGATTGCATCGTCGTGGTACGTCCTGATCGGTTCGTCGCTGCCATCACGACACCCGAGCGGCTGGAAGGCGTGCTGCGCAAACTAACGGAGCAACTGTCATGAAAGGTCCCGATGCACTACTGAAGTTGTTGCACCAGGCCACTTACACAGCGCAAACCATTGCGCCGCTGGCCACTGACGCGCTGGACCTGGCGTCCGGTTACGCGCTGCAACGCCTGGCTCTGAAGGCGCGCCAGGCCGCCGGTGAAACACTGAGCGGCTGGAAAGTCGCTTTCGCCAGCCGCGCCGCGCAACAGCGCTTCGGCCTGGACGAGCCTGTCTATGGCAGCCTGACCGATCACATGAGCGTGCAGCCGAACACGACGGTGGCTCTTTCGCGGTTGATCCAGCCCAGGCTGGAGATTGAACTGGCGATTGTGCTGGGCCGCAGCCTCGCGCCGGGCGAACACAGTGACGAGGATATTCTGTCGGCTATCGCAACAGTGGCACCGGCGTTCGAGATTGCCGACTGCCGTTGGCAGCGTTGGGAGTTCGGGGCTGGGGCCTTTGTTGCCGATAACGCCGCATCGGGTCTTTATTGCCTCGGCCCGCAGGTCCACTTCGATCCTGTGGCGCACGCGAATGTGGCGTACCGTCTGGAATGTTCAGGCGCGCTGTGTGGCGAGGGGGATACGCTGGGCCGTGAGGACCATCCGCTGATCAATCTGTGTTGGCTGATCCGTCGCCTGTTGGTCGATGGTCAATCGGTGCAAGCCGGGCAGGTCGTGTTGTCGGGTGCGCTGTTGGCGCCGATCGAGATCCTGCCGTCCACGTATCGCCTGCAGATGTTTGGCACAGAACTGGCTTTGTTTTTCACGGCGGACACCGGCCCCGTGTGAAGCGGGCTGTCATCATGGATGATTCAAGTCCCTTTCAGGCCGATGACAACAAGGGCCATCGAGGAACGAAGAACATGCTCGCTGAAGTCCGAACCTTCAATGACTCTCAACAACATGCTGGCTCCATCCGGGGTTGGCAGCAGGTGTATGACCAACTGGGCCGTGGCCACCTGACCACTGAGCTGCGCCAGTTGTCCGCTGACCGCTTTCAGATTTTCCAGGAGGTTCTGGACAAGCGTGTGGTGCAGCGCGGCCAGGCGCCCCAGGGGAGACTCTGCGTGGCGATGTCGTTGGCAGGTGCGCCCGTGGTGCAGGGACGAACAGTGGGGACGCACAGCGTGGCACTGTTGCGCGACGGCGAAGAGTTCATGCTGCACGCGCCTGAAGGAACACATTTCTTCGCCCTGAATGTCGATACGGTCCGCTTCGCCAGACTGGCCGCGTTCCACCTGTCCGCCGACCAGCTCAAACGCCTGAAAACCAACTCTCAGCTCTGTGCGGATGACGCCTTGCTGCTGCGTATTCGCCAGCGCATTTACCCGCTGTTCATTCATCTGCTGGAGCAGGTGGACGCGATCAGCAGCAACGCCGAAAAAATGCTCGAAGATGAGCTGCTCGATGCCTTCCTCGATCTGTTCAGCAACGCCACCGATGAGGTGCGTTGCCGCCGTGGCAATTTTACCGTCAGTGCCTATCTGGTCAGACGTTGCCAGGAGCTGATTGATGCCAGCGGTGATACGCCTCTGAGCATTCTCGACCTGTGCGAGCACCTGCGGGTCAGCCGACGGACCCTGCAGAACAGTTTTCAGGCGGTGACCGGCATGCGTCCGGTCGAGTACCTGCGAAACCTGCGCCTCAATGCCGTGCGTCGAAGCCTGACCACGACCGCTGCCAGCACCCGCAACGTCGGCGAGGTTGCATCAGCCATGGGCTTCTTCCATCTGAGCCACTTTGCCGCGCATTACCGCGCGTTGTTTGGCGAGTCACCGTCCGAAACCCGTCGGTCGGCGAACTGAACAGCCGCAGTTCGCGGGCCATTTGCCATTTGTCATTCTGCCATCGCAGCAAGACGCCCCTCTAAGGAGCAACCAGACACGCTGTGCACCACGGGCATGCGCTAAATGCGGCGGTGTGAGGCGCCCGGTGGCGTGAATTCAAACGTGAGCAGGGCGGTCAAGCGTAGCTGATTCTGTCGCGGTAGGCGCTCTGCAGCAGTGTGCGTTGGTAGTTGCAGGGCGTGGTGCTGACCAGTTTCTTGAAGTCACGCAGAAAATGCGATTGATCGGAGAAACCGAGGTCGAGGGCCAACTGCGAAAACGAAATATCCTGCTGGGTATTGAGGGTGTCCAGGGCGGCCTGGCAGCGGATGATTCGGCAGAATGTCTTGGGCGACATACCGGTGTCCCGGCTGAACTGGCGGTGCAGGGAGCGACTGGTGTAGCCGCTGACGTCTTCCAAATGCTGAATGCGGACATCGCCCCGATGGTGAAGCGCCTGCTGAACGACCATGTTCGTAAGCCGTGACGTTTTGCTCATAAGACGTGCGGCCAGGTGGTCGTTGAACAGACGCATCTGGTCCTCCAGCAGCGGTGCCTGCACGATACGTTCGAAGATACCCTGGGCAAACCCCGACACTTCCAGCAGGTCGAGCTCCCGTTCGGTCAGCTCTTCAGCCAGTACATTGATGAAGCCTGGAACGACGCCGGGTGAAAAGCGCACGCCGAAGTAGTGATGATCCTGGTGCAATTGAACGGCCTGGGCGGTCAGCGGTGTGCCACAGATCCTGGCGGTGGGGCGGGTTGCATCGCAGTCGAAAACAATGTCCACGCAGCCGTCTGGAACCGCCAACAGGTTATTCGACTGCGCGACATCGAACGCATAGAAATGCGAGATCGCCGGATGTGCCGAGGGCACCACCGAATAGTGTGACGAGTTGAGCACGAACCAGGGTTGTTCGTTCGTGGTGTAGTGCTGTGGAGACGGCACGCTCTGTTTGATCATGGCTGCACGTGGGGAAGGCTGGGACATGGGAAATGTGCCGCATGAATCGCGCCAACTCTCAGCGGGTCGACCGTGAAGCATGTCCGAAATTTACAATACCGACTAAACCCTCCGCCTGATACTCGACGTCGACAGCGTGGAGCTGCGCCTATCGCAGCGATATCACCTTCAGCCCGAGAATATCTATGTCTGCAACTACGAAAATCGATTTCATTTACCTCTCCGAGCAGGACATGATCCGCGCGGGCGTGACCGACATGCTGGCGTGCGTGGACACCATGGAAGAAATGTTCGGCTTGCTGTATGCCGGAGACTACCGCATGGCCGGGCCCAACAATGACTCCCACGGCGCGATGGTTGTTTTTCCGCAGGATTCGCCGTTCCCGAACATGCCCAAACCCACGGCTGATCGACGCATGATGGCGATGCCGGCCTACCTGGGCGGCAGCTTCTGCACCGCTGGGGTGAAGTGGTACGGCTCCAATATCGCCAACCGCGACAAAGGCCTTCCACGCTCGATCCTGATGTTCACCCTGAACGACCCCGACACCGGCGCACCCTTGGCTCATATGTCGGCCAATCTGCTGTCGGCCTACCGCACCGGTGCGATACCGGGTGTGGGCGCACGCCATCTGGCGCGCAAGGACTCGAGAGTCGTCGGCCTTCTAGGGCCGGGCGTCATGGGCAAGACGACGCTTTCGGCATTCATCGCCGTCTGCCCTCATATCGACACGCTGAAGATCAAGGGTCGTGGACAGAAGAGCCTCGATGACTTTATCGCGTGGGTCCAGGAAACGTACCCGCAGATCACCACCATAAAGGTGGTCGAGACCCTCGAAGCAGTGGTCCGTGACTCGGACCTTGTTACTTATTGTAGCTCTGGTGCAGTGGGCGACCCCTCGATTTACCCAATCGTGCGACGCGAATGGGTCAAGCCTGGTGCCTTCCTGGCGATGCCGGCTTCATGCTCGCTCGACGCCGGTATGGAGCAGCCTGATGTACGCAAGGTGCTGGACAACACCGGCCTCTACCAGGCCTGGTTTGAAGAATTGCCCAAACCTGCGCACCACACCGTGCCCGTGATCGGCGTGCGTTTCATGGACATGATCGCCGAAGGCACGATGCGCCTCGAAGACGTCGAGGACATCGGCAAGATCATCGCCGGGGATGCGCCGGGTCGCAGGAACGATGAGGAAATCATCATCATGTCGGTAGGCGGCATGCCTGTGGAAGACGTGGCCTGGGGCACGGTCGTGTATCGCAACGCCATTGAAAACGGCATCGGTGTGACCCTCAATCTCTGGGAAACCCCGGTGCTGCGCTAAGTCATTCACTCTACCTTCAGCGAGACATCCGACATGCCGAAAATCATCAAGCTCAAGACCGGTTCACCTTTTGAAGATCAGGCCAGCTATTCACGTCTGGTGGCGGTGGACAACTGGATCTATGTGTCCAACACCGCCGGCCGCAACCCTCAGACCAAGCTGATTCCGGAGGATATCCTCGAACAGACGCACCAGGTCTTCGCCAACATCGAGTCAGCCCTGAAGGTTGTCGATGCGAGCCTTGCCGACGTGGTGTGTTCACGTGTGTTCATCCAGGACCCTGCGGATGTACCGGCAGTCATGGCGCTGATCGGTGAGAAGTTTCGCGGCGTCGACCCCGCCAGCACGGTCACCTGTCCGCCGCTGGGCTCCACGGTCTACAAGGTGGAGCTGGAAGTCACGGCGTATCGCGGCGCGTCGAATGCGCAGGTCGAGGTTATTCGCCTCTCGTAATAATCCTCATGCGACCAGGCGCAGTCCTGGTCGCCCTTATTCTTTCAAAGAGTCTTGACCATGGCACCGACCATAGCGCCCGTGACAACGTCTCCTGTGTTACCCAGTGCGACCTCCGTCGTGATCATCGGCGGCGGGATCATCGGCCTGACGGCTGCTCTGAGTCTGGCCGAGCGCAACATTGCCGTGGTCGTGCTGGAAAAAGGCCGTATTGCTGCCGAGCAGTCTTCACGCAACCTGGGCTGGGTACGCAAGACCAGCCGTCATGCCGCCGACATCCCCCTGGCCCTGGCCGCTGATCGTTTGTGGGCACACATGCCCGCGCGAGTAGGCGCTGACGTCGGTTACCGCCAGGAAGGCATCATGTTTGTCGGCCGAACCCCGGCGCAGATGGCCCTGCATGAGCACTGGATCAAGTCAGTCGAGCATCTGTCGCTGGATTCACGGCTGCTCAGCAAACGTGAGATTGATGCGTTGGTGCCAGGCGGCACTGCTGATTGGGCGGGCGGCATTTTCACACCGTCCGATGCGCGCGCAGAGCCGACATTGGCCAGCAGCGCCATCGCCAGGGCTGCGATGGCTTTGGGCGTGGTGATTATCGAGCAGTGCGCGGTGCGCACGTTGCAGATGTCCGCCGGTGCGATCAGTGGGGTAGTCACGGAAAAAGGTGAAATCCGCTGTGATCATGTGCTGCTGGCGGGAGGAATGTGGTCACGTCGTTTCCTGGGCAACCATGGCGTGTCACTGCCGACCTTGCCCCTGACCTGTTCGGTACTGCGCACACATCCCATGGAAGGGCCAACGGAGATCGCTGTCGGCGCTCCGGATTTTTCGTTTCGCAAGCACAAGGATGGCGGGTTCATCATTACCCAGCGCGGCAAACTGGATGCCTTCCTGACCCTCGATCACCTGCTGCTTGCCCGCCAGTACATGCCGCAGTTTCGCGCGCAGCGCAGCGTACTGAACGTGTCGCTGGGCAAACCGTTCATCAACGATCTGACGCTTGCCCGGCGCTGGCGATCCGACAGCGTAAGCCCGTTCGAGCGTGTCAGGGTGCAAGATCCGGCCGCCAACCCACGGCTCAATGACGATGCGTTGAACAATCTCAGGGTGGCCTGGCCGGTGTTTGAGCAGGCGCGAATCGCACAGGCCTGGGCGGGCACGCTTGACGTGACACCCGACTCCAATCCGGTCATCGGGCCGGTTGCACAGATTCCGGGTTTGACAGTGGCCACCGGTTTCTCGGGCCATGGTTTCGGCACATCACCGGCGGCCGGGCATCTCGCTGCGGACCTGATCAGTGGAGACGCGCCCATCATCGATCCAGCTCCCTATCGATTCGACCGTTTCTAGAGGAACACACCCATGGTTCATGAAAGCTGTTTCTTCACCAATCGTTCGGGCCTGCGCCTGCATTTTCTGCACTGGGGAGAAGCGACCGGCATACCTTTGGTGCTGTTGCACGGCTTGCGGGCCTATGCGCAGACATGGGAGTCACTGGTGCAATCGCTGGGGGCAGGCTACCGAGTGTATGCCCTTGATCAGCGGGGGCGGGGCTTGAGCGATTGGGCTGCGCCTGACAGTTACCACACGCAATCCTATGTCGAGGACCTTGAAGACCTGGTCGCTCATGTGGGTTTGCAGCAGTTCGTCTTGCTGGGCCACTCGCTGGGAGGTGCAAACGCGCTTGAATATGCGCGGCAGCACCCTGGACGCCTGACGGGCTTGCTGATCGAGGACATCGGGCCAGGGTCTTCGAGTCAGGGCGACGGCGCTGCACGCATTCGGCGCGAGATGAGCCAGACGCCTTTGCAGTTCGACAGTTGGGAATCAGCGTCCGCCTTTTGGCAAGCGTCACGCCCGGGCTTGTCAGAGGTGGGGCTGGCGTCAAGGCTCACGCACTCGATGCACGAGCGCGACGGCGTGATCACCTGGCGCCATGATCAGCAGGGTATTGCTCAGGCTCGGCTAAGCATCGAACCGACGGATTTGTGGCCTGCGGTGCGCGCGCTGGATTGCCCGAGTCTGTTCATTCGCGGCGGCCGCTCGGACTTCCTGCCGACCGCGGTGTTGCAGGCGATGAGTGCCAGCAACCCGCATGTGCAAACCGTGGAGGTGGCTGATGCCAGTCACTATGTCCATGACGATCAGGGCGCAGTGTTCAACGCGCTGGTGGCAGATTTTATCGGACGACTTGTCTGCGTATGACAGAACCTGCGCTGAAGACAGCTTTGCCCGGAGCCCTGCAGGTTGATCCCGTCAAGCGGGCAGAGCGCACAGCCAGCAGAGGGCGAGCCTGCATTGAAGACTCAGCCCCTGCATCGTCACACAGTCAGTTGCCCGCCACGCGACCCTTTTCGGTCTTCTGCATGAACTGCTCCAGCTCCTTGCTGTAAAACTTCGCCATGCTGGTGGTGCCGTGGCCGCGTGTGTCGGGGCTGGCAGGGATCAACAGCAATTTCGCGTCCTTGACCTCGCGCAACGAGGCCTCCAACAGCCCCGTTTCGGGCGGGTTGCGTTCATCATCCGCCGAGTTGATGGCCAATACCGGCGCCTGGATCCTGCTCAAACCTTGCGATGCGTCGTAGTCGGCTGATGACTGCCATTGGTAAATGAAGTCATTGGCGTCCGAAGTCTGCGGGGTGTTGAGCCGCTCATCCACATACCTGTCGGCCAGCGCACGCGTCGGAGCAATCGCCTGATAGGCCAGCGCGCCGCCGCTGGTGCCGATACTGAACATTGCGTTGGCCAGGCGTAGAGAAGGCGGTTGGCTGGTGTAGTTGCCATTGTTCCAGGCCGGGTCCTGTTTGATCGACTCCACCAGCAGTCGTCGCATCATCCAGTTGCGCGAGGACATTGCAGTAGGCTGGGAGGCCATGGGCACCAGCGCGTCCATCATGTGCGGCCAGGTCTGCCCCCACATCCAGGTCTGCATGCCGCCCATGGAGTTACCAATGATCAGGCGCAGGTGCTTGACCCCCAGACCTTCAGTGACCAGCCGATACTGTGCTTGAACCATATCGGTGTAATTGTATTCAGGGAATTTTGTGCGCAGACCGTCCGAAGGTTTGCTCGATTGGCCTACGCCAATGCCATCGGTCGAAATGATGTAGTACTTGCTCGCGCTCAACGGCTGGCCGGGTCCGAACAGCTCTCCGCCGAAGTCTTTGCTCAATATGTCACTGCCGGGCCGATAGGTGCCGTGCAGAAAGAGAATGGCGGGGTTCTTCGGGTCACCCAGGGTGGTGTAGTGCAACTTCAGGTTGGCGAATTTTTCACCGGTATGAAAGGTGAATTCCGGCGCAACCCAGTCGCCCTCAGTCGCTGGCGGCAAGGGTGCAGCGTGAATACCAGAAGCAAAAGAAAGCAGAACAAACAGCAGCCCTTTGGCGGGCTGTGAAATCAAGTGCTGCATGAGGAATATCCTGTTTGGTTTTATTGTCAGGGCGTTATGCGTGCGGGACGGATATTCCTCCGATGATCGAATCTTGTGAAGTCTTTTCTGTATTAACAATTATGAACATTTTTGACTCTGCCTCTCGGCATGGCTGATGAGGTTGAGTCGAGGTGGGCGGCGGATTTGCGCCAGACGCCCGCCGCTGCGCTGTGAAGCGACGGTCAGTCAGGCACGTTTGACAGCGGCTTCAATGGCATCAGCTCGCAAGTAGGTGCGAAACACATGATCCCAGAGTGGCGAGGAAACGCCGAAGTTCTTCTCGATGCCCTTGCGGTGATGCAGGTCATGATTGGCGACCAGCCCGGTGATGAACCGAAAGGCCGGATGCCGAGGGCGATGCATCACGAAATGCACGCTGATGTAACAAAAGTAGCCAACGACCAGACCGATGAACGCCGAGGTCAGCCCGGTGAGCGAGGCGAGGAGTAGCAGTACGGCATAGGCCGAACTGGTCTTCCAGCTCGAAACGCCGATATAGGCCAGTACGTCCACGTGATGGGTCCAGTGCTCCTTGCGGTACAGCGAGTGAAACAGGAAACGGTGCACCCCGTATTCAAGTAACGACCAGGTCAGCAGCCCTGCGAAGGCCTGAACGGGATGGAAGGGCGCAATGCATAGAGCAAGGATCACAAACAGGGGAATGGTGAAGAAATCAAGGTAGTAAGCAACCGACGACATCAGCCACTTGTTGGAGGCAGCCATGCGCAATATGTCCTGGAAGGCCCGAAGGCGTGTGGGGTGGGGCAGCTGGATGTTGAAAGCCGGCCAATGTACCTCGACGCGGGCGGCGACGTGGTAACTATCGCAGCGGCTGGGTGAAACGGTGATGTCTGTCACGAATCCCGAATGTGAGCGGTGATCAAACGGACCGCGCAGCATGATGGCTGGCACATCGATGGGGCGGAGCAGCAGGTTCGTGCAGCGCGGCAGCTCAATCAGGGCTGACCACGAGCCATATAGCTCGAATCAAGCCCTTTATGCTTTTAAACCCGTACACAGCGTTTTTGGAGTGCGTTCTAATCCGCCCGAATTTTTCGCCTGATCAGGACATCGGCTGCTGAAACCTCTCGCGTTGTTATCTCCTGGTCTGGCAGCAACCACCGGTTGCTCGGCGCCTTTGCACCGCCGCGCACCGTCCAGATGACTTGCCCCCCCAGGAAATATCATGTCCGATCCGAAACCGCTGTTGTTTGCCCTGTACGAGCAAGCGAGTGTTGGCTGTGGAGGCGCACCCAGCCTCTGGACGCACCCGGCCGATGAACGACTCTCGATCAACTCGCTGAGCTATTGGGCAAACCTGGCACGCATTGCCGATCAGGCTCATCTCGACATGTTGTTCTTCGGCGACGTGTTGGGTTTCTACGACGTGTTTGGCGGCAACGCCGATGCCGCCATGAAATGGGCCGTGGAGGCACCGGCCAATGACCCGCTGATGATCATTCCGGCGCTGGCCGCCGTGACGGATAACCTGGCGTTCGGCGTGACCGTCACGACCAGCTATGAACATCCATTCACCCATGCCCGGCGCTTCAGCACGCTGGATCACCTCACCAATGGCCGGGTCGGCTGGAACATTGTCACCTCGTATCTTTCCAGTGCCGCCCGAAACTTCGGCCTGGAAAACATGATCAGGCACGATGATCGCTACGAACGCGCTGAAGAGTTTCTGGATGTCGTCTACAAACTCTGGGAAGGCAGCTGGGCGGACGACGCAGTGGTCGCCGACAAGGCTCGTCAACTCTATGCACAAGGTGATCGTGTACGCCCGATTCATCACGTGGGTGAACATTACCGAGTTGCCGGGCCGCACCTGACGTCTCCCTCGCCCCAGCGCACACCGTTGCTGATTCAGGCAGGCTGGTCAGGGCGGGGCAGGGAGTTTGCAGCCAAGCACGCCGAGCTGATCTTTGTCGCCAAATCCGATCCGCTGGAGATACGCCAGGGACTTGAGCAGATATGGGCTCAGGCCGAGGCTCGTGGTCGTCAGTCTGAAGATATCAAGGCGCTCACGGTGCTGCGTATTGTCACTGCCAAAACCGAAATCGAGGCACAGCGAAAATATGATGAGCTGCAAAGCAACTATCACCTGCAGGCCCAACTGGTGAGTTACGCGGGCGATACCGGCATCGATATCAGTCGCTACGCGGACAGTGATGCGCTGTCGACTCACACTGAAGGCTTGACCTCTTATGTGATGCGTCCTGACGGCAGTGGCAAGCCGTTGACCGCCGGTGACGTCAAACAGCGATTCGCCAAAGTCACCCGGGGCAGCGACCTTATCCTGGTCGGCACGCCGCAACAGGTTGCTGAGCGCATCGAGGTGCATGCCCGCGTGTCGGGCACCAGTGGCTACATGCTCAATCCGCTGATCAGCCCCGGCAGCCTTGAAGACTTCGTCGAGCTGATCATTCCTGAGCTGCAGAAGCGGGGCCTTTACCGCACCGAGCCGCAACGCGGCACATTTCGCTCACGTTTGCGGGCTGACGGTTCGAACCATTTGCCAGCGTCGGCGTACGGTGCTTCGTTCCGGTTCGACACCGCTCGATAAAGGCCTCTGCTTAAAAGGCTGCGGTATAGATCGCCAGCGCATCGGCCTCTGTCACAGGTCGCGGGTTGTTGACCAGCAGCCGTTGCTGGAGCATGGCGCTGCTGGCAAGTTCCGGCAGGCTCTCGCGGGTCACGCCAGCCTCTTTGAGGCTGAGCGGCAGGCCGGTGGCCACATGCAGACGTTGCAGCTCATCAATAAACTGTTGAGCCGCATCGCCCGGCTGCAGCCGATCACCCAGCACCAGCGGAGCGAGTTCGGCATACAACGCCTGGGCAGAAGGCAGGTTGAAGCGCAGCACCTGCTGCAACACCAGAGCGTTGGACAGGCCGTGGGGCAGGTGAAAACTGACGCCCAGCGGGTACGCCAGCGCATGCACGGCGGCTACCGGCGCGTTGGCAAATGCCTGGCCAGCCAGACACGCCCCCAGCAACATCGCCTGGCGTGCCTCAAGGTCATCAGGTACTGCCACCACGCGCTCGAGATTGGCAGACAGCAGCTTGAGTGCTTCACGGGCCAACAAGTCAGAGAGCGGGTTTTTACGGAGTTTGCTGGTATAGGCCTCGATGGCATGCACCATCGCGTCGATCCCCGTGGCTGCCGTAACGGCTGCGGGCAGGCCGATGGTCAACTGCGCGTCAAGAATCGCCAGGTCCGGCAGCAACTGCGGGCTGACCACGCCGGACTTGCCGGTGGCGGTGGTCACGATCGAAATAGGTGTGACTTCCGAGCCGGTGCCAGCGGTGGTCGGTACTTGAATCAACGCCAGTCTTGCGCCGGTAGCCTGGTTGACCCCGTAAATATCACTCAGGCCCTGCAACTGTTGGGGATGCGCCAGATAGGCGACCAGTTTTGCTGTGTCCATGGAGCTGCCGCCGCCAAAACCGACGATCAGGTCCGCTGAAATTGCCCGCGCCTGCGCGGTTGCCGCGAGCACCAGGTCCTCTGCCGGATCAGCCAGCACGTCGCTGTAAATCGATAGATTGATACCGCTGTTGGCGAAGCCCGGCAGCACGCTGTCGAGCAGGCCATGGCGCAGGATACCCGCGTCGGTGACCAGCAGAACGTTGCGTGCGCCTCGGGCTGTGCAATGCTCAGCCAGGCTTGCGGCAGCGCCAGTGGCGCAGATCAGATGGGCAGTGCTGCTGAAGGTAAATCCTTGCATGGTTGACCTCGTATTCTTGTGAGTATTGGCGCTGCTATTCAGATTCGGCAGGCAAACCGGCATCAATGATTTGCTGGGCGATGGCTTCCATGCTGGTGCGGCTTGCCATGGCTTCGCGCTGGAGACGCCGGTGGGCGTCGTTTTCGCCCAGATGATGGCGTGCCATCAGCAGCGCCTTGGCCATCGAGATCTTCGAGACCGCAGGTTGTCGGCTCTGCAGCTTGCGCAGTTCGGCGAGCATGTCGATGCGTGCCCGCCAGGCCGCGCGTGCCATCAACAACTGGGTCAGCAGGCCGAATGGGCGCAGCGGGCGCTCGATGATTGCCGCGGGTTGGGTTTCAAGCACCAGCTGCAGCATCGAAGGGTTCTCGTAGCCCACCACGGCAATGATCGGCGGTGCCTGTTCATTGAGGCTTGCGATCAAGGCCAGCGTGTTGCTGCGCTGACTGACTTCAACGGCCAGCAGCACCACATCGACCGCTTCAGGCAGCCTTGTTGGTACGGGCCAGCACTGTTCAACGATGCAGCCGATGCGCTGCAACTGATCCAGCACGATGTGGGCCTCTCCATCCTGAGGATGAACGACCAGCACGCGCAGGCCTTTGAGTTCCCTCAGCAGAGCAGGGGTGCTGGTCATACCGACCTCCGGCGCTTCATGCCTGCACGTCCATCTGATAATCGACCATGTAGGGACTGGGCTGCACCGCTTCGGTACTCTCCAGCACTAACCGAAACCGGCGCTGATGGTCGAGGCGGGCGATACGCGGCCATAGCCAGGTGTGCTGGGTCTGGGCGTCAATTTGTACCGGGCCTTGCGGCGCATCGAAGCGAGCCCCGGCAAGCGCATGTCGCAGCGCCTGCACCGAGTCATCAGCGGATCGGCGCGCAGCCTCAGCGAACAGATGCACCTGGAAGTACGCGGCTTCCGCTCCGGCTGTGATCGGTGCCTGTTCACCAAAACGTTCGCGATAGCGCCTGACGAAGGCCTGACTCGCAGGGTTTTGCAGGGTCGAAAACCACGGTGCCGCTGACACATGCCCTTCGGCTTCCTCGGCGCTCATGGCAAGCACGTCGACCTCGTTGGTGGCCAGGCTGACAATCGGCACGACGGCCGGGTCGAAGCCTGCTTGCCGATAAGCGCGGTGCAACGGCGGAATATCACTCCCGACAATGGTCGAGTAGATCGCATCGGGCGACGTCTCACGTACCCGCTGCATGACCCGCTCGAAGTCTTCGGTCGTGGCATGGAAGGGCAGGTAGATCTCATCGACAATCTCTCCGCCTGCCTGCTCGAACAGCTCGCGCATGATGCGATTCGATTCGTACGGGTAGACGTAGGAACCGCCCACGAACAGTACCCGTCCGCCATACGTCTGCAGTACGTGGCGGGCCAGTTGCAAAGAGTTCTGGTTGGGCGCCGAACCGGTGTAGTAGCAGTACGGCGAATACTCGAAGCCCTCATACAACGTTGGGTAGAACAGCAGACGACGGCGGCTTTCGACCACCGGCAGCACCATCTTCCGGGTGCTCGACATGTGCGTGCCGAACAGCACCTGTACGTGATGCTCATCGCACAGGCGCAAGGCGCTTTCCCGGTAGTCGGCAGGGTCTGCGCCGGGATGACCGTCGATGGCCACCAGCGGCCGGCCATTCACGCCGCCAGCCTCGTTGACCTCGGCAATGGCCAGGTGGGTGGCATTGGCCTGGGTGGTTTCAGAGGCCGCGGTCAGGCTGCAGGCCGAAAACAGCAGGCCGACTTTGTAGTCGTGGGTCTTCATGACGTCAGGCTTTCCCAGTCAATCTGTTGTTCGAAGCCATAGGCAGCCTGGTAGAGCGTAGCTTCGTCGTAGTCGCGGGCGATCAGCATCAGGCCTACCGGTAGCCCCTGCGCCAACCCACAAGGGATCGATATGGCCGGGTGTCCGGTCACGTCGAAGGGCGCAGTATTGGCGTTCATCTCCAGGGCGCGGACGACCCAGGTGCTCGCGCTGGCGTCTGCATCGGGCAGTTTGGGGGCCTTCATCGGCACCGTCGGCATCAGCAGCAGATCGAAACGGGCCAGTTGCTCGTCGTAGGCCGCGCGCAGTTGGCGAGCGGCGTTCTGCGCCCTGGCGTAGTACTGACCCGAGTAGCGTTTATGGGCGTACTCACCGGCGAGCAGGCAAGTTTTGAGGTCGTGAGGGAACGTGTCTGCCTGTTGTTGCCAGTCGTCCTGCGCACGCATCAGGCTCTCCACATAAAGGCCCTTCCAGTTCGAGCCGTAATTGTAGCCTTGCAACAGCTTGGTGGTACCTTCCACGGCAATCGGCGTCCAGATCGCATGGCCCAGCGCATGGAGCGGGATCGACACCTCTTCGACCACCGCACCCCACTCGGCGAACAGTCCGGCGGCACGCCGTACTGCCGCGTCGACATCGGCCTCGGAATTGACATGACCGAACCCTTCACTGACCAGACCAATGCGCAGGCCCTTCAAGCCCTTGCCCAGTGCCTGGGTATAGGGCTGCACCGGCATATGACGATCCTGTCGGGGATCGAGCCCGTCGGCACCTGCCAGCACTTCCAGCAACAGGGCGTTATCGGCCACGTTGGCGCTCATCACCCCGGCGTGATCGAGGGTCATTTCGATCGGCATGATACCGGTGTAGGGGATCAGCCCGTGGGTGGGCTTCATGCCATAGATACCGGAATAGGCCGCCGGAATACGGACCGAGCCGCCCTGGTCGGTACCGATACCCAGGTCGACTTCACCGGCGGCAATCAGCGCCGCGCACCCGGATGACGAACCGCCAGTTGAATGGCCGGGATTGCGTGGGTTGTGCACCGCGCCCGTTGCGTTGGTGTGGCTGCTGCCGGACACGCAGAAAAACTCGCAGTGAGCCTTGCCGAGTATCAACCCTCCGGCATCCAGCACGCGGCTGACGACTGTCGCGTCGACATCAGGGACGTAGCCGTGCAGGGTCGACGAGCCGTTCATCATGGGCACGCCTGCCAGACAGATATTGTCTTTCATGGCCAGACGCTTGCCGCTCAGCTTGCCCTCGGCAGCGCCCTGCAGGTCGGTGCGTACATACCAGGCGTTGTAGGGGTTTTGAGCCGGTGTGGGCAGATAACCTTCAGTGCGCGGGTATCTGATATTTGCTGGTGGTACGGCGAGTTGCTCAAGAAGGTCATAGTCTTTCCAGACCGCTTCGAGGATATCGGCGTACTCGGCCAGCAATGGCGCTTCGATGTGCAGGCCCAGTTGGTGCCCGGTGGCAGCGAGCTCCGCCTGGGTGGGACGTTGAATGGACATGTCGCAAAATCCTTATGAGTGGAAGCCCATGAAGCGCTCGGCGAGGGCTTCGGCGCTGGTGCAGGAGGGGTCGACTTCTTCGACCAGTTGGCCGTTCTCGATGATCAGGATGCGATCCGCCAGGACAGTCAGAAACTCGATGTCCTGCTCGACCAGAATGATTCCCAGACCCTGCTCGCGACGCAGACGTTGCAGTGTTTCGATGATCTCGTCGCAGATGGAGGGCTGGATGCCTTCAGTGGGCTCATCGAGCAGTATCAGTCTGGGGTCGCCGCACAGACAGCGGGCCAGTGCCAGCAGTTGTTGTTCCCCTCCGGACAGCGCGCCACCCGGCTGATCAAGCAAGCGTTGCAGGCGCGGGAAGTAGTCCAGGATCCGTTCGATGGTCGCTTGTGCGCCGGCGAAGTCCTTGACGCAACCCATGCGCAGGTTTTCGCCAACACTGAGAAACGGAAATATCTGTCTGCCTTGCGGCACGTAGCCGATACCGGCCCGGGCGCGCTGGTGAGCTGCGGCACGGGTGAGGTCCTGTCCGCCGAAGTGCAGGCTGCCCGTGCGGGTCGGCAACTCACCGATCAGCGCACGCAGCAGGGTGGTTTTGCCCATGCCGTTGCGGCCCAACACGCCAATGCAGGCATTGGCGGGGCTGCTCAGGGCAATGTCGCGTAGCACAGGCACGCGGCCATAGCCTGCGCACAAACCATTGACTTCAAGCATGTTTGATCTCCTGTTTGCCCAGGTACGCCTCGCGGACCGCAGGATCCTGGGTGACATTGGCAAAACTGCCCTGTGCCAGCACGGCGCCCTGGTTGAACACGGTGACCGTGCCTGCGATCAGGCGAATGAACTCCATGTCGTGTTCAACCACCACCACCGTGCTGTGTGCGTTGATCTCTTTGATCAATGCGGCGGTCTTGCGCACCTCCTGATAGGTCATGCCTGCAGCCGGTTCGTCGAGCAGCACCAGCGTGGGCCGCGATGCCAGAATCATCCCCAGTTCAACCCACTGACGTTGGCCGTGCGCCAGGTCGCCAACCAGACGGTGACGCAGCTCGCCCAGATCAATACGTTCCAGGGTCTGTTCAGCGGTCTGCTGGGCCTGACTTTTGGTCTGCACCCGGCTGGCGGCCAGACGCAGATTCTCGAGCACATCAAGCCCGTCGAAAACGCTCGGGGTCTGGGTCTTGATGCCAATGCCCAGGCGGGCGATGCGGTGTGGCGCCAGACCGCTGATGCGCTGCCCCTGAAAGTCACAGGTGCCGTGGGTCGGTTTCAGCTGGCCGCTGAGCAGCTTGAAGAACGTACTTTTGCCAGCGCCGTTCGGGCCAATCAGGCAACGCAGTTCGCCGCGTTTAAGGGCAAAGTCCACGGACTTCACCGCATGCACGCCGCCGAAGCTGACGCCGAGGCCTTGTGTTTGCAGAAGAATGCTCATGCGACTCGCTCCTGTGGGTCAGGGACTGTCGGGGCGGTGCGTCGATTGAACAGACGCGACGTCAGCGAAGTCAGGCTTGGCAGCAACCCGCGCGGGAGCAACATGACGAAGGCCAACAGAATCAAGCCCAGCACCAGACTGCTGTCGATGCTTTGCTGCTGGCCCAGGCGGGCCATCAGCGCTTGCAGGCCAATGCACGCGATGATTGGGCCGAACAGCGTGCCGCGCCCGCCGACGATCACCCAGATGATGATCTGCGCAGACTGCGCCAGGCCGAACACGCCAGGGCTGACGAACGCTCCCCAGTTGGCGAACAGGCAACCTGCGAGGCCAGCAATACCGCCGCCGAGGCTGAACACGATCAGTTTGTGCAGACGTGTGTCATAGCCCAGCAGACCGGCACGCTGTTCGTTTTCACGGATGGCCACGACGACTTTGCCGAAACGGCTGGCGAGCAGCCCCCGCAACCCCAGGTAGCACAGGATCAAGGTTGCAGCGATGACCTGGAACAGCGCTTCGGGTTCCAGCACTTGCTCTGGGTTGAACGGCTCATTCAGTGTGGGAATTGCCGGGATGCCATTGAAACCGCCCAGCAGCGCGCTGCCGATGTGGTATTCGCTGCCTGATGTCGAGTTCATGACATTGAACAGAATCAGGGTTACGGCGAGCGTGATTACCCCCAGATACACATCGCTGATGCCGCCGTAAAACATGAAGTAACCCATGGCGGCAGCAAACAGCGCCGGTACGACGATGGCGAGCAACACCGGCCACGTGCTGTCACCGAGGTTGATCACGCCAATGGCATAGGCGTAGGCCCCAAGACCAAAGAACGCCGCCTGACCAAAACACAGAATGCCGCCGAACCCCCAGATAAACGCGAGGCTCAGTGCAAGCAACGCCATGACCAGATAAATGGTCAGCGACAGCAGGGTGAACAGATCAAGCCAGTGCGGCAGTACAGCCACCAGCACGGCAGCCAGCACGCAGCCGAGCAAGGGCAGCCAACGAGGAAAAGTGACAGGCATCAGAAGGCCCTCCGGAAGAAACGCCCGGTGATGCCTTGCGGCAGCACGCGGATCAGCACAATGGCTGCCAGCAGCAGGGCGACCTCGCCGAACACCGGGGTACTGAGAAACGTCACCACTTGGCTGATGACGCCGAAAGCACCCGCCGCACTGAGGGTGCCGGTGATGACCGCGCTGCCCCCACCGATCACAGTAATGAACGCTTTGGCGATGTAACTTGCGCCCAGCGTCGGGATAACCCCTGTGAGCGGCGCCAGTACTGCACCACCGAGCCCGGCCAGCGCAGCACCAAGACCAAAGGTCAGGCTGTAAATGCGTCCGGGATTGGCGCCCAGGGCTGCGGCCATTTTGGCGTTCTGCATGGTTGCCCGTGCACACAGGCCAAAGTGGGTGAAGCGCAGCAGTGCCCACATACCCAGCAACACCGCGACGGCTACGCCGATCACAAACACCCCATACCCGCTGGTTTGGTAAGCCCCCACGGTGATGCCTGGCAACGGTGAACTGATGCCGACCGTGGTGTTGCCAAAGAGCATGGTGGCGGTGCCGGTCAACGCCAGGCTCAGCCCCCAGGTGGCGAGCATGGTGTCGATCATTCGCCCGTAAAGGTGGCGCACCAGCAGGCGCTCCACCAGCATGCCGAACAGCCCGACCGTAAGGGGCGCAAGCACCAGAATGGAAATCCAGATCGGTACGTGCAGCGTGTGGGTGGCCAACACCGCCACATAGCCGCCGAGCATCATGAATTCGCCGTGCGCCAGGTTGATGATCTTCATCATCCCGAACACCACCGCCAGGCCGATGCTCAACAGCACCAGCGTGGCGATGGCGCCCAGTATTTGCAGCGAGAAAATTGCAGCCCAATCCATGTCAGTCTCCTTACAGCGCAATGCTGTATTGCTTCGCATCACGCGGATTCTTCACCAGGTCGCACACGGCGGCGGTGTCAGAGGGCGCTTGTTGGGCAAAGCTTTGGACGACATTCAGGCGACGGTCGCGCACTTCGGCAATGTGCACGTCGAGGATGCAGTGGTGGGTTGCCGGGTCGACGCTGACCTTGCCGCTTGGCAGGTCCAGACTGACGCCTTTTTCCAGCGCCTCGATGACCGCCATCCGCTCGATGGAACCCGCGCGGCGCACACCTTCGGCCCATAGCATCATGCCTTGATACGCGCCCATAGCCAGCTCAGTGATGTAGGGATAGTCGCTGCCGAAACGCTTGTGGAACCGTTCGACAAAAGCGGTATTCAGAGGGGTTTGCAGTTCCTGCACATAGTTCTGGCAGATCAGAATGCCGTTGCTTTCTTCGGGCGACAGCACGATATGCTCGTTACCGCCCGCGAAGGTGGTCGAGGCGATAGGCAGTTTGCCCGTCATGCCTGCGGCTTTCCATTGGCGATAGAACGACATGTGTGCGCCGCCCACCAGCGCCGACCAGACGAAGTCGGGTTTGGCTTCCTGAATCTTGGAAATGGTCGCGCCGAAGTTGGTCACGTCCAGCGGGAAAAACTCGATACCAACGCTTGAGCCGCCCGCCTGCTCGACATACTTCTTCACCCAGGCCGCGACGATCTGCCCATAGTTGTAATCGGCTGCAACGATGTAGACCTTTTTGCCCCATTTCCCGGTGACATGGGACACCAGTTTTTCGACGGTTTGCCCAGGGGTTACGCCAGTGGCAAAAAAGTTGCGGTCACAGACGCCACCTTCGTACTGGTTGTTGTAGAAGTACAACGTTTTGTAACGGTCCAGCACCGGACGCACCACTTCGCGTGAGGACGACGTGATGCCAGCGTGCACCACTGCGGCACGATCTTTCAGGGCTGCCTGTTGCGCGTACTGGGCGTACAGCTGCATGTTCGACTGGGTGTCGTACTTGATCAGGTTCAGCGGGCGACCGAGCAGGCCGCCTTGAGCGTTGAGTTCTTCGGTGGCGAATGTCAGGGCGTCGACAATCGGTTTGCCATAGATGTCCAGACCGCCAGAGCTGTCGTACAGCGAAGCAATATTGATAGCGTCTTCAGCTGCAAAGGCTGAAAAGCTCTTGAAGCTCATCGCCGAAAGCGCAGCGGCGGAGATCGCTGTTGAGCGAAGGAACGTGCGACGGTTGATAGCCATGCGGTGTGCTCCTGAAACCAGACCGGCGCGGCATCACAGGCTCGACTTGCAGGCAGCCGCAAGGCGACCTGAAAGGCGTTGGACTCATGATGGGGAGCAGTCTGGATGAAATGCAGGCGGGAAGGGTGGGCCTGATTCCATGTACCGACGACGCTGTCGGCTGGACGAGTGAAGATCGTTTCGCTTGCAGGCCGCAGCCGCATCATTGGGGCTGGGCCACCCTTTGCCATTCAGGCATTGGGGGAAACGAATACCGCGGGGAGCGGTATCTGGATAATGCAGAATCTGGACCAGATACCGCGTAACGCTTGATTTCAGGGGCTTGCAGGCGGATTTTCGGTCCCGGGCCGTATCTTCAGCCTGCAAAAGTGGGAAGCAGTCACCCAGTGCGCTGCACGGATGTAGTGCACTGTAACAAACCGAACAGGCAGATTCGCCCCGTTGTGGTGACCTTTCCAGCCAGCATTGCGCGTTTCGCTCACGGGGTAATGTGCGCGATGAGCACCAGGCCCTGCAGTCAGATCACTGGGCAAAGTAATCCGCAATGCTGTTGGCATAGCTGATTGGCGGTATACCTGCCAGCACATGTTCTGGCAGGCACCATGGATAGGTCAGCGACTGCAGCCAGTCCATGACAGGCTCAAGCGTATCTGGCGCAAACACCTGCATGTCATCGATGGTGATTTGCAGATGCTCCGCGAGGCCTGACTCCTGGGAGAAGCGCCACTGATACTCGCCAAAGCCCAGGCGTAACTCGCCGGTTTCTTTGACCGACATGCCCACCAGCCACTTGCAGTCAAAGCGCGCAACCCCAGGTTGCGGTGGTGCGCCAACGTAAAACGTATAGACGTTCTCATAATGCTGGCCAAAATCCCTGACCAGCGTGGCGGCGATGCCCGGTCGACCGTTGACCTGCGACGGAAACGAAATGGCATCGGTGTGGACCCGCATTTCCAGCGTCGCGTCGGCCGTGAAGCACTGGCGCAGCAAGTCGGGCCGGTTGCCGTCCTTCGCATAGATGTAATGTTCAAGGGTGTTAGCGGTAGCGTTCATGCGTCATCGTCCGTTGAGTGATGCGGATATTGTCGGGTGAAAACAGGACCGCTGTGCAGTGTCTTATAGCTTGAACGTCGCTACGAGGCTCCTGAGCCGGCCGGCTTCGGCGTCCAGCTCGCCGCACGCCTTGAGCGTTGAACCCAGGTTGTCCGTGGTCTGGCGATTCAACTGGCTGATTTCGTGCACATCCCGGGTCAGTTGCGCGACCGCATTGGTCTGCTGTTCGGTGGCGGCAGCGACAGTCATGCACATTTCGTCAATCTCGCCGATGCTTGACACCACGGTCAGCAGACTCGCTCCGGCCTGGCCCGCAACCAACACGCTTTGGTTTCCGATTTCATGGCTGTGCAGCATGGTCTGGGCAGCCTGGGTTGCACCGGTCTGCAGGGCGTCGATCACCGCGCGGATTTCCTCCGTTGCGTTCTGAGTGTGATGGGCGAGGCTGCGGACTTCATCGGCGACCACGGCAAAACCGCGTCCTGCTTCCCCAGCCCTGGCCGCCTCGATGGCCGCGTTCAAGGCCAGCAGGTTGGTCTTGCCAGAGATCGTCGAAATGACCTCCAGAACCTTGCCAATGTTGGCGCTTTTCGCGTTGAGGTCTTCGATCTGCGAGCGAGTCAATTCGATGTTGTCCTGCAAGCGACTCATGGACGTGACGGTGTTCTCCACCAGCTCGCAGCTCGATTCGATCTGTCGCCTGGCATGGGATGCGCCTTTCGAGGCTGCAGACGCACTTGAGGCAATTTCCTGCGCAGCGGCGCCCAGTTGTTCGATTGCGGCAGCCACGCTGGTGGTGTAGCCCGACTGGTGTTGGGCTTTATCCACCGATGAGTTGGACGCTGACAACACACGGCGGGTCGCCTCGCTCAACGCTTCGGTGGTGGAGGATACCTCGGTGATCGAGGCATGGATCCGGCCGCTGAAACGATTGAAGCTGATTGCCAGTTGCCCGAATTCGTCTTTCGACAGGATCGACAGGCGTCGCGTCAGATCGCCATCGCCCATCGCGATGTCTTCCATGGCATGGCTGATGGCATGCAGTGGCCTCATCAGCACCCTGATCAGCAAGCCGAGCAGCAAAAGCGTGGCGAGGCCTGCAACGATGGTCGCAATGATCGCCGAGGTGCGGAACGCCGAAACGCTTGCCAGCGCGGCCTGTTTGTCCAGAACAATACCGATGTACCAGTTTTGCGACGGCAGACCCTTGATCGGCGAGAACAACGTGAACGTCGGACCTGCCAGTGCGGTGGCTTCAACCAGGCGGTCGTTCAGCGTCAACGTGTTGCCCGGAAACAGATCGGACAATGTTTTACCAATCAGCGCCTTGTCCGGATGAACCAGTATCTTGCCGTCCTGGTTGACCAGAAACGCATAACCGCCGCCGTCGAATGCCTGAGCATTGAGTGTCTGGGAAATCGTCTCGATCTTCAGGCTGGCGCCCAGAACCCCCAGTGTCTGCTGACCGGAAGGGATGACGACCGCCTGAGTGATGATTCTGTAGTCGATCCCGACACCGACGTAGGGTTCGGTCATGGCGCTGCCGTGCTCGAGGGCGTCCTTGTACCATTGGCGCTGACGTGCATCGTAATCGGACGGCATTTCACGACGGGGATAAATGTAAAAGCTACCGTCTTGCAGGCCGACATAGCCTGCAATGAACTGCTCCATCAGCACCTTGTTCTGCAAACTGGCGAGCAGATTGGCGCCCGAAGGTGCCTGGCCCATGAATTGTGCGACGCCCTTCATCAGAGTCAGCCGTCCATCCAGCCAGTTCTGAATGTCGTGAGCCATGGACGCGGCGAGGGCGCGGGTGTTCTGCTCTATTTTTTGTGTGTTGTCGTCGCGCAGACGAACATCATTCAATACAGAAAACGCGCAAAACACGGTCATGATCACCAATGAAGCGATCAGCAATATCTTCTGATTGAATTTGAGAGGGGTCATTGCTCACGCTCCGGGCATGCATAGGTAAATGACGTCTTCGCACCTGTCTTGATACGGGCTGCACAGAGGCCGAAGCCTTTGAACAGCCCGCATCAAGGCGCACGAAAGCCTGCCTTGCGGCATGGGTTTCAGGCGAAGAGGGAAACAGGCGTTAGCAGACCGCCGTCGTTACCACAGGGCGAGCGTGTAACTGACGATCAAACGGGTTTCATCCAGATCGTTACCGAAGTTTGACCGCACCGTTGCATTGCGAAGTTTGACGCCTACGTTTTTCAACGAGCCGCTTTGAATGACATAACCGATGTCGGTGTCGCGTTCCCACTCCTTGCCCGTGTTACTGCCTGCGACCCGCGCATTGTCACCGTTGACATAACGGCTCATGAACGTCAGGCCCGGAATACCCACCGTTGCAAAGTTATAGTCGTAGCGCACTTGCCAGGAGCGTTCCTGAGTGTTGGCGAAATCGTTGATCTGTACGAAGTTGACCAGGTAGGGGTCGCTGTTGGCGATGTAAGGGAAGGGGTCGTCGCCACTCATGCGCTGGTAGGCTGCCGAGAACACGTTTGCCCCCAGCGTGTAGGCGACCATGCCGTTGGCAGCTCGGTTATCGAGGGCGCGGAAATTGCCGTCCTCGGTGCTCCTCGAATAACGCAGGTCGAACCTCAGCGATTGCCGTTCGGCAAGGGGGACCTCATAGACAACACCACCAAAGTACTGGCGATAGACATTCTCGAGGTTGCCGTAATAGAGGCTGGTGCTGAGGGCCTTGTTGAAGCTGTAAGTGCCGCCGGCAAAGTTGAAATTGTCACTGACACCGCCAATACGATTGCCGGTGAAGTCCTGGTAATCGGAGGAGCTGTTGAATTTGATCTGTTCCAGCTTGCCGCCTTGCAGCATCAGCTTGTCGATGTCCTTGGAGACCAGCATGGCGCCCTCAAACGTTGCGGGCAGCAAACGGGTGTCATTGCTTGAAACCACGGGCGTACGGAAGGCGAGGGACCCGACTTTCAGAACGGTCTGGGCGATCCTGGCCTTGGCGGTCAACTCCAGTTTCGAGTATTCATCCTGTGAGCCACGGCCGTTCCGTGAACTCAGATCAGCGGGCAGCAGCCCCGTGCCGCCAGAACCGTCCCCACCGTCGAGTTTGACGCCGAGCATGCCCACAGCATCAATGCCCAGGCCCAGTGTGCCCGCGGTATAACCGGATTCGATTCGCAACATGGCGCCTTGTGCCCACTCTGCTGCCGCATCACGCTGGGCGGTAGGTGGCCCGTTACGAAAGTCCCGGTTGAAGTAGAAGTTACGCAATTCCACACTTGCCTTGCTGTTGCCAATGAAGTCAGCGGATGCCGACAATGGGAAAATCAGCGCGCACGTTCCCGCCATTGCAAAAACCTTGTGGTTCAGCATGTTCTTGATGCTCCAGATAACGGCAGATTTATTATTGGGTGGTTCGTTATTGTGGGTACACGATTGCCGCTGCGCCGAGAACGTCGCAGCGTTACAACTAAAGCATAGCGATGAACGAAACTTGATAAACAGTAAGGGTCATGCGACTTGCAAGTTAATACTTAATTAGCAGGGTATGTTGCCGTGGCCGGCAGTACGCGGCAACTGGAGTGTTACTCCGTTGCGCGCAGTGCCTGGCAATTAAAACTGTGTTGAATCAACCGGTCTGTTTGATACGGCCGATCACAGCGCCTGCTTCGAAATAAGCGCCGGCCTGTTTGGCAATGTGTACTTCACCGGCAAAGGGTGCCAATACCGATGTTTCCATCTTCATGGCTTCCATCACCGCGATGACTTGTCCTTCACTGACGGACTCACCTTCTTCGACCACCCAGGTATGCAAATTCCCGGCAACAGGGGTCAGAACTGCCTGCGGATCGGCATCCTGAGCGGGCGCCTTGTTTTCGCCGGCAGTGCCCGGAGCGCTCATGCTGACGCCGCGTAACAGTGCAGCCGGCAGGCCCAGCTCGTGACGCTTGCCATCGATCTCGACGAAGGTGCGCAGCACGTCAGGGTCGGTCGTTACTGCACTGCGCGGCGCAAGGGTGATCTGCTCGACAAAGTCTGTTTCGATCCAGCGGGTGTGCACGGCAAACCGATCCGCACCGGTGAAGTCATCGTGGTCCATCACAGCCCGGTGGAACGGCAGCACCGAAGCGATGCCTTCGATCTTGAATTCAGCCAGGGCGCGGCGAGCACGAGTGATCGCCTGTTCGCGAGTGGCCCCGGTCACGATCAGCTTGGCCATCATCGAATCGAAGGTGCTGGGAACGCTCGAACCGCTGATCACGCCGCTGTCCAGGCGCACGCCTGGGCCAGAGGGCGGCAGGAACTCGCTGATGAGGCCCGGCGTAGGCAAAAAGCCCTTTCCGGCATCCTCTGCGTTGATCCGAAACTCGAAGCTGTGGCCACGTGGCATTGGGGTTTCGCTGAACGACAACGGAAACCCATCGGCGATGCGCAATTGCTCGATCACCAGGTCGATCCCGGTGGTTTCTTCGGTGACCGGGTGCTCGACCTGCAGGCGCGTATTGACCTCCAGGAAGGACAGTGTCCCGTCCTGGCTGAGCAGGAATTCCACCGTACCGGCACCGACATAACCGGCCTTGGCGCAGATATCGTGGGCAGACTGATGAATACGCTGACGCTGCTCCTCGCTGATGAACGGCGCAGGGGCTTCTTCCACCAGTTTCTGATTGCGCCGCTGCAGTGAGCAGTCACGCGTACCGACCACCACCACCTTGCCGTGTTTGTCGGCAATGATCTGTGCTTCGATGTGCCGAGGGCGGTCGAGGAACTGCTCGACAAAACACTCGCCACGGCCGAACGCCGCTTCTGCTTCGCGCACGGCGGAGGCGAACAGTTCGGCTACCTCGTCCAGACGCCAGGCGACTTTCATGCCGCGTCCGCCACCGCCGAATGCCGCCTTGATGGCAATCGGCAGACCGTGCTGCTCGGCAAACGCCAGCACTTCGGCTGCGCTTTCTACCGGGCCAGGCGTTCCCGCCACCAGCGGTGCACCGACCTGTTGCGCCAGCTTGCGTGCCTCGACCTTGTCGCCCAGCACATCGATGGTTTCCGGGTTGGGGCCGACCCAGATCAGCCCGGCATTGATCACTGCCCGCGCGAAGTCGGCGCGTTCCGACAGAAAGCCATAGCCCGGGTGTACCGCATCGGCACCGCTGCGTTTGGCGATGGCGAGGAGTTTTTCGATGTCCAGATAGGTCTCTGCCGGGCGTTGGCCGTTCAGAGAAAAGGCTTCGTCGGCCTGTCTGACATGCACGGCGTCAATGTCGGCGTCGGCGTAGACCGCGACAGATTTCACGCCATAGTCGCGGCAGGCGCGGGCAATGCGGACAGCGATTTCACCACGGTTGGCGATCAGTAATTTTTTCATGAATTGTTCTTCGCATCGGCAGTTGAAAGAGGGGCGTGCGGGCTGGGCTGAATGTCGCTGAAGCCTTCTACAGGATTGAAGCGGATCTGCGCGTTAACCGGTATCTGACCGGCCAGGTCCAGGTGGTAGCTGGCGACGGCCGCAATGACCGGATAGCCGCCGGTCAACGGATGATCGGCCAGAAACAGCACCGGTTGGCCGCTGGCCGGAACCTGAATGGCGCCCACGGAGGTGCCTTCGCTGGGCAACTCCTGATGGTTGCTGCGCGTCAGCGGTGTTTCACCGGCCAGCCGAATGCCGACCCGGTTGGATTGTGAAGTAACGCGCCAGAGCTGGCTGCTCAGACGCTCGATGGCCTCTTCGGTAAACCAGTCGGTGCGTGGCCCCATGACCACATCAAGGGTGACGACATTGGCGGACGTCGGCAGCTCGAATGCCGGTGTTTCGTTCAGCGATACGCTGGCGCCATGGGTCAGCGTCGCAAAACCCAGCTGGTCGCCAGCGGCAAGCGCCGGTGGACCGACCTGAGCCAAGGTGTCGGTCGAGAGGCTGCCGAGCACCGGCGTGACCTCGAAGCCGCCCCGAATCGCCAGATAACTGCGCAGCCCGGCCATGGGTGCGCCCAAGGTGACACGGTCGCCCGTGTCCAGTTCGACAGGCTGATAGTTGGCGGCCTGCCATTGCAGCCCGCTGGTACTGATCACGGTCACCGGGGTATGTGCGCCTGTCACTGCGATCACGGCACGGCCATGACACACGAAGCTCAAACCGCCGAGCACCGATTCAATACAGGCCACGTCCGACGGGTTGCCAACGGCACGATTGGCGGCACGCAAGGCACCGAGGTCCAGTGCGCCGGATCGCGAGACACCCTGACCGGTCTGGCCGGGCCGTCCCATGTCCTGCAGAACGCTGTGCAGACCGGGGCTGAGAATCTCCAGCCAGTCACCCGTTGGCGCCTGGGCGCGAGCCGGCGCTGTGGGTGGGGGCAGGCCGCCTGCGGGAAGCGGGCCTGCATCGGTAAAGCGCACTTTGTAGCCCGGACGAAGCAGGGCAGGTTCGGCACGGTTCAGGTCCCACATCTGCAAAGGCGTGACACCGATGATCTGCCATCCGCCGGGGCTGGCTTTCGGGTAGACGCCGCTGAAATCCCCCGCCAGCGCCACAGCGCCCGCCGGTATGCGGGTACGCGGAGTCTGCCTGCGGGGCACCTGGAAACCGGCACCGCCGTTGAGGTAGGCGAAGCCGGGAGCGAAACCACAGAACGCCACGCTGTAATCATGAGCCGTGTGACGCTGTATGACCTCGCTGCGGCTGATCCCCAGCAGGGTGGCAACCTCGTCGAGGTCTTCACCGTTGTAATGCACAGGTATTTCCACACGACGGTGTTCGCCCTCGCGACGCTGGCTGATGTCCTGACCCGCAATGCGGTTGACCAGCGCCTGACGCTCGATGGCGCTGGGGCGGAACTGGATCAGCAGCGTGCGGGCGGCCGGAATGATTTCCTCCACGCCCGCAATGGGCTCCGCCGTCAGGGCATCGAACAAGGCCAGGGTCTCGTCAAGATCCTTCAATTCGACGAGCAGGGCGTCCAGGTTGACCGGTAGAAAGCGCACAGAAAACTCCTAGACGTGGTAAGTGCTGTCAGGCACGTCGGTGATGAACATATGGCCGGGAGCATGGGTAATCGCGAACGGTACACCCGAAGCGGCGACTGCCGCCTGGGGCGTGACCCCGCACGCCCAGAACACCGGTACTTCACCGGGCTCGATGCGCACCGCGTCACCGAAGTCGGGCTTGCTCAGATCCTTGATACCCAGCAGTGCGGGCTCACCGATGTGCACCGGTGCGCCATGCACCGATGGATAGCGACCAGAGATGCCACTGGCTTCTGCCACACGGTCAGCGGGGATCGGGCGCATCGAGACCACCATTTCTCCCTGGAGACGCCCGGCAGGACGGCAGGCGCGGTTGGTCCGGTACATGGGCACGTTGCTGCCGTCGGCAATATGCCGCACTTCGATGCCCGCTTCCTGCAGCGCGGTTTCGAACGTAAAGCTGCAACCGATCAGGAACGCGACCATGTCGTCATGCTCGGCCCATGCCTGTGTGGCGTCAGAAACTTCCTCGACCATTTTTCCGTCACGCCAGATGCGATACAGCGGGATGTCGGTACGCAGGTCGGCGTTTGCAGCCAGCAGGGTTCTGGGGCTGCCGGCATCGCTGACGTCGAGGATCGGGCAGGCTTTCGGATTACGCTGAGCGTAAAGCAGAAAGTCGTAAGCCCATTCGCGCGGCAAGGCGATCAGGTTGGCCTGGGTCATGCCCGGTGCGATGCCTGCGGTTGGCGTGACCAGGCCTTCACGGTAAGTTCTACGGGCTTCATGAGCGGCGGCAATGGCCGCCTCGCGAGCGCGTTGAAGAGCATTCATGGACGAGTTCCTGCAAAGGACAGCAACGAAAGGTTGGCATTTTCCAGCACCCGGCGCAGTTCGCGGGCCATTTCCACGGCAGCGGGGCTGTCGCCATGCACGCAGATCGAGTCGGCCTCGATTCGTGTAAGGCTGCCGTCGATAGCTTCAATGGTGCCGTCTTCAACGAGACGGAGCATGCGTTGCGCAACACGCACCGGGTCGTGGAGCACTGCGCCCGGCTCGCGGCGCGAAACCAGCGTGCCTTGCGGCGTATACGCACGGTCAGCGAACGCCTCGGCCACACACTGCAGACCTTCGTTACGCGCAAGCTCGATCAGGTCGGAGCCTGCGAGCGCCACCAGGACCAGCGTCGGATCAATGGCACGGATGGCTTCGATCACCGCCAGCGCCTGTCGGCGGTCATGCGCGATGGTGTTGTACAGCGCGCCGTGAGGCTTCACATAGCGCACTGAGGTGCCGGCGGCCTTGGCCAGGCCTTGCAACGAGCCGATCTGGTAGATCACATCGGCGGTCAGCTCGTCGCTGGCCACGTCCATGTTGCGTCGACCGAAGCCGACCTTGTCCGGGTAAGACACGTGGGCGCCAATGGTAACGTTCTTGGCTGCCGCCGCTTTCAATGTCCGCAGGATGCCGGCCGGGTCACCGGCATGGAATCCGCAGGCGACGTTGGCACTGGTCACGACATCCAGCATTGCCGCATCGTCGCCCATGCTCCAGGCGCCGAAGCTTTCTCCCAGGTCACTGTTCAGGTCAATTGCACGCATTCAAATAATCTCCGTGTAGATCAGGCTGCGCCGATGAAGGCAAAGATGGCACCTGCCGATTTGTAAGCCATGAACCACGACAGCACGCAGGTCAGGATACCTAGCACCAGCAACCAGCGAGGGTAGTGATAGCCGTCCATGAGGTCCGAACGGCGCCAGCCCACGTACATGAATATGCTCAGGCCCAGTGGCAGAATCAAACCGTTGAAACCACCCGCGAAGACCAGCAACGCAGCCGGTGGCTTGCCAATAATCATGTAAACAGACAGCGAAATGAGGATGAAGACGACGGTGGCCAGGTTACGTACGCGCTCATCGATGCGTTTCGAGAAGACGGTAATGAACGACATCGAGGTGTAAGAGGCACCGATCACGCTGCTGATACCGGCGGCCCAGAGCACCAGACCGAACATCATCATACCGATGTCGCCAGCGGCTGCGCCAAACGCCTGCGCGGCAGGGTTTGCGCCTTTGCCCGACACGTCGATGACCACGCCGCTGGCCACGACCCCGAGAATCGCCAGAAACAGAACGTAGCGAGCTATGCCGGTAACCAGAATACCCGTCAAGGCAGCCTTGGACACGGCTTCAATGTTTTCCACGCCGACCGTGCCACGGTCCAGCAGACGGTGAGCGCCTGCGTAGGTAATGTAGCCGCCAACCGTACCGCCGACGATGGTGGTGATAGAGGCGAAGTCAATGAAGTCAGGCCATACAGACTGGCGCAGTGCCTCGCCCAATGGCGGATGTGTGGCGAAGGCTGCGAACAGGATCAGGCACACCTTCAGCAAGCCGAGCACCATCATGATCCGGTCCATGGCAACGCCTGCACGGTGCGACGAGAAAATCGCAATCGCAATCAGCGCACTTATCGCGCCTCCCCACTTGGGATCCAGGCCGGTGAGGGCGTTCAACCCCAGACCCGCACCTGCAATGTTGCCGAGCATGAATACCAGACCACCGGTAAGCACCAGCACCGTCAGCAGGTAACCGCTCCCCGGAATGGCGACGTTGGCGAGGTCCGCTGCGCGCATTTTGGTCAATGACACGATTCGCCAGACGTTCAACTGAACGACAAAGTCGATCAGGATCGAAGCCAGAATACCGAAGGCAAACGCAGCACCGAGGGTCGCGGTGAACGTAGCCGTCTGAGTCAGGAAGCCGGGACCGATGGCAGACGTCGCCATCATGAAGACCGCGGCTATCAGAGATGAGCGTCGTGCTTTGGTGAACGCTTGAGTTGTAGTTGTCTGTGTCACGGCATCAATCCTGCGATGGGAGATACTTCGACTGAGCAATGTGCGTGCCAACGCTCACTCAACACGCTTGAGATGTAGGCGTATCAATGGTTTATTGTTGAACAATACAGCATGGATGCGTGAGTCATTTGCACCACATTGTTACCCTGCGCCACCAAAGCGCTACTTAATGAAGCACTGCGCACGCCTCATCCTTGTGCGCTGCCCCAAGCTCTGATGGAATGTCGGCATAGCATTCTCATCCCGGACCTTTTATGAACGACGCTTCTCCCGCTCTTCCTCGCACACTGGGAGAATCCATTACCCACGAGATACGCAGAATGCTGGTCGAGGGCGAACTCGTTCCCGGCCAACGCCTGTCTGAAGCGGCGCTGGCTGAAAGTCTCGATATTTCCCGTAATACCTTGAGAGAAGCGTTTCGCGTGCTGACGCGTGAGGGTTTGCTCAAACACGAACCCAACCGTGGGGTCACCGTTGCGGAGCCCGACATGTCGTCGATCATCGACATCTACCGGGTGCGTCGCTTCATCGAATGCAAGGCGATAGCTCAAGGGTATCCGCAGCATCCGGGCACGCTGCACATGCGTGAAGCGGTCGATTCAGGTGTGCAAGCGCGTGAAGCGCAGGACTGGATAGCGGTTGGTACCGCCAACATGATATTTCACCGGTCGATTGTCGAACTGGCTGACAGCCCGCGCCTGGTGGTGTTCTACGGGCAGATCTCGGCTGAATTGCGGCTGGCGTTCGGGTTGCTCAACGATCCGCAGTTTCTGCATTTGCCGTTTCTCGACATGAACGCTTCGATTTTGCGTTGCGTCGAAGAAGGCCGAGCCAATGATGCGACCCAAATGCTCGAATCTTATCTGGTGCAATCGGAGCGCACGCTCCTTGCGGCCTATGAACGCCGTATCAAGCGTTAGGTCGTTCCTGCAGGTTGGGGGCTGCTATAAGCCTGTCGCCCCCACTGCCTTCCCCGACCTGGCTGACTGGCTGGAAAGGGTGTCGCGCGGCAGAACAGCACCAGTGACGCGCGACAATTGGCACTGTTGCGATGCCAAAGGGTGCCGCAGGCAACTCACAAACAGGCCACCTTGTCTGTTTGAGCCAGCGTAGTACCGGCACTGTCGACCAGCCTGATCTGCACTTCTTTGCGCAAGCTGTTTTCGACCAGCATGTAATGTTGATTCGGTGAAAAATGATCATAGGAGAGTGTCGCGACGCAGCGACGCTGACTTTCCTGATGGCCCCTTTTGACCACACCCAGTTCCATCGTGTGAGAACCCTGCGAAACCCTGAAGTGGTTGAAGTGTTCAGCGCGCTGTTCATCGAGGCGCCTTGCCAACATCTCGTCGCCCAATTGTGTCTGGAAGCTGATAATGGCCTCGTGCTCGTTGGGTGAGGGCAGTTGGGTTGCGCACCCTGTCAGTCCTGAATAGACAAGAAGCGTTGTTATCAGTGTTGAAAGTTTCATGAGTATTTCCGTAGAAGATGCCGAAGAGGGGGATAAGCAGTCGTTCGAAATCATGTTTTATTTCGAATCGTGGCACTGATAGTTCGCTGCCCGACTACACGTATTCCTGCCTTGAGTAGAGCGTGTTGAGCGCTGAGTCAGCGTCATCCATAACAGGCGCGCACCCCATGTTAAACAACGGACAAGTTGTTATTCGAGGAGGGCTGATTCTACAGAGTGGCGAATCAAAGATTAGACAGCAGGTTGTTCATGCAGTACTGAGTTCCACTCACCAATACTGAGCCGCTCGCAACGGCATGATTATTTAGTGCATCTGTTCCTGGGGGCAGCGCTATTACTGAGTTTCATGCATGACTGCATGCTGCTTCGTCGGCTTTTTAGCAGAGAGTCAAGACTTTATAGTGAACTCCCCAACGCCACTGAAAAATATGAATGTCCGACGATGTCATCGTCTGATCAGGGGCAATAAAAAGACAGGGTAATGACATGCGCAAAACCTATTGGCAGGCTATCGGCCTTGCGTTGGCTCTTACAGAGTCTGCTGTCGCGCAGGACCGTATTTCGATCTCATCGGAATGGGGAAGCATGACGGCGCAACTTGAAGATAACGATGCCGCACGTGCCTTGATCAACATGCTGCCCGTTACGATAGACATGCACGACCACCTTCGTCAGGAGAAAACCGGCAGCCTTCCACGACCCTTGCCGAGCGGAGTTCGCCAGCGGGAATTCTCGACAGGCACGCTTGGGCTATGGGGCGACGACCATTTCGTCATTTATTACAGCGCAGGGCGAGTCCCGTCCCCCGGCATCATTATCCTCGGGCAGGTGCAGGGTGATGTTTCGTTTCTGGATCGTCCGGGACCGATCACAGTCCGGGTTGATGATGTCAAATAATGCGTTACACGAATCGCCCGAAACGGCAGGGCCGGGCAGACATGTCATCGCGGTCAGCAGTCTGGAAGTGCGTGTGCTTGATCAAGTCGCTCAGGACGTCGAGCGCAGATTGAGAACCTGTGCAGCAATGTTCGAGTGCTTGCCCGGCTGTCTGGGGTATAGCGTTATTCAGAGCAGGGTCGATGCGGGGCTCTGGATATTCAGCGGCTACTGGTGCTGCGAGTTATCGATGACAGCGCACTTTGGGAACCCGCTGATGACAGCGTTGGTAAACCATTTGATCGCGTCTCGCGCCAACCTGACCTTTAACAGTTTTCTGCCAGCAATCGATGGAGAGATTTGAAACTCTTTCAAACGGAATCTGAATTTACGCTCTCCCTGAACACTACCCCGGCTGTACAGGCCCTGACTTGAGCGTCTGGTTAGACTGTTTATGTCTTCCAGTTGTATGCATAGCGTCTGATCGCATATCCATTGCAGCGTAAACGACGCTATAGCAGCAAATTCAGCGGCTAAAACCCATCTAGTGGCACTGTTCGGGTTGAAAACCATGTTGCAACGGGTTTAAACCCGGTCAAACACGGTTTTTCACTGTTGGATCGGCGTCTTGCAGCCTGCTCGCGTATCTCTAGAATCGGCCCATGATTTTTAGCGTCCCCTTCGATTACGGAGTTTCGAACATGATGAATGCAATGCAGATGCCGATGAACAACACCCTGCCGATGAACAACACCCTGCCGATGATGCCAATGATGGGCATGCCCATGATGATGGCAACCATGACGTGCGACATGATGGCCGATGGCATGATGTGCACCATGAAGCCTGCTGCCGGCATGGACATGGCGATGTTCAAGAACAGCGCCGACATGATGGCGATGATGATGAACTGCGGCATGCCGATGATGATGCATTGCGCCAACATGTCGATGATGTGCATGTCTGAAGACGGCATGGCCATGATGAACATGATGTCGACCATGAACATGCCGATGATGATGCCGATGGGCATGCCGATGCCCATGATGAAGTGCATGATGGTCTGCACGGTCGAAGCTGATTGCATGACTTGCAAAATGATGCCGATGCCTGGCATGAGCATGGACATGATGAACAACTGCTGCGCATTGATGATGAAGATGATGAACGACTGCGCCATGCCGATGATGATGAGCTGCAATGGCATGCCGATGATGTGCTGCACCTGCTGAGACGCTGTCCAGCGCCTTGCAATGCGGCGCTGAACTGACAGGTCCGGCATGAAAAAGCCGCCCTCGAAACAGAGCGTGAGTTCTGGCTTCGGGGGCGGCTTTTTGCGTCTCGTCTGGCCCGGTTATCGTGGGTTTTCAGTCGAGCCGCTCGGGGTAGGTCATGACCAGAAACGCCACGGCTTCGCTGTCGGCGGGGTTGCGATAGCGGTGCGGCTGGTCCGCATAGAACAGGATCGAATCGCCTGTGGAAAGCAGATAGCGCTCCTCGTTGAGGCTCACTTCCAGTACGCCCTGTGCGACCACCAGGTTCTCCTGCACGCCGGAGCCATGCCCCTGGGACACTTCCTCGCCCAGTGCAGCAAGCCGTACTTCATAGAATTCAGATTGCCTGGCCATGTCGAACGGGAACAGCGCACGGCTTACGAAAGCGCCGCTGGCACTGACCAGGCGTTTGCTGTGCTGGGCGGGCAACAGTTCGACCCCCTCGAACGCACGGTCATCCAGAAACGCGGCGACCGAGACCTTGAGTCCCTTTGCGATCTTGCACAGAACTTTGATCGACGGCACGCTGCGGCCCGACTCGATCTGCGCGAGCATCGCCCGGCTGACGCCCGTGAGACGTCCCAGTGCATCCATGGACAGGTGTCGTTTGCTGCGCAGACGTTGCAGGTTTCTCGCGACCCTGGGGCCGATGACGTCATCTTCGGAGGTCGCGCAATCGCTGCCGCCCGGCGGCACGCCTTCTTCGTTATCAACGGTATGGAGAAAGTTCATGGGATCAAGCCTGTCGAGTCTCGGCAGCACCTGTGGTCATGACCGTGAAATTGGCAACACCGGCCCGAGCGGTGTACATCGCCCACATCAACTCAGCCATGACCCGTGCCTGACGGCGTTTGCGGTAGCTGTTGAAATCGACAACGTTGGCAGAATAAGTCATGAGGCAGCTCTCGTATGGCGGGGCATTTCCGTGAAGCCACATTAATCCCTGTTGCCATAGATCCATAAATACTGAGTTGGCATGTGTTAATTCCATTTCGGAATTAAGAGGCGCGCAACGACGTTTGCTCATGGTGGCCAACTGAACGTCTGCAGGCCGTATTGGCCAGTTCTATGCTTATTCTTAAAGGGTATTAAATTTAAATAAAACATATGGTTAAGCTATATGTCACTTTGCCCGTTCAAGGCCACATTCGATGCATTTTCCGCTAGCATGTTCCGGTTTGGAAGGGCAGCAATGACCTTCGACTATGCCTTCGCCCTCTCTACGTTGCCTGCCTTTCTCAAAGCTGTTGGCGTTACCCTTCAGGTCGGGCTTATTGCCATTTTGACGTCGCTTGCGGTGGCCATCATCAACGCCGCCATTGCGACCCTCAAGGTGCCGGTTTTGCACCGGTTGGTACCGCTGTACATCGAACTGGCACGCAACACGCCGTTGTTGATCCAGCTGTTCTTCATCTACTTTGCCTTGCCTACGTTGGGCATTCGCGTCTCTGGCTTCGCCTCGGCAGTGATCGCCATGACCTTTTTGGGCGGTGCCTATCTGACCGAAATACTGCGCGCTGGCATAGAAGCGGTGCCCAAGGCACAGATCGAGTCGGGGTTGTCCATCGGACTGTCACGTTGGCAGCTTCTGCGCCACGTCATCCTTCCGCAGGCAGGCATCCTCAGCCTGCCTGCGCTGTTCGCCAACTTTGTGTTTCTGCTCAAGGAAACCACGGTGGTGTCGGCTGTCGCGGTGCCGGAAATCCTTTACACGACCAAAAGCTACATCGCGCTGTATTACAAGACCTACGAAATGCTCGCCGTCATGACGGGCCTGTGTGTGTTGCTGTTCCTGCCGTTGTCATTGCTGTTGGGCCTTTTGGAAAGGAGGCTCCAGCATGGCCAGTTCGGGTTTTGAGTTGTTGTGGGTATCGGCGCCGCAACTGGCGACAGGGGCAGCTCGCACGCTGGGTATTTCGTTGCTGGCCATTGTGTTCAGTACGCTGGGCGGTGTGCTCTACGGCGTGTTGCGCAGTTTGGGCAAACGCGGGTTCGACATCCCGCTGCGTGTCTATCTGGAGCTGTTCCGTGCCATTCCGGTGCTGGTCTGGCTGTATCTGTTTTTCTTCGGCCTGCCGATTTTCTTTGGTGTGAGCCTGCCTGCGTTTGGCTGTGCGGTGCTCGTGCTGTCGCTGTGGGGTACCAGTGAAGTGGGCGAGGTGGTGCGTGGCGCCTTGCGCTCGATACCTCGTGGACAGCGCGAAGCCGGGCTGGCAATCGGTCTTGACCTGGGCCAGTTGTACGGTCGGGTACTGCTGCCCCAGGCCCTCAAGCGGCTGACGCCTCCGGTGATCAACGTGTACACCCGCTTGATCAAGACCAGCTCACTGGCAGTCTTGATAGGCGTGGTGGATGTGACCAAGGTGGGTCAGCAAATCATTGAGCGCACGTACGAGTCGGTGCTGATCTACGGCTTTCTGTTTCTGTTCTTTTTTATCGTCTGTTACCCGCTGTCAGCCGCTTCACGCGTGCTTGAGCGACGTTGGAGTCACGCATGAGCGCTTTGATCGAGTTGTCCGGTTTCAGCAAGAACTTTGGCGACACGCCGGTCCTGCGAGACATCGACCTGCAAGTGGCAGAAGGTGAAGTGGTGGTGATTCTCGGCCCAAGCGGCTGCGGTAAAAACACTTTGCTGCGCTGCCTGAATGGCCTGGAGCTCGGCCATGCCGGTACGCTGCATTTCGCCGGCCAGGCGCTGGCAGCCAATGCCGACTGGCGCAAGGTGCGCCAACAGATCGGCATGGTGTTTCAGAGCTATCACCTGTTTCCGCACATGACCGTGCTCGACAATATCCTGCTCGGCCCGGTACAGGTTCAGAAGCGTCAGGCAGCCGAAGCACGGCAGCAGGCCGAAACTCTGCTGGAACGGGTAGGCCTTGCGGACAAGCGGGATGCCTACCCGCGCGAACTGTCGGGCGGCCAGCAGCAGCGCATCGCCATCGTCCGTGCGCTGTGCATGAACCCCAGGGTCATGCTGTTCGATGAAGTCACCGCAGCGCTGGACCCGGAAATGGTCAAGGAAGTGCTGGAGGTGATCCTCAGCCTCGCCGAAGGCGGCATGACCATGCTCATTGTCACCCACGAAATGGCCTTCGCCCGTGCGGTGGCCGACCGAATCCTGTTCATGGACCGTGGTTTGATCGCGGAACAGAACGACCCCGAAACTTTCTTCAGTTCCCCGCAGACCGCACGCGCGCAGCAATTTCTGGAGAGGTTTTCCTATGTAGAAAACATGCCAAAGAGGAAAGCATCTTGAGCTTTAAAACTGCCCTCGTATTCCCTCTGATCGTCCTCGGCCTGCTGGCAGGTTGTGACAAGCCCGGCGAACAGAAACCCGTGGCCAAGGCTGCGGCTTCGCCTTCCACCAGTTACCTGGAAACCATCAAGGCTCGTGACAAGCTGATTGTCGGCGTGTTCAGCGACAAGCCGCCGTTCGGGTTCGTCAACGAACAGGGCGTGCACGTCGGTTTCGACACCGATCTGGGCAAGCGTTTTGCCAAGGACTTGCTGGGCGACGAAAAGAAAATCGAGTTTGTGGTGGTGGAACCCGCCAGTCGCATTCCGTTTCTGCAAAGCGACAAGGTTGACCTGATCCTGGCCAACATGACTGTGACCCCGGAACGCCGTGAAGCCGTGGACTTTACCAACCCCAATCTTCGGGTAGCCGTGCAGGCGCTGGTGCCGGATGCCAGCCCGGTACGCAAACTGGATGACCTCGCGGACAAGACCACCATCGTCACCACAGGCACTACGGCGGACATCTGGCTGACGAAAAATCATCCTGGCTGGAAAGTGCTGAAGTTCGAGAAAAACTCGGAATCGCTGCAGGCGCTGGCCAATGGTCGTGGCGATGCGTATGCGCAGGACAATCTGGTGTTGTTCAGCTGGGCGAAGAAAAACCCGGGCTACCGTGTGCTTGAGGAAAAACTCGGGGATGAGGCGCCTATCGCGCCGGCGGTGAAGAAGGGCAACATCGAGCTGCGTGACTGGATCAATACCGAGCTGGCCAGGTTGGGCGAAGAGAAATACCTGCTCAAGCTCTATGACCAGTATGTGCGCCCGGAGCTTGCTGAAGGCACCGACCCTGCCGCCGTCATCGTCGAAGGCGGGCACTGGAAGCCCTGATCGGCGTTGCCGACGAGCCGGATCAGACCGGCTCGTCGTGCATCATCTGCTGTTATGAACCTTTTGATCGCCTGAAAAGCCAGGTTCGTCAGCTGGCGAAAAAGCTCAAACCCTTGCCAACCGCACAGTCATAACTCACCGCTTTGCCGACCTGCTGATAACCGGGAACGCTCAGGGTCGTCATGCTGAAGTCTGCTGTGCCGTCGGAACGTATCCGGTAGCGGATAAATTGTTCGATGGGCTTGTTGTCGCGATCCAGAGAGAAGTGCGTGTCGGAAAACGCCAGGGTGCCATCGGGTGTGATTCGGTATGCGTCGATACGCTTGCCACCCTTGGTTTTTGAAGGTTCGGCACCCGCTATAGACGATTTGCATTGCCCGAGATCGATCACGACCGACACCGATTCTCCGGTATTCAAGGCCTGGGTTATCGCAGGAAAGCTGGTCAAGGCATCGCCTGCATTCGCCAGGGCGGGCAGCGACAGGGCAAGCAGTGCAGCACAATAACGTTTCATGGCATCTCCAGTAATGCAGACCGGTGCGAGCGCTCTGGCTCGGGCCTCCGGTCAAGTCCGGGTTATGAAGCGCCGCAAACCTAGCACAAGGCATTCCTCAAGTGGGCCCCACTGCGTGATAGCGCGTCCGGGCCACATTCGAGTGCTCTGCAACTGGCCTCATCACATTATGATCGACAGGTATTTATCTTTCTCGGCGCCAGCCGATAGGACTGATAAGGCAAATCATTGCCGTCATTCCGGGAAAGGGTGTGGACATGCTGAGACAGCTGAAGATTGCCGTTCGAACGGCCGTCTGTTTTGCGCTGATGGTGGTTCTTGTTGTCGGGCTTGGCATTTTCAGCCTGGAGCAGCTGCGCAGCATCCGTGAGCAAACACTCGAAATCGAGAATGATTCCCTGCCCGGGATTGCGCTGGGCGACGACATTGCGCTGGCTTTCGAGAAGACCCGCACCTCGGTCGCGAAAATGTTGACCACCCACGACGCAACCCAGGTCGAGCAGGTGTATGGAGAGTTCCTTGGCAGGAAGGCCGACTTTCAAAAAGCCATGCATGCCTATAGCCCGGTCATTACCGAAGACGATGAGCGGGCGCTGGTCGGTCGTTTGGGCTCCACCTACCAGACGTACATCAATCGTGCCGAGCAAGTACACACGTTTGTAACCCAAAACCAGGCAGAAGAGGGGCGCAAGCTCGTCTGGGGCGAAATGAAGGCCATCGCCGAAGGGATGGAAGGCTCGCTGCATTCGCTTGAAAAGCTCAATGACGACTCTGAAGAGGCGTCCAGCTCCACGGCTGAATCGGTGTACCACAATGCCTTGGTGGTGACGATCTGGGTCATGTTGCTCAGTGTTCTGATGACGGTAACGCTGGCTTGGCGCCTGACCCGCAGTCTTGCCAGGCCCATCAGCCAGGCGCTGCTGGCCTCTGAAACCATTGCTGCCGGTGACTTGCGCCCGACGCGGGTTGACCGCGAAGGCGTCGATGAGGCAGCGTTGCTGTTGCAGTCCATGGAACGCATGCGCGGCAACCTCAGCGTTACGCTGGCTCAGGTGGGTGACGCTGCTCATCAACTGGCCTCGGCGACCGAGGAAATGAGCGCGCTGATGGTCGACAGCAACGCCGATCTGGTGGTGCAGAACAGTGAAATCGAGATGGCGGCCACGGCGGTCACCGAGATGAGCCAGGCAGTGGATGAGGTGGCGCGAAATGCAGTGGCCACGTCGCAAGAGTCCAAAGCTTCGTCGGCTTCAGCGCTTCATGGCCAGAAGGAGCTGGACCAGACCGTCAAATCCATCCTGGAGCTGACCCAGAACGTGGGCACTGCATCGGTCGAGGCCCAGGCGCTGGCGACCCGCACCCTGGACATTACCAAGGTGCTGGACGTGATTCGGGCCGTATCAGAGCAAACCAACCTGTTGGCGCTCAATGCCGCCATTGAAGCTGCAAGGGCCGGTGACGCCGGGCGCGGGTTTGCGGTGGTGGCCGATGAAGTCCGTGCGCTGGCGCATCGCACCAGCGAGTCGACGCGCGAAATCGAAACCATGATTGGTCATATCCAGCAAGGCACTAAAAGCACGCTTGCCGCGCTTGAAGTCAGCAACGAGCAGGCACAGTTGACCCGCCAGCAGGCTGAGTCAGCCAACGCTGTACTGGCGTCGATTGCCCACTCGGTCACGGTGATCGACGATCGCAACAGCGTGATTGCCAGTGCCTCCGAGCAGCAGGCTCAGGTTGCCCGTGAAGTGGACCGAAACCTGGTGCGCATCCGTGATCTGTCTGCGCATTCCGCGGAACGCACTGGCCAGACCGGCAGTGCGAGCCAGGCACTGGCCGAGTTGGCCAGTGACCTGAGCAACACGCTCCGTCAGTTCAAACTGCGCTAGGGCAGGGCATCGTCCCACTCCCGATGGTCGGGGGCAGTCACAGGTTTGCTGTTGTTCAGGCAACAGCGAATCCGCAATGTGCTCGTCCCATTCTGCGAATCTCTCAAGACTGCCTCACGAACTTGAGTCTGCCAGAGGCTCGCAACGGCGCTGAAAGCCTCGTCTGCGCGGGTTTGGCCCCTGGCCGAACATGCACCGCTGCGCATCGGGCATGACCTGTGCACTGCTGGTCAGGATCCTTGTCCTGAGCCAGCGGAGCTGCCCGAATGCCTGATGCTATCCCGACCCACACACCAAACCGTCTGCCCGCCTTGTGGCGTGGCCTGGCGCTGAGCCTGCTCGCTGCCGCGCTGAGCGTGACTGCCCACGCGGACGACAGCACCGTACCGTCTCTGGCCGGCAAGCGCATCGCGATCAGCATGACGGGGACCAGTCATTACTTTGATATCAAGGCGTTCCAGGCGCAGGTCGATGAGGTCAAGCGGCTGGGCGGCACGCCGATCACGCTGGACGCCGGTCGTAACGACAAGAACCTGGTCAATCAATTGCAGACCGTGGTAACGCAAAAGCCCGACGCAGTGATTCAGACTCTGGGCACCCTGAGTGTTATCGACCCTTGGCTCAAGCGCATCAGCAAAGCCGGGATTCCGTTGTTCACCATTGATGCGCCGTCGCAGTACAGCCTCAACAACACCACGTCCGACAACGTGGCCACCGGCAAGGCGCTGGCCGGGCAGTTGATCAAGGACGCTGGCGGCAAGGGCAACATTCTGGTCTTCAACGGTTTTTACGGCGTACCGGTCTGCGCGATTCGTTACGATCAGCTCAAGCTGGCGCTGAAAGACCATCCCGAGCTGAAGATCATTGAGCCAGAACTGCGCGATGTGATCCCCAACACGGTTCAGGATGCCTATTCGCAGGTCTCCGCGCTGCTCAACAAGTACCCAAAAGGCAGCGTCTCGGCGATCTGGTCGGCCTGGGACATCCCGCAACTGGGCGCGAGCAAGGCGCTGATTGATGCGGGCCGCACCGAAATCAAGACCTATGGCGTGGACGGCACCCCGGAAGTGCTGGAGCTGATGCGCCGTGACAACTCACCGGTGGGCGCGGTGGTTGCGCAACAGCCTGCGTTGATCGGCAAGACGGCAGTGCAGAACGTAGCCCGCTACCTGGCAGGCCAGCGCGATCTGCCCAAGGAAACCCACGTGCCGACGCTGCTGACCACCGCGGCCAACCTGCCTGATGTGCAGCAGCTCAGAGGTGACTGATCATGGTTTCAGCGGATGCCAGAGTGTCGCCACCTCCCGCTTTGCAGATGGTGGGTGTTTCCAAGCGCTTCGGTGCGACTCAGGCGCTGGACGGCGTCAACCTGCGGGTCAAGGCCGGGACCATTCACGGGCTGGTGGGTGAGAACGGTGCAGGCAAGTCGACACTGATCAAGGTGCTGGCCGGTATTCATCGTGCCGATGCGGGCAGCCTGCATATCCATGGTCAGCCGTTCGAAAGCCTTGCACCGCGTCAGGTCGAAGCCAGAGGTGTGCACTGCATCCATCAGGAGCGCCTGTTGCCGGGCAGCTTCACGGTGGGCGAAGCGTTGTTCTTCGGACAGGAGATCAAGCGTGGCCTGTTCGTTGACCGCCGCGCCCAGGAGCGCGAGGCCGCGCGGTTGCTGGACGACTACTTTGCGATGCGCTTGCCTGAAAGAGCGTTGGTTCGGGACCTGGACAGCGCCCAACGTCAGGTGTTGCAGATTACCCGGGCGCTGCTCGCCAAGCCCAGGGTGCTGGTGTTCGACGAGCCCAGCGTGTCGTTGGTGAAGCGCGAAGTGGAACGGCTGCTGAGCATCGTGCGGCGCTTGCGTGATGACGGGCTGACGGTGCTGTACATCTCGCATTACCTGCAGGAAATCGAATCGCTCTGTGACCAGGTCACCGTGCTGCGCAATGGTCGCGACGTGGCGGTGGTTGATCCTGCAGTCACCAGCACCGCGCAGATTGCCCGGTTGATGGTCAACCGGGACGTCGGCGAGCAGTACCCGCGCACGCAGGCAGTGCCAGGTGTGCCGGTGCTTGAGCTGAAAGGGCTGGGGGCAGGGCAGGTCTACGACGACATCGACCTGAAGGTGCGTGCCGGCGAAGTGGTCGGCCTGACCGGGCTGGTCGGTTCCGGAGCCAAGGAGGTGCTCAAGAGCCTGTTCGGGTTACTCAAACCGGATCGTGGCGAGTTGCTATTGAATGGCCAGTTATTGCGGTTGACGTCACCGCGAGATGCGGTCCGTCATGGCATTGCACTGGTGCCCGAAGAACGACGCAGTCACGGCGTGGCCCCGGCGCTTTCGGTGCTGGAAAACATCACCCTCGCCAGCCTCGACAGGTTCAGCCGCTGGGGTTTGCTGGATGTTGCGGCACAGGCCCGGGAAAGCGAGCGCCTTATCGAAGAATTGGCGATCAAGGCACCGGGCCCAGGTGCTGCGGTGCAATTGCTCAGCGGTGGCAATCAGCAAAAAGTCGCGCTGGGCAAATGGCTCAGCCGGCACTCGTCGCTTTACCTGCTGGATGAGCCCAGCGTCGGCGTGGATGTCGGTGCCAAGGTGGAGATCTACCGATTGATTGCCCGGCTGGCCGAGGGCGGTGCGGCGGTGCTGGTGTTGTCATCGGACTTGCCGGAATTGATCGGTATCACCCATCGCATCGTGGTGCTGCATCGCGGTGTTATTGCGGGTGAATTCGATGCCCGCGCCACCGACAGCGATCAGTTGCTCGCGTGTGCGACGGGGGCGGTTGAAAGCGATTCCGCCTTGTCCACCTCATACGAGGAGCGCGAACATGTCCGGGCTTGAAGCGTCCACCGCGCCGGTTGCCGATGTGTCTTCAACGTTTCTGCTGCGTGTCGCGCAGCGCGGTTCGTTGTTGGTGTTTCTGATGATCCTGCTGGGCTTTGCGGTCAGTGCCCCCGGTTTTCTGAGCGTGGGCAATATCAGCAACGTCTTCGCCCAGTCCGCCATGCTGGGTATATTGGCGCTGGGGCTGACCTGTGTGGTCATCGGCGGCGGATCAAACGTGGTGCGTGGCGGGCTGGACCTGTCGCTGGCCGCCAATCTCGGCTTGTGCGCGGCGGTGTACAGCAGCCTCAACAACGCCGGTTTCGAGGCGTGGCAGTCGATTGCGCTGACACTGGCCTGCGGCCTGCTGGTGGGTGTGTTCAATGGTCTGGCGGTGGTGCTGCTGCGGCTGCCACCGTTGCTGGCAACGCTGGCGAGCATGAACCTGATCGCCGGTCTGGAACTGGTGCTCACCGAAAACACGGTGCTGGCCACCGATTCGGCGGTGCTCGACCTGCTGGCGTCCGGCGTCTGGCTCGGCATCCCGGCGCTGGCCTGGGTGCTGATCAGTGTGGCGACGTTACTGTGGCTGCTCATTCAGCACAGCGCGTATGGCTTGCGCCTTTACGCCATCGGTGAATACCCGCAAGCAGCGCGGGCTGCCGGTTTGAATATCGAGCGCTACGTGTTCTCCAGCTATGTGGTGGCTGGAGGCTGTGCGGCTGTCGCTGCGTTCTGTTCCGCGGCATTTTTCAGCGGCAGCACCACGGGCTCCGGCGACATGTTGTTGTCCGTTGTGGCGATAGCCTTTCTCGGTGTGGTGTTTTCAAGACGTCTGACCGCCAATATCCCCGGCACGTTGCTCGCGACGCTGCTGTTGGGCTTTCTGATCAATGGGTTCCAGCTGATGAACATTTCCAATTTCTGGGTCAATGGCGTTCAAGGTGTGCTGATCCTGTTGGTGGTCGCATTTTCCCGCGCGTTGGGCCAACACGAGGCCGACCAATGAACACGCTGACGCTGACAACCCCCTCCACCCTGGAAAAGGTCCTCCCGCGACTGCTGCCAGCTGTTCTGCCGCTGCTGGTGCTGGTCATTCTGGTGTTTTTCGCCCTCAATGCTCCGGGATTTCTGAGTTGGGGCAACCTGTCGAGCCTGGTACTGAACAACTTTGTGCTGTTGGCCATTGTCGCCATCGGCATGACCTGGGCGGTGGCGGCAGGTGGCATCGACCTGTCGGTGGGCACGGCGCTGGATTTCGCCAGCTTGGGGTTCGTGGTGACACTCAACAGCGGTCATGGGCTGGGCGCCTCGATAGCCGTGGCCATGCTGGCAGGTGGCGCTGCCGGGGCGTTCAATGCAGTGTTGATCGCAGGCCTGCGTATTTCGCCCTTTCTGGCAACGCTGGGCACGTTGTTCATCGGCACCAGCGTGCAGCAGTTACTGTCCGACGGCGGGCAACCGATTTACATCGCCCAGGGTTCATTGCCGGGGATCAGTAGCGTGCTTGTGCTGGGCATTCCGTTGCCGCTGTATGGCGTGGCGCTGTTGGCTGGGCTCTACGGGCTCGTGCTGTCGCGTGGCCGTCTGGGTCGGGAGATTCTGGCCGTCGGTACACAGCCACAACTGGCGTATTACTCGGGCCTGTCGACCCGACGCGTGGCGGTGCAGGTGTTTATCGGCAGCGCGCTGGCCTGCGCAGTGGCGGGTATCCTGCTCAGTTCCACGGTCAACGCTTACGTGCCGATGTCAGGCAATGCCTACCTGATCAACGCCATCGGTGCAGTGTTCATGGGAACGACGTTGAACCGTCAGGGCCGGCCGAATATTCCCGGCACGCTGCTGGGGGTGCTGTTCATCAACGTCATCGCCAATGGCTTGTTGCTGATTGGCTGGAACTTCTATTGGCAACAGGTGGCGACCGGAGTCTTGATCTTTGTGGTGCTGGCGTTCAGTTTTGCCAGTCGCCACCTGCTTCGCAACGTCGGCTAGCGTCCGGCGTCAGGCCTTGTCGCCGGTGGCACTGCTGCCGCTGCCGATCTGCCAGACATACGGCGGCTCGGTGCCGTTGATGCGCCAGTCGCCGACGATCCGCGCCTTGTAGATGAGCGGGTTGTGGGACGCTGCGGTGCGGGCGTTGCGCCAATGACGATCCAGTGCCTTGTTGACGCTGACACCCGAGGCGCCCAGCGCGTTGAACAGCTCGGTGGCGGAGCGCAACACCAGCTCGGACACGATCACCTGGGCCTTGGCGGTTTCGATTTCTGCAGCGATGTTGGCGTCCTTTTCCTGTTGCGGGTCATGACCGAAGCGGGCCACGTAGGCGCGCTGCAACGGCTCGGCCGAGCGCAGGGTGGCGGCTTCGGCCGCATAGACCTGCGCAGCAATCTGCCCGACCACTTGCTGCACCTGCGAATCCTGACTCACGCTGCCCGCGTTGCCATGGCTGAATATGCGCTTGCGGTCACGGATTTCCTGCGCGATGTCGCGTTCAACCGCACGGCCGATACCGGCCAGCACTGCCAGCAGCACCAGTTGGTAGAACGCTGTCTGGTACTTGAAGCGCTCCTCGAACGGGATGACGTGGCTGGCAGGCAGCGGGACGTTTTCGTACACCGAGGTGCCGCTGCCGGTGGTGCGTTGACCGAAGCCATCCCAGTCGTCACTGTGACGCACGCCTGGGTGTCGGGCGTTGACCACGGCAATCACGTCCGCGCCGTTGTCGGCACGCTGGGCGTACACGTCGATCCAGTCAGCGAAGATGCTGCCGGTGCTGTAGAACTTGGTGCCGTTCAGCACGTAACCATCGCCCTGGGTACTGACCTTGGTGATGACGTCGCCGATCTTCACCGCGCCCACTTCAGTCCAGCCATTGCCGACCAGATCCCCAGCCACGAAGCGTGCAAACCAGGCGTCACGCTCGGCGCTGACCGGCGCGTTCAGGCGGTCTTCGACAAAGGCAAAGTGCGCGCGCAATGCCTGCGGAATATTCGAGTCGGCTTCTGCAAGCTCGATCAACAGCTGAAACAACTGCCCGACCGAGGCCCCGGCACCGCCATATTCCACGGGTACACGAACCGCACCGAACCCGGCGTTCTTGAGCCAGGCAATGGGTTCATAGGGCAGGGCACGGGCCTTTTCACGTTCAACAGTGCCTGCGCTGATTTCACGGAAGATCGGCCTGAACCGATTGGCCAGGGTTTCGTAGTCGGTTCCCAGCGAGAGTGGCTGTGAGGCGTTGACTTGAGTCATGCGGTGCTCCTGAACGCGGTGATATCGGCACACGGGCCGACTGAAAGGTACGCTCAGGTCTCTGCACACTTTGTGCCTGAATATAACGCGCTGTTTTTAAAAGACTTTATTTTTTGACACCTGCCCGTGTGTTGGCCTGGCAACAGCGTCTCAACAGGCAGGGGGCAAAGCGAACAGTGTCGAAAATCAGGTTTGTCTTGCAACCTTATGATTTAAAAGGCTATTCGTTGATGGCACGGACGCTGCTAAGGCTCCATCGATACTTTATCGATGGAAAACCCACATGTCCGATTCATTGCCTCAGGCGTTGTTGCAGCAAGCCAAGGTCCGTCCCGACCGAATCGCCTTGCGCTACAAACAGCTCGGTATCTGGCAGACCCGCAACTGGGGCGAGCTGGCGCAGGAGGTCAGCCGCCTTGCTGCCGGCCTGCGACAGCTGGGATTAGACGCAGGACACAGTCTCATTATCCTCAGTGACGCCAGAGCCGAGGCACTGCTGTTGACCCTCGCAGCGCACTGGGTGGGCGCCAGCGTCAGCCTGCTGGACCCGTCGACGGACAATCGCGAGGCGCTGAGCACGCTGGCGCCGACGTTTGCGGTCGCCGAAGGGCAGGGTGCCGTTCTGCAGCTGCGCGCTGTTTCGGTCAACAACGTAGTAGTGCTCGACAGGCGAGGGCTTGATGACAGTGCTGCAGACAACCTGATCGACTATGACGCGTTGCTGCAACACGCGCCCATCGGTCCGCTGGAGTCGTTCGGCAGCGCACCGGTGCCGGCCTTTCTGTTCACGCAGGTGGAGGTTGATGCAGCGCATCAGACTGTAGTGGAGTTCAGCCATGCGGATCTGTTGCTGGGTGCGCAGCAATTGGTCGATCGGCAAGGCCTGAGCGAACGCGACCAGGCCCTGGCCGCCAGGGTATTTGCCGCCAGCGGGCAGGCGCGCTACCTGTTGGCGCCCTGGCTGGTTGCCGGTTTTTGCCTGAACTTCCCCGAGGCCTTGAGTACGCGTGACAACGACCGCCGGGAACTGGGACCGACGCTGGTGCTGGGCACTCGCGAATCCTATGCCCGGCTCGAACGGTGGGCGCACGAACGCTTGCCATTGCCAGGTACGTTCAGCCACGGCCTCTATCAATGGGCAATGGCGCCAGCCCCAGGTGTGGTGCAGCGCTGGCTGGGCCACTGGCTGATCCGTCGCCCGCTGCTGGACGTTCTCGGCATGACTCGCTTGAGCAAGCCGTTGCTGGTAGGCGACGCGTTGACCGCGCAAAGCGAGGCCTTTTTTGCCGCACTGGGTATTCGACCGCGCGCGCTGGGGTCGTCGGCGCCTGTTTTGGCGGCCTCGCCATTGCTTCACACCCCTGAACCTTTTCTGATGAGTGCGTCTTCATGAATGCGCCTGCTGCGTTGCTGACGCTGGATGATATTTCTTTGTCTTTCAAGGGGGTTAAAGCGGTTACTTCGATCAGTTTCTCCGTAGCGGCTGGAGAGATCTGCGCGCTGATCGGGCCCAATGGCGCGGGCAAGAGTTCGCTGCTCAACGTCATCAATGGTGTTTACCACGCGCAAAGTGGCTCCATCAGTTACGCCGGTCAGACCCGACGTCGCATGCGCCCGCACCAGGCGGCCGAAGGCGGCATTGCCCGCACGTTTCAGAACATTGCCTTGTTCAAAGGCATGAGTGTGCTGGACAACGTATTGACCGGCCGCAACCTCAAGCGCCGCAGTACCTGGCTGGAACAGATGCTGAGAATCGGCCGGGCGCCTGCCGAAGATGACGAGCAACGCCTGCATGCCGAGCGGGTCATTCGGTTCTTGCGCATTCACCCCTGGCGCCATGCACTGGTGGGCAAGCTGTCCTACGGCCTGCAAAAACGCGTCGAACTGGCCCGCGCACTGGCGGCCGAGCCGCGTCTGTTACTGCTGGACGAGCCGATGGCGGGCATGAATGCCGAAGAAAAACAGGAAATGAGCCAGTTCATTCGCGACATCAACCGCGAGTTGGGCACCACCGTGGTGTTGATCGAACACGACATTGGCGTGGTCATGGGGCTCAGCGATCACGTGGTGGTGCTGGACTACGGGCGCAAGATCGGCGACGGCACGCCGGAGCAGGTGCGGGCCAATCCCGAGGTGATTGCGGCGTATCTGGGCACACGCCGTTCGTCCCGCGTCGGAGGCGTTTGAGCATGGAATTCTTCTTTGAGGTGCTGATTGGCGGGTTGCTGGCCGGGGTGATGTATTCGCTGGTGGCGATTGGTTTTGTGCTGATTTACAAGGCGTCCGGGGTGTTCAATTTTGCTCAGGGCGCGATTTTGCTGTTTGCCGCGCTGACCTTTGTCAGCCTGCTGGAGCGGGGCCTGCCGTTTGGCTGGGCATTCCTGGCGACACTGGCAAGCATGGTGGTGCTGGCGCTGTTGATCGAAAAGGTCGTGCTGCGGCCTCTGGTCAATCGACCACCGATTACCCTGTTCATGGCCACCCTTGGTCTGTCGTACGTGATCGAGGGGCTGGCCCAGGCTTTGTGGGGCGCGCAGGTTCACGGCCTGGATCTGGGCATACCGGACGAGCCGCTGGAAATCCGCGGCATGCTGCTCTCGCAGTTCGATCTCTTTGCTGCCGGTACCGCAGCGTTGCTGGTGATCGCGCTGTCGTTGTTGTTCAACCGTACCCGCATCGGCCTGTCGCTGCGCGCAGTGGCCGATGATCCGCTGGCGTCGCTCGCGGTCGGCATCCGCCTGCCGCGCATCTGGGCAGTGGTGTGGGCGGTGGCCGGCTTTGTCGGGCTGGTTGCAGGCTTGCTGTGGGGGGCTCGGCTCGGTGTGCAGTTCTCGCTGTCACTGATCGTGCTAAAGGCCTTGCCGGTGCTGATCATCGGCGGGTTTTCCTCCATCGGTGGTGCGATTGTCGGAGGCCTGATCATCGGCGCCACTGAAAAACTCGCCGAAATCTACCTCGGGCCGATCATCGGCAGCGGTATCGAAAACTGGGTGCCGTATGTGCTGGCCCTGTTGTTTCTGCTGGTTCGTCCTGCTGGCCTGTTTGGCGAGCGGGCGATAGAGCGCGTCTGACTTTCAACAAGGATCATTGCCATGCTTTATCAAGAAGCCGGACAACTGGCGAGTTCTTACGCTACCGAACGCCGCACCTTTCGTTTGCGTCAGGACCGCATCGCGCTGCTGGCTTTGCTGGTATTCGCATTCGTTGGCGTACCGCTGCTGGGCAACGATTACTGGTTCAGCGCTATTCTGATCCCGTTTCTGGTGCTGTCGCTGGCCGGCCTGGGGTTGAATCTGCTGACCGGGTACACCGGGCAATTGTCGCTGGGCTCGGCAGCGTTCATGGCCGTGGGCGCGTTTGCTGCCTACAACCTGCAACTGCGGGTGCCCGGCATGCCGCTGTTGCTTGGCTTCGCGCTGGGCGGTGTGGTCTCGGCGCTGGTGGCGCTGCTGTTCGGGCTGCCCAGCCTGCGTATCAAGGGCTTTTACCTGCTGGTGTCGACCTTGGCCGCGCAGTTCGTCGTCGAATGGGTCCTGACCCGCTTCAGCTGGTTCACCAACGACAACGCCTCCGGGGTCATCACCTCGCCGCCACTGATCATAGCAGGGCTCAATTTCAGTTCGCCGCAGGGCCGCTACCTGCTGACGCTGGGCCTGGTGGTCACGCTGTTCTGGCTGGCCAGCAATCTGGTGCGCAGTGAGCTGGGCCGCAACTGGATGGCGGTGCGCGACATGGACACAGCGGCCGCCGTGATCGGCATTCGGCCGTTCAAGGCCAAGCTGCTGGCGTTCGCCATCAGCGGTTTTTACCTGGGCATTGCCGGCTCGCTCTGGGCCTTCGCCTATCTGGGAACGGTCGAGCCGCATGGCTTCGACCTGAACCGATCCTTTCAGGTGCTCTTCATCATCATTATCGGTGGTCTGGGCAGCGTGACCGGCAATTTCCTCGGCGCAGCGTTCATCGTGCTGTTCCCCATTCTGCTGGGCAATCTCTGCGCATTGCTGCCGGCTGGCCTGATCGATTCCGGGCAGCTGGAAAATATCCAGAAAATGCTGTTCGGCGCATTGATCATCGCTTTTCTGATCAAGGAACCCGAAGGCCTGGCGCGCCTCTGGCAGCGCTTTCGCCAGCGTGCCCGCGTCTGGCCGCTGCGTTACTGAGCGACCGTTTCAACCTGAATTCTCAAACCAAAACCAAAACCAAACCATCCGTACGCACCACTCCAAGGAATACACTCATGAAACACCGAAAATCCCTGCTGCGCCTGGCGCTCGGTCTGGCCCTGCTGGGCTCTGGTCTGGCTGCGACGGCTCAGGCTGCCAACGAGCAGTATTTCCCGTTGCAGAGCTATCGGGTCGGCCCTTATGCCGCAGGCGGCACCGGCTTTTTCGGTGGTTTCATCGACTATCTGCAATACGTGAACGCCAAGGGCGGGGTCAACGGCGTCAAGCTGACCTGGTCGGAGTGCGAAACCGAGTATGTGGTCGAGAAGGGCGTCGAGTGCTACGAACGCCTCAAAGGTGGCTTGAATGGTGCGCCAGCCGCAGCGACCAACCCGCTCTCGGTGGGTATCGCCTACGCCACGCTTGAGCGCTCCACGGCCGACAAGCTGCCGCTGATCACCATCAACCACGGGCGCACGGATTCAACCGACGGCAGCGTCTTCCCTTACGTGTTCCCGTTGCAGCTCAACCCGTACTCCGAAGTCTCGGCCATCGTCAATTACATCGGTCAGCGCGAAGGCGGCGCAGCATCGCTCAAGGGCAAGAAGATCGCGGTGCTGTATCACGGCTCGCCTTATGGCAAGGAAACCAACGGGGTGCTGGAAACCCTGGCGAAGAATTACGGCTTCGAGCTGACCACGCTGGAAGTGCCGCACCCCGGCAACGAGCAGCAATCGCAGTGGCTCAACATTCGCCGGCTGAAGCCGGACTGGGTCATCCTGCGCGGCTGGGGCGTAATGAATCCGGTGGCGTTGAAGTCGGCGCAGAAGGTTGGTTTCCCGGTGGACCACATCATCGGCAATATCTGGAGCAACTCTGAAGAAGACGTGATCCCGGCCGGTGCCGCCGCCAAGGGCTTCATTTCCATTACCACCCACCCATCCGGCACCGACTTCCCGGTGCTGCAAGGCATCAAGGACGCCGTGATCGACAAGGGGCAGGGCAATCTGGCCGACGCCAAGCGTTTCGGCACCGTCTATTACAACCTCGGCGTGGTGAACGGCATTCTCAACGTTGAAGCGTTGCGTCTGGCGCAGGCCAGATTCGGTGAAAAACCGCTGACCGGCGAGCAGGTCCGCTGGGGCTTCGAGCATTTGAACCTGGACGACGCCCGCTTGCAGGCGCTGGGTGCCAAGGGGCTGGTCCAACCGTTGAAACTGTCGTGTGCCGACCATGAGGGCGGTGGCGCGGTGCGTTTCCAGCAGTGGGATGGCCAGCGCTGGAACCTGATCAGTGACTGGGTGCAGGCTGACCGTGCATTGCTGCGGCCCATCATCGAAGCGTCTGCCGCGCAGTACGCCAAGGAAAAAGGCATTACCCCTCGCGATTGCAGCAAGGAGCAATAAGCCCATGAGTTCGATCCCGTCCCCAAGCGCATCTGCCCGAACGATCCTCTCAATGGCGCAGGTCGAGGTGTTTTACGAGCAGTCCATACTGGCCTTGCGCGGGATCACTCTGCAGGTTCGGCAAGGTCAGATGGTCGCGCTGCTGGGCGCCAATGGCGCGGGCAAAAGCACCACGCTCAAGGCGATTTCCAACCTGGTGCGCGCCGAGCGGGGCGAGGTGGTCAGCGGTCAGATTCATTACCTGGGCGACTCGATCACCCGCACCGACCCTTCGGCACTGGTCCGGTCAGGGTTGGCGCAGGTGCTGGAGGGACGGCATTGCTTCACGCACCTGAGCGTGGAGCAGAACCTGCTGGTCGGCGCGTTTGTGTCCAGGCCGTCACGGGCCGAACTCAAGGCCAGGCTGGAGAAGGTCTATGGCTACTTCCCCAGGCTGCGCCTGTTGCGTAAACGTCTCACTGGCTACACCTCGGGCGGTGAACAGCAGATGGTCGCCATCGGTCGGGCACTGATGTCTGCGCCCCGGCTGCTGTTGCTCGACGAGCCGTCCATGGGGCTGGCGCCGCAGGTGGTGGAGGAGATTTTCGACATACTGGCCCTGCTCAACCGTGACGAAGGGTTGAGCCTGCTGGTGGCCGAGCAAAACATCAACCTCGCGCTGGATTACGCGCATTTCGGCTATGTGCTGGAGAACGGGCGCGTGGTCGATTCGGGGCTGGCAAGCGAGCTTGCCGGGCGTGAAGACATTCAAAACTATTACCTGGGAGGCGCGGCGCACTGATCGCGCTGCTGTTTCTCCAGCAACAGTCTTTGAACAATCTGCGTCATGAAACGTCGCGTTAGCTCTGCTTTCACGGCTTAATGCCCCGGTTTACGGGGCAAATGATTTGGGCACGGGCTGTGCACTGCATCAGGTAACGCGTGTTGATTGCTATCAACCTGTTGCTGACGATCAGGAGCCAGTCCATGACCCAAACCCCCATCCTCCCGCAAAAGGCCCATGTCATTGCCTCGGACCTCGAAGCCATCGAAGTCGCCCGAGGTCTGGCCAGTCGTTTTGCCGAAGAAGCCTCGGTGCGTGATCGCGAACGACGCCTGCCGGTGGCCGAACTCGATGAGTTTTCTGCCAGTGGCCTATGGGCGATTACTGTGCCCAAGGCGTACGGCGGCGCAGGCGTGTCCTACGTGACCGTCGCTGAGGTGATCAAGATCATTTCTGCCGCCGACTCATCATTGGGGCAGATCCCGCAGAACCATCTGGGCGTGCTGGACGCCTTGCTGCATACCGGTACCGAAGAGCAGAAGCGCCATTACTTCGGCAAGGTGGTGGCCGGTTATCGTTTTGGTAATGCGTTTTCGGAGTCCAAAAGCAAAAACGCAGGGGCCTTTCAGACCCGTATTCGCTTCGAGGGCGAGCAGGCGGTACTCGATGGCGAAAAGTTCTATTGCACCGGGGCGTTGTTCGCCCACATCGTACCGGTGGCGGGTGTCGACGAGCACAACAAGGCGTTCATCGCCTTTGTCGAGCGCGACAATCCGGGGCTGACCATCATCGACAACTGGGACGGCTTCGGTCAGCGCACCACCGCCAGTGGCGGCGCGCTGCTGAAGAATGTGCGCGTACCGCTGAGTGCCGTGATCCCGGTGCACAAGGCATTTGATGAACCCACGGCCGACGGACCCATTTCGCAGATCATCCAGGCGGCCGTGGATACGGGAATCGCGCACGGCGCCTTTGAGGAAACCCTCAAGCATGCGCGGCTGGCACGGCCCTGGATCGACAGCAAGCAGGACTTCGGCTGGCAGGACCCGTTCAGCCTCGCAGCCATTGGCGATCTGCAATGGCGGCTGCACGGCACGGATGCGATTCTGGCCAGGGCCGGGCAGGCCATCGATCAGGCACTTGCCGCCCCCAGTGAAGCCAGTGTTGCGCATGCCTCGGTGATCGTGGCTCAGGCGAAGGTTCTATCGACCCAGATTGCCTTGCTCGCCAGCAGCAAACTGTTCGAACTGGCCGGTACGCGCTCGGTGCTGGGCAAGCTCAATCTCGACCGTTACTGGCGCAATGCCAGAACCCACACGCTGCATGACCCGGCGCGCTGGAAGTACCACCTGATCGGCAACCATGTACTCAACGGTGTCGAGCCCCCGCGCCACGCCTGGAATTGATCGAGGAGCCCTCACCATGTCCCATCCGGTTATCACCACCCAACTGTCGGTTGCCGCAGACGATCTGCAGCACGCCCGCGAGGGTTTGCAACAGACCCTGAATGACCTGCGTGAACACGGTCAGCCGTGGGCGCTGAGCCAGCTGCAGAGCATCGTCGAAGACCCGTATGTGATCAGCAAGATCGGTGATCTGCAGATTCGTCTGGAAGTAGCCGCCGCGCTGCTGGAACGCGCTCAGACCCTGGTCGGTTTGCCCGAGCAACGCCTGATTGCCAGCACAGAAGCCGTCATTGCCAGTGCCGATGCCTTGCAGGCAGTCGGCAACATCCAGCATGAACTGACCGGCAAGCGCTTGTCGCTGCCGGCGCAAACCGATCGCGAGCCGCTGCGCTGGCACTATCAGGTGCTTGGCAATTACCGCCTCAACGGTGTGCTGCCGCCTCAGCTTCAGGAGTGAATGAATGTCTCGTCAAATCCGCCTCAATGCCTTCGACATGAACTGCGTCGGCCATCAATCGCCCGGCCTGTGGGCGCACCCGCGTGACCGCTCGTGGCAGTACAAGGACCTGGAATACTGGACCGATCTGGCAAAGATCCTCGAGCGCGGCAAATTCGACGGCCTGTTCATTGCCGATGTGCTGGGCATCTATGACGTCTATCAGGGCAATGGCGAAGCCGCGATTCGCCAGGCGACCCAGGTGCCGGTCAATGACCCGCTGCAGTTGATCCCGCCCATGGCGCTGGTCACGGAACACCTGGGGTTTGGTCTGACGGCGTCGCTGTCATTCGAGCATCCATACCCGTTCGCCCGCCGCCTGTCGACACTCGATCACCTGACCAAAGGCCGCGCTGGCTGGAACATCGTGACCTCGTATCTGGAAAGCGGGGCGAAGAATCTGGGTCAGAAAACCCAGACCGAACACGATGCGCGCTACGACTATGCCGAAGAGTACCTGGAAGTTTGCTACAAGCTCTGGGAAGGCAGCTGGGAGGACGGTGCGATCCTGCGGGATCGGGAGCGGCGGGTATTCAGTGACCCGAGCAAGATTCATGAAATTCACCACGTTGGCAAACACTTCCAGGTCCCCGGTATTCACCTGTGCGAACCGTCGCCACAACGCACGCCCGTGCTGTATCAGGCAGGCGCCTCCAGCCGTGGCAAGCAGTTCGCTGCCGAGCATGCCGAATGCGTGTTTGTGGCGGCCCCGTCGAAAGTGCTGCTGAAAAAAATCGTGGCCGATATTCGTCGGCGAACTGCCGAGGCCGGTCGTGACCCTTCAAAGGTGCTGATCTTCAACTTGCAGACAGTGATCCTGGGCGAAACCGACGCCAAGGCCAAAGCCAAATTCGAGGAATATAAAAGCTGGGTCAGCTACGAGGGCGCCATGGCGCTTATTTCCGGCTGGACCGGCATCGACTTCAGTCAGTTCCGGCCGGACGAGCCGTTGCGACATGTTCATACCAACGCAATCCAGTCTGCGGTCGAGACGTTTTCGACAGCTGACCCCGACACTGTCTGGACTCCGCAGGCGCTGGCCGACTGGGTCGGCATCGGGGGTTTTGGTCCGCTGTTCGTCGGCAGCCCGGAAACCGTGGCCGACCTGTTGCAGGAGTGGGTCGAGGACACCGACGTCGATGGCTTCAACCTGGCGTATGCGTTGACCCACGAGACCTTCATCGACGCGGTCGAACTGCTGGTGCCGGAGCTACAGAAGCGCGGCGTCTACAAGACCGAATACGCCCAAGGGACGTTGCGCGAGAAGCTGTTCGGCGAAGGTCCGCGCCTGGAAGCCAATCATCCGGGCGCCGGGTTTCGTGATCTGGCGGCACTGCAACGCAAAGCGGCCGAGTCTGCGTTCGAGCAGCAGCGCAGCCGTCAGGCGCAGGCGCTGTAGCACGGCCGTGACAGGCAGGAAAGGCCTGACCCGGATCCTCAGCCGATAACCCATGCCGTACAGGAATGGATCGGGTCTTGCCCACGGCAGACCTGTTCCAGCCTGCGGCGCAGGTCGTGGTCGTGAATGTCCAGATCGTCTCCAGCCACCCAACGCCTTCCAACAAGCCGAACCTGATTGCCTCTCGGTTGTTCAGATGATGCCCGGCGCTCCCATTGCGCCGCTATCCCGCATTAAACCCTCCCGAATACGCTGACCCACTGCTGCATGCGTTCTGCACTGGTCGCTGTACAGCGCCTGACAGGATCTGATAACCCTGCGCCTGACCGAGAAGAGCAACCGGGTTACCCTGTACACGGTTATGGGGTGACTGGAGCTGTTGAGTTTTCCCCGATACCGCTTGATTACCGCGTGGCTTGCACGTTTTACCTGCAACTGTGTCGGGTTCAGCGAACCGTGTGTTCGATCCACGCTGCAGGTTTGATCCTCAATGAACAGGAGTTCTCATGAGACCCACATTACCGACAGGCGCTTGTGCGCTGATGTTATTGACCGCCTCGGTCTTCATCCAGTTGCCGGCGCTGGCCAGGACCTCAGCGCCAGGCGGCGTCGACGCTATCGCTGTGGTCAAACCGGTCAGCGCGTGTGCCGGGCTGACCCATATCGAGCTCAGTGATATTGGCGGGGAGGGAAGTCGGGTTCTATCGGCCAGCGAGGTCACGAGGGACGGGCGCAGCCTGTGTGCCGTGCAGGGCACGCTGGCGCCGGAGATTGGTTTTCGGCTGGAACTGCCGACCAATACGTGGGCGCAGCGCTATCTGCAGGTTGGCTGCGGCGGCCTGTGTGGGCATATCAATACCAACGTCGGGGCAGCGGAAGGCTGTCAGCCCCTCGATGCCGGCGCGTTTGCCGTGGCGTCGACCGACATGGGCCATAGAACGTCAGACAGCCACTTTGGCGATGATCCGCAGAAAAGGGCGGACTTCGCGTACCGTGGCGTGCACCTCACTGCGCTGGCGTCGAAAAAGCTGATTCAGGCGTTCTATGGCCAGAAAGCGGCTTACGCTTATTTCACCGGCTGCTCCGACGGTGGGCGCGAGGCATTGATCGAGGCTCAGCGCTATCCGGATGACTTCAACGGGATCATTGCAGGGGCCGCTGCGCTCAATTTCCAGGTCCAGAAAGTGATCTATCACGGCTGGATGGCCCGCGCCAATACGGGACCGGACGGCAAGGCAATTGTGCTTGCCTCACGCCTGCCGCTGCTGCACAAGGCGGTTCTGGAACAGTGCGACGTACTGGACGGCCAGATTGATGGGCTGATCGCTGATCCGCGTATCTGCCACATTGACCCTGCCGTGCTGCAATGCAAGACATCGGCAGATACCAGTCAGTGCCTGAGCACTGAAGAAGTGGCCGTCGTGCGGCGTTTCTATGAAGGGCCACGTGATCCGGACAGCGGCGAGCGCCTTGTTATCGGCGGGCCGCAGCCTGGGTCGGAGTTGTCGTGGGCGGGTGTGTTCGTGCCGATGAATGCCGACCAGCCCATTGTCAGCGAGCAAGTTGCGCTGGAGGCAATTCGCAACGTGTCGTTCGAGAAAAACGTCCCGGCAGATTTCAAACTGTCCAACCTGCGCTTCGATAAACAGATGCTCGACCAGCTTCGTCCCTTGCATAAATTGTACGACGCGACCAACCCGGATCTTTCGCGGTTCGCGGATGGCGGCGGCAAACTGATCCTCTGGCATGGCTGGTCAGACCCGCGTGTATCGCCGCTCAATACTCTGGCGTACCACGAGGCGGTCGAGGCTCATATGGGCAAGGCGCGTACCGAAGCGTTCACACGGCTGTACATGCTGCCGGGTGTTTACCATTGCAGCGGCGGCGATGGGCCGAGCCTGGTTGATCTGCTGACGCCGATGATGGCCTGGGTCGAAAAAGGCCGAGCGCCGGATGCGGTGGTGACGAGGCAGGCCAGACCTGATCAGGCCAGTACCTTTGGCGCGCCGAACGGCAATGCCGGCAAGCCCGCACGCGAGCGCAAGGGTCAGCAACCGACGTTTCTGGCTCGGGAAGATGTGGCCAACAGGGGGCGAACACGCCTGGTTTTTCCGTACCCGTTCATGGCTGAGTACGACCACAAAGGTTACTCGAAGCGAGCCGGCAGTTACCAACGTGCAGCGCCGTTGACCACCGAAAAAACGCCGAAATGGGCGGGCTCGGACTTCTTCCAGCCTTATGTGCCGCTGGAGCGTTAAGGGAACTGACAGTCCGCGGCTCGCAGAAACCCTGCGGGCCTGCCGTCAGCAAGCCAAGCTTTCAGGTCGCGCCTTTCATGACAGCCCACGCCGTGAGTGGAGTTCACTTTTCTGAAGGCATTAAAAAACCCCGTAGATTGAAGTCTACGGGGTTTTCAAGAGTGGAGGCCGAGGTCGGAATCGAACCGGCGTAGGCGGATTTGCAATCCGCTGCATAACCATTTTGCTACTCGGCCTCAAACATCCGATGCTCAACTTCAGCATCAAACGTGGTAACTTTTCAGAAGCAGCTATTTCAGTGCTTCTAACCCGTTGAATCTTAAGGGTTTTTTTCAATCCCCTAGTCGGGAATGGACGCAATTCTCTACTGCTTCGAAGGGCATGTCAAGAACGACGCATAAAAAAATCGCCATTCGAGGCCCATTGGGCAGCTTGGCCTTGGCAGTCAGCGCTTTGAGTATCGCCTGAACGCGTATTCAGCAGATTGGAATTATCGACAGGCCGCAATGCTCCAACGAGCTATCGCGCCGATATCCGGTTCAGGTACTCCAGCGGCGTGTCCAGCCGGGTCCATGCGAAGAACTGTTGAGGATTAACGAATGGGAACGCAGTGGCGCTGGTTCTTGAAGGACATGGTCAAGCAGTTGTGGTTCAGGGCGACGGTGTTCTCTTTGGTGGGGGTGCTGAGTGCCTTGCTGGCGATCGCTTTTAAAGACTATGTCCCCGAGGGGCTGTCGATGGCGGTAGGCTCGGATGCGGTGGACAAGATTCTGGGGATTCTGGCTTCCAGCATGCTCGCCGTCACAACGTTTTCGCTGAGTACCATGGTGACGGCCTACGGCTCGACCAGCAGCGGTGTGACGCCGCGTGCAACGACGCTGATGATGGAAGACTCGACGACGCAGAATGCACTGGCGACCTTTATCGGCTCGTTTCTGTTCAGCCTGGTTGGCATCATCGCGCTGAGCACCGGCGTTTATGGCAATCAGGGGAGGGTGCTGTTGTTCGGCGTGACCATCGCGGTCATTGTGGTAATCGTGTACACGCTATTACGCTGGATCGATTACCTGTCGAGGCTGGGTCGAATCGGCGACACGATCGATCTGGTCGAACATGCCACGGTGACCGCCATCGAACGGCGAAACGAGCAGCCCACCATGGGCGCCTCTCCCTATCCTGCGACCCTGCCGGAGGGCCTGCAGCTCGTCGCATCGCCTGAAACTGGCTATCTGCAGTTCGTGGATGTGAAGGCATTGAGCGCTGTCGCTCAGCAGCAGGGGCTGGCGATCTATGTACCGGTCGTTCCTGGCAGCTTTGTTGCGCAGGGCGAACCGCTCGCTTATGTACAGTTGGCGACAGGACCGAACCCCGATCAGTCACATGATCAGGACCTTGAAAAACGAGTCCGTCTGGCTTTCACCCTCGGTGTGAGGCGGGTCTTTGAACATGACCCGAGGTTTGGTCTGGCAGTGCTGTCTGAAATCGCTTCAAGGGCATTGTCTCCTGCTGTGAACGACCCTGGCACGGCCATCGACGTGATTGGCCGAGGCGTCAGGACATTGGGCCGCTGGGGGCGTGAAACGCCTGGCGAATCGCATGCGACGTCCCTATGCTCAAACGTCTTCATGCCTTCACTTGAGGTGGCAGACCTGTTTGAAGATTTCTTTTCACCCATTGCCCGAGATGGCGCGGCGCTGATCGAAGTCAGTGTCCGCCTGCTCAAGGCGCTGGGCAGCCTTGCCCGCATGAATCCGGAATTTTCAAGCGTGGCGGCGCGTCAGGCTGCACATGTGCTCAGTTATTCGGATCACGCGCTGGTGCTGGACGAGGAAAAGCAGACACTGCGCCGTCTGGTGTCCGATCTTGGATTGTCGGGTCAGAGGTGACCGTCCATGGTCGCTCTGATCACACGCTGTCAGATTACTCATGACGAAGGTGCAACTGCCGTGCAAACGGCAGTTGCACCAGAATCAACAGATACTGAGCAGTCGTGTGTACGTACGATTAGCCGTCAGCGCTGGGTTCTTGACTCACGTGACGACTGAATAGAGCGGAAACAGTCCCAGTAGCATCGACGAAAACATGATCAGCAGTGAGAGCGCCAACGACCACTTGAAGGTGTATTTCTGATGGTCGCTGAACTCTACGCCAGCAAGCCCCACCAGCAGGTAAGTCGACGCAACCAGCGGGCTGAGCAGATGCACGGGCTGACCAGCCATGGATGCGCGGCCAATTTCAGCCGCAGAGATTCCATACGCCTCGGCTGCGTGCGCCAGCACAGGAAGCACGCCGTAGTAGAACGCATCATTTGACATGAAAAAGGTGCCAGGGATGCTGAGCAGGGCGGTGATCGGTGCCAGGTAAGGGCCCCAGGTTTCAGGCAGCGCCCACAACAACGTGTCGGACATGGCCTTCACCATTCCGGTACCTGAGAGGATACCGGCGAAGATCCCGGCGGCCAGGAAGATTGCAATCTGATTGAGCGCGGTTGGCGCATGCGCGGCGATCCGCCGGCGCTGGTCGTCGATGCTCGGATAATTGATCACCAGCGCCAGCGAAAACGCGATCATGAACAGAATAGGTAGCGGCAGCAGTTCGATCACCAGACAGGACATCAATGTCAGGGTCAGAATGGCGTTCAGCCAGAACATCTTCGGCCTGCGCAGTTCGGCATTCTCGTCGCTGAGGGTGAGCAGATCGGACATGTCTTCGTCCGTGCCCTGCGCGTAGCGACCGCTCCCGGACGATGGAAGCTTGAGCGTGCCAAGGCGGCGACGTTCCTGTATGCCCAGGTAGAACGCGAGCAGGACGACGCCTGCAAAACTGATGATCATGGAAGGGATCAAGGGTAGAAACAGCTCGGTAGTCTCAAGCTGGAGTGCGGCGGCAGCACGAGCCAGCGGGCCGCCCCAGGGCAGCAGATTGGTCACGCTGGCGGCCAGTATCACCACGCACGGGAGGATCAGCGGATTCAGTCCAAGCCTCCTGAACAGGGGCAACATGGCAGTCAGTGTGATCATGTAGGTCGTCGATCCATCGCCATCCAGTGACACCATCCCGGCAAGTAGTGTTGCGAAAACGACAGCTTTGGCCGGATCGCCCTTGATCAGACGAATGAACGTTTTGATGATGGGATCGAAAAGCCCGGTATCGAACATCATGCCGAAATAGAGGATCGCAAACATGACCATGACAGCGGTGGGTGCGACCTTGCGCAACCCCTCGATCATCATGGTGCCCATGTCACCTGTGAAGCCGGCCATCATCGCAAAGACGATGGGGATAATGGTCATGGCCACCAGAGGGGCAAGCCGCTTGGTCATGATCAATGTCATGAACACCACAATCATGCCGTAGCCGAAGAAGGACAGCATTGATATCTCCTGATCAGTATTATTTTTGTTGGGGAAAACATCGCAGGACTGTGGAGTCAGGTCATGTGCATGCCGCCATTGACGGCGAAATCAGCGCCCGTCACAAACGAGGACTCTTCTGACGCAAGCCAGGCACACATGGCAGCGACTTCTTCCGGCGTGCCGAGGCGTTTCATGGGGATGTCTTCGACGATCTTGTCCATCAAATGCGTATGGGTGATGGATTTGAGGCGCTCGGTGCCTATGTAACCGGGAGATACCGTGTTTACAGTGACGCCTCGATGGGCGACTTCTCTCGCCAGCGCCCGTGTGAAGCCTCGGATCGAGGATTTGGCCGTGGTGTAGTTGACCTGTCCGACGTGTCCCAGCTGGGCATTTACCGTCGAGATATTGATAATTCGGCCCCAGCGTTGCGCGCTCATGTCATCGACCACTTGTTTCGTGACGTTGAACAGTGAATTCAGGTTGGTATCAATCACCGTCTGCCAATCATTAGGCGACATGTCCTTGAAGACCACATTGCATGAAGTCCCTGCGTTGTTCACCAGCACGTCTATCGGGCCAACGTCCTTGCGGATCCTGTCAAAGGCTGCCACAGCGGAGTTCCAGTCGGCCACGTTGCCCTCGCACGCAATAAACTCGAAACCCAGGCTTTTGTTCTTTTTCAACCAGGCCTCTTTGATCGGAGAGTCCGGCCCGCAGCCCGCGACAACAATAAAGCCGTCGTTATGAAGTCGCTGACACACAGCAGTACCAATTCCGCCCATCCCACCGGTTACAAACGCAATTCTTCTGGACATGAGGAGTCCTCCTGGCTAATGACTGGGTGCAGTGAAAAGGTCTTTTTTATCAAGCTTTTCGTTGAACGCGACCTGCTGTTACCTGCTGGTCAGCGTTGCTGCACGAAGGTGCTGGTTGGAGAGTCAGGCGGCGGTTCTGCCTGTGAGGCATTTGCGGCTAACGGCTGTTGAAACCCGGAGAGCGAGGTGGCGTATCTGATGAGGGCTATTCATGGGCAAGTCTCTTTTATTTTTTTTCATAAACCAGATGAGCCCTCATCCTAGAGACGTGCCGAGGACATTTGAATTGGTGATTGGGTAACGGAGCCTTCTCCAGATGAGAACGCTGAAGATAAATTTTAGTCGTAGTGCCCTCACTCGATCCTCGTGGAGGCACGCGATCAACCAGATCGCCCCGGCAAGCGGGGCGAAGTTCATTTCGGCTCGTCGTCCAGCGCTGGCCCTACGCGAACATCCGCCTGGCCGCTGGCGCGAAGTGCCTGGGCCACAAAGCCGCTGCGTAATTTCTGATCCAGAAACGCACGCACGTAATGCGCTCCCGCCGTGCGTCCTTTCGGTACGGCCATGGCCTGACGGATCTCTGTAAAGCTGTCAGGCAAGACGCGATAGCCTTCGTTGAGGGCTGCGAAGCTCTCCAGGGGCTGGCGCACGCCAGCAGCGGCGTCCAGACCCTGATCGACAAACCAGTCCACCGCTGCAGCGGATGTCGGTGCGCGAACCAGTTCGGCGGCGGTGAGTGTACGGCTGAGGTACAAGTCATACGCAGCTCCTTGACCCACGGCAATACGGGTCCCCTGACGGTCAAGGTCAGCGACCGTTTTACAGGCGCTTGCGTCAGGCACCGCGTAGGTGCCTTCAATGATGACGTAGGGATGGCTGAACTCTATCTCGGCCGAACGCACCGGCTCGATAGCCAGGAACGCCAGGTCCCAGATCGAATCGGGCAGGGCCGCGAAGACCTTCCCGGCCGCATCAAAAGTGACGAATTCAATGGCGACGCCCAACTCATCGGCCAATGCGCTGGCAAGCTCAGTAGAAACCCCGCCAGGGTTGCCGTCTGCGTCGCGCTGAGCCAGCACCGGGTTGCCATAGTTGATTGCTGCGCGCAGCACCCCAGTGGGCGCGAGGTCAGCAAGAACGTCTGGGTCGATTGTGCTCATGGGTGATTCCCTGCAATGGTTGAATGATTATGATCGGCGTCGTTTCCGTCGTTGATACGCATCAACAACGTCATGACGAAGGCTATTGCGAGCAGAGCACTCAGAAACAGCAATCCCATGGACGCGCTATTGGTTGATCCCTTGATCATACCGATTGCGAACGGGCCCACGAACCCTCCGAGATTACCGATAGAGTTGATCACTGCGATAGAAACCGCTGCCGTGGATCGACTCAGAAACAGCGTCGGAAGTGCCCAGAAGGGCGACTTGAAGCTATACAAGCCTGCCAACGCAAGACTGATCATGACGATAGCGACTACAGGGTCGCTGACAATACTTGCGCCGACCATCGCCGCAGTTGCGACAGCCAAAGGTATGGCGCAGTGCAGCTTGCGTTCGCCGTGACGATCGGAGCTGCGCGACCAGCCGATCATCATTACCGTGGCGAAAATGTACGGCACCATCGCGATAATGCCGATCTGGGTGTGAGTCAGGGACGCCGAGAACCCCTTGATAATCTGCGGCATCCAATAACCTATGCCCAAGCTGCCGCACTGGTAGACAAAATAGATGAAGGAGAGGTACAGCACCCTGGGATTGGTCATCGCCTTGACCGCGCCGAAGTGCTTCACGTTTTTGCGTGACTGGCGATCACGCTCCAGTTCGGCCAGCAGCCACTCCTTTTCATCTTGCTTGAGCCACTTGGCCTGCTCCGGCTTGTCCGTCAGATAGAAGAAGCACACCACCCCGAGCAATACCGCAGGGATGCCTTCGAGAAACAGCATCCAGCGCCAGCCGCTCCAGCCGAACCAATGAATGTTGTCCATGATCCAGGTGCTCAATGGGGCACCAATGATGTAGGACACCGGAATAGCCGCGGTGAAGAGTGCGACCGTTGTTGCGAGCTCTCTGGAGCGAAACCAGTAGGTGAGGTAAACGATGATGCCCGGGAAGAATCCCGCCTCGGCAACGCCCAGCAGGAAACGCAAAACATAGAGATGGGTAGAGGTCTGGGCGAATGCCGTTGCGGCCGCTATCAACCCCCAGGTCAGCAGAATACGTGCAATCCATACGCGCGCACCGTAGCGGTTGAGCAGAACATTGCTGGGCACTTCAAACAGGAAATAACCGATGAAAAAGATCCCGGAGATGAAGCCGAATGCTTCGCTGGTCAGCGCCAGATCAGCGTTCATCTGCAACGCGGCGTAGCCGATGTTGGCGCGGTCCAGATAGGACACGATATAGAGGAGGAAGACAAAAGGGATGATGCGCAGGGTCACCTTGCGCACAACGGCTTTTTCGAAGGCTGGGTTTTCGGTGGACATACGGCCTCACGAAGCCGCGTCGAGGCGGCTTGCATTGTTCTTGTGGGTTGGAAGTGTGATGCCGGGAGCGCCGGAGATCTGGCCCCCGTGCTAGATCAACATCGTTCCGAGGGCGAAAAAATCATGCACACCGGGCTGCCGGTGGAGATGTTGAAGCCGGTGGGGCGCAAGGTGCCGTGTTGTCTGTCCACGGCGAAGGCGACGATGCTGTCGCTGTCCTCATTGAGAGCCAGCAGATAACGCCCATTTGGTGTCAGTGTGAAAAAGCGCGGCGTGCGTCCTTCGCTGTAGACGGCTTCCCTGAAACCGAGCGAGCCGGTCTGCGGATCGACAGCAAATAACGTAATGCTGTCGTAGCCACGATTCGAGGCGTACACAAAGCGTCCTTCGCTATCCACCTGAATGCCAGCTGCTCTGCTGTTGCCAGTGAAATCTGGCGGCAGTGTGGACAGTATCTGTCTGGGGCTGCACGCGCCCTGTTCAGGATCGTAGGCGTAGGTGGTCACGGTAGAGTCAAGTTCGTTGACCACATAGGCAATGTCGGCTGCCGGATGAAAAGCCAGGTGCCGTGGCCCCGCTGCTTCGCGGGTGGCCACGGAAGGCGCAACCCCAGCGCTCAGGCGGCCCGCAGCGAAGCGAAAACTGAAAACCGTATCCAGGCCTTTGTCCGGCACGATGATGAAATGACCGCTGCGATCAAATAATCCGTAATGCGGCTTGGCATGTGGCTGCTCGATACGATGCGGGCCCGGTTCGCCCGTTATCTCGACCAGTTGAGTCAGCGGGGCGAGGCTGCCGTCATCCGCTACCGGCAAGACGGCCAGACTGGCACCGATATGGTTGGTCACTATCAGGTACTTGCCTGACGGATCCAGAGCCAGGTGGACCGGGTTTTTGCCTTGTGTGCTCTGCCGGTTCAGGAACGTCAATTGCCCGCTGCGCGCGTCCACGCGAAAAGCGCTGACGTCACTCTGGTCTCCATGAACGGCATACAGCACGTCACCTGTACGATTCAGCGCGAGGAACGATGGGTTGACCAGATCTCCAAGCACCTGGACCTGCTCCAGCGTGCCTTTCTCCTGATCCAAGGCGTAGACACTGATACCTTCACCACGCGCATTGCGTTCACGGGTGGTGCGACTTCCGACGTAGGCGTACATGGGATTCTCCATAGTCGTTGATATCAGGCGCGGACGCGGTTGCTGGGTGTGTTGAGCATCTTGCGCACCACGTAAGGCAGGATTCCGCCGTGCGTCAGGTACACAAGCTCCTGGCGGGAGTCGAGTTTGAGTTGCACGGTGACGTGTTGCTCCGGCTTGTCAGCCCGCTCGATGCGCAAGATGATGCTGTTGGACCCGACCGTCAGGTTCTCAAGCCCTTCAAATGTCAGTTGCTCATGCCCTTCGAGCAGCAGTTGCTGAGCGGTGCTGCCTTGAGCAAACGTCAGCGGCAAAATCCCCATTCCGATAAGGTTACTGCGATGGATGCGTTCGAAGCTGCGCGCCACGACCGCACGTACACCCAGCAACGCCTGTGCTTTTGCGGCCCAGTCGCGGCTGGAGCCGGCGCCGTAGTTGATGCCTGCGAATACAACGAGCGGCGTGCCTTGAGCCAGATAGCTGGCGGAGGCTTCGTACAAGGGCAAGACTTGTTCACCGTCGGCCGTCCACGCCCAGGCGCCCAGCCCAGGCTGCTCTGCCAACAGCAGGTTGCGCACTGAGCGATTGGTAAACGCACCGCGCAGCATCACCTCGTGATTGCTGCGCCGGGTCGAGTATTGATTCAAGTCGACCGGATCTTCACCGCGCTCGATCAGCCACTTACCGGCGAGGCTGTCCCGCGGGATGGAACCGGCAGGAGAAATATGATCGGTGGTGACGTTGTCGCCAAGGACCATCAAAGTCCTGGCCTTGTCGATTGACAGAGATTCCGGCGGCTCGGCTTCGATACTGTCCAGGTAGCGCGGCCGCCGCAGATAGGTTGAGGCAGGATCCCATGGGAACTGCACGCTGCCTGCGGCACTCAGCGCTTGCCAATGGTGGGTGCCGTCCCAGACGGTTTTCAGGCGCTCGGCGAAGAATTCCGGCTTGACCGCGCGGTTGGCGATCGCGGCGACGTCTTCATCACTCGGCATCAAATCGTGCAAATACACGTCGCGTCCAGCGCTGTCTTTGGCCAATGGCTGGTTGACCAGGTCAACATGGATGTCGCCTGCAATGGCGTAGGCCACCACCAATGCAGGTGAGGCGAGGTAACCTGCAGGCACCTTAGGATTGACTCGGCCTTCAAAGTTGCGGTTGCCGGACAGCACAGCCACGCCTTTGAGGCCTTGTTCGGCGAAGGCTTCGACGTGCGACTCGAGGTTGCCCGAATTGCCAATGCACGTCATGCAGCCAAAGCCCGCAAGGTGGAAACCGAGTGCGGCGTAGTCTTCCAGCAGATTCGCCTCACGCAGGTAATCGGACACCACCTGCGAGCCGGGTGACAAGGATGTCTTTACCCATGGCTTACGGGTAAGCCCAAGCTTCCTGGCGTTTCTGGCCAGCAGGCCGGCCTGAATCATCTGCGCCGGGTTGGCAGTGTTCGTGCAGCTCGTTATGGCAGCGATGACGACCGCGCCATGACCGATAGGCTCACCGAAACTCGGCTCGATAAAATGGTCAGGTGCGGTGGTTGCGATCAGCGGCGCCCCGAGAACATGCTCATCAAATGATTGTCCGGCGTGTGCGAGCGGTTGACGCTGGTGAGGCTGGTGCGGGCCCGCAACGCTGGGTTCGAGACTGGCCAGATCCAGTTCGATAATGTCTGCAAATACAGGTTCCGGGGCCTTCGAACGGCGCCACAGTTGCTGGATGTCCATGTAACGCTCGGCTTTGGCGCGCAGTTGGGCTGAACGACCGGAAAGCTCCAGATAACGAGACGTTTCATCGTCAAACGGGAAAAACACCACAGTAGCGCCGTATTCTGGCGCCATATTGGCCACGGTTCCCCGGGTAGCCCAAGTAATATTGTCGAGGCCGGGGCCGCAAAACTCCACAAACTTGCCGACAACGTTGCGCTTGCGAAGGATCTCGGCAACGTAAAGGGAGAGATCGGTGCCTGTGACTCCAGGGCGCAGGGCGTTGCTCACTCGTATACCGATCACTTCCGGGAAACTGATCGGTACCGGCTCGCCCAACATGGCCGCCTGGCCCTCAAGGCCGCCAACGCCCCAGCCCAGAATGCCAATCGCGTTGATCATGGGTGTATGGCTGTCGGTGGCGACCATGTCGTCGGGGTGCAGAATGCGTTCACCCTCAGGGCCTCTGCTTTCCCAAACGATCTGAGCCATCGCCTCCATGTTCATCTGATGGATGATGCCGGTGCCAGGCGGGATGACCTTGAAGTTCTCGAGGCTTTTTTGCGCCCACTTGATGAACTGATAGCGCTCGCCGTTGCGACGAAAATCGATGTCCAGATTGGCTTCGACTGCGTCAGGATCAGCGTAACGCTCAACAATGACCGAGTGATCGATGGCCAGAACCGCAGGGATGACGGGATTCACATGCTCGGGATCACCTCCCAGCTCCGCTACGCGATCCCGCATGCCTGCAAAATCGGCCAGCGCCGGCAGGCATGTGGTGTCATGGAACATGAGCCGATTCGGGAAAAAAGGAGCTTCACAGGTGGGCCCCTCGCCAACGGCACACGCCAGAACCGACGCGAGAGATTCAGGTGAGCAGCGTGCAACGTTTTCCAGCAACAGCCGAATGGAGTAGGGCAGGCGCTCCAGCTCCGGAGGGGTCAGCAGTTTGCGCAGGTCGACGTAGGTGTATCGCTCGTCTGCTATGTCCAGCTGACTGAGGTAAGGCGTGGCGGTCAGGGTCATGATTGTCTCGTTCTTGTGCGGGGTCGTTGCATACCCCTGATGAGCCAATCCTAAGGCCGTCATACGTGAAGGAAAATTGGTCATTCGCCAACCCAGCGTTCGTCAAATGAGAACGGTGCTGCGGAGTTTGTTGTGGAGACGCTTCAGTGATTTTTTTCCAGATGCTCGACCAACGCTCTGACTGTGGGCGAAAGCAAGTCTGAACTGCGCATTCCAATGACCAGGCTGCGCCTTGCCCATGTCTCATCAAGGAGGGTCATCTTGAGTTTCAAGGGCCGCAAGTATTGCTGGATGGCGGCTTTGGGCAAAATTGCGATGCCCACTTTGGCGCCTACCAGACGGCACATGCACTCAAAGCTGCTGACACGAACCCGCACCCGCATCTCTCTGCCTGAGTCAGGCTGCTGCTGGGCAAACAGCGTATAGAGGGAGCTGTCGAGGTGAGGCCCGATAAACTCATGCTCAAGTGCATCATGGAATGAGACCTTGCTTCTTTCGGCGACCACATGGTCACGCGGCGTTACCACGACCAGCTGATCCTGGCGGTAGGGACGCGTTTCCAGGCCGGCTGCGCGAGTGTGCTCGGCAAATATTCCCAGATCAGCACGACCCTCCACGACAGCCTTTACGACGGCTGAACCGACACGCTCCTCTATGTCGAAATTGATCAGCGGGTAGCTGGCCAGAAAGCGCTCCAGATCGGTAGGAAGAAATTGCGCGAGCACCGAGGTGATTGCGTGGATACGGATATGACCCTTCACACCGGCGGAGTAACTGGCCAGCTCCTCGTCCATATGGCCGAGCACCATGCGCAGCTCTCGCGCATAGTGCAGAACCGACTGGCCAGCAGGGGTCAGATCAACCCCGCGCGCATAGCGCAGCAACAAGGCCGAGCCGACCTGCTCCTCAAGCTCTGCAACGCGTTTGCTGACCGCTGACACCGCCAGGTGCAGACGTTCAGCGGCGCGGGTAAGGTTGCGCTCTTCGGCAACAGCGATGAAGACGTCCATGGTGATGAGGTCGTAGCGCATTCAATCCGTACCTTTCGATGTATCCGGCGCAGGATACCTGTCAAAAGCACGCGCGGGTAATGCGGCGCGTTGATCGCGTTTTAGTACCTATACCTTTTATAGACGTCCGGCTTGTGCTCCTGGCGGCAGCGTCAGCCTGGTCATGCACAGTCAGAACCGGTGCGGTTGACTGCGGCACTCATCGGGCTGTGCATTGGCCGAGTATTCGGATCAGGCTCTGGTACCGGGCGAAGAAAAGAAAGCACTGCGCAGCCTGGCTATTGAGTTCGGATCGTTGGCGGACGAGTAATCAGAGTTCTTGCGGCGACGGGCTTCGCGCAATTGCTCAAGTTCGTCCGGGGTCCGGGCCAGCAGCCGCAGGGCAAAATCCTGAGGGCTGGTATCGCGCTCCTGTGCTGCGCGCAAAAACGCTGTGCGGGCATGTTCGGCACGCCGCTCGCTGACGAACAGCCCGCCTGGGTGGCGGTTGAAGTTGGCCAGCTCCTGCTGGAGCTGTTCGTTACGACGAATGAATACGTCAAGCGCCTGGGTGACATAGGGGTCCGTAAACGGCATGTGCATCTCTCCATGAAAATATCGACCGCTACCCCTATCGGCGGCCCCGCCCAGAAGTTGCGTGCAGTTCGTCGGGTTAAAACGTTTTTTTTCTGATCACATGATACCGAACAGGCTTTTATCGCCGTGCCCGGTGTTCGCTCATGCCGGGTATGCCAGTTGCAGCCATTGGTTACGATGTGCTTGATTCAACGACAGAAAAGCGGTTTTTAAAGCCAGAAACCAGAAACCTCGCAGATCTGTCAGCTACCTCATCCGGACGATCATTGACTCAATCATCCTGGCAGGCACCGCAGGGCTGATCTCAATGATTGAGGATAGGGAAATGAAGCGAATCACCCATGAACATCCAGTCATCACTACGACGACAACCGTCACGTTCAACCCCACAAAGATAGTCACTGCAACAACGACGGCTGCGTCGATGCAAACTCCTGCGCCCTCCAGGCCGCGTTCAACACCGAAATTTCACGGACGAGTAATCTTGCCCGCCAGCCGAGGTTCGCAAGCGGTAGACCTGGGCCTGCTGGAGGACTGGGAACTCAACGAGATGGAAGGTGGAAGGTGGAAGGTGGAAAGAATTTTCCGGATAAGACAGGAGGCACTTTCCCGGGTTTTCCCAGTGATGCAGTGAGTGGCGTACCACCGCTTGATGGGTTGATTCTGAGTGGCGGCAAGGACGATCACCGGATCTGCATCAATTTCACCGACGCGGAGCTTGATGAAGCGGTGCGTGCGAAGCATCCCGAGTCCTCCTATTCAGGTGGCTGGAATCGCATACCGGTCGCACCTAGAGCGTTTTTTCCAGTGGTATGGGAATACACCGCAGCCTATATCACGCGTGGTTACCACTGGTTTATCACCAAGGACGGTTGGGATGAATCGACCCGTATCACGCGCGCTCATCTCGAACCCGAGCCTTTCTATGCAGACCTTTACCCCTATGAACGCTTCGATCAACACAAGGACGAAATGATCGCCAAGGTTTTTCACTCGGTTTACCTGCCCGGCGACAAGCAAGGACATCATGTGATTGTTCTGGCCTGGATTGTTGCGGATACAGGGGCTGCGTTCTATCAGGCTTTCGACGTTGAGTTTCCGGCATGAGGTGCAGCGGGAGGCAAGACTGTGATCGGCGCTGAGTTCTTGGGTGTCTGATACCGGAAGGAACAGTCTTTGAACTAATCGGCAGGCGTATTCAATTACGGTATCAGTTGGCGAGCGCGCTTTAAAGGAACGGTGCGCGCGCAGATCGTTATCGGCCCGTGCACGCCTGAGATCAGATTATTTGGCTGCCTTGATATCGGCGATGATCCGCTTCGATAGCGCGTCGAGTTGCTTCTCGGTCATGGCCGAGAATACGCCCTGCCACGCGGTGGACTTGGTGTTGTAGACGCTTGACCCGATCTGCTGGCCGGTTTGCGTGTCGACAAAAATGATTGTGGAATTGACCCACGCATTGCCGGTCATGGCGCCTGCGGCGTATCGCGCGCCCGAGGAGATGTAGCGGAAGGTTGAAACATCCACTTTCAACAGTATGCCTGGGCGAGGCGCGGGTGCACGGTCAACTACCAGCAGGTTGTATCCCTCGGATGCGGCTTCACGCTTGAGCGATTCAGACCAGGTCTTTTGCAGCAATGGCCAGTCTTCGTGGGCCAGCACCTTGGCGCTGCCATCAAATTCGACTGCCAGGTTCTGTTTAGAAGACGCGTTGATGCTGAGATCACCCGGTCCGCCGCGCTCTACCGTAGCGGCGCAGCCGGTCAGCAAGACCGAGAAGAAAAGACAGGCCAGTGTTCTTGCGTTTGGCATTTGTTGTATCCCTGCAGTGGTTTATCCGTGATGGGGCATGCTGGCTGACCCGATTGAGCCGTACCGGGCGACATGATACGTCAGGGCATCATCAGTCAACTGTGATTGATTACAGGCATGACGGTCTGGAGGCGTGATTGCAGGCCTCAACAGGGCGTGAAGGGATCTGCGGCCAAGGCATTGCGGAGTGCTGCCGTTTTCCTGCCAATAATTCCTGCCAATAAAAAGGGCCTGCGCACCGAAAGCACGCAAGCCCTTGTTACATATTTGGTGCCCCGAGCCGGGGTCGAACCGGCACGTCCAAAGGACGAGGGATTTTAAGTCCCTTGCGTCTACCAATTTCGCCATCGGGGCGGTAGCGCCAAGAGCAGGGAATATATACATCCGGTCACCATGAAGCAAGCTCGCACGTGCTTCAGATGGGACAGGATGTGACTTTGCGCAATTGAATAAATCTTTCGATAAATCAGAAGGCTACGAAAATTCAGGATGAGGCTGACGGAGCCGGGTTGTTGGTCGCACGGAGGGGATCTGATGTCAGATCCGGTTTTTGTCTTGCGACGTCAGCTTGATATCTCCAGATTATCCTGCGAGCGGCAGAGGCACGCGTTGTCAGCGCGTCTTCCATGGTCATGCCCAGCAGCCGCACTCGCCTATAGCGCAAAGCTCGATGCTGTCACATTGCCTTTGGCATTGATCCGATAAACGTAGGTTGAAATAAGCCCGTTGATGGGCGAAAAGTTAATAAGGGAGGAGATGACGTTTCTGAAGTCGTTGGCAATGCGGATGCGCCGAAACAGGTTTTTCCGGGCATCCCGAAGCGCTCTATCAGTCATTTTTCTGCAGGAAATTGATTTCAACGTCAGGACGGAAGGCAAGGACATGAGTGACATAGCCACCAGGTTAAGGGAAGAGCGCAAACGTCTTGGGCTTTCGCAGCGTGAAATGGGGTGCATGGGGGGTGTGGCTGCCAATGCACAGGGTAAATATGAAAGTGGCGAGCGGGTTCCGAAGGCGGATTACCTGGCTGCGGTGGCCAACGTCGGGGTCGATATCCTCTATGTGTTGACCGATCGCCGTGCGGTGGCTGTCGAACTCGACAGTCAGAATGGCATCGCAGGTCTTCCAGCCGTGGCATCCGAGCTAATGCTCGGAGAAGTTCAGCAGGCCGTCCGTCAACTGGTAAACACCATCGAAGAACTGTCCAACGCATTCGAAACGCCACAATCGGAACAGGGCTCGACCGATCAAACGGTGCCTCTGTTCAGCTCTCCGGGGCGTTGAAGCCGGACCGGAAGTCTTATCGGCGCTCGGCTTTTTTTGCTGCTTTCACCGCTTTCACCACTACCTCGACCTCGACTGCCTCGTCAACGTTGTCTGCCAGCATGCGGAGGTAACTGGCTAATGCAACTTCTTCGAGACGCAGGCCTTTGCGTTCTCTGAGTCGCGGAAGTTTAGCCAGATTCCCCAGCAGGAAGCCTTCCAGTACGGCGGGGTGGATATAGCATTTGCGGCAAATCGCGGGCGTGTTCCCCAGCTGCTTTGACACTGCCTTGACCATGTCGACGATGTGCTTTTTCGCATCCGCCTCGGGCTCCCATTGCAGTTTTTGCAAGGTTGCCAGCGCCAGTGCGCTGGCAGCCCAGGTGCGGTAGTCCTTGGCGGTGAAGTCCGAGCCCGTCAATTGTTGCAGGTACGTGTTGATATCCGACGAGCTGACCGTGTGCCGCACACCATCATCGTCCAGATACTGAAAGAGGTTTTGCCCTGGCAATTCCATGCAGCGTTTTATGACGTTGGCCAAACGCCGATCCTTGACAGTGACCCGGTGCTCAACGCCACTTTTGCCACGAAATTCGAACAGGATCTGGCCACCTTTGACTTCCACATGCTTGTTGCGCAGCGTTGTCAGGCCATAAGAGCGGTTTTCCTTGGCGTACTGGCTGTTGCCGATCCGGATCAGTGTGGCGTCCAGCAGCGAAATCACGGTAGCCATGACCTTTTCACGGCCCATGCCCGGTTGCGCGAGCTGATCCTCGATCTGCTTGCGGACTTTGGGCAGCGCGTGACCGAACTCGATCAGGCGCGAATATTTGTCCTGATCGCGCAGCTCTCGCCAACGCGGGTGATAGCGGTATTGTTTGCGACCTCGCGCATCACGGCCGGTGGCTTGAAGGTGCCCATCGGGATCGGCGCAGATCCAGACATTGGTGTAAGCGGGCGGCACAGCCAGTGCGTTGATCCGGGCAATCTCTGCCTTGTCCTTGATGCGCGAGCCGGCGGTATCGAAATAGGCAAATTTGCCGCGCAGGATTTTGCGGGTGAATCCGGGTTGAGTATCGTCTACGTAGTGCAAGTCATTGGCAGGCGGGCTGATCGCAGTCGAGTCAGGCATGACGAAATTCCAGAAGCAGTTAACAACACTGACCTCGCCTGCCGGTGGTGGTGCCGTGTATTTGCAACTGGCCTCACGCCAGGACCGCGGCTGCCTTGATTTGCGCCCACACTGCCTGCCCGCGATGCAGTTTCAACTGGTCGTAGGAATAACGCGTGATGCGCGCCAGCAAGGGCGTGCCGCCGGCATCAAGCCTGACCAGTACATGCGCCGAGTTATATGCGATAGCTTCGTCCACCACCGTCACCGGCAAGCGGTTGAGAATGCTGGTCGGGTCATCCGCCTGCAGGCTCAGGCTGACGTCCCTGGCCTGAACCTTGACACGTAACCGGGTGCCGGGCTGCATGGCCGCGTGTGCGACGCGCAGGGCAAGGCTGCTGGCAGGCAAGCCTAACGTCAGCAATTGATAAGCGGTGTCATACGCGGTCACCATGCCTTCGATCACGACGCCGGCGTCATCATCCATGGCGAGTGGCAGGTCAAGGCGCGCCAGCGTTTCCTGAATCGGTCCGCTCGCGACGACTTTTCCTGCTTCAAGCAGCACCAGATGGTCAGCCAGCCGAGCGACTTCATCCTGAGCGTGACTGACATACAGCATGGGGATGTCCAGCTCCCGTTGGAGCCGGTCAAGGTAGGGAAGAATTTCGTTTTTGCGCTTGGCATCCAGTGCGGCGAGGGGTTCATCGAGCAGCAGCAGACGCGGGCTGGTCAGCAGCGCTCGCGCGATGCCCACCCGTTGACGCTCACCGCCCGACAGCTTTTCGGGACGACGTTCCAGCAAATGATCGATGCCCAGCAGTTCGGTGGCATGACGCAATTCAATGCTGCGTTGGTTGCGGGGGATGCGCTTCAAGCCAAATTCCAGATTGGCCCTGACCGACAGATGTGCAAACAGGCTGGCCTCCTGGAAAACATAGCCAATTGCACGCTTGTGGGCAGGCACGAAGACTGCCTTGTCGGTGTCTTGCCAGATTTCGTCATGAACCCGCAAAAAGCCATTGGCGGTCTGCTCCAGCCCCGCGATGCAGCGCAGGCAGGTGGTCTTGCCAGAGCCGGAGGGGCCGTACAGCGCGGTAACCCCGGTGCCCGGCAAAACCAGGTCGACGTCAACGCTGAACTCCGGATAAATCATCTGCAAGCGAACTTCTATGGTCGAAGCCATGGTTCAACTCCAACCCGTTCTGGATCTGCCGCTGGAATAGAGCGCCAGCAGCACCACAAACGAAAACACCAGCATTGCGCCTGCAAGCCAGTGAGCTTGCAGGTACTCCATGGATTCGACGTGATCGAATATCTGCACCGACACCACGCGTGTTTTTTCAGGGATATTGCCGCCGATCATCAGTACCACGCCGAACTCACCCACGGTATGGGCAAACCCGAGGATCGCAGCGGTAATGAACCCCGGTTTCGCGAGTGGCAGGATCACACTGAAAAACGTGTCCCACGGTCCAGCTCTCAACGTGGCAGCCACTTCGAGAGGCCGCGTACCGATGGCGGTAAAGGCGTTTTGCAGCGGTTGCACGACAAAAGGCATCGAGTAAATCACCGAACCCACCACCAGGCCTGCGAAGCTGAATGTGAGCGTGCCCAGCCCCAGGCTTTGGGTCAATTGACCGATCGCACCGTTAGGGCCGAGCAGCAGCAACAGGTAAAAACCGATAACCGTCGGCGGCAGAACCAGAGGCAACGCAACCACCGCGCCAATCGGGCCCTTGAGCCACGAGTCAGTGCGCGTCAGCCACAAGGCGATGGGCGTGCCGATCACCAGCAGGATGACGGTGGTCAGCGACGCCAGCTTCAACGTCAGCCAGATGGCAGCGATATCGGCACTGTCCAGTGGCATTTACAGCTGATACCCGTACGACTTGATGATCGCGGCCGCTTTCGGACCTTTCAGGTAGTCGACCAGCGCCTTGGCGGCAACACTGTCCTTGCCTTTGCTGAGGATGACCGCGTCCTGTTTGATCGGGTCATGCAGATTGCCCGGGACGATCCAGGCCGAACCGCTGGTGAGCTGGCCGTCCTTGTAAATCTGCGAAAGCGCCACAAACCCTAGTTGTGCATTGCCAGTGGACACAAACTGGTAGGCCTGAGTGATGCTTTGACCCTCGACGAGTTTGGCTTTGATTGCATCGCTCAGCCCCAGTCTGCTCAGCACCTGAGTAGCGGCAAGCCCGTAAGGAGCGGTTTTCGGGTTGGCGATGGACAAGTGTTCAAATTGCCCGGTCTTGAGCACGTCACCCTGGTTATCGACATAGCCTGGCTTGGCAGACCACAACGCCAGGGTGCCTGTGGCGTAGGTAAAACGCGAGCCTTTGATTGTGTCACCTTCCTGCTCCAGCCTGGCTGGCGTGGCGTCATCGGCTGACAGGAATACCTCGAACGGCGCGCCGTTCTTGATCTGGGTATAAAACTGGCCCGTGGCACCGAAAGCGGCGACCAGCTTGTGACCGGTATCCTGCTCGAAGACCTTGGCGATGGCCTGGGCCGGTGCAGTGAAGTTGGCCGCCACGGCGACTTGCACCTCGTCAGCGAGCGCAGAAGCTGTGCCCGATACTGCCAGGGCAATCACCAGAGGTTTGATAAAGAGTCGCAGCGGTAAAGCACGCATTAAACAGCTCCAGAACGGGATAAAAAGCACGTCTTCCGGGTAGAAGGCAGTTCGCTATATAAATAAATATATAGCGATTGGGCGTTGTTCCGGTAGCGATGTTTTTATCTGCGAGACAGAATCGTCAGTGCGTCTTGCGCCAGTTGCCGAGTCAGGTCAGCTGCCGACATCGTATGTTTGATGCCCACAGCCTGTCCTGCCCAAAGATTCATGAAGTCACCATTACCCTGTGGTTCAGCTTTGGCACGCAACGGCAGCAAGGCACCCCCTGCGAGTGGAAAGGCCGGCGCAAGAGGGCTGATGGGGCCGATCTCACGCATGATCCGGTTGACGATGCCGCGCGCCGGGCGACCGGTAAACAGATTGGTCAGCGCAGTCTGGCTGTCTGTGGCTTGAGCAAGGGCCTGACGGTGAGGGACGCTGACCTTGGCTTCCGGGCAGAACAGGTACGCGGTTCCCACCTGAGCGGCCGAGGCGCCCAGGACCATGGATGCGGCTACTCCCCGACCGTCAGCAATGCCGCCGGCGGCAATGACAGGCACGCTGACGGCGTCGGCAATTTGCGGCACCAGAGCAAACGTGCCGACTTGTGTATGCAACTGATCACTGAGGAACAGACCTCTATGGCCGCCAGCCTCATACCCCATGGCAATCACCGCATCACAGCCATGCTGCTCCAGCCAGACTGCCTCTTGCACGGTGGTGGCCGACGCAATGATCTTCGCGCCAGTCACTCGAACTCTGTCCAGCAAGGCCTGTTCCGGAAGACCGAAGTGAAAACTGACCACTTCGGGCTTCAGCTCTTCAACCAGTGCACAGCTGTCGACATCGAAAGGTGCACGGTTGGACACTGGGGTCGGAGCATCAAAGTCAGCGCCCAGTTCGTCGTAATACGGCTTCAGCGCCTGCTTCCAGCGTTCGGCCCGCTTGGCGTCGAACGCAGGAGGCTGATGGCAAAAGAAATTGAGGTTCAGCGGTGCGCTGCTGTGCTGGCGAAAGAGCGTGACTTCGGCACGTACCTGATCAAGGGTCAGCATCGCGCAGGGCAGTGACGCCAGGCCCCCTGCGTTGGCGACGGCAATCGCCATGGTCGAGCCAGTGGCGCCTGCCATGGGGGCATGGAGGATCGGCAGTTGAATGTCGAACAGCTCCAGAATGCGGGTGTCTGGCCAGTGGCTCATGTCGATCTCCTGATCTGTCGCGCTTGAAGGCTGCCATTTGAGCGCGCAGTGCCTGGTTTTGCAACGGCCGCGTCGCACGCCTGTGTGCAGGCGCTTGGCGTGGTTAATAAAGCAACAGGTTGACATAAAAGACGATCGGTCTAATATTCGATCCATGACTTCCAGCCCCGTAAAACCTCGACGCCCCGGTCGCCCGCCCAAAGTGGACAGGGACGCCCTTGAGACCCGCGACGCATTGCTGCGCCGAGGTCTTGAAGTGTTGACGGAGCAGGGGTTCTGCGCCACTGGCATCGACTACATCCTCAAGGAAGTGGGTGTGCCCAAGGGCTCGTTCTATCATTACTTCCCTAGCAAAGAAGCGTTCGGCCGTGCGGTGCTGGACGAGTATGCCCGCTATTTCGCACAGCTCCTGGATCGCTGGTTGCTGGACGAGTCTCTTGCGCCACTGGAGCGGTTGGTTGGCTTTGTGCAAAGCGCCAAAGGTGGCATGGCGCGTCATGACTATCGACGCGGCTGCATGGTGGGCAATCTGGGGCAGGAAGTCAGTATGTTGCCGGAAGGGTTCCGCAGCGTTCTGGAACAGATCCTTCAGGAGTGGCAGGCAAAACTTGCTGCCTGCCTGACGACTGCTCAGAGCCAAGGCGAATTTGCCGCCGATGCCGATTGCGATGAATTGGCCGCATTTTTCTGGATTGGCTGGGAAGGGGCGGTCCTTCGCGCCCGGTTGGTAAAAAATGACACACCGTTGAATACGTTCATTGCCGGGTTTCTTCGTGGGCTTCCGCAGTGAAGTCTTCCGGTTCTGGTTTCAGGTCTATTTCAAGACGATCGGTCTAAATTGGAGGCGCTCATGTTCAAGGGCATTTTGATAGACAAGAATGAAGCGGGTTACCACGTGAAGCTCAGCGATATCGACGAGGCGAACCTGCCTGCAGGCGATGTCACCGTGCGCGTCTCGTACAGCACGCTCAATTACAAGGATGCGCTGGCAATCACAGGCCAGAGCCCGATCGTGCGCAGCTTTCCGATGGTACCTGGCATCGATCTGGTCGGGACGGTGCAATCCAGTGAGTCTGCTGACTTCAAAGTGGGTGACTCTGTTCTGCTGAACGGCTGGGGCGTGGGTGAAGGCCACTGGGGTGGTCTGGCTCAACAGGCGCGTCTCAAAAGCGATTGGCTGATCCCGCTCCCTGAAGCATTTACACCCGCCCAGGCAATGGCCATCGGGACCGCCGGCTACACGGCCATGCTCAGCGTCATTGCCTTGCAAAAGCACGGGGTGACCCCGGATTCGGGCGACGTGTTGGTGACTGGGGCCAATGGCGGCGTCGGCAGCTTTGCCGTCGCCATTCTGGCCGGCCTTGGTTATCGGGTGATCGCGTCCACTGGACGTGTCGCAGAAAGCGAATACCTGACGAAACTGGGTGCTGCGCAGATCATTGATCGGCACACCCTGTCGGAACCGGGCCGCCCGCTCGCGAAAGAACAGTGGGCGGCAGCGGTCGATTCGGTGGGCAGCCATACGCTGGCCAATGTCTGCGCGGGGATTCGCTACCGCGGTATCGTCGCGGCCTGTGGACTGGCGCAGGGGATGGAATTTCCGGGTTCGGTTGCACCTTTCATTCTGCGTGGTGTCACCCTGGCCGGCATCGACAGCGTGACCCGTCCGCGTGCCGACCGCCTTGAAGCCTGGTCCAGGCTGGCGACCGGTCTTGATCCGGCATTGTTGTCCCTGATCAGCCGGGAAATTGGTTTGAGCGAAGTCATCGACGTCGCACCGCAACTGATCGCCGGTCAAATCCGTGGGCGGGTGGTGGTCGACACCTGGCGCTGAACCTCAGGGGCGTTGGCGGGTAAATCGCTCGCGCTGTCCGTGTGGGAAATCACTGACCGTCAGGATCTCGATGCGGCTTGCCGCCGGATGTACCGGGTTGAGAACGATCAAGCGCGCCTGCAGCATGACGGGTGAGGGCACGATAAGGCCGAGGTGTTGCCGGTTTTCGAGCCAGCGGGTGCCGAAATCCATGCTGACAATGTCGGCAGGCCGTGCATCCCAGCCCGGTGGCAGCTGTGCTTCGGTCGGCTCGTGGTAAAGCGCCGGGTCGTCCGGCAGCCGAACACAGACCAGTTTGAGTGCAAGCCGTGGCGCTTCGCTGCTGTGCATCAGGGTTTCCAGTGCACAGAGTTCCGGCGTGAGTCCAAAATACAGGGCAGGGTGCTTGCGATGATTCCAGCGTGCGCCAGACAGTGCAGCGCATCTGCCTGTGAGGTCAGTTGCAACCGCTGTCCGAGCCAGTCTCCAGACCTCCATCAAGCCTCCTTCAAATCCCTGCGCCGCATTCAAGCGCAGACAGGGCTCGGCGCACCTGACGTGCGCCCAGTCCTGTCTCGCATAACTGCAACGGCACCTGATCGCCCAGCGCGCTATTGAGCGTCAGCATCCATTGAGCGGCACGCTCAGGGTTATCGAACACCTTCAGCGCCTGGATCGCGATGAACGCGACCCGGTCGAGGCGCTCTGATGCCACGGCATCCAAAGCTTGCTCTGTACGCTGGCGTCGTTCCAGTGTGGAGGCCGAAGCATTGAGCAACCCTTCGAGCTGCGGATAACCGAGCTTGAACGCCTCGCGCACCGCGCGGACCCAACTGGCCGCAAAGCCCGTCTGAATGTTCGCCAGGCGTTCGGCTTCGGTGCGCAGGCTGAGTTGATGAGCGAGCAGCCAGAAACTCGCAGCGGCCTGCCCGGCAACCCTGTCGCCTTGGTGGTTCGATGCCTTGTCGAGGATTGATCTCAAAATACCTGCCTGATTGATCACGTTGGAAACGATCAAAAAGGCTACTCCAGGCGGCGGGTCATTCAAGCCCGAAGTTGTTACGGAGGTTTGCCTTTGATCAGCGTGCTAAAGTCCAGTCTTTGAAAGGACCGAAAAGTACCGGGCTGTTCGCCGCGTACTTGCACTACGAAAGGCTCTGCTTTACATGCCGCAAGATCCCTACATCGACAAGGCTGCGACCCCCCGCCAGCAAGCGTCGCTGCCGGATGTCTGCAACCCGCTGCAGCTTTACCTCGCCCGACTTGCGCCTTCCAGCCGCCTGACCATGAAATATGTGCTGCAGGATGCTGCGGACCGTCTGGGGCTTGCAGATGTTGACATCCAGGACATCGCCTGGCACACCTTGCAACCAGGTCATGTCACCGCTCTGGTGTCGACCCTGCGTGAAGACGATTACGCGCCCAACACCACGTCGCTTTACGTGAATGCCATTCGTGGTGTCATGAACGAAGCCTGGCGGCACGACCTGATCAGCCATGATCAACTGCTGAAGATCCGCTCGATCAAGCCGGTCAGCGGGACCCGGCTGGTCAAGGGGCGCAACATCCGCCGCACGCTGATTCGCGAGTTGATGGAGGTGTGCGCCGCCGACCCTCGGCCGCAGGGGCGTCGGGATGCCGCAATCATCGCCATCCTCTATGGCTCAGGGATGCGCAAGTCCGAGTCAGTCAACCTGGACCTTTCACAGGTCGACTTCAACGAACGCAGTTTGCGGGTGCTGGGCAAGGGCAACCGGCAACTGATCAAATACGCCCCGCAATGGGCGTTCAAAGCGCTGAGCGACTGGCTGGAACTGCGCCGCTCCTGCCTGCAACCGGGGCAGGGCGATGACCTTTTCCTGTTCAATCGAATCCGTCGGGGCAGTCACATCACACGCGACAGAATTACCAAGCACGCGATCTACTTCATTGCCAAGCAGCGCGGTTTACAAGTGGGCGTGAATATCATGCCCCATGATTTTCGTCGTTCGTTCATCACCCGTGTCATCGAAGAATACGATCTGTCGATCGCCCAGAAGCTGGCGCACCACACGCACATCTCGACCACCGCAAGTTATGACATGCGCAGCGAGAACGAGCGTCGCAACGTGGTGGATCGTTTCGATCTTTAGGTATACAGCCATCAAAAAAAAAGCCACCGCACGTGAGTGAGGTGGCTTAAAGATCTAACCAAAGGAGTGATGAAGCAGAGCAGAAATTTCAGCCTCTCGATGCGGATTCGCGAGGCAGCGAAACATGTTCGCTCATCGCCGAACACGGTAACACCGCCCGCGCGTACAGAACTATCAGCATTGTCGATAGTGACTATCAATGCTCACAACTTGTTGCTTGATGTGAGGGTTCAACAGGGGTGAGAAATATCGAACTTATGAACAGCGACGCCATATTCCGAACGCCGGCGATTTGCCCTGTATCAACTAGTGGCACAGATGTCACTCAAACGCAGGTATTCCAGATTGTGGCGCACGCCTTGACTGTCCAGGTAGATCATGTGCGCCTTCACAGGCTCGCATTCATTGGAGCTTGCGCTGGTCAGGCTGATGACTTTAGCAATGTCGAGGTTCTGTGAGTAGTTATATTCCACGACCGGTGCTGTGCTGTCTGCGTTTGCAACGCTTGTTGCAGCCGACGCAAACAGACTGAACATCGACAAGGTGGCGAACATTACGTATTTCATGAGTATCTCCTCAATAACTTTATGGGCAACAACTGGATGTCTGTGTTGCCGATAACGCCATTCTAGAAGTCGGGACACGCGCATTTGAAATGGTGGCTGTCGATAAGCTTAATCATTGAAACGGATAAGGCGTCGCACACGCCGCTGTCTGGACGGCGGTACCGGTGCACGGACGACCCATCGATTTGATCGATTTACGTCGCTCGACGTATCAAGTGATCGGATAGCCAACTTGTTGCCTGAATTTCATGCTTCGCCCCACTCAAAGCACACGGGTCTGAGCATGGAAAAGTTCGATATACACCGTAAAACCCAATTCGACGCCCTGGTACATGAGTATGGGCTCGACGGCAGTCGTCTCCTGCCATGGACCGGCTACCCGATGCCGTTCGCCGGCGGCTGGTGCGTGGTACGGCCGGGTACGTCCACCGAGGCACATACGCAGATCGATCAGGAAATCTTCATTGCCATCAAGGGCAGCGCCCGGCTGGTGGTGGGTGAGAAACAGATGGATTTCGCTGTGGGCGACATTGCCGCAATACCGAAACACACTAATCACTACGTCATCAATGATTCCGATGAGGACTTTCATTTCTACGTGGTGTGGTGGGACATGAACTACGTGAATGCCTTCGTTGCGCAGCACAACGAAACCACGGGGTGCCTCAATGACTAAGTACATCGTCACCATCACGCCGCCGACCCCCAATGGCGACCTGCACATCGGCCATATCGCCGGGCCGTTTCTGGCGGCGGACGTGTTCACCCGGGTTCAGCGCCAGCGTGGTCATGACTGCGTGCTGGTCTCCTATTCGGATGACTACCAGTCGTACATGCTGCGCAAAGGACTGGAGCTGGACGTTGACCCGGTGGTGCTTGCCAATCGCAATTCCGACCGAATCGAAGCGTCGCTTGCCGCCATCAACATCAAACCCGACAACTGGATGCGGCCTTACGCCAACCGCTGGTTTGCCGAAGCGGTTGGCGAGGTGTTCGACAGTCTTCGGGAGTCGGGCTTCATCGAATTTCGCGATTCCAGCGAGCCGTATTGCCCTGATTGCGATGTGTGGGGCTACGAAGCCTTTGCACGAGGCAACTGTAATTACTGCGGGGCGGAGTCCGACGCCAGCCAGTGTGAAAATTGTGCTCAGGCGCCGGATGCCGAGCTTATGACCGAGTTGCATTGCAAGCTCTGCAAGCAGCCTTCGGGCTGGAACACGACGCATCGTGCGTTCCTGAAACTGGCTGCTTTCGAACCCGCCTTGCGTGAACGCCTGATGAGCCACTCATGGCGCAAACCGCTCAACGCCTGGCTGAGCGACACACTTGAACACCTGCATGACTGGGGCGTGACCCGGCCCGGCGACGGCGGCCTGGACCTGCGCCCCGATGGCTCGTGTCGGGTTCATACCTGGTTCATGGGGCTGGCCGGTTATATGGCAGCGTTTCGCGAGTATGCCGACCGCGAGGGTCGCCCTGAGCTGTTTCGTCAGTATTGGCAGTCGGGGCAGGGCACGCTGGTGCATTTCCTCGGCTTTGACTGCGTGTTCAGTCACGCCATCGTTTACCCGGCACAGTTGTCGGTAATGACCGGCATCAAGGTGCAGCAGCGCTTCATTCCCAACCAGTTCCTCAAGCTGGATGGCCTGAACCTGTCGACCAGTCGCAACCATGCAATATGGGTCGGGGACCTGGCACGCGAGGCCTGCGCGGACAGCGCTCGCCTGTACCTGGCAAGTATTGCGCCCGAGGAAAGTGAAGGCGATTTCCGTCTGCAGCACTTTCTGACATGGCGTGAGGGCGTGTTCAACGAGTTCTTTCCGGCACTTCTGGAGGCAGGCAAACGCTCCGACGAAAGTTGGTGGAGCGGCGTTTGCGGCTCAGACGCCGGGTTGCTGGAGGCCTTGCGCCTGCAATGGACGCGCGCCGCCGAACCGAGTCAGTTTTCGATGAAAGGCATGGCCCGGGTGCTGCTGGATGTCATTGCGATTACGCGCACTCGTCTCGCCGAGGGCCGATCGGTCAGCCATCTGGCGGCATTCATTGCAGTGACCGGCAAGTCGCTGATCCCGGACATGTCGGCGCGCATCTTCAGCGCCTTCGAACTGCCGCAAGCGCGTGTGACGGCCACGGTGCTGTCTGGCTCAGCCGCTGAATACTCCATCTGAACGGACGCACCGTGATGTTCATCGACTATGAAATAGCGGTCATCGGCGCCGGGATCACCGGCGCCAGTATCGCCGCGCGTTTGTGCAGTGGCGGTGTCTCGGTCGCACTGATAGACAGGGGCACTGCGGGCAGTCTGGGTGCCAGCAGCTACTCCGGCGGTCTGGTGCGTCTTTACGACACCGATCCATTGCTGATGGACCTGGCGGCCTATTCGATCGGCCTGATGGATGAAGGCATCTTTGCCACCACCTACGCCAGTTCGTTGCGCCGCACCGGCGTGATCTATCGCGCAGCGCCGGACCAACTGGAAAACCTGTGCCACGCCATCGAGCAGTATGGCAGCGCACGTTACCCGATGCGCCTGGTGCCCGCTCAGGCGCTGGACGGTAGTCGCTTTCCGAGGTGTTCGTCGCAGGAGCGGATCAATCTGTTCGAGCCCAGAGCGTGCGTGGGCAATGTGCGCCAGGCGGTTGCGTCACTGAGCCATGTGGTTGGTCAGCAAGGTCTGTTGCTCGAGCATCGCGACATCCAGGCGATTGATTGCCGCGCCCGAGACCTGGTGCACATCGACCTGGGCGACACCACGTTGCGCTGTCGGGCGGTAGTGGTTGCCGCTGGCGCCTGGAGTCAGCGCTTATTGCCACAACTGGAGCTTGAGGCGCGTTCGATTCCCTTGGCGCGAGTGCTTACCGAGGGTGACTGGCCGATGCCGGTGATCGATGCGGTGACGCAGAGTTATGCGATACCGCTGACTCGAAACATCGTTCAGACCGGCTGTGGTCTGCGTGACAGCAGCGTCTGGCCGGAGCATCTGGCCCGGCCGGATGCCCGGCATGTTGACGATGCGCGCAGGCGTATCGGTCAGTTGTCAGCGTCATCAGTTGCCTCGCAACCGCAGGTACTGGACGTGCTGCACGGGTTTGACAGCTACAGCGGGGACGGTCGTCCGGTTCTGGGGTTTTGTGATGAGCAGAGCCCGGTGTATCTGGCGACTGGCATGTCGGGCCTGGGTTTCAAGTTTGCGCCGGGCATCGCTCAGATTGCCTTTGAACATTTGCGCAACCATCTGGCCGGTCAGGACGATCTGTCGGTCGGCTGGTCTGCGCTGTCGCCACGCCGGGTTATGCGCAACACGTGCCTGCAAGGGGTGCAGCCATGAGCCCGGTTGTGCAGGAACCGCCAGCACTGAGGGTCGGTATCAGCGCGCTGTTCGACCCCGATGACACCCCCCACGCACGGACGTTTTTGCGCGCCCTGGCTGTGGCGCGCAACGTCATGCCGGGATTGGGCAGGGTGCAATGGCATTTCCTTGATGACGGCGCGAATGCCGTTCGTGGGGCCGAAGTGGCACGGCAGATGATCGAGTGGAAGGCCGATCTGATCGTCGGACATTTCTCCTCCGATGCGGCAGTGAGTGCCGCCGCGCTGTATCACCAGGCAGGAATCGCCTTGTTGAGCCCGGCGGCAACCATTGATCGTCTCACGGTGGAGCATCCCAATGCGTTCCGCTTTTGTCCCTCTGACCGGCAACTGGCGGCGGATCTGGTCATTTGGCTCAACGCCCGGCATTGGCGAGCCGTGCACGTCGACGCTGACGCCAGTGCTCACGGGCAGGCCCTTGCAGTGGCCATTGCTGATGCTGTCGCAAGCGCCGGGCTGCGCCGGGCAGGTGCGCGTGAACAGGCCGATGTGGAGGTGTTCGCCGGACGCTTGCAACCCAGCCGCGAACACTGGCAGGCGAGGCGCCAGGCGGGGAGTGCCCGGCCGCTGGTCATGACCGATGACGCGGTGTCGCCACATCTGGGATGCGCGTCGGCACACGACAGCATGACTTACGTCATCGGCTTTGGCGGACCAGACGACAGTGAGCATGGCTGTCCGTCCAGCGCCCTGTACAGGACGCTCTTCAGGGCACCGCCGCATACGTATTACCGGGAAAGTCTGCTGGTGTTCTACGTGCTGGCGACTCTGGCCAACAGCGACTGGCGCCACGAGCAACTGCTGGACGTGCTCAACCACACCTCATTCAACACGCCGCTGGGCGGTGTCAGCTTCGAACACGGGGAGTGTCGAGGCGCACGCACGCGCGTCTGGAACCTGACGCCTGCAGGGTTGATACCCGCAACGCACTGATCTGACAGCTTCATGCACAACGCTTTTATGCCAACTCTAAGGATGGGAACTTCATGGGTCATTCAACACAACATTCTTCTCGATCAGACGCCGTCTGTATCGGCTTCGGGCCTGCCGGTATCGCACTGGCCTGTGCATTTGCAGATGCGCGCGAAGCCGGCGCTTCGATGGGCGGACTTTCTGTTCGCTACCTCGAAGCCGCGCAGGATACCCAGTGGCATCCCGAATTGCTGCTGTCGGGTACTGACATCAACCATCACGTGTTTCGTGATCTGGTCACTCCGCGTAATCCGCGTAGCCGCTTTTCGTTTGCGATGTACCTGAAAAGTCACGGGCGTATGTTCGATTTCGGCCTGCTGGGCCGACCGGCCAGTCGTCACGAGTGGTCGGATTACCTCGCCTGGGTCTCGCGGCAGGTCGACAGCGACACGCACTTCAATGCCAGGGTCAGCGATATCGAACCGGTGATCCGCGACGGTCGTTTGCAGGCGGTGCGGGTCTGCACGCCGGACGCGCGTTTCATCACACGCAACATCGTGCTGTCCAGCGGCAGCGCGCCACGCATACCTGCAGCATTTCAGCCGCTGCTGAGCCCGACGCTGTTTCACACCTGCGAATTCGTCACGCGTGTGCAGGCTTTCGGTGCGGCATTGCCGAAACGCTGGCTGGTGGTCGGCTCGGGGCAGAGCGCCAGCGAATCGGTGCTGGAACTGGTCGGTCGCGACCCCGGCATCCAGGTGCACTCGGTGCACAGATCCGCCGGCTTCAAACTCACTCAACTGGGCCAGTTTCCCAACCGCGTCTTCGCCCCTGATCACGTGGACTACTTCCACAGCCTTAACCCGGCGGCGCGTCATCGTTTTCTCGACTGGAGCCGCTCGACCAACTACGCAGGCATTGATCCTGACGAAAGCCAGAAGCTTTTCTCGCTGACGTACGAAGACGCCATCGCTGGCCGCAAGCGCCTGCAAACCTACGCCTACAGCGTCATTTCCAGCATCGAGGCTGTCGAGGGCGGCTACCGCGTGGTGCTGACCGACACTTTCAGCCAGCGCACTCAGGTGCTGGAAGTCGATGCGGTGGTGCTCGGTACTGGCTATGAGCAGTACCTGATACCACCTCTCTTGAGTGGCTTGCAGCCCTGGTTGAAAGCGGACGTGGACGGCGGTCTGCTGATTGATCGTGACTACAGGGTTGCCACCCGTGACGACTGCGACGTTGGGATCTGGGTCAACGGCTTGTCCGAACGCAGTCACGGCATCAGTGACAGTCAGTCGTTTTCGCTGATGGCTTTGCGCGCCGAGCGCATCGCCAACGCTCTGGAGCAGGCCGTTGACACTCCAGTTCATGCACCGTCTCTGGCACAGTGAAGTGACCACCATGTACGACACACTCAGCGAAATCGTTCACGACCGCACCTTTCTCAAAGTTTCCGGGCTGGGCCAGGATTTTTACCTGAAAATGGAATCCCTGAACCCGGCAGGCTCTATCAAGCTCAAGACCGCGGTGGGTCTGGTGGATGATCTGCAGGCTCGCGGCCTGATCGGGCCGGACACCATCCTGATCGAGTCTTCGTCAGGCAATCTGGGCGTGGCGCTGGCGATGATCTGCGCCGAGCGGGGGATCCCGTTCACCTGCGTGGTCGATCCCAACAGCTCCAACCACAACATCCGCATGATGCGCACCTACGGCGCCGAGGTGATTCAGGTCGACACCCCGGACGCCAACGGCGGTTTTCTGGGCACTCGTATCGCGTTGATTCGCGCCAAGGTCGCCAGTGATCCGCGCTACGTGTGGCTCAATCAGTATGAAAACGCTGCCAACCCCCGTGCCCACGCCCGGACCACGGCGCGCTCGATCAGCCAGCATTTCGGTCATGTGGATTACCTGTTCGTGGGCGCAGGTACGACCGGTACGCTGATGGGCTGCCTGCAGCATTTTCAGCGTCATCACCCGACCACCCGGATCATCGCAGTCGACAGCGTCGGCTCGGTAACCTTCGACACCCCGGCCAGTCGCCGTTTCATCCCCGGTCTGGGCACCAGTCAGCGTCCGCCCATTTTCAATGCTGAGGGTGTTCATGCGCTGGAAATGGTCCCGGAATCACGCACCGTCGCCATGTGCCGCATTCTGGCGCGCAGCAAAGGCTTGCTGGTCGGCGGCTCGACCGCCACGGTGATCGCTGCGGTGCATGCGTGGCGCGAGCGCATAGAGCCAGGGTCAGTGGTGGTCGCCCTGTCACCGGACTGGGGCGAGCGTTATCTGGATACGCTGTACGACGATGAATGGGTCGAGCAGCGTTTTGGCCGCGATGTGTTGAACATGACCTTGGCTGACCTGCCGATCATGCCGCAGTGGACCACCTGGCTGGCGGCCGAGCGTCATCATCAGGCGCCGTTCCATGTGGTGGATGGCGAAGTCGTGGCGCGCTTGCTGGCGGCTGACCCCCAGGCCTGCATCAACGATGTGCAAGCGGCCTATCTGGCGCATGAGGCTGGCGATACCATCAACCCGGACAGTTACTTTCTGCGTTTTCCCGAGGCCCCGGCCAATCGCATCATTGCGCTGCCGGCCAGCCTGTGCGGCGAGCAGCCGGTCAGTGGCATCAAATGGATCTCCAGCTTCCCCGGCAATACCGAGTCAGGTCTGCAGCGGGCGTCGGCGGTGCTGATTCTCAATGATCCATTGACCGGCTATGCGTTTGCCTGCCTGGAGGCCTCACGGATCAGCGCCATGCGCACGGCAGCGTCTGCGGTACTGGGCGCACGCTGGATGAACCGTCAGCAACGCCACGTCCCCCGCCTGTCGATCATCGGCGCGGGGTTCATTGCCCGCACGATTCTCGACATGTTTGTCTGTGATGGCTGGATTTTCGACACGGTGAGTGTCTTTGACCAGCAGGAAGCCTCCGCACGGGCGTTGGTCAGCCATGCCGCCAGTATTCATGGTCTGGCCAGCGATGTTGCCGAGCTGCACAGCTGTCTGCAGGCCGATATCGTGGTGTTCGCCACCACGGCGCCCAGCCCCTATGTGCTGGAGCCTGTGTTCCGTCCGGGGCAACTGCTGCTGAATATTTCCCTGCGCGATCTGGGGCCAGAAGTCATTGCCCAGGCCAATAACATTCTCGACGATGTCGAGCACTGCTTGAAGGCGCAGACGTCTCCGGACCTCGCGGTCCAGCAGTACCAGGATCGAACTTTCATCACGGGCACGCTGGCGCAACTGATGACGGGCCAGGTCGAACTGTGTCCGGATCGGGCGTCAATCTTCTCGCCCTTTGGCCTGGGGGTGCTGGACCTGGCTGTCGGGCAGCGGATTTATCGCCAGGCTGTGGCCGAGGGCAGTGCGATGCCAGTGCCGCGATTCTTCTTCGAATCGAATCGGTGGTGAGCGCCATGCAGACACGCGCGATTCTAACCATCGAACAGCTGTTACCGCAGGTCGAGCCTCCCGCTCATCGCGTCGCCATCATCGGCATGGGCTCCCGAGGCTTGAGCATTCTGGAGCAACTGATCGGCATGAGCCGTCAGGCCAATGCACAAGCGCTGCGCATCGACGTGTTCGATCCACAGCCGCCGGGCGCTGGGCTGCATCACAGCGAGCAGCCGGATTACCTGATGCTCAACACCATGGCGGGTCAGTTATCAGCATTTTCATCGGCTTTCCCCGCGAGTGACCCCGCAGGCTGGACCTTTCTGCAATGGTGCAATGCGCATTCTGTACGCCTTGATGAGCGTGGACATGTGAGCGCAAACGGGCAGGGCAGGCCCGTCGACTTTGGTGATTTTGTGCCGCGCAAGTTGCTGGGTCGGTATTTGCAGGACAGTTATCGCTGGCTGCTGCGCCAGTGTCCGGCGCAGGTAAAGGTCTTTCATCACGCTGAACGGGTGGTCGGTTGCCAGCCCAGGAATGACGCGCCGGGTTTTCGGCTGCGCACTGCCGGCTTCAGGTTGGACGTGGATGCGCTATTTCTCACCACCGGGCATGCGCCAGCGACGCTCGACGTGCAAAGCGTTGACGGTGCGGTAGCGATCGAAGGGCTGGGGCTGACCGCCATGGACACGCTGGCCAGTTTCACTCAGGGCCGGGGTGGACGCTACGAGCGCGACGCCAGTTTTGCGGGTTGGCGCTACGTGCCGTCCGGTCGTGAGCCCAGGTTGTTTCTGTACTCGCGTTCCGGGCTCCCCTTTCACGCCCGGCCGCAATGGCAGCCGGGCGGGAACCCGCCATTGCCCCGGCAGTACTTCACCGCCGCAGCCATCAACGAACTACGTCAACACAGCACGACCGGCCAACTGGATTTTCAGCGCGACGTGCTGCCGCTGATTGTCGACGAAATGCGCGCGGTGTTTTATCAGGCCAGCGTTCGGCTGCAAGCGCCTCGAAGTCTTGATGCGGTACAGCAGGCGCTTCGCGGGGCGGTCGATCAGCTCGCACGTCGGGCGCTGTTCGCAGCCCTCGCGGAACACTGGGGTGAGTTCGAGCCCGAGCAGTGGCTGACCACCGAGCGCTGGTCAGGCGCAGACGACGCCTACAGCTCATGGTTCACGCAGTGGATCGAGCGGGAGTTGGCGTTGAGTCGACTTGGCACGATACGCAGCCCGATCCGGCAGGCGTTGGAGGTCTGGCGGGACTGCCGCGACCTGTTGAGGTTGGTAGCGGATCGTAACGGGCTGACCGAGGAATCCACGCGTGAGTTTTATGGCATCTGGGCCGGGCTTTCGAATCGCCTGGTCGGCGGGCCACAGAAAGAACGCTACGAAGATCTGCTGGCGTTGATCAAGGCGGGGGTGGTGACGGTGCTGCCGCCTGTGGGCAACGCGCTTAACGGCCATTCAGTCCAAAAAGACAGGCGCTTTGACCGTGTCATCCCTGGCCGTGTAGCCCATAGCGGCCTGTCCAGCGTGGGGTCCGGTGCTATCGATGACTTGCGCCATGCAGGGGTGATTCGACCCGCGCATGCCTGGCCCGCCGACGGCATCGAGACTGACGCGGTTTGCCGTGCCGTGGACAGCCGCGGCGCAGTTCAGCAACGCCTTTGGGTGCTCGGGCCTGTCGCCGAAGGCTGCACGTTCTACAACCACTACGTGCCTACGCCAGACCCAGGCTGCCGCGCGCCGATCGAGGCGCGGCAGGCGGTTGAATCGTGCCTGAACACACTGGCAGCCAGCTCTTTATCGACTTCATGTATCGCTTGAATAAAAACTTATAACCCACTCATTAAAAAGGAATTGAACGTATGTACGAGATCACGCTACTGACGGCACTTGCAGGCGCATTCATTGTGCTGATCATCAGCCCCGGTCCTAACTTTCTGGTCATCACTCAGCTGTCTTTCAGCCAGTCCCGGCAACAGGGCGTTTGCGCAGGGCTGGGGGTCGCATCGGGCAGCATCATCTGGGCCTTGCTGGCCGCGACCGGCCTAGGCCTGATGTTTCAGCAACTGCCGTGGCTGCAGCCTGCACTGCAATTGCTGGGCGGGGCTTACCTGACCTGGCTGGGCACCAAAAGCCTGCGCAATGCAGGCAGCCAGCCCAAGCCGCGTGACATCGGTGCGCTGGGCATCGGCAGCCTGAGCAGGGCCTACCGTTTCGGTCTGCTTACCAACCTGACCAACCCCAAGGCGCTGGCGTTTTACACCAGCGTATTTACCACTGTCACCACCCCCGGCATGCCGATGTGGGTCCGTACGGCCGGGGTTTCGATCATCGCGGTGCTGGCGATCTCCTGGTTTGTGCTGCTGGCGACGCTGTTTTCCATTCCTGCCGTGCAGGTGCGTTATCAACGGATGAAAAAGGCCATCGACATCGTGACCGGGCTTTTCATGATTGCTTTTGGTCTGCGCTTGCTGATCGGTCTGCTGCCCGCTGGCTTCATCGGCTGAACCAACTTTCCAGTCATTTTTAAAGGAATGAATCATGCAAAGTAACGACTGGCACTATCCCACTTCGATCCGTGCAGGCGTTGGCCGCGTCAATGAGTTGGCCGATGCCTGCCGAGTGACTGGCATCAAACGCCCACTGCTGATCACCGACAGTTTTCTGGGCGGTACCGACATGATCCGCAGCGCCGTCGAAGACTGTCGCCAGCAGTTGGGGCATTGTGGCCTGTTCGATCAGGTGAAGGGCAACCCGACAGGTCGCAATGTCGCCGACGGATTGCACGCCTACAAAACAGGTGACTATGACGGCGTGATCGCCTTCGGTGGCGGCTCTGCGCTGGATGCGGCCAAGGCCGTGGCGCTGATGTCCGGCCAGACGCGTCCGCTGTGGGATTTCGAAGACATCGGCCAGAATCACCTGCGTGCCAATGCCTCCGGCATCGCACCAGTCATTGCCCTGCCAACCACTGCCGGAACCGGCTCGGAAGTCGGCAGGGCATCGGTGATCACCGATGAACAGGCGCGGGTGAAACGAACCATTCTGCACCTGCGCATGATGCCGCGTATCGCGATCCTCGACGCCAACCTGACGCGGGACTTGCCGAAGCATCTGACCGCCGCGACCGGTGCCGACGCGTTGACCCACTGTATGGAATCGTACTGTTCGCCCGCCTGGCATCCGATGGCCGAGGCGGTTTCTATCAAAGGCATGCAGATGATCAAGGAGCACCTGCCTCGAGTCACCGAGGATGGGCAGGATCTGGAGGCTCGGCAGCAAATGCTGGTGGCCTCCAGCCTGGGGGCAGCTGCCTTCCAGCGCGGCCTGGGCGGCGTGCATGCCATCGCACAGAGCCTGGGTGCGCTATACGACCAGCATCACGGACTGTTGAACGCCATTTTGTTGCCGTATGTACTTGAAGCCAACCGCACCGCGCTGACCTCGCAAATGGACGATCTGGCGGTGTACCTGCGCTTGCCGTCGCCGGGTTTCAGCGGGGTGATGCAGTGGTTGCTTGAATTGCGCGAGCAGATCGGCATTCCGCACACGTTGGGCGCTATCGGTATCGATGATCAAGAAGCCGAGCGGGTCGGACAAATGGCCTTTGCAGACGGCTGTTCGCACACCAATCCAATCCGTCATTCGGCCGAGACCTACGCGCAGATCTTCAGCCGAGCAGTGGCGGGACATTGATTTATGGTCCAGTTAGATGATCAGGCTGTACAGCGGCTGAAAGCGGTCTGGCAGCGCTATGTGGACCAGGGACGCATAGTCGGTGGCGTGCTGTTGGTTGCCCAGCACGGCGAACTGCGGTTCGCCAGTGCCCGAGGCTGGGCCGATCGGGAAGCGCAGTGCCCGGTCACCCGCGACACGCGTTTTCGCCTGGCGTCGCTGAGCAAGTTGTTGACCTCGATAGCGGTTCTCCAACTGTGCGAAGCGGGCGTATTGAGGCTCGATGGGCCGGTGACCGACTGGCTGCCGGCTTTCAGGCCCCGATTGGCCTGCGGCCGTGAGCCGGTGATCAACCTGCGTCATTTGCTGTCCCATACGTCGGGCCTGAGCTACGGCTTCGAACAGCCCACCGGCACTGCTTATCAGCGGGCCGGCGTGTCGGACGGGCTGGACCTCGTGCCGTTTGGTCTTGAGGAAAATCTGGCCCGGCTCGCGAACGTTGCACTGCTCTTCGAACCGGGCAGTGCATGGGGATATTCGCTGGCCACCGATGTGCTGGGCGCGGTGATCGAGCGCGCCACGGGGCTGACCTTGTCTCAGGTCATTGATCAGCAGGTGACGGCCCCGCTGGGCATGAGCGCAACCGCGTTCAGTCACACTTCAAGCCATGCGCTGGCGTGTGCATACAAGGACATTGACAGAACACCAGAGCGGATCGGACCTCATGACGTACTGGTACTCGACAGTGGCGTGGCACGGCTGTCGCCGGACCGCTGGGCGTGGCAACAGGATTATGAGTCTGGCGGGGCGGGTCTGCTCGGCACCGCCGATGATTATCTGCGATTGCTGGAGTGCCTGCGTCTGGGCGGGGCACCGCTACTCAGTCGTGCCGGCAGCGAGGCGATGCTGGGCAATGCAATCGGGCAAACGGTCATCAAGGGGCGAGGGACGGGCTGGAAGTTCGGTCTGGGCCCCATGGTCCTGACCGACCCATTGGCTGCCGGGCAGCGGCAGGGCACGGGCACCTGGTCATGGTGTGGCCTGTACGGCAGCCATTACTGGGTGGATCCGGTGTCGGCCATCAGTCTGGTGACGGTGACCAACACGGCTGTTGCGGGCGCCTGGGGGGAGTTCGCCGAGACGCTGGTCGAGGCGCTCTACGTCAGGCCCGAGTGAACTGCTTGCGGTAGCTGCTCGGGCTGATCCCCACCAGGTTACGGAAGTGCCGGCGAAACGACTCTTCGGAACCAAACCCGGTTCTGTCCACCACTTCATTGAGGCGCAACTTCGAGGATTCTAGCAACTCCTTGGCGTACGCCACGCGCTCGCCCAACAACCAGTCATACGGTGTCAGCCCGGTGCTTTCCATGAAGCTGCGGTGCAGGGTACGCGTGCTGACTGCGGCCCGTGAGGCCATTTCCTTGATGGTATGGGGACGCTGCAGGTCGCCGCGAATCCAGTCCATCAGATTGGAAATAGGTCCGTCGCTGGCCGACACCAGTTGGCGTGACGCGTATTGCGACTGTCCGCCTTCGCGGTGCGGCGGAATCACCATGCGCTGCGCGACCATGTTGGCGACCCGAGAACCATGATCATTGCGCACCAGGTGCAACATCATGTCCAGGCCAGCGGCGGAGCCGGCAGCGGTAACGATATTGCCCTGATCCACATACAGTTCGTTGGGCTGGATAGTCAGCTCCGGGTACATGGTCGCCAGCAGGTCGGTATAGCGCCAGTGCGTGGTGACTTTGTGCCCATCCAGCAGGCCTGCTGCCGCCAGCACGAACGCGCCGGTGCAGATCGAGCAGATCCTTGTACCCCGAGCGTGCGCGGCCTGAAGCTGTTCGATCAGGCGTTGCGGCACTTTGGATTCCACGCCGCGCCAGCCTGGCACGATGATGGTGTCGGCGTTTTCCAGCAGCACTTCGCCGGGCGTCGGGACAATGGTGATGCCGCCTGCGGCGGTGATCGGGCCATCGTCGACCGGGAACGTCGCGAACTCATACCAGCTCACGCCAAGCTCAGGCCTTTTCAAGGCAAAAACCTCGACGGTGCAGCCGAATTCGAAGGTGCAGAGCTGGTTATAGATCAAAGCCACAACAAGATGATTTTTCATGGCGTGATGTTACCGGATATTGGCATTTCGGACAGTGGTTCGTGCTGATCCTACTGGGTAATCTGCAGGCTGTCATTCAGCTTGAAACGCAACCTTGCAAGAGGTCCGTCAAACGGACCCAGGAGCCAATTCGTGTCGCTCAATATCGGTATCTATGTGTATGACGACGTCGAAGTTCTCGACTTCGCTGGCCCCTACGAAGTTTTCACCACCGCAACGCGCATGCATGCCCGTAACAGCCGTGATGACAAGCCCTTGTTCAATGTATTCACCATTGGACGCAGCACGGCACCGATACGGGCCCGCGCTGGCTTGAAGGTCGATCCGGACTTCTCCATCAATGACCATCCGGCCGTTGATTGCCTGATCGTTCCAGGTGGCGTGGTCAACGCCGAACTGGAAAAACCGGACGTCATTCGCTGGATCAGTGATCAGTCAGCACCTGGCCGGGTGGTTGCAGCCGTCTGCACGGGTGCGTTCATGCTCGCCAAGACCGGTAAGCTTGCAGGCAAACAGGTCACCACGCATTGGGAGGACATCGCCGATCTGAAGGAAATGTTCCCTTCGATCGACGTACTCAGCACCTTGCGCTGGGTCGACGAAGGATCGTTCGTGACTTCGGCGGGTATCTCTGCCGGGATCGACATGAGCCTGCATCTGGTGGAGCGTCTGCACAGCCGTGAACTGGCCGAACGCACGGCACTGCAACTGGATTTCGACTGGACCGAGAACGACTGAGTCATCCCGCCTGCCTGCTGCATCTCTTTTCGATGGAAATATCGGGGCTGATGTCTGTTCCGGCCGAGGCCCCTCGGCCGGAATCAGGGCGTCCCTGATCATCATGGACCTGTGACGTCGTCCATTAAGCCCTTTCCGGGAAGCTGCAGTCGTGTTACCCCCGCCCGACAGATCGTCGAACGCTGCCGACAAGCCGGGCAGGCGGTTGCGGTTGCGGGGGCTCTTGTACTCCCGACCCTCAGCCTGTTCGCTGGCAGGCCGCGCCCACTACCGAAATTTTCAGAGTGCAAGACCCATGAAAACCCATTTTTTCAAAATCGTTCAAACCGTTGCCCAGCACGGCTCATTCTCGGAAGCAGCTGCCATTCTGGGCTGCAGTCAGTCCAACATCAGTTATGCCATCAAGGAAGTCGAAGATTTCTTCGAAAAGCGCCTGTTCATCCGCAGCCGTTCGGGCTGCACCCTGACGCCTGAAGGCACGGTCATTACCCAGACACTGGGCAATATCATGGCCACGCTTGAACAACTAAAAAAAATGGGGTCAGTGGCAGTGTAACGATTCACTATTTCACCCATATTCAGGAAACCACCCTGACCGCATCGCTGGATTTCCTGGCCCGTCATTACCCCGACATTCACCTGAATATTCTGCACAGCAGCGACCAGCACCCCTCACTGGAGCCTCTGAAACGAGACATCGCCGACATTCTTATTCTGCCAACTACCGTGCTGGGCGAGCATTATCTGGATCATCATCAGTGGTCCGATCATTACGTACTGGTCGCAGCCCGCAGCAAACAATCGGCTACTCGCAGCTTTACCGATCTGTCGCAGGCCTCGCGCTACGTCGCCTGGCGGCACCCAGGCATGGATCGGCTGAACCAGCAGCTGGCGTCCGCGCAATTGCGCTTGAATCATCGTGGTGAGCTGACGTGCGTCGAAACGCTGTTGGACCTGATTGGCCGTCAACACTGTATTTCAATACTCCCGACCGTTTTTCTGTCGGGGCGTCTCAGGGAGCTGGAGGCCGTGCCGCTGCCTGTGACGATCATGCGTCAGCTCAGTGTCGTGGCACGTCCCACCTCACTGTTGTCCAACGCCGCCAATGCTGTGATCCAGGCGCTCAAACGGCCTATGTCGCTGAGCATTCAGCGGTATTGAGTTGCGAAGTCGCGGGGGCATGCCTCACTTCAGGCAGAGTATTGATCCGGGCGTGGCTTATGAATGCAACGTTTTGCCTTCGCAAGGCTCATAACCCTGAGTAATACATTCAGGACGGCCCTTCGGGGCGTCCGTCGCTGCGGATTCGAGAGGAAGACTGGACGCTATGACGATACCGGACAAGCAGTACGTGGACTGGCTGGTCGAGCAATCGATGCTGAACGCTGCAAGGCAGCGCGCCAAGACCTACTCGGGGCAGGGCCGTCTCTGGCAGCGTCCCTTCGCTCAGGCCCGGCCGCGGGACGCTTCTGCCATTGCATCGGTCTGGTTCACGGCCTATCCCGCGTCGATCGTGACGCGCGAGGGTGGTTCGGTGCTCGAGGCACTGGGCGATGAGACCTTGTGGCATGCCTTGTCGGAAATCGGCATTCAGGGCATCCACAACGGCCCGCTGAAGCTGTCCGGTGGCCTGCAAGGCCGCAACCGGACGCCGAGCATCGATGGCAACTTTGACCGGATCAGTTTCAGCATCGACCCGGAACTCGGCACCGAAGCCCAGTTGCTCAGCATGACCCGCATCGCAGCAGCGCATAACGCGGTCGTCATTGATGATGTGATCCCGTCACACACCGGCAAAGGTGCCGACTTCAGGCTGGCAGAGCTGGCGTACGAGGATTACCCCGGCCTTTACCACATGGTCGAGATTCGTGAGGAAGACTGGAGCCTGCTGCCTGATGTGGCCACGGGCCGGGATGCAGTCAACCTGACGCCGGACGTGGTCGATCAGTTGCGCGACAAGCATTACATTGTCGGCCAGTTGCAGCGGGTGATCTTCTTCGAGCCTGGCGTCAAGGAAACCGACTGGAGCGCGACGGATGTCGTGCAAGGTGTCGACGGCAAGGCTCGCCGCTGGGTCTACCTGCATTACTTCAAGGAAGGCCAGCCTTCGCTGAACTGGCTGGACCCAAGCTTTGCTGCTCAACAAATGATCATTGGTGACGCGCTGCATTCCATTGATGTTTCGGGCGCGCGGGTACTGCGTCTGGACGCCAACGGCTTCCTGGGGGTCGAGCGCCGCGCGGAAGGCACGGCATGGTCCGAAGGCCATCCGCTGTCTGTGACCGGCAACCAGTTGTTGGGTGGTGCGATTCGCAAGGCCGGCGGTTTCAGCTTTCAGGAGTTGAACCTGACCATCGACGACATCGCCTCCATGAGCCATGGCGGGGCGGATCTGTCTTACGACTTCATCACTCGTCCTGCGTATCAGCATGCGCTGTTGACCGGCACCACCGAATTCCTGCGTCTGATGCTGCGTCAGGTGCACGCGTTTGGTATTGACCCGGCTTCACTGATTCATGCGCTGCAGAATCACGATGAGCTGACTCTGGAACTGGTGCATTTCTGGACGCTGCATGCCCATGACACTTACCTGTACCAAGGGCAGACATTCCCTGGCAACATCCTGCGCGAACACATTCGCGAAGAGATGTACGAGCGCCTTTCCGGCGAGCACGCGCCTTACAACCTCAAGTTCGTCACCAACGGCGTGTCCTGCACCACGGCCAGCATCATCACGGCTGCGCTGGGCATTCGTGACCTGAGCACCATTACCGATGCCGATATTCAGCAGATCCAGCACATCCACTTGCTGCTGGTGATGTACAACGCCATGCAACCTGGCGTGTTCGCCCTGTCTGGCTGGGATTTGGTAGGCGCCCTGACATTGCCCGCCGAGCAGGTTCAGCACTTGATGCAGGATGGCGACACGCGCTGGATTCATCGCGGTGCCTATGACCTGGCCGATCTAGACCCGGAGGCCGAGTTCTCGGCAGGTGACATGCCGCGTGCCCAGACTTTGTACGGCAGCCTGGTGAGTCAGCTAAAACGGCCTGATTCCTTCGCGTCGCAACTGAAGAAGATACTGGCGGTGCGTCGTGCCTACGACATTGCTGCCAGCCGTCAGATTCTGATTCCTGACGTGCAGCATCCAGGTCTGTTGGTGATGGTGCACGAGCTGCCCGCCGGCAAAGGCACGCAGATCACGGCGCTCAATTTCAGCGCCGACACCATCGTCGAGACGCTGCATCTGCCTGACATCGCACCCGGTCCGGTGGTCGACATCATCAACGAACGCGTGGAAGGCGATCTGACCGAGCAGGGTGAATTCACCATTACGCTGGATGCTTATGAAGGGTTGGCGTTGCGCGTGGTCAGTACCTCTCCGATGGTCTGACTATGCTGTTGCACCGGTGACATGAAAACGCAGCCCTCCGGCTGCGTTTTTGTAAGCGTTTTTGCTGATGGTTTCAGGCGTCTAGGTTGTTTTGAGGCTGTGTTTTTTCAGGCGGTAAGCAAACTGCGCACGGCTGAGCCCCAACAGGCGTGAGGCCGCTGCCAGATTGCCCTCACTTTTCTCCAGCGCCTGGCGTATCAGGCGTTCTTCCAGACCGTCTATGGAAAAACCTTCGGATCGGCTTAGCGTATCCAGCAGGTCAGCACCTTCTTCTGATTCGTGTTCGGACTCCGTCTGCGCGGCCGCGCCCGATGGCAACGAAAGACCACCGTGCAGATTCAGTGAGTAGCTGTCCATTGGAAGCGACTCGTTGCGAAAGATGTGCATCAGGTCGATCGGCTGACCGTCATCGCTAGCGATCAGTCCCCGCTCAACGAGGTTCTGCAGCTCTCGTACATTGCCAGCGAAGTCGTAACGTAACAGCGTTTTCAGTGCTCGCATGGTCAGGCCCGCAGGCGTGCGTCCGTACTCCAGGCAGAAGCGTTTGAGAAAAGCGTTGATCAGCAGTGGAATGTCATCGCGGCGCTCGCGTAGCGGGGGCAGGGCGATGGGATAGACGTTCAGGCGATAAAACAGGTCTTCACGAAAATTGCCCTCGGCTACGGCTCTGCGCAGATCAATGTTGGTGGCGGCGACCACTCGCACGTTGACCTTGATGCTGTGCCCGCCACCCACGCGTTCAATCTCGCGCTCCTGCAAGGCGCGCAGTAACTTGCTTTGCCCGGCCAGGCTAAGGCAGGTGATCTCATCGAGAAACAGCGTGCCGTTGTTGGCACGTTCAAAACGGCCGGGACGCGAGTGGGTGGCACCGGTGTATGCGCCGCGCTCCACACCAAACAGCTCGGCCTCGATCAGGTTGTCCGGGATCGCTGCACAGTTGAGTGCCACGAACGGCCCTTCACGGTTTCGGCTCAACTGGTGCAACTGTCTTGCAAACATCTCCTTGCCGACACCGGATTCGCCGCTTATCAGCACCGTAGCGGGCGTCATGGCAACGCGCTGCAGGGCCTGAGTGGCCACGTTGAACGCTGCGCTGGCGCCAATCAACGGCTGCTCTGCACCGGTAGGTGGGTCCACGCTATACGCGGCCGCGCTTGTCGGTGCCGCAGCCATTGCGCTGGTGGAGGGTACGACGCGCAGGTAACTCAGGTCATGTTCGGCATCGCCCCATTGCTCGGCGGTCTTGCCAATGACCCTGCAATGGCTGTGCCCCATGCCCCGGCACTCCACTTCCCGGAATATCACCATCTGCCCGAACAACCCGCTCACAAAGCCTATGGCGTAGCCGACTTCGGTCCAGCACACCGGGTCCTGCCCGATGCCGTAGGCCGCGACGTGTTCGTCTGCTTCGCAGGAGTTGTGCCAAAGGAACTCGCCTTCATAGAAGCCCGAGTCTGCATCGAACTTGAAATGCAGCGGCTCGACTTTGGTCATGCCCTCAAGCGTATGCAAGTGAGTACCGGCGCGAAACGCCGACGTGGCGTCCGCCATGGGCCAGCGTTCGCGGATCAATCGGGCGTCTCTGGCACCGGACAGATAACCGGCCCGGGTGAACATCCCGCGGGCCTGCTCAAGGCCCTGACGTTCAATGATCTCGCGGCGCAAGGTGCCAAACGACGAACTGTGCAGCAACAGCATTCGTTGATCATTGAGCCAGATACGCCCGTCATCAGGTGAAAAGAACAGGCAACTGGTCAATTCCTCGGGGGTCGGTGACTGGCTGCCGCCTGTCTGGCTACTGTCGCCTCGCGGGGCGAAATGTTCGGTAGCGACGCTGTGGTCAGGGAGATGGCAGTGAGGATTATTCATTGTTGTGCCTCGGACCCGGACTGAATGAAATGATCATGTGTCAGAAAGTTATTAAACATAACTTTATCAAATGAACAAGTGGTCAGAGGCCCGCCGTGGCCAGACAGCGCGGTGCCTCGTTGTCATTAACGGCTGAAACGATCGAGACAGAGCGGTTGCTGATGGATGTCAACAGGTGATGGCAAAACCGGCACAGCGCTTGCTGAGTCTGAACTACGGCGCTTGCGACCCACCCTTGTGGCGCAGCGATTACAACCATAAAAGCCGGAGTATCAAGATGTCTGTAACTGACGCGGTTCCTTTGCTGCAACGTGCCCTTGAAGCGGAATGCATTTTCAACGGCGACTGGATACCCTCATCCGCCCCGTTGTTGCAGGTGATCGAGCCTGCTACCGGTGACCTGCTGATGAACACCGCCATGGCAGGTCCGGCGGATATCGCCGTCGCCTGCCGTGAGGCCGCACTGGCTCAGCCTGCCTGGGCTGCACTCGGGCCACGCGAGAAAGCCGAGATATTCCTGCTCGCCGCCGACCTTGCGGTGTGCTCGTACGACGAGCTGTCGTGGTACGTTGCCCGTGAGACGGGGGGCAGTCTGCATAAGGGCCAGCACGAAGTGAACGAGGCCATCGTGTTGCTGCGTCAGGCCGCAGGCATGCTTTCGCAAGCCCACGGTCATGGCCTGATGCTGCCGAGTGCGGCGGGCCGTTTGTCCTATGCACGCCGTGTCCCGCATGGAGTGATCGGGATGATTTCTCCGTTCAACTTCCCGCTGGTGCTGTCGCTGCGCACGGTGGCGCCTGCATTGGCAGCCGGTAATGCGGTGGTGCTCAAGCCTGACCCGCGAACCCCGGTCAGCGGCGGCTTTCTGATAGCCCGCCTGTTCGAAGAGGCGGGGTTGCCGAAAGGCTTGCTACACGTATTGCCGGGTGCTGCAGATGCGGGCGAAGCGCTGTGCCGCGACACCAATGTGCAAATGATCACGTTCACCGGGTCCACCAGTGCCGGGCGCAAGGTGGGCGAAGTGGCGGGGCGCAACCTCAAGAAGGTCTCGCTGGAGCTGGGTGGCAAGAACCCATTGATCATCCTGGAGGACGCTGACCTCGACGTCGCGGCCAGCAATGCAGCTTTTGGTGCCTGGCTGCACCAAGGGCAGATCTGCATGGCTACCGGCCTGATCCTGGTGCACGAATCTATCGCCGCCGAACTGACCCGCAAGCTGGCGGACAAGGCGCGAGCCTTGACGGTGGGTAACGCGGCGCGTGGCGAAGCGGCGTTGGGCCCGTTGATCGACGCTCGGCAAGTTCAGCATGTCCACGCGCTGGTCAGCGACAGTCTGGAGAACGGCGCGCGGCTGGAAACCGGCGGCGAGTACGAAGGCCTGTTCTATCGGCCCACGGTGCTCAGCGGCGTGAAGCCTGGCATGCGGGCGTTTGAAGAGGAGGTGTTCGGGCCAGTGGCAATCGTGGTCAGCTTCAGCACCGACGAAGAGGCCATCGAACTGGCGAACCGTTCAGAATATGGCCTGGCGGCGGCAGTGATTTCGCCGTCGATTGGCCGGGCGATGGCCATCGGTGATCGCCTCAGATGTGGCCTGCTGCATATCAATGATCAGACCGTAGCCGATGAATGCATCAACTCGTTCGGAGGCCGTGGCGCTTCCGGTAACGGCGGCAGCGCGGGCAGCCCGTCCGACTGGGACGAATACTGCCAATGGCAATGGGTCACCGTAAAGCAACAGGCCCCGGTGTATCCGTTCTGAATGCCGCACACCGCAGTGACTGAAACGTGATCCAACAATAACAAGAGAGCACGACCATGAACCTGAACAACAAAACACTGATCGTGACAGGCGTGTCATCCGGTATCGGCGCAGAACTGGCCCGCCTGGCGCGCTTTCAAGGCGCCAGGGTCATTGGCATCGACCGGCATGAACCGCAACTCACCGTGGACGCCTTTTTCAAGGCGGATCTGGGTGATCCTGACAGCATCAATACGCTGGTCAAACAGCTGCCCAGACAGATCCACGGGTTGTGCAACATCGCCGGTGTGCCGGGTACTGCGCCCGCGCAAGTCGTGGCGCAGGTCAATTACCTGGGGCTGCGCCACCTGACCGAGCGACTGCTGCCAAACATTGTCGAGGGTGGCAGCATCGTCAATGTTTCATCGGTACTCGGCGCGCAATGGCCTGAACGTCTGGAATTGCACAAAGCGCTGGCCGCCACTGAAAACTATGCGCATGGCCAGCAATGGCTCGCGGCCAATCCCGTGCCACAGGACACCTGCTACCAATACTTCAAGGAAGCCTTGATTGTCTGGAGTTTCCAACAATCTGAAGCCTGGTTTCGCGACCATTCGGTGCGGGTCAACTGTGTGGCGCCTGGCCCGGTGTTCACGCCCATTCTGGGCGATTTCGTGGCGATGGTCGGCGAGGAGCGGGTGGCCCGTGACGGCTTGCGCATGAAGCGCCCCGCGCTTGCGGATGAAGTGGCCGAGGTGATCGCCTTTCTGTGCTCCGATGCGTCGCGTTGGGTGAACGGTGTCAACCTGCCCGTCGATGGAGGGCTGGCGGCAACCTACGTCTGACGGCATCAGCGGATATAAACCGACGACATGTTCGTGTCGTCGGCGCTTTGAAAATAACAACAAAAACCAAAGGAATCACAAGATGCAGAAGTCTATCTTGCGGACAGTTGCGACCGTTTCAATCATCACCCTGTCATCGACCGCTTACGCCTACGACTTGCCCGGTCTGAATCTGGGCAACACCAGTTTCTACGACGGCTCCCCCGCACCGGACGGTCCAGGGTGGTATCTGGAAGAGTACGTCAACTTCGCAAAAGCCGATCGCTTCAACGACGTCAACGGTGACAAGCTGGCTTTACCCAGGCAGGAAGTCGATGTCATGGCTGTTACCACACAGCTCATCTACCTCGCGCCGTCGATGGCCAATGGCGCAATGCCGGGCATAACAGCGATCAACACGTCACTGGCGCATGCCGATGTGGATGATGGTCTGAACAACAGCGTGCTCAGCTCCCGAGCCGGTTTCGGCGATCTGATTCTCGGCCCGTTTCTGCAACTGCCGACATTGAGCCGTGCCGACGGCAGCCCGATGCTGACCCAACGGGTTGAAGCGGATATCGTGATTCCGGTCGGCGCCTACAACCGCAATCGCTCGATCAACCCCGGCAGCAACTTCTGGTCGTTCAACCCGTACTACGCAGCCACGTACTGGTTTTCGCCAAAATGGTCCGCCAGCGGGCGCTTCATGTACCTGTGGAACGGCAAGAACAATGACCCGCAGGCCGGCTTCGGCAACGTTTCCGACACCCAGGCCGGGCAGGCATTGCACGCCAACCTGACCCTGCAATACGCGGTGAGTGAGCAGCTGTCTGTGGGCTTGAATGGCTATTGGCTCAAGCAGATAACCGATACCCAAGTGGACGGGCGAGACGTGAGTGGCCGCAAGGAGAAGGTCTGGGCCATCGGGCCAGGGGCCATGTACGCGTTCAACAAACAGAACATTCTGACGGTCAATACCTACTTTGAGCAGGGCGCCGAGAACCGCACGGAGGGCAACAAGCTGGTACTGAATTTCCTCCACAAGCTTTGAAATTGGCCGGGGTTCACAAGGGCAAAAAAGACCTTGTGAACCCCTATGGCCAAACCAGCTTAAAAAATCGAGACAGAGCCCACCACCCGTTTATGACGCATGATCAATTGGCTGTTTTGAGCGTTTGCCGCGCAGGCGCCGACGCACGCGACAGTACGGTGATTGCCGCCAGTGCGGCGATTATTAGCCCTGGAGAGGTTGCCAGCAGAACACCGGCAGTTCCTGCACCGGCCCCCAGCAATTGCCCGGCGGCCAGTGGGCCTGCCACCGACCCCAGACGTCCGATGGCCACCGCTGCACCAACGCCCGTTGCCCGGACCGACGTCGGGTAGGATGGCGGAGCGAGCGCATACAGCACCAGTTGCGCGGCCATGACAAACACGCCGGCTGCAAACCCGGCGGCTGCCATGGGCACGATGCCCACTGACAGACCCACGCCGGCCAGCGCCGCGAGCAGACCGGTATAAACGAACAGCACCACTTTGATACCGTTGCAGCGGTCGAGCAGCACCCCACCCAGCAATGAACCGAGCGCACCGCCGATATTGAACAGCATCTGCACCATACCTGCCTGCGGCTTGCTGAAACCTTGGCCTATCAGCAGAGAAGGCAGCCAGTTGAGCAGCATGTACATGACCGTCAGGGTAAAGAAGTAACCCAGCCACAGAGCAAACGTCGTCCGCGCCCGGCCTTCGCCAAACAGTGCGCCCGCCGTGGAGTGGCGTTCCTGCGAGGCGGCCGTCTGTTGGCGAAACGCGCTGGATTCAGGCAGCAACAGGATCATCAGCGGTACCACCAACAGTGGGGCCAGGCCACCAATGATGAAGGTGCTTTGCCAGTGGTCGCTGGTGAACATGGCGACCACCGCAGCCAGCGCGCCGCCCAGGGGAACGCCGGAATACATCACGCTGATCGCCGCTGCGCGGTGGCGCTCACCGACGGCTTCGGCACACAGGGCGATCAGGTTGGGCAGGGCGGCGCCCAGCCCCAGCCCGGTCATGAACCTGACGAGCAGCAGGCCAGAAAAGGTGCTGACGTACGCGGTGCTCAAGGAAAACACCCCGAACAGCAGGACCGCGCCGACGAGAATTTTCTTGCGTCCGATCCTGTCGGCAATCCAGCCGCCAAAAAACGCACCTGGGAGCAGGCCGATTATGCCGGCGCTGAATACCCAGCCCATCATTTTCGGGTCCAGGGCGAATGTCTGACGCAGACCGGCAGCAGCGGTGCCTGCGGCCTGCAGGTCAAACCCTTCGATAAGCGCAACGATAAAACACAAAACGATGGTCAGCGTCGAACGACGCAACGGACTGTTCATGGCGAGCCTCACTGTTGTTTTTGTTGTGGTGCGGGCTTGATGACAGCCGCACTCCTGCTGGCGACACAGGTGATCATTAAGGTAACAAAAATAACTAAAAAATGAAGGTGCGCTTTTTTTCATCAAAATCAGGCTTTAAACCCTTTTGAAACAGCAGCTTAGTGTGAAGTATTCGGGGGTTTTTATATTTGGTTAATAATATTAATGTTCGATTATCGGACGTGGCTGATTGACGCCACTGAAAATTCTTTCAATTCTCTGTGCACGGTTCGGCAATCAGATGCTGGGTCGACCCTAAAACAACAACAATAAATGGACACCGACATGCCAAAACTCACCGAGGGTGTTTTAAAGGCTGTATCTGCATCATTTCCCGGCGGCAAAGGCCGTAGCGTGGCCTTGGGGCTGCTGGGTATAAGTGCGTTTCCGGCGTCGTCGATGGCGGAGGGCTTGTTGGACGACAGTCACGGTACGCTGACATTACGCAACTATTACATGGACCGTGACTACAAGGATGACGGCGCCAAGACCGCAGCCCGCGAGTGGGCGCAGGGTTTCATCATGAACGTGGAATCCGGGTACACGCCCGGCAAGCTGGGGTTTGGGCTCGATGCGCGAGGTCTGGTGGGCGTCAAGCTTGACTCATCGCCGGATCGCAGCGGCACCGAGTTGCTGCCGGTGTCTGCGAGTGACGGGCGCGCTGCTGACGAGTACTCCCGTCTGGGGCTTACGGGCAAGATGCGATTCAGTCAGACCACCATCAAGACCGGCGACGTGTCGATATTCCTGCCTTTTGCGTTCGCCAGCCCCTCAAGGCTGCTACCGCAGACGTTTCGAGGCACCACGCTGACGTCAAAAGAGGTGGACGGGCTGGTCCTGAATGCGGGTTACATCGACAGGGTCAACAAGCGCGATTCCACCAACTACCAGGCCATCAGCATTGCGTCACCGAACCGGCGCTTCAACGGCGCGGCGACCTCGTCGCACATGGCGTATGCCGGTGGCGATTATCAAATCACCAAAGAACTGAGCGTGCGTGCCTACCATGCCGAGGTGGATGATCTGTACACCCAGAACACGCTGGCGTTGCTGCACAAGTTGCCGCTCGGCAACGGTTTGATCACGACTGACCTGCGCAGTTTTTTCAGTCAGGACAGTGGCAGCGCCAAGGCAGGCGAGGTCGACAATCAGAACCTGTCGGCCTTGCTCGGGTACAAGCTCGGCGGGCACAGCGTGAGTCTGGGTTATATGCATGCCAGCGGTGATACAGCGACGCCCTATGTGTCCGGCACCGAGCTGATGGGCCTCAGTGAATTGACCATGAGCTCGGACTTTCTCAACGCCAGGGAGCATACCTGGCAAGCTGTTTACGACTACGACTTCACAGCCGTGGGCGTCGTGGGTCTGCGAAGCAGGTTACGTTACGTGCGCGGCGACAATATCGAACTGACCGCTTTCAACGCCGATGATCGCAAGGAGCGCGAGTTTCAGATGGAGTTGGGTTATGTGATTCAGAGCGGTCCGCTGAAAAACGTCAGCCTGCTGGCGCGCAAATCCATCTATCGCAACGACTTCCCGGCCGGGGCGGCGTTTCGCGATGAAAATCAGACGCGCTTTGTGGTGCAGTACACGGTGCCGCTCTGGTAAACACGTCGCGCCGGCAGCCCAACCCGGGGCGTCGGCGCAACCCTGTCAGGCCTGGTAAACCTTCTTCAGCAGCCGGAGCAGTTCTTCACGCTCTTGCGTGTCGAGCGCGGAAGTCGAATCCAGATCGCTCTCTGTGGCGATCTGCTTGAGTTCCTTGAGCAGTGTTTCACCGGGTTTGCTGAGGAAAATGCCGTAAGAGCGCTTGTCCGGCTTGCAGCGCACCCGCACGGCCAGCGCGCGGCTTTCCAGTTTGTTCAGCAGGGGCACGACTTGCGGAGGCTCAATCGCGAGGGCCTTTGCCAGATCAGCCTGCATCAACCCCGGATTCTGGTCAATGATAGCCAGCGCAGAGAACTGGGCGGGGCGCAGGTCGTGGGCAGAAAGGCGACCGATCAGGTTCTGGAACAGCTTGAGCTGCGCGCGGCGCATGGCGTATCCGATCAGATCATCCAGTGCAGAGTCCATGGGCAACGGCGCCTCGGAGGTCTGTTCCTGCACAGGGCAGACGTCGGCGATGTCGGATGGCTTGGCCATTGAAAATGCAGTCCTTTATGGTTGGGGCTTCACTGAAGATCAGCAGTTTGCCGGTGTTGGGCGGCCGTGGCTATGGGGCATTCACGACTCAGACCAGCATAACGGGAAGGAGTGCTCAAAAAACATGGTTAATCAGGATAATGGTTAATTGACATAACTATATTTGCAGTTTAGGTTTGAACCATCTTCAAGCCAAGAACAAGAGAGCATCGCCATGAGCAATTACGAAGGTCGCTGGACAACCGTCAAGGTCGAGATCGAACAAGGCATTGCATGGGTCACCCTCAACCGCCCGGAAAAACGCAATGCCATGAGCCCGACCCTCAACCGCGAGATGATCGATGTGTTGGAGACCGTGGAACAGGACCCTGAAGCGGGCGTTCTGGTACTGACCGGTGCTGGCGAAGCGTGGACGGCAGGGATGGACCTCAAGGAGTATTTCCGCGAGATTGATGCAGGTCCCGAAATCCTGCAGGAAAAGATCCGTCGCGAAGCCTCTCAATGGCAGTGGAAACTGCTGCGCATGTACACCAAGCCTACCATCGCCATGGTCAATGGCTGGTGTTTCGGTGGTGGTTTCAGCCCGCTGGTGGCCTGTGATCTGGCGATCTGCGCAGACGAAGCGACTTTTGGTCTGTCGGAAATCAACTGGGGCATCCCGCCGGGTAACCTGGTGAGCAAGGCCATGGCTGATACGGTTGGCCATCGCCAGTCGCTTTACTACATCATGACCGGCAAGACCTTTGGTGGTCAGAAGGCTGCAGAAATGGGCCTGGTCAATGAAAGCGTGCCACTCGCGCAATTGCGTCAGGTGACCACGGATCTGGCGCTCAATCTGCTGGAAAAAAACCCGGTCGTGTTGCGTGCTGCCAAGCACGGCTTCAAGCGTTGCCGCGAACTGACCTGGGAGCAGAACGAGGATTACCTGTACGCCAAGCTCGATCAGTCTCGCCTGCTGGACAAGGAAGGCGGTCGCGAGCAGGGCATGAAACAGTTCCTCGACGAAAAAAGCATCAAGCCAGGCCTGCAGGCCTATAAGCGTTAAGCGCTGGGCATAGGGGCGTGACCGCCTGCTATGCCTGTACGCTTCACGGCGCTAATGTGAGCAATCGCTGTACTGCATTCCCGATAAAGACAATAAAGAGGAATCATCATGCTGGACGTGCCCCTGCTGATTGGCGGCCAGTCGTGCCCCGCCCGAGACGGACGTACCTTTAAACGCCGCAACCCGGTTACCGGCGAAGTGGTATCGCGCGTTGCCGCCGCCACACTCGAAGATGCCGACGCTGCCGTCGCTGCGGCCCAGGCGGCTTTTCCTGCCTGGGCCGCACTGGCACCCGGCGAACGTCGTGCACGTCTGCTCAAGGCTGCCGAGCAGCTGCAGGCTCGCAGCGCCGAGTTCATTGCTGCTGCTGGCGAAACCGGCGCAATGGCCAACTGGTATGGCTTCAATGTGCAGTTGGCGGCCAACATGCTGCGCGAAGCAGCGTCGATGACCACTCAGATCAACGGTGAAATCATTCCCTCCAATGTGCCCGGCAGTTTTGCCATGGCGCTGCGCCAGCCCTGTGGGGTGGTGTTGGGGATTGCGCCCTGGAATGCGCCGGTGATCCTCGCTACTCGTGCCATCGCCATGCCGCTGGCCTGTGGCAATACCGTAGTACTCAAGGCCTCGGAACTGAGCCCGGCCGTGCATCGCCTGATCGGTCAGGTATTGCAGGATGCCGGACTGGGTGATGGCGTGGTCAATGTCATCAGCAACGCTCCGGCCGACGCGCCAGCGATTGTCGAGCGCCTGATCGCTAACCCGGCCGTGCGCCGTGTCAACTTCACCGGTTCTACCCATGTCGGGCGTATCGTTGGCGAGCTTTCTGCCCGCCATCTCAAACCCGCGCTGCTGGAGCTGGGCGGCAAGGCGCCATTTCTGGTGCTCGACGATGCTGATCTGGATGCCGCCGTAGAAGCCGCAGCGTTCGGCGCCTATTTCAATCAGGGCCAGATTTGCATGTCCACCGAACGGTTGATCGTCGACAAGAAGGTGGCGGATGTATTCGTCGCCAAACTCGCCGCCAAGATCGAAACGCTGCGTGCGGGCAATCCAGACGAGAGTACCTCGGTGCTCGGTTCGCTGGTGGACGTCAGCGCCGGTACGCGCATAAAGGCGCTGATTGACGATGCTGTCAGCCAGGGCGCGACGCTGGTTGCAGGGGGGCAGTTGCAGGGCAGTATTCTTCAGCCAACACTGCTAGACGGCGTGACCGACAGCATGCGTCTGTATCGCGAGGAGTCCTTCGGGCCTGTTGCGGTACTGATACGTGGCGAAGGGGACGAGGCGCTGCTGCAACTCGCCAATGATTCCGAGTTTGGCCTGTCAGCCGCAATCTTCAGCCGCGATACCACCCGCGCGTTGGCATTGGCGCAACAGATCGAGTCCGGTATCTGCCACATCAACGGGCCTACCGTGCACGACGAGGCGCAAATGCCCTTCGGCGGCGTGAAGTCCAGCGGCTACGGCAGTTTTGGCGGCAAGGCTTCGATCGAGCATTTCACCCAGTTACGTTGGGTGACCCTGCAGAACGGTCCGCGGCACTATCCGATCTGAACCCACGTGTGCGGGGCGCCGACAGGCCTTCAGACCGCCGTCGCCGCTCGCACGCCAAGCATAACAATAACAAGGCACAGCCACGCGCTGTAACGCTCACAACGAACGGCTGTGCGTCGTCCGGTGTCTGTGCGCCTTGATGGAGAGACGCTCGTGAGTTCCGAAATCAGTTCTTCAGTGCTGCAAACCCGACAAGATTCGCCACGTTACCGACAGGTGTCCATCGGGCATCCGGCGGTCGACGTCCGTGAAGAAAAAGGCATTCTGCACATGCGTTCGCTTGAGCCGTTGGCCGAGTTGCCCCGGCGACTGCTGGATCGACTGGTGCACTGGGCAAAGGTCCGTCCGCAACAGACCTTCATTGCGGCACGCGACAGCCGGGGCGGCTGGCGCAAGGTCAGTTATGCCGACATGCTGGATGACGTGCGCGCCATTGCACAGGGTTTGCTTGGCTATGGACTGTCCGCCGAAAAGCCTCTGGCGTTGCTGTCTGGCAATGACATCGAACATCTGCAGATTGCACTGGGAGCCATGTACGCCGGGATTCCTTATTGCCCGGTGTCACCGGCGTATTCAGTGCTGTCGCAGGACTTTGCGAAACTGCGGCATGTCTGTGAGGTGCTGCAACCGGGCCTGGTCTTCATCAGCGATGCCGCGCCGTATCAGCGGGCTATCGATGCGGTCATTTCAGCTGAAACTCCGATCATCACCGTGCGCGGGCAACTCAACGGCAGGCGGCAGTTGAGCTTTGCCAGTCTGTTCGAACAACCGGGCGGGGCCGAAGCCGAGGCGGCCTTCAGTGCCACAGGCCCTGACAGTATTGCCAAGTTTCTGTTTACGTCAGGCTCGACCAAGCTGCCCAAAGCAGTGGTGACCACCCAGCGCATGCTCTGCGCCAACCAGCAGATGCTGCTGCAGACGTTCCCGGTGTTTGGTGAGGAACCGCCGGTACTGGTGGACTGGTTGCCCTGGAACCATACCTTTGGCGGCAGCCATAACGTGGGAATCGTGTTGTACAACGGTGGCACGTTCTATCTGGATAACGGCAAGCCCACCGCGCAGGGCTTTGTCGAAACCCTGCGCAACCTCAAGGAGATTTCGCCCACCGCATACCTCACTGTTCCCAAGGGTTGGGAAGAACTGGTCAACGCGCTGGAGAAAGACGCTGACCTGCGTGAACGTTTCTTCTCCCGGATGAAATTATTCTTCTTCGCCGCTGCGGGTCTGTCGCAAAGTATCTGGGACCGTCTGGACCGGGTCGCCGAGCAGCATTGCGGTGAACGCATTCGCATGATGGCCGGGCTGGGCATGACCGAGGCTGCACCTTCCTGCACCTTTACCACCGGGCCTTTATCGATGGCTGGCTATATAGGCTTGCCTGCGCCGGGCTGCGAAGTGCGACTGGTGCCGGTGGATGGCAAGCTCGAAGGGCGGTTTCGCGGCCCGCACATCATGCCGGGCTACTGGCGGTCGCCGCAGCAGACAGCGGAGGTGTTCGACGAGGACGGCTTTTACTGTTCCGGCGATGCACTGAAACTGGCCGACCCCTCGGCACCGGAACTGGGCCTGATGTTTGATGGGCGTCTGGCCGAAGACTTCAAACTGTCGTCTGGCGTTTTCGTCAGCGTCGGCCCGATGCGTAATCGCGCGGTACTTGAAGGTTCGCCGTATGTGCAGGACGTGGTCATCGCCGCGCCGGACCGGGAATGCCTGGGCGCGCTGGTATTTCCGCGGCTGCATGAATGCCGTCAGTTGGCCGGGCTTGGCGCCGATGCGAAAGACGCCGAGGTGCTGGCCAGTGAGCCGGTTCGTAGCTGGTTCGCCGATTGGCTGGCGCGCCTGAATCGTGACGCAAACGGCAATGCCAGTCGCCTGGAGTGGATCGCACTGCTCGATGAGCCTGCCTCCATCGACCGGGGTGAAATCACCGACAAGGGTTCGATCAACCAGCGCGCAGTGTTGCAGTGGCGCGCTGCCAAGGTCGATGCCTTGTATCGCAACGAAGCCCCTGAGGTATTGCGCGCAGGGTCTATTGAATGAGCGGTCGCATGAGTGGCGGCGGACAATACTCGGTATTCAGCGACGTTGCGATTCTGGAATCGGTGCGCACACCATGGATTGATCTGGGCGGCGCGCTGGCGCAGATTTCACCGATTGATCTGGGTATCAAGGTGGGCCGTGAAGTGCTGGCTCGAGCTGGCGTGGAGCCGGCTCAGGTGGATAACGTTCTGGCAGGGTCCATGGCGCAGGCCAGTTTCGATGCTTACCTGTTGCCGCGCCACATCGGGTTGTACAGCGGCGTGCCGCAACAGGTGCCGGCGCTGGGCGTGCAACGCATCTGCGCGACCGGCTTCGAGCTGTTGCGCCAGGCAGCCGTGCATATACGTGATGGCGGGCAAATGACGCTGTGTATCGGCGCCGAGTCGATGTCGCGTAATCCGATTGCCGCCTACACCCACCGCGATGGCTTTCGTCTGGGCGCTGGGGTGCAGTTCAAGGACTTTCTCTGGGAGGCGCTCTATGACCCGGCCCCGGCCATGGACATGATCGCAACCGCAGACAACCTTGCCCGACGCTATGGGTTGAGCCGCGAGATGACGGACGGCTATGCGCTGCTCAGTCATCAGCGGGCACTGGGCACCCACCAATCGGGTGGGTTTGCGGCAGAGATCGTCCCGGTGGTCACCGAGCGTTTCGAGCTGGACGGCCACCAGCCGCGCGGCATAGAGCTGCCGCGACGTGTGGAAAGTGTCACCCGCGACAGTCATCCGCGCGCCACTGATCTGGCAGCCTTGTCGCGATTGCGCGCTATTCATGATGACGGTGTGCAAACCGCAGGCAACAGCTGCGCGGTGGTCGATGGCGCAGCGGCGGCGCTGGTCGGCAGGGCCTCTCAGGCCAACGGCCCGGTACTGGCGCATTTGCTCGCCAGCGCCGTGGTCGGTGTTGACCCGGCGTTCATGGGCGTTGGTCCTGCGCCTGCGATTGAGCTTCTGCTGCAACGCAGCGGACTGGCGATGAGTGACATCGGTCGGTTCGAGGTCAACGAAGCACAGGCAGCGCAGGTCCTGGCGGTAGCCCAGGTGCTGGGGCTGGAGACTGACCGACTGAACGTCCAGGGTGGTTCGCTGGGTTTGGGCCACCCATTGGCTGCAACCGGATTACGGCTGGTCATGACCCTGGCTCGACAACTGCGCGAAGACAATCTGCGTTACGGCATCGCCGCGGCCTGTGTAGGTGGCGGGCAAGGCATGGCACTGCTGATCGAGAACCCGACTTATCGGGGCTGATTCACCCACGCTGCGCTGTATTTCTGAGCCATGACCATGGAGGTGCTATGTGGCACTACCAACCGCCGTTGCAAGACATCCAGTTTGTTTTGGAGCACTGGCTGCAGGCGCCAGCGGCGTGGGGCCGTACAGCCGAATTTTCTGGTCTGGATCTACCGCTGGCTATGCAAGTGCTGACGCAAGCCGGGCGCTTCAGTACCGATGTGCTGGCGCCGCTCAATGCCAGCGGTGACCGTGAAGGCTGTTCGTTTTTAAACGGGCAGGTAACGACACCTGAAGGCTTTGCACAAGCCTACCAAGCGTTTGTCGAGGGGGGCTGGCCAGCCTTGGCCTGTGCCGAATGCCTGGGCGGACAAGGGCTGCCGAACCTGCTCGACGCCGCGTTGCAGGAAATGCTCTACGCCTGCAATCACAGTTGGGCGATGTACACCGGTATCGCGCAGGGTGCCTACCTGTGCCTGAAGACCCATGCCAGCGAGTGGCTGCAAGACACTTACCTGGCGTCGATCATCACTGGTAAAGCGCTGCCGACCATGTGCCTGACCGAGCCGCAGGCGGGCAGCGATGTCGGCTTGCTGCGCTGTCGCGCCGAGCCTTTCGAAGACGGCAGTTATCGGCTCAGCGGCAACAAAATCTTTATTTCCGGCGGCGAACACGATCTGACCGACAATATCCTGCATCTGGTGCTGGCCAGGTTGCCGGATGCTCCGCTTGGCAGTCGCGGTATCTCGCTGTTTCTGGTACCCAAACGTTTGGAGGACGGCAAGATCAATGCCGTTCGCTGCGAAGGGATCGAGCACAAAATGGGCATCAAGGGCAGTGCGACCTGTTCGTTGGCGTTCGAAGGTGCTACAGGCTGGCTGATCGGCGAGGCGCATCGAGGCCTGTCGGCGATGTTCGTGATGATGAATTCGGCACGCTTGCACGTAGGTTTGCAGGGTCTTGGTCATGCCGAGGCAGCCCACCAGAACGCGTCGGTCTATGCAAGGCAACGCGTCCAGATGCGCGCGCCGGGCAGGCCCGAGGGCGCAGCTACCCAAGCGGCCGACCCGATTCACTTCCATCCGGCAATGCGTCGAACATTGTTCGAACTCAAAGCCTGTGCAGAAGGCATGCGTGCGATTGGTTACTGGACAGCGCACCTGCTTGATCAGGCCGAGCATCACGTGGACCCGGTCTTTCGCCAGCAGGCCGGTCAGTGTGTGGATCTGCTCACGCCGATCATCAAGGCGTTTTTCACCGAAAAGGGCTTCAATCTGTCGAGCAAGGCGCTCCAGGTGTTTGGCGGTTACGGCTACATCACCGAGTTCGCCATTGAACAGACGCTACGCGACAGCCGTATTGCCATGATTTACGAAGGCAGCAATGAGATTCAGGCCAATGACCTGCTGCTGCGCAAGGTATTGGCCGACCAGGGGCACGCTGTCGCCCAATTGATACGGGTCATGAAGCAGGAAGCGCAACTGGCCGAAACCCTGACGGTCTGCAGCCTGTTTGCTGAACAACTGAACACCGCCTGCCAGCAACTGGAGCAGGTCGTCAGCGACATCAGCGCACATGCGTTTCAGGACAGCGAATACCCGTACCGCGTCGCCCCTGATTTTCTGACATTGTGCGGTCTGACGCTGCTGGCGTTTGCCTGGACGCGAGCTGCCCGGGTGTCACAGGCGCTACCGTCTGAAGATCCGCAGCGGCTCAGCAAGCCCGAAACCGCTCGGTTCTTCTTCGCCTACCTGATGCCCGAGCACGCCCGGGCGGTATTGAGCATCGAACACGCCAGGGCGCCGTTGCCGTTCCTGGCTTGAAGCCTGACTGCCAGTTAACCCTTGACCGCACTGCGCCGAACGGTGAATCTGCGTGGATTGTGACCCACGGACTCTGTTCTATGCGTGCCCTCGCCGAACTTTCATTCGATTTCATCTGGCATCTGATGTTCACGGATGACGACCATCTCGACCCGGATCTGGCGGTTCGATCGCTGGAGGGGCTGGCTGACTGCTTGACAGTCATGAGTGACGAGGAGAGAAGGGCGTTCATCTGCGTGGCACGCGAACGTAAAGCGCGTCTGCTGGCTGATCCGGATGAGCATGGCTATACGCCAAGACGGCTGGTTACTGAAGAGCAGGCGCAATTTCTGGATCACATACTGTCAGGGCAGTTCTTCGCCCAGTTTGAAACCACCGCCAGCCATGACTTGCCTGACGGTGTTGTGCCCATTCGCACCTATTGATTGAGCGGCCACCGGTATGGCCGGCTGCTCCTCGTCAAGTTCGAGCCGGTCAAGGCAATCTGGCGATGACCTTGATCTCGAACTGGAAGCCGTAAAGCCATGTGACGCCCACGGCGGTCACGGTCGGATGCGGCGCGCTGCCCCAGAATTCCGGTACCACTTCCCAGATCTTTTCAAATTTCGTTTCTGGATCAACGATGAACACGGTCACGTCGACCACATCGTCAAACGTGCAACCGGCTGCCTTCAAAACTGCATTCAGGTTAGTGAAGGCCAGACGAACCTGCGCCTGAAGTTCCGGTTCGGGGGAGCCGTCCTCACGGTTGCCTACCTGGCCGGAAACGAACAGGAAGCCATCCGAGCGGATGGCAGGCGAATAACGGTTGCGCTCATAGAGCGCTTGGCGGCCAGCAGGAAAAACAACATCGCGTTGTGACATGGGTGCGTCTCCATCAATAGGTCAGAACGACCGGTGATCAGTGATGGGGATGACTTTAGAAGCTTGCGCGGGTGCGATAAACGAGCAACGCTAGCCAACACTGTTTGGAAAACTCAAACAATCCAGTTGTTGACGGAGCGCAGATGGACCGATTCGATGCAATGCAGGCATTTGCCCGGGTGGTGGAGACCGGCAGCTTTACCAAGGCTGCGGGCACCTTGCACATGAGCAAGACCAGTGTCACCCAGTTGATTCAGCAACTGGAAGCGCGCCTGCGGGTCAAGCTGCTCAACCGCACCACACGGCGCGTCAACCTGACGGCTGACGGTGCGGTCTTCTATGAGCGCGTCGTCAGGCTTCTCGCGGACATGGACGACGCGGAAACCAGCTTGTCCAGCGCCGCAACGCTACCCAGAGGTCGTCTGCGTGTGGATGTGCCGAGCCCGTTCGCCAACCTGTTGTTGATGCCAGCGCTACCAGCCTTTCACGCGAAATACCCAGACATTCAGATCGACATGGGCGTCAGTGACCGCATCGTCGACATGGTGGGAGAGCACGTGGACTGTGTGGTGCGCGGAGGGGAGATCGCTGACCAGTCGCTGATGGCCCGGCGGGTGGGTGATCTGAAATTGGGCGTATATGCCGCGCCTTGCTACCTGCAGCGAATGGGTACGCCGATCAGCCCGCAAGCTCTTGAAGAATCGCACCATCGAGTGATTGGCTTCCTGTGGGCGCGCACCGGCAAAGCGCTGCCCTATGCCATGCACCGTGACGGTGAACGCGTTCAGGTTCACGGGCGCTACGTGCTGGCTGTGGACGACGGCAATGCCTATCTTGCGGCAGGTCTGGCGGGGATGGGCGTTCTCTGGTTGCCGGACTACATGGCCAAGGCACAGGTGGCGTCCGGTGCCCTTGTACCGCTGTTCAGCGACTGGCGGCTGGACTCGATGCCGATGTATGTCGCGTTTCCACCCAATCGGCACATCAGCATCAAGGTCCGGGTATTCATCGATTGGGTAGCTGAGCTGCTGGCCGAGCACGCGCCGGTGATCGGCCCGGTTTCTGGCTCACCGCGCTGACTTCAGGGTTCAGCGCCGCGCCGAAAGTTGCTGGGGGGCGAGAAACGCGGCGTGAAAGTAGTTGCGCAGCGCCTGCATCGCCGGGCTGAATTCACGCGCACGGTGCCAGGCCAGGCCGACACTCATGGGCGTGACCTTGTCCGTGACGGTCAGGGTCTCGATGCGCTTGCCCTCCAGCGACCACGGGCGATGCACCAGGTCCGAGAGAATGGCCACGCCGCTGCCGTTGGCGACCATGCTGCGCACCGCTTCGACCGAACTGGTGCGCACGCGAACGTTGGGCTGCTGCCCGGCCAGTTCCCAATAACGCATGGCGCTTTGTTCGGCTTCATCGACGGTCAGCAGGATGTAAGGCTCGCGCGCGACATCGGCGAGGCTCACCGAAGCGTGCTGACACAGCGGATGATGGCTGGACAGCCACAGGCGCCGTTCGGAATTGAATAGCGTCTCCGAGACAATATCCGGATGGGTGAGGTTGGCTGTAAGCACCACCGCCATGTCGAATCGACCGTCCAGCAGCCCTTGTTCGATGGACTGGCGCTCTTGCTCGTGGACCTCGATGGCTACATCCGGGTGCCAGTGCTCAAGACGCTGCAGGTGGTGCGGTAGAAAATAGCCAATCACGGTGTAGCTGGCCGCCAGACGCAGCCGGCCACTGGCTCGGACATCAGGCAACGGGCTGTTGAGCGCGTCATCCACGCTGCGCAGGATGACGTAAGCCCGGTTCAGAAAATGCCGACCCGACTCGGTCAGGCTCATGCCCTGCGCAGAGCGCTGGAACAGCAATGTACCGAGCATGCCCTCCAGCTCCTTGATCGCAGTGGTCACAGCGGACTGCGATATGTTCAAGTGGATGGCCGCTTGCGAGATCTGACCGATCTCCGCCGTGGCGACGAAATAGCGAATCTGGCGCAGTGTCAGCGACATGGATGCTCCGGCGAATGCAATTCTGTTTTCAGAAGGTATCTGTTTTTCAGAAGATACCCTATCTGTTAATAGATCTTCCCAAGGGTGCAAACGGGGATCTAACGTTGCTTTCATCCCGTCACACGCTTCAGGAGAGACGTCATGCAGGCAGTGGACTTCAACTCGGACATGGGTGAAAGCTTTGGCGCCTGGACGATTGGCGACGGTGTCGACTTCGAGTTGATGACGTTCATCAGCTCAGCCAATGTCGCCACAGGCTTTCATGCTGGAGACCCCGGCACGATGCGCCGTACCATCGAGCAGGCCAAGCGCCTGGGCGTGGCAGTTGGTGCGCACCCGGGCTTTCGTGATCTGGTCGGCTTCGGTCGGCGGCACATCAGTGCGACCCCTCAGGAACTGGTCGACGACATGCTCTATCAACTGGGTGCGTTGCGTGAACTGGCCCGCGTGCAAGGCGTGGCTCTGCAACATTTCAAGCCCCATGGCGCGCTGTACATGCACCTTGCCCGTGATGAAGCTGCGGCTCGTCTGCTGGTGGAAAACCTGCAACGGCTGGAACCTGACCTGCTGTTGTATTGCATGCCCGGTTCGGTGATCTGCGCAGTGGCGCAGGAACTGGGCCAGCCGGTGGTTCGCGAGTTTTACGCCGACCGCGATTACGACCTGAGCGGCTCAATCGTTTTCACCCGCAACGTCAAAAACCACGATCCGGCGCAAGTCGCCGGGCGGGTGATAAGGGCGTGTCGCGAGGGCGTGGTGCGCACGGTCGAAGGCGAAGACCTTGCGATTACCTTTGACTCGATCTGCCTGCACAGCGACACGCCAGGCGCCCTGGACCTGGCTGAAGCCACGCGGCATGCACTGGATGCGGCGGGCATTGAGGTACGCCCGCCACGCTGAACCGGCCATGGACATCAGGTACGTCGATACCCGAGTCCTTAATCGATTTTTGCCTGCCTTTCTATAACGATTCCAAGAGGAACAGACATGGCCGAACATCTCGCCCAGGTGGCACCTGAAGCATCACACACCGGGATTCGTTACAGTTTCGGGGCCGATGAACATCTGTTCGCCGAAGTCAGCGAAAGCATGTCGCTGGATGCCTTTTTCAAAGGCCTGGCCGTCACTCGAGCGGTCGAGCGCCTGGCACTCGATGGCGTACTTGACGTGTGTCTGGCCAACGCCTCGTTTCAGATCCGTTTCGACCCTGATCGCATCGCACCCCATGATTTGCTCCAGGCGGTGAGGCTCGCAGAAGCCGGCGCCGTCGCAGAGCGCACGCTGCAAACCCGGATCATCGAGATTCCGGTGCTCTACAACGACCCCTGGACCCATGAAACCCTGATGCGCTTTCGAGACCGGCATCAGGACCCGAGTGCGACGGATCTGGAGTACGCCGCCCGAATCAACAACCTGGCGGACGTCGATGCGTTCATTGCCGCGCACAGCGGAGCGCCCTGGTTTGTGTCGATGGTCGGCTTTGTTGCAGGCCTGCCGTTCATGTTCCAGATGGTCGAGCGCGAGCGTCAGCTGCAAGTGCCCAAATATCTTCGGCCTCGCACGGACACCCCGAAGCTGACCCTCGGCCATGGCGGCTGTTTTGGCTGTATCTATTCAGTCCGTGGCGCTGGCGGTTACCAGATGTTCGGCGTCACCCCGGCGCCTATCTACGACCCGCAACAAGGCCTCGCGTACCTGAAAGAACATATGGTGTTCTTCCGGCCGGGCGACATCGTCCAGTTCAAGCCGGTTGACCGTGAAGCTTATGATCTTGCAGTGGCTGAGGTTGAGGCAGGGCGTTTTGATTTGCGTATTCGTCCAGTGGAGTTCTCGCTGGACCAGTTCACCGCAGACCCGGTCGGGTATCCCAGGCGTCTGCAGGAGGTGCTGGCATGATCAAGGTACTCAAACCAGGACTGGCTACCACGGTGCAGGACCTTGGCCGTGAAGGGTATTACCATCTGGGCATACCGCCTTCGGGCGCTCTGGATCAGTACGCACTCAGCGCAGCGAATCAACTGGTGGGCAACCCGCCGAACGCTGCTGGGCTTGAGTGCACCTTGACCGGGCCAGAACTCGAATTCCAGTGCGACACGCTGGTGGCCGTATGCGGCGCGCACATGACGCCGCGACTCGATGGCGTCTCCCTGCATCACGACACTGCGTTTGCAGTCAAAGCGGGACAAGTGCTGAGTTTTGACTTTCCCAAGGACGGCGCGAGGGCCTATCTGGCTGTCGCGGGAGGCATCGACGTACCGATCGTGCTGGGCAGTCGCTCGACCTACACGCTGGGTGCGCTCGGCGGTTTTGAAGGACGGCGTCTGGCGGCAGGTGATGAGCTGCCCATTGGTCTGCCCAGCGGCAAGGGCCGTGAAGGCGCCAGCCTGCCGATGGCCTTGCGTCAGTCATTAGGTGGCGAGGTGTACCTGCGTGTGGTACCAGGCCTGTATTACGATCGCCTGACCGACGCGGCCGCGACCAGTTTTTTTGCCGAGACCTGGAGTGTGGGGTCAGAGGCGGACCGGATCGGCTACCGCTTCAAGGGCGGCAAGCCGCTGAGCTTCAAGCCTCGGGAGCAGCCGTTTGGCGCTGGCTCCGATCCGTCGAACATCGTCGACAGCTGCTACCCGATCGGCTCCATTCAGGTGCCCGCGGGGCTCGAACCGATCGCGCTGCATCGTGATGCCGTATCGGGTGGCGGTTACGCCATGATCGGTACGGTGATCAGCGCGGACCTTGATCTGATCGGTCAGATGCAACCCAACCAGAAGGCACGCTTTGTTGCGGTCACGCTGGAAGACGCGCTACAGGCCAGACGCTCTTACAAGAAAAAGCTCGCTTGCCTGAGCCGGCTGTTTCCATCCTGACAGGATCGAACCGAACAGGGTCGAAATGGCGCGGCAGGTCGCACAGCGCAACCTGCTAGTCGCTCTCGGTGGCAGGGGGTGACGTTGCGAGCTGTGCGAGCATTTGCGTGCGGCAAACGTCGAGCACTTCGTCGGCCAGCGCCGAGTCATCAGGGCAGGCACGGGACAACACCAGCGCGCCTATCGCATGGGCAAACAGGCTGATCGTTCTTGCTCTGACGTGCTGTGCATCGCCGTCGTTGGCTTCTGCGCTGGCTGCGGCAAGTGCCGCCAGCATGCTTTCGGTACCTTTTTCAAAGGTCTGTTTCAGATCGTCCGACTGACGCGAGGCGTCGGCACCGAGCGCGGCCATTGTGCAGCCTTTGCCAGGGGCATCACGGTGCCTGCGCGAGACGTAAATTTCGACGAACTGCACCGGGTCCATGGAGGCTGCCTGGGCAACCATCCTGGTCATCCCGCACGCCGCCGCTTCGGTCATCAGATCTGCTTTGGAGCCGAAGTGCTTGTAGAAACCGCCATGGGTAAAGCCCGCTGCGGCCATCAGGTCGGCAACGCCAATACCGTCATAGCCGTGCTCTCGAAACATCGACGACGCTGTCTCGACGATATGCGCCCGGTTGGCCTCTGCCTGCGCTTTGGTAACCCTCATATTTTCCTGCCTCGTGGAGTGTCTTGTGGTGGATGTCCACTCAAGGACTGAATATAGCATTGATGTCGACCATCATTAAAGTTGTTGACCATTTAGATGTTGATGATCATCATAAAGCCTCTTCCCATTGCTCAACGGCAGTAACGCCGTTGGCCTGTCAATCCTCCGAGCTAGAGAGCCTTTTCATGACCACGCTTCCCTCTGTCCTTGTTACCGGCGCATCAAGCGGTATTGGTGCCATCTACGCAGACCGCTTTGCATCCCGCGGTCATGATCTGGTGCTGGTCGCCCGCGACGAAACACGCCTGAAGGCACTTGCTGCGAAGTTGCATGACCAATACAGCGTCAAGGTGGATGTGCTTCAGGCGGACCTGACGCAACACACGGACCTGACGAAAGTGGAAGCGCGTCTGCGAGATGACGCCACTATAGGCATTCTCATCAACAATGCTGGCGTGGCGCAGTCTGGCAGTTTCCTCGATCAGACCTCTGAGAGCATCGAAAAGCTGATCACGCTCAATACGACGGCGCTGACCCGCCTTGCCAGTGCAGTTGCGCCGCGATTGGTTCAAGCAGGTGAGGGCGCTATCGTCAATATCGGCTCGGTGGTTGGTTTTGCGCCCGAATTTGGCATGTCGGTATACGGTGCGAGCAAAGCGTTCGTGCTGTTCCTTTCTCAGGGGCTGCATCTGGAGCTGGGGGCCAAGGGCGTCTACATACAGGCGGTGTTGCCAGCCGCTACCCGTACCGAAATCTGGGATCGCGCAGGGATTGATATCAATACCTTGACCGATATCATGGAAGTCGCGGATCTGGTCGATGCTGCGCTGGTGGGCTACGACCAGCGCGAACTGGTGACAATTCCGCCGCTGCAGGATGGTGCTCGCTGGGATGCGCTGCAAGGCGCGCGTCAGGGCTTGCTGTCGGAGATTCGTCAGTCCGAGGTCGCTGCGCGCTACAAGGCTGCTTCCTGAATGTCATGTGTGCGCAGAGCCCGGGTTGGGTCTATCATTCGGCTCTCGCAGGGTTTCATGCGCCTGAAAGGCGAATGCGCACTGTGCACGGACTGCATGAGTCAAACGCCAGGGATTGCCAGGATATGAGCACAACGCTGTTGAAGTTTCGTCACCTCGCCACAGGGACAGCCTTACTGTTCTGGGCGCTTGCCGTGGTCTGGATGTTCGCGCCAGTCGATATGTTGACCAACTGGGGTGTGGGTTCTTCCGAGGATACCGAGCTGGTCAGTCGTCGCGCTGCAGCGCTGTACCTTGGCATTGGGGTGATGTTCTTCCTGGCACGCAATTGCAGACCCTCGCCGGCGCGTTCGGCTCTGGTGACCGGCCTGATAGTCACCTGCCTGACACTCGCTACACTAGGGCTCTACGAATGGCTTGCTGGCCATGCACGTGTGACGATCCTCGCCGCGGTATTTATCGAAGCGCTGCTGTCGCTGGTGCTTTTGTACGTGCAGCGCGCCGAGGGGCAAGGGCAGGACAGCATCCCTGCGCCCTTGGCGAGCCGTCAGCAGATAGGCGCGGACTGAAACCTTGCGGCTTGGCACAGACCTGCGTGCAGGTCTGTGCCAGTCCAGAGCAGTCGCTGATGGATAATGATGTTTTCAAACCCATGCTTCAAAACCGGGGCTTGACGGCTTTCCAGTCCGGTTTGTATTTCTGCATCTGCTTGACGTCGTCGCGCTGGCGAATACCGCAGCTGTGATACTGGTCGTTGAGCTTGCCGAGCTGGTCGTAATCCAGCTCCAGGCCCAGTCCGGGGGCGCGGGTTATCCGGACGCAACCATCGACGATCGGCAGCTTGCCGCCTTTGATGACTTCTTCATCCGGTTCCTGCCACGGGTAATGCGTGTCGCAGGCGTAGTCGAGGTTGGGTACCGAGGCTGCAACGTGGGCCATGGCCATGAGGCTGATGCCCAGATGCGAGTTGGAGTGCATCGAGACGCCGAGACCAAAGGTGTCGCACATCTTCGCCAGCGCCTGAGTGTCGCGCAGGCCGCCCCAGTAATGATGGTCAGCCAGCACAATCTGTACGCTGTTCAGCGCCACACTTCGGCGAAACTCGTCAAAGTCGGTCACCACCATATTGGTCGCCAATGGAAGGCCGGTGCGCTTGTGCAGTTCTGACATGCCATCGAGGCCTGGGGTCGGGTCTTCGTAGTACTGCAAGTCGTCGCCCAGCAGTTCGGCCATGCGGATAGAGGTTTCCAATGACCAGTTGCCATTGGGGTCGATACGCAACGGGTAGCCCGGGAAGGCTTTCTTGAGTGCCTTGATACATGCCACTTCGTGTTCCGGCGCCAGAGCCCCGGCTTTCAGCTTGATGCTTTTGAAGCCATTTGCGTCGATCATCCGGCGGGCCTGAGCGACGATCTGCTCTTCGCTCAGTGCCTCGCCCCAACTGTCGGGTGCATAAGGCGAGTCGGCATGCTGAGCGTATTTGAAGAACAGGTAGGCGCTGAACGGGATCTGCTCCCGGAACGCGCCGCCAAGCAGGTCCACCAGTGGCAGATTCATCGAGCGCGCCTGCAGGTCCAGAAACGCCACTTCGAACGCCGAGTAGGCATTGCTGACAGCCTTGCTGGCATGCGAGCCGGGCGCCAGCTCTGCACCCGCCAGGCTTGCCGGCTTGTGGGCCCCAACCGTAGCCTGAACAATGCTGCGCAACTGGGCCAAGTTGAACGGGTCCATGCCGATCAATTGCTGCTGCACCTGTTGCTGAATGGCCAGGGCCGGTGCGTCGCCGTAGCTTTCGCCCAGACCGATGTAGCCGTTGTCGCTTTCTACCTCAATGATCGAGCGCAGCGCGAAGGGTTCATGAATGCCACTGGCATTGAGCAGCGGCGGATCGCGAAAGGCGATAGGGGTGACGGTCACGCGTATGATTTTCAAAAGCTGTCTCCCGATCAGTCAGGGTTTGAGGCTGGAAGGTGTGCCGAGCGGTGCGACGGTGTCCCGTGGTGCAGGCTCAGCTTGAAGCGGGTGGTGCGCATTGCCTTTCGGGGTGGTGCGCGCAAAGAAGATAACGATGGCGGCCAGCAGTGAGGTGGCTGCGAGCCCATACAGGCCGCCTTGAATGGAGCCGGTGGTTTGCTCGAGAAAACCGAAGGTGGTCGGTGCGACAAAGCCGCCCAGGTTACCCACGGAGTTGATCAAGGCAATCACCGCTGCGGCGATGCGCGCATCCAGATAGCCCTGCGGGATCGGCCAGAACAATGCTGAAGCAGCCTTGAAACCAATGGCAGCGAAACAGATGGCAACGAACGCGAAGATTGGTCCGCCAGTGGTGGACATGAACATCCCGGCAGCGGCGATGACCAGTGTTACAGCGACCCAGGCCTGCTGGTGTTTGAAGCGGGCGGCCAGAGCCGCAAAGCCATACATCGCGACGATGGAAATGATCCATGGCACTGAGTTGAACAGGCCGACCTCGAAGTCCGTGAGGTTGCCCATCTTGCGGATCATGCTGGGCAACCAGAACGTCGCACCGTAAATGGTCAGCGCCACCGAAAAGTAGATGAAGCAGAACAACAGGATCTGCCGATCGGCCAACAGCTTGAACACCGACGGCTTGACCGTGTGGGTGGCATCGCGCAGGCGCTGTTCTTCAGCAATGGTGCTGACCAGAACGGTCTTCTCTTCGTCGCTGAGCCAGGTCGCTTCGTGTGGGTGCGATTGCAGCCAGAACCAGACTAAGCCGCACAGTGCAATCGAGGCGAAGCCTTCGATCAAAAACATCCACTGCCAACCGTGCAGGTTCATGCCTTCAATGCCCAGCAGTGCGCCTGACAGGGGTCCTGAGATGACCGAGGCGATGGCTGAGCCACTGAGGAAAAGCGCCATCGCCTTGCCGCGATCGCTGGCTGGCAGCCACTGCGTAAAGTAATAAATGATGCCAGGGAAGAAACCAGCCTCGGCAGCACCTAGCACAAAGCGCAGCACATAGAAGCTGGTTTCGCCCTGAACGAACGCCATGGCCATTGCCGCTGCGCCCCAGGTGAACATGATGCGGGTCAGCCAGGCACGAGCACCGTAGCGTTGCAGCAACATATTGGACGGCACTTCGAACAGCGCGTAGCCCACGAAAAACAGCCCGGCGCCCAGGCCATAGGCTGCTGCTCCGATGCCCAGATCCGTTTCCAGATGGCTGCGCACGAAGCCGATGTTGACCCGGTCGATGTAATTGACGATGAACATCACCACGAACAGCGGCAGCACGTGGCGTTTCACCTTGGAGGCCGCACGGGCAAGTACCGTGGGGTCGGCGACATAAGGGACGGTATTCAAAAGGCAACTCCCGTTCGTTGTTTTTTTGGGGATGTGCCGATCATGGACGCTGGGATTATTCCCGTCTAATCTAGTTAGTGACTTGATTGATACCTGGAATATATCAATGTTCGAGCTGGCGCAATTACGCTGCTTTACTACGGTAGCCACAGAATTGAATTTTCGTCGGGCTGCGGAACGCCTGAACATGACTCAGCCGCCGCTGAGCCGGCAGATCCAGTTGCTTGAGCACAACCTGGGTGTCGAGCTGTTTACCCGCAGCACCCGCAGTGTGGCGTTGACTGCAGCAGGGCGGGCGTTTTTCATCGAGGCCCAGACGTTGCTTGAACGCGCACAGCAGGCGGCAATTTCGGCCCGGCGTTTTGCCGAAGGGGACATCGGCTCGGTCACCATCAGCTTTGTCGGTAGTGCAGTGTATGAGTTCTTGCCCCGAGTGATCGCCGAAGCGCGACTCAATCAGCCGCACGTGAAGATCTCCCTGACCGAAATGAACACCTATCAGCAGCACGAGGCGCTGAGGGCGCGGCGTATTGATCTGGGTATCGTCAGAGCACCCTTGTTCCAGCCCGGCTACGAAACCGAATGCCTGGTACGCGAACCCTTCGTGCTGGCAATTCCGGGTAGCCACCCGCTGGCCCGCGCAGAATCAGTGACAGTCAAGGACCTGGATGGCGCGCCTTTTCTGATGTATTCACATTCGGCTTATCCGCCATTCAACGAGCTGTTGACCGGTATGTTCCGGTCCGCACGTGTGGCGCCGGAATATGTGCAGTGGCTGGGCTCTTCGTTGACCATTCTGGCGCTGGTCAATGCGGGGATGGGGCTGGCGCTGGTGCCGCGTTGTGCGACCAATGTGGTGTTCAAGGACGTGACATTTCGCGATATCGATCTGGGCGAGGGCGTACAGAGTGAGCTGCATCTGGTGTGGCGCACGGATAACGATAACCCGGCGTGCATTATGTTGCTTGAAGCGATCCGCGCGGCAGTCAGGGCCGATACGGAAAACTGAACCGAAAGAACTTGCAGGGCTCTACCGTCTACTATCATTGGTTAAATCGATAGTCACCATCATGAAAGGCAAGTTCTGTTTTTTCGGCAAAGGAGGAGGATGGCGTCATACCCACCTGCTCCCAAGGGAGATGACGCGATGAGAACATTCAACCTGCTGGCTCTTGTCGCCGTACTGAGTGCCGGCGTCGCAGTTACGCCACCGGCCTCCGCCACCGAATCCCTTGCCGCTGCGCAGTCCTGTCACTTTGCGCCGGTAGCCGATAGCAACGCCGCGCTTCAGCACACCCAGTCGGTCGGGGTGCTGTACAGCGAAAACACGCTGAGTAACCTTGAGTACCTCACCAACTACCATTCGGTTGCGCTTCGCAGCGGTAAAAATGGCGCGCTCGACTCACGGATTCGCGACGCTTTCATCAGCAGTTCCGACCCGAAACTGGCGACCGATTGGCTCCTTGGCTCGCTGCAGAAAGAGTTCGCTTCCGTGACGGTATACGACAATCTGGACGCACTGATGCAGGCGCGTCCTGACGTAGTGGTCATGCTCGACACGTATAACCAGCTAGTGAGCAAGCGCAACAGTCAAGTCGAGGCGCGTTTCATGGCGCGGTTCTATGACAACAATCTGCAATACATCGGCAAGGCCGAGGGGGCGGTGGTCAAGGAAATGACCTCTGTCTGGGTCAAGGGCAAGGCGGCTCCGGAAATCGCTGCGCAGATTGACCAGCAGCGGGATCTGCAGGTCAATGCGTTGAAGCAGTTCGACGCCTCGCTGAAAACCCTGGTGATGCAGGCCGACAGGGCTCAGGTCGCTGCCAACTGATATTTTGCATCAGCATTTTCAACGTGCTCGATCAAGGCTCTGCACCGTAAGGTCCAGAGCCTTTTGCATGTCCAGGCGTGCCGAACGCCCAACGTCCTTGTCATGCAGCATGTAATCGCGTTCTGAAGGCAGTATGGGCGCAGTCAGGTCATCGGCGCCCACCGCTTCAAAGTCATAATTGCTGCCGATGGTCATGGCGCTTCTGCGCAACAGCATGCGTATCTGTTCAGGGGTCAGTTTCGGGTTTATCGACCACATGGCCGCAACAATGCCGGTGACCATAGGTGTTGCGTACGACGTACCGCAATGCACGGTGCCTTGTTCACCAGCTTTCGCCGTGGATGCACGGGTACAGGCAGAGGCCATGATGTCGACACGCCGATCAATGTTCGACGAGGCACGCTTCTCTACATAAGCCGGGTCATCGACGGCTACGCCATCGCGTTCGGTCCGTTGATGGCCACCGACCACCAGCAACTGATCGGTGATGAAAGAGGAGGGCAGACGGTATTCGTCAGTGCCGGAGAACGAAGATCCATTTCCCGCCGAGTTCACTACTAGGACATCCGGATGTTTTTCCCGCAACCACAGGAAAAACTCTTCAAGCAATTCCTCATAGCCGGACATCGCAAGGCCGGAGCGCACCAGCGAGTCCACGTCATCGCCCTGAATATTCTTGGCACCAACGCGGTGTATGCCCCAACTCCAGTTCAACACTCGCACGCCGTCTTCGACAAGATTGACCGAGGCCGCGACGTTGGCGGTGATCCCTGCGTCGGAATTACGCTCGACGATCACGTCAAAGCCCTGACTTGCACCGTCGAGTGACTTTAGAAACCCGGTATTACCGCCTTCAGCTGTGTCGGCAGCGAGTATACCGGTGACCGTCGTGCCATGACCTTCAGGTCTTCGGGCGTCCGTTGCATAAACGCAGGTGCGCGGCGTCGCGCTTTTGCAATCGCCGAGATATGCCGCGAAATCCGGGCTGTCGAAATCCACGTTGCGTTCAATGATGCCGACTCTGATTGGCACCGGCGTGATCGGGTGCTGTTTGCCGGGAATACGTCGCTGGTAGTAATTGACCGCGTCCATGAACCGGTTTGCGGTCCATTGCTCAGCGCTGGGCCTGGCCTGCTTTTCATCAGATGGTGGCGCGTCCTGTTCACCTTCAGCCGCCTCAGCCTGCGACTCTTCGATCACCACTGCGTCGACGCTGACTTCGCTGCCCATGCGCAGCACCATTGCGTCACGTTCCACAAGGTTTTTGACCGGTAGGCGAAGTTGCCAGGTGTTGAGCGGGGCAATGGAACCCACCACGGTTGCGCCGAATTTCTGTGCGATGCGCTGGGCCTCTTCATTGCCGTCAAAACGCTCTTCGATGATCAGGCTGATCAGGTCGACATAGGTGGTCAGCCCGTCCATGTTTCTGGCGACCTGTTCCTTGGTCGCCGCGATGACATGACTGCCTGCCATGCTGAGCCAGACCGGATTACTACTGTTGTCAGCCTGTTGCACCTGAAGCGGGCCGCTTTGCCAGTCTTTGGTCGTGAGAGTCAGCCGCAAGCGGCTACCTTCGCGCTGGATCACCGATTCTGGCAACGGTTTCCCGTTAAGCCGGACGTCGATTTTTCCGCTCTCGAGCCCTTGAGCGTTCAGGCAAAACGTTTGCTGTTGGCGATCCAGCAAGTCATCGCAGCGCTGCAATCGCTCGATGCGCAAGGGGGCCTGGGCGAATGCGAACGACGAGCACGCGAGGGTGGCGACAGCAAACAGGTGACGGCTGAACATTAGAGAATCCCGGGTACGGCATGAAGTACGAGTCTGACTGTCCTGCCGGTCACATGGTTCAGGATGCGGGAATATCAAAGGCCTTGCCCGGCTGGCGACAACCGGGCATGACGGTGTGAAGGATCAGCTCAGTGGTTGATTGATGATATTGGCGTACTGCGCGCTGAAGGCAGTCTGCGAAGCGCCGGTCACGAACGCCACTGGGCGAGAGCCGGACGATTGCAGAAGAATTTTGCCGCAATGGTTGTCTTCGTCATTGCTCTGGGTATCGACTGACAGGTAGCGGGATTCGGTGTTGCTGGCAGGGATACCCCCCGCCATCAGCAGAGTCGCCAGCGGATCGAAGACAGGCACGGGGCTACTGCTCTCCGAGTGGGTGCCGGACTTTATCTGAAGCACGCCCTGAACCAGGGTTGCTACTGCGTCGGTGGCCGTGATCTGTTTCCAGTACAGCGGGTCGAGTGTGATCTGGTTGCACACGTCCAGCGGAACCAGTGTCAGCGGCAGGTTTGAGCCGAATACCGTATCGGCAGCTGATGCGTCAACAAATACGTTCCATTCTGCGTAGGTGTTAGTGCTGTAAGCAGGGCCCTGATTCCACTCGGGTTTCGCATTATTCAAACCGGCAACATTGCCATCCACATACACGGCGCCCGCCATGGCGTAAATGTTGTCGATCATTGAAAGATCGCCTGGCTGGCTGCTTAAAGACAGCATATTGGCAATATTGGTAAAACCGCCGAGTGAAAGAATGGTAATCGGTTGCGCACTGCTCTTTACGGTTTCATACATGAACTCCCAGGCAGGCAGGGGCGACAACTCTGGTAAATGCGCAGGGTTCAGCGAACCCAGCAGGCCCATGATGTCATTCATGTCGTTTTTGAAATCCTGCGGGAAGCGGTAATCGCCTGCCAGCGGTGTGCTGGTGCCGCGTGCAACCACAGTGCCCAGTCGATTGCCAATGCCCAACAAATGCTGCGCGATGATCACGCCCCAGCCCAGATCCGTTTCGCCACACCCCGTGACGGTGATGCCGACAATGTCGATGTCCGGTCTTTTCATCAGGTAGGCGATGGACAAGACATCGTCCCAGCCCATGTCCGTGTCAATAATGACTTTCCTGCTCATGCGGTGTCTCCGTGACGGTGGGAAATAACAGCGGGGCCGGTCGGCGCCGCTGATATATACCTGAGACGGCACATAGGGTCGAGGGACCGTGGAACGATGTGTCTGCGCTGTTATCAATTAAACCGATGCCCGGTCGATGTTTAACTATAAAGATATAGCCGTACGTGCCGAGAGCATGACAAGGGAGCCGCACGTAATAGGCTCGCGAGTAATACAGCAAGCCATGTGCGCTTTGACTGTGGTAACAGAGAAGCCTGCGATGCTGATAAAACTGTTGAGTGCGTTACGCACCCTGATGTCTGTACCCGCTGACAACCCCCGGCTTTTGAAAGCCCAATATATTGCGCTGTCCCGTCAACTGCCCTTGATGTATTTCGTGTTGCTCGTCAACACGTGGGCCTTGGCGTTCACCCACATGGCGACCGCGCCCCTGTGGCTGACCGTTGCAGTGCCTGCGTCGCTGACCCTGGTATGTGGTTGGCGTGCCCGGATGTGGCTGCGTGCAGTCAACAGATTGCCTGGCGAAGCAGCGATTCTCGCAACCTTGCGGGGCACCAATGGGTTGGCGGTTTTCATTGCTGCAGGTTTTGCGGCCTGGTCCTTGGCCCTTTATCCGTATGGCGACGCCTATGCTCAGGGGCATGTGGCGTTCTTTATGGGCATCACAGTGATTGTCTGCATCTTTTGCATGATGCATTTGCGGCCTGCCGCACTGACCACAACGGTGGTGGTGAACGCGGCTTTCGTGATTTTCTTTGGCTCTTCGCACAACATGACATTCATCGCCACGGCGGTGAACATTGTGTTGGTGTCGATCGGCATGCTGATCATTCTGCAATATCACTACCGCGACTTCACGCGACTGGTGAACGCACAGACCCAGACCGAGTTGCTGAGTAACGAGAACCTGCTGCTGGCCAATCAGGACAGCCTGACCGGGCTGCCTAACCGTCGTCAGTTCTTTCAGACGCTGGACGCCGCAATGAGCGAAGCGCTGGAGCAGCAGACAGGGCTTGCCGTAGGCGTGCTTGATCTCGATGGTTTCAAACCGGTCAACGACCTGTACGGTCATCGTACCGGCGATCGACTCCTGGAAATGGTTGCCAACCGCTTGAAAGCGTCGTCGAGCGAGACGGTCCACGTATCACGGCTGGGCGGTGACGAATTTGCGTTGGTGATCAAAGGCAACGTCAGCAACGATGCGTTACTGGCCTTCGGTAAACATCTGTGCGATCAGATGCACGACAGTTTCGAGCTTTCAGACATGCCAATCCAGATTGGCGCCACACTGGGTATCGCCACTTATCCGGCGACTGCGGACAACGCTACGCAGTTGTTTGAATACGCCGACTACGCGCTCTATCAGGGCAAGAACCACAGCCCTGGCACAACGTGCCTGTTTTCGGCGATCCACCGGGAGCAACTGCATGTTGACGGGGTGACGGAACAGGCCTTGCGCAGAGCCAATCTGGACACTGAGTTCTACATGCTGTTTCAACCCATCATGGAAAGCTGCAGTCGCGAAACCGTAGCCTTTGAAGCCTTGGCGCGCTGGAACAGTCCGGAACTGGGTGCGGTTTCACCGGCCCGCTTCATACCGATTGCCGAACGCATCGGCATGATCAACCGCTTGACCGCACCTTTACTGACTCAAGCGTTGCGCCAGGCGGTGTCCTGGCCATCGCACATCAGACTGGCGTTCAACCTGTCGGCGCATGACTTTGCGACGTGCGAAAGCGTCAGCCTGATTGTGCATATCATCGAAACCAGTGGCTTCGACGCGTCGCGGCTGGACCTGGAAATCACCGAAACCGCCGTCATGCAGGACCTTGCACAAGTTCAGCAGGCAATTACCCAGTTTCGCCAACTGGGCTGCGGCATCTCGCTGGACGACTTCGGCACCGGCTACTCCAGCCTCAGCCAATTGCACGCTCTGGCGCTGACCAAGCTCAAGATCGACCGCAGTTTTGTGACTGGCGTGCATCAGAACCCTGCCAGCTACAAGATCGTCAAATCGCTGGTTGCCTTGAGTCAGGACATGTCGCTTGGGTGTGTTGTGGAAGGGGTCGAGACGCTGGATGAGCTCAACGCGCTTGAAAGTCTGGGCTGTACGTTGGTGCAGGGCTATTTCTACAGCCCGCCGATCAGCTTTGAGCAAACGCTTGTCTGGCTGGCCAGGCCCGACAGCGAGCGCAGTTTCGGCTGAGCCTGACCGGGGCTGAATGGGTTAAGATACGTGCCCTGAACTCCACGGAATCGTGCCCATGAGCAAACCCGGCCACACCATTCTTGTCGCACTGCGAAAGATGATCGCCTCAGGCGAACTGGCGGCTGGTGAACGTTTGATGGAGGTGCCGACTGCCGAGCTGTTCGGCGTCTCACGCATGCCGGTGCGCATGGCCTTCCGTACTCTGGAGCAGGAAGGCTTGCTGGTTCCGTTTGGTGGTCGTGGTTTCAAGGTCAGGTCGATCAGTGCAACCGAGATTGCCGGTGCCGTCGAGGTTCGCGGTGTGCTTGAAGGGTTGGCAGCCAGGCAGATGGCCGAGCGCGGCGTGACCGAGCAGGCGCGGGCCGATCTCGAACATTGCCTGGTACGCGGCGACGCGTTGTTCGGCAAGGGATTTGTGACTGAAGATGACCTTGACGCCTATCATGACCTGAACATGCGCCTGCACCAGATCATCGTCGAAGGCAGCGGCAACCCGGCCATCGCCGATGCGCTGGCTCGCAATGATCATCTGCCGTTTGCTTCAGTCACCGCATTGGCTGTGGATCGCAACGATCTGATCCGCGAATTCCGGCGTTTCAATTTTGCGCATATGCAGCATCACGCCGTGGTGGATGCACTGGTACATGGCCAAGGCGCACGGGCCGAGGCGATCATGCGTGAGCACGCCAACGCGACCCTGCGTTACGCCGAGATATTCGGCGCGGGTGTTCATCAGCGCATGCGGGTGATTCAGCGCACCGACTGATCAGATGTCCAGCACCAGCAAAGGTGTTTTCGAGCGCGAGCAACAGGGCGTGAATTGATCGTTGAGTGCCTGTTCGTCCTCGGTCAGGAAAAGATCGCGGTGATCCGGGACGCCTTTCAGCACTCGTGTCAGGCAGGTGCCACACACCCCTTGTTCGCACGACAGGGGTATGTCGATGCCGTAGCTCTCAAGTACCTGCGCAACGGTCTTGTCGGCCGGAATCGCGAAGACCCGGCCGGTGCTGCCGATTTCCACCGAAAAACTGCCGTCGTTGCGGGTGTCCACGGGAGCCGCCGAGAAATACTCCCGATGCAGACTGTCTTCCTGCCATCCAGATTCACGTGCGCTCTCGAGTATGTGCTGCATGAAGCCTGACGGCCCGCAGACATACAGATGAGTGTCCGGCTGCGGCCCCGCCAGAATACCGAGTGCATCCAGACGTGTTTCCGGTTGTTCGTCAAAGTGCAGCCTGACGCGGTCGGCGAAGGATGCCTGCTTCAGTCGCTCGATAAAGGCTGCGCGCTCGGCCGAACGCGCACAGTAATGCAGTTCGAAGTCGGCGCTGTTCTGCTCCAGTTGCTCGGCCATGCAGAGAATGGGTGTGATACCGATGCCACCAGCAAACAACAATGTGCGGCGAGCATGATCTGCCAGCGCAAACAGGTTGCGCGGTTCGCTGATACGCAACTGCGCGCCTTGTTGAATCTGTTGATGCAGGCTGCGTGACCCTCCACGGGAGGCCGGGTCGTTCAGGACGCCGATCAAGTAGCGATGGCGCTCATTTGGCGGATTGCACAAGGAATACTGGCGGATGATTCCGTCAGGCAGGTGCACGTCGATATGTGCGCCGGCGGTGAAGGGCGGTAGCGGTTCGCCGTCGGTCCTCACCAGTTCATAGCTGCAGATATCCAGCGCTTCGTTGGTTCGCGATAACACCGTCACATCAATCATGTCGCATCCTCGGGTGACCGCGGCAAGGGTCACTTCTGATTGTTTTCAAACAGGGCCGGTAGCGTTGAGCCTATTTGACGGCTGCCACGGGGATCTGGTTATCGGTGCTGGTCTGCTCGCTGGCGATCAGCCGTTCGAGGATCTTGCGCGACTGCACGCCGCCCGCGTCGATATTGAGCTTGAGCAGGTTGCGATGTGGATGCTGGAGCAGGTTCTGTTGCTGACGTTCGAGCATTTCCAGGTCCTCGGTGAAGATCTTGCCCTGGCCTTCGCGGATGCTGGCGGTCAGAGCTTCGTCGCCCGGGTTGAAATTGCGTGCCATGCCCCAGAAGTACCAGATCGAGGTGTCGGTTTCCGGAGTAATGAAATCGACCACAATGCTCGATGCCTTTAATTGCTGTGGGGCGTGATAGCCGCCTTTGCCAGCGTGCGCCACGCCCACTTCAATCAGGACATGGCTGGGCGGGGTAAAACGGCAGATCTGCCAACGGTCCACCGGCACATCATCGGCCAGATTGTTGCCGCGTAGCGCCATCTGCCAGAACGGCGGCGGCATGATGTTCTCCATGTGACGCGCAGTGATGACTTCTTCGCCTTCTACCGTGGTGACAGGAGGCGCCTCGTCGATTTCCTTTTGCCCGATGCTGGAAGCATGGACGTAGGTTTCGTGGGTGAGGTCCATCAGATTGTCGATCATCAGGCGGTAATCGCACTGGATGTGAAACAGACCGCCGCCGTAGGCCCAGTCATCGCTGACGGCCCATTCAAGGTGGTGGATCAGTGCTGGGTCGGCCTTTTCCTGGTCGCCTGGCCACACCCAGACAAACCCGTAGCGCTCGACGGCAGCGAAGGTCTTGTTGCAAGGAAAACCGCGCACCCGCTGACCCGGCATCGAAACGGTCTTGCCGTCGCCGCCCATCACCAGGCCGTGGTAGCCACACACCAGTTGGCCATTTTCGACATAGCCGAGCGACAGCGGGGCGCCGCGGTGCGGGCAGAAGTCTTCTACAGCGACTACTTGTTGGTCCTGATCACGATAAAAAACCATTTTCTCGTTGCAGATCTGACGCCCTAGCGGTTTGTCGGCAACTTCATCTGCCGTGCAGGCGACGTACCAGGTATTTTTCGGATGCATGAGGGCTCTCCACGGTTTGTTTTTATCTTATGGATCCATCAGGTGGGGTGTTGTCCTTGCGTGGCGATATTAATGCCACAACGCTGGGTTAATTCCAATGATTAATTTGATTAACTATTATTTAATGGATCCACAGAGCGTATTTTTCGACGACGCCGCTGAGTGTTTGGCCAGAAGCTACAGGTGTAATGGATCCGCTCGGATCCCGGCAGGGTCTGAGGGCAGGAACAGGCTTCGGGTTCAGTCCGGAGTTTGCAGGGCCGCACGAAGCAGGGGAGTCAACTCATCCAGCAGGGTTTGTACCGAGCGTAGCGCCCGACAGTCCGGACGTGTCAGCAACCACAGGTCGGTGGTGCAACCTTGCAGGGCGTCGCTCAACGTCTCGACGCCCGGTAGCCCGCGAGCCGTGAAGTCGGTCATGGCCGCCACACCGAGCCCGGCGGCGACCAGTTGTGAAACTGCCGACATGCTGCTGCAGCGATAACGCGGTGTCAGGGCAGGGAAGGTCTGTTTGCGCCAGATCACCGATGCATGTTCGGGCATCGAATCGTCCGGGCTGATCCATGGCAAGGCCGCCGGCGTCTGCTCCCACGCCAGGCGATACTGGGGTCGACCACACACTACGTAGTCAGCCGTTCCCAGACGCCGTCCAATCAGGTGCTCGGGCGGCGCGTTGGTCAGGCGCAGGGCAATGTCGGCGTCCCGGCGGCTCAGGTTGGCGAACGAGTTTGAGGTCGCCAGCTCCAGCGTCAACGCTGGATAGCGCGGCATGAACTGCGCGAGCGCTGGCAATAAAAGGCTGTGCAATACCGATTCAGTACAGGTCAGTCGTACCGTGCCGCTGACCACCTGATTGCCCTGTTGCAGAGCGATGCGCGCAGCTGTGAGCGCCAGCTCTGCCTGTTCGGCCTGTTCTGCCATGGCGGTAGCGATTTCTGTGGGCAGGTAGCCACGGCGATTTTTTTCAAACAGGGCAACACCAAGCGACGCTTCGAGGCGGCGGATAGAGCGAAATACAGTAGAAATGTCGACGTGCAGCAACTCGGAAGCGCGGGCCAGCGTACCTGCGCGGATCATAGCAAGGACCAGAGAAAGGTCAGCGTGGGTGACTTCGTATTGCATCGCTGCATGACTCCTTTGCCTGAGTGCCCATATTCATTGCGCGGCTGACTATCCTAGACTGCTCCTGACCGGGTTGGATAGCGCCGATGCGTTGCTCGCCGCCCACTGATCCTCCTCAGCCACGAGGGCAAGCAAGCCATGACTGCACTTCCTTTGATTGGCGTGACTGCCTGCCGGCAGCAACTGGGCAAATATTCTTCCCATACTGCAGGGGATAAATATGTCGAAGCGGCAGCGTTCGCCGGCATCCCCTTCGTTCTGCCTGCACTGAATGTGCCGATTGATCCTGCACAGCTGCTGGCACCGCTGGACGGGTTACTGTGCACGGGTTCACCGTCCAACATCGAGCCGCATCACTACAATGGCCCATCCAGCATTGAGGGCACGGTCCACGACGTGTTTCGCGACCGCAATACCTTGCCGCTGCTGAGAGCTGCCATCGCCCAGGGTGTGCCGGTATTGTGCATCTGTCGGGGCTTTCAGGAGCTGAACGTCGCATTGGGTGGCAGCCTGCATCAACGGGTTCAGGATCTGCCGGGTTATCTCGACCATCGCGAACCACAAAGCGATTCACTGGCAGAACAGTACGCGCCCCGGCATGCCGTGGCGGTACAGCCAGGCGGCTTGCTGGACACCTTGGGGCTGGCACCCGGTTTCGACGTGAACAGCCTGCACAGCCAGGGGATCGACCGGTTGGCGTCCGATCTTCGCACGGAAGCACTCGCACCCGATGGCCTGGTCGAGGCTGTATCGTTGCCCGGTTCAGCCGGGTTCGTTTTCGGTGTGCAGTGGCACCCTGAATGGGATTTCAAGAACAACCCGGTTTCGCTGCGTATATTCGAAGCATTTCGTCAGGCCTGCCTGAGCCATGCCCAGCTTCGCGCACACCGATAACGGGCTATCTGTGAATCAGGTCTGAACGAAGCGTTGTCTGGTGAAGATCAGCAGCTGAGCTGAGTGGCCAAACGTGATTTAATATCCGGCTTTGCGGTCTATGGCAGGTGGGTCAGTACCACCTTGCCGGGGCCTTGCCTCTTCACCGGATATTTTTCGCATAAGGCCGCTAATGGATACGGGAGCACGACTCAAGCTGGTGCGTGAAAGCTACAAGCTGTCTCAACGCGAACTTGCCCGACGCAGTGGTGTGACCAATGCCACAATTTCTCTGATTGAACAGAATCGTGTCAGCCCCTCGATCAGCTCCCTGAAAAAACTGCTGGAAGGCATCCCGATGACGCTGGCGGACTTTTTTACGTTCGATCAGCCGCCCGGGCCGGATCAATATGTGTTCCGCGCAGGTGACCAACCGGATCTGGGGCGCAATGGTGTGCGTTTGCTGCTGGTCGGGGCAACATTGCCCAGCCGTCAGATGCGCTTTCTGCGTGAACAGTACGCACCGGGCTCTGATTCTGGCGAAGAACCCATCGTGCACAGCGAAGGGGAGGAGTGCGGGCTGGTGACCCGTGGCACCGTCGAGCTGACCATTGATGGACAGGTCAATATTCTGGGGCCTGGCGATGGCTATTATTTCCCTACCACCTTGCCTCACCGGTTTCGCAACATCGGCCAGGATGAGGCCGAGATCATCAGCGCCAACACGCCTGCAAACTTTTGACCGCTCGCACGCGTGATCCTTTAGCGCAAACTCCAGGAAACCCCCGCATAGATGCCTCTGCCATCGCCAGGCGTGGAGCGTGCAATGTCCCGCCCGTTGTCGTCGTAACCCGGCGTAACTGTATTGGCGTAGCGCCGATTGGTCAGGTTGCGCAGGTCCAGCCAGGTTTGCCAGTCCTCCTTGGGCGATGCATAGCCCAATGTCGCCCCCAGCAGCGTGTACTGATCGGCGTAGAACGAGTTGGCGTAGTCGACAGCGATCTTCGACGCATGCTCTGTATTAAGCCCGACGTAAACACCGCTCAGGTGGCTGTAGCGCAGCTCGGCCTGATAGTAGTGCCGAGGGATGCCAGGCAAGGCGTTGTCGCCAAAGCGATCGTCGTCCCGATAGTGGAAGTCGTTGTAGGTGTACGCCTGACGCAACGCCAGACGGCCATCGGTACCTTGCCACAGTGGGCTGTCGAGGCTCGCCTCGATACCTTTATGGATCGTCGGGCTGGCGTTGGATTCGGCAACCACTTGCGAAGCCGTTGCGCTCGCCGCCTGGGTCTCGACGCTAAGCAGTTCATGCCTGACCTGTGAGTAATACCACCCCAACTCCCAGTTACCGAACCAAGCCTCACCCCGACTACCGAGTTCCAGAGTAGTCGCGGTCTGGTTTTCAAGTTTCACGCCAACACTTTGCAGTCCCGTCGCCGCGCCGCTCCCGGCAGGGAAGAACCTGTTCGACCCCCAGATCATCGACCATGCATGTGGCGGTTCAACCGAGCGGCTGAGGTTGCTGTACACCTGCATGGTCGGGTTGAAGTCATAGCGCAGGCCCAGCCGGGAGGCGTAGTCCCAATCGTGAGTACTGACCGCCTGCTGCGTAGCGGGGTAGGTAACCTCGGTTTCGCGGCGGGTATAGATTGCCGCCAGGCCGGTAGTCAGCCACAGATCCGGGATCAGTTCCAGGTCGTTGCTCAGGTGCAGCACGCTGTCCGAGCCGAGATAACTGTAATCACGGGTACGAGTACCTGGCGCGTAGCCGGCGGTATTGCCTGCGGGCACCCGGACATATTCTGAAGCGCCGTTGTCAGGCATGCCCTTGGTAGTCCGCAGGCCCAGCGTGGTGTTGCTTTGCAGGCCGAACAGCGTGTCTTGACGGATGTAATTGAGCGTACCGCTGATATCGGTGTAGGCGACCTTGAGGCGGTTGGTTCCTTCACGCAGGTCCATGGGGTAGTCGTGGTAAACCAGGCCAGCCTCTACCCGGGAATTATCGTCCAGGTAGAAGGTGGTCTTGTTGCCCAGCCAAGTGCTCCCCGGCTGTAGTCGTTTGGAATCGCGCGCTACGTTCAGAGCATTGGCAGCACGCGAATCATGACGGATCTGATCCCGCGTCAATCTGCCGGGGGATTCGTTATCGGTTTCCCGGTAACGAAAAAAGAATCGGGTTTCGAGATTGGGATTGAAGCGATAACCGACATTGGCTGCAACACCTTTGCTGCCCCCGGCGCTCTGATCCTGAAAACCGTCGTAGTTGGAGTCGGTCAGGCTGACGTAATAATCCAGATCCTCCAGTACCTGGCCAGAGCTGATCTGACGCTTGGTGTAGCCATGACTGCCCGCTTCATAACGCACTTGTAGTTTGGGCGCGTCGCGACCGGTACGTGTGACGTAGTTGACTGAACCACCGAGGGCCAGTGAACCCAGCTCAAAGCCATTGGCGCCGCGGCGCACTTGCACATGGCTCAGCCATAGCGGCTCCTTCAGCTCGTAAGGTGTGCCGCCGGGGCCGGTCAGGGGCAAGCCATCGAGCATTTCGAACAGCCCCGAGGCATGTGCACCCGGTGCCCGGTTCAGGCCAGAGCCCCGGATGGAGATCTTTGCACCTTCATTGTTGGCCGCTTTGGCGTAGACGCCAGGCTGATAGCGAAACACATCCTCGTTATTGGCCACCCGACCTTGCTCGACGCGATCAAGGTCCACGACATTGGTGCCGCCAGACACCTTGCGCAGTGCGTCCACCGCCATTGCAGCCGGACGTTCTGCAGCGCTGCTGCCATCGACTTCAATGTTGGCCAGGTTGACCGTTTGCGAGCTGACCCTGGACGCATCGTCCGCGTGGTTCATGCCTGAATAAACCAAAGCAGCGCTGAAGCCCAGCCATTGCAGGGGCAGCGTCAGCGGCGACAACGGAAAGGGGGGAGTGTGTTGCACGTACGTACACCTTTTGATCTGGGCCATCAACCGCATGGGACAGCCTGTGGGGAACAGGTAGTTCGATGCTGGATGTTTTCACCGGGTCACCCGCATCACACCGTTTGTCGGTGATTGAAGCAATTCCCGACAACTATCCGCGCAAGCCTGCTTCAAAAAATCATGAGCTGAACAACCCGACCAGCCTCACCAAGGAGAAGCCCATGACCGATGAAACCTGTGCCTGCGAGCGGTGCGATTGCTCAACCCGACGTGACAGTGCCGTTGAGCGTGATGGCCAGCGCTTCTGCTGCCCGGCGTGTGCCGACCATCACCCGAATGGTGAGCCGTGCGAATCCTCCGGCTGCCACTGCGAAAAAATCGGGGAAGAAAAGCTCGACGATGCGCTCGAAGAAACCTTTCCCGCCAGCGACCCGATTTCGCCATGAGTTATCAGGACAATCCCGGCGCTCATATCCAACGCAACGTGCCACCTGCGATTCAGGCCGCAGCTCTGGCTTTGCTGGCCGGCGTACTTTCAGCCTGCGGCGGTGACGACACTCGCCCGCCGGTTGAATCGCCCGGATCGGACAAACAAGTCTCCACCAAAGTGCTGGAAACGGGCGCTGATGCGTTGCAATCCAGGGCGCCGCTGAATGAGCTGAATACTTACCTCGACGGCTTTCACTTTTACAGCGGCACTCAGGCTTCGCAGATGGAAGCACATCACTACTGCTCGATCCTCAATGAGGAGGTCATCCAGTGTGTGATCTACGACGGCAACGTCAAGGATGCGCACCTGATGGGCGTGGAGTACATCATCAGCGCGAAGCTGTTCGAAGGACTCCCCGCGCAAGAAAAGGCGTACTGGCACAGCCATTCCCACGAAGTGACGTCCGGACAATTGATCGCGCCGGGTATCCCGCAGGCCGCCGAACACGCGTTGATGAGCAAGTTGGTGAATACCTACGGCAAAACCTGGCACACCTGGCATACCGACAAGGACAGACGTCTGCCGCTGGGTGTGCCTCAATTGATGATGGGCTTTACCGCTGATGGTCAGGCCGATCCGCAAATGGTCAAGGATCGCGATGCAAGCATGGGCGTGGACAGTGAGCAAAAACGTGAGTCACGCAAAGACATCACACCACAGCCAGTTCTGCCGGGCGCGAATGCCTGGATGCAAGGAAAGGTTATTCAAATTCCCGACCCGACGGGCGCAGCCTTGCATCATCATCCTGCAACACCTGCGCAAAGCGAGGAGGGCGGTACCAACAGCCGTTCTTCGGCGCCTTGAAAGGGTCACGGCTTCAAATATTGCGTCTTTGTACTGTGACGCCTCACTCATCCAGTCAAAGGAGGCTGCAACATGAGCAAGCTGGACGGCAGCTTTAATCATCAGGAGTGTTCACTGCTGGCGCCGCACGTCATTTTTTTCGAAGACGACGGCGTAACACCCAACAGCCCGTTCCCCGTGCTGATTTACGAGCTGTCAATCGGTGAGGGAGTGGACGCAGCAGCGGCATTCGAAACACTGTTCCAACAGAACAGGTGGTCGCCACTCTGGCGTGACGGGGTGTTCGACTATCATCACTATCATTCGACTGCGCATGAAGTTCTGGGCGTCGCGAGCGGGAGCGCCACGCTGCGGCTCGGGGGCGAGCATGGCAGCGATATGCATGTCAAAGCTGGAGATGTGATTATCCTGCCCGCTGGCACAGGGCATTGCCGCAGTGAGCAAAGCGAGGATTTTCTGGTTGTGGGTGCCTATCCGAAAGGTCAGGAAGACTACGATATCCAGCGAATTGATCCTTCCACTCACGATCGGTCTGTGGAAAGAATCGCCAGGGTGCCAACACCGGAAGTCGATCCAGTGAGTGGCAAAAATGGTCTGCTGGTCAACACGTGGATCGTTTGAGGCAATCTGTTCGAGCCGCCGTACGTTCTGACGGTCATGCGCCAGGCGAGGCTGCTTCCAGCCTCGCCTGATTGCGTCAGGGTCTGAACACCGCTCGCAGGCACTGGTCCGACTTCTCCTTGAACATGTCATAGCCTTTGGGTGCATCCTCCAGGCTCATCAAGTGCGTGAGCAGGAAAGAAGGATCAAGCTCACCTTCCTGAATGTGCTTGAACAGGGTTGGCGCATAGCGCTGACCGGGCTGCTGGCCCGAGCGCAGGGTCAGCGCCTTGTTGACGATCGCGCCCATCGGGAATTTGTCCAGCAACCCGCCGTACACCCCGACCACCGATACCGTCCCACCCTTGCGGCATGCCCTGATCGCCTGGCGCAATACGGTGCCCCTTTCGGTGTGCAGGCGCAGCAACTGCTTGGCCTTGTCGTAGGCATAATCGACTTCGGTGCCATGCGCTTCCATACCGACGCAATCGATGCAGCGATCAGGCCCGCGCCCGCCAGTCAGCTCCAGCAACGCCTCGTGGACGTTGGTGGTTTCATAGTTGATGACGGTAGCACCGCCTTTCTCTTGCGCCAGACGCAGGCGATCGGGGTAGCGATCAATTGCGATTACCTGGTCAGCGCCCATCAGAAATGCGCTGCGGATCGCCATCTGCCCGACACCACCGCAACCCCACACCGCGACAACATCACCGGGTTGTATGTCGGCATTGTCAGCAGCGAAGTAACCCGTGGGTGCAGCGTCGGAAACGAACAATGCCTGCTCATCCCGAACGCCTTCAGGCACATTGAAAAGGTTTACATCAGCGAACGGGACCCGCACGTAGGTTGCATGACTGCCCGCGTAGCCGCCGAATGCATGGCTGTAGCCGAGGATGCCGCAGCAGGGCTGGCCATACGCGATGTCGGTGGTCGATGGGTTGGGGTTGGAGTTGTCGCAGCAGGAGAAATCACTGCGTTTGCAAGGCTCGCAACTTCCGCAACCAATGATCGAAATGGTGATTACCGTGTCGCCTTTCTTGACAGTTTTCACTGCGGAGCCTGTTTCAACCACTTCGCCAAGGAACTCATGGCCGATGATGTCTCCTGGTTTCATGGCTGGCACGTAACCGCCCAACAAGTGAAGATCAGAACCGCACACCGATGACAGTTTGACGCGAATGATTGCGTCCTTAGGGTTGAGGATGGCCGGGTCCGCGACGGTGTCGACCTGCAGGCTGTTGGGTGCTTGCCATGTCAGTGCTCGCATCAGATGTTCCCCCGTTCCATTTCAGACTGCGGCCGCGGCTCGGCGGCGTCATCGCGCTGTGAGTGAGACGTTTCGCCGTTCTCATGGGTGTGAGCATGCAGAAAGATGAAGTCACGAACTTCCTGCGCGCGCATCTCGTTGGTGCTGACTTCGCCGGTTTCCAGCTGTTGTTTGATTGTGCCCAGAAGGTTGAGCAAGGCCTTGTCACTGAATGAACTCACGGCGCTCGCGAGCGCATAGCCAAGGGGGCCACCCGCCGGCTCACAGACGGCGACGACCTTGAGCTCAGTGCCGCGGCTGGCCGGGGCGGGCTTCAGTTGTGCCGTTATATCGTGCTGCCATTTGCCAGCAGGCACTGTGTGCCAACGCAAAATGGATTCTTGCTGGCACTCGTCCAGATTCAGGGTCCAGTTGATCGTACGGCCCAACGGCCCGTGTACGGTCCATTTGCTGGTGTGCGGATCCAGCGACTCAAGAGTATCGACCCACGGTATAAGCGGGCCGATATTCTGCGGCTGTTTGAGAAACTCGAAGACTTCATCGAGTGGCCGGGCGATGGTCACGCTTCTGGAGATGGCCTCACTGGCTTTCCAGCCGTGCGTGTGCTGAAAGTGCTGCTCGAAAGGGGTCTGTATCAGCACGCGTTTCAACGGGCAGCTCCCTGACACACCACGTATCAGGCTGTATGCGCCAGCAGCGGCTTGTAACCAGCCACTCAGGCCGCCACGCCGTAGAGCGTTGATCAATAGCAGACTGCCCGCGATAACCGACAGGGCACGTTCATGCGTTCGCAGATCAGGTTGTTTCAGTTGTCGCGTCGTAGACTTCACGGCGACCAGAGGGGATTGATTCATGAGTCACTCCTCGTTGAATCAGAAAGCATGGAACTGCCGAGCGGCAACTTCAGTGATACGCGCTCGACTTCACTGTTTTTTTCATCTTTTTAGCGTTTGGCTTCCACATTCGGTGATTCCGAGCGGTTGAGGAACGCTTTGGTGAGCTCTGGCAGGTGCTCCCTAAGCCAATCCGCCATGGCAACTTCCTGCGGCAGAATCTGTTCGCATATCGCTTGGGTTTCGGTATCGCCGCACTGTTTGGCGGCTTCGATGAGTACCGTGTACATGGCAATTTCGATGTTTTCGAAAACGTAGCCGCTCATGGCTCCTTTGACGACTTCATCCGAATTCAACATGCCGCCCGCGGCTTGTCCCAATGCCATCAGTTTTCCCGCGATGTCCTTCACTGTTGAAGGGCTGCTGCCCAGGCGAGTGATGCACAGTTCGAGGTTCTGTTTCTGTCCATGGGTTTCTTCGAGATGCTGTTCGATGCGTTTTCTCAGCGCGGGATAGTGCTCAAGCCGCTCGGCCTGAGCTTTGAGCATGCTTTCGGCTTGCGTTTCCATCGCATGGGCATCGCGCAGCCAGTCGAGAAGATTATCGTGCTTGGTCGCCATGATGCTGTACCTCTTTCAAGTTGTAGTGTTGGGTAGAAACGGACTGGTATGGCCCGGTTCCGAATGTTTGGGGAGGCAGTGACAAATGGTCCGGCGAGCCATGAACGTTGCCGCCGGTCATCCGACCATGGCATCCACTTGGTAGCCTTGCGGATTAAGGCATTGCCAACGCCAGGCGTCCTGCAACATCGCAGTCAGGTCATGTCGGGCGCGCCAGTTCAGTTCACGCCCGGCCTTTTCCGGGTCGGACCAGCAGGCTGCGACATCCCCAGCGCGCCGAGGCTCGAATACCAGCGGAACGGTCACGCCAGAAATACGTTCGAAGGTTCGCACCACCTCAAGCACCGAATAACCGCGTCCGGTGCCGAGGTTCCAGACAGAGACCCCACGCTGATTACGGATGTTGTCGAGCGCGCAGAGGTGCCCTTCAGCAAGGTCCATGACGTGCAGGTAATCGCGTACACCGGTGCCGTCAGGTGTCGGATAGTCCTTACCGAACACATGCAGCGCGGGTCGCTGCCTGTTCGCGACCTGAAGCAGATAGGGCAGCAGGTTATTGGGTATATTGCGCGGCGATTCTCCCAACATGCCGGAAGGATGTGCGCCGATCGGGTTGAAGTAACGCAGCAGGCCGATCGCCCAGCGCGGGTCTGAACTCGCAACACTTTTCATGACGTGTTCAGCCATGAGTTTGGAGTGTCCGTACGGGTTGGTCGGGAGACCCAGGGGACAATTTTCGTCCAGCGGCATGCGGTCGCATTCGCCGTACACGGTGGCTGATGAACTGAACAGCAAGTTGAAAACACCTGCTTCAGCCATGGCCTGACAAAGGTTCACGCTGCCACTGACATTGGTTTCAAAATACCGCAACGGCTCGCGAACACTTTCACCCACAGCCTTGAGCCCCGCGCAATGCACCACGGCGTCAATCGGATACTGAGCGAACAGTCCTTTCAGCGTTGCCTTGTTGCGTATGTCTCCAGCAATGAAGTCCAAGTGGCGCCCTGTGATATTGGCGACGCGATCAAGCGTTTCCTGGGAGCTGTTGCACAAGTTGTCGAGTACGACAACTTCGTTGCCGTGTTCAAGCAGCGCCAGCACTGTATGAGCGCCAATGTATCCCGCACCACCGGTCACTAGGATCATGATTGTCCTTCCTTTGGTTTCGCCGCCTCGACACGAGGCATGCCGACAACTCCCTCGCGGCCCTGAATGCAGGAGCGTGGAGCGTGTACGAGCGAAAATCAGGACCTATCGACCGGGTGAAGTGACGCACTGCAGGACCAAACAGCATTCGCTCAAGACTAGGGAAAGTTTGGCGTGCCCGAGTTCAACGATTTTTTCTCAACGGTGCATGCAGTTCATCGGGATAACTGAACGGCAATGCAAGACGCGTTTCAATAATTCCAAGAGCGCACAAGCCTGCCGCCTGCTCCATGCGCACGGTTGCCTCCCACGAAAATGAATGCAGTCGAAGCGCTCTTTCCCAAGGCGCCCCTCAGATTCAACCCGTCACTTTTCATACGAACTTCTTACGAAAGGGAACCTTCATGAGCCGTCTCGAAACGATGCACCATGAACCGTCGACTGCAGAACACCTCAGCAAAAGTGTGCGCCCGGTATTGCTGTGCCTGTCTCATTTGAGATGGGGATTTGTTTACCAGCGGCCCCAGCACATCATGTCGCGTCTGGCGCAGGACTATGATGTGCTGTTCTTCGAAGAGCCTGTCCATTCTGATTCGTCCAACAGTTGGCTTGAGCAGTTGCCTCAGGAATCGGGGGTACTTGTCCTCGTTCCGCACCTGCCGCATCACATGACCGCCGAGCAGAGTCATCAGGCCCAGCGACATTTGCTGGATGAGTGGCTGGACGGACACCCGCCCAGCGAGCTTACGGTCTGGTATTTCACCCCGATGAGCCTGGCGTTCACTGATCATCTCTGGCCGCGAGTGACGATTTTTGATTGCATGGATGAGCTGTCGGCCTTCAAAGGCGCACCTCCGGAACTGTTGGACCGGGAGCGTGAGCTCCTGTCGCGGGCAGACGTCGTGTTCACCGGCGGCTACAGTCTCTGGGAGGCCAAGCGAACCCAGCACGACAATGTCCATGCGATGCCCAGCAGCGTTGATACCCGCCACTTTGCCGCCGCCCGCAACGCGTTGGCTGAACCCGCTGATCAAGAACACATACCGCATCCACGCGCAGGTTTTTTTGGTGTAATCGATGAGCGCTTTGACATCGAGTTGATCGAAGAACTGGCCAGATCCCGGCCGGACTGGCAACTCGTGTTGATCGGTCCTGTGGTCAAGATAGATCCTTCAATCCTCCCAAGGCTGCCCAACATTCATTACTTGGGCGGCAAATCCTATGACGAGTTGCCTGCATATCTCGCTGCCTGGGACGTTGCGTTGATGCCGTTTGCCATCAACGAATCCACTCGCTTCATCAGCCCGACCAAGACCCCCGAGTACCTGGCGGGAGGCTGTCCGGTGGTGTCAACAGCGATCACCGATGTGGTGAGAACCTACGGCGATTCTGGCGTGGTGAGCATTGCCAGTACGGCGGCACAGTTTGCTCTGGCCATGGATGAGGCGCTTGCGAAAAAAGGCGCGCCCTCCGATTTCGCCCGTCAGGCAGACGCGGTACTCGCTGACATGTCATGGGACAAGACCTGTGCGGCCATGAAGGAGCAGATCCAATGCGTGAAATAACCTTCGAGGCCGCCACACAGGCGCCACAGAGCTATGACTATCTGATAGTGGGGGCAGGGTTTGCGGGGAGCGTCCTCGCCGAAAGACTGGCTGGTGAATCAGGCAAGAAAGTGCTGCTGATCGACCGACGCCCTCATATCGCGGGCAATGCTTACGATCACCTGGACAGCGCAGGCGTGCTGGTTCACCGCTACGGGCCGCACATCTTTCATACCAATGCCGAGCGTATCGTCGAGTACCTGTCACGATTCACCGAGTGGCGAGACTATGAGCATCGCGTGCTGGCCAAAGTGGACGGGCAATTGGTGCCAATCCCGATCAATCTGGACACCCTGAACAGCCTGTACGGGCTGAATATGAACGAGGAAGAGGCGCAAGCCTTTCTGGCCTCACGCGCCGAACCCGTCGAGATGATCCGAACCTCTGAAGATGTGGTCATCAATCAGGTAGGCCGCGAGCTGTATGAAAAATTCTTCCGCGGCTATACGCGCAAGCAATGGGGGCTGGACCCCTCGCAATTGGACAAGTCCGTGACGTCGCGTGTGCCAACCCGAACCACCCGAGACAGTCGTTATTTCACCGACTCGTTCCAGAAAATGCCCCTGCACGGTTACACCAGGATGTTCGAACGCATGCTCGACCATGAACTGATCGACGTGCTGCTGGATGTTGACTTCGCGCACGTGCGTGACGCCGTTCAATTCCAGCACTTGATTTACTGCGGGCCTATCGATGAGTACTTCGGTTACTGCTACGGCAAATTGCCTTATCGCTCATTGCGGTTTGAGCACCAGACGCTGGACAAGGCGCAGTTTCAACCGGTAGCGGTCGTCAATTATCCGGACGAAAGTGTGCCGTATACCCGCATTACCGAATACAAACATCTGACCGGCCAGACGCACAGCCAAACCAGCCTGACGTATGAGTACCCCAGCGCCGAGGGCGACCCGTATTACCCGATACCTCGCCAGGAAAACACTGATCTGTACAAGCGTTACAAAGCGCTCGCCGACGAGTCCGACGACGTGACCTTCGTCGGGCGGCTGGGCACCTACAAGTACTACAACATGGATCAGGTGGTTGGTCAGGCTCTGGCGTTGTATCAGCGACTGATACCTGTGCCGCTCGCTGCCGGGCAGACGCCTTGCGTGGTAACTGAGCAACCTGCAAGGAGTTGACCATGCAGCGTCTGTTCAACAGCTTTTTCGTCGGTGGGTTCGAGTGCTCGACCCATCGGCGCAGCGACGGTGCAAGGCTCGACTTGCTGGAGGCCACCGGGCATGCCCGGTGGTCAGCGCAGGACTTCGCCGCGATGGCTGCTTCCGGCATCCATACGGTTCGCGATGGCTTGCGTTGGCACTTGATAGAAACACGCCCTGGCGTTTATGACTGGAGCAGTTTCCTGCCCATGCTGCGTGCTGCTCGGCGGCAGGGCACGCAGGTCATCTGGGACCTGTGTCATTACGGCTACCCGGACGACATTGACATCTGGCGTCCCGAGTTTGTCGAGCGATTCGCGCGGTTTGCAGCGGCGGCTGCCAGGGTCGTGCAAGCAGAAGGTGAAGCCCTGCCGTTCTACTCGCCCATCAACGAAATCTCGTTCTGGAGCTGGGCGGGTGGCGATGTCGGTTATTTCAACCCATTGAGCGAACATCGCGGGATGGAGCTCAAGCATCAGTTGGTCAGAGCAAGTATTGCGGCGATAGATGCGATACGCGAAATCGAGCCACGAGCCCGCTTTGTCCAGGCCGATCCGCTGATCAATGTCGTGCCGGCCGGCTCGCGCGGTGATGAGATCGATGCTGCGGAGGGGTATCGTCTGGCCCAGTTCGAGGCCTGGGATCTTCTCAGTGGTCGTCAGTGGCCGGGGCTTGGAGGTCGGCCGGATTACCTCGACATACTTGGCGTGAATTTCTACCCGCACAACCAGTGGGTATTCAATGGCCCGCGGGTACACAGGGGCGAGCGGGAGTACCGGCCATTTCACGGCATGCTCAAAGAACTGCATGCCCGTTATGGCAGACCTATCCTCATATCCGAAACCGGCGCAGAGGACGAAGAGCGTTTACCCTGGTTCAGATATGTAACCGATCAGGTCAGCCAGGCGATGCGTGCGGGTGTACCGGTGCAGGGGATCTGCTGGTACCCGATTCTGGACTATCCCGGCTGGGATGATGGGCGTTACTGCCCGACCGGTCTGTTCGGCTATGCAGACGGCGAGGGCCAGCGAGCGCCTTTTCACCCCCTCCAGACGGCGATCAGAGAATCATGTGACGCGTTCATTCATCAGGGGCTGGAAGCACAGATCGGACACAGGAGTGTTTGAAGCATGCGAACTCGTCACAAGGCATCGTTGCCTGGACAGGCATTACCTTTTCTCACCCGTTATGTGTTTCTGAGGCCTTGGCATTTCGGCGTCATGCTTCTGTTGATCATCGGTGCTGCCAGTTGTGCAGTGGCAGTGCAGTACGGCATGAAAATGCTGGTTGATGTGATGACAGTCGGCGACCGCCTGAGCGAACACATCTGGTTCCCGTTCTGGCTGTTTCTGGGGTTGATTGTCGTCGAAAACGTGTTCTGGCGGCTGGGCGGCTGGCTGGGTTGTCGGACCATGGTCGCCAGCTGTGCGGATATGAGGGTGGACCTGTTCAATCATCTGACCGGACACCCGATGCGCTATTTCACGCAGCATTTCTCGGGCTCGCTCGCCAATCGGATCTCGTCCGCAGGTGCTGCGGCAGGTTCAATTTATGGAGGGTTGGCCTGGAAGATTATTCCGCCCTGCGTCGATTTTCTCGGCGCGATCATTGTGCTTTACACGGTCAAGGTCAGCATGTCGCTTGCGCTGATTGCGTGCGTCTTGCTGGTAGCTGCCTTGATCATTCTGGTCGGTGTGCGGGGACGAGCCAAGCATGTCGACTTTGCGGCCCACTCCGCGAGAGTGGGCGGCGAGATCGTCGACCTCGTGTCCAACATCTGGACCATCAAGGCGTTTTCCGCCCGTGATCGCGAACGCCAGCGGCTGGAGCAGTCCATTGGGGTTGAAGCGCGCGCGCAGCGGCGCAGCTGGATCTACCTTGAGAAAGCTCGGGTTCTGCACGATATCTGCCTGTCGGTCATGGCTGGCGGCATGCTGGGGTGGGCAATAATGCTCTGGCGCGACGGCACGATTACTGCGGGCGATGTAGTGATGGTCAGCGCGCTTACGTTTCGTATTCTGCATGGCTCGCGGGATCTTGCCCTTGCGCTGGTAGATACAACACAGCAGGTCGGCGTGATTGCCGAAACGCTGCGCATCATTCTTCAGCCTTACGCGCTGAAGGACGCCGAGGTCGAGTTTGAGCCCGGCCGCGGTGCCATTCGCATGATTGACGTGTCCTACCGTTACAGCGAGGGGCGACAAGTGTTTACCCACCTGAACCTGGAAATACCGGCCGGGCAACGAGTCGGTATCGTCGGTTCATCTGGCGCAGGCAAGTCGACACTGTTGAGCCTTTTGCAGCGACTGGACGACGTCAGTGGCGGTGTCATCCTGATTGACGACCATGATATTCGGGCCGTCAGTCAAGACAGCCTGAGAAAGCAGATCGCCGTCGTGCCACAAGAGCCCATGCTGTTCAATCGCAGTATTTACGAGAACATTGCTTACGGGCTGCCTGATGCCAATCGTGAAGACGTTATTCAGGCTGCACGAGAAGCATACTGTGACGAGTTCATACGGGCCTTGCCTGAAGGCTACGACACCCGGGTGGGCGAGCGGGGCGTGATGTTGTCAGGGGGGCAACGTCAGCGATTGGGTCTTGCGAGGGTATTCTTGAAGAACGCGCCTGTTTTGATCCTAGATGAAGCGACGTCCGCACTGGACTCTCATTCAGAAGCACTGATTCAAGCCGCATTGGCTAAATTGATGCGAGGTAGAACGGTATTGGTCGTCGCACACCGGCTGTCTACAGTTGCGCAGTTTGATCGAGTGGTTGTCCTGGAAAACGGCCACATCATAGAGGATGGCCCACCTGCGCAATTGCGGCGCCAAGGCGGTGTCTATGAGTCGCTTTGGATGGCCCAGACTCTTTCAGGAGGGTGATGACAGCCAACGCTTCAGAAGCCTCAGACATTATTTTCGCGAGACGAGAACCATTTTAAGGGTAAAGAAGTCGTAAGCGTGCGAGTGCTTGTTCACGAAGTCGCTTTTCTTGAGGGTTGTAGAGTGTCGGAAAATAAAACACGTGTCGATAACGAGGCCAGTGGAACTATCTCCCATCGGGGCAAAGATATTTTCTTCGCGGCGGTTGAAACGACACGCATGCCCATGATCGTCACCGACCCTAACAGCCCGGACAATCCTATTATTTTCGCCAACCGTGCGTTTCTGGAAATGACCGGCTATAGCGCGGACGACATCATTGGCTCCAATTGTCGATTCCTTCAGGGGCCTGATACAGACAGATCCGTCGTGCAGAGCATTCGCACCGCAATAAAAGACCGTACGGACATTTCCACGGAAATCCTCAATTACCGCAAGGATGGTTCTTCTTTCTGGAACGCGCTTTTCATCTCTCCCGTCTTCAATGACGACGGCAAGCTGATTTACTTTTTTGCTTCGCAGTTGGATATCAGCCGGCGTCGGGACGCTGAAGAGGCGCTACGTCAAGCGCAGAAAATGGAGGCGCTGGGGCAACTCACGGGCGGCATTGCCCACGACTTCAATAATCTACTGCAGGTCATGGGCGGCTATATCGACCTCATTGGCAGTGCTGCTGAAAAGCCCACTATTGATGTGGCGCGCGTACAACGCAGTGTTCATCACGCCAAGTCAGCTGTTGATCGGGCCAGTACCCTGACCAAACAGTTGTTGGCGTTCGCACGTAAACAGAAGTTGCATGGGCGTGTTCTCAATCTTAACGGACTGATTTCGACGACCGAGCCACTGATCGAGCGAACGTTCGGCTCTGAAGTGACCATTGAAACCGACCTCGAACCCGATTTGAAGAACTGTCGAATCGATCCGACTCAGGCGGAAGTCGCATTACTGAACATTTTTATCAATGCGCGGGATGCGTTGATTGGGCGGCCCGATCCGAAAGTTTGTATCGAGACCCGGAATCTGATCGTCGATGATCTTGCAAATATGTCTTATGACGGGCTGCTGCCTGGCCGTTATGTCAGCATCGCAGTTACTGACAACGGCATTGGCATGCCCGCCAGCATCAGGGATCGCGTAATGGACCCGTTCTTTACTACCAAGGAGGAGGGCAAGGGTTCCGGCCTGGGCCTTTCTATGGTGTACGGGTTTGCCAAACAGTCAGGCGGTGCGGCACGTATCTACACGGAGGAGGGCGTTGGCACGACGCTGCGTCTTTACTTCCCGGTTGACGAAGCGGGGCTGGCCAAAGCCGAATCCCCACAGATACCAGACCAGCGCTCAGGTAGCAGCGAGCGGATTCTGATCGTTGAAGACAGACCTGATGTGGCCGAGCTGGCTAAAATGGTTCTGGATGACTACGGCTATGTTTCGGATATTGTCCTGAACGCGCGTGAAGCGCTGAAGAAGTTTGAGTCAGGCTGCAGCTACGACTTGCTGTTTACTGATCTCATCATGCCTGGCGGTATGAACGGTGTGATGCTGGCCCGCGAGGTAAAACGCCGCTATCCCAAAATCAAGGTATTGCTGACCACGGGATATGCCGAAAGCTCGATCGAGCGCACGGACATTGGCGGTTCAGAGTTTGACGTCGTCTCCAAACCCTGTATGCCACATGATCTGGCCAGAAAGGTCAGACAGGTATTGGACGGGCCTAACGGTATCGCGTGACGGCCAGTTTGTTTCGCATGCAACGCCAGTGATCATTCTGTGGATCTGGCGTTCTGTTAAATAATCGTCTGATGGTGTTTTCAATCATATCTATCGGTGCGCAATGCTGACTGATTCAGTAATTCGCAAAACTGTGAATACTCATCGTCTCAATTTTTGACAAGCAGGAAGCCAAACGGAACTCGGAACTTGCCGTCTGCTCTCCGGCGTTCAAGCGACCCATTAGCTGAACTTGCATAATGGTCGATCTCGCTTTTTAACTGTATCTGTTTTGAGAATCAATCGCGTGTTGCCACAAAAGACATCAGACAACTGACTGTCCCTGTTCGGCTGTTGAACAATATAAAAACAGTCTGCTGCACACGCGGGAACAGTTGGAGCCTACGAGGTTGATTACGTTCCGTTGGCGAAGAAAGTTTTAAATATTTTCGGCCAAATAAAGAAATTCAATAAATAAATTAAACTTCCTGAGTGTGTGCCGGGTCATTGGTTTGTACGCCAAAACTGTTTAGCGTTCTCTGCCACTGACTCGAAGGATTACCACTATGATTCGCGATGACCGTATCGCCCCGGGCGCCCCTGTGTATCAAGATACCCATGCCGTGGCACCGCTGCTTAAACGTATTTCCTGGAGTGCGATCTTAGCGGGTGTTGTACTGGCGATGGTTGTTTCATTGCTGTTGAGTGTTTTGGGCACTGCTATCGGTACGGCCAGTATTGATCCGATGCAGGAAGCCAATCCGATGTCAGGTATTGGCACCGGCGCCGGTATCTGGGTGGTTGTCAGCTCTGTAGTTTCTCTGTTTGTGGGTGGATGGGCTGCAGGCCGTCTGGCTCAGCGCGAAGGCGCCTTCCATGGTTTGCTGGTCTGGGCTACCGTATCGTTGATCACCGTCTACCTGGTATCCAGCGCAGTGACAGGTGTTGTTCGTGGCGGCCTTAATCTGGCTGGCAGCGGCATGTCTGCATTGGGCAGCGGTATTGCTCAGGTTGCACCGGCATTGGGCAACAAGATTCAGGACCAACTGCGCGAACAAGGCATTGATTTCAACCTGAACGATATTCAGGGCGAAATCGAAACAGCCATGCGCCAGACCGGCAAGGCTGAACTGAACCCTGACACCGTCAAGCAAGAAGCTCAGGCAACCGGGCAGGATGCACAGAATACCGCCAAGCAAAGCGCTTCAAATCCTCAGCAAGCCGATGAGCAACTGGGCGGCCTGATGGATCGCATCAAAGAGAAGGGCGACAAGGCGTGGGACGCAGCTGATCGTCAGGCGCTGGTCAACCTGATCAAGGCTCGCGGTAACAAGACCGACGCTGAAGCCAACCAGATCGTTGATCAGGCGCAGGCCAGCTATCGTCAGGCTTACGCCAAGTACCAGGAGTTGAAAGCTCAGGCAGAGCAAAAAGCACGTGAAGCCGCTGAAGTTACAGCCAAGCGTGTTTCCCAAGGCGCGTGGATTCTGTTGATCACCCTGGTGATCTCGGGCCTGGTTGCTGCGGGAGCAGGTGTACTGGGTCGTCGCACTCAGCCACCAGCTAAAGTAGTGGCTGCTGTTTAAAAAGCATTGATCTGGCGATAAGAAGCAGTAAATGGGGAGCGCTCGGCGCTCCCCATTTTTTGTCTCGAACAAAGTAGATACATGGTAAAGAGGGCAGCCGATTATTAAGATATAAATTGCAATCAACCTGCTCTGATGACGGAGTTCAATGGAGTGGAGCGAGTGCGAAAATTCCCCTGACTGTTAACTCGACTAAATGACGGTTTAGTTGAGTTATAACTGAATCGAATATCATAGGGGCAGGGCACTGCAAAATCTTCAGCACATTAAGCTCCGGACTCCAGTGATTTTTAATGCTGAAGAAAAATACCATTACCGTACGCCGAAAACTACGGCAAACCTTGATGAAATCTGTCATTACAAGGTGACCGATGACCGGAGTTTTTAAAGTAGGCCAAGTCTCCAAATAGCCCGAAACGCTCGAATGAAGCTCCGCAATAGCCCTGAAATGCTTGAATTGATCGCAATATTTTCTGCCGAAGTCTCTCAGATTGTGCAGGATAAAGCCGCTATTACCGGCGCTATCTGTACTTCTGAATACCTTGTCGCTGCCTCCAGATACTTGGCAACGCGCTGGCTGAGTATGATTTACGTCGAAGTAAGCGCGTACCAGACGCTCGCATGGCTGATCTGTCACGACGGTCGTGAATCGATCAGTTATCGAATAAAACCACTAGCGATCAGGAGCATCACGGACCCTTGCACGATTTTATTGAGTTGCTGAGCAAGCTTGCCCGATTTCCTGCCAACGTAGACGGGCTACACCGGGAGATTCAAGCGCTCGATCTACAGCTCTGTCCGCACATAGCAATGCCGTGATTTCACCACGTCACGGCGGGATCTGATCTCGTCATTGTTTGGTCGTTGCCGTTCACGGCATAGCCAGAGAGTTTCAGATGCTCAAGCAATCCAAAGGGCTAGCGGTATCGTTAACGTTGCAGCTGATTGTCAGCGTTTTGCAACGTCTGTGAGACGTGGGTTGTTTATGACCAGCCAGGACTGGCGCCGGCTGTACAGAGCTTAAAATTTGTCGCGCAACGGCCACCAAGGCTGAAGCCATAAGTACGCATAATGTATATTATGTTAAATTACGTATCTGGAAGGCCGCATTGGAATGTTGTTCAATTCCACATATCTCTGGGCAATCTCCATGAATGCGCCAATCGCGATTTGAGTGGAAAGCCCTCCTTTCTCTTCCCGACCCCTTGATTCTATTGGGCCTCAGTTCGCGAGGCATCCCAGTTCGAAGCAGCTATTTGACGAAATGAGTGGAAACCTCTCCGATTCATAAATACATAAGTCATTGATCTTCATAGGTTTTACAAATTCACGTCTAAACGGAACAGCTCCACGCCTAAGGAGAAATCAGTGGAATCATATTTCAGGGGAGGCATTGTCGATCACCTCGAACTCCTTACAGAACAAGGGCTCCAGGGCTTTTTGAGGTATTGAGTGGAAATTCCGCACGATCGTGTCTCAAGACGAAACCAGTGGAAAACCCAAGAAAATACAACCTTGCTGCGGGTCGTATGACGCCCAAACCAATATCGATAAAAACCCGTAAACCGAGCTGCTGAGAACCGCCAACACCCTTGAAGCCCCTGCAATTACTATCGCTTGACGGGCTAACAGTCTCTAATTCAGTTCTTCCGTACTGCCCCAACACGGTACCCGGCGTTTCCTGAGATGCCTGGTCACGGGCTAAAGCATCATCGGATCACGACGTTTCCTGATAAAACAACAAGTGGAAATTCCATTTGCGAATTCGCTCAGAAAAGCCATGAAAGCCAATAAAACCGGGCACCACAGGATTTTCAAACAAACGAGTGGACATTCCAGAGGGTTTTTCCATTCAACGATTTAAATGGTAAAACCGCAGTGTCACTCAGGTCACTCTGCGTGTGCGTTCAATTCTCCCCAAAGTAGTGACGCGGATTGCTGGCTGGGCGACAGGATTCTCGCCTGGTCGACGCGAGTGACTGCCTGCTTCAAATCAAGGTTTTGTGCGAGCGCACCGTTACCGGCCCGAACACAAAAAATCTGACTCTCCCCGTTGAGGCTTTGGGAAGCTTTTCCCCTGAGCAGGCATGTGGCCCAGAACGCCACGCCCCAAATCGCGAATTACCCAAAAATTGCAGTGCGCCATAAACAGAGACCCTAAGCCATCAACCACAAAGCCTTTCAAGAAACTCCAATCCAGATTCCTGAAAACCCGAAACCCAGGCATTGGCATTAATTGGCAATATCCCTATTAAGGGCAATAAAGCCACCCAGCCGGCCACACCAATAAATCCCAGAAGAACATCTTGGCAATATACGATTAAAGAAACTAACGCCTACGCAGCTCTCATAAAAGCGCGCACCGACGAAATAAGTGGAAAACCATAGCGCGGCTCCATTAGTTCATGCTGCAAGCTTTTGTCAAGCTTGCCGCTAAACTTTTAACACCGAGCAGAGGTAGTTGCAACAGTGCTCGCCGGGGGGCTACCATCGGACATCGTCAACGAATTGGGCAAGGGGGATGAACGAAATGCACGCGATCAAAATGCAGAGAACTACTATGCAAAAAACCAAAATGCGTAGAAGCGAGCAGCTACCCTGCCCTAACTTCCAGTTACTTCCATTACTGGAAGTCTCTCATCAGCGCCAAGCCACACGGTAATGCACCAAAATGCCTACGCAGCCAATGCCTATTTTTGAGACTTACGAGATCTTCATTGATACGGACTTTAGTTTGCGCGAATCCAGTATGGTTTGTGTGCGTGACTATATTGATCAATTTCCGGCCTCAGTTGAGGCTCATAAGGGTTATGTCACTGCGCGAGATTTTCTTAGAACGTTCTCAGACAACAACCTGACATTCACTTCATACAGGACGCATGTCGAGCGCTTGCTTTTATGGACACTCATCATAAAGCAAAAGCCGTTCTCACAGCTCAAGCGCCAGGACGCTGAAGACTACTTAGAGTTTTGCCGCAATCCGCCGGCTGAGTGGATTGGTACCATTGTGCGTGGTCGGTTCGTCACCAGCGACCATACTGAGTCTACGTGGGGTGATCCGATCCTGCCGAACCCCAAATGGAGACCATTCAGCCTGAAACGTGCGAAAGATTCTTCGGGCGAACTGAAAGCGACTTCAAACGATCCCCCCCGGGATCCCGAGCTTGGCGTGGCTCAAGATGTCGCGATGCAATACAAGGCTTCGCCTAGCACCCTCAATCAGATTTACACAATCTGCAGCCGTTTCTTTGAATACATGGTCGAGGACGGTACGGTCGCAGCCAACCCGTTCAGGATGATCAAGAAGAAAAGCCTCAGCCGTGGCACCCCTCAAGAGGAAGGGACAAACCGTGCTCTGACGCCTTTGCAGTGGGACTACGTGCTTGAGACTGCGGAGCGAATGGCGCTTGAGGAACCCAAACGGCACGAGCGAACCCTTTTCATTGTGGCGACCCTGTTCGCGATGTACCTACGGGTGTCTGACATCGTCGGCAGACCGAATTGGCGCCCAGTGATGGGAGACTTCCGCCTAGATCCGGAGGGCAACTGGTGGTACCACGTGATCGGCAAAGGCAACAAAGCCGGGAAGGTTGCAGTCAGGGACGAGTACATCTCTCAGTACCTGACGAGGTACCGTAGGTTTATTGGTGATCAGTTGGCATTGCTCCAGCAGGCAGGTATGGGCTGTCAAGCGCTGTGCGGGCTGTTCGCCGACAACAACCCATCCTTGGCCGATGTCGTGTCGGCACTTGTAGACACAGGTCTGCTCGAAATACCGGAACGGCTGCTGACGGCCCTTGCACACGGCGTGACCGATGAAGATCCGCCGGATGCTGTCGACCGTGAGGCTCTTGAAGTGCACGCGTACCGTGTGCTCCTAGGGCGGCCTTACTCTGAAATGGCCGCATTCGTCGGATACGCAGAAGGCCTGTCTCCCTTCGATACTCACCAAGGGGTGAAAGGATTGGAGTTTCCAAGGGTCATGGTGATTCTCAACGATGAAGAAGCCGGAGGATTCCTGTTCAGCTACGACAAGCTGTTAGGCGTGAAGGCGCCCTCAGACAACGACATCAAGAACCAGCAGACAGGCAAGGACGATGCCCTTTCTCGGACGCGACGCTTGCTGTACGTCACTTGCAGCAGGGCTGAGGAAAGCCTAGCCATTGTCGTGTACACCTCACATCCGGAAACCGCCATGCAGCGCGCTATCGAGGCCGGTTGGTTTACCGCTGAGGAAGTCGAGATTACGTGATTATAATGACCAATCAATTCCGGTTCTATCTGCGCCTTCAAGCCAGAGAGCATTGAGCTTATGATCCAGCACCGAGATGCACTCGTCGTGGAGGCATGGCCGAACTTGGGAACAGACGTCAGCACCATCAGCACGTCAGTTTCATCGCAAGCGCTCGGCCACCTTCCCCACCCGGTTGCCCTAAAAAAACACTGACTGATGCAATGTGCCGAATTTGCACATTGGGCTTATCGTGCTCCGCGACAAAGCGCTTGAGGTGATGGCGCAGTAGATCAGACCACCTCTGTCACGGAGGCTTCGTCCTTGCATGGGGATTGGCGTTTTGGTTTAGATCCCCTAATAATTTTCTCCAGGGGAAGCGGCCAGAAGATCTTCTCCGTGATGCCCCAGATAAGGTATTACAAGCTGCCCACGAGCATGTCGACGAAATCATGCACGGCTAACTTCTACAAAATGCTCAGCCGTCACTCCGGCTCCGCCTGCGTGTATTGTTGAACAGCAGCTAACGAAAGGATGTCTCAGCATGTTTGCTGAAAGTCTAACCGAAAGTGCCTATCACACGTATTGAGTTTGGATGGAAACATTCCTCCAAATTCCGAGCACTGCTTCAGATGAACATATTCACTAACAGATCCATCGTGTCTTCCCAGCAGCGGCTGTTCTGGCGATGCTTGATTCAGGTGCAATCGACCCAAGCACACGCGATCGGATCATTCCACTGAGGACGCTGAAGTGAAGACTGACTCAAGGCCATCAGCTTCCCTCGGCCAATGCCTGAAGAGAATCGTTTTGTTAGAGCAAGCGGTCGCCGAACAGATGTTGCGCGGTATCGCTAGGAGACACCGAGCATGCCCTGTACCCCGGCCCATGGCGGCGTCTGCAATTCGTAGGCAAAACCGCCTTGACTCGCGCACATCGAGCTCACAGAGCCCTAGCTGCGTGGCCATAATACTGAAATCGCGGAAGGCAAATCACTCTCGGCCAAGCCAAAGAGTCGCCTCCCTCCAAGCGCCAACCGTCACAAGCTCTTCCAACGTCTCCAGCAGAATCTTTTCCCAGCTCAGTGCCAGCCGGCTGTTTCTGCGATCTTTGAGCGTGGTCAATGAGACCGTGGAGCGAATGCCCGGTCGTTCAATCGCATGGCCGACCAAGGCTCCTTTGGCGATGTCTTCCTGGACCGCGGCATGCGCGAGAATCGAATACCCCATGTCTTCAGCCACCATGCGTTTGGTCAGGCTGACGCTGTCTACTTCGAACACGACATTTAACTTAAAGCCATTTTGCGCTGCGACCTGTTCAATCAGGCGCCTGTTGCTGTGTGGCAAACCTGGAAGGATCAGCGGGAAATCCGCCAGCCCCATGATGCGCACCGATTTTGATGCTTCCCCAGGCGGCCCGACCAGCACCATGCGCTCACTGAAAATCGGCCTGACATCAAAAGCTTCAAGCAGCGGCTGGTTGTAGACCACGGCGACTTGAATCCTGCCATCCAGTAACCACTCCTGCAGCGAAGTACTCAAGCCCTCCAGTGCGTGCAACGAGGCCTTCGGCCAACGCTCATGAAAACGCCGTATCAACTGCGGTCCGACGATGGTGCCGATCGCAGGGGGCAAGCCAATTGCCAGATGCCCACGCTCCTCGATCGCACTGTTGCGGACATGGTCGGCGGTTTCTTCCATGTAGCGCAGCATGACGTCCGCGCGTTCCAACAGACGCGCTCCCGCTGCCGTCAGCTCCACTCCCCTGCCATGACGAATGAACAAGGCCACCTGTAGTTGCTCTTCAAGCTTGGCGATCTGCCGACTCAGCGCTGGCTGAGCGATGAAAAGCTCTTTTGCAGCGCGACTGAAGCCGCCGCACTGAGCCACTTTCACAAAAGAGCGAAGTTCTCGAATATCCATCAGATCCACCATGCCGTAATGGCATAGCTTTGTATCAAAATAAGGTTTTTGTGCCTAGGGTTAGTTTTTTCTATGCTCAGGGCAGATAGCTGAAGGACCAGCTTGCCCGTCAAGGGACGCGTGACCACAAGAATAATGATGCCCACTTTGGGGCCAGGAAATGCCATGAATCAGTTAAAGAAACTCCACGTGCAGGTGCTGATCGCACTTGTTGCTGCCGTTATTCTCGGTTTTGCCGCTCCACAATGGGCTGTCGCAATGAAGCCCCTGGGGCAAGCGTTCATTGCGTTGCTGAAAATGATGCTCGCGCCGATCGTCTTCGTCACCTTGGTGCATGGTCTGACCCACGTTCAGGACATGCGCAAACTCGGAAGACTTGGCGTCAAATCGCTGATCTATTTCGAAGTGGTCAGCACGGTCGCGATGTTGATCGGCTTCATCCTGGTCAACGTGGTGGAGCCTGGCGTCGGCCTGCACGCCACAAGCCTTAACGAATCCAGCGAAGCGATCAAGGCCACCTCTGCCGCTGGCAGTGTGTCGATGATCAGTTACATGCTCAGCCTCATTCCGCACACGCTGGTCGATGCATTCGCCAAAGGCGACATCATCCAGGTACTGATTATTTCGGTACTGGCCGGTATCGCCATAAACCGAGTGTGCGGCCCGGACTCGGTGGCCGTGAAAGCCATTGGCGAAGCACAGAGCATCCTGTTCAAAATGCTCAGTTTCATCATGAAACTGGCCCCGCTGGGCGCATTCGGCGCCATGGCCGCGGCCATCGGCAGCTACGGTGGCGATACCCTCCTCTACCTCCTGAAACTGATCGCGGTGTACTACGCAGCGTCGCTGATCTTCGTGTTCGGCATTCTGGGCTCGATCAGTTGGTCCATCGGCTTGCCGTTCATGAGTGTTCTTCGTCTGATCCGTGATGAGATCCTGCTGGTATTCGGCACGGCCTCCGGTGAAGTGGTGTTTCCACGCCTTATCGAAAAGCTGCAGCGCAGCGGTTGCGATGAAGTGGTGGTCGGTTTTGTGCTTCCCGCCGGCTACAGCTTCAACCTCGATGGCACCGCGATCTACATGGCGATCGCCATCGGCTTCATCGCCCAGGCCACCGACACTCCGTTCTCTCTTGTGCAGCAATTGGGTCTCCTGGCCATCCTCAGTATCACCTCCAAAGGTGGCACCACGGTTGCCGGCGGCGCCTTCATCAAACTGGCCGCCACCTTGCAATCGGTTCAAACCCTGCCTCTGAGTGGTCTGGGGCTTCTGTTTGGCATCGACCGCATCATGGCAACCGCCACCGCCCTGACCAATATCGTCGGCAACACCGTCGCAGTGTTCGCCATCGCGCGCTGGGAAGGTGCCTTCAACCCTGAAGACTTCGAGCGCGAAACCGGTCGGAAACCGAGCCGCAGTCTGCTGCGCCCACCGGTGGAAACCCAGTCGACCGTGCAGCCCATCGAGCCAGGTCAGACATTTGACACTCAGTCACCGCGTCCTTGACAGGAAATCTCCATGAATCGTTTGCCGCCTATCGACCCGAACAACCTCAGCGATGCGCAGCGCCCGGTGTACGAGCGCATCGCCAACGGCCCGCGCAAAGGCGTAAGAGGCCCCTTGGCCATCTGGCTGCATCGGCCAGAACTGGCTGAGTGCGCCCAAGCGCTGGGCCGCTATTGCCGCTATGACACCTGCCTGGATCCGCGCCTGTCGGAGCTGGCCATCCTGATGATGGGGCGCCACTGGCTCGCCGAGTACGAATGGGCCGCACACAAGCCCTTCGCTTTGGAGGCGGGCTTGGCGCCGCACATCATCGACGCCATTCGCGATGACCGGACCCCTGCATTTGAAAACGCTGATGAAGCCTTGGTGTACCGCTTCATTCGCGAACTGCATGCCGAACGTGCAATCAGCGACACGCTATACGCCGAATTCACCGAGCTGTTGGGCACTGATGCGGCCGTCGACCTGGTAGGCATCGCGGGTTACTACACCCTGATCTCCATGACCATCAAGGTATTCCAAGTGCCTGCGCCCGAGGGCGCCACTGCCGAATTGCCCACTACATTGAACTGAGGATATGCACATGACCGATACTCTTCCAAAAAGCGAACGCCTCCAGGGCAAAGTCGCTATCGTGACCGGTGCTGGCTGTGTCGGCAGCGGCTGGGGCAACGGCCGTGCGGTCGCGGTGATATTCGCCATGGCCGGTGCCAAGGTCTTCGCGGTGGATCGTGATCTGGGAGCCATGGAGGAAACGCTGGAGCGCATCCGTGAGTCGGGCGGTGAAGTCACGCCCTATGCCTGCGACGTCACCGACACCCAGGCGGTTGCCGCGATGGTTGCCACCTGCAAAGAGACGTATGGCACGGTGGATATTCTGGTCAATAACGTCGGCGGCTCAGCGGCCGGCGGTGCCGTTGCGTTGGCTGAAGACAAGTTCGATGCCCAGATTGCCCTGAATCTCAAAAGCGTCTACCTGGCCTGCAAGCACGTGCTGCCTCTGATGGAAGCCCAAGGCAGCGGCTCGATCATCAATACCGCCTCGACATCCGGTATTCGTTGGACTGGGTCAGCCCAAGTAGCTTACGCCGCCAGTAAAGCCGCAGTGATTCAGCTTTCTCGTGTCACTGCCGTGGAATACGCGCCCAAGGGCATCCGCGTGAACACCGTGGTGCCCGGGCAATTGCACACGCCGATGGTCGAGGTGCGCCTGGCTGGCCAACGTACGGGCGGCGATGTGAGCAAATTGCTCGACACGCGTCTGGCACGCATTCCCCTCGGGTTCATGGGCGATGGCCGAGACACTGCTTACGCCGCGCTGTACCTGGCCAGCGATGAGTCGCGCTTTGTCACCGGCACCGAAATCATCGTCGATGGCGGCATGACCGCGCGTTGCGACTAAGCCACTGCAAGGCTGCGCAGCTCGCAGCCTTGCACACCGCCCCGACCCACTCACCAGGCAGAGTCGAACATGGACAATTTATCTTTCGTTCAGGCGCAACGCCGTCTGTTCGTCAAACACGGGCTGGTCGCTGCAGCCGGTATCGGCCTGCTTGGCGGTGCATCTGAGCAAACTTTTGGAGCCAACATGTCGACCTCATCCCACCTTGCGGGTGTATGGGATTGCCACACCCATATCTACGGCCCTTGGGAACGCTTCCCTCTTCCAGCCGATGCAGCCTATACGCCCGAGCCAGCGCCGTTTACCGAGCTGCTATCACTTCATCGTCGACTAGGCATCCGCCACGGCGTGCTGGTACAGGCCGCCCCCTATGGCACTGATCACGCGGCGATCCTGGAAGCGATTGCCAGCAGCGAAGGCATGTACCGGGGTATCGGCATCATTGATGAAAGCACCACCGATGCACAGTTACAGGCCCTGCATGACGGCGGGTTGCGCGGGATCCGTTTCAATTTGATGGGGCACCTGCCGGGCGCCCGCGATCCAAAAAAACTGCGAGCTCTTGCGGAGCGTATCAATCCGTTTGGCTGGCATGTGCTGGTGCATGGGGAATTGCCCACGCTGCTGCCATTTCTCCAAGCCTGGCGCGACCTGAAAACCCCGTTGGTCATCGATCATATGGCCCGTCCGGATCTCACTCAGTCTTTTGATCCGACGTTGATGAGCCAGCTGCGCGATGAGCTGGGCCTTTCCAATCGCTGGATAAAACTGTCCGGCATCGACCGCGCGATGCAAGGTCGGCCAGGCCCTTGGCCGCAGGCGGTGGATCAGGTTCGTGCGCTGCTCGAGTGCACGCCCGAGCGCGCCATTTGGGGGTCGGATTGGCCGCATCCGAATATCAAAGGGCCGGTGCCTGATGATGCAGAACTCCTCGCTTTCATTCACCAGGTATGCGACAGCCCCGCCCTGCAGCAAGCGGTTCTGATCGATAACCCGGCGCGTTTATACACCTGACACCTGCCCACCAAGGAGTAATCGGATGGACGAGATCAGTTGGAGCCCCAGCGTACGCGTACCCGACCCGAGTGTGCGTGAACTGGACCCTCGATTTGCGCATTACCGTATTGCCCATGCCAAGGTCGAGCGTCTCGGTGGCGGCCTGCGCTGGGCGGAAGGCCCGGCCTGGTTTGCTGACGGTCGCTTCCTGCTATTCACCGATTTGCCCAACGACCGGATCATGCGCTGGGACGAGGCCACAGGGGCGATGGGTGTATTTCGCCACCCCTCGAACCAGGCCAACGGCATGACCCGCGACCGTCAAGGTCGCCTACTCGTCTGCGAACACGGCGGCCGACGCGTGACCCGTACCGAGTACGACGGCAGCATCACGGTTCTGGCCGATAGTTTTGCAGGTAAGCCGCTGAATTCGCCGAATGACATTGTGGTGAAGTCGGACGACAGCATCTGGTTCACCGATCCGCCTTTCGGCCTGATCAGTGACTATATGGGCCGTCAAGGCACGCCCGAATTGCCGGCCAACCTGTATCGCCTGGACGCAGACGGTGCGCTCCATTGTGTAGCGCAAGACCTGGAAGGCCCCAACGGTCTGGCCTTCTCCCCGGATGAAAAAATCCTCTACCTAGTCGAGTCCAGGGCGCGCCCGCGGAGGATCGTGGCCTATAGCGTCGATAACCAAGGCGGGCTCAGCCAACGGCGCGAGTTGATCGATGCCGGCAGCGGGCTGCCGGATGGTTTGCGTGTGGACGTTGACGGCAACCTCTGGTGCGGATGGGGCGCGCCCGAACCGGGGCTTGATGGCGTTCGTATTTTTGCCCCCGATGGTGATGCCATCGGGCATATCGACTTACCGGAGCGTTGCGCCAATTTGTGCTTCGGCGGACCACGCGGCAATCGCCTGCTGATGGCTTCAACCACCTCGTTGTATTCGTTGTTCGTCAACACCCGCGGCGCTTGACCGCACGCCAATAAAGAAGGTAACACCATGAAAAAAACAAGAAATGCCCCACTGTTGGTTGCCACCGGTCTGGTAAGCCTGCTCGGCTTTTCTCAGTTGGGCCAAGCTGCTGAGCTGAAAGTCATCGCCAGTGGCGCACTCCGGGGCGCAATGGAACACCTTCAGCCCGCCTACGAAAAAGCCAGTGGCAATACCCTGACTTTCAGTTGGGGACCTTCGATGGGCACCTCGCCTGAGTCAATTCCAGAGCGTATCCGCCATAAAGAGCCGATGGACTTGGCGATCATGGCCGAAGAGACCCTCGAACTGCTCTCTGCGACCGGTGCCTTCGACATGGCAACGCGCCGCGAGATCGCCGACTCACGCATTGGTGTCGGGGTCCCTCACGGCAAGCCCAAACCGGATGTCTCCAGCGTCGCCGCGTTGAAAGCAGCCCTGCTAAAGGCGGACAAAATCGCTTACTCCCAAGGTGCCAGCGGCGTGTACATCCGCACCGAGCTGTTCCAGCGGCTGGGCATCAGCGATCAGGTGAAAGGCAAGACCATTGAAATCGCAGGCAAGGAACTGGTCGGCACGGCCTTGGCCAGGGGCGATGCGGACATCGGCATGCAACAAATCAGCGAGTTGAAGGTAACCCCCGGTGTCGACTTCCTCGGCCCACTGCCTGAAGAGGTACAGAAAGTCAGCCGATTCTGCGCAACAGTTGCCCAGCAGACGTCCAATGCGTTGCCTGCGCGTGAATTCATTGCCTACCTGAACAGCCCTGCCGCACGTCGCCTGCTTGAAGAGAGCGGTCTTGAGCCCGCCAAAACCCTGAACGTTCAGGAGACCAAGTAATGAAAAAAGTCGCGCGCATTCTGCTGGGAGCCACCCTTGGCCTAGCTTCTGCCATCGCAATGGCTTCCGGTGCTCCGTTTAAGCAAGAACTGGTTCGTTATGACAACGTGTAAATCGAGGTCAACGCCCAAGGTACCGGGCCGGTGATCGTGATGCTGCCTTCGCTGGGCCGTTCGGGTCGCGACTATGACAAAGTCGCCGAATACCTCCAAGCCGACGGGTTCAGAGTGGTCAGGCCGGAGCCACGTGGCATAGGGCAAAGTAAAGGGCCGATGGAAAACCTGACCGTGCACGATTTTGCGCGTGACGTGGCCGCGGTGGTCGAGCATGAAAACTCTGGCCCCATCGTGGTGGTTGGTCACGCCTGGGGCAACTTCGCGGCGCGCATGCTCGCCGCAGATCGTCCTGACCTGGTACGTGGCGTCGTCATGGCCGCGGCGTCTGCTGGCAAGGTACCCCCGGATTCCACTGAAAAACCCATCAACGCAAAGATGCGGCAGGCCATCGACGGCGCGGGCGATATGTCGCTGTCCGAAGAGCAACGCCTGATCTACCTGCGCAAAGCGTTCTTTGCTCCTGGCAACGACCCCAAAGTCTGGTTGGGCGGCTGGCACCAGGCAACCCACGACGCCGAAGGCCATGCACGCAATATCACGCCGGTGGACGATTACTTCGCCGCCGGCACTGCACCGATTCTCGACCTGCAAGGTGAGGCGGACACGGTAGCTCCTCGGCGCTTCTCGGGCGTGCTAAAAAGCATGCTCGGCGACCGGGTCCAGGTAGTGGTATTGAAAAATGCCGGCCACGCCATGGCCCCGGAACAACCCAAGGCAATGGCGGACGCCATCGCCGCATTTGCCAAGGCGCAGTACTCCCGCAAGCTGTAGAGCGCATTCTCAAGTTGAATTGAGTGCTCCGAATTGAACGGTCCGGAGCATTTTTTTCAAGATCAATCTGGCGCCATTTTTTTCAGGCGTGAGGCCAGGGTCGTCGGTTTGATTCCCAACAACTGGGCGGCACCGTCCTTGCCGAACATCTTGCCGCCACAAGCCGCCAGCGCGGCGCTCAAGTTATCCCGCTCAAGTGTGCGCAACTCCTGTTCGGTCATGATCCGCGCATTGACCTGCGCCACTGGCACCTGTATCGACGTCGCGGTATTGGGCAGGTCAATGTTCAGTTCCGCTCCGGTCGCGGTAATCAACGCGCGCTCAATGACGTTCTGTAGTTCGCGGATATTACCGGGCCATTCGTAGGCCTGCAGACGCGCCATGTCCCCTTTGTTCAAGCGATGACCAGGCATATTCAAGCGTGCACCAATGAGCTGGAGAAAATGCGAGGCCAACAGCGGAACATCGGCACGCCGCTCGCGCAGACTTGGTGAGTGAACAGGAAATACATTCAGGCGGAAAAATAGGTCTTCACGAAAGCGCTTGGCTTGCACTTCCGCACGTAAATCGCGGTTGGTAGCGGCAATGATCCGTACGTCCACACTGCGGGTTCGCTCCTCACCGACGCGCTCGAACTGCCCTTCCTGCAACACACGCAAGAGTTTGCTCTGCAACTCCAGTGGAATCTCGCCAATTTCATCCAGAAACAAGGTGCCGCCATTGGCCAGTTCGAAGCGGCCTACACGATCACGTACCGCGCCGGTAAACGCGCCGCGCAAATGGCCAAAAAATTCGCTTTCAAACAGTTCCGCCGGAATCGCCGCACAGTTGACACGAATCAGCGGCTGATCCCGACGCTTGCTGGCCTGGTGAATGGCCCGGGCGATCAGTTCTTTACCGGTGCCGGATTCCCCATGGATCAATACGTTGGCATCGGTCGGGCCGACCACATCTATCTGCTGAACGATCTTCAGAATCGGCTCGCTCTGCCCGACAATATCTCGGTAATTGTGCTCAATGTGAATCTCTTCCTGCAGGTAGGCGTTCTGCTCCTCGAGTCGCTGCTTCAGGGTCTTTAATTCAACCAGTGCGTTCTGCAACTGCAACTCGGTATTGCGCCGCTCGGTGATGTCACGAAACACCACCACCGCCCCGATGATGCGGCTGTCACTGATCACTGGCGTGCTGGTGAACTCCACCGCAAACGAAGTGCCGTCGCGCCGCCAGAACACCTCTTGCCGGCCCTCGTGCACCATGCCGTCATGCACGGCCTTGTAGATTGGGCAGTCCTCTACCGGGTAGTGGCTGCCATCGGCATGCGCATGGTGATGAATGCGATGGATATTCTTGCCGATCATTTCTTCAGGCGACCAGCCCAGCATCCGGGCACCCGCTGGATTGACAAAGGTCGCCAGCCCATCGCTGTCAATGCTGTAGATGCCATCGCCTACCGAGCTGAGCAGCAGCTGCTTGTCACGCTCAGTCTCCTTGAACAGGTTAAGGATATTGCGCCACTCGATCAGGCCGCCACGCATGGTGCGTTCGGTATCAGCCTGATCGCGCTGGTAGCGCTGCTGGCTCTTTTCACGCAGCACCAGTATCAGTTGCTGTACGCCCTTGACCAGCAGTCGGGTGGCGGAGATTTCCAACTCGATCCGCTCGCCACTTTTGCAATTGCAACTGAGTTCATCAGTCCAGCCGCGCCCTTTGTCCATGACCGCCTGGGTGAACACGATCAAGTCCGCCAATTGGTGACCAAACAGCTTACTTACCGGGAACTCCAGAAGCTCCTGGCGCGGGTAGCTCAGCAAGTTGCAGGCGGCAATGTTCAGGTCCACGAAGCGATCGTTGTAAGGGTCCAGTAACGCAATGGCTTCGGCACAGTGCTCGAACACCATATGACGTGATGGGTAGGCCAGTTCAGTCCAGCCGTCGAGGAAGTCAGTGTCGCGCATGGCTACGAAATCCCGTGAATACAAGGTTTGATCAACTTCACTTATACGGAATTTCGTAGCTCCCCAACAGCCTCAGTTCGCGCTGAAAAATGCGGTTCACGACTCATATAAGACTTCGGCCTCCCCTACGACTTTTCGTAGAAATACCACGAGTATTCGTATACCTACGTAATTAAGTAGTGTTTTGCGCAGTCTGAACTGACCTCTCAATCATCGAGAATAAATAAAATACCTATAGATATCAGCCAGATAAGAAATCACCAGATTGCCGTGAGCAAGCTGGCACGTCCTTCGCTATCTGTCCCTCGACGACTTGCCGATTCCGGCCGTCGGTGACAGCCACTCAGCACAGCGGAGTAAGACATGCCAAATGTAGAAATTGCCCACTATCAGGACGGTGACTTTCTGGTCAATTACGAGGAGAAAGTTTTCGAGGATGTCAAAGCCGAACCGGGCGAAAAAGCCTTGCTGACATTCCACACCATTGCCTTTGAAGGCTCCATTGGCCTGGTCAACATGCTGCAAGCCAAACGCCTTCTGCGCAAAGGCTTTGAAACCAAGGTCCTGCTCTACGGGCCAGGCGTGCAACTGGGCGTGCAGCGCGGTTTTCCGACCCTCGGCGCTGAAGCCTTCCCTGGGCATCTGGCCGTCAATAACCAGATCAAGGCCTTCATGGCCGAAGGCGGTGAGGTGTACGCCTGCCGCTTCGCCCTGCAAGCCCTGTATGGCCAAACCGAAAAAGCACTTATCGAAGGTATTCGCCCAATCAACCCATTGGACGTAATGGACCTGCGCCTGCTGATGCGTCGTGAGGGCGCAATGATCATTGATACCTGGACGGCGTAACTCTTGCTTCGAAAGGAGCGCGCGATGGCGACCTCATGCGCCATCGCCGACACCGAACGCTCCAGGTCATTGAAACGATCGTCCCTGACAGGATCCCATGACATGCCTACTATTCGCGCTGCAGCCGTCCAGTTCAGTCCGATGCTGTATTCCCGTGAAGCCACAGTCGCCAAACTGTGTGACACACTTCTGGATCTGGGTCGCAAGGGCGTTCAGTTCGCGGTCTTTCCGGAAACCGTGGTGCCTTACTACCCTTACTTTTCCTTTGTACAACCGCCCTTCGCCATGGGCACACAGCATTTGCTCCTGCTCGAGGAGGCGGTCATCGTGCCCTCTGATGTCACTCGGCAAATAGGCTCTGCGTGCCGCGAAGCAGGCATCGTGGCCTGCATCGGCGTCAACGAGCGTGATGGCGGCACGCTTTATAACGCCCAACTCCTGTTCGACGCTGACGGAACGCTGATCCAGCATCGCCGCAAAATCACCCCCACCTATCACGAACGTATGGTATGGGGACAAGGCGATGGCTCGGGGTTGCGGGCTACCGACACTGCGGTCGGTCGCATAGGCGCCCTGGCCTGTTGGGAACATTACAACCCGCTGGCGCGTTATGCGCTGATGGCCGACGGCGAGCAAATCCACGCCGCGATGTTCCCAGGCTCACTGGTCGGGCAAGTCTTCGCTGACCAGATCGAGGTCACTATCCGCCACCATGCACTGGAGTCCGGTTGTTTCGTGGTCAACGCCACCGCGTGGCTGGATGCCGAGCAGCAGGCGCGGATCATGGCCGACACCGGCTGTGCGATCGAACCGATTTCCGGTGGCTGCTTCACCGCCATTGTCTCGCCAGAAGGGAAATTGCTGGGCGAACCGCTGTGCACGGGCGAAGGCGCGATCATCGCCGACCTCGACTTCGCGCTGATCAATAAGCGCAAACGCATGATGGACTCGGTCGGCCATTACAGTCGCCCCGAGCTGCTCAGCCTATTGATTGACCGTCGCGTTACGGCACATGTGCAAGAGCGGCGGGAAAGCGTCGAGGACGCCGCTCATGAATAACCCGAACGCAAACTCGCCCGACAGCCTGCTGCTGAACGCATTGCAATGCCACGGCGTACGCTGGCAAGGCGCCGACGGCCTTGTGCGAAAAGGCGGTGCAGGGCCCTCCGACCATAAGGCGTTGACCTTGGGCGAGCACACCGCGATGGTGCCGATGCTCAACCATGCGTCGCAGAACTCACCCTACTCCGCCGTGCCAGATGCGTCGGGGGCTCAGGCGTTGATCTTTCGCGAAGGGTTGCAGGTGGGCCAGGTGCAGTTGCCGGGCACCCCCAACTTCTACGCCCTGAACACCGAAGACGGCACGCCCTATTGGAAAATCGCCACCTTGCACAGCAAGGACGTGCTGGCCACGACCGTTCTACAGCACTGCATTCGCATGAACGAGGCCGCCACGGCCTGCCAGTTCTGCGCCATCGGCCATTCACTGGCGTCGGGCAAAACCATTGCCCGCAAACGTCCGGCGCAATTGGCGCAAGTTGCCAAGGCCGCGGTTGAACTCGATGGTGTCAAGCATATGGTCATGACCACGGGTACGCCGCTGACATCCGATCGCGGCGCCGCCATTCTGTGCGAGTCGGCTGCGGCCGTCACCGCTGCTGTCGACCTGCCGATCCAGGCCCAGTGCGAGCCACCGGATGACGATGCTTGGTTCATGCGCCTCAAGGAAAGTGGCGTGGTATCGCTGGGCATGCATCTGGAGGCGGTCACTGATGCTGTGCGTCAACGCATCATGCCAGGCAAGGCCCAAGTGCCGCTGGAGCGCTATTTCAGCGCCTTTGAAGCCGCTGTCAATGTGTTCGGTCGTGGCCAGGTGAGTACCTACATTCTTGCCGGGCTGGGCGACAGCGAAGAGGCGATTGTGCAGATGAGCGAGCGCCTCGCCCGCGCCGGCGTTTACCCGTTCGTCGTGCCGTTCGTGCCCATCGACGGTACCCCGCTGGCCCATCACCCCAAGCCCGACAGTGCCTTCATGCAGCGCCTCTACCCGCGCATTGGTGCCAGCCTGCGCAAGCACGGCCTGCACTCGGACAACATCAATGCCGGCTGCGCCAAATGTGGCGCGTGCTCGGCCCTGAAACATCACGAGTAACGAGAGCCGCCAGCATGCCACCACAGAGCTTTGCCCTGATCGACGACACGTTCGCCGACTTCCTCGCCAACGACTTGCTGGTCAAAACGGCGCAGGCCACATGGGAGCGCCAGGGCTACTACACGTTACGCCGCGAGGTGTTTTCCGATGAGCAACAGTTACTGGCTCAGGACCGCGACGAAAAAGATTTTCAGGCGATTCCGATCGTTGCCGTGGCACATCACTGCGGCATGCCCGAACGCGTGGTGGGCGCGGTACGCATCTATGAAACCGACCCCGGTGTCTGGTACGGCGGACGTTTGTGTGTAGAGCGCGCTTACCGACGCCACGGCATGATTGGCAAGGCGCTGATCAATGAGGCGGTGGCGCGCGCTATTGAACTGGGCTGCCACACCTTTCTGGCCACCGTGCAACACGCTAACGAGGCTTACTTCCTCGGTCTGCACTGGCACACCTTAAATGCCGTGGACGTGTTCGGACACGCGCACTGCCTGATGCAGGCCCAGTTGGACTGCTACCCCTTCATGCCCCGCAACGTGGCACTGCCGTCACGCAAGGTGGTGCGCCATGACTGACCCGCAGACAAACCTGCACAGCCTGCTAGCAGCACTGCGCGACTCACCGGCCATGCTGGCCAAGCAAGCCATTGGCCGGGCCGCCGGGGCACAGCCGAGCCAGGGCGCCAGGTGCGATGATCTTTACGCATTGCCCGGTGACGATACTGCGGCTATCCGCTGCGGCGAGCAGTACCAACTGCTGGCCATCGAAGGCATGATCCCGGCCTTTGTCGAACAAGCGCCGTGGTTCGCCGGCTGGTCGGCCGTCATGGCCAATGTCAGCGACATCACCGCCATGGGTGGGCGCGCCACTGCTGTGGTCAACGCCTATTGGCATTATGACCAGCAGGCCACCGACAGCCTGTTGTCCGGTATCCATGACGCCTGCGCGACCTACGGCCTGATCATGGCTGGCGGCCATACCAGTCTGGCGGCTGGCAATCCTGTGGCGCTTGCCGTCGCCATCACGGGCTGGGCGCGCAACCTGCTCTCGACCCTGCATGTCGCACCGGGCCAGGTCATCATCATGGCAGTGGACCTGGATGGCCATTGGCATGGTAACGCGCCCTATTGGAAGGCTTTCGAGAACGTGCCCGCCGCTCGTTTACGCGCGAAACTCGAAGTGATCCCGGACCTGGCCGAAGCCGGCCTGCTGCTGGCGGCCAAGGACATCAGCAACGCCGGGATTCTAGGCACTTTGTTGATGCTGCTCGAACCCACCCACTGCGGCGCGCGGATTGACCTTGAGGCGCTGCCCATTCCGGCTGACACGCCAATGGAGCGCTGGCTGCAAACGTTCCCCAGTTACGGCTTCCTGCTCACGCTTGAGCGCGAAAACCTCGCCGCCGTGCAGGCTGCGTTCGCCGCTCAGGGCATTCACTGCGCGTGCATCGGCGAAGTCGATGACAGTGCCCGGCTGGAGGTGATTCATGGGCGGGAAAAAGTCGAATTCTGGAACTTGGCCAGCCACGCTTTTACCGGATTCAGCTATCCCCAATTCGCTCACTCCCCATCCGTTTAAGGAGCACTGACATGCCCGCCGTGAACATTCGTCTGCGCTGGCCCGATGGCCAGGAAAGCAACAGCTATTCACCGTCAACAACCATTTCCGAGCACCTTCAAGAGGGCCGCACGTATTCCATGGCCGAGTTTTTACAGCGCGCGGAAGCCGGTATGAACGCGGCCTCGGAGCGCGTCAAACAGGTCAAGGGCTTCTACTGCAGTTCAGCCATGGACAGCCTGGGAGACCTGCGTATGCGGGCGCGCCACTTCGTCGACCCGCACGCTCAGGTCGAAGTACTGGAAATCAAGCACCAGGGAACCGGCAAGGTTCATTACTCGGGTTTCGGCGACATCTGACAGCGCTGTTCATTTTTCAAAGGACTTCAACATGACTCACTACACCACCATCGTCGTCGGCGGCGGGCAGGCTGGTCTGTCGGCCAGTTACTACTTGCAGCAACAGGACATTGATCACGTGGTCCTGGAAAAAAACACCTTGACGCATACCTGGCGCAGCCAGCGCTGGGATGCGTTTTGCCTGGTGACACCAAACTGGCAGTGCGCCCTTCCGGGCCATCCTTATGCGGGTGATGAACCCCATGGTTTCATGACCAGGGATCAGATCATCGACTACCTCGACGGCTTTATCGCCAAGGTCAACGCCCCGGCCAGGGAAGGGGTTTCAGTCCAGCGCATGACCGCACGTCCTGAAGGCGGCTATCTGCTCAATACCTCAAAGGGCGACTTCACTGCCGACCACGTCATCGTCGCCAGCGGTGGCTATCACACGCCGATCATTCCTCGCCTGGCCGAACGGTTGCCGACGCAGATCACGCAGATCCATTCCGAGCAGTATCGCAACCCGCAGGCTCTGCCCGAGGGCGCCGTGTTAGTGGTGGGCTCCGGGCAATCCGGTGCGCAGATCGCAGAAGACTTGCATCTGGCCGGGCGCAAGGTGTACCTGGCCGTGGGAGACGCGCCGCGTTGCGCACGTTTCTACCGAGGCAAAGACGTGGTCGACTGGCTGGCCCAGATGGGTTACTACGATATTGGCGTGGACACCCATCCGCTTCGCGAAGGCGTGCGCGACAACACCAACCACTACGTCACAGGGCGTGACGGCGGACGCGATATCGACCTGCGCCGCTTTGCCCGCGAAGGCATGCAATTGTTTGGCAGGCTCGAAGGCCTGGAAGGCACCACGCTGAAATTCGCCTGCGACCTGGGGGCCAACCTTGAGGCTGCCGACGCGGTCTACAATCGTATCAACGCCAGCATTGACAAGTACATTGCCGAGAACTCGATCGATGCGCCTATCGGCACGCCCTACACACCACTGTGGGTGCCGGAGGCAGAGCGAAGCGATCTGGAGCTCACCTCAAACGCCATCACCAGCATCATCTGGTGCATCGGTTTCCAGCCGGATTTCAGTTGGGTCGACGTACCCGTTTTCAATGGCCGCAGCTATCCCGGCCATACCCGTGGCGTTACTGCTCGGCAAGGCCTGTACTTCCTCGGCTTGCCGTGGTTGCACACCTGGGGATCCGGACGGTTTTCAGGGGTGGCACGCGATGCTCAATACGTGGTGCAACACTTGGCAGCCGCGCGCTGAAGGCGCTGGCCCATGTTTGCGCAGGCGATATTCCCCAGAGAGACATGGGCCCTGGGTGGCCCAGGTCGGTTGAGTTCAAGACTGGCGCAGTTTACTGCTTGGCATACACACGCTGCGCAAACTCGGCGATGGCGTCGGCCATTGCACGTGGCTGCTCGGGCGCCATGGCGTGACCGGCGTTGGCGATGGTCTTGTGCTCGACCCGCTCGCCGAGCATCGATTTGAGAATGTTCGGGATCACCACCGCGTCATGCTGCCCCTGCAAGTCTAGGATCGGCACGGTTCTACCGGCAGACCAATACAGGTCCACAGGCGTGGAATCCCGCGCATGATCTTGGCCCTGGTGGGTCTTGTCATACCATCCCGTCAGCCAGGCGCTAGCATCATTGCCGGGTGCGAAAAACGCTTCTTTCAAGTAATCGATGCGCTTGCTTTCGGGCAACGAATAATTGCCCGCGCCTTTGATGGCCTCGACCATTCGGCCGTAGGGTTTCTCCGATGAGCCGGCAGGCAACTTGCCGATCGACGCGGCCGCCAATACGACGCCATTGACAAGATCCGGGCGATCCACCGCCAGCACGCGCGCAGGCTGACTGCCCCAGGCATGCCCGACGATCACAGAAGGCCCGGTCTGAGCCTTGTCCATCACCAGGGCCACGTCGGCGGCGAAATCGTGCAGCGTCGGCGTGTCCATCGGCGCCTTGCTGCCCTTAACCCCACGCGGCTCAGGGCGGATCACGCGATAGCCATCGGCGGCCAGATAGCGTGCCACCTCGTCATAGTCATTTGCCCCCCGGCCTTTTGACGGCAGGATCACGATGACATGGCCCTTGCCTTGATCCAGCGCTTCGATGTGGACGTTGCCTTTTTCGGCAACCAGCGTACGTACCGAATCATCGGCATTTCCCGGCAGGCTATAGGCGACGAGGCCAGCGACGATTAAAGATTGCATGACGCGAGTGTAGTGCATGGGTGAGCCTTTTATTATTGGTATGAGCGCTCAGGTTTATGCACTCAGACCAAAATAACCAATACCGATATCTCATGATGTTCGATGCCTGTCGGGCATGGCCGCAGCCCGGCACTGATACGCGCCAACTCCCATGCTCTGCCGTTATGGACACCTATGGTTTAAAGGTCTTGGCGCGTACAAGAACCCCACGCATATGCTTGCCGGCTCCTGACTACAACAATAATGGAGCGTCATGAATACCCTCTCAGCCACTCACGTATCGCCCCAGGAAGCGTTGGAGTCCAGCGCCTGTCGCAAAGCTGCGATCAGGTTGATTCCGCTGCTCGCCATCGCGTATTTCTTCAATTATCTAGACAGAACCAACGTCGGGTTCGCATCGCTGACCATGAACGACGATCTGGGTCTTAGCGCCTCACAATTCGGTTTTGCGGCTGGCATTTTTTATGTCGGCTATTGCCTGTTCGAAGTGCCCAGCAATCTGGCGCTCTACCGCTTCGGCGCGCGGCGCTGGCTGGCCAGAATCATGATTACGTGGGGGCTGTTCTCCGCCTCCACCGCGTTGGCGCAAGGGCCGGTCAGTTATTCGATTATCCGTTTGCTGGCGGGTATCGCCGAAGCCGGATTTTTCCCGGGCGTGATCTTCTTCCTGTCGCTGTGGTTCCCCATCCAATACCGGACGCGAGTCATGGCCTGGTTTCTGTTCGCCATTCCGCTGTCCTCGGTACTGGGTGGGCCACTCTCTGCCGCCATGCTGGCGATGGATGGCCTTTGGGGTTACCGCGGCTGGCAGTGGCTGCTAGTGCTGCAAGGCCTGCCGGCCTGCGTGCTGGGCGTGATTTGCCTGAAAATGCTGGCCGACAAACCCGCCGATGCAAAATGGCTGACCGTGGAAGAGCGCCAGGCTTTGCAATCGGCTTTGGACGCCGAGCACGAATCGAAGGGTTCTCACAGCTTTCGTGAATCGATCAAGGACGTGCGGGTCTGGCTGCTGGCGGGGATTCTATTCAGCTACATCATCGGCATCCTCGGCATCGGTGTATGGCTGCCGCAAATCCTCAAGACCCATGCACTGACCACCACCCAGATTGGATGGGTGTCGGCGATTCCCTATCTGATCGCCAGCGTCGCCATGCTGCTGTGGGCAAAAGTGCTCGCACGCAAGCGCCGTTACGTTCTGCACCTGGCGATTACCTGCGCCACAGGGGCGGCCGGATTTATCTTTTCGGTGGTCTATAGCGACCTGATTCCGGCCCTAATTGGCCTGACAGTCGCCTTGATCGGCTTGAGTTCAGTGCGGACCTGTTTCTACAGCATCCCGGCGACATTCCTGAGCAAACAGGCAGCGGCTGGCGGCATCGCGTTTATCAATGCCGTGGGTAGCCTGGGCGGGTTGGTGGGGCCGTATGCAGTGGGCTGGCTCAAAGACGTCACCCACTCATTTAATGCAGGGCTGATCGCGATGGCAGCGATGCTGTGTGTCGCAACGGTGTTGACCTTGATTCTGCGACACGTTGTCAAAGAGGCGTGATACACCTCCCCGACGGCTTTGATCAGCCGCCGGGGGCTAATTTCAGTTGCCGTGGAAGGTTTTCTGGCGAGCCATGAACGTCGACAGCTCCTTCCCCGCGTCCCGTTTGTAGCGCTTGAGCGCGCTCTCCACATAGTCCAGGCCTACCTGGTCGGCATAGTAGGTCAGCCCGCCCTTGTAACGCGGGAAGCCATAGCCGTGAATCCACACCAGATCGATGTCAGCAGCGTGCGCCACAATACCCTTTTCGAGTAGCCAGGCGGCCTCGTTAATCATCGCAAACAGGCAGCGTTCTTCAATTTCCTGATCGCTGATGGTGCGAGGTTCAATGTTCCACTGCTCGCGATGCTGCTCCAACAACTGCGCCAGCCATGCATCCGACAAAGCCTGACGGCTGCCCGGCGTGTAACGATAAAAACCCGAACCGGTTTTTTGCCCGAGCCGTCCTGCGGCGTACAGCTTATCGACCCAGTCGCAGCGCCGCTCACGCTCGCTCAACTGCGAAAGACGTCCCTGACGATTGCGCCAGGCGACATCGACCCCGGCCATATCACGCAGCTCAAATGGACCAATCGGGAAACCAAATGCCCGCATCACCCGGTCAACTGCCTCGGGCGACGCGCCTTCCTCCAGCAGGAATATGGCTTCACGCTCCCGTGCCGCCAGCAGCCGGTTCCCCACGAAACCGTCACACACCCCCACGGTGATTGCCACCTTGCCCAGCCGCTCCGCCAACGCCAGTACCGAGCCCAGAACAGCAGTGTCGGTCTGGGAGGTGCGCACCACTTCCAGTAGTTTCATCACCGGCGCCGGGCTGAAGAAATGCATGCCCAACACCTGCTGCGGGCGGCGAGTGCAATCAGCGATGGCTTCGACATCCAGATAAGAGGTGTTGGTTGCCAATATGGCGTCCGGCTTGCACAAGGCATCCAGCTGACGGAACACCACCCGCTTGACCTCCATGTCCTCGAACACGGCTTCGATCACCAGGTCGGCGTCCGCGACCGCGTCCATTGTGGTCGATGGCAAGATCAACGCCCGACGCCCCCTGCAGGCGGTTTCATCCATACGCCCTTTCAGCAGTGCGTCGCGGTAATAGGCGTCGATGTTCTGTACACCGCGTTGCAGCGCTGCGTCTTGCACATCGATCAGGCTGACCGCGAAGCCTGCGTTGGCCACGCAAATGGCAATGCCGGCGCCCATGGTGCCCGAACCGATCACCGCGACCTTTTGAATCGAGTGTGTCTGACCGCTGGCGGCAAGCTTGCGCGTGCGGCCGACCAAGGCTCGCTCGCTGAAAAACAGATGCCGCAAGGCCTTGGCCTGATCCGACTCCCGCCGTGCGATAAACAGCTCGCGCTCTAAGGCCATGCCTTCGCCAAAGGATTGGGTCAGCGCTGCATTGATGGCCTCAAGCGCCGCCTGGGGGGCTTGTTGCCCAGCCAGTTTTTTCATCACAACGGCGACTTTTGCCTCAAACTCAGCGACGTCGTAGCCGGGTATCAACCGATCTCGCGTGCGCTGCCAGGATGGGTCGGTGCGGAGCAAACGCCTGGCATGCTCGACGGCCGCGCCGTGCACGTCGGTGCTTACGCACTGATCGACCAACCCTACCGCCTGCGCCTGCGCTGCGCTCAGACGCTCCCCGGCAATCACCATGTCGAAGGCAACCAACGCACCGCACAGGCGAACCAGGCGCTGTGTCCCGCCTGCGCCAGGTATCAAACCCAGGCTGACCTCGGGCAAGCCCAGCACCGTGTGCTCATCGGCGATGCGTGCATGACACGCCAGCGCCAGCTCCAAACCACCACCGAGCACCGAGCCATGCAGGGCGGCGATGACCGGTTTACAACTGTTTTCGATAGCGTTCAGCACTTCCGGCAGGTGCGGTTCCATCAGCGGCTGGTCGAACTCCTTGAGGTCAGCGCCCGCCACAAATGTCTTGCCCCGACAGGTGATGACGATCGCCTGCACGGCGGGGTCGGCCTGCGCCTGCGCCATGCAGGCCGAGAGTTGTTGCCTCACGCCTTGGGACAATGCATTGACAGGCGGGTTGTCGAGAGTGATGACAGCGATGCCGTCTTCTGTTGTCAGACTTGCAAAGGATTCCATGAAGGTTACCCGCGTTACAGTAAGGAAATGGGATAGCTGAGGATCACCCGCGCGTCATTGGCATTACGGGAGAAGTCCGAGCGGTACACGGCGTTGCGCAGCCGAACGTCCAAGGCCTTCAGCGGCCCGCTCTGAACCCGGTATTGCAGTTCGATATCCAGCTCGCGCTCGCGGCCTGAGTCGGTCGTCAGCACCTCGGCGTCTGAGCCTTTGATATAGCGGGTCATGAAGGTCAGCCCGGGGAGGCCCCATGACGCCAGATCACGGGCATAACGCAGTTGCCATGAACGCTCACCTTGCTCGGCGAAATCGCCCACTTGCACAAAGTTGACCAGATACGGGTCGGTGCCCTCGACATAGGGAAACGCTGAGTCCCCGCTCATGGCCTGGTAGCCCAGGCTGAAGGCGTTGCCGCGCCATTCGTAAGTGGCCATCGCACTGAGCGCGCGATTGTCCACCTGCCCGGCGCGGGCCTGCCCCTGATCGTCGCTGACGAAAAACCGCAGGTCCGACTTGAACTTGCCCTCGCCGACTTCATGGGCGCTGGTGAGTCCCAGGAAATGCTGCAGGTAGACATCTTCCAGCTGACCGACCTGGTAGGTCAGCTGCATCCCTTTCCAACGATAGGCGGCGCCCGCCAGCTCGAAATCACCGCCATCAAGCGGACCGCTGAATCGCCGGTTTTTGTTATTGATGGCTAGCCCTTGCGCGCCAGTGACATCCCGGTCAGTCACCCGATCAATATGCCCACCGGTCAGTTCCAGACCACCCCACTCTCTGGACTCGAGCATGCCGCCGCGGAAAGTCTGCGGCAGCAAGCGGCCGAAGTTCGATTGCAAGGTGGGCAGCTTGGGCATCAGGGTGCCCACCTTCAACTCGGTTTTGGACACACGCATTTTTGCGGTCAGACCGGCTTTGGAATACTCATCGGGCGCCCTGCCGTCGTCGTGAACCGGCAGCAGGCCAGTCCCGGTGCGGTCCGGGCTGGAGTCGAGCTTAAGGCCGACCATGGCAATAGCATCAAGGCCGAAACCGACGAATCCGGGTGTGTAGCCTGACTGTGCGCGAAGAATGAAGCCCTGTGCCCATTCATCGCGTTTTGACTGGCCGCTGCCGTCGCGGAAATCGCGGTTCATATAGAAATTGCGCAGCTCCAGATCGACTTTGGCATCCGCCACAAAATCCGCCGCCTGCGCAGTGGCGAGCCATGGGCTGGCGGCAACGATCACGCCCCAGGATGCAGCTGTTTTCTTATTATTCATGGGCAATTCCGGGCCGTACTCAGTCACACCGAACTCTGTCGAGATCGGTGGACGGGTACGTGCATCAGTGTTGAGGGAGGATCAGCGTGTTGCGGTCATGTAGTCGCTGGCTTTGCCAGGAATCGATTGGCCTTGAATCTTGCCGAGAAATTCAATGGCCCTGGCGACATCTTCTTCACTCAGGTAAGGCGTTTGAGGGAAGGAGTTCTTGTTGGATTTCCACGCCGCCGCGTAGACGTCATCGGGTGTGCCTTCAAAGCGGGCACGTACCAGTTTCATCGCCTGCTCAGGATTCTCGTTGATCAGCTTGGTCGCTTGCGCGAGGCCGTCGAGGAACTGCTTGACGATTTGCGGATTCTCATCAGCCCACTGTTTGCGCGCGCTCAAGGCAATTGATGGATATCCATCGAGTTCCTTGACTTGTCCGTCGGCCATGTCCATTAGAGTGAAGCCTTTGTGTTCGAGAATGGCGCTGTCCGACGTCGGCGACGACAAGGCAAAACCATCGATCCGCTCTTGGGAGAACGCAGTCAGAATGGCACTGGCGCTGTTGAGGTACAGCAAGGTGAAGTCCTTCTCTGCCGAAAGGCCGCCTTTTTCGCCGAGGAAGCGCACCAGGAAGTCGGCGCTGCCACCTGCGCCACTGACGGCGATCTTCAAACCCTTCATCGCCTTCAAGCGCTCTTGCATCGAACTTTGCGAAGTCAGACCAAGCTGATCGGCTATCTTCTGGCTGATGACTACGTTGCTCGCATACTGTCCTACCAGTCGCCCCAGCAAGGTGAGGTCGGCGCCCTTCAGTTTCGCGTTGATGGAATTCTGGATCGCGCACGAACAGAACTCCACGGTTCGACTAGCCAGACCAGAGGTCGCAGCGCCGCCGCCCTTGAACTTGATCAGCTCGACATTCATCCCCTGCTTTTTGAAATAGCTACCATCCACGGCCACGAACAGCGGCATGTGGACGAAACCGTCGGTGCCCAAGGCAACCTTGATGTCCTGCGCATAAGCACCAGCGCTTGCGGCCACTAGCGAAGCGATCAGCCCCATCTTTGTCATCAGCGTTTTAATAGACATGCGTACACCTGTATTTTCTTGTGCGTTATGGACAGGTCAAACCGAAGCTTCACGATCACTCAAGTCCTTTTTCCACGGCATCAGACGGGTTTCCACCGTCCGAACTACCGCTTGCAGCAGCAGTGCCAGCGCGATAATTGCCACCAGCGCGGCAAATACACCGGCGGTGTCCAACTGGCCGGCGGCATCTTGCAGGAGGTAGCCGAGCCCGCGATTGGAGGCCATGATTTCACCGACAATGGCGCCAATCAGGGCATAGGGCACCGAAAGCTTTAGGCCGGTAAATACCCATTGAATCGCCGACGGGAACACCACTTTAGTGATCAGGTGGTGTTCCTTGGCACCCATCAGGCGCAGGATCTCCAACTGCTCGCGGTCAACCGCCCGAACGCCGCTGTAGGTGTTGAGAAACACGAGGAAGAACACAATAGTGGCGGTCAGGATGATCTTCATCTCGATGCCAATGCCGAACCACATGATGAACAGCGGAGCCAGAGCCACTTTCGGCAAGCTGTAGATCGAGATCAGGATCGGATCGAGCAGCTTGGCCAGCAATTCGTTACGGCCCAACAGCAGCCCCACCGCGATCCCGACGGTCGCCCCGAGCACAAAACCTGCGAGGGTCTCCACCACGGTGATCCCGCCATGGGAGAACAACCGGCCACTGATGACCAACTCGTAGAACTTGCCGGCGATCTCGCTGGGTGAACTGACGAAGAACGGATCGATCAACGGGCCCGATGACAGTTGCCACGTACCGAAGATCACGATGAAAATCGCCAGGCGTCCAAGGAAAATATTCATGCGCGGTTATCCTTTGCTGCATCGTCCAGAGACGGGGTCATGAAGTCCCACAAATCGCCGCAGAGCTGGTGATAGCGAGGGTCCTTGCGCAGCTGCAGAATATTGCGCTCCTCGCCCAGCGGAATCTGTACGTCCTTGACGATGGTGCCAGGACGGCCGGCGAAGATGAGGCAGCGGTCGCCAAGCGCCACAGCCTCATCCAGATCGTGGGTGACAAAGATGACGGTCTTGTTCAACCGGCGACTGAGCCTTATCAGCTCGGTCTGCATGCGCATACGCAGTTGCGCATCCAACGCTGCGAACGGCTCGTCCATCAGCAGCGTTTCAGGGTCATACGCCAGCAGGCGGGCCAAGGCCGCACGCTTGCGCATACCACCGGAGAGCTGGCTGGGATAGGACTTTTCAAAGCCTTCAAGCCCCACCAGTTGAATCAGCTCCTGGATGCGTATCCGGCGTTCGGCCTTGGGCATGCCCTGGATTTCCAACGGTACGGCAATGTTGCCGACCACATCCCGCCAAGGCAGCAAGTGGTCGCTCTGGGTCATGTAGCCGGTGCGACCATTGACCCCGCGAACGGCCTGGCCGTTGTAAATCACTTGCCCTTCGGTGGGGGCGAACAGCCCCGCAACCATGTTCAGCAAGGTGGACTTGCCGCAGCCCGACGGCCCGACCACAGTCACCACTTCGCCCTTCTTGATCGACAGGTTGATGCTGTGTGAGGCCTGTTTGGACACGCCCTTGACGGTGAAGGATTTGGACACGCCGACAAACTGGATGAGCGATGAAGCCTGCTCGTCGTGTGCGGCGCCTTTTGGCTGGGTGATGGCTTTCAAAGCGACAGGCATGACAACCCCCTGCGTTGAAAGTGGACATGCCCCAGATGGAGCCGTTGATTCGATGTGACATTAAGTACGTTCATAGCGACCTACTTGTTTTTATGAGTCGTTAATGAAGCTGTCTTGATTATGAAACCGGGGGGGCGAGGGTCAATCCACCTGTTCCACAGAGTGGAACAGGTGGCACCTCATGCCAGCAGAATCAGGCCATCAACGGCTCTGACACCCTGCCCTGCGGCCAATACGCGCAATGGGTTTATTTCGGCCTCCTGGAGTTTTGCTCCCAAGGTGGTGGCCATGTCGGCGAAGGCCATAATGCAGTCGACCAACGCGTTGATATCGGACTTCGGCGCGCCGCGGTAGCCGTCAAGTAGAGCGAAGGTTTTCAGATCCCGCAGCATGGCGTCCGCGTCGTTGCGGGTGATCGGCAGCAGCCGCATGCTGGTATCGCGCAGCAACTCTGCACTGACACCGCCCATGCCCAGCAGCAGCGCAGCCCCCAGTTGCGGGTCGCGATGGAAGCCCAGGATCAGCTCCTGGCCACCGTTGACCATTTCCTGGACCAGGAAGCGTTCGGGCACGAACCCGGCCTTCTCGGTGACGACGCCACGCATATCGTCCAATGCCTGACCAACGTTGTGCTCATCCAAACCGAGCGCAACGCCTCCAACTTCAGTCTTGTGGGTAACGCGCTCAGAAAGCACTTTGAGCGCCACCTTCGGGCCAAGTGTGCGGGCGGCTTCGGTGGCCTGGCTGGCATCCTCGACCGCCTGCTCGCGGGTGACGGGCACGCCGAAGCGGTTGAACAGCGCTTTACTCTGCTGTTCATCAAGCGTACCGCTGGGTAACAAATCAACATCCTCGACGCTCATACGCAGGCTGCTCGACTGCGCCTGCGGAGTATCTTGAGCAACGCGGGCCTGGGGCTTCATTGCAAGCAACGCACTAGCGCAGGCTTCTGGCGCAGTGAAGGCGACACCCTGATTACTGTTTATACGCAGCAAAGCTTGTGGCGCGTGCGGGCTGACATAGGCGATTACCGGCTTGGAGCTGTCGCACTGGCTGTCACGGATAGCGTCCGCCATCAGCGTCGGGCGCGCGACGCCGGATGAGCCCACAACACTGATGACCGCATCGTAGTCCGCGCTTTCCAGCAGGATGCGCATTGCCTGTTGCATGATCTGCGGCTGCAGGCCGGCCAGGGTCAGGTCGATCGGGTTGCGGTCGAGCACTGCCTGGTCGCCAAGATCCAGGTCCCGCAAGCGTGCGGCGGTAGCCTCCCCCGGTGGCGGCGTGTCGAAGCCATTGGTACCCAGGGCGTCGGCGATCAGCGTCCCGGCGCCGCCAGTGGAGGTCAGAATTGCCACCCGATTACCCGCCATCGTGCGTCGGCTGGCCAACGCAAACGGCAGGTCGAGCAGATCGGCAAACGTCTGTGCCCGCACGATACCCAATTGTTTGAAGTACACGTCATAGAGGGCGTCGGCTCCGGCCAGCGCTCCGGTATGGGATGCCGCCGAACGGGCCCCTGCTTCGGAACGCCCGACCTTGAACACCACAATGGGCTTGCCGGCTGCACGCGCTTTAAGAGCAGCGCGGCTGAACTTTTCGGTATCGCGCAAGCCTTCGAGGTACAAGGCGATTACTTCAGTGGCGTCGTCTTCCACCAGGTAATCAACGAAATCGGCAACGTCCAGATCGACCTCGTTACTGGTGGCCACCAACTTGGAAAAACCAATGCCGGCGGCGGCGCCACGGGACAGGAGCGAGCCCAGAATACCGCCACTCTGGGAGATAACCGCGATATTGCCCGCCCTTAGCGCCTCCTGATCCAGCGCACCGCTGGCCGATAAAGTGATGCCTTGGGTGAGGTTGATCAGGCCGATGGTGTTAGGCCCCAGAATGCGCATGTCGCCCCGTGCCTTTTGCAAGGCTTGCTGGCGGGCGATGCCCTCTTCACCGGCTTCGCCATAACCACCGGCAAGCACGATGGCAGCAGGAGTACCCATGGCTGCGAGCTCCGCCACGGCCTGGTTGGCGCGCTCAGGACCAAGCAGGATGATGGCGGCATCCGGCACCTCCGGCAGCGCGGCAATAGACGGATAGCAGGTCAACCCATCGATCTCGGTGTAACGCGGATTGACCGGGTACAGGTGCCCCTTGAAACCATGTTTGCGCAGGAACGCGATGGGCCGCCCGGAGGTTTTTTGCGCATCACCGGAGGCGCCGATTACCGCGACACTGCGCGGGTTCATCAGGCGGGAAATGTTATCCATGCTCATCCCCTCTTCGCCTTGGCAGCCAGAAAAGCTGCGACTGACGCCTGATGCTCCGTCGACGTGTAGCAGATGCCCTGCGCCTGACTACCCATGGCCAATACTTGGGCCTGAGTCAGTTCGAAGCTGTTGTTGAGGATGGATTTGCTCAATGCCAGCGCAGTCGCCGAGCCTGCGGACAGTTCCAGCGCCCAGCGCCGGGTTTCGTCGAGCAGATTGTCATGGTCGACAACTCGGTCCACCAGGCCGATCGCCAGGCCTTCTTCGGCCTGCACGCTGCGCCCGGTATAGATAAGCTCCTTGGCCTTGGTCAGCCCGACACGGCGCGGCAGCAAGTACAGGCCACCGCCGTCAGGGATCAGCCCCCGCGCGATGTAACTCATGGCATAGCTGGCTTGCCGCGAGGACACCACGAAATCGCAGCTCAATGCCAGGTCGCAACCCAGCCCGGTGGCGGCGCCATTGACGGCGGCCAGGGTCGGCTTGGGCAGGTTGAGCAACAGGGAGACCGCATGATGCACACGCTGCTGGCGCTTCCAACCGTTATAGGCCACCTCGCCCGCCGGCGCGCTCATGCGTTTTTCCATGCCTTTGATGTCGCCGCCCGCGCAGAAGCCTTTGCCGGTACCGGTGATGATGAGGGCGCGGATCTGGCTGTTTGCGGCCACCTCTTCAAGCAACTCGATCATGTGGCTGCGCATCTCGTCGCTGATGGCGTTGCGCGCTTCGGGTCGATTAAGGGTCAGCACCGCGATGCCATCGTCATCGACGGCCATGTGGATGGGCGAGGTAACACTTTGCAACATCGTCATGGGAAATCTCTCTCTTGTTGTTGGCATGGCAGCAGCCCAAACTGAAGGGCCTTGCGCTGACCCCCGAGTCTATGGAGCTGCCCATGATTGACAATCCGCCAATTCCACTGGATGGAACACGATGAACGAGGAGGACGGGTTTGATACGCCGGGGGCCGGCAAGGCGCCGATCAACCGTTCGCTGGAGCGCGGCCTTGAAATTCTGCGAGCCTTTCGCGCGGGCACCGAGTACTTGGGTAATGGCGAAATCAGCGAACGCACAGGCTTGTCCAAGTCCACGACCAGTCGCTTGACCCAGACGCTGATCCACAGCGGCATGCTGGTGTACGACGGCCAACAAAGTGCTTATCGCCTGGCACCCGCCACCCTTTGCTTCGCCACCGCCATGTACAACAGCAGTTCGCTGGTTCAGATCGCCGCGCCATTGATGCGCGAAGCGGCTCACGCGTTAGGGGTGAATGTTGGGCTAGCCGCCGCTGATCGCGATGAGATGATTTACTTGGAGTCAATCCGCCTGAGTCGCAAGAACACGCCGCGGACCGTACAAACGGGCCAGCGAGTCCCCATGGAGTTCACCTCCCTTGGGCGCGCTTTCCTGGCAACAATTGGCCCGCTGGAGCGGCAAGCGCTTATGGCGACCTTCAAGTCAAGGCGCTGCGATAACAGGTGGAAAGCGTTGGAAGCGGAAATTGCCGACGCCTGCGAAAGTGTGCGACTCATTGGGTATTGCGCGGCATCCTGGCAGGCCGAAGTCGTGGCCATTTCCACACCACTCGGCATCCGTAATTACCAAGACCATATCTTGAATATCAGCGTATCCACGCCTAAGTCGATTGACGCTGTAATAGCTCAATATGCCGAACCCTTGATCGTGCTGGCTGACAAGATCCGCGCCAGTTTCGATAGGGACGGACGCTAATCACGGGCTGAACAGCCGTTTCGAACGGACACTTGAAACGCCAAGGGGTGTTCTCAAGACTTTTTTATCAAAACGACTCCAGCTCAAAAGTCCGCCACCTTGCTCCAGGCGGACCTTTGAAAACGATCCGGGTGGTAAGGACGTGGATCAACAATGGGGCTCATAACGCTGATAATATCGGCAATACAGTTGACTCCGGGCGTACACGCCAGATTGGAGCTTAAGTCGAGATTAGTGAGGAATCTGCTCGACGCAATCACTCTCTGCCCTTCCATGAGCAAGCCCTAGTTGATAAAACTTGGCTGTAGAGCAGATACCCTAGCTGGATACCCAATGGCATAGGGCTGACACGAGCAGAGGTCGCCAAACGTCTTGAGATAAGCCGCCAAACTATGAACAGAAACGCTCGACAAAGAGATACTTGAGCTGACTGATCATCGCCCCAGAAAGATCTACTCCAGCTCAATTTCCACCTGTAGAGTCAGCACTGGTAATAACGCCTCATCCCCTGTGCCCACTCGGCCTGCTACATAATGAAGGAACTATCATGGACGATCGTTTCACCTATGCCAGGTTCTGGCGCTGCGCCCTTCAGGTCAATCCGTTTTCATACCATGGCGCGTACCGAGGCACCGATCACCAGCTGGACGAAGCCAATTACAACCAAGCGCTCCTTCAGAAGTGCCTGAAACTCGACATCAAGGTAGTCGGGATCGCAGACCATGGAAGTGTCGCGGCGGTGGATGCATTGCGTCAGGCATTGACCCCACACGGGATCGTGGTGTTTCCGGGTTTTGAAATTGCCGCGAGTGACAAGACTCACTTCGTCTGCCTGTTTCCTGAAGACACCTCGGTGCAGTCACTTGAGCGCTACCTGGGAAACCTTGAGCTGCTGGATCCTCAAGAGCGTATTCTTCCGTCGCAGTTGAGCTCTATCAAACTGATCGACAAGATCGAGCAGATGGGGGGATTTATCTACGCCGCCCACTGCACACACGACAGTGGGCTGTTAAAAAACCGCCTGAGCCACGTCTGGAAGCATCCTACACTCAGGGCGGCCCAGATCCCCTTCTCCGTTGAAGATCTGGCCGGTGAAGAGAGCGACTTCTACCGTCGTGTGCTTCTGGGCAGAGATGACGCGTATCGAAGAGACAAGCCCATCGCAGTCATCAACGCAAAAGATGTCGCCAAGCCTGAAGACCTTGAGAAGCCAAACGCAACGTGCCTCATCAAGATGACTCGCCCGACCTTTGCGGCTTTCAGGGTCGCATTTCTCGATCCCGAGTCACGCATACGCCTGAACTCCACTGAGGCCAAAAGCCCAATCGGCCGATTGATCAGCATGAGCGTGGCCGGCGGCTACCTTGACGGAGTGCATGTCAGTTTCTCTGACCATCTAAACACGGTCATTGGAGGCCGGGGCACGGGCAAATCAACCCTTATCGAATGTGTGCGCTTCGCTCTCGATTGCAAGCCCAAAGGAAAACAGGCGCAGAAGCTGCACAGCGATATCATGAAGGAAAACCTAGGTCTGGAAGGTGGCCGCGTAGAACTGACATTGGTTTCGTCTTCACAGAACGGCCAGAGGTACAGCATCAGCCGCCGCTACGGCGAGCCTCCAGTGGTTCGAGACGAGCACGGAGCTGTTTCGACCATGACGCCTTGCGATGTGATGCCAGGGATCGACATCTATGGCCAAAACGAGATCTATGAACTCGCTCAAGACGAATCCAGCCGCATACAACTACTCGAAAGATTCCTGCCAGAGGAAGGTGATTACAACTTCAAGCGAGCTGACGCCCAGCGTCGATTGAAGGCAAATCAGCAGAGCATTTCTGAAGCACTGGGAAACATTGACGATCTGAACACACAGGTCGATCGCCTACCCAACCTGGAAGAACAGTTGCGCGGGTTCGATGATCTGGGCGTAAAAGAAAAGCTGGCCAAGAACTCTTTGCTAGCCCGCGAACGTGAGGTAGCCAAGAGCGCCAAAGCGGCGATCGGCAGCGTTCAAACCGCAGTGCCGACGGTCAGCGAGCACTTCTCTGACCTCTCATTTATCAGTGACGAGGTGCTTGAGGGCGTGCCCGACATCGATGCTCTCATCTCCATGCGGGGTGCGTTGGAAAAGCTCACAGCGGAGTGCGCCATACACCTACAGGCGATGCAAACGCTCGTGGACACAGCGGTGCAGGCATTCAATACCCAGCACGACGCCTGGGAGCAGCAGATCAAACAGCACGACGCGGAGCTTGAGAAAGAACTACGAGCCCTCCCCGACGCCGCTGGCAAAACAGGCCAAGCCATCGGTGCGGCATACCAGAAGGTGCAAGAGGAAATCGAGCGCATCAAGCCACTGAATTCCAAGCTTCCAACTCACCAAGCACAGCTTGATGAGCTCGAACAGGAACGTCGAAATGTGTTGGCTGAGCTATCTGATCTGCGGGCCGAGCGTATTGGCGCCTTGGTGAAGGCTGCGAAGAAAATGAGCAAGCGGCTTCAGGCCAAGCTCAAGATTGAGATCGTTCCTGACGCGGACAGATCCCCTATCGTCCAATTCCTTCTGGCCTGCAAGCTCGATAACATCGGCGAAAAACGCCTCGGCTGGCTTGGCGCAGCTGAATCAATCACACCCATGGCTTTGGTTAAATCCATAAGGGAAGGTGCTGGCGTCGTCTACCTCGACTGGGGCACACCGCAGATGGTGGCCGATGCTCTTGCCAAACTGCAGCCATCCCAAATCATGGAGCTCGAAGCGCTGGAATTGGCCCACCGAGTCGATATTTCCCTGAACGTCGCTCATGGCGACGCCGAGCCGGCATTCAGGCCGTTGAGCAAGCTATCAACGGGACAGCAATGCACGGCGATCCTTCATATGTTGTTGCTCGACAATCCAGACCCGCTGCTCATGGATCAGCCCGAAGACAACCTGGACAACGCATTCATTGCGGAGAGGATCGTCGCTGAATTGAGGGATGCGAAAACTTCCAGGCAGTTCTTGTTCGCTACCCACAACGCGAATATCCCTGTCTTCGGGGATGCCGAATGGATCGGGGTTTTCACCGCAGAGGAAAAGCGGGGATCTTTGACCCTGGAAGCTCAAGGGTCGATTGATGTCCCGGCGATCCGAGACCAGGTAGCGAAGATACTTGAGGGCGGCCGGGCCGCTTTCCTTCAGCGCAAAGAGAAGTACGAGTTTTAGGTCGCCGTCGCCTGTTGCAGAGCATTCCAGTGACAGACCGCTGAATATCCTTTTGGAACGCTCAAATATTGAATGGGAGCCACCCACTCCCTGACCAAAACCCTATCAAGGGTAAGCACCGAAATGAGCCTCCACGTGCTCGCCTACAGCCTCAAACGAATGATAAGTACCTAGGTATAACTTGGAGATTACAATGACGGAAGCGTGCCTATCTTCGAAAGCGAGCGCCACTGGAACCCTGCCCCCATCGAGCTCGATGAAGCGTTGGTTGACACTCACCTCTTTCACCCAAGGGTCGAATTCTACCTCGGCAAAACGCCACAGCGTAGGCCGACAAAAGAAGCTGACTTTTTCATTTTGTTTATGGCTGAAGACGACGAACTCTGGAGCGCCCGCTGGTCTTGAAGGATGAGAGAGTGGGTCCATACTTTAGCCCTCGGCTTTTGCTATATAAATCATCAGCTTAGAAAGTTTCGAATTTACACACGCAATCGGGAGTTTCAAAATTACCCTTACATTATGGTGGAGCGAACATATGCTGCTATACTATTTAGCAATAAAAACAATATTGATTATTTCTGGGCGAGATATGTAACATTGCTGCTGAGATACAAGGGTTGCCCCTTATAGCCATTTGCTATCAAATCCATATAAATGGGGAGTTATTTGGAAGTGAAAGGCCTAAAGCAGAAAGTTTCAAACCTTGAGAGTTTCGAATTCTCAAAGTCGCAAGCAATGTCACTAGCCTCCGGTCACGTTTGCATAAACCCCGTTTAGCAATAATCGCCGGCTGGATGGCTCATAGCCGGAGAATCCACTCACGCCACACCTCCAGCACTACAACACCATCAACGGTCTGGAAAAGATGCTCAACAGAAGAATCTGACTTGCCAGTTCGTCTCGGTCGAGCCGCGCTGGGCTCAAACTCGAAAAGACAAAGCGTTGTAACGCCAGCTTGTAAGTACGTATGACCGACAGAACTTGATTGACGACGAGTTGCCCACTCACCTGAATATTCATGGTGATACCTTCTTTTTCAAACTCCCAAGTGTAGATGCCGCCATGTGTGGGGAATCGCATGTTGATGCAGTTATGACTGTCTAGATCGCGGGGTTCTCCAGGTGGCACATGCACCGAGAAATAGTCGGGAGTCGCTACGACGGCCATACGCATGTCAGCGGCAATCCGTGTAGCGATCATCCCCTCTCCCACTGTGTCGCCATATCGAACGCCAGCGTCATACCGGTCGGCTACGATGTCGACCAACCGATAGTCACAGTTCACTTCTACATTGATGTCTGGGTAGCGAGCCAGGAAGGTCCCAAGCACTGGCCATAACACCGCATGAAAGCTGAAATCTGCTGCGGTAATCCTTATTGTGCCGGCTGGCTTTTCTCGAAGGCATAGCAGTGCCTGAAAGTTGGCCTCCATTGCGTCAAAGTGAGGGCTCATACCGTCGTAGAGCGCTTGTCCGGCATCGGTCAATGTGACACTTCGCGTTGTACGGGTCAGAAGTCTCAGCCCTAGCCTCTCTTCAAACGCCTTGATGGTATGGCTCATCGCAGATTGAGAGACGCGAAGCTGTGAAGCCGCCTTCGTGAAGCTTTTTTCTCTAGCCACCGCAATGAAGACCAGTAGGTCATTCGCATTCTCGCGCAGCGTGGCGCTACTCCTCGACTATTGCGCCGATACCCCCTCGATCAAATAGACGTCTGTCTTGGCCGTACGCTGGCGGATTTTCCTCAATTCTGTGTACTCGGCAGAGTTGTACCATGCCTGGGCTTTTTCCAAGCTTGCAAACTCGATCACAACGCGTGGACGTTTTGGCGCCACACCCTCGAGTAAAACAGTCTTGCCGCCACGGACGATGAAATGCCCCCCGTAGGGTTTGAAGGTTGACTCGACCTGGGCACTGTAAGGTTTTATTCCCTCAGCATCGGTGATCTCAAACTCGGCAACATAATAGGCGGGGGGCGTTGCTGCGTTTGCTTCTGATGCGATTACCTGGCCGATGCCTGCTGCAAAAAAAGCCAGGCACGCCATGGCAAGCGTCATACCCTTAAGGTTACTCATCATTTTCCTCCATTAAAAAAACCAGCCTGCTCAGCCCGATACTACTTTACCGACCCGCCACTCACAGAAAATCGATCACTTTCCGGTTTGAGTGCTGAGTTGAACCGGTTCGGTTTCCATTAGCACTCTGGATGCGATCATTGACTGGGTAGTTTTCACGTATTTCTGAAAGTGCGCGGACGCTATATGACTTCGATACGCGGCCTCATTTGCATAGATCTCGAAGAAGTGCAGCCGATTCGGATGATCTTTTTCCGCGACGGAGTAGATAGCAAGCACTCCCGGCTCAAGGCGAACGGAGTCGGCCATTTCCTCTTTGACTGCAGCGTGATAGGCCGCCAACTGAGCAGGGTCAATCACAAGCTGAGCGATACGCACAACCTTTTCAGTTGGTTCACCTGCGAGCACCGATCCTCCCCCAAAACAAACCAACGCAGCAGCTGTACACAGGGCTGGAATACGCATTCGTATATCTCTGATAGTTGTTAGCGAGTCATGCTACACCGCATCTTCGAAAAGGATTCATGAGCGCACAAGATAACTGTTATGAGCCAGAGAACCATCGGGAGCAAAGGCATGCTAATTAATATTGTGTTTCTGATCATGCATCAGTGCAGCGGATTGAAGACGTTCAGGCAGAACTACTGAGCCCTGCTCATGACTTCATTCTGAAAACCCCGGTTATCAGCTCGAGTCCAGTGCCATAGGCTCCACCGATGAAAAGTCCAACAAAACGTTTTTCATCCAGTGCATTGGTGATTAAAGCTTCGTACCTGGAAGGAATACTTGAGGAGCGACCGGCTTCAGCCACCCACGCTGCTAACGGAGACATTGATGAACCCTGGAAAACCCGAAGCTGGAATAGAACTATCCCGACGACAAGTCCTGATCGGCACAGCAGGTACTGCAGTAACAGTGGTATTCGCGAAGGTCGATGATGCTCAGGCGGTGGCCAGGATGAAGTCCGCAGCGCAGAGCCCACCGGACAGCCATGTCACGTTCAACCTCAACGGCCGACGAATTGCTCTGGATGTGGACAACCGTACCACTCTCCTGGATGTCCTTCGAGAAAGGCTTCACTTGACGGGCACCAAGAAGGGCTGCGACCACGGCCAGTGCGGCGCCTGTACGGTGATCGTTGAAGGAAGACGAATCAACTCATGCCTGACGCTTGCGGTCATGCACGAAGGCGACATCATCACCACCATTGAAGGGCTCGGCACGCCGGACAATCTGCATCCGCTGCAATCGGCATTCATCAAACATGACGGGTATCAATGCGGTTACTGCACGCCTGGACAGATTTGCTCGGCAGTGGCGATGCTTGAAGAGATAAAGGCCGGAATACCCAGTCACGTAAGCAGCGATTTGATCGCGAAGAGCCCCGTAAGCGCTGCTGAAATCCGGGAACGTATGAGTGGCAATATCTGCCGATGCGGCGCGTACTCCAACATCGTCGATGCCATTAATGAAGTGGCCGGAGGTGAAGTTTGAAGTCCTTCACTTACGAACGGGTGACATCTGTACAACAGGCGGTGAACGCTGCCGCCAATAATCCAGGCTTCCGATTCATTGCCGGCGGTACCAATTTGCTCGATCTGATGAAATTGGAAATCGAAACTCCTCCGCATCTTATTGATGTGAACGGGTTGGACCTCGACAAAATTACCCCGACCGAGGACGGCGGACTAAGGATCGGCGCCCTGGTGCGCAACACCGACCTGGCCGCTGCGTTTCAGGTTCGTCGAGACTACGCCGTACTGTCCAAAGCCCTGCTTGCCGGAGCGTCAGGGCAGCTGCGCAATAAAGCCACAACGGCAGGCAACCTATTGCAACGCACCCGCTGCGCCTACTTTTACGATACCAATCAGCCGTGCAACAAGCGGCGCCCAGGTGCTGGCTGCTCTGCGATGGGTGGCGCCAGCCGGCAGCAAGCGATTATCGGAATCAGCGATGCCTGCATTGCCAGTCATCCGAGCGATATGGCCGTGGCAATGCGAGCATTGGGCGCGAAGGTAGAAACACTCAACTCAGACGGCCAGGTCAGGACGATCGCAATCGCCGATCTTTACCGGGCTCCCGGGGACACCCCGCATATAGAAAACACTCTGGGTAAAGCCGAACTGATTACGGCTGTGACCTTGCCTGAACCTCCAGGAGGCAAGCATATCTACTACAAGGTTCGCGACCGTGCGTCCTACGCGTTCGCGCTGGTGTCTGTCGCGGCGATCGTACTGCCTGACCAAACCGGACAGCTCGCTCTGGGTGGCGTGGCATACAAGCCTTGGCGGAGTGAAGATGCCGAAGCGTATCTCCCTGACGGCGCGAAGGCCGTAGCCACACGCTTGCTGGCCGGCGCTAGTCCTACCGCGCAGAACGCCTTCAAAATCAAACTGGTAGAACGGACGATCAGTCTTGCTCTTTCCAGCGCGTCTTCCTAAGCAAAATCACTGGCATTGCACGGCTGCGGTCGATTGACCAGGAGTAAGCCTCATGAAGTTTGATACGCCTGCGAGCACAAATCCCATCGATCAAATGAAGATCATTGGGCAACCCAAAGTTCGCGTTGAAGGCAAACTGAAAACAACCGGTACCGCGACCTATGCTTACGAACAACAGGCCACGGTCAGCCCCCCTGCTTACGGTTATGTAGTAGGTTCATCCATCGGCAAGGGACGCATCTCATCAATCGATTCGAGCGAAGCACGCCAAGCCAGCGGCGTTATTGCAATCGTCACCTATGAGAATGCGGGTCATCTGGACAGGGGCGAATTTTACGTTGATCGCGCACTTGCCGGCCCCCAGGTGGATCACTATCACCAGGCAGTGGCAATCGTCGTTGCGCACACGTTTGAACAGGCAAGGGCTGCTTCGGCATTGGTTCGCGTCTATTACGTCAGAGAGTCCGGATCCTACGATCTGGCCGCCCAGCGCGAGTCAGCCACGACACCTGCACCGGGGGCGTTCGGCCCTCCCCCACAAACGGCAATCGGGGATTTCGAAGGCGCGTTCAAGAAGGCAGCGTTTACACTCGACGGCCATTACACGACTCCGGATCATGCACACGCGATGATGGAACCCCACGCGACCATCGCTCAGTGGCAGGGAGAAAAATTGACACTATGGACTTCCATTCAGCAAATGAACTGGGGTGTCAGAGATCTTGCCAAAACACTGGGTATTCCCAAAGACAACATTCACTTGATCTCACCTTACATTGGCGGCGGCTTTGGCGGTAAGGGCACCATTCTGTGTGACGCGGTGCTTGCATCTCTTGCTGCTAGAGAAGCCGGGCGCCCGGTAAAAGTTGCACTCCCCCGCCCACTCATGTTCAACAACCTGACCCACAGACCCGCGACGATTCAAAGAATACGGCTCGGTGCCAATCCGGACGGCACGCTTACCGCCATCGGCCACGAGAGTTGGTCAGGCAATCTGCGCGGTGGTCGTACTGAAGCCGCCACTGCATCGACCCGAACGTTGTATGCGGGCGCGAACCGTATGACCCGTTTGTACCTTGCCAAACTCGACCTTGCTGAAGGCAGCGCGATGCGTGCGCCCGGCGAAGCGCCAGGCATGATGGCGCTGGAAATTGCCATGGACGAAATGGCTGAAAAACTGGGGATGGATCCTGTGAAGTTTCGCGTCATCAACGACACCCAGGTAGACCCGGAGCAGCCTGATCGCCCGTTTTCAAAGCGCCAGCTAGTAGAGTGCTTGAATACGGGAGCCAATCATTTTGGCTGGGCTCGACGTAACGCCCGTCCGGGTAAAGAATTGCATGACGGCTGGTGGATCGGAGTGGGTATGGCCTCCGCGATTCGAGGCGCACCTACAACGAAATCCGCTGCGCGCGTCCGGCTTGACCGCAAAGGCTTGATCACCGTCGAAACAGATATGACAGACATCGGAACCGGCTCTTACACGATCATTGCCCAGACTGCTGCTGAAATGTTGGGCGTTGAGATGGACAAGGTGAACGTCTACTTGGGAGATTCAAGATTCCCGGAGTCTTCAGGGTCTGGTGGCCAATGGGGAGCGGCCTCATCAACGGCGGGCGTCTATGCCGCCTGCGTAAAACTCCGGGAAGTCATCGCTACCAAGTTGGGCCTGGATCCACCGAAAGCGGAATTTATAGGTGGCCACGTCCGCGAAGGTTCGAACAACCTGCCATTGGACGATGCGACAAAAGATGGCGACCTGTCGGCCGAAGACGTCATGGAGTTTGGCGACTTGGCAAAGCAGTATGCCCAGCAAACCTTTGGCGCTCACTTTGTCGAGGTCGGCGTAAACGCTGCGACAGGAGAAATTCGTATTCGCCGTCAGTTGGCGGTGTGCGCAGCAGGCAGAATACTCAACCCCAAAACAGCCCGAAGTCAGATCATTGGGGGAATGACCATGGGCGCGGGCGCGGCGCTTATGGAAGAAATGATTGTGGATCATCGCTTGGGTTTCTTTGTTAATCACGATCTGGCCAGCTACGAAGTGCCGGTTCATGCCGACATTCCTCATCAGGAGGTCATTTTCCTGGATGAAGTAGACCCCTATGCGACGCCTCTTAAAGCTAAAGGCGTAGGCGAGCTCGGTATTTCCGGAGCAGCCGCAGCAATCGCCAACGCTGTCTATAACGCTACCGGCATAAGGGTGCGCGATTACCCAATCACACTCGATAAACTCATTGAACATTTGCCCGCTCTGGGCTGACGTTTCCCCCCACAACTCACTGTTTTGGCTTCGGAGTAACAAATGCAGTTAAGCCGTACGAATTTGGCAGACATTGTTTATTTCCTCGCCATCGCTCGGCATCAAAGCTTCAGAAAGGCTGGTCTGGAGGTAGGTATCAGTGCGTCAGCGCTGAGCCATGCCATGAAAGGACTTGAGACGCGGCTTGGCGTACGACTGCTCAATCGCACAACTCGAAGCGTGACTCTGACGGCCGCTGGTGAGGAGTTGCAGGGCCTCATCAGCGCACCGGTCAATGATATCGGCCAAGCACTGGAGACGCTGAATCGGCTACGCGATGAACCCGCAGGGCGTATCCGTCTGAACGTCTTGAGCGACGGCGCAAAACTACTTTTGGGCCCCGTACTCCCTGTTTTTGTTGACCGCTATCCGGATATCGAGGTCGACCTGACCGTTACCAATAAAATGGTCGATGTTATCGGCGACGGTCATGATGCAGGCATTCGTTTCGGTGGGACTGTTCCCGAAGATATGATCGCTCAACGACTATCTCCCGATGTAGCCTGGGCAGTCGTTGGGGCGCCTGATTACCTTGAGCGATTTGGCACCCCGATACATCCAGAAGATTTATACCAGCATCGTTGTTTACGCGTGCGCTTGGGTAATGCACACATTTACCACTGGCAATTCTCGAAAGACGGCCAACAGATGGAGATTGACGTTCCCGGAGCCATCACGATCGATGAAGCACGCGTTGGTGTAACGATGGCCATGCGCGGCGCTGGTTTGATGTACGTTCTAGCCTCAGTCGTCGAACGACAGATCGCGGAAGGCTCGCTGCAGCGAGTGCTTGAAGACTGGACTCACTACGACCCGGGCTTTCATATCTATTATTCAAGCTTCAGGCAGGTTCCAGTGGGCCTTCGCCTCCTCATTGACCTGATTCGCGAACTCGAACCCATGGGCCGACTCCCGTGACGTATTTAGCTCGCCTGCCGCTTGGTGAATACCTCGTTGAAAACAGGCACCGCCGAAAAAGCGTTAGGCCAGCCCGCATAGAAGGCAAGGTGCGACAGCAGTTCGGACGCCTCGGTCTGCGTCAGGCCATTGTCCATCGCACGATTGAGGTGGTACCCGATCTGAGCAACCTGACCATTGGCCACTAACGTTGTCACAGTTATCAGGCTGCGGTCTCTGGGGGCGAGACCAGGTCGCAGCCACAGATCATTGAACAGCGCGCTGGTAGTGTACTGCACTAGCCCAGGCGAAACCGGGCCAACCGATTTGTCGACACTTGCTACGCGGGCATCTTCGGCAACCTGATCAATAGGCAGAAGGACGGGCGATACTGGAGCCAGTTGATCAACTGATATGCCGTTTCTGCTGAAGACATCTTTAGCGATCGGTGCAGCGCCAGCGGCATTACCCCAACCCGAGTAAAACGCGAGATGGTTGATTGCTTCGGACAACTCCAGAGGAGTCACACCGTTCTTCAGCGCCAGATCGAGGTGGGCGGCCAGTTCTGCTGTCTGACCTCGCGCAATCAGCACCGCCACGGTTGCAAGGCTCCGATCTCGGGGAGACAACTCTGGGCGCTTCCATACCTCACCAAGGAGTAATGTGTCGGTATTGTGAGCCATGACTGGTGAAATGGCGCGCAGATCGGCGGAGTTGGGCATGTGAGAATTTTCCTTGGTCATCGCCACGTTGGCAGTGGCGAATGCAGACAAACATAGCGCTAAACTTGCTGTTGAAAATATGCGAATAATCATAATGAAGCGCCGTACTGGGCTTCGGTGACAGGCTCAAGCCACTCAACATTCTTACCGTCAAGCGTTTCTTGAATAGCCATATGGGTCACGCCCGTCGTGCTGGTGGCGCCATGCCAATGCTTGACGCCCGGGGGAGTCCATATGACGTCACCAGGTTTGATAACCTGCTTTTCAGCACCCGCCTGTTGAACCCACCCGCTACCCGTCGTTACCACCAACATTTGTCCCTGCGGGTGGGTATGCCAATTGGATCGCGCCCCTGGCTGGAAGGTGACATAGCCTGCCGAGACCTTCGAGGGTGCTTGTGCGGCGAACAGAGGGTCTATTCGTGCGCTGCCCACGAAATTCGTGGACGCCCCGATAATTGAGGCCTGCTCGCCATTTTTTACGACAGTCATGGATTGACTGTTAGGTTCATCGGCAGCGCTGGCGTTGAGTGTGGCAGTGGCCAACAAGACGAATGCTGACAAGGTTGATCTTTGACGCATCTGTAGCTCCCTGCTGAAGAAGTACACTTGCCAACAACCTAAAGCATGATTTCTCACTCAACTACCGGCTGCTGGGTTGATGTACAGATGAGCGTCACTCAGCAATGGGCAATCCAGACCATTGGTGAGTACAGCTCAGCGGTTCATCCTTCCGCGGGTCTGTTTTCCTATGGACGGGCTTGTATTAGCGTACGCGTCCCGAACCTATCAGGAGCGCCGAATTTTTCATGAGTCAACTGGACGTTGTTTCTCAAAAAACTGAAGCGTTGAATGCCCGCGTGACAGACAAGCCCCCGGATCACGCTCTGCGAACCTTGCTTATTCTCAGCCTGCTGATGGCATTCGCCTCTATCTCGACCGACTTGTACCTGCCAGCCATGCCGGAGATGGCGCAGGCACTCAACATAAGTGCCGGCACCCTGCAATTCACCGTTACGGGATACCTCATTGGGTTCAGCGCAGGACAGTTGTTCTGGGGGCCAATCAGTGATCGCTTCGGACGGAAATTACCTGTCGCCATTGGGTTGATACTTTTCATCACAGGATCGGCAGGCTGCGCAATGGCCACAGATGGCACCCAGATTATTATCTGGCGCGTCGTGCAAGCACTGGGGGCATGCGCAAACGTAGTGTTAGCGCGCGCGATGGTAAGAGACATTTATGAAGGCCGAGAGGCGGCTCAGAAAATGTCTACGCTTATGACCATCATGGCCATAGCGCCGCTCGCCGGGCCTACCCTGGGTGGACAGATTTTACGATTCGGCTCATGGCAGGCAATTTTCTGGAGCCTGGTGCTGATAGCCGTCGTAACACTGATCAGCCTATCCATGCTGCCGGAAACGCTTCCACGACAACGGCGCAGCCCTGCCTCGCTCAATCAGATCGTCAAACGATATGGCAGTTTCTTTCGTGATAGTCGCTTCTTGAGTTATACGGCCGCCGGTGCGTTTTTTTATGCTGGCACGTTCGCTTACATCGCCGCCTCCCCCTTTGCATACATCACGTATTACCACATATCTCCGCAGTTTTACGGCCTGATATTTGCGGGAGGAATTATCGGCATGATGGTCACTGCACAGATTAACGCCAGGCTGCTACAGCGCTACGATACTGAAACAATGCTGCGGCTGGGGGCGTTAGTATCGGCCTGCGCAGGCTTGATACTGGTCGTGAATACCTTGGCAGACTGGGGTGGACTACCCTTGATGATTTTCGCTTGCCTGCTCTTCGTCGCGGCGACAGGACTGGTGTTGGCCAACTCGGTAGCGGGCGCATTGAATTGCTTTCCAGATGCCAGTGGCTCGGCCTCTGCATTGGTCGGCGCGCTCCAATATGGCTCGGCCATGCTTGGATCGGCAGCGGTAGCATTTTTCGCGAATGGCTCTGCGCTGCCATTGGGTTCTGTTGTGGCAGTCTGCGGTATAGGTTGTCTGCTTTGCGCATTGTCGGTGCCCAGAGCCTCAGCCCCGGGCCTTGAATAAGATGAGTTTATCTCCTCCCGGAATGGTTTGAACGAATGAATGGGCAGCACGCCTTCATTGAGGAAGAACTGCCTTTCGGACAGTGGGCTCAGTCACGGTTATTCATAATCTCGAACATCGCGTCTCCCATCTGACGAGTCTTTATGGAAATACCGACCAGAATCTCCTCTTTACCCGCTGCGAGCTGCTCAATGGTCTCATCGGCAAAGTCATCAGCTGACACCATCATGTGGCTTACCGCGCCCGCGCTGCGAGTACCGCCACCGAGCCCGGTATCGACTAATGGCGGAGCAACTTCAATGACGCGGACATTAGAAGACTTCAACTGATGCCTCAGGCTCAGCGTAAAGGAATGAATAGCCGCCTTGGTTGCGCAATACACCGGCACGTCAGCCATGGGCGAGAATGCCAGGCCAGAGCTGATATTGATTATGTACGCCTTTTCTTGCTGTTTTAAGCTTGGCAGTAGTTCCGCAATCAAGTGGACAGGAGCCGTGAAGTTAACGGCGACCTCTGCATCGAGCGTATCCATATGCGGGTCGCTGTTGAAATCACGTTGGTTTTGAACGCCAGCGTTGTTGATCAAAACGTTGAGGCTTGGGTGGTTGGCTTTGAGCCATTCCACCAGCGCACCACGACTATCAGTTTCAGCCACATCACAAACACGTGTGATCAGCGTCGAAACATTATCTTTAGCGCGAGCCAACATCGCCTCATTACGGCCGCAAATAATCACATTATTATTTTGAGCGAGATGTTTGGCGAGAGAGAAGCCGATGCCCGAGGCACCGCCAGTGATCAGAATGGTATTGCCGCTGAGGTTCATGAGAGCTTCCTACGTTCAGTAAGAAGGTGCCCTGCACGAAAAGAGGAATCCGCAGGCACACCTTCGCAACCGGCAAGCCGGGCAAGGTGTCGCGGATACCCTTTCGGGAGGAGTTGACGTCCCAAGGAACGTTGACCGGGCTACCATCCGGCCTGCACTCTTTCGACACGCAATTTTTAGCAAGCTTTTGTGCGAATCACAACCCGTGCCGTTACCTGCGGCTGATAAAACAAAAGTGAAACCCAGTTTCATCCACGCTGTGTCAACGCATCCAAGGTCATGCATGTGCGGTGTCAGCTAGGTCTGAGGCGCCTGGCTTTCCAGAATCTTTGGAAGTTCCAGTGCCAGCAGATCAATAGCCAGCCGTGATCGTAATGGAAAGTGCTGAGCGTCAGGCCACACAACGTTGCACTCCATCACCGCCCGGGGTCACCCCCCAAATCTCGACCCGTTCATTACGTTGAATACGCTCTCGAATCAACCAGTACGGAAGCCACGCAATGCCCATGTCTGCGACGGCCGCATCGGCCAACATTTCGAGATCGTCCAAACGAACGCGAGGACACGCAGGAACCTCGACCAACACACCATTCGCGTCGGGAAGCCGCCAAGGAAGCGCCTGACCGTTACGGCAGTACGGCAGGAGTTCATGACTCGCAAGGTCTGCAAATGACTCTCCTCCAGCGCCTGGGCAATTTTTTTACATCCTCAGCAACCGCAATTAATTCGGTATAAGAAAATTACTCGATGGTGCCAATAATTGGCCACATGGCCCGTTAGAGTCGTTTCCACACATTTGCTGGATTATGGAGACGCAGGATGAAACGCATTCAATACGACAATTACGGTGGGTCTGAAGTGATGCAGCTCAGCGACTTTGACCTACCCTCTCCAGGCAAAGGTGAGGTGGCGGTCCGCGTTCAATTCGCCGCGATCAATCCGATTGACTGGAAATTACGCGCCGGGCAAATGAAGATAATTACCGGAAAAAAATTTCCTCGTGCAATGGGCATGGATTTCTCCGGAACAATTCTATCGGTTGGCCACGGAGTCACCCGCTTCAAGCTCGGCGACCCGGTCTTCGGGCTTGCACGCTTCAAGGAAAGCGGTGCGTTTGGCCACGCGGTCGTCACAAAGGAAGCTTTTTTAGCGCTTAAGCCTGACGAGGTCTCCTTCGAAGATGCGGCGTGCCTGGGCACACCGGGTGTAACCGCCTGGAACGGACTAATAGACAAGGCCAAGCTCCAACACGGCCAGCATGTTTTCATAAACGGATGTATGGGGGCTGTTGGAGAAGCAGCCGTGCAAATAGCAGTGATGCATGGCGCTGTCGTTTCGGGCAGTTGCAGCGCCAAGGACATACCGCGTGCAAGATCGTTGGGTGTGCAGACAGTCTATGATTATCGCAATACACAGGTTTCGAGTATTGCCACCCGCTTCGATGTGGTTTACGACACCGCGGCGACGATACCGGTTTCGACAGGCGTTTCGATGTTGCGTAAAGGTGGAGTGTTTTTGGACCTGAACCCAGGCCCCGGCAAGTTCATTCGAGCTTTTTTTGATCGTCGGCTCAAACCAGTCATTGGATCGCCGCGCCCCGAAATTCTGGATAAGCTTGCCAAAGCTGCCAGTCAGAGTAGCTTCAAGCTCCCCATAGGAAAAACTGTTCCCCTGAGCGCCGCTGTTCAACTGATAGTGGAACTTGAAAAAGGTCTGAAAGCCGGCGGTAAAGGCGTCATCGCGATGGAGTAGGAAGTGGCAAGAAGTGATCGATTGTTTGAGCTTATGCAAGTGCTCCGCCGGCATTGCAGAACCGTATCGGGACGGACACTTGCCCAAGAGTTAGGGGTGTCACTTCGTACCATTCGGCGCGACGTACAGACCTTGCAAGGTATGGGCGCCGACATTGATGGTGAGCCGGGATTGGGTTATGCCCTCAAACCTGGATTTCTTCTGCCACCGCTCTCGTTCACAGAAGAGGAATTACAGGCGCTAATGGCTGGCGCCTTGTGGGTCAGTCGTCAGACTGACGAAAAACTTGCCTTCGCGGTTACAAACGCCCTTGCCAAGATTGATGCGGTATTGCCTTTGGACATGCGCCCAGTTCTCGACGATGAGACATTTTACGTAAGCAGCCCTGACACTCATTCTACTTTGATCGACTTAAGCGAAATTCGACGAGCAATGCGCGACCAGTGCAAGCTACGCATTACGCTATCTATCACTCATGTACCTGCTGACCACCAGATTGTCTGGCCGATCATGCTGGGGTTTATCGAAACGCAACGCTCCCTGGCAGCATGGTGCGAGGCTGACGGCAAGTACCGCATGATAGATCTTGGTGATGTAGTCCACGCTGAAGTGCTCGTAGAACGATACTCTCGTAATCGCCGCCAACTGATCAAGGAATGGCGTGCTTTGGATATTTTGCCGTGTAATGGCCGTGGCGAGGTTTGCTGATTGTAGTCACCCGACCAAGCAACCTATCCAGGACTGTCCCTGCACAGCTGCCTATGCGGCAGGGATGTATCGTCGGGTAGTAGCGTTTTATTCGCTTACTCACCAATAAGCCTTGGCCGTTCCTCCCCCTCTCGAGTAGTCGAAAAAAAACGACATCAGGACAGCCGTCTGTTCCGGATGTAGTTCTCTATCCACGCCAGAAATTCTACTGGTAAACGACCTTACCGACGTTACCGCTTTCAGCGATCGTCAAGTTGTTGATTAAGAACGTCACTCACATCCTGCACGCCTTGTACCCATGAGAATCCATAGCAGGACGAACGCACTTATCGAGTCACACCAAGGGCGTCTGCCCATTGCCCGCCCTGCCCCAGAAGTCTTCTGCCGCCTTGCTGAGCATTGCTTCAGGGCGAGTCAGATGGATTTCCAACGGTATATCCCAACTTTCGTCCAACGCCCTGACCAGACGTCCGTCCAGAATTTCCTGCTCAGTGAGGCTTTTGGGCAACCATGCCACGCCCTTGCTTTCCAGGGCCATGGACATCAGAACGGCTGCAAGATGGCTGCTGAACAGTGGCTTGAGATGGAGGTAATCCTCCTTGCCACGCAATCTGTGGGCGACGATACGTCCCAACCCGGATTCATGTGTGTAAGCAAGGTAGGGCAATGCCGCGGCAGAGGTGCCCAAGTTCGCGGAGGGGCTTGCAAGAGGAACGAGGACGTCTTCGCCGACCTTCTTGCCAATGAACTGGTCAGGGGCCAGCAAAGGCGGAACGTCAGGATGGCGGTGGCAGAGCAGAAACTGAACCTGGCCATGTATCAGCATCTGCTCACATACCGCCATGCTGTCCGAGTGCAACTGCACAGCCTCGATGGGGGCACCGTTTTCCGCGCTTCGAAGCCACTTGGGGAAAAAAGTGAACGACAGCGAGTGAGTGGCCGCAAATTGCAACGATCGGGCGGCCATACCTGCGACCTCTTGAGCCTCGTGACGCATTCTGTACAAGTGTCTGGCAGCTTCCTGGGCACGCGGCAAGATTTGCCGCCCTGCATCAGTAAGGGTTGCGCCTTGGGGTGTGCGCACAAACAACTCGACGCCCATCCAATTCTCCAGGGAGCGAACTCTGCGGCTGAACGCCGGCTGAGTAATGTGGCGTGCCTCTGCCGCGCGGACAAAGCTGCCGTACTCCGCAAGCGCTGAAAAGTCTTCGAGCCAAACCAGTTCCAAGGGCCATGCCTCCTGTGCATAGGGTGCGGCATTAATAGCATTGGGCGGGTGCCATCGCAACGCATAACGTGGGCCTACAAACAACAAGAGGAACCCGTCATGCGCATCGTAGACATCCGCGAAAAAACTGTTTCTATTGCCTCCCCGATTGCCAATGCGTACATCGACTTCTCAAAAATGACCTGCTCGGTCGTCGCGGTCATCACGGACGTGATTCGCGATGGCAAACCTGTCATCGGCTACGGTTTCAACTCCAATGGTCGCTACGGCCAGGGCGCACTGATGCGTGACCGCTTTCTGGCACGTATCACCGAAGCTGACCCGGACACGCTCGTTGACCATGAGAACAACAACCTGGATCCGTTCGCTATCTGGAAAACCCTGATGACCAACGAGAAGCCAGGCGGCCACGGCGAGCGGTCGGTGGCAGTGGGCACCATCGACATGGCTGTATGGGATGCCGTCGCCAAAATTGAAGGCAAGCCTCTCTATCGTTTGCTGGCCGACCGTTACCGTAATGGCGTCGCCGATGACAAGGTCTGGGTCTATGCAGCAGGGGGCTATTACTACCCCGGTAAAGACCAGACCACGCTCAAGGCAGAGATGCAGAGCTATCTGGATCGCGGCTACGACGTGGTCAAGATGAAGATTGGTGCAGTACCACTGGACGAAGATATTCGTCGTATCGAAGCCGTGCTTGAAGTGGTGGGAGACGGTCGCCGACTGGCGGTCGATGCCAACGGTCGTTTCGATCTCCAGACAGGCATCGCTTACGCGGAGGCCATCAAGAAGTACAACCTGTTCTGGTACGAAGAAGTTGGCGATCCACTCGACTATGCATTACAGGCCGAGCTCGCCAACCATTACGAACTGCCTATGGCGACCGGGGAGAATCTCTTCTCCCACCAGGATGCCCGTAACCTTCTTCGTCACGGCGGCATGCGCCCTGATCGCGATTTCCTGCAGTTCGACTGCGCGCTCTCCTACGGGCTGGTGGAGTACATGCGCACCCTGAAAGTGATGGAAGAAATGGGCTGGTCTTCCCGTCGTGTCGTTCCGCACGGTGGCCATCAGATGTCCCTGAACATCGCAGCGGGTCTGCATCTGGGCGGCAACGAATCCTACCCGGATGTGTTCCAGCCGTTCGGCGGCTTTGCTGACGGCATCAAGGTAGAAAACGGATATGTCGGCCTGCCAGACATTCCCGGTGTGGGCTTCGAGGCCAAGTCCGCCTTGTACGCAGTCATGCGTGAATTGGGCGAAGGCTGATCGCCTTCAATCTGCGGCCCTTTAAAGAGGCCGCAGAACCTGGCGTTGCCTGCCGACGCCAAGCCACATGCCATCACAAAAATAAAATGAGGTGCTTCCGTGGAAACTTCCAAGTCCCGCTGGTACAGCCAGCTCTATGTGCAAGTGCTGTTCGGCATTGTAATAGGTGCCGCCATCGGTTACTTCGCGCCTGATATTGGAGCCAAGCTCCAACCCTTTGCCGATGGCTTCATCAAACTGATCAAAATGCTCCTGGCGCCCATTATTTTCGGTACCGTCGTGGTGGGTATCGCGAAGATGGGCAGTATCAAAGAGGTCGGTCGGATCGGCGTGAAGGCACTGCTCTACTTTGAGGTTCTGTCTACCATTGCTTTGGTCGTCGGCCTCATCGTGGTCAACATCGTCAAGCCTGGCGTCGGCATGAATATCAATGTCAGCGCACTTGATGGAAGTGCAATCAGTAAATACAGCCAGGCCGCCAGTGAGCAAGGCGGCACCCTTGATTTCTTCCTCAATATCATCCCCCACACTTTCCTTGGCGCATTTTCGAATGGCGTCATGCTTCAAGTCATTCTGCTTTCGGTGTTGATGGGTGTTGCCCTGGTTCAAATGGGAGAAACCAGCAAGCCGCTGATCAACATCATTGATCTGTTCCTGCAAGGCTTGTTCAGGATCGTTGCAATGGTCATGCGTTTGGCTCCAATTGGCGCCGGGGCCGGCATGGCGTTCACTATCGGTAAGTACGGGATCGGTACTCTGCTGTCGCTTGGCCAGTTGTTGGTCGCGCTCTATATCACGACCTTGATTTTCATCGTGGTGGTGCTGGGCACAGTTGCCAGATGGTCGGGTATGCCGTTGATGCAGTTTCTTCGCTACTTCAAGGATGAAATCCTCATCACCTTGGGCACCTGTTCAACAGAAGCTGTACTGCCTCGAATGATGGTGAAGCTTGAGAAGCTTGGCTGCAAGAAATCGGTGGTGGGCATGGTGCTGCCTACGGGTTACACCTTCAACGCGGACGGCACTTGTATCTATCTCACCATGGCCGCGATCTTTATTGCGCAGGCCACTAATACGCCGCTGACGTTCGTGGATCAGATGATTCTGCTGGGCGTATTCCTGTTGACCTCCAAGGGCTCGGCGGGCGTGGCGGGCGCGGGGTTCGTCACGCTGGCGGCAACGCTCACGACCATTCACTCCATTCCGCTGGTAGGCCTGGTCCTGCTCTTGGGCATAGACCGGTTCCTGAACGAAGCGCGGGCTGTGACCAACCTCATCGGTAACGGCATCGGCACTATCGCTATCGCCAAGTGGGACAACTCATTCGACGTCGAGGCCTGCGAGCGTGAGATTGCTGCCATGAAACGCGACAAGTTGGCGAGCAAGGCGTTGCTGGCGCAAAAATAATTCCCAGGATGATTGAAGCCCTTACTGACAGCCGAAGGTAATGCTGCCCTAACCAGCTTGAAGACCGTGACCGCATCTGCAAGCTTGCGCTTCAGGCACGAAACGCAAAAAAGACATCCGGTACGCGTTATCAAGTCAAGGCTGACGGAGCGTTGATGTTTGGACTTGGAGACATCCGTCGCATCGGGACAGGGCAGTGCTGGCGAATCTCCAGCACTGCCCTGTCTGCGAAACGTCTCAACGAGCGGTCAGCGCCGAATAGCTGTTCATCAGGTTGCGGTAGTTGGGGATGCGCTGGGACAACAGGTTGCCCAGGCCTTCGATGTCGTTGCGCCAGTCGCGTTGCAGCTCACACGCCACCGAGAACCAGTTCATCATCTGCGCACCCGCTTGAGTCATGCGACTCCATGCCGCTTGCTGCACCGTCGTGTTGAACGTGCCCGAAGCATCCGTGACTACAAATACGTCGAAGCCTTCTGCCAGTGCTGACAAGGTCGGAAACGCCACACAGACGTCGGTCACGACACCGGCGATGATGATCTGCTTGCGGCCGGTCGCCTTGATGGCCTTGACGAAGTCTTCGTTATCCCACGCGTTGATCTGGCCAGGACGGGCAATGTACGGCGCGTCCGGGAACATTTCTTTGAGTTCTGGAACCAGCGGGCCATTGGGGCCTTGTTCGAAACTGGTGGTCAGGATGGTCGGCAGTTCGAAAAACTTCGCCAGGTCAGCCAAGGCCAACACGTTGTTCTTGAACTCGTTGGGCGAGAAGTCCTGAACCAGCGAGATCAGGCCCGTCTGGTGGTCAACCAGCAGTACTATGGCGTCGTCTTTGTTCAGGCGGTTGTAGGTTGGAGTCGTCATGATGAAGTCCTTTCAGGTGAGTCAGTAATGGGGTTGTCGTTCGGTATGGCGCTAGATTATCCATTCCCCAAAACCTGATAAATCACCTGAAAAGCGCTTTACTGTCTCTTTCTGGTGGACAATGCACGCTGCCGTGGATGGCTTCATGCGTGTCGTGCAGCAGGTGGCAGCCTCGAAACCGCTGCACACCTGCCCCACTCCACTTTTTCTTGCTGTGTATGCGTGAGCGTCAGTGTGAAAGGGTTTCCTGGTAGTCAGCGACAGGCGTCTTTTCAACTTTCTGACTATCATCCACATCCTCAGCGGGATGCACGTTGGCGTCGCTGCTCCACTGTCTGAACTCAACCAGCGCGGGCAGCGTGTCCATCGCTCCGGTCGGCTCGATACCCAACTCAGCCAGACGCGCAAGCAGTTCGTTGAATATCTCGTCCTTGTTCATGCTCCATGACGAGGCGAAGCAGCGCCAGAACGTCCACCCTGCCCGCTCCAGGATACGCTGGCGGTTCATGTCCGCTGCCCAGCGATCCGGACCATGGAAAGCGTCGCCATCACACTCGATTGCAAGACGACTGTCGTTGGCGCCCTCCACGACCATATCGAGGCGGAAGGCACCGCTCTTGACCTGAGGAGTGACGCGGTAACCGCGCTCCACGAGCCGGGTGAATACCTGCTCCTCGAAGCCTGATTCGCACAGCTTGATCAGCCCGTCCTGCTCTGCCTCCTGCTCAATCAACGGTTTGCTGAAATACTCCAGCAAAGTGCAACGCAGGTCTTTGGGTGACAGGTCTTCAAGCGTCACAGAGCGAACCAGATACATTCGGTCCCGCGCACGGCTGGCTGCGACGTTGAAACGCTGCTCGGCGCCTACACCTGACAGCGGGTGACAGTTTTCACGATCAGCCACGAGCGAGATGAATATAATGTCCCGCTCGCTCCCCTGGAAAGTGCTCGCGTCTCCGCACGCAAACTCCCGAGTATGCAATTCAGCCGCTGAACACCGCTCACGTACTCGACTGTCGATGTATTTGGCTTGCTCCATGCCGCCCAGCAATGTCACCACGCCAATGGTGCGGCCTGCGTATTTCTCATCGTTGATAAGGGCCTGTATTTCTTCAACGATGGCTTCGGCTTCAAGCGCATTACAGCCCTTTTTGTCCCTGACACCCTCTTTCACAAAGATATCCACCAGCGGTGGATCCAGCCGCTCCGACGGGCGCGGGATGCGCAGAGGCTGGATCGCGCCGTTATAGAAGCGATTGGAATAGGTGATGATCGGCGGTACGCATCGGAAGTGCTCACGCAACATGACCATCTGCCCGGCGAAGACTCGTGCCGCCAGGTCATACAGCGACTTGTCGGGCGTCATTTCTGCGCCGTAAGGCTGATCGCTCAGGAACCGGTCGCGAAGTTCGCCAATGCGCTTGGAGGACTTGAAGCCGCTGTCAGGTGACACCTGTTTGTCGTCACCGACAACCAGCACTTTCTTTGCTCGAACAATTGCTGGCAGCGCCCACAGGTCCGACTGACTGGCCTCATCAACGATCACCAGATCAAATGCGCCGATGTCGGCAGGCATTGATTCAGAGATTTTGGCATCGCTCATGATCCAGCATGGCACCGCGTCTGCTGCGTTCTGCATGCACTGTTGCGCGTCACGGCGATATCGTTCGGCATTGGGCCCGGTGCCCTGACCGATTTTCCTCACGGCAGTCGAGTACCCCGCCAGCGCCTGCAGGACCATCGGGCTTGCATTGGCTTTGGTGGATAACCACGCAGAACGGCTCACCACCTCGCGGTACATTCGGGCCAACCCGGTTTCCAGGTCAGTGCGTTTGCCGTTCAAGGTGACCAGTTCATGCCGGGCCTCAATGCTGTCCAGGTGGGAGCGGATACGTGCGTGTTGCCATGCCTCTCGCCATGACGACGGCAATGCAGTGTCTTCTGCGCCGTTCTGGACGGGAATACTCAACACCCTGTCGGCAATGTTCTCGCCTCCCGCCTCCTTGAGACGGCGAGCACCCACACGCACCTGATCCAGCAAGGCTTCCAGGGCCTTCACTCGGCGTAACTCGGCAATCAGCTCGACGTACGCTGTGACGATGTGGGGGTTGCCGTATTCCAGCTTGCCCAGTTGCTCCTGGATGAACGTGGACAGCTTCAGCGTGATCGGGCCATCGTGGCGTGCGATGGTGTGGTGCAGCTGGCCAAACGACGCCAGCGCGACGCTCAGATCAAGGCGAGCCAGGTGATGACGCACTTGCCCTCGGAGGGCCTCCAGCGCTGCACGATCCAGCGTGTGCAGCTCATCTGGGGCATCGCCGAAAACGTTGTCCAGGAGCGGGCGCAACTGAGTGGTCAGTTGCGTGCAAAGTGTCAGCGCGCTCTGCACAGTGGCAGTCGTCAGTTCAAGTTGCCTGAGATGGACGATGCCGCCTTGCAGCTGCGGTATGTCGAGTAACTGCGCCAGCGGATTCCAGCGAGCGGCAAAAGCCTTTGCGCGGGCATGAAGTTGCAGATAGTGCAGGACCACGCCCCATTGCTCAGCGCTTTTGGGCGCCGCGCCATTTACCATCACTTGCGCCACATGAGCTTTGGCATCCGATGCACCAAAGCTCATGAGCCCGAATGGCTTGCCGGTCTGGGCTGCTCGTTCGACTGCCTCAAGTGTGGTCTCGCAATCAAGGCCTTCATCAGGGAAATCAACGTGGTTTTTCAGCATGTCTCTTCGACGCTGTACCAGGTCCTCTGCCTCGGAGATCAGGGCTGCCAGCGCTGCTGTTTCGCCGTCAAAACGCTTGCTGAACACCTTGTGTCGAAGTTGCAGCGACCAGGAAGCTTCGGCCTCGGCACCCTCGACGAGGGCAGACAGCAGCGCCAGACAGGCCCCGAGCTCTGACTCCAGCAATCGGGCCGCTGCCACCACCGTCTCGCCGTCGGACTTCAACGGCCGGATATTGCCTTGATCAATAGCCTGATCGAGTGTTTTCAACTGACACAGCGAGGCATGAAGCTTCGCCATCTCTTCGGGCGCAGGCAATTGCGCCGGATCAGGCAGGCTCGCGTTCACGTAAACCAGGTCAGTACCCAGCGCTCGCCGGGCCTGGCGCAACGCCTTGCCCGCTTCTTCATCGAAAGGCGGAGAATGCTCGGCCCTGAGCGAGAGTTCGTCATCGAACCACTGATACTGGCTGCCGTCTTTCATCAGCAGCTCGGCGAGCTGTTCGGCGCGGTAACGGGATCCGTCGATCTGAATCTCGGAAAGCTGCTCATGGGCGATTTCGTTGACGCGTCGATCCAGTCGTATCAGTTCGGCGTGCGCCAGATCGATCGACTGATGCAGGCGCTCGATTTCTGCACGCGCCGATGAAGGATTGATCTGCGAAACCTGGTGCTGGATCGCTTCGATCGAACCTTGAAATTGTCGAATGCCTTCGCGGTCGCTGGTCAGGAGCGCAACCGTCAGCGGTCGCACTTCCTCGGGGATCTTGGCCTGCAAGACCTTCAGTGCCTGCTCACCACGCGAGGTGACGAGAATCCGTTTTCCGGTCGCCAGGTAATGGCAAATGATATTGGCGATGGTATGGGTTTTCCCGGTACCCGGTGGCCCCTGCACGGCAACTCCGGCCGAGTGCTCCAGGCGTTGCACGATGGTCACCTGTTCATCGTTGTACGGGAGCGGAAAATAAAGCTCTCTGGGTTCGGCCGTCGAACCTTCCATGCTCCGGCTGGACAGCCCTCGAAAGTTTACGCTTTCGTAATCGACCGCGAGGGTCGACGGGGGCGTTACCAACGCCAATGGGCCTGCCGGGATTTCCTGATTGCCCTTGAGCTTTTCGCGGATGTTGCGCAGGTCGTTGATCAGCCAATTGCTTGGCTTGGGCCGTGCGAACACCACCCACGATGAGCTGACCTGCAGCGTTTCTGCGCCCTCGGTCTCAGGCTGATCGGTCCCCATCCACTGAACGTACCTGCCGCGACTGTCGAGGCTTGTGGCAATCAGTTGCAGCGCCTCGTTGAAACTCGATGGCAGAAACGGGTTCAGCGGAGTGTCCACGTTGTGTTCGAGATGAGCGCGCACCGCTTTTTCACATTCACCGGCCCCCGCCACGCCAGCAGCAATCATTGCATCGAGCTCCACCAGCGGGTTGGTGGCCCGGGGACGGATTTCCAGAGCCATGGTGGTCTCGTTGAGACTGATGTCCATGGTCTGGGTCAGCAACGGGTAATGAAACAGCTGCTGTGCCTCATCGAGGTTGAGCGACCAGGTACTGACGCCCATGCCCCAGACGAACTCGCGAGCAGCCTTGCCGGTTTCCATCTCGCGCATCAGCGCAAAGACTTCGCTGTACAGCCCAATGGTTTTGCGGCGTGGCGCTTCATCATCAGCCCACTGCTGCCACACCTCATGATAGAGCTGCAGCGCGGCTGTGGCTTCATCGCGTACCTGCTTTTCGATCAATACTGAATCGTTGTCCGGGACTTTTGCCTGCTGTTCCCGGATGCGCTGAGCCAGTGCCGCCTCAACGAGCGTAGGGGCCTTGCCCGGATGCTCGCTGGGTTTGATCAGTGGTTTATACAGCCCGTCGATCGGTGCCGGGCTGCGTGTTTCTTCAATGCGCTCTATCTGAAGCCAAATGCTGTCGCCAGGAAGCTGCTGGTCGAAGGACAGACCAGGCATTGCCGTAAGAAAAGCCGGCGTGAATACCTCGTTTTTCGGACTCGACAGTTGGTAGCGCGAAGGTTCGAGCTCTTTGAGGCTTTCTTCTGCATAGTCGAATAGGCGGCACAGGAGCTCATCAGGAGTCCGTTGCATGTCATGCTCCAAATCTTACTGCGGTGGCAGCTAACCAAAAATGGCGTCAAGGATGACATATTGCTTTTGGTCTGACTGCACACCGGCCCTTTCAACCGTCGATTTGTTTCGTCTCCTCTGCACCGTTGCGTGGTCATGGCTCAGGCATGACCGACAGGCTCAGCCATATGAGCGTGAAGCATGGCTCGCTCAAGCGGCGTTACCGCCGATCGTCAGGTAGTCGGTATACAGTTGCGGAGCACCCGAAAAGGACGCCAACTCGCGCCATTCTTCGTTCATGCGCTCTGCGTCCTGATGCTCCTGTACAAAGGCCAGTGCTTTGTCCGTAGAGACATCCAGTTCCGGATGAAACGCATTGAGCGAATCCAGGCTTTCGATCTCCAGCATCACCACGTATTGATCGATGCGGCTGCCGCCCAGGCATTTGAGCATGCGGAACTTCCATCCCGGATAGTCAGCGATCCGGTGGATGTTACGGGTGATAAAGCTTTCGAAGATTTCTGATGTCACACCGGGCCGCAGGGCCAGATTATGAATGCCGACCACCCGAGCTACCGTTTTCTGGCCGTCAATCACTTGATAGTTCGGCCCTTCGGGCAGCGTGCTGCGAGTGTTCTCGGCCACCTGCGAGTAATGCGAAAAGAGGGTGGGCCGTTCTGCGAACGTCGAAAAGGTTCTCCACTGCGTAATCAGATCCAGCGCTTGCGGCCGATGCTGCCAGAAGTGCTGGGCCAGCTCGGTCTGGTCGCCGTTTGCGTCAATGTACTGGGCGTAATGTTGTGCGCTGGGCGCTTGAAGCAACATCAGGTACTGATGCTGCCGCTCGCCGCGCAGGCCTTTGAGCAATGTCCATTGCCAGCCCGGATAGGCTGGAATCTGTACACCTTGCTCGCGAACGAAATGTTCGAAGTCTTCGGCTGTGACGCCTTTCTTCAGGTTCAGACCGGTGTAGTGCAGGTTGAAAACAGGACCGGATGATGGGCTCATAATGACTCCATTGAGTGTTAACGACGGTTCAGAAAGCTCAGCCAGCACCTGGACGGGTAATGCTTCGGGCGCTGGCGCCTATCAACAGCATGATGACAACTCCGGCGCTGAACGCCGCGGTGAGGCTCCAGTGGTGGGCGACAAAACCGATCAGTGCCGGGCCACTCAGCAAGCCTGTGTAGCCGATCAAGGTCACGGCCGGCAGCGCAAAACGCGCCGCAATGTCGGGCTGATTGCCGGCGGTGGTAAACAGGATCGGGACGATATTGGACAACCCCACGCCGGTCAGAACGAAACCGACCAGCGTCGCGCCTGCCTGATCGACCGTCACCACCAGCAGTAGCCCGAGCGCAGCGCAGCAAGCGCCAGAAAAGAGCATTTGCCGGCGGCCAAACCTGTTGACCAGACGATCGCCGTACAGGCGGCTCAGGGCCACGGCCATGGCATACAACGTGTAGCCGAACCCGGACTGGCTCTTGTCCATACCACGCTCGGTGTGCAGAAATACCGCGGACCAGTCCAGCATGGCCCCTTCGGTCAGAAACACGAAAAAACACAGCACAGCGACGAAGAGAATTTTCGGGTGGCGCAGTGCCTGCAAGGTGCCGCCGGACTCATGAGCCTCCTGCGTATGTCTGGCGAGCAGATGGGCACTGGCGAGCATCACGACGACTGCGATGATCACAACGATGAGTGCGATAGCCTGGAGCGGCGTGAGCCCCGACCAGAGCATCAGGCTGACACCCCCCGCGCCCGCCACGCAGCCAATGCTGTAGAACCCATGAAAACCGGACATTCTGGCCTGTCCGCTTTCACGTTCGACGATGACTGCCTGAGCGTTCATCGACACATCCAGCAGGCCGTTGACCGCACCGAACACCAACAAGGCAGCGCCCATCGTCCACACAGATGCGGCGAGCATCATGGAGGGCAACGTCAAACAGAAAACCGCCGCACACGCCAGGATCAGCGCCTTGCAGCCGTACCGTGTAATCGCCCTGCCGGTCACCGGCATGACCAGCATCGAGCCTGCGGCGATACAGAACAGCAGCAGGCCCAACGTGCCGTCGTCAATCACGAGCCGGGCCTTGATGAACGGAATCAGTGGCGCCCAGGACGCCATGCCCAGCCCCGCAATAAAGAAGATGCCTCGTGTCGCCTGTTGCTGGTGCAGATTTGAATCCACGATTGGATGGGCAGCATTCATGGTCAGTGCACTCTTGTCTTTCTGGTTCCGTAAGGCAGCAGCCGCTCTGGAACGATGTACAGAGCGGGACTGCACGGTTTACAGACCTGGTGCGAAATCCAGCACCGGTCAGCCGAGACTCTGGGCCACCGAGAGATAATCGGTATAGATCTGCGGCGAACCGGAAAACGAGGCGAGTTGTTTCCATTCCTCGTACATCTGCTTGGTGTCCCGGTTTGCCTGGGCAAACACGGCCGCCTGATCGGTGGCGATGTCAGGCTCCGGATAAAACACGTCCAGCGCCTCCAGACTGGCGATCTCCATCAGCACCACGTACTGATCCAGTCGGTTTCCGCGCTCACCCTTGAGCAAGCGAAATTTCCAGTCCGGGTAGTCGACGATGCGGTGGTGATTGTTCGCAATGAACGTCTCGAAAGTCTGCGCCTGGACATCAGGGCGCAGCGCCAGGTTGTGGATACCGATGACCCTCGCCACCGGTTCCTGTCCTTCACGCTCTTCGTGGCGTCGGCCATAAGGGACATCGCTGTAGATGTTTTCTGCCAGCAATCGGTAATCGGTGTACAGGGTGGGCAGCTCGCTGAAGGTGCCGTAACGCTTCCACTCCTGGAGGATCTTCAGCGCCTCGGGCCGTTCGTTCCAGAATTGGCGGGCCAGCGCAGTCTTGTTGCCGTCAGCGCTCACGTACAGATCCCGCTGCGTAGCATTGTCGATCTCGAACAGCATCAGGTATTGCCCTGCCCGCTCGCCGCGCAGCCCACGCAACACGGTCCAGTTCCAGCCCGGATAGGAGGGAATGTGCACGCCCTTCTGGCGCACGAAAGTTTCGAACTGCTGCGGCGTCACACCGGCTTCGGTATCAATGGCGATGTAGTAAAGGCTGAAGACTGGCGCTGTTGAAGTATCTGGCTGATTCATGTGCGATACCTCCTCAGGCGTGTGGCGTGACGAACTGGGTATTGATGACGGCCTCGACCAGCGTCACGCCGTTGGGCGTCAGGCTGACTCGATCGCCGTCGACAGTCACCAGCGCTTTCGCCACCAGGGTTTCAAGCGCGCTACTGATGATGGGGTTGTCATGAAAGCTTTTGCCTTCGAATCGGGCCTTGAAGACGTTGTCGTCCACCGGAATGAGCGTGGAAAGCGCCATCTTGAAGGCGTTTACTTCACGTTGCAGTGGCGAGACGCCGCGGCTGCCCTCGATGGGCAGGCGGTCCTCATCAAGCGCTTCCTTGTACTTTTTGTAGCCGGTGATATTGATGGCCTCGGAACGCGTGCATTTCGAACTGCCGCCAAGCCCGATCGCCACTTCCGGATATTGGGTATGCAAGTCTGTAATGATCCCTTTCCACTTTTCCGGCTGCAGATGGTTCTGGTGGAAGTACATGGTGGGGTGCTCGCGATAGCCGGATGACAGGTAGTGCTCGACCAGCTCGCGCATCTGGTACTGCTTGCCCAGCCCGGGGAAGGTCATGCTGTCGGTGCCGATCAGCCCCTTGCGTTGCCAATGACTCTGCCGCTCGCCGGATACGCCGGTTCGCGTTTTCATGAACTCCTCCATGTGCAGCTTGGTGATGACGACGTGGGAAAGCTCGAGCTCCAGCGTCTTTTCCATGTCGTACTTCACATCGTCAACACCTTGACCCAACATGCCGTAGATCAAGTCAACGCTGACCCAGTCCAGGCCGATGTCGCGTGCATGGCGGATGGTTTCCACACATTCTTCAGCCGAATGCATCCGGCCGCAGGCAGAGATGATGCGGTCATCGAAAGACTGGGCGCCAAAGCTGATTTTGGTGAAACCAAGTTCCTTCAACAGCAACAGATAGTCGCGCGTCAGGCTGCCCGGCTCGCCCTCAAAGCGCATGGTGGCTGCCGAGAAATTGAAATGACTCAAATAGAAGTCCATCAGCCGGCGCAGTTCGGGTTCTGGCAGAAGCGAGGGTGTTCCACCAAAGATGTTGAACTCGCCCACTTCGGCGTTGGCCAGACTGGGAACCTTTTGCAGCCACATCCTGGCTTCCTTGATGTTGTAGTCCACCAGGTCGACGAACACCTGCTGCGAAGATGCGGCCTTGGGGTTCAGGATGACCGTCGGGTACTGGCAGAAGTGGCAGCGGTAACGGCAGGTCGGGATATAGGCCCACAGATGGATTTGTGGGGCCTGGCCGATTTCACGGTCCATGTCCTCGAAGAAGCTGTTCAGGGGATAGTCAGGGATATCGCCGGGAAAAACGTGGCAGCCGAATGGGTCGTTGTACACGTAGTCCAGAAACGCGCTGTTCTCCGGGCGTGACAGAAACGTGTGAACCCTGGGTGTGGGGTAATGGGCGTCGATATCATTCAGGGATTCCAATGCTTCCTGGCTCATCAGAAGACACCTCCATTGGCGAAGTAGTTATGGGCTTCTCCGGATTCGCGGTCCTCGCAGAAGTAGTAGACGAAACGCTGAAAGTCTTCGGGTTTCACGTCCTCAAAGCAGTCCGGCAACGCTGGCGCAAAACCGATGTCCTCGCCTACGGCGCGGCGCAGAGCACTGAAGATGTCTTCACGGAATTCAAAATAAAGACGATAGGCAGGCGTCTTGTAGGCGTGGATCGGCTTGAAGTCGATGACCCGTGATTCATGCTTGATTTCATGGATACGCTGATACAGACGGTCGGCAACCGGCCCGGTGAAGAAATCCCGAACGGCCCTGTCCTCCAGCAGGATATGTGGGTTGAGCAATGCGGGCAGCACGATGTTCTTGGGGACGTAGTCCTTGATGGAATAGGCCCACGCCTGCTGCGACTGTTCGGGCGTGGTGTCACACAGTGTGGGGATCTGTTGCTGCACGTCGGGACGCACGTCCTTCATGATGATGATCCCGTCCTGCCCATAGGCATTCCCGGTGATCACCTCATCAAGGAGGGTGTCCACTCGACGGCTGTTGATTTCAATACGCGACTCATGCGCGTAGACCGGCTTGCCACCCCAGGCGATGACCCGGATCCCAAAATCCCAGTCATCGGACAGATGCTCCACGAACCGGCCGTTGTGCAACTGGTAGAAAATCTCGATGCCGCCCACCTTGTCGTAGAGGCCCCGCTCCACAGCAAAGCCTTTGCCGTCCGGAAAGCCACCGAACAGCGAAAACGACATTTCCCGGCACCGCAACGTCTTCTGGATTTCTCTGAGCAGATTGGGTCGGTTACTGAAAGCGGCTTCGTTGTAATAGTAATTGCAGGTGCCCAGGTCGCCGTTCTGTTCGACCATCCTGCCGATCAGCGCGTCGAGCCAGTAACGGTCGACTGTGCAGTCCGCATCGGCGGAGGCTATGTAATGCTTGTGGTCGGTGCCCAGACGCAGATCACGTTGCGTGGAACGCACAGAGGCATAATCCATCCCGCGTTTACGTGCCGATGAAACGCCCTGGACCCGCTCTTGAATGAGGTGAATGTCCAGAGAAGGATGCCGGGCCTTGAAGGTGCTGATCTTCTGTCCCGAATCATCGGTCGAGTTGTTGTCTACGATGATAAGTTCATACGTTGAATGGGTGATCAACCCTGCCTGAGTCTGTTGGTGATACAAAGAACTCAGCACACTGTCTATACGATCACTCTCGTTATAAACCGGCAATACAACCGACACAAAAATGCTGTCACGCATGGCGCCTCCCGACTCACTCATGTCCAGTATGTCAACCACATCGTTGGAAAGTACACGCTGGCCAATGGCGAAGTTCCTGCGTGCGGTCGCTTCCCTCGACGCTTTGTCGTTCAGCAGTTGGTAGACTTCTTCGACGAACACACTGTCGGGCAGTCCATCCCGCTCCGGTGAGATTTCCATGATCGGCGCTTCAAAGCCGTGTCGACCGTAAACTTCCTGATAGTACTCATAGCGGGTCGTGATATAGCACCGCTGGCAGCTGATCGCCTCTCCGATCGGGTTGCCGTAACTGTCATATCCCCAGGAGGTGAGAAAAGACACCAGATCACAAGAGCCGTAAAGATCTTCGATGGTGATTGCATGTTCTCGGGACGGCATACAGTCGTGAGACAAAGAGCCGAGAAACTTTATGAACGGCTCAACCTGCAGTTCCTGCGCCAACCTGACCAGCGCTTCAAAGCACGCGGGATGCTCATCGGGGTCGCCTGCGATCGCAAGGTATACCTTGCGCGGGCTGCCTCTCTCGCTGAACAGTCGATTCAAATGGTGAACCAGCCAGATGTCCCGGTCCTGGCGTTTCTGGGGAATGATGCGCGTAGTCCGTGCAATCAGCAGGTCGGTGTCGCGGATATCCAGCGCTTCCCTGATGTTGGAAAACGTGTCTGGGCGAGCGAAATCATAGGTGTTCTTGCGTACCTCGACCCGAACCTGGTGATCGCACCACTGTTCCAGCCTGTTTTTAAGATGGTTATTGAGGGTGACGTAAGTGATATGCGCAGAGGGTACCGGCTTGACTGCGTGGCAATATGGCTCCGGTCCGTACTTCATGACCGCCTGTTCGCTGTTCCACATCAAGTCATGGTCGCGCCAGATGACAAACTTTCCGAGTGCGTGTTCCGCCCCGTAGATTTCGATAGCCCGATACAACGCTTTCGTATAAATGATATTTTCCGGAAGCGTGCCATTCTCGACGATCACATAACGGATGTTAAGAGATTCCCATAACTGAATTATTCGCTGCGCCAGTACCTCTGACGAGGCGTCGATGGCATTAAGCAACTGCACTTTTTCTTCGGGAGTTACCGTGACTTTCTGACCAATCAGTACCTCATGTGAATGCGTGATAAAGGGCACGTTGTAATGCGGAACCGACTCAAGGTCTTCGACACGAACGAGCGAGAACACACCTTGGTAGATGGCTTTTTCATAATCATAGGGTTTGTTGAAGTTGCCTTTGTCGACCTTGATGTCGTAACCCACATCGAGGTAACACGTAATGTCATTGCGCCGCAAGCGCTTGGCCACTTTCAAGGCCTCGACCGTAATGCCCGATACAGCCACGGCATCAAATGATATGAAAACAGCACCCGGATTCATGTTCTTACTCCTGTAATGTCTCAAGACTTCATCAATTACCACGCACTCGGAAAATCAAAATCAGAGAACAGTTACCCGCCGAACAAAGTCGGTGCCGTCGAAACAGTCGGGTCACAGTGGGGGCGAACATCCTGTTCAGGCACCTTGTGTGAAAGGCGCAGTCCATGGGGAATAACGCTGTGTCTGTTGCCTGCCGAATGAGGCGCCGCCGTGCCAGGGCGGCGCCATCAGTCGGCTAGTCAGTCGGTCAGCCGGTTGGGGATAAAGGCGCGCTGACAGGTGTCAGCACGTGAATCACACCATTGGGCAGAACCATCACCGCCGGCATGTCTGGCCCTTTCAAGGCGGGCTCATTGAGCCGCTCGACGTCATGCAGTTGCACGCGAATACGGGTCAGCGCAACGCGCTGTTGGGACGCCAGATTCTGCGAGCCTCCCAGCGCGTCGATAACAGTGCCCGACAGCAGCGTTTCGGGTGCTGCCGCGACCTTCGGCTCATCCGGCACCAGATCCGGGGTCAACGCCTTCCAGAAGGCGCTTTGCAATTTGCTGAACATGCTCAGTTCTCCAATACAGGGGACAGTTGCAGCGTGGAGGGTTGCCGTACCAGCAGCGCCTCACGAACGTGCTCGGCGCTTTCCAGTCCCAGGGCCTGCTGAGCAATGGTTTCGCATTCGCTGAGCACGACTTCGCGGATCCTCGCCTTGATCGCCGGAATCAGCGGCACACTGACCGATAATTCATCAACACCCAGCCCCAGCAACAGAGGTACGGCCAACGGCTCTGACGCCATCGCGCCGCACACACCGACCCATTTGCCATGGGCATGAGCGGCTTTCACCGTGCTCGCAATCAGGCGCAGTACCGAGGGGTGAAAGCTGTCAGCCTGACTGGCCAACTGCGGATGATCGCGGTCCATGGCCAGCGTGTACTGGGTCAGGTCGTTGGTGCCTATCGAGAAGAAGTCGACCTCGGGGGCAAAGACATCGGCCATCAGCGCTGCGGACGGAACTTCAATCATGATGCCCAGTTTGGGAAGCGTTCTGACGCCCATGTTCGACGCTTCTTCCTGAAGCATCTGACGAGCCAGGCGCAACTCGGACAGCAGGCTCACCATGGGCAACATGATGTGCAGGCGGGCCAGGTCAGAGCTCGCCAGAATGGCTCTGAACTGCTCGCGCAACAGCTGCGGACGCTGCAGGCACAGGCGTATTCCCCGCATGCCCAGAAACGGATTGACCTCGCTATCCATGGGGACGTAGGTCAGCGGCTTGTCCCCGCCCACGTCCAGGGTGCGTACCACCAGATTACGCTCTGGTCCCAGCTCACCAGCAATGGCGCTGTAGATCAGCGCCTGCTCTTCCTGGCTGGGCGCAGTGCTGCGGTCCAGATACAGAAACTCCGAACGCAGCAGCCCTACCCCTTCGCCGCCCAGTTTCATGGCGTGTTCAGCTTCCAGCAGCGAGGCAATATTGGCGGTCACCTCAAAGCGGTGCCCGTCGAGAGTAACGGCGGCCAGAGCCGCCTGCTCAAGGTCATGCTGCTGGCGTTGTGTCTGCTGTTGACGCTTGATGTGCAGCTGCTCTATGGCGGCTGCATCTGGCTCCAGATGCAGTTCACCTTTATCGGCGTCGAGCAGGACACGCGTGCCTTCGGCCAGCGCAAGCACCTGAGCAGGCAGACCGCACACGGCCGGCAGCCCCAGTGCACGGGCCAGTATTGCGACATGGCTGGTGGCACCGCCGCTCACCGTCGCAAAGCCCATGACTTTGCCGGTATCCAGCGCAGCCGTCTGGGACGGTGTCAGCTGTTCGGCAATCAGAATGGCATCGTCCGGCAGGACCCAGGCGCTGTCCTGTACACCAAGGATGAGTTTGAGCACACGCTGCCCGACATCGACGAGGTCCAGCGCACGTTCAGCGAGGAAGGTATTCCCACCGGCCCTGAACAGCTCGGCCGTGGTCTGGGTCACAGAGTTCCAGGCGTAGGCTGCGCTTTTGCCTTCCTCGACCAGGATCCGCGCCTGCTCCAGCAGGCCTGGGTCTTCCAGCAATTCCTGATGTGCCTTGAAAATCTCGGCCTGGGCGCCGCCTGCCGCGCTGTCACGCAGCCCCTGCAATGCCTGCATGGCCGCCGCCAGTGCACGGTCCAGTGACGCGTGCTCGGCCTGCCGATCTGCCGCCCGTTCGGGTATTTCCAGCGTGCGCTCGGCTACCTGCACCACCTGTCCAAGCGCACAGCCCGCCGAAGCACAGACACCGCGCAGCAGTGCTGGCGATGACTCGGGCATTTGAGCGGCAGGCGTTGCCACGGCAACCGGCACTACCGATTCCCCGCACCCCTCCTCCAGCAAACGACGGAGCACGTCGATCGCCGGCTGGGCATCCTCGCCGACCGCGCTGATTGTCAACTCATCGCCGTACCCGGTCTGCAGGGCCATGATCGCCACCAACGATTTGGCATTGGCGCTTTCCTGCTGCTTGTGCAGGCGGATATCGGCCGTGAAACCTTTCGCGGCCTGAGCAAAGACGGCCGCAGGCCGGGCATGCAGACCGTTGGCGTTCGGCAGGCTGACCGTTGGCGAGAACAGCGCGTCGCCTGCGCTGGTTGCAGCCTCTGGACGCTGATCCGTGATACCGAGGCTCAGCAATGGCTGAGCGCATTCGACGCGATCATTGTCAGGCGTCAATGCGCTGAAGGCTTCGCCACTGACCACCAGCATCAGCGTCATCAGGCAGCGGGCATGCTGGGCGATGTAATCGGCATCGAACTCTATCAAGGGCTGCCCGGCGTCGACCTGCTGACCTTTTTCAACCAGCGCCTTGAACCCCTCACCGGCCAGATTCACGGTGTCCAGACCAATGTGCAACAGCACCTGAGCCCCGCTTTCATGAGTGAGGGTAATGGCATGTCCGCTGCGCTGGAGGTCGCTGACGACACCTGCCAGTGGCGCGCACAGCGTCTGCGAAGTGGGGTCGATGCACAGGCCGTCACCGATCACTCGATTGGCGAACACCGGGTCCGGCACATGATCAAGCGGCACCAGCACCCCGGAGAGCGGCGCGAGCAATTGCAAGGGTTGAGTTACGGTCATGGCTTCACCTGCGTTTGTGTTCTTGAAATGTGGCCGAAGTGCTGCTCGGCCACATTGCTTATTTCCACCAGTACTCGACTTGCAGCCCGACGTTGGAGCCATGCAGCGACGAGCCGAACTCGCCGGTGTCGGACAGTGCAGAACCCTGGGCCAATAGGTTGGCCGCTCGCTGCGCCGCCTCGTTCCAGCTGGCATAGGTGTAATACAAGCGCACTTCGGGTCTGGCCCAGAACGCCGGGCCTTTGGGCGACCAGGTCGGGGCAAAGGTAAACTTGCTCAGTTTGCGCGTACCGCCTGGAGCATCGACCTGATCGTGCCCCAGCTCGGCGACCAGCTTGAACTGGTCAGTCAAGGCGTACGCAGGTCGCACGCCCAGAGAAATCCAGTTCTGGTCCGCGCCATCAGGGCGGATGTCCTTCTGGTACACGGCTTCGACCTGGCCACCAAAACGCGGTGTTATCTGCCAGTCGAAGAATTCCACCACTCGATAGCTCTTGTTGTTGTCATCCAGCCCGACGTTACCGGTGTAGCCCAGGCCCGTACCTGGCCCCTCACCGTACTGCAGCGCCAGTTTGTTCTTGCCACCCAGAAAAGCCTGCTGAACGTGCTGTGCAGTGACCGCCCACCCGGCGTGTGCATCGCGGCGGCTGGGTTTGTCGATGTAGCTGAACCCCAGCTCAAGCTCGCCGCCCGGATTAGTCTGGAAACCTGCGACGTTGAAGTCCTGCCGAGTGACATAGTCCTTCTGGTAGAGGTTGTCCTTGCGGGAAAACGCGTAGCTGTACTTCAAATCACCGATCTTCACGTCCTCGACCCCGCCGCCCGTGGCGCTCTGGTTCCAGTAGTAGAAATCGGAAATATGAATGTCGTTACGTTTGTAATAACGCCGACCGGCCCACAGCGAGCCGCCGTTCAGGCTTGGCAGGTTGGACCACTGAGCGTAAAGCTGGGGCAGACGTATCGCGCCGTTGTCGCCTTGAAACGTCAGGTCACGGTCGTATTCGTTGAACAACGAAGCCATGCCGTCGACGCTGAACACTGATCCGTCGTCAAGTGTCAGCAAATCCTGGCGCAACTCCAGCTCCGCGTACTGTTCGCACTCGTTACCCAGACGATATTTGGACTCTGCTCCGGGCAGCTTGAAGCAGGACTGCGACCGGCCGTTGTCCGTACTGCCTATGCCACTGCGCAGGTAGCCCGCAAATTCCAGTGCCTGGGCCGAAAACGGCATGACCAGACACACACATGACGCTGCCAGACCTACATTTATTCTTGTTTTCAAGGCTCACTCCTTTGTCTTTCTTATTGTGTTGATTCTTGTGAACAGCTATCCCTGGCTGCCGCAGGTGAGCGGCAAAGGTGTCATCAGGTGTCGGTGAGGTGCAGAACGAACGACTCGTAAGGCCTCAGAAACAGGTGGCGGTCGCGCGGCTCACAGTCCGGGTAGTTGCTGATCACCACCCGTTGGCTGCTCGCCGGGTCGATCACCCGTTCAGGCAGCGTGACTTCACACGCCGTGCCGTAGAAATTGTTCACCACCAGCAAGCGCTCATGCCCGTTTTCGCTCTCGCGCAAATAAGCCCAGACCCGCTCGTGCTCAGGCAGCAATTGGCGATAGACGCCCTGCTGAATCAGAGGCTCACGGCGACGTAGCCCGATCAGTTGGCGGTAGTAATGCAACACCGAATCGGGGTCATCCAGCTGGTGCTCGACGTTGATTTGCGCGGCATTGGAGGCAACGCCTATCCAGGGCTCGGCACTGCTGAACCCCGCGTTCGGCTGAGCGCTCCACTGCATGGGTGTGCGGCCGTTGTCACGCGACTTCTGCATGATGGTCGCCATGCTCGACGTCGCAGATTCACCTGCCTCGCGTTTCAGGCGATAGATGTTCAGCGTCTCGACGTCGCGGTATTGCTCGATGTGCTCGAAGCCGGGGTTGGTCATGCCCAACTCTTCGCCCTGATAGATAAAGGGCGTGCCTTGCAGGAAATGCAGCGCGGTGCCGAGCATTTTTGCCGAGACCACGCGATGCTCGCCGTCGTCGCCAAAGCGCGACACAACTCGCGGCTGGTCATGGTTACACCAGAACAATGCATTCCAGCCGCCGCCTGCCTGCATGCCGGTCTGCCAGTCAGACAGGATTCGCTTGAGCTCCAGGAAGTCGAACTCGGCCTGAACCCACTTCTGCAGGTTCGGATAATCCACCTTCAAGTGATGGAAGTTGAACGTCATCGACAGTTCTTTCGAATCCGGGCGCGAATAACGAATGCAATGCTCAAGGGTGGTGGAAGACATCTCGCCGACATTGATCAGCTCATGCCCCTCGAAGACCTCACGGTGCATTTCCTGCAGATACTGATGAACGTTGGGGCCGTCGGTGTAGAAACGACGCCCGTCAGTTGCGTCCTCGGGAAAATCCGACGGCTTGGAAATCAGGTTGATCACGTCCAGGCGGAAGCCGCCAACGCCCTTGTCACGCCAGAAGCGCATCATTTTGAAGACTTCTGCGCGGACCTTCGGGTTGTCCCAGTTGAGGTCGGCCTGGGTGTGATCGAATAAATGCAGGTAGTACTGACCGGTCTGCGCCTCGTATTCCCAGGCCGAGCCGCCGAACTTGGATTCCCAGTTGTTCGGCTGGTCCCGCCATATGTAGAAGTCGCGGTAAGGGCTGTTGAGGCTGCTGCGGGCCTGCTGAAACCAGACGTGCTCGATCGAGGTGTGATTGACCACAATGTCGAGCATCAGCTTGATACCGCGCTTGCCCGCTTCAGCGATCAGCAAATCGCAGTCGTCCATGGTGCCGTAGCTGGGATCGATCGCGTAGTAATCGCTGATGTCGTAGCCATTGTCGCGCTGCGGCGAACGCAGAAACGGCGTCAGCCACAGGCAGTCGACACCCAGCCATTGCAGATAGTCCAGTTTTGCGACAACCCCAAGCAGATCGCCCGTGGGATTACCCGCTTGGCTGTAGAAGCTTTTCGGGTAGATCTGATAGATCACCGAATGCTGCCAGTCTTGCATGGCGTAATTCCTTCGATTGACAAGTAACGGCCGTCAGAACCCGTTCAGGCGCGGCACAACAGTGGTTTGTCGCTGAAGCGATGCGTCAGGCGACCCTGAAACCCGGCCGGACGATCTTCATGCTCAACGCGCAGGTCAGCAGAAAAGGCACAGCCATGGCGATGACCATCCCCACCACGAAAACCGGGATGTATTGCGGCATGATCGAAATGAAGCCCGGCAAACCGCCCACGCCGATGGCGGACGACTGAACCTTGTTCAGTGACAGGAACATGCAGCCCATGGACGAACCCACCAAGGCTGCATAGAAAGGGTATTTGTAGCGCAGGTTGATGCCGAACATGGCCGGTTCGGTGATGCCGAAATAAGCGGAGATTGCCGAGGTCGAAGCCATGCTCTTGTCCCGGGCATTGCGGGTCATATAGAACACCGCCAGTGCCGAGCTGCCCTGGGCGAGGTTGGACATCACGATCATCGGCCAGATGAAAGTGCCGCCCTGGGTGGAGATCAATTGCAGGTCGACACCGAGGAACATGTGGTGCATGCCGGTGATGACCAGCGGCGCAAACAACAGACCGAAAATCGCGCCACCCACCAGCGGTGCGAAGTCAAACAGCGTGACCACGCCTTCGGTGATCAGGATGCCCAGGTGACGCGTGACCGGTCCTATCAATGCCAGTGCCAGAACACCCGTAATAACGATGGTCGTGATTGGCACTACAAGCAGTTGAATGGCGTTCGGGACACGTGCACGAAGCCATTTCTCGATCACACTCATCACATACGCGGCCAGCAGGATGGGCAGGATCTGCCCTTGATAACCCACCTTCTCGATCTTGAACCAGCCGAAAATATCGAAATACGGCAGGCTCTGCCCGCCCACACCGGCGACAACCTTGCCGTAGTTCCAGGCATTGAGCAGGTCTGGGTGAACCAGCATCAGGCCCAGCACGATTCCGAGAATTTCACTGCCACCAAAGCGCTTGGCGGCAGACCATCCCACCAGCGCGGGCAGGAACACGAACGAGGTATTGGCCATCAGGTTGATCAGGCTCCAGACACCATCGAGCGCGGGATACGCCTCAAGCAATGTCAGGCCTTCGATGAACATGCCCTTGGCACCGATCAGGTTGTTCACCCCCATCAGCAGACCGGCAATGATCAGCGCAGGCAGGATAGGCATGAACACATCGGAGAGTATGCGCACCAGTCGCTGCATACCGTTGATCTTGGCGGCGCTCTGTTGCTTGAGGTCGGCAATGGTCAACGCGGCAAGGCCTGTCTGCTCGCGCAGCGCGGCGTAGACCTTTTCGACATCACCTGGCCCGATAACCACCTGGAACAGCCCTGCGGTGAAGAACGAGCCCTTGACCAGATCGATCTGGTTCAAGGTCGCAACGTCGACCCGTTTGGCATCTTTGAGGGACAGGCGAAGGCGCGTGACACAGTGCGCGGCCTGCTCGAGGTTATCGCGGCCTCCGAGGCTGTGAAGCAACTCGCGGGCGATCGCCGAATAATCGTGACTCATGCGCTTTTATCCTTTCAGGATTTTGTTTTTGGAGAGCGTCATAGGTAGCATGTCGAATCGAAAATACTCGTCTGTACGAGTTAAAGCAACAACTCGTACAGACGAGTTTAGCGTTTTGTTTATTTCCGTTTGGCAAAAGGCGAGATTTCCGACATCCGGCATGGTGTGGCGAGTGCGTGATAGACAAAGCGTCCCGCTCTCCCTAAGGTTCCTCGCTTCCAACCAACCCGGCACCGAGCCCACACCATGAGCAAATACAACCAGATCTACAGCGATCTGCTTGCCAGCATCACGACTGAACGCCTGGAACGCGGAGCCCGTCTGCCCTCGGAAACCGAGTTGATGGAGAGTTACAAGACCAGCCGCGGTACTGTGCGCAAAGCCATCGAGCAGTTGCAGGAGCGCGGCTTCGCGCAAAAGATCCACGGCAAGGGCACCTTCGTGCTGTCGCCGACACCGATCGAGTTTCAGCTTGGCGGCATCGTCAGCTTTCAGGAAACGTACCCGCGCCTGGGCAAGAACGTGCGCACGGAGGTGGTCGAGCTTATCCAGTTCCCCCTCGAAGGGAGCCTGCTGGAGCACATCCAGGCCGAGGAAGGCAGCGTGATTACCCGGATCAAGCGAGTGCGGCGTATCGACGGCAGGCGGGTCATTCTGGACATCAACCATTTCGTTGCCGAGCTGATACCGGGGTTGGATCGGACCATCGCCGAACATTCGATTTATGAGTTCATCGAAAAGACGTTGCAGCTGCAGATCAGCTACTCGCAGCGCACCATAGAGGCGATACCCCGAGGGGCAGACGATCAAAAGCACCTGGATCTTGAAGGGCAAAGCCATGTGATTGTGGTCAGCAACCAGACCTTCCTGCAGGATGGGCGGCAGTTCGAGTACACCGAATCGCGGCACACCCTCGACAAGTTCTACTTTTCGGATGTTGCGAGACGCTGATTGCAGGGGGCAATAGGCCTGGAGTGCTAATGCCGCAGTCGAATGGCGGCAGATGTGCAGGCTTTTCACTTCAACGGCGTGATCAGTGACGGCTTGATGGCGTGCAAGCGGGATCAGCCTCGTCTGCCGTTATGCAGCAAGGCTCGGACGTCCACCGAGCCTTGCTGCACGCAATCTACCCAGGCGCTATCAATCGCCTGTCGCTAGACGAGGGTGTTTATCGGGTTTTACTCCGCAACCACGCAACTTGCTTCAACTTGCTGCGGACCAAATGCCTGGCCTGCTGCCAGATCGCCCACGAGTCCTTTCTGGTTCGCCTTTTTCAGTTGCTGCTGAAGCTTCTGCAAGCTGATCTTCTCGAACACTGCCGTGTAGCTGGCCCCCAGTTCGTCGTTGGGATCAATGAAAACCTCGACCCTGGCGACCGGCAGACCAAACACGGTGAAGGTGGTGGGCGGTGTCAGCGTCCAGGTACCGGGCGAAGTAGGCGCTATGTCCTTGAGCTTGGCCGCCGGCAATGCCGCACGGCACTCAACAGCCGATTTCACGGACGCCTCTATCGCAGCCCAGCGTTGCGGGTCAATGGCGGCGCCATTGGCAGCCACAACCGGCAAGGCGGCCAGCAGAAGGTTTTCCATCATGGACTTGATTCCTTATCGATGCGTGAGGGAGTAGGCAAAAGCTAGGCAAAAGCTCGTTTCCATCGCTTCCTGTCACGTCAGCTCAACGCTGCATGCAAGCGCCCGAGGGTTGGTGTGCGAACATGAACATTGGTTCAGTAAGCGCGAGCCGGGCTGTGAGGCATCGCACAATTTGGCGCTGTTAAAATCACATGCCGCAAAAAACTACGCGATTTACAGTGCGACATCAGTCATCGTGCACCGCTGTTCAGCGAGACTGACTCCATCTTGCCTGCGAAGCGACTCCAATGAATCCGCTGACTATCCTGACTGCTTCGTTCCGCTTGCTGCTTGGCAACGCGGGCATCATCGCATTGTTCTGCCTGCCGCTTCTGGCGCTCGAGATGTGCATAAGCGCCCTTGTCCGAAGTCACGCCGCTGCCGAAACGGAATGGGTCTATCAGTCTTTGATCGTTTTGGTCATTGCGCCCATTTATACTGGTTATCTGATCCTCGCTCTTGAGGCGCGCAGTTCAGGAGAACGACCGTCCTGTGCTGACCTTCTGCGCAACACTCTGCCTGTCTGGCCTGCGCTGGCGGTACTGTCTGCGGTGGATCAACTGCTGATCATTCTTGTCACGCTGCCATTTCTTTGGGGCGCCAGATGGGAAACGTTGATTCTCTCAAGCGTCGAGTATGTATCGCCCGGTATGTGGCTGTTGCTCCGGCTACTGGTCGCAGGTCTGGCCTTTACTGTACTGATTCGCCTGATATTCGACCAATGCCTGGTGGTGCTGAAAGCGCGTACGACTGTCGCCGCAATGCGCAAAAGCATCGATCTTTCCAGAGAGCACATCGGGCGCATCGCGGGCTGCGCTTTATGGATGATTCTCCCCTTGTTGGCGATTACCGCGCTGGTCTTCGGTCTGCGCCCTGGCTGGATGGAGGGCCTCCTTGCAAGCTTCGAACAAAACAGTCTGGTCACCCTCACGCTGTTGTCGGTCTTTGCCGCTTTCATCCGATTGTTCACAACGACCGTCATCTTCTGCCTGTTCAAACGGATCGGCGAGCAGGCTCCCACGTGATGAGCACTTGACCCCATACGTTCACCGTGTAACTTGCTGCGCACGGTCCCGATGCTCGTCGAGCATTACTCTTTAATGGAATAAACATGGCCATGCGTAAATTCGCCGCTCTGTCGCTGCTTTTCGTGCCCTTGCTCGCCTCAGCGGACTGCACAGACCATCTGCAAACCTGGGCCAAGACGCTTCAACCCGAGTTGAAACTCGACGCTGAACACGCCGTGTGCAAGATCAATCCGGCCAATGCCAGTCAGGTCATCGCCGCCCTGCCCTTTGCCGAAAACGTCGACGAGGATGGCCAAGGGGACTATGGCCTGGCCGTGATAGTCGCCAATTCTGATAACGGAAAGATCATCGCTCATCACTATCAGGCCGCGGCGATCGTTTCAGATGCCATAAGTCTGGACTCCCTCGCCATCGACACAGCCCGCTATCAGCTTGCGCCCAAGTTGCGGGCATTCGGCGTAAGAATGAGTTACCAAGGGTCATCCAGAGTCAATCCCTTCAACAGTACGGTCATGAACCTGTACCTGAACGAAGGCCCCAGGTTGAGGCCCATCGTGGCTGGGCTTGTGGTCAGCAAAGGCGGCGGTGAGTGGGACGGTAACTGCACCGGGGAATTCTCTCAGACAGAACGCACTCTCTCCATCGCCGACAAGAGCAAGAACGGCCTGGCCAATCTCCAGGTTGACGAAAAAACCATTGATACCGCTGAGCATCTGAAGGGTGATGAATGCGAATCCGTGGATACCAAACCGGCCGTCAAAAGATACCTGCTTGAATACAACGGGGACGAGTATGGGGTGCCGAGCGAGCTGAAGGGGCAGTAACTGACTGATACCACTCTTTCCCGAGAGCGAACTCAGCTCGCCATCTGAAACCGCCGACGATACTCACTCGGCGTCAGACCCACGATGCGGGTGAAGACTTTTCGAAATGCGCCGGGGTCGGCATATCCGACGTCCCAGGCGATGCGTTCGACCGACTGGTTTCCTTGTTGCAGAATCGAGCGTGCACGGCCTACGCGGATGCGCTGGCAGTACTCGGATGACGTCATGCCGGTCGCCTTCTGGAAGCGCCGCAGAAAAGTGCGTTCCTCCAGGTTGGCCTCGGCTGCCAGCTTTGTCAGGGTGATATCGATGGCGTCGGTGGCCTGTAACCAGTGCTGCACCTTGAGAATGGCAGCATCTCCGTGGGTCAGGCGCGGCGCAAAACTGCTGTAGTAGCGCTGTTCTCGGCCAGGAAGATCAATCAGCAGCATTTGCGCGGTAGCAATCATCACCTCAGAACCCAGAAAGCGGTCGACCAGCCGAAGGCTGAGGTCTGTCCAGCCCATCAGGCCGCTGGCGGTGATGATGTCGGCGTCATCGATCAGAAGCTGGTCGGTGTCTACGAAGATCTCAGGAAAGCGTTTCTCGAATCGTTCGGCAAGTGCGAAATGCACGGTCACTGTGCGGTCGTTGAGCAGGCCCGTTTCAGCCAACAAAAAGGTCCCGGCGCAGACTGATCCCAGGACGGCACCCGCCAGGTGAGCGTCTTTCAGCCATTGAACAAGAGGCAGCGCACCTTGTCGGCCAATGGGCTCTTCCAGAATCGGCGGCACGAGCATTGCGACAGGACTCTCGGTCGAGCCCGGCAGGCTGTCAAAAACCCGTTCTGGGGTATCGCCCTCCATGCAGGCACTCCAGTGACTGATTCTGACGACATTGTCTTTCAAGCCTCGTCGGTCGGCGGCGATACGCCCGGCGAGACCGAGCAGGTCGGTGATGCCAAGGACCGAGGCTTGTTGAACGCCCTCATAAAGCACGATTCCGATTTCAATCTGACTGCGGATTAACATGTGTCGTTTCCAGCCTTATACGTGTCGATTGCGCCACTCGATACCTTAGCGTGATGGCGTGACAATGTGGTAACGATTCAGTCATGACCCACGAGGTGAACCATGGAAGCGCACGCAGTAATAGTTGTCGATTTGCAGAAGGACTACCTGGTAACAGGCGATATGGCGCTGGTTGGCATTGAGCAAGCAGTAACCAACGCCGCACGGGTGATCGAGCGCTCACGCCAATTGGGTCACGTGGTGATCAATGTGCAACATGAATTCGAGAGCCAGGACGCGCCGTTTTTCAGGCCCGGTACGCAAGGCGTCGAGTTCATCGAAGCGGTGTTACCCGCTGACGGCGAACCGGTGGTGGTCAAGCATTCCCCGAACTCATTCCAGGGAACGAACCTCAAGCAGTTGCTTGATGAGCATGGGGTCAAGACGGTGACGGTCGTGGGGGCGATGAGCCACATGTGCATTGACGCAACGGTCCGGGCGGCGGCGGATTTTGGCTATCAGGTCACCGTGGTGCACGACGCATGCGCGACTCGCGATCTTGAGTTTCAGGGGAATGTCATCGCGGCGACCCAGGTCCATCAGGCCTTCATGTCAGCCCTGGGATTTGCGTATGCGAAGGTCGTGACGACTGACGAGCACCTGGCGGGCTGAAGGCCGCTGTGACCGGGCTATGCCCTCCGTCACAGCGGCTGCTTTAAGCCCAGCAACCCATCAGGCGCATTGCGCTACAGCGCGTCGCGTGACCAAAGGCCGCGCGAGGCTCAGCAGACCGAGCAACGCCATGCCAGCGCCGACCCACAGCGGCGCTCGCAGCCCGTAACCCGCGTCGATTGCGCTGCCACCGGCCCAACTGCCCAGCGCCAGGCCAGCGGTAATCACCGAGGTATGAAGCGTGTTCACCAGTGCGCCTGGCTCAGCGGCTTTCATGACCCGGGCGACCATCGCCGGATTGAGCGCTACGCCGGTCAGGCCTATCGCGATAAAGCAACCGATGTTCAGCCAGCGATGATCGCCAGCCAGCGCAAACCCGCCCAGCGCCAGAACCAGCAGTAACAGTCCCCAACCCAGTGCCGCAAGCGTGTGCCGGTCCGCGACACGCCCTACAAGCATGTTGCCCACAAGATTCGCTACGCCGTATAGCGCCAGCAGCGGTGCGACATGACTCGGGTCTATGCCTACTTCGTGAATCAGGATCGGCGTGCAATAGCTGAACGCCGCGAACGTCGCGCCGATAATCAGGCCGCTGGTGAGGTAAGCGGCCCACAGACCAGGATTCTTGAGCGTTGCCCACTGACGCCCAAGCTCGGGTTCACCGGACACCTTGTCGGTTGGCAAACGCGTTGCTGCAAATGCTGTGCACATCAGTGCCAGTACCACCACCAGCCAGGAACTGGCGCGCCAGCCATAATGCTGTTCCACCCACGCAGTCATCGGTACGCCAGCAACTGGCGACAACATCAGACCCGCCAGCACCACTGACACCGCCCTGCCCCGTACTTGCGGTGCGACCAGTCCGGCACAGATGGTCATGCACAGACCAATACAGGCAGCGCTTGTCACACCCATCAAAATGCGTGCAATCACCAGCACCGTGTAAGTCGGGGCAATTGCTGCGACCAATGCTGCGCCTACATAGAGCGCGAGCAGCCCCACCAAGGCATGTTTGTTACTGATACCACGCGCGAGCAGCATTACCGTGACCGGCGGGCCACCCAAGGCCATGCCCAGTGCGTAATAGGCAATCAGGTTGCCGACCTGCGCAAGGCTGACGGAAAACGCATCCGCCAGTGCAGGCATGATCCCGGCGACCATGAATTCTGCAGTGACCAGTGAAAAGATCGTCGCGCCCAGCAAGTAGACGGTTGGCGGCAGTTTAGAGCGGTTAGTCATGAGGATCTCAGGCAGAAACGGTCGGCCACCCTATGCAAAGTTGACTGTATCGTCAAATAACTGTTGGGCATAGGCACAAGCCTTCCGGCGCAAGCAAGCACAGAGCAGTCACCAAAAATCATGTCCATTCAATGTCGGCATGACCATGGGCATCAGTGCTGGCTGGGGCAGCTGACATCTCTCAATACGCGTCCGTAACCGCTATAAAGATTTCCGGCAGGCAACAACTTGTGCGCAGCCAGTTGCCGATGCGCGCCACGGAGATGGTAGAACGGCATGCGCACGTAAAGGTGATGCTCGATGTGATAATGAACGGCATGAGGACCGAAAAAGAACGTCTGCCAGCTCGGTCGCACGATACTGCGTGCGTTCTGGCTCTGGTCAGCGTTGGGCGCAAAGCCTGCATGCTCCAGGATTGCCCGGACTCGCCCCATCAAGGGCAGCAACGTGATTGCCGGCAGCAACCACAACCCTGCGTATAGCCACGGGTGTCCGCTCCAGTACAACACGCCGAACAGAACCCCATTGATGAGCAGCATCGAAGCCACTTCCCACTGTTTGAGGTGCGCCGATTTATCGACCCTGGGCATGATCGCGCGATAGTCACCCCGGGCGAATCTGAAGGCGCTGATGCAATACCCCACGCCGGTAAGGTCGGCCAACAGTCGAAGGGCGAGTCGGCCGCGAGGCAATGGATAGTCGCCCAGACCAAAGACTGCAATCACCGGATCATCCTGTTCCATGGGACGTAGATGGTGTTTTAGGTGGCCGGCGCGGTAGGTCTGCAAAGAAAGAAACAGTGGGCCTGCGGCAAACAGCTGACCACACCAGTCGTTCAGACGTTGTTGGCGCAGCAATACGCCATGAGCACTCTCATGCATGATCACCGCCAGCGCCAGTTGGCTGCGGGCGATGATCAACGCCGCCAGCAGGTAAACCAGCGGATGAGGCCAGATCGCGGCGCAGACCAATGAAACGGCGATCAAAACCCAATCTCCCATCAAGGCCAGGGAGCCGCTCCAGGGCTTGATCACGAACAGCTCTGGCGCGGGAACAAAGGCATTCAGTGCCTGATTCTGGCCTGATCGGGATTCAGCTCGACGCATGAAAGTGCTCTCCTTGTCGCACGGCCCTGGATCGCGTCAATAACGCGCATGACGCAGCGAGCAACACGCCACCTGCAACATCGATAACAGTGTGTTGCTTGAGCGTAAGGGTCGATACGCAAATCAACAGCCCGGCAGCGCAGACCAGCCATCTGCCCGGATGGCGCCACAGCGCACGGCAGGCCAGACAAGTCACGGCGACGTGCAGACTCGGACAGCCATTGGACGCGTAATCGAGTGCCCAGAGCCGACTCAGGCGCTGGTGCAGAAACGTGTTTTCTATCGAGCTGATATCAGGCCGGGGTACGTATTCAGGAAACAGCCAGAAGCACAGCATGGCAAGCACAAAGGCAATTGCGGTCGCGTTCCTGAAAGCCTTGAAACCTTGAGTATCGGTGTAGGCCGCAGCCAGCAACACCAGCGGAAAGAAAAGCACGTACACCCACCAGGTCTGCGCGATAAAAGGGATCATCATGTCCAGTGACGTCACCCACTCGTAGCGTGGCGTGATGAACCTTTGCACGGCAATGAACACGCTCAACCCTGCCAACAGTCCAAACAGTGCAAGCAGCGCCTGCCGATAATTGGCGCCCTGCCTGGCGCGCTGCGAAGTCATGGTCATCTTTCAGCGCGTCAACAGGTCGAGCAGATGCCTGACCCACACATCGATTCGCGCCTGAGCACGCTCATCGCCGTGCACGCACGCAGTGGCTGCCGATGCTGTCGTCAGGCGCATCGCAGCCTGGGCCACTTGATGCTGGAATTCAGTGGCATCACCGCGCCAGATCACGACCTCGTGCAGCAGCTGCATGTCGACGGCGCGGGCTGCGTTGGTAGCCTGTTCAGGCTGGTCGCTGAGCACCAGAACAATGGGCCGCTGGTACACCTTGGCGATGGACAACGCCGCCATGCCCGGCGCAGATACGATCACTCGGGCCCTTGCGGCGCGGCTGGTCCATAGCGAGTCTACTGCCAGCCAGCCTTCTCGTCCGGCGTAACCCTCTCCTACCCGATGCATCGTCAGGCCTGCGTCGAGAAGACCGGCGCTCAATGCCTCGGCCAGGCGAGGCTCGGCGAAGTGTGGATTCAGGTACACCGCAGCGTCAGCAGCCGGTTCATTCAACGCCTCGGCCAGCGCCACAGGCGTTGGCAAACGGTACACGCGCGCTCTTTTGGAAGAAGACGCGTGGACGGACTCCTCTGCGCAGTCAACTTCATAGGCGAAGTCATGCTCGAAACAGGCGCGCGCCCGGTCAATCTGACGGCTGACAATCCAGGCAAACAACTTGCCGAACTGCCGAGGCCACATCCCTTCGAAGTTACTCAGCAGCGCGGTCTTGAGGCTGGCACCGTAGACGTGCACGACTTTGCGGCGCCACCCCGGCAGCATACCCATGTACAACAAGGCGGGATGAAACGAGTCATTGATCACCAGATCCGTCTCACGCAACAAACGACTCAGATGAACAATGTCACGCAGCATCCTGCCAGGACGGAACAGATACCAGGCGACGTTGCGGTTGGTGGCTTTGCGCAGCATGTTCTGTTCGCTGTCGAACTGCACCGCGTAATGAGTGGAAAGCACACTAGCCTGAACATCGAAACGTTGCAGGAACTGCACGCCCTCCTCTGAGGTGGTCAACACATCGACGTGAGCGCCGGCTTTGCGCAGGGCATGCACCAGCAATTGTGCGCGCATCAGGTGGCCACGGGCGTCGGCGGTTGCCAGATACAGAATGCGCGAGCTCATCGAGCTGCCGAGCCCAGGCTGCCCAGCATCACACCGGCAACGTACATCGCCAAAGCGCCGGTCACACCGAAGCTTGCGTCGATGGCACGAATATCTTTCAGCAACAGCGCCAACTGCGGTGCTTCATGAGGCGCAACGATGCGCTGCAGGGTGTTCTCGCACAGCCGAATATGGGCTTTTTCATCGCCGAGCACCTGAGACAAAAGCGGATACATCCTGTGCTGTGCACCAATGACCGAGCAGTGTCGTCTCAACACGCGCTCAGCCATCTGTTCCGCACACAATCCGGTGGCATAAGCTGGCACCAACAGGCCGTGTTCGAAACGGGGAGCATATTTATGCGCCAGACGTTGCCAGCGCATTATCTTGCGCTTGCTCAGCCAGTCAGGTTCCAGCCGCGGCGCCTCCTTATCGCCCAGCGCGTACAAGGCCTGTGCGAACAGCGTCACATGGCGCCGCTCGTCCGCCAGGTGACGTTCGACCTGGCGTTCGAGCCATGGCGGTGACTGAGGCAGCAAGTCTTCAAGTAACGTACGTTCAGTTGCGTCTTCACCTGCCAGGTACATGCGCAGCAGCAACCTTTCGCCACGGCGGCTGCGGTGCAGCTTTTGCAGAGCGGAGCGTTTGATGAGGTCGACTATTCGCGCCTGCAGTAACCTCAATCCGCTGACCTGAGGCGGGCTGATTGCGTGCATGACCGCCTCATTGGTGGCAAATGTCCCAGTCGTCATTGCGCTGGCTGGGACGACGTGCCGGCAGATGCCGTGGCGAAAGTCGGACTGCGATGCCAGGCCAGAATCAGACCGATGAAGCTGTCACGCATGAACTCGAAGCCTACTTTGGAGGCTTGCGGAAAGCTTTGTTCACGGCCGTTGTAGCGCAGGTAGCCCTTTCCGTCCACCGCTCCCAACTCCAGCGTGTCGAGTTTGTTCAAGCCGCGCTGCCGCACGTCCTTGAGTAACGGGCTGTCTTCGAGACCGAACACAAAAAGTTGGCGTTGCACTGCCCAGACCGGTATCTGCCCCGTCAAGGCTTGCAGGTTGAGGTTCCAGGTGCCGTTTTTCATGACCTCACCCAACTCTGCGGTTTTCGGTTGTTCCGAGGTAAAGCGGGCGCGCATCAGTGATTTCGACACTTTGCCCACGCCAAGGGCGACCGTGATGTCATCGGCGGCCGGATTTTGTTCGTCGCTCGGACGTACGGCGACGAAATAGCTCGCGACCTGGGCGGTAATCGAAGGCTGCGCCAGAATGTCCCGCGCCTGCTCGGCAGAAATCAGAACACGCTCACTCGCTCCTTCACGCACCTTGATCTGGTATGGGTCGAGCACTACGTCCTTGAACTTGCCGCGCACGGGGGTGTGCACATAAGCGTCGGATTTCCACTGCTTACCGGAGCGCCTCAACAGCACCTGCAGGCTCAAGGGCACACGCGTACCGTCGGCCGCGATGCCGCTGCCATGCAGCAGCACTTCGGCGAGCACGGCCTTGCTGTCATGACTGCCCTCGGCGCCAATCACGATGACATGGGCTTGCACGTCGAGGGTGGCATGGGCGTCCGGTACGTCCAGCGCGATGCGGTTGCAGTCGTGATCGCTTTGACCGGACGTTCCGGGGCAGCCGCTGCCTGACTCGAAGTGAAACACGTCGCGGCCTTTGTACTCGACGGGTGCGGCATTGGCCTGACTGTTGAACGCCAAGATCGTCAGACACACGGCAGACAGACCGACCGACAGAAACGGTGATGCTTTCATACGTACTTCCTCTGTACACGCCGTGCAGGGCTGATCAATCCACGGGGCGATGATAAGACAGGGCTTCACTGTGACGGGCGCTCGCACGACCGGCATTGATACCCATGCCGCGCAACACCGCGCCGGCGGTATCAATCAGTGAGATGACGATAACCATTGCCGTGGCGGCAAGGCGCCTGGAGCCGTGCAAGGGTGGCAAATCCTGATGATTGAGCGCGCGCAGGCTGTAGCCCAATCGGCCGGCCATCACGCACAAAGGTCCAAGCGGGCCGCTGTTGCCCAGCCATTGCAGCCATTTCGGCATATAAGCGCGTACCAGATGAGGCGTGAGATCGACACTGTCGCCGCCTCTCAGCCAACGCAGCTTGATGACTTCACGGCGGGTGTCTGGCAGTCGGTGCTCGGTGTGAGCGTGCGCGGCATAGGCCACTGCAACACCCGCGGCCTGCATGCGCAGGCCCATGACCTGACAATGAGCACGGTAGACGCCGGCGAGCGGCTCATAGCGATATTGCTCGAATGTCTCACGGCGAAAGGCGACGTTGTTGGCATAGAAGTTACGCGTGGCCTTGGCGCGTAACGGACTGGGGAAGTACATGAAATCGATGGAGGTCAGCGCGCTGCCCGTGACACCCGGCGCATAACTGGTACGCCCCGCAACCGCCAGTGGCGCGTCGTTCTGTAAAAAGGGCGTCAACAGATTTTTCAGCCAGTCATCGCAAGGCAGGCAGTCGGCGTCGGCAAATACCACGTACTGACATCGGACACGGTTCACCGCGTCGAAGCCGGCATTCTTGGCATCGTAATAGCCAGTGGAGCGGTCTATTTCAATAAAGTCCAGTGCTCTGCCCGCCAGTACCTTCAGCGTCTCGCGTGCTGATTCGTCGATACCGTCATGGGTGATGATCCACTGGGCAAAATGCCGGGGTGGCAAGCTCTGGCGCTTGAGGCGCGTCACCAGACGCTTGAGGCTGTCAAGTGACTGATCTGCCCCTTGCCCGCCGCGCAGATTGTTGGTCTCCAGCACCAGCGCTGTCTTGGCGGCTATGCACTCCAGCAACGTAAGTGCCTCGTCGGGATGCCACGTCCGTGATTCCTTTTCCTGGCTATCCATTTCAGTGCGTCTCTTTGATAAGGACTGCTTGATCAGACTTTGTGCCGCACTCTCCCTGTATTGGAATGCCAGCGCCGGCAAAGCGCTGGCATCACATCACTAATTACTGGATTAATCAAACACGGCTTTAATTATTGCGCGTACATGCTTGACTGCTGACCGCGCTCAAGTCACACACCTGTTGGCACTTCAGCATCCAGTCCGGTTTACCAGAGCGCGATGTCGTAAGTGACATAGAGACGATTACTGTCACGACCGCGAGCAAAGTCCGAGCGGTAAATGTAATTGCGCAGTTTCACGCCCAAACCTTTGAACGTTCCACCCTGAAGCACATACGCGAGTTCGGCGTCCCGTTCCCACTCACTCAATTGCGCCGAGCCGGACTTGCCGTTGTCACCACTCAGGTATCGAGTCGAGAACGTCAGGCCGGGTATGCCGACTTTTGCGAAGTCGTATCCGTAGCTGAGCATCCAGGTCTTTTCGTCTTCTTCGATAAACTTGCCTATTCCGACATTACTGAAGGAGTAAACCGTCGCGCCGTTTATGTACGGCAAGCCGGCTTCGCCATCCAGTACCTGATAACCGCCGCCGAAACTGTGTCCGGCGATGGCATAGGTCAATTGACCACTCAGCATATCGTTATCGATCTTGCCGGAGCGTCCCGTGCCAGCGTCATCGCTGTGGAAGTAACGAAGGTCGCTGGTAAGCACCCCGCTGCCCAAAGGAAGGTCATGCTGAATGGACGCAAAATGTTGGCGGTAGAAGTTCTCAAGTTCACCGTAGAAATAGCTCAGGCGGATATTCTTGCCCAGTTTGTAATCGCCACCCGCATAGGAAAAGTCCGAGCCCCTGCCGGTAAAGCCGTCCGGAATTATCGAGCGGCTGTCAGATGAGTCGCGCAACTTGAACTGATCCAGATGGCCGCCAGTGAGTGTCAGGTTATCGATGTCGGTGCTGGTGAACTGGGCGCCTTGATAGGTCTGAGGCAACAGTCGGGCATCGTTGTAGATCAGCACCGGAGTTTTGGGTAACAACGTGCCGTATTTGACGGTGGTTTTTGAAAAGCGCGCCTTGACCGCAGCCCCAATGCTTGAGAATTCATCGGCGGCACGTCCGTCCGCGTGCACCGGGAGCAAACCAGTGCCGCTTCGCCCTTTGCCGGAGTCCAGTTTGACGCCCAGCAATCCTGACGCGTCCAGACCGAAGCCTAGTATTCCTGGCGTGAAACCCGACTGGTAGTCCAGCAGGAAGCCCTGCGCCCATTCGGTTCGTTCACTTTTGGCGGTACGGGCGGCGTTTGCACTCAAACCGTTTTCATCGCGGAAGTTCTCGTTGAAATAGACATTGCGCAGCTGCAACTTGAGCTTGCTGTCTTCGATGAACCCTGCAGCGTCGACGCCCGCAAAAGGCAGTACGCCCAGCAGCGGAAAAAGGGTCGCACGTGTTGTAAATAGACTCATGCTCACTACTCATTGTTGTTATTGAAGATGCATTGATCCGCCCGCCCCTTTCAGGGCGTATATCCAGAGGGAGTATTTGAAAAAGGGATCAGACGAACAGCGTTATCGCGCCGGTCAACAGTGCCAGGGCTGTGACCACCAGCGAGGTCAGAACTGCCCACTTGACCGTGGCCTTCTGGAAGTCGCCAATGTCGCGGTCGATCATGCCCACCAGCAACAGGGTCGAGGCCACCAGCGGGCTCATCAAATGCACGGGCTGGCCCAGAATCGATGCTCTGGCGATCTCCAGTGGGCTGATGCCGTAAGCCGCTGCGGCGTTGGCCAGGATCGGAACCACGCCGAAGTAGTAGGCATCGTTTGACAGCACAAAGGTCAACGGCATGCTGGTAAGGGCAACCACCAGCGGGAACAAGTGACCCCATTCCGGTGGAATCCAGGCAACCAGCGTTTGCGCCAGCGCGTCGACCATCTTGGTGCCCGAGAAAATCCCGGCGAACACACCGGCGGCGAATACCAGAAGGACGACCGTCATCGCGTTGCCGGAGTGCGCCAGAATGCGCTCTTTCTGAATGTCCAACTGCGGATAGTTGATCATCAGGGCCAGTACGAAGCCGATCAGAAACAGAACCGCGGAATGCATCAAGCCCATCACCAGCGCGACCATCACAAGGATGACCAGCGCCAGATTGACGTAGGCCAGCTTCGGTCGCTTGTGCGGTGCGTTACCGAGGATCTCTTCGATGTAGCACTCGCCTCCTCCGCTTTGCAGTTGCACGTTGCCGATGCGCTTGCGCTCCGCACGGCCAAGCAGAAATGCAGTGAACACCACCCAGGCCGCGCCGCCGATCATGGTAGGCAGCAACGGAATGAAGTATTCCCCGGCATCGAGGCCCAGCGCGGCAATGGCGCGTGTGGCCGGACCGCCCCATGGGGTCATGCCGCTCATGATGCTCAGCGACAACATCGACACAATCCCGAGGATCATCGGGTTCATGCCGATGCGCTTGTACAGCGGCAACATGGCGGCGCAGGTAATCATATAGGTCGTCGTGCCATCGCCATCCAGCGCCACGGTCAATGACAACAGCGCTGTGCCAACCGCAATTTTCATCGGGTCACCGTTGACCCGTTTCAAAATCTTGCGAATCAGCGGGTCGAACAACCCAGAGTCGATCATCAGGCCGAAAAACAGAATGGCGAACAACAGCAAAGCAGCGGAAGGAGCGACCATTTTCAGGCCATCCAGCATCATCTTGCCGGTGGTGCCGCCAAAGCCTCCAATCACGGCAAATATGATCGGGACGATGGTCAGAGCGACAATCGGCGACAAGCGTTTAGACATGATGAGGTAGGTGAATACCACCACCATGGACAAGCCAAGGAAGGCAAGCATAGGGCTGTTCTCTTTTTGTTATTGACAGTTATGTAAGCGCAGGCGAACCCTGCCAGGCCTGTCGGTCATCGCTGGGCGATGCTCGACAGGCTCGGAGGTGTGTCGGGGCTATAGGGATGTGTCGGGCGGTGCCAGCGAACTCAGATGCGCTCGGCCGCTCGAGGTGTTTCCCACTGAGCAAGTTCCGGAGCGGCGGTCATGGCCTTGCCGTCGAGCCTTTGCATCAATACCTGGCGATCACAGGCATTTTCGGAGAGCGAAATCACTACGGTTGCAACTGCATTGCTCGCCAGGCTGGTGAGCGCCCTTGCCTCGGACATGAAGCGATCGATGCCGATCAGCAAGGCCAGTCCCGCCAACGGGATGTCGTGAATCACGGTCAGCGTCGATGCCAGCGCGACGAATCCGCTGCCGGTCACGCCGGCAGCGCCCTTGGATGAGAGCAACATGATCGCCAACATGGTCAGAGTCTGGGTCATGCTCAGTTCGATGTTGCAGGCCTGAGCAATAAAGATGGCGGCCAACGACAGGTAGATTGCTGTCCCGTCCAGATTGAATGAATAGCCTGTCGGCAACACCAGACCGACGACACCTTTCTTGCAGCCCAGCGCTTGAAGCTTTTCAAGCATGCGCGGCATTACCGGTTCGGTGGACGACGTGCCGAGCACCACCAGAAACTCCTCCCGGAAGTAACGCAGCAGCTTCCAAAGGCTGAAGCCATGCGCCCGGCAGATTCCGCCCAGCACCACGAAGACGAAGAAACCGCAGGCGATGTAAAGCGTCATGATCAGCTTGGCGAGTGATCCCAGCGAAGTAATGCCGTACTGGCCCACGGTGAAGGCCAGCGCACCAAACGCGCCCAACGGGGCGAAACGCATCAGGTACGAAAAGATCTTGAACACCATGTGCGAAGCCGACTCGAGCACGTCAAGCACCGGTTTGCCGCGCTCACCCAATGATGACAGCGCGAAGCCTGACAGCACGGCGATGAACAGCACCGGCAAGACCTCACCTTTATTGAAGGCGCCGATAAACGTATCCGGAATGATGTGCATGAAGAAATCAACTACGCCCAGCTTCGCTGCAGACTCGGTGTATTGCGACAACCCGGCAGTGCTCAGTTTAGTGGGATCAATGTTCATCCCGACACCGGGCTTGATCACATAGACCGCCACCAGCCCGATAAACAGACTGATCACTGTCAGACCGAGAAACAGCAGCATCGTCTTGCTCAGCAAACGGCCCAGGGAACGCTTGTCGTTCATCCCGGCAATGCCGGTGACAATAGTGCAGAACACCACCGGAGCAATCATCATCTTGATGAGTTTGATAAACGCGTCGCCCAATGGTTTGAGAGCAATCGCCTGTTGAGCCCAGAAGTGCCCGACCAGCACCCCGAGGACTACCGCGCAGAGAATCTGAAAGTAGAGCGATTTTGCGATTTTCATGATGCATCACCCATTATTGGTGTTGTTCTGATGCGATAACGCAGATACGTCAGGTAAAACAAAGCACAGCCATCGAGCACTCAGCCCGCGAGCAACTGCACGCCGGGCGCATAAACTTCGCCGGAAAACAGGCGTCGTGCGGTCCGGACCACCGAGGCGCGAATGGTTTGCCCATTGTCACCTACATAGGCCAGCGCCACTTGAATCGAACCGCTCGGGTGTTCTATCCGAACCTGCTGCAAACGGGGTTCTCCAGAGGCACCCAGCAACTTCGCGACCACGGTTCCTTCGCTGACACAGGCCGTCGCCAATCCGATCGATCCGGTAATAGCCAACGCTCTATGACAGTTATGCGGCATGAAGTAACGAACCTTGAGGGTGCCGCCATCGCTCGGCAGCGACACCAGAACAGGCTTCGGAATGACCTTGTCGCTCACATCGCCCAGGCCCATTGCCATACCGGCGCGCAAGCGTAACGCTTCGAGCTTGCGTAGAAAATCCTTGTCGGCATCCAGCTCCGCAGGCGTTTCATCGCCGTGTTTGCCCAGTAGCGTGGCATCGATGATGACCATCGGCATCGCCATGTCGATACAGGTGACCGGCACGCCATCGAAATAATCGGTCTGCTGGCCTGTCGGGAACAACTGGCCGGTTTTGCTGCCGGCAGCGTCGAGAAATGTCAGTTGCACGGGGGCTGCTGAACCCGGGACGCCGTCTATGCGGGTCTGCCCTTCGTAACTCACCTGGCCGTTCGGCGTATGGACATCGGCACACACAAACGTGCCGGTATTGAGGTTGCGAATTCGTACCTGCGTCACCTCCCCCGTTGCCTTCACCAGGCCTTGCTCGACGGCAAACGGCCCGACGGCGCAGAGCATGTTGCCGCAGTTGGGCGCCGTGTCTACACGGCGTTGGGAAACCATCACCTGAACGAACAGGTAATCGACATCGGCGTCTGCGTGGGTCGAGGGGCTGACGATGGCAACCTTGCTGGTTTGCGGGCTTCCACCGCCGATACCGTCAATCTCCAGCTCATGACCGGAGCCCATCACGGCGAGCAGCAACTCGTCACGCTCGTGGGTTGAAGAAGGCAGATCACTGGCAAGAAACACCGGCCCCTTGGAGGTGCCGCCGCGCATGAGGACGCAAGGAATCGGTTGCATAAAGTCTGACTCTTGTTGATCAATTGGGTTAATTGATGTGTTGAAAGCAAGAGTCCCACGGATTTTTGGCCTTATCCAATGCAAAGATCGTAGCTATTATTCCACTTGAAGAAATAATAGCCTGGCGCTGCTCTGGCCTTTTTCGACGCCTTGAAAGGATGAAAATATGGAATATGAGTTACAAGACATTCGATCTTTCGTGAAAATCGCTGAACTTGGCAGCTTTCATGAAGCGGCTGAAGTGCTGCATATTTCTCAACCAGCGCTTACCCGGCGCATCAAGAAACTTGAACAAGGCCTGGGCACGTCATTGCTGGACAGGACTACCCGCAGGGTGAGTCTGACCAGCGTGGGCCGAGACTTTTTCCCCAAGGCACGACGGCTGCTGGATGATTTCGAGGATTCGATTCTTAACATTCGCGAGCTGGCAGAACGCCAAATAGGTCAAGTCACTCTGGCCTGCATCCCGACCGCCGCGTTCTATTTCTTGCCCAGCGTGATTCGTCTGTACAACGAGCGCTACCCCAAGATCCGCATCCGGCTGCTGGACCTCAGCGCCAACGAGGGTCTGGAGTCGGTATTGCGTGGCGAGGCAGATTTCGGCATCAACATGATGAGCGGGCAGCACCCGGACATCGAGTTCATCCCGTTGGTGAAAGAGCCATTTGTACTCGCCTGCCGACGTGACCATGAGCTGGCGAAGCGCGAGTCAGTCGCCTGGAACGAACTGAGTGAGTATCGGCTGATCGGCGTCGGTCGGCTGAGCGGCAACCGGATGATTCTCGACCATGCGCTGGCTGGGCTGAGCTGGCGTCCGAAATGGTTCTATGAAGTGCAACATCTGTCGACCTCGCTGGGCATGGTCGAAGCCGGGCTGGGCATCTCGGCGATGCCCAGCCTGGCGATGCCCGCCGAGGATCACCCGACGCTGGTCAGCGTGCCACTGGTTGACCCGGTGGTGCAAAGAACGCTGGGGTTGATCTCACGCCGAGGCGCGTCACTCTCTCCAGCTGCGGAGAAGTTCGTTGCGATGCTGCTTGAGCAGTGGCCTCAGTGACCGAACCTGCCGGTGCGAAACCTTGCATTCAAGACCTTACTGGTCGCGTTGCTGCTCCAGCGCCGAGGCGCGCTTCCAGCTGTCCAGTGCGGTGAGACGTTGCAGGTAGGCATTGAGGTTCGGGTAGTGCTGCGCCTCGCCCAACTGTTCGATCACTGTGACGGCGACATACGCCAGCATGAAATCGGCGCCGGACAAGCTGTCGCCCAGGATAAAGGCCTTGTCTTTCAGCTCGCCGTCCAGAAAGCCCAGTACCTTATCGAATTCGGTCTGGGTGTAGCCGTCCAGAAACTTCAGTTGGGTTCCGGCATTGGCTTCGAACTGGCTGAATATCTTGAGCAGCACTGGCACCATCGCCGAGCTTTCAGCGAAGTGAATCCATTGCAGATAGCGAAGGTAATCCGCAGTCGCGAACTCAGGTTCCAGATGCGGGGCGTAGCGGCGAACAAGATACTCGACGATGGCGCCTGATTCGACGAGCACTTGCCCATCGATTTCGATCACGGGTGATTTGCCCAGCGGGTGAATGCTCTTAAGCGAGTCCGGCGCCAGATGTGTGACCGGGTCGCGTTGATAATGCACCAGCGCATAGGGCTGACCTATCTCTTCGAGCAGCCACAGAATGCGCAGCGAGCGCGATGCGTTCAGGTGATGAAGTATGATCATGTCTGGCCTCGGTAATCGGCGGTGGGACTTGCGTCGGCCTGGCCTTGAGGGCGGGCACGCGTTTGAGCGGTACGACGATTCGGCTATCGCAGCTGGCTGGTTGAACGTCGAACGATCTTGATCGAATGCTTGAGGTTCGGTTTGCGTGTCACGCTGATTGCGCGTTGCGTGACCGTGTCGATGGTGATGTTCCAGAAGCCGGTACTCGGGACCGGGATCTTTGCAGGGAACTTGTCGAACGCACCGCCATGGTAAGTGTGGCGGCCGCCATTTTTGAAGCTGCGAAAATTGGCGTCGTTCATGAGCCGAATATTGCACGTGTTCGAACACTCGATGACGACGATGTCGTCTTCATTGAGGTGCTCACGCTGGTGAATGAATTTCATGGCGGTCTCTGCGGGTACTGACGCGCCAGAATACCACGCAGTCGGCCCGCCGACTCGACGGGCCTTGAGCAGGGGTTCAGAAACGGAACGCAACCCCGGTGGTGACATTGATCGGGTCGCCGGGGTAGAAGTTCGCCGAGTCCTGGCCACGGGCATCGTAGGCGGTGTTGGCGGCTGTGGCATAACGCTGGTTGGTCAGGTTGCGGGCATCCAGGAACACTTCCCACTTTTTACCGGGTGCCTCGTAGCCGACCTTGGCGCCCCAGAGCTTATAAGACGGGGCGCTAAGGCTGTTGGCGAAGTCGACATAGTAGCTGGACGCAACGCGAGTGTTGATCTGCGCGTAGAAGCCACCGGCCTGGCGGTATTGCAGCTCCGCCTGATAGACCTGACGCGGCAGGCTTGGCAGTTCGTTGTCGCCAAACCGGCTGTCGTTGCGGTAATGAAAGTCATTGAGGGTATAGGCCTGACGCAGGCTGACAGTGTCGCCATTGCCGCCTTCCCACAATAACGCGTTCAGCCCGGCCTCGATGCCCTGGTGGATGGTCGCGCTGCCGTTGGACGTGGCGATCAGTTGATCCTGTGTCGCGCTAGCCTGCCGCACCACGACTGAAAGCAGCTCCTTCTGTATCCAGGAACGGTAGAGCGTCAGGCTGCCATCGAAAATGCCATGCCCGCCCCGGATGCCGAACTCGACCGTGTTGCCCTTTTGCGGTCTCACATCAGTGAGGTAAGGCGAGCCTGTGCTGCCCAATTGCCAAGTGACCGGCGGATCGATCGAGCGGCTGACGTTACCGAACAGTTCGAACTCAGGGGTCAGTTGATAGCGCAATCCGATGCGTGGGGCGATGTCATGCTCGCTGTATTCGACACGGTCCGGAAAATCGGTGGTATTGGTGCCGGTGGTGTATTCGATTTCCGCCTTGCGCTTGATCTCTATGAACGAGAGGCCCGTCGACAGCCATGTACGCTCACCCACCTGCAGCTCGTTGCCCAGAGAGAATACCGTGTCCCGCGAGCCGGTATAGTTGGTTTCCTGCACACGCTGATCTGTCGCGCGGCTGTGCGACTTCACGTCTGCCAGATAAGCCCGCGTGCTGCTGAACGTTACGGTACTGTCGCTGGGCAAACCCAGAAAGGTGTCGCCGTTGCGCAAATAGCGCAAGGTCAGGTTCACGTCTTTGGAGCGCCAGTCCTGTGGTGAGGCCGCGTAGCGCCACCCGTTGTACAGCGGATAGTTGTTATAGCCCAACCCCACTTCCAGCCTGGCGTTATCGTCGAAGGTGTAGGTGGTTTTGCTGCCCAGCAAGGTTGAGCCGTCCTTGCGTCGACCGATGGGGACATCGTTGCTTTTGGGGTCATGCTTGAGCTGATACCTGGTCAGCGTATTGCCTTGGGTCAGGGTCTCTTCGCGGTAGCGCAGAAAGAATCGGGTTTCCAGTTTCGGGCTGAAGACATGGCCAAAGTTGGCGACGATACCCTGCCCTTCGTTGGACGTTTTATCCTGATACCCGTCTCGCTCGTTATGCAGCACGCTCACGTAATAGTCGCTGTCGCCGACCACGCCACCGGTACTGACCTGCTGTTTTCGATAACCGAAACTGCCCGCCTCGAACCGTGCGTAGTTACCCGGATCGGTACGGCCTGTCTTGCTGACAAAGTTGATCGCGCCCCCTAATGACAAGGCGGAATAGTTGTAAGCATTGGCGCCGTAGAGTACTTCAGTGTGATCAACCGACGCGATATCAAGCATGTCCTCCTGAGTACCACCCGGCCCCGTTAGAGGCAAACCGTCATACAGGAATTTGATCCCGAGCACATAGCCTTGATAAAACGTGTTGAGCCCAGAGCCGCGAATGGAAATCTTGTTGGCGCCGGACCCGCTTGTCGCCTGTGCAAAGACGCCGGGTTGCAACGCCAGAACGTCCTCGGCATTGGCTGCACGCCCGCGTTCAATGTCCCGGTTATCCACCACTGCCGTCTGGCCCGCGACGTTCCTTAGCGCTTTTTCAGCCTTTTGCGCCTCGCTGGCCTGCGCGCCGGTGACCACGACCGTAGCGAGCGTTGGGGTAGCGCTGGTTGGTTGATCCTGCGCGGCCATTGAACTGCTCTGAATCAACATCAACAGAACGCCAAGACTGGAAACAGTCGTCAGCGAATCAACACGCAGCGTGCGCTTTTCAACAGTATGCAATTTCACATTAATACTCCTTGCCTGAAAATGGACGGAGCATCTATGTGTATAGTCTCGCTCTCACGCAGGTTACTTCGCAGGATTCGTGCCACGTATAAACAGCATAAGAACGGGCGAAAGTGCGATGAGTAAACTAAAAATAGTCAGCATATTGCTGGTCAAGTGTTGGGACTCAAACAGCCGAACGTCACTGGGTTACAGGTAGGCCAGCAGGAGATAGTTGCCTGAACCAACTATCCCTACTGGACTATAGGTTTATCACGGGTGCTGGACGGCGCAGCCTGACCCTCGCTTGAAACGATTCAGAACAGCCCTGAGGTGGGCGGCGGCGTGCCTTTCAGTTGCCACGCGCCCACTGCTGCGGCTTTCCACTGGCGAGGGTTGTGATTGGCTACGGTCCGGGCGTTACGCCAGTGGCGATCAAGGTTATGGCTGCGCCCCGTTGTGGACGCACCGCCGACATCGAATACCAGCTCGGCGGCCTTGAGCGCGGACTCCGCCGCAATGTACTGCGCCTGAGCGACGTCTATTGCCGCCTGGTCTACGGCAACCGGGTCAAGGCCAGCGGCCCAGGCCCTGTCGATGGATTCGGCAGCGCTAAGCACCACGGCTTCTGCGGTAAATGCCCGTGCAGAAATATCCCCGACGCTCAGTTCGACATAGGGGTCATCCACAGAGCGGGCCGCCGAACTGTGTTTGATGGGCCTGGCGTGGTCATTGGCAAACGCCACGGCATCGCTCAGGGCATTGCGAGCAATGCCGGCTTCAACCGCCGCCAGAAACACCTGCAGGAACGGTGTGACGATGGTCCGCTTGCCCTCTTCCACCGTACGGGTGCGGATCTCGTGCGCTTTGACCAGCACATCATGCAGATGCGTGGTGCCGCTGGCCGTCAGACGCTGGCCCATCGCATCGAAGTCGTCCAGCAACTCCAGCCCCTTGCGGTCCCGGGGCAGTACAAAGGAAACCTGCTGGTCGTTCTCATCCAGTGCAACAGCGCTTACCCAGTCCGCATACAACGAGCCGGTGCTGTAATACTTGCTGCCATTGGCGCGGTAGTGGTCACCTTCACGCACGATGCGTGCACTGATAGAACCGTTGGCGCCGCCAACTTCCCAGCCAGCATTGCCGACCACCGCACCTTGCAGATACCGGGCGAACCAGCGCTCGCGTTCCTGCTCGGCGTCTTCGGCCTGCGAGGCCAGCAGACCCTCGACGAAGCCAAAGCCGGGGCGTAACGCCTGGGCGACGTTTGAGTCTGCCGACGCGATGCGAATCAGCAACGCAATGACGTCTCTGACCGAGCCACCTGCGCCGCCATATCGCGCAGGAATTCTGCAGGTGAACAGCCCAGCCTTGGCAAGTGCCGCAACCGCTTCGTAAGGCAGTTGCCGGTCACGCTCGCGCTGTGCGGCACCTTTGGCGATTGCGGGCAACAAGCGGTCGGCCCTGGCGTAAAGTTCCTCTACCGAAGCGGTGAGGGTTTCGGGTACAGCAGACAACGTGCTCATGACAATTCCTTGTTCAGCATCGAACTTCAAATAGCGATTTTCCATAGCCTGGACTCGTCAAACAGCCAGGCTGGATTTTCGGGTTCCAGCGGCGGCACAACCAGCGTGCTCCGTGCGCCTGGCAGGCGCGGCACGGCGCCCAGCAGCCGGCGGGTGTATTCGTGTTGTGGTTGCTCGAAGAGGGTTTCGACGTCAGCACGCTCGACGACCTTGCCGTGACGCATGACCAGCACTTCGTCGCTGACATGCCGAATGACCCCCAGATCGTGGGAGATGAACAGGTAGGCCAGCCCCAGCGAAGCCTGCAGGTCAGCGAGCAGGTCCAGCACCTGCGCCTGAACCGAGACGTCCAGGGCCGAGACCGGCTCATCGCAGATAATGATCTTCGGGTTGCTGGCAATCGCTCGCGCAATCGCAATGCGCTGCCGCTGCCCGCCTGACAACTGCAACGGGCGCCGCGTGGCAAGCTCGGCAGGCAGTCGCACCTGACTCAGCAGTTGGCTGATACGTGCCGGCTGAAGCTCAGGGCCGATGCCGGCGACATCCAGCGCATCGGCCAGAATTTGCCCGACGCTCCAGCGCGGATCGAAGGAGCTCAGCGGGTCCTGATAGATCACGCTGATATCACGCCGGTGGAGGCGTCGATGCTTTTCCTCGACCCGGTTGCCGCCCGCGCCTGCCCAGGGTCGATCAAGAAAATGCACTTCACCTGCGTCTGGCTGTAACAGGCCCAATACGATCCGCGCGACAGTGGTCTTGCCCGAGCCGGACTCGCCGACGATACCCAGCGTGCGCCCGGCCCGCAGCTCAAGGCTGACGTCGTCGACCACCTGACGGGATTGATGATCGGGGCCGACGTAGCGCTTGCCCAGCCCTTGAGCGCGCAGTAACACCGGCGATTGCTCGTCCGGCCGCGATGCAACAACGACCGAGCCCACGCCAGGCGACAAACGTGTGCCGCGTCCATGCTCTCCCGGCACCGCGTCCAATAACGCTCGGGTGTAGGCATGACGCGGCTCCAGCAGTACCTGTTCGGTAGGCCCCTGCTCCACCACGTCGCCATGACGCAGGACCAGCACCTCGTCAGCCAACTGCGCGACCACGGCCAGGTCGTGGCTGATGATGAGTAACGAATCGCCGCGCGCCTTGATTTCCTGCAGCACTTGAAGAATCTGCGCCTGCACCGTTGCGTCCAGCGCGGTGGTCGGTTCATCGGCAATGACCAGGCCTGGGCTCAGTGCCAGTGCGCTGGCAATCAGAGCTCGCTGACGCAAGCCACCGGAGAGCTGGTCCGGGCGTTGGCGGGCACGTAATTGCGGCTCGGGCACGCCGACCTTTTCCAGCAGTTCGATCACACGTTCGGTACGGCTGTTTCGATCTCCCCAGCCATGGGTCTTCAGCACCTCGAGAATTTCCTTGCCCACCGGCCGCAGTGGGTCCAGAGAAACCAGTGCATCCTGCAGCACGAACCCGATGTCCTTGCCGCGCAGTTTTCGCCAGCCCCGTTCGGAAAGCCCCAGCAGATCGACGCCGCCATAGCTGAGCGTCCTCGCTGTCACACGCGCACCGTTACCGGCCAGTCCGATCAGGCTGCGGGCGGTCACGCTTTTGCCTGATCCGGATTCGCCGACCAGCGCCAGGGTTTTGCCTGGCGCCAGCGTGAACGAGAGGTTGCGCACCACGGACTGGCCCGCGAACTCGATGGAAAGGTCTTCGACGATCAGAAACTTGTCGCTCATGAGAGACGGCCCTCCAGGCGTTGTTGCAGATAGCGGCCAGCCACTGTGGTGGACAAGGTGGTCAACACTATGAAAAGACCTGGGAAGAACGTCAGCCACCAGGCGTTGGCAATGAAGTCACGCCCCATGGACAGCATCGTCCCCCACTCCGGCGCAGGTGGCTTGGCACCGAGCCCGAGAAAACTCAATGCAGACGCCCAGACGATGGCCTGGCCAACGCCCATGGTCAGCGTGACGATCAAAGGCCGCATGGCATTGGGGAGTAACTGCCGGGTGATGATTCTCAACGGCGGATGCCCGAGTGCCCTGGCTGACTCGATGTACCCCGCGTTGCGGACCGCCAGCACCTGGCCGCGCACCATGCGTGCATAGCCAGGGGCTGCACCCAGTCCTGTGGCCACAATCAACGGCCCGATCCCGCTGCCGAAGATCGCCACGAACAGCAGTGCCAGAATCAGGCTGGGGAACGCGAAGAGGATTTCCAGCGACCAACTGACGCCACGGTCCAGATAAGCACCTCCCAACCCACCGAGCAGGCCCAGCACGATGGCGATGGACATGGCCAGCGCAGTCGCCGCCAGTCCGATGAGCAGCGACTGACGCGTGCCATGAATGACGCGGGAAAAGATGTCCCGCCCTGACTGGTCAGTGCCGAACCAGTGCGCCCACCCCGGCGGATGAAACGCATCATGTGGAACAATCGCCAATGGATCGCTGTGTGCGAAAAGCTCGGGCAACAGCGCCGCGATTATCAGGAGCGCCAGAAAGCCTGTGGCCAGCAGCGGCCCGGGACGCACCTGTGTACGTGCACGCTGTTGACGAACATTTGGCAAGGTGGTTTTAAACGTCAGTTCGCTCATGCCCCTGCCCCTTGCTGACGAGGGTCGACCCAATGGCACAGCAGGTCGACCAGAATATTGGCCAGTACGTAACCGGCTGCTACCACCAGGCTGATGCCGATGGTCAACGGCAGATCCTGGGCCTGCACCGCCTGGTACAGCTGGCGACCCAGCCCCTTGCGGGAAAAAATCACCTCGATCACTACCGCACCACTGATCAATGCACCGATGGCCCAGCCAGACAGTGAAAGCCCCGGCAACACCGCGTGCCTCAAGGCATGCTTGAAGCGCACCGCCGTGTCACTCAAACCGCGCGTTCGGGCGGTCAACACGAAGGGCTGATCGAGGGTCAGCTCCAGCGATTCGCGGGTGACTTGCGCGATGAACCCAGCCAGGGGGACCGCCAGCGCCACCGACGGCAACACCAGCGTGGCCCAGCCATCGCTGCCCGCAGGCGGAAACAGCCTGAGGCCGAAGGCGAACACGGCCAGCAACAGAATACCCAGCCAAAAATGCGGCAGCGCAGCGGCCAGGGTTTCGGCCAGCGAAGCGATGCTCGACACCCAGCGCCCGCGGCCTGCCGTCAGTACGGTCAAGGCCAGCACCAGCACCCACGCCAGCAGCAGCGAGGTGAGGGTCAGTTCAAGCGTTGGCCAGGATTGTTCGGCCAGTACGCGTGTGACCGGCAGATGCTGGGAATACGACATTCCGAGGTCGCCTTGTACCAATCGTGCGAGGTACAGCCCGTACTGAACCGCGAGCGGCTTGTCGAGGCCGTACTCACGGGTGGCTTCGGCAATGGTTTCCGGGGTCGGATTGCCGCTCGGCCCACCCAGAATGGCCAGCACAGGATCACCCGGCATCAGGCGCAGGGCAAAGAATGTCAGTGTCGCAACGGCCCACAACACCAGAACGCCGCCTGCCAGACGCCACACGGCGCGTTGCCCAAGCCGCGCAAGACGCTCGCGTCGCGGATTGGGTCGATCAATTGAAAGTGATGCGCTGGTCATTTGTTCACCCATGCGTCGTAGAGGTAAGTCACAGCCAGAGAGGGCTCGAGGCGCACGCCCTGCGTGGTCTTGTAGATACCCAGGCGTGTACTTTGCGGATACGTGGTGAGCTGCAGGTACTGACTCGAAATGATCTGCTGAGCCTGGTAATACAGGGCGCGGCGCTGTTCGGCGTCCTGAGTCATCAGCGCCTGCTGGAGGATGTCGTCAAAGGCCGGGTTGCTGAAACCGGAGGTGTTCTGGTGATAGCCCCCTACCCCGGCTGGCTTGACGAATTCGGCGCTGAAATTGATCCGCAACACATCGGCCGTGTTGGTGTTCCAATAGCCAAGCCGGATATCGTAGTCCCAATCCGCCTGTCGCTTGGTCGCCTGTACGTCGCTCATCTGATCAACGATCAAGTCGAAACCTGCTTGCCGCGTCGTGGCCTGTACCTGCTCCCAGAGCGTGTATTCCGACGGCGGTGTGCGATTGCCCATCACCACATGCACCTGCAACCGCTTGCCATCCTTGACGCGGTAACCGTCGGCGTCGCGCTCGGTCCACCCGGCTTCATCAAGCAACTGCCTCGCCCTCACCGGGTCGTAATCCTGCGCATGCTGGAAGTCGGCGCTGTAGAAGCGTGTGGCCGAACTCAAGGGCCCGCCCGCTCGCGGAAACTCGTTGAAATAAACACTCTTCAACGCGCCATCAATGTCTGCGCTGCGCACGAAAGCCTCACGCACCTTCAAGTCGTTGAACGGCGCACGGGTGATGTTCAGCGTGCCGTTGGTGGGGTTGCCTGGACGCAAGGCAATGATCAGTTTCAGGTCAGGATTGCGTCGGGCCGCCTCGTGAGACTCCGGCGGCAGTGCCTCGATCACATCCACTTCGCCAGCCTGTAATGACGCGAAGCGCACAGAGGGCTCCTGGATGAATTTCCAGACAATCCGGTCCAGCCAGGCAGGGCCTTGATGCTGCGCAGTGGGTGGCGCCCAGTTGTAATCAGGGTTTCTCACCAGCTCCACCTGACTTTGGCGGTCCCAGCGCACAACCTTGAATGGTCCGCTGCCGACCGGACTTTCGCAGTTCACGTCTCGCGAGCGCAGCAACGCCGCAGGTGACTGAATGCCGAGAAAGCCTTGAGCCAGAACCTCGAGAAATGCGGCATACGGCGTTGCCAGGTGCACGACAGCCGTGTAGTCATCCAGCACATCCGTGCTGCGGTATTGCCGAATGTAGCCTCCGGCGGTGCTGGACTGGGTTTTCGGGTTGGCCATGTGGTCCAGATTGGCCTTGACCGCAGCCGCCGTGAACGGCGTGCCGTCGGTAAAGCGCACGTCTTCGCGCAAGTGGAAGGTGTACGACAGACCGTCGTCAGATACTTCCCAACGCTTGGCGAGCCATGGACCGATGTGCCCTTCAGCATCCATCGACACCAGTGAGTCGAGGTACTGTTGCGCGACGAATACCTGCGGCATGTCACCAGCCACATGGGGGTCGAGGCACGTGGGTTCGCGGTCCGTGGCGTATACCAGCGTGCCGCCGCTGACAGGCTTGTCGCTGCGGGCTGTGGTGGATTCGGTCTGGTTGCAGCCCAGCAGAACGCCGCACAAAGCAACCATGCCGACCAAGGGCTTGAGGTGGATCAGCAGCGTGGATGGCTGGCCGTTGAGCCGGCTGTCACGCCGTACATAGAGGTCGTCTTTTCGCATGGGTCCTGATGCCTTTAGTTCGGAAACAGGGTCATTGCACAAGACATGCCGGGTTTTTCGGGCAGCAAAACCGCGGAGGAGCGGCCATCTCCGCTTTCAAAAAACGACAATGTGCGCAGGTGCTGTTGGTGTGGCAACAGGGGTTTTTTTCATGGCATGGATGAACGAGTCTGGTTGCGCACCAAGGCTCCAGGCGTTTGAATACAGCATCTGATGCCCGTCGAGAAAAAATGCGGATGCCTGATTTTCTACAGCCAATCGTGATCAATCCGGATGATTACCTCGAGACACCAGATGGCCGAGTATTTACTCCCGAGCGGAATCAGCGAGCCTGGCAGCATGCCTATGCCGAACTGGATACGGCCTTGAGCAAGGCCGAACCGGGCACCAGGCTTTACCTCGTCATAGGCGTGCAAGGAGCCGGAAAATCCACGTGGATTCGTAACAATATCGAGCGACTGGGGAACCGCGCCATTATCTTCGACGCTGCGTTGCCCAAGGCGCAGCACCGGGAGAAAATCATGGTGTTGGCCATGCAGCACAGCGTACCTGTAACCGGCGTACTGATTCAGGCGAGCCTTGAGATTGCGCTTTTTCGGAACAACTGCCGCTCAATTGACAAGGTGGTGCCTGAAGACGCGGTGCGCAACGTATTCAACATGCTTGAGCCGCCACATACTGACGAGGGCTTCGCGAACATTGAATACGTCGACACATGCGCTCAAGGCCGCCCGTCAACGGTTCAGGACGGGAAGCGCAACGGCGATGCGGATTGAAGCAGCGCTGCGGGGTCGCGATAACGGGCGCCGAAGTGGTCGTGGGGCAAGCGCGCCTGTCCGGCCCCAAACAGCCGTTCACGCAATGTTTCACCTTCGTTGTAGCGCTCGCGGAAACGACCTCTTCGACGCAGTTCCGGGATCACCAGTTCGATAAAATCCCGGGCTGTCTCGAAGGACAGGTACTGACGCAGATTGATGCCGTCAATGCCGTCCACATCCAGCCATTTTTCAATCGCATCGGCCACGACCGTTGGCGTGCCCGCTACAAAAAACCGTTCCCGATTGAAACCTTCCAGTTGCGCGAGTACCGAGCCGACCGTTGCCCCTTCAGAATGACGCTTCAGACTCTGCCAGCCTTTCACCTGCCGGATGATCAGCTCGCTGATCAGGGTGTCCCGCGGATAGGCGGTCAGGTCAACCGCCGATTGAGCGTGAGCCAGTGAGGCCTCGACGCTCATCAGCTTGCGGTAGCTGTCGAGCTTGTTGCTGACTTCCTCATCAGTACGACCGACAATGACGCCGGCCATGACGATGAACTTCAGGCCAGACGGATCGCGCTCATGGGCTATCGCCTTTTGACGCATTGCATGGATGCCAGCGCGGACTGCCGCCGTGTCCGCGCCGCCGGTAAAGACCACCTCGGCATGGCGTCCGGCAAACTCGATCCCGGCGGGCGATCCTGTGGCTTGAAACAGGACCGGCGTGCGCTGCCGCGAAGGCTGGCACAGATGCGGGCCTGCCACCTTGAAGTGCTCACCGACATGATCGATGTAGCGCACTTTTTCCGGATCGGTGTAGATACGCTGCTCGCGGTCCTGAATCACCGCATCGTCATCCCACGAGCCCTCCCACAATTTGTAGAGGACGTCGAGGTACTCGTCGGCGATTTCGTAACGATGGTCGTGGACCACTTCGGTATCGTGCCCAAAGTTGCGAGCGGCGTTGGGCAGATAAGACGTGACGATATTCCAGCCGATCCGACCCTTGGTCAGGTGGTCGAGTGTGCTCATGCGCCTGGCAAAGGCAAAAGGTGGCTCATAGGTGGTGGAGAATGTCGCACCAAACCCCAGACTCTTCGTCACGGCCGCCATGGCCGGAATCACCAGCAGCGGGTCGTTGCTGGGAATCTGCATCGCTTCACGGAGCGCAGTTTCCGGCCCGTCACGGTACTGGTCATAAGTACCGATCACGTCGGCAAGGAACACACCATCAAATGTGCCGTACTCCAGCAACTGGGCCAGTTCGGTCCAGTATTCCAGGTCATTGAAGCGGTGCCGATTATTCTCGGGGTGCACCCACAGGCCATGAACGATATGGCTGACGCAATTCATTTCAAACAGATTCACGTGCAGTTGCTTGGGCACTGAAAACACTCCTTTGTGAACATTGTTCGCAACGCCTTGACGCACTGTCCACCAACGAAAGCCTTGGGCGGCGTGTGATCCGTAATGACCCGGGTTACGCAAGAAAGGTGGCAGGCGGGTGGGTTGAGGTGTCGCGAGGATTAAGCAGGCATCAATGATTAGCCGCACGCGACCTGATGACCAGCTCGACTCATGAAGCCGGTCGTGCACGGGCCTTGGTGCGCTGACAGGCAACTATGCAGCGACCATGCCACGCACGAATGCCCTCGCACTGGCATTGAATTCGCGAAGCGTCATAGCCGGGCGGTGTCTACATGGCTGCAATCTGCCCATTCGCTGTTGCCATTCGAACAGTGTCCACGCTGCCGACGCCGATGGTTCAAGACTGCTGTTGCTCAGTCTGTTTGGCTGCGCTATTCAAGTCGTGCAGGTGACAGCAAAGCGTAATCAGTCAAGCCTTTTTCCGCGTGCCAGCCGCGCTTAATCCATTGTTTTTCGAAAAATATGAATTTTTCTCACCTCGTTTTGTTCAGATGGGCAGGAGCAACGATCTCACAGGACGTTGCAAGGCTTTTAGTTAGTTGAATGCAAGGCTGAGGGAACACGAAATGGCTCAATCACAGCAGTATGGAAACTCTCCGTCAGACCAGAGCGTGGTATTGGTCGTGGAAGACGAGCAGATGATCCGCGACTTCGTCTGTGAAATCCTTGAAACGGACGCGGGATTGCGGACCAAGGCCGTGGAAAACGCCGACGAAGCGATGACCTACCTCCAGCAGCACACCAATCAGGTCGCCTTGCTGCTGACCGACGTGCGCATGCCTGGCAGCATGGACGGTATCGGGCTGGCCAATCGCGTGGGCGAGCAATGGTCGCACATCCCTATTGTGGTGATGTCCGGTCACGGCACGCCTGGCAGTGACCAGTTGAAAAAGGACGTGCTGTTCATCGCCAAGCCGTGGACTATCACTCAATTGGTTTCCGGGGTGATGAACAGCCTGGGCTCCGAGTACATGGACAATCTTTCGGCTGAAAAACCCAGCTGACCGCCTGCTCGCCCAATCCAGCGCTGATCGCATGCATCATGCTGAACCGGCACGAACGTGTCGGACAGCCTCAGAAGCCGACAGTCGCGGACATCAGATAGGTCCTCGGGGTCGACAGTGTCAGCCCTGGCTCGCTGTCATCGGAGGCACCGGCGGAACTCCAGTAATGCTTGTTCATTACATTCTCGACACTGGCGCGCAGCGTGACATCCTTCTGATCGACCTTGAACGCGTAGCGTGCGCCTACGTCGAAGCGCTCCGATGAGTCGATGTCTTTGGTGTTGGCCTGATCCAGGTATTGCGAGCTGGTGTAAATGCCCCGGCCGGTCAACGTCAGGCCCTGAACGTTCGGCACGTCCCATTCCGCACCCAGATTGACGTTGTATCTGGGTGTGGCGGGCGCACGATTGCCATCGAATGCGCCATTGACGGTTTCTTTGAGCTCACTGTCGATGTACATCACACCGCCAACCAGACGGAAGCCCTTGAGCGGCTCACCGAAAACGCTCAGCTCAACGCCGTCATTCTGCCGCTTGCCGTTGGGACCAAAGAGCCGGGTTGTGGCGTTGGTTTCGTACGCAGGCTGCTTGATGCGGAACACACTGGCGGTCAGGGCGAAGGAGCCCAGATCGTACTTGGTGCCGACTTCTATCTGACGGCTGACGAAAGGCGGAAAGATCTGATCTTCGTTGACCGACGTCGAAGGTGCAATCTTGCCCTGGCTGAGGCCTTCCATGTAGTTGGCGTAAACCGAAAGCTCATCGCTGACCTTGTACAGAACGCCACCCGAAGGCGAAAATTTCTCCTCATCGTAGGCCGTTGCGCCTTTGACGTTGTCTGTCCAGTCATCGACTTTCACACGTTGCCAGCGTGCGCCCAGGGTCACCAGCAGGCGGTCATCGAAAAAGCCCAGTGTATCGGTCAAAGCCAGGCCGCTGAATCTGTTTTCCGTGTACACCTCGGAGTCAATGCGGGTCGGGTTGCCCGGCGTCGGCGTCGGCACCGGATTGAACAGATTACTGGGCGCCGCTGCGTAGCGCGCCCCGCCATTTTCGAAGTCCATGTAGAAATAGCTGGCAGCCAGATTGACCTCATGGCTGACCGGACCGGTATGGAACCAACTGCGCACCCCAGCCGTCGCCGTGCGGACATTTTCGTCGCGGGTGAAGTCGCGTGGCTGAACGCTGAAGTCGCCCGCGTCGTTGGTGATGGACACCGCGTGGCGCAGGAAATCGTGATTACTCTTGCGTGCACCCACACTGCCGTAGAGCAGGGTTGAATCGTTGAGGTCGTATTCGGCGTTTACCGTGCCGAAGGTGTCTTTGGTGTGTGCGTAACTCCAGGACTGGGCGTAGTTCTTGCGCACGTCGTTGGCGTTCGGCACCTTGGCGTTTGCACCGATCTGCACCCGCTCCTGCGGCGCATCGGTGTCACGTTCGGTGTGGCCGATATCTGTCGACAGGCGCAGTCGCTCGCCACGAAAGTCCAGCCCCAGCACTGCCATTTCCCGGTTCACGTTCTGGTGATCCCACGCCGTGTCACCGGACTGCTTCACGCCATTGAAACGGATGCCGAACTTGTCCTCGTCGCCAAAGCGGCGGGCAATGTCCACGGCACTGCCAACCTGGCTGTCCGAAGCGTAACTGCCGGTGAACTCGGTGAGTGGCTTGTCCGGGGCGCGTTTGGGCACTACGTTGATCCCGCCGCCAACGCTGCCGCGTGGCGAGATGCCATTGATCATCTGGCTCGGGCCTTTGAGAATGTCCACTCGCTCGGCCATTTCCATGTCGATCGTATAAGTAGGCAAGATGCCGTACAGGCCGTTGTAGGACACATCGCTGTTGAACAGGCTGAACCCACGAATAGTGAACTGCTCATAGCGCCCGCCGGCAGGGTTCGTGGCACGCACCGAGGGGTCGCTGGCGATCAGATCGCCTAGCGTACGGGCCTGTTGGTTTTTCACCGTTTCACGGGTGTAGGTGGTCATGCTGAAGGGCGTATCCATGAAATCCCGCGAACCGAGCATGCCCTGAGAACCTCGCCGAGCGACCTGACCACCGGCGTACGCCTGGCCGTCGGTTGACGCACTGTCACCGAGAATCGAAGTGGGCGCCAGTTGCAGACTGCCGTTCTCCGGTGCAGGCATGAGGGTATAGGCCTGCTCACCCACTGACATCAATTGCAGACCAGAGCCTTGCAGCAGGCGCGCAAAGCCCTCTTCGACCGCAAAGTCTCCGGACAATCCGGCACTGCTGCGGCCGTTCACCAGCGCGGGATCCAACGACAGATTGACACCTGCCTGCCCGGCGAAACGTGTCAGGGCAGCACTGAGACTGCCTGCTGGTACTTCATAGGCACGACGCTCCGAGGTTTCGGCCCAACTCGGCGCGATGAACAGCGGGCTGGAACCCAGAGTCAGCAAAAGGCTGATGTGCAGCAGCGGGCGCAAACGATAGGGAGGAACTGCGGACATGAAGGGAAGCTCTCGTATTTTGTTCACTTGCCTGGAATGACCAGCGAGGCGAAAAAAAGGGACACGCTTCATGCATTATTTTTTGGTCGGTTGTTATTGCGCGGTACCAGCGTCACCCAATAACGGGTTCGCGTATGCACCTCCAACGGCAGCGTGGCAGCCAACAGCGATAGCACACGGTCGGTATCGTCGAGGCGAAAACTGCCCGTGACCCTTAGCGCTTCCAGCTCGGGCTCCCAACGCAGCAAGCCGGACCGGTAACGACCCAGTTCACGCAAAAAAATGCCGAGAGGCTGGTTCTGCGCAGTCAGTACGCCTTCGCGCCAGCCAGACAGTTGGGCGTCGAACCCACTGATCGCGCCTGCACCGGTTGCTTGCAACGTGATTTGTTGCTGCCCACGCAGATCTATTGACGGTCCTTGTCGAGGCTGCAATCTGACCGTACCGTTGACGACAGACACGCGACAATCGCTCTCGCTGAGACGCACGCAGACTTCGCCCTGACTGACGAAGATACGACCGTATGGGCTGTCGATCGCCAGCGGCGCGTTACCTAGCACCTTGAGCGACATCTCTCCGCGTAGCAGCGCGAGCGTGCGAGTTGCAAGGTCCACGTCGACGGCGCTGTCGGTGTTCAACTGCAGCGTGCTGCCGTCGGCAAGCGTGATATTTTTATGTTCGCCAATGGACGTCGAAAGGTCGGCACGCCAACTGTCCAGCGGCATCTGGCGTCCCAGCAGCCAGACTGCCGGGGCCAGCGTTGCAAGGCCAAGCGCAGTTTTTAGTGCCGCGCGGCGGGATTTGTCAGGGCGATCAAGCGTGGCCATCGCCAACTGAGAAGGCAAACCGGAAAACCGCTGGCGCAATTGTTGCGCCTTTTGCCAGGCGCGCTCATGGCGAGGGCAGCTGTCGCGCCAGTGCTGCAGCCTGACGTGGTCCTCATCGTTCGCGTCTGCCGACTCCAGCAGCGCCAGCCATTGTGCAGCGCTGCGTAGCACCTCACGCTCTTCACTGGAAGGTGCCGGGCGAATCACCAGTCCACCAGCAGGCAATGCTCGTAGGCTTGCGCCATGTAACGCTTGATGGTGCGCTCGGACACGCGCAGGCGATCGGCAATCTCCCGGTACCCGAGCCCTTCGAGCTGACTCAACAGAAACGCGCGGCGCACTACCGCAGAAAGACCATCAAGCAGTTCATCAAGGGCCTGCAGCGTTTCCAGCAACAACCAGCGCTGTTCAGGCGACGGAACATGTTCTTCCGGCAACTGTGCCAACGCAGCAAGGTAGGCGTGCTCCAGGCTGCGACGCGCGTAGAAGTTGCTCAGCAGCCGTTTGCCCACGGTCAGCAGATAGGCCCGAGGCTCCTGCAGATCGGCGATTTGCTGAGAGCTGGAAAGCACTCGCAGGAAGGTATCCTGACTCAGGTCCGCAGCATCCCATGCGTTACCCATACGCCTGCGCAGCCAGCTCTCCAGCCAACCATGATGGTCGCGGTAAAGGGCATTGAGCGAGTACCCCGCTGGCGTCACTGCTTCATTCATGTCAAAGAGCCTTGGGCGGTGGATGCAGTAAATGAGACTGATTCTAATTAGTGTCTTATAGAGAAACCAAGCTATTTCTCTCGCAGGTGCTGGCAATGAGTTGACTGTCAGGTCGGCCGGAGAACGCCAAAACCGTGCTGACAGATGCCCTTCAGCGCGCCCTTCCACGTTCCGCCTGACAAAGACCACAAGTGCCACGCCAGAGCGATCCGGTTGAACCCTCACGCCCTGTACGGTCTGAAACTCCACGACGTCTCATTCATTTTCATGCCTTTAAAGGAGATACCTCATGACTCAGACCGCTTTGGTTGTAGGAGCCAGCGGCATCGTCGGCAGCGCAATCACTCAGTTGCTGCTGGAGAATAACTGGCAGGTCGCGGCCCTTTCGCGCAGCCCTTCGAAGGCGGAAGGCGTAATTCCGGTGGCTGCGGACCTGCAGGATCCGGCGTCTGTGAACGCCGCGCTGGCTGAACTGAAACCGACCCACGTCTTCATTACCACCTGGTCGCGCCAGGCCACTGAAGCCGAAAATATTCGCGTCAACGCCGCCATGGTGCGCAACGTGCTGGACGCGGTTCGGCCTGCTGGCAGCGTGAAGCACGTGGCCTTGGTCACCGGTTTGAAACACTACCTCGGCCCGTTCGAGGCGTACGGCAAAGGCACCCTGCCTCATACACCGTTTCGTGAAACTCAACCGCGCCTGGACATCGAAAACTTCTACTATGCCCAGGAAGACGAGGTGTTCGCTGCCGCAGAGAAAGACGGCTTCACCTGGAGTGTGCATCGTCCGCATACCGTGACCGGTGTGGCGGTTGGCAACGCGATGAACATGGCAACCACCCTCGCGGTCTACGCCACAATCTGCAAGGCTACCGGGCGGCCGTTCGTGTTTCCCGGTTCGCGCGTGCAGTGGGACAGCCTTACTGACATGACCGATGCCAGGCAACTGGCCCAACAACAACTGTGGGCGGCGACCACGCCTGCTGCTGCCAATCAGGCATTCAACATCACCAACGGTGACGTCTTTCGCTGGAGCTGGATGTGGGAACAGATTGCCGATTATTTCGGTATCAGCGCTGCGCCTTTCCCTGATGAGGTGACGCCGCTCGAGTCACAAATGGCCAACGATCAAACGGTCTGGACTGACATCGCACGCGAGCACCAACTCAAGGAAAGTGACATCAGCCGCCTCACGTCGCCTTGGCACACCGATGCCGACCTGGGGCGTCCGATCGAGGTAGTAACGGACATCTCCAAGAGCCGCAAGCTTGGCTTCACGGCATTTCAGGCCAGCGACGACGCGTTTTTCAATGTGTTCGATCAGTTGAAGCGTGACCGTCTGATCCCCTGAGCACATTGCTCAAGGCTGCTGTGGCGCTGAGAGCGCCAGCGATTCCGTCGGTGCTGAACCGAAACACCAGGGCACGCTGTCGGAAGATACTGGCGCTTTGCCGGTAGTTGCAGGATAAACTGCACGGCTTCGCCAGACGCCTGCCGCACCAACCGCATAATGAGCCTGCTCCAATGATTGAAGATACGGATATTGCATACCCCTTCCTCAGTGGCGGGGGTGAGATGGGTGCCCGGATGCGTGCTCATGACTGGGAGTCGACGGCATTGGGCTCGCCGGATACATGGCCCCAGTCACTTCGCTCAATCGTGTCGACATGCCTCAACTCACCTGTATTGGGCACGGTGTTGTGGGGGCCTGATTTCATCATGCTCTACAACGACGCCTATATTCCGTCCATGGCTGATCGGCACCCAGGCGCGCTCGGCCGTCCGGTCGCCGATGTCTGGGATTCGGCGTGGGACGTGGTCTCGCCGCCGTTTTACCTCTGCGTTGCAACCGGCGAAGGTTTTTCGCAACGCGATGTCGAGCTGCCCATGATGCGGCGCGGAGAGCCGGAAACGACCTACTGGAATTTCAGTGCCGCGCCGATTCGTGGCGAAGATGGCAGCATTGTTGGCCTGTTCAATCAGGGCGTCGAGATCACTGACCGTGTCATCAGTGAGCGAAAGCGTTCGCATGCTGAAAACGAGCTGAATGCGTTGAACGAGACCCTGGAGCAACGCGTCAAGGACCGTACGCGTGACCGGAACGACCTTTGGGAGCTGTCCTCGGACATCATGCTGCGCTGTGGCTTTGATGGAGAAATTCTGTCCGTCAATCCAGCATGGTTCGATGTATTGGGGTGGTCCGAGGCCGATCTTGTCGGGCAAAGAATCTTTGATTTCATTCATCCTGCCGATCTGACCAATACGCTGGAAGGTGCACAGCTGTCCGCTCAGGGACGTTCGTTCACACGCTTTGACAACCGCTATCGCCACAAGGACGGTTCCTATCGCTGGATCACCTGGTCAACGCGTCCCGCAAGGGGCGTAATCAACGCGGTAGGCCGTGACTTCACGCTGGAGCGCGAACGGCTCGAAACGCTGAAGATCACAGAAGAGGCGTTGCGTCAGTCGCAGAAAATGGAAGCTGTGGGCCAGCTTACGGGCGGGCTCGCACACGACTTCAATAACCTGTTGGCCGGCATATCGGGCAGTCTGGAGATGATGCAGGCCCGCATCAATCAGGGCCGAATGGAAGATGTCAGTCGCTACATGACGGCGGCACAGGGCGCGGCCAAGCGTGCGGCAGCGTTGACTCACCGGCTGCTGGCGTTTTCACGGCGTCAGACGCTGGACCCCAAACCTGTGGATGCTGACCGTTTGATCCGCGGCATGGAAGGCCTTGTTCGGCAGTCGATAGGTCCGGCCATCGCGCTGCAGATCATCGATGCTCATGACGTGTGGCCGGTGCTGGTTGACTCGTCTCAGCTTGAGAACTCGCTGCTCAATCTCTGCCTGAACGCGAAGGATGCGATGCCCGACGGTGGCAGGATCACCATCGAGCTCTCCAACGTACGCCTCGATCAGGACACCTCCAAAACGTATGACGTCCCCGAAGGCCAATACCTCTCGATTTCTATCACCGACACCGGCACAGGCATGACCCCCGCAGTCATGGCGCGCGTGTACGAGCCATTCTTCACCACAAAACCCATTGGCTCAGGCACTGGGCTGGGCTTGTCCATGGTCTACGGGTTTGCTCGCCAGTCCGGTGGACAGGTGCGTATCCGCTCGCAGGTTTCGGAGGGCACCACAGTCTGCTTGTATATGCCCCGTCATTACGGAGAAAGCCTGAGCGATGAAGGGTCTGTGAATGCAAGGCCGATCCTGCGTGCCGAGCATGGAAAAACAGTGGTAGTGGTCGATGACGAGCCTACCGTGCGCATGCTGGTGACGGATATTCTCAAGGACATGGGCTACGCCGCCATTCAGGCAGAAGACAGCATCGCTGGCTTGAAAGTACTGCAGTCGAATGTGCAGATAGATCTGCTGGTCACCGACGTCGGCTTGCCCGGCGGCATGAACGGTCGGCAAATGGCCGAAGCGGCGCGCATGTTGCGTCCTGACCTTAAAGTACTGTTCATTACCGGCTATGCGGAGCACGCAGTCATTGGTGAAGGGCAACTGCCGGTCGGCATGCAGGTACTGACCAAGCCTTTCGCGGTAGACACCATAGCCGCGCGGATTCGCGAAATCATTGGTTCCTGACACCTGCCCCCTTTCGTACCGATGTGACAGTTATATCAAGCTGCCTTTCAGGTCTTTCATAGAGACGGGAAGCGACCGTTATAGTGCGGGTCGCGTTGCCCTTTCCTTCTCTATCAAGGACGTTACATGCCCTCATATTTTCTGCCGCTCGCACTGGTTCTGGCGCTGACCGGCTGTGCCCTTGCACCGCCCGCAGCCGTGCACACCAAAGACCCGGCCAGCTCGACGCTGCAAGGCGATCCGAGCCGACCGGCACAGGCGCAGTGGCTGCGCACCGAGCTGTACTTTTCCACGGGAAGAATCGATGGCAATCGGGAAGGCACGATCAGCCCGGCGCGCTGGCGTGAATTCCTTGATCAAGAGGTCACGCCGCGCTTTCCGGATGGTTTCAGCGTGCTGGACGCCTATGGGCAGTGGCGTGATCACGGTGCCAAAGAACCTGAGCGTCTGGGCACCAAAGTCATCGTGATCCTTCACGAACGCAGCGCCCAGCGCGAAAAGGACATTGAGGCGATACGCCTGGCCTGGAAGCGCATCACCGGTGATCTTTCAGTATTGCGTCTGTCGCAGCCTGCCGACGTCTCGTTCTGAATACGCTGAGTCCTGAAGCCTGACTACCGTCACCGGTAACCGCTGCCCCTGAAGGCAGCGGTACTCGTCAGAAACCGTAGGTGACCCGTGCGTAGTAATACGCACCGTTGGTGCCGATCGGTGACAGCACATCGTACGGCAGATTGCCGCCGTAGTTGATGGCCGAACTTGAGCGTTCCGGGTACTGGTCGGTCAGGTTGTTACCGCCCACTGCAACGTCGAACTGTGGGGTGAATTTGTACTGCACCTCGGCGTCCAGCTGCCAGACCGGGTCGTAGGTCTGCTCAGGCTGGGAGTCACCAAAATCAAACACCCGCGTGGTCTTGCCCTGCCGTGTCAATCGTCCGAGCAACCCCCAGTGATCACTGGCCCAGTTGGCCGAAAACACTATTCGATCCCGTGGCGCCGCGTCCGTCAGCGTGTTGCGCTCCTCGACACCAACCAGCGCGTCGCTGCCTATCCCCAAGGGCGTCAGTTGCGAGGGCGTGCCCTTGGTCCTGGTGACCTGCGTGTGGTTGTAGGTGTAGGCGCTGGTCAACCCCAACTGCCCCTGATACAGCGGCTGGTGGTAGTTGAGCACCAGCTCTGCGCCATTGGTGCGGGTGTCGGCAGCGTTGGTGAAAAAGTTGACGTCATGGACACCAGCGACCCCAAAGTTGTCGTTGACGTATTGCTCCAGCGCATCGCTGCCGATGCGCTGCGACAGGGTAATGCGATCCTTGACGTCGATATGAAAAACATCAAACGAGGCATCGAAGCGCTCGCTCAACTGGGCGGTGAGCCCCAGGCTGAAGTTTTTCGAGGTTTCCGGTTTCAGTTGCTCGGCGCCCAGTGAGCGGGCGATAGGGTCATTGACCGACAGAACACGAATATCGGTCAGCGCACCGCCGGTACCGAAGTTGCTGGTGGTGTGCTGGAAACCCACCTGGGCCAGCGACGGTGCGCGAAAGTTATTGGAGACAGCGCCGCGCAGCGCCCACTGATCGTTCAGGCGATAACGGCCACTGAGCTTGCCGGTGAGCTTGCTGCCTGCGTCGTCGTAACGCTCCCAGCGGGTGGCCGCATCGACAAACAGGCGGTCAGTCAGGTCGCCAGACAACTCGGCATACGTACCAAACACATTACGATCCAGGTCTGCCTCTTCGCCGGGTCTCAGCCCGTTGGCACCATCGGCACCGCTGCCCACGTAAGATGCTGCATCGCCGGCAGTGGTCAGGTAATTCTCATAACGGTATTCGCCACCCAGCGCCAGCACGAAGGAACGGCCAGCCAGACGCAGTTCACGGGTGAAGTCGAGGTTGCCAGTGGTCTGACGCAGCTCGTAGTCCCCGGTGTCGAAACGCGTCGGTGAGTCGCTTCCCAGGCTGACATTCAGGGTGCGTCGTGTGGCTGATTCGAAGCGGTTGCGACCATGGGTTATGCTGCTGTCGAAGTCCCAGTCCTTGCCAGCCATGCCTTTGAAACCCGCTGTGGCCGATAAGTCCCGGTTGGTGCCCAGCGATTGCGGAAGGTAACCGTTGGGGTAGAACTGTGGCTGATCCGTGGGGTAACGATAGAACTGCGCGCCGGTTGTGTGGCGCTCATTGAAGGTACCGAAAGAATAGGCCTTCCCCTCGCCCATCGGCAGTTGCGAGTTGAACCAGGCGTTGACGTCCCTCGCCAGCCCGTCGCCCATCACGTAATTGCGTTGGCCGGGGGTATCGGCAAAACCATCGAAGCCCGCACGGTTGGTCGGGTTACGATCCTTGTACTCGGTGCCTGCGCGAATGAAACCGCCGTCCTCACCCAGCCGGGTGCCGACTTTGGCAGTGGTCAGGCTGTTCTGACCATCGGTGACAGTCTTGCCGATGGCATCCTGATGCGTGTGATAAGCCCCGTAAGTCGTCGAGACCTCGCCACCTTCCGGTGCGTCATCAAGGATGATATTGATCACCCCGGCGATGGCATCCGAACCGTACTGCGCACCGGCGCCGTCACGCAGCACTTCTATGCGTTTGATTGCGCTGATCGGGATCGAGTTGAAGTCCACCGGCGCCGTGCCACGGCCGATTTTCGACGAATCATTGACCAGTGCCGAAGTATGTCGACGCTTGCCGTTGACCAACACCAACACCTGATCAGGGCTCATGCCGCGCAGTTGCGCAGCACGCACGTGATCAGCACCGCCGGAGTTCGACTGACGAGGGAAACTGAAGGACGGCAACAATGTTTGCAACGCCTGACCCAGCTCACCATTACTGGCACCCGCCGACTTCAAGTCCTCTGCGGTCAATACATCGACCGGTACGGGTGAGTCCAGCACCGTACGGGCCTTGCCTCGCGTTCCGGTCACCAGAACGGTGTCCAGACGTTTACCGTCGTCGGCCGCTGCGGCCACTTCTTCGGCCTGCGCCGGAAGTTGCGTGAGCGCAGAAATAACTGCCACAGTCATTAAAGAAAGTGAACGCTGATACATGAAGCAGCTCCTTGGGTTGCCGCTCATACTGTTGAGGGGCCGGGCGTGATTGCGCGGCACACCGCAACCGTTGGGCGTGCTGTAATTTTAGTAAATCAATGGACGTCAAAGTGCGAAACGGCGTTGCCTGGCTTGCAGCCCTTGCCGTGTGGGCATTCCGTGCAAGTGTATAAATCCTTAAAGCGAGACTATACAAAGCAGTTCGCGGCGCAAAATAACCAATAAGCCTTAGGATATACCGCTGACAACATAACTATTAACTGTGCTTAATCACTGTTTGACAGGCAACAGAACTGTTGTTTATCAAACAGTAAATGGGAGAGCATCCTCAAATACAGCCAGTTCAAGGAGTAATAACAATAAGACTGAAAGTACAGTTCCGCGATTGCCTTTGATACTGATATCTTTCAGCAGACTCAGTAAAGCATTGGGCAATTAATCTAAATAATCCCGGAGACAGGCACCTGCCATGCTCCAGGATAAAGACGCACGCGCAAACTCGTTACGCGTTAAGCGGATCCGCCTATTTGCTCTGGGGAATCCATGCCGGGCTGGCGATAGACGCCGCGTCGCCGAACGCCGGTACCTTCTGCGCCAGGTCACGAACGTTTTTCACGTCCAGGTCCAGCAACTGCTGACGAGTGATCAGCGTCGGCGGCACCAGCACGCGCTGGCCTGGATTTTCTCCCGCAATCAGCATCGCCAGACTGCGCACGCTGATGGCGCCCAGCACTTGCGGATTGACCGCAGCGGTGGCCACCCAGGCGCTATCGGGTTCTTTCATGATCTGGATATCGGCGGTGGAAATGTCAGCGCTGTAAATCTTGATTTTCGAGCCCAGCCCAGCCTCATCCACGGCAATTTTCGCGCCTTTGGCGAACTCGTCGAACGGCGCAAAAATGACGCTGATGCCTGGGTTGGCCCGCAGCACAGCGCTGGCCTGGTCTGCCACCGAATTGGCAATCGGCGGGTTGAGCGTGCCAAAGCGGGCCTTTTCCACGATGCCTGGGTTCGCGGCCTTGACCTGATTCCAGATTTCATTGCGACGTTCCATCGGCGTGAATCCACTGATGTAAACGTAACCGGCTTCAAACGTGGTGCCGTTGTCTTTCAGTGCCTGCTCCAGTGCAAGACGTGCCAGCGCGTGATGATCCTGCTCGACCTGCGTGACCTTGGGGTTTTGCAGGTCGACGTCGAACGCGACCACCTTGATGCCTTTGGCGATGGCCTTGTCGACCGAGTCCCGCAGGGTTTCAGCCAGGCCGAGCTGCACGATGATGCCGTCCACACCCAGGTCAATCGCCTGTTCGATCATTTCCCGTTGCGTTGCCGCCTGCTGCCGGGCATCGAACACACGCAACGTGGCGCCCAGCGCGGCAGTCTGTTTTTCCACGCCTTGCAGATACGCTTCAGGGAAGTCGCCGGATGACAGGTAGCCCACCAGGGCGATCTGCACCTTGCCCTTGTCGAACGGCGCGGGCGCGCCCGGCAATGCGTCAGCTTGAGCGTGCCACGCCAGACCCGACAGCAAGACACCGGCGACGCAGCGGCGAACGACCGTGCTTAACAATGTGTGACCCTTGAAGAATGCCTGCATGAATGCTCCTTGTGAGTGATTGAAACGGGTCATCACCGTGTTCGCCGATCGAGACCAAAGGTGAACATCAGGGCCAGCACCAACACCAGCCCCTTGACGAAATCCTGAGCGTAATAAGGTGCGTTGAGCATGGTCAGGCCGTTGAGCAGCGTGGCCACCAGCAACGCACCGACAAGGGTGCCGAATGCATTGGGTTTTTTAGCGCCGAGCACGGCAAAACCGATCAGCGCGGCGCCCAGCGCATCGAGCACCAGCCCATTGCCGGAGCTGACATCGCCCCGCCCCAGCCGGGCCGCCAGCAATAAACCACCGACTGAAGCCAGCACGGCCGAAAGCACGTACGCCAGCAGCTTGTAACGCTGCACCGGTACACCAGCGAGACGCGCGGCCTGCTCATTGCCACCGATGGCGTAGAACAGCCGACCGATGCGCGCACGTTCCAGAAACAGCCAGACCGTTATTGCCGCGATGCTGGTCACCAGCACTGGAATCGGTACGGTATCCCACACGCGACCTCGCCCCAGCGCCAGAAAGGCACTGCTGAAAACGCCGTCTGTTTCTCGGCCGTTCGGCAGGGTCATGCCCACCGCAATCGAACGCCCACCAGTCGGGATCAACTGCACACCGATCACCAGAAACATGCTACCAAGCGTCGCCAGAATGTCCGGAATCTTGAGTTTGACGATCAGCCAGCCATTCAGAAGCCCGACCAGCGCGCCTCCTGCCAGGCTGATCAGTACGGCTGGCACGGCACCCCAGCCGAGCACGACCATCACATAACTCGCAATCATCAGGCTCATCGCCGCGACGGCGCCAATCGACAGGTCGAGCCCGCCCACCGCCATGGTCAATGTGACGCCCAGTGCCAACAAGGCGACGATGGAGACCGACTGCAGAATGATGAACAGGTTGTTCACCCGCAAAAACGCAGGCTGCACGACGCTGAAAAAGATCACGATCAAGGCCAGCACCAGCAACAGCCCATAGCGAATCAACGGCTCACGCCAACGATGGGATGGAGCAGTCTCAAGGTTCAAGGGGGTTATCACTTCAGCCAATTGCTCTACTCCTTGGCGATTCGCTATCCGGGAAATGTCCATGCTCGGCGTCTGCGCTTTGGGCCAGCCTGGCCAAAAGCACGGCACGGGTGAGGTCTTCACGATCGTAATCGGCCACCACTGCGTAGTCCTTCACCACCAGAATCCGGTCGGCGATCTCCAGTGCTTCGTCGATGTCGGCGCAGATGACCAGCGTGGCGCGTCCTTCGGCGTTGTTGCGCAACAGCTGACCAATGTCACGCCGCGCCCGGACGTCGACACCCTGGAACGGCTCGTCAAGAATCAGCACGCGTCCGCCGCCCATCAGCCAGCGACCGATAATGACTTTCTGCTGATTGCCGCCCGACAGCGCGCTCATGGGCTGGTCGATGCCAGGGTTTTTGATCCCAAGCGCCAATACCTGATCATTCACCGCCTGAGCCTCGAGCCGGGTCTGAATGAAACCGCCGCGCGAGAAACGCTGCAAAAATGGCAGGGTCAGGGTTTTGCGCAGCGAAAAGTCCGGAACCAGCGAATGAGTGGCCCGCCCTTCTGCTGCGTAGAAAACGCCTGCCTTGATCGCGTCACGTGGCGAGCCGGGGAGCCAGTCAGCATTGTCCAGCTGTAGATGGCCGGCTGCCGGATCACGCAAGCCGAACAGCATTTCAGCAATTTCACTTTTGCCAGCCCCAAGCAGACCGGTCATGGCAACCACCTGGTGCTCGTGCAACACCAGATCGAAAAGCGGCGTGTGTTGCGCAACCCGCGCGGCATGCAGGCTGAGTACCGGCCTGCCCGGCGAGCGCGGAACGAAAGGTTGTCGGTCCAGTGCTTCACCGAGCATGGCGTGAATAGCCTGCCGCAACTGCGACGCAGGGAATTCCCCCACCAGCCTGCCGTCCCGCAGTACCACGGCGCGCTGCGCAATACGTTGCAAGTCTGACAAGCGATGAGAAATGTAAAGAATGGCGACCCCGCGCCCACGCAAGCTGTCGATCAGCGTGAACAGGCGCTGTGCCTCGGTATCCGAGAGCGCCGCTGTCGGTTCATCGAGAATCAGCAGGCGCGGCTGCAACGCCAGAGCCCTGGCGAGGACGATCAGTTGTTGCTCTGCCTGGCTGAGTCGTTCTACCGGCTGCTGCAGCGGCAGATCCAGACCCAGCCCCGCAGCAATTTGCGCTGCCCGGCTCAGCAGGCGTTTGCGGTTGACCCAGAAGTCGGCCCCCGGCAAACACAGTTCGTCGAGCACCAGGTTCTCGGCCACACTCAGCCCGGGTGCAATCCCGTCACCCACCTGTTGGTGCACGGTCACAATCCCGGCCCGCCTCGCCGACATCGGCGAAGCAAAGTGCTGAAGCTGGCCCTGAACCCGTAACTCACCGCCATCGTGGGGCAAGCTACCCGCAAGTATCTTTACCAGCGTCGACTTTCCAGCGCCATTGGCACCCAGCAAGGCCACGATTTCCCCGGCAAAAATAGCCAGATCCACTTCGTCGAGCGCCCGACTGACACCAAAGTGCTTGCTCAGGCCACGCACCTCGATCAAGGGTTCGATGGCTTGGGTGGCACGTTCATTCATAAGCAGATTCCAGGCAAAACCCATCGCTGAAACGACCACGATGACAGGACGTTGAGGCGGGGATTAAAAGCGCTTGCTTATAAACATTCCAATAGCACTATCGAATAGAAAATGTTTTTTGGTTATAAGAATCCAGCTCTGCCTTTTTTTATTGGCACTTGAATACAGTTCGGAATTAAAAAAGGGCCGTAACGCATCAGCGTCCGGCCCCATCGGGTGTGAATGACTCGATCAGTTCAGGCGAAACGCGATCACGCTGTCGCCCAAGGTCGTGCCCAACGATCCATGACCGCCTGCGGCAATGATCACGTACTGCTTGCCGTCAGCGCCGAGGTAGGTAGACGGTGTCGCCTGTCCGCCTGCTGGCAACTGATACTGCCAAAGCAGCTCGCCGGTATTTACGTCGTAAGCGCGAAAGAAGTCATCCGCTGTCGAACCATGAAAGACCACACCACCTGCCGTGACCAGCGGTCCACCATGGGCCACCATGCCCACCGGGAAACCAATCGGGAAGCGTGGCTCCATGAACGTGGTTTTCAGATTTTTAGTGGTGCCTACCCTGCGTTTCCATTCGGTCTTGCCGGTGTTCAGGTCAACACCGACCATGGTCCCCCAAGGTGGCGCGGTGCACGGAATGCCCAGACCTGAGGCTAGTCGAGTGATACGAATGGCATAGTCACCGTTGAAGTTTTCGTTCCAGTACGGCTTGCCATCCTGCGTGAACAGGCGCTTATCCTGTTCATGTTCAGTGCGCTTGATCAGGTTATAGACGTAAGCCAGCCGCACCGGCGCCGCGACCAGAAGCTGCCGATCGGGATCGACCGCCACCGAGCCCCAGTTGAACACGCCGATGTTGCCTGGGTAGATCACCGAGCCGGACTCGGTGGCCGGTGTCCAGGGATTGCCGTCATAGCGCAACGTCTTGAACGTGGTGCGACAGGCCATCTGATCAAACGGGCTGACGCCCCACATGGACTTTTCGGTAAGGGGTTCGGGAATAAAATTGAGCCGGGATACCGGTTGCGTCGCAGCAAAACGCTCGCCTGCAACGCCGCCCTTGGTCGATACGCTGACCTGGTCGACCGGCATTATCGGCTCGCCGGTCAACCGGTTGAGCACAAACAGATTGCCGACCTTGGTGGGCAGCACCAGTGCAGGTTGCTGGCTGCCCTCCTTGCCCAGTTCAATCAACGACGGCTGTGACGGGTTATCACGGTCCCAGAGGTCATTGTTCGAAGTCTGAAATGTCCAGCGCAGTGCGCCTGTTTTGAGGTCCAGCGCAGCCAGGGCGTCGCGGAATTTCTCGGTGTTGCTGCCCGGCTCGCGACGCGTGCCGGTTTCGTCCGGTGAAGCGTTGCCGAAAGGCACGTAGACCAGACCGTTTTTCACGTCAGCACTCAGCGTGGCCCACGCCACCGGCGTGTCTTGCGGGTAGATGGCATCACCAGCCAATGGCTGGGTGTTTTGTGGGTTGGCGGGATCGAAATTCCACACCAGCTCGCCGGTCATCACGTTGTAAGCCCGGATAACGCCTGAAGGGTTACCCTGGTCGTAGCCGTTGTCCATGACCGAGCTGCCGATAATGATCAGATCTCCCGCAATCAACGGCGCAGCCGTCTGCATGAGAGCATGCGGGCGCAGCTTGCCCATGTTTACGCTGAGGTCGATGACCCCGGCATTGCCAAAGTCGGCGCAGAGCTTGCCACTGTCGGCATCCAGCGCCAGCAGGCGGGCATCGGCAGTGGCGGTGATGATCCGTTTGCTGCACTGCGCGGGACGTTGAAGGCTGGACGGTGGAGCTTGGTAATAGCTCACGCCCCGGCAGGTCTGATGCTGTTGCAGGTAAGAACGGTTTTTGTCCGGCGTATAGGTCCAGTCAGCCTTTCCGGTCTCCGGGTTCAGTGCATGTACTTCGTTATGTGGCGTGCACAGATACACTTTGCCGTTGACCTTCAGAGGGGTGGCCTCAAAGGTGTATTCGCTGGCGTCCTTGTCGGCATCACGCAGATCGCCCGTGTGGTATTCCCAGGCGACCGACAGCTGTTTGATGGTTTGCGGGGTGATCTGGTCAAGCTTCGAAAAGCGTTGACCGCTGTTGGTCCCGCCGTACGCGACCCAGTCGTCGCCCGCAGTATCGGCACTGCGCGAAACGGCGCTGTTGCCCAGCGTGCCTTGCGTCGGGTAGGGATCGTAGAACATCAGGGCAATCACGATGGCCAGCAGCACGCCCAGGGTGCCCCCTAAAAAGGGGTGAAAACTGCGCACCTGCGCAGGCGACTGTGCCTGATACAGGCGGCGCACGACCCACGGCAACCCCAGCCATAGGCCGATGATCGCGAACAGATCGCCACGAGGCACCCACTGCCATTTGTCGAAGCCGACCTCGTATACGATCCAGATCAGCACGCCCCAAAGGATCAGTGCATACAGGGTCAAGGCCGATTTCTTCTTCATAAACAGCAGTACGGCCGTGACCAGAATCCCGACGGCAATGACCGTATAGGCGGGCGACCCGCCGACTGCAACCAACTGCGCCCCCATCACCAGCAAAATGATGCCCAGTATCGCCATCACGGCACTTGTCAGTTTTAGCAACATCGTCCTTGTCCTGTTCTTGTTGGATAAATGGCCTGCACAGTCGCTCGCCCCGGCCTGGGGTGGCTTCGACAACAGTCATGTCTTTGCGCCGGTCTCGATGGAGACCGCAGACAACCGCTGACGGTGGCTGGCGCGCTCGATGTGCTGTGCGAGCTATAGGCATAGAGAACACGGCACGATCAAGGTTCATCGTACCTGCTGACGTTCAGTCTGAATGACGGTGCTGCGTCTGGAAAACCCGCAGGCTTATGCCTTGCGAGTTGCGTCATCCAGGGCGAGGATGGTGTGAGCATTGGTCACGGTGGTCGCCAGCGTGTTGATCACGCCGGAGCGCAACGCTCCCAGCGTGGCTGCAGCCTTGGTGTTTTCGCTGGCAATGGCCACCACATCAGGAATACGGAACAGCTCCTGCACGGTCAGCCCGATGATGCGGCCCTGAATGGCGTTGACCGCAGGCTGGCCATGAATGTCGATGAAGTCGTAACCCATCATGTCACCCACCGTGCCGGACAGGCGCGCCTGCGCGATCTCCTGGGGCGAGAACCAGCCCATGCGCACCATATTGCTGTTCTCACTCATGTCACCGATACCGATCAGGGCAATATCGGCACGGCGGGCACGGTCCAGCGTAGAGCGTACGGTGTCATTGCTGATCAGCACGCCGCGCAGCTCCGGATTGGCCACCAGCGCAGGCGCATAAAGGCTTTCACTCTCGCCGCCAAAGCGCAGGGCAAGGCGTCGACAGATGTGATCAGGGTTCATGTATTCGCCCGCCTTGAGCGAACCACCGATGGCGCAGACAAAAGTGCAGTTGCGCGTCACGGGCAAAAATACGTTGTCCGCAACTGCGCCCACGTTGCGCCCCATGCCCACCGCGACAATCATGCCATCGCCCAGCGTTCTGTTCAGGTAGTTGGCGACCAGGCTGGCAACGGCCGAACGCTGGGTATCGGGGTCGCTGTGGTCGACCGCGATCAGGGCACGATCAAGCTTGAAGCGCTCCACCAGCGCCTGTTCCAGCTCGTTGTTCATGGCCGGATGCTGCAACACCCGAACCTCGACAATGCCTTCATCGCGTGCGCGTTTGAGCAGTCGGCTGACTTTTGCCCGGGACAGGTCAAAGCGTTTGGCGATGGCTTCCTGAGTGACGTTCTCAAGGTAATAGAGCATCGCGACTTCGGTCATCAGATCGATGTCGCTGGCAATGCGCTGGCTACTGTCACTCATGTGGACGGGCTTCCGTTTCGACGTCAAAGGCGCATTCTCCCTACTGCCAGCCCTTCCCGTCCACTATTGATGCCCGTCACGCTCTATCGCGTTGATTCGATCGACCTTGGCACCGGAGCGTGCGGCTTCGAATTCCGACTCCAGAAACGACTTGACGATGCTCTTGGCCAGCTCAGCGCCGATCACCCGCGCCCCGATGGACAGAATCTGCGCGTCGTTGCTTTTGCGCGCACGCTCGGCGGAATAGGTGTCGTGCGCCTGGGCCGCGCGGATCCCCAATACCTTGTTGGCAGAGATTGCCATGCCGATTCCAGTGCCGCAGACCAGCACGCCCAGCCGCTGCTCACCGGCCTTGATGGCGGTGGCAACCGCCAGGGCAATGTCCGGGTAGAGCACCGGCGCCGTGGAATGAGTACCAAAGTCGGTCACTGGATAGCCCAGCGCCTCAATGTGATGTTTCAACAATTCCTTAAGCTCGTAACCCGCCTCATCGCATCCGATAGCCACCGGGAAAGGTGTGTTCATGGCGTTTGACTCCGCTGCCGTGGTCCTGCCCGAGACCGATCATATGATCAGTCAGTGAAATTCCGATCAGCCATTTCTCGGGTATTCCGCGTTTTCTGTCAAGCAGGATTTAACTGACCTTGAGATCAACGTGCCAAAGGGAGCGTCTATTTGCGCAAATGACCGCATTTACAACTTTTCCATTAAAGAGATTGACTGATCAGAATTTCATTTGATACACATATGCTCACCGAGCGACACCACGGTGCACCTAATAAGAATTCACAGCACGAGGACACGCCAATGGCCACGCCATTACTGCTCCAGGCTGAACACGTCACCAAGGCTTATGCGGGCATTCCTGCCCTGCGTGATGGCCGATTTTCGTTGCGTGCCGGCAGCGTGCATGCCTTGTGCGGCGGCAATGGCGCAGGCAAATCAACATTCCTCAGCATTCTCATGGGCATCACCCAGCGTGATGCAGGAACGATCCTGCTCAATGGCGAACCGGTGCAATTCAACCGTCCCGGTGAAGCCTTGGCAGCGGGGATCGCGATGATCACGCAGGAACTTGAACCTATCCCCTTCATGACCGTCGCCGAAAATATCTGGCTGGGGCGCGAACCGCGTCGCGCGGGTTGCATCGTCGACACCAAAGAGTTGAACCGACGCACCCGCGACTTGCTGGAAAGCCTGGAATTCGACGTGGCCGCCACCAGCCCCATGCACCGTCTGAGCGTCGCGGAGATTCAATTGGTGGAAATCGCCAAGGCGTTCAGCCACGACTGCCAGGTGATGATCATGGACGAGCCCACCTCGGCCATCGGTGAGCGCGAGGCCCAAACGCTGTTCAAGGCCATCCGTCGCCTGACTGAACGGGGCGCAGGAATCGTCTATGTGTCACACCGCCTCAGCGAACTGGCACAGATCGCCGATGACTACAGCATCTTTCGCGACGGAGCTTTCGTTGAAACCGGGCGCATGGCTGACATCGACCGCGCGCATCTGGTCAGGGGTATCGTCGGCCAGGAACTGCAACGCATCGATCACAAGGTTGGCCGGGAATGCGCCGCCACCTGCTGCCTGGACGTCGAAGGTCTGAGCCGCAATGGCGAGTTCCAGGACATCAGCCTGCAAGTGCGCCAGGGTGAGATCCTCGGCATCTATGGCTTGATGGGTTCGGGTCGCAGCGAATTCCTCAACTGCATCTATGGCTTGACCACTCCGGACGCCGGCAGCATCACTCTGCAAGGCAAGCCCATGCCAGTGGGTCTGCCCAAGGCGACCATTCGCGCCGGCATGTCACTGGTGACTGAAGACCGCAAGGACAGTGGGCTGGTGCTCAGCAGCAGTATTATCACCAACATTGCATTGTCGGCTTACAAACGCCTGTCCAGGTGGTCGCTGATCAACGCCCGCAAGGAAACGGAACTGGCTGAAGACATGGTCAGGCGCCTACAGATCAAGACCACCTCACTGGACCTGCCCGTGGCCTCGATGAGTGGCGGTAACCAGCAAAAGGTGGTGCTCGCCAAATGCCTGTCCACCGAGCCGATCTGTCTGTTGTGCGACGAGCCGACTCGCGGCATCGATGAAGGTGCCAAGCAGGAAATCTATCACCTGCTGGATCAGTTCGTGCGTTCCGGCGGTGCCGCAATCGTAGTGTCATCCGAAGCGCCGGAGTTGCTGCGCCTGAGTGACCGCATAGCGGTGTTCAAAGCCGGACGGCTGGTCACTATCAGCAGCGACACCGACCTTTCCCAGGAAGCCTTGTTGAGTCTTGCCTCATGAATGCCAAAACCATTACCGCGCCTGCCACCGCAGCCCCGCGCAGCCGACTTCGTCTTTCCCTCGACCGCTTCGGCCTGCCGCTGGTCTTCATTCTTTTGTGTCTGGTCATGGCCTTTGCCAGCGAATATTTCATGACCTGGCGCAACTGGATGGACATCCTGCGCCAGACCTCCATCAACGGCATCCTGGCCGTGGGCATGACCTACGTGATCCTGACCAAGGGCATCGACCTTTCGGTCGGTTCGATTCTCGCGTTTGCCGGGCTGTGCAGTGCGCTGGTTGCAACCCAGGGTTATGGCCTGCTGGCCGCAGTCAGCGCCGGAATGTTTGCCGGCGCCATGCTCGGCGTCGTCAACGGCTTCATGGTTGCCAACCTGTCGATACCGCCCTTTGTCGCCACGCTGGGCATGCTCAGCATCGCCCGTGGCATGACGTTCATTCTCAACGACGGCAGCCCGGTCACCGACTTGCCTGATGAATATCTGGCGCTGGGCATTGGCAAGGTCGGCCCGATCGGCGTGCCCATCATCATCTTCGCCGTGGTCGCGCTGATTTTCTGGATGGTGCTGCGTTACACCACTTACGGCCGTTATGTGTATGCCGTCGGTGGCAACGAGAAGAGCGCGCGCACCTCCGGGATCGGCGTCCGCAAGGTAACGTTCTCGGTCTACGTGGTGTCCGGGCTGCTCGCCGGTCTTGCAGGCGTGGTTCTCTCAGCCAGGACCACCTCCGCCCTGCCCCAGGCCGGCATGTCCTACGAGCTGGACGCCATCGCTGCGGTGGTCATCGGCGGCACGAGCCTTTCTGGTGGCACCGGCAGCATCGTGGGCACGCTGTTCGGCGCCTTGCTGATCGGCGTGATCAATAACGGGCTCAACCTGCTCGGGGTTTCCTCTTATTACCAGCAGGTCGCCAAGGGCCTGATCATCGTGTTCGCGGTACTGATCGACGTGTGGCGCAAGAAAAAACGCTAGCAGCTGTTTCTGTGCTTTTCCTCTGAATGAACGACTGACCAACAACAATAACGGAGTCTCATCATGAAATTCGGTACCTCCCTGGCCGCTGTCGCGGCGCTCTCCCTGCTCGCCAGCAGCATCGCTCTGGCCGCCGATGGCAAGACCTACAAGATTGGCGCGGCGGTTTACGGCCTCAAGGGTCAGTTCATGCAGAACTGGGTTCGTGAGCTCAAACAGCATCCAGCGGTCAAGAACGGCACCGTGCAGATCACCGTGTTTGACGGCAACTATGACGCGTTGACCCAGAACAACCAGATCGAAACCATGATCACCCAGCATTACGATGCAATCCTGTTCGTACCTATCGATACCAAGGCCGGGATCGGTACGGTGGCGCGAGCGATGGAGAATGACATTCCGGTGATCGCCTCCAACACCCGCGTTGCCAGCGCCAAGGTGCCGTACGTGGGCAACGACGACGTCGAAGGCGGTCGTCTGCAAGCCCAGGCCATGGTCGACAAGCTCAAGGGCAAAGGCAATGTGGTGATCATTCAAGGGCCAATTGGTCAGTCAGCACAGATCGATCGGGAAAAGGGCGAGATGGAAGTCCTGAAGAAAAATCCCGATATCAAGATCATTGAAATGAAAACCGCCAACTGGTCGCGCGCCGAGGCTCTGGCGCTGACCGAAGACTGGCTGAACGCGCACCCCAACGGCGGCATTTCGGGGATCATTGCGCAAAACGACGACATGGCGCTCGGTGCGCTGCAGGCCGTCAAATCCAGGGGGCTGACGCCTGCGGAGGTTCCAGTTACCTCCATCGATGGCATGCCAGACGCCATTCAGGCCGCCAAGAAAAACGAAGTCACCACCTTCCTTCAGGATGCCCAGGCTCAATCCCAGGGTGCGCTTGACGTCGCCCTGCGGGCGCTCGCCGGCAAGGATTACAAGCCTCAATCGGTGATCTGGGAGCGTTACGCCAAGGACGTGAAATGGGGTGACGGCACCGACAAGAACTACATCCTGCCTTGGGTGCCGGTCACCAATGCCAACGCCGACGCACTGTACCAACAGGTCAGCGGCGGCAAGTAACACTGGACCACCGTTCAGGGTGCGAGCGTGTTTTTGAGCAAGCCGCTCCCTGGACGTCTACCCATTCAAGCCCAACACAGGAGTCATGTTCATGTCTGGATTCTGGAATCAGGCGTTCGACCTCACCGGACGCTGCGCCGTGATCACGGGCGGGGCCGCCGGGATCGGTCTGGCCTGTGCCAGCCTGCTGGTGGAGCGTGGCGCACGTGTTGCATTGCTCGACCGCGATCCTGCCGTGGTCGACATCGCCGCCAATCTGGGACAAGGCCACATCGGCATTGCCGTCGATCTGGGTCAGGTCGATCAGATCTCAAGCACCATTGATAGCGTATTCGAGCACTTCAAGCGTCTGGACTACCTGGTCAACAGCGCGGGCGTCGCACTGCTCGACAAAGCCCTTGAGGTCACCGAGAGCGCCTGGGACACCACCCTCGACATCAACCTCAAGGCCAGCTTTTTTGTCGCCCAGGCGTGTGCGCGGCACATGTTGGCGCAAGGCAGCGGGCGCATTGTCAACCTCGCTTCGCAGGCCGCCGTCATCGGGCTTGATCGCCATGTCGCCTACTGCGCGAGCAAGGCGGCCGTTGTCGGCATGACCAAAGTGCTGGCCATGGAATGGGCGCCGCACATTACCGTCAACGCCATTTCCCCGACCATTGTTGAAACCGCACTGGGCAAGAAAGCCTGGGCCGGTGAGTTGGGTGAACGGGCCAAACTGCAGATCCCGGCGGGGCGCTTTGCCCAGCCGGAAGAAATCGCCGGGCTCGCGCTGTACTTGCTCAGCGACGTCGCCAGCATGATCACCGGTGAAAACGTGGTGATCGACGGCGGCTACAGCATTCAGTAATTCATCTATCTGTCGCGAGGCTCATCATCATGTCCACCGATACCGCACGCACCGCTGAACAACTCTCGCCGGTCATTCCGGCCACCATGCAGGCGGTGGTGTGCCACGGCCCTGAAGATTACCGACTGGAAACCGTCGACGTGCCAACACCGGGCCCCGACGAAATCCTTACCAAGGTCGAGCTGTGCGGTATCTGCATGGGCGACATCAAGACCTATCGCGGCGCCCCGTCCTTCTGGGGCGATGCCGAGCAGCCCCGTTACGTCAAACCGCCAATGATTCCGGGGCATGAGTTTGTATGCCGCGTCGTCGCACTCGGCCCTGGTGCTGAAAAGCGCGGCGTTAAAGTCGGCGACCGCGTAATTTCGGAACAGATCGTACCGTGCTGGGGCTGCCGTTTCTGCAACCACGGCCAGTATTGGATGTGTCAAAAGCACGATCTTTACGGCTTCCAGAACAATGTGCAGGGCGCGATGGCGCAGTACATGATCTTCACCAAGGAAGGCATCATCCACAAAGTGCCGGACTCCATCGCACCCGATGAAGCGATCCTCATCGAACCCCTTGCCTGCTCGCTGCACGCGGCTGAACGCGCCAATGTCGATTTTGACGATGTGGTCGTCGTCGCCGGCGCCGGTACGCTGGGCCTCGGGATCATCGGCGCTGTCCGCATGCGCAACCCAAAAAAGCTGATCGTGCTCGACATGAAACCCGAACGTGCAGCCCTCGCCCTGCGCATGGGTGCCGATGAAGTGTGGAACCCCGCCGAAGTCGATGTGCTGGCCAAGATCAAGGACATCACCGAAGGCTATGGCTGCGACATCTACATCGAAGCCACCGGGCATCACAAGGCCGTCAATCAGGGTCTGGCGATGTTGCGCAAGCTGGGCCGTTTTGTGGAGTTCAGCGTATTCAACGATGAGGCGACCGTCGACTGGTCGATAATCGGCGACCGCAAAGAGCTGGACGTGCTGGGCTCCCACCTTGGCCCGTACATGTATCCGCGAGCGATTGATTTCATCGGCAACCGCAAGATCGACATGCGCGACGTGGTGACCCACAAGTTTGCGCTGGCGGACTTCAAGGAAGCCTTCGCGGTGATGGAACGTGGCGACAAGTCGCTGAAAGTGGTACTTGAACCGTAAACGGAACCGTACCCGCCCGATCCTTATAAAAAGAAAACAGGAAACCGCGTTATGAATCGAGTGATAAACGATCCGGATCAGGTGGTCGAAGACATGCTGCGCGGCATTCTGGTCGCGCACCCCGAGCTGAGCCAGAGCGACACCAACCCGCGCGTCATCAGCAAAACGAGGCCTTCTGCCCAAGGGCACGTGGGCATCGTTACCGGCGGCGGTTCCGGCCACGAACCGGCGTTTCTCGGTTATGTCGGCCCCGGTCTGGTGGACGCCGTGGCGGTGGGCGAGATTTTCTCCTCACCGACGGCCAAGAGTTTCTTCGACGCATTTCGCGCAGCCGACCATGGTGCAGGCGTGGCCTGCTTGTACGGCAATTATGCAGGCGACAACATGAACGTGAAGCTGGCCATGAAGATGGCGGCCAGCAAGGACATGCAGATCCGTACCGTGGTCGCCAATGATGACGTCGCGTCCGCCCCCAAGGCTGATATCGCCAAACGCCGTGGCGTCGCCGGTGAAATCTTCATGTGGAAAGTCGGCGGTGCTGCGTCCGCGCAGGGCTACGATCTGGACGGCGTCATCCGCGTGGCGCAAAAAACCGTCGAGCACTGCCGCTCGATCGGCATTGGCCTCACCCCTTGCACCATTGCCGCCGTCGGCAAACCCAACTTCCAGATCCCGGATGGCCAGATGGAGCTGGGCATCGGCCATCACGGCGAACCCGGCATCGAAGTCGTGCCTATCGAGTCCGCCGCGGCCATGGCCGAACGCATGCTGGGGCCGATTCTGGCCGACCGTGACTTCAGTCAGGACAACAGCGTGGTGGTGCTGGTGTCGGGCCTCGGCGCAACGCCGGTCATGGAGCTTTACATTTTCTACGCCGAAGTCGAGCGTCAGTTGCAGGCCAAAGGGCTGAAGATCCATCGCTGCTACGTCGGCAACTACTTCACCTCGCTGGAGATGATGGGCGTGACCCTGACCTTGCTGGGGCTGGATGAAGAGCTGAAAACCCTGATCGATCAACCTTGCCGCTCCATCGGCATGACCCAGGCGGAGTGAACCATGAGCCAGCATTTTTCTTCCCGTGACGGCAGCGCCATCGTTGCAGACCTGGTCAGCGTGATTGTCGCCAACCGTGAGTACCTCAGCGAAGTCGACGGTGCCATTGGTGATGGCGACCACGGCATCAATATGGCCAAAGGGTTCGCGCATTGCGGCCGGACCATCGAGGGCAGGCAACTGACCCTCGCCGAGGCGCTGGATGAACTGACCTTGAGCCTGATGGAAGGCATCGGCGGTTCGATGGGTCCGTTGTACGGCAGCCTGTTCATCGGCATGGCCGACGAAGTCCGTGCCAGTGAGGAAATCGACGCCGCCACCTTCGCCCATTTGCTGCGCGGCGGTCTGACCTCGTTGCAGGACATCACCGAAGCCGGCGTTGGCGACAAGTGCCTTATGGACACGCTGATCCCGGCTGTGGAAGCCTTCGAGAAAGCCCATGCAGCCGGTGCATCATTTGCCGAAGCACTGGTCGCCATGAAAGCCGCCGCCTCGCAAGGCCGCGACTCCACGCGGGATCTGGTGGCAAAGATCGGCCGCGCCAGCCGCCTGGGCGAGCGGTCCCTGGGGGTGCTGGATGCCGGTGCGGTGTCGTGCTGCCTGATCCTGACCCGCCTGGCCGACTCCGTGCAGCCAAGGCTGGTCCAAGCCTGAGACCTTCATCAAATGTCCTGTGAATACTGGACCTGCCGCCCCCCTTCGTCAGCAAGCTGACTTGTATGGTTTTTGTTTTCGCCGTTTGGGACCGTGGACTCAGTGGCCTGCGCGCTCGGTTCAGGTCACCTTCTCGCCCATCGGCGACCCGCTTTGATGGGGCCAGAGTGGGCAAAGCCCCAGGCTCCGGTTGGGTCCGCCCGCGGCGGATTGCTTCGTCCTGACACTGGTCCGGCGGTCGCTGCAACGGATCAGCGTCAGAACTCAGCCTGCACCTTACGTCGCGTTCTGCGGTGTGGCAGCTATCGGGGTAGAAAGGCGCTGTTTGGTTTTGGCTCTGCCGTGGCGGGGCTTTTTCGACTCTGATCGCTGAGCAGGTATGGAGCCGACATTTTCAGTGAACATACTTGCCTGTTCGTCAGCAAACAGAACGCCGCCCGTCTGACTCCCATAATTCACCACTCGTGGGCCAGCAAAGGCCTGCCGCGATGCCTGCTGAGGCATTCAGGCGTCGGGGAATACCGGCTCGCCCAGATTCAGCATCAGTCTGTTGGCCCAGGCGAAGATCGAGATGGCATGGATCAGGTCGAGGACTTGCGCATCATCCAGACCTTTCTCGCGCAGGATCTGGATGTGCTGGGCACTCACAGCGTCAGGTTCGAGTGTCAGGTCGATGGCGAACTGTACGATGGCCTTTTCACGGGCGGTGGTGCCTGCAGTAGCTGGGTCGGCAAACACCTGAGCGATGACGTCGTTGCGCTTGGCCAACTGCTCGAAGCGCTGGGCGTGCACCGACGCGCAGTACACGCAGCGGTTGACCCGCGAAACGACTGTACTCGCCAGTTCGCGCTCGGCACGGGACAGGCCGCCGGGCGCGTACATGATCGCATTGAAGGCCAGTGAACGCTGACGCAGGATGTCGGGATGATGGGCCAGTGTCAGGTAGTAATCCGAGGTCTTGGCCTGCGGGTGGCTTTCTTCCAGCACCGCGACTTGCTCAGGCGTTGCGCTGTTCAGGTCAATCGTGGGCAGCCAGGCTTTCCAGCCCAGTACCTGATTGGTAAAGCCGTTGCTTTCAATACGTTCGCTCATGAACCTGCTCCTGCCGACTGCAAGGCATTCAAGCCTGCCGCCAGCCGTACCTGATAAGACAGAAACGCGATCAACTGCGCCAGAACAACAATCTCGGCAGTGCTCAACCCCTCGTGTTGCAGCGCCAGGAGCGCAGCCTGATCGCCATGCACCGGCGATTCGATCAAGGTACGCGTGAAGCGCAGAATTGCCGCCAGACGCGAGTCATCCAACCCATCGATTGCACCCGCATCGACAGTGGCCACTGCCCCAGGCTCGGCCCCAGAAGCCTGCAACTGCGTCAGATAATGCGCCGACAAGGTGGCCTGTCCGCTCAGTCGCGCAGCGTAATACGCCACCCACAGACGCTCGCTCAGCGAAAGGTTGTTGTGCAATGTCGGATCGAAAAACAGGTCCTGGCTGCCCTGAGTGGCGAGCGCGACTTTGTCCCGCGCATGGCGCACCGTGTGCAGCGGGCTACCGGGCGTAATCCCCAGCAGACGGTCGAGCAGGTCCGGCGTCGGCCTGGGTTCAGTGATCGATGTCATGACAAATCCTGAGTAAAGATGGATCGCCGTCGCGCAACGCTTGATGCAGCGCTGCGCGAGGGCGATGGATCAAGGTTGTTCGGTGACCATGGTCGCGGCAGTACGATCGCTGACCAACGGCTCGACTTTCAGGCCTTTGCGCGCAGCCCAGATGTTCTGGTAATGGAACAGCGGGATGATGCCGACGTCGTCACTGACCACCTTGACCGAGTCCTGGAGAATCTTGCGGCGCCTGGCTTCGTCGAACTCGGCGGTCGAATCCGCCAGTGCCTTGTCCACCAGCGGGTTTCTGTAATGGCCCCAGTTGGAAGCGCCCTGCCCTTTGCTGCTGTCAACGGTGGTGAGGATGTTGGTCAGCGCGTAAGCCGCTTCGCCAGTGCCGTTACCCCACGCAATCACACTGATCGCCAGTTCGTTCTTGTTGGCCTTGCCGGCATAGACAGCCCACGGCAACACCTCAAGCTGCACCTTGACGCCAATTCTTGACCAGAACTGCGCCACGGCCTGCATCACTTCCGGCGCCTGCGGGTAACGGTCACCCGGTACGTGCACGGTCAGTTGAAAGCCTTCCGGGAAGCCTGCCTGAGCCAACAGATCCTTGGCCTGCTTTGCGTCGAATGGAATGTTCTTCACGTCCGGGTTGTAGCCAAAGGTATTGGCAGGCATCCACTGGTTGGCCTCGGTGACGGTGCCTTGCATGATCCGTTCGTTGATGGCCGGACGGTTGATCGCCAAGGACAGCGCCTTGCGCACCCGCACGTCCAGTAACGGGTTTTCCGGTAATGGCTTGCCCGCGTTGTCTCGGATAAATTCATTCGGCCCGGCGCGGAAGCTTGGCTGGATGATCAGCGCACGCAAGCCTTGATACGCGTAGACATTCACGTTTGGCGTCTTGCGCAAACGCTCCACATCCGTTGGCGATACCTTGTCGATCACGTCGACGTCGCCTGCCAGCAAGGCGGCAGTCCGGTTGGCGGCGTTGGCGATGAAGCGGTAATCGACCTTGTCCCAGGTCGGCTTTGCGCCCCAATAGGCGTCGTTACGGGCAAAGATCGTACGATCCCCCGGCACGAAGGACACGAAGCGATACGGTCCGGTACCAATCATCGCCTTGCCCGAGTTGTAGTCAGCACTGCTTGCAGCAGCACCGGCATGCCGACTGACGATGTAGATTGAATCGACGTCTGGCAGCAGGTTGGCGTTGGGCGAACGGGTCTTGATGATCAGCGTGTGATCATCTTTGGCCTTGACCGACTCAACCGTGCGCATGGCGCCCGCATACGACGCCACGCTACCCGGCACGCTGCGGGCGCGCTCGAAGGAAAACACCAGATCATCCGCGGTGAGCGGTGTACCGTCCTGCCATTTCACATCATCGCGCAAGGCGAATTCCCATGTTGTGTCGTCGACGACCTTCCAGCTTTTGGCCAGCCCCGGCAGGGTCTTGTCGTCGCGGCGGCTGACCAGCGATTCGAAGGCATGCAACGCCACCGAACGGTCGCCAGCGTAGTTATTGAGCTGCGGATCAAGAGACGAGACCGGGTCGGCATAACCGATGCGCAGGTCCTGCGCCGATACACCGCTGGCGGCCAGAACAAGCGCCGAAGCTAACAGCGATCGAACGAGTGGTTTCATGGGTAATTCCTTTGTACGCAATGGCAAGAGGGACGACGAGCTTCGGAACGCTCGTTCAGAGGTTGTCGTTGAGGTGACACGCGCTCCGGTGGTTCGGTGAAACCTCCCTCAGCGCTGGAACTTCTTCGCGGCAGCGCGGCATGGCGTGCGGGCAGCGAGGATGGAAATGACACCCGGCGGGCGGGTTCAGCGGGCTGGGGATTTCCCCTTTGATCGCGTCATAGCGGGTGCTGCGAATATCGAAGCGTGGAATCTGCGCCAACAGCGCCTGGGTATAAGGGTGATTGGCACGGGCAAACAGATCATCGACTGACGCCGTCTCGACCACGCGGCCCAGGTACATCACCACCACCCGGTCACACAGGTGCTCGACCACGCCCAGGTCGTGACTGATGAACAGATACGTCAGACCGAGTTCGTCGCGCAGGTCCATGAACAGGTTGAGAATCTGCGCCTGAATCGACACGTCCAGCGCTGCGACCGACTCGTCGCATACCAGCAACTCCGGCTGAACCGCCAGCGCACGGGCAATGCCGATGCGCTGGCGCTGACCGCCGCTGAACTGGTGCGGGTAACGCTGGCGCAACTGCGGGCTGAGGCCGGCGCGTTGCAACTGGGCGCTGACGTACTCATCCGCGCGTTTCTTGTCAGTCAAGCCATGCAGCAGCGCGCCTTCGCCGACGATTCGGTCCACCCGCAAGCGCGGGTTGAGGCTCGACGAAGGGTCCTGGAAGATCATCTGCACTTTCAGGCGCAGGGCTTTGCGCTCGGCCGTCGTCAGCGAGTCGAGGGGCTTGCCGTCCACTGAAGCGGTGCCGGACGACACCGGCAACAGTCCCGCCACCATGCGCCCCAGCGTCGACTTGCCGCAGCCGGACTCACCGACCAGCCCGACCACTTCGCCGCGGGCGATACGCAGATCCACGCGATCCACCGCATAGGTCACCGGCCGCGGGCGAGTCAGGTGCAGGCGTTGCAGCAGCCCTTGAAACGACTGCTCCGCCACCGGTTTGCCGAAGGTCTTGCTGACTTGATGCAGCTCGATGAGGGGAATCTGCTCACTGGACATCGGCGGCTCCGGGATGAAAACAACGGACGGTCTGGCCCGGCTGGATTTCTTGCGGTTCAGGCTCTTGCGCACAGCGCGGCGAAGCTCTGGAACAGCGTGCCGCGAATGCACAGCCGGCAGGCATCGACAGCAGGTCCGGTGCCATGCCGGGGATCTGCCGCAAGCGCTGGCCACGCCGGTTGCGGCTCGGCAGGCTGTCGATCAAACCCTGGGTGTACGGGTGTTGTGGGTGGTCCAGCACATCGGCGACGGCACCTTGCTCGACGATGCGTCCGGCATACATCACCGCCACATCATCAGCGAGCCCGGCGATTACCGACAGGTCATGGGTGATCCAGATCAGCGACGTGCCCTGCTCACGCACCAGCTTTTGCACTTCGCTGAGGATTTGCGCCTGAATGGTCACGTCCAGCGCAGTGGTCGGTTCATCGGCGATGATCAGGTCCGGCGCATGCAGCAACGCGATGGCGATGGCGACCCGCTGGCGCATGCCGCCCGACAGCTGATGCGGATAGGCACGCAGACGCTCCTCGGGGCTGGCAATGCCCATCAGCGCGAGCGTGCGACTGGCGTGCTCGCGGGCCTCACCCTTGCTGACCCGGCGATGCGCGCGCACCGCTTCGACCATTTGGGTATCGACCCGCAGCACCGGGTTGAGCGTCATCATCGGGTCCTGAAAGATCATGGCGACCCGGTTGCCCTGGACTTCACGCAATTCAGCCGCCGACAAGCGGGTCAGGTCCCGCCCTTTGAACAGCACCTCGCCCCCGCTGATGCGTCCCGGCTCGTCCACCAGCCCCAGAATCGAAAAGCCGGTCACTGACTTGCCTGACCCCGATTCCCCGACCAGACCGAGAATCTTCCCGGGCTGAACCTTCAATGACACCTCGCGCACTGCAGGCAGCACGCCTGCGCGGGTGTAGAACGAGGTGCACAAACCTCGCACCTCCAGCGTCGGTTGCTGGCCAGTCGATGGTTTTGATGACACATCAGGCAGGTTCATCGCTGCAACCTCGGGTTCAGGACGTCGCGCAGGCGGTCGCCCACCAGATTTATCGCAACAATGGTGATCAACAGCGCCAGTCCCGGAAACAGACTGATCCAGTATTCATTGCTGAGCATGTACTGAAAGCCGTTGGCGATCAGCAGGCCCAGCGAAGGCTCGGTCACCGGCACGCCCAGCCCCAGGAACGACAAGGTCGCCTCAAGCGTGATAGCGCGAGCGATCTGCAGCGCGCCGATCACAATCAACGGCGGCAGGCAGTTGGGCAGGATATGGCCGATGACGATGCGCAGCGGACCGATGCCCTGCCCGCGTGCCGCATCGACATACTCACGACGGCTTTCAGTAAGCGCCTGGCCGCGTGCTGTTCGTGCGTAGTAAGCCCATTCCAGAAGCACCAGCGTGAGCATCACGTTGCCGACGCCCTTGCCCAACCAGGCGAGGATCATCAATGCCATGAGAATCACCGGGAACGACAGCAACAAGTCCACCAGACGCATCAGCAACGCATCGACCCAACCGCCGACATAGGCCGATACCAGCCCCAGCAGTGTGCCGATCACGGCGGCGATCAACGCCGAACCAATGCCTACCCACAGGCTGATGCGCAGGCCATAGATAATCGCCGAAACCAGATCGCGGCCCTGTCCGTCGGTGCCCAGCCAATAGGTGTAACCGCTGTCGAGGTTGGCGCTGCCGGGTGGCATGCGGGCGTCCATCACGTTGAGCTGCATCAGGTCGTACGGGTTTTGCACCACGATCCAGGGTGCCAGCACGGCGACCAGCACAATCAGCAGCAACACCAGCAACCCGGTGACCGCTGTAGCCGAACTCATGAATTCGGAGGCGACGCGGCGCCAGGGTGATTGCGCCTGTAATTGCGGGCTCAGCGCCGGTGTTTTCTGTGCAGCGTTCATCGGGAAGCCTCAATGCGTACGCGTGGGTCCAGCACGTAATACAGGCCATCGACGATCAGGTTCAGCACCACGAAGATCACCACGACGACCATCAGGTAAGCGACCACCACCGGACGGTCCAGCATGTTGATGCTGTCCAGAATCAGCTTGCCGGCACCGGGCCAGGCAAAAATGCTTTCAGTCACCACCGCGTAGGCGATGGTCGAACCCAGCTCCATCGCCAGTACCGTCACTACCGGGATCAAGGTGTTGCGCATGACGTGCATGCACATCACCCGCATCGGCGACAGGCCTTTGGCCCGCGCAAATTTGACGAACTCCTGAGGCAGCACTTCACGTACACCCGCACGGGTGAGGCGCAGCACCAGCGAGATCTTGAACAAGGCCAGGTTCAGGGCGGGCAACAGCAAATGCTGCAACCCGTCCAGTGTCAGCCACGACCACTGCACGCCCAGCCACTCCCGGGTTGCGCCCCGGCCACTGGCGGGCAGCCAGCCCAGCGTGATCGAGAACAGCATGATCATCATCAGCGCGACCCAGAATGCGGGCAGCGAAAAACCGACGATGCTGGCCGCCATCATCATCCTCGACAGCGGATGGTCAGGGTAAACACCGGCGAACATGCCCAGTGGCACACCGATCACCACCGCCAGAAACAACGCACTGAAGGCCAGCTCGAAGGTGGCAGGCAGTCGTTGCAGAATCAGGCGCATGGCGTCTTCGTGATAGACAAAACTCTGGCCCAGATTGCCGTGCACGGCCCCTTTCAGAAAAATCAGGTATTGCTCCCAGAGCGGCTTGTCCAGGCCCAGATGTGCAATCGCCTGCAAGCGCTCGGCCTGGTTGAGGTCTTCACCGACCAGAATATCCATCGGGTTGCCGATGGCATTGAGGCCGATGAATACCACCAGCGTCATCAGCAGGATGACCAGCAGGGATTGAGTCAGTCGGCGCAGCGCCCAGCCGATCATGGTGTGAGCTCTTCATCGGTCAGGTGGCCCGCCACCCATTCATCACCCAGCAGCTCAGGCTCGGCATAGGTGCGCATCGTTTCGAAATGCAGCGCGATGTCTTCGTTGAACAACTGGCCGATCAGGGCATGCGCCAGACGCTTCGAGCCCTCGCTGATTGCCGGGATATCGCCGGACACGGCGCCGTAGCTCAACGCCGCGGGATAGCTGAAGCAGTGAATGTGATTCAGGCCCGGGCAGGCACCCGGGATCTTTTCCTGAAACTCGAAATTACTGCCCAGATCGGGCAGCACTCCCAGTTCGGAGTCGTCTTCTCCAGCAGGTGCCTGGAAGCGGTCCTGCCAGACGCGAATGTGTGACGAGAATGGCGCAAATTCAGGGCGCTGCTGAAAATCGGTGCGAAAACCGGTGGCAAATACCACAAAATCGGCCTCGATCCGCGCCTTGGGGGTCTGTAGCCAGACACCGCCCGCCGGGTTTTCCTCGGCCGACAGCACCGCGTTGTCGAGCAGAAAACGGGCTCTGCCGGAGTTCGATACGCGCAACGTACTGCCACGCGGTGGTGGTACCTGCTGGATGTTGAGGTAATGACGGATGCGCCATTTCCAGATGTCGGGCAAGCGCCAGTAACCGTGGACCATGCCTGGGTTCCCGACGCCTTTGCCTTTGTTGACCCTCGGCAGTTCAGCGCGACGAATCAACAGGTCGACCTTCACCGCGCCAGCTTCCAGCGCGGTTGCAGCACTGTCCATGGCCGACGCACCGCCGCCGACGACCGCGACGCGCTTGCCCTCGAACCAGGCGTTCTGTAAACCCTCTGCCGAATGCGCCCACAACTCCTCGGGCAATTGATGCGCGAATGCGGGCACCCAGGGGCCGCCGAGACCATCACGTCCGGTGGCCAACACCACATGTCTGGCGCGCAAACACAGCGCTTGCGGCTGTGTGCCTTCAAACGTGACGACGTCCAGTTCCACCAGGCCATCGGCCCGCGGCGCAACCCGACTGACGCGGTGCTCGTTACGCACCTCCAGCGCCAGCACCTTGCGATACCAGCGCAGGTAGTCAGCCCATTGCAAACGCGGGATCTTGTCCAGCGCTGCCCAGCCGTCGGCACCGAATTGCGCCTCATACCAGGCGCGAAAGGTCAGCGCGGGCAAACCCAGCGCCGGGCCAGTCAGTTGTTTGGGTGAGCGCAAGGTTTCCATACGTGCAGTGGTCGCCCATGGGCCTTCGTAGCCGGCCACCGACTGATCGAAGATTACTGCCGCCACACCCAGATGCCGAAGCTCGGCAGCCAGCGCCAGACCCGCCATGCCGCCGCCGATAATTGCGACGTCGATCACCGCCTCGCCATTGCTCACACGAGGTTTTACCCAGGGTTTGGCAGGCAGGTCCAGCCAGGCCAGATCCTGTTGCAGACGGGCTTCCAGCGCCTCAAGGCCTGCAGCGGCGGTGATATCGAACATTGAGCGGTACTCGGATAAATGATCGAGCTGGAAGCCCGAGTCTTGAGGCATGGCTTACAAAATTCATTCCATAAGGACAAATAAATGAATTCAACAAGCCTTTGAATGCTTAATCCGAATACTAAGAGGCGTTTTTTATTCTCGCAACGCACAAAAAAGCATATTGATATTGCCAAAAAGAATTAACGCAGGTTTTCAGGACTCGGCCCGCAAGGATTATTCGGCGTAAATGCTCTGCAACAGCGCGTCATGCGCACTGGCTTCATGCATGACCATCTCCGGCAGCAGCAATCTGGCGGACGTCGCAATCTCCTCGATCAAGGCGCGAGCCACGTCTGACAACGGGCTGGAAAATGCTGAAATCAAACCGAAGAAAAAGGGAATGTTGCAGGCAATCGGCCTGACCACCACACCTTGCAACGGCACACCTGTCGCCGTGAACGGGTCGACCAGAGCGACGCCCAGCCCTACCCTGGCCATTTGCATGGCGATCAGCGAGGTATTGGTGTCCAGCATGTGTCGAGGCTCGCCGCCTGCAGACTGGAAGGCCTTGTCGATCCGGCGCCGGAACCGATACGGATTGGCCATGGTAATCAGGGTCTGCTCGGCCAGCACTTCCATCGACAACACTTCATGAGCGGCCAGCGCGGAATCAGCGGCGATGACAGCCACACAGGGCGCCTCGCCGATCCAGTGGATGTCCAGCCCACGATGTTCGAGAGGCAGACTGACCGCCCCCAGGTCCATGGTTTTCGACAGGACGGCCTGAACCACATTTTCCGGCGACATGCTCTGCAGCTGGATTTGCTGCGGGCGCAAATGATCGGGCAGCCGTGCCAGCGCAGCAGGCAGGAGCCCGGCAGCCAGAGCCGAAATCGCCACCAGCTTGATCTGATGGTTTTCCTCATGGGCGATGTGTTGCGCACGCTGGCGAATGTTCCGGATGCCGAGCAAGGCGCTTTCGACTTCACCGTACATCATGAACGCCTTGTGGGTGGGCGTGACTTTCGGGCCGCTGCGCTCGAACAGCGCAAAGCCCAGCTCCTGCTCAAGTTCCTGAATGACCCGCGTGACCGACGGCTGCGAGCGACCGAGCATCTTTCCTGCCGCCGTGACACTGCCTGCAGACATGACCGCCGCGAAGGCTTCGAGCTGACGCAAATCCATAAACACGCCTTGATAAACACAGAGACTGGAGGGAAATCAGAACGCGAGACTCCCGGTGACAAGCGCAAAAGTCTACACGCTGTTGGTCTGAATTTCGCTCGCAGCCCACTTCGCGCATCAGCGTTATTGGTGCACGGACGCCTCAAAATAAGTCATCGAGCACAGCGCCAGACCCGCAGGATCAGCAGAAATGTGCAGCCTGCACAGTCATGACTGTGGAGAACGCTGGCTTTTGTGTGGTTTTTCCAGGTGTGCAAAACGGGCGTGCTTATTGCTCTGACCCTGTCAGGCATTCAAACCGAACCCTGCTGGCGATCTGGAGAAAGACATGAGTTCACCCGGAGAATTTCCGTTGACGGAAGCACCCAGGGAGGCACGCCGAGGGCTGCTGTCCATCTCGATGGTGTTGTTCAGTTTCACCTTCTTTACGGGGACGATGTTCGCAGGCGGCAAGCTGGGGCTGGCCTTCGAGTTCGTTGACATGCTCTGGATAGCCGTCATCGGTAACAGCCTGCTGGCTTTGTATGCCGCGGCGCTGGCGTTCATTGCCTCGCGCAGTGGCCTGAACACGGTACTGATGGGCCGCTTCTGCTTTGGCGAAGCGGGCAGCCGACTGTCAGACTCGCTGCTTGGTTTTGCAGAGCTGGGCTGGTACGCCTGGGGCACCGCCACTGTGGCCATCGTTCTGGTCAAGATGCTCGGTCTGGCGAGCGGTTTTACCTTCCCGCTCATGGTGCTCTTCGGTCTCGGCTTCAGCGTTACCGCCATCATCGGCTACAAAGGGCTGGACGTGCTGTCGCGGGTATCGGTACCGCTCATGTTCGTGCTGCTGATCGTCTCGATGTACCTCGCCACGCGAGACATCGGCGGTTTCCAGAAGCTGGCGGCAGTGATTCCACAGGAAACGATGAGCGTGTCCGCTGCCATCACCATGGTGTTCGGGACCTTTGCCAGCGGCGCCACGCAAGCCACCAACTGGACGCGTCTGTCGCGTTCCGGCCGGGTCGCGGTCATTGCCAGCCTGGTCAGCTTTCTGCTGGGCAACGGCCTGATGATCGTCGCAGGTGCCTGGTGCGCCATCGTGTACCAGCAGGCCGATATCGTTGAAGTGATGATGCTGCAAGGCCTTTCGTTTGCGGCAGTCATCATGCTTTGCCTCAATTTGTGGACCATCCAGGGCCCGACGATCTACAACGTGTCGGCCGCCGCCTGTCATCTGGTGCGCAGCGAGCGTCGGCGCACCATGACCCTTGGCGCAGCCGCAGTGGGTGTGGTGCTGGCCATTGGCGGCATGTACGAGATGCTGATCCCGTTTCTGGTCCTGCTGGGGTCGATCATCCCTCCGGTTGGCGGCGTGATCATGGCTGATTTCTGGTATCGCCATCGTGGCAAGTACCCGGCGCTGGCCAGCGTGACATTGCCACGCTACAACGTGCGCGGACTGTCTGCCTACGCAGTTGGCGCGCTGCTGGCTTATTTTTCACCCTGGATCGCACCTCTGGTCGGGATCGTGGCGTCGGGCATTACCTACATCGTGCTGCTTCAGATCACGGCACGCCGCTCGGTCAGTATCACCGCGCAGGGGGACCATTGAGCCTGACCGTCGAAGAAATCCTCCAGCTTGCGGGCCTGGAAGAAATGACCGTGCGCGCCGGTGCGCGCAACCTTCACCGAAGCGTGCGCTGGTCTTACGTGGCGGAAAATGAGGGCATTGCTGAATGGGTGATGGGCGGCGAGCTGGTGTTCATCACTGGTATCAATCATGCGCGCGAAGAAGCCAACTTGCTGAGTCTGGTCAGTGATGGAGATGCCTGCGGTATTGCCGGGCTGGTCATTCTCACGGGTGGCGCATTCATTCAGCACATACCACAAGCCGTGGTCGAGCTTGCAGAGCAGTTGGGCCTGCCATTGATCGAGCAGCCTTACCTGTTGAAGATGGTGATCGTCACGCACCTGATCGGTACGGCGCTGGTGCAAATGGCTCATACACGGCGTTCGCGCCACGACGTCATCGGCCAATTGCTGACCGGCGATTATCCAAGCCTTGCGACCACACGCCAGCGCGCTGCACTGTTGCAACTGCCGGTCGACCAACCCCGCTGCGCAGTAGCCCTGCGCATGTCCCAGGTCGGCGTGTTATTCGACCGTCACAGCGCAGCCGAGGCCGAGCGGCTTTTGCAGCTCACCCGCCAACGCGTGCAGGACCAACTGGATGCCTGGTGCCAAAATTTCCCGGCGCCGCTGCCTGTCATCGCCCAGGGTGACCTGTTCGTTCTGCTGCTGCCCGACCTCTCTGCGTTACGGATTGAACTGGCGCAATTGCACCGGTCACTGAGGGCGCTGACGGGCGACCTGTCAGTGTTCATGGGCCTGTCCCAGCCAGTGCAGGATTGCGGCCACTATCGTCGAGCGCTCAATGAAGCCCGCCAGGCACTGGAGGTTGCGGAAAACCTGCGCCCGGCGACCGGGCTGTGTGATTTCAGTGAGCTGGGCGTGCTGCGCCTGCTCCAAGGGATCGGTGACCGCTCGATCATCGACGCGTTTGTCAGCCAGACCCTGACGCCGATGGTCGAAACCGGCCGCAAGCGTCCCCACACACTGATCGAAACCCTGGACGCGCTGTTACGCGAGAACGGCAACGCCATCAAGGCCGCACAACGTCTGAACATTCATCGCAACACCCTCAACCAACGGATCCAGCGCATCGAGCAGCAAAGCGGACAATCGCTCGATGACCCCCTGTTTCGTATGAACGCTTCGGTCGCCCTGCTGATATGGCGCATGACCGAAGCCCAAGGCAAGGAATAAATCATGCACATCATCAACGCCCGCCTGCGTGGCAAACAGGGTCTGTACCGAATCGAACTGGACGGTGCTTACATCAAAGCCATCGAGGCGCAGCCTCACGTCGCCACACTCATGGGCCCGAACGACAGGGATGCTGAGCAGAATCTGGTGGTCGCACCTTTCGTGGAACCGCATATCCATCTGGACGCCACCCTCACGGCAGGTGAGCCGAAGTGGAACATGAGCGGCACGCTGTTCGAAGGTATCGAACTCTGGGCAGAGCGCAAGGAGCTCACCACCCATGAGGACACCAAGAACCGTGCCCGCAAAACCATCGACATGCTGGTCGATCATGGTATTCAGCATGTGCGGACTCACGTAGACGTCACCGACCCCTCGCTTGCTGCGCTCAAGGCGATGCTTGAGGTGCGTGATGAAACCCGGCATCTGATCGATTTGCAGATTGTCGCCTTTCCTCAGGAAGGCATCGAGTCGTTTGCCAACGGTCGCGCGCTTATGACCGAAGCCATTGCCATGGGCGCCGATGTAGTGGGCGGCATCCCCCACTTCGAGAACACCCGTGACCAAGGGGTCTCGTCGGTAAAGTTTCTGATGGACCTGGCCGAGCGCACGGGCTGTCTGGTGGATGTGCATTGTGACGAGACCGATGACCCTCAGTCGCGTTTTCTGGAAGTGCTCGCCGAAGAAGCTCGCGCAAGAGGCATGGGCGCGCGCGTGACCGCCAGCCACACGGTCGCGATGGGCTCCTACGACAATGCTTACTGCTACAAACTGTTTCGGCTGCTCAAGCTTTCCGGCATTAATTTCATTTCATGCCCGACCGAAAGCATTCATCTGCAAGGCCGTTTTGACAGCTACCCAAAACGACGCGGTCTGACGCGCGTCGCCGAAATTGACCGTGCCGGGATGAACATTTGCTTTGGTCAGGACTCCATCGTCGACCCTTGGTATCCGCTCGGCAACGGCAATATCCTGCGCATACTGGAAGCCGGCCTGCACATTTGCCACATGCTGGGCTACGAAGACCTCAAGCGCTCGCTGGACCTGATCACCGATAACGCGGCGCGCACCCTGAACCTGGGTGAGCGTTATGGTATCGAGGTGGGACGCCCGGCCAACCTGCTGATACTCTCAGCGCCCGACGATTACGAGATGGTACGCAGCCAGGGGCAGGCACTGGTTTCGATACGCGCTGGCAAGGTGCTGATGCAACGTACGCCGGCTCGAACAGAACGCTTTGATCGTCAGGCGTAACAGATCTTGATCGTTTGCACTGAATGGCATCAGCGGGTTGCGACCGGCTGATGATCAGAGCCTGTGAACCGGATCGAACGCTCGCAGGCTTTTGACAGTCCGATGGCAAGGACTCCTTGAGGACAAACGGATGTTATTCAACACGCTGGTGTTTCTGGCCACGCTCATCGGCATGGAAGGCTTCGCGTTCTTTGCCCACAAATACGTCATGCACGGCTGGGGCTGGGGCTGGCATCGCTCTCATCACGAACCCCGGACTGGCTGGTTCGAGAAGAACGATTTATATGCCGTGGTATTCGCAGGCGTAGCTATCGTGCTGATTGCCCTCGGAACCCAGGGCATGCACCCGCTGGAATGGATTGGCGCGGGCATGACCGGTTATGGCCTGCTGTACTTCATTGCCCATGACGGGTTGGTGCATCGACGCTGGCCGTTCAAAATGGTCCCGAGAAGCGGTTACTCCAAACGTCTTTATCAGGCGCACCTGATGCACCATGCGGTATCAGGCAAGGAGCGTTGCGTGTCATTCGGCTTTCTGTATGCGCCTTCAACCGCCCGGCTGAAGGCACAACTGCGTGAACTTCACGGCGGACCGCTCAATAAAAACGACGAGGACGGTGCCACAACTTCTTTGGACGCTCGGGATAGCGTCGAACCCGCGAAGTAGTGGCATGCCACGCTCCGCTGATGACCAGCCGCAGCTTGTCCAGTTTTGAAGTGGACTGACGCGAATCCCAGGCGCGTGGCCCGGCGTCACGCACCTTGACCCCGATTTCCCGGTAAACAGCTCTCGCTGTGGCGACCGCCCAGGCGGATCGCCAGCGAAGCGAAGCAAGCCCGGCTTGCGCACTGACGTAATAAGGCTCAGCCAGATCAACCAGTCGCTGCGCCAGAATCGCAAGCTGCGGGCGGTATTGCGGTGAAGCAAGCTGATCACGCGGGATGCCCATCTCGGCCAGCCAGTCCGCGGGCAGATAACACCGACCAACAGCAGCATCCTCGACGATGTCGCGCGCAATATTGGTCAGTTGAAAGGCCAGACCCAGATCGCAGGCGCGGTCCAGGGTCTTTTCATCGCTGACATCCATGACCTGCGCCATCATCAGCCCGACCACGCCCGCCACGTGATAACAGTACTCCAGCGTGTCTGCGATGCTGAGGTACTCACGCTGACTCACATCCATGGCAAAGCCGGCGAGATGCGCCAGCGCATAGTCCTGACGAATCCGATGGCGATACACCACGTCCTTGAACGCCGCGAAGGCCGGGTCCTCCACCGGCAGCCCTGCGTAGACCGCGTGCGTCTGCGCGATCAATGCTTCAAGGCGTTCAAGGGTTTCTGCTTCGCTGAGCACTGTGGCGTCATGTCCGGCTTCCTGGCCATCTATGACGTCGTCGCAATGGCGACACCAGGCGTACAGCATGACAGCGCTGCGCCGGGTAACCGGATCAAACAGGCGCGAGGCCGCCGCGAAGCTCTTCGAACCGACAGTGATGCTTTGCGTTGCGTGATCCATGAGCGCTTGATCGTTCATATTGGTCACCGTCATGCGTGCACGTGCTCCAGCATCAGCCCTGCCGTGGCCTTGGCCGAACCAATCACGCCGGGCACTCCCGCACCAGGATGGGTGCCTGCGCCGACCAGATACACGTTGGCCAGGTTGGCGTCACGGTTATGCGGACGGAACCAGGCACTTTGCTGCAGGATCGGTTCGAGCGAAAAAGCAGACCCCAGATGGGCATTCAGCTCGTCGCGAAAATCGTTGGGGGTGAAAATCCGACTGGTCACCAGGTCTTCACGCAGACCCGGCATGTAGTACTTCTCCAGATAGTCGAAAATCCGGTCGCGGTAGCGCGGCCCTTCCACCTCCCAGTCAATGGGCGCGTTCCCCAGATGCGGAACTGGCGAAAGCACGTAATGACTGGAGCAACCGGGTGGCGCGAGACCTGGGTCGGTGATGCAGGGTGCGTGCAGGTACAAGGAAAAATCGTCAGCCAGCGCCTCGCCTTTGAAAATCTCCTGAATCAGCTCGCGATAACGCGGACCGAAACAGACCGTGTGGTGCTGCAACTGCGGCTGCGGCCGCTTGAGACCGAAGTGAATGACGAACAGCGAGTTGCTGAACCGCTTGCCTTTCAACCGTCGGCCCTCTTTCACGCCACGCGGATGATGACCCAGCAGGTTGTCGTAGGTGTGCACCACGTCTGCGTTGGATGCGACACAGTCAGCCGGAAAGTGTCGACCGTCGTGCAACCGGACACCGCTGGCCCGGGCGCCAGTCACCTCGATGCTGGCAACCTCGGCGTTCAGTTCAATGCGCCCGCCAATGTCTTCGAACAGCTTGACCATGGCCTGCACCAGCGCACCTGTCCCGCCTTTGGGAAACCAGACGCCCCACTGCCGTTCCAGTGCATGAATCAAGGTGTAGATCGACGACGTGGCAAACGGATTACCACCCACCAGCAGTGAGTGAAACGAGAACGCCTGACGCAGCTTTTCGTCTTCGATGAACTCCGACACCTTGGAATACACACTCTTCCACGCCTGAAGGCGCGCCAGTTGCGGCCCGGCCTGGACCATGTCACGAAACGACAGAAACGGCACTGCACCCAACTTCAGATAACCTTCCTTGAAGACTGCTTTCGAATAAGCCAGAAACCGCTGGTAGCCTGCGACGTCCTTGGGATTTAGCGCACCAATCTGACGATCAAGGGATTCCTGGTCATTGGCGTAATCGAACTGAGTGCCGTCTTCCCAGCACAAGCGATAAAACGGCGAAACCGGTAATAATTCGACGTAATCCGTGATCGATTTTCCTGCGACGGTGAACAACTCTTCGATGGCGCTCGGGTCGGTGATGACAGTGGGGCCTGCGTCAAAGGTAAAACCTTCGTCCTGATACACATAGGCCCGGCCGCCGGGTTTGTCGCGTTTTTCAAGCAGGGTCGTCTTTACGCCTGCTGCCTGCAGCCGGATAGCCAGCGCAAGGCCACCGAAACCGGCGCCAATCACTACTGCGCTTTTTGTTTGAGTCATAAAGAATTTCCATAATGTCGAGGCCGGAATCGGAGTGCGGCGCGCATGGCCTCACCTACAGGGACTGGCGGTTTGCCAACCAGCACACGCGCCTTGTCACGCAACAGGCTGTCGCCTGCATAAAACCGACTGATAAGGCCATCGGACAATCCATAAAAACGTTGCATAACCTGCCAGCGGTTCTCAGGCCGCCCGGCCAGAAACAGCATACGGTTGAGCAAACGGTAGAAACCCTGCTGCTGCCACTGATGGCGAGCAAAGTCGCGAATACCCTTGCCCAACACTTGCGCATCAGGCTGCGTTTGACTGGCAATCCAGTCTGCGAGTTTCACCGCCTGCGGCAGCGAATAGCCCGTGGTGCAGTGAAACAGGCCGGCGCGCAGGCCTGAACGTGGCTGCCCTTGGGCCTCGTGCCAGAACGCTTCGAAATCGCCGGCCAGAGTGATGGGCAATACGCCCTGCTCTTCTCGCAGACAGGCATCAATCTGCCAGCCTTGCTGCTGCGCATACTCGGCAATGTGTTCACGCAACTGGTCTACCGACAATGAGTGCTGATCCACGTAATGGGTGTCTTCGATCAACAGCGTGTCGGCGCTGAACGGCAGCACATAGACGAAACGGTAGCCATCGCGTTGCGTGACCCTGGCGTCCATGATAATTGGCGCGTCCAGCCCATGAGGCACGCGCAGACGCAGCAATTGGCCGAGAAACGCCTGTTGACCCAATACCATGTGCGCGCTGGGCTGCACGCCGCGACCGTCAATGACCGCATTGGCTTCAAGCCGTGTGCCGTCTGCAAGCAACAGTTCATGGGGCGCCAGGCTGGCAATCCGTCGGCCTGTCCAGACGCTGTCACCCAGCGCCGCCGAGATCACTTCGCTGAAGCGCTCGGAGGTGATGCTGGCGTAACCACTGTGCATCCGTCGCGAGCGTTCTGGAAAATGCACATCGTAGGCGGGCCATTGTTTCACGACCAGGGGTTCTATCCACTGATGCTGCTCGGCATTGAGATCACCGTCGTGAAACGACCAGGTGTGGTTGCCGCCAAGCGCGTCCTGCTCTTCAACACACAGGACATCCAATTCCGGACGCTGCTGCTTCAGACGCCAGGCAATCAGCCCGTTCGCCAGACCGCCACCGGCCAGAATCACGTCATAACGCATGAACATCCCCTGTGTAGACCGGCTGATGAGTGCACACCACCTCCTCCACGATGTCCGCCGCACGGCTCACACCGCCAGCCTCTCGCAGCTCGGCAGCCAGATGCTGGAGCGGTTCCCGAGGCTGGGCTAGCAACTGTTGCAACTGTGCATGTATCTTGGCCGCTCGAGCACGACGATTGAGTTGTACGCCCAGTTGACGGTAGCTGACGCGGGCAGCGACGCCCGGCTGATCGAATGCAATGGGCATGACCAGCATGGGTGTCTGCGCGGCAATTGCGTCCAGCACTGTATTCAAACCGCCATGGGTAATCACCGCGTCGGCGCGCTGCAAGACTTCCTGCTGCGGCGCGAAAGCCGTTACCCACGTGGCACCCATTTGTTTGAGTGTCTGCTCCTGCGCCGAATCCAGACCGCCGCAATGGGCAATGAACAACTGCGCCTCAAGACGCTGACACGCCATGGCGATCTGTTTGAACATGCCCATGCGCGAACCTTGCAGCGTACCCAGACTGGCGAAGATGAACGGTCGATCAGGGTCGATCGACCATTCCCATTGGGTCGTTACCCTGGGTGCACGCAGCGGACCTACGGTATGAAAGTGCGCGGGCCGATGTTCGCGTGGCAAGTCAAAACCGTCGACGGTCTGGCTGATCTGCGCAAACGGTGACAGGTATTCGTGAAAGCTGCCACGCTGTGCGACACCCAGACGTCCAGACGCTTCGTGCAGCACTTTGCGCAACGGTTTCATCAACCAGTCATAGACCCGGGTGCTGGTTTGATAAAGATGCACGCTGCGCGCGTCGGTGCCGTAAGCGAACGGCATGACCGGCAGCGGCAAACCGGGCTCCCGGTTGACCGGCAGGGCACAGGCCACCGAGATGAATGGCAGCCCCAATGCCTCGGCCACCAGCCCGCCACCCGCTTCCATCTGGTCGCACAGCATCGCGTCCACGGCCTCATGGGCCAATGCAGCGGGCAGTTCGGCGCAGAACATCGCAGTGGTCGCGCTCAGATCGCGGATAACCCGCAGGAGCCCCAGCGGCCCGTGTGGCGCTGCCGCCCGGCGCAACGGTTTGGCGAGGCTACCGGGCGGATGACTGATTGCGCCGAGCGTGTAAAAGCCGATGCGCGGGTCGCTCAGCCAGCGGCGAGCGTCGGCCTGATGAAAGAAAGTGACTCGGTGACCGCGCTCTATCAGTTCCAGCGCTAACACCTGAAAGGCCTGGAAGTGACTGTAAAAGGCGGGTGACACAACGGCAAAGTGACTCATGGGCGAGCTTCACCCATCGGCAATGGAACCATCAGTTGCGCGTTACGCAACGCGGCCAGATTCTGCGAGCCGGTGCAAAAACAGACGATCCGTAGCTGCCGGATTATTGTTTCAAAATGTTCAATGACTGCAGCGCTCGATGCCATGGCGTCATGCAGCACGCCGGCCGCCTGTCCAACCAGATCTGCGCCAAGGCGAATGGCGCGAGCTGCATCAATGCCGTTGCGAATCCCGCCCGATGCAATCAATGCCACATCAGGCAGTGCCCGGCGCACGTTTAAAAGGCTGGTAGCCGTCGGGATGCCCCAATTGGCGAATGCCATGGCAACGTCTCGATCTGCCTGACGGGTCGCGCGCTCGGCCTCAACGGCTGCCCAACTCGTGCCACCCTGCCCGGCTACGTCGATCACCTGTACGCCCGCCGAGACCAGCATTTGGGCCACTGATGCCGAGAACCCCGCGCCCACTTCCTTGACCACCACCGGCACCCCGACACTGTCGACCGTGCGCGCTATCGCATCAAGCACCCCCCGCCAATCCCGGTCGCCTTCGGCTTGGACTGCCTCTTGCAACGGGTTGAGGTGAATGATCAGTGCGTCGGCCTGCAGCGCGTCTACAGCGCGGCGCGCCAATTCAAGCCCGTCGGGCTCCAGTAATTGCGCGGCACCGATATTGCCCAGCAACGGAATGTCAGGCGCCAGACGACGCAATTCCCTGGTCAGCCCCTGATCATTGGCGCTGCGCAGTCCGACCCGTTGAGACCCGACGCCCATGGCAATGCCCAAGGCTTGTGCGGCCTCGGCCAGGTGCCTGTTGATGGCAGAAGCGCGCTCAGTGCCTCCGGTCATCGAGCTGATCAGCAAGGGTGCCCGCAGCGTAATGCCAAGCAGAGCACTGCGCAGGTCGATGTCGTCGAGGTTCAGCTCGGGTAACGCGCAGTGTTCGAACTGCACAGCATCAAAGCCCGTGCCAGAGCCTGTGCACTGTTGGTTCAGAACAATATTCAGGTGGTCGTCCTTGCGTCGGCTCAGGTCGCTTTTGTCCATGACGGCTCCGTTTTACGTGGATCATTTTTCTGTATGCGCGGTCTGTTGAGTCTTGAGGCACTCATTAACGGAGGTCGTTCCGTTTTTTTAGGCCAGCAAAAGAACCTGAGAAGAACCAGCCCATTCGCTGAATCTTTACAGCCAAGGTAAAACTGACGATGAAAATGGACTTGGACGCACGGATCGACGATCACAGCTTTGTTGAACGCATGGAGCAGATGCGCGCCCAGATCGAAAGGCGGCTGGGCGAGTTATTGCCCGAGGGCTGCAATGAGCGCGACCTGGTAGCAGCCGCCATGCGCGAAAGCACCCTGGCACCGGGCAAGCGCATGCGTCCGATGTTGCTGATGCTGGCCGCGCAAGGGTGGGGCCACACAGGCAGCGAGGCGCTGGAACTGGGATGCGCTGTAGAGATGGTGCACGCCGCGTCGCTGGTGCTGGACGATATGCCATGCATGGACAATGCGACACTCAGACGCGGCCGTCCAACGGCGCACCTGAAGTTCGGTCAGGACGTAGCGATTCTGTCCGCAGTCGCATTGTTGAGCCGGGCTTTTGGAGTTGTCGCGGGCATAAACGATATTCCGCCGGCCATTCGAACCCAACTGGTCGAAATCATGGCCAACACGGTCGGTATGCAAGGCTTGGTGCGCGGCCAGTTTCAGGACCTGCATGACGGCAAGCGTGATCGCTGCGCAGAAGAAATCGCCCTGACCAACCGCTTGAAAACCGGGGTGCTGTTTGGCGCAATCATGGACATGGCATGCCTGATAAGCGGCGCTGATGAACGCGCCCGCGCGGCCTTGCAAAGCTTTGCCGTCGAGCTGGGCCAGGCATTTCAGCTGTACGATGACCTTCAGGACAACTGCGCGGACAACGCCAAGGACCAAGGCAAGGATAACGGGAAGTCGACCTTTGTCTCGCTCTACGGCACACAAAAAACTACCGAGCTGTTGCACGCGCATCTGGTAACTGCAGAGCAGCACTTGCATGAGGCGTACGGCAGCACTCACACCGTTGGCGAATACCTCAAACTGATCTTTCGCAAAGCGCTGCAGCCCCAGGCAACCGCCGCCTGCTCATAAGCCTTTCAAGCCGAGGCGTGCTGGAAGACTCAGCCTGCTTCGGCCGCAAGCGCTACCCCCATGACCCGGTTTCGGCCTTGCTCCTTGCCCTGGTACAGCAGGGCGTCGGCGCGATTCAGTGCCCTTTGAAAGCCCTCGTCGCTACCGATCTGTGTCACTGCCAGTGTGGCCGTGACCTCCAGCTTCTGGCCGGGGATCTGGCCTGCGTCGTCGCGAATCCGTTGCGAAATACGTTCGGCGACCTGCACCGCGACGGCCAGCGAGGTATCGGGCATCAACACCAGGAACTCTTCGCCACCCCAGCGCGCAGCCATGTCGGCGGCTCTGACACTTGAACTGATCATTTTGGAGACATTTTGTAGTATCAAGTCACCGGTCTCATGCCCGTGCACGTCATTGATTTTTTTGAAGTGATCGATATCCAGCAGGATCAGGGCAGCCGATAGCCCGTGACACTGCGACTCCATCTGGCGGACACGGTGCTGGATCCGTCGGCGGGTGTAGAGGTTGGTCAGGCTGTCGCGGTTGGCCAGTTGAAACAGTGTCATCTGCATTGAGGACGCGAAGCGTACTGATAGCGCAGTGGAGTAAATTGACAGGCTGGTCGCAGCCAACGCGTTCACGATGCCGAACGCGTCCAGCACACCGTTGCTCAGGACCGATTCCAGGCCCATCTGGCGACGAAGCGCGAAGCAGCCCACCACGGCCAGCATGATTGCCAGGCTGAATGCAATTCGCCTGAAGGTCGCCAACTGGAAGGTGAATGCGATGATGGGAATCACGCAGAACATATAAAGACTGAAATTGCTTTCCCAGCCGATTACCCAGGACGCCAGCACTGCATGAGCGATGATCTCGGCGCTCATCAGTTGCCCCGCCTGCCGGTAGCGACTGCCTCGAATCAAATACAGGCAATTGATGTAGATCAGCGTGCTGAACACATTTGCAATCCAGAGGATCTTCAAGTCCAGCAGAAAAAACAGGACGACAAGCACGACATGGATCGCCAGCGCGAAGTACACAATCGGAATGATGTGCTTCCAGAACTGGACGGCAGTGTCCTTGAACAGCTGTGAGCGGTCTTCGCTCGAGAGGGTCATCATTGCGTTTGGTCTCGAAAATACAGGTTGGTCATGACCCTGGGCCGCGAGAATACAGCGGCTCATGTCGGGTTGTCGGCATGAACCTGCAACGCTTGATCATTCTAATGGACAAACGACCGATGCCATCGTTGCCAAACGCTGCTTTAATGTCGCGGTGCTCGTCAGCTGGCGTGGCTGGCCCCGAATGATTCAGAAGGAAGCGTGCTGATGGAACGTCTTACTGCAAAAGATTTTGCCCCTGAACTGCTCGAACTCTACGACTGCTACGCCCATGGCAAGATCAACCGGCGGGAGTTTCTGGACCGCGCGGCGCTGTTCACGTTTGGGGGCCTAACCGCCAGCGCCCTGCTCGCTTCGCTGAGCCCCAATTACGCACTGGCCGAGCAGGTGGAATTCACAGACCCGGACATCATCGCCGAATACATTTCCTATCCCTCGCCCAAGGGCCATGGGCAGGTGCGGGGTTATCTGGTACGTCCCGCGAAAGTCACTGGCAAGGTACCTGCCATTGTCGTGGCCCACGAAAACCGTGGGTTGAACCCTTACATCGAAGACGTTGCACGCCGCGTCGCCAAGGCCGGTTTCATCGCACTGGCTCCCGATGGCCTGTCATCGGTGGGCGGCTACCCCGGTAATGACGACAAGGGTCGCGAGCTCCAGCAAACGGTCGACCCGGAAAAGCTCATGGACGACTTCTTCGCCGCCATCGAATGGCTGATGAAGCACGATGCAACCACTGGCAAGGTCGGGATCACGGGCTTCTGCTACGGTGGTGGCGTAACCAATGCTGCTGCGGTCGCCTACCCGGAGCTGGGCGCAGCCGTGTCGTTCTATGGGCGCCAGCCAAAGTCGGAAGATGTGGTGAAGATCAAAGCGCCAATCATGATTCACTACGGTGAACTGGACACTCGCATCAATGAAGGCTGGCCTGCTTACGAACAGGCATTGAAGGCAGCGGGAACCACCTACGAGACGTTTATCTACCCGGGAGCCAACCACGGCTTCCATAATGATTCCACGCCACGCTACGACGAAGCCGCCGCAAAACTCGCCTGGGACCGCACACTGGGCTGGTTCAGGAAATATCTGGCCTGAGGCAGATCACAACAAAATCGCTCTGAGGCACAGTATTCGTTCGATGCTGCCCTACCGGTTGGCCGATCCGTCGGCCTTCATCGGTCTATAGACTTTGTGAGGCAGTCAGAGCCTGGTAATCAGCTCATCAGCGCGGTCTCAATGTTTCGTTGATCCACCCCACCGTCCAACTGAGCGGATGGATCGAGGAATATGGCATAAGCGGCTTCCCTTCTCGCGCGGCCATTTTCCCTTCGGCTTCGCACTCGGCATGAATCCATATTGTGTTTTGCTTGAATCCTTCAGCACGTCGAGCTTCTCGGTAAATACGCTGTCTCCTGAGCGCATCAGCTCTTTTCTCATCGTCGGGCATAGGTCACCTGCATAAGTCTGCTGTGCGCGTGTTGGCAAGAAGGACGGCTTGCACATGAAATATGGGGCAAGCACGCGCATTTACGGTAAGCATGCCCCACCCAAGCTGTCTCAGCCCTGACGTGAAGCAGATTCGGCAAAGGTTGGATAGTCGGTGTAACCCGCTGCGCCACCGCCATAAAGAGTCGAAGGGTTGAACGCAGAAAGGGGTGCGGCGTTTTCCAGGCGCGCCACCAGATCCGGATTGCCAATGAACGGGCGGCCAAAAGCAATCAGATCCGCCTTGTCTTCGTTGAGGTGCGAGCTGGCAAGATCCAGGTCGTAACCATTGTTGGCGATGTAAGTATTTTTGAAGCGTTGGCGCAGCGAGCCGTAGTCAAACGGCGCAACATCACGCGGCCCGCCGGTGGCACCTTCCACTACGTGGAGATACACCAGACCCAGCGTATCGAGCTGATCGACGACGTAATCGAATTGAGCTTGCGGTGCGCTGCTTGAAACGCCATTGGCAGGAGAAATTGGCGACAGGCGGATGCCGGTTCGTTCGGCACCGATCTCCTTGACTACCGCCGCGGTGACTTCCAGCAGCAAACGAGCGCGGTTTTCAACTGAACCGCCATACGCATCATCGCGCACATTGGCGCCGTCCTTGAGGAACTGATCGAGCAGATAACCATTGGCACCATGGATTTCCACGCCATCAAACCCGGCCTCGATGGCATTCGCTGCAGCCTGGCGAAAGTCATTGACGATGCCAGGTAGCTCGCTGATTTCCAGCGCTCTGGGCTCTGAGACGTCTTCGAAGCTGTTGTTGACGAACACTTTGGTGGCCGGTCGCAGCGCCGAGGGTGCCACCGGCGCAGCGCCGTTTTCCTGGAGGTCAACGTGGGAGACGCGCCCGACATGCCAGAGTTGCAGGAAGATATGCCCACCTTTTGCATGCACGGCAGCGGTGACTTTACGCCATCCATCCACCTGCGCCCGGGTGTAAATCCCCGGCGTGCCCTGATAGCCCTGCCCTTGCTGCGAGATCTGTGAGGCCTCGGAAATCAATAGCCCGGCGCTTGCTCTCTGACTGTAATACGTCGCAGCAAATTCGCTGGGCACAAAGCCCTCCCCGGCACGGTTGCGGGTCAGCGGCGCCATCACGACCCTGTTCGAGAGCGTGAGGGAGCCGAGGTGATAAGGTTCAAACAGGGTTTTATCGTTCATAGCGGTTTCATCATGTTTGAGCAACGACGGCGACAGCGCCGTACCCGCGAGGATTCGCGAAAGCAATTTAATGATGTCGGTCGAACTCATAACCGTCAACGCTTTTGATTGCGATCAACATCATAGTAAGATTGCGGCGTTGTTCAGCGATGCAGGGAGACATCCAATGAAGATCACCAAAGCGCAATCACTGGCCAATCGCGCCCACATCGTCGAGACCGCCTCAGAGCTGTTCCGCGAGCGTGGCTACGACGGCGTAGGAATCGCAGAGCTTATGACCACGGCGGGTTTTACCCAGGGCGGCTTCTACAAACATTTCGGTTCCAAGGCGGATCTGATGGCTGAAGCGGCTGAGTACAGTCTGCAGAAGTCGCTGAACGGCGCCGCAGGCCTGGATATACCCACCCTTTTTCAGGTGTACGTGTCGAAAAATCACCGCAATGGCAGAAGAGACGGCTGCACCATGGCCGCATTGTGCGGTGACGCCTCACGGCACTCGGATGAGCTGAAGTCGATCTTTGCTGGCGGTATCGAAAATACGCTGTCAGCGCTTGAACAAGTGCATAAAAAGAGTCAGGACCCGCATCGCCAGAATGCGCGCGCCGAAGTGATAAGCCTGCTGGCGCAAGCGGTGGGAGCGATCATCCTGTCACGGGCTTGTCCGGACGACTCGTCGCTTGCCGACGAGGTGCTGGAGGTTTGCCGAGCGCAGATCCTGGCGTCGTGCTCGCCCAGCGGCGAACATACAAGCGTGTGAGCACTCGCATGCAGTGACGGTGCCGCACCTGCCCTTCATCGGGCAGACGCAGCGCCGCCAAGGTTTACTGCGCAGGTCGACACGAGTTACATCGCCCTGACCTGCTCCAGCAGGATTTGCAACGGATGCCGGACGACTTTGCCGTCCTGACGCTTGACCTGACTGCGGCAGGAATAACCGTCTGCAACCAGACGACCGTCGCCACCATGGCGGGCTACCAGGGGCTGCCACGACTGACGATAGATGGTGTCGCTGGTCCTGGCATTTCTGGTTTCGTGACCATAAGTACCGGACATGCCACAGCAACCGCTGGCTAATACTTCCAGAGTCAGACCGGTGCGGGCGAAGACTTTCTGCCACAAACCAACACTGGCCGGCTCGTTGGTTTTTTCGGTGCAGTGCGGCAGGAAGTAATAGGTTTCACCAGGGAATTCCGAGCTTTTGTCTTCCAGTTCTGATGCCAGCCACTCCTGCGCCAACAGAACGGTCGGCACCTGCTCGCTGCCCAGCGTCTTGCTGTACTCCTGGCGATAGACCAGCGTCATGGCCGGGTCCAGGCCCACCAGCGGGATACCGTAATCCTCAAGTTTGCGCAGCGACTGGCTGTTGAAACTGGCCGCTTTCTCGAACGCCGCGAGAAAGCCCTGAACCTGTAGCGGCTTGCCGTTGGGCGCGAATGGCGCAAGATACACCTGGTAACCGAGACGCGAGATCAACTCCAGCCAGTCCGCCGCCAGAGGCGTTTCGAAATAGCGGGTAAAGGCATCCTGGACCAGCACCACGGTGCGCTTGCGCTCCTGCTCGGTCAGTGCGGCCAATCGTTGCGGCGTGGCGATACCAACGTTCCAGCGTGCGCATGCGGCACGAAAATCCGTCAGGCTCAACAGCGGGCTGTCGACCATGCCCGCCACGTGTTCCAGCAGGTATCGCACCGGTTTTGCACCCATGACGGCGTTGTACAGCCTGGGGAACCGCGCCAGATGCGGGATGCTGAATTCCAGTGAGCCGATCAGGTAATCCTTGAGCGGACGCAGGTAGCGACTGTGGTACAGCTCCAGAAACCGTGAACGAAACTCCGGCACATTGACCTTGACCGGGCATTGCCCTGCGCAGGATTTGCAGGCCAGACAACCGGCCATGGCATCGTACACCTCGTGCGAGAAATCCTTCTGCCCCGCCACTTTGGCGACGCTGTTGACGGTGCGTTCTGCCAGGCTTTTCAGCACATTGGCCGTACGCGCACGGGCGCTGGCGGTCAGCACATTGACGTCCTGCTCGCCTTGCAACCGCAGCCATTCTCGCACCAGCGAGGCACGGCCCTTGGGCGAATGGATGCGGTCACGGGTGGCTTTCCAGGACGGACACATGGCGTCGTCAGTGTCGTAGTTGTAACAGGCGCCATTACCATTGCAATGCAGAGCGGTGTCGTAGCTCTGCCAGACACGCTCATCGATACGACGATCCAGGTCTCCGCGCAGGGTGACTTCATCCACCCGCGTCAGACGAGCATCCGGCACGCTGGCGGGCGTGGCAATCTTGCCGGGGTTGAGCTGATTGAACGGGTCACAGGCGGACTTGAGGGCTTGCAGCGCCGGGTACAGCTCGCCGAAATACTCGGGCACGTACTGTGAACGCAACCCTTTGCCGTGCTCACCCCATAGCAGACCGCCGTAGCGTTTGGTCAGCGCAGCCACCGCGTCGGATATAGGACGGATCAAGGCGGCCTGCGCAGGGTCTTTCATGTCCAGAATCGGCCGCACATGCAAGACACCCGCATCCACGTGACCGAACATGCCGTATTGCAGGCCATGGCTGTCCAGCAGCGCACGAAACTCCTGAATGTAATCCGCAAGGTTTTCCGGCGGCACGGCCGTGTCTTCCACGAATGGCTGCGGGCGTGCCTCGCCCTTGACGTTGCCGAGCAGGCCCACCGACCGCTTGCGCATGGTGTAGACACGGCTTACCGCCGCACTGCCGGTGGCCAGTGTGTGGCCGAGACGCACCACCGAGGTGTCGGTCTGCAGGTGCTCGACAAAGGCGTGGACGCGTTGCTCCACTTCGTTGAGCTCATCGCCGCTGAATTCGATCAGGTTGATACCCAGCGTCGGCGTCACGGGGTCCTGGGGGAAATACTCGGCCACGCCATGCCAGACAATGTCCTGCATGGCCAGCATCAGAACTTTGGAATCCACGGTTTCGATGGACAATGGCTTGTGGGCCATCAGGGCCTTGGCGTCACGCAGTGCGTCCATGAATCCGGCGTAACGGACGTTGACCAGAATCGAATGTTTGGGGATGGGCAGCACATTGAGTTTGGCTTCGACAATAAAGCCCAGCGAACCTTCCGAGCCACACAGCACGCTGTTGAGATTGAAACGCCCATCGGCTTCTCTCAAGTGCGCCAGGTCGTAGCCGGTCAGGCAGCGGTTGAGTGGCGGGAAGACATCCTTGATCAGTTGCGCCTGGGTATCGGCGATCTGCTGCGCACAGCGGTAGACATCACCCGCACGGTCGACACGCGCCTGTTCGCCCAGCAATTGCTCATCCGCCATGGCCTGGCTGTGCACGTACGAGCCACCCAGCAGCACTGTCGACAGCTCAAGCACGTGGTCGCGAGTCTTGCCGTAGGTACAACTGCCCTGCCCGCTGGCGTCGGTATTGATCATGCCGCCCACCGTTGCCCGGTTGGACGTCGACAGCTCCGGTGCGAAAAACAGCCCGTGGGGTCTGAGCGCGGCGTTCAACTGGTCCTTGACCACGCCGGTCTGGACTCGAACCCAGCGTTCCTCGACGTTGATTTCGAGGATCTGGTTCATGTGTCGCGAAAGGTCCACCACCACACCATCGGTCAATGACTGACCGTTGGTGCCGGTTCCGCCGCCGCGCGGGGTCAGCACGACCTGCTTGTGCTCAGGCCGAGCCGCCAGCCGGGCCACCACGGCGACGTCATGGCTGTCGAGCGGGAACACTGCCGCCTGAGGCAGACGCTGGTAGATGGAGTTATCCGTGGCCAGCACGGTGCGTGAGCCATGGTCACGGGCGATTTCACCCCGAAAGCCACCCTCGACCAGAGCAGTGAGAAACCGGTCGTAATGGCTGACCTGTTCGGACATAGGGTTCAACAGCGCAATCATGGTGGTTTCCTGGCTGGCTAGGCTTTTTATAGGTAAAACACGTATGCTTCGAAACGTTGCCGAGCATGACGTAATCAGCGGTTGGCCTGATTCTCTGGCCTGTTGCGTGCCAGTGCAAACGTAAAACCTGCCGTTTTTCCATGAGCTCCATGAATGAACCCTAGAAGACTGACGCCCTCGATGTCACTGTTGATCGCTTTCGAAGCGGCTGCGCGGCATGGCAGCTTCACCAAAGCCGCTGATGAACTGGCGCTGACCCAGAGCGCGGTCAGCCGTCAGGTTCAGGCACTGGAAGCGCAGCTGGAAGTCGAGCTGTTCAAGCGTGACGGCAGGCGAATCGAACTGACCACCGCAGGCGCGCTGTATCAGCATGAGCTGGCCGCTGCACTGGGACGAATCCGCAGCGCAACGCTGCAGACCATTGCCCACAAGGCCGAGGGCGGTACTTTGCACCTCGCTGTGTTGCCCACTTTCGGTTCAAAGTGGCTGTTGCCACGCATGAACGACTTTTACGCTCGGCATCCTGGCTATGTAGTGCATGTGCATTCACGCATCGTGCATGCCGACCTCACACCCGCAGCCAGCGAAATGAACGCCATCATCTGCGCCGGCAACGGCAACTGGCCCGGTTACGTGGCGCACCCGCTGGTCAGCGAAAAACTGGTGCTCATCGCCAGCCCTGCCGCGCTGACAGGCTATGCCTCGATGACGCCGACGCAGATTGCCCAGTATTCGCTGCTCAGCGTGGTATCGCGCCCCAACGCCTGGTCAGACTGGTTCGACAGAAACGCGCTGGACCATCACATCATGCGACCCGGGCCGAGTTTCGAGCTGACCTCACATCTGATACAAGCCGTTGCGGCAGGCATTGGTATCGCCCTGGTGCCGCGCATTCTGGTGCAGGACGAGATCAGCAATGGTGAGCTGGTCACACTGTTCGAGCCTCTGGACAGCGGTCGCAATTATTACCTGGCATACGCCACGCGCTTCCAGAACCTGCCCTCGCTGTGCGTGTTCAGGGACTGGTTGTTATCGATGCCCTTCCCTGACCGTTTGTAACTCGGAGCCTGTGTGCGTATCGAACCCCTTCCTCCGCTGCAGAACCTGATCGCTTTCGAAGCGACCGTGCGCCACGGCAGTTTTACGCGCGCCGCTGCCGAGCTGCACCTGACGCAAAGTGCGATCAGCCGCCAGGTGGCGCAACTGGAAGAGTTTCTGGGGCGAGCGCTGTTTCGCCGTGAACACAAACGCATCCACCTGACCGTTGCCGGGCAGATTTACGCCGAACAGATTCATCGCGTGCTGACCCTGTGTGCCGAAGCCACGGCACAGGTCATCACCCATAGCGGCGAGCAGCAGTTGACCCTCGCCTGCTCGAGTGGCGTGGCCGCGCTTTGGCTGGGCCCGTTACTGGGACGTTACCGTGATGCGTTTCCAGCGGTCGATGTTCGCTTGCGCGTGGTGGACGGCCTGGATTCGCTGATCCGTGCCGAGTTTGATCTGGCGTTGTACTTCCTGCGTGAAGCCTCGCCCGCCGGGCTGGACAGCCGCCTGTTGTTCGCCGAATCGGTCAACGCTTACTGCGCGCCCAGCTATCTGAACGGGCAAGTGCTGGCGCCTGAGCAACTGCTCGATCACTGCCTGCTGATGCTGGAGGACGGTCAACGTCAATGGCTGTCCTGGAACGACTGGTTCGGGCGTCAGGGTGTCGACGCATCGCTGATTCGCCAGCGCATGACGGTCAACCTGTACCCGGTCCTGGTGGATCTGGCGATTGCCGGGCACGGCATTGTGCTGGGCTGGCAGCCGATGATTGATCGGCATGTGCAGTCCGGTGCGCTGGTGCCCGCGTGCAACGCTAAAGTCGGTGCTGTCGGCGGCTACTACCTGCTGACGCCCAGCGGCAAGATGCCTCGTCGTGCTGCGCGGGCATTCGAGAAATGGCTGACCGAAGAAATCGCGCGCCAGGCTTGATGTCTTGCATGCGCAGCACGCATGCAAACCTGCGTAATGAGCGTTTTCTCATTCAGCGGTCAGAGCCTACTCTCGGACCCAACGGGCACAAGACCTGATCCTGCTTCACCCCGCTTCATCTTCTCGACTCTGCCCCCTTATCAATGCAGGGTTGTTCCCTGCGTGTGTCGCATGCAGGAGCCAACAACATGAGCATTACACAACAATCTGCTTCGCACCCCGATCACAAGAAGGCACGCCGCGCCGTGACCGCCACGGTCATCGGCAACGGCCTTGAGTGGTTCGACTTCACGGTCTACAGCTTTTTCTCGGTGATCATCGCCAAGGTGTTCTTCCCTACCGGCAGCGAATTGACCTCGTACCTGTTGGCGCTGGCGACCTTCGGCGTGGGTTTTTTCATGCGCCCGGTCGGTGGCATCGTGCTGGGCATCTACAGTGACAAGCGCGGTCGCAAGGCGGCGCTGTCGTTGACCATTCTGCTCATGGCACTGGGCACCCTGATCATTGCCCTTACCCCAGGCTTTGCGCAGATCGGCTATTTTGCCCCGGTGATGATCGTGTTGGCGCGCCTGCTGCAAGGCTTCTCTGCAGGCGGCGAAATGGGCAGCGCGACGGCCTTTCTCACCGAACACGCGCCGGAAGGCAAGAAGGCGTTCTATTCCAGCTGGATTCAAGCGAGCATCGGCGTCGCCGTGCTGCTCGGCTCGGCACTGGGCGCCATTCTGTCCAGCTACCTGACTCAGGCGCAACTGGAAAGCTGGGGCTGGCGTGTGCCGTTCCTGATCGGCACGCTGATCGGGCCGGTCGGTTTCTATATTCGTAGCCGCGTCGATGAAACACCGGCCTATACAGCAGCCAAACCCGTCGAATCGCCACTGCGTGAAGTGATCAAGACCTATCCGCGCCAAACCCTGATCAGCTTTTCGCTGGTGGTGCTATGGACCGTCTGCACCTACGCGATCCTGTTCTACATTCCATCCTACGCTCAGCGCGTACTGGGACTTCCATCATGGATGGGTTTCAGCGCCGGCATGATGGGTGGCGCTGTGCTGATCGTCGCTACGCCGCTGGTGGGCGCTCTGGCAGACCGCAGCGGTCACAGGCCCTGGCTGCTCGGTTCCGCAATCGCGATCTTTTTCAGTGCGTACCCGATGTTCCTGTTCATCAACCAGATGCCGGGGCTGTTCTCCCTGCTGGTCTTTGAGCTGGTACTCGGCCTGCTGATTTCAGGCTACATCGGCTCGATCCTGGCCGCGTTCGGTGAGTTGCTGCCCACGCATGTGCTCTCGACCGGTCTGTCTGTGGCGTACAACTTTGCGGTGACCATCTTCGGCGGTTTCGCCACGTTTACCATCACCTGGCTGATCGCCTCGACCGGCAGCAACCTCGCGCCGGCCTTCTACATCATGTTTGCCGCCATCGTCAGCGGCATCGGCGCGACGCTCTATCGCGACCGAGCGCCTGCTGCCCATCGCCCTCTGACTGGAGCTTATCAATGAGTACCGCTGAAACTTCACGCCTGATCCTGCGCAACGGCCGCCTGCTGGACCTGCAACAGGGCGCCTTGATTTCAGGGCAGGAAGTGGTCATCGAAGGTGAGCGCATCGTTGCGGTGCGCGCCGAAGGCGAGCCAGCTCCGGCTGATGCTCAAGTTATCGATCTGGGTGGCCGAACCCTGATGCCGGGCCTGATCGACTGTCATGTTCACGTGCTGGCGTCCAACGCCAATCTGGGCATGAACGCCCTGCAACCCAATGCAATCATCATGTACCGCGCCTTGCCAATCCTGTCGGCGATGCTGCAGCGCGGCTTCACCACTGTGCGCGACGCAGGCGGTGCTGACTGGGCGCTGGCCCGTTCCATTCAGATGGGATTGATTCCTGGCCCAAGAATCTTTGCGTCGGGCAAGGCACTGTCACAGACCGGTGGCCATGGTGACATGCGCGCACGTGGCGAGCTGCTGCTCAATGAGCCTTGCTCATGCTGCTTCCGGGCCGGGGCGATTGCCCGTGTGGTGGACGGCGTCGACAATGTCCGGCTGGCGGTGCGCGAAGAGCTGCAACAGGGCGCCAACCAGATCAAGATCATGGCGTCGGGTGGCGTTTCGTCGCCCACCGACCCGATTGCCAATACTCAGTACAGCGAGGCGGAAATCCGCGCAATCGTCGACGAAGCTGCAGCAGCCAATACCTACGTGATGGCTCATGCCTATACCGCGCGCGCCATTCGCCGCGCCGTTGAATGCGGCGTGCGCACCATCGAGCACGGCAACCTGGTGGATGCCGATACCGCGCGATTGATGGCGGAAAAAGGCGCTTTTGCCGTGCCTACACAAGTTACCTACGAAATGCTGGCCGAGTACGGCGAGCGCTTCGGTCTGCCAGCCGATTCCGTGGCCAAGATCGAGGATGTGCGTCAGGCCGGACGTAACGCCCTGCTGCTGTTCGCCGAAGCGGGCGTGCCCATGGGTTACGGATCAGACCTGCTGGGCGAAATGCACGAGTACCAAACCCACGAACTGAAAATCCGTGCCGAGCTGCTGGGCAACCTCGCGGCGTTGCGCAGTGCCACCAGCGTGGCTGCGCAGATCCTTCAGCGTGAAGGCGAACTGGGCTGCATTGCGCCCGGCGCGCTGGCAGACCTGCTGGTGGTGGACGGTGATCCACTGACCGACATCAACTGCCTGGTAGGCCAGGGCGAGCAGTTGGCGATGATCGTTCAGGGTGGTCATGTGCGCAAGAACACCCTGATTTGACCTGACAAGGCATCAGTGAGCGTTGTGATCCCAGATCCAGTTCCAGATGCCCGGTAACTGCACAGGCTCGGCACCATCCTTGACGGTCCGGGCCATGGCAGCACGCTGCAACTGCGCGCTGTCGTCGTAGAACGGCTTGGCGTCGAGGCGCACGCCCGTCTGTTCGGCGCTGTCGACCAGTATCTGCAGGTATTCCCGTACGTGCCGCGCCGTGTAACGGTTCAGGTCATGAAAGGTCACGACTACCGGAACAACCCCATCCACAACCGGCAACGCGCCAACCGCGATGCGTTCGCGCACCTGTGACAAATGACTGACCATGTTCGAGCGCCGACGCAGACTGAAGTTGTAACCCCATATCTTGCCGTCATTGGCGCTCAGATCGGTCAGCAGCACATGCAGGCCATGCCGTTGATAGGCGCTGAACACCCGCTTGTCGTAGTTCCAGAAAGGCGGACGTAGCAGTGTGGTTGGCGACCCTGTAATCGAGGCCATGATGGCGCTGCCCTGGGTCAGGGATTGCTCCAGTTCCTCGGGGCTCAACGAGCGGTGATTGGTGTGATGCGGCGTGGCGGTATGAAAGCCCAGAATATGACCTTCTTCGTGCTCGCGGTGCATGAGCGCCCGCCCTTGGTCGCTGTTGCCTGCGCCGGTTGCACCGGTCTGCACGAAAAACACGGCCTTGATATGCGGCTGCACAGGATTATCGGCCAGGCTGTCGAGCACAGTAATGGTCGGGTTATAGAAACCCGATGCGCTGGGTCCGTCATCGAAGGTCAACAGGAAACGAACCGGTGGCTGCTTGAGCAGCTTGTCACGGGTTTGTTGGGTCAGCGTAATCGGTGCACTGATGCAGGCGGTCAGGCCCAACGCAATCACCATGGCCCAAAGCGCGGCAAAGACGAATTTCATAGGTATGTCTGTTCCGGATGACCAGCCAATGCAATGCCCATGATGGGCGCTCTGCCATTCCTCCCTGTCCGGCTCCTGTAACGGTGTACACGCAAAGTGCAGCGGTGGCACACATTAGCTGGCCGCTCCTGCAAAGACAATCACGGCCGCCCGCAGCTTGTCCGCACCGAAACAGCTCATGCGGTTGAAGTCAGCATGGCTCACCGGCAAATGTTGGCAGTCAATGGCCTGACGATGCAGGCTGTGGTCGATATCCGGGTCATGCAGGTAAACAAAATCACTGTCGCAATCGGTCACCATCACCCAATGTGGCGCCTTGGAGCGGGTCAGACGGTAGCTGCTGATCAACACCATTGGCCTGCCGCCCCTGGCCAGAACGCCCGGCAGATTCAGCGAACGATTGGGCAGTACCTGCACCTGCGCCGCTTCAAGCTCACGACAGAACTGCTCGTGAACCAGGCGAATCACCTGTTTTTTCGCCTCGCTGCGTACCCCTCCCAGAAACAATGGGCCAGGCATTGATACCTGTAACTCGACTGCAAAGCCACGTCGCCACGCGGCCAGGGCCAGACCGTGTGGGCTGCATCCTCCATGGCCGGAGGTCATGAACACGGTGGTCGCTTCACGCCAGATTTGCAGCTCTTCGGCGCGCTCCATTGAACGTGCCGGCTGCAAGGCTTTCAAGGCCATCAGCAGGCACGCCGGGCCACAGGTAAACTCCAGCGTCTGCTGGTAGTACGGCACCGAGCGGCTATCAGGACGGGCATGCTCGACGATACGCTTTTCATAGCGCAAGGCCGGCGCATGATCCTGGTAGTAATCGTCGACCTGCGCGAAACGGCGATATCCGCTGTGCTCGTAGAGCCCGATTGCGGTCAGGTTATCAGGACGCACTTCGAGCCGCAGGTAAGCACAATCGCGCTCAACCGCCTGCTGCTCGGCGCGTTGCAAAAGCTGTCTGCCCAGCCCTTTGCCCCGCGCCACATCTGCGATCGCCAGTGAGTACAAGCGTCCAAGCGAAGTGCCTCGATGGAACAGCACCAGTGCATAGCCCGCAAGTTGCCCGGCTTGCTCAGCAACAATAAGACAGGCGTTGGCCCGGCTGATCATCCAGTGAAAACTGCGCGCTGTCAGTCGGTCGCTTTCAAAACAACGGTTCTCCAACAAGAGTAATGCGTCGACATCGGCTTGCACTGCATCACGAAATATAAAGCCCATCTTCACCGCCGTAAAAGTTGTGTAACGAAACGGGACATTTCAATAAGCACATGCTTAATAGAAAGGACTGTTTCCCATCGGATCGATTACACATGTCAGCGGCACAGGTGAAGATGAACGAAGTATCGGCTCAACTCGAACGTTCAGCAACAGCAAAACAGGCGTATAGCGAAATACCTTTTGCAGCACGGAGCCAACTGGTGATCATTGTCGAACGGCTTGAAGACTGGGCGTCTTACTTCCCCAGTGAAGACTTGATCAGTGCGCAGGACTACCTGGAAAATCCGCTGAAAACCAGCGCAGGCAAGCGTGTACAGGTCATCAACCTGTGCCGCAGCTACAAATACCTGGGGCACGGTTATTACTGTTCCTTATTAGCCGAAGCTCGTCAGCACAATGTCATTCCTTCCGTACGCACTATCAGCGAACTGACGCGAAAATCGCTCTATGGGTTGGCGCTCGACGACCTCGACAAGACACTGGAACATGCACTCCAGGATCACCCGTATAATGAAACCGAAGGGTTTACCCTCACGCTGTACTTTGGCCAGACCACACTCGAACCGTTAAAAGACCTGGCCCGACAATTGTTCGAAGCCTTCCCGTGCCCCCTTCTGATGGTCGAATTCCGCAAGCGTGACAATTGGCACATCGCGGGCATCAAGACAGGCGCGCTTCCCAAATTGCGAGACGATCAGCAGGATGAATTTGCCATTGCCCTGGATGGTTTCAGCCGCAAGATCTGGCGTCAGCCGCGCTCACGTCGAATGGCCCGCTATGACCTGGCCATCCTGCACGACCCGCAAGAGCAACTGCCGCCATCCAATGCTCAGGCGCTCGCCAATTTCATCAGGGTCGGTCAACGTTTGGGGATTGATGTCGAGCTGATCGAAAAGAAGGATTACGCCCGTCTCGCCGAATACGACGCGCTGTTGATTCGCGAAACCACCAGCGTCGACAACCACACCTACCGGTTTGCCAAAAAAGCCGAAAGCGAGGGCCTGGTGGTCATGGATGACTCCACCTCCATCCTGCGCTGCACCAACAAGGTGTACCTGACCGACCTGCTCAAGAGTCACGGTCTGGGCATGCCGCGTACCGAAATCCTCTACAAGGATCGGCCTGAAGAACTGGAGAGCGTCGCCCGTCGACTGGGCTTTCCGCTGGTACTGAAAATCCCCGACGGTTGCTTTTCAAGGGGTGTGATCAAGGTCAGCACAGCCGAGGAAATGCATCAGGCAACGGCCCAGTTGTTCGAACATTCGGTGCTCTTGCTGGCACAGGAGTTTTTCTATACCGAGTACGACTGGCGCATCGGGATTCTCAATCGCAAGCCGATCTTCGCCTGCCAGTACTTCATGTCCAAGGGGCATTGGCAGATCTACAACCACAAGGCCGTAGGGGCGGAGATCAACGGCGAATGCCGGACCCTGGCGGTGCATGAAGCGCCGCGCGCCGTTGTCGAGCTGGCCCTGAAAACCGCCAACCTGATCGGTGAAGGGCTATACGGCGTGGACCTCAAGCAGTCGGGTGATCAAGTGGTGGTCATCGAAGTCAACGACAACCCCAACCTGGACGCCGGGATCGAAGACGCTTATTTGCAGGACGACTTGTACAGTCTGGTGCTGGAAGAGTTCGTGCGCCGCCTGGAACTCAAGCGCCTCGGCCAGGCATGGTGAGGCGATGATCCAGGGCCTGAAACTTGAAAAAAGTGAGTTACAGCCGTGCGATCCGCAAGACGCGCAAGTGTTGTGGTTCAGCAGGCCGGATGCCAGCGAGCGAACGCTGCTGCTGGAGCGTTTTCATCTGGACGAACACGCAGTTGCCTCCGCTCTGGACCCGGACGAAATTTCACGTATCGAATTCCACCCAGATGCGCTGTTCCTGATCTGGAAGCGACCCGAGAACTATTCGGGCAAGGACAGTTTTTCATTCGATGTGTCGTCGTTCGGCATGCTGCTTGGCAAAGACCAGTTGCTGATGATCTGTGACGACGACCAGCCCTTGAATTCACTGGGCGCTCATCGTCCGCTCAACCAGCCCCTGGATATCCTGCTGGAGCTGCTGTTCAACAACATCCATCACTACCTTGGCCACCTGAAGGTCATCAAGATGGTTGCCCGAGAACTGCAGCAGAAATTCAACTCGTCCCTGGAAAACCGCCATCTGCTGCAAATGTTCAACCTCAGCGAAAGCCTCGTCTATTACATCAACGCTATCCACAGCAACGGCGCGGTCCTGACCCGCCTGCGCAACCATGCCCAGGGCAAACAGTACGGCGCCGACAGCCTGGCACTGATCGACGACATGATCATCGAGAACGACCAGTGCTACAAACAGGCCGAAATCTACTCGACCGTGTTCGCCGGCCTCATGGATGCGCGGGGCAATCTGGTCAACAACAGCACCAACAACCTGCTGCGCAAACTGACCCTGATCAACGTGGTGTTCCTGCCCTTGAACCTGATCGCCGGGATCGGCGGCATGTCCGAGTTCAGCATGATGACCGCGCCCTTGCACTGGTGGGTGTCCTATTCGGCGCTGCTTCTGGCCATGCTGGCGCTGGGCGGCGCCATGGTCTGGGGGCTGCGCAAGATGGCCCGCTCGGCCTGAGCGGTTACGGCTCCCAGTCAGCATTGCCGATCTGCAGGCCGTGCAACCCGTTATAGGCTGCACGCTGGGGCTGTTGCCAGCCGTCGAGCAACTCAGGATCGAGGTTGTAGATTTCGACACCCAGCGGCCTGCAGACACTCAACGGGTCCTGGGTATCAGGCCCCCACATAGGCAACGACAGGTCGCCGCCCGGACATGTCGACAAAGCGCACAACAAGTCGATTTCGGCGAAGAACTCCAGGTAGTCGCCCTTCTGTGCCGGACAGGCTTTCATGAAGTACATGTCGTCATGGTTGAGACCCGTGCATTGAAAGATGTTCAGCACATCGTGCACGTCGAATTCGGTCAGCCCATGCGGCAGCACAGCACGAGTCAGGTTCGAATGGCAGTGATGGTGAAAATCTTCACCGGTGAGCATCTTGTTGACGTAGGGGTCACAGCGCGTACCGAGCAAGTCATGCAAGCGGCCGCCGTGCTCATCGATGCCGTAGCTGGCGAGGCTGTCGTCGGTAATGGTGACCATCGGACGCAGAAACGGCAGGTTCGACCACAACCGGTCATGAGTGCTGACATGCGCGCCCTGCAACTGCCGGGTACGCGCTGCCCACAAGCGTTCACGCGGATCATTGGCGTTCCAGACGTTGAAATCACCCACTTGTGGCCCGACCGGTGTGGTGACACGAAACACCTGACCCGCCTTGACCTTCCAGGCCCGCCCCGTACGGATCGGGACTTCGAAGTGCTCGACCAGCGTGCGTTGCTGTGCAGCGTCGCGGATACGCGCGTAGAAGGCGGTGTCCACTTGCAGGGCTGCGCCTTTACTCACTTGATAAGCGGCAGGGTAATCCTTGTACATAGAAGACTCTCGTGGGGCAGGATGGGAATGGCTTCAGCGTTGCTGTTGCACTGCAAGTTGCGGGCCTGCCGCCACGTCACCTACTGAAAGTCGCGACTGCGCACATCCAGGCCGGTCAGCAGCGGCGTAAGGTCATAAAGACGCTGGGCGATCAGATGTCGCACTCCGCTCCTGGATTCCAACCGCCCAAACACCTGCAGCAGTTGCGAACCCACCAGCACTTTACGCTGCCGCTCGGCCAGATCGCGCCAGACAACGACATTGACCATCCCGAACTCGTCCTCCAGGGTCACAAACGTCACCCCGCTGGCGGTGCCAGGCCGCTGCCGACCAATAACCAGCCCTGCGACGCTCAGGGTCCGGTCATTTTCCAGAGTGAGTAAATCCCTGGAGCTGCGAAAGCGCTTGGCAGCCAGTTGCCGACGCAACAGAGCCAGCGGATGGGGCCCCAATGTAGTGCCCAACGTGGCGTAATCGGCGACCAGATCTTCAGCCACGCTTGGCAATGGCAGCGTCACCTGACGTTCGTCAATGGGCAGATCATCAAACAACGGACGCTGAGGTTCGACACCTGCCACTTCCCAGCGCGCACGATGGCGGTGCCCGATCAGGCCACGCAATGCCCCGGAATCGGCCAGTGCTTCTGCGGCACGATTGTCCAGCCCGGCTCGCAACGTCAGGTCGGTGGCATCGACAAACATCCGCGTTGATCGGGCGGCCTCGATACGCAATGCGTCCTCCTCACGCAAGCCACGCACCATGCGCATGCCCAGACGAATGGCCAGGTTTCGTGTGTAATCGGCGTGTTCGACAGGCTCCAGCGAACAGTCCCAATCGCTGTAGCGCACATCCACCGGACGGATTTCGATGTGATGCCGACGCGCGTCCTGCAACAGTTGATCAGGATTGTAAAACCCCATGGGCCAACTGTTGATCAGCGCGCAGGTAAACGCCGCCGGTTCATGGCATTTGAGCCAGCAACTGGCATAGGTCAGCAGGGCAAAACTGGCGGCATGGGACTCTGGAAAACCATAGCTGCCAAAACCCTTTATCTGCTCGAAAATTCGTTCAGCGAAGGCTTTCTCGTAGCCATTCGCCAACATGCCTTTGGTCAGCCGCTCGCGATGCGGTTCCAGACCACCATGGCGTTTCCAGGCGGCCATCGAGCGGCGTAACTGGTCAGCTTCGCCGGGTGAATAATCGGCAGCGATGATCGCCACTTGCATCACCTGCTCCTGAAACAGCGGCACGCCCAGGGTGCGTTCGAAGACTTCTTTGAGCCGCGGTGGATACGTCACTTCCTCTTCACCGTTACGCCGACGCAGGTAGGGATGGACCATGTCGCCCTGAATCGGCCCCGGCCTGACGATGGCGACTTCAATCACCAGGTCATAGAATTTTTCCGGCCGCAGGCGCGGCAGCATGGCCATCTGCGCACGGGATTCGATCTGGAACACACCGATGGTGTCGGCGCGGCTGATCATCTCGTAGGTTTTGCGGTCATCGCCAGGAAGGTCGGCCAGCGTCCAGCGCTTGTTTCTGTGCAAGTGGACCAGATCGAATGTCCTGCGTAGCGCACTGAGCATGCCCAACGCCAGAATGTCGACCTTGAGCAGGCCCACCAGATCCAGATCGTCCTTGTCCCACTGAATGATCGTACGGTCGGCCATGGCTGCGTTTTCGACCGGCACCAGCGTCTCCAGTGGGTGCTCGGAAATCACGAATCCGCCGGGATGCTGCGACAGATGTCGGGGAAAGCCGATCAGTTCGCCCGCAAGGGTCAACACCCGACGCAGGATAGGTGTGTCTGGGTTGAAACCGTATTCACGCAGCCGTTCTGGCGATGGCAGTGTGTCACTCCATCGGCTGATCGCCTCGGCCAGGGCATTGATCTGGTCCGGCGGCAAACCCAGCACCTTGGCGACATCGCGCACCGCACCTGAACCGTGATAGGTGCTGGCGACCGCCGTGAGTGCCGCCCTGCCCCGACCATAACGCCGGAACACATATTGAATGACTTCCTCACGCCGGTCGTGCTCGAAGTCCACATCAATGTCTGGCGGCTCGTTGCGCTCTTCGGAAATGAACCGCTCAAACAGCAGGTTGCTCTTTTCCGGGTTCAGCTCGGTGATACCCAGTGCAAAACAGACCACCGAGTTGGCGGCAGACCCGCGCCCCTGGCAGAGAATGTGCTGGCTGCGGGCAAATTCGACAATGTCATGCACGGTCAGGAAGTAGCTGTCGAATTTCATTGTCGCGATCAACAACAGCTCTTTCTCGATCTGGGCCCGTGTCGCAGCACTTGGGCCGTCTGGCCAACGCTTGCGCGCGCCCCGCTCGGTAAGCTCGCGCAACCACGATGAGGGCGTGTGCTGTTTGGGCACCAGCTCATGAGGGTACTCGTATTTCAACTGATCAAGATTGAAAGTGCAGCGCCGGGCAATTCGCACCGACTCGGCCAGCAACCAGTCCGGATACAGCCCGGACAGAGCATCCATTGGCCGCAAATGGCGTTCACCGTTGGCGAACAACAGGTGTCCGGCATCAGCGACAGTCGTGTGGTGCCGAATCGCGGTCATGGTGTCCTGCAGAGCGCGACGCCCTCGGGCATGCATGTGCACGTCACCACAGGCTACCGCCGGGATACCCTGGGATTGCGCCAGTGCCAGCAGGTCAGCCAGGCGTTGCTCATCATCCGCTCCGCAATGCAGTTCGACACCCAGCCACAGCCGGTCGGCAAAGTGGTCGCGCAACCACTCACCCTGAGCTGCACAATCCTGTTGGTCGCCTTCGATCTCTGGCAGCCAAAGGCACAGCAGACCACCCACCCTGTGATCGAAGTCTTCCCGCAACAACCGGTAGGCGCCTTTTTGCGCCCTGCGCCGCGCCACGGTAATCAAACCGCACAAGGCCTGATAGCCCGACAGGTCTTCGACCAGCAGCACGATCTTCGGGCCGTTCTCGACCTGCATTTCGCTGCCGATGATCAACGCAAGCCCGGTGTCTATCGAGGCCTGCCATGCGCGGACGATACCGGCCAGGGTGCATTCGTCAGTAATCGCCAGCGCCGTATAGCCATGGCGTAGCGCACGGTCGAACAGCTCGCGCGCGCTGGAAGCCCCTCGCTGGAAGCTGAAGTTGGACAGGCAATGCAGCTCGGCGTACTCGCTGTTCACGCGAACCAGCCGTGCAACAACAGATCGCCGTTTTCACCCACGCTGCGATACGCCCAGGCACGCTGGCCGTTGGTGGTTTCAATCAGGTAATAGTCACGGCGTACATCCCCGCCGTCCCACCAGCCCGACTCGATGCGTTCAGGCCCGGCCACGATACGCGCAGCGTGGGCAGGCAACGATTGCGGCTCTCGCAACAGCCAGCCAGGGCGCGCAAAACCGCGCATGGGCGGCGCTGGCTTGCTGGTACTTTGCGAGTGCCAGGCACATTCGGGACGATGATCAGCCAGCGCACGCAGACCATTGACCGATTCATCGCCAAGCCTTGCACGCAGCCGCTCGCGCAGTTGCTCCCACGGCAAGGTTTGCTGCACCCGCTCATCAAACAGCTCGCGGTGAGCCGGGACGAAAACCGGCAAATCCTTCGCCAATAGCCGCACCGCATTAACCGGCGACTTCACCAGTACCTGCTCCAGGCGTCCACGGGCCAGTTCGAATAGCATTGAGGCCTCACGCTCGGCACTCAGCAACCCGACTGACACAACGCTGTCCGGCCCTTCGTTGTGCTCCAGATGCAGGGCGAAACGCTGTACGCCACTGTCACGCCCGGCCAGAAACAGAGCCAGGTCGGCAATAAGGCGTTTAAGGGGAAACAACAACGCCTGATGCGATTCGACGTCGAAATTCAGCTCGATACGTACGTCGAAAAAATCCGGCGGCGTATAGCATTCCAGCGCCACTGGGCGCTCGCCCACCAGCGTGTCGAGGTGTTGCAGCACGCTGGCTGGAAAGCGCCGCGCCAAGGTATCGCGGGGCAATGCCAGCACCTGGCGCAGGCTGCGCAACCCCATGCGCGACAGAGCGGTCGCCACTTCGCGACTCAGACCGATTCGGTCCAGCGGCATCTGTTCCAGCGTGCTGCGCAGATCCTCGCTGCACTCAATGGTCAACCCGTCATGAGCATTGGCCAGCATGCGCGCCGCCACCGGATTGGGCGCCACGACGATGCGATGCCTGAACCCCAGCCCTGTCAGCTCTTCACGCAAGCGCGCCTCGAACACCGGCCATGGCCCGAACAGTTTCAGGCTGGACTCGATCTCCATCAGCAGCACCCGTGGGTACCTGAGGCTTACATTGGAGCTGAAACCGTACGCCCAGGCCGCCAGCAATTGCTGCAAACGCTCGGTATCCGCCGGGTCGTGCTCGACCGTCGCGAAATGCGGTACCAGTGCCTGCGCCGCAGTCAGTGACTGGCCGGGCTTGAGCCCAAGGGCGCGCGCAGCAGGATTGACGGCTTGCAGCACGCGCCGCTGAGCGCTGCCAGTGACCAACGCCAATGGCTCATCGGGGTCGTCGCGACGGCGCATGACGCCATCGAGCGCCAACTGGGGCAGCAGAATACAGGCCCACAACATGGCAACCTCAAGCGTCGGTCGGGAATGGGATAGGCCAGGAAGGCGCAAGCCCGCCCCGACACTTAAGCACCCGCAATTGTGCGGGACGGGTATCGACAACGATGCGCAGTGCAGCCGGTGAAGGGTTGGCAGCGGCCTGCTGTGGGCGACAGGCAAAGGCCAGGGTCTGCCCGGTCTCAGCGGCCACCTGCAAACGGCGCAGCGCGCGGTCATCGACCATGCCGGGCCAGCACACCACGGCGCCACAACTGCCCGAACGCAGGCACTGCTCGGCGGCCCAGAGAGCATTGCGCGCATCTGCTTCGATCACCACCAGTTGACGAAGGTCAACCCCGGCCGCCAGCCAGGCCTGCGGATAAGGAATGTAGGGCGGCGCGACCAGCACAATGCGCTCGCCCTTTTCCGACAGCCGCGCTAGGCTGGGCCACAGCAGGCGCAATTCACCACTGCCATTGGCCGGTACCAGAATTTCGGTCAGTGCCGAGGCGGGCCAGCCGCCGCTTGGCAAAGCACTGTCCAGTGTTGCATGGCCGCTGGGCTGCGGACTGATCTGCGGCGCAGTCTGACGCCCTTTCCAGACCCTGCGCTCATCGAGCAAGGCATCCAGGCTGACCACCGCGCCCATCATTCGCGCCTGACCAGGCCACAGAACACGCCCTCGATGGCGAAGTCCCGATCCGGCGTCACGACAATAGGCTGGTAAGCCGGGTTACGCGGCAGCAACCGCAACTCGTTGGCGCTGCGCTGGAGACGCTTGATGGTGACTTCGCCGTCCAGACGCGCCACGACTATCTGTCCGTCACTGGCCTGCGGGTTGCGATGCACACCCACCAGATCGCCATCAAGGATGCCGTCTTCGATCATCGAGTCACCTTGCACCCGTAACAAATAATCGGGAACGCGGGTGAAGGTCCCGCGATCCAGATGCAACGTGCTGTGCACATCGACGTCCGGCCCGATCGGCGCACCGGCAGCCACACGTCCCAGTACCGGTATTTCCAGCAGTTCTGGGCGTGGCGTGCTCTGCACCAGGCGAATACCCCTCGCCTGATGCGGCACCACTTCAATCAGACCGGCGTCAGTGAGGGCCACGATGTGTTTGCGTGCCACGCTGCGTGAGGCAAAACCAAAGGCCTCGGAGATTTCCGCCAGGCTCGGCGATTGCCCTTGCTGCGCGATGCGATCGCGAATGAAGGTAAGGATTGCGCTACGACGGGGAGATAATAGGCTCATGGAGTACATTTGTACTCCATCCAGAGTTATCTGAACAGTCCGTTTTGCCGGACGGACTCAAAGCCTGACAAATGGCATATCGCCTCTAACTGAAAAGCTTCATTCAGAGCTGTTTATTATTCGGATTTTCATAACAGTGATTCCAGAAATACCTGTTTATTAAGATAAACACTGAGCAGAGACTTAGTCGGTCTTTTCACTTCAAGGAGATTCATGATGATTACGCGCCAACTGGGTTATCAGGGTCCGCAGGTTTCAGCGCTGGGTCTGGGCTGCATGGGTATGTCGGACTTCTACACCACCGGCATCGACGAGCAGGAATCCATCGCCACACTGCACCGCGCACTGGAGCTGGGCGTTACCTTTTTCGACACGGCCGACATGTACGGCCCACATACCAACGAAACCCTGCTTGGCAAAGCCTTTCAAGGCAAACGTGAAGGGATTTATCTGGCCAGCAAGTTCGGCATTGTGCGCAGCGATGACCCGCACGCTCGTGGTGTCGACGGTTCCCCGGCTTACATCCGCAACGCCATCGATGGCAGTCTCCAGCGCCTGAAGACCGATCATCTGGACCTTTACTATCAGCATCGCGTAGACCCGAATGTCCCCATTGAGGAAACCATCGGCGCCATGGCTGAACTGGTAAAGGCTGGCAAGGTACGTCACATCGGCATTTGCGAGGCCAGTGCGCAAACCATCGAACGCGCGCACAAGGTGCATCCACTCGCCGCCGTGCAAAGCGAGTACTCATTGTGGTCACGCGACCCTGAGCATGATGATGTGCTCGCCACCTGCAAGCGGCTTGGCATCGCCTTCGTGGCTTACAGCCCTCTGGGTCGTGGCTTTCTGACCGGCGCTCTGCGCACGCCTGACGATTTCGCTGCTGATGACTACCGCCGCTTCAGCCCACGCTTTCAGGGCGAGAATTTCAACCGCAATCTTGTGCTGGTGGAAAAGGTCAGAACGCTGGCCGCGTCCAAGGGCGTCAGTGCCTCGCAACTGGCTCTGGCGTGGGTATTGGCACAAGGCGATAACATCATTCCCATCCCGGGCACCAAACAACGCAAATACCTTGAAAGCAACGTAGCAGCGGCCACGCTTGAGCTAACCGCGGATGACCTGGCGCAACTGGATGCCATTTTCCCCACTGAAGGTGCCGTGGCCGGTGAACGCTACAGTGCCGAGTCAATGAGGTTCTTGAAAGGTTAAGGTTTGCGGTTTTAATAGCTGAAGTCCGTTTGCGGCTGAACTGACGCTGATCTGCGCAAGATCACATCAGCGCCAGTGCGCCCACGAAGGGGCTGGGCAAGGCAATCTGAAACACAGAACACGCCGGGGCCGCTGCGTGCGCCCATTCAGCCAGTGGCTGCCCCGACAACTTCAGGACGGCTTCCCGCTGACACCATGCACTGCTGAACGCCTGTGGACGTAAAGCATCGCAAGTTTCAAGCAATCGGCCCGCCACCTCATTGCCCAGATAGTCCCGCGCAACCTGGTGCCAGTCCGGCACACATTGCACCCGCATCAGATCAACCCCGACCGTCCCGTGCAGGTTTACCGCTGCCAGCGACAGCCCGGCATCGTGGCTGATGGACAACCCCGGCTCCGGCCATCCCTCGATCAATACGCGTGGCCTGCACCCCGCCGTGCTGATGAATGAGACATGAACAGGCGGCACCTGCAGTGCACAGGCCAGTGCAGCGCACAGGCGTGCCCGGATCAAGGCTCGCGCATCGATTCGAGAGGTGTTGTGGCCAGTGACGGCGCTGACCAGCAAAACGCCGTCAGGCAATTTCGGTTGCAAGCCCGACGAAGCGCTCCACACCTGTCCACTGACTGCGGGACCGACAAGGCTGCTCACGCCCTGCCGGGCTGCGCCGGACAACCTGCCCAGCGACTGTCATCGGGAATATGTTCGCCCTTCATGACCAGCGTCAGCGGCCCCAGATAAGCGCCATCACCCACCACAGCGCTGTACAGCACGGCACTGCGAGGCCCCATGTAAACCCGTTCGCCAATGATCACTTGATCGATCTTCATCACCCGATCCTCGAACAGGTGCGTCTGCGGGCAGGCATTGGCGTTCAGTTCACTGTCTGCGCCGACGATCACGCAGTCGAATTCGGTGATATCGGTAGTGTCCATGTACACGCCCTTACCGATCTTGCAGCCCAGCAGATTGAAGGCCAGTGGCAACCATGGCGTACCTCGCAAGTAGCGCATGAAATTGGGTGCGGCCATGCCTTCGTAAAGACTGGTGATGCCTTCGGACAACCAGACAAAAGGCGTCCACATTGGATCGGAGCGTTTGCGATAGCGGCCGATAACCAACCATTTCAAGGCGGCCACCAACAGGAAATTACCCACGCTGTAGGCCAGGCCGATCAGCACCAGGTAACCCAGGACAGCCCCCCAGCGGTCCTGATCCACCATCGGCATGAGGTCAAGCATGACCGTATAGCCCACTGCGATAACCACTGCGTGGGGGGTCACGATGCGCACACCTTCTATCAGGCCACGAGCCAGGCGGCGTAGTGGTGAAGGACGGAATGTCAGTGAGTCGGGATACCCCTTGACCTGCTCACGGGCAGGCAGATTGATCGGTGGCGAGCCAAGCCAGGTATCGCCGTCCTTGATCACACTGTTTGGCGGTGCACTGGAATGCACGCCGATCAGGACATTTTCCGGCAGTACCGTGCCGTCCGGGATGTAGCTGCCATTACCGACGAAACTGCGGTTGGAGACCACTGTAGGCTGCAATGTCATCCAGCCTCCATCAATGCGCTCATCGCCCAGCATCACCGCATCGGCAATAAACGTTTCGTCGCCCAGCGTGAGCAGGTCGGGAATCACCCCCTGCGCACTGGATATTTCGGCATCACGGCCGATTCTTGCCCCCAACAGACGGAACCAGAGCGGCGCATACACCGTCGCGTAAATACCCGACAGCACGTTAAGACTCGCTTCCTGAATATGGCCGACAAGCCATTTGGCGCAATAGGTATTGCTGTGCACCGGATAGCTGCCAGGCTTGAGCCGAGGCAACGCGATCCAGCGCAGTGCGGCCGCCACCAGCATCGTGATGACAATCAACACGGCGCTGGCTGGAAATGCCAGCAGAACGTAGCGGACCAACTGCCCTGCCACGCTGTCGCCCTGCAGCCATGGAAGGACATGGTGCGCATCGAACCCGTCGATCAGGTAAAAGGTCGGGAATACCGGAATGAAGAACAGCGTGGCGACCATTAGCATCCCGGCCACGAAAAACAGCGTTTCGGCTCGCGAACGTGCTTTTGTTACCTGTGGACGCGCGGGCTGGCTCAAAGTGTCGAACGTCATGACATCCTGCGCTGGCGAACCTTGCCAAACGCGTCCGGCGGGTACTGCGTGGTTGTCCGGGAGGGCCGACTGACTATCGAGATGTCCGAACGGACCAACGCTGGTGTTACCCTCCATGATCACGTAAGAACCGACGCAAGCGTTGTCCTGCAGGCTGACACACCCCAAGTGCAACTGGCCACGTTCGACGCGCGCGTTCTCGAAGCTGACGCCATTGCCGATGCTGACTTCATCACCAATGTCCAGAAGGTCAGGCGCCCGAACGCTGGCACTGCCAATAATGACCTTCTCTCCGACACGAGCACCCAGCGCACGCAGCCAGAGCGGATAAAGCGAAGAGCCATTGAGCAGATAAACCGGCGCTGATTCAACCAGGCGATCCGCGGCCCACCAACGGAAATAGGTGAGCCCCCACAGCGGATAGACGCCTGGCTTGAGGCGACCGGCGATAAGCCATTTTCCAGCGATCGCCAGGCCGAACTGCAGCACCGTCGCCAACAGGAACACGGCGATTGAAGCGAGTGTCGCCACCGGGACTGAATCGCCGGGTGCGCCAGTAAGAAAATGGTACATGAAGAAAGGCGCCAGCCATTGGACCATTCGCAAACTGACCATGATCGGCAACACCAGCGCCTGCGCCATACCGCAACGCCAGCGGTGCCATGCCGAAGGCGGCGTCCACTGAACCGGCTCGTCGGCTGTTTCCGGCGTCTGCTCCAGCACCGCCGCAATAGCGCCAATACGTCGCTGAACATAGATATCGCGGACCGTGAAGTGCGCAAATCTCGGGTCGGCACGCAGGGCCGAAGCTACCCGCGCTGCAAAAAAAGAGTGACCGCCCAAGTCGGTGAAAAAATCGGCATCACGATGGATCGGCTGGCCCGGAAACAGCATGGTCAACGTTGCGAAGAGTGCCGTTTCCCCGACTGTCTCAGGCACATCCGACTCCGCGCCAGGGCCAGCTACTTCATTGACCAGGGGACGTGCCTTGAGCGCCTTGCGATCAATTTTGCCCGACGTCAGTCGAGGCATGGTGTCGAGCAATTCAAAATGCCCCGGCACCATGTAGGGCGCCAGCCTGGCCTGCAAGGCTCTGCGTAATTGGCCAGTGAAGGCCGAAGGAGGCGCGTCGTCACAGACCACATAAGCCACCAGACGGTCTACACCATCGTCATTGCGCAGCAGAACGGCCACGGTGCCGACGCCAGGCTGTTGAGCCAGCAGCGCTTCTATTTCACCCAGTTCGACCCTGAAACCACGGATTTTCACTTGATCGTCGGCGCGTCCGAGACACTGCACTTGCCCGTCATGATTGATGCGAGCCAGATCGCCTGTACGGTAAAGACGGGCATCGTGATAACCCGTGGACCACGGGTTGGACACAAATTTTTCCAGGGTCAGGTCCGGGCGCCCCAAGTAGCCCTCGGCAACACCCGGGCCAATGATGCAAAGCTCACCGGTTTCACCGCGCGGCAACAACACAGGCTGCTGCTCACTGCCGGTCTGGCCATCGCTGGCAATCACCAGCAAGCCGTAATTGGGCAACGGCGTGCCAATGTTGACCGGAGCGCCGGGCGATAAACGCGCCAGACTGGCTGACACTGTCGCCTCAGTAGGGCCATAAGTATTGAACATCTGGCGATTTGGCCTGGACCAGCGCTCAACCAGGGACTCGGGGCACATTTCACCACCCAGGTTGATCAGACGCAGGCTTGGCACGTCTTCACTGAACAACGCCAGCAGTGTGGGCACCGCGTGCAGAACGCTGATGCGCTGCTCGGTCAACAGGCGAGGCAGGACTTCGGGATCACCACTGGCTTCCTTCGGACCGATCCAGAGCGTGGCGCCGACCAGATAGGCAATCCAGATCTCTTCGAAGGACATATCGAACGCCACCGAAAAGCCCTGGTAGACCCGGTCACTTGCGCGTATGCCAAGTATTGCGTTTTCGCTGCGCAGGAAGTGGCAGATGCTGCGCTGAGAAATCAGGATGCCCTTGGGCTTGCCGGTCGAGCCCGAGGTATAAATCACGTAAGCAGGATGCTCGGGCAAGGCGCCATTACGACGTATCAATACCTCGCCTGTCGGTGTCTGCAGCGCTTGAGCAGTCCACGTCTGCAGTACGGTCGCGCTCAGCATTGGCTGCGAAGTAGCGCAGCACACCACGCCCACCGCATCCGCATCTTCCATGCAGATTTGCAGACGCTCCACCGGCGTATCCTGGTCAAGCGGCAGCCAGGCCGCGCCAGTCTTGGCAATGCCCGCCTGCATTACCAACAACTCGATCCCCCGTGGCAACCACAGGCCGACGATATGACCTGGCCGCACACCGGCGCGGATCAAGGCAGATGCGACCTGATCAGCCTGCCGATTCAGTTCTTCGTAACTGAGCTGACGCTCACCAAAGATCAATGCGACCTGCTTGGGAAAGCGACGTGCGCTGGCCTCCAGCAGATCGGCCAACACTTCTTCCTGCATGAGCTCAGGCTGGATCGGGCCATACAGCACGTTTGACAGGTGGGCGCTCGGGGAGGATTTCAGCGGAGTAAGACTATTCATGGCAGCCAGCGCTCACTCGTATGAAGGAGTAACCAGAAAAATTCGGACTGTTGGCAAGCATTCCAGCCCGCCGGACGGTGCGCCATTGCGACACAGAAATGTGTCTGACTTGTTTGCGGACCAATAAACTTTTGACATGAAAGCTTCGCTCCCACGGGCGCCACAGCGGGCTGGTGTGGGAAATGTGGCAGAGGACGGCTGTACGCGACCTGTACAAAGCAGATACAAACGAAACCGTCATTTCGAGCAGGGCTCAACTATCGCACTGAGCAGCAGTGAGGTATGCGGGGAAATATCAAGAGGTTACACAAGCTGACAGAGCCCGCGACGTCAACGTCGTCGGGCGCTTTCCCGGGTCATGCGAACAGGTCGCTGATACCCTTGGTCGAGATGCCGTTGCGGCGGAAAAGAAGGGCGTACGCGCGGGCTGTCTGAACCACCGACGCGCATGGCTGGATCAAGTAGAGGTCGGGCAGGACTCGGTACCGTTGTTAAGGCCCTGCTTGTGATTCTGGTAATCCAGAGTTGCCTTGCCGTCGACCCATTTGAGCGTCACGACGACCACTGAATCAAAGTCATCACCCGTCCAGTCATCGACCAGGTGCATGTCCTTGCCGGAAGCTTCCCTGGCAACCTTGTTGATCAGTTCGGGCAGGTAACCGTGTGACCAGGCGGTGTAGATGGTCGCGTTGTGGTACTTGTCGTGCATCAATTCGTCGGCCAGATCGCTGGTGTCATTGGCACCGAAATCAATGTTGATCGGCAGCCCCAGCTTGATAGCGCTCGGACCGACCGTCATCAGCGGACGGACATAGCTGTACGACAGATCACCATCACCCTCTTCCACATGACGCGTCGGGTTGGCAGCAAAAATGAAGTCGGCCTTGCCATATTCCTTTGGCAACAGCTCGGAAAGCTCGATGGCTCGATTCAGGCCCTGACAATTCAACTGGCCCAGCCCCATTGAGGGCTTTTCGGCATGCCTCAGGAAAATCAAGGTTTGCGTGCCATTTTTCGGGTCGGCATACACGCCCTTCCCCATGGAAAACATCAACACTGCTAAAACGATTGCAAGCGAGGGAAAAGACACCCAGGCGATGCGGCGCCGAATTCGGCTGCTCAAAGGTAATTTGGGAATATTCATTGTTTTCTGAGTCCGGTACGCGGTTAGGGGAAAGTCAGCATTACGCTGCTGCGAGTAGGCTTGCCGTAGCGGGCTCGCGACCCTGTAGCTCCTTTCGGATCAGTCGAATACGTGTCCCTTGATCACGCATGAAGACTAGTAAAGTTATGTTTCGGAATGAAGAACACCGACGGTAGGAGTCCAAAAAAGCCGTTCTGTTGCATTTTGAGGCCAAAATACCTTTGGATTCATGCAATAAGCTGTCAACAAATGTGTCGCATCTGGCACCAGCCAGATGGTGCCAGCGCAACAGTCACGCGACAATTCTGTTGCTCCTGCAACATTCAAAACCTGTCCATCGGACAGCGACCTCTCTCAAAACAACCCCCAGACCGTAATGGCACAGAGCATGCATATTCCATTTATGCATTTTCAACGCTTTGAACCGCTGATTTGGAAATATAAAAACCAGCATTCACAGCCTACCCCTGATCTGGAATCGCCCACTATGCCACAACCTCTCGTTTCGTTTCGGTTGCAGACGCCGGTCACACTTGCCAAATGGCTGCTCACTTCCTGCGCGCTGGCATTGAGCTTGCAAACGACTGTGCAGGCCTCAGAAACAGTACCTGCTGAAGTACGTCTGGACTATGCCTACTACTCACCCGTGAGTCTGGCGCTCAGGCATTTCGGCTGGCTGGAAAAGGCCCTGCCTGAATCCAGAGTCACCTGGGTACTTAGCCAAGGCAGTAATCGCTCGCTGGAATATCTGAACAGCGGCAGCGTCGATTTCGCTTCTTCAGCCAGCCTGTCCGCCGTACTGGCACGCGCCAACGGCAGCCCGATCAAATCGGTCTACGTCTACAGCCGGGCTGAGTGGACTGCGTTCGTGGTGCGCAAAGATTCAACGCTGCAAACGGTCGCCGACCTCAAAGGCAAGAAAATCGCGGCCACCAAGGGCACTGATCCTTACCTGTTCACCTTGCGCGCCTTGCAGCAGGCAGGTCTGAAAAAGGATGACGTCGAACTGTTGCACCTTCAGCATCCTGACGGTCGTATAGCCTTGGAAAAAGGCGATGTCGACGCCTGGGCCGGTCTTGACCCGCACATGGCCGCAAGCCAGATCCAGGCTGGCTCGCGCCTGCTATACCGCAACAAGGACTTCAACAGCTATGGCGTGATCAGTGTCACCGAGGCTTACGCCAAGGAACACCCTCAAGCGATCAAGACCGTGCTGACCGCCTACGAGAAGGCACGCAACTGGGCGTTGCAGAACCCTGACGAGCTGGCCAAATTGTTGGCCACTGAATCCGGCCTGCCGCTGGAAGTTGCCAGGCTGCAGTTGACGCGCACCGACCTGAGCAGCCCGCAACTCACTGCGAAAGATGTAGATGCGTCCAAGGCTGCGGCGCCGATCCTGGTGTCTGAGGAACTGGTCCGCAAGGGCGTAAATGTCGAGCAGGTGGTTGATCAGTTGATCACCCCTGAGTTCTCCGCAGCCGTGATTGCCCATCCATGACAGTGTCTGACAAGACTGCTTCTGCTGGTGCGCAGCCTGTCCTGTCCGCCAAGGCCGAACGCAATGTGTGGGTACGCTATAAAACGCCAATCAAAGGGTTGGTATTACCCGCCCTGATCATTATCCTCCTGGAGTTCGTGGTCCGCATCGGCTGGTTGCCTTCCTATCAGATGCCCGCCCCGAGTGAGATCGTGCTCACCCTGCGCGACCTTGCGGACGGCGCACTGTGGAAACACATCAGCGCCAGCCTGTTACGCGTGCTCAGTGGTTTTGTGATCGGTGCAAGCCTGGCACTGGTGTTTGCGGCATGGGTGGGGCTCAGCCGCGAAGCCGAAGCTTACCTGGAGCCCACCTTTGCCGGACTTCGCTCTATTCCGAGCCTGGCGTGGGTACCGCTTCTGCTGCTGTGGCTGGGGATCGGTGAAACCTCCAAGGTCGTGTTGATCGCCATCGGCGCATTCTTCCCGGTCTACCTGAACGGTGTGGCCGCGATTCGAGGCATTGACCGCAAGCTGGTTGAAGTTGGCCAGATGTACGGTTTCAGTCGCTACCGACTGACCCGCCGCATTCTGCTGCCCGCCGCCCTGCCCGGCCTGTTTACCGGTTTGCGCAGTGGCATGAGCCTTTCGTGGATGTTTCTGGTGGCCGCCGAACTGATCGCCGCCACCAAGGGCCTGGGCTATCTGCTCAGTGATGGACGGGAAACCTCGCGGCCAGACATCGTACTGGCCGCAATCATTGTATTGGCCACGCTTGGCAAGTTGAGCGACGGCGTGCTGGCCGCACTCGAAAGAAGATGTCTGGCCTGGCGGGACACGTTCAACGGCCAGAGTCGTGAGGATTGATAGATGTCAGCACCATTGATGAGTATTCGTGTAGAGCACAAGGCTTTCGCTGAAAGTACGGTGTTGCAGGGTATCGAACTGACGCTGCAGCCCGGTGAAATCGTCAGTCTGCTGGGTCCGAGTGGCTGCGGCAAAAGTACTTTGCTGAGAATCGCTGCCGGTCTTGAGCAGGACTTCCGAGGCGAAGTACAGCGTCCTGAAGGCGAAATAGCCTTCGTTTTTCAAGAGCCGCGTCTGATGCCCTGGCTGAGCGTCGAGCAGAATATCGGCTTGAGCGACGATCAGGCCTTTGACCGCAAGTGGGTGGGTCAACTGATTGACGAGGTAGGCCTGTCAGGCTTTTCCGATGCGCTGCCCAAGGCTCTTTCAGGCGGCATGGCACAACGTGTGGCAATCGCGCGCGGGCTGTATTCCCACCCGACGGTGCTCCTGTTGGACGAACCGTTCAGCGCTGTCGACGCCTTCACGCGCATGAAGCTTCAGGACCTGCTGCTGCAACTTGCCGCACGCCACGCCATCACGCTGTTGCTGGTGACGCATGACGTGGACGAGGCGTTATATTTGACCGACCGCGTGCTGGTGATGGGCAGCCGGCCCGGCAGCGTTGTGCATGAGGTGGCTGTGGAAGTCACACGCCCAAGGGACCGGCGGGATCCGGTTCTGGCCAGGCTCAAGGCTGAGGCTCTGACCGAGTTGCATCAGGCGCACATTATCTGAGAAACCAGTGACCGGCAGGCAGGTTACTTTCCTGCCTTGATAGCGTTCCAGATCCCAAGACGCAGTTCGTCAATCTTTACCGGAACCGGCGTCATCGCGAACAAACGACCCAGCATGTCAGCATCAGGGTAGATGTCCGTGTCGGACCACAACCCCGGGTTGATCAGTGCGTCGGCCTTCTCGTTGCCGTTGGCATAATGAACCTCGTTGGTGATGCCCGCGATGACTTCTGGCCGCAACAGGTAATTCATGAAGGCATACGCCGCTTTCGGGTCTGGAGCGTCAGCAGGCATGGCTACCATGTCGAACCACATCGGGGCGCCTTCCATCGGGACGGTATAACCGATATTGACGCCCTTGCCCTCTTTCTCGGCCAGCACCTTTGCCTGGGAAATATCTCCCGAATAGCCCACAGCGACACAAATCTTGCCGGAGGCCAAGTCCTCGATATAGCGTGTTGAACTGAAATAGCGAACGTAAGGGCGCACCGCGCTCAAGACTGTCTGCGCCTTGGTATAGTCTTCCGGCTGCTCGCTGTGCGGCGCCAGCCCCATATAATTCAGGGTAATGGGCAGCAACGCTGGTGCACTGTCCAAAAACGCAACACCACACTGCGCGAGTTTTTTCATGTTCTCAGGCTTCAGGACAAGGTCCCATGAGTCCAGCCGCACATCGTTCCCAAGCAGTGCCTTGACCTGACCGACGTTATAGCCGATCCCGGTGCTCCCCCACAGATAGGGAAAACCATGCTCATTGCCGGGGTCGCTGGACTCAAGCGCCTTGAGCAGCACCGGGTTGAGGTTTTTCCAGTTCGGCAGCTGACGCCTGTCGAGTGGCTTGAGCAGGCCCTTTTCAATCTGCCGCCCCATGAAGTGCACTGACGGAAAGACAATATCGTTGCCTGAATGACCCGCAATGAGCGTTTCGTTGAGATTCTCGTTGTCCTCATAGGTCTTGTAGCTGGTTTTAATACCCGTCGTCGCCTCGAAATTCTTCAACGTGTCGGCAGCAATATAGTCCGTCCAGTTGTAGATATTGACCGTCTCTGCTGCGTGGCTGGTGGTGGCCAGCAACATCAGCGCAGCAAGGGATTTTTTAAGCATTGTTATTTCCTCAGGTCAATGACCGCAGATTGCCCTAGTCCATGACAAGGCATCAATACCTGCACAGAATGCGCTTAACAAATACACGATCATGACGCAGATCAAATAATTGATATTTTCTTTCGCCGTCATGAAAAATTTTTCCAGCTCGGCGTTGTCGAGTGCTATTTTTAAACTTGGTCAGACCGCTCGGACAACATCGCAGGAAAGCAACACGGCACAAAAGAGTTTTAGCCCACTCTTGGTCAGTGCCACTGGCTTTTGTCGGTCGCGTCTCGAAGGTCTCCCTACCTCTTGGAGCAGGCAGGTGCTCGTTTGAACAAGGTGGGCCATCTCTATGAACAAAGTCACGTTCCCGAACGCATGCCAATTGATGCGCTGGCACTTTCATCCGGTAGGCTTCGAAGCCAGCATGGATGCGCCCAGCAGCATGATCGCGCGCCTGTTCGACCGAGCCAGTGGTGAAACCGTCTTGGCCATTGCCGGGCTCCCCTGTGCAACCGTCATGAACGCCACCGACGTCGAGCGGATCATCGAGGCCATCGAAGACGAACTGGAGCTGTTTGGCACTCGCGGTCAGGTGGTCAGCTTTTCCTGAACCACGTCTGCCCGCCCTCGTTGTGGCTGTTTGCGCAGGTCTTCAAAGAACGGCTTGTCTGACGCAACGCGGTCAGAAGCCCTGGGCTGGTTCGCCGCGTCCCCGCCTGAGGGATTTTCATCAATGTACCAATGGCAGTGCCGAGCGGCACGAGTGATCGCAACGTAAGCTAGACGCAGCACCTCGTCTTTCTGCGCCGTATCGAACGGCTGAAGGTCGTTTGCATCCCCAAGTTCTGCCAGGCGATAGACCTGATTCTTGTAGGGCGAGACTGTCAGATGCTGGCAATCACCCAGCAAAAACACAGCGTCCGCCTGCAAGCCTTTCGAACTGTGATACGTCAGCGTCTTGATGCGTCGGGCCTGAGAGGCCCCATCAGCCTCGATGAGTGCCTGCAGTCGCTCCGAAAACCTGGCCTTTTCGCTGCTCTTTCGATAGAGCAACAGGATCGAATCACCGTCGTTGTAATGCTCGGCCACACGCGCAGCCAATTCATCCTCGTCGCGATCAAGCACTGTCACAGGCAACAGTTCTTGTGGCGCACCGCCGGCCCTGGCTTTTTTACCAGGGATGGCGGGTGCTGCACGCACAATGTGCTCGGCTGCATCAATGATGTGTTGATGGCTGCGAAAGTTTTCGCTGAGCATGACTTTGGTCGTAGCGGGCGACGAGAATTCCTTGGCAAACTCCATGAAGTACTTGGGCGAACTGCCACGCCAGCCGTAGATCGACTGCCAGTCATCGCCCACACACAGCAGCGATGAATGCTGGGCGATCCGACCGACATGCATGGCCGGGCCACGGCGCCTGATCTCGCGCAGACTGGCGCGCAGCCACGAAACAATCTGCGGTGAAACATCCTGGAACTCGTCGATCATCAAGTGGGACAAAGGCCGCAACATCGGATCACTGACGTGCCTGAGGTTTTCCGGGCTGGTTTCGCCAAACAGGGCGAACATCCGGTTGTAGGTCATGATGGGGGGTGACTGAGCCAACAGGTGATGCTCGAACGCTTTCCAGAACAGGCTCAGCGCTTCGAAGAAATACCGATCCGGGTCATCGCTGGCAAAGCTCATTTCGGCGACGGCACTCGGAACGTTCAGGCCAAGGTTCTCGATGAAGCTGGCTGCTGTGACGAAACCGTCCAGCAGAGGCGCTGCGCCCAGCTCACCCTTGACCCGGTATTCAAAGCCGGGACCGGCTGCAGATGTGCCAGCCAACGATTGCAAAAGCCCCTTGGCTTTTGAGTAATTATCCATCCATATCAAAGGCTTATTGCAGAAAGCTTGAAACAGCGTGCGCTTTATGACTCCTTCGGCCCAGACCGGCAGTTTCGCACCGGGACGTTTGAGCTGCTGGTCTTCGCTGGGGTCGAGACCCAAGACAACCCAGGCGTCCAGCTCGGCGATATAGCCATGAAAGTTAAACGAAAAACCATTTATTTCAATGGTTTGGCGCATAGGCTCAATGCCTTTTATAGGCCAGGCACCGGCGCGTATCCACAAATCCTCGACGGTGTCGCACCACTCTTCATCCCGTTTCGAGGATAACTCGGTGACAGCGACGCGCTTTTGCACATCCGGATGGTCACGGTCCAGCTCCTTGAGCTGCAACGCATGCCGGTACAACGGCATCATGACTTCACGAAAGCGTTCGTTGCTGGCGTAAAGATCGCGATAGCAGAGATTCAGTTGCTCGCGCTGCGCATCGTTGATGCGCAAATCAAACGGGTTGCTGTCAGGGTCGTCCGGAACGAGCGTCTGACTGGTCAGGTTCTCGAAAGCACGCAATTGCTCGTAGCCCGGCAGGCTGCGCACCAGTGGCAAGATGCGTGAGTGGAAGGTACGGACCAGTTCTCTGGCCTGTCTGGCGCCAAGGGTATGCCCCCACAGAGCCATGACATCGATCAGTTTGCTGATGAAGTCCTTGCGCGATTCACGAGTGAAGGTCACCACAGTCATGGCATCCAGCTCATGGCCCAGATAGTGATGCAACAACAATATGCGCAACACCAGCGAGGTTGACTTGCCTGCTCCGGCCCCGGCAATGACATAGGTGGACGGCGTATCGCTGAAGATCATCTTCCACTGCGCCGCGCTGGGCTGCGAGTGAGCGGGCAGTTTCTCGGCGACGTCGGCCTTGATGCGCTTCTTGAGTTCTGGCGTCAGCGCCAGGCGCCAGTCATCGAACAGATGGTCATCAACCTTCGGGCCACGGTGCTGTGCCGGGCGAGTATCGTTGATAACCAGAACCTGACGACCTTGCTCCTGACCGTCCAGATAACCGTCGGCATAGCCCTCCCTGACGCCCTCGATGTGCCCGTTCAGGTAGCCATCGGCATGCCCCTGAAACCACGACGGCGTATGCTGCGAACCCAGCACGTTCAAGCCTTTTGCGATCAGGCGTGCAAGCACACGTTTGAAAAACGGTAGCTGGTCAGGCGGATTGAGGTCGACATCCAGATCATGAGGAAGCGCAGAAGGCAGGTCGTCAGGCACGCAGACTCCGGAAAGTAGCTCGCAGGCAGAAAAGACGCCTATGGTGGCCGGATTCTCGTCCGGGTTCCAGCGAAATGCTTTGCTGTCAGGATGTTAGCCGATCAACTGCATGTTATCTGGAAGATGATATCAACGCGGCATGACCGATTTTGGTACCAGCGCGCCGGGATGTTGAATGACCACACTGGCCAATCGGTGAGCTGCCTCAGCGGCCTGCTGCGCCAGCTTGCCCTTGAGCCTGGCAGCGAGATAGGCGGCGCTGAATGAATCCCCGGCAGCAGTGGTGTCAACCACGCGTTTCACGGGTTGCGCCGCAACCTCGAAGCGCTCACCACCGGTTTCTATCAGGCAGCTTTGCGCGCCGCGCTTGATCACCACTTCCTCGATGTCACGCTGGCGATAAGCACTGAGCAATTGCTCGCTGTCGGTGTACCCATACAGCGCTTGTTCATCGTCTTCAGTCAGCAATGCCAGCGTCACATAAGGCAGACACTCCAGATAGGCCTCCCGCGCCTGCTCGACAGTGCCCCAAAGCCTGGGCCGATAGTTATTGTCAAAAGCAATCATTGCGCCTCGGGCACGGGCGCCCTTGAGCACTTCAAGCAGCCTGGCGCGCCCCTGCTCACCCAGCACCGCCAGCGTGATGCCACTGAAATACAGTACGTCGTAGCCCATAAGCGCCGCAAGAATGGGTTCAGCTGCAGGCGTCGTGAAGCAAGCGCGCACCGCCGCTTCGTTGCGCCAGTACAGAAAGCGCCGTTCGCCACTGGCATCCGTCTGTATGCAGTACAGCCCCGGCAATCGGCCCGGCAAGCGCTGCACCTTGCCAAGGCCGATGCCTTCGTTTGACCAGGCCTGGCACATGGCATCGCTGAAACTGTCGTCGCCCAACGCCGTGACGTAATCCACTTGACCGGCACCGCCCAGCAGACGGGACAGATAGACCGCCGTGTTCAGCGTGTCACCGCCGAAAGCCTGACGCAGGCTGCCGTCAGCAGCCTGCTGTAATTCGATCATGCATTCGCCGATCAGGGCGATACGTGGAAGGCTCATGGGGAGATTTCCTCTGGAGGGCAAAGCCTAGAAACAGGTATTGAATGACTCGATCACGTGCAGCTCATCATCCACCAGACAGCCTGAGCGCCACTTGTCGAACGTCAGGCACGGGTGCGAAGTGCCGAACGAGATAATGTCGCCGACGTTGAGCTCGCAATCAGGTGCTACCGTCATGAACGCGTGCTGGTCCATGACCGCCGTGACCTTGCAGGCGCTGACGTCCTCGCCTGCGGCTGGCAACACACCCGCTTTGTAACGCAGCAGCGGATTGGGCAGACCAGCGTCATAGGCCACATCACGTTTGCCCATCGCGATCACCGCAAACCCGGGCTCGGGCATGGACTGCACGTGTGCCCAGACCTCCAGCGCCGGGCGCAGGCCCTCGCTGAGCTCGGCACGCCGATCCAGTACGCAGCATTGCGCATCCTTGTAGATCCCGTGGTCATGAACCACATAACTGCCGGGCCGCAGGACGCTGAGAAAACGCTCACGTACTGCCTGCGCGTCGAACGCCTCGGCAATCAGGTCGTACCACGCTGAACCCGAGGCCGTGACGATAGGCCTCTCAAGCGCAAAGGAGCCTTTGTCCTGCAATTCGACTGCCAGTCGCACCAGAGAAGCCGCAAATGCCTTGATGCCGTCGACGGCGTGGTCGCCGTGGATAACGCCCTCGTAGCCTTCAATGCCGGTCAGCGCCAGGGCGGGCTGTGCCAGCACGGCGTCCGCCAGGGACAGCACCTGAGCCTCTGTGCGGCAGCCACAACGTCCGCCGGGCACGCCATATTCGATCATCACGTTAAGGCGCAACCCGCGAGCACCGAAATATTCACCCAATGCAGCGACGTTGTCAGGGTGGTCGACCATGCAGTGGAACTCGAACATGGGATCAGCCAGAAGACCGGCAATCACAGCCATGTTCGGCGCACCCACCAGCTGATTGGCCATCAACACCCGTCGAACGCCATAGGTATGAGCTGCCTGGGTTTGTACGGCAGTAGCCAGCGTCATGCCCCATGCGCCCTCTTCCAGCTGACGCCGAAACAGTGCTGGCACCATGCTGGTCTTGCCATGCGGAGCCAGCTCGGCGCCACTCTGGGTGACGAACCTCTGCATCCAGCGAATGTTGTGGTCCAGCGCCTTGCGGTGAATGACCAGGGCGGGCAGGCTAACCTCACTGACCAGGCTGTCACCCGGCTGTGCAGATCCCTTGTCCATGACGGCAATACTCATCAGTACCTCCAGCTGTTATTCGTTGATTCGGCGAGCCAGGCCATTGGCGCTATTGATCAGCACTCGGCGATAGTCGCTGTAATGAGCCTTGGCATCGGCGCGCGGAGCTACAATGCACAGCGTTGCAATACAGCGTCCCTGCTCGTCCTTGACCGGCGCGGCAAAGCAATGGGTAAAGGTGTCCGCCACACTGTCGAAAGAAAAGAAACCCTCTTCGCCAGCGTTGCGGATTTCGCGGAGGAAAGTATCCAGCGGCAAACGCTCGCCGCCTGGCAGGATGAAGTCCTCGGGATCGATAAGGTCGACGATTTCCTGATCGCTCAGGTGACTGAGCAACAGCCGTCCGGAAGCCGTCCAGGGAATCGGGGCGTTTTCACCGATGTCCGAAGAAATCCGGAAATGCCGCTCGCCTTCCTTCATCAGCGCGACCGTATACTTGCGCCCGTTGAGCAGACACATCTGCGCAGTTTCCCGCGTTTGGCTGACGATATCGCCCAGGCAGATTTCCGCCTCACGGGTAAAGTCGAAATGCCGCAAATGCGCCTGGCCCAGAAAGTACAACTGACGGCCCAGATAGACATGTCCGTCCTTGCCCACAGACTCCAGAATCCTGCGCTCCAGCAACGAGGCCACCAATTCATACACCGTCGATTTGGGGCTGCCGATGCCGCTGGCAATTTCGTTGGGCCGCATGGGCGTGGCCTTTTCCTTGAGGAAATCCAGAATATCGAACGCCCGGTCCAGACCACGCGCCCGGCGCTTGATCGTGTCTTCAGTCATGTGATGCTGTCCTTGGTTGAAAACTGCACGCCGCACGCTTACCCCTCTGCTGTCGCAGGATTGCCTGAAACGGCTACTTGCGTCGGTAAGCAATACAGTCGATTTCTACCTTGCAGTCGACCATCATGCTGGCCTGCACGCAAGCACGCGCCGGTGCGTGCTCGGGCATGAAGTATTCGCCGAACACCTTATTGAAACTCCAGAAGTCGCGAGGGTCTTCAAGCCACACGCCTACACGCACCACGTCCTTGAGCTCGTAACCGGCCTCTTCGAGAATCGCAACCAGGTTGCGCATCGTCTGATGGGTCTGTTCGACAATACCGCCGACGATGATCTCGCCGTCCTGCGCCGGTACCTGACCTGACACGTGCAACCAGCCATCGGCCTCGACTGCACGGGCAAATGGACGTGGCTGACCACCACCAGCGGTGCTGCCTGCGCCATAACGGGTAATACTCATGGGGTTCTCCTTTTGAAAAAATCTAGAAACGAATGTTTTTGAGAAATTCACTCAAACGCGCCGATTTCGGCTGCTCGAACAGGGTTTTGGGAGCGCCTTGCTCCTCGATTCGACCCTGATTCATGAATACGATCTGGTCGGACACTTCATAGGCGAAGCGCATCTCGTGGGTCACCAGCAACATAGTCATGCCTTCTTCTGCGAGGTCCTTGATCACGTTGAGCACTTCACCGACCAGTTCCGGATCAAGAGCCGACGTGACTTCATCGAACAACATCAGGCTGGGGTTCATGGCAATGGCGCGCGCAATCGCTACGCGCTGCTGTTGCCCGCCCGACAACTGGCCGGGAAAGTGATCCCGGCGTGCCAACAACCCCACCCGGTCCAGCCATTTTTCAGCCAGTGCCACAGCCTGATCCCTGGGCATTTTCTTGACCTTGAGCAGCCCGAGCGTGACATTCTGCAAGGCGCTCAAGTGCGGGAACAGATTGAATTGCTGAAACGCCATGCCGGTCATGGCCCGGTGCTGGGCGATCAACCGCTCTGGATGGCGGGTGCGCTTGCCGTTCACCTCGCTGTAGCCGATGTCCTGGCCGTCAAGGCGGATATGGCCGCCCTGAAACTCTTCGAGCAGATTGACGCAACGCAGCAACGTGGTCTTGCCGGACCCGCTGGAGCCGATAAGGGTCACGACATTACCTTTCTGCATGCGCAAATCTACGCTCTTGAGCACCTCCACGTTGCCGTAGGACTTGTGCAAACCTTCAATGCTGAGCAGTGCCGGACCTGCGACGCAAGCCGGGGTCGAAATCGCGGTATGGATTTGAGTCATGGCAAAGCCACCTGTTTTTCGATATGGCGCCCAAGAAGCTCAATAGCGTAATTGATGATGAAGAACAGAAAACCGGCGAACAGGTAAAATTCCAGCGTCATGAACGTGCGAGCGATCACCTGCTGGGTGCTGAGTAACAATTCTGCGACGCCAATCACAGAGAGCAACGTCGAGGCCTTGACGATCTCGGTCGAAGAGTTGACCCAGGTCGGCAGGATCTGGCGCATTGCCTGAGGCAGTAGCACATAACGCAACGATTGGCCGAACCGCAAACCGATGGCCTTGCCAGCCTCCAGTTGCCCGCGCGGAATCGCCTGCAAGGCGCCGCGCACAATCTCGGACACATGAGAGCCACAAAACAACGTCAGACCCAGAGCTCCGGCCTGAAACGCGCTGATCTGCCACCCCAGCACCGGCACCATGTAAAAAACTGCCAGTACCAGAACGAATACCGGCGTGCCACGAATCAGGTCGACGTAAAGCCGGACCGGCAAGCGGGCGAAGAACCCGCCATAGGTAAGAACCAGACCCGCAAGCACGCCGATCACGGTGCCGAACACGATGGCCAGAGCCGAACACTGAATGCTGGTCAAAAAGCCGGACCACAGCACTTCGCGGGCGAGCCACAATTCCTGGAACCAGCCAGGGGGTTGATGCATGAAGCCTCCTAGCGGCGGATCGCCAGACGTTGTTCAAGGGAGCGCAGGAGCATGGCAATCACATAACAGGCCACGACGTATAACGCGGTGGTCACCAGCCAGGTTTCGATCACCCGGTAGCTCTCGACGTTGATCTTGCGTGCGTAATAGGTCAGCTCCGGCACAGCAATCGCGGCCGCCAGCGAGGTGTCCTTGAACAGTGAGATGAAGTTGTTGGACAGCGCAGGTAATACGTTGCGCAGCATGACCGGCACGATGATGTACGCCCTGACCTGCCACTCGCCCAGACCAATGGCCAGGCCGGCCTCTCGCTGCCCCTTGTGAATACTCAACAGACCGGCGCGGAAGACTTCTGTCAGATAAGCGCCAGCGTATAACGACAGTGTGACGACGAATGACGCCAGCTTGTCCATGCGGATGCCCAGACTGGGCAACGCAAAATAGATCAACAGGATAAGCACCAGAATCGGCGTGTTTCGTACAACCGTCACGTAAATTGACGCAACGATGCGCAGCGCACTGTAACGCGACAGCAAGGCAAACGCATTCATCAAACCGATTACGCAACCGATGGCAATCGAGAACAACGCCAGCTCAAGTCCCAGGCCCAGCCCGGCCAGCAAACTGGGAAAATCGCGCCACACGGCATCAAAGTTCAGCTGATAATTCATGATTTGCGTACCTGGCAAGGCTGGCCTCTCGACCTGCCCTGCCCTTGAAGAGGCCAGATTCGACTTACTTGTATTCCATCGGGAAGCCAATCGACGGCACCGGCAGGTCCACACCGAACCATTGCTTGAACGAGGCTGCATAGGTCGGGAACTCGACGCCGGTCATTGCCTCGTGCAAAGCGGTGTTGACGAAGTTCAGCCAATCCTGGTCGCCTCGTTTGACGGCGCAGGCGTAGGTCTGCGGGCTCCAGGCAAAGGCCGGCGAACGATAACGGCCTGGGTTCTGCACCATCAGGTATTTGACGGACGATTGATCGGTCGCAGCGGTGTCGGCGCGGCCTGAGTTAATGGCCTGATACATCAGGTCAACGCTGTCATACTGATCGACCTTGGCCTTGGGCAGCGCCTGATGCACCAACTCTTCGGCGTACACGTTCTGCAGCACTGCCACGGTAACGCCGTCGCCTGCGGCCTTGATGTCGTCGATTTCCTTGTACTTGCTGTTGGCGGGCAACAACAGCGCAACGCCTTCACGGTAGTACGGCAAGGTAAACGCAACCTGTTGTGCGCGGCTGGCAGTGACCGTGATGAACTGGCAACTGATGTCGACCTTGTCAGTCAGCAGGTTGGGAATCCGGGCGTCTGAAGACTGCACCACGAACTCAACCTTGCCTGGATCGTTAAAGAGCCCCTTGGCAATGATTCTGCCGACGTCGATATCAAAACCCTGCAATTTGCCGTCGACACCCTGAAAGTGCCAAGGCGCGTTGGTGCTCCCTGTCCCTACCACGAGATTTCCACGTTTCAATACGGCGTCCAGCTTGCTCGCATCGGCCGCCTGCGCAGCAGGGGCCAACGCGGCAGTAGCGGCAAGAACAAACGCACACATTTTCAGAAAAGACGGTCCGCGATTCATGACATAAACCCCGCTGATATTTTCGTTATTCCGCTATAGCGGATAATGGTTTGTAACAGCGGAATAGACAGCAGAAAGTGTGCCACAGAAGCCAAGTGAAAAACACCGGCCAAAAAAGACGATTCAAATCAATGAACTGAAAAATCAGCGAAGTTGCCAGAACGCTTTGCAATTGCGGGATCGCAGCCAAGGATCACCTCATATGGGTGCCGAAGCCTCAACAGTGTGCGTACGCGCACATTGCTGAACCATACCGGTACAAGAATCTTCAGTTTTCAGCATCACAGCCGATAGGCGGGCATTCACTCGTTCGCACGAGGCATCTTTCAAGCACTCAAGGAAGACACGATGTTCAAGATCAAAACCCTTCTGCTCACCGCTCTGATGCTGACGCTTACGGGCTGTACGTTTGGACGCAACAAGGTCGATTACTCATCCCTGGGCCCAGAACTGCACATCAAGACCGACAAGTCGATTGCCGTTGCCGTGTATGACATGCGCCCTTATGTTCTCTCCGAAGAAAAGAAAAACACCTTCGTTGGCGTAACGCGCGGCACCTACTACAACTCGTTCGACATGAGTACTGTCAGCGGCAGTGCACTGGCAGCTGATCTTCAACGTTCAGTGCTGAGTGCGCTGGCCAACTCCAACATCGTCGCCAGCACCAAAACGTTCGACCCGCCCCTCAAGGCCGGCAGCTCGAACCAGCGCTTGCTGGTGCTGAAAATCAACGAATGGAAGACCGATACCTACCTCAGTACGCAGTTCGTTTATGACATGAATGCATCGGTAATCGACGAGAACGGCAAGGTACTGGGCACGCAGCACGCCAGGAACGATGAGCAGATTCAAAACTTTCAGGATTCCGGCATGCAGGCCCTGAAAGACTTGCTGGCCTCTCCGCAGATCATCAGAGCATTGACTGCCAATCCTTGATCACCCATATGCCCTAGAACATCACCGCCGAAAGGCAAAAGGCAAAAGGCAAAAGGCAAAAGGCAAAAGGCCCCGAATGATCGGGGCCTTTTGTTGTGCATCAGCAATCATGCATCAAAGACAGGTCGCAATGGCCGCTGAGCGCAACGACGATTGCGGATCACCCTGCGGCGCGTAGAACTCAACGGCAGTTGCCGGACCTTGTTGATGTACATCGACGAAGTAACGCGCTTCGGTGGTGAATACGGTGAATCCACCGCCCGACAGCTTGTGCATGAACACATCCGAAGTCGTGCCAAACATGGCTTCGTTCTGCCAGGTCACCTGGATGCATTGAGCAACGGCAGCGTCCTGTTTGGCACTGGACAGCACCTTGAATGGCCCGGCCGACCTGGCCGAACTGGAGGGTGCAGCGCAACCCACCAGTGCTGTCGAAACCCCTGCTGCGATCAACCAGAACGGAACCTTCATGTCATGCCTTCGCCGATAAAAAGTCGATTCTAGCATTGCCGCAGCCTGTCATCCCTCAGCCAATTGCTCTTCGTATTCCTTGACGTAATCACTGGCCAACGCCTGCTTCTGTTTTTCATCAAGCAGCTTGCCTGCCATCTGAAAGAATTTTTGTTCCTCTTCTTTCAAATGGTGATGCACTTTTTCCGACAGTTTCTTCGCCGTGGCCAACCAGGCCGGGCTCGACATTTCGGTTTCGTCCAGCGTTTCCATCATCTCGTCCATTTCGTGATGCTCGGAAATGGCATGGCGGCTCAAATCGACGCCATTGTCGTGCGCCATCAACGGAATGTAGAAAAAGCGCTCTTCGGCAGTCTCGTGCGCCTGCAACTCTTCCTTGAGCTGTTTGTAAGCCTGCGCGCGTTCTTCTGAGTCACCGCTGGTCTTGATCAACGCATCGGCATAGCCGCGTTGACGGTCATGACTTTCGCGTAATGCTTCGAAAATATTCAAGGACGGGTCTCCAGATCGGCTTCCAGGAGCTGGAAGCATTGTTGACTAGACCCGCGACGGAGATCAGCAGTTCCAAAATACTGGCAAACTACTACTGCCTGACCAGTACCCGCTGTCTGCACAGTCACGCCAGCTCGAAGGCCACATCCTGAGCGCCTTCCCACAAGGTCTTGACCCCCAGCTTGCGAAGGTTTTCCTTACCCTCGGTGATGGTCAGGAAGTGGTTGCCTGCCAGTTGCCCCATCTTGCTGGCGAAGCAGCATGAACCATAGGCCAGAATGATCTCGGTTTCGCTGTAACCGCCCGGATAAAACAGGATGTCACCCACCGAAGGGTGACTGGTCGCGTTTTCGAACCCGATCAAGATGTCGTCCAATTTCAGTTGATAGTCGTCCAGCGGCACCCAACAGCCCTCTCCGCTCCATCGAACATGGATGAATTTCTGCCGATAAGGCAACAACGTCAGAAAAGCTGCGACTGTCTTCGGAGCTTCAGGGTTGGTTTCGGCCAGAAACGTGTATCCGCCAGCGGTAATTCTGATCGTGGTCAAGGCAACGACTCCTAGGGGTATTCAGGAATGGATGGTGAAACAGACTGGGGCTGACCCGGAGAAGTCACGGGGTTCCGTTTCTGCCATAAAGCAAATAGCCAGGCCGGTTGCTAAGGCGCTCGTAATAGGCATTCACGGCAGGTAGATCAGGGTGTTCAAGCGGCGTTTCGAACCAGCGATTGACCGAAAGCCCGATGGGTATATCCGCCAGCGTAAAGTGCTCGGCACTCACGTATCCGCCAGTCCGCTCTAGCTGTCGATCCAGAATCTGCATGTTTCGCGTCCAGCCGGCGCACGATTCAGCCAGCGCCCCAGGGTCCTGGAAGTCGACGGAACGGCGAACCAGCGACATGAAAGCATAACTCCACGAGCGATTCAGCTCGGTGCTCTGCCAGTCGATCCACTGATCGACTTGCGCTCTGGCGCGAGGCTCGACCGGGTAAAGATGACCGCCATCATGGCGATTCGCCAAGTAGCGGATAATGCTGTTCGACTCCCAGAGCACAAACCCGTCGTCGACGATTACCGGGACCATGGTATTGGGATTCAACCCGACAAACTCGGCAGAGTCGGTTGGCCTGAAGCCGCTGCCCCAGTTTTCCTGATCGAAAGTTACCGACAACTCCTCACACGCCCACAGCACTTTTCTGACGTTGATCGATGAGCTTCTTCCAAGTATGCGCAGCATTCAGCGTCCTTATTGCAGAGCAACGTCTTTTGCGCCGGAGCCAACCAGCGTTTTGAAAAATAAACAGTTCCCCACTGTTTCGCCCTGAAACAGATACTGGGGCACGCCTTTCAGTACGTAGCCTTTACGAGGATAAAATTCCAGAGCCCTGAGGTTGTCCTCCCAGACCGTTGCCCAAAGACCAATCGCACCTGCGTCGGCCGCACGTCGTTCAGCGGCCTCAAGCAAGCGATGGCCTATGCCCATTCCGGTAAAGCGTTCCTGTACATAGAGGCGCTGCAACTCTGCTGCGCCGGGCGTGCACAGCATATCGTGGTCCGTATCCAACGCAACCTGCGCGAAACCCAGCAGATGCCCACGCGACTCGGCGATCAGCATGATGCATGCGGGTCGAGTGATGGCCTGTGTCATCGCCTTTGGCGAAAACGCCTCGAACACTTCATGCGCAATGGCTTCCCGAATACCTTGCGTCGCGTACGTGTCGAGAAAAACCTGGGCACCCAGCGCTCCCAGACACAAAGCATCTTCGGGCAAGGCGTCGCGAAGCACGACTATCAGCGCGTCAGGGTCCGTCATTTTATTTGGCCAGGCGCTCGGGGTGCACCAGAATGGGAGGCGGATCATACCCTACACCGGCTGTAACATTGACAGCCCCACGACATGGCCAGGCCAGCATCCCCTTCAATGCTGAAAAAGCTGCTCCTTCGCTGCCTTGATACGCTTCGCACGTTCCTTGACCAGCTTGTCAGCCATGTCCGCAGCCGCTTCAACCGCCTGCTCCGGCGACGAGGCCTGCTTGATCGCCGCACCCAGCGCTGCGGCAGCAAAGCTGTCCCAGGCAAGCACTTCATCAATGAACAACGGGGGGACGTTCGACATTTCACACCTCCTTCAGGGCCTGACACAGACGTCAGCGCCACAAGAAGACTAGGCCGAAGGAAGGAAATCGCAACCGGTCCGGTTGACCACCGGACACGATCAGGCTGAGGGTCAGGTCATGTCTCTAATAAAAGCCCAGGGATAAATCCCAAGCGCGTGTCCGTCGCTGAAGACCAACTGCACACCATATCTCTGATCAACCATGTCGCTGACACGCACGGTTTCGTCGACCAGATCGATGCGCCCACGCAACTTTGCTGCCCGGCAGTGGGAACACGGACATCTGGATCTCAGAAGGCCATGCGCGAGCGTTTGCACACTGTTATCGGGCCACTCCAGCTGCAGCTCCCCGCGGCTTTTGGAGTTGCGAATTGCAGTAGGTTTGATCATGGTTCCAACTGAGACAGTGCAATACGAACAGCCTTGCGCACTTCCGGATCACCGTCGTGCTCGGCCTCCCGAAGTGCCGGCAAGGCCAGCGGGTCGCCGAACTCACCGAGCGCCAGGGCTGACTCCTTGCGCAGATTGCTGATGCTGTGCGTGAGCAGGTGTTCCACAGCTATCCGGGCAGGGCTGGATTTGAGCCTGCCCAGGGAGCGCACCGCGCGCAGCCGGACTTGCCAGTAATCATCCTCAAGCGACGCCAGCAAAGCGTTAGCTGCGGTGTCATCTCCGACCTTGCCCAAGGTCGTGGCGGCTTCCTCGCGCACGCGCCACTGAGCATCATCAAGGGCGGCGACCAATGCGCCAACGACGGTTGGTGTGCTGGCAAAACCTATCGCACCTGCAGCCATGCGTCTGACCTCGACGTCCTCGTCATTGGCCAGACGCCGTGCCAGATCAGCCAGGGCACCCGTGTGCTTCAGCCAACCGAGAATACCCACTGCTTCGCGGCGGATCTCGGCTGCCTGGTCGTTCAGCGCTTCCAAAGCAACGTCGGCGCTGTCTGCCAGGCGCAGCTCGCGCAAAGCCCGCAATATACTGGCGCGAACAAAGGGTGCGCCATGCCGCGCCCAGGGCAACAACCATTGCCCAGCGGCTTCGGTCTTGAGTAAAGAAAGAGACTGTGCAGCTGCCTCGCGGACATTCACGTCAGTATCAGTCAGCGCTTCGCAAAGCGCAGTCACCACCGGCTGTAGTTCCCAGGCTTCCAGCAGGCGCGCGGCTTCAGCACGCACGCTTGCAGCAGAGTCCTGGCTCAAGGCATCAACCAGCAAAGGCAGGCTGTCTGGGTCTTCAAGGTCAGCGAGCGCGATGAGGGCGATCCTGCGCACCACCGGGTCGCTGTCTTCAAGGCGCGGCTGCAGGGCGAGAATATCGCAATTATCGGTTATCGGATTCATGGGCAGCTCACAATGCAATACGTGAAAGATCTTGCTGACGGGGCAGGCCCAGAGGGGTGAGACGCGGCAATGGCGGCGCATCAGGGCCGTGATCGAGCAATTCGAGGCAGTGACGCTTGAGTTCGACGAACGCGGGACTGGTCAGCAACGAAGGCTGGCGCGGACGCGGAAACGGTAGCGTCAGGTCAGCGATGAAACGGCCCGGTCGGGCGCTCATCACCAACACACGGTCACCCAGAAAAAGAGCTTCGTCGATATCGTGCGTGACAAACACAACAGTGGTCCCGATCCGGCTCCAGATATCGAGCAAAAGTTGCTGCATACGCGAGCGTGTCTGAGCGTCGAGCGCACCGAACGGCTCATCCATCAACAGCAAACGCGGGCGATTGATCAAAACGCGGGCGATCTCGGCACGCTGCTGCATGCCGCCTGAGAGTTGCCGCGGCCAGTGACCGGCGAAATCTTCCAGGCCCACCCAGCGCAGCATGTCCATGGCCTGACGATGCCTGTCACGTCTGGGCACACCTTGCATCTTCAAGCCAAAGGCAACGTTGTCCAGCACCTTGCGCCATGGGAGTAGAGTGTGATGCTGAAAGACCATGCCGCGGCTGGGAGATGGGCCATCGACAGGAGCACCGTCAACCCGCAAGTGCCCGCTACTGGGTTGCAAATGCCCCGCCAGTGCGCCAAGCAGCGTCGACTTTCCGCATCCTGAAGGGCCCAGTATGCAGACAAACTGCCCTGGTTCAATGCTGAAGTCGAGTGCCTGTACCGCTTCAAACGCATTAGCGCCAGCGCCCAGACGAATGCCAACCTGCTCCCCCTCAACCAGTCCTGAAGTCATTGCTGCGCCCCCGTTTGTTGGCTCCAGGGCATGCACCAGATGCCCAGCCGTTTGACGAGCACGCTACTGAACAGCCCGAACAGGCCGATCAGGAGCATGCCTACCATAATGTCCGCGTAGTTCTGCAGCGTGTAGGACTCCCAGGTGTAGTAACCCAGCCCCCATTGGCCAGAGATCATTTCGGCGGTCACCAGACAGAACCACGAAGTGCCCATGCCGATCGCCAGACCCGTGACAATGCTCGGACCGGCGCCTGGGAGCACCACTTCGCGCAGGATTGCCAGGCGTCCTGCCCCAAGGCTGAGAGCAGATGCCACTAGTCGCCGATCAACGCTTTCGACCCCGTGAACCGTGTTGAGCAGCACTGGGAATAGAGCCCCCGTGAACGTAATGAACACCATCGACAATTCCGACGACGGGAACATCAGAATCGCCAACGGAATCCAGGCCACCGCCGGAATGGGTCGAAGCACTTCCAGCGGCGTCAGCAGCACATCGGCTGCCCAGCGCCAGCGACCGATCAATATGCCCAACGCAACACCGAGCAGCGCTGCGGCGACATAGCCCGCCGCTACGCGTCCAAGACTGGCAGTGATGTGCCGAACCAGCGCTGTGGATGAAACCAGCTCATGCAACGCGGCAAGTACCTCGCTTGGCGTCGGCACATTGCGAAACGTCAATAACCCCAGGTCCAGGTGGTGACTGGCGGCGAGGTGCCAAAACAACAGACAGCCCAGAATGGATGCCAAACGCAGCGCCCAGCGGGCCAGAGAAGACCATTTCATCAGAGGCTCCTCAGCGGGCTGTCAACGCAAGATTGCCGGTTACAGCCTCAAAGTCCATGACGCGTCCGCCATTGGCCTGCGCTGCGCTCGTGGCCTGTTGCTTGAGCAAAAATGCATCCACTCTGCCCTGCTCCGTCTTGACGAACCACGCGCTGTCGGCGAGCAGCTTGATGCCATTGTCACTGGCTTGGGTAAAGAACCCGCGAACCTGCTGGCCGGTCTTTTTCAGCTCAGCCAATTGGGAAATGGCTTCTTCGGGTGAGGCGTAACTACGTACCTTTGATTCTCCCTTGACCCAGATTTGCGCGACGCGTTTGAAGTCAGTGATCGGTTTGCCAGTAACGGCGTCTTTTGCCACCAGCGGCTGCACATCGTAGTTGGCGAGGGCATTCTCGTAATCAATGCCGCTGCTCTTGAATGCAGCGCGCAGGTACTGATCATCGATGAACGAATCAGTGTTGATGCCTCGATCGGCCTTTTTCAGTAATTTGAGCGTATCGATTGCAGTGCCCAGCGCCTGGCGATATTCCGGCTTCCACGTGAGATCGCGGGTCTGCAGCCCCAGCGGGCCGTGGTAAAGATAGTTGACTGAAGCGTCAATACCCGCGACCTGTTCGATCAGCTCGCTGTACTTCTCGGGCTGCTCGGCCAGCAGGCGATTGGCTTCGATTGTGGCACGCAGATAGGCGACGACGATTTCCGGGTATTGCCGGGCAAAATCCTGTTCAACAAGGGCTCCATGGAACGTCGGGGCCTTGGCCTGTGACCCGTCGAAGATCTTGCGCGCGAAGCCACGGCTGACAAACAGCTCGGCGAACGGTACGAAATCCGCGTGGGCGTCTATCTTGCCAGCCTGCAGGGCCGAGCCGGCGATTTCCGGTGGTTGCGCAATGATGGTCAAATCCCGCGCCGGATCCCAACCTTGTGCTGCCACTGCACGTAGCAACATGCCATGGGCAGTGGACGCGAAAGGTACGGAAACGGTCTTGCCATGGAGATCCGCAATCGACTGAACAGCGGAGTCCCTGGGGACCACAATGCCGTTGCCATTGCCTTCGATACTGCCCGACAGAACGTTGATGAACAGGCTGCGACGCCCCGCAGCTTCATGGGCCACGCCGTTGAGCGCACCAGGGAAGTCAGCCATGGCACCGAAGTCCAGCTTGCCCGCGACCATTTCGTTGGTCAGCGGTGCGCCACTTGTGAAGTTTTTCCACTGAATGTCGTATTCGGCATCCTGGTACTGGCCGTCATGCGGCAGATACTTTTGCAGCAGTCCCAACTCACGAATCATAAGGCCGCCAGCGGCGCAGTTGATCGTGGTGTCCTGAGTGCCAATCGCAATTCGGATGGTCTGGGCCTGCGCCGAGAAAGCGGTGGCCGCGAGCAGCAGGCCGGTCAGAGTCAAGCGTGTGAACATAGGTTATCCCCTCGAATCTAAAGATGCATCGATCGTCTCCTCCACCGGGTTCGGAGGTGGGAAACGAGGGGTTACAGGGCAGGCGTCCGGCGGTTTGACCGGTGGCTTTTTTGGATTATTGGATGCAGTGGTCAGCGCAAAAGGTAAGGAATCTCGACCTTGACTGCGCCGGTGGGACAGTCGGTTTCACAAGGCATGCAGTACCAGCATTCATCAAATTGCATGAACGCCTTGCGCGTGGTCGGATCAATTGCCAGCAGGTCCATGGGGCAGACGTCAACGCAGACTGTGCAGCCTTTTTCAGCAATGCATTTGTCGCTGTCCACGGTAACCGGAGCACTGCTACGGAAAAAAATATCCTGGGGTGAGAAAGCCATGTTGCAGTCCTCCAGATCAGGCGGGTTGGCCAAGTGCGACCCTAAGCCGTGTGTAGGCGTTACGCTCGTCGTTATCCAACGCGACAAGGTACGGTTCCACCGGTTTCTTGAAGCTGGTCATGCGTCCGTCTGCGCCTTTTTTCAGGTGGCAGTGACAGAACCAGTCCTCATCGTTGCGTAACGGATGGTCGACACGATGGTGGTAAAGGCCCCAGCGGCTTTCCTCGCGATACAGTGACGCGCGTGCAGCCATTTCAGCGCAGTCGCGAATCACGGTAACTTCCAGCGCGCGCATCAATTCGTGGGGGTTGCTCGCCTTCATGTTGTTAAGGTCTGCCTCGATTTCGCTGAACCTCTGAAGTCCGATCTCCATCTTGCGAGTCACCTTGGGCGGCTGCAGGTAGTCGTTGACCATGCGCCGCAACTTGTACTCCACCTGGGAGGGTGGCAGGCCGTGCTCACGCAACAGCGGCGCATAGACGCGGGCTTTTTCGGCAGCGAGCTGATTGGCAGAAGGTTTCTGAAAATCAATCCCCGCCACATGGTCAGCCGCATTGACCCCAGCAAACCAGCCGTAAGTAAACGCACCAAGCATGTAATTGTGCGGCACCGCTGCCATATCGCCCGCCGAGTACAAGCCTTTGACCGAAGTCTCGGCACGCTCGTTGACCCAAACCCCCGAAGCACTATGACCGCTGCAAAAACCGATCTCCGAAATGTGCATCTCAACCATCTGCTGGCGATAATCGATGCCCCGGCCAGCATGAAACTGTCCACGGCTCGGCCGTTCGTTGCTGTGCAGGATCTGTTCGATGTTCTGGATGGTCTCTTCGGCCAGGTGGTCCAGCTTGAGGAACACTGGGCCATTGCCCCCTTCAAGTTCCTGATGGAACTCCCACATCATCTGGCCGCTCCAGTAATCGCACTCGATGAACCGCTCGCCCTTGTTGTTGGCCGTATAACCACCCAATGGACCGGTCACATAAGCGCACGCAGGGCCGTTGTAATCCTTGATCAGGGGATTGATCTGAAAACACTCCAGATTAGCCAGCTCGGCACCCGCGTGATAAGCCATGGCATAACCGTCACCCGCGTTGGTGGGGTTCTCATAAGTGCCCATCAAGTAACCCGAGGCTGGAAGCCCAAGACGACCTGCAGCGCCGCAGCACAGGATCACCGCTTTAGCCTTGATCACATGAAAGTCGGCAGTTCTGCAATCGAAGCCCATGAGCCCGCTGACAGCACCCTCATTGTCAGTGAGCAGTCGAGTAACGATGACACGATTGGTAATTTCCACCCTCGCCCGCTTGAGCTGGCGGTACAACACCTTCTTGATGTCGTGTCCTTCGGGCATGGGCAGCACATACGCCCCCATGTGGTGAACTTTTTTGACGGCGTAGTCGCCGGTCTCGTCCTTTTCGAATTTGACGCCCCACCGATCCAGTTGCTCGATGGTCTCGAAACTATGCTCGGCATACGCCAATACCGCTTTCTGATTGACGATTCCGTCATTCGCGACAGTAATTTCCTTGGTGTACTGCTGCGGGGTGGCGTGGCCGGGGATGACCGCGTTATTGAGGCCATCCATGCCCATACTGATTGCACCGCTGCGCTTGACGTTGGCTTTATCGATCAGCAGCACACGCAGCTCACGATTGCGCTCCTTGGCCTTGATAGCAGCCATTGGGCCTGCGGTGCCACCACCGATGACGACAATGTCGTATTCGCGCTCGATGGTCTGAAATTCGGTCATGCCCTGTTCCTCTACGATTCGATACGCTTGCTGACCGCAACGGACAAAAGCGCAGCGTTGGGGTTGTCGCCCTTCAAGCTGCAACTTATCGCAACTTGTTATGACAAGACATACCAATCATATCGATTATCAGCGCGCAGCCATAAATACTTTTTGGAACTAACCATATGCAATCGGCCGCACAGGCGGCCGATGAGAGGAATTGAAGGCAAAAAGATTCTAGCGATCGATTCGCAGCCGATATTGAAAAGCATCGCCGCGGTAATAAAGGTATTCAAAATCCAGCGGCTGGCCGTCCGCCGTGTGCGTCAGGCGTTCGATACGCATGATCGGCGATTTGGGCCTGACGCCCAGCGCCGTCACCATCTGTGCGGTGGCTTCGATGGCGTCAACCGCAAGGTCGGCATGCCCGAGCGCAATATCGAGGTCGTTTTCCAGAATCAGGAAAATATCTCTCGCGGCGAGGTCTGCCGACTCCAGACGTCGACCAATCACTTCAGGCAGGTAGGTGACTTCAAGCGACACAGGCTCACGATTGACCAGCCTGACGCGGCGTATTTCAACCACCGTCTGGCCTTCCTCAAGCCCCAGCCGCTGGGCAACAATTGCATCGGCTGGCAGATAGTCGAAGCCACACATACGATTGGCAACTTCATGCCCGGAAGCCGCCAGCGCTTCGGCCAGCCCTTTCAGGGAGCTTACATTCTGAAAGGCTTTTGGCTTGGAAACGAAAGTGCCTTTACCGTGGATCTTGAAAATCAGCCCTTCTTTCTGCAAGTCGCCCAATGCCTGACGCACCGTGATACGGCTCACGCCAAACGCCGCACCCAATTCGCTTTCTGAACCCATACGGCTGCTGGGCGCGTAGGTACCGTCCAATATCCGCGAGCGAATATGCTCCTTCAGTTGCGCGTACAACGGCACCGGAGACTGGCTCGTCAGTTTCAGGGAGGTTTCGGGATTCATAGGTTTTCAGCTTGCAAAGGGCAATGCTCACGAGAATTGACGATCTTTTTCAAGGGTCGCAAAAGCTGCGCCGCTGAGGGAGCAGCCATTGTCGACAGCAGCGGTCGACAGACTAACTCAGCCAAGGCGTCATTTTCATCCACTATGGCCGACCATATGGCCGCGCATGACTTTCGCCACACGGCAATAACCTACTGTGCCGAGCACTGCGAAGTCAGGAAGGGTTTGAATCGACAACGCATCAGAGCTCTCGGATCCGCCAGCTCACCCGGTTGCGACACGGCAATCCGGCTTGACCGGCACCTACGCGCCTGAAGCACTGGATTGGGACCCAGGCTGTCAGGCGATTTTGCTCGTCGGCCGATTTTATCGACCCAACATCACAGACTGCAGACGGGTCTGAGCCTGCTGCAGATTCCTGGCCTGAGTGTTCAGGTTTTGCAGCATCTTGTTGAGCTCAGTCTGCACGACCGGGTCTTTGACGGTCACCACAGCGCCCGAGATATCAATCTGCGTCTTGTGGGCTTCCACGTAGTCCGCAATTTTCAAACTGCTTTCGAAGGTGCTGTTGATCTGCGGCAGCACTTCGCGAAAGGTATTGGCTGGCACGCTGACTGTCTTGTCATAGGCCTTGTCGTAAACAGTTTTCAGATCATCAGGCTGCTTCAATTGACCGTGTGCAGCGTCCGCCTTGGCCTGTTCGGTGGTCAGTTTCGCGCCCATCTCGTCAAGCCCGACCTGCACCGCCTTGAGGTCTGCACGATGCTGGATGACATCATTCAGGGAGCGAATAGAGCCCTTCTGCATCAGCCCGTTCAACGGCTGAACCGAAGCGTCCATACCTGAATTGAAATCTGAGATCACCGCGTAATGCGTGGTGTAGTCGCCAAACGATTTTTTCTCGTCGTCCGTCAGCGTCGGAACGCGCACGCCAGGCTTGTCGACGATACGAGTCTGCAGAAACTGGGTAAACGCAGCGCGCTGCTCCGGCTCCTTGTCACCGCAACCGGCCAACACCAAGGGAAAAGCAATCGCCAGCAGCAAGCCAGGACGGAAAAAAGACTTCATGTCATAAAACTCCAAAAACCATAGGGATGCACGTTCACCGGCAGAGCCGCATTGAACGAGCCCTTATAGGCTCGTAATGACATCGTGTAGTTCCGTGGTGGGGATGGAAAAGTGCGGACAGTCACCAGGTATCGTTCAGACCGACACATGAGTAACAGTTATCCGGCAAGGCTGGAAAAAAAGATGCATCGTTTTATGTGTTCCAGCTTGCTTCCACTGAGTATGACGCTGTTCTTTATTTCGCAGTTTGAACGCTCACGATGCAATTGTTGCCGAGATAAAACCCTCCACGCAGGTACGCTCCCGCTGCCACAAATGGTCCATCTCCAGTGATAATCGTGCCCTTCACGCAGCTAATGCATGCCTGGATGTATTTAACTGAGTAGACAACTTCGCCGTACGGACATAGAAATCAATCGCCAATGGCACTGAACCGTCGAGTGACGACGTGCTCTTTGGTAGCGCAGCCATTGGTGATTGGCTTCGCCTCCCTAAAGAGGGCCAGCTTGTAGCCGATAGCCTGGTATCTGCATCCCGCAGCGCAAGGAGGCTCCATGAAAAAGATAGCTATCGCTGGACTTGTCGCACTGCTTTCGATCGTTTCAGTTTCTGCTTCGGCATGCCCGAAGGGCACACATCCGACCGGGGGCACCGGTTCGCACCATAAAGGCGGCACCTGCAAGTAAGAACAGCCCGGCCAAACGTCAGGCTTTTTATTCCTACCCCAACCGCTTCATAAACGCTTATATCTGCCCGATGAAGTCTCGCTGCTCTTTCAGTGGCAGCAGTAACGAGCGGTGGATCTGCTGCTGGTCAGATCAGGAAGGGGCATAACACGTTGCCTTACTGCCACAAACAGTCAGCCAAAAGAAGGCATCGGCCCCAACGAATGCATGATCCATGCAACCGTTGCCACGCCTGCCCCCACGGCGACTAACAAACTGACCAGCAGCCACTTCATGATTTTGGGAAACGACGAGGGATGCTGCTGCGCCAGGCTGCTTTCTTTCAAAGGTGCTGGGTCCTCTGCAGTTCGCGGGCGAGGAACGTTATCATCCGGAATAATGCAAGCTGCCAAGTACTTCACTTTCGGGCCATCCGGCGCCAGGCCAACCCGAGCCAGAATACTCGAGGGGGTCTTCTTGTCGAACTCAATGAAATGACTGACCAACACGCCGTCATCAGTAAACTCCTCTTCCTCCGATATCACCCACTCGTCCAGTTCTTCCACAGTAAGACCAAGCTGAGCTGCAATTGCCTGCTGGAATTGCTCTTCATGTTCGTCGCTTTGCTCGCGATAGCTCATCACATTTTCCCTGGCTCTCTGCGGACGTGAAATGGCGTCCTTCTAATGACTTGGCCTTGGTTTTCAGGCCAGCGCGCTGGTGCAACCGATGCGCCATGAGCTGTAGCTCAGGTCATTTGGGTAGCTCAATAATGACATGACTATAACTCAATGGAACGACAGTAGCCTGGTCAACCACTCAAGGCACGTTTAGCCCAGAAACCTTCAGTCTTGAGTACGGGGCACAGCACGATGAGGGCCTGCATTTCCAGATATAGCGTCCTCCAGAGCCGTAATGAGCACTAACGTGGTGATCGAACAACTGCTCGTACAGGCAGACGAAACACCTTTACACATGCTCGCTGCGGACCCGAAGAAACCCCACCGTTCCTATATTTGGGCATACACCACGCGCCCGTTCTGCGAAACAGCTGCTGCTGTCCATGACTTCGGCCCCAGTCGCGCGGGTGAGTATGCTCGAAACTTTCTCACGGCTGGAAAGGCAAGCTGGTCTGCGAAGATATCGTTGTTTACAGGGAGAGTTTCGAACTCGTGGGCACAATCGATTTTATCGGCAGGATTCGGTAGGCGTGCTCCCCCGGCGGTTACACGGAAGATAAGAAAGCCCTCGAAAAGCCAACAACGCATCTGCCTGTTCAGGTAGGCCCAGAAAACAAATCTGAAGCGGTAAATTTTCAAAGCATGGCTTTCAGAGTGCCCTTTGGGGGAATCTTTGATAAAACCGCAATTTACCGAATCGAGTCAAATGATGGGACTGTTTATGTGAAGCCTCACGACATTATCGACACATCAATCCTTGCCGTGCCCAAAAAACCTGAAGGTCAACGCCGCAGTACAGCAACAGCTGCCCCCCTCAAGACTGATACGGCCGCTGAACAGCGATTTTCAGGCTGCTTCACACGACTGCCCGACCGTCAGGGTCGTTCATTATATTGATCATCAGTCTCGCTTTCCCGCCAGCCCAAAGGAGCATGCCGGAGAGTACTCTGGTGTCGCGGCCACATTTTGAGCCCGCGCGACAGTGTCCCGACTTCCTTGCTCGCTCTACGCCAGTCGCTTCATGGACAGTTCCATCTGACTCATAAGGTCTCTCTGCTCTTTCAGCGAGAGTACAAAACGCGCAATGGATCTGCTGGTGGACAGCTCAGACAGAGGCGTCCCGGTGACATACAGCTGGATGTCACCTGATTCGGGGTGGAGTAGCTTGACCGAAAAAGTTTCGTTCGCAGCAATCGTGCATTCGCACCTCGAAGGCAAAAAAGCTGTTTCAAGAACTCGTTGGAGATCGGACTTTGAAAACATTGTGCATCCTCTTCTAGCCAAATCGTTTCAGCCATAATAGACGAGTACGACGCCAACTTTTTACCAGTCGTCGCCAGGTTTGACGCCGGAAACAAGGGCCTGAAGATTCTCTTTTTGAACGGGTATTAGACACCAAGCGGCAGAGAACACAGTCCCTTCAGGAAGCGGGCTTCAGGAGGTTGACAACTTTACCGGCCTTGCCTGGAAGCAATCAATTGCTGGCACTTATCGGCCACTTGGGGATGGGTCACCGCAACGTCTGATAGCACTCGACGCATTTCAAGAGCATCCGGAAACGGGTACACCCCGAGATTGAGCGCAATTTGAATCTTGCGCAAATTCGTGCCTTCGATAAGCCAACGCTCTACGGTCCGAGTCATCGCCGATCCATTGTCATCTGTTTGCCAGGCCAGAAAGTCGAAGAGCCTGCTCACCTGCAGAACCGAGACCGAATCAGAAATATCGGCAAACAGCAGATCAGCCAGGTTTTGCTCACCCAACTCTATGACGACAGCCCGAACGGCGTCGAAAGCTTCAGTGTACTCAGGCTCAAGGCTTTCTTTTTCAATCATATTCAACGCCTTTACGACGACCTGATGCACATCAAATTTGCCGACCGGTGTCGTCATACTTTTCTCCTCGCGTAAAAAAACCGCTGCTCGTCGGGTTATCCAAATGCAGGTTAATATTCGTTAAACAACAAGGAGATATTTCCATGAGGTTATTGATCACAGGCTGTGCCGTTGCGCTGCTGTCGGGCTGCGGCACTGTTAAAACACTGAGTGATGCACCTGGCGCTGCGGACGACCTGGCGCGCTGGCAATCGAACTGCAATACGATTCCTCGAGCCTACAGCGGAGCGTCTTATCAGTTCTGTAACTTGGACAGCCCTCAAAGATCCGGGTCCCACTGGAGCGCACCAACGATCGGCCTGGACCTGATCGTCTCTGGAATCGCCGATACCATCGTTCTGCCATACACGGGCTACCAGCAGTACCAGAAAGGCGATATTAAAGTTCGCAGAAAACAGTATTAAGGTGAAGCCGCTGGCCAGGCAGGCGCAAAAAAACCGCACATCGGCGGCCGTGGGTGTGGCTAGAATTTATAGTCGTTACGCGGGCAGTTCCAGCTTCGGGAGCTCCCTAATGAACTCGGCCACTGTTGGCTGCTCTCGCTTACCCGCCACACCAAAGCTAACTGCTCATAGACGTAGGCACAGACCAGTGAGCGCCAAACACGGAAAGCGATGCCATCCTTCTGGAACTTCGGTACCGCTGGTTCCTCTGCATAGCTCACGGTCGTGGCGATGCTGTCGTAGCGGGCTGCGATTGCTGCATCATTGAGCTTGCCCTGCACTGCCCGTTCGAACTCCGCCATGGTAGCAGCGTGAGCAGCAGCAACTTGAACTGCCAGGTCAGCATCGCGCGCTGCCTTCTCTGTTGTTGTCATGGCAACCTGCTTACGTGCTACCTGAACGACTTGCGCTCAAAGTCAATGGTTAGCACCTCTGCATCCAACTTCTTGTTGGTGCCAAGTTCGCCCTCAGTATCCTCCTCGGGTGTAGTGGCATTGCGCTGGGGAAGGTGGTTGAGCGGACGAAGACGGGCAGCGACAGAGTGGTGCTGCTGAACAGCAGGGCTCTCAGCGCGCTCAAGTTCGCCAGGGAATACGCGGAGCGTCGGAAAAATGGCAAGGGCCGAGTGCTTGAAACCCCGTTTATTTTCCCGCCATCCAAGAACGCCGATTACGTGAAGCAGACCTCAGACCTGCACAAACAGTGGGTGCCGGCACTGACCGCCCTCAACATCCTTCGTCACCCACCATGTCACTGCGGCCTCAGCTATGCGACAATGCGCGCTAATGTCTGGCATGAATTCTCACATTCATATCCCGGCAACGCAGCCATGACAGTCTGACGTTGCTGACGACGTCTGCCCGCTGGATCAGCCCAAGCTCAGCCATTGCTGGCTGGAAAGCCCCAGACTGGTCCCACATGGGTCCCAGCCCAAATAAGCTCATCCCAAGTTATTGAAGGTAAGGTAATTGATCTCCACAGCTAACATCACGATGCAGTTCGGCGCCAAACCCTTGTTCGAGAATGTCTCGGTCAAGTTTGGTGCCGGTAACCGTTACGGCCTGATCGGCGCGAACGGCTGCGGTAAATCCACGTTCATGAAAATCCTCGGCGGCGATCTCGAGCCTTCGGGTGGTCAGGTGATGCTGGAGCCGAACGTGCGTCTGGGTAAGCTGCGCCAGGATCAGTTCGCCTACGAAGAGTTCACGGTGCTCGACACTGTGATCATGGGCCATGAAGAGCTATGGAAGGTCAAGGCAGAGCGCGACCGCATCTATTCGCTGCCGGAAATGAGCGAAGACGACGGCATGGCCGTCGCCGAGCTGGAAACCGAGTTCGCGGAAATGGACGGCTACACGGCCGAGTCTCGTGCCGGTGAGTTACTGCTGGGCCTGGGTATCGGCATCGAGCAGCACAACGGGCCGATGAGCGAAGTCTCGCCAGGCTGGAAGCTGCGCGTTCTGCTGGCGCAGGCACTGTTTTCCGATCCTGAAGTGTTGTTGCTCGACGAGCCGACCAACCACCTGGACATCAACACCATTCGCTGGCTGGAAAACATCCTGACCCAGCGTAACAGCCTCATGATCATCATCTCCCACGACCGTCACTTCCTGAACAGCGTGTGCACGCACATGGCTGACCTGGATTACGGCGAGTTGCGCCTGTTCCCGGGCAACTACGATGAGTACATGACCGTGGCGACCCAGTCCCGCGAGCAGTTGCTGTCGGACAACGCCAAGAAGAAAGCGCAGATTTCCGAGCTGCAGTCTTTCGTCAGCCGTTTTTCGGCCAACGCCTCGAAAGCCAAGCAGGCGACGTCCCGCGCCAAGCAGATCGACAAGATCCAGCTGGCCGAGGTCAAGCCTTCAAGCCGTGTCAGCCCGTTCATTCGTTTCGAGCAGACCAAAAAGCTGCACCGCCAGGCCGTCATTGTCGAGCATATGGCCAAGGGCTTCGATGGCGTCCCGTTGTTCAAGGACTTCAGTTTCACCGTAGAAGCCGGCGAGCGCGTTGCGATCATCGGCCCGAACGGCATCGGCAAGACCACCCTGCTCCGTACGCTCGTCGACGAACTGCAACCGGATGCCGGTACAGTGAAGTGGACCGAATCAGCGGAAATCGGCTACTACGCCCAGGACCACGCTCACGACTTCGAAGACGACAGCACGCTGTTCGACTGGATGGGCCAGTGGACTCAAGGTGGCGAGCAGCTGGTTCGTGGCACGCTGGGCCGCATGCTGTTCTCCAACGACGATATCCTCAAGTCGGTGAAGGTGATTTCCGGTGGTGAGCAAGGCCGCATGCTGTTCGGCAAGCTGATTCTGCAAAAGCCCAACGTACTGGTAATGGATGAACCGACCAACCACTTGGACATGGAATCCATCGAAGCGCTGAACCTGGCGCTGGAAAACTACCCGGGGACACTGGTCTTTGTCAGCCACGACCGTGAGTTCGTATCCTCGCTGGCAACACGCATCATTGAGCTCAGCCCAAGCGGCGTGATCGACTTCAGCGGTACTTACGACGATTACCTGCGCAGTCAGGGCGTATCGATCTAAGCCCTGCTGGCAGTGCTGAAAACCCCGTCTTCGTGACGGGGTTTTCTGTTTGTACGCCCTGAATTACTGACCGGGCTGCGTCAGCATCTCGATCCAGAGCGCACCTTTACCGGACGGAGCCTCACCAACCCGCTGCAGCGATCCGTTCGCTCCAATGGCGTAACTGCCGACCTTCTCGCTTTTTTCCCCGCTGACCAGCAACCAGCGGCCGTTTGGCGCCACCGCGATATTGCGCGGCTGCGTTTCCTGAACCGGGTAATTTTCAACAAAGGTCAGCTTGCCATTTGCAGGATCGGTCTTGAACACCGACACGCTGCTGGTGGTGCGCTCGCTCATGAACAGCCATTTGCCGTCAGGTGAGATGCGCACGTCCGCTGCCCAGATTCGTGGCGTCGGATCATCTTTCAGATCATTATTACGGGCGTCACGCACCTTACCAGGGGCCAGTTTCAAGCGCTCTGGAATCCCGTTGGCCTGGCTCACCTGCTTCAACGCACCGGTTTTGTCATTAATCGAGAAAGCGGTCACGGTGCCGCTCATTTCGCCTACGACGTAGACGTAATGGCCATCTGGCGAGAACGCGAGGTGTCGCGGGCCGGTGTTTTGCGGAACACTGACGAAGCCCTCACCGATAGGTACCAGCTTGCCATCCTTGGGTTCAAGACGATATTGCAGGACACGATCAACCCCGAGGTTGCCAGCGTAAACAAAGCGATTGCTCGGGTCGGTGCGCACGGAATGGGCATGCATGCCGGTCTTGTAGGTCTCGATGCTGTCGCTGGGCCGATGCTGTGCATCGATGGGCTGCACGCTGAGGAGATCGCCGCCATAAGACGCGCCGAACAGGAAACGTCCGCTGCGATCAGTGGACAGGTAAGCCAGGCTCTCGGCCAACGGTGCCTGGGACAGAGGCTTCAAGTGCCCGGTCACCGGCTCGATGCTGTAGCTGACAACCTGAAACGGTTTGACACGCAAAGCGGCGAACAGCGCTTTGCCGTCCGGAGAAATCGCCATCGGGTTGACTTGATCACCCGCCTTGGTCTGCTCGACCAGGCTCAGTGCGCCGCTTTTATCATCCAACTGGTACTGGGAAATCATCCCATCGCCCGGGCTGGAGATGTAGGCGAAGGTCGACGCGTGGACAGGCAAACCGGCAGAACAACCGACCGCAGCGGCCAGCAACAGGTATTTTCTCATGGAAGACCTTTTTTGTTATTGTGTTGTGATCAGTCATCCTATGACTATCGAACAGAGACGGCAACTGTCTCCGAGAATGCTTGGCCGGGTTGCCGGTTAAAAGTGACCAAAAAACGTTAGCGTGCTTTCATTAAATCCCGGGGCAAGCCATGATGGGGCACTCCCACCGCCTGCCAGCGAAGAGTCCAATGCCTGCCGCCTCACCTCAGCAACCTGCCGCGCAGCCGAGTTCGATGACGATCACGCTGCAAATCGTTTCCATCGTTTTTTACACGTTCGTCGCCTTCCTGTGCATCGGCTTGCCGATTGCTGTGCTGCCGGGCTATGTCCACGATCAGTTGGGTTTCAGCCCGCTGATTGCGGGATTGGCGATTGCGTCGCAGTACCTGGCGACCCTGATCAGTCGGCCATTTGCCGGACGAGCAACTGACACGCTGGGCAGCAAGCGTTCGATTATTTTCGGCCTGTGGGGCATTTGTATCAGCGGGGCCATGACGCTGGTTGCGACGTTGCTGGAACCTTTTCCGGTCGCCAGCCTGTCGATCTTGATCCTGGCACGCCTGTTTCTCGGCGTGTCCCAGGGGCTGATCGGCGTGGGCACGATCAGTTGGTGCATCGGCAAGGTCGGTGCTGAACACACAGCGCGCTCCATCTCATGGAACGGTATTGCCTCCTATGGTGCGATTGCCATTGGAGCACCGCTGGGCGTGGTAGTGATCGCAGCCGTCGGGTTCAACAGCCTCGGGATCGCTCTGATGGTGATGGCGGGCCTGTCGCTGGTGTTGATCCGTAACAAGCCTTCGGTGCCAATCATCGTCGGTGAGCGACTGCCCTACTGGTCAGTGTTTGGCAGAATCGCGCCTTATGGGCTGGGCCTGACACTGTCGTCCATTGGTTACGGCACCCTGACCACATTCATCACGTTGTTCTATTTCAGCCGAGGCTGGGAAGGCGCTGCGTACTGCCTGACCATGTTCGGGGTGTGCTTCATCCTTGCCCGCCTGCTGTTCATCGGGGCTATCAACCGACTGGGAGGCTTCAATGCGGCGATCTTCTGCATGGCCGTGGAAACCTGTGGCCTGATCATGCTGTGGCTGGCGCCTGACACGAGTGTTGCGCTGGCCGGGGCTGGTCTGACCGGGCTTGGATTGTCGCTGGTGTATCCGGCACTGGGCGTCGAAGCCATCAAGAACGTACCCACCCCTAGCCGGGGCGCAGGCTTGAGTGCGTATGCCGTTTTCTTCGACTTGGCTCTGGCGATTGCCGGGCCCGTCATGGGCGCCATCGCACTGGGACAGGGTTATGACTGGATATTCTTCTACGCGTCAGTGCTGTCGGTCTGCGCATTGGGATTGACACTCTGGCTGGCTCGTCGAGCCCGCCAACAGGCTTGAACCATTGCAATTCATGGCCGAGAGGAATAACAGTTTTTCCGCTAATTCCATAAGTTACACGGCTTTACTGAAAAACTGCCGGCTGTCGGTCATTTTCTTGACGTTTATCCTGTTCGCCTCTTGACTTGATCACACGGGCCTGTAACGGGCCGCACAGCGGTCGTCGCCAGAACTCACGCGACGTTACTTGCGTGGCAGTCGGGCACGTAGCAAACCTTTGGTTGCCTCCCTGACCGCGTATCAGGGAGAGCCATTCATGAGACTCCGCCACCTTCCTCTGAGCTTCAGCGGCAAAGCCTTGCCCGTCGCCCTGCTGGTAATTGCATCTCCGCATGCCGACGGCGCCTGCAACCTGGTGCCCATTGCCATGGGGGGCGTTCAGATCTGTGACAGCGGGAACAGCGGTCCTCTGAGCAACCTTGACGGCAACAACACGCTGGTCTTTCCTACAGCCGGAACAGGTTCCATCATTGGCAATGTAGTGTTCGGCGCTGGCAACGACAGGATTGAGATGAACTCAGGCAGCATGGTCGGCGATTTCAATCTGGGATCAGGCCCGGACGCGTTCACGATCAGCGCTGGCACGATCACCGGCAACGTCAATCAGGGTTTCGAACCTGACGACTTCGTCATGCGCGGCGGCATGCTCAGCTCGCTAACGCAGGGTGACGGCCAGGACACTTTCCTCATGACCGGTGGCACGATCCTGAACGCGTTCGAAGACGGTGATCGGGCAAAGATGACCGGCGGGACCATTGGCCGAGTGGACATGAAGCTGGATAACAATGTGTTTGAATTGTCTGGCGGAACCATCATCAACAATCTGGTGGCCGGCTTCGGCCGGGACACGATCACTGTCACCGGCGGCAGCATTGGCGGCGCCGTCAGTGTCAGCGGAGGTAATGACCGGGTATCAATCAGCGCTGGCGAGATTCGCGGCGGGATACGCACCAGTTTCGGCAATGACAGCTTCGACTGGTCCAGTGGTGGGTATGTACGTTCGAGTATTTTGATGGCCGACGGCGATGACACAGCGCACCTCTACAACCTCAACGAATACTATTTGAACGCCAACCCGCTTCTCGACGGCGGGCCTGGCAACGATGCCCTGACCCTTGACGCTACCCACACCACGAACCCGACGCGATACACGAACTGGGAGACCCTCAACCTGCTTGACGGCTCGCGAATGGACTTGAATGGCAACCTGACGCTGGGCGACGTTTTCAGTGGCACCGGCATGATGAATGTCGATTCCGCTAGCACACTGACGTCTGCCTCAGGCAGTATCAGGCCCTTTGATCCATCAGGGCTTGCCAGGCTCAAAAACTCAGGCACGCTGGATTTGAGCGCAGGCGACGCTACTGACGCGCTGACCATTCAGGGCAACTACATCGGGGACAAGGGTCAACTGCTGGTGCAATCTGTACTGGGCGACGACGCATCACCGAGCGACAAGCTGGTGGTCTTGCAAGGCGTCATCGACGGATCGACCTCGATCACGGTCGACAATGCGGGCGGGACAGGCGCTCTCACTCGGCTGAATGGTATTGAAGTGGTTCAAGCCAGTAATGGCGCAACCAGCACGCCGGCGGCCTTCAGACTGCAAAACCCCTTGTCGGCTGGTGCTTACCAATACTATCTGTTCAAAGGCGGCGCCACGGCACGCAGCGAAAACAGCTGGTTTTTGAGATCGTCGGTGCTTTCACCGCCGTTGGCGGCTTTCGCGCAACCTGAATCCCCCAACGAACCGGAGCTCCCACAGCCGCCAGAACCAGCACCCGACCCGACGCCTGATCCCCTACCAACGCCCACACCTCCCGCTGATCCAGCCCCGACGGTTCCAGTTCCAGTTCCAGTTCCGACTCCAGCGCCCCTGCAACCGGCAGCCACCCTGCCCGTTCCGGCACCCGATACGCCACCCCTGCCAGATCCAGTACGAGGGGCTGCGCCCATTGCCATATACCGTCAGGAAGTCCCCAACTATTCGGTGATCGCGCCAACCGCCGCCATGCTGGCGCTTTCATCATTGGGCACCTTCCACGAGCGTCAGGGTGAACAGGGTCTGTTGCGCAAGACGGGCACCACAACTGCAGGCTGGGCACGCCTGTCTGGCAGTGACATCAAGCAGCAGTGGTCGGGAACAGTGTCACCCAGACTGGACGCCTCGCTGGCGGGCTACCAGATCGGCCATGACCTGTTCGCCTGGCCAACCGACAGCGGGTCTATACAGCGAGTCGGCTTCTTTGTTGCGCATAACCGTTTGAAAGGCCGGGTCGAAGGATTTGCAGGCGGTTTTGAAAACAGCCCGACCGGACGACTGAATATGCAGGGGGATAGCGTGGGCGGTTATTGGACAGTGGTCAGCCAGCAAGGCAACTATGTGGATACCGTGGTCATGGTCACCGATCTGGACGGTCGCAGCCGTTCTGATCGAGGCATGAGTGTGGAGACCGAAGGCCACGTGCTCAGCCTGTCGATCGAGGCGGGTCGCCCCTTCGCGATCGGCACCGACTGGGTCGCAGAACCGCAGGTTCAATTGATCCATCAGCGCGTTGACATGGACGACCAGAATGATGGCGTTTCGACGCTTGCGTTTGACAGCCAGCCTTCGACCACGGGCCGGGTCGGCGTGCGTTTGAAGGGTGATTATCGGGCGATACAAATGCCTGTCGAGCCCTTCGTGCAAGCCAATCTCTGGCGCACCATGGAAGGTTACGACACCGTGACATTTGATCATTCAGAACGGATCAGAACCCGGCAAAAAGCGACCACAGCCAACCTCGGCGCAGGGCTGGTGAGCAGATTGTCACAGGACATCAGCCTGTACCTGAGCGCTGACTACAAACAAAATCTGGATGACAACGACATGGACGAGGTCAGTGGCAACCTCGGTGTAAGAATGGAGTGGTAACGTCAGGGACTGCATCGGCGCTTTCAGGTCAGCAACCTGAAAGCGCCGATGCAAGGACGAGGTTTATTCCTGCGCAGCCTTCGGCTTGAGGATAAGCACCGCCAGGGGCGGCAGGTTCAGGGTCAGCGACACTGGCATGCCATGAGCCTTCTCTTCGGCGGTATGCACGTCACCACCGTTGCCCAGATTCGAGCCTGCATAAGTCTCCGCGTCGCTGTTGAGCAGCTCGGTCCAGGTACCGGCGAAAGGCACACCGACCTGATAACCTTCCCGAGGGACCGGCGTCATGTTGGCAACCACCAGCAATGGCTCACCTTCTTTGCTCCAACGCAGATACGCATAGACACTGTTGGCCTTGTCGTCACCGATCAGCCACTGGAAACCCATCGGTTCCGCGTCCCGCTCATGGAGAGCCTTTTCTTCGCGATAAATGCGGTTGAGATCACTCACCAGCTTCTTGATACCGACATGGTCAGCGTACTGCAGCAGGTACCAGTCCAGTTGCTCGTCGTGGTTCCATTCGCGCCACTGACCGAACTCGCAGCCCATGAACAGCAGCTTCTTGCCCGGATGGGTCCACATGAAGGCCAGGTAGGCACGCAGGTTGGCGAACTTCTGCCAACGGTCCCCTGGCATCTTGTCGATCAATGAATGTTTGCCATGCACTACTTCGTCGTGGGATATCGGCAGGATGAAGCGCTCGGACCACGCGTACATCAGGCCGAAGCTCAGCTCACCGTGATGGTGCTCCCGATGGATCGGATCCTGCTCCATGTAATGCAGCGAGTCATGCATCCAGCCCATGTTCCACTTGTAATTGAAGCCAAGACCGCCCTGCTGGGTGTCCTGACTGACGCCAGGCCAGGCGGTGGATTCTTCAGCAATGACCATCGTGCCGGGCGCTTCCAAAGCGACTACATCGTTCAGATGGCGCAGGAAATCGATGGATTCGAGGTTCTCGCGACCGCCGAAACGGTTCGGTACCCACTCGCCGGCCTTGCGCGAGTAATCGCGATACAGCATGGAAGCCACGGCGTCCACGCGCAGACCGTCGATATGGTAGTGCTTGAGCCAGTGCAGCGCCGACGCAAGCATGAAGCCGTGCACTTCGGTGCGACCGAGGTTATAGATAAGCGTGTCCCAGTCCTGATGGAAGCCTTCCTTGGGGTCGGCATATTCATACAGAGCGGTGCCATCAAACTGCGCCAGGCCGTGGGTGTCGGTCGGAAAGTGTGCAGGCACCCAGTCGAGAATTACGCCGATTTCGGCTTCGTGGCAGGCGTCGACGAATGCCGCAAAGTCAGCAGGCGAGCCATAACGGGCCGTCGGCGCAAATTGTGCGAGCAACTGATAACCCCATGAGCCGCCGAACGGGTGCTCCATGATCGGCATCAGCTCGATGTGAGTGAAGCCCAGTTCCTTGACGTAGGGAATCAGACGATCAGCCAGTTCGCGCCAGTTGAACTGCCGCGATTTGCCTTCTTCGTCATAGTCCAGTTGCCATGAGCCCGCGTGCAGCTCATAGATCGATAACGGCGCAGCAACGCTGTGCCGCTCGCCACGCGACGCAAGCCAGGCGTCATCGTGCCATTCGAACTGCAGAGGTGCTGACACCTTGGATGCGGTATCAGGTGGCAACGTGGTCGCCAGCGCCATCGGGTCGCTCTTCAACGGCAGAATGCCGTGAGCACCCAGGATTTCATACTTGTAGACTTCGCCCGGCTCCAGGCGCGGAACAAAAATCTCCCACACGCCAGACGGGTGACGCAAGCGCATCGGATGACGGCGGCCGTCCCAGTTATTGAAACCGCCGACCACCGAAACACGCCGGGCGTTGGGCGCCCATACCGAGAAGCGCACACCCTGCACACCGTTGACGTTGATAACCTGGGCGCCGAGGCAGCTACTCAGGTCGCGGTGATTGCCTTCGGCGAACAGGTACAGATCCATTTCACCCAGCAACGGACCGTAGCTGTAGGGATCTTCTGTGATTTGCTCGCCACCGGCCCAGTTGATTTTCAACAAGTAGGGTTGCGGGTGCTCAAGATGCCCAACGAAAAAGCCGGGCACATCGCTCATCTGCATCTCGCCCAGATCGTGATGGCCGTCCTGAGCGAGCAGGCGCGCACTCAGGGCGCCTGGCAGATAGGCGCGGACAAACTGTCCGCTGCCGCCGTCGCCATGTGGGCCGAGGATTGAAAAAGGGTCACGATGTTCAGCACGGATCAACGCATCCATGTCCACTGCGGCAGGCAAGGCCTTGCGGTCTGCGCCGGTTTTGTCAGGTGCATTCATGTTGGCTCTCCATCAGACAGGTGCAGCAATCCACGTAAACCTTGCAAAGGCACGGCCAACCAGCTCGGGCGATTTTCGGCTTCGTAGATTACTTCATAAGCGGTTTTTTCCAGAGTGAACAGCTCAAGTGCAGCGTCCTCCCCGTTTGTTTCTTTCCAGGCGTGAGCGATGTCGCCCGACGTCGAACGATAGCCTTCAATGAACGCGTCGCGAGCCTGCGCAAGGTAAGTGTCCGCAACGCGCTTGCGCGCTGCCGCGGCCTCTTGCGAGGTATCCACACTCTGCGCACTGCGCACTGCCATGGCGGCAGCGTAGTCGAAAGATCGCAACACACCGCCGACATCCTTGAACGGGCTGTGCTTGGCGCGTCGTTCATCCAGCGGCCTTGCAGGCTCACCCTCGAAGTCGATCAGGTATGCATCACCCTTGACCACCAGCACCTGGCCCAGATGCAGGTCGCCATGGACGCGGATGCGCAGGCCCCCGACCGAGCGCCTGGCCAGAGTCTCGACATGCTGCTGGATACGTTGACGATTGTTTGCCAACTCAGTGATCAGCTTCTGGTCATCGGCACCAAGGTCGGCCTTGCGCTGATCCAACAGCAAGAGCGCCTTCTCAAGCTGCGCGATAATGCTCTTCGCGGACGCTGCTGCATCGTCGCTGCTGGTCACTTCGACGGCAAAGTCCTGATTCTCTGTGGCTTCTGCAAGAATATGGTGCATCTCACCCAGACGAGCACCCAACTGGCGAGAAAAATCGGCCAGCTCAAGCAATGCGTTGTAGTGCTGCTCTTGCTCGGAGACACCGCGCGCCAGTTCGTCACGAACCGCACGCTCCAGATTGTTCTGCGTCCACTCCCAGGCATCGCCCTGATTGTTCAGATAGCCCTGAGCGATCATCAACAAATGCGGCTGCCCATCGTCACTGACGCGCACCACCGAGCCCAGCAAGGGCGAGATGTTGCCGTACCCGGCATTGGTGAGGTACGCACCCATTTCGAGTTCCGGATGCGTACCGGCACTGACCTTGCGGATCATCTTCAGGACCAGGCCGCTGCCGACCACCACCGAGCTGTTGGACTGCTCAGCGGACAGATAACGCACCTCTGACTCGTTGTTCAACCCCAGCGGTGCAAGCTGCGCGGTCTGCTCGAAACGCAGTTCGCCGTCACCACTCGGGATCACATCCTGTGACTGCATGCCTTGGATGACTGAACGTATGAAGGTTTCCAGGGTGAAGGCATCCGTGATCAAGCCCACCTGTCGGCCGCGGCGTACGCGGGCCAGCGCCAATTGTTGTGGAAGCGCACTGTGGATTTCGTCCTCGGCCAGCAGACCGAACGGCAATTGATAGCGCTCGATCTGACCGCCTGCGGTCACCTCGATTTCGTTGAGCAACACCGGATTCGCAGGGTCGCCGAAGCGCACTGCGTAAGCGATATTGACGTGCTCGATCGGTTTGTCCTTGCCGGCAAACCAACGGCGTTTTGGCAAATAGACAGCCAGTGAAGTTTTTTCCATGGTGCTGCGGAGCGGCTCGTCGAGCAGCTCCTCCAGACGCTTCTTGAGCACCAGGGTCGGGAAGTCCGGCATGCTCTGCGCGGGTTCAACGTGCCAGCTGGGCATTTGATTCTCCGAAGCCAATAGAAACCAGTAAAAGCCGTAAGGCGGCAATGTGAGCAAGTAATTCAACTGCCCGATCGGCGGAAAGGCGCTACCGCCCAACATCTCGACGGGCACGGTACCGGCGTAAGCCGACAGCTCAAGTTCGGCCGCCTGCGCGGCGCTTGAAACGTTGGCGACGCAGAGCACAATCTCGCTACGCCCGTCGCTACCTGTGTACTCGCGCAGGTACGCCAGAATGCGCCGGTTGGAGGGTGACAGCATTTTCAGGGTGCCACGACCGAACGCCTTTTGCTGCTTGCGCACGGCAAGCATGCGACGGTTCCAGTTCAACAGCGAATGCGGGTCGCGCTCCTGACTCTCGACGTTGACCGACTGGAAGCCGTACATCGAGTCCATGATCGGCGGCAGTACCAGGCTTGCAGGATCAGCGCGCGAAAAACCGCCGTTGCGATCAATCGACCACTGCATCGGGGTGCGAACGCCATCGCGGTCGCCGAGGTAGATGTTATCGCCCATGCCGATCTCATCGCCGTAATACAGCGTGGGGGTGCCGGGCATCGACAGCAGCATGCTGTTGAGCAGCTCGACGCGGCGGCGGTCACGCTCCACCAAAGGTGCCAGACGACGGCGGATACCCAGATTGATACGTGCACGGCGGTCAGCGGCGTAATAATTCCACAGGTAGTCACGCTCACGGTCGGTGACCATTTCCAGCGTCAATTCATCGTGGTTGCGCAGGAAAATCGCCCACTGGCAGTTTTCAGGGATTTCCGGGGTCTGGCGAAGAATGTCAGTGATGGGAAAGCGATCTTCCTGAGCCAGCGCCATGTACATACGTGGCATCAGCGGGAAGTGGAACGCCATATGGCATTCGTCGCCATCCTGGCCATGACTGTCGCCAAAATAAAGCTGGGTGTCTTCCGGCCATTGATTGGCCTCGGCCAGCAGCATGCGATCCGGATAATGAGCGTCGATTTCGGCGCGAATCCGCTTGAGTACCTGATGCGTTTCCGGCAGGTTTTCGTTGTTGGTGCCATCGCGTTCGATCAAATACGGGATTGCGTCAAGCCGCAACCCGTCAATGCCCATGTCCAACCAGAAGCGCATGACTTCCAGCACCGCATTCATGACCTGCGGGTTGTCGAAGTTCAGATCCGGCTGGTGGGAGTAGAACCGGTGCCAGAAATACTGGCCGGCTACCGGATCCCAGGTCCAGTTGGACTTCTCGGTGTCGAGAAAGATGATCCGCGTGCCCTCGTACTTCTGATCGGTGTCCGACCAGACATAAAAATCACGCGCCTTGGAGCCGCGCTTGGCATTGCGCGCTTTCTGAAACCACGGATGCTGGTCGGAAGTGTGGTTGATAACCAGCTCGGTAATCACCCGCAGCCCGCGCTTGTGCGCCTGGGCAATAAACCGCTTGGCGTCGGCCATGGTCCCGTAATCGCTGTGAACGTCACGGTATTCGGAAATATCGTAACCATCGTCACGGCGCGGTGATGGATAGAACGGCAGCAGCCAGATCGTATTGACCCCAAGCTCGGCGATGTAATCGAGCTTTTCGATGAGACCGGCGAAGTCGCCAATCCCATCATTGTTGGCGTCATAAAACGACTTCACATGAACCTGATAGATCACCGCATCCTTGTACCAGAGCGGGTCTTTGATGAACGTCGCATCACCGGCCTTTTTTGCCATTACGGACTCCTTGCGGTTATTGCGCGGCCTGGATACGCCAGATTCCAAAAGGCTGATGCGACGGATCAATACGCATCCACTGGACCTTGCCGTACCAGGACCAGCGGTGTCCGGTCATCAGATCTTCACCCGTTGTTACCGCATCGTCGGGCAGGCCCATCTCCCACAGCGGCAGCTCGAAATGGGCTTCCTGCACGTTATGCGGATCGAGGTTGATTGCCACCAGCACGAAATTGCTGCCGTCGGGTGAGCGCTTGCCGAAGTACAGAATGTTGTCGTTCCACGCGGCGAACAGCTTCAGGCCAAGGTGGGTGTGCAACGCAGGATTCTGTCTGCGGATGCGATTGAGCTGAGCGATTTCGGCAATGATGTTGCCAGGCGCGGTGAAGTCGCGAACACGGATCTGATACTTCTCCGAGTCCAGGTATTCTTCCTTGCCAGGAATCGGAGCTGCTTCACAGATCTCGAAGCCTGAATACATGCCCCACAGCCCAGACCCCATGGTCGCCAGAGCCGCGCGGATCAAGAACCCGGCACGTCCTGAATCATGCAGGAAGTGCGGGTTGATATCGGGCGTGTTGACGAAGAAGTTGGGGCGGTAACAATCACGCAGCGGAGCCTCGTTGAGCTGGGTGAAGTATTCCGACAGCTCAGCCTTGGTATTACGCCAGGTGAAATAGGTGTAACTCTGGCTGTAGCCGACCTTGCCCAACCGCGCCATCATGGCCGGCTTGGTAAACGCTTCGGCCAAAAACATGACTTCTGGGTGCTGACTGCGAACCTCACCGATCATCCACTGCCAGAACGGCAATGGTTTGGTGTGCGGATTATCAACGCGGAATATTTTCACCCCTTCCTTGACCCAGCCAAGCACGACGTCGCGCAACTCCAGCCACAGGCCGGGAATCGCGTCCGGCGCGTAAAAATCGACGTTGACGATGTCCTGGTACTTCTTCGGCGGGTTCTCCGCGTAACGAATGGTGCCGTCCGGGCGCCACGAGAACCAGCCCGGATGCTGCTTGAGCCACGGGTGATCCTGCGAACACTGGATCGCGAAATCGAGGGCAATTTCCAGACCGTGTTCAGCCGCAGCAGCCACCAGATTACGGAAATCTTCGCGGCTACCCAGTTGCGGGTGAATGGCATCGTGCCCGCCATCCTCACTGCCGATCGCGTAAGGGCTGCCCGGGTCGTTCTCGCCTGCGGTCAGCGAATTATTGGGGCCTTTGCGGTGCGCACGACCAATCGGGTGAATGGGCGGGAAATACAGCACATCAAAGCCCATGTCCCGAATGATCGGCAAACGTGAGTGCACGTCGTTGAACGTACCGTGGCGCTCCGGATCATCAGTGATCGAACGAGGGAACAGTTCGTACCAACTGGCAAACTGGGCAAGCTCACGTTCGATGTCCAGCGGGAATTCGACACTGCGGCTCAAGAACGCGTGATTGTCGACCTGCTTCATCAACGTTGCGGTTTCAGCATGCAGCAACAACGCAACCCTGGCGTCATTATCTGCCTGTTGCAATTGTGCCAATACGCCTTCGATCTGATGACGCTGCTCACCCTGACTGCGCTCTACTGCATGAACCAGGTGAATGCGGCCCTCCTCCAGCTCAAGCTCGATGGGTACGCCTGCACCGAACTTCTTCTCAAGCTCGTAACGATAACTGCCGAACTGATCAATCCAGGCTTCAAGCCTGAAAACGTACTGGCTGACAGCGGTCGGGGTGAATTCACCGATCCAACTGTCATTACCCAGCTCACGCATCGGCGCAGTGTGCCAATGCTCCTCATCAGCCGCACGCCAGCGAATGCTGACCGCCATCTTGTCGTGCCCGTCGGCGTAGACCTTACTGGTCACAGTAACTGGCTGACCGACGATCCCCTTCGCAGCGAACAGCCCACCGTCGATGACCGGGGCGGTGTCTTCGATCACGATTCGTGGCAGTTGCAGAGCCTGGGTCAATGAGAGGGGACGGTTGCTGTGCGGGACATCGGAGGCCAGAGAATCCGGACCGTATGACTGTTCATTCATCGAGCATCACTCCTTCACGCCCCAGGGACGCTCCTGTGCATTCCATGCAATAGATAGAAAGTTCACAATACGGCAGCTGACGGTGCACAACGGCAAGACACGCCTGTTCCGGCTGCCTAGGTTCCGAGCAGCCAGCGTTACGAAAGTTCAAAGGTTTGTGAGACGACTCGTGAGACGCATCAGAGCATAGCGCAGGCCTTGGCATCTGAAATGCACGATGTCCATCGGGCCAGAAGCTGCCACGGCGATCAAACGCCAGGCCGGCAGCTTCAGTTTGAAACAGCGAAAACGATGTCTCTGTGCCGGTCAGTCAACTGCGTTGAATTATCGGCAAACCGTGAGAGTCGTAAAAAGGCCAACAACAAGGAGGCTGCCCCATGAATCTACCGACACCACCCGAGCCAGGCGATCCAAACATCGACAACCCGACACTGCCCGACCCTTTGCCGGAGCCTGCACCCACGCCGGAACAAGAGCCGCCGAGCGAAGTACCGCCAACACCTCCCGTCGGCGATCCGCCACCCAATGAGCCGCCTGTCATCACCTGACAAACTTTGCCGGAACGATTGTCAGGGAGCGTTCGACCCGTCCTTTTTCGCAGGGTTTTCCAGGGACGGGTCAACGCGCTCCACGATATGCGGCACCAGCCTTAAAATACCCAGCGCCAGCACCGTGCTCAGCACAGCAGTGGCCTCGCGCCCCAACCCGGCTGCCACACCGATTGCTGCGGTCATCCAGAGCCCGGCAGCAGTAGTCAGTCCCTTGACCTGCCCTGCGCTTCTGACATTATCCTTGAGTATCGTGCCCGCGCCGAGAAACCCAATTCCTGCCACCAGGCCTTGAATGACACGACTGATCGCTGCGTCATCGGCCCCGGCCAGCCTGGGCACCAGCACAAACAGCGCCGCACCCATGGCCACCAGCATGTGTGTCCTTACCCCCGCCGCCTTGCCCCGATGCTCTCGTTCAAAACCGAGAATACCGCCCAGCACCGCCGCGGTTACCAGCCGGACCGTGACACGCGTCAACTGCGTAGGGTCGGTAATGTCGGAAAATTCGGACTGTAACGTTGCCACCACTTGCTGCCACCATGCGTTCATTGCTGCTCCTTGAGTGCTCGACGGGAGCATATGGACCTCAGATTCGTCGACGAGTGCTCCACGTCTGGCGGATGGGCAGAACATTGGCCCACAGACACAGTCCCAGGAAAACAACGCATCAGGAGGGTCACGATATGCCAGTGGAATTCGATCAGGACACGATTACATGCGCCATCACGTTCGAGGGCGAGGTTCTGCAAAGCGCTGTTCCGGACGTAATCATTACCAACAGCCAGGACGCACATCACCCGTATGCGCTGATCAGTGGAAGACGAGTGCCGATCAATGAAGAAGAGGCGGATGCGCTGGCCATCAATGGCGCTCAGGACGAGCGGCATCACAGCAAATATGCACAAGGCAGCGTAAACAACCTGCCTTGACTGACTGATGCAGTATTAGCTGGAGGGCAGGAAACCTGGCGTCAGCGTCCGCCTGCCACATCGATGAAGGTACCTGTGGCGTAGGACGCCTTGTCCGACAGCAGCCAGATGATAGCTTCAGCGACTTCCTCAGCGGAGCCGCCACGGCCCATAGGCAGAGACCCTTCCAGCTTGCTGACGCGAAACGGGTCGCCGCTCAAGGCATGGAAGTCGGTAAAGATGAAGCCCGGCCGGACGGCGTTGACGCGCACTCCGTCCATGGCCACTTCTTTGGAAAGCCCCAGTGTGAAGGTATCCATGGCGCCTTTGGACGCGGCGTAATCGACATATTCACCCGCCGATCCAAGCCGTGCAGCAGCCGAAGATACATTGACGATACTGCCGCCGTGACCGCCGTGGCTGGGCAACATACGCAGCAACGCATGTTTGGTGCACAGCATGGGGCCGACCACGTTGGTCATCATCATCTTGAGCAGGCGAAACTCCGACATCTCCTCCACACGCGAGGCCTGTGCCGTGGTGCCTGCGTTGTTGACCAGATGAGTCACTCGACCCAGTTCGGAGTCGACACGGGCGTAGAGCCGGATGATTTCGTCCTCGTTACTGACATCAGCCTGAACTGCAATCGCCTGCGCACCCAATGCCCTGACCTGGTTACAGGTTTTTTCAGCAGCGGCATGATCGGACAGGTAGTTGATGCAGATTCGATAACCTTCAGCGGCCGCAAGCAGTGCCGTGGCAGCACCGATCCCGCGCGAGCCGCCAGTAATGATGAGGACTTTTTCCATGGGTGTGTCTCGTAGGTTTCCATAATGCGGAGAGAAGATCATGCTGCGCCATGCTGAAGCGCCCTGAAAACAGATCGTGCCAGCGTTTCGAACCGGACGCTATCGCTGCGTTCAGTCAACCTTGGCGATTTTCTCAGGCACTTCATCACTCAGGCGCGCTTCAACCACGCGAATATCATCGAGAAACCGCTGCGCTGGCAATGGATGGCCAAGCAGGAAGCCTTGCAGAGAGTCACAGCCCAGACGCGTCAGGAAGTTTTGCTGCAATGTAGTTTCTACGCCTTCCGCCACGATGCGCAGGTTCAGCGCCTGGCCTACCGCCACAATGGCCGAGACGATAGCCGCGTCATCGCTGTCATGCTCAAGATCACGCACGAAGCCCCGATCGATCTTGATTTCGTTGGCGGGCAGGCGTTTGAGGTACATAAGACTGGAATAGCCCGTGCCGAAATCGTCGATGGACAGGTCCACGCCCATTTCCGACAACCTGTTCAGCACCGCGAGGCTTGCATCCGCATCGCTCATGGCGGTGGTTTCGGTGATTTCCAGCGTCAGGCAGTTGGCAGGCAATTCGTGTCGCGCCAGGGTATCGGCAACGGTCTTGACCAGTCCCGCATGACAGAACTGCAAGGCTGAAAGGTTGACCGCGATACGCCAGTGTTCGTAGCCCAGTGAATACCACTCGCGCATTTGCCGACACGCTTCGTCCAGCACCCACTCGCCGATCTGAATGATCAACCCGGATTTCTCCGCGAGGCCAATGAACGTGGTGGGACCCAGCACACCCTTTTCAGGATGATTCCAGCGCAGCAGGGCTTCTGCGCCAACCGGCATGCCCGTGCCTGCATGAAATTTTGGTTGGTAATACAGACAGAAATGTCGCTCTTTCAACGCAGTGCGCAGGTCCTGCGACAGTTGCAACTGGTTACGCGCGTTACTGTTCATCGATGCATCAAAAAAACTGTAGCCGTTCTTGCCTGCAGCTTTGGTGTGGTACATGGCAGCGTCGGCATTGACCAGCAACTCATGCTGGGATTCGCCATTGCCGGGGTACATACAAATGCCGATGCTCAGTGATATCTGAACCATGTGCCCACCGATATCGAATGGGTGGGCAATGACACCCACCTGCCGTGCCGCAACGGCAAGGGCGTCCTGCGCATCATTCAGCTCCATCAACAGCACGAACTCATCCCCACCGATCCGGGCCAGTGTGTCGTGGCGATGGAGATTTTCGCGCAGACGCAACGCGACTTCGCGAAGCAGCAGATCACCAATGTGGTGCCCGAAAGCATCATTGACCGGTTTGAAGCCATCCAGGTCCATGAACATCAGGGCGAAACAGCCGCCCTCCTCGCCGACTTTCTTAAGCGCCTGCTCAATGCGATCCGTCAGCAGAACCCTGTTCGGCAGACCGGTCAGGTTGTCGTGCAGCGCCAGGTGCGTCAACTCGCGGCTGGCTGTGTTCAGGGAATGTGCCAGAACGGCGGTTCGCGCTTCAAGACGGGCGTCCAGGATGCACGCCAGCAGCGCGATAGTGAGTACCGCAAGGCTGGTCACAACGACCAGCTTGTCCAACCCGTCAGCACTCAGCCCATTGCCCCAGGCGCCACAGAAACTGCCCTCTGCAAAATTGGCGGCAGCCATGCCGGTGTAATGGGTACCGACGATGGCCATGCCCATGACAATCGCCGCTGCTGCTCGAGTCAACTGGATGCGTGGCGCTTTTTGACGCAGGCGAAAGGTAATCCAGAGCGCAGCTGCCGACGCGATAATGGCAATCACCAGCGACAAACTGAACAAACCAGGGTCGTAGTCGATACCGGGCTGCATGCGCATCGCCGCCATGCCGGTGTAATGCATCGCACTGATACCGATGCCCATGAACAACGCGCCCAGCCCAAGATGCAGCGCAGGCATCTGCGGCTGCGCGACCAGCCACAAGGCAAACCCGGACGACAACATCGCGATCAACAATGAGAACAAGGTAAGCGGCAGGTCGTATCCCAGATTCAGGGGCAGGACGAACGCCAGCATGCCGATGAAGTGCATCGACCAGATGCCGATGCCCATGGCAAAGGCTCCGCCGGCCATCCACATATAGACGGCACGCCCGCTGGCGGAGGCAATACGGCCAGCGAGATCCAGCGCCGTGTACGATGCAAGTATTGCAACGAGCACCGAAATCACGACAAGTGAGGGGATGTAACTGCCAATCAACATACGCGCACCCAAAGCAACGAACGCGTCCATGCCGATTTGATAAGGTGATTGTACCCAATAGACAGCAATTGTCGCGGCAGCTGGTCGAAAATATGGCAATGAGCCATTATATTTTTGACCAGCCGGTCAACCGCAGCCGATTGTCCTACAACTGACTTGCCAGTCAGTCATTACGGCGTGTCAGAACGCTCTCTGCGTCCCATCCACCACCTAGCGCAGCGATCAGTTGCACGCTTGCGATCAAGCGACTTTGCAATACATTCAACACGCTGCGTTCATTGCTCAGGGCGGTGGCCTGCACGTTGACCACATCCAGATAGCCAATCAGACCTGCCTTGTACTGATTGCTGGTCAGGCGCAACGAATCACGCGCTGACTCCAGCGCCTCCTGACGAACCGAAGCCTCTTCCTCGTACACCTTCAACTGCACAAGGTAATTCTCCACTTCACGAAAACCGTCGAGCACAGCCTGACGGTATTGCGCGACGGTCGCGTCATAGGCGGCTTCAGAGCGCTCTACCTCCGCTGAACGGCGACCGCCGTCGAACAGTGTAAGGGCCAGCTGCGGCCCTACTGACCAGAAGCGGTTCGGCAAGCTGATCCAGTTTGCGAACGAGCTGCTGTTGTATCCGCCACTCATGCTGAGGGTCAGGTCCGGGTAATAGGCAGCCTTGGCCACACCGATATTGGCATTGGCGCCCATGACCGCGCGCTCGGCGGCGGCGATGTCCGGCCGACGTTCAAGCAGTTGTGACGGCACACCGACAGGTATTTGTGGCAGTTGTGGAACGGACGCGACGTTCTGCAGATTGAAGTCCGCAGGCGCCATGCCCATCAGCACTGCAATGGCGTTTTCGAACTGCGCACGCTGCCAGGCCAGATCGATCAGGTCGGCCTGTGTGCTTTTAAGCTGGGTCTGCGCCTGAGCAACAGCGTCACGACCGGAAATACCGGCGCGGTATTGATTCTGGGTCAGGGTCAGCGAGCGCTGATAGGTATCCACGGTGGATTCGAGCAGCCGCTTCTGTTCGTCGATCACCCGCAGTTGCAAGTAATTCTGCACCAGCTCGGACTGCAAGCTCAGGCGCATGGCTGCCAGATCGGCAAGGCTGGCCTGGGCATTGGCCGTATCAGCTTCCAGGCCGCGACGCAATTTGCCCCAGATATCGGCTTCCCAACTGACGCCCAACTGCGCGCTGTAGCTGTCGCGGATACCTGAGTTGAGGTTGCTGGACCCCGACGTGCTGCTGCCGGTGCCCTGGGCAGAGCGGGTCTTGCCGGTGGTCAGGTCGAGTGTCGGAAAAAATGCGGCACGGGAGCTGCGAACCAGCGCCTGCGCCTGACGGTACTGAGCTTCGTACTGAGCCACCGTCTGGTTGGAGCTGTTGAGGCGAGCCACCAGCGCGTTCAGCTCGGGGTCGCCATACACCTCCCACCATGCGCCACGGGCAATCGCATCACTGGGCGTCGCCTGACGCCAGCCCTGCGCGGCCTTGAACTGCGCAGGCGTGGCCATCTCCGGCTTCTGATAGTCCGGACCGACAGCGCATGCGCTCAGCATCAGAGCGCAGAGCCCCAGACCGAGCGGGCGAATCAGCCGACGAAGGTTGAAGGTGCAAGCCAGGCAATCGGTCATAGCGGAGTTTCCAGAGCAGCATCAGTGCGCACGCCGCGCCATCGGCTGAAACGATGGCGCAGACGGTCGAGATAAAGGTAAACCACCGGAGTGGTGTAAAGAGTCAGCACTTGGCTGAAGACCAGCCCGCCAATAATCGTGAGACCCAGCGGCCTGCGCATTTCCGCACCTTCGGCAGTGCTCAGCAGCAGCGGCAAGGCACCCAGAATAGCCGCCATGGTGGTCATGAGAATCGGACGAAGCCGTTGCAGGCACGCGCTGCGAATCGACTCCTGAGGCGTCATGCCCTGCTCCCGCTCAAGGTGCAAGGCCAGATCGATCATCATGATCGCGTTTTTCTTCACCACCCCGATCAGCAGGAACAGCCCCAACAGCGAGATCAGGCTGAACTCGCTGCGCAGCACGTAGATGGTCAGAAGAGCGCCTACCCCTGCCGAAGGCAACGTCGACAGAATGGTCAGCGGATGAATATAGCTTTCATACAGAATGCCCAACACCAGGTACACCGCCAGCAGCGCCCCGAGGATCATCCACGGCTGGCTTTTCTGCGTGGCGGCGAACGCATTGGCGGTACCTGCCATCTTCGAAATGATTTCAGCAGGTAAACCAATCGCCGCGATAGAACGCTCAATGGCGACGGTAGCCTTGTCGAGGCTCACACCTTCGGCCAGATCGAACGAGATGTTTTCCGAGGCAAACTGGCCGTCGTGGGAAACCCGATCATTTTCAAGGCTTCGTTCGTAATGCGCGATGCTCGACAACGGCACGCGCTGGCCGTCGGCCGTGATGACCTGAACCTGCTCCAGCGTGACCGGATCCTGCGCATACTTGGGATTGACCTCCATCACCACCTGATACTGGTTCAGGCTGTCGTAAATGGTCGATACCTGGCGCTGGCTGTAGGCGTTATTGAGCACCGCGGTGATCATGTTCATGTCTATGCCGAGCCGCTTGGCGGTGTCACGATTGACCATGAGCGTGACTTGCTGGGCACCGCGCCCTTCCCGAGCATCAATGGCGGTGAGCTCCGGAAGTGACTTGAGCGCCGCAACAATCTTCGGGTACCACTCGCGCAGGCTGGCCAGATCGCCACTCTGAACAATGTACTGGTACTGCGAGCTGGTCTGCTCACGGCCACCGCCCAGTTGCAGGTCCTGATCCGGAGCAAGGAACAGCCTGCCCCCGGGCACGTGGGGCAGATTCTTGCGCAAGCGCTCGACAACTTTTTCGGCCGACAGGTTACGTTCGCTGATCGGCTTGAGGCGCACGATCATGAAGGCATTGTTGGTACCGCCGCTGCCGCCAATGAACCCCGCCACGCTTTGTACCGCCGGGTCAGCCAGCACGGCGCGACGGTAAATCTCCATCTTGGGCTGCATGACCGAGAACGACAGACCATCATCGCCGCGCACAAAGCCCATCAATTGGCCTGTGTCCTGCTGTGGCAGAAACGTCTTGGGCACCACTACATACAGCGCGATGTTGACCACCACCGTGATCAGCAGGCTCAACAACGTCAGTCGTGGATGGCGTAACACCCAACCGAGCGTGCGGTCATAGCCCGCGACCATACGGTCATTGACCCGCTCGCTCCAGCGCTGAAAAGCGCTCTCTTCCTGCGCCTGACGTGGCTTCAGCCAGCGGGCGCACAACATTGGCGTCAATGTCAGAGACACCACCAGTGACACCACGATGGCCACCGACAGCGTGATAGAGAATTCGCGGAACAGGCTTTCCACCAGCCCGCCCATGAACAGGATCGAGATGAACACGGCGACCAGTGACACGTTCATCGACAGCAGCGTGAACCCGACTTCCTTGCCACCCAGAAAAGCAGCTTTCATCGGGTCGAGGCCGTTATGAATATGCCGCGAGATGTTCTCCAAGACCACAATCGCATCATCGACCACCAGTCCGGTGGCCAGGATCAGCGCCATCAACGACAGGTTGTTCAACGAAAAACCGCACAGGTACATGATGGCGAACGTACCGACCAGCGAGACCGGAACGGCCAGCGTCGGGATCAACGATGCACGAAAGCTGCCCAGAAACAGGAACACCACCAACACCACCAGCACCACGGCAATCAGCAGCGTCATTTCAGCTTCATGCAGCGTGGCGGTGATGACCGGCGAGCGGTCCATGGCAATGTCCAGCGTAACACTGGCCGGCAGTACTGCTTGCAGAGCGGGCAATTGCGCTTTGATCTGCGCCACTGTTTCGATGATGTTGGCACCTGCCTGGCGGTTGATGACCAGCAACACCGCGGAGTTATCGTTGAAAAAACCGCTGTTGTAGCGGTTTTCAACTGCGTCGCTGACCTTGGCAACGTCCTTGAGCCGCAGCGTCGCACCGTCCTGATAGCGAATGATCAGCGGCGCGTAGTCCTTGGCTTTCTCCAATTGGTCATTGGCCTGCACCTGCCAATTATGCTGACCGTCTTCGACCGAACCTTTTGGCCGTCTGACGTTGGTGTTGGTGATGGCGGTACGTACTTCGTCCAGCGAAACACCGTACTGGGACAGCATCTGCGGTTCCAGCTCGATTCTGACCGCTGGCAGCGAACTGCCGCCGATCTGCACCTCGCCCACTCCGGTGACCTGCGACAGGCTTTGCGACAGGATGGTCGAGGCCAGGTCATAGAGCTGACCTTTCTCAAGCACCGTTGACGTCAGCGAAAGCACCATGATCGGCGCCTGGGACGGGTTGACCTTTTTGTAGGTCGGCATGCTGCGCATACCGCTGGGCAGCAGGTTGCGTGATGCGTTGATCGCCGCCTGCACTTCTCGCGCGGCGCCATTGATGTCGCGGTCCAGGTCGAACTGCAGAATGATCCGTGTCGAACCCTGGCTTGAGTTGCTGGACATGGTGTTGACGCCAGCGATGCTGCCCAGCGAACGCTCCAGCGGCGTGGCGACGCTCGACGCCATGATCTCGGGGCTGGCGCCCGGCAGACTGGCCGAAACCACGATCACCGGGAAGTCCATGTTGGGCAGCGGGGCCACTGGCAACAACCGGAAACTGACCGCGCCCAGCAGCATGATCGCAAGGCTCAGCAGTACGGTGGCGACCGGTCGGCGGATGAAGGGCGCTGAAAGGTTCATGCGTCAGCCTGTCCCAACCGCTCCGGGGACTGGGGCTTGCGGCTCCAGCGGCGGCCGAGTCGATCAAAATACAGGTAGATCACCGGCGTGGTGAACAAGGTCAGCACCTGGCTCAGCAGCAGCCCGCCAACCATCACCAGCCCCAGCGGCTGTCGCAATTCCGCGCCAGAGCCGGTTGCCAGCATCAGTGGTATCGCGCCGAACAGCGCCGCCAGCGTGGTCATCAGAATCGGACGGAAGCGCAGCAGAGCCGCCTCATAGATCGCGGTTTCGGGATCGACACCACGATTGCGCTCAGCGTCCAGCGCAAAGTCGATCATCATGATGGCGTTTTTCTTGACGATACCGATCAGCAGAATGATACCGATGATCGCGATCATCCCCAGGTCATTGCCGCTGATCAACAGTGCGAGCAAGGCCCCGACCGCCGCAGACGGCAGCGTCGACAGAATGGTGATCGGGTGAATGTAACTCTCGTAAAGCACACCCAGCACGATGTACATGGTGACCACGGCCGCGAGAATCAGCAGCAGCGTACTCGACAGCGAAGCCTGAAAGGCTTCGGCCGCGCCCTGGAACTGCGTCTGCACACCGATTGGCATGCCGATGTCCTGCTGCACCTGCTCGATCACTTCGACCGCATTCCCCAGAGCGACACCGGGCGCCAGATTGAATGACATCATCACCGCAGGGAATTGCCCCAGATGGGCAATGGCCAACTGCGCCTGGCGCTGTTCAACCCGCGCCAGACTCGACAGTTTGACCTGCGCACCGTCGGTGGTCTTGACGTGAATCTGCTCCAGCGCCTCCGGCCCCAGCTCGCTGCTCGCTGCCGACTGCAGTACCACTCGGTACTGGCTGGCCTGGGTATAGATAGTCGAAATCTGCCGCTGACCAAAAGCGTCGTACAGCGCGTCGGTAATATTGGCCACGCTGACCCCTACCCGACTGGCCGCGTCACGGTCGATCAGCAGATAGACCTGCAAGCCTTTGTCTTGAAGGTCACTGGCTACGTCAGTCAGCTCGGGACGCTTGGCCAGCGCATCGACCAGCTTGCCGCTCCACTCGCTGAGCATTTCGGCATCAGGCGATGACATGCTGAACTGGTATTGGGTACGACTGACCCGGTCCTCGATGGTCAGATCCTGCACCGGCTGCATGAACAGGCGAATATCAGAAAGCTTGTCCACTTCAGGCTGCAGTCGATGGATGATCTGCGTGGCCGTCAGGTCGCGCTCGCCATGGGGCTTGAGGTTGATCAGGAAACGTCCGCTGTTGAGCGTCGCGTTATCCCCGTCAACGCCAATGTAGGAAGAAAGACTTACCACTGCCGGGTCTTTCAAAATGATGTCTGCCAACGCCTGCTGACGCTCGCTCATGGCTTTGAACGACACAGACTGCGCCGCTTCGGAAGTGCCCTGAATGACGCCTGTGTCCTGAACCGGAAAGAACCCTTTTGGCACTGCCATGTACAGCACGACGGTCAGGGCCAGCGTGCCAATCGCGACCAGCAACGTCAGCGGCTGGTGCTTTAGCACCCAGCGCAACCTGCCTGCATAGACATCGATCAGCCAGTCGAGCCAGGCGCCGCTGGCACGGTAGAAGCGGCTTTGCTCCTCTTCCTTCGGCTCACGTTTGAGCAACCGGGCACACATCATTGGCGTGAGGGTCAATGACACAACAAGCGAAATCAGGATCGCCACAGCGAGAGTGATGGCGAACTCACGGAACAGCCGCCCCACCACGTCCGCCATGAACAACAGTGGGATCAGTACTGCAATCAGCGACAGGGTCAGCGAAATCAGCGTGAAACCGATCTGCTTCGCACCCTTGAGCGCAGCCTGCAGCGGGGTTTCGCCCTCCTCGATGTGCCGGGATATGTTCTCCAGCATGACGATGGCATCGTCCACCACAAATCCGGTGGCAATGGTCAGGGCCATCAAGGTCAGGTTGTTGATCGAGAATCCGGCCAGGTACATGACACCGAACGTACCTACCAGTGACAGCGGCACCGCAATCGACGGAATGATGGTCGCGCTGACACGACGCAGGAACAGGAACGTCACCAGTACCACCAGCACGATAGCAATCAACAGCTCGTGCTGAACATCAGTTACCGAAGCGCGGATTGTCTGGGTACGGTCTGTGAGTACCGCCACGTCCAAACCTGCCGGCAGGTTATCGGTGATGCCCGGCAGCATGGCCTTGATGCGGTCGACCACCTCGATCACATTGGCGCCCGGCTGGCGCTGGATGTTCAGTAATACCGCCTGACTGCGGTTTGCCCAGGCGGCCAGCCGTTCGTTTTCAGCCCCGTCGACAATCTGTGCGACATCCTTCAGACGCAGCGGCGCGCCGTCCTTGTAGGCCAGAATCAGGTTGGCATATTCTTCTGGCGACTTGAGCTGGTCGTTGGCGTCGAGCATCGATACCCGGGTCGGGCCGTCAAAGTTGCCCTTGGGCTGGTTCACGTTTGAAGCGGCCACCAGCGTGCGCACATCAGCAAGATTGAGGCTGTTGGCGGCCAGCGCCTCCGGGTTGACCTTGATCCGCACGGCCTGTCGCTGACCGCCGGCAATGCTGACCAGACCGACGCCACTGATCTGTGAGATCTTCTGCGCCATGCGCGTATCGACCAGATCGTTCAGCTTGGGCAGCAACATGGTTTTGGAGGTGATCGCCAGGGTCAGCACCGGCGTATCTGCCGGGTTGACCTTGTTGTAGACCGGCGGCGCGGGCAGATCATTGGGTAGCAGATTGGTGGCCGCGTTGATGGCCGCCTGCACTTCCTGCTCAGCCACATCCATGTTGATTTCAAGGCTGAAGCGCAGCGTGATGACCGACGCGCCGCCAGAACTGGTAGACGCCATCTGAGTCAGGCCGGGCATTTGCCCAAACTGCCGCTCCAGTGGCGCGGTTACTGCGCTGGTCATGACCTGCGGACTGGCGCCGGGGTACAGGGTCATCACCCGAATGGTCGGATAATCCACCTGAGGCAAGGCCGAAACCGGCAACAGGCCATACGCGATCAGACCGGCCAACACGATAGCCAGCATGCTCAGCGTGGTAGCGACCGGACGCAGGATGAACAGACGCGACATGTTCATACGCTTGGTTTTTCCACCTTGCTGACTGCCGCCGACTTGTCACTGCCGCTGTCCGGCTTGCCCTGCAGTTTTTGCACCGGACCCGCCGGGACGTCCTTGCTGTCGCTGACCACTTCAACTTCGGCACCATCACGCAGGCGATCGGTACCTTCCAGCACCACGCGCGCACCCGCTGCCAGACCTTCGGTTATCACGGTAGACGTCTCGTTGCTCGGCCCGGTCTTGAGCAGGTTGATCTTGACCTTCTTTTCGCCGTCGAGCACATAGACGAACGTGCCGTTGGTGCCGAACTGCACCGCCGCAGTGGGTACCAGAACGGCCTGAATCAGCGTGTCGGCACGCAGACGCACATTGACGAACTGGTTGGGGAACAGCACCTCGTCACGGTTATCGAAACGGGCCTTGAACTTGAGTGTCCCTGTGGCCACGTCAATCTGATTGTCGAGACTGGCAAGCACACCGGTGGCCTGCAGCCTGGTGTCGCCGCGGTCCCAGGCCTCTACTGGTAGCTTGTCACCCGTGCGATAGCGCGCGACTACTTTGGACAGGTCTTTTTCAGGCAACGTGAAATTGACCGAAATGGGTTGGGTCTGGGTAATGACGACCAGTGCGGTGGTGTCATTGGCGGCCACCAGGTTGCCGACATCCAACTGCTTCAGCCCGACGCGGCCAGCAATCGGTGCGCGGATACGGGTGAAGTCCAGATTGAGCTTTGCCTCCGCCACTGCAGCCTGGTTGGTCTTGATGGTGCCCTGATACTGATTCACCAGCGACTCGGCGGTATCCAGCGTCTGCTTGGCGATGCTGTCTTCGGCGTACAGGCCACGATAACGATTGACGTCCAGCTGGGCATTCTTGAGCAGGGCCTGATTGGTGGCGAGCGTGCCTTGGGCCTGCTGCAGTGCAACCTGATAGCTGCGCGGGTCGATTTCCGCGAGCAGGTCACCGGCCTTGACCATCTGGCCTTCCTGGAAATTCAGCTTCACCAGTTCGCCCGCAACCCTGCTGCGTACGTTAATGGTGTTCATCGCCGCAACAGTGCCCAGTGCCTTGTAGTAAATCGGGAAATCACCCTGGGTCACCGGCGCAACGCGCACGGGAACCGCAGCCGCAGATGCCCCGAACCCCGGACGCCCCATGCCATGTCCGGCACTTTTGCCAGCTTGCGCGTCGGTGCCGGGTGTAGAGGCAGGCCAGAACCACCAGCACAGGCCGACGATGACCAACAGGATCAATAAACTGATCAACCAGCGACGGGAGTTACGGGAGCCAGACGATTGCATGAATAAATCAACCATTACAGAGGGGGCTTTCTTTGAAGGGCGAACAATAAGCACAGATGAGCTGCAAGCAAAGCGCCTTTACCAAGCGCTTACTTTTGTTAAACGGTTGAGGCACACATAAAAAAACGGCCTGAACGGGTTCAGGCCGTTTATGTTGCAGAACGTTACTTCAGTACAGCCAGTGCAGCGTCATAGTTTGGCTCTTCGGCAATTTCCGATACCAACTCACTGTGCAATACCTTGTCGTTTTCATCCAGCACCACGACGGCACGAGCGGTCAGGCCTTTCAGCGGGCCGTCAGCGATCGCCACACCGTAGTTTTCGCTGAAGTCAGCGCTGCGGAAGGTGGACAGGTTCTTGACGTTCTCCAGACCTTCAGAGCCGCAGAAACGCGCCTGAGCGAACGGCAGGTCAGCGGAGATGCACAACACCACGGCGTTGTTCAGGTCGTTGGCCTGGGCATTGAACTTGCGAACCGAGGTAGCGCAGGTCGGCGTGTCGACACTTGGAAAGATGTTCAGAATTTTGCGCTTGCCAGCATAGTCAGCCAGGGTCACTTCGGCCAGACCAGCGCCAACCAATGTGAAGGCGGATGCAGCAGCACCGACGTTAGGCAATTCGCCATTGACTTGAACGGGGCCGCCTTTGAGGGTCACTTGAGCCATGAAACGAAATCCTTCTTTCAGAGTATGTAAAAGAGTAAGAAGTTAAACACGAAAGTGCGCTGCAACCTATATCGGATAATTCCGAATGTGCTCAGGAAACCAGTCGATCTCTGACTTCAGGCCGCGAACACAACTCGGCCAGCCAATCGACAAACACCCTCACCCGCCGTGACAACTGGCGATGTGGCGGATAAAGCGCCATCAGCGGCATGGCTGGTGGCCGGTATTCGCGTAACACCTCGACAAGGCTGCCGCTGCGCAACTGCGCGGTGATGTGGTAGCGAGGTGCCTGAATCAGACCGAAACCGGCCTCACAGGCCGCCACGTAGCCTTCGGCACCATTGACCGAAAGCGAGCGGCTCAGACGAGGCTCGTGGACCTGTCCATTGACCATGAATTCAAGGCCATAACGTTTGTTGGAAGGCGTTGAAAAGTACTCGATCACCTGATGCACTCCAAGCTCTTCGAGCGACAACGGCGTGCCGTACCGGTCCAGGTATGCCCTGCTGGCACAGGTGATTTGCGTGAGCTGGGCCAACGGACGCGCCACCAGAGCCTCGTCCAGCGGGCTGCCGGCACGCAACACGCAATCCACACCTTCGCGAATCAGATCGACCGGCCGATCACTCATGCCTATTTCCAGGTCGATTGATGGGTAACGTTGAGCGAATTCGGGCAACGCTGGCATAACGATCATGCAGCCGATGCTCATCGGCAGATCGACACGCAGCAGTCCCTTGGGGCCTGCGTTGCCGGGGGAAAATGCAGCCTCGGTGTCGTCCAGATCAGCCAACAGGCTCAGGCAGCGTTGATAGTAGGCGTTGCCATCGGGCGTCGCGCTCACCTGCCGAGTGGTTCGTTGCAGCAGTTGTACGCCCAGATGAGCTTCGAGCTGCTTGATCAGAACAGTGACCGACGCCCGCGGCATCTGCAGGCTTTCGGCGGCGCGGGCAAAACCGCCCAGCTCAATGATTCGAGTAAAGACGCGCATGGCGTTGAATCGATCCATGATAGGCGGATGTCCATTGGGTTGGTTCGGGCCACGGTCAGCCGCTGTTTTAACGGTTTCTTGCGGGTCCTGTCGAGGCCTGAGTCGGTTATGGACATCTGTTGCAGCGCTGCGCGTTACGCGTCAGAAGTCCCGTTTGTAAAAGATGTCCAGTGAACTGGCGATTCCGCTGGCGGCTTCCAGGTACACACGCTTGCTGAGCAGGTAGCGCAACGCAATGGTGTTGGCAGGTTCGAACACCCCTACCCCATAACGCAGGCTGAGCTTGTCGGTAATCTTGCCGCTGGCGACCACATTGGTCTTGTCTCCGGTGCCGGACGTGTCCAGTTCGAAATCCTTGATTCCCAGATTTTCTGCCAGCTTACCAGTCGTCGAAGAGCTGCCCGCAACGCCAAGCGCCAGTGCCGCTTGCGCGACCATATTGTTGTCCTCGCCAGAGTTGCCCAGAGGCCGTCCCATGACCAGATAGGACAAGGCCTGCTCCTGACTCATGGCCGGCTCGGAAAACACTTCGGTGGTTGGCTGATCGGCGCTGCCCGTCAAGCGGATGCCCGCGATCACGTCATCGGTCTGGCGAATGGCTTCAATATCCAGATAGGGTTGGTCAACAGGTCCTGCAAACAACAGCCGTGCCTTACGAATGGTCAGCCGTTGTCCGTAGGCCCGATAACGGCCGTTATTGAGGTTGAGCTCGCCACGAGTATCGAGGTTATCGCCGATATGCACACGCCCGACCAGATCGGCCGTGAGCCCGAAGCCGGTGAAGCTGAGTTTCTCCTGGCCGACCTCGACGTCGACATCGATGGCAACTGCAAGCGGTGCAGCCCCTTCCTCAGTCTGCTGCCCGACAATGACGGTGTCGCCCGAAAGCTTGACCGTGGAAGGCGGTAACTCACGCACGGTGATCGTACCTTTTGGAATCATGACCTTGCCAGAAACAGCCAGGCGCTCTCCCTTCATGGAGATTTTCAAATCAGGCGCTGCTTCGACCGCCACATAGGGTTCGACAGTGATGGGCAAACGCGTACCTTTAAGGCTCACATCGACGACCAGTGTCTGCCCCCAGGCCACCTGCCCGCCAATCGAACCCTGCCCGGTAGTGCCGCTTTTCCAGCCACCGTTGATCTGCACGCTTTCGCCAGCAATCGCTGCCTGAATCTTCAGGTCACGCAGTTCCATCGGCAGTTCAGGCCCGGAAACCTCGCCGTCATCCAGCGTTACGTTGCCGTTGACCAGCGGCGCCAGCAACCCGCCCGACAACCGGCCGCTGCCGTTCAAGCGGCCATTGAGCTTCTGCACCATCGGTGCAAACGGCCGGGCTACCGAAACATCCAGGCCCGAGAGGGTGAAATCACCCGTCAGCGTCCTATTTTTTGCCAGCGGGTCGATTTGCGCGCTCAGCAGCAGGCGCCCAAGTTTTGCACCCTCGAAGTCCAACCGGGAATCGATGCGTTTAGGCGTCAGGGTGCTGGTCAGCTTGAGTGTCTGATAAGGGAAGTCCAGCCACTGATCCTTGTCACGAACCCGCAATGTCCCACCACTGGCATCCATCGAAATCTGCCCGCTGGGGCCTGCCGCTGGCAGGTCAAGCTGAACATCGGCGTTCAGCGCACCTTTCCAGGCAAAATCTCTGGGCAACCATTGTGCGAGGCTTTCGATCGGGAAGTTCTTGAGCTGATAACGCAGCCGAGGATCGGGCAGCAGGCGCTGATCGCCTGCACACAGACTCGCCTGACCAGAGACCCAGCAATGCGAACCGACGTTCAGCTTGCCATCGGCCAGACGCTCGATCCTGGCAGGCTGTTGCAAGCGCCAGCTCTGGCCACCACTCTGCACATCGCCAGTGGCCAAGCGACCGCGCCAGTTACCTTTGTCCTGCGTGCCGTCAAGGGCCAGCCTCAGTTTGAGCAGCGGGCCTTGCAGGTCCAGCTTGAGTTGCTGGGCCTTGAGCGTGCCCTGGCCGTCCACCAACAAGGTGCCCAGTCGTGTTTCCCCGGCCTGAATGCCAGTGCTTTTCAGGTCAAGTGTCGCGCGCTGTGCGGGGTCAAGCGTTGCGGCGAGGGTGAGGCCCTGCAAGCGATTGTCCTGCAAAGCCAACTGGCTGCCCTGGAGCGCAAGCTGCCCCTGAGGAGCCTGCGGGGTTCCGGCCAGATCGAGGCGACCCTTGACCTGACCCTGGAGCCGCGGCCACAACTGGGCAAGACGCGGCAGGTCGAGATCAAGCCGACCCTGAATCCGCTCGTGCAGGCTGCCGTTGCCTTGAATGCGATTGTCGCCCAGCCGAATATTCAGGCTATTGAGGTTCCACTGCTGCGCGCGGCCATCAGCCTTGGCCTGCAACACAGCTGGCTGGCCGCGAAGGCGCCCTTTCAGATCCAGGTCGGCGGTCAGCTCCAACTGCCCGTTCTTCATCTGACCTTTACTGCGTAGCGGTCCGGCCAACGTCCCCGGCAACTCGGCGACCCAGAACGAAGGGTCGAGCGCAGTCAGATCCAGCGCCGTATCCCATCCAATGCCATCGGCGAACTGCAGGTTCAAATGACCGCTGGCCTTGCCCTGACCTGCGACCATCTCAAGCTGCGGCAAATAGACGTTTTCCAGATCACCGCTGAAGGGGCTGCCCAAGGTAAACGCACCTGCAGGGCCATCAATGTTTGCATTGAAATGCCCCAGATACTTGCCATCTGTATAGGAAACCTCGCCTTTGAAGGCGCGCAAAGCGACTTGCGGTTCGGTCGCCAGGGGATAAAGCCGTTGCCAGGGGAAGTCCAGCCAATCGACGCTCGCGTCAGCAGAAAAGCCGGTTTCCCAGTTGAGTTTGCCGCTGACGGCCAGACGCTGTTTGTCACTGGCATTCAAGTCAAGCGCCGCAATGGTCGCGCCTTTGGCATCCGCAATCCCTTTCAGGGACAAGGCGATCGGCGCGTTGGCGGCTGGCAGACTGGCGCTACCGTCAATCTGGTATCCGTTCTGAAGATTGCCTTCTGCGGTCAGCAATAACTGATCGAGCTGCAAGGTATCGGGCAAACCTGCGCTGGGCTTGAAGTGTTCGGACGTCAACTTGAGACGCGCGGGCAGGTGCTCGGTCAAGGGTTCCAGCTCACCGGTCAACACGCCCACCAAGTAGCCGCTACTGTCGGCCTTGAGCTGCAGTGTTTTCAGCAGTTCACCTTTAATGTCGAGAGCCAGCGACCATGGCTGACCATCCTGAGGCGGTAATTGCAGTTGCCCTGTGACGGCCAACGGCCAGTCGCTCTCGGGCTTCAAAAGCCCCTGAAGGTCCAGAACAAGCGCGTCACGTTGCAGGTGCGCACTGTCGATCTGCAGCCCTTCGGCTGTCCAGTGCGCAGCAAGTTGCAGGTCACGCAGTTGTTCTACGCCACCCAACTGAATGCTGCCGACCTGCACGTCCTTGAGCTGAATCGATAACGGCAGCTTCAGCACCGGCAAGGTCGTCGGACCCTCACTGGCGGGTTGATTACGAGGAGGAAAGGTCAATAAGACCTGCCCCACGTGCAGTTGATCGATGCACAACCTCATGCTGAGCAGACAACCTGGCGACCAGATCAATGCGGGCGACTGGACTTCGACGCGGTCTTCGCCCTGCATCCACACCAGACGATCAGCAGACCACTGCCCGCCCAACTGCCCATTGAAGTTCTCCACCGTCAGACCGGGCACCTGCGCCAGCGCCCATCGGCTGCCGCTCTGCGTACCCACAACCAGAGCAACGCCCGTCACCAGTAGCATGAGGATCACCAGCACGCCCAGCCCCGCGATCTTTGCGCCACGCTTGATATTCACACGGTTCACAATTCCGGCCCCATGGAGAAATGCAGGCGAATGCCGCCGTCATCGTCCAGCGGGTGCGCGAGATCCAGCCGCAGCGGCCCCACCGGCGAGACCCAACGGACCCCAAAGCCAACGCCGGTTTTGAGATTGGGAAGGTCAAGGCTGTTGAACGAATTACCCTGGTCGACAAAGGTCGCCAATCGCCATTTCTCGGCAATCGAATACTGATACTCGACACTCCCCGCGACCATGTACCGTCCGCCGACGCGGTCGCCGTCAGCGTTGGTCGGCGAGAGCGTCTGGTAGTCGTAACCGCGCACACTTTGATCGCCGCCAGCGAAGAAGCGCAACGACGGCGGAATCGACGTGTAGCTGTTGGTGAAGTTGCCGCCGAACTGGACACGTCCTAGAAAACGATGGTTTTGCGCCACGGTCGTGAGGCCCTTGAGCAACACCGTGCCACGCACCAGATTGGCGTCGGACAACATCCCTTCCTTGGCCACTTGAGCATCAAACTGCAAACGGTACCCTCTGCTCGGGTCAATACGATTATCGCTGCGCAGGTACGAATAGCTGACGCCGGGCATCAGCAAGGTGCTCAGACCCGAGTCGTCACCCAGCCGGTACTCTTCGCGCTGCCACTTGAGTGAGAGGACGCGTTCCCAGCCGCTGGGCAATTTACTGTGCCACTCGGGACCTACGGTCAGCAGCTTGCTGAGGCTGTCGGTGCCGGCTATTTCTTCGTATTGATAACCACCGGCGAAGCGCAGCTTGTCGGTCAGTGGCGGATCAAGCGGCACGTCGTACCACAGGCCGACGTTCTGGCGAGGCGCCGACACTTCGGATTCAAAGCCATAACTGTGGCCTTCGGCGTTAGCCCAATGGCGTGTCCAGTTGGCCCTGCCACGCGGGCCGACGTCGGTGGAGTAACCCAGCCCCAGGCCCATCGTGCGAGGCTTGCGGGTTTCCAGTTGCACGGTCACCGGAATCACCTGGCCCACGGCTGCGGTCGGCGCAGCATCGACACGAACCCCTTCGAAATAACCGCTGGCCTGCATGGCCTGGGTCAGCTCAGCGATCAATTGAGAGTCGTAAGGGGTATTTTCCTTGAACGGGACCATGCGCTTGAGCAGGTCCTCATCAAAAGGCGAGTCGCCGCTGAACGCAACCTGACCCAATGTGTAGCGCGGGCCGCTGTCAAATACCAGCTCGACATCAGCGACTCCGGCTCGCGGATCCACAGCCAGACGCTGCTGAGTGAAATGGCCGCTGAAGAATCCATAGCGGGACGCCTGATTCTGGATCAAGCGTTTGGCATCTTCGTATTTGCCGTGATTCAACACTGCACCAGGCTTCAGAGCATCACTTTTGGGCACCTTGAATGCCTTCAGCGATGCTGCTGGGCCGTCGACCCGCACAGTGACGTTACGCAAGCGGATCGGTTCGCCCGCCTGAACAGTGATGACCAGCAAAGGCTCCTGCCCTTCCTGAATCTGGCTGTCGACCTGCGCCTGATAATAGCCCAGGGCCTGCGCAGCTTTCTGCGCCTGCTCTTCGGCACCGATCCTGAACTGCCGCAATGCCTGGGCATCACGCTCACCCGGTTCTCCCACATAGCCCTCGATGTTGGCTTTGAGGTCCGGGTTGGCCGGGGTAACCCTTACGTCAAGGCGCGCAGCGCAAAATGCTGCTGCGCTCATCGACATCAGGAGCACGCTGCCACTGAATAATCTGAAAAGCTTCATGGGCGTGGATGCTAACACGACCCGGGGGTCACGCTGAAAGACACTAAAGTGACGGTTTTTCAAACCGTTGCGTCATGGATCGGTCTCGAAACCTGAGGGTTAGGGTGAAAAAAAACGTGCTCACGAACCGGGCCCACCGCGATTTCGCCAATTTCTTCATAACCCTGTCGCTTGTAGAACTCAAGGTAGCGGGTATTTCCGGTGTCCAGGACGATGCCTTGAGAGTTTTCATCCAAAGCGCACCAGTCGTGCAACGCCTGCAACAGCTGCTCGCTGAGGCTCTGTCCAAGTTCCTGGCCCTGAAACTCCGGGTGCAGGCCGATCAACGGCAATACATGAACGGTTTCCGATGGCAGGCAGGCCAGCACCGCGTTGTAATACGCCAGATAGCGCTGTGTGCAACTGAGCCCCGTATCGACCACCATTCGCAGGCGCCATGCCCAGCTTTCGGTGACACCCAGACGGCGCTGGGGCGGCGCGATCAGCACAACACCTACAAGACGATCCTCCAGAAACAATCCCAACGCTGGCTGGTTCTGTAGAAAATGCTGCTTGACCAGTTGCCGGATTGTCGCAAGGACTCGCTGGTCGTAACCCGAACGCGGCGCGTCAAACAGAAAGGCAAAGGTGGGATCGTTGCGATAGACCTTGAACAACAGATTCCGGGTTTCACGGGAATAGCCACTGTCGAGCTGGCGGATTTCGCCCACGGAGGCAGCAGGTTGGGACATGGAATGACCTCTCGATAACGGCGCTGCGTATGGTGCAGCACTCTTGGGGAGCATGGCTTCGAGTAATGGCACTTCACGACAGTTCCAAATAAATTGTCCTACAGACGATGCCTGCACCCGGCCTACAGTCGTTCAACCACAGGACTGCACGCTGGCCCTGAGCCGGGAGGTCAGCTAGCATCGCGGTTTGTGTTTTCTCAGGACTGCTGTTTTATGAAAATCGTCTCGTTCAACATCAACGGTCTGCGTGCTCGGCCCCACCAGCTGGCGGCGCTGATCGAGAAGCACCAGCCTGACGTGATTGGCCTTCAGGAAACCAAGGTTTCGGACGAGCAGTTTCCGCAGGCAGAGATCGAAGCTCTGGGCTACCACGTGCACTTTCATGGGCAGAAAGGCCATTATGGCGTCGCACTGCTGTCGCGCAACGCGCCGCTGACCCTGCACAAGGGTTTTGACGGTGACGACGAAGAGTCTCAGAAGCGCTTCATCTGGGGTACGTATGCGGACACCAATGGCCAGCCGGTAACCGTCATGAACGGTTACTTCCCGCAGGGTGAAAGCCGTGACCACCCGACCAAATTTCCCGCCAAGCAGCGCTTCTACAATGACTTGCAGACGTTGCTTGAAACCCGTTTCAGCCACGATCAGCCGCTGGTTGTAATGGGGGACGTGAACATATCCCCGCAGGACTGCGACATCGGTATCGGCGCCGACAACGCCAAACGCTGGCTGAAGACCGGCAAATGCAGCTTCCTGCCGGAAGAACGCGAATGGATGGAGCGCCTGAAAAACTGGGGTCTGATCGACAGCTTTCGGCACCTGTACCCGGAAGTCGCCGATCGATTCAGCTGGTTCGACTACCGCAGTCGCGGCTTTGAAGATGAACCCAAGCGCGGCCTGCGCATTGACCTGATCATGACATCCACCGGGCTACTACCGAGAATCAAGGCAGCAGGAGTGGACTACGACCTGCGTGCCATGGAAAAACCGTCAGACCACGCACCGATCTGGCTCGAACTGAGCTGACACCAAGCGCCGCGCCGGTCTGCTCGTGTTCGCGGGCAGACCGAAACCAACTGACGGCAAATCGCATCAGATCGTCATTTTCCCGTCATCTTTCCGTCTTATTCTTTCGACACTTTCCGTGATTCAAGGTGACGCCGATGCTGCGCGCTCTGCTTACGGCGCTGATCGTGTCGAGCGCCACCGTGCCCTGCCTTGTTCTGGCCGCCCTTCCCGTGCCCACAGGTGACGTGCCCGCATTGCGGATCCAAGGCTCCAACACCATCAATGCCCGACTGGGGCCGGCACTGGTCGAAGGATTGTTGCGCCAGCAGGGCCTGAAATCGGTGCAAACGCTGCCGGGCGAGCGTGACAATGAACAGCGCGTGATCGCAACCACTGCAGACGGCCAGTCATTACGCATCGACATCGCGGCGCATGGTTCGGGCACTGGATTCAGCGCGCTCAAAGACGGCAACGCCGACCTGGCGGCCTCATCACGACCGATAAAGGATAAGGAAGCGAAAGACCTGAGCAGCCTGGGCGATCTTTCAAGCGCAGCCAGCGAGCAGGTCATAGGCATCGATGGGGTCGCCGTGATCGTCCATCCCGCCAACGTGCTGCGCCAGCTCGATACCACTCAGCTGGCGCGCATTTTTTCAGGGGACATCAAGGACTGGAGCGAAGTGGGCGGCACCAGCGGAGCCATACATGTATATGCGCGCGATGAGCAATCCGGCACTTACGACACCTTCAAGGAACTGGTTCTGGCCAGGCAAAACAAAAGCCTGAGCACGTCGGCATTACGCTTCGAGTCCAGCGAATTGCTCTCTGACGAGGTCAGCAAGGACCGCAACGGCATCGGCTTTACCGGTTTGCCCTCGGTCAGACGGGCGAGAGCGCTGGCCATTGTCGACGGCCATTCAAAACCGATGCTGCCAACCGTCAATCTGATTGCGACCGAAGACTATCCGCTGTCGCGCCGCCTGTATTTCTACCTGCCGCCTGCCAGCCATCAACGCTGGGCCCTGGCCCTTGTTCAGTTTGCGCAGAGCAACGAAGGCCAGGCCATCGTCGCGCAGAGCGGTTTCGTCGCGCAGACAGTGCGCGCGATCACCGTACCAACCACACCGCAAATGCCGGTTGACTATCAAACGCTGACTCGGGAAGCGGAACGACTCAGCGTCAACTTCCGCTTCGCTCAGGGCAGCGCGACGCTGGACAACAAGGCGCAACAGGACCTGAGGCGAATTGTCGATTACCTCAAGACCAACGCCCTGCTCGACCGACGTGTAACGCTGGTCGGGTTCGGCGACGCCAAGAACGACACAGCACGTGCCATTCTGCTCTCCCGATTGCGCGCCATGACCGTGCGACGTGAGCTGCAGAAGAGTGGCGTCATCGTTCTCGACGTCGTCGGCCTGGGTGACGAAATGCCGGTAGCCGCCAACGACCTGGACGACGGTAAAATCAAGAACCGCCGTGTCGAGGTCTGGGTGCAGTAACCCAGACCTGTGGCGTCGTTCAGGACCGGCTGCGCAACAGCTCTGCGGGTACGTACTTGCCCAGTTCGAACTTGCCAATCGCTGCCCGATGCACTTCGTCCGGACCGTCTGCCAGACGCAACGTACGCTGCATGGCGTACATGTAGGCCAGCGGGAAGTCATTGGACACCCCAGCCCCGCCATGCATCTGGATGGCGCGGTCAATCACCTTGAGGGCGACATTGGGCGCGACAACCTTGATCTGGGCGATTTCACTTTTTGCGACCTTGTTGCCAACCGTGTCCATCATGTAAGCAGCCTTTAGCGTCAGCAGCCGCGCCATGTCGATTTCCATACGCGAATCGGCAATTCTGTCGATGTTACCGCCCAGCCTCGCAAGCGGCTTGCCGAACGCAACGCGGTCAATCGAGCGCTTGCACATCAACTCAAGCGCGCGCTCCGCCATGCCCACCGAACGCATACAATGGTGGATTCTGCCCGGACCAAGGCGTCCTTGCGCGATCTCGAAGCCACGGCCCTCGCCCAGCAACACGTTCTCATAAGGCACACGGACATTCTCGAACAGCACTTCGGCGTGACCGTGGGGAGCGTCGTCATAACCGAAAACCGGCAGAGGCCGGACGATCTTCACGCCAGGCGTATCCACCGGCACCAGAATCATCGAATGTTGCTGGTGACGCGGGCCGTCAGGGTTACTAAGCCCCATGAAGACAAGAATTTTGCAACGTGGGTCACACGCTCCGGAAGTCCACCATTTGCGCCCATTGATCACCCACTCATCGCCATCCCGCTCGGCGCGCGCAGCCATGTTGGTTGCATCCGAAGACGCCACGTCAGGCTCCGTCATCGCAAACGCCGAACGGATTTCGCCACGTAACAGCGGCTCCAGCCAGCGAGTCTTCTGCTCATCGCTTGCATAGCGAACCAGGACCTCCATGTTGCCGGTGTCAGGTGCCGAGCAGTTGAACGGCTCGGGCCCCAGCAATGAACGCCCCATGATTTCGGCCAGCGGCGCGTATTCCAGGTTCGTCAAACCGGCGCCCAGTTCGGATTCAGGCAGAAACAGGTTCCACAGTCCCTCGGACTTGGCCTTTGCCTTGAGCTCTTCCATGATCGCCGTCGGCTGCCAGCGATCACCTTGAGCTACCTGTTGTTCGAATAATGGCTCGGCTGGATAAACGTGTGCGTCCATGAACGCGGTCACACGCTCACGCAGCGCCTGCACCTTTGGGGAATATGCGAAATCCATGAGCAGTTACCTTCTCGTTCAGGGTGTCGAGGACATGAAGTGAATGCTAGAGAAGGGTCGCGCATTTATCTAATCTATTCTCAGCGTGTATAAACATTCATAACCGATATATGATCCAGCCACGTCGCGGCACAAGCGATGACCCACAACAACAAAAAGAGGCGCCCCATCAATGAACCTGAGCAAGGTTGATCTCAATCTTTTCATTGTCTTCGACGCCATTTATACCGAAGCCAATCTGACCCGCGCCGGGCAGATTGTCGGCATCACACAACCGGCTGTATCGAACGCACTGGCGCGTCTACGTGAAACGTTCAACGACGCCCTGTTTGTACGCACCGCCCAAGGCATGGTGCCCACGCCCATGGCCCAGAACATCATCGGCCCGGTGCGCAACGCCTTGTCTCTGCTGCGGGTCTCGGTGCAGGAAAGCCGCATTTTCAACCCGCAGCAGGCCATCAAGAACTATCGCATCAGTATGACCGACCTGACCGAGGCGGTGATCCTGCCGGTCTTGTTTCAGCGTCTGCGCCGCCTGGCCCCCGCTGTCACCGTCGAGAGCTTTCTGTCGAAACGCCGCGAAACCACCAAGGAACTGGCCGCAGGACGCCTGGACTTCGCCGTCGACGCGCCGCTCAACACTGATCCCCAGGTACGTCACGTCAAACTGATGGAAGACCGCTACGTCTGCGCCATGCGCAAGGGGCATCCACTCGCGAGCAAAACGGCGTTGACGCTTGACGATTATCTAGCCCAGGCGCACACCCATATTTCCAGCCGCCGCAGCGGCCTTGGCCATGTCGACCTGGCGCTGGGCAAGATCGGTATCCAGCGCAAGATTGCGTTGCGTTCCCAGCACTACCTGATGGCCATCCAGGTTCTGCAGCAGACTGACATGGTCATGACGGTGCCTGAGCGCTTTGTGCGTCGCAACGATCTGCACTTCGCCAACTTGCCGGTCAACGACGTCCCCACAGTAGAAACCCACCTCTACTGGCACGAAAGCACCGACCAGGACCCGGCCAATCGCTGGATGCGCGAACAGATTATCGAGTTGTGTCAGCGCGTGACGGCCCAGGAACAAAAGCCAGAATCTGCATTAGGATGACTTCTCATACTTTTGATTTATATATATTTAATTGATAAACCTAATGTTGTTTCGAGATTTTATTATCTGGGTGACCAGCCGATCATGGCCGCCCGGCATGCTTGACGCTTACGTAAAGCAGCACGTAGCTTAACCTTACGTCTACCGTCGAGCCTTGCCATGAGCAGTACCACTTACAGCATTTCCGAACTCGCCCGTGAGCTGGATATCACCACCCGAGCGATTCGCTTTTACGAAGAGCAAGGCATGCTCTGCCCTGAGCGACGTGGCCTGGAGCGGGTCTACTCAGCCCGCGACAAGGTCACGCTCAAGCTGATACTGCGCGGCAAGCGAATCGGCTTTTCGCTTGCCGAATGCAAGGATCTGATCTCGTTGTATGACCCGAGCGGCGGCAATCAGAAACAGTTGCAGACCATGCTTGGCAAGATCACTGAACGCCGCGGACAGCTGGAACAACAGCTGCTAGACATTCAGCAGATGCAACTGGAACTGGATACCGCCGAAGAGCGTTGCCGCGCAGAGCTGGACAGAACTGTAGCCATTTCCCACTGACCTATACAGGCGTTGCCATGTCACTCCCTCAATATGTGAATATCGTCGAAGTCGGGCCGCGTGACGGCCTGCAAAACGAAGCACGCCCCATCAGCATTGCCGACAAGGTGCGCCTGGTGGACGACCTGACTGCGGCAGGCCTGAGCCATATTGAAGTCGGCAGCTTTGTATCGCCCAAATGGGTGCCGCAAATGGCAGGGTCTGCGCAAGTATTTGAGCAGATCCAGCGGCGTGAGGGCGTTGTGTACTCGGCACTGGCGCCCAACCTTAGAGGCTTCGAGGACGCCTTGGCTGCCGGGGTGCGCGAGGTTGCGGTATTCGCGGCAGCATCCGAAGCGTTTTCACAGCGCAACCTGAACTGCTCGATCAGTGAAAGCCTGGAGCGCTTCGTCCCGATCATGGCGGCGGCTCGACTGCATGGCTTGAGGGTCCGGGGTTACGTGTCCTGCGTGCTGGGCTGTCCTTATGAGGGTCGCGTATCCGCCGAGCAGGTCGCGTCCGTCGCAAACGAGCTATATGCCATGGGCTGCTATGAGATCTCGTTGGGTGACACGATTGGCACAGGGACGCCGAGGGCCACTCGGGAGCTGTTCAACGCAGCCGCCGCCCAGATCCCTCGCGGCAAGCTGGCGGGGCATTTTCACGACACGTATGGCCAGGCTCTGGTGAATATCTATTCCAGCCTCGAAGAAGGCATCCAGGTATTCGACAGCTCCGTAGCGGGGCTCGGCGGCTGCCCTTATGCCAAGGGTGCGAGCGGCAATGTGGCCACCGAAGACGTGCTGTACATGCTGGAAGGTATGGGCATCGAAACGGGTGTCGATCTTGATCTGACGATCAAAGCTGGCCAACGCATCTGCGATGTACTGGAGCGCAGTAACGGCTCACGGGTCGCGAAGGCGCGGCTGTCAGCGTGAAGTGTCACCGGTCGGTAACCGGGTGCGACAACTTGTCACAGAGTGTTACCCTCCTCCGCGTCATGTCGAGGCAAACGGGTAACACAGAAACAATCGACAAGGAATTTGTACGACACGTGGCGGGTAAAAATCTTCAAACCCCTGTTCTACAAGGGTTTTAAAAAACTGGCACGGGTTCTGCTATATCTCTTTTATAACAAAAACAAAAAATGCAGCAATCCAATAAAAACAAAACGTACCGGCTCTGACATAACAAGAACAACACGGACAGAGACGCAGCTAACAGATTTTTTTGGAGTGGACAGCTTTTCTGAACAGCGTGCTCGTCACGCCGTTCGCAACCGGACAGAGAACAATAAAACTGCTTCAAGGCAGCGTCCAGACCGGTTGGATCGATTCGATAAAAGTGTGATCAGCGCTCAAAAAAATACGTTTGCTCTTGATCCCGAATGGGGATCGCTCAAAAAAGATGTGAAGGGCAAGGTCGACAAAAACAACAACAGACCTCCCGAAAAACAAAAACGAGCATAGCAATACACCTTGAAGGGGAGCCCAGGCTCCCCTTCGTGCTGTCTGGCATTCATGAATGTCATATCTCCTCAGGCCCTCTTCCCGCCCCTGGCTAACGTCCGTTCGCGGTAATCGACGTACCAAGCTCGGCGTTGACACTGTCACGTCACAGGTTTACGTTAACGTAAAGGTCATAGCCGATCCGTCCAAGAATAAAACAGGAACGCTACCCATGAGTTACCCCAGCCTGAATTTCGCCCTGGGCGAAACCGTCGACATGCTGCGCGACCAGTTGCAGTCATTTGTTGCCGCAGAAATTTCCCCGCGTGCCGCACAGATCGACAAGGACAACCTGTTCCCCGTCGACATGTGGCGCAAATTCGGCGACATGGGCCTGCTGGGCATCACGGTCGACGAAGAGTACGGTGGCGCAGGACTTGGTTATCTGGCGCACGTGGTCGCCATGGAAGAAATCAGCCGCGGCTCTGCGTCAGTTGCACTGTCCTATGGCGCGCACTCCAACCTGTGCGTCAACCAGATCAACCGTAACGGCACGCCAGAGCAGAAAGCGAAATACCTGCCTCGCCTGATCAGTGGCGAACATGTCGGCGCATTGGCCATGAGCGAACCAAACGCAGGTTCTGATGTGGTTTCGATGAAGTTGCGCGCCGACAAGCGTGGCGATCATTACGTGCTCAACGGCAGCAAGACCTGGATCACCAACGGTCCGGACGCCAATACCTACGTTATCTACGCCAAGACCGACATCGAAAAAGCCGCGCACGGCATCAGCGCATTTATCGTCGAGCGCGACTGGAAAGGTTTCTCCAGAGGCAGCAAATTCGACAAGTTGGGCATGCGCGGCTCCAACACTTGCGAGTTGTTTTTTGACGATGTCGAAGTCCCGGAAGAAAACCTGCTGGGCAAACTCGACGGAGGCGTTCGGGTGTTGATGAGCGGCCTGGACTACGAACGTGTCGTGCTGTCCGGCGGCCCGACCGGCATCATGCAGGCGTGCATGGACGTAGTAGTGCCGTACATCCATGACCGCAAGCAATTTGGCCAGAGCATTGGCGAATTCCAGCTGATCCAGGGCAAGGTCGCTGACATGTATACCCAGCTCAATGCCAGCCGCGCTTATCTGTATGCGGTCGCCCAGGCCTGCGATCGCGGCGAAACCACGCGCAAGGATGCCGCTGGCGTAATCCTTTATAGCGCTGAACGCGCGACCCAGATGGCATTGGACGCAGTGCAGATTCTCGGCGGCAACGGTTACATCAACGAGTTTCCGGCCGGTCGACTGTTGCGCGATGCCAAGCTCTATGAGATCGGTGCAGGCACCAGCGAAATCCGCCGCATGCTGATCGGGCGCGAGCTGTTCAACGAAACGCGTTGATTCTGGAGTTCAAATGGCTATTTTGCCCACCCGCATCAACGCGCGCTCCCCGGAGTTCGCCCTTAATCAGGCCGCGCTGCTTGAACAACTCAACAACCTGCGCAGCCTGCTTGGCAAGGTCGAACAAGGCGGCGGCCCCAAGGCACAGGAGCGGCATACGTCACGTGGCAAACTGCTGCCGCGTGAGCGGATCAACCGCCTGCTGGACCTTGGCTCGCCGTTTCTGGAAATCGGCCAATTGGCAGCGCATGAAGTCTACGGCGAGGACGTTCCGGCAGCCGGCGTGATCGCCGGCATCGGGCGCGTCGAAGGCGTCGAATGCATGATCATCGCCAATGACGCCACGGTAAAGGGCGGGTCCTACTACCCACTTACCGTCAAAAAACACCTGCGTGCGCAGGCCATCGCTCAACAGAATCGCCTGCCCTGCCTGTATCTGGTGGATTCAGGCGGCGCCAACCTGCCACGCCAGGACGAAGTGTTCCCTGATCGCGAGCACTTCGGCCGGATCTTCTTCAATCAGGCCAACATGAGTGCGCAGGGCATTCCGCAGATCGCGGTGGTCATGGGCTCCTGCACGGCGGGCGGCGCCTACGTGCCCGCCATGGCTGATGAGGCAATCATGGTGCGCCAGCAGGCGACGATCTTTCTCGCAGGCCCGCCGCTGGTGAAAGCCGCGACCGGCGAAGTCGTCAGTGCCGAAGACCTTGGGGGTGCTGACGTGCATTGCCGGACTTCCGGAGTCGCCGATCACTACGCTGAAAATGACGAGCATGCGCTGGCCATCGCCCGTCGCTGCGTCGCCAATCTCAATTGGCGCAAACACGGACAACTGAACATTACTGTTCCCGTCGACCCGCTGTACGCCAGTGAAGAGCTGTACGGGATCATTCCTGCAGATACCAAGCAGCCGTTCGACGTGCGCGAAGTCATCGCTCGCCTGGCGGACGGTTCGGTCTTCGATGAATTCAAAGCGTTGTTTGGTGCAACGCTGGTGTGCGGGTTTGCTCATCTGCATGGCTACCCGATCGCCATCCTGGCCAACAACGGCATTCTGTTCGCAGAAGCCGCGCAGAAAGGCGCACATTTCATCGAGCTGGCCTGCCAGCGCGGCATCCCCCTGCTGTTTCTGCAAAACATCACCGGCTTCATGGTCGGTCAGAAGTACGAGGCAGGCGGCATCGCCAAGCACGGTGCCAAGCTGGTCACCGCGGTGGCCTGCGCGAAGGTGCCCAAGTTCACGGTCATCATCGGCGGCAGTTTCGGTGCCGGTAACTACGGCATGTGCGGACGCGCCTACGACCCGCGCTTTCTCTGGATGTGGCCCAACGCCCGGATCGGCGTGATGGGCGGCGAGCAAGCCGCAGGCGTGCTGGTACAGGTCAAATGCGAGCAGGCCGAACGCAGCGGACAGGCGTTCAGCCCCGAGCAACAGGCCGGGCTCAAACAGCCGATCCTGGATCAGTATGAGCGCCAAGGGCATCCGTACTACTCCAGCGCCCGCCTGTGGGACGACGGAGTGATTGACCCGGCACAGACCCGCGACCTCCTCGCCCTGGCCATTTCCGCCTCGCTGAACGCGCCCATCGAACCCACCACGTTCGGCCTGTTCCGAATGTAAGCCGGGATGACACCATGACCTCATTTGCAACTATCGAACTGATCGACGATTCCCATGGCTTCGCCACGCTGTGGCTGAACCGGCCGGAAAAGAACAACGCCTTCAATGCCCAGATGATTCGCGAGCTGATCCTGGCCCTCGACGACGTGCAGAGCAATGCCGCACTGCGCTTTCTGCTGATACGCGGACGCGGCAGGCATTTCAGCGCAGGCGCCGACCTGGCCTGGATGCAACAGGCGGCGGACCTCGACTACAACACCAATCTGGACGATGCGCGCGAGCTGGCGGAGCTGATGTACAACCTCGCCAAATTGAAGATTCCCACACTTGCCGTGGTGCAAGGCGCGGCATTCGGCGGCGCGTTGGGCCTGATCAGTTGCTGCGACATGGCGATTGCTGCGGATGACGCGCAGTTTTGCCTTTCAGAAGTCCGCATCGGCCTGGCGCCAGCGGTCATCAGCCCGTTCGTGGTGCAGGCGATTGGCGAACGCGCAGCCCGCCGCTACGCGTTGACTGCCGAACGATTCAGCGGCCAACGAGCGCGGGAGATTGGCCTGATCGCCGAATGCTATCCTCTGGCGGACCTGGAGTCGCAGGCGCTGCGCTGGGTCGATAACCTTCTGCTCAACAGCCCGCAGGCCATGCGCGCCAGCAAAGATCTGCTACGTGAAGTCGGTAGCGGTGCGCTGACGCCAGCGCTGCGTCGTTATTGCGAAAGTGCAATTGCACGAATCCGCACCAGTGCCGAGGGCCAGGAAGGTTTGCGCTCGTTTCTTGAGAAACGCCCCCCTGGCTGGCAGACCGCAGCACAAGGCCACGACGCCGAGCCCCCTGCCCCGGCGACCCAGAGCAAGGACTCTCACTCATGAGCACACCACCACTTGACACGCTACTGATCGCCAACCGGGGCGAAATTGCCTGTCGCATCATGCGTACTGCCAAACGAATGGGGTTGACCACCGTCGCAGTCCACAGCGCAACTGACCGGAACGCACGACACAGCCGAGAAGCCGATATTCAAGTGGATCTGGGCGGCAGCAAGGCTGCAGACAGTTACCTGCAGATCGATAAGCTGATCGACGCGGCCAAGGCCAGCGGTGCACAAGCGATTCACCCTGGCTACGGCTTCCTTTCGGAGAATGCCGGCTTTGCGCGCGCCATTGAAAATGCCGGGCTGATATTCCTCGGGCCGCCTGCCTCGGCCATCGACGCCATGGGCAGCAAATCTGCCGCAAAGTCGCTGATGGAGCAGGCCGGTGTGCCGCTGGTGCCCGGCTACCATGGCGATGCTCAGGACCTTGCCACCTTTCGCAGCGCCGCTGAGCGCATTGGCTACCCGGTACTACTCAAGGCGACAGCGGGCGGCGGTGGCAAAGGCATGAAAGTGGTGGAGCACGAAAGCGAACTGGCCGAGGCGCTGGCGTCCGCTCAGCGTGAGGCGCTTTCTTCGTTCGGTGACGAACGGATGCTGGTGGAAAAATATGTGTTGCAGCCTCGACACGTAGAAATCCAGGTATTTGCCGATCAGCACGGCCATTGCCTGTATCTCAACGAGCGAGACTGCTCCATTCAGCGCCGCCACCAGAAAGTGGTCGAAGAAGCGCCAGCGCCTGGTCTTTCTGCCGAACTGCGCCGCGCCATGGGTGAGGCAGCCGTCAAGGCAGCTCAGGCCATCGGTTATGTCGGCGCGGGCACGGTCGAGTTCTTGCTGGATGCTCGTGGCGAGTTCTTTTTCATGGAGATGAACACCCGCCTGCAAGTGGAACACCCGGTGACCGAGTACATCACCGGGCTGGACCTGGTCGAGTGGCAGATTCGCGTCGCCCGAGGCGAAACATTGCCCATCACTCAAGCACAGGTTCCGTTGATTGGACACGCCATTGAGGTGCGTCTTTATGCCGAAGACCCGGCCAGTGACTTTCTACCCGCAACCGGCACACTTGCTTTCTATCGCGAACCTGCTGACGGGCTGGGCCGCCGTGTCGACAGCGGTGTAGCCGAGGGAGACCAGGTATCGCCATTTTACGACCCGATGCTGGGCAAGCTGATTGCCTGGGGCGAAGACCGGGAAGAAGCGCGTTTGCGCCTGCTGGCCATGCTCGACACCTGTACCGTGGGCGGGGTCAGGACCAACCTGGCATTTCTGCGCCGAATCATCGCTCATCCGGCTTTCGCTGCTGCCGAGCTGGACACTGGCTTTATCCCGCGCCACCAAGCGCAATTACTGCCAGAACCTGCTGGCTTGAGCGACATGTTCTGGCAAGCGGCTGCCGCAGCGTTCAGCCAGAGCGAGCCGCCTCGGACGTGCCCGGATGATCGCCACTCACCGTGGGCGGTGAAGAGCGGGCTCCGCTCTGGTCTGCCCAGCGAAATCGATATGCACCTGGAATGCAACGGCGTGCGTAGCATGGTGCGGCTGCGAAATGCAGCCGCACCCTCGTGGACGCTGACGGGTGAGTATCTGTGCGGCGACCAGGACGGCGTTCGACACCAGCATCTGGCAGTTCGCCACGGCGACACGCTTTATCTCAAATGGGAAGGCGATGTGCACCCAATCACCCGCTTCGACCCCATCGCAGAAGCGGATAGCAGCGACGGGCAACTAGGCGGCATGACCGCGCCCATGAACGGCAGCATCGTGAGGACACTGGTCGAGGTGGGTCAGGCAGTCGAGGCAGGAACGACGCTGGTGATACTGGAGGCCATGAAAATGGAGCACAGTGTTCGTGCGGCAACCTCAGGCGTCGTCACGGCGCTGTATTGCCGTGAAGGCGACATGGTCAGCGAAGGCGCCGTGCTCGTAGAGCTGAAGGATCCCGACTGATCCAGTAAAGCCCTACTACACACACAAAAATCATATACAAAAACGCCCTGAAGGGTCAGGGCGTTTATCGTTACAGCAATACAGCACACACCACAGACAAACGCTTAGTAGTAAGCGTTTTCTTTCTGCGTGTGGTCGGTGACATCACGTACACCTGACAACTCTGGAATGCGCTCAAGCAAAGTGCGCTCGATGCCTTCCTTCAGGGTGACATCGGCCTGGCCGCAGCCCTGGCATCCACCGCCGAACTGCAGCACAGCGATGTTTCTGGTTTCTTCCTCTACCACGTCGATCAGGGTCACTTGACCACCGTGGCTGGCGAGCCCCGGGTTGATCTCGGTTTGCAGATAATAGTTGATGCGCTCGTTGATCGGGCTATCAGCATTGACCATCGGAACTTTGGCATTTGGCGCCTTGATGGTCAGTTGGCCACCCATGCGATCAGTCGCATAGTCGACAACGGCATCGTCCAGAAACGCTTCGCTGAAACCGTCGATCCAGGCAGTGAAGCTTTTCAGGCCGATGGCCTTGTCTTCCGGCTTTTCTTCGCCCGGTTTGCAGTAGGCGATACAGGTTTCAGCATACTGAGTGCCGGGTTGGGTAATAAACACGCGGATGCCGATGCCTGGGGTATTCTGCTTTTCCAGCAGATCGGCCAGATAATCGTGGGCGGCATCGGTAATAGTGATAGCGGTCATGAAAATTCCTCGCAGACGTGCGTGCAGTTTACGCCAATCCCGTGCATCACACAAAGTCCCAGTAATTTTGTCAGGTTAATGCGTCCACCCTGCCACGCACCCGACGGCTGTCCAGCCAGTCCTTCATCCGGCGATACAGCCCCTTCTCGATCCACTCGTAACTCAACCAGGCGCCCATGGCGATAATCGGCACGCAGAAAGCGAAGACCACGTAGGGGCTCAGTCCGAAGCGCTGCGCCATCAACAACCCGCCGTAAAGCACCAGCACATGCAGCAGGTAGACCGAATAGGAGCAGTCGCCGAGCACCTTGAGCAGGCGATTGCCTCGAAAATACGGTTCAAGCGAGATACAACACATCACGATCAAAGCGCTGGGCAGGCCCCAGTTGAGCAAGCGCTGGTCGTTGGTGAGGTGGTTGATCGCATACAAACCGATGCCAATACCCACCAACGGCAACCACAGCGCCTCCTTGATCCAGCCGCGGCGATAGAGCATGCCAATGCCGATACCCAGCAGGAATTCGTAAATGATGTCATTGCCGTAGAAGCGGCTGATCAACCCGGCGCGGGCCAACACTTCACAGACGGCAAACAACGCAGCGGCGATGATCAATGGCCTGTAACGTTGCTCGAACAGGAAGACCATCGAGAACAGCAGGTAGAAGAACATCTCGTAGTTGAGCGTCCAGCCCACATTGAGTGTGGGGTACAAGCCGTAACCACCGGGGTTTTCCGACGGTATGAAAATCAGTGACAACAGGAAGTTCTGCCAGCCGATCACCTGATGCGGCAGCATCGGTGCCGCGGCCAGCAACAGCAGCGCCATGGCGGCGGTGTACAGCCAGTACGCCGGCACGATACGGATCAGCCTGTGCAAAATGAAACGCCCTGCGGGCATGTCGCTCTTTTGCGTTGAGAGAAAGATCACTAGCCCACTGATGACAAAGAATATGTCGACGCCGACAGCGCCTTTGGAGACAAAAAACTGGCCGAGCGGGCTGCTGGCCTTGAAATCAAAAAAGATCTGCATGAAGTGATGACACACAACGACCCACGCTGCGAATGCCCGTAAAGCCTGTACCGAAATCAACATCTAAAAAACCTCTGTTCCTGTCTTTTCAAACCGGAATCCACACTGACGTTCAGCCATGGGTTCCATGGCGTGCACCGTCTCGGACCGCTTTTTTTGAAAAAAGATCGCAGAAAAAGAGATCTGTTCAGGAAACCTATAATGGCTGCAGGCCATGTACTTCATGGCTTGCAGCCGCATCACACCGGCCTGGAGGTTCTCGAAGCGGTTCATGTCGAGCGCGGCTGCTTCCTGCGGATCGGTTTCCTGAAGATAACGATTGAGGTCGTGGAACCAAATCCAGAACAATGGATGCGTACGCCGGATGCCCCACCGCTGGACGATCTGCTCGAGGCTTGCCATATCCTTGCTTTGCTGCAGCGTATCGACAAAGGTTGATACTTCACTGGCGGGATATTGAAGATGAAATTCGGGTCACTGTTGAGCACATCTGGCTAGATCGTGAAGGTGTCTAGCCCCGGAAGGCGTTGGTCAAGCCTGAGCACTGCGACAGAAAGACAGCACAGCCAGGCATGCCTGCAAGCGGGAGGGCATTTCATCAAAGCTCTACGATAAAAATGGCACGATTCTAAAAGCGCACGCACACCTTCAACATGAGCGATTTTCATGCAAAAGCGTCAACAACACTAAAACCTTTCCGGTTTGGTATTATTCCGTTCTTTATGCATCGACCTTCCCAAGGTAGCCCCCATGTCTGACCGCAGCGCCCGCCATCAAGCCTTCCTCAATGCTCTTAAACAGAGGATCCTCATTCTCGATGGCGGCATGGGCACCATGATCCAGAGCTACAGGCTTGAAGAGCAGGATTACCGGGGCAAGCGTTTTGCTGACTGGCCGAGCGACGTGAAGGGTAACAACGATTTGTTGATCCTTACCCGTCCCGATGTGATTGGCGCCATCGAGAAGGCCTACCTGGATGCCGGCGCTGACATTCTAGAAACCAACACCTTCAATGCGACTCAGGTTTCCCAGGCCGACTACGGCATGGAGTCGATCGTTTACGAGTTGAACGTCGAAGGCGCGCGTCTGGCACGCAAGGTAGCTGATGCCAAGACCCTCGAAACTCCTGACAAACCGCGCTTTGTTGCCGGCGTGCTCGGCCCGACCAGCCGAACCTGCTCGCTGTCGCCGGACGTCAACAACCCTGGCTATCGCAACGTGACCTTCGATGAGCTGGTCGAAAACTACACTGAAGCCACCCGAGGGCTGATCGAAGGCGGCGCAGATCTGATTCTCATCGAAACCATTTTCGACACGTTGAACGCCAAAGCGGCCATTTTCGCGGTTCAGGGTGTTTTTGAGGAACAGGGTTTCGAGCTGCCCATCATGATTTCCGGCACTATCACTGACGCTTCCGGGCGCACCCTGTCGGGCCAGACCACCGAAGCCTTCTGGAACTCGATCAGCCATGCCAAGCCGATCTCCGTAGGCCTGAACTGCGCGCTGGGTGCCAGCGAACTGCGGCCTTATCTGCAGGAGCTGGCGAACAAAGCCAACACGCACGTTTCGGCGCACCCCAACGCCGGGCTGCCGAATGCCTTCGGCGAATACGACGAGCTGCCAAGCCAGACTGCCAGCATCATCGAAGAGTTTGCCCAGAGCGGCTTCCTGAACATCGTGGGTGGCTGCTGCGGCACTACGCCGGCGCACATCAAGGCGATCGCCGAAGTGGTTTCCGGCTACGCGCCACGCCAGATCCCGGATATTCCAAAGGCCTGCCGCCTGTCAGGTCTGGAACCGTTCACCATTGATCGTCAGTCGTTGTTCGTCAACGTTGGCGAGCGCACCAACATCACCGGCTCTGCCCGCTTTGCCCGCCTGATTCGTGAAGACAACTACACCGAAGCTCTGGAAGTTGCCCTGCAACAGGTCGAAGCCGGTGCGCAGGTGATCGACATCAACATGGACGAAGGGATGCTCGACTCGAAGAAGGCGATGGTGACCTTCCTCAATCTGATCGCAGGCGAGCCAGACATCTCACGCGTGCCGATCATGATCGACTCGTCGAAGTGGGAAGTGATCGAAGCCGGGCTCAAGTGCATTCAAGGCAAGGGCATCGTCAACTCGATCAGCATGAAGGAAGGCGTCGAGCAGTTCATCCATCACGCCAAACTGTGTAAGCGCTACGGCGCCGCCGTTGTGGTCATGGCGTTCGACGAACAAGGTCAGGCGGACACCGAAGCGCGCAAGAAAGAAATCTGCAAACGCTCTTACGACATTCTGGTCAACGACGTGGGGTTCCCGCCGGAAGACATCATTTTTGACCCGAATATCTTTGCCATCGCTACCGGCATCGAAGAACACAACAACTACGCGGTCGACTTCATCAATGCCTGCGCCTACATCCGTGATGAGCTGCCCTACGCGCTGACATCTGGCGGCGTATCCAACGTGTCGTTTTCGTTCCGCGGCAACAACCCGGTGCGTGAAGCGATTCACTCAGTGTTCCTGCTGTACGCGATTCGCAACGGCCTGAGCATGGGCATCGTCAATGCCGGACAGCTGGAAATCTACGACCAGATCCCGGCCGAACTGCGCGATTGCGTCGAAGACGTGGTGCTCAACCGTACCGCCGACGGTACCGATGCGCTGCTGGCCATCGCCGACAAGTTCAAAGGCGATGGCAGCGTCAAGGAAGCCGAAACCGAAGAGTGGCGCAGCTGGCCCGTCAACCAGCGCCTGGAACACGCACTGGTCAAAGGCATCACGACGCACATCGTCGAAGATACTGAAGAATCGCGGCAATCCTTCACCCGGCCCATCGAGGTCATCGAAGGGCCTTTGATGTCAGGGATGAACGTGGTTGGCGACCTGTTCGGCTCGGGCAAGATGTTCCTGCCACAGGTGGTGAAATCCGCTCGCGTCATGAAACAGGCCGTAGCGCACCTGATCCCCTTCATCGAGCTGGAAAAGGGCGATAAACCGGAAGCCAAGGGCAAGATCCTGATGGCGACCGTGAAAGGCGACGTCCATGACATCGGCAAGAACATCGTGGGCGTGGTGCTGGGCTGCAACGGTTATGACATCGTCGACCTGGGCGTGATGGTACCCGCAGAGAAGATTCTGCAAGTGGCCCGCGAACAAAAATGCGACATCATCGGTCTGTCTGGGCTGATCACCCCGTCGCTTGACGAAATGGTCCATGTCGCCCGTGAAATGCAGCGTCAGGACTTCCATCTGCCGCTGATGATCGGCGGTGCGACGACCTCCAAGGCACACACCGCGGTCAAGATCGAACCGAAGTACAGCAATGACGCCGTCATCTATGTCACTGACGCGTCGCGTGCGGTGGGTGTTGCCACACAACTGCTTTCCAGGGAGTTGAAACCGGCGTTCATCGAAAAGACCCGTCTGGAATATATCGAAGTGCGTGAGCGGACCTCGGCACGCAGCTCGCGCACCGAGCGCCTCAGCTATGGCGCGGCCGTAGCGAAGAAGCCGCAATTCGAATGGGAAAGCTACACCCCCGCCCGCCCGACTTTCACCGGCACGCGGGTCTTGAACGACATCGACCTCAACGTTCTGGCTGATTACATCGACTGGACACCGTTCTTCATTTCCTGGGACCTGGCCGGCAAATACCCGCGCATCCTGACGGATGAAGTGGTCGGCGAAGCCGCAACCGCGCTATTCGCCGACGCTCGGCAAATGCTGCGCAAGCTGATCGACGAAAAGCTGATCAGTGCGCGTGCGGTGTTCGGCTTCTGGCCTGCCAATCAGGTCAACGACGATGACCTTGAAGTCTACGACGACACCGGCAAGCCGCTCGCAAAGCTGCACCACCTGCGCCAGCAGACCATCAAGCCGGACGGCAAGCCAAACTTCTCGTTGGCCGACTTCGTGGCCCCCAAAGACAGCGGCCTGACTGACTACATCGGCGGTTTCATCACCACGGCGGGCATCGGTGCCGAAGAGGTCGCCAAGGCCTATCAGGACAAGGGGGACGACTACAACTCGATCATGGTCAAGGCGTTGGCTGACCGTCTGGCCGAAGCCTGCGCCGAATGGCTGCACCAACAGGTGCGCAAGGACTACTGGGGGTACGCACAAGACGAGGCGCTGGATAACGAGGCCTTGATAAAGGAACAGTACATGGGGATTCGCCCTGCCCCAGGCTATCCAGCCTGCCCGGACCACACTGAAAAAGGCACCCTGTTCGCCCTGCTGGACCCGCTGCCGGAAGGCACGCCGGAACACACGCCGGGGAAAAGTGGCGTTTTCCTCACCGAGCACTATGCGATGTTCCCTGCCGCAGCGGTCAGCGGCTGGTACTTCGCCCATCCGCAGGCGCAGTACTTCGCGGTCGGCAAGGTCGACAAGGACCAGGTCGAAAGCTACACCGCTCGCAAGGGCCAGGACCTGAGCGTGACTGAGCGCTGGCTCGCACCAAACCTGGGTTACGACGAGTAAATCAGATGTCCCGGGGCCAACGCTGTGTCTGGCTCCGGGTACGTCGGCAAATCATCTGCAAACCCGATTATTCTTCTGCAATTGTTCCTATCGCTCGCCCCCGGATTTCTTGCCCTCGGGCCGGGCAAGCGGCAGCATATTTTTCAGCGAGAACGGCGAGTCTTCGCCGGCAGCACTGACGTTGAATGCTTGCCTGTCAAGGCGGTACCGCTCATCCCGAGTGGCTTCAAGAAAACGTTGCGCATCTTTCAGTTCCACCACATGCAGAACATCAATCGTCCTGGCGCCAACCTGCTTTCGCGCCTGTGGATGTGCAGTGTCATAGCGGCTCAGCAAAATCATTGCCCAGCCACCCAACGTAAAATGCCCCGTCGCAACCACACCCAGACTTCCGTTCAACTGGGCGCGCAGCGACAACGCGGTACCGTTAATGGCGCTGAAAAAAATATCTTTGCCGGGCTCGCCACCGCGCTCACGCAGCGCATCCATTGCGCCGAAGGCCATCTGCTCGTTCGCGGACCAGACCAGCCTGATTCCGGGATAGCGCTTGAGCAACACTCGGGCCTGTTCCAGCGCACGGTCACGGCGCCAGCCACCCAGTACAATCTGGCGCAAATGCACTTCCGGGTGTTCAGCGACCGCTCGCTGCATGCCGTGCTCACGCTGTAGCGAGACCGGCGTGGAATTGGTACCCGAAAATGCCAACAGCTCAACAACCTCACCTTCGGGCACAGACGGAGCCAAAGCGATCAGACGCTTGGCGGTAACGTAGCCGCCCTCCTCATCGTTGCCGACCAGACTGCCGATGAAGTCAGGGTAACGGGCGGGCAGATCGCCGAGAATGCGAATTTGATCTGCTGTCAGCGTGTTATTGACCGCGAACAACTTGACGCCGCTGCCTTGTGACAGACGCAGGATTTCCGGTGCGACGTTCAGTTCGTTGGAAAACACCAGGTAGTCAGGGCGCGCATACCCCTGCAATGTGTCACGGGCCATACTCAGCAATTTGCGTGTGTCTCGGTCCGAGTGCAGGACTGTCAGCGACATACCAGTAGTGTTCGCAGCGGCCTGCATGACATGTACATAGCTCTGCCAGTAAACGTCGTTCTCTGTGCCGGGGCTGATAAACACCACAGACGCGGCCCACGATGAACTGGCCCACGACCAGGCAAGCGCAATCAACCAGCGGGCAGAGACCTTCATATCGTTGAACCTTGGGGCGCTGGGGATAGATCAGCGTATTCCTGAGCTATCGGCTGCTACCCCCGGGTTCTGGAGTGCAAACAGGGCTTTCCGCAGGATTATCTAGCGGCTACTGGCCCAGAAGATGGCAGCGCCCACCGCAAGAATCACGATAAAAAGAATGGCCCAGGTGTCAACGGAACCCCCTGGCTTGGTCGTTTTAGGGTGTTTGCTCATCGCATCGCCTCTTGTCTGTCTTATGGGTGATTGCATATGAAAAGAGAGGTCATGCCTCTCATCAGGCTTTCATCAAGGCTCAGTAAAGCCGACACTTGCCCATACAGCAAGAAGGGGCATTGGCGGCGACTGATTTGCTTATCGCTTTTAGTGATTTGCATATATATAAACATCACTTTTATCGATATCTGCAACCTGATATCTTCGCCTCCGCTCCGTAGGGAGTGCGCGACCGTGCGCGCAGAATTGACCAAATGAAGCCGGGTCCAGTGGACGATCAGCAGCTGCTATCCAGCAAGCCATGCTGATAACGCCCGCCCCGGCTCCATGACGAAGCCTGAGAACAGGACCTATATGTACGTATACGACGATTACGATCAGAGGATCATCGAGGACCGCGTCAAGCAGTTCCGGGATCAGACCCGACGCTACCTGGCGGGAGAACTGAGCGAAGAAGAGTTTCGACCGTTGCGCCTGCAAAACGGTCTTTATGTCCAGCGCTTCGCGCCAATGCTGCGCGTTGCCGTGCCATACGGTCAGCTGACGTCGCGCCAGACGCGCATGCTGGCGAAGATCGCCCGTGATTTCGACAAGGGCTATGCCCACATCAGTACCCGCCAGAACGTACAGTTCAACTGGCCCGCGCTGGAAGATGTCCCGGACATTCTCGCCGAACTGGCAACAGTGCAAATGCACGCCATCCAGACCAGCGGCAACTGCCTGCGCAACGTAACCACCGATCAGTTTGCCGGTGTCGCCGCTGACGAGTTGGTAGACCCTAGGCCATGGTGCGAGATAGTTCGCCAATGGACCACCTTCCACCCCGAATTCGCCTATCTGCCGCGCAAATTCAAGATCGCGATCAACGGTTCGACCAGCGACCGTGCGGCGATCGAAGTGCACGACATCGGCCTTGAGCCGCTGCGCAACGAAGCCGGTGAGCTGGGCTTCCGCGTTCTGGTTGGTGGCGGTCTCGGTCGTACGCCAGTGGTTGGTGCGTTCATCAATGAATTCCTGCCGTGGCAGGACCTGCTGAGCTACCTGGACGCTATTCTGCGCGTTTATAACCGCTATGGTCGTCGGGACAACAAATACAAGGCGCGGATCAAGATCCTCGTCAAGGCACTGACACCTGAAGTGTTCGCCGAGAAGGTCGATGCGGAAATGGCCCACCTGCGTGGTGGCCAGACCACGCTTACCGAAGCCGAAGTCCTGCGTGTGTCGAAACACTTCGTCGACCCGGAGTACAAGGCACTGACCGATCAGCACGCCGAACTGGCAGCGCTGGAAGCTCAGCACCCTGGCTTCGCTCGCTGGCGTCAGCGCAATGTGCTGGCTCATAAAAAGCCGGGCTACATAGCCGTTACCCTGTCGCTCAAGCCGACTGGCGTAGCGCCGGGCGATGTTACCGACAAGCAACTGGACGCCATTGCCGACCTGGCTGATCGTTACAGTTTCGGTCAACTGCGCACGTCTCACGAGCAGAACATCATTCTCGCCGACGTCGAGCAGGCTCAACTGTTCACGCTGTGGAATGAGCTGCGCGACAACGGTTTCGCCACGCCGAACATTGGTCTGCTGACCGACATCATCTGCTGCCCCGGCGGTGATTTCTGCTCACTGGCCAACGCCAAGTCGATTCCCATCGCCGAGTCCATCCAGCGTCGCTTCGACGATCTGGACTACCTGTTCGATATCGGTGAGCTGGATCTGAACATCTCCGGCTGCATGAACGCCTGTGGTCACCACCATGTGGGCCACATCGGTGTGTTGGGCGTCGACAAGAAAGGTGAAGAGTTCTATCAGGTGTCGCTGGGTGGCAGCGCCAGCCGTGACGCGAGCCTGGGCAAGATCCTTGGCCCTTCTTTTGCCCAGGACGCAATGCCCGACGTGATCGAGAAACTGATCGACGTATACGTTGAAAAACGTAATGAAGACGAGCGTTTCATCGACACCTACCAGCGTATTGGCATTGACCCTTTCAAGGAGCGCGTCTATGCAGCGAATCATTAAGAACAACGAAGTCGTCGACGAAACCTGGCACTTGCTGCCCAAGGACACGACGTTCGACAGCCTGTCCAACTGCGACGACCTTATCGTCCCGCTGGCACTTTGGCGTGAACACGCCCATGCACTCAAAGCCCGTGATGGCGGCTTGGGTGTCTGGCTGGACAGCGATGAAGAAGCCGAGGAAATCGGTGACGACGTGGACCAGTTTCAAGTCATCGCACTGAATTTTCCGGCGTTCACCGACGGCCGCAGCTTCTCCAACGCACGTTTGTTGCGTGATCGCTACGGCTACAAGGGTGAACTGCGCGCTATCGGTGACGTGTTGCGCGACCAGTTGTTCTACATGCACCGCTGCGGCTTCGATGCCTTTGCGGTTCGCGCCGACAAGGACCCATACGAAGCTCTGGAAGGTCTCAGGGACTTTTCGGTCACGTATCAGGCTGCGACCGACGAGCCACTGCCGTTGTTCCGCCGTCGCTGATCGCCGTATGCAGAGCCAAAGCCCGAACCCTTCTGAAGGGTTCGGGCTTTTTTATCGCTGGACGAGATACAGAGCTGAGGCTTTCAACGAACAGGACGACCGATTCGTCAGCAAGCTGAACCCACAATTGGAGCGCACCTCACTTTGCGCTCCAGGACACGCCAGCACGCTGACCTCCACAGATGACACACTTCAAGCGAGCTTGCTCGCGAAAGCTGACTGAAGTGCATCCGAGAGATGTACCGCGCTGCTCCCGAACGAGCTGAAAACCGTTCGAGTCACGCTTCGGTGACAGACGTCCGCACAGCACCCGTTACTCGGCGTTTACCAGAAACGCTGTTGCGTCAGGCGGCTCCACCATTTGCTCGCCAAGTGGTCAGCAGATGTTGCTGCAGCCATGCCCATGCGCTCTTGCAGGCTTTTGCGCTGCACGTAGTGCAGGTGAAATACGTCAGCATCGCGGGCGCGTTCAGCCAGGTATTCATCGCTGGTCTTGAGCTCATCGACCAGTTGCTTGTTCAGCGCGGCCATGCCCAACCAGACTTCACCAGTGGCCACTTCGTCAATTGACAACTGCGGGCGGTAGCTGGCGACGAAGTTCTTGAACAAGTCGTGAGTGATGTCGAGATCCTGCTGAAACTTCTCGCGGCCCTTTTCAGTATTTTCGCCAAACACTGTCAGGGTGCGTTTGTATTCACCGGCGGTGAGCACTTCAAAATCGATGTCGTGCTTTTTCAACAAACGGTTGACGTTGGGCAACTGAGCCACAACGCCTATGGAACCCAGGATGGCAAACGGCGCGCTGATAATCTTGTTGCCAATACACGCCATCATGTAGCCGCCGCTGGCCGCGACCTTGTCGATACAGATGGTCAGCGGGATGCCCGCCTGACGGATCCGGGCCAGTTGCGAGGATGCCAGACCATAGCTGTGAACCATGCCACCGCCGCTTTCCAGACGTAGAACCACTTCGTCCTTGTCGGTGGCAAGGGTCAACAGCGCAGTGATTTCGTGACGCATGCTTTCAGTGGCTGACGCTTTGATATCGCCGTCGAAGTCGAGCACGTAAACACGAGCCTTGGGCTCGGCCTGCTTTTTCTCAAGCTTAAGTGCCTTGCCCTGCTGCTTTCGCAAGGCCTTCAGCCGCTCCTTGTCCAGCAGCGACTGCTCAAGACGCTCGCGCAAACCCTTGTAGAAATCATTCAGCCTGGTGACCTGCAGCTGTCCGGCCGTCCGGCGGCGGCCCTTGCCTCGCATGGACGCAATGGCAACCAGCACCACAACGATGGCAATCACCAGCGTCACTGTCTTGGCCAAAAAACTTGCGTAATCGACAACAAACTCCACGGACATTCCTCACGTACGTTGCGCCCTTTCCAATCAAGAGCTGCGATGGGCCAGCATACCGGCGCCTCCTGCCGTTAACCAGCAGACGACGGTTACCAACGATTAAAACGATGATTTCAAACGGTCGTATGTTTTTTTATTGACAGCCCCCCGACATCCCTCATAACCTCGCCAAACCTTCAACGTACCGAGATGACACGGACGTGGGCAGCATCTACCTGATACGACATGGCCAGGCCTCATTTGGTGCCGACGATTACGACGTCCTGTCGCCTGTGGGCATTCGCCAGGCACAGGTGCTCGGCGCTCACCTTGTCGATCTGGACATTACATTCGACCGCTGCATCTCGGGCGAACTGAGCCGCCAGCGAGACACCGCGCAGAACGCACTGGCCCAGTTCACGCAAGCCGGTCTTGATGCTCCACCTCTGGAAATCGACAGTGCGTTTGATGAACTGGACGCTGAGGGCGTTATCCGTGCTCTGATCCCGGCGATGCTTTCTGAAGAACCCGATGCGCTGAACGTGTTGCTCAACGTCTCACAGCACCCTGCCGAGTTTCAGCGCCTGTTTGCCTTGATCATCGGTCGCTGGGTGGGCGGTCAGCATGACACGCTTGGGCTGCAAAGCTGGCTGGGATTCGTGGCGCGGGTCAAGGCGGGACTGGACCGAATACTCGAACAGGCAGCGCCCCATGAGCGCATTGCCGTGTTCACATCCGGCGGCACCATCACTGCGTTGATTCATCTGATAACAGGCATGCCTGCACAACAGGCTTTCGGGCTTGGCTGGCATATCGTCAATACTTCACTGCACCGGCTCAAGTTCAGTGGCAGCGAAGTGACTCTGGCTTCCTTCAACAGCTACACCCATTTGCAGTTGTTGAAGACGCCGGAGCTCATCACGTTCCGATGAGCCCGGCCAATCGCGCCCTTCAAGGCGCAAGAACTCACCATAAAAGGACCAAGACATGACCTCAGTAGCCGACGCCGTTCAGACCATGAAAGCCAAGTTCAACCCAGCTGCCGCTGCCGGCCTGGACCTGATCTTTGGCTTCCACATCACTGACACAGACCAGCATTACGCGCTGGTCGTGAAAGACAGCACTTGCGAACTGCAGGAAGGCGAAAACCCTGATGCAAACGTGACCCTGGTCATGGACAGCGACACCCTCAAGGGCATCGTCAGCGGCGAGACCGATGGCATGCAAGCGTTCATGGGCGGTAAATTGCGCGCCGAAGGCGACATGATGCTGGCCATGAAGCTCAGTGAACTGTTCCCGGTCTGAGTAAGCACATCATGTGATACATCAAAAACCGAAGCCGCCGCTTCGGTTTTTTTTCGTCTGCCAATGGCGCTGATCAGCCCTGATGATTGGTCTGCAACACGCTAGCCTATAAAGCTGCCGGTGACTTGTTCGGGCACTCAGCGCCCATTAGATTAGTCAATGATTCAGCCTCACCATAATAAGCAGAAGGGATAAGCATGGCGCTGATTGACCAGTCAACTGACGTTCGCACCGGCGAAGAGCTGGACATCGCTCTGATTGATCCGTACCTGAAAAGTCAAATCCCGGACCTGCAGGGTATGCCAGAGGTCAGCCAGTTTCCGGGCGGTGCCTCAAATCTCACGTATCTGATTCGATACCCGAACCGGGAGCTGGTATTGCGCCGCCCGCCGTTCGGACACAAGGCCAGATCGGCTCACGACATGGGCCGCGAGTACCGAATTCTCAACCAACTCAAGGAAGCTTTCCCCTACTGCCCTACGGCGTACGTGCATTGCACTGACGAATCACTGATCGGCGTGCCGTTCTATGTGATGGAGCGGGTCAAGGGCGTCATCCTGCGTTCGGAGATGCCACCGGAAATGGGCCTCGATGCTCAGCGAACCGAAGAGCTGTGCAAAAGCTTCGTCGACAAACTGGTCGATCTGCACCGCGTCGATTACAACGCGTGCGGCCTGGGAGACCTGGGCAAGCCGCAAGGCTACGTGCAGCGTCAGATCGCCGGCTGGAGCGAGCGGTATGAGAAAGCCATGACGCCTGATGCGCCCGCCTGGGAAAAGGTGAAAGCCTGGCTGTTGGAAAAAATGCCCGATGACTCGCCAACCGCAAGCATCGTGCATAACGACTATCGGTTCGACAACGTGATCCTGGACCCCGACAATCCGATGCGCATCATTGGCGTCCTGGATTGGGAGCTCACCACGCTCGGTGATCCACTAATGGACCTCGGCAACACACTGGCTTACTGGATTCAGGCTGACGATCCGGCACCGGTCCAGTTGATGCGACGCCAGCCCAGTCACTCGCCTGGCATGCTGACCCGTCGACAGTTTGTCGATTACTACGCCGAACGCGCGGGCATCGAGATCGACAATTTTGACTTTTACTACACCTATGGCCTGTTTCGCCTTGCCGGTATTGTTCAGCAGATTTACTACCGCTTCTATCATGGTCAGACCCAGGACAAGCGCTTCGCCCAGTTCATCCAGATGAACAGGCTGCTGGAGCAGATGAGCCTGAACGTGATCGCCAAATCCAGCCTTTGAAGACACCCTCAAGGAACAGACATGTCCAGAACCCAGCTATTTGATCTAGACGGCAAGATCGCCTTCGTTTCCGGTGCCAGTCGCGGGATCGGTGAAGCCATCGCCAGACTGCTTGCGCAGCAAGGTGCGCACGTCATTGTGTCGAGTCGCAAGATTGAGGGCTGCCAAAGCGTTGCAGACGCGATCATTGCCGAAGGCGGCAAGGCAACCGCGCTGGCCTGCCACATCGGCGAGATGGAACAGATCAGCCAGGTGTTCGAGCAAATCCGCCAGCAATTCGGGCGGCTGGATATTCTGGTCAACAACGCAGCCACCAATCCCCAGTTCTGTAACGTCCTGGATACCGACCTGAGCGCGTTTCAAAAGACGGTAGACGTGAACATCCGCGGTTATTTCTTCATGTCGGTAGAAGCCGGAAAGCTGATGCGTGAAGGCGGTGGTGGCAGCATCATCAATGTTGCCTCCATAAACGCCGTGTCGCCTGGAGCCTTTCAAGGCGTCTATTCGATGACCAAGGCCGCCGTTATTAACATGACCAAAGTGTTCGCCAAGGAATGTGCCGGTTTCGGCATCCGCTGCAACGCGTTGCTGCCCGGCCTGACAGACACCAAATTCGCCTCGGCACTGGTCAAAAACGATGCGATTCTGAAAACAGCACTGGCGCAGATTCCTCTCAAACGCGTCGCAGCGCCCAGCGAAATGGCCGGCGCGGTGCTGTATTTGGCAAGTGAAGCCTCAAGCTACACCACCGGCGTGGCGCTGAACGTCGATGGCGGGTTTCTCTCCTGATTCCGAGCCTCCATAACGCCTCGATGGAAGCCTTCGAGATGCCTGCGAGCACGCATCAAGAGAATTAATATTCCATTAGATAATTTTATGGAATATATTTTCCGCATAACAACAATCCTTTTGGAGACTGTCATGCGGGAAACCTCGTCCAATGCTCGACCGACACTCGGTATCGGCCTGATCGGCACCGGCTTCATGGGGCGCGCACATGCCCTGGCCTTCGGCAACGCAAACGCTGCGCTGGAATTGCCCGCCCGCATTCGCCTCGCAGCACTGGCAGACGCAGACAGCGCACGCGCAGAGCAGTGTGCGATGGCATGGGGCTTTGACCGCAGTCACAGCGACTGGCAAACGCTGATTGCCGACCCTGACGTCGACATCGTTGCGATTACTACCCCCAACCACCTGCACTTCCCCATGGCAATGGCCGCCATCGCCGCAGGCAAGGCGGTCTACTGCGAGAAGCCTCTGGCTGTAAGCCTGGCTCAGGCCGATGAAATGCGCCGCAGCGCAGAAGCCGCGGGCGTCGTCACCCAAGTGGGTTACAACTACCAGCACAACCCGATGATTGGCCTCGCCAAACACATGATTGCTGCCGGTGAGCTGGGCGAGATCGTCAGCTTTCAAGGCGAATTCAGCGAAGATTTCATGGGCGATGCGGGCTCACCCTGGTCGTGGCGCTGCGAAGCGGCTCATGCCGGTGGTGCCCTGGCAGATCTCGGCAGCCATTTGTTGGCCATGGCCCGTTATCTGCTCGGCGATATCGAAGCGGTCTGCGCCGACGCCAACACAGTTCATCGCCAGCGACCGGCAAGCGTCGGCAACCCGGAACAGCGAAGCATCGCGGTGGATGATCAGACCCACGCCCTGCTCCGCTTTGCCAATGGTGCACGCGGAACATTCAGCACCAGTTGGTTGAAGCACGGTTACAAGAACCATCTGAGCTTTGAAATAAGCGGCACCAAAGGCACGCTGGCGTTTGACCAGGAGCGCCTGAACGAATTGCGTGTCTACCGAAGCGGCGCGTCTGGGCGCGACGGCTTCCAGCGACTGCTGGCAGGTCCGCATCTGCCGGGATATGCCGCATTCTGCCCCGCACCGGGTCATCAATTGGGTTACAACGAGCTCAAGGCGCTCGAAGTCCAGTCACTGATTCTGGCGGTGTGCGGCAGAGGTGGCAGCGGACCTGATTTTCAGGAGGCCTGGCAGATCGAGCGTCTGGCCACAGCCATCCGCCAGGCTGCTGCGCAACAGCGCTGGATAAAGCTTGAGGACGTCTGAGCCGCTTCCTGCATGACCTGGGAAGGGGGTAGAATGCGCGGCGTTCGGACAGCCATTCTGCCCTCTGCCATAAGCCTGATTTTCCATGCCTTTTGAACTCAGCGTCGATCTGACCACCCTCGCCATTCTTGCTGTCGTCGCATTTGTGGCGGGCTTCATCGACGCTATTGCGGGCGGTGGTGGGCTGTTGACCACTCCGGCCCTGATGACTGCCGGGCTGCCCCCGCATCTGGTGCTCGGCACCAACAAGCTCAGCTCGACCTTCGGCTCGGCGACCGCCAGTTTTACCTACTTTCGCCGCAAGCTGTTCGAACCACGACAGTGGGTACACGCAGCAGTGGGCACTGCAGTCGGCGCCGCCATCGGCGCAGTGATCGCCCACTACCTGCCCGCCGAATTCATCAACCAGATGTTGCCGGTGATCGTCTTTGGCTGTGGGCTGTACCTGCTGTTTGGCGGCACGCCCAAGGCACCGCTGGACAGCGCAGCGCCCATCAAGAAGAAATGGCAGTTGCCCCAGGGCTTGAGTCTGGGTTTCTACGACGGCGTCGCAGGTCCGGGCACTGGCGCATTCTGGACGGTCAGCACATTGCTGATTTACCCGGTAGATCTGGTGAAAGCCAGTGGCGTAGCGCGCAGCATGAACTTCGTCAGCAACGCGGTGGCGCTGTCGGTGTTCATGTTTTCCGGTCAGGTGGATTACGTGATCGGGCTGTGCATGGGCCTGGCAGTGATGCTCGGCGCCTACTTCGGCGCGGGTACGGCCATCAAGGGCGGTGCCAAATTCATCCGCCCTGTGTTTATTACCGTTGTCATGGGGCTAACGGTTCGACTGGCCTGGCAGCACTGGTTCGGGGGCGCCTGATCGCCTGGCAAGATAGGCTTCGATCAGGTAGCGAGCGATAGACCGGTTGGCCGGCAGCAGCGGCAGATCATCAATGCGGAACCACTGCGCGTCTTCGATTTCATCCGCCTGAGGCACGATTTCACCGCTTTCGTATTCAGCGTGGAAGCCAAGCATCATGGAGTGTGGGAACGGCCAGCACTGGCTGCCCATGTACTGAAGGTTCTTGATGCGAACCTGAACCTCCTCCATGACTTCGCGATGCACGCAGTCTTCCGCAGACTCCCCTGGTTCGACGAACCCTGCAAGCGTGCTGTAGACGCCGGGAACAAAGCGAGGAGAGCGCGCCAGCAAAACCTCGTCTGCGCGAGTGATCAGCACGATCATGCTGGGTGAAATGCGTGGGTAGAAACGCAGGTTGTCATGTTCACAGTACATCGCCCTCTCGCCACGGACCTGCACAGTAGGTCGCCCGCATGCCCCACAGAAGCGATGCTCTCTGGCCCAGGTCGCGATCTGCGCGGCGTAGCCCAGCTTCTGGAACACAGCAAAATCGCCTTCCAGCATGAATTGGCGCAAGCCCTGCCATGAACAGCCTTCAACCGGCACAGAGCGCTCCAGCACCAGCAGATACACTGGCTCGCCATCAAAGTACCCGATGCCGTGTTCGCTTTGCACCGGCAGATCCAGCCCCTTGAGCCATGCTCTGGGAAACATTGCCCCCTGGCTGTCCAGCAGAAACCCCTGATCTCCCTGGACCACAGCCCATCCACCACTGGCTTCGATGTCCAGAACGGCAGTTGTCCAACGCACCGCCTGCGTCATGGCATGACTCCTTTGCTTGGCCTCAAGCTTTTCAGTGCATCAATTGTCGAATACCGGCGTCTGTTTGCTCATCTGCGCAACCATCGCCAGCTTCAGGTCCGCTGATTGCAGCATGGCCGCGTTCCAGATAGCAACGTGTTCAAGTCCATCCTCGACCCTATGGTCACGCATGTAACCAATCATCTGCTTGGTGCCTTCAATGGCAATCGGGGACTTGCTCGCTATTTGACGCGCCACGGCGAAAACACCTTCAAGCAGACTCGCATGGTCGCTGAAAATGCCATTGACCAGACCTATTCGCTGCGCCTCCTCAGCCTCGACGGTCCGTCCGGTGTAGGCGAGCTCGCGCATGACCCCATCGGGGATGATGCGCGGCAGACGTTGCAGAGTTCCCACATCAGCCGTCATGCCCATGTCGATCTCGCGGATCGCAAACTGCGCGTTGCTGGCCGCATAACGCATGTCGCATGCTGAGACCAGATCAATAGCACCGCCCAGACAATAGCCTTGAATCGCCGCCAGGACTGGCTTGCGGCACTTGTCCACGGCAGTAAACGAAGCCTGCATACCTTGAATCTTGTGCTTGAGCATTCTGGCGTTACGCCCCGCGTCCTTGCCCATCTGATTGGCAACGCCGGCCAGCATTGCCAGATCAATACCCGATGAGAAATGCTTGCCTGCGCCGCTGAGTACTACCACCCGTACTTCATCATCACCTTCGACCCACTGGAAGACCTCGATAATCTCGGTCCAGAAAGCCTCGTTCATTGCATTGAGCTTGTCGGGCCGATTGATCTGCACATGGGCAACGTTGTCGGCCAGTTCAACAATAAACGTTTGGTAATCGGGCACGGTCTGTTCCTCGTCGAGCTTTTTTATTGATCTCCAGACTATAACAAGCTCTTGGCTGTGCCCGTAAGGAGACTGATGTGACATTCGCCGGACCTCACCTCATCCGTTCGGATGTATTGAAGGCCCATGCTGTTACAAATAGTATGAACCGCGAGAGTGAGCCGAGGTCCAGTATTGGGTGGCTTCCTTACCTCATAAGGTCATTAGAGGGCGATAATTGAATACGTCAAAAGCGGCAACCGGCATTGAAGGACTGGACGACATACTCTCCGGTGGTCTTTCACGCAGTCACGTTTTCCTTTTGGAAGGCGAGCCCGGAACCGGCAAGACAACCGTTGCGCTGCAGTTTTTGCTGGCAGGCGCAAAAGCGGGTGAAGTTTCTTTATATATAACGCTGTCCGAAACCGAGCGGGAATTACGTGATGGTGCGCGCTCCCATGGCTGGGAACTCGATGAACATATCCAGATATTCGAGCTGACCCCGCCGGAAAGTTTTCTGGACGGCGATCACCACCAGAGCCTGCTGTATTCGGCCGATCTGGAACTGGGCGAAGCAACACGGCAGATATTTGAAGTAGTCGAGCGGGTCAAGCCATCACGCGTGGTCATCGACAGTTTGTCGGAAATCCGCCTGCTGGCGCAGAGCTCGCTGCGCTATCGTCGACAGATCCTGTCGATCAAGCACTATTTTGCGCGTTACGACGCGACCGTTGTGCTACTTGATGACCTGACGACCGAATCGCTCGACAAGACAGTCCATAGCGTGGCTCACGGCGTCATTCGGCTGGAGGAACTCACACCGGATTACGGCGCAGAGCGTCGCCGCCTGAAAATCGTCAAGTTTCGCGGGCAGAAATATCGCGGTGGTTTTCATGATTTCACCATCGCTGCGGATGGCATTCATGTCTTCCCGCGTCTGGTGGCAGCGGAGCACCGTTCGGACTACACACGCACGCAATTCAGCAGCGGCATTCAGGCGCTGGATGACTTGTTGGGAGGCGGGATCGAAACCGGTTCCAGCACACTGATCCTCGGCCCGGCAGGTACCGGTAAATCGCTGATCAGTCTGGTCTTCGCCGCTCAGGCGGTGGCACGAGGCGAGCGCGTCGGGCTGTTCATTTTCGACGAGGAACTTGGCCTGCTGTTCGAGCGGATGCGCAAGATCGGCATCGATCTGCGCGAACTGCAGAAGACCGGTAATCTGATCATCGAGCAAATCGATGCCGCTGAAATGTCGCCGGGTGAGTTTTCTCACCGCGTGCGCCGTGCTGTCGATAAAAAGCAGATCAAGACCGTGGTCATCGACAGCATCAACGGCTATCAGGCATCCATGCCGGAAGAAAGCGCGCTTGTATTGCACATGCACGAGCTGCTGCTGTACCTCAACCGGCAGGGTGCCTCCACGTTCATGACTGTCGCTCAGCACGGACTCGTTGGCGATATGCGCTCGCCGGTCGACATTACCTATTTGGCGGACAGTGTGATTCTCTTGCGTTATTTCGAAGCGCTTGGCCAGGTACGCCGAGCCATCTCCATCATCAAAAAGCGTACCGGCAGCCACGAGTCAACCATCCGCGAATACCGGATTGGCTCTGGCGGCCTGAAAATCGGCGCACCGCTTGAAGCGTTCCAGGGCGTGTTGCGCGGCGTTCCTACCTACTTGGGTGAAAGCAAACCACTGATGACGGACGATGACTCGTGATAACGCCTGGGCAACAGTCAGAACGCGCAGTCATCCTGGCACCCAGGGGTCGTGACAGCCAGATCGCGGTGATGATCCTCAAGGAGGCCGGTTATCCGGCCACCGTTGCTTCCAATCTTGACGAACTGGTCCGCGAAATCAGTACCGGCGCCGGGCTGGCGATCATTGCCGATGAGGCGTTGCGCAGTCAGGACATCAGCCCGCTGGTTGATTTGCTGAGCAGCCAGCCAGCCTGGTCAGACCTGCCCATCGTGCTGCTGACTCACCATGGCGGCCCGGATCAGAACCCTTCAGCGCGCATGGGCAGCGTGCTGGGTAATGTGACCTTTCTGGAGCGGCCTTTCCATCCCGTCACGCTGGTCAGTCTGGTCACCACGGCAGTTCGCGGCCGACGACGTCAATACGAAGCCCGGGCACGGATGGAAGACCTGCTTGAAGGCGAACGGCGGTTGCAGAACGCACTGAAAGCAGGACGCCTGGGGTCTTGGCAGCTTGAAGCCGAACGACTCCATCTGACCTGCTCGGCCATCACCAAAGCGCATTATGGACGTGATGACCGTGAGTCCTTTGGCTACGACGACTGGCTGTCAGTCGTGTATTTCGAGGACCAGCCTCGCATGCAGTCCGCCCTCCAGCGCAGCCTGGACACGGGGGTCGATTTCATCATCGAATACCGCAACATCTGGCCGGACGGCTCACTCAACTGGGTTGACGTACGCGCCAGAGCAATTCGCAACAAAACGGGCCTGGTCACGGCCCTGGCTGGAGTAACCTCGGACATTACCGAGCGCAAGCAGGCCGAATCACAGCTACGACGCCTGAACGAGACACTTGAACAACAGGTGGAAGAGCGTACTTCACAGTTGCGGCACAACGAAGAAGTCTTGCGGCAGTCGCAGAAGATGGAAGCCGTCGGTCAATTGACTGGCGGTATCGCTCACGACTTCAACAATATGCTGACCGGAATTATCGGCAGCCTTGAATTGATCAGGCGGCGACTGGCCCGCGGTCGCACTGAAGACATCGACAATCTGATCGACCTGGGCGTGACGTCAGCCAACCGCGCCGCTGCCCTCACCCATCGTCTGCTGGCCTTTTCGCGGCGTCAGTCGCTGGACTCCAAGCCTGTCGAGATGAACCATCTCGTCACCGCCATGGGTGAGCTGATCAAACGTAGCGTAAACGAAAGCACAGTGCTGGAGATGCGCCTTGCCGATGATCTGTGGACTGCCGAGGCAGACCCCAATCAACTGGAAAATGCGCTGCTCAATCTGGTGCTGAATGCCAGAGACGCCATGCCGGACGGTGGGCTGCTTGTGGTCGAGACATCCAACCAGCAACTCGACCGATCATTTACCAATACTTACGAAAACCTGCTGCCAGGTGACTATGTGGTCTTGAGCGTGAGCGACAACGGCTGTGGCATGCCTGAAACAGTCATCAGTCGCGCTTTCGACCCGTTCTTCACCACTAAACCCATTGGCCAGGGTACCGGGCTCGGGCTGTCGATGATTTACGGGTTCAGCAAGCAATCGCACGGTCACGTGTCGATCAAAAGCGAAGTGGGACGCGGCACCACCGTGCAACTGTTCTTGCCGCGCTTCCAGGGTGCCAAGGAAGAAGATGAGCAGAATTTCCAGAGCAATGCGGTATACGCGAAGGAAGGCGAAACTGTATTGATCGTAGAGGACGATCCGGCCGTCAGAGCGCTGGTCAGTGAAGTGCTCAGCGAACTGGGCTATGCCTATATCGAAGCCGGCGACTCCGTGGGTGCGGTGCCAGTACTGGAATCCGGGCAACGCATTGACCTGCTGATCAGTGACGTGGGCCTGCCCGGCATGAACGGTCGCCAGTTGGCAGAAATTGCCAGGCAGTTACGCCCGGAGCTGAAAGTCCTGTTCATCACTGGCTACGCGGAGCACGCAGCGGTACGAGCGGGTTTTCTGGACACCGGCATGCAAATGATCACCAAGCCTTTTGCTTTTGATCATCTGACGTCAAAGGTTCGGGAAATGATCGAAGCCTGAACCGTAGTCGGGCTTCGCCGTCGCGCTGCCGGTCAGGCCAGCAGGTTCTGGATCTGCGATTGCAGGGTTTCCATCGTAAAAGGCTTGGCCAGAATGGGCGCCCTGGAAGCAATAGGACTGCCGGAATCGACGATTTCCGCAGGATAGCCACTGATGAAAATCACCTTGAGCTCGGGACGCAGTTTGACTGCAGGCTCAGCGATCTGCACGCCTGAGATACCACCTGGGAGACGGTAGTCGGTGATCATCAGGTCAAGGTGCGGCTTGGTCGCGAGAATCTCGAACGCTTGCTCGCCGTTCTCTGCCTGCAGGACACGATAGCCCTCACCCGACAGATAATCGGCCAGCAACATCAGAATCAGGGGTTCGTCTTCCACGATAAGTACGACGTTTTCTGCATCAGCGCTCATTGAACTGCCTATGATCTGGAAATAGCTGCCATTACGACCACGGCCTGCATCGTAGGTTGCGCCAAAGTGCGATAAATCCCTGTCGCCAGTGACTTTATTTTACAGCGGCAGACAAACGCGGAAGGTCGACCCCTTGCCTTCCTCGCTTTCCACTTCAATCCGGCCGCCATGGGCCATCACGATCTGCTCGGAAATGAACAGCCCCAGACCCAGTCCGGCAACCGCATGATTGGCCGTTACGCGCTCGAACTGTTGAAAAATACGCTTCTGGTTTTCAGGTGTAATCCCGATCCCCTGATCCCTGACCTCAACATAGGCATGGCCAGACTCGCAATACACGCGGACCTCGATCGGCTTGCGTGCGCCATAGCGCAAGGCATTGGTCAGCAGGTTCGCCACCACCTGCTCGATGCGAAACTCGTCCCATACGCCTATCACAGGCTCCTGCGCAACGAGCGTGATGCTGGAGTGCGCCGCCGCGATCTGCGCTGCGAAGCTTTCCAGCAGCTGGCTGACCAGTTCGCTCAGATCAAAAGGGTTGGGGCGTATGGACAGCTTGCCGGTACGAATGCGTGACACATCCAGCATGTCTTCGATCAGCCTGATCAGGCTCTGGATCTGACGCTCGTCGCGGTCGACCATGGCGCGCAGCTTGTCGAGCGTGAACGCGGCAGAGTTGTCCTTGGCCAGGTGCAGCTTGCGCAGTTGAGTTTCAAGGATTAAGCCGTTGAGCGGCGTACGCACTTCGTGAGAGACGATAGACATGAAGTCGTCACGCATGCGTATGGCATGCTCAAGCTCGCCCTGAGTGGCTTGCAGGCGCTTGAGCAGGATCTCTTGTTCATGGCGACTCCGTTCGAGCGCTTCGACCTGCAGCTTCATTGCCTTGCGCTGACGATAGAGGTCCACGAAAACATTGACCTTGCTTTTGACCGCATGAATGTCCAGCGGCTTGTGCAGGAAGTCGACTGCTCCGCTCTCATACCCTTTGAACGCGTAGTTCAGTTCACGGCCCGCCGCGCTGACAAAAACGATGGGGATACTTTTGGTCTTTTCGGTGCTGCGCATCAGCTCGGCGAGCTCGAAGCCGTTCATGCCTGGCATCTGCACGTCGAGAATGGCCAGCGCAAATTCGTGCTGCAACAAGAGCGACAACGCCTCATCTGCCGAGAGCGCCTTGAACACAAGACGATCTTCGCGCTTGATCAAGGCCTCGAGCGCCAGCAGGTTTTCAGGCAAATCGTCGACGATCAACAGCTTGGCCTGGATGTCATTTAGCATGCGATTCGTTCCAGCTCGACCAGCAACTGGCCGATATCGTTCAAAGACAGAAGGTAGTCTGGCGAGTGCAGCGCCAGAGCAGCTTCAGGCATGGTACGTGCCTGAGCCTGCACGGGGTCCTGGACAACCGTGAAACCTCGATAATTCTTGATCTGCATCAATCCTGACGCGCCATCATTATTGGCACCCGTCAACAATACCCCTGCGAGACGGTCACCGTAGGCGTCCGCAGCCGAGCCGAACAGAATGTCGATGCTGGGGCGCGAGTAAAACACCCGCTCCTCCTGGCTCAACGAGAGGCTGTAGTCCGCCTCGACCGACAGATGATAGCCCGCCGGTGCAAAATACAACGTGCCCGGGACGATATTTTCCTTGTCGTCTGCTTCCTTGACCGGAATCGGCAGTCGGTTCTGGAACACATGCGCCAACTGGCTGCGACGATCATCAGGCAAATGCAGAACCGTGAGGATCGGCAGCCGGAACCCGGGTCTCAGCCTGCTGAAAATACGTAACAACGCCTCGACCCCTCCGGCTGACGCGCCCACCACGATGGCCTCGACAACCGGCAGACCATTATCGAGAGAAGCGCCGTCAAAGGTCGTTCTCATGATTTTCGGTAGATCCGCTCTGACTTCACCATCGTCTCGAAGGCATGGCTGTAGCCAGAAAAATCCAGGGTCTCCTTGCTGCCCAGGGCCAGAAAGCCTCGATGGCACAGTGATTCATGAAACAACCCAAACGCACGATCCTGGAGCTTTTTATTGAAATAAATCAATACGTTACGACAGGAAATCAGCTGCGTCTCGGAGAATACACTATCCGTCGCCAGGCTGTGATCGGCGAACGTGACATTTTCACAAAGCGTCTTGTCGAAGATCGCGTGATCGTAGGCGGACGTGTAGTAGTCGGTGAAGTCGCGCTGCCCACCGGACCTGCGATAGTTCTCGGTATAGGTGGGGAGATGTTCGACCGAAAAGATGCCCTGCTTGGCTTTCTCCAGCGAGCGCGGGTTGATGTCGGTGGCGTAGATGATGGTCCTTTCCAGCAGGCCTTCCTCGCGCAGCAGAATAGCCATCGAATAGACCTCCTCCCCGGTACTGCAGCCCGCGATCCATACCTTGATCGAGGGATACGTACGCAGCAGCGGCACGACTTCCTGACGGATAGCCAGAAAGTGCGAAGGGTCACGAAACATCTCACTCACCGGGATCGTGAGAATTTGCAGCAATTGCATGAAAGCTGCCGGGTCGTGCAGCACACGCTCCTGCAGCGCCGAAATGGTGGCGCATTCAAACTGACGCAGGGCATGCGCCACGCGGCGCTTGACCGAAGCACCGGAATAATCGCGAAAATCGTAGCTGTATTTGAGGTAGATCGCCTCAATCAACAGCCTCAACTCGATCTCGGCGTTTCGATCAAGATGCATGGACGGGCTCGGCAAAGTAGTCAGACTCGTTCGGTTTGGCCGCGATCATTCAAATACGTTCCATCTTCGGCAGCCATACCCGGATCAGCGAAAACAGTCGATCCAGATCGATGGGCTTGGCCAGGTAATCGTTGGTGCCGGCCTGCAGGCAGCGCTCCTGATCATCCTTCATGGCTTTTGCGGTGACGGCAATGATCGGCAGCTTGCGCCAGCGCGGGTCCTTGCGAATCTCGATGGTGGCTTCATAACCGTCCATCTCCGGCATCATCACGTCCATCAGAACCAGATCGATGTCTTCGACTTCGTTAAGCTTGGCAATCGCCTCAAGACCGTTGCGTGCGATTTCGACTACCGCGCCCTTGTGTTCCAGCGCACTGGTCAAAGCGAAGATATTGCGCACGTCATCATCGACCACCAGGATTTTGCGCGCCTCGAAGACCTTGTCACGACTGCGCGCGGTCTTGAGCATCTTCTGACGTTCACTGGACAACTGCGATTCGACCTTGTGCAAGAACAGCGTCACTTCGTCGAGCAGACGCTCTGGAGAGCGCGCACCCTTGATGATGATCGAGCGTGAATACTTCATCAGCTCGGCTTCTTCATCACGGGTCATGTTGCGTCCGGTGTAGACGATCACAGGCGGGAACGCGCAGATTTCCTCGGTGGACATTCGCTTGAGCAACTCATCACCGAGCATGTCCGGCAATTTGAGGTCGATGATCATGCAGTCATAGACCGTGTCGCGGAGCAGGTCCAGCGCCTCCTGGGCGAAGCCCACGGCGGTGATTTCAATGTCGTCATCGCCAATAAGCCGCGCGATGCTGTCGCGCTGCAAGGCATCGTCTTCGACCAGCAGGATGCGTTTGACCTTCTGGGTCAGCTTGGCTTCCAGCTTGGCGAACACATCCTTGAGCTCTTCGCGGGTGGTCGGTTTGACTGCGTACCCGATCGCGCCCATGTGCAAAGCGGCTTCCTGGCGGTCTTCGACCGAAATCACGTGCACAGGAATGTGACGGGTAGGTGCCAGTTCCTTGAGACGCTGGAGCACCGTCAGGCCCGAGTGGTCCGGCAGACGCATGTCCAGGAGGATGGCGTCCGGCGTGAAACGCGCCGCCAGATTGAAACCGTCGTCAGCGGCATGCGCCACCAGACAGTAGTAGCCCAGCTCGTGTGCCAGATCGAACAGAATCTGCGCAAATCGCACTTCGTCCTCGATCACCAGAATGCAGCGTTTGTCGAAAGGCGCCTTTTCACGGTCATCGTTGAAGGTAATCAACGGCTCCTGATACACCTCAGGCACAGGCAAAGCCTTGGGTGGTGCGGGCAATACGGCGACCGGCGCGGGAGCCACAAGCGCAGACACTGCACCGGGTTCCTGAGCGGGTTGTTCGAGGTACTGCTCTGGCAGCACCAGGGTGAAAATGCTGCCCTGCCCCGGTGCGCTGGTGACACTGATCGAGCCACCCAGCAAGGCCGCCAGATCTCGTGAGATCGATAACCCGAGACCCGTGCCACCGTAACGACGGTTGGTGGTGCCGTCTGCCTGGCGGAATGCCTCGAAGATGCTCTGTTGATGCTCGTCGGCAATGCCGATGCCTGAATCGCGAACGGTAAAGGCGATACCCGCGCCCGGCTGGCGCGAGACAATCATGCTGACGGTGCCGGTTTCGGTGAACTTGATCGCGTTCGACAACAGATTCTTGAGAATCTGCTCCAACCGTTGCCGGTCGGTAAACAGCATGGTCGGCGTACCTGCCTGCAGCTCGACCGTGAACTGCAGACGTTTCTCTGCGGCCAAAGGCTCGAAAAGGCCACGCAGCCCCTCCACCAAGCGCGACACGCTACTGTTTTCAGGGCGCACTTCGAGTTTGCCGGCTTCGACTTTCGAGATGTCCAGAATGTCGTTGATCAGGTTCAGCAGGTCATTGCCGGCAGAATAGATCGACTCGGCAAACTTGACCTGTTCAGCGGTGAGGTTTTCCGCCGGGTTTTCAGCGAGCAGCTTGGCAAGGATCAGCGAACTGTTGAGCGGCGTACGCAGCTCGTGGGACATGTTGGCCAGGAACTCTGACTTGTACTTGCTGGAGCGCTGAAGCTCGTCGGCGCGCGCCTGCAACTCCACCTGAGCCAGATTGAGTTCCTCGTTGTTACGATCCAGTGCATCACGCTGATCGGACAGCGCCTGGCTCTGCTCGGCCAATTGTTCGTTGGTCTGCTCCAGTTCGGCCTGCTGGGTTTCCAGATGAGCCTGGGACTCCTTGAGAATGCGTGACTGCTCTTCGAGCTCTTCGTTGGCGGTACGCAGCTCTTCCTGCTGGACCTGCAACTCTTCGTTGAGCTGCTGGGTTTCAGCCAGCACTTCCTGAAGACGCTGACGATAGCGAGCGGATTCGATCGAGGTGCCGATGTTATCGGCCACCAGCTCCAGAAACTCCACGTCCCTTTCACTCAACGGACGCAGGAAACCGAGCTCGACTACACCATTGACATGGTCATCGTTGCTGGTCGGCACCACCACCACACTGCGTGGCGAGCCTTCGCCCAGACCGGAGCTGACCTTGAAATAATCGCTCGGTGCCTCTTCAAGGCTGATGATGCGGTCCTGCCGCGCGGCCTGGCCAACAATGCCTTCATCACTGTGAATGGTCTGCTCGCGCTCTTCCTGCTCACGGGAAAAACCATACGAGGCAACACGCGTCAGTCCACCGTGCTCCTGGCGAACATATACCGCCGCAACGGCAGCGCCGAGATATTGGGTCAGAAACTGCAGGATATTGCGGCCCAGGAGGTTCAGCGTCAGTTGGCCGAGTACCTGTTCAGCCAGCTCACTCTGACCATTGCGCAGCCAGGCAACCTTCTGCAGACGTTCGGAGTTGATTTCCTGGAGCCGAAGATTCTCGCTGTAGGTGGTTGAAAGCGCGAGCAAGTCACGACGACCGATGTACGCCAGAATCCCGCTGACCGTCAGCACAAAAATCAGGTACAGGGTGACTGACATAATGGTGGTGCGGGTGACCTCGGCATTGCGGTTCAGGCGCAGTTGCTGCTCCATCGAAATCGCCTGGTCATACTCAGTGCGAATTTCATCGGTAATACGCTTGCCACGGCCCGACTGGGTCGGCGTCAGATAGTCACCGCCGTTGCGCCGCAGGTCGATCATCTCCTGAGCGAAACGGTTCCATTCCAGCTGCAGCGTCGACAAGCGCCGAAAGCGATCCAGTTGCGTCGGGTTATCTTCGACCAGCTTGTCCAGCCCTGCAAGCTCGGCGGTCAGCACAGGCTTGGCGACTTCATAAGGATCCAGAAAGTGCTCGTCGCCGGTCAGCAGGAAACCACGCATCCCGGTTTCCATATCGATGGAAAGTTTCATGGAGCGGTTGGTGTTGTTGATGACCCGGTCTGTATGCTCGACCCACTGAATGACGGACAGCAGGTACGTGATCAGGAGCACGAAAAAAGCTGCACTCAATACACCTACACCCAGAGGTAAGCTAACGTTACGCCCAAGCAGTTTGCGGAAGCGTTGCTCATCGACGGCAGACGTTTGAATCATGAGTAGTCCTTGGCGACCGGATCAAAACGATGGAGTTTGCCGTAAAGCCACAAAAAAGACTCTAATTTCTGACATATAAGATTGAAATTTCACACATAAATCGGCGATAAGCTCGCTTGCAGCAACAGGTCGGGCGCTCCGGCGCAAAGGACGGCGTTCTGTCTCGACCCCAAGAGCCGCCGATTGAACTTATGAGTGTGTTTTATTTACTGATACAGGGACGTACAAAAAGCGGACAGCTCTGCACCACAGCAGCTTGTCCGAACGCAATGAATGCCTCTGTACCGTTCACGCAATCATATTTTTTCAGGTTTAAGGAGTTCACCATGCCGGAAGCAACCAGCATCATTCTTGTCGTCGAGGACGACAGCATCGTGCGCATGCTGATTGTTGATGTTCTGGAAGAGCTGGAATACAAGGTTCTTGAAGCCGATGACGCCACGACGGCGCTGGATATCATCAGGAGCGATCAACCTATCGACCTGCTGATGACTGACCAGGGCCTGCCTGACATGAAGGGCACCGAACTGGCAAAACGAGCGCGCGAATCACGTCCGGTGCTGCCTGTGCTGTTTGCCAGTGGATATTCGGAAAACATTGATGTGCCGTCGGGCATGCACTCGATTGGCAAACCCTTCTCGATCGACCAATTGCGCGACAAGGTAAAAAGTATTCTTGGCCAGCCCTGACGCTGTACCCGCACTTGGCTGCCCGGCACCCGGGACACGATTACTGATCATTGGTTACGTCTGGCCAGAGCCGCGCTCCTCGGCGGCCAGCGGCCATGTCATGCAACTGATCCGGTGCTTTATCGAACAGGGCTGGCAGATCACCTTCGCGAGCCCGGCCAATGAAGGCGAAAACCGCGCCGATCTCGTGAACCTGGGCATTGACGAAGTCCATATCCAACTCAATAACAGCAGCTTTGACACGTTCATTCGCCAACTCGAACCTGATGTTGTGCTGTTCGATCAGTTCATCATCGAAGAACAGTTCGGCTGGCGTGTCGAACAGCAGTGTCCCAATGCGCTGCGGGTGCTGGAAACATCGGACTTGCAGAGCTTGCGCCATGCACGTCATCTGCGGCTCAAGAGCCTGCTGAGCCAGGACGCGCAAACATCCGACACCACCGGACTGTTCAATCAGGATCACGCAGAACTGTTTTCGAACATGGCCGACAGCGACCTGGCGCAACGTGAAATTGCCGCGCTTTACCGCTGCGATTTGAACCTGATGACCTCGGATGTCGAAATCGACCTGCTGGTCAGTGCATTCGGACTGCCCGCCTCGCTCCTGCACTGGTGTCCACTGATGGTCGACGGAGTGCCTGAAAGCGCTCCATCGTTTGCACAACGAGAGCACTTTCTCAGCATCGGCAATTTCCGTCACGCGCCCAACTGGGACGTCGTGCTGTGGATGAAAACCGCAATCTGGCCGTTGATTCGCAAGGCGCTTCCCGACGCACAGTTGCATGTCTATGGCGCCTACACGCCGCCCAAGGCGACCGCGCTTCACAATGCGGCGCAAGGGTTTCATGTGATGAACTGGGCCGAGGATGCTCTGCAGGTAATGTCTACGGCGCGTATATGCCTTGCACCGCTGCGCTTCGGCGCTGGTATCAAAGGCAAGTTGGTGGACGCCATGATATGTGGCACGCCGTCAGTGACCACGCCAATTGGCGCGGAAGCGATGATCGCCGGGCAGCCATGGCCGGGGCTGATTGCCCGTGTTCCGGCCGAAATTGCCGACGCGGCGGTTCGGCTCTACACCGACGAAACGCTTTGGAACGAGGCCAGGGCCGCAGGCTGGACCCTGCTGAATGAGCGCTACCAGCACTCGCAACACTGCACCAGCCTGATCGCCCGCATCGACGAGCTTCGCAGCAATCTGCCCGCTCATCGCCTTGCCAACTTCACGGGAGCAATGCTGCGCCATCACCATCACAAAAGCACGCGATACATGGCGCAATGGATCGAGGCCAAGAACAGCAAGGCTTCAGTCTGAGACGCTGCGGCCAGCCCTGAACTAACGCGGTCTGCGCAGCAGGTAAGTATCCATTATCCAGCCTTTGCGGCTGCGGGCTTCGGCACGCAGCCGTTTGATCGGCTCGTACACATCATCCAGCTTCCCGGCTAACAGTATTTCGTCGGGCGAGCCCAGGTAAGCCCCCCAGTAAATCTCCATGCCCTGGCCGACAAACCGCTCGAACGCACAGTGCGCGTCCAGCATCACGACAACGTTGGCAGAGTCATCCTCAAGCCCTTCAGCAACGCGCCGCCCGGTGCTGATGTGGATCGGCTCGCCAATACGATTGAGCGCAATTCGATGCCGGGCCGCCAAAGCCTGAACGCTGGTAATGCCGGGGATGACTTGATAGTCGAAAACTTCCTGCCCCCGCGCCAGCACGCGATCCAGAACTCGCAGGGTGCTGTCATACAATGATGGATCGCCCCACACCAGAAACGCGCCGACACCGTCGGCCTGTAGTTCGTCACCGATCAGACGTTCGAACAACACGGCACGTTGCTCATGCCATTGCTCGACACCCCGTTCGTAGCGCTGCGGATCCTCTTCGCGACGCGGATCCTGTACCTGCACCAGCCTGCAATGCTCATGGTTGATATAACGCTGGCAAACGTCCTGCCGCGCCCGCAGCAGATCGTCCTCGACGTAACCCTTGTCGAGCATGAAAACCACCTGAGTGCGCTCAAGCGCCTTGATGGCTTGCACGGTGATGTGATCAGGGTCACCCGCACCCATGCCGATAAGCAAGATCTGTTTCATTGAGCAAGCGCTCCATTCAGGCGATTGGTCCATCAAACAAGCCATCCCAAACGCTTTTTTTCAGGTTCGGTCGGGCAAGGATATAAAAAATAAGGCACATTATGGCCCTGGCAACCTTTGCAAGCAGCCACGTCATGACCAAAACAACAAGAATTGCTGACCCTTCGTATGAGCTGATGGACGACCACAATGGCCTGTCGATCATCTACCGCGAGCATGGTTTCCCTTGTCCGCTGGTGCGTTGGCACTTTCACAAGGAATACGAGCTGCACTTGATAGTCGCCAGCTCAGGGAAGGTGTTCGTTGGCGATTACATCGGCAACTTCAACCCTGCAAGTCTGTTCCTGACCGGCCCCAACCTGCCTCATAACTGGATCAGCCAGATTGATGAAGGGCAAGTGGTTCCCAAGCGCGACATGCTGGTCAATTTCACCGACGACCTGCTGGAAGGTGGCAATCAGGTCTTTGCCGAACTCAGGACCCTTGCCCCTTTGCTGGAGCGTGCTCAATACGGTATCGAGTTTCGTTGCAAACGCACGATACGTGAGGCAACCCGACTGATGCAGAAAATCGCCGATTCGGGCGGGATCACCCGGCTCGGGCATTTTTTTATTCTGCTCGAACTGCTGGCGGCCAGTGACGATTATCAGTTGCTGTCCGGCACGGCCGTCAATCCATCGGCTGACGAGCACAGCATCGACCGGACCAACCGGGCGGTGGACTATATTTTTGCCCACTACGCACGAGAGTTGCCCTTGGAAGAAGTTGCCGAGTATCTGGGCATGAAGCCAAGCTACTTCTCACGGGTATTCAAACAAGCCACCGGCCGCTGCTTTGTCGAGTTCGTCAATCGACTGCGTATCAGCAAGTCCTGCGAGCTTTTGGCGGACGGCGAAAAGCCGGTTACCGACGTCTGCTTCGAGTCCGGCTTCAATAATATTTCCAATTTCAATCGCCGCTTTCAGCAGCTCAAAGGCATGACGCCGTCGCACTATCGTCGTCTGGCCGTACAGCGCCTTACCGAGCAAAACCTGTACTGATTTGCCCCCCCTGCGCACTCATGGTCTACGCTTGTGCTGCGTCAACGCCCACCCGAGGGCGTTTCGAGCGCATGCGCATCCTGCAGGCCAGTGCAAAAAAGTATCAGTGACAGTGCTGTGCAGGATTTGTCTTTCAGACCGAACGTCGATGTAATCAGCCCACATCTTCCTCTCTCCGGAAGAGACAAAAACAATAACCTGCCTTCTGCCGCTCACTGGGCGTGGAAGAGGAGTGATCAATGAAGACCTCAGCAAAACTTCTGCTCGCAAGTTCCGTCCTCAGCACCTGTTTCATGGCCAGTGGCACTGCCTCTGCCGGGACCGTGACTATCGCCACGGTCAACAACAGCGACATGATCCGCATGCAACGCCTCTCCAAGACCTTCGAAGAAAAGCACCCGGATATAAAACTCAACTGGGTCGTGCTCGAAGAAAACGTTCTGCGCCAGCGTCTCACCACTGACATCGCTACCAAAGGCGGCCAGTTCGACGTGCTGACCATCGGCATGTACGAAGCTTCACTCTGGGGTGCCAAAGGCTGGCTGCAAGAGATGAAGGACCTGCCCGCCAGCTACCAGCTGGACGACGTGTTCCCTTCCGTGCGTGACGGACTGTCGGTGGATGGCAAACTCTTCGCGCTGCCGTTTTACGCGGAAAGCTCGATCACCTATTACCGCAAAGACTTGTTCAAGGACGCTGGCCTGACCATGCCGGAGCGCCCGACCTGGACGCAGATCGCCGAGTTCGCCGGCAAGTTGACCGACAAGTCCAAAGAGCAATACGGCATCTGCCTGCGCGGCAAGGCCGGCTGGGGCGAGAACATGGCGTTGATCACCACCGTCGCCAATGCCTACGGTGCACGCTGGTTCGATGAGCAGTGGAAACCTCAGTTCGATCAGCCTGAATGGAAGAACGCGCTGAATTTCTACGTCAATACCATGAAGCAGTCCGGCCCGCCCGGTGCTTCCAGCAACGGCTTCAATGAAAACCTGGCGCTGTTCAACAGCGGCAAATGTGCAATCTGGGTCGACGCCAGCGTCGCCGGTTCGTTCGTGACCGACAAGACCCAAAGCAAGGTTGCCGATAACGTCGGCTTCACCTTCGCGCCGCATGAAGTGACTGACAAAGGGTCGGCGTGGCTGTATTCGTGGGCACTGGCGATTCCAAACAGCGCCAAGAACACGAAAGATGCCGCCGAGTTCACTCAGTGGGCCACCTCCAAGGAATACGCAGCGCTTGTCGCCGAGAAAGACGGCGTTTCCAACGTACCGCCTGGCACCCGCGCGTCGACTTACAGCGATGAATACAAAAAAGCAGCACCGTTTGCCAACATTACGCTGGAGTCGCTGAAGGCTGTCACCCCCAAATCGCCAACCCTCAAGCCCGTGCCTTATGTCGGCATCCAGTTGGTGACCATTCCTGAGTTCCAGGCGATTGGCACCAGCGTCGGCCAGCAGTTCTCTGCTGCACTCATTGGCCAGTCCACGGTCGACAACGCCCTCAAAACGGCGCAGACCGCGACCGAACGTGACATGAAACGAGCGGGCTACCCTAAAAAGTAATCGCGACGGCACGGGGCATGAGCTGACGCTTGTGCCTCGTCGCCCTCAGGCGTAACCCTCAGGTGCAATCCGGTTCGGAGCCCCCTATGAAGACCTCAGCCACTTCTGATCGCGCGGACGTGTCCGCCGTATCGCCCCAGAACAAACCCGCTCGTTTCAAACCGGGATGGTTTCTGGTCAGCCCTTCGGTGGCGTTGCTGCTGGTGTGGATGATCGTGCCACTGGGCATGACCATCTACTTCTCGCTGATCCGCTATAACCTGCTGTCGCCCGGCGAGAATGAGTTCGTCGGTCTGGAAAACTTCGAATACTTCGTGACTGACAGCGGCTTCCTGCCCGGCGCAGGCAATACACTGCTGTTGGTTGGCAGTGTACTGGCGATCAGCGTAATTCTTGGTGTTCTGATTTCCGCGCTGCTGGAAGCCAGCGAATTCTTTGGTCGGGGCATCGTACGGGTGCTGCTGATCTCACCGTTTTTCATCATGCCGACAGTCAGCGCACTGATCTGGAAAAACCTGATTTTCCATCCGGTCTCCGGCGTGCTTGCTGCTGTATGGAAATTCTTTGGCGCTGAACCCATCGACTGGTTCGCGCACTATCCCATGCTGTCGATCATTATCATTGTGTCCTGGCAATGGCTGCCATTCGCCATCCTGATTCTGATGACCGCCATGCAGTCGCTGGACCAGGAGCAGAAGGAAGCCGCCCGTCTCGATGGCGCAGGCCCCATTGCGATTTTCTGGCATCTGACCCTGCCGCACCTCGCGCGTCCGATCGCGGTGGTGGTGATGATCGAAACCATTTTCCTGCTGTCGGTGTTCGCGGAAATCTTCACCACCACCAACGGTGGTCCGGGCTTCGCGTCGACCAACCTGGCTTACCTGATCTACATTCAGGCCCTGTTGCAGTTCGACGTGGGCATGGCCTCGGCAGGCGGCTTGATTGCCGTTGTCATTGCCAACATCGCGGCGATCATCCTGATCCGGATGATCGGCAAAAACCTCACCGACAAGTCATGAGGACCTTGCCATGATGACTCTCAAACAATCACGTCGTGTTCAAAGCCTGCTGCTCGGGACTCTGTCCTGGATCATCGCCGCGCTGGTGTTCTTCCCGATCTTCTGGATGGTCCTGACCAGTTTCAAGACCGAGATCGACGCGTTCGCCACGCCGCCACAGCTGTTCTTCACGCCTACGCTGGAAAACTATCTGCACATCCAGGAGCGCAGCGATTATTTCCACTTCGCCTGGAACTCGGTGCTGATTTCATTCAGCGCCACCCTCCTGAGCATGCTGGTTGCCATTCCTGCGGCGTACTCGATGGCGTTTTTTGAAACCAAGCGCACCAAAAGCACGCTGTTGTGGATGCTCTCGACCAAAATGTTGCCGCCGGTGGGCGTGTTGATGCCCATTTACCTGCTGGCCAAGACCTTTGGCTTGCTGGACTCACGACTGGCGCTGATCATCATCTACACATTGATCAACCTGCCGATTGTGGTCTGGATGATCTACACCTACTTCAAAGACATTCCCGGCGAAATCCTCGAAGCCTCGCGCCTTGACGGGGCCAGCACCCGCCAGGAGATCTTTCGCGTCCTGATGCCGATCTGCAAGGGCGGCCTGGCCTCCACCGCGTTGCTTTCACTGATCCTGTGCTGGAACGAAGCTTTCTGGTCGCTGAACCTTACCTCGTCTGCAGCAGCACCGCTCACTGCCCTGATCGCATCCTACTCAAGCCCCGAGGGTCTGTTCTGGGCCAAGCTGTCAGCGGTGTCGACACTGGCGTGTGCGCCGATCCTGATTTTCGGCTGGATCAGTCAGAAACAACTGGTTCGTGGCCTGTCGTTCGGCGCCGTCAAATAGCCCCGACCCAAGAATAACAAGGAGTCCATCATGGCTAACCTCAGCATCAGAAATCTGCAAAAAGGCTTCGACGGCCACCAGATCATCAAAGGTATCGACCTGGACGTGAACGACCGCGAATTCGTGGTCTTCGTCGGGCCGTCGGGCTGCGGCAAATCCACCCTCCTTCGCCTGATCGCAGGGCTTGAAGAAGTGACCTCCGGCACCATCGAACTCGATGGCCGTGACATCACGCAAGTCACTCCTGCCAAACGCGATCTGGCCATGGTGTTCCAGACCTACGCGCTGTACCCGCACATGACCGTTGGTAAAAACCTGTCATTCGCGCTGGACCTGGCAGGCGGTGACAAGGCCGAGATCAAGAAGAAGGTCGATGAGGCCGCGCGCATTCTGGAACTGGGACCGCTGCTGGAGCGCAAGCCAAAACAATTGTCCGGTGGCCAGCGTCAACGGGTTGCAATCGGCAGAGCCATCGTGCGCAACCCGAAAATCTTCCTGTTCGACGAACCACTGTCCAACCTCGACGCTGCGTTGCGCGTGCAGACTCGACTGGAACTGTCACGTCTGCACAAGGAGCTGCAGGCCACGATGATTTACGTGACCCACGATCAGGTTGAAGCCATGACCCTGGCCGATAAAGTCGTGGTGCTCAACGGCGGCAAGGTCGAACAGGTTGGCTCACCGCTGGAGCTGTACCACCACCCGGCAAACCTGTTTGTCGCGGGTTTTCTCGGTACGCCGAAGATGGGCTTTCTCAAAGGCAGGATCAGCCGGGTCGACAGCGTGGGTTGCGAGGTTGAGCTCGATGCAGGGACGCGGATCAGCCTGCCAGTCAGCACTAACGGTTTGTCCGTGGGCGCACCTGTCACGCTCGGCATACGCCCGGAGCACCTGAATATTGCCCAGAGCGGCGATTGCCAGATGCAAGTGATCGCCGACGTCAGCGAACGGCTGGGCAGCGATACCTATTGCCACGTTCGCACTCATTCCGGCGAAGCGCTGACCATGCGTATTCGTGGAGACCTGGCCAGCCAGTACGGCGAGACCCTGAATCTGCATCTGGATAGCACGCAGTGCCATCTGTTCGACGCCCAAGGCCTGGTGATTGCCAAAGCCTTGCAGACTGCCGCCGCCTGAGCCCTGGAGTACCTGTCATGAAACTGAACAAACAGAACCTGACGCGACTGGACAACTCTGTCGACCTGCCCGCCTATTCACCCAGCGGCATCCGCCAGGGCATCGCTCATATCGGGGTGGGTGGTTTCCATCGCGCTCATCAGGCGTTTTATACCGATGCACTGATGAACACGGGCGAAGGCCTGGAATGGGGCATCTGCGGCGTCGGCCTGCGCCCGGAAGACCGCGGCGTGCGCGACGCGCTGGCAGAACAGGACTATCTCTACACCCTTTATGAACTGGGCGACACCCCCGACACCAAGACCCGCATTATTGCCTCGATCAGCGGCATGCTGCTGGCCGAAGATGACGCACAGGCGCTGATCGACAAGCTGGCTGATCCGGATATCCGCATCGTCTCGCTGACGATCACCGAAGGTGGCTATTGCATTGACGACAGCAACGGCCAGTTCATGTCTCACCTGCCGCAGATCAAGCATGACCTCGCTCATCCGAACGAACCGAAGACCGTTTTCGGCTTCTTGTGTGCCGCTCTCGATCGCCGCCGCGCCAACGGCACGCCTGCCTTCACTGTAATGTCCTGCGACAACCTTCCACACAACGGTGCCGTTGCTCGCAAGGCGCTGCTGGCCTTCGCTGCATTGCGCGACGCCAACCTGCATGACTGGATTGCCGATCACGTCAGCTTTCCCAACGCCATGGTTGACCGCATCACGCCGATGACCAGCGCGGCTCACCGCTTGCAACTGGCCGATGACAAGCATGTTGACGACGCCTGGCCGGTGGTCTGTGAACCCTTCGTGCAATGGGTGCTGGAGGACAAGTTTGTCGCCGGCCGCCCCGCGTGGGAAAAGGTCGGTGTGCAGTTCACTGACGACGTCACGCCCTACGAAGAAATGAAGATCAAGCTGCTCAACGGCAGCCATCTGGCCCTCACCTACCTTGGCTTTCTCAAGGGCTATCGCTTCGTCCACGACACAATGAACGACCCGCTGTTCGTGCGTTACATCCGCACCTACATGGACCTGGACGTTACGCCACAACTGGCATCGGTACCGGGCATCGATCTGGAAAGCTACAAAGACACCCTGATCGAGCGGTTCTCCAACCAGGCGATCGCCGACCAGTTGGAGCGAGTGTGCTCGGACGGCTCGTCGAAATTCCCCAAATTCACTGTTCCGACCATCAATCAATTGATTCAGGATCACGGCAACCTGCAGCGCGCTTCGCTGGTGGTCGCTGCCTGGGCGTTGTACCTCAAAGGCGTTGACGAGAAAGGCACAACCTACAAGATACCCGACCCACGCGCCGAGTTCTGCCAGAGCCTGGTGACCGACGATGCACTTATCGCAGAGCGTCTGCTGGCTGTTGAGGAGATCTTCGGCGTGGCCATTCCTCAATCCAGTGAGTTCGTAGCCGCCTTTGAGCAAAACCTCAATGACCTGCGTGAGCTGGGCGTGACCAGAACGCTGGAAAAACTGTTGGCCAACGGCCTCTGAGGAACTGCAATGTTTCTAGGAATCGATTGCGGCACTCAGGGCACCAAAGTGCTGGTACTGAATGCTGAAACAGGAAAAGTGCTGGGCGAAGGCTCGGCACCGCATACCTTGATCAGCGACCACGACGGTCGTCGCGAGCAGGACGTGCAGCAGTGGCTTGACGCACTGCAGGTGGCCACGCGTATTGCGCTGCAAAGCTCAGGCGTCGACGGCAATGAGATTCTGGGCATTGGTGTGTCAGGCCAGCAACACGGCCTGGTAATGCTGGATAACGAAGGTCAGGTGCTGCGCCCCGCCAAATTATGGTGTGACACTCAGACCGCTCCGGAAAACCAGCGTCTGCTCGACCATCTGGGCGGCGAGCAGGGGTCGCTGGAGCGCCTTGGCCTGGTGATCGCTCCCGGCTACACCGTGTCCAAGTTGCTGTGGAGCAAAGAGCAGCACCCTGATCTTTTCGAGCGCATCGACAAGATCCTGCTGCCGCATGACTATCTGAATTACTGGCTGACCGGGCGCTGCTGCACCGAATTCGGCGACGCGTCGGGCACCGGGTATTTCAACATCCGCACCCGCGAGTGGGACCTGGCCCTGCTGGCGCACATCGACCCCAGTGGCCGGTTGGAAAAAGCCCTGCCGACGCTGCTTGAAGCCAGACAGCCAGTGGGCACACTGCGCCCTGATATCGCCACTTTGCTGGGGCTCAACCCTGATGCGGTGGTGTCCAGCGGCGGCGGCGACAACATGATGGGCGCCATCGGCACGGGCAACATCCAGCCCGGGCTGATCACCATGAGCCTGGGTTCTTCGGGTACGGTGTATGCGTACGCCGATCAGCCACAGGTCAGCGAGCACGAATCGGTCGCGACCTTCTGCTCATCGTCCGGCGGCTGGCTGCCGCTGATTTGCACCATGAACCTGACCAACGCCACCACCGCCATTCGCGAGTTGTTTGCGCAGGATATCCCGGCGTTCAACAAAGCGGTCGCCAGCGCACCCATCGGTGCGGAGGGCGTGCTGATGCTGCCGTTCCTCAACGGCGAGCGCGTACCCGCCCTGCCCGACGCGACGGGCAGCATCATCGGGCTGGACAGCACCAACCTGACCCAGGCCAATCTGTGCCGGGCTGTGGTCGAAGGCACCACCTTCGGCCTGCGTTACGGGCTGGATCTGCTGCGCGCCAGTGGAATCAAAAGCGAACGTATCCGGCTGATCGGCGGCGGCTCCAAGAGCGGAGTGTGGCGTCAGGTTGTGGCTGACATCATGAACACCCCGGTGATTTGTACCCAGTACGCCGAAGCTGCGGCCCTCGGTGCAGCCATTCAGGCCGCGTGGTGCTGGTCCGGCGAAAAAGGTGGGATTCAGGATCTGGCCCAGCTTTGCGAGCGATGCGTGAGCCTTGATCCGGCCAGCGAAACCCAACCAGTCGCGCAGAACGTAACGGCCTACGAAAAGGTCTATCAGCACTATCAGGCGCAATTGCACGCAATCTGACCTCACCTGTTTTCATGGAGCTTTTATGTTTCTGGTTTGCGGCGAAGCCCTCTTCGACATTTTCACCCGCGCGGACAACGGCGGCTCTCTAAACAAACTCGGGTTTGATGCCATTGCTGGCGGCTCCCCGTTCAACGTAGCCATCGGCCTGCGCCGTCTGGGTGTCGAAGCGGCTTTCTTCGCAGGCCTGTCCAACGACTATCTGGGATGTCGCCTGCGCGCTGTACTGGAGCAGGAAGCCGTAAACCCCGACTACCTGATCGACTTCGACGCACCTACCACGCTGGCCATGGTGGCAGTGGGCGCAGACGGCTCGCCTACCTACAGTTTCAGAGGCGACGGCTGCGCGGACCGCCAATTGCGTCTCGAACATCTGCCAGTCCTCGACGACAGTATCCGGGGCATTCATGTCGGCTCGTTTTCACTGGTCGTGCAACCGATTGCCGATACCCTGCTGGCCCTTGTCGCACGGGAGAGCAGTCGCTGCCTTATATCGCTGGACCCGAATGTACGGTTGAACCCTGCACCGGACATTCAGCGCTGGCGCACCCAGATTGCAGCCTTTGCCGAACACGCACATCTGATCAAGGTCAGCGACGAAGACCTGCACCTGCTTTATCCCGACAGTGACCCGCAACAGATCGCACAAGGCTGGCTGAGCAAGCGCACCCATCTCGTGATCGTGACGCGCGGTACCCAAGGGGCGAGCATCTTTACTCGGCAGCAGGGCACTTGGTCTGTGCCCGCAAAGAATGTAGTGACGGTCGACACGGTAGGCGCCGGGGATACCTTTCAGGCCGCGTTGCTGACGTTTTTAAATGAGCACAAGCTGGACACGCCCGAAAAGCTGGCGTCGCTGTCCCGGGAAAACCTGGATGAAATGGTTGAATTCGCCGTGTCGGCGGCCGCGCTGACCTGTACCAGAACAGGACCGGATCTGCCGTACCGACATCAGCTGGGGTAGCTGAAAGGGCCGCGAATACTTGCAGGAAGGTGAGCGGGAGATGATGCGTTCCAGTGCATTGCACTGAAACGCTCATCCAGGCCATCAGGCCAATATTCCAGCCTTGATGCCTCTGATGCGGGTATTGATATCATCCGCCACATCATTCTGCTTGTCCTTGAGCGCATCCTGGACTTTCTGGTCAAGAGCCTGTTGGTCCTGAGGCGTCATGGAGTCGTAGTCCTTCTGACTGACACCGGTCAGCTTTTCACGGACTTTCTCTTCAGCGGTCTGCTTCAGAGTGTCCATGAATTGCTGCATTGATCCAGTGGAGGTCGCGCCGGTAGCGTTGGCGTCAGCCACCGAACCGATAACGCCGTTATCACGATCGGCGGTCTTCTCGGACAGCGAGGTATCACCGGCTGCCTTGAGGTTGACCATCATCCTTGCAAACGATTCGTTGTAACCCTTGTTGTCCTGTGTACTGTCCTGCGACACAGAGCTGTTGTTTTGCAATGTAACCGGTGCCGCGCCCTGAAGAAGGCCTGCAGCGGCGACCGAGCTGAACGCGTCCTGAGACACTTCATCAACGGTCTTGCGCCCTACAGCACGGGAAACCAGCTGTTCGAGCGCACTGTTACCAATAATCATCTTCCACCTCCTGATGATGTGGGTGCACTGGTTTAAGAGCAAAAGCAGTGCCAGTTCGCCATAAAACGCTTAAGCCGCTGATTCTAAAGACTAAATTTTTGATATACCGTGTCAAAACGATGACGCAGGCACTGCCGACTGCCGCCTGCGGCAAAACACTGCCGACAACCGGGGGATCGCTGTTAGTGCAAATGCCCGCCGGCCGTCAACTTTTCCATCGGCACCGGGGCGGAAAAGTAATAACCCTGCGCCTGTCCAGCACCTATCTCACGCAACAGCTCAAGGGTCTGCAGATCCTCCACGCCTTCGGCGACCACACTCAGGTCCAGCGACTCCGCCATGCGCACAATGGCCCGCACGATCGCTCGGCTTCGAGCACTGGTTGCCAACTCGAAGATGAACGATTTGTCGATTTTCAGGCCACTGAAATGGTACTGGTGCACATAGCTGAGGGATGAAAAACCCGCGCCAAAGTCGTCCAGAACCACTGACATCCCATGTTCGGCCAATTGCTTCATGGACAGACGTGCCTGCTCGGGGTCAGCCACCAGCGCACCTTCGGTCAACTCCAGACACAGACGGCGAGGTGCAACCGCCTGCTCGGCAAGCATGGCCAGTACATCGGCGGCGAACGCCGGACGGGTAATACTGTAGCTGGAACAGTTCACATGCACCGGCGGCCAACCCGCGTTGGCAGGCTGCGCCAGGATGTTGATGACTCGCTGAAGCATGTACATGTCCAGCCGGGAGATAAGGCGAAGACCTTCCAGCGCGGGAAGAAAACTCTCCGGGCCGACCACTCGACCGTCAGGCTGATGCCAGCGAATCAGCGCTTCATACGCAAGCAGTTGACCCGTTCGGACACAGACAATCGGCTGAAAGTAGGGAATCAACTGATCAGTGCGCTTGAGGGCCGCACGCAGCGCACCCTCCTGTTCGACCTGATCGGACACTTCCCGGCGCAGCGCCTGGTTGAACACCGCAAAACTGTCGCGACCGCCATTCTTGACCCGGTACATCGCGGTATCCGCATCACGCAGCAGGTCGGCCGGCTCTTGGTGAAACTGATTGTCAGCCCCGACGATGCCGATGCTGCAGGAAGAAAACACTTGATGGTCATCGATGCTGAAGGGCAGTTCGAAAGCCGTGAGAATACGTTTGGCAATATCCACGCCCACTTCCAGAGGCGCCCCGATGCTCAGCACAGCGAACTCATCGCCCCCCAGGCGCGCCAGTACGTCGCTGTGGCGCATGCAACTGCGCAAGCGGTCGCTGGCCTGTACCAGCAACATGTCGCCGCAATGATGCCCCAGACTGTCATTGATCATCTTGAAGCGGTCAAGGTCGATGAACATTACGATCAGTTGCTCACCGCGAAGACAAAAGTCTGCCCAGGCCGTGGTGAGGCATTGTTGTAACTGACTGCGGTTGGGCAAGCCGGTCAGCGCGTCATGGGAGTTTTCGTGCTGCAACCTCGCGTTGAGGTTGTCAAGCTCGCGGGTTCTGTCGCGCACTCGTGCCTCAAGGCGCAAATTTGCGGTGTGGATGGCCTCCGCAGCGCTGCGTCGCGACAGCGCGGTATCGATATGGCGCGATACAAAGGTCAACAGTTCCTGGTCTCGCAGCGTGTAGCTGACGCTCTTCGAGTAGCTTTGCACCACCAGAACGCCACGCACCTGCTCCCCTTCAAACAGCGGAATGCCCAGCCAGGAGGACGACCGGCTGGATTCATTCTGTACTTCGATTTCGCCGAGGTTTTCCAGCGCACGTGCGTGGTCATAGTCAATCAGGCACGGGCATCGCTGGCGGATGACATACTCGGTAAAACCACGCTGCCCTCGCCTGGAAGGAGGTGGTGTCGCCTGACGTTCGTCGATGTAATAGGGGAACGTCACTTCGCCCGTCGAACCGTCGTACAGCGCAATGTAAAAATTGAGGGCCACCAATAGCTCGCCCACGATCAAGTGCAGGCTATGGAAAAGCTCGTCCATGTCCCCTGGCTGGCTGGACAGCTCCGCAATTCTGAAAAGTGCGCTTTGCAGGTGCTCCGCGCGCTCGCGGTCGGCAACTTCCTGCCTCAGGGTGTGGTTGACCGCAGACAATTGCTGGGTACGCAGCAAGACCGTCTGTTCCAGGTCAGCACGGTGCAGCAACCTGTCCAGCGCCATCGCCACGTGCCGTGACACTGCGGAAAACAGTTCCTGGTCTTGAGCGTTATAGACGCGCGCCACGTCATAGACCTGCATGGCTACCATGCCGAACACTTCATCCGAGGCATTCTTCAGCGGCGCGCCCATCCAGAACTCGGGACGACGGCCCACGCAAAAGAACTGTTCTTGTCGCTGAGCATTTTCGATGCAGGCGGCGGCGACAAACAGCGGTTGTCCAGTGGTCAGCACATGACCGGTCAACGACATGCGTGAGTTGTCCAGGAACTCGAACGCCTCCGGCTCCATTGCTTCATCGTCAAAACGGTCAATGTAATAAGGGTAAGTTACCTTGCTGCTTTGCGGGTCGTAGAGTGCAACGTAGAAGTTTTCGGCATCGATCAGGGTGGCAAGCTGCTGATGAATGCCGTGCAGGAAGGTACTGCGGTCGCGCGTGGAGCTTGCCAAAAGACTGATTTCGTAGAGCACCCGCTGAGTGCACTGCGCGCGGATCAGCGCAGCACTTTGCAACACGGAGCCCAATCGGAGCGCAAGCTCATCCAGTCCAGGGTTTTCACGCTCGGACACAGGCGCAAGCAACCAGCCTAAAACACCCTCCCCCTGACCCGCTGCCCAGCGATGAAGCTTCCTGTCGTGGCAAAACGTATCAAAATCGTCCAGGGTGATCTGGGCAGGCCAGCCCACACCGCCGCCGCCCTGACCCATCAAACGCTTCTGCTCACCCGCAATATAGAGCGCCCAAGGAACGTTCGGCATGCGTGCTCGCGCGCCCTGCATCACGTCGTCGAAGGCATTACGGCTGGAAAATCGGCCATAACCCTCGTGCTGCGCCACACTGGGGTCCGCGTCAATGTTGGCCGAAGGGGAAAGGCCTGAGGTCATGGGGGGTACTGTCATGAAAACACCGGCTCCAGAAACGACGGCTATATTCGACGGCCAAGCGACGTGCTGGCAAGCCCGTTATAGCCTTATTGCCACCTTAACCTGCAAGGACTGTTCCTGCCTCAGGCCCCCACGCATTGGTATTTCGAGACCCACACCACTTGAACCGGCCCTTGCCGCCTGAACCGCGAACGGCGCCAAGCATCGCACGACGCACGCGCCGAAGGGTCTACAGGCACTCAGGCATTTTGCGCACTATGCTGTGCATCGATTTCAGCCACCACACACTGACGAGGTGATCGCAATGGTCAAGACATACAGCTACGCAGCCCAGAGCCCGACAGACCGGCTCAAGCCTTATCGCTTCGAACGACGTGCGCCCGGTACGGACGACGTGCAGATTGACATTCTTTATTGTGGCGTCTGCCATTCCGACCTGCATACCGCGCGCAATGAATGGAAAAACACGTTGTACCCGTCCGTGCCGGGCCATGAAATCGTCGGACGCGTCACGGCGGTGGGCGCCAACGTCACGAAATTCAAGGTCGGCGATCTTGCGGGCGTCGGCTGCATGGTCGACAGTTGCCAGACCTGCGCCTCTTGCGCCGAGGGTGAAGAGCAATATTGTGAGAATGGCTTTACCGGGACCTACAACGGCCCCGTATTCGGCGGGGAAAACACCTTTGGCGGTTATTCCGACACGCTCGTCGTGAAAGAAAAATTCGTGCTGCGCATTTCTCACAGTGACAACCTGGCGGCCGTCGCACCGCTGCTGTGTGCAGGTATCACGACCTATTCCCCGCTTCGCCACTGGAAGGTGGGGCCTGGCAAGAAAGTCGGCATCGTCGGTCTTGGCGGCCTGGGCCATATGGGCGTCAAGATTGCTCATGCGATGGGAGCAGAGGTGGTGTTGTTCACCACCTCGCCCAACAAGCGTGAGGACGGATTGCGCCTTGGCGCGAATCAGGTGGTGGTGTCAAAAGATGCGAAAGAAATGGCCGAGCAGATCAACAGCTTCGACTTCATTCTCAATACTGTAGCGGCCCCTCACGATCTGGACGCGTTTCTATCGCTGCTCAAGCGCGACGGCACCATGACGCTGGTCGGTGCGCCTGCCGAACCACATCCCTCGCCGACCGTGTTCAATCTGATCTTCAAACGTCGCAGCCTCGCAGGCTCGCTGATCGGCGGCATTGCCGAGACGCAGGAAATGCTGGATTTCTGTGCCGAGCATGGAATCGTGTCTGATATCGAAACCATTGCCATTCAGGACATTAATGAAGCCTACGAACGGATGCTCAAAGGCGACGTGAAGTATCGATTCGTCATTGATATGGCGTCGCTGAAGCAGGAAGCCTCTGCTGCCTGACGCTTGGCGCATCTCAGGGCCGTTCAATGAGCGGCCCTCTCATGATCAGATCGACTTGCTCTTCAGAACCGTCCGTCGCGATCCTTCGCGGTTCGTCACTGCAAACTTGATCTGCACCTTTGCGGGGCGCCAGATAGAGCCCTGCTCATCGTTGAGACAGATGCAGACCTCTCGAAGCTCGCGTTTACGCGACCTCCCCCTTCCATTGCCTGCATCACCGCAGCGTTGGTCCACGGCGTTTTCTGTTAGCTGACATGGCACCGAATATGCTTGCTCAGCTTTAGATGAACTTTTTATTACGATTTAGTGACTATTTAAGCCTGCCCATGGGTCTCAAGTTCATCAAGTCCTTGCAGATACTCATGGTAATGGACGTTAGACAGGTGAATGGATATGAAAGAACGAGCAACAGTCATCTGCAAACGTGACGGCCAGGTCCTGTACGTGCGCAAACCAAAATCCCGTTGGGCATTGCCAGGCGGCAAAATCGAAGCGGGGGAAACTCCGGCTGAAGCAGCAGCGCGTGAGCTGAACGAAGAAACCGGTCTGGAGAATCTGGACCTGCTCTACCTGGCCGAATACGAGAAAGACAAGGTCACGCACTATGTGTTCGTGACCCGCGTACCGGCGAGCAGCGAGCCGTCCCCACAGAACGAAATCTCGGCCTGCAAATGGCTGGCATCCAAGAACGTTGGCGACCTCAAGGCCAGCAGCGCCACAAAGACCATCGTCAAATCGTTTGCCAGACAGGCCTGAATGCTCGGGTTGCTGTTCAAACCGCCTGGTGACAGGCGGCCTGGGCAGGCACCTGCAATTAAAAAGAGCCGAAACGAAAAAGGGCCAACCTTTCGGTTGACCCTTTTGCTACCGCCCAGCAGAGCGGATTTTGTTTGGTAGGCGCGATTGGACTCGAACCAACGACCCCCACCATGTCAAGGTGGTGCTCTAACCAACTGAGCTACGTGCCTGCTGTGGGTCGGCATTCTACGGATATTCAAATAGCTGTCAACGGCTTTTTCGCAGTAACTCTCTGAATACGCAAATTTTTTGCGCTCCAAAGCAGCGCGCCCTGGCTGCGTGTGACGTGCAATCGCTCATCCCTGAATCCTGCCCATCCAGTGCGAGCGAACTTGCCAGGACTTATTCAGGACGAGACAGCAAAAACAAAAAGGGCGACCCTTTCGGATCGCCCTTTTCCTACCGCCCAGCAGAGCGGATTTTATATGGTAGGCGCGATTGGACTCGAACCAACGACCCCCACCATGTCAAGGTGGTGCTCTAACCAACTGAGCTACGTGCCTGCTGTGGGTGTGCATCCTACCTGCATTCGCAGGCGTGTCAACCGGTTTTTGACGCTAACCCTATGAATTGATGAAGCTTTTGCGCAAAGCGCCACTCGAAGTGTTTTTCGGTTGTGCTGGCAGAGCGATTTCATCTCGGGTAGGATCGACGCAATCGTCAAGAATATTAAACGGAGTTCCAGTATGGCGAACACGCCCTATCCGCAGTCCTATTACGCAGCTTCGGCCAATCCGGTACCGGAACGCCCAGTCTTGCAGGGTGAGGTCGAGACCGATGTGTGCATTATCGGCGCGGGTTACACAGGGCTGTCCAGCGCGCTTTTCCTGCTGGAAAACGGTTTCAAGGTGACTGTCCTGGAGGCAGCGAAAGTCGGCTTCGGTGCGTCTGGTCGCAACGGCGGACAGATCGTCAACAGCTACAGCCGCGACATCGATGTGATCGAGCGCACTGTCGGGCCTCAGCAGGCGCAATTGCTGGGCCACATGGCCTTTGAAGGCGCAGCCATTATCCGGGATCGCGTATCCCGCTATGGCATTCAGTGTGATTTGAAGGATGGCGGTGTGTTCGCGGCGCTGACCAGCAAGCAGATGGCGCATCTCGAAGCACAGAAGCGTCTCTGGGAACGTTACGGCAACACCAGCCTTGAACTGATGGACAAGCGCCGGATCAACGAAGTCGTGGCCTGCGATCAGTATATAGGCGGCCTGCTGGACATGAGTGGCGGTCACATCCACCCCTTGAACCTGGCGCTGGGGGAAGCGGCTGCGGTCGAGTCGCTGGGTGGCACGATCTTCGAGCAGTCGGCTGCGATCCGTATCGAGCGTGGCGCGAGCCCCGTGGTACACACCGCACAGGGCAAGGTCCGCGCCAGGTTCATCATCGTTGCGGGCAATGCGTATCTGGGCAACCTGGTGCCGGAGCTGGCAGCCAAATCGATGCCTTGCGGCACTCAGGTGATTACCACCGAACCGTTGAGCGATGACCTGGCCCAGACCCTGCTCCCGCAGGACTACTGCGTCGAGGACTGCAACTATCTGCTGGACTACTACCGCCTCAGCGCCGACAAGCGGCTGATCTTTGGTGGTGGTGTCGTGTATGGCGCCAGAGACCCTGCCAACATCGAAGCAATCATCCGCCCGAAGATGCTCAAGGCATTCCCGCAGCTCAAGGACGTGAAGATTGATTACGCCTGGACCGGTAACTTCCTGCTGACCCTGTCGCGCCTTCCTCAGGTCGGACGACTGGGCGACAACATTTACTACTCGCAAGGTTGCAGCGGGCACGGCGTGACTTATACCCACCTCGCGGGCAAGGTGCTGGCTGAAGCACTGCGCGGCCAGGCAGAGCGATTCGACGCTTTTGCCGACCTGCCTCATTACCCGTTCCCTGGTGGACAGTTGCTGCGCACTCCAATGACTGCCCTGGGCGCCTGGTACTACAGCCTGCGCGATCGACTCGGTTTCTGATCGGCGATAAAAAACGGCATCTTCGGATGCCGTTTTTCATGACGTGCGTTTATTTCATTTAACGCTTCGGGTCATTTACCACCCCGATTCAGTGTTTTCACAGCTTCACCCGCCGCTTGCTCCTGCCCTGCCCTCGCCAGCTCGTCGGCGGCCTTGAGCCAACGCTGCTGATCGACGTGAGCAGGTAACTGACGCGGCGACTGGATCAGGACCGCCCAGCCACCGGCATCTTTCCAGGCCGAACTGAAGCTGCTGAAGCTCATCACGTAGCGCCGATCCATACCTGCGTGCAGCAGGACGGTTTCCTTGACTCGGTTGTAACCGACCAGCACCGCATAACGCGGCCCCTTCCAGAAAGCAGAACCCTGTGCAAAGCGCAACATCACCGGATAACCCGCCGAAACCTGCGCCAGCACGGACTGCAAGTCACTGTCGACGGGATAGACCATGAACCCGTATTCACGGGCGACTTTCTGCATGTTCTGCTCCAGACGATCTTCGGCGCCCGGCAATTGCAGCGGTTTGTCCAGCAAGCCAGGAGTGGTCTGAACATTCTGATTGGCCAACATGCTGGCCAGCGCTCCAGGGCCACTCTGGTAGATATTGCCCCGGAAGAACGGCACGGAGTTGAGTTCAACCCGATCCGGGAGCTGTTTGATCTGTGGGGTAACCATGGAGGCGCAGCCCGCCAGCGTCAGCACAAGCGCAACGGTGAGCCAGGGTTTGAGGGATCGGGTAGCACAGGAACGAAACAATACCGGCAACATGTTTACTCACTTCAACAGATGTCGAGCAGCCCACAACCCGACTCGGACTCCGATCATAGAGCGGTCCAAGGGCCGGGTATAGCCTACAACCGCAGTCAAGGCACTCCAATAGACCAAATCGGTCATAGCGGATCGCCATTGGTCAATTAACCGAAACATGGCCAGTAGTAGACTGTCAATTATCAGGAGTGCAACACACAGCATGAATGTGGAGGCAGTGATGAGCCTGGAATTGACAATCGTGATGCTGATCGCTTCGTGGCTTGCCGTAGCGACTGCAATGTTGTGGGGCGTACTGCGCATCTCGCGCCGTCACCATCCCCGCAGTCTCGCGCCAACCGCTGGGACGCGCGGTCGTGAAATCACGCACCCGAAAACGCAGCCTGCTGCCGCGCATTGAGCGGGCTGGCGGGATGATGATCAGTTACCACAAGTCTTTCTGATCCGCCATAAAAAACGGCCGATCCGTTTTGCCCGGATCGGCCGTTTCGTTCAGCGGGTCTGTGATCAGGCGTTGGAAACCTGTTTCGCAGCTTTCTTGCGTTTTGCCTTGCGGACCAGCATGTTCAGGCCTTCGATCGCTGCCGAGAACGTCATGGCGGCGTAGATGTAGCCTTTCGGAACATGAGCACCGAAGCCTTCGGCGATCAGTGTCATACCGATCATGATCAAAAAGCCCAGCGCCAGCATGACGACCGTCGGGTTCTCGTTGATGAACTTGGCCAGCGGGTTGGCCGCGACCAGCATCACGATGACAGCGGTCACTACAGCGATGATCATGATCGGCAAGTGTTCAGTCATACCTACGGCAGTAATGATACTGTCGATGGAGAACACCAGATCCAGCATCAGGATCTGCACGATTGCCGCACTCATGCTCAACGCCACGGTGGAGCTGAGAGTTTTCTCTTCCTCGGTCTTGACGTCCATGCTGTGGTGAATTTCTGTCGTGGCTTTCCAGACCAGGAACAGACCACCCGCGATCAGAATCATGTCTTTCCAGGAAAACGCCTGACCGAAGACTTCGAGTACCGGCTGAGTCAACTGGACGATGTACGCCACGGTGCTGAGCAAGCCCAGACGCATGACCAATGCCATACCGATACCCAGTTTGCGGGCCTTGTTACGTTGATGCTCCGGCAACTTGTTGGTGATGATCGAAATGAAAATCAGGTTATCGATACCCAATACCACTTCCATCACAACGAGGGTTGCCAGCGCAATCCAGGCGGCCGGGCTTGTTGCAAGTTCCAAAAGGTATTCCATAGATCACTGCCCTGCTTGAGCCAATAGGTGGACGTCAGATTTCTTTATCGGACTTGCTTTCTTTTTTATCGGAGCTTTGTGCCGGTTCAAGCACCGAAAGTTCCTGCCTGGCCTCATCAAGGACCTTTGTTGCAGCCTGATGGGTGTCGTCAATTGCCTGCTTGGCTGAATTGGCCGCCGTATCAAGCATCTGCTTGGACGATGACTCAATCTGATCGCACCCTGCCATTACAGCAAGCGAACAGGCCAGAAGTACAGCGTAAACCGGTGTGTTCATGATTTCCTCGATAGGCAGAGCCGGACAGCGAGTTTGGGTCCGGCGTTGGAACAGCATTCTAATGAAGCCGAAACATCCGGAAAATTCGATTTTATAAGGCGTACACTTCGGCTTTTACGAATCGGGAAATGTCGATGCTCAATTACCGGCAGTTACACTATTTCTGGGTCGTGGCCAAAACCGGCAGCATCGTGCGCGCCTGCGAGCAATTGAACCTCACCCCGCAAACCGTCAGCGGGCAGATCAGCCTGCTCGAGGCATCGTTGGGCGTTGATCTGTTTCAACGAGTAGGCCGGCAGTTGGAAATGACCGAGGCAGGTCGAGTCGCCCTGCCCTACGCAGAGCAGATGTTTCAGCTGGGTAACGAACTGGAAAACCTGTTGCGCTCCCAGCCTGATGAACAACAACTGCTGTTTCGTATCGGCGTAGCGGATGTGGTGCCCAAATCGATCGTGTACCGATTGATTGCACCGACCATGGACCTCGACGAATCGATGCGAATCACCTGCCGCGAGGACAAACTGGAGCGATTGCTCGCCGACCTCGCAATACAGCGGCTGGATCTGGTGATTTCGGACAGTCCGATGCCGCCGCACCTGGATATAAAGGGGTTCAGCCAGAAGCTGGGAGAATGCGGTGTCAGCTTTTTCGCGACGCAAGAAGTCGCCGAACGGCTCGGGACTGATTTTCCAAAGTGCATGCATGGGGCGCCGCTATTGATTCCAGGTCCGGAAACAGTGGTCCGCGGACGACTGATGCGCTGGTTCGCCGAGCGGAAAATACAGCCGCGTATCATTGGCGAGTTCGACGACAGTGCCCTGATGAAAGCCTTCGGAAAATCAGGCAGCGGAGTTTTTGTAGCGCCCGCAGTGATCGCTGACGAGGTCCAGAGCCAGTATGGCGTACAGCTGATCGGTCACACAGATGCCGTCACCGAATCGTTTTATGCTATTACGGTGGAGCGCAAGGTCAGGCACCCTGGCGTTGTCGCTATCGCCGAAGGTGCCCGAAACCAGCTGTTCACCGACGCACTTTAAGCCGTGGCGGTCGCCGGCTGGCCTTTCATCAGCAGCAAGGCCAGCAGTATCGCCAGGACGATGATGCCGGCTGCCGCGAACCCGAGGCTGCCCAGCCCCAGGTGATCAATTACCCGGCCACCGATCACTGCGCCGATGCCTATACCCAGATTGGCGCCAGCGATGTTCAACGACGCGCCGAAAGCGGGCGCTTGGGGCGCGGCCTTGATAAGCCTGACATGACTGACCAGAAAAAGGGCAGCCTGGGTGATACCCCATATCGCCAGTGCGAGGGGCAGCGCATAAACAGAGTGAATGCTCGGGACCACAGCGACCATACCCACCACCATGAACGCGCAGAACACCAGACTGGCGACCAGCGGATGACGGTCGACCATGCGCCCGCCCAGCGAGTTGCCGAGCAATCCCACCGCACCGAAGCCCATCAGGCACCAGCCCACCAGATTGCCATCAAACCCGGCAAGGCGTTCCAGCATGTCCGCCAGGTAGGTGTATGCCGTAAACATGCCGCTGAACACCAGCACAGACAGCAATACGTGCCCCTGCATCAGCGGGCTGCGCAGCACGCCGAACTGGCTGAGGATCGACACCGGATCTTTTTTCGCGTCCGTTGCGGGCAGGAATACCAGCAGCAACAATGCCTTGGCAAACGCCAGCACTGACAGCAAGGCAAACGCAGTGCGCCAGCCGAACGCATCGGAGATCAAGGTGCCCACTGGTATGCCGAACACTGTGGCGCAAACAATCCCGAAGCCGATTCTCGCAATCGCGCGCCCGGCAAACTGAGGGCCGACGATGTCGACGGCAGTCTCGCTCGCCAGTGCCCAGAACACCGGCAGGCCTAACGCCGGGATCAGCCGCGCGATGCCCATGATCGCCATATTCGGCGCCAGCGCCGCCAAGGCGTTTGAAAGCCCGAACAGAATCAGGATGCTGATAAACAGACGCTTGCGATCAAAGCGCGAAAAAAAGGCAGTCAGAAACGGACCAAATGCAGCGACGGTAAAGGCAAACAGCGTGACGAGCAGCCCGGCCTGAGACACCGTAACCCCGAGGTCGCGCGCCATTGCAGGCAAAAGACCGACGATAACGAACTCCGTGGTCAGCACCGTGAACCCGGCGGCCGACAACAGCAGGATGGGTAGCATGAAAACTCCAGAACAGCGACGCAGAAAGCCTCGGATCGAGCCACTGCGGGAAAGGCAAATTGCGAGGATTGATCTTTTGACCAGCCCATCGCGTGTTTTGCATACACGCAATGGACGGGCTTGAAGCGTGCAGTCAGCCAGTCAGGCCAATCAGAACTTACCCATGAAATCGCGTTTGCCGATTTCAACGCCGTTGTGGCGCAGCAGGTCATAAGCTGTGGTGACGTGGAAGAAGAACTGTGGCAGCGCATAGCTGAGCAGGTACGCCTGACCGTTCAAACGCTTTTCCTTCTCGGTGCCAGGACGCAGCACAATTTCGATGCCTTCGTTGCCATCGACCTGTTCAGGCTTGATGCTGCCGATGAACTCAAGCGTCTTGGCAAGCAGCGCCTGCAACTCCGCGAAAGTGGTTTCGCTGTCTTCGTACTGTGGAATTTCAACGCCGGCCAGACGAGCCGAAGCGCCCTTGGCGAAGTCGACTGCAATTTGAATCTGACGGGTAAAGGGCAGCATGTCCGGGAAGAGACGGGCCTGGAGCAGCGCTGGAGGCTGGATTTTCTTCTCGGTCGCGTGGGCTTCGGCTTTGGTCAGAACATCGTTCAACGCGTTGAGCATTTGCTGAAAGACTGGGATGGACGCGGCGTACAGGGAGATAGACATGACATATCCTGAGTGAGAAAGGCGCAATTATAGACCTTGCGCAGATGAAAACATGTGAGAGTTTCAGTCTCATTGATGGCGGTGAGAAAATCGCAGCGCAATGTCAACGCCGGAATGCGAGGCGAAAACTGTCTGGTCATAACCAGCCGGGTACAGCTTTTGCGCCCTGTACATCCAGCAACCGACCTGGCGGCTGTCAGCGCGTCGAGCTGGCAATAATCTCTCTCACCCCCTACGCTGGCTCACCGTCATCACTCAGGGAAGCGTCATGTCCATCGAACCCTCCTCCCCCGACTTGTCCCGGGATGCCCAGGCGTTGCAGCTCAACAGCACCGAAGTCCGGATTCTCGGCAGCCTGATCGAGAAACAGGCCACAAGCCCCGAGACCTATCCGCTGACCCTCAACGCGCTGCTCATTGCCTGTAATCAAAAGACCAGCCGCGACCCGGTCATGAACCTGACTCAGGGTCAGGTCGGCCAGAGCCTGCGCGCACTGGAAGGTCGTGGGCTCACGCATCTGGTGATGGGCAGCCGGGCCGATCGCTGGGAGCACAAGGTCGGCAAGGCGCTGGAGTTGGTGCCCGCGCAGCTGATTCTGACCGGCTTGCTGTTATTGCGAGGGCCGCAAACCGTCAGCGAATTGCTGACCCGCAGCAACCGCATGCACGACTTCGACGACAGCGAACAAGTGGTGCATACGCTGGAGCGGTTGATTGCACGCGGCCTGGTGACGCTGATACCGCGCCAGTCCGGCCAGCGTGAGGATCGCTACATGCACCTGCTGGGCAGCCCGGAAGACCTTCAGGAACTGCTCACCGCACGCCAGAACCCGCCAGAACGTGCGCCTGCAAACGCTGCCTATAGTGAGCGACTGGAAGAACTGGAGGCGCGAGTCCTGGCACTCGAAGCGCGCCTGGCAAAACTCGAATAGTTGATAAAGTCTGCCCACCTGAAAGGGCGGGCAGACTGTTGCACCTCAACCTCGGGCAAACGCTGCCGCCTGCTGATACTGCTCATTGGTCGGACGAACGCCGGTGTACAGCACGAACTGTTCCAATGCCTGAATCGCGGCCACTTCATCACCACTGATGACCCGCTTGCCCAGCCGTCTCGCCGCCTTTGTCAATGGCGTATCGGCGGGGATCGCCACCACATCAAAGATAGTGTCGGCGCTATTGATAGCGGCCTCGTCAAAGGCCAGCTCATTCGCTTGCGGGCCTGTCATGCCCAGAGGTGTGACGTTCACCAGCATTTGCGGCCGCTCACTGCCAAGCTCGGCCTGCCAGCGCAAGCCACACGCTCGCGCCAGGTTACGCCCGGCCTGCTCGTTGCGCGCCACGATGATACCGTCGGTGAACCCGGCATCACGCAAGGCAAACGCCACTGCCTTGGCCATGCCGCCGCTGCCACGCAAGGCAAATGTGCCGTGTGGCACAGCATGGCTCTGCATCAATTGGGCAACTGCTATGTAGTCGGTATTGAACGCTTTCAAGTGCCCGTCGGTATTGACGATGGTGTTGATCGACTGAATGGCCGCGGCGGATGCGTCCAGTTCATCGACCAGCGCAATGCAGTCTTCCTTGAACGGCATCGACACCGCACTGCCTCGTATGCCCAGCGCGCGTATACCTGCCACGGCGGCAGCCAGGTCGTTGGGGGCAAACGTCTTGTAGTAGAAGTTCAGGCCCAACTGTTCATAGAGATGGTTGTGGAAACGTACGCCAAAGTTTCCAGGACGCGCGGCCATGGACATGCACAGCAACGTGTCCTTGTTTGCAGTAATGGGCATGTTTTTTCTCCCGAACGGTATTGGATTATTTCTGTCAGGCAGGCGTACACTTCGCTTCGTTGCCAGCCACACAAGTCGCTGAGCACCTTACATAAAATTTACTCAACGATTTCGCAGTTTTTAACAATTTCGATGTCTTAGAGTTATCCCGTGGCAGTGCTTGAGAGTAGTGCAGGCCCGCGACAACGGGTTGAGAGCGAGGAACACTCATGATTCGTCAAATCCCCAAAATTGCCTTGTTCATAGGTGCCTTGGCCCTTGCTGGCCAAGCGAATGCCGACCGTGGCTGGGGTGGCCCTGCCGTGGTAGGAGCCATCGTAGGCGCTGCCGTTGTAGGCGCAGCGGTTTCGTCCAGCCGTGACAGGACCGTCTATGTAGAGCGCGAGCCGGTTTACGTGCAACAGGCGCCGGTCTATTACGCACCGCCTCCGCCGCCGGTCTATTACCAGCCCACTTATCAAGTGGTAGAGCGTTACTCGGTACCGGGACCACGCTACTACTATCGTCACTCGGGCTATGACCGCCCGTATGGCCCGCCTCCAGGCCCTGGCTATTACTACGGCCCGCCCCGTGGCCGCTGGTAAACGCAGCAGTTAAAAAGAACCCGCCTGTACTGGCGGGTTTTTTGTAGCTGCACATACGCGCTCCTGCCTCGGCAACCCTGCTGCCCCACGCTTGTATCAATGACGACTATTGAGAGCGTTGATTTCTACCTCTGTCCATCACGCCTTAAAGTGGCGGCATAGATTGGTGGAGGTTAATCATGAACAAGGTTCAAATCATGTCCGTAGTCGGCAGCGCTGTTCCGGCCCCACTCAGGGAACGCGGGCTGCTGGCATGCTGGTACCTGATACAGGATGGCGAACCCGTCAGCGGTCCGTTCGCTTCTCTGCCGCTGGCTCAGGCGCTTTCCGAGAAACTGGAAAATCATTCGCTCAACAGTTGACCACTTCATCCCCGATTTTCGTGAGACTCGTGCGTTGCTCCGCACTCCCTTGACCGCATCCTTCGATGCGGTTTTTTTTGCCCGGATTTATCGGCTTCGGTCTTCCCGTCTCAGGCACGTTCGGCCATGGCCGCGTTGACCTGGCAGCGATGGGTGAGCTTTTGCAGGCGTTTTTCCAGTGCCATGAACACCACCCGGTCGGTACGCCCACTGTCCAATTCGTCGATCAGGTCGTTGGCCACCTGACGCAGTTCGAAAGCCAGTACCACCCGGTCATCGTTGAGATCCTGCTTATGGGACTCGAACAGCCGGTGCAGATAATCCTGCAGCGTGTATTTCAGACTGTGCCGGTCGCTGGCTCGCAAGTGCGTGAGGTTCAACTGCGTGCGGGCCTGAACTTCGCTCAGTTCGCCACACAGATACTGCATGCGACGCGCATAGCCTACTTCCCTGTCGCGGATCTGTTTGCGGTTCTGCTCCGCGTCCTGCTTGCGTTGAATGGCCGGTACCGCAACGGCCACCATGATGCCGACAATCAGCCCAATCGCCTGCATCCAGCCCGCCCAGTCAGCGGGACGCGACACGAAGCCTGCGCCCAGCAGCAGTACGGCAACCAGAGAAGCGACGATTACCAGTACAACATAATCCCTGCCGATAAACCCCTTGAGCATTGCATGACTCCTTGAACCCATGACCTACGTAGGCCGGGAATGCTAATCGGTGCAGGCTTCAGACACCATGAAAATTCAAGGTGCAGCCTCTTTTGTGTGCGCTTGCTACTTAACGGCAACTTAACAAGATCCTGTTTTCGAGCAGTATTAGCGAAACGCCCTACAGCGCCCATCGACATTAATGAAACTCTGCTCCTAAAATGCAGCGTTTTTTCTTGTTCCTTCCGTTAACACACTTTATCGAGTGAGCCTTGCTCTTGAAAATCCGTCTGCCTCTACTGGGCCTATTATGTGTACTTACAGGTCCAGCATTTTCTACCTCTGCTCTGGCAAACGAAACCGCCGCTCTGAACCGTGACCCGTCCAATCTGCATCTTGCGTCCGGCAGCGCCATGGTTATTGATTTGCAGACTGACAAAGTCCTGTATTCGAGCAACCCGGATGTGATCGTGCCAATCGCTTCGGTCACCAAGCTGATGACAGGCATGGTTGTGCTGGACGCCAAACAATCGATGGACGAAATCATCCCGGTCAATATATCCCAGACTCCGGAAATGAAAGGCGTGTTTTCCCGGGTCAAACTGGGCAGCGAACTGAGCCGCAGGGACATGCTGCTGATCACCCTGATGTCCTCGGAAAATCGGGCTGCGGCCAGTCTGGCACATAGCTACCCAGGCGGTTATCCGGCGTTCATTCTGGCGATGAACGCCAAAGCCAAGGCACTGGGCATGAAACACACCGCGTACGTCGAGCCGACCGGCCTGTCGGTGTATAACGTTTCGACGGCGAGAGACCTGACCAAGCTGGTGATGGCGGCACGCAAGTACCCGATGCTGAGCGAACTGAGCACCACTGAGCAAAAGACAGTGACCTTCCGCAAACCCACCTACAGCCTGGGTTTCAGCAACACGGATCATCTGGTGCGCAAGGATAACTGGGATATCAAGCTGACCAAGACCGGCTTCACCAACCAGGCTGGCCATTGCCTGGTGCTGCTGACCACCATGGCCAACCGTCCGGTTTCCGTGGTGATTCTGGATGCATTCGGCAAATACACCCATTTCGCCGACGCCAGCCGTCTGCGCAAATGGATGGAAACCGGCCAGAGCGGCCCGGCGCCGGAAGTGGCTTTGCAGTACAAGAAAGAGAAGAATCTGGTCATGAAGCAGACCGGGATCCAGGCCCGCGACTGATCACCTGCTGCATGAATGATGCTACAAACCAAAAACGGTCGCCCTGTGCAAACAGGGCGACCGTTTTATTTTACCTACCGACAATCAGTTGTACTGAGTGACCAGCTTGGTGTTCAGATAAGCCTCGATGGCCTCTGTACCACCCTCCGAGCCGTAGCCGGAATCCTTGATACCACCGAACGGGATTTCTGGCAGGCCAATACCCTGATGGTTGATCGACAGCATGCCCGCTTCGATGTAGGTACTCAGTGCCTGAGCAGTCTTCATCGACGTGGTAAACGCATAGGATGCAAGACCGAACGGCACACGGTTGGACTCGGCAATTGCCTCCTCGACGGTATCGAATGGCACCAGCAGCGCAACCGGGCCGAACGGCTCTTCGTTCATGATGCGCATGTCACGGGTCAGCCCGCTCAACACAGTGGGTTCGAAGAAATAACCAGGGCCATCAATGGCCTTGCCACCCGCTGACAAGGTGGCACCAGCGCGAACCGCATCGTCGACCAGATCCACAAGCGCAGGAATTCGGCGTTCGTTGGCGACCGGCCCCATGGTTGTGCCTGCTTCCAGACCATTGCCCACTTTGATCTCACGGGTCAGGCCGACGAATTTTTCGGTGAAGGCTTCCAGCACGTTGCGCTGCACCAGTATCCGGGTGGGTGATACACAGACTTGCCCGGCATTGCGGAACTTGGCGGTCGCCAGAACACGAGCAGCCAGATCAATGTCAGCGTCTCCGAATACCAGGGCCGGCGCATGACCGCCCAACTCCATGGTCGCGCGCTTCATGTGCTGACCGGCCAACGCCGCCAGCTGCTTGCCGACCGGCGTGGAGCCTGTGAACGTCACTTTGCGGATGACCGGATGCGGGATCAGGTAATTGGAGATTTCCGCCGGAATGCCATACACCAGACCGATCACGCCCGCTGGCACACCGGCGTCAGCGAAGGCGCGAATCAGTTCGGCAGGCGACGCCGGGGTTTCTTCCGGGGCCTTGACGATGATCGAGCAACCGGCAGCCAGCGCAGAGGACAACTTGCGCACCACCTGGTTGATCGGGAAGTTCCAGGGCGTGAACGCCGCCACCGGACCTACTGGCTCCTTGATGACTTTCTGCTCGATGGAAACGCCGCGCGACGGCACGATACGCCCGTAGCTGCGACGGCCCTCTTCAGCCAGCCATTCAATGATATCGGCTGCAGACATGGCTTCCATGCGTGCTTCGGCCAGAGGCTTGCCCTGCTCTTGGGTCATGATGCGTGCGATGCTGTCTGCCCGCTCGCGAACCAGCGCAGCCGCTTTCTGCATGATCTTGTAGCGGTCGTAGGCGGACGTGGCTCGCCAGGTCGCGAAGCCGCGCTCGGCAGCAGCCAGCGCTTCGTCCAGATCGGGAATACTTGCGTGAGCGACAGTGCCGATCGACTCACCGGTGGCGGGATCGATGACCGGCAGGGTACGGCCGTCGCGACTCGCGCGCCATTGGCCGTCAATATAAAGCTGTACGTCGGGGTACATGGCAACTCTCCATAGGTCGTTGCAAGGGAGCGTGAGATTCGCTCAAAAAACTGCCCAGAGCCAAAACTGCCCGGAATTTAGGGGCGTATACCCGTATTGGTCAAGCGACTTTATCGACAGCGGCCGATTGATGCGCTTGGGACGATCCATATACGGGTCGAACGGCAAAAACGGCATGAGCCTTCAAGGTGGCCAGACTCGTGGGGCTTTATGAATATCGGGTCGATAAACGAGGATTCAAGTCATTCAGTTTGAATCAGGCAGGGTCGATAGCGGTGCAAGCGCCTGCTGGTCACCCATGGCCTTGTATTTCTTGCGCAACGCCCGGAGCTCTTTCTGATCAAGATTGTCCAGGCTCAACAGTGCGTTCTGCGCATCCTTGGTGACTCGCAGCAATTCATCCACCTTGAGGTGCAGCACATCGTTGTCACGGTTCTGAGTGTTCTGAATAAGGAACACCATCAGAAACGTAATGATCGTTGTCGATGTGTTGATGATCAGCTGCCAGGTGTCGTTGTAATGGAACCATGGGCCGGTACTGGCCCAGACCCCGATAAGGACAACGGCGACGGCGAATGTGCCGGGGCTGCCTGCCCATTTGGAAAGGGACTGTGCAAATTTTGAAAATTTCATGAGGACCTGCCTGACATCAAGTGTTACTGCATAGACATCCGACGGTTTGTGAAATTTCCTTTGATTTCAATGAAGTGAACACTGAGGCGGTGCCCGGAACAGGCACCGCACTCACAGGATTTACAGAATCGGTTTACCGCCGGTCACGCCGTATCGCTCGCCGGAAATATAACTGCCCTCATCGGACGCCAGCAGCACGTAGATCGGCGACACTTCGACCGGTTGGCCAGGGCGACCCAATGGCGTCTGACTGCCGAAGCTTTCGACTTCCTCAGGCGACATGGTCGATGGAATCAGAGGCGTCCAGATCGGGCCGGGCGCCACGCTGTTTACGCGAATACCCTTGGGGCCCAGCAGCTGCGCAAGACCGCCGGTAAAGTTGGCAATCGCGCCCTTGGTGGTGGCATACGGCAGCAATGTGGCCTTGGGCATGTCGGAGTTGACCGAGCTGGTATTGATGATCGAGCTGCCCTTGGCCATGTGCGGAACCGCTGCCTTGCAGATACGAAACATCGATGTGATGTTGGTATCGAAGGTCTTTACCCACTCTTCGTCCGTGATCTCCTCAAGTGTCTCGTGGCTCATCTGAAAGGCGGCATTGTTGACCAGCACATCAATGCGACCGAATTCCTCGACCGTCTTGCTGACGATGTCTTCACACTGTTGACGTTGCGCCAGATCGCCTGGCAGCAGCAGGCATTTGCGACCGGCCTCTTCTACCCAACGCGCCGTCTCCTTGGCGTCGTCGTGCTCATTCAGGTAGGAAATCGCGACCTGCGCACCTTCGCGGGCAAACGCAATGGCCACCGCGCGACCGATACCGCTGTCAGCACCGGTAACCAGCGCGATCTTGTCCTTGAGACGTCCAGAGCCGGTGTAGCTCTGCTCACCACAATCCGGGTACGGGTCCATTTTGGCTTGAGAGCCGGGGACAGATTGAGGCTGCTTGGGGAACGGTGGTGTTGGATACTCTTGTTTCATTTGAAGATCTCCTTGAGATTGACGACTCTCGCCCACGCCTGACCAGGCGCGGCAGAGGTTGATTGACGCGCCACGGCGTCAGGCAGCTGGCTTGAGAACCACTTTGGTCCAGCCATCATCACGGGCGTCGAAATGCTGGTAAGCCGAAGGGCCTTCAGACAGTTTCAAGCGGTGGGAAATAATCTGGGAGGGCGTCGCTCGACCATGATGGATCAGTTCGGCCAGACGACGGTTGTAGGCTTTGACGTTGGCTTGCCCGGTGCGAATCTGCTGACCCTTGAACCAGAAAGCGCCGAAATCGAAGGCCATCTTGCCCTCTTTGGCCAGTTCGTTCTGAGCGCCCGGATCCTGCGGCACGAACACGCCCACGACGCCGATTCCGCCGGTCGGTTTGGTCGATGCCACCAGGTTGTTCATGGTCAGATGGTTAGCCTCTTTGCCATGACGATCACAGCACTGATAACCCACGCATTCACAGCCCCGGTCGGTGCCTTTGCCATTCGTGAGGTTGAGGATCTGATCCACGGCGCCCTGCTCCACGGAATTGATCGGCGTCGCACCCATTTTCGCTGCCAGCGCCAGACGATCCGGGTGGCTGTCGACGACAAACACCTGCGAGGCGCCCTTGATCATGGCGGAGTGCGCAGCCATCAGACCGACTGGCCCGGCTCCGTAAATCGCAACGCTTTCGCCCGGCAGCAAACCCGCAAGCTCAGTGGCATGCCAGCCAGTCGGAAAGATGTCTGACAGCATCACGTAGTCGTCTTCGCGTTCGACGGCGTCCTCGGGAAGCAGCAGGCAGTTGAAGTCCGCATAAGGCACGCGCAGCAGTTCTGCCTGTCCGCCTTCATGACTCCCCATGTCGGCAAAACCATAGGCAGCACCGGCGCTCCCCGGGTTGGCGGTCAGGCAGTAACCGGTCAGCCCTTTTTCGCAGTTTTCGCAGAAACCGCAGCCGATATTGAACGGCAGGCAGACCCGGTCGCCGACCTTGATGCGGTCAACGCCCGCGCCGACCTCAATGACTTCGCCCATGTTTTCATGGCCGAAAATGCGCCCGGTTTCAAACGATGTGCGACCTTCGTACATGTGCAGATCCGAACCGCAGATATTGGTAGTGGTCACCCGGACAAGAGCGTCTGTCGGCTTCTCTATCTTCGCATCCGGTACGTTTTGAACGCTGACGTCACGCGGACCGTTGTAGACGATGGCTTTCATTCATGGCTCTCCTGACAGTGAAAAAACACGTGAGCACGCTGTGGCTCACCGTATTTCTGTCACGACAGAAACAGCCATGTTCAAAGTGATTGCCCGCACACCTGACGAATGGTCGTGATCGTTCACCAGCAAGCGAAGCGTTCTGGCCCGATGTTTTCCACGCACAGGGCGGTCGTGTAGCCCCTGAACGAGCGCACAAATAAAGCATTTGCACGCTTAGTCTTATGGTATACCATCATACGAAATACAACTGCGCTTGATTCAGGAGTCCTGCATGAGCTTTGAGATCCGCAAAATAGTCAATTACACCGAAGAAACCTTCATTGAAGGCGGCAAAGCGACCGACAAGCCAGTAACCATGGTGGGCCTGGCCGTGGTGATCAAGAATCCTTGGCTCGGTCGCGGCTTCATCGAAGACCTCAAGCCTGAGATCCGCGCCAATTGCTCGGATCTGGGTGAGCTGATGGTCAAGCGACTCACTGACGCCATCGGTGGTGCGGACAAGATCGAGGCCTACGGTAAAGCTGCCGTGGTCGGTGCAGACGGCGAGATCGAACACGCCTCTGCCGTGATCCACACCCTGCGCTTCGGCAATCATTACCGCGAAGCGGTCAAGGCCAAGAGCTACCTGAGTTTTACCAACAAGCGCGGCGGCCCGGGTACCTCCATCCAGATTCCGATGATGCACAAGGATGACGAAGGCCTGCGCTCGCACTACATCACCCTGGAAATGCACATCGAAGACTCGCCGCGTGCCGACGAGATCGTTGTGGTACTGGGTGCTGCCAACGGTGGACGTCTGCACCCGCGCATCGGCAACCGCTATATCGACCTGGAAGAACTGGCCGCCGAAAAGGCGCAGTGATCCGATCATGTTCACGTCTGCGCAGGAGCGATCCATGAGTCAGCTCACCGCTGAACGCACCCCGGCCGGAACCAGTTATCTGGCCACCGGCCAAGGCCACCCTGTGGTGTTGATTCACGGGGTGGGCCTGAACAAAGAGATGTGGGGCGGCCAGATCGTTGGGCTGGCATCGCACTACCAGGTCATCGCCTACGACATGCTGGGGCATGGTGCCAGCCCTCGACCCGACCCCGAAACCGGGCTGCCCGGTTATGCGCAACAACTGTACGAATTGCTGGACCACCTGGGGCTTACCCAGGCCAGCGTCATCGGCTTCTCGATGGGCGGACTGGTCGCCAGGGCGTTTGCCTTGCAGTTCCCGGAACGCCTGTCCGGCCTGGTAATTCTCAACAGCGTGTTCAATCGCAGCCCCGAACAGCGAGCCGGCGTCATCGCACGCACCAGCCAGGCTGCCGAATACGGTCCGGACGCCAATGCAGGTGAAGCGCTGTCGCGGTGGTTCAGCCGCGAGTACCAGGCGGCCAACCCTGCACAGATCGCTGCCATCCGGCAGAATCTGGCCAGCAACGACCCGCAGGGTTACTTGACCACCTACAAGCTGTTCGCGACGCAGGACATGTACCGCGCCGAGGATCTGGGCGATATTCGCGCACCGACGCTCATTGCTACCGGCGAGCTGGACCCTGGCTCAACGCCAGAAATGGCCCGTGAACTGGCAATGCGCATCAAGGGGGCGGAAGTCGCGATTCTGCCCGATCAGCGTCATATGATGCCGGTTGAATCGCCACGGCTGGTGAATCAGGTGCTGCTGGACTTTCTCGACAAGTCAGCAGCTGTTCACAACTCGATGAAAGGGATCGTTGCATGAGCCTTACCCGCTTCCAGATGTGCATCGACGGCCAATGGGTCGATGCGTTGTCAGGCAAGACCTTTGACAGTCTGAACCCGGCGCTGGCGCAGCCCTGGGCGCAGTTACCCGACGCGGGCGAAGACGACGTGGAGCGTGCCGTACAGGCCGCTCAACGCGCTTTCGAAAGCCCGGCATGGCGCGGACTTACCGCCACTGCCCGAGGCAAATTGCTGCGCAGGCTGGGCGATCTGATTGCCGATAACAAGGAACAACTGGCCCAGCTGGAAAGCCGTGACAACGGCAAACTGATTCGTGAAACCCGCGGTCAGGTCAGCTACCTGCCAGAGTTCTTCCATTACACCGCAGGTCTTGCCGACAAGCTTGAAGGCGGCACCCTGCCCCTCGACAAACCGGATCTGTTTGCCTACACGGTGCACGAGCCGATGGGCGTGGTGGCCGGGATCATTCCCTGGAACAGTCCGCTGTATCTGACCGCCATCAAGCTCGCCCCAGCGCTTGCCGCCGGTAACACCATCGTACTCAAGCCTTCAGAACACGCTTCCGCGACGGTGCTGGAACTGGCCCGACTCGCACTTGAGGCAGGCATTCCAGCGGGTGTGGTCAACGTCATCACCGGCTACGGCCCGACTACAGGAGCGGCGCTCATCCGCCATCCGCTGGTGCGCAAGATCGCCTTTACTGGCGGTGCGGCAACCGCCAGGCATGTGGTGCGCAGCAGTGCGGAAAACTTCGCCAAGCTGTCGCTGGAACTGGGCGGCAAGTCTCCCAACATCATCTTTGCCGATGCTGATCTGGACAGCGCCATCAACGGTGCTGTGGCAGGTATTTATGCCGCCTCGGGCCAAAGCTGCGTGTCGGGCTCGCGGCTGCTGGTTCAGGATGAGATCTACGATACCTTCGTCGAAAGACTGGTCGAGCGCGCCAGCCGAATCCGCATTGGCAGCCCTCAGGACGAAAGCACCGAGATGGGCCCCATGGCTACGGCGCAGCAGTTGGCCGTTGTCGAAGGTCTGGTGGCTGATGCGCTGGCAGAGGGTGCACGTCTGCGCCTGGGCGGCAAACGCCCTTCTATGGCCGGCGAGGGTTGGTTTTATGAGCCAACCCTGTTCGAATGCGACCGCAACTCCATGAAGATCATGCAGGAAGAAGTCTTTGGTCCGGTGGCCTCAGTGATTCGGTTCAAAGACGAAGCCGAGGCACTGGCGATTGCCAATGACTCCCAGTTCGGGCTGGCTGCGGGAATCTGGACCCGTGACCTGGGTCGCGCGCACCGTCTGGCGCGTGACATCCGCTCCGGTATTATCTGGGTCAACACCTACCGTGCCGTTTCAGCAATGGCGCCTATCGGTGGTTTCAAAAACAGCGGCTACGGCCGTGAGAGCGGGATAGACTCCGTGCTGGCCTATACCGAGCTGAAAACGGTATGGATCAACCTTTCGCAGGCGCCCATGCCTGATCCATTTGTCATGCGTTAACGAGGCCGCTGCGATGATCGAACCCGGTATCTACAAAGAAGTGATGGCGTCTTTCCCATCAGGCGTGACGATAGTCACCACGCTGGACCCTGAGGGCAATCTGGTCGGCATCACCGCCAGCGCCTTCAGCGCCCTGTCCATAGACCCTGCGCTGGTGCTGTTCTGCCCCAACTATGCGTCGGACACCTACCCTGTACTGCGCGACAGCAAGAAGTTCGCGATTCATCTGCTCTCCGCGGAGCAACAGCCCGAGGCTTATGCCTTTGCCAGCAAAGGCAAGGACAAGACCAAAGGCATCGAGTGGCACCTCAGCGAATTGGGCAACCCACTGCTCAGCAAGGCGACGGCCATCATCGAATGTGAGCTGTGGCGCGAATACGACGGTGGCGACCACGCGATCATCGTCGGTGCGGTAAAAAATCTGATATTGCCTGCGATTCCTGTGACACCCATGGTCTATCACCGCGGCAAGATGGGCGCGCTGCCAGCACTGGTCTGACAACGTCAGGGGTGGTTTTGGTGGTTGCAGGCAACGGCGTGATAAACTCGGCCGCGACCCGGATTCAATCATCCGGGCCATGCTGCAGCCCGCCTCGACAGTGGGTTGCCGACATGAGCGAGGCCTGTGCAAGGGCCACGTTTTTCACTTTGACAGCCCCACTCTGAGCGCACCTGATGAAACGCCTGCCACTCGACGACAACTTCAAGGTCAACCGCAACCCCGTGACTCTGCGCGAGATCGTGCTCGACAAACTGCGCAGTGCGATCATGAATTTTCAGCTGCTGCCAGGGGATCGGCTTGTCGAGCGGGACCTGTGTGATCGACTCGGCGTCAGTCGCACGTCGGTTCGCGAAGCACTCCGCCACCTCGAGTCTGAAGGTCTGGTCGAATTTGCTGACGCTAAAGGGCCAAGGGTCGCCATCATCACGCTGGAGGACGCCTGCGACATTTATGAGCTGCGCTGCGTACTGGAAGGGTTGATCGTTCAATTGTTCACCTTGCGTGCCAAACCCAAGGACATTCGTGCGCTGGAAAAAGCCCTGGAAGACAATCGCAAGTCACTCAAGGAAGGCGAGTTGCAGCAGGTCATCGATTCGGTTCAGGGGTTTTATGACGTGCTGCTCGAAGGCTCGGGCAACCATGTTGCTGCGACTCAGCTGCGCCAGTTGCAGGCACGGATCAGTTACCTGCGCGCCACGTCGGTTTCCCAGGAAAACCGCCGCGAAGCGAGCAACAAGGAAATGGAGCTGATGGTAGAAGCCATCAAGAGCGGCGATCCACTGGCCGCACACCAGGCGTGTGTCGATCATGTGCGCAAGGCGGCTCACGTGGCGTTGCAGTATCTGAAGTCCAAGCAGGACGACGACGCAAAAGTGCGCGATATCGTGGCGCCGGTCGCGCTTAAAGAACCCCGTATGGGCCGCTGACATGGGCACACGTCCACCGCGTTTTTGCCCGCAATGCGGCAGTGCCGACCTCGGTCAGCGCGTTCCGCCGGGCGATACGCATACGCGGTTGATGTGCGCAGGTTGTGACTACATTCACTACATCAACCCCAAGATCATCGCCGGCTGCATCATCGAGCAGGAGGGCAAATACCTGCTGTGCCAGCGTGCGATCCCGCCTCGCCCTGGCACCTGGACTTTGCCTGCCGGGTTCATGGAAGGAGGTGAGACTACCGAGCAGGCGGCCCTGCGCGAAGTCTGGGAAGAAAGCGGCGTGCGCGCCGAGATCATCTCGCCCTATTCCATTTTCAGCGTGCCGCAGATCAGCGAGGTCTATATCGTCTTTCGCGCCATCGCGGTCGAGATTACCGGCCAGTTCGGCCCAGAAACCCTGGACTACAAGTTCTTCGCCCCCGAAGACATTCCCTGGGACAGCATTTACTACCCCGCCATCCGCCAGATCCTCGAGCGTTATATCGAAGAGCGTCAGGCGGGCGTTTACGGGATCTATATCGGCAATGACGACACCGGCCAGGTGCACTTCATTCGATAAAGCGGTGCGCAACCGTCAGTTGCCCGCAAACCCTTCGACAATGACGATTTCTGCCCTTGCAGCGCCCTGTCGGTAACTCATTGCCTGCTGATACTCAGCCGATTGATAACAGGCGACCGCCTGCTCGTAAGACTCGAACTCAATGACGACGGTACGCTGCGGAGTAGCCCGCCCTTCCAAGGCGTCGGAGCGGCCGCCCCGCGCCATGAATTTGCCACCAAATAGTTGGAACGCCGCTGGCGCTCGCTGGGTATATTGACTGTACTGCTGAGGGTCGGTTACATCGACGTGCGCAATCCAATAAGCCTTCATCGTGATCTCACTGTTTCATTGATAGGGAATCTGTGAAATATTCTGTCTTATGGTATACCACGATTCATTAATCCATAACACCGAGATCCGAGCATGGCATTCGATCGTATCGAAGACATCATTGATGACTTCCGGCAAGGCAAGATGGTCCTGCTGGTCGATGACGAAGACCGGGAAAACGAAGGCGATCTGTTGCTTGCAGCGGATTGCTGCACGCCCGAGGCAATCAGCTTCATGGCCCGCGAAGCACGCGGCCTGATTTGCCTGACGCTGACCGATGAACATTGTCAGCGTCTGGGGCTTGAGCAAATGGTCCCCAGCAATGGCAGCGTGTTCGCAACAGCGTTCACCGTGTCTATCGAGGCGACAACCGGCGTCACTACCGGTATCAGCGCCGCCGACCGTTGCCGAACGGTTCAGGCGGCTGTCCACCCGGCTGCGGTGCCGGAAGACCTGGTACAACCGGGTCATATCTTCCCGTTGCGCGCCCGCGAAGGCGGCGTATTAACCCGCGCCGGTCACACTGAAGCCGGCTGTGACCTGGGTCGTCTCGCCGGTTTGACGCCCGCTTCGGTGATTGTTGAGGTCATGAATGATGACGGCACGATGGCCCGGCGCGATGACTTGATAAGGTTCGCTAACAAGCACGGGATACGCATCGGCACCATCGCCGACCTGATCCATTACCGACTGAGTACCGAACACACAATCGTCAGGATCGGCGAGCGCGATCTGCCCACCGTGCACGGCACGTTCCGCCTGTTCAGTTACGAAGACCGCATCGAGGGTGGCGTGCACATGGCCATGGTGATGGGCAACATCCAGCCCGATTACCCAACGCTGGTGCGCGTCCATGTGGTCGATCCACTGCGTGATCTGGTGGGGGCCGAATACACCGGGCCTGCCAACTGGACGCTGTGGGCGGCCCTGCAAAGAGTCGCGCAAGAAGGTCATGGCGTGGTCGTGGTACTGGCCAACCACGAGTCGTCTCAGGCCTTGCTGGAGCGTATCCCTCAGCTTACCCAGCCACCGCGACAGTACACCCGCTCCCAGTCACGCATCTATTCCGAAGTAGGAACCGGCGCGCAGATCCTGCAGAACCTCGGTGTCGGGAAGTTGCGCCATCTGGGCCCACCGCTCAAATATGCAGGTCTCACCGGCTACGACCTGGAAGTCGTTGAAAGCATTCCGTTTCCTGGATAACGCCTGCGCAACGCTTTTGAATATCAGCCATGAGTCACAAGCCGCAGGCTTTGGGCATCCCACTGAGATCGATTGAAAACGCCGAATGCGAGCGTTTCGAAAGGGCAAAGTGCTTGCATAAAGCTTGGAATACCATAATATGATATCCCGTAGACCGACTGTTTTGTCAGGCGCCCCCGCTCTGGGACAGCCCAATAAAAGCCCCTGACAGGTCGCCAGTTTCAACGGTCCTCCGGACCTACTGCTCCCGAATACGCGGGCAAGAAAAGCCCGCTCAAAACACAACAAATGAGGGCGTGAAAATGGTGTTGAACAAACGTGCAACGGCAGTCCTGGCGGCTGGCGTTCTGGCCCTTTCAAGTGCAGCCGCCATGGCCGCCGAAAGCGTCAACTTCGTCAGCTGGGGTGGCTCCACACAGGACGCCCAGAAACAGGCGTGGGCGGCTCCGTTCACCAAAGCCAGCGGCATCACCGTCGTGCAGGACGGCCCGACTGACTATGGCAAATTGATGGCCATGGTTGAAAGCGGCAACGTGCAGTGGGACGTCGTTGACGTGGAAGCCGACTTCGCCCTGCGCGCCGCCGCCGAAGGCCTGTTGGAGCCTCTGGATTTCAACACCATCAAGCGCGACAGAATCGACCCGCGCTTCGTGTCCGACAACGGCGCCGGTTCGTTCTTCTTCTCCTTCGTGCTGGGCTACAACGAAGGCAAGGTTGGCGCCAAACCGCCGGTCGACTGGGCAGCCATGTTCGACACCAAGACCTACCCTGGCAAACGTGCAATGTACAAATGGCCGAGCCCAGGTGTGCTTGAGCTGGCTCTGCTCGCCGATGGTGTCGCAGCCGACAAGCTCTACCCTCTCGACCTGGACCGCGCCTTCAAGAAGCTCGACACCATCAAGAAAGACATCGTCTGGTGGGGCGGCGGTGCCCAGTCGCAACAATTGCTCGCGTCCGGCGAAGCCGTCATGGGGCAGATGTGGAACGGTCGCGTCTACGCCCTTCAGCAGGATGGCGCCCCGGTAGGTGTGAGCTGGAAGCAGAATCTGGTTATGGCCGACTTCCTGGTAGTACCAAAAGGCGCCAGGAACAAGGATGCCGCAATGAAGTTCATTGCCGAAGCAACCAGTCCACGCGGTCAGGCTGACTTCTCCAACCTGAGCGCCTACGCCCCGGTAAACCTCGACAGCGTGGCACGCCTGGACTCGACGCTGGCTAAAAACCTGCCCACCGCCTATGCCCCGGACCAGATCACTCTCGACTTCGCATACTGGGCCAAGAACGGTCCGGACATTGCGACACGGTGGAACGAATGGCTGGTCAAATAAAAATGACGGCTGTGGCTTCCCGACCTTCCAACCCGGCCGGAGGTGCATCCAGCACCGCCGGTGCGGCTTTCAAAAAGGCGGCGACCATGCAGCCCTCCACTTCCCTTGCCCAGCGCTGGCGCGGCAGTCGTAACCTGCTTCCAGCGCTGATCTTCCTGGGTCTGTTCTTCTTCGCACCCTTGATCGGTCTGTTGCTGCGCGGCGTGCTGGAGCCCACACCGGGCCTTGGCAACTACGAGCAACTGTTCGCCAACTCGGCGTATTCGCGGGTGCTGCTCAATACCTTTTCGGTCGCAGGCCTGGTCACACTGTTCAGCCTGTTGCTGGGCTTCCCGCTGGCCTGGGTGATCACCTTGGTACCGCGTGGCTGGGGCCGCTGGATTTTCAACATCGTGCTGCTGTCGATGTGGACCAGTCTGTTGGCGCGCACTTATTCCTGGCTGGTGCTGTTGCAGGCATCCGGGGTCATCAACAAGTGTCTGATGGCGATGGGCATCATCGATCAGCCACTGGAAATGGTTCATAACCTGACCGGCGTGGTGATCGGGATGAGCTACATCATGATCCCGTTCATCGTGCTGCCCCTGCAGGCGACCATGCAGGCCATCGACCCGATGGTGTTGCAGGCCGGTTCGATCTGCGGTGCAAGTCCATGGACCAATTTCTTCAGGGTATTCCTGCCGCTGTGCCGTCCGGGGCTGTTTTCCGGTGGCCTGATGGTGTTCGTCATGTCGCTCGGTTACTACGTCACCCCGGCACTGCTTGGCGGGGCGCAAAACATGATGCTGCCCGAGTTCATCGTCCAGCAGGTGCAGTCGTTCCTCAACTGGGGCCTGGCCAGCGCCGCTGCAGCGCTGCTGATCCTGATCACCCTGGTGCTGTTCTACTTCTACCTGAAGCTCCAACCGGAATCCCCGGTCGGCGCCAGTAACGCGAGGTAAGCCGCCATGCTCCTGACACCCAATGCCATGAGCCCCGGGCTGCGTACAGGTCTTTACCTGACCACGGGCCTGATCGCACTGTTCCTGCTGTTGCCGATCCTCTTTATCGTCCTGCTGTCTTTCGGCTCCTCCCAGTGGCTGATGTTTCCGCCGCCGGGCTGGACGCTCAAGTGGTATCAGCAGTTCTTCTCCAACCCCGAGTGGATGGCCGCTGCGGCATCCAGCTTCAAGGTCGCCATTCTGACCACCATCAGCGCCGTGGCGCTGGGCCTGCCGACTGCTTTTGCCCTGGTCCGCGGTCGTTTTCCCGGCCGTGACCTGCTGTACGGGATTTTCACCCTGCCGATGATCGTACCGCTGGTGATCATTGCCGTGGCGGTGTACGCGCTGTTCCTCAAGCTCGGCTACACCGGCACGCTGTTTTCCTTCGTGGTCAGCCACGTGATCGTCGCCCTGCCCTTTACCATCATCTCGATCATCAACTCGCTGAAGCTGTTCGATCAGTCAATTGAGGATGCAGCGGTGATCTGTGGGGCATCGCGTCTGCAGGCCATTTACAAAGTGACCTTCCCCGGCATTCGTCCCGGCATGATGGCCGGTGCGCTGTTCGCGTTCCTGGTGTCATGGGACGAAGTGGTGCTGAGCGTAATGATGGCCAGCCCGACCCTGCAAACCCTACCCGTCAAAATGTGGACCACGTTGCGCCAGGACCTAACACCTGTGATCGCCGTCGCCTCGACGCTGCTGATCGCCCTGTCGGTAATGATCATGTTCATCGCCGCTGGCCTGCGCCGCCGCAACGAAGCCAGGAGTACCTCATGAGTGCCGTGATCAAAGACCCCGCACACGCCGACCAGAAGCCTCTGGTCAGCCTGTGCAACCTCAACAAGCACTACGGTGATTTTGCTGCCGTCGATGACATTTCGCTGGACATCCAGAACGGCGAATTTCTCACGTTTCTGGGCTCCAGCGGCTCGGGCAAGAGCACCACGCTGTCGATGCTCGCCGGCTTCGAGACACCCAGCTCAGGCGAAATCCTGGTCAACGGCAAGTCACTGGTGAATGTGCCGCCGCACAAACGGGACATCGGCATGGTGTTTCAGCGCTATTCGCTGTTCCCGCATTTGTCGGTGCGCGACAACATTGCCTTCCCGCTGGCGATTCGCAAACTGCCTGCGGCCGAGCGGGAAAAGCGAGTCGACGCAATGCTCAAGCTGGTGCAGCTGGAGGCGTTCGCGCACCGTCGCCCTTCACAACTGTCTGGCGGCCAGCAACAGCGGGTTGCTATTGCCCGGGCGCTGGTCTACGAGCCACGCATTCTGCTGATGGACGAACCACTGGGCGCGCTTGATAAAAAACTGCGCGAAGACCTTCAGGACGAGCTGCGTCAGTTGCACAGGCGACTGGGCATTACCATCGTCTATGTGACCCACGATCAGGAAGAAGCCATGCGCCTGTCGCAGCGTATTGCGATCTTCAGCCACGGCAAGATCGTTGGGCTGGGTTCGGGTTACGACTTGTATCAGAACCCGCCAAACGCTTTTGTCGCCTCGTTTCTCGGCAACTCCAACTTTCTCCGCCTCAAGGCTCAGGGCAACGCGGTGGCGACGTTTGAAGGCAACCCCCTGACCATTCGCCTGACCAGCGGTTTGAAGACCGATCAGGACGTGTTGTTGATGGTGCGTCCGGAAAAGGCTCAGGCGCTGAGCGTGGAGCAGGCATCGGCCAACCTACTGGAGGCGGGCTGGAACGAAGTCACCGCCAACGTCACCGAGGTACTGTTTCTGGGCGAAAGCCAGACCTGCTCAGTGGTGACGCCCGGCGGTACGGCGATGACCGTCAAGGCGTTGTCGGCGACCGGCATGCCGCTCAAGGCAGGCGATCCGGTGCGCGTGCGCTGGGCGGCTGCGGATGCCTGTATTTACACCGAATGGGCAGACAGCGACCTGAACAAGGCTGCAGGCGCGCATTGAGTGTGAGCCGCAAGTCCCTGTGATCCGTCATCCCCTGTAATCCGGGGGTTTGACGGCGTCAGGCCTCCGACATTCCGGGATGCTGAGCAAAGAACTCCCGCAAAAACTCTACCGTAACCCGCACTTTGGCAGAGCTCATGAGGGGTGAGGTGTGCACCGCCCAGATGTCAGCGTCCTGACGATATTCGGGTAATACGTGCACCAAATGCCCTGCAGCCAGATCGGCGCGCACATCCCACAGCGAACGCAACAGCACGCCTCGCCCATCGAGACACCACTGCCGTGCGATTTCCCCGTGATTGGTCGACAGGCTGCCGGTGATCTTCACCGTTTCTGCGCCACCGGGACCGTGCAGGTGCCAGATACCGAACGGGCGGTCCCGTTCCTTGATGACCAGACAATCATGGTTGGCCAGTTCTGCCAGGCTGACAGGCATGCCGTGGTGCGCGAGGTAGCCGGGGCTGGCGCACAGCACTCGCCAGTTGCTGGCCAGGTGTTTGGCACGCAGGTGCGGAGCAATGTCGTTGCCGACGCGAATGTCCAGATCAACGCCCTCCTCAATCAGGTCAATCAGCCGGTCCTGAATATCCAGGCGTATGTCCAGTCGTGGATAGCGCACGGCCAATTCGGAAAGCGCCGGGGCAACGAAGCGGCGACCGAATCCCTGACTGCTTACAACCCGCAGCAAGCCGCTAGGCTCGCCATGCAGGGCCGCGACTTCGTCACCCATCTGCTGCACCGATTCAAGAATGCCTTTGGCCCATTCATACACCCGCTCGCCGTCTTCGGTGATCGACACCTGCCGGGTCGAGCGATGCAACAGCACGACGCCCATGTTCTGTTCCAGCAAACGAATACGTTTGCTCACATAGGCGGCAGACATCCCGAGCTCACCGGCAGCACCGACAAAGCTGGAGCGACGCGCCACATGGATGAAGACGTTGAGGTCATCAAGGCTGGGGTAATTGTTCACGAATCGTGTTCCTGCAATCCATTAACCGGCTGATTATCTTTGCTTCGTGTGCTTATAGCATGGCAAGCCTGTGCAACCCACCGAGAGTGCCCATCATGAACAACAAGAAACTGCGTATCGCCGCCATCGCCGGTGACGGGATTGGCCTGGAAGTGTTGCCGGAAGGCGTCCGCGTGGTGCAAGCCGCGGCTGAACGACATGGCCTGGAGCTGGAATTCGAATACTTCGAATGGGCCAGCTGCGACTATTACCTGGAGCACGGCAAGATGATGCCGGACGACTGGTTCGAGCAGCTAAAAGGCTTCGATTCGATTTTTTTCGGCGCAGTGGGCTGGCCGGACAAAGTGCCTGACCACATTTCGCTGTGGGGCTCGCTGCTCAAATTCCGTCGCGAGTTTGACCAGTACGCCAATATTCGCCCGGTGCGCCTGTTCCCCGGCGTGCCCTGCCCGCTGGCCAACCGCAAGCCGGGCGACATCGACTTTATCGTGGTCCGGGAAAATACCGAAGGTGAGTACTCGTCACTGGGCGGCATCATGTTCGAGAACACCGAAAACGAGTTTGTATTGCAGGAGTCGGTATTCACCCGCCGTGGTGTCGACCGCATCCTCAAATACGCCTTCGAACTGGCCAGCAAACGCGAGCGCAAGCACGTGACATCGGCGACCAAATCCAACGGCATGGCAGTGAGCATGCCGTATTGGGACAAACGCACCGAAGCCATGGCCAGCCAGTATCCAGCGATCAGTTGGGACAAGCAGCACATCGACATTCTGTGCGCGCGCTTTGTGCTGCAACCTGAGCGCTTTGATGTCGTTGTAGCGTCCAACCTGTTCGGTGACATCCTCAGCGACCTGGGTCCGGCATGCGCCGGCACCATCGGCATTGCACCCTCGGCGAACCTCAACCCGGAGCGCAACTTCCCTTCGCTGTTCGAGCCGGTACACGGCTCCGCTCCGGACATTTTTGGCAAGAACATTGCCAACCCGATCGCCATGATCTGGTCCGGTGCCTTGATGCTGGAATTCCTGGGCCAGGGCGATGCACGCTTCACCGCTGCGCACGACGAGATCGTGACCGCGATCGAGCAGGTGATTGCCAGTGGCGATGTCACGCCGGACCTCGGTGGCCAGCGATCAACTCAGGAAGTCGGTGCAGCGATTGCCCGGCGTATGTCAGCGCCTCGATAAGCGCCTGCCAGCGTGTCAGCCGCTCTTCAGCGGCTGCGCACGCGATGGCCCGGAGTTCGCCATCTGGTCTTCAACCAGTTGCACAAAGCGCGTCAGGCTTTGTGAAACGGTGCCCCGCCGCCAGATCAACCAGGTATTGAGATAACGAAACGCTTCAGACAACGGCCAGATACTGACCGCAGAGCAGCCCGGCATGCTTTCCAGCATGCTGCGCGGCATTAACGCCAAGCCCGCCCCGGCGCTGACACAGGCCAACATGCCGTGGTAAGACTCCATTTCATGGATCTTGCCTGGCACCGCCGCATCCTCGCTGAACCAGCGCTCGAAATGATGTCGGTACGAGCAGTTGGGACGGAACGCATAAATGCTTTCGCCACTGACATCCCGCCCGCGTGTAACCGGGGTATGGTGCAGCGGCGCGATGATGACCATCTCTTCCTCGAATACCGGCACCCCTTCCAGCGACGGATGCAACACCGGCCCGTCCACGAAGGCAGCCACCAGACGTCCCGCCAACACACCGTCGATCATCGTCCCGGACGGCCCGGTCGACAGGTCCAGTTCGACCTTGGCGTATTGCTGGTTGTATGCCGCAAGCAAACCGGGAATACGCACTGCCGCAGTACTTTCCAGCGAGCCCAGAGAGAACGGCCCTTGCGGTTCTTCACCCGACACCGCCAGACGCGCCTCCTGTACCAGATCGAGAATCCTGCGGGTGTAATCGAGAAAATTCCAGCCTGCAGGTGACAGCCGCAAGCGTGCTTTCTCACGGATGAACAGCTCGACGCCCAGGTCTTCTTCGAGTTGCTTGATACGCGTGGTCAGGTTCGAAGGCACGCGATGGATATGCTGGGCCGCAGCGCTGATACTGCCGTGCTCGGCAACGGCCTTGAAAATTTCCAGTTGGACCAGATCCATGTTCATTCTCCAAACGTGAACGTATCGATCATTATTATTCAGTTTTAGAAAGCATTGCACGCGGATACTCTGGCTCCATTCCCACTTGAACAGGATGGCGCCATGACCACCGTATCCAGCAGCACCCACGCGCTCTCGATCAACCCTGCCACCGGCGAGCAGATCGGCCAGTACGCCTATGAAACCGACGTTGCACTCGATCAGGCACTGACACGTGCGGGAAGCAGTTTCGCCAAATGGAAACGCGAGCCCATCGAAGGACGCGCTCAGCGAATCATCGCCCTGGGCCAGGCCCTGCGCGACGAGGCTGACACCCTTGCACGCATGATCAGCAATGAAATGGGCAAGCCCATCGCTCAAGCAAAAGGCGAAGTGGAAAAATGCGCCCAGTTATGTGACTGGTACGCGGCACAAGGCCCGGCGATGCTGGTGGCCGAATCGACTCAGGTCGAAAACGACAAGGCCCGTATCGAATACCGCCCGCTCGGTCCGATCCTTGCGGTCATGCCGTGGAACTTCCCGATCTGGCAGGTGCTACGCGGCGCCGTCCCCACTTTGCTGGCTGGCAACACCTACGTGCTCAAGCACGCACCCAACGTAATGGGCTGTGCCTATCTGATGCAGGATGCATTCAAGCGCGCCGGTTTTCCTGAGGGCGTGTTTGAAGTGATCAACGTCACCCAGGACGGCGTGTCAAAAGCCATTGCCGACCCACGGATTGCCGCCGTCACGCTGACCGGTAGCGTCCGGGCGGGCATGGCCATCGGTGCCCAGGCGGGCGCTGCGCTGAAAAAATGTGTCCTGGAACTGGGGGGCTCCGACCCGTTCATCGTGCTCAACGATGCCGACCTGGATCAAGCGGTAAAAGCCGCCGTGATCGGCCGATACCAGAACACCGGACAGGTCTGTGCAGCGGCCAAGCGTCTGATCATCGAAGAAGGCGTGGTTGAGGCCTTCACCCGCAAGTTTGTCGAACAGACGCAGGCACTGGTGATGGGCGATCCTCTGGCTGCCGATACCTACATAGGCCCGATGGCGCGTTTCGACCTGCGCGACGAACTGGACGCACAGGTACAGGACACGCTCGCCGAAGGCGCCACGCTGCTGCTGGGCGGTGAGAAAGTTGCAGGTCAGGGCAACTTCTACGCGCCGACCATACTGGGCGGTGTGACCGATCAGATGACCTCGTTCAAGCAGGAACTGTTCGGTCCGGTGGCCTCTATCATCACGGCTCGTGACGCCCGTCATGCCTTGCAGCTGGCCAACGACAGCGAGTTCGGCCTGACCGCCACGGTCTACACCCGCAACCTGGAGCTGGCCGAACAACTGACTGAAGAGCTGGAAACCGGTGGCGTATTCATCAACGGCTACAGCGCTTCGGACCCGCGCGTCAGCTTCGGTGGCGTGAAGAAAAGCGGCTTCGGGCGAGAGCTGTCGCACTTTGGCGTGCGCGAGTTCTGTAATGCGCAAACCGTCTGGCGTGATCGCAACTGATCTGCAATGCGCGAACGAAAAAGGGGAGCCACGGGTTCCCCTTTTCTATGGACGCGCCATGACAACGCGCGCTCAGGTCTCGTCGGTTTCCACGATGGCGGGGTCGCCTATGGTGTAGAAATGCCCGCCTGCGATGTAATGCAGGCTGCGCCATTTGGGATCGGCTTTTTCAAACTCCCAGTGGCCATCATTGAACACACGAGTATCAGCCCAGGCGCCGACGACTTCGGCGATGAACAGGTCGTAGGTCTGCTGGTTGTGTGGCTCCGGAATGACTTGGCAGATCAGCCAGGCAGAGCAGCCTGCCACCAGCGGTGTATCGTGATCTTCGATACGGAACAGCTCAACCCCGGCTTTGTCGAGTTTGTCCGGAGCAAACACCAGGCTTTGGGTGCCGACTTCGAACGTCAGGTTCAGTTGATCGACGTTAGGGATCTGCAGCGCAAAATAGCCGCTCTTTTCAACCAGGCTGCGGGTTTTGGTCATTTTGTCGATGACCAGCGTCACCTTGGGTGGCGAGAAGTCCAGCGCACAGGCCCAAGCGGCTGACATGACGTTGTACACACCATCATGACTGGAGGACACCAGGACGGTCGGGCCGTGGTTGAGCAAGCGATAGGCTTTTTCCAATTCGACCGGGCGGATGTGATTGTCCACTAGAAACCCTCAAAAAACATGAATCGAGCCACTAACGACCCGGCAGCGAAATGAGGCATTGTACGTGCACCGCACTGCCAGGAACCTGCTGTGACAGTGCTGCGACGTGTACCCCTTGCTTCCTCACCTCTTGATAAGGCTTCGGATTGACCAGCATAGACCGCCCGATTCCCCAAGTGTTCGCCCTCATCCTCGCGGCGGGCCGCAGCACCCGCTTCGAGGGCGACAAACGTCAGGCGCTTCTGCCCTGCGGCCGCTCCATGTTAACGGCGAGTATGGAGGGTGCCAAAAAAGCATTCAGCAACATTGGGGTGGTATTACGCAGTGATGATGATGCAGATGCGCTCGGCATACCGTCCAGCGTGCAGGTCATTCGCAGCGAGCACGCGCACTTGGGCATGGGCCACAGCCTTGCAAGCGGGATTGAAGCGCTGATGTTGTCTCCGTTCGACGCGGTGGCGGTCTTGTTGGCAGACATGCCCTGGATACAGACCCAGACCTTGCGCGACCTTGCGCAGATGGCCGATCCACAACGCATCGCGCTGCCCACGCATGACGGACAGCGAGGTCATCCGGTGATCATCGGCCGGGCATTCTGGCCTGCCCTGCTGACGCTCGAGGGCGATCAAGGCGCCAGGGCCGTGATCGCCGCGCACGCAGCACACTGTGATGTGATGGCGTGTGATGACCCCGGCACGCTGCGCGATGCCGATACCCGTTCAGCGCTCGAAATTGCCTGTCAGCAACACCTCACAACGCCTCGCGACTGACGCCGTTGGCCACCCTCAGTACGTCTGCCATCACGGCTATTGCAATTTCAGCAGGCGTTTTACTGCCCAGATTCAACCCGATCGGCGCATGAATGCGCGCCAGCGCCTCTTCATCCAGCCCGCCGATGCGCGTCAGCCGCTCGAGGCGCTTGCCGCTGGTGCGCATCGAGCCCATGGCGCCAATGTAGAACGCGTCGGTGCGCACGGCTTCCAGCAGCGTCAGGTCATCCAGTTTTGGATCATGAGTCAACGCCAGTACCGCGGTGGACGCATGGCAACCACCTTCGGCGATAAACACCGCAGGCAACACGCCACGTACTTCCACGCCCGGCATGGAAAACCCGGCCGTCACCTCGGTTCGAGGGTCGCAAACGATGACCTCGTAGCCCATGGCAACGGCGAAACTGGCACAGAATTCGGCCACGGGTGATAACCCTGCCAACAACACCCGATACACCGCGCCCATACGGATGCTGATGCGCTCATCGTCAACGCGCACCCGCGCTTCACCCAGCGTGGCCGGGCCCAGATTTCGCTCATCGCAGCCCAGCAGCACGTTGCGGGTCAATAACTCACGACCTGCCAGCGCCTGCTCCACAGCTGCCAGATGTCGGTCCGCATCGGGAGTGGGCTTAATGCACTCGATCAGTACATCCAGGACACCGCCGCATGGCAAGGCCATCGTTGGTGCAAGCCCACCCTCCCCGTAACGCACGATCTGGTTGATCGGGTCAAAGCCGCCTGCGGCCACTCGCTCGAGAAAATCCTCCTCCACGCAGCCACCGGACAGCGAGCCACGGTGCTCACCGTTGTCGAGCGCCACCAGCATGGCGCCCGGCCCGCGCGGGGCCGAGCCGAACGTCGACAGCACGGTGCACAGCCACACCGGTTTGCCGACGGCCAGCCAGTCACGCGCCTGCTGAATGACCTGCAAATCGAGTTGCTTCATCTCTACAGCCCCGCCATCAGCTTTTCCTTGGTGATGGGCAGGCTACGCACCCGTTTCCCGGTGGCGTGATACACCGCGTTGGCGACTGCGGCAGCCAGCCCGGTCACACCGATTTCGCCAATGCCACGCGCGCCGAACTCACCCAGGTTGTAATCCGGATAATCGAGCAGCATGACGTCGATATCCGGCTGGTCCGCATGCACCGGCACCACGTATTCGGCGTAGTTGTTATTAACCGGCAAACCGTTGCGTGGGTCGAACTCGCCAGCCTCGAACAAGGCCATGCCGATGCCCATGACAATCGCGCCTTCAACCTGGTTACGCGCCGCCAACGGGTTGACCACCTTGCCGACGTCGATTGCGCTGACCACGCGTGAGACACGCAGGCTGGAAATGCCCGGATCCCAACGCACTTCCACGAAGTGCACACCGAACGACCGGAACGAGTACTTGCCCTTCTCCGGCAGACCACTCTGGAAATTGCCTTCAGCCCGCGACAAGCGCTGGCGGTTCAAGATGTCGGCGAAGGTTGCACGCTGCTCGCCTGACACCAACTGGCCGTTTTCGACGGTGATCGACTCAGGATCTTTTCCGGCAAAAATCGCGTCTTTGCCGACCGCGTACTGACGCATTTTCTGCAGGGCTTCACGGGTAGCACCGGCGATCGCGGGCATCACGCTGGCCGTCACCCACGAGCCACCGGACACGGGTCCAGGCGGGAAAGACGAACTGCCCAGTTCGACTTCAACCCGCTCCACGGGAATTCCGGTCAACTGGCTGACGGTCTGGGCGACGATGGTGTAAGTGCCAGTGCCAATGTCCTGCAAGCCACACTGGGCAAGCGCGGTGCCGTCAGCACGCAGAATCACCCGGGCGTCGGTGGGCACCTGATAGGCCTCCCAGTTACACGCCCCCATGCCATATCCGATGATTTCATCGCCTTCACGCATCGAACCCACTTGAGGCTTGCGAGCGTGCCAGCCAAAACGCTCCGCTGCCTTGTCGATGGCCTCAGGGAGGTGATTACTGGACCACGGCAGACCGACGCTCTGGTCCTTGTCCGACAGGTTCAACTGACGGAACGCCAATGGGTCCATACCGGTGGCCAATGCCATTTCGTCGATGGCCGATTCCAGCGCAAACAACCCTGGCGCAGCGCCCGGCGCGCGCATTGAGGTCGGCGTACCCCGATTGACCTGGGCGATTTTGTGGCTGACCAACACGTTGTCGCAGGCATAAAGGCTCTTGGTCACGCCGCCACAGTTTTCGGTGTAATCGTCCAGCGTCGACGTGGTGTTGAACGACTCATGGCGAATCGAAAGCAGCTTGCCATTGGCATCCGTTGCCAGCCTGAGGCGCTGACGGGTTTCCGGGCGATGGCCCACAGTGGTGAACATCTGCGCACGCGGCAACACGAATTGCACGGGGCGGCCGGTGACTTTCGAGGCGGCGCAGACGGCCACAGAATGCGGCCATGGCCAGAGCTTGCCACCGAAACCGGAACCAATGAACGGCGCGCGAACTTCGACCCGATCCGGAGGCAGATCGAACACATTGGCCAAAAGATTACGGTGATTGACCACACCCTGAGTGCTTTCGTAGACGTATAGCTTGCCGTCCTGCCACCAGGCGGTGCTGGCGTGCATTTCCATCGGGTTATGCACTTCAACCGGCGTGGTGTAGGTCTGGTCGACTTTGCGGGCGGCGCCCAGAAATGCGCGATCCGGGTCGCCACGATGATGCCCGGCACCACCGTCGCGGGCGCCATTCTTGCGCAAGCCTTCTTGCAGGTCCTTGACCGCAGGTGCCTCGTCGTAATCCACTGTCACACGATAGGCCGCGGCCCTCGCCTGCTCGAAACTTTCAGCAACCACCAGCGCCACGAACTGACCGGGGTAATAGACGCGATCATCTTCGAACGGCAAACGGTGTTCATCTGTTTTGCTCGCCGAGAGCATTTTGGCGAAGCTCAGGGGAGCATTCGGGGTACGGTGCAGCGCCGGGAAATTGCCATAGTGAAAAATCTCGACCACACCCGGCATAGACCGGGCCTGCTGGTCGTTGATCGCAGTCACTCTGCCGCTGGCGATGGTGCTATAGACGCCATACGCATACAGCATGTCCTTCATGGCGTGATCGGCTGCATAAAGCGCCTGACCACTGACTTTCCTGCCGCCGTCGATACGACGCTGTGGCGTACCGATGACCTGCTGATTCTGCTCGCTCATGAAAAAGCTCCTACGCCGTAAGGTCACGAAGATTGCGGACGATGACCTGCTGACCCAGCGGGATCTTGAAGGCATTGTGTTCGTAGGCGCGCGAGCCTTTCATCGCCAGCGCTGCCACTTGGGCAAAGGTATCCATGTCGGCTCGCTGACCGATCAGTGCGCGCTCGGCCTCGACTGCGCGCCACGGTTTGGTACCCACGCCGCCCAGCGCAATGCGCGCATCGCTGATGCGCTTGCCGTCCATCACGACAATCACCGCGCTTGAAGCGAGCGCAAACTGATACGAGGTACGGTCGCGCAATTTCAGGTAGCTGGAACGACCACCTGACAATGGTGCGTCCAGGGTCACATGTGTGACCAGCTCGCGAGGCGCCAATGCATGCTCACGCTCTGGCGTGTCGCCTGGCAGCAAATGGAAATCGGCAAACGGGATGTCTCTGGACCCGTTCGCGCCCTGCACGGTGACCTGCCCGCCAATCGCCGCCATGCCCACGCACATGTCCGACGGATGTGTAGCAATGCAATGATCGCTGGTGCCCAGAACGGCATGCACGCTGCGGTTCAAACCGCCGATGGCAGCGCAGCCGGAACCTGGCTGGCGCTTGTTGCACGCCGAAACACCGTCCCGGAAATACGGACAGCGCACCCGCTGCATAAGGTTGCCTGCCGTAGTGGCCTTGTTGCGAAGCTGGGTCGAGGCACCCGCAAGGATCGCCTCGGCGAGCACCGGGTAGCGTTGCTGCACCAGCGGATGGCTGGCGAGGTCGGTATTGCTGACCAGAGCACCGACCCGCAGGCGGCCATCCGGCAGCGACTCGACCTGCCTGAGTGCCAAGTGATTGATGTCCACCAGTTGCTCTGGCTGCATCACATCGAGCTTCACCAGGTCGAGCAGCGTGGTGCCGCCCGCCAGATAAAAGCGCTCGCCACTGCCCGCTGCGGTAGTGATTGCCTGAGCGGGCGAGGCGGCCCGCGCGTAATCGAATGTCCGCATCAGACTGCACTCCCCATTTTGGAACGCGCCGACTGCACGGCCGTCAGGATGTTCTTGTAAGCGCCACACCGGCAGATATTGCCGCTCATGGCCTCTTTCACGCTGGCGTCGTCTGAACCTATGTTGGGATCCTTGAGGATCGCCACTGCGCTCATGATCTGGCCAGATGTGCAATAACCGCATTGGTAGGCATCGTGCTCCCAGAACGCTTCCTGCACCGGATGCAGCTTGCCGTTCACGGTCAGCCCTTCGATGGTGGTGATGCTGTCGCCATCATGCTGAACAGCGATCGACAGGCAGGAGTTGATGGCCACGCCATTCACCAGCAGCGTACAAGCGCCGCACTGGCCGTGATCACAGCCCTTCTTGGTACCAGTCAGTTGCAGCCGGTCGCGCAGCACGTCCAGCAGAACCGCATTGGCCGGAACATTCAGGGTGTGCACCTGACCGTTTACCGTCAGTTGGATACGATGCTCACCTGCACCCGGTGCGCTGTCGTCATTCACCACAGATACAGGCGCAGCGAGAGGTTCAGCCTGCAGCATGCCGTCAGCCGGTATCCAGGTCGACAGCGTGACGGCGGCGATGCCAGACGCACCGAATTTGAGAAAATTGCGTCGCGAAGGCTGCACGGTATCAGTTTCGGCAACAGGTTCCTTCCGGGTCTTGGGTTCGTTCATCAGGATCACTCGGTATCAGCCATCGCTTCTGTAGGGCGACGGGCATTATTGTGGGACAGCGGCCTGGGCGTACTCCTGCTCGCTGACCTGTTGCTTCCAATCAACGACCTTGCCCTGCAGCGACTCTGCAATGGCAATGTGAGTCATGGCGGTTGTTGCGGTTGCCCCATGCCAATGCAGCACGTTGGGCGGGATCCAGACCGTATCGCCAGGACGGATGCGCTGGGCCGGTTTACCGGCTTCCTGCACCCAGCCACTGCCAGCGGTCACAATCAGGGTCTGCCCCAGCGGATGCGTGTGCCATGCAGTACGGGCACCGGGCTCGAATGTCACCGTTGCGCCGCTCACCCGGGCTGGTTCAGTGCCCGTGAAAGGTGAATCGATACGAACAGTGCCAGTAAAGTAGTTCCCGGAGCCAACGGCAGACGGTTGATCACCATTCACTTTCACCGTCACGGCGCTCTGGTTTTGCGCACTGTCAGCATTGGCATGCAACGCCAACAGCGATAACGACAATACAGCCCACGAAAATCTGATCACGGCAATCCCTGTCTTCAAGTGGCGCGCCTGACCTGGCCGCCATCGCTGGCTGCCTAGTGTTTAACTGGCCAGCACGGCGAAAGTTCCACGTTTCTGCCAAAGCGCAACTGTTTATGGGGTGGTATTAAACGCCCCTGATCGGGCGTCGATGAAAGAAGAAAACTTCGTCCATGCCCGCCGAGCCTAACAGCGGGACACTCCGAGCATTAGCCCCTTGAATTGGCTAACACTGCTGAGTTTTTCTCACCAATGCAGGTCTATGGGCGTAGGCGTCGAGGGCTCATCCCGCCAGGAGATTTACGGTAAAGGGCAGGAATTCCGACGTGCGGAGCACGGCATTTCGGCCAGTTGCTCAAGATTGAAGCCTGGCAGGCGATACAGCCGTTGAAGGGCAGAGAGGCGTCTGTATCAAGTGTTTCCGGGGCGATGTGGTGATGGCACCTCGCATCCGAAGGCCACAGTGTGCCAAAATGCCGCGTCTTTGCCGAAATGGCACCATGATGTGGCGCTGACTGCACAGACGAAAAAACGCCACAGAGCGTGTCTTCATGGTTCCGTCAGGCGTCCAAGACTCCGTGAACAGGCTGACCAGGTGTGTCGCACGTGCGTGTGACGGGGACCTGATCCCCTTGCGCAGCGATACATCAATAGAGCACATGTCACTTCATGACGCTGAGTCCAACGACGATAAGAAGCCAGCGCAGTAGGACATAAACTGAGGTCTCGAGCGGTATTGTATTGGCCTTGTATGTCCACCTCCAGTCCCTGCAGGTGCGAGCGTTTGTCGCATGCTTCGTTGCACGCGAAAGCAGCAGGATCCTCAGGGGCAGTCGGCGGATGGCGTTTATCAAATGGATTACAGAATGTTTAAGAAAGTGAACACGGCCCTTCTGGGTCTGGCGATGTCGCTGGGGCTGACGCCTCTGCACGCAGCCGAAGCCAAGAAAGTTGATGTACTGCTCGTCGGCGGCGGCATCATGAGTTCGACCCTGGCGGTCTGGCTCAATGAGCTCGAGCCAAGCTGGTCGATGGAAATGGTCGAGCGCCTCGATGGCGTGGCCGAAGAAAGCTCCAATGGCTGGAACAACGCGGGTACCGGTCACTCTGCTTTGGCTGAGCTGAACTACACCCCTGAAGACAAGAACGGCAACGTTGATATCTCCAAAGCGATCGAAATCAACGAAGCTTTCCAGATTTCGCGTCAGTTCTGGTCCTGGCAGGTCAAGACCGGCGTGCTGAAAGACCCGCGCTCGTTCATCAACTCCACGCCGCACATGAGCTTTGTGTGGGGCGACAACAACATCCAGTTCCTGCGCAAGCGTTACGCCGCCCTGCAAGCCAGCCCGCTGTTCAGCGGCATGCAATACTCGGAAGACCACGAGCAGATCAAGAAGTGGGTTCCGTTGATGATGGAAGGTCGTGACCCAGCGCAGAAGCTGGCCGTGACCTGGACGCCAATCGGCACTGACGTGAACTTTGGCGAGATCACTCGTCAGTTCGTGGCCAACTTGAAAACCAAGTCCAACTTCAGCCTGAAGCTGTCGAGCGAAGTCGAAGACATCAGTCACAACGACGATGGTACCTGGCGCGTCAAGTACAAGAACCTGAAAGACGGTTCTGTGACTGAAACCGACGCCAAGTTCCTGTTCATTGGCGCAGGCGGTGCGGCTCTGCACCTGCTGCAAGAGTCGGGCATTCCTGAAGCCAAGGAATACGGCGGCTTCCCGGTTGGCGGCTCATGGCTGGTCACCGAGAACCAGACGCTGTCCATGCAGCACATGGCCAAGGCCTACGGCATCGCATCGACCGGCGCGCCACCCATGTCCGTTCCTCACCTGGACACCCGTGTTCTGGACGGCAAGCGCGTGATCCTGTTTGGCCCATTCGCCACGTTCTCGACCAAATTCCTGAAAAACGGCTCCTACTTTGATCTGTTGACCAGCACGACGACCCATAACGTCTGGCCAATGACCAAGGTTGGCATCGCCCAGTACCCGTTGATCGAATACCTGGCGGGTCAGGTAATGATGTCTGATGACGACCGTTTTGCCGCACTGCAGCAATACTTCCCGAACGCCAAGAAAGAAGACTGGCGCCTGATGCAGGCCGGTCAGCGCGTTCAGATCATCAAGCGTGATGAAGAGAAAGGCGGCGTTCTGAAGCTGGGTACCGAAATCGTTGCATCCAAGGACGGCAGCATTGCCGGTCTGTTGGGCGCATCGCCAGGTGCTTCGACCGCAGCGCCGATCATGCTGGGCGTACTTGAGAAAGTCTTCAAGGACAAGGTAGCGACACCGGCCTGGCAGGAAAAACTGCGCCAGATCGTTCCAAGCTACGGCACCAAGCTGAACGAAAACCCGGATCGGGTTGCACAGGAATGGGCTTACACCGCCGAGACCCTGCAACTGACTCCACCGCCACCGGTCAACAAGGCTTCCGCCGCAGCTGCTCCAGCACCTGCTGGCCAGCCTGCACCGAAGCGTGAAAGCAACCCTGCCAGTGACATGGCGCTTTAAGGCTCACACCGCTTGAAGCAAAGCCCCGTCAGACTTCGTCTGGCGGGGCTTTTTTATCGCCTGCTGCCTGGGCTCAGCGGCTCTCGCCTACTTGGCGAACAACTGACTCATGTCCTTGAACGCCTTGAACTCCAGCGCATTGCCACACGGGTCAAACAGAAACATGGTGGCTTGCTCACCGACCTGGCCCTTGAAGCGGATATAGGGTTCGATCACGAATTGGGTCCCCAACGACCGCAGTCGTTCAGCCAATGCTTCCCACTGCTCCCAATGCAGGATGATGCCGAAGTGCGGAACCGGTACATCGTGACCGTCCACAGCATTGCTGTGCACGTGCTCTTGTGACGATGTTTTAGGGTGTTCGTGGATCACCAACTGGTGCCCGTAAAAATCGAAATCGACCCATTGCTCGCTGGAACGGCCCTCAGACAAACCAAATACATCGCCGTAAAAAGTGCGCGCGGCGGCAAGGTCGTAAACAGGTATCGCCAGGTGAAAAGGAGAAAGGCTCATCAGTTGCTCCACGGTCAGGTTTCAGGTTGACGTATCGGGGCGTCGATGGCGCCCTCTTCGTTCATCACGAAAATCATAGGCCAGGCGACTGACCAATAAAATCAATATATATTTCTCGGATACACAAAAGAGATCTATCAATGATTCGCGAATTGAAGACCCTGGTCGCCGTGGCTCAGGAAGGAACATTCGCTGCTGCAGGCAACCGGATCGGCCTTACCCAAGCGGCGGTCAGCGCGCAAATGCAGCGCCTCGAAGCGCAATTGGGCTTCACACTCTTCGACCGCAAGGGCCGCTCGGCGCACCTGAACAAAATGGGCCAGCAGACGCTGCTGCAGGCGCAGGAGCTGATCCGCCTCTACCAAAATCTCGGCACGACACCGGCTGGCCCACCGGCCACAGTACAAGTGACCATCGGTGCGATTGCCTCCATGCAATGCTCACTGCTGCCCGACGCTCTCAGCGCCTTTCATCGCCACTGGCCGCAGTGTCGAACACGGGTCATTCCGGGCGTCTCGATGAACCTGATCAATCAGGTTGACGCCGGTGAGATCGACCTGGCGGCAATCATCCGACCACCGTTTTCGCTGCAAAGCGACTTGCGCTGGACAAGCCTGGCGCACGAGCCCTATCGGCTGATCGTGCCCAGCGAATTGCCGGGTGATGACTGGGTAGAACTGCTGTCATCCCAGCCATTGATTCGCTACGACCGTACCTCGTTTGGCGGAAGACAGGTTGATCGATTCCTGCGTCAAATGCATTTCAGCCTGCGTGAGGTCTGCGAACTGGATGAGCTGGAAGCCATTATCAAGCTGGTTGCGCGAGGCATGGGCGTGGCGTTGATTCCGCAGACCGCCAGCCATCGGGACTGGCAGGAGGGGATCCGCGCCCTGGATCTTGGCGAGCACACCTTTCATCGGGATGTAGGGCTGGTGCACCGCGACCGTCGCAGCCTTGATGAACAGACCGCCTTGCTCATCGAACTGCTTGAGCGCAATGCCAGTGGACAGCAGTCGACCTCCGTACCGCCTGCTGATCACAGGGCTCGGTGAAAAACATCGAACTCGCCGGCCCGCCTCGCCCTCGAACGCTGACACCATCAGTGAGGAATGGAAATGACTGACCACGACGCAACACCACAGAAAGAGCGCGACAACGACAAGCCTTATACCCCCACCGTCGATCAGTCGGGCAAGCCAGTCGAGGTTGTCCGCGAAGACATCGAGCGTGAAGGTCTGGACACCAACGGCGTGGACAAAATCATCACGCCAACGGCCAACAAGGAAAAGGAACAGGACGCAGAAACGCTCAAGGAGAAAAACCGGGAGGTCGAACGCAAGCTGGCTGGCAAAGACTGATCAGCAGATAATAAACCGTCGCGGACCACGCTTCTTGCCGATCTGTAAGGCTGGAAACACAGGCCAGCAAGTCAGTCCGCGGCCGGCTTTCCAAGCCCCAAAAGCCAGACGCCAGACGCCAGACGCCAGACGTCAATACAGCACCTTCGCTGCCTCGCGCATGAAAATTTCAACCGTTTTGGGACCAATACCATCAAACGCCTTGAGGCGCTTTTCGAAGTCCGCCCGATTTTCGCTCGCCTGATGAATATTTCCGACTTTGCCGCCGTAGTCCTCGTTGAGCCTGGCACATAACGCCGACAGACGATCCGCTGTGGATTCGTCATAACGCACGTAGTGCGCTTCGCCCAGATAAGCGACCAATTGCGCATGAGTGCAGTTCGCCAGTTTGCGAGGCGTGTCACGACCATGCTGTTCGACGATCACTCTGTACGCCTCGCAGGCGATTTCGGCTTGAATGCGCTTGCCCATCAAGAAGCTGGCGACAAGCCATTTAAACAACGAGTGTTCCAGTCCAGCTTGGGTTTTGCTGCTGAAATCAATCTGCAAGTCTGCTGCGCTGATGGATCGATTCATGATGTCCTCATCGAGCAGTCGATGGCCGTAACAACCAGAACATGAGCGCTGAACGACCGCCGATTATTTGCTTTGCTCGGCCTTGCCGTCCTGCATTTGCACCGAAGACTTGGTGCCATCGGTGTTGTCCTTGGTTTCGTTGCCTGAATTGTCGAAGCAGCCCTGCAAGGCCAGCAGACAGAATAGCGTCAAACAGACACCTGGCTTGTTCATGTGCATGTACTCCTGATTCCTGGTTGTGGCGCAAACTCGCAAAACCGCATGGTCTGCGAATCGATGAAACGAAACTGTTAGCACAGCTCGCGTCTCCATCAGCAGACCGTTGCAGAACGATCGGGGTTTGCAAAATTCACCCGACAGCGCGACCAACGGTCGCCGCAGCGAGCCTATGGCGCGCCAAACAACATCGTCCAGTAGACCCCGTAATCGGTATTGGACCCGGTCGCGTAGGCTGCGCCGACCTCAGTGAACAGAGGGTTCATCAGATTCGCGCAATGGCCGGGACTGGCCAGCCAACTGGCCATCGCCTTTTGCGCGGAGCCCTGCCCTGCTGCAATATTTTCGCCGATCTGCCGCCCGCCATAGCCGGCGGCTCGCGCTCGGTCCGCTGGTGAATCGCCGTCAAATCCTCGGTGGGTGAAATAGTTCTCGCTCGCCATCGACTGGCTGTGGCCCTGTGCCGCCAGCTCAAGCGTTGCGCTCCACGCCAGAGGCCGTGCGGACGCATACGGCGTCTTGCCGCACAGGCGCGGTTTTGCTCGTACCGCATTCACCTGCGCCAGCAATAGCTGCCCGGATGAGCGCCCCTGGGCCAACTGCCGGTCCAGCAATGGCTTGGCAAGTACCACGCGCCAGTCATCACGGTCCTGTGTGACGCCGATATCGGCATATTGCGCATCAAGTAATGCACCGCAATAACGACGTTTGAGCATGCCGAACGCCTCATTGACGTCCTGCGCACCCACCAGCCGGATGGTGCGCACGGTGACTGCCTGATAGCCGAAAGCCTTCAGGGCATCTCGCGAGCTGCCACTGAAATCAACGGGTAGCGCGACATTTGCGTTTAACGTCAGCGGTCTGGTGGCCTTGGCCGTGGCTGCTTCGCAGCGTTGCGGTTGCGCGCGATAGTCGTTGATTGCCTGAACCAGTTGCCGCTCGCCGTTGGCGCTGGCCGGACTGACGAGTACCAGAAACAACGATGCAGCACACAGCCCGCTGCACCAGATTGAACGAGGAATGAAAGACATGGCGCACAGGCTCTGAGAAAGATCGGCCGCTGGCTGACATACCCGGCGGACCCTGTTTTTCAGGGCCCGGATGTGACCCCGAATTCAGCACAAGGTTCAGGGCAAAACAGGCGACACCTCTGCATCAGGCTCAAAGCTTGCCGATTTCTCCTGTGGCCTCACCCAGTGTCGCGAGCGTTTCCTCGATGTCGAAAAGTGCCTGCTGCAGCCTGGCGAACGATTGCTGGACAGCTTCGCGATCATCAACCGTCTGATGCCCTCGCAACTGCTCCACACGCTCAAGTTCGCTGCGCTCAAGCGCCTCCACACCGTCGCGCAAGGTATGCAAGGTCGTGCAGACGGAGTTGAACAACTGATGACTGCTGGATTCCACGTTGACTCTCCTGATCAGCAGGTTGTGCGCCTGACTGAATCCAAAATGACCGAGTGCCTCAGACCGAAACTTGACCATTCCAGCCCAATTGACGCTTGATTGCTCGGCGATAAGGCGTATCGATTTGCTCGGGGACCTTCTCGAAGTAAGTACGGGCGTGATCCAGCGTATCTCCTGACAGGCTGCCCAAGTACTCCAGAGTGTCATCGAGCGACGGGATACGACCTTCGATTCCGTTGATCCGGGGCGGCAATGCGGTCCAGATGATTGCGTCGATGCCCCGCTCCTTCGCCCAGCGCATCATCAACCCTTCAGATCGCCGGGCGGTCAACAAGGTGCCGATGCCGTCCTCGCGCTGCACCGAAATCTGTTCACGTTCGCGCAGTGCCTCACAGGCCTGGGCTAGTGTGTCGGCGGCGACCAGTGCCCAAAAGACTTTCACCGGGGGCGCATTGAGGCAGATCGCCGTGGCCAGCTCTCCGCTGTCGCCTACCCTGGCAAATTCGATTGGCAGACTCGGCCCGTCTGAATACCACTCCCCCGCCAAAGGCAATGCACCCGGCACCCAAATCAAAGATCCCCACCCCAGGCAAGCAATGTTCAATTGCGCGTCTCCCATCGTCCGTTCCAAGGCGCAACCGAGTGCGCCTTGCGTTGTATGCGTGTTCAAGATGGGACAACGTCAGGCGTCGATACGCTCACACTTCCAGACCGACAAGCCGAACAGATCATCACGGTTCCACTCAGCGGTCACGCAAGGCAAATGACTGAACCAAACGGGAACAGCAACTTCAACAGAACACAGTTTGGGAATGTGCGAAGGAGTTGAATCATGAGCGATCTGGATCTGCTGCAACGACTGCTGCAGGCACGAGCGCCGGGAGGCGAAGAAAGCGAGGTTCGCGCCATCTGCCATGCAGAAATCAGCAAGCATTGTGACGAGGTCAGAATTGACGACGCAGGCAACCTGATCGGCGTGATACACCCCCCTGCCCGGCCAGATGCGCTTGAAACTGCCCCCGTATTGATCCTCGCCCACCTGGATGAAATCGCAATGGTGGTGAAGCGCATTCAGCGAGATGGCACGCTGGAGGTCACCGCATTGGGCGGCATCAACCCGGTCAACTTTGGCATGTGCCCACTGGACGTCATGGGCGACCGGCAGACCGTCGCAGGGGTGTTGTCATTCGGCAGCATGCACTTGACGTCGCAGTCCCCTCAAGGCAGCGACGTACAGAACGGAACAGTCGGTTGGAAAGACGTGCATGTCGTCACCCGCCGCAGTGCAGACGAGCTGGAACGCCTGGGCGTTCGGCCTGGCACGCGCGCGGTGCTGAGCCAGCACTGGCGCAAGCCCTTTGCGCTGGGCGACGCTACCGCTGCACATTTCATGGACGACCGAGCACCCATCGCTGCTGTGATCGAGACAATCGAACGTGTTGCGCAGCAGCGTGCCGACCTCAAGGAGGATGTCTACTTCGTGTTTACCACCATGGAAGAGGAAACCAACGCCGGCGCACTGTTTGCCGCCCATCACCTGCCCTGCAAAACCGCCATAGCAGTCGAAGTGGGCCCGATCGCAGATGAATACGGGACGCAGTTGGCGGTCGACCCGATCATCGTGGCAGGTGACGAGAAAGGCCAATATACCCGTGCTTTGACCGATGCCCTGATCGAGTCGGCGCGCGCTGTGGAATTGCAGCCACAAATCGCCCTGCTGGTGGATTTTGCCTCAGATGCCAGCGCGATTTTGAGCGCAGGTGCCATGGGCAAGGCGGCATGCATTGCAATCCCGACAGAAAACACACACGGCTTCGAGATCGTACTGAACGATGCGATATCCGCCTGTGCCAGCACCTTGACCGAGTTCCTGACAGGCAAGGCAGGCGCCGCCCGTCCGACGCGTTTCTGATCGTTTTGAATTTCTGACAGATGTGACGATCTTTTCGAGACACACACCGAAGGAAATCGGTGACAGCCACATGTTTTACGGGAGGGACGATGACTGCCGTAACCGAACGACGACAGCGCGCCAAAGAATCGCTGATCAACAATGCTGTTCAGCGCCTCAAATACCTGCTTCGACTGATTGCACGTGAACTTCGCCCCGAGGCGCCGCGCAAGCGCCTGCTCAGACGATGCCGAAAATCACGCGACGACCGGTGAATCACTCATCGTGAGTCGACTGCATTTCAGCGGTTGTCTCAAGGGTCAGCAGGAATATTCGTAAAACCCGGATGCGTTACAAAGCGCAAAAGATTCAACCAGGGCAACAGGGAGGTGATGTGCGTATTCATCATTTGAACTGCGGGTGCATGTGCCCCATCGGAGGCGCGCTGTTTGATGGTTTCAGCCGTGGCCTGACGGCGCAGCTGGTGTGCCATTGTCTGCTGATCGAGACTGATCGTGACGGTCTGGTGCTGGTGGACACGGGTTTTGGCCAAGAGGATGTGGAGCACCCATCGCATCGACTGAGTCGATTTTTTCGGTACTTCAACAATATCCGGCTTGAGCATCGCTACACCGCGCTGCAACAGATAAAGCAGTTGGGATTTCGCGCCGAAGATGTGCGCCATATTGTGGTGACCCACCTTGATTTCGACCACGCGGGCGGCCTGCAGGACTTTCCGCTCGCCCGGGTTCATGTAATGCGCGATGAAATGCAGGCCGCCAGCCATGCAACTGGCTGGCGGGACTCAAGGCGATTCCGGGCCGCCCAGTGGCGCGGGGTCAAGGACTGGGCGCTTTATGACTGTGAAGGTGAACGCTGGAACGGATTCGACTCAGTACGTGCGGTGCTTGGGTCAAGTAATGAAGACATTCTGCTGGTCCCGCTGCATGGTCACACGGCCGGGCACGCGGGTATCGCTGTACGCACTTCCGAAGGCTGGCTGCTGCATGCCGGTGACGCGTATTTCTACCGAGGCGAAATAGGCTCACCGCAACGACAATGCACACCGGGCCTGCGGCTCTACCAGCGGATGATGGACACCGATCACGCAGCGCGCGTCGCCAATCAGGCACGCCTGCGCGACCTTTCGCTGTCCAGCAGCGGGCAGGGTTTGCGCATATTTTGCAGCCACGATGCCCTGGAGCTTGAACAAAGCATCGAATATCGCTCGGCTGTCATGGCTGAACAGCAAGCAAGGAATCCAGCTGACGTTCAGCGTGACAAATAGACAGAACGTTCAAGCGCAACGTCGCTCTCAATTCTATAAGTCAGAAATATCTGCACCAACCTGCGTGCATTGTCGACCTCTTGAAAGGATTTCTCATCATGAACACCGAAAGCACTGCTTCATTGCGGCGAGCGATCACCGCGCCCATGTTGATGCTGTTCATTCTGGGAGATGTGCTGGGCGCAGGGGTCTACGCATTGGCGGGCACCATCGCCGGACGCGTCGGCGGGGCCATCTGGGCACCGCTGCTGATTGCACTCTGCTTTGCGCTGCTGACCGCAGCCTCGTATGCCGAACTGGTCACCAAGTATCCCAGAGCAGGCGGTGCGGCAGTGTATGCCGAGAAGGCATTCGGCAAGCCCCTGCTATCGTTTCTGGTCGGCTTTTCGATGGTCGCTGCAGGCGTTACCAGCGCGGCCGGACTGGCCGTCGCGTTTGCCGGTGACTATCTGCAAGCGCTGGTGGCGTGGCCTGCACAATGGGTCTGCGTCGGCTTTCTGGTCATTGTCGGCCTGCTTAACGCGCGAGGGATCAAGGAGTCTCTGAGCGCCAATCTGTTGATGACGACCATCGAGCTGAGCGGACTGGCCATGGTGATCGCGGCAGCAATCTGGTTTGTCAGCCAGGGCCAGGGTGTCCCGCAACGGGTGCTGGAACTGGACACTGCCTCACCCGCTACTGCGATTCTCGCCGCGTCCCTGTTGGCGTTTTACTCATTTGTCGGCTTCGAAACGTCCGCCAATCTCGCCGAGGAAATCAAGGATGTACGCAAGGTGTACCCACGCGCCCTGTTCGGTGCACTGCTGATTGCGGGCGTCATCTACATGTTGGTGGGCGTCGGTGCGGCAATGGTGCTGCCTGTCGAGCAATTGAAAGATTCCGAGGCCCCGCTCCTTGACGTCGTCAAAGCGTCGGGGCTCGGGATTCCAGGCTCATGGTTCGCCGTGATCGCACTCATCGCAGTGGCCAACGGTGCGTTATTGACCATGATCATGGCAAGTCGATTGACCTTCGGCATGGCGCGCGAAGGATTGCTGCCTGCGGTCATGGGCGCCGTACTGCCGAAGCGCCGCACGCCCGGCTTCGCCATCCTTGCGACCACCCTGGTGGCGATAGCACTTTCCTTTACCAGCACCCTGACGACGCTCGCTGAAACGGTCGTGCTGCTGTTGTTGTTCGTGTTTGTCAGCGTCAACGTGGCAGTGTTGGTACTCAAGCGAGACAAGGTCGACAACGATCACTTTCAGGTGCACTGGGTCATTCCTGTGCTGGGGATCGCGTCCTGCCTGTTGCTGCTCACTCAGCAAGGTCCGCAAACCTGGATGCGCGCCGGGATCATGCTGGTGGTTGGTGCCGTGTTGTATGGGCTGACGCGCCTGGGACACACGGCGTCTGTTTCGCAACCCCGCTGATCAAGCGGGATTGCCGCACAATAGCCCCGAGGCATGACACAGCCAGCGGGAAGTGACGGGAAAGTCAGTGCGCTCACCAGGCACTCATAGGCGGGGCACCTGAACGCCGGGTTTTCGACCGTCTCTGACCCATTCAGGATGTCGCGGTCCTACTAAACTGAAAATGCCCTTGTCAGGGTTTCGACAAGGGCATTTTTTACGACTTGATGCCGGTCTTCAACGACGCTTCATCCGGTCAATGATCACTGCCAGCAACAGGATCGTGCCGCGGATCACGTATTGGTAAAAGGTATCGATATTCTTCAGGTTCATCGCGTTTTCGATGATTGCCAGAATAAGTACACCGGCGATCACGTGGCGAATCATGCCGATGCCGCCGCTCAGCGAAACACCGCCCAGCACGCAGGCAGAGATGATCGTCAGTTCGAAACCCTGTCCGACCATTGGCTGACCGGAGGTCATGCGCGAGGCGAGGATCACGCCGGCGAGTGCACCAATGAGACCGTGTACGGCAAAAATGATGATCTTGGTGCGGTCAACGTGGACGCCGGCCAGCAAGGCGGCTTCCTGGTTGCCACCGATGGCCATGGTGTTGCGACCGTAGGTGGTGTAGTTGAGCAGCCAGCCAAAGAAGATGAAGCAGGCAATAGTGATCAGGATCGGCACAGGCACACCGAACAGCTGGCCATTACCGAACACGAAGAAGTCTTCGTTCGATACACCGACCGCTTTGCCGTTGGAGAAGATGTACGCCAGGCCACGCACGATCTGCATCGTCGCGAGTGTGGCGATCAGGGCATTGATGCGCAGCTTGGCGATCACGATGCCGTTGATCAGCCCGACCACCAGGCCCATCGCCAGCGCTGCGGAGATGCCGAGAAACACGCTGTCGGTGTCACGGATGACGATACTGGCGATGACGCCCGAGCACGCGAGCACCGAGCCGATCGACAGGTCGAAGTGCCCTGAAGCCAGGCAGTAGAGCATGGTACAGGCAGCGATGCCGACCGTGGAGATAGCCAGCCCCAGACCGCGCATGTTCATGGGCGACATGAAGTTGTCGATGAACACCGCGCAGAGCGCAAAGACACCCACAGCGGCCAACAGCATGACCCATTCATCGGCAAAACGGCGCAGGTTCAAGCCCTGACGGGGAGCCTTCAGGCTGGATTCGGTAGACATACGCACCTCTTTTTATTGTTCATGGTCGAGGACCAGTGGTTCAGCCGCGCGTGCGTGGCAGAGCAAGTTGCAGGAGTCGCGATTCGTCAGCCTCGTCGCGATTGAGTTCGCCAGTGATTGCGCCTTCGCTCATCACCAGAATACGGTCCGAAATGCCCATGACTTCCATCAGGTCACTGGACACCACGATGACCGCAATGCCATCGGCGGCCAGGTTGTGAATGATCTGGTAAATTTCGGATTTGGCACCAATGTCGATGCCTCGGGTCGGCTCGTCCAGCAGCAGGACTTTCATGGGCATCGACAGCCAGCGACCGAGAATCGCCTTCTGCTGGTTGCCGCCCGACAGAAATATGATCTGCTGGTCAGGCGATGGCGTCTTGACGTTCATCGACTGGATCTGGGTCCGTGCGTTATCCCGCTCCCAGCGGCCCTGGATCAGGCAGCCCAGGTTCACGTGACGAGGCCTGGCGCCAATATTGATATTTTCAGCCACGCTGGACAGCGGCACGATGCCTTCTTTCTTGCGGTCCTCCGGACAAAGCAGAATCCCGGCGGCAATGGCGTCGCGAGGTGACTTCAAATCGAGCGGTTTGCCATCGAGTTGCAAGGTCCCCGCAGTGCTGCGTGTCAGCCCGGAAAGAATCCGGAACAGTTCGGTGCGACCGGCACCTACCAGACCAAAGAAACCCAGCACTTCGCCCTTTTGCACGGCAAACGTCATCGGTTCTTTCAGCCCTGGCCCCAACAGCCCGGTGACGCGCAGGCTTGGTCCGTGATGCTCGCGAGCCCGATAGTTGTAGATGTCCTGAATGTCGCGCCCGACCATGCAGGTCACCAGGCGGTCGTGGTCCAGATCAGCCATTTGCTCGAACGTGCGCACAAACCGCCCGTCCTTGAATACGGTCACGGCATCGCAGACGCGGAAGATTTCTTCCATGCGATGGGAGACATACAGAATCACTTTCCCTTCATCACGCAGGCGCACGATGATTGCCATCAGACGGTCGATTTCGCGTGCCGACAGGCTGCTGGTCGGTTCGTCGAACGCGATGACATGCGCGTTACGCGACATGGCCTTGGCGATTTCCACCAGTTGCCGTTGGCCCAGAGACAGATCGCCCAGGCGCGTGCCCGGATCGATCTCGTCTGCCAGCCCCTTGAGCAACTCACCTGCACGGCGCTGCATGGCCCTACGGTTGATCAAACCAAAACGGTTGGGCATGTGCCCGAGCAGCAGGTTTTCGGCGACGGTCATTTCCGGCACCAGATGCAACTCCTGGTGAATCACCGCAATACCTGCCGCAATGCTGTCGGCAGTGGATTTGAACTGGTGAGTCTGACCGCCGATCTGCAAGGCACCGCTGTTGGGCTGATAGGAGCCGCCCAGAATCTTCAACAGCGTGGATTTGCCCGCGCCGTTTTCGCCCATCAGCGCGTGTACGCTGCCAGGCCGAGCCTCGAACGTGATGTCGGCCAGCGCCTTGACGCCAGGGAAGACCTTGCCAATGCCCTCGAAACGCAAGGCACCGCCTGCAGAGTGTTGTTGCTCGATAGCCTGTTGCATGAATCTGACCTCCTCGCACGTTTGAGGGGCCCGGAATCAGGCCCCTCGTTCAGCTCACTTCCACAGACCGATTTTGGTCAGGACTTCCTGGAAGTTGGCGCGGGTGATCAGCGTCACGTCGTCCATCGCGGTGTACTTCGGTGGCTCGGTGCCTTCGGTTACCCACTTATACATGTACAGCGCGGTGTTGTAGCCTTCCTTGTCCGGGCTTGGCAGCATCGAACCAAAGAAGCCGCTTTCCTTTTTCTTCAACTCGTCAATCGCGTCGGTGCCGTTGATGCCGATTCCGATCACGTTTGCCGGTTTGAAGCCTGCGCCAGCAGTAGCACGTACGCCACCCAGCACGGTGTTGTCGTTCATGCCGCCCACGATCAGATTTTTCGCATCACCCGGCAGCTTGGGCAAAGCCGCGTTGGTCGCGTCCATGCTGCCTGGTACGTCGAGGGTTTTCTGAGGCGTGAACAGAATGTGGTCTTTCGGCAGGCCAGCCTTGGTCAACGCATCGACCGAACCGTCAGTGCGCTTTTTGCCAGTGTCCAGCTCGTTGTAGGTGTTGATGATTGCGTAAGTGCCCTTCCAGTCGCTTTCATCCCACTTGCGGTTCTTGGCTTCGGTCGCCATCGCCGCGCCCTGCTTCTGGCCCACTTCAAACGCGGCCATGCCCAGATACGGCACGTCTTCCATGAACTTGCCTTTGGCGTCGACAAAACGATCGTCAACCGCCATGACTTTCATGCCAGCAGCCTTGGCCTTGGCAACGATGGCCGGGCCGAGGGATACATCAGGAGGACAGATCACAAAGCCTTTGACGCCATTGGCCGCCAGGTTGTCGATAGCAGACAGCGTCTTCTCGCCGTCGGGCACGGCGATCTTGATGACTTCAAAACCATGGTCCTTGCCTGCCTTTTCGGCAAAGGCCCATTCCGTCTGGAACCAGGGCTCTTCAGCCTGCTTGACCAGAAAGCCGATTTTCACTTGTTCGGCAGCGGAAACGGCGCCGTTCATGCCCAGGATGGCGGTGGCGACAGCAGCACAGCACAGGGAACGGATCCCATGACGACTCAACATAGCTAACTCCTTATTTTTATTGACTAGCTACAACGTTCAGCAAGGTTCGATTCTGCAAACACGGCTGCGTTCGAGAATCGATTAAATAGTCATACCATATTATGAATGACCGCTATGTAACCTAATGTCACGCCAGCCCGAGACAAGGCCTTGCCCTCTCGATACGCAGCGCATTCAACCTGCAAAGCGGTGGCACGGCTGTCCGGCGATGCCCACATCAGCCTTCAGCACCGCACCATCGAACTTACCGTGAGCGTCGGCGGGTGCGGCGCTGGTGACGTACAACGTTTTCAGCTCAGGACCACCAAACACACAGCTGGTCGGGTGGCTGACAGGCAGATCAATGATCCGGTCGACGCTGCCGTCGGGGGCAAAACGGATCAGGCAGCTGCCGCCCCAGCGCGCATTCCAGACGTAGCCATCGGCGTCCATGGCCGAGCCGTCGGGCGAGCCGCGATCATGCTCCTGCGCCCACACCTGTCGAGCGCCCAGCAGGCCGTCGGCCTGAATCGGGTATTGATAAATGACGTCATCGAGGGTGTCGGCGCTGTACAACACGTCTCCCGCGGCACTCCACAACAAGGTATTGACGATGCCCTGGCCATCCAGCAATGGCGTGACGTTCGCGTTTGCGTCGACCCGGTACAAGCCACCGGAGCGGCGCACCAGCGGAACATCACCGCCCTGAGCATCGAGGTTGTTTTGCATGCTGCCGAGCCACAGTCGGCCCTGCGCGTCACATCGCGACTCGTTGGCGCGATTGCCAGAGACGGGGTCTGCAACACACAACAGTGTCAACGAAGTTTTTTCGGCGTTCAGATCCAGACGGTAGACGCCACTGGCCAGCGTGACCAGTGCATCGCCCCGTTTGGTGGGGATGAACGCAGACACCGGCTCAGGCATGCGCCATTGGCGGAACTGGCCGTCAATGAGTCGGCAAGCGAGAAAGCCTGCGATGTCGACCCAATAAAAGGCTTGTTGCTCAACGTCCCAGCAGGCACCTTCGGCCAGCTTGAAACGGTGCTCGGATACAGGCGACCAATGCATGAAAATGTCCTTTGTTATTGTTGTAAAGGCTCTTTTCCAACGTGACGCAGTGTGCAGCGCGATGCAATTTCAACCTTGAATCAGTTGGGGTCAGCCCACCACCTGAAGCGGCGTCTTCTGCCGGGCAAAGAACGCATCGATCACCCCGGCCGCCTGTTCGATCAGACTCATGCAGGCCCACACGCCACGGCCCGCATCTCGCGCAGCGATCGCATCGGCGAGGTCCTTGTGCAACGGCAAGGTCTTGCCCAATTCGCCCGGCACCGCCGAGGTCACCTCGAACGACACCGCGAGCAGTGCGCCCAGAGCAGGCAGCATCTGCTCGATGAACTGGTTGTGACTGGCGGCCAGTACCGCTTCGTGAAAACGTCGATCGGCCAGGTTGTAATCGCCTTTGTCCGTGACCGAGGTCTGCAGCAGGCGATACGCTTCCTGGATCTCGTCAATCTGCTGCGCAGTGGCACGCTCGCAGGCCCAGCGCACCGCCATCGGCTCGATGGTTCTGCGTAAATCCAGCAAATCGCGTACGAAGCTCTCCGGCAAACCCTTGCGCGCCAGCCAGCCCACAACCTGCGGATCGAACAGGTTCCAACTGCGCAACGGCAACACGCGTGTACCGACTTTTGGACCTACTTCCAGCAGCCCTTTGGCCACCAGCGTCTTGATCGCTTCGCGCAATACCGTGCGGCTGACACCCAGTTCCTCGCACAAGGCCGCTTCGACCTTCAGCGTCTGACCGGGCTCGACATTGCCTGCAGCAATCCAGGCGCCCAGCCAATCCACCGTTGAAGCGTGAAAATTACCGCGCATATCCTGTTGCCCCATAGCCGACTCGGCGCAATCAGGCTAATCATCATATGAATAGCTGTCAAACCGACGAAGCCGAAAATCCGCTGCTGGCAACTCTGGCATTACTAAATAGTATTACAATTCATTTTTCAAGCAGCATTTTTTGGTCTATAAATCCCTTCATCGGATAAAAACCGATCAAATAGTCTTACCAATAAAAATAAAAGCGGGTAAAACAGATGAAAAAGCATGCTCTTCTCAGCACCATCGGACTGTCCTTGATGATCAGCACCTTGACCGCACACGCCGCAACGCTTTCCAGTGAACACAGCGCTTTCGGCCAACTGCCAGACGGCACCCCCGTCGAGAAATACACCCTGCGCAACAGCCACGGCATTGAGGCCAACGTCATCACTTACGGGGCAACGCTGCAGTCGCTGCTGGTCCCGGACAAAAACGGCAAAGTGGACGACATCGTGCTGGGCTTCGATGACGTACAGGGCTATCAGAACAACGGCACCGTGTACTTCGGCGCCACCATCGGTCGCTTCGGCAATCGCCTGGCGGGCGGAAAGTTTCAGTTGGACGGCAAGACCTACCAGGTCCCGCTCAATGACAAGACCAATGCGCTGCATGGTGGCAATCAGGGCTTCGACAAACGTCTGTGGAAGGCTGAGAGCACCAAGACCGGTGATTCGGTCGGTGTGAAACTGACCTACCTCTCTCCGGACGGCGAGATGGGTTTTCCAGGAGCGTTGCTGACCGAAGTCACCTACAGCCTGAATGAACGAAACGAGCTGAAGATCGACTACCGCGCCACCACCGACAAGCCCACCGTGCTCAACCTGACCAACCACAGCTACTTCAACCTGGCAGGCGCAGGCAGTGGCGATGTTCTCAAGCAGGTCGCCACCCTCCACGCTTCCCACTACACGCCGGTCAATGACAAGCTGATCCCGACCGGCGAATTACCCGCCGTGGCGGGTACGCCCATGGACTTCCTCAAGCCGACGGCATTTGGCAAGCACATCAAGGATGATCATCAGCAGCTCAAGTACGCCGAACCCAAGCAAGGGGGTTTTGACTTCAACTGGGTACTCGACACCAAGGGCGACGTGAAGAAACTGGCGGCCGAAGTCAGCGATCCGCAATCCGGCCGCAAACTCCAGCTGTTCACTACCGAGCCCGGCGTGCAGCTGTATACCGGCAACTTCCTCGACGGCAGCATCCACGGCAAGGCCGGCAAGGTATATCCGCACTGGGGCGCGTTCACGCTGGAAACCCAGCACTACCCTGATGCACCCAATCAGCCAAAATTCCCCAGCACACGACTGGACCCGGGCAAAGCCTATACCCAGACCACTGTTTTCAAATTCTTGAATAACTGAGGCACGGTCGCGCAGCGTCTGCCCGGGCAGAGCTGCGCAAATGTCAGCAACTCGCAGGCAAGAGCACATGTCAGGTTCGTTGAGGTCGAGCACCGTGACGACAGGCGGACAGCTCACCGGTACGGGGCAAGGGATGGAGGCTATATGACGTGAGCGGGCGGTGTCGAGGTGACCGGCACCGCCGCCAGGTCAATGCGAATTACAGATGGCGCTTAAGGATGCTGTTTCATGGCGGCGACAAGGGTGTCGACGTTGTAGCGGAACATCTTCGCGTAGGTCGGTGCAGGGCCATCGGCTGGCGACAGCGCTTCAACGTAAAGCTCGCCACCCGGTTGCGCACCGCTGGCCTCGGCAATCTGCTTGACCAAACGTGGGTCACCGGAATTCTCGAAGAAGTAAGCACTTACGTGCTCGGCCTTGATCTGACGAATCAGCTTGGAGACGTCTGCGGCAGAGGCTTCAGACTCGGTCGACAAACCCAGTGGCGACAGGAAGGTCACGCCATACGCATCGCCGAAATAACCGAAGGCGTCGTGGGACGTCAGGATCTTGCGATTGGCCGCAGGGATCGCCTTGATCTGGTCACGCGCATAGCTGTCCAGTTGCTGGAGTTCTGCGATATAGCGGTCGCCATTGGCCTGATACTGGCTGGCGCCTTCAGGGTCGGCTTTCTTCAAGGCGGCAACAATATTGCGCACGTAGATCACACCGTTTGCAGCGCTGTTCCAGGCGTGCGGATCAGTAATACGCTTGCCGTCTTCATCCATGCTGCGAGTCTTGATGCCTTCGGACAGCACCACTGGCTTGCCTTTGTAACCCGAAGCCTTGATCAGACGGTCCATCCAGCCTTCCAGATGCAGACCGCTGACGAACGTCACGTCAGCCTTCTTCAAGGCCTGAGCGTCGGTCGGGGTGGGCTCGTAGACATGCGGATCGCCGTTGGGCCCGATCAGCGAGGTGACATGCACGCGGTCGCCGCCGACAGTGCTGACCATGTCGGCAATCACCGTAAACGAAGCGACGGCTTCCAGCGGTTTGGCCTGGGCCATGGCAGCAAAGGCCGACAACGCCATTGCCGCCATCGAACTCAACAACATCAATCGTTTCATGACATACCCTTTCAATGAGCCAGGTGAGGTTTGGGAAACAGCCGACGCACGATGCCCGTGCGCCCGAACAGCAGGGAGAAGCCATAAAACGCGCTGGCGGTCAGGACAATGGCAGGTCCCGACGCAACGCCCAGATGATAGGAAACGATCAGGCCGATCAGCCCTGACAGGGTCGCCAGTACGGTCGAGATCAACATCAGCGCACTGAGCGAGTTGGCCCAGAAGCGCGCCGCCGTGGCGGGCAGCATCATCATGCCCACGGCCATCAGCGTGCCCAGCGCCTGGAAGCCTGCCACCAGGTTCAGCACCACAAGCAGCAGGAACAACACGTGATACAGCGATCCGCGCCCACCGACGGCGCGCAGAAATCCCGGATCAAAGCACTCCAGCACCAGCGGCCGATAGATCACGGACAGCAGCACCAACGTGAACGATGCAATGCCGCCGACCATGTAGATAGAAGCGCTGTCGATGGCCAGAATGGTGCCGAACAAGACGTGCAGCAGGTCGACACTGGAACCATGCAAGGACACGATCAGTACCCCGGCTGCCAGCGACGTCAGGTAAAAGCTGGCAAAACTGGCGTCCTCGCGCAACGCCGTAAGCCGGCTGACCAGGCCTGACAACAGCGCCACCGCCAGCCCCGCGATCAGCCCGCCAAACCCCATGGCCGGCAGCGACAACCCGGCAATCATGAAACCCACCGCCGCGCCAGGCAGCACCGCGTGGCTCATGGCGTCACCGACCAGGCTCATGCGGCGCAGCATCAGCAACACGCCGACGGGTCCGGAGCCTATGCCCAGCGCCAGACAGGCGACCAGTGCGCGGCGCATAAAGCCGAATTCGACGAAGGGCTCGACAATCATGGTGTACAGCATCATGCGCGCTCACCTTCGTCATCACACAACAAGGCGTCAGGGCTCCAGTATTCGGCCATGTTGCGGGCCTTGCGCAAATTGGCGACGCTGAGCACATCAGCCGTGTCGCCCCAGGCAATCGCTTCACGGGCCATCAACAGGGTCTGCGGAAAGTGCTGACGCACCTGTTCGATGTCATGCAACACCGCAATCACCGTACGACCCTGACCGTGCCAGACGCGCACCAGCTCCAGCAGATCGCGGGTGGTGCGTGCATCGATGGCGGTAAACGGCTCATCCAGCAGAATGACCGAAGCGTCCTGCAACAACAGCCGCGCAAACAGCACGCGCTGGAACTGACCGGACGACAGTGAGCCCACGCTGCGTGCTTCGAATCCTTCAAGCCCGACGGTGCGCAGCGCTTCCTGAGTCTGCCTGGCATGGTCGCGGCTCAAGCGCCGAAACGGGCCAATGCTGTGCCACGCGCCCATGGCCACGGTGTCCGCCACGCTCAGCGGAAAGGTACGATCGATCTCGGCCGCCTGCGGCAGGTAACCGATGGTGCGAGTCGCAAGGCGACCACGGTCCACACGACCCTGCGCCGGTTTCATGGTCCCGGCGATGGCTTTGATCAGCGTCGACTTGCCCGCCCCGTTGGGGCCGACAATCGCCGTCAGGCTGCCCGCCTCGAAGCGACCGCTGATGTGATGCACGGCAGGACGGCGCTCATAGGCGACGGTAAGGTTTTCCAGGCCGATGGCTGCGCTCACGGAATGGCCACCGACCAGGCGATGGCCAGCCACAGCAGCGCCAGGATGGCGACAGAAAACAGGACCCGCTTCCAGGCTGATTGAGCCAGAACCGAGCCCGCGACGGACGGGGTGTTTGGAGTCTTCACGTGCACGTAACCTGCAACCATTTGTTACAGTATTACACGCCACCCTATGAAATGTTATTAAATAACATTCATTCTTGATCGACTGGCGACAGACACGCTGCAAACCCCCGTCGCAGGTCGTCGATCAATGAAGACAAGTCCTCCAGACCGATGTGCAACCGAAGCACGCTGTTCAACGCCCTGTCCGCCGCACTGTCGCGATCACTGACGTCAGCCACGGTAATCAGGCTTTCGTAGCCACCCCAGGACGCGCCCAGACCGAACAGTTGCAACGCGCCGATGAAGCGCTCGGGCAATCCGGCGTCGCTATCCTTCAGCTCAAACGACAACAGCCCGTTGCTGCCGGTGAAGTCTCGCCGCCACAGGGCGTGGTGCGGGTGTTCAGGCAGCGCTGGATGGAAGACACGATTGACCTGTGGATGGGCTGCCAGCCAGTGCGCCACCTCAAGCGCCTGTCGCTCATGGGTATCCATGCGCGACGCCAGTGTGCGTGCGCCACGCAACACCAGCCACGCATCATCAGGGCTGACTGCGTTGCCAAACGTGTCGCTCATGCGCCCCAGTTGCGGCCAGACCGACTCATGGGTGCAGACACTGCCCATCACCACATCGCTGTGCCCACACAGGTACTTGGTCAGCGCCATGATGGAAATGTCCGCGCCCAAAGCCAGCGGCCTGTAGAGATAGCCCGAGCCCCAGGTGTTATCGACCGCCAGCAGGATACCGCGCGGCTTGCACAATGCGGCAATCGCTGGCAAATCGCACAGCTCATACAGCAACGAGCCTGGCACTTCGGCGTAGACCATGCGCGTATTGGCTTGCAACTGAGCTTCCAGCCCTTGCCCGTCGGCGGCGTAATAGCTCACTTCGATCCCGAACGGCTGAAGAAACTCGCGAGCAAGCCGCCGGACCGGCGAGTAAACCGCGTCGGTCAGCAACACATGATCACCGGGACGCAGGTACGCCAGAAAGGTTTGCGCCACGGCCGCAAGCCCAGTGCCAAACAGGCGTGTACGGTAGCCACCCTCCAGCTCCGTGACCAGGTCTTCCAGCGCGAACGCAGTAGGATTGCCGCGCGCGCCGTAACTCAGCAGCCGCTCGCTGTCCCGGCGTTTACGCACGTCGCGCATCTCACCGAGACTGTCGAACAGCACCGTGCTCAGGCGCGTAACCGGCACGTTGACGCCTCGCGCCCCGCTACCTTTTTCGGTGCGCGCAGCGTGAACCAGACGCGTGCGAACCGGCGTCTGGCCGGTGTGCACCGGGTTGGGCTGAAGCGGTTTGAAGCTGGCGATTTCCTGCTCGGTCATTTGCCCGAGCAGGCCGGTTTCCCACGCCAAGTATTGGCGCGCGGCGTCCTTGTTGCCTGAATGCCGATCGTGGGTGAAAAACAGAAAGTCGATGCAATCGGCATCCGGCAGGCTGCCATTGTCTTCCCGGACAGGCAGGCCTGCGGCTTGCCAGGCCTGAAACCCACCTTCGAGCAGGCGAACCTGCTGTCGCTGGACTATGGGCAATTCCTGAACGGCAAGCTGTGCGACCGCAGGGTCGTCGGCCACCAGCACCACCGGCCGGGTTTCCAGTGCCAGCGCCCCGGCCAGCTGCGGACGAATCGACCAACGTGCACCTTCGATATGCGCCTTGCGGTAGCTCATGCTCGGGCGCAGATCAATCACGGCCATTGCGGCATCTTTCTGCGCATCGGCCAGCGCCTGAACACTGATCACCGGCAACGCAGGCAACGGCCCTTCACCACAGGCCGGCAGCGACAGATCCGCGTTGATACCCTCAGCCAGCACATACGCATCGTGCCCGAGCTGTCTGAGCCATCCGGCAATAATCGGTGCCCGAATCCCTTCGGCATCCAGCACCACCAGCCGGGCCTGACGGACACCCACGTAGAGATCGGTCGACTGCACCAACTGGCCGCCCGGCGTGTGCTGTGCACCCGGCAGACTGCCCGCAGCAAACTCTTCAGCAGTGCGCACATCACACAGGAACAGGCTGCGATCCGGTTCGCTCGCCCAGCGTCGCACCTGTTCGGCATCAACGGTTTGCACCTGAGCACGTTTGGCCAGGGCGTGCGCCGCTTCACGCTGGTGCTCATGATGGGCAGCCGACACCTGATCCGGGTAACGCCGGGCGCTGCCGTGCTCCAGTTCCAGGTCGGCCAGGTACCAGCCCTGAGTACCGTTCTCCAGGGCATATACCGGATTTTTCACGCCCAGATCGATCAGTGTCTGCGCGCCGATAATGCTGCGGGTTCGGCCGGCGCAATTGACCACGATGGGCGTGCTTTCATCCCGGACCAGCTCTGGCAGGCGATAGCCCAGCTCGCCATTGGGGCAGCAGACTGAACCGGGAATGGTCATCTTGCGGTATTCATCCAGCGGCCGGCCGTCGAGCACCATCAATGGCTCGCCACGCGCCTGCCACTGCGCCAGTTCGGTCGCGCTGACATGCGGCGTGTGGCTGATCTGCTCGACCAGCTCACCGAACGCCTTTGACGGCACATGAACCCCGGCGAACAGCTGGCGACCCGAGGCCTGCCAGCCCTGCGCACCTCCTTCGAGCCTGTACACAGTGCGATAGCCCAACGCGGTCAGCCGTTGAGCTGCCCGTGGTGCGACATCGCTGCCGTGCTCATCGTAAATCACCAGCCGCACAGCCGGGTTGGGTGCCAGTCGCCGGATATCCAGTTCGAGGCGACTGTAGGGCAGCGTCACCCCATGAAACAGATGCGCTTCGCCGTACTGGCCATGCTCACGAACGTCGAACAGGGCGATTTCCTGTCCATCGAACAGCCATTGTTGAAGGGTATCTGCGCTGATGGTCTGGCTCATGAGGGGCTCAGTGAATTGAAAGGATCAAGGCGATGGCCGCAGCCCGCCGTTACACATGCACAACGATTGCGCCGACGCTTCAGTAGGCGCGGATCGAAGGCACCATCTGCGAAGCGTTGTAATTGAGTACGCGCCCGTCCGGGTTGACGCCGAAACGGCCGTTGAGCGATTCCAGCGGACGGCCATACAGGTGGAAATGCAAGGTGGGCTGCTCACCTTCGACCTTGATGCCATGCAGGTCATCGCCGAGAAAACTGATCGGCGTGCCGGGCTGAACCACCACTTCCTGCTCCAGTTCCAGTCGGGCAAACGCCGGATCACTGCCGTCATCGGTGCGCGCCCAGACATAGTTGATTTCCTGCCCTTGCACCGCGACGATCACCGCCCAGGTTTCATGGTTGTGCGGCACCGTGCTTTTGCCGGGCAGCAGCGAGTTCATGTACAGCGTCGGGGTCTCGCCATCGTCGTTCAGGCGATAACGGAACGCAGTGTCGCCCTCGCCTGGCACCGGAGCCGGAAACTCGGCGAAGTTGAACAGGTCATGCCGCTCGGCCAGCGTTTCGAGCAGCGCAACGATTTCCTGCAGGGCCGCACGGTCTACGCCGCGCTGGTGGATCACTCGCACTTCTTGCAGAAATGCTTCGATGGCCTGGGTTCGGTCAGAAAGGCTCATTCAGGTACTCCCGGTTTCTTTCGGTTGGCGGTCGCGCACGTCATTCAAGGCGTAGGCGGTCTTGTCGCAAAGGCTTAAACGGACAGGCTGTAGCGGCTGATATTGCTCAGCAGGAATGGGTCACCCGCGCTCGAACGTCGACCTCCGGAATCCCCCAGCGCGTGATGCAGAAACTGGGCAGTGCGCTCACTGATCGGGCGCTGGAAGATCTGCTCGGCGCTGCCGTGCTCGACAATCAGGCCGTCTTCGGTGAAATACACGAGGTCACTGATCTCCTCGGCGAATCGCATCTCATGGGTCACCAGCACGCAGGTCATGCCCTCCTCGGTCAGCTCGCGGATCACTGCCAGCACTTCACCCACGGTTTCCGGGTCCAGCGCGGAGGTCACTTCATCGAACAGGATCAATTCCGGACGCATGGTCAGGGCGCGGGCAATGGCCACGCGTTGCTGCTGCCCACCGGACAGTTGCCCCGGGTACGCATCTGCCTTGTGCTCCATACGCACCTTGGCCAGCAGCGCCCTCGCCTGCTTCTCGGCCTCGCCGCGCTCCAGGCCCAGTACCTTGCGCGGTGCGATCACCAGGTTTTCCAGCACTGACAAATGCGGGAACAGGTTGTACTGCTGAAACACAAAACCGACGCGCTTGCGCAACTCGACGTGCTCGGCCTCACGGCTCAGCGTATCAACGCGTGTATCACCCACCCGGATGCTGCCGCGCTGCGCTTTCAGCAGACCGGTGATGCAACGCAGGATGGTCGATTTACCCGAGCCGGACGGTCCGATGATCGACACTGCCTGGCCGCGTCGCACATCAAGGTCGATGCCCTTGAGCACCCGATTGCTGCCGAATGACAGGTGCAGATCACGCAGGCTGACCAGCGGCTCGGCGACAGGATCAAAGGAAGGCATAGCGTCGCTCCAGATAGTGGGTCAGACGGGAGATGGGGTAGCAATAGGCGAAAAACAGCACCAGCAGGCTCAGATAGACGATCACCGTGAAGCCAGTCTGGTTGACGGTATTGCTGGCCATCTGCGCGGTGTCGATCACGTCATGCACGCCCACCAGCGAAGCCAGCGCAGTGCCCATGGTGATCACCGCATACAGGTTCATCCAGGGCGGCAACATGCGCTTGAGGCACTGCGGCAGGATGATCGAACGGAAGATCTGCCCACGCGTGAACGCCAGCGAACGTGCAGCCTCCCATTGCGCGCTGGGGATCGATGCCACGGCGCCACGGAAGATCTCGGCCACATTGGCGCTGGCTGGCAATGCCAGGCCGATGGTGACTTTTACCCAGTCCGGAAAGGAGACATAGCTGCCCGCAACCCTGATCTCGAACGGAAACACGTACGTCGAAAAGTAGATCAGCACCAGCCACGGCGCATTGCGAAACACCTGCACCCAGATCCGTGCCGGCAAACGCAGAATCCGAAACGGCGAAAGCCCCAGCGCGCCCAGGATCAGACCGAAGCAAGAGCCCAGGCCAATCGCGACCAGGCTGATCAGAATGTTCTTGCCGAAGCCTGCGGCCAGTGCAGGTGACCACTGCATCAAAGCACTGAACGCCGGACTGTTTGCGGCCCAGTACACCAGCACGAATACCACCGGCAGCGCAGCCGCCCCCCACAACAAATGACGTCGTGGCCAGGCGACTGGCGCTGCGACCGAAGAATCAATGTCCATAGCCGGGCATCCTCAAGCGGGTTTCCAGGGCGCGCCCTGCGCAATTGACTACAAAGCTGAGCAGCCCGAAGAAGCTCAGGATCAGAATCATCAGTTCCAGCACGTTGTCGCTCTGAGTCCAGATCATGATCGAGGCGTAAGTGATATCACCCACCGCGATGGCCGAGGCCACTGCCGTCATCTTCACCAGATCGATCAGGTTGTTGACCAGTGACGGCAAGGCAAAACGCAGCGCCAGGGGCAACTGCACGTTCCACAACAACTGTCGGCTGTTGAACGCCAGCGAGCTGGCCGCTTCCAGCGTCACATCGGGTACGGCTTCGATACCGGCCCGCAAGGCTTCGGCGTGGAATGCGCCCTTGTGCAGGGAAATCACAATCACCACCCAGGCGAACGGCGTCAGCGGGTTGGCGGCACCGACGGCCTGCGTCAGCAACATGTTCAGCACCAGAAACGCGCAATACAACTGCACCAGTGTCGGCGTGTTCCGGGTCACTTCGATGAAGATCCGCGACGGGGTCGCCAGCCACGGCTTGCCCGAGGTCAGCATTGCCGCCAGAACAACCCCGACCAACAGGCTGCCGATCCCGGTGAACAGGCACAGCCATAACGTGGTCAGCGCGCCATCGAGCATCGTGCCGCGCTGATAGGCGTCGAGCAAAAACGCATAGTTCAGGCCGAGTTCGGCTGTCCAGCGCACGAACGCTTCAAGCCAATGGCTCATGACCCGTATCCTTCATGCAGTTGTGCGCAGGCCAGCGCGATACGCCGTCCAGCTTCGCGGACCGTTTCAGTCGCCGTTGCGATGGACAGGCGAAACCACGGCGACAGACCATAGGCACTGCCCGCCACACTGGCCACCCCACACTCCAGCAGCCAGGCGACCACATCGGCGTCGCTGTCCAGACGCTGGCCGTCCGGCCGACGAAGTCCCAAAAGCCCCGCGCAACGCACAAATACAAAGAAGCCGCCGTGCGGCATCAGCACTTCAAGCCCAGAGACCTGGCTGAGTGATTCGACCAGCAGATCACGCCGCAACCGATAGGCCGCCACCTGCCCTGGCAGAAAATCCAGACCGCCCTCGAATGCTGCCAGCGCAGCGGCCTGGCCAATGGACGATGCACCGGATGTCGACTGCGATTGCACCACCGCCATCGCATCGACCAGGCGTTTCGGCCCGGCCGCCACACCGATGCGCCAGCCAGTCATGGCGTAGGTCTTCGACACACCGCCTACCCACAGGCAACGCGGCTGAAGGTCCGGGGCAACATTCAGAAGACTCAGCGACACTTGCCCATCGAAACGAATGTGCTCGTACAGCTCATCCAGCAAAATCAGCACCTGCGGATGGCGTCGTAATACGTCGGCCAGCGCCAGCAATTCGGCCTCGCTGTACACCGCCCCGCTGGGGTTGCCAGGGCTGTTGAGAATCAGCCAGCGAGTCCGCCCGTTGATGTGCTGCTCCACCTGCAGCGGGGTCACCTTGCAGCCCTGCTCCAGACCGCATTCGATCAATACCGGTTCGCCGCCGTTGAAACGCACACTGTCTGGAAATGAAGGCCAATAAGGCACTGGCACCAGCACCTCGTCCCCGTCGTTCAGGGTCGCGGCAAATGCGTTGAAGATGATCTGCTTGGCGCCATTGGTAACCACGATCGAATCCAGCGAATAGTCCAGCCGGTTTTCCCGTGCGAGCTTGCGCCGGACGGCCTCACGTACTGCGCGAACGCCGGGCGTCGGTGTGTATTTGGTGTCACCACGTTCGATGGCCGCGCAGGCCGCTGCCTTGATGTGTAACGGCGTATCGAAGTCGGGCTCGCCGGTGGTCAGGTCGAGAATGTCCAAGCCGGCTTCGCGCAACGCGGTTGCCTGCGACCTGGCTGCAGCGTTGGCAGATAGCGAGACCCGCTGCACGCGTTTTGAAAGAATGAAAGTCATGCCCGAGCCTCCAGCACTTTGCCAGGATTGAGCAGATTGAGCGGGTCCAGCACCTGCTTGATGCGGCGCATCAGGTCCAGCTCTACCGGGCTTTTGTAGTGTGCCAGCATCTCCAGCTTGCGCTGACCGATGCCGTGCTCGGCACTGATCGATCCACCATGGGCATGCGCGCTGTCGTGCACGATCTGACTCAGTTCGGCATAACGGGCCATGTGCGCTTCGATACTGCAACCCAGCGGGTGCGCGACGTTGTAGTGCAAGTTGCCGTCGCCCAAATGGCCAAAGGTGAAGTTGCGAACGCCGGGGAAATGCGTCTGCAACAACGCGTCTGTCCGGGACACGAACTCGACCACACGGGAAATCGGCACCGAGATATCGTGCTTCATGTTTCGCCCATGGCGCTTCTGTACGTCGCTGAGGTTTTCGCGCAGCAACCAGAACGCCTGACTCTGCGCCAGGCTCTCGGCAATCAGCGCATCGGCCAGCAAGCCTCCCTCAAAGGCTTGTCCCAACACCGTTTCAAAGGATGACCGGGCGTGTTCGTGGCTGTGGTTGTCAGACAGCTCCAGCAAGGCAAACCAGGGCTGCGGTGCATCACAAAACGGTTGTGCACCGTCCGGGAACTGCTCGCGCAACAACGCCAGACAATCGGCACTCAACAGTTCGAAAGCGGTCAGCCCTGCGCCAAAACCGGCGCGGGCATGGGACAGAAAGCTGACCGCATCGGTCAGCGAATCGAAGGCCAGAAATGCGGTGGTGACGGCTTTGGGCAGTGGAAACAGTTTCAGCGTGGCGGCGGTGATGATGCCCAGCGTACCTTCACTGCCGATGAACAGATCGCGCAGGTCATAACCGGTATTATCCTTGCGCAGACCGCGCAACCCGTTCCAGATTTCACCCTGGGCCGTGACCACTTCCAGCCCCAGCGTGAGCTCGCGCATATTGCCGTAGCGCAACACGGCATTGCCGCCTGCGTTGGTGCCCAGGTTGCCACCGATGGTGCAACTGCCCTGCGCCCCGAGACTCAACGGAAACAGACGCTGCGCCTGACGCGCAACGTCCTGCACGTGTTGCAATACGCACCCGGCTTCGACGGTCAGCGTGTCATTGTCGGCGTCAACCTCGCGCACCCGGTTCATGCGATCCAGCAGCACCAACACTGCTGAGCCACTCGCGTCCGGTGTCGCGGCGCCCATCAAGCCGGTGTTGCCGCCTTGCACCACCACAGGTGCCGCATGCGCCGCACACAGCCTGACCACCGCCGCAACCTGCCCGGTATCGGCTGGGTGAACCACCGCCACTACCTGCCCGATGTAGCGCGCCTGCTTGTCGATCAAACGCTCACGCGATTCGTCAGCACGTTGCACATGGCGGTCGCCCAGCACGTTCTGCAACGCCTCGAACAGCTGCTCACTCATGGTGCAACGGCCAGCGGTGCAGCGTTACGGTATTTTTCGTGCAGCGCCAGCAGCGCAGACGACGGCGCCATTCCGGTACGGTTGCCCAACTCGATCAACCAGCCACTGCGGTGCCAGTCGCGGACGATGGCATCCAGACGCGCCTGAAGGTCAGTCTCGCCCTTGCGCACCCAGATAACAGACGGTGAAGGGATCAGGTCGGTCGGTAACGGAATCTCGTAGTCAGACCATTCGCCCTCACCCAGCAGGGTGCGCATGGTCGGGCTCACATGCACTGCCGCCACACAGCCATTGCCCCGCAACGACAACAGAGACTCCGACTGGCTGCGAAACGCCTTGATCTGGGCGCCGTAGACTTCCTGCAACGGCTCGATGAAATTGCTGCCCTGCGACACGCATACCGGCTTGTCCTTGAGGTCTTCCCAGCGCGTAATGCCAGCGCCTTTGCGAACCAGTGCCGCGCCACCCACTTCTTCGTAAGGGGTCGGCACGTAGTCGAGGATCTGCGCACGCTCTTCGGTGAGCTGCATGTTGGCGATCAACAGGTCGACCTTGCCCTGCTGCAGAAACTGCACGCGGTTGGGCGCCAGTACCGACACCGTTTCTGCATCGACATTCAGGCGCTTGGCGATCTCCTTCGCAAGCTCGACGTTATAGCCCTGATGCTCACCGGTGGCCGGGTCAATGGTGCCGAATGGCGGGCCGCTGAGCATCACGCCGACGCTGACCTTGTGTCGCTCGCTGATCCTGTCCAGTGTCGCGTCGGCCTGGGCAAAACCCGCACACAGGATCAGCCCGAGTGCGGTCCATGTCTTGATCGATAACATACGGTTCATGAGGGTCTTCCTTGAGGGCCGACACACTGCGCGTCGGCCAGGGAATTGAAGGCGTGGGCGCGACGATCAGGCGCCCTTGAATTGCTCGTGCAACTCAACCAGCGCAGGCGATGCAGGGGTGATGTTGTGACGCTTTTCGACGTCGATCAGCCAGCCGGTGCGATGCCAGTCCTGCACGATGCTGTCGAGACGTTTCTGGGTATCGGTTTCGCCGGAGCGGGTCCAGATCACCGACGGTGCCGGGTTGAGTTCCGGGGTGATTGCGCGGTAATCCTTCCACTCCGGATTACCGGCCAGCAACGGATTGATCAGCGTGGCGTCGTGCACGGCGGCGACGCAATTGCTGCCCCGCAGCGCCAACAACGACTCGGACGAACTCTTGAATGCCTTGAGCTGGGCACCGAATTCGGTCAAAGGCTTGATGTAGCTGCTGCCCTGAGACGTGCACACAGGTTGATCCTTGAGGTCTTCCCAGCGCGTGATCTTGCTGTCCTTGAGCACTGCCGCAGTGCCACCCACTCGATAGAAAGGCGTGGGCACCGAACCCAGCAACTGCCCGCGCTCCGGTGTCCACTCCATGTTTGCAATCAGCAGGTCGACCTTGCCCTGCTGCAGAAACTGCACGCGATTGGCGGTCAGTACAGACACCAACTCGACCTCGACGCCCAGTCTGCGCCCGATGTCCTGAGCAAGGTCCACATTGACGCCTTCCGGAGTTCGCGTGGCCGGATCGATGGAGCCGAACGGACCACCGGACAGCAGCACACCGACCACCAGACGATGACGCTCCTGGATCTTGTCCAGCGTTGCATCAGCCCACACTGCCCCGCTGACCGCCATGGCAGACACAACCCCCAGCAGGGCCGGAAGAAAACGAGAGACGGTTGAACGAGTGTGTGGCATGGATTTCCCCTGGCAGATGATCGGCGTACCCCGACCTGATGCCGCGACACTACGGATCGCCGTCGCTTAACGGAAATTCAAATATCAAATATGGTTATAACTTTCAGTGCAGTCTTGCGCTTGACGCTTACGCATGCCCCGTATTTGCTGGGCTTTCTTTGCCGACGCTGAAAGCACTACACAGCATCCATAAAGATCCGTAATGTATTTACCTGCCAACCTGATATGAAATCGGTCCAAAAGCTCATGCCTGATCTGCCTCGCTCCCAATCAACCCTGGACCTGGAACTGCTGCGCACTTTCGTGGCAGTGGTTGATCACCCAAGCTTTGCTGAAGCGGGCGTCAGCCTGTCGCGCACGCAGTCGTCAGTCACTCAGCACATGCAGCGTCTGGAACAACAAGTGGGCGTGACGCTGTTTCAGAAACAGGGACGCCAGAAGCAACTCACAGAGCCCGGCCGACAATTGCTGCGCCACGCCCGACAGATGCTGTCGCTCAACGACGACGCGTTGAATTCGTTGCGCGAAAACAGCCTCAGCGGCGTCTTGCGCATCGGCTCACCGCATGACATTGCCGACACCATCCTGCCGCCGCTGCTCAGCCATATCGCCCGCTCGGCACCGCAACTGCGCCTGGAGATAGACGTCGGGCGCAGTCCCTTCCTGATGGAAGACCTGCATCGCGGCAAAGTCGACATGGTGATTTCTACCCGCGAAGATCCGACGCTGGAGGGTTTTGCGCTGCGTACATCGCCGGTCTGGTGGATCTGCTCGGCGCAGTACATTCATGAGCCGGGCGAACCATTGCCCCTGATTCTGGTGGACGAACCGAGCATTTATCGGCGCTATGCCTTGCAAGCGCTGGAAGCGGCCAATATCCCGTGGCGGCAAGCGTACCTGGCGTCCAATCTGATCGGCATCAAGGCGGCAACGCGTGCCGGCCTGGGTGTCACCCCGCGCAGCATGGAGATGCTTGGGCCAGACATGCGCGTCCTCGGGGAAAGAGAAGGATTACCACGCATGCCGGACGTCACGTACCACCTGTGGATCAGGCCCAACACCGTCAACCCGCTGGCACGCAAGGCGTATGAGCTGATCCGCACCAGCCAGGGCTTGTAACGCTGTACGGTACTTGTGCCTGACCAGCCGACCCTATACTGTACATGCACACAGTAATAGGGGCATTTCATGCAGCTCATCGACAAGCTCAGCATTCTGGCGGACGCCGCCAAGTACGACGCGTCATGCGCCAGCAGTGGAGCCCCAAAGCGCAGCTCTCAGAACAAATCCGGGCTGGGTTCCACCAACGGCATGGGTATCTGCCACAGCTACACGCCTGATGGCCGTTGCGTGTCGCTGCTGAAAATCCTGCTGACCAATTTCTGCCTTTACGACTGTCAGTACTGCGTCAATCGTCGCTCGAGTGACGTGCCGCGTGCCCGCTTCAGCCCTGAAGAAGTGGTCACCCTGACGCTGGATTTCTACCGCCGCAATTGCGTGAGCGGCCTGTTCCTGAGTTCGGGGATCATTCGCTCGGCGGACTACACCATGGAGCAACTGGTCGAAGTCGCCCGCCTGCTGCGCGAAGTGCACGAATTTCGTGGCTACATCCACCTCAAGACGATTCCGGACGCAGACCCTGCGCTGATCGAAAAGGCCGGTCGTTATGCCGACCGGCTGAGCGTCAACATCGAACTGCCCACCGATCTCAGCCTGCAGACCCTGGCGCCGGAAAAAGACGTCGCCTCCATCAAGCAGGCGATGCAGACGATCTACACTGGCGAGCAGACCGTGCGCAACGAACCGCGCTCACCGCGTTTCGCGCCTGCGGGGCAAAGCACGCAAATGATTGTGGGTGCCGACGCAACAGACGACAGCACCATCCTGCACAGCGCGCAGTCGCTTTACAGTAACTTCAAGCTGCGCAGGGTCTACTACTCTGCGTTCAGCCCGATCCCCAACAGCCCCAACAGCGTGCCGCTGGCCGCCCCGCCGCTGATGCGCGAACACCGACTGTATCAGGCTGATTTTCTGCTGCGCGGTTACGGTTTCACCGCAGGCGAACTGCTCAACGGCCCAGGCGATCTGGCACTCGATATCGACCCGAAACTGGCGTGGGCCCTGGGCAATCGACAGGTGTTTCCGCTGGACCTGAACAACGCCGACCCGGCGCTGATCGCTCGCGTGCCGGGGATCGGCATCCGCACCACACAACGGCTGGTCGAGTTGCGCAGGCAGCGGCGCATTCGTTACGAAGACCTGACCCGCATGCGCTGCGTGCTGGCCAAGGCCAAGCCGTTCATCATCACCAGCGATTACCACCCCCCGCAGGCAGAAACCACCAGCGAGCTGCTGCACCACCAGTTGCGCGACCGGCCGCAGCCACAACAGATGGGCCTGTGGGGATGATCTGCCTGGACTGCGACGACCTGTTCGATACCTGGCGCCAGCAGGCTCGCTGGCTGCTCAGTCATGGGATCGACCCGAGCCGGGTCAGTTGGAAGTCACCGGACGCCGCTGACCTGTTTGCCAGTGACGAAGACATTCCCCAGACCCAAGGCCCCTTTCAGGCACGCGTTCCACTGGCACTGCTGGAGCTGCTGCAAAGCGCGTCGCGCTACCGGGGTGAGCAGCGCTGGAGCCTTTTGTATGAAGTGCTGTGGCGTGTCAGCCATGGTGATCGAACCGCCATGATGGCTGGCGACAAACTGGGCAGCGAGCTGCATCGCCGCCTCAAGTCGATCAGCCGCGAGGCGCATCACCTGCATGCGTTCCTGCGTTTTGTGGCGCTGCCGCCGTCGGACAACGAAGCGGAAACATTGCGCCCGCAGTACGTTGCCTGGCATGAACCGGCCCACGACATCCTGCACAGCGCCAGCGAGCACTTCATCGGCCGAATGGGGCAGCATCGCTGGCTGATCGCAACGCCACAGGACGGTGTCTACTACGACGGGCAGCAGTTGATCCACGAGCGTCGCTGTCCAGAGGCGTGGGTCAAAATGGCGCGCCAGGTAGAGGACCCGCACGGCGAGCTGTGGTTGACCTATTACAGCCACATCTTCAACCCCGCGCGCCTGAACCCCAAGGTCATGGAAGGGCATTTTCCGTCACGCTTCTGGAAAAACCTGCCCGAAGGTCCGCTGATCCCGGCACTCATCAGCCAGGCCCGGACCGGCAAACAGCGCGATGGTCAAGCCAGCGATATTGCTGCCAGAAGGGGCAAGAAAATCAAGACTTCCGGAGCCTGAACATCCGCTGACCGGGCCCTTGCAGCCCCCCCCCCTGCAAAAACCTCAGTACACCCCCTTCAGTGAGCGTGCTCACCAAGACGCCCGGTACATCTGTTACAGATGCGCTGGCTATGCATCAGCCTTCGCCAACACGCTTGCTCTCTCGTCAGTCAGGTCTTAGGTTCTGTACGAAAAGTCGGCGAGCGAAGGTCAGGCAAGGCAAAAACAGGCGAGGAAGCGGAGTCTACTGGCTGTAAATGAGCATTCTGAGCCTGTTTTTAACGCAGCATCACCGAGCGCAGCCACTTTTCGTACAGAGCCTAGAGCAAAATACGTCCATTGATGCAGGTCACGGTTGATCCGCCGACCCAAATGTCGTCACCTGTTTTTGTGATCGTCAGCCTGCCTTTGCGCCCCATGGCAGTGCCTTGGCTGACAACATAGCTGTCCGGCGCCAGCCCTTCGCTGAGTAGCCAGCGGGCAATGCCGGCATTCAAGCTGCCGGTCACCGGGTCTTCGGGCATTCCATCGCCTGGCACGAAGGCACGTACTTCAAATTGCGCCTCGTCGCCGTCCACCCGAACATTCCAGGGCGCAAATACTCCGAATTTAAGTCCGCTCAGCTGTGAATAATCCGGCTGTAAAGCCAGAACACTGGCGCGGTCCGCCAGGCGAATCGCAATCCAGTCAGCGCCGTTGCTCACCCAGCGGGCGTCAAGGACAGCGCCATGAGCGAGTCCCAGACCGTGGCGAATCCTCTCGATTACCTCGGTGTCTACTGCGCCGGAACGCAACAACGGCGGCGCGGTAAAGGCCAGTTGTGTGCCTTCCTGTCGTATCCGCACCAGACCGATGCCGCATTCCTGAATGATTTCATCGCCACGCGCAATTCCGCCCGCTTCCAGCCAGGCATGACACGTGCCCAGTGTCGGATGGCCGGCAAACGGCAACTCCTCAAGCGTGGTGAAGATCCGTACCCGGTAATCAGCGCGTGGATCCACAGGCTGGAGCAAAAACGTGGTTTCGCTGAGGTTGGTCCAGCGTGCGAACGCCGCCATCTGTTCATCACTCAGACCATCCGCACCAAGCACGACTGCCAAGGGGTTGCCCAGCAGTGGCTTGTCGCTGAAAACGTCCAGTTGCTTGAAATCGAACGATGGCATCAGAAGCGTCCCTTGCAGATATAAAAGCGCTAGATTGCCACGCAAGTTCCTGAAGATACATATGACTGTTGCGCAATATTTCAGGTCAGCTGTACGACACGACTTAGCCGGACGTCCGCTAACGTCTCAAGTGATTCGCCATCAGATTCGATAAGGGACCGTCGTGATGCCTGATCTCCAGACACTGCTTGTTTTCAGTGGCGCCATCGGGCTGCTGCTCCTGTCACCCGGTCCGAACATGGCGTTCGTTCTCAGCCATTGCGTGGCTTACGGGCGGCGTGGTGCGACAGCCGTAGCATTGGGTATCGCATTTGCCGATAGCATACTGACCGTTCTGACCGCGACCGGTGTGACCGGGCTGGTCGCGGCATGGCCACCGTCGTTCGACATCATTCGTTACTGCGGCGCGTTTTACCTGCTGTGGATGGCCTACAAGACACTGCAAAACGGAGGCTTGGGCAAGGCACAGATCGAACAAGGAATTTCCACACAGGCGATTTTCTGGCGAGCCACGCTCAACAGCCTGCTGAATCCAAAGGCGCTGCTGTTTTTCATTATATTTTTGCCACAATTTGTGAAACCAGACGCGGACAGAATTGCCCAACAGTTACTGGTGCTTGGGGCCTTGCTGACAATACTGGCCCTGATCTTTCATCTGGTGCTCGGGATCTTCGGGCACTCGGTGAGCCGGATTTTCTATGCCAGCAATCACATCTCCAGGCTTCAGCCCAGGCTACTTGCTGGAATGCTGACGCTGCTGGCGGCGCGATTGTTGGTGATCTCCCGAACTTGAATTGCAAGCCATCCGAGGTTTGACATGCTGGATAGCCCAACCCGCAATATGCTCGACACTCTTGGTCAGGCGTTGGCCGAGCGGTCGTTTCTGGTCGTCACCGGGGCTGGCATAAGTACTGCGTCCGGCATCCCCGATTACCGGGACAAGGAAGGTGTAAGACGCGGCAAGCAGCCGATGATGTATCAGGAGTTTGTCAGCAACCCTGCAGCCAGGCAGCGCTATTGGGCGCGAGCCATGCTGGGTTGGCCGCGCATTCGGGCAGCCCGGCCCAACGCAGCGCATCAGGCGCTGGCGGCCCTGCAAAACCGCGAGGCAATTGCCGGTTTGATCACGCAGAACGTTGACGCGCTTCACAGCCAGGCAGGCAGTCGCGACGTTATCGAACTGCATGGCAGTCTGCACCGGGTGCTGTGCCTCGACTGCCATACCCGCAGCGACCGTGCTGCGATTCAAGAGGTAATGGTTGAGCAGAACCCTTATCTGGCGGATGTCCACGCCATACAGGCCCCCGATGGTGATACGTTGCTGGAGCCAGCCTTCGAAGCCGGTTTCAGACTGCCCACCTGCCCACATTGCAACGGCGATCGGCTAAAACCCGATGTGGTGTTCTTCGGGGAAAACGTGGCACCGGAAACCGCCGCCAAAGCGATGCTCGGCGTGAGGCAAGCTCAAGGGCTGCTGGTTGTCGGCACGTCGCTGATGGCCTGGTCGGCGTTCCGCCTGTGCCGGGCCATGGCAGAGCAATGCAAGCCGATCATTGCCATCAACTACGGCAAGACACGGGCCGACGAGTTGCTGGACATGAAGATCCAGGCGCCCTGCGAGCAGGCCCTGCCGTGGCTGGCGGAGCACTTGGAGGCGTATCAGAACAACCCCAGCTGACCGCCGATCAGAGTACTGAAGTCATCGTCCACGAACGGCAGAATGGCGTCGGCCAGTGGTTGCAGTTGGCGCGTCACATAGTGGTCGTAATCGATGGATGCGTGACGAATTTCCAGCGGCTCGGGACCGGCGGTGGTCATCACATAGCTGATCCAGCCGCCGCTCTGATACTGGCGCGGCCGCCCTTGCTGGTCGTTGTACTCGTCGGCAATTCGCGCGGCGCGCACGTGTGGCGGCACGTTACGCTGATAATCGTCGAGCTTGCGGCGCAGGCGCTTGCGGTAGATCAGCAGATCATCCAGCTCGCCTGACAGCGTGCGTTGCACGTAATCACGCACATAGTCCTGATAGGGCTGACGTTTGAAAATGCGCAAGTACAGCTCCTGCTGGAATCGTTGTGCCAGTGGCGACCAGTCGGTTCGTACGGTTTCCAGGCCCTTGTAGACCATTTCATCGGTGCCGTCGGCGCGAGTAACCAGCCCCGCGTAACGTTTCTTGCTGCCCTCCTCTGCGCCACGCACGGTGGGCATCAGGAAGCGCCGAAAATGCGTTTCATATTGAAGTTCCAGAGCACTGTGCAGGCCATATTCGCTGTGCAGATGTTCGCGCCACCATCGATTGATCTGTTCCACCAACATCTTGCCGATGTTCGCAGCTTCCTCCTGGCCATGCGGACGGCCCAGCCAGACGAAGGTCGAGTCGGTATCGCCGTAGATCACGGTGTAACCCTGCGCCTGGATCAGGTCGCGGGTCCTGAGCATGATTTCATGGCCACGCAGGGTGATGGACGACGCCAGGCGCGGGTCGAAAAACCGGCAGCCGCTGGACCCCAGCACACCATAGAAAGCGTTCATGATGATTTTCAGCGCCTGCGACAATGGGGCGTTCTTCTCGCGCTTGGCCGTTTCCCGGCCCTGCCAGACGCGCTCGACGATCGCCGGCAGGCTGTGCCGCGTGCGGGAAAAGCGCGCACCGCGAAAGCCCGGCACCGACTCGTTGTCACCCGGGTTGCGCATGCCCTCGATGAGGCCGACAGGGTCGATAAGAAAGGTACGGATAATCGACGGATAGAGGCTTTTGTAATCGAGCACCAGCACCGACTCATACAAACCGGGTTGCGAGTCCATGACGAATCCGCCAGGGCTGGCTTCCGGCAGGCGCTCACCCAGATTGGGTGCCACAAAACCTTGGCGGTGCATCAGCGGAATGTACAAATGGCAGAACGCCGCAACCGATCCACCACTGCGATCAGCAGGCAGACCGGTGACTGTGGCGCGTTCCAGCAGAAAGGTCAGCAGTTGGGTCTTGGCAAAGATTCGCGTCACCAGCTCGCAATCCTTGATGTTGTAGCGCGCCAGTGCGGGTTTGTCCTCGGCGAACATTCGGTTGATCTCGTCCATACGCTGGTAAGGCGTGTCGATGGCCTTGCCCTCGCCCAACAGGGTTTGCGCCACATATTCGAGGCTGAACGAGGGAAAGCTCCAGGTCGCAGAACGCAATGCTTCGATACCGTCAATGACCAGACGCCCGCTGACCTCGGCGAAGAAATGATTGTTGCGGCTGCCATGCTCGCGCCAGCCCATGGCCTCCCCGCCGCGTCCCAGGCGCAACGGGACATTCAGGCGCTGGGCGTGTTCGTGCAGCACTCTCAGGTCGAACTGCACTACGTTCCAACCAATGATCGCATCTGGGTCGTGCTCTGCCAGCCAACTGTTCAGCCGCTCCAGCAGTTGCGCGCGGGTGTCGCAGTAATCGAGCTGAAAATCCAGCGCTTCATTGCCTCCGTTTGCCGGGCCCAGCATGTACACCTGACGCTGGCCGCACCCTTCGAGCGCTATGGAATACAACTCGCCTCGGGCGGTGGTCTCGATGTCCAGCGACACCAGTTCAAGCTGCGGGCGATAATCCGGGGCGGGTCTGATCTGCGCGTCGCACAGCACACCTTGCTCGTTCGGTGTACCGCTGAATTGCACGGGCGCTGTGATGAAGCGCTCCATCAGATAGCGCTCGGGCGGACGAATGTCAGCCTCGTAGACATCCACGTTACCTTTGCGCAGCAGTTTTTCGAGATTCATCAACTGACGATGTTGCTGGCAGTACACCCCCAGCACAGGCCGATGGCGGAAGTCGCACAGCTCAAGCGGGCGAAGCTCCACACCGCGCTCCGCACGCAACAGCGCCTGCGCACGGTCACGCTGCTCGGCCGGGACAAACGCAACGGAGGGCTGGCAGGCCAAGCGAATGTGACGAGGCCCTGCATCGGTTGCCAGCCAGAAATCGACTTGCGTGCCGGCAGGTGTGTCCTGCCAGTGCCGACTCAGGATAAAACCCTGCTGTAAATCCAACGTTGCAACCTCGTTCAAATCGTTTCAGGGGCTGATTCTACTTGGCTACGCCGGCAAAGGCCCGGCTGATGGTCGGTTCAAGAAATATTCGTCCACGCCGATAAATTCGCATAACTACCGATCAAGGACGTTTGTCAGTCGGGCAGGCACGTGATGCTTGATCAACCGTTTCCAGGTGTCGAGGGGTGAGCTGCCTTGACCCTGCGGACGCTAATGAACGTGGAACCGCAATGATAAAACCGCCCGCTCCGTTTTTTGCTCAGTCTGAGCCTATTGCCCGCAGTCGGTCCCTGGCCAAACGCACCCTCGGCTCAATGGCAGGCCTTCTGCTGACTCTGTCCGTCGTCACTGTCGGCTCGCTGTTTTATATCGCCTGGGAACTGAATCAGCAGGCCGCACGCCAGAGCCAGCGGCTGGTCGATAACATCTGGCAGTCCCGGCAGGCAGCGCTGATCAGCAATCTGAAGGACTATGCATTCTGGGGTGACGCTTACCGGCATCTGCATATCGAGGTCGACAAGGACTGGGCCTATACACGCAATAACCTTGGGGCATCGCTCTACAGTGATTTTCAGCTTGAGGGCGTGTTTGTCATCGACGCTCATAACCAGACCTCCTACGCGGTGGAGAATGGCGAGCTGACAACAACGCAGCTTCGTGACTGGATGGACGGCGACCCGGTGCCGCTCGTAGAGCAGGTGCGTGACAGCGGTGACGATGCGGTGGTAACCAAGGTGCGTCATGTCCGAAACGACCCCGTCCTGCTGCTGGCTGCGCCATTGTCGACCGGTGGCGACGAAGCCGTGCAGCCCACTGCGCCGCCCCAGTCTGTGCTGGTGCTGGCCTACGTACTCACGCCTGAAAAATTGCTTGCTCTGGGGCGTCAGTACGACGTCGACGGCTTGCGTGAACCGTCCAGTATCGAAGACGCGGCACAGTTCCCGTCGACGGAAGTCAGCCCAGGCCTGTTGCTGCGCTGGAACCCCGAGCGCCCCGGCGCGAAGCTCGTCGGTGGATTGCTGCCAGTCCTGATCGTTTTTCTGCTGACGCTTGCCTACCTCGCCCGACGTGAGGCCAAAAAAGCGCTTGCTAACGCAGAGCGCATGGACCTGCAGCTTGAGCTGCTGACCCAGAACCAGACAGCACTGGCAGCCAGCGAAGAGCGGTTTCGTAACGTGGCGGAGACAGCGTCCGACTGGGTGTGGGAAACGGACGCTCAGTTACGCATCACCTACCTGTCGGAGCGCTTCACACGCGTCACCGGGCATGCTTCAGAACCCTGGATCGGCCGCTACCTGACGCAACTGCTGTCCTGCTCGAGCCAGTCACTGAGTGATTGGATACACGAGGAACGAACTGCGGATGCGCGCGCTGTGTTGCGCTGCAGCCACTATTCGGTACAGGGCGCACCGCGCACCAGCGCCATTGCCGTGAGACCTATCAGGGTCAACGAGCACATCGTCGGTTATCTGGGGATCGCTTCAGACATTACCCGGGAAGTCGAAACTCAGGCGCGGCTGTTTCACCTGTCCCAGCATGACGCGCTGACCGGCCTGCCCAACCGGACCCAGTTGCAGGCGTTTATCAATCGTCATCTGGATTGTGGACCTGACGCTCCGCAGGCCATGACCGTGCTGAATCTGGATCTGGACAGCTTCAAGCCGATCAATGATGTGTTTGGCCATGCCGTGGGCGATGGTGTGCTGCGCGAAGTGGCGGAGCGCCTGTCGCAATGCCTGCCTGTGGGGGGGCTGCTGGCCAGACAAGGCGGCGACGAGTTCATCATGGTGGCCACGTCCATGACCTCCATCAGCGAAGTCGAACACCTTTGTCAACGACTGATCGAGAAGATCAGCAGACCCTTCAGCGTCAATAATCAAGAGGCGTTGATGGGCCTGAGTATCGGCGTCGCGCTTTGCCCTCAGCACGCTGGCGACAGTCAGAACCTGATCAGGTTTTCCGACCTCGCCTTGTATCAGGCCAAGAAAGATGGAGGCAGCACCTGGCGGCTCTATGAGCAGGACATGACAGTTCGCATCACGCAGCGGCGTGAACTGGAGAAAAATCTGCGTCTGGCGATTCGAAACGACGAGTTCAGTCTGCGCTATCAGCCCAGATACAACATCCAGAGCGGCGAGATCTCCGGCGCCGAGGCACTGATCCGTTGGGAACATCCAACCCTGGGCCTGTGCATGCCGGACCAGTTCATCGGCTTGGCCGAAGAGAACGGCCTGATCCTGTCACTCAGTGACTGGGTGTTGCACCGTGCCTGCAGCGACGCAGCTTCGTGGCCCGCCACACTCAGGGTCTCGGTGAACATTTCAGCAGTCGAGTTCCGCACGCCGGGGCTGGTTGAGCGGGTGCGCCAAGCGTTGGCCAGTACGGGCCTTGCCAGCGACCGCCTGGAGCTTGAAGTCACCGAGCGGGTAATGATCGACGACGCCCAGTCGGCCTTGAAGCTGATGACCGAGTTGAAGGCGCTGGGCATCAGGTTGTCGATGGATGATTTCGGCACCGGTTACTCGTCATTGAGCTACCTGAGGATGTTTCCGTTCGACGCGTTGAAAATTGACCGCAGCTTTATCAACGAGCTCGACAAGAGCACCCAGAGCCAATCCATTGTCCACGCCATCATTCACCTGGGCCGCTGCCTGTCGATGACCATCACCGCTGAGGGTGTGGAAACAGCGCAGCAGCTGGACTGCCTGCACACGCTGGCCTGCGATGAAGCGCAAGGTTACTACCTGAATCGTCCCATGCTGCTTGCCGCCTTCAATGACGCCGTGAAGGCTCAGGCCCGCGTGTCATGAGCCACACCGTTCATGCCTCGCTGAAATGCGACCATTTTCCTGCTTGCTCGAACCCGCGCAGTCTACGATTCTGTACACGGCACCGTTATCGTTCTGATACAGCGTGTGTCGACGCCAGCAGGGGCGCGTTTGCCAACCCGGCGTCCTTATCATCACGGAGAGCACCATGAAAACCGTCGCCCAGTTGCTGAAATTGAAAGATGAGCAGAACCAGCAGGTGCACACCATCGGCCCGGATCAGATGGTGCTGGACGCGCTGAGACTGATGGCAGAAAAAAACATCGGTGCCTTGCCGGTCGTCGAAAACGGCGTGGTAGTGGGTGTAGTCAGTGAGCGCGACTACGCGCGCAAGATGGTGCTTCAAGGGCGCTCGTCAGTGGGGACGCCGGTCAGGGCGATCATGAGCAGCAAGGTGATCACCGTTGACCCTCAACAAACTGTGGAAGGCTGCATGGGGATCATGACCGACAGCCACCTGCGTCACCTGCCGGTGGTGGAAAACGGTCAACTGCTGGGCCTGCTGTCGATTGGCGACCTCGTCAAGGAAGCGATCGCTGAGCAGGCCAGCCTGATCAAGCAGATGGAACAGTACATTCGTGGCGAATGAGCTGACATTGCTGATCTGACCGCCGAGCGCGCCTGTCGCACGCAAGCGACGCTCGAAGGTTTCGATCAATCGTCCAGCGTCTTGCCAGGTGCGGCCTTGCCGGGCTTGGCTGCTTTCTCGGCTGGCGCGGGTTTGGCTGGCGGCTCTGGAGCAGGCGCGGCGGCCTCCTGTTCACGCATCGGCATCTGATCGATGGTGGCGAAGATCTCTTTTGGGTCAACCGTGCCCGACTTCTCGATTTTCTTCTCTCCGTCCTTGCCGACCAGAATGACCTTGGTTTGCGCCCCGGCCCCCAGTTTCAGCTCGCGGATCAAGGCCATGGTCGATTGCGCGTCCATGGTTTTGCCATTGCGCTCGCCAATGGTATTGATCACCGTGAACAACACCATGTTGCGTTGCGCAAACGCTTCACGGTTGGCCGGCTCGTCGAGCGCTTTCTTGAGGCTGACCAGGGTCGGATCGACCGTGCTCGGCGCGATGATGATCAAGGGGCGCGACTTGCCGCGCTCCTGCGTCAGAGGGTTGTCGCTGTCGGCGGCAAGCACCGGACCGGCAGCGACAAGCAGCGTGGCGAGGGTCAGAGACCGGATTAGCATGGAGGGCTCCTTTTGAATCCATGGGAGATAGTCACTGCGTGGACATCCGCAATGCCCGTCCCGTTCTACCGCAAAATCATCATGGCGGTATAGCCCAGAATAGTCCGCATGCTCAAACCTTCACCGCGAATCGTCTCCTCATGCAGACTGCTCAAGCGCTGGCAAAGCGACATCCCTTAGTACCGCAGCAATACCCTGAACGATGCTCTCAACCTCAGCCTCGTCCAGTATCAGCGGCGGCAACAGGCGAATGACCTTGCCCCGCGTAACGTTTATCAACAGCCGGTGATCGTGCGCCGCCAACCGGGTGAGATCGGGAATAGCGTCCTTCAGTTCGATACCAACCATCAAACCGCGACCGCGTATTTCAAGCACCTGCGGGTTATCGCCAAGCACAGCCCGCAACCGCTCAAGCAGGTGTTGCCCTTGCTGACGCGCATTATAGACGAGCCCCTGTTGCTCAATGATGTCGACGACTGTGCAACCGACCCGGCACGCCAGAGGATTGCCACCAAAGGTGCTGCCATGACTGCCGGGCGTGAAAAGCCTGGCAGCCTTGCCCCGTGCCAGACACGCACCAATGGGCACGCCATTGCCCAGCCCCTTGGCGAGCGTCATGACGTCCGGCAGGAAATCTTCATGCTGAAAGGCAAACCACTTGCCGGTGCGGCCCATGCCCGTCTGTATTTCATCGAGCATGAGCAACCAGTCGCGCCGGGTACACCGATCACGCAAGGCTTTCAGGTAGCCAGTGGGCGCGACCGATACACCGCCCTCGCCCTGAATCGGCTCGACCAGCACCGCGGCAATCCGATGACCATACGTCACGCACACGTCATCGAACGCTGCCAGATCCCCGAACGGCACCTTGATAAAGTCCCCCGGGAGGGCGTTGTAACTCAAACGGACCGCCGGCCCGTCGCTGGCGGACAGCGTGCCCAGGGTACGACCGTGAAAGGCATTTTCCATCACCACCACCAGTGGTCGCTCGATGTGCTTGTGCCAGCCATGCAGGCGCGCCAGCTTGAGGGCGGTCTCGTTGGCTTCGGCTCCGGAATTATTGAAAAAAGCCCGATCCAGTCCGGACAGTGCAGTCAGCTTCTGCGCCAGACGCTGCTGCCAATCGATGCTGTACAAGTTGGAGGTGTGCAACAAGAGACCTGCCTGATCGCGAATCGCCTCAACCAGCACAGGGTGCGAATGGCCAACATTGGTCACTGCAACGCCTGCGACAGCGTCCAGGTATTCGCGCCCGTCCTGATCCCACAGGCGCGTACCCAGACCGCGCTCGAAGCAGAGCGACATCGGCTGGTAAGTAGTCATCAGGCAGGGGGTGGTCATGAGGTACAGCTCCTTGGGTGCAATGTGTAATTGCAGTATCGTTAGCAACCTGAGCTGGATAAACACCTTAATACTTCAATCATTTTAAAGCTGGGATTCATAATGGATTTGTTTCAGGCAATGGCCGTGTATGTGAAAGTCGTGGAAGCAGGCAGCCTGACCGGCGCGGCACAAGCCTGTTCGATTTCAACCACCATGGTCGGCAATCACTTGCGTGCACTGGAGCAGCGTCTGGGCGTCAGACTGCTCCAGCGCACCACCCGGCGCCAGCGCCTGACCGAGTTCGGCACGGCCTATTACGAGCGCTGCCTGGAGGTGTTGGGGCTGGTGGCCGAATCTGAACAATTGGCAGAACAGGCACAAGGCGCTCCGACCGGTACGCTGCGTATCACTGCGCCCCTAACATTCGGCTCGGAAGTACTGGCCCCGGCACTCTGCGAGTTTTCAAGGCGCTTTCCGGCGCTAAAGTTCGATCTGGTGCTGAGCAACCAGCGCCTGGACCTGATCGATAACGGTTTTGACGTTGCCATTCGACTGGGCAGTATTGCGCAGGCATCACCGCTGATTGCGCGCCCCTTGCACGACTACATACTGACTATATGCGCCTCGCCCGACTATCTGGCGCGATACGGCACGCCGACCAGCCCTGAGGAGTTGAGCACACATAACTGCCTGGCGTTCGCTTATCCGGTGGGCGATGACTGGAGCGATGCAGGTACCCGCTGGCGCATGAGGGGTCCCGACGGCGAGGTGCTGGTTGACGTCAACGGTTCGATGCTGATCAACACTTCATCGGGCCTGTATCAAGCCGCTCGCGCCGGGATGGGCATAGTGATGCTGCCGGATGCGCTGGTGCAGCGCGACTTGCTCGATGGCAGCATGGTTGCTCTGCTGCCGGGTTATCATTTGCCGCGAAGACCCTTGAATCTGCTTTACGTGCAGGATCGTTATCGCCTGCCAAAGCTGCGCAGTTTTGTGGAATACGCGTTGCAAGTGTGGGGGCGTTGAGCACCTTGCCGGGGCGCAGACTTGTTACATGAAAGAGGCTGCGAATGCCAAGCGCCGGCGTTTGTTCAGCGCCTCTCGACTGCTGTGTACAGGACACTGTAGTCAGGCGTCGTCTGGCTCACCGTGGCGGCTTTCGAGGTGTCCTGGCCGTTAAGCAGCATCTCGGGCGAGACTTCAATGCCGAAATGTGGAAACGGTTCCTGCGCCACCCACCCTCCTGCAGCCAGAACCAACAACAAGAACACCCCTGCAACAGGCTCTTTGGGTCCGCACATTTCCGTTCCTCCAGTCTTTTGAAGATGAAATCGCGCCGGGCGATTCATAAAGCGCGCCGACCCTCGGCGTGCCGTCCAACACTCAACCCCTCACTCACTGGCTATTCGCCTTCCTGCGTGGTGCGATGCAGCATGCGGCCCGGCCACAGCGCTTTCTTGCTGCTGAAAATACGACAGCCAACGACGGGCTGGATCGTCTCGTAAAACAAGCGAAGGGCAGAGAGGGCTGACATCGCGTACCTACTATAAGTAAACCGAACGGTACGCTTCAGAAAAAAGATAAGCAACCTCTCTTTTCTGCACCTGCGAATGTGAATGGTTGTTTGCGCAGCGCAGCGCACCGTTGCCAGATTGCCAGATTGCCAGACGCTGGACCCACCGCATCGTTGGCCTCTAGACTGAACGGCCACTGACTCCATGGATGAATCGAAGTGCACGCGCCCTCCTCTCAGATCATCATCGAACGGTTTGCCGAAGTTCACATCGAGGGCGTATCTGCGCTCTACAACGATCCGGCTGTCTGTCGTCAGGTATTGCAGATGCCTTACCAGTCCATTGAAATCTGGCGCAAACGCCTGGTCGTCGACAATGAGCGACGGGTACAACTGGTGGCAAAGCACGCTGACGATGTGATCGGCAATATCGGCCTTGAACAATACGCCCGCAGCCGTCAAAGCCATGTCGGAAGCATCGGCATGGGGGTTGCTGCGGCGTGGCACGGCAAAGGGGTGGGTTCCAGAATGCTTGCCGCCGTGCTCGATGTCGCAGACAACTGGATGGACCTGCGACGTGTCGAGCTTACGGTGTTCGCCGATAACGAACCGGCGCTCGGGCTGTATCGCAAGTTTGGGTTCGATATCGAGGGGCGGCTGCGCAACTACGCAGTGCGCGATGGCGTACTGGTCGATGCGCTGAGCATGGCGCGCTTGCGCTGATAATCAGGGCGTTATCGTCCACTCCTTTCTCATATGAGGTCCGGCATGAAAATCGGCGTTATCTCCGACACCCACGGCCTGCTGCGGCCCGAAGCCATCGCTGCCATGCAAGGCTGTGAGCGCATCATTCACGCCGGTGACATCGGCGGTCCGGACATCATCGAGCAGCTTGCAGCCATTGCACCGCTGCACATCGTGCGTGGCAACAATGATCTGGATGCACCGTGGGCAACGACTATCGCCGACCATCTGCGCTTCGATCTCGATGGCTGGGGCATTCTGCTGGTACATGACATCGCCGACGTTCCAGAACTGCTGGATGACGACATCAGGCTGATTATCACCGGACACTCCCACAAGCCCGTCATCGAATGGCGCGGCGAGCGGTTGTACCTCAATCCGGGAAGCGCCGGACGGCGACGCTTCAAACTGCCGGTGACGCTGGCAATTCTGGACACGACACCTTCGCTACTGGAGCCACGCCTGATCCATTTGCTGCAATAAGATTTGAACAGGTGCAGACGTCACTCCTGACGCTTTGCGCAACATCACACTAAAGCTCGCGGCTCATCAACGAAAGCTCTCGTCCCCAGGCGTGCAAACGCTCACGCTCCGTCCAGCCACGTTTGGCGTAGTAGGCTTGTTGGTCCTGAGTATGCAGATACAACGTCGAAACACCGGTGCTGCGGGCGCGCAGGCAGATCCCTTCGATCAACTGCGCCGCCAGCCCTCTTCCGCGCGCTTGAGGTGCCACGAAGACACAGGCCAGCCACGGATATAAATCAGGACGATCGGACAGATCCTCACTGGCCAACGCGGCACAACCCAACAGCGTTCCCTGTTCCAGGGCGATCAGGCACTGCCAGCGGCCATTGTATTGACCCTGCGAAAATTCATGCTGCCATTCGGCCAGCGATTGCTGGGCAAACTCATGGCTGAACTGTTGGTGAAGCCAGAGCGCCAGGGTGTCGCTGTGCTCCATGTGGTTGGCGAGCCAATCCAGGCTGATCATAGGCAGTCCTCGTTTGCGGTTCGTTCATGTTTGCGACACAACGATAAACCGGTGAACCCGGCAAGGCTAACGTCATCTCAAAACCAGCGCATTGACCGGGCAGCGGGTGCCGCACGAAACAGTGCGCAAAGCTGGTCGATGCTGGCCGCCCTGTCCCTGGGGTCCGACGCCAGTGCGATGCGTAACGTGGCCCAGCATGCCATTGGCAGACTCTCGGGTTTTTCGAGCCGCCGGTCAGATCGAGGCTTGCCGACGGATACATCGGTTGCAAGACCGAACGGATGCTCACCGGACGCGAGTTCATACAACACGCACGCGACGGCATAAACTTCGGCCTTTTCAGTCAGCGATGCGCCGTCGCATCGCTCAGGCGCTGTGTAGCGCGGTGTCCAGGCACGGAGCCCATTTGGGTGCAATTGCGGCAGCCCTGCCTGAACGCCCTCCAAGGGGTGAGCCAAGCCAAAATCAAACAGCCGTAAACCCTGCTCGGTCAGCATGATATTGCCGGGTTTGACATCGCCATGCAGGACACCCCGCTGATGAGCGTGGCCCAGCGCATCGAGCAGTGCCACGGCGATGCTCTGCAGCTCATGCCAAGGCAATCCCTCGGGCCGTTCATGCATAAGGCAGTCGAGCGTAAGGCCGCGCATGAGGTCCTGAACCAGGAAAGCGCCGCCTGAGGCAACGTCCACATCAAACGCGTGGATACGAAGGATGTGGGGATGATGCAACTGGCGTGTCAGGGCAAACTCTCTATAAAGCAAAGTGCCTGCGTCAGCAGTATGCGCAAGCTCAGCGTTCAGCACCTTTATCGCGACACGCGAATCCGGCTCGCCAAACTGTTCATGCAGCAGATCACGGGCCTGGTAGACCGCGCCCATCCCGCCAGCGCCCAAAAGACGTTCAATCCGGTAGCGTCCAGCCATTACCTCGGGCAACGTACTGGTGGACTTGTCTGGACTGCCAAGGTCTTCAGCGGCCATCAGAGTTGTGCAGGCATACGGAAGTTGCGCAGCACAGACATGTCGAACGGGTTCGGTGAACGCTGGCTCATCAACAGATAGTTGGCGCGCAATCCGCCCAGGTCGGCCTTGAGCACCAGCACATCCCGCCCTTTCAATGACTCGGTCTGCATCAGGTCAAACAGTCGAAAAAGCGACCATGGGCCGGTATTTTTTTCCAGCCCCAAGGGCCGCCCTGCGCTGCGATCCAATACCAGGCTGGCACGACCATCATCGACATCGGTTGGCCAGGTAAACATTGCTGACACAATCGGACCGTGTCGGTACTCCATGGACTGATCGCCCAAGCGAAACTCCGCTCTGCTGACACTTTGATCCAGCGTATAAGGCTCAAGCTTGAACTGCACCTGCGGTTCTTGCGTGTCGCTGGCGAAAAAGCTCTTGCGGATCCGGCTTACCTTGGCCATCTGATCCAGATAAGCACGGCTCATCGGCAAACTGAGGCCATCAATACTCCGTAAGCGATAGTGCCCGGGATCGCCGCTGACAAAGGGTTTCAGGTAGCTGTCGAAAAACCGCTCGGCGAGGCCCTGCGACTTGAAAAACTCCCGAAAATCGTTGAGTGCCACATCGCTGCTGCTATGCGCATCAAATGGATAGCGTTTGTCCAGCGCCTGGCCGTAAAACGTGTAGAGCTCATCCCTGTAGCGTTGATTTAGGTACTGATGCGATTGGTAAAGAACATGGCCCCAAGTGCTTTCAGCCAGATCGTTGAGCCAACCCGCGACCGGCTGGGGTAACCGGGAAGCGGCCTGGCGCAGTTGGCTCAGCGCATCACGCTGGCCGGCCAAGCGTGCCTTGGCCATCTCGTAGGCGGCCAATTCAGGCTGGCCTGCACGCGCCAGGGCAGCCATCTGTAGCTGAACGTCGTTGAGCGCAGCCAGCAACGCATCCAGATCAGCAGCCGGACCACTTTCGTCATCCAGCAGCCGATGCAGAGGGGCGAAGCGCCGCAGCAGCGCTCTCTTGGCGTTCTCGGGCATAGTTTGAACACCGGTCTCCTGTATCAGTCCATTCGCTGCTGCGACGCTTCCGGGCGCACCCACTTTTTTCAAGGCTTGCACAGCGGTGGCCGAAGGCTCACCTGCCATGTCCGCCAACACCGGAAACAGGGTGTTTTCACGAACCTCAATCAACAGTTGCAGTAGCGGAGAACTGGCTGATGTCAGGCCAGCCATCAGGACCGACCCCTGCCTCGCGCCTTCAAAGGGCTGTAGAGAAACTTTGCCTACCAGCTCTGCCCAATGATCTGCGTAATCGCGAAAGTACAATTGCTCCAGTTCAACCATTAGCGCATGCAACTGCAACGGATTCAGCGTCTTGCCTTCGCCCAACACCCAGTTGTCGCGCAGAATTTCACTGACGACTGCACTGCCCTGGCTGATGAAAAACTGCTGATAGCCTTTTCGCGTGTAAAGACCGGGAAGGCGGTAGTCTGCACCCGCCAACAACGCGCCCTGCGGCCCGATGTGTTGAGCCAGGCTGTACTCGGGAAGAACACGCGCCTTTTCCACGAGCGCGCGGTAGACCAGATGGCCCATCGACTCGCTGCGCAACACCTGACGCGCCTGAGCCACAAGCGCAGCATTGAAAGGATGAGCGAAGGGTTGGGTGAGCAGGCGTGCAAAGTGGTCCCCCAACTGCTGCTGCGCCGCCAGGTGCCCGCTGTAGCGTAATGACCAGTCCGAGGCGACTCGCGCTTTCAGCCATGCTACGTCGCGGCGCTCAGGATCGTGAAGCATCAGATAAGCACGCAAACTGTCCAGTAGTTGCTGGCGATCACTCAAGTTGGCCTGCATCTGTGTTTCGAGCATGCGTGCCACACGGGGCAACATCTGCGCCTGCAACTGTTGGTGATACGCTTGCTTGAGTACGATGTTCGCTGGCTCGCCCTGATAAAGACCATTGCGCTCATACACCGCGGTCTCATCGGTTGCGGGGAACACACGGGACGCCTCATAGGCCGTGTCCAAGGGTTGCAGAACCGTAAGCAGGTCGTCCTGCTCACGAACGGAAGACCACTGCTGCGTCAGTTGCCCGGAAAGAAGACGCAACGTTTCCAACCGATCGTGGTTGGCATTGAAACCGAGGGCCCAGAGCGTACCGAAAACGGCCAGCAGCCCCAGAGCTATCCCCTGCAGGCCACGCTGGCGCCAGTTGATCTTTTGACGGGCGCGGCTGTCGAGCACTGCCAGACCCGACTCGGGAAAGATGACTCGGCTCAACAGATCATGAATGAAACGAGCGCGTCCGGCGTGCAGCTCAGGCAGACCAACGATGCGCTCTTGCGTGTCTTGTGTGGCTGCAGCATCCTTGCCTATGACATGGGGCGCACGTGTCAGGTAAAAGCCCCTCAATTGACTGCCCCGCTGATAACGATTGCCCGAGAATGCCTGTTCGACGAACACCTCCAGGCGGTAGCCGATGCGCGCGAACTGGTTGGGGAAATCGAGCATCCGGCCCCGTCGTTGCGTACTGCGTTCCTGATGGATGCGGGTAATCAGTTGACTCGCCAGACGCTGCAACAGCGCCTCGAACTCTTGGCGCAGCACCTCAACGTCAGTGCCAGCCTGCCCGTTACGGAAGGTCACCCCCAGCACCTGTTCGCTTTCCTCCTTGGACAGCTGTTCGAAAAACTCATCGAAACCGGTCAGCGAATCGGCTTTGGTCAACACCAGATAGACTGGAACGTCCACATGCAATCGTTGATAAACCTCATAGAGTCGACGACGCACTGTTTCGGCCAGCTCATCCAGAGGGTTGTCGACATTGTCGTTGAGCAGCATGTCAATCGGCAGGGTCACCAGGATGCCGCTCAGCGGACGCACACGACGGCGATTGCGCAACAACCCCAACAGACTCATCCACGCGCTGCCGTCCACCTGCGATGCAGGTTGTTTAAAATAACGGCCAGCGGTGTCCATGATCACGGCCTGATCCGTGAAGTACCACTCGCAATCTGAAGTGCTTCGGGTGTCACGCGTCAGCTTGCGCTCGGAGCGGTTCAATGGAAAATCGAGCCCAGAGAAATCCAGCAGGCTGGTTTTACCGCTGCCTTGCGGCCCGATCAGCAGATACCAGGGCAACTCCTGGCGCCATCGTACGCCGCGAGCACCGTACAGGCTGGACTCCTTCAGAACGCGCAACACATCCTTGAAACGAGTGGCGAGCGCCTTGCGCTCTTTTTCAATCAACACGTCCTGACGCACGCGCTCATGATCGGTAGCGCTGTCGCCCTTTCGCCCACGGTTCTTGCCAGGTCCACTTAAAAAGACCATCGCCAGCCCCCAGAACAGAAACAGCAGGCTGATCGTCGTCAGGCGCGAGGCAGCGCTTGCCCAGAACCTGTTATCCGAAACGGCCAGTTCCTGTCCGAAAAACCAGATCGAAACGGCCGCCAGCAGTATCAGCAGCAATGACCAGACCCACGAAGTCGCGAGCAGGCACACCAGTTTGTTGAAGAAGATTTTCATTACGTTTCTCGGGTCACGGCTGAAGCACAGGCGCAGCGGATTCAAATGACTGATAGGGTTTGAGAACGGTCTCGCGCTGTTTGCCCAGCACCCAGGCAAACCCCGAATACATGATCGTCAGGGTCATCGCGGTAAACAGTACGACCAACCACAAGGGCACGATGCGGACATGATTGACGCGTGTCGGCTTGCTGCCTTGCCACTGCGGTGAAAGCATTCGGGGAATGTCACCTCGCGACTGCCGTATCTGCCGGTAAAGCCTGTCACGGACCACTTCAAGTTCTGTGTCACCGCGGTGAGCGACACGGTATTTGCCTTCAAAACCAAGTGCGAGGCACAGGTACATGAGTTCGAGCATGGGCAGATGCTTGCGCGGGTTGCCGGACAAACGCTCGAGAAGCTGGAAGAATTTTTCGCCCCCGAATGTCTCGTTGTGAAAGCGGCTCAGCAGGCTCATCGTCGACCAGTCACTCGAACTGCCCCACGAACTGGTGAGCACCGTTTCATCCAGGACGGTGCACAACACGTAGCGCGCAACCAACAGCTGGTCGTTTTCAATCGCATGGTGCCGGGCAGTCAGTTCAAAAAGCTTCACCTGTTCCGACAGCCGAACATTCAACGAGCGGATATCCGTCCGTTGGTCCACGTCGGCCAGGCTGACCATTTCCACCAGTAGCTCACTGGCCGCAGCCACCAGCGGATTGATATGCAGGTCAAGCCGCTTGCCGGAGCCCAGACGGGCGCTGTCCATCAAGCGCTCCTGCAGGTTTTCGAATCCAGGCAAGTCGGCCTTGTCGGTCAAGACAGGATGGGCTGCCGTCTGATCACGGTGATACAACACCGTTTTGTCGCCATGGTTGTTTCTCATGCTGTTCATCCGTTTCTGATCGCCCAAAATTGCAGTTCAAGACCGGGAAATTCTCCGGACACATGAAAAGCAAAACCGCCCGAGTTATCGATACGGGCCTGCTCCTGATCGTCGATATCCAGAATGAAATAGGTCTTGTTGGCGTGGAACGGAATCTGCCGCGGGGCAACGGGAAGCGGCCGCAGCCTGATACCGGGCAAGTGAAGGCTGACCAGCTCGCGGATACTTTCCACAGAGCCTGCCTTGAGGTGCGCGGGCAAACGATGGCGTAAATCTTCCGCCTCGCAATGCGCCTGCGCCGCCAGAACAAACGAAGCAGAGCCCAGCAACTGTCCGTCTACACGCGGTGATACCAGGACGCCGTACTGGCGCTGCTGCAATTCAAGCTCCATCGCATGCTGTTCCAGCACCATGGACAATGCCTGACGAATGGCTGACATGACTGTCCTGAACGTCGCGCCCTGATCACTATGCTGATAGCAGCTATCCAGTTGCGGACGCCGTGTCTCAGCACCGAAAGTGGCCAATTCACCCACTAGCGCAAGCAACTCGCGATAAAGCGCTTCGGGATGAACGTTGCCCGTGGCCAGGTAATGCTGAAGCAGCAACTGGGCACGATTGATCAACTGCAACATCATGAAGTCACCGACTTCCGCACTGCCTCCCTTGCCATTGGAGCGCATCCGGCGGGCAATGGCGTCGCCTCGGTGCTCCAGCAGGCTGACCACCTCCTTCAGGCACGACATCAGATAAGACGAGCCGCTGGCGTTGATGAACGTCGGCGAAAAATCAGTATCCAGCCGTAATGCCTTGTCCGGCGTGCTGATCAGCACTTGACACAGCTTGAGCATCACCTGGGCGTTGTCAGCGGGCTGCTCGCCAATCAGCAAGCGAAACTCGGGGCGCGCGCACAGAATCGTTGTGGCAGAAACCGCTCCGGCATTGGAGTCAGAGACGTTGGTCGAATAAGCCGTGTAGCGGGCCACAGTATCCGGTTGATCGGTCGACCTCGCCTCGATGCAATTGCCGCTCACCATCGGCAGCGCCAGGTAAACCGCCTTGTTCGCGGTATTGGCGGGTATTTCCAGCGCCAAGGGCCTGTCACGGTCGCCCAGATCGAACACGCTACCGTCAGGTAGAACGCCTGCCGCCTGGTTGAGCACGATCTGGCCTGATTCGAGAAACTGCGGATCGATTTCCAGCGCCGTGAAACCCCAGATATAGCCGCCAGCCAACCGGGTTCGGATCCTCAGTTGATGGTCGTAATACCGATCGTTATGCTGAAAATGCTGCGGTCGCAGCAACATGCCTTCCTGCCAGATAACCTTGTGGACATTCATGATCAGCGTCCCGCTCCTGCCAGTAACGCGTCGGTGCGGTGCAAGCCATCTTCGTCGAGGGCAAGCTCGGCACGGGTCTGCGCTTCGGGCTGAAGCCGAATCACGTAACGCCATCTGACGTGCGGCAGGTTGCGATAGGCCGCCAGCACGCCAACGTAGCGACTGCCGGGTTGCACACTCAACTTCAGATCAAGGTGCTCGCCCGGACGCAACTCAAGCTCCTCGCTGATAACGAGGTCTCGGGAAAGGGTTTCCTCGCCACGTTCATACAAGTCAAAGAAATCATGTGTTTCAAAAGCCACCGGATGCTTCAGCTCCAGCAGCCGCAGGACAACAGGCGACGGTCGGCCATTCAGATCCAGATTGAGCTGATCGCTCGCGGTCAGCGCGAGCTGTAGTCGAGTCTGCGTCGAATAAGGTGAAAAAGCCGAACACCCGGCCAGCAGTGAAAACAAGACCAGCAATGCTGGTGTCTTGCAATGAAATTTCATGTGCGTCATTCCGGTAAGCCTGAGTGAAGGGTATTGATCAAGCGAATCTGCTCGTCGTACGCCTGAGCGAAATCCTGGGCCATGAACCCGTCGCTCTGTTGAGCCTGGCGAGTCAGCGTTTGATGGTGGCGCTGATAAGCACGCCAACACCTGCCAGCGGTGGTCAGCACCGGCCAGTTGGCCTCGCGCTCGAATTGCAGGCGCAGCTGTTTCGGGGAAAGGTTTTCCAGCAGGGCGCGGGTCATCGCACGACACCCGGCCAGCATGGCGACCTGGTGCGCCTGGGCATCTCGAAACGCCTGTGCAATCAACCGTTCAGAGTCTCTGGGTTCGGGCTGCTTTAACAGGAGTGTCACAAGCGTGGTACGGGTGTCTCCGGTCTCGAACGGATCGTCACCATGAGCGGTAATGCCAGACAGCCCGCCACCCCATTCTTCTGCCAGCTCATTACGCGTCCAGGCGCCTTGGCGCAGGCCTGTCACGCAATGCTTGAGCAAACCGGCGACCCGCTCGGCCAGGGCTTCGCGAGTGGCGGGATCCAGCTCACCGACGTCCATACCCAACGCGACACCAAACCGGTTCCAGAACAGGTCTGGCTGTGTCGCCAGGACCTCCGTCATACGGTGGGGCAGTCTGGGTTCCCCACAGGCAACCAGCTCTGGCAAAGGCAAATGCTCTCTCTCGGCACGAGTGTAGCAAGAGCCCTGACCAGGTTCGCTGTCACCTGCGATGAACGACGAAAGACCATCCATGACGCCACACACCGGGTCATGTGCCTGCAGCGCGATCAGCGGATCAAGCTCGTCTGACCCAAGACCTTGCAGTACGCTTTCAGTCATGAGCGAGCAGGTACTCTGGCTGCGATTCACTGCGCCGAGATACGCCTCGATTTCGACGTCGCCCAACTGGTATCGACTGCCTTGGCGGACCCGCTGCGGATAACCTGTACGTAACCTTTCCGCCTGGCTTGTTGCGGTTCCGTTACGACTGATGTCAGTCAGGTAATACTCGCCCTGGCTGTAGGTGATCTGTGCGTGATGCCTGGACACGTGCTGCCCCGCATCCTCGATACGCCAGTCACAATCAGCGGCGCGACCTATGACTCCGCCGCCGGGGCCGCAGGTCCATGACATGGCCCGGCCTTCCCTCAGGCTGTGCGGGTTGATGACCTCAAACACCAGTTCCATGAATTCTTCTCTTGCGCTCATTTATCGCGATTGACTGACGCTGGATCACCCAACGGGCGATACTCGTCATCACTGAATGTGTAATGGCCCGTGCAACCGCCGACGGTCATCAACATGAACAACGACAAAAAACGGGCAAGCCGGTGACGGGAAGTCATCAGAGGATCTCCAGAAAAAGAAACAAATGTGGGTGGTCGGATGCCCGCTAGGCTCGCCCTGATTCTGCTGCGCCTATGTTGAAATGGGCGATGCGATACAGCAGCGTGCGTCTCGATAATCCAAGGGTGCGCGCCGTAAGACTTCGGTTGCCTGCGCTGTTGCGTAAGCACTCCAGTAAAATGCCGCGCTCAAAATGCTCCAGGCGGTCGCGCAACCTGGGGCTGGTAATCGGTGTGGATGTTTCGAGGCCCACGGGGAAATGCTCAGGCTCCAACACCCCGCTGTCACATAACAACACTGCGCGTTCGACAAGCGACTTGAGCTCCCGAACGTTGCCGGGAAATGCGTAGCCCACAAGGCTTGCGAGCGCCAGCGGAGACCATTCGACAGCATCGCGCTTCAAGCAGATGCAAGCTTTTTCGGCGAAATGCCTGGCAAGCGTTTCAATGTCCTCACCGCGCTGACGCAAAGGGGGCAACTCGATGGGAAACTGGGCCAGTCGGTAGTAGAGGTCTTCTCTGAACTTCCCTTCGGTAATCAGCGTGGGCAAGTCCCGGTGTGTCGCGGCAATGATCCGCACATCGACCTTGCGCACCTCGTTGGAGCCCAATGGACGAATCTCTCCCTCCTGTAAGACACGGAGGATTTTGGCCTGCAGAGCAAGGGGCATGTCGCCAATCTCATCCAGCAGCAACGTTCCGCCGTCGGCCTCTTCAAAAAGCCCGCGACGGTCGCGATCAGCACCGGTGAAAGCGCCTTTGCGATAACCGAACAGCTCGCTCTCCAGCAAATGTTCGGGGAATGCCGCACAGTTCTGTACAACGAACGCTTTGGCGCGCCGAGGACCGCATTCATGCACCGCGCGCGAGACGACCTCCTTACCGGTGCCTGTCTCACCCGTCAGCAAAATGATGTAAGGACTGTGCAGGACCTTGCTGATCAGATGACAGGTCTGGCGCATCAACGCGCTCTTGCACATCAGACCGTAATCCATGGAGGGTGCCAGTCGATCGGCAGGCGAGCGGACCATTTGCGGTGGGTTCAAGCGCCGTAACAACGACCTTTGGCGTAGCGCAAAAGCACCTAGCGAACCCAGCGAGACAGCAAAGCCCTGCAATGCCCGACGTTCGCTGCTGGCACAGACCAGCAACGCCTTGGAAGCACCATCACGATTGAGCAGCGGCACGCACAGCAGCGACCTCCACGCTTTTTTTCGCGCAGGCAGAAAACCGGTCTGGTACAGGCTCGAACCCAGGTCATCCAGGTCAACCGCCCGGTTCTCGGCAAGGCTGAACTGAAGTAATTGTTCGGTGCTGTAATCAATCTCCCCTTCTTGAGACGCCGACGACTGAACAGCGCCGCCAAGCACTGCCGCACCCAGGACAAGCCGTTCATCGTCAACCAGGAAAACCTGGGCCAACTCACACTCGCTGAGTTCAGACGCAGTACGAACAAAATCCTGCAACAAGGCCTCGCTGTCGCTGAGTTGCGACAATGCTGCGTAGTGCGAACACAGTTTCTGCGCATACCCAAGTGGCTCGTGCACAGCCAGGAACATTGAACCCATCCTAGGCACACTCACAAACGATACAGCCATCGCCATCAAGCGTGACATGGAGCTGACTTACAGGCTCGCATCGCGACATGGCGTCCAGCAGACGGTCAGCGATGGCAGGTATCACACAGTTATCAAGGACGTGATCGATCATTCGGGCACCGCTGTCGCCGGACGAGCAGCGTTCAAGCAAATAAGTGATCAGCGCCGGCGAAAGGCTTAATGACACGCCTCGGTTTTGCAGACGATCACCCAGGCGATTCAGCTTCATGTCGACCAGTTCGCGAAGCACCTCGTTTCCAATCGGGTAATACGGCACCACAGACATTCGAGCCAGCAATGCAGGCTTGAAGTGCGCGCTCAACAACGGTCTGATTTCTGCTTCCAGCACGTCGACATCAGGTCTTTGCTGATTGTGGCAGCGTGCACTGATTCGCTCGCTGGCCAGGTTGGAGGTCATCAGGATCAATGTGTTGCGGAAGTCGATCTCTCGCCCCTCCCCGTCATTGACCACACCCTTGTCGAAGATCTGATAAAACAGATTGAGTACATCGGGGTCGGCTTTTTCGACCTCGTCGAGCAGGACCACTGAATAAGGCTTATGCCGCACGGCTTCGGTCAGCATGCCGCCCTCGCCATAACCGATGTATCCTGGAGGCGCGCCGATCAGCCGGGACACGGTGTGCTTTTCCTGAAATTCGGACATGTTGATGGTGGTCAGAAAGCGCTCGCCGCCATACAGCAGATCGGCCAGCGCAATTGCCGTCTCGGTCTTGCCCACACCGCTCGGGCCAACCAGCAGGAAGACACCCACCGGCCCCTCTGGCTTGTTCAAACCCGCTGCAACTGCCCGCATGGCCCGATCAAGCGCTTGAACTGCCTGATCCTGCCCACGAATGCGCGCTCGCATAGTGGGGGCGAAGGTCGCGACCGTTGCACTGTACTCCTGAGTCAGCTGTGAGCGCGGAACGCCAGTCCATGCGCTGACCACGTCTGCGATCATCGTCGGGCAAACTTCGACACTCACCAATCGTTCGGTGGGGGGGATATCGGCGAGAGTCTTGTAGAGCAAGGCCTGTTCAGCTCTGAGCTCAGTCAGCTCAAGTTCGGATACCACTGCCAGCGGCGCTGGAGATGCGTCTACCGGACTAGCCTGGTATTGCGATATCTGCCGACGCAGGTCAAGCACTCTGCCGGCAGAAATACGTTGCTCATTCCAGCGACTCTCCATCAGGACCGCCTGCGTACCGAGTTGCTGCAACTGAACCGTCAGGGTATCCAGAACGTTCTGATCCACAGACAAACCTGCCGCTGCGTCACGAGTCATTGCTTCCAATTGGCGCTGCCCCCGAACACACTCGGTACGAAGGCTCTCAAGCTGCTCGGGCAGCGCGGCCAGTCCGATACGAACACGCGCACAGGCCGTGTCGAGCAAGTCCACAGCCTTGTCCGGCAGTTGTCTGCCACTGAGATAGCGAGCGGAGAGACGGGCCGCGGCGACCACCGCATCATCACGCAGATAAACGCCGTGGCTCTTTTCGTAAATCGGCGCCAGCCCACGCAAAATAGTAATGGCCTGATCAACCGTTGGCTCAAGCACCCGGACCGGCTGAAAGCGACGGGCCAGCGCCGGATCCTTCTCGAAGTATTTCTTGTACTCAGACCACGTAGTGGCAGCAATTGTCCGCAGCTCCCCACGTGCCAGAGCAGGTTTCAGCAAGTTGGCGGCGTCGGAGCCACCGGCTTGCCCACCCGAACCGATCAGCGTGTGGGCTTCGTCGATAAACAGGACGATGGATCGAGGCGACAGTCTTACTTCGTCCATGACGCCCTTCAGGCGTCGCTCGAACTCCCCCTTGATGCTGGCTCCCGCCTGAAGCAGGCCCATGTCCAGCGACAGCAGCTCTGCACCCTGCAATGACTCCGGCACCTCCTCCCGGACGATCTTCAACGCCAGACCTTCGACAATCGCAGTCTTGCCGACACCGGCCTCGCCAACCACAATCGGGTTGTTCTTGCGCCTGCGGCACAGGATGTCGATCATCTGACGAATCGAGTCGTCACGGCACAGCACCGGATCAATTTCTCCGTCACGTGCCTGACGTGTCAGGTCATGGGTGAAGCGCGCCAGCAAGGATTCCTGCTCGAGGCTGGCGGCGCTTGCACCGGATGCGGGTTGTTGTTCACTCAGGGCGAAATCGCGCAGACGATCGCTGTCTATTTTGGCCAGCAATGGCTGGTAACGGCTTCCGGCATAGCGCAAAGGATTACGCAGGACTGCAAGGATCAAAGCCGCCTGATCAATGTGGTTTTGCCCCAGTTCCAGATTGGCCACCAGCAAGGCGTCCTGAAGCCATTGAACAAGCTCGGGAGCGAAAACAGGGTTGCAGGTCGCGCTGTGTTCGATTGCAGGCTGCAAGGCGCATGTCAGGTGCGCATGTTCGACCCCTGCATCCTTCAGAGCACGTGCCAGCAAGCCCTGAGGCCGGTCCAGCAATGCCAGCAGCAGGTCTTCGACCAGAATCCTGCTTCCACCACGTGCCACGCAACGCTCTGCCGTACCTTCCAGGTCTTGCCGGGTCACAGCGTCCAGCGCCTTGACCAGTTGTTGCAGATCCACGTTGATCATGGATAACTCCTCAAAAAATCGGTCTGCCAAGTACTACTGAGCCATCGGCCTCTTCGCGCCCCAGCCATGTGGTCCAGCCGAGGTGACACGTGTTTACCTCGCCGATGCGCAGCGACCGGATGTCTTCATGAAGCAGTTGCAGGCAGATGTCGTAATCCAGGGGATCACGCAGCGTGAACCGCACCAGCGCGCCCAGTGGGGAATAGCCCGAGCCGGTCGGTAGAAATTCATGAAAGCGGTCCCAGCCAAGCTGCTTGATGTGTACGCGAAACTTGCCACTGCGGTCGCGAACCCGCTCGCCCAGCACAGCATCCTCACCCAACTGATGATTGGCTTTACCCAGGCGATTGAGCTGCATCCGGGCAATACCTACCGAGCGCTCGACACACTGTTCAATGAACAAAGCGGGATGCTTGAAGTAGTAACGCAGTACAGCCTCGATCAGCGCCGCCGAGTGCGCCCGCAAACTCAACAGCCCCAGATAAGGCAATAGCCGCTTCCAGTTAAGCGCCTTCGCATCACGGATCCTGCTGCCGCCCAATCCAATCAATGCAAACAATTGTTCGGAGAACGGGTCACTTGCACCGTTCAGGAACATCGCGTGATAACGGTACTTGCGCCATACAGGTACCATCAGTTTTTGCAGCCGATGGTGAAAAACATCCATGAAGTCACGCGTCGTGTTGATCTTTTCGCTGTACCCCAACGCTTGTTCTGCATAAAAAACCGGTAACGGCGACGCCGCACCAATCAGGCCAATGACGTTGAGGCGCAGCTTTACGCGTAACAGCCCGTGCTCTTCAAATACCTCCAGCCGATCAATGTCGCTGCCCGGGAACCCGAAACTCGGGTTGGCCTGGAGCTCAAGAAAATCATGAAGCTGTTCCTCAGTCAGACCAGGGTAAATCTCGGCCAGCGAGTTCAGAATCAGCGGTATCGCCTGGTAGATGGAATACTCACGGACCACTGGGCCGAGTGCTGCTAAAGCAGCGGTTGCAGCCCCATGCGTGGCGCCCATTGATACATTCCTCCTTGAGTACTTTTGACCTGCAATTCATGAAACGAGTTGAGGCTGGCGTACAACGCGAAAAACTCGTTGATGACCGACGCGAACAGAAACAGATGGCCTTCGCCCACATAGCCACTGGGGTCGATGACCAGTTCGGTTTTTACACCCCGCAATGGGAGGCCCTGATACAAACGATCAACCGATTCATGGCGAATCGATTTAAGGGCGTTCATGAGATGTTGGCTGATGCGCTCTGCCTGCTGGTCGTGGTGGCGAGGCAAGTCATAGGTTTCAAGAATGACTTTCAACGCATCGACATTCGCCAGCGACAGGTAGTTGAGTGACATGTTGCTGATCACCCGCCAGAAAAAATCACGGTCAATGGGCGGGGGATAACTGGGAGTCGCTTTGGTTATGTTGCGAAACTTCAAAAAGTCTGGTGTACCTTCGCAAGACCTACAGATTCCGCCCGCGCTGATCCGCGCAGGCAAATCATGATTGGTGCACGTCAGTTCAATCGAGACTGTTTCAAGCGGCTGTGCTCCGCGCTGGCCAAAACTGAGGTAGGTATCAAGACCGTCGTGGTGCAGCGAAGGCTTGTGTCTGACACTGTAATGGCCACAGTCGGCCTTGGCTCCGAATGCAGGATCATGCTCGAATGACTCAAAGGGCACGTAGTGCTGATAGCCCAGCCCGCCCGGCTGCCACCCGGTAACTTTGTCGACCGAATAAACGCCGCAACTTCCCTGACCTTCATGTGAAGGGCTAAGCAGGTATTCGTCCTGCCTGGCATCGGCAAGAACAGGTATGGCGTCCTGCTTGAAAAGATTCACCACGGGCGTGCAATACAGCTTCACATTGTCGATTGTCGGGCGCAGGTTCTGAATGTCACTGCTCGCCATGTCGAAAACCAGTTGCACAGCGCGGATCTGTTCAAGCACGTCACTTGTCAACGAACCCAGCACCTCAAACCCTGATACATCGACAAACAGAAACTTCTCCGGAAAGAAAAAATACTCCTGCAAGTAGCGATAACCCCTGAACGTATTCAACGGATACGGAATCAGCGCTTCATCTTCAGCAAAACCAACGGGGCTGACCTGATCGACCGGCACATCGAGCTCGATAGGGTTTGCGCCGTTGTCCAGCAGCGGCAGGCCCTGCGCATCAAGAGGAATCAACCTGATACTCAACAGCTTGCGCAGCAGTCCAAGATACAACTCCTGACTGACCATCCGATCACCCGCGAGATGCAACCGCACCCGACGCAAATCCAGATCACCCAGGTTGCCGTCGCAGTTGAGCTCCAACTGCACTTTTATTACCGCCCCCTCACCGTAAGCCGAGCAATCAAAACGCGTCAGCTTCAACGGCAAAACCTCCGTCGCAAAACAGGTACGAAAGCGGCAGATCTGGCCGCTGACAGGCTCGCTCTCAACCGGGGTATCGCGCTCGACGGTCAATCCGGGTCCAGGACGATCCAAAGGGTCGAACTGAAGCATGCTGACCGAAGGCAGCGGTCGCATGTAGTTCGGCCACAACAACTGCATCAACGAATGAGTCAGCTCGGGCAAATCATCATCCAGCTTCTGACGCAAGCGACCGGTCAGAAAGGCGAACCCCTCCAACAATCGTTCGACATCCGGATCTTTTCCAGGCTGGCCAAGAAACGGAGCCAAGGCCGGATTGCGCTCGGAAAAACGGCGACCCAATTGACGCAACGCCGTCAGCTCATTCTGGTAGTACTGGTTGAAAGACACGACTTGCCCACCGGATAATTTGAAAACAGGGATCGTTATTTGTAACTGCCGGAAACAGCGTCAGGTGTGAATAACTCTGACCTCGCCACTTGAGCCCAGGTTGGCGGTGAACTTCACCGCCCTCTTCACTCCGCCTACCTCCAATGAAGCCTTGATACCGAACGCACGCCTGAGCGGGTCATTGCCTTCGTTGAAAGCAGTTACAACGACGTCGGTCAAACGCGGTTCGTAGCGCTGAATGAGGGCTTCAATAGCCACTCGAGCCTGAGTCAGCGTTTCGTTGAGACTCAGCTTCATATCGTTCAGGTCTGGGAGGCCGTAGTCAGGCACTGTCTGCACACTGCCAACGCGCACACTCAGCATCTTGCCAAGGTGGGCGCTGACAGAGCGCATCACACAGCTTTCTCGATCCAGCGGATCTGATGCGTCAGGCTCTTTGAGAAGCCGCTCGAACAGGCTGCCTTCGCGGCTCATCTCAGCGCTCCGCTGTTCATTCCTTATCCATCTTCCCCACCAGGGAAAGCGTGATATCTGCACCCATGTATTTGAAATGAGGACGGACGTTCAAACTCACACGATACCAACCTGCCTCACCTTCAACGTCACTGACCGTGACCTGCGCGGAACGCAGCGGACGCCTTCCGCGCGTTTCCGCACTGGGGTTGTCCTGATCAGCGATGTACTGACGAATCCACTTGTTCAAATGGAGTTCAAGGTCCGCGCGCTCCTTCCAGGACCCGATCTGCTCTCGCTGCAGAACCTTGAGGTAATGCGCCAGCCGGTTGATGATCATCATGTAAGGCAGTTGCGTGCCCAACTTGTAGTTGAGCTCAGCGGTCTTGCCTTCCGGGCTGTTGCCAAAGAATTTGGGCTTCTGCACGGAACTGGCCGAAAAGAACGCGGCGTTATCGCTGCCCTTGCGCATGGTCAGCGCAATGAAACCTTCTTCGGCCAGTTCGTATTCACGACGATCCGACACCAGTACCTCGGTCGGAATCTTGGTCTCGATTTCACCCATACTGTGGAATCGATGCAATGGAAGGTCATCGACCGCACCGCCGCTCTGTGGCCCGACAATATTCGGGCACCAGCGAACCTTGGCAAAGCTGTCAGTCAGTCTGGTGGCAAATGCATATGCGGTGTTGCCCCATAGATAATGCTCATGGTCAATCGACACGTTTTCTCTGTAAGCAAAACTCTTGACCGGATTTTCTTCCGGATCGTACGGGCTGCGAAGCAGGAAACGCGGCACGGTCAATGCGAAGTAACGAGCGTCTTCGTGCTGACGGAAGCTCTGCCACTTGGTGAATTGGGGACCGTCGAAATGATCCTTGAGGTCCTTCAGATCCGGCAGACCGGTGAATTGGTCCAGACCGAAGAAACGCGGACCTGCTGCAGCAATAAACGGGGCATGGGCCATGCAGGCGACGCTGGAAACGTACTGCATGGTTTTGACATCGGGGGCGCTGGGCGAAAAGAAATAGTTGGCAATGATCGCGCCGACTGGATTACCGCCGAACTGGCCGTATTCTGCCGTGTATACATGCTTGTACAAGCCCGACTGCATGACCTCTGGCGAGTCTTCGAAGTCTTCCAGCAAATCCTGCTTCGAAACACTCAACAGCTCAATCTTGATGTTTTCACGAAAGTCAGTGCGATCAACCAGCAGGTGAAGTCCGCGCCAGGATGACTCCAGCGTCTGAAACTCGGGATGGTGCAGAATCTCGTCCATCTGAAGGCTCAGTCTGGCGTCGATTTCAGTGATCATACGGTCAACCAACGCCTTTTTTACGGGCTCCTGGCTGTTATGTGGCTTCAGCAATTCTTCGATGAAAGCCGCCACGCCGCGCTTGGCGATGTCATAAGCATCTTCACCAGGTGCGAGCTTGGTCTGCGCAATAATCTGATCGAGAATTCCGTTGTCCAAAGCTTGATGACTGTTCTGTTGTGCAGGGTTGGTGCTCATACATTCACATCCTGTTGTGGATCAAACGCCTTGTTCAGACGCTGCATCAAGGCCCAGCTCTTTCAGTACTCGATGCCGTGACTGGTCATCCATCAAGACACTTTCAATAGCCTTGCGAAAAGCCGGCGTGTTACCCAGAGGCCCTTTGAGCGCCATCAGCGCTTCGCGCAGCTCCATGAGCTTTTTCATTTCAGGAATCTGCTCGACGAGATTGGCCGGATTGAAGTCCTTCATACACGTCACGTTGATGCGCACCGACAGATCCATACTGTCACTGCTTTCATCCAGCCGATTGCGGACACTCAGAGAAAGTGCCAACTCCTGCTTCTCGAGCACATCATCGAAGTTGTTTTTGTCGACACTGATCGACTTGCGATCTTCGAGCTTGCGCTCATCACTGCGCTGAACAAAATCACCCAGAACCAGAAGTTTCAACGGCAGCTCAACTTGTTGCTGAACATCACCCGTTGCTGGTTTGAATCTAATGTTTACGCGTTCTTTGGGCGCGATGGAGCCTTCTTTGGCCATGAATGTTCCTTGATTAATATTGAACTGCCTAGTTTTTACCCAGCACGGTTTCCAGATCGTGATAACACAACCGTCGATACACGTCCTTACCCAGACTGGAATCGTTATTTTGCGGAAGCCGTTGATAACAAAAGTGCAACAAGCGCCAGACGCTTAAAACAACATCAGGTTCCCATGCGTAAAGATCAAGTGCCTGAATCTGCTGATCCAGCATTTCAAGTTGCACTCTGGCCAACTCGTATTTCTTCGCTTCATAACAGATACGGGCCAGCGTAAACTGCCAATAAAAACAGGCTCTACCGCCACGAGCATCACCAATGTGCTGTTTGATGATACTGACCGCTGCTCTGAAACCGCCTCCCCGCAAACCGGGTACAAGTTCATGATAAACAGCATCCCAGGCGGGCAGTTCATCCACACCCGAAGCACTTGTAACAGGCTGCGAAGGCATTACAATCGGCATTACGTGAGCGGCTATCCAGTCCCGGGTTTCAGTGTCGGCAAACGGCTGGCCGTCCTGAAAACGCAAATCGACGAGTGTCGGTATCCGTTGCAGCAACACCGCCAACTGAACTTCAACTTCTTCCGCCGCCGTGTCAGCATTCAAACCTTTCAAGCACTCCCAGACAATGCGTTGCCCTTCCAGCCAGAACGGGCATCCCGTCAGGCTGGACTCGACCCGGACAATCAAATCTGTGTAATGACCTTGTTCAAGCCGCTCCTTGTAAATCTTCACGCCGTCTGACGGCACGCCGCGCAGTTCGGTAATACCGTCGGCATTGCTCGGAGGCGCATTCTCGATATCCAGCCAGAGTACGGTCCGGTTCAGTCGCAAGGCACGCAAGTCTGTTGTCTTTTGCTGCAACCACCACGCTGTGAGGCAATAAGCAGACTCCCGATGGGCGCTCCACGCCTGACGAGCATCTTTTTCGCTGCCTATGGCTTGGCTTTTCGAAAACAGTTGAGTCGCCACATGCCTGACCTGCTCTGTGACGGTCGGCCTTACTTCCTCGTTCTGGACAGCCTGTTGAATGACGCGTGTCAGTCGGCGCCGCAGTGGCAACAACAGAGGAGCATCATTGATCAAATGGCGACCCAGCAGGTCATCCAGATCCCCCAGATAAACGGCCAGTTTCTCGAACAGCGCCCGCTGCTTTTTTATCGATACGTCTTCAATCGGAATCTTTTCAAGACGCGAGAACAACCATCCCATCGCGGCTGCACGAGTTCTTGACTTGCGGGGATGTAATACCTGCCACCGTTGCTCACAAAGCCAGTGCAACAACCCCATGCCGGCCAGCAGACCTGGAAACGAATCACATTGATAGAGCGCCCACACCAGCCAGCACGCAACTCGAAGATCCTTGGATTGTTCGCAGAGAATATACTCACATCCCTGTCGAACCTTGATCCAGTCAACGTCGCTGCTGCGCAAACCCGACTCGGTGATATTGAGTTCAGCTTCCAACGCGTCGAATTCCAGCGAAAAACGAATATCCTCTCCTGCGTCGTCGAGCCCGTTTATTGGACGCTGTGCAACACCAATAAACTGATTCAAGAGTTGATCCAACTGAGCCACCGCTTATTCCTTACCAAGGATTGGTTTAAAAAGAGAGTTGACTGTCGGCGCCCTCTTGCAGAAAGCCAACATTAAGGTTGTACGATTTTTTTCACAAGCCTATTTTTAAACGCCTGATAAATCTCAGACTTTTCCTACAAGCCAGAAAAAATTAAATGTAGGAAATCGAGAATAATCAGGTACCCGACACACAGTCACCTTGCCAGTTCAAGAATGACAAGAAACGTGCAAGTGCGCAAAAAAATGCGCAACAGGAAAACCAGAAACAGTGGAAAAAGGCCTGAAACCTACGAAATACCGGGATGAATAACGACGTGCGCAAGTGCTGACAGCGGCTTGCACAATATTGCGCAGTCTTTGATCCGCCCGCCAGCCAAACCCATGATAACTTAACGAACAACTTGCATTACGGCTTGATCTATCAGGGACCTGGAAACTGGCATGGTCCTTGTAAGGACAACGATCGTCACCCACGCAATATAATTCAGCAATCTATTTTCAAAGGACGTGTTCAATGCCAACACCTGCTTACATGACAATCATTGACAGCGACAATAAAATTCTGACAAGAGATAACTTCACAGAGGAATCGGTAGGCAACATCTATCAGGATGCGCACAAGGACAAAGCGATGGTTCAGGCCTTCGCGCATACGATGCACGTTCCCAGCGATCCACAATCAGGACAACCTACCGGCCAGCGTGTTCACGGTGAAGTGTGCATCACCAAGATATTTGACCGAGCTTCGCCATTACTCTTGAAGGCACTTACCAAAGGAGAGCGTTTGAAGGAGATCGAGATACAGTGGTACCGAACCTCAAAAGGCGGTGATCAAGAGCTTTACTACACCACGACACTTGAGGACGCCGCAGTCGTGAAAATCAAGGACCACATGCCCCATTGCCAGGATCCTGGTAACGCACATTTCACTCACTTGCAGGACGTGCATTTCAGTTACCGAAAAATCGTATGGACCCACATAATATCCGGCACCGGAGCAGAGGATGACTGGCGCACAGCCGCCGCAGCGTCCTGACATTGATAAACGTCCATCGACCCTCATGGGTTGATGGGCTCTTTCCAGCAGACTCCATGACCCAGACACATCTGCACACCTTGCACCACCCTCACCCAGCGAATAAGGTGCACGGGGCTGGCCTGCATGCTTGATCAGCATACTGGCTCGACATTAACCTCGACATGCATTCGCACGGTTTCAGCAAGGACCTTCATGATCCACATTCGCCCCATGACAACTGACGATTTCGAACAGTTCTGGCCAACGTTTCAGGCTGTTGTCGTCGCTCAGGAAACCTATGCCTACGACCCGACCCTGAGCCTCGAACAGGCACGCGATCTTTGGATGAAGCTGCCGATGCACACGCTGACAGCAGAGGAAGATGGCGTGCTGCTGGGCAGTTATTACCTGAAAGCCAATGCCGCAGGGCCAGGTGCGCATGTCTGCAACTGTGGCTACATGGTGACGGAGGCAGCACGTGGCCGCGGGATTGCGCGTTTGATGTGCGAGCACTCCCAGCAGCTGGCGCGCGAAAGCGGCTTTCTGGCCATGCAGTTCAATTCGGTCGTCGCCAGCAACGAGGCAGCAATCGCTTTGTGGCTGAAACTGGGCTTCGAAACAGTCGGCCGCTTGCCCAGGGCTTATTACCATGCGCGCCTGGGGTTGGTGGACTGCCTGGTGATGTTCAAGTGGCTCAGCGAAGCTCCGGCGATGGAGCCTGCCCAACCAAAATTGATTGCCCGCAAGAACATCGAGTCCATTGTTTCACGCCCGCGTCGTAAATAGCGCCCCTGTAAACACCGTTGCGCCGTTCAGTCCCTGACCTCGCTCAGCAAAAATCTGTGCCCTTGCGGGTCAAGCACCTCAGCACCCTCGATATACGCGATGGTTTCGCCGTCGTGATCAACCAGACGTTGCGGATCTCCCAGACTCAAGGTGCCTATTTCGCCGCTCCAGTCGCGACGGGGGTCGTGTTCCAGATAGGCATACACCTTGCGCTCGCGAATGCGCCACATTGGATGAGCCTTGCGGGTGGATACAACGTCGTACGTCAGGTTGGGGTTGAAGGTAAAGGCAGCAGTCATGGCAGTCTCCGTTTTGTGAGGTGGCTGACTGCGCGCTGAAGCCACATGGCAGGTCGGAGAATAGACCAGACTGCGATTGCTCGGCAGTTGCCCGATGACCTGCCACTGAAACAAAAAACGGGCCTTGATGGCCCGTTCTTTGGTCTTGCAGTTCTGTTACTTGCCTGAGACGACTTCAGATTGGCGTTGCAAAAGAACACGCGTGACGCGACGCTCTTCGACACCCACCACCCTCAGACTCCAGCCTTGCCATTGCAGGCTGTCACCCATCGTCGGCAGACGATCCAACAGGCTCATGACCAGCCCTGCCAAAGTCTGGTAATCATCCGTTGCGACCGCCTGGAAACCTGTGCGCTCGCGGATAAGACTGAGGTTCAGCGCCCCTGACACCACAAAATCATCGCCTTGCAGCACAATGTCAGGCCCCTCGACTTCGCTGGCGTCGGGCAGTTGACCGGCAATCGACTCCAGAATATCGGTCATGCTCAACACGCCGATGAAATCGCCGAACTCGTTGACCACGAATGCAATGTGAGTCGACTCCTTGCGCATCTGCTCCAGCGCATTGAGGATCGTGAAACTGTCCAGCAGATTGACAGCGTTACGCGACAACAGCTTCAGGTCGGGCTCGTTGCCGGACAACAGCTCTTTGAACAGTTCTTTCTTGTGCACAAAGCCTAACGGCTCGTCGATACCGCCAGCGCCGATCAACGGCAGACGCGAGTACGAGGAATGCATCAACTTCAGACGGATTTTTTCGGCATCGTCCGCGAGGTCGATGTAGTCAACCTCGGCGCGCGGGGTCATGACTGTGCGGATCGGCCGCTCAGCCAACTGCAGCACGCCGCTGATCATGACGCGTTCACGACGATCGAACACCGGTTCGGGGCCTTCGCCGTCGAGCATCTCGATGATCTCCTCGTCGACATCACCGGACTCAAGACGACGACCACCCAGCAGGCGCATCACCGCATGGGCCGCACGCTCACGACGTGGCAAATGACCATGGGACGACTTTTTGCTGCGTTTGCGAGCGATCTGGTTAAAGACTTCGATCAGGATCGAGAAACCGATGGCTGCGTACAGATAACCCTTGGGAATGTGGAACCCCAGGCCTTCGGCGGTCAGGCTGAAGCCGATCATCATCAAGAAGCCCAGGCAAAGCATGATCACAGTCGGATGGCTGTTGACGAACTTGGTCAACGGCTTGCTCGCGATCATCATCAGGCCGATAGAGAAGATCACGGCGATCATCATGACCGACAAATGCTCGACCATACCCACTGCGGTAATTACGGCATCCAGCGAGAACACGGCATCAAGCACGACAATCTGCGCGACGATTGGCCAGAACAACGCATAGGTGGCATTGCCAGCCTTTTGACTGACGTGACCTTCCAGTCGTTCGTGCAACTCCATGGTGGCCTTGAACAACAGGAACACACCACCGAACAGCATGATCAGATCGCGTCCGGAGAACGTGTGATCGAAGATGTCGAACAGCGGCTCGGTCAGCGTCACCATCCAGGAAATACTGGCCAACAGGCCAAGGCGCATGATGAGCGCCAGCGAAAGACCAATGACCCGCGCCTTGTCGCGCTGCTCTGGCGGCAGTTTGTCAGCCAGAATGGCGATGAACACCAGGTTATCGATGCCCAGCACCAGTTCGAGCACAATCAGTGTCAGCAGGCCGAGCCATGCCGTGGGATCTGCGATCCATTCCATGGGAATTATTCAGCCTCTTGAAAGCGGTGGCGGTAAGAGTCGTGCGCTGTGGCGCACACGCGGCGAGTCATCACCTCGCGCAGACGGGCGTCTGGGCTGAGCGAATGGCGATCGGAGCGGGCATCGTACAAGAGGGGAAAGACGTCAATGCTTGAATGAAACAGTCCGCCGAGTGAAGAGCAGGTCACTGGCCAGCCACAGGTTGAAAGAGGAGTACAACTTGGAGGCTCCTGGAGGGTATTCATACGGTCCTGAAATTGATTACGGGCGATGATCCTACAATACACAGATCACTTTCACTCGCCGAATAAGTATTACAAGAATTGACTGAAAAATACCGACTGCTGTGACAGGCAGGTCCGCACGGGCGACGTTATGTCGCACCCCTATGCGCAACCAGTTGTCTGACAACGGCGTGCTTACGGTAGCTCCACCCACTAATTTGTTTTAAAATGTTGCAATAACGTCAGATGTGAACGGTATCGAAAAGCGAAGGCATGCACCGTCGTTGAATCCGAACCGACACCCTGACACGAATCATAAAAAGAAAGCCCGTCATAGACGGGCTTTTTGCGTTTTCAGCTTTTGCATTCGGCACCTCTATGGGCGCCGAAGCTCGTTCAATTATTAACATTTGAGGTTTACCCCATGCTCCGCATCGTTGTCGTTCATCTGTTTCAATGGCTCAAGCGTCTCTCTTCAGGCCTGCTGTCACGCGGTTCGAATGAGATGGACTCGCGCCATTTCACCCGCGAGCACGATGAAGGCCGCTGGACGTTCGTCTCGATTGCCATTGTGTTCACCCTTAGCATTTACTGCCTCGCAGGCCTGGGCTACTACGCCAAAGTGAACATCTGGGACGGCTTTACCCAGGAACAGAAAGACAACATCGCTCAGGCCATGATCGTCAGCTCGCAAAACCTCTGAGCCAGGCGTTGCACACCAGACGGGGAAGCCATGGCTTCCCCGTTTGCGTTTCAGCCCGCTTGTCACAGCTCGGGTTTTCTGCGAGAAAGCAGCCCGCACACTCATGGGACGGACACTACGCAATGAGCGATGAACTACACGTTACTGATCTGGTGATCGGCGACGGCAAGACAGTGGTCAAAGGCGCCCTCATCACCACTCACTATACCGGTACCCTTGAAGACGGCACTGTGTTCGATTCCTCGCACGAAAGGGGCAAGCCTTTTCAGTGCGTTATCGGTACTGGACGGGTCATCAAGGGTTGGGACCTGGGCTTGATGGGCATGAACGTGGGCGGGCGTCGCGCGTTGTTCGTGCCGGCTCATCTGGCTTATGGCGACAGAAAGATGGGGGCGCACATTCAACCCGGATCAAACCTGAGCTTCGAAATAGAACTCCTGGAGGTCCTGACCCGCGACGATTGACTGCCCGCACAGATTGATCGGACCTGCACCGCCCAGCCAAACCACTCATCGCGCAAACCGCACGGGTGGTTCAAAGCAGCGCCATTTGATGCAAGCATTCCTGTTCACGGACGTCGCGAATGAGCGTGCAGTCGTCCCGGTCAGGAACGATCCGGAACATCACTCAGGTGTCAGCGAGTGCGTTCTGAGACGAGGCCCTCAGGAGCCACCTCGTCAGGGTCAAAAAGGGAGCTCGCAATGATCCACGACAGGTTCAAAAACCTCACTGGCATGACATGGGATCAAGCCGTCGCACGGAACAACCTGCTGTTTTTCGAAGCCGACGAACTCAACGAGTGTGCCTATTCGTTGTTGCACCAAGATACGCTTACCCCCGAGGTCTGGGCTGCCTTTGCAGCAACCCGCAAAGAAGCCGAAAACAAATACGCGCAAGCTCGCCAGGAATGGCTGAAGATCAGGCGCGCACTGGATTCGCTAGAACCTGCCCGAAGGCCCTCTGGAAACTGACTCGCCCTGCCCTTGCGCCCGGGCTGAAAACGTCCGGGCCACCTGCTTTTATCATCGCCCACTGCTGGCAACGCCGCTGCCGTGCACTTCACTTTCCGACTTTGTAATACCTTTCTCTCACCGCATTGCTTGTTTCGGTGGAAAAAGCCATGCTCCGGGCACTGAATCATCGACTCCTCACAGGACCCTTTATGGCGCTCAACAAGTCGACCCAGGAGCTGAAAAAGCACCTCAAGGGCACGGCCTCCAATCTGGAAAACACGGCGGATGAAATACTCAGGCTGGCCTCGCAAATGAACGAAGTCGATGTCACAGCGATTCTGCAACTGGTCAATCGCCTCTATAGCGATGCGGATCAGCTCAAGGCGTATGCCGATGAGGTCAAGGCCAAAAGAATCGTGCGCGCCAAGCCTCTCTGAACACGACCGCGCTCCCACTGCCAGAGTCCCACAATGCTGCCACCTCCTGCGAAGCTCAGCGCCCGTGTTCGATACCTGCATATGCAGAAGTGGCGTGGCCGGGTCGGTCTGGCACTCGCTGCGAGCCTGTCGGTGCTGGCAGGCATGACGGACGCCATTGGTTTCATGGCGACGGGTGATTTCGTTTCATTCATGAGCGGCAACACGACTCGCTTGGCCGTGGCAATCAGCGAGGGCGATCTGGGGACGATGTACCGTCTGGTGCTGGCCATCGTGATTTTTATCGTCGGCAACGCGCTGGGGATCATCGTCGCTCGCATGGGAGGACGTCGTGCCCTGCCCTTGCTGATGAGCATTGCGACGCTGCTGTGCGCCGCGGCAGCCTGGCCCCTGCAGGACAATATTCTGGCATTGGTTTGGGCGATTCTGGCGATGGGCATGCTCAACGCTGCCGTGGAACAGGTGAACGGGTTGGCGGTTGGCCTGACGTATGTCACCGGGGCGCTCTCTCGCTTCGGTCGCGGGCTGGGGCGTTGGTTGTTGGGTGAGCGACGCGACGGCTGGCGAGTGCAACTGGTCCCTTGGGCAGGCATGTTTTTCGGGGCCGTGATCGGTGCGTTGCTTGAGCGCCGCTTCGGCCTCGATGCGCTGTTGATCAGCGGTGTCCTGTCGGCGCTGCTGGGGCTGTTGTCACTGATAATTCCTCATCGCTGGCAGCGGCGTTATATGCCGCGCTGATGCTGCGATGCCCATCAGACCAAATACGTTTACCATACGCCGCCTTTCATTACCGATCACCATCATGACGCCTGAAGCACTTTCCATTCTGAACCGGCATCTGCTCGACGCATTGAGCAATGTTCCTAATGAAACACGTCGTCTGTTCCACGGCCGTGGACGAGTCTGGCCAGGACTGGAACATGTGACAGTCGACTGGATGCAGGGTGTGGTCCTGGTGTCGGTGTTCAAGGAACCTGCTGCGTCGGAACTCACAGCGTTGACTGCGCTGTTGACGGAGCTGATCGAGACGCCGCAGTGGAAAAACAGCAAGGCCCACACGCTGCTTCTGCAACAACGCTATCTGCCCGACAGCGCAGTTCAATGGCTGACCGGCGAGGTGGTCGACGAATGGGTGATTACCGAAAACAGCCTGCACTACAAAGTCGACTTTGGCAAAAAGCAGAACAGTGGCCTGTTCCTGGACATGCGTTACGGCCGTGAATGGGTTCAGGCGCAGGCACGTGGCAAGCGCATCCTCAACCTGTTTGCCTACACCTGCGGTTTTTCGGTGGCAGCCATCGCTGGCGGTGCCGACCACGTGGTCAATCTCGACATGGCACGTGCGGCGCTCAATCGCGGCCGTGAAAATCATCGCCTCAACGAGCACGATCTGAACCGGGTGACGTTTCTGGGGCATGATCTTTTCAAATCATGGGCCAAGGTGACGCGGTCCGGGCCTTATGACCTGATCATCATAGATCCGCCTTCCTTCCAGAAAGGCAGTTTCATGCTGGACAAGGATTATCAGCGGGTGCTGCGTCGCCTGCCGGAATTGCTGAGCGAGGACGGACTGGTGCTTGCCTGCATGAACGACCCTGCGCAAGGACCGGATTTTCTGATCCAGCATACGGCGAATGAAGCGCCTTGCCTGCGGTTTCAAGAACGATTGGAAAACCCGCCAGAGTTCCCTGATACACGCACCGATGGCGGCCTCAAGGCTCTGGTATTCAAGGCATACGGTCTCAGCCGGTCAGGTTGGGCTTGAACGTTCTCAGCGAGCATATTCTGGTGCAGGACAATGGTCTTGCACTATTCGCCTTTCCAGCGAACGGCTATCGCATTGATCACGCTGAAAGGCAGAGCAAGAAACCGCCATGCCGCCCGGCGAACGCCATATTGAAATCACCGTTAATCCGTTAGCAAGCTTTACAACTTTCAGCGCACCCATAGTACTTCTACTGACGCCAATAGTCCGACTTTTAGTTATGAGCAATCGACTTGATTGAAGACCTGCGTCCGGGCAGAAACTTTTCTATCCAAACTATAGTTTTTTCACATATACCGTTCTAGAGTGATATCAAGTCGCCACAACAAGAATAACCCCTGCCCCGATGTGGCGACAAAAGGGGATCCAAAAATGATAATAAGAACGACACGTCTGAACCTGAGAGCGTTTTTGAGTTTCGGCATCATTTGTCTACTGCTGGCAAGCGTGGGGGCAACTGTTCTGTACAAGATGAGTGGCGTTCATCTGTCAGCCGTGCAGCTACAGACAGACTGGTTGCCCAGCGTAAGGCAGGCCGGGCGTATCGAAACCGCTGGCCTGCTGTACCGCCTGGACGCGCGGCGCTTCGTGATGGACGATGATCGACAGTCGTCAGAGTCCGTCAATAAACTCAGCGGATTGAAAAAAAGTCTGCTGAGCTCGGTGCAAACTTATGGGCCTATGGTATCGAGCCCGGAAGAACAGCAGGCCTATAAACAAGTCAATGCGGACGCCGTGGCCTACATTGCAAAAATTGACGAGTTGGTTGAACTTAGCCAACGCAAATCCAACAGTGAATTATTCGTATTCATTCGAGACTTCACTAGCCCTCAGGCAAAAGCACTACAGGCATCGATAGAAAAGTTGATCGAAGTCAACATGAAAGGGGCTGAACAGTCAGGCCTGGAAGCCGACAGGGACTATGACAGTGGTTGGAGCCTTACCGTCGCGCTGATCATTGTCGCCGTGATAATCACCCTCATGGTTGCCACTCTCTTCACCCGTAGCATCGCCATTCCGGTCAAGGCATTGCTCGACTCTACCCGGCGCATCGCCGAGGGCGATTTGCGTACCACTGTCGACATCAACGGTGCGGATGAACTGACAGATTTGCAAACCGCGACCGCCGCGATGCTTTCCAGCTTGAAGAGCACCATCCAGCATATTTCCGACTCCTCGGGTTTGCTCGCCTCGGCAGCCGAACAGATGAGCTCGATCACTCAGGATTCCAGTCAGGGCATTCAACGACAGACGCTGGAGACCGAACAGGCCGCCACCGCGGTCAATCAGATGACAGCAGCGATCGAGGAAGTGGCACGCAACGCGGTCTCGGCCTCCGAGTCCACGCAAGCATCAGAACGTTCGGCACAAACAGGGCAGGATTGCGTCAGCCAGACGATCAATGCGCTTGAAAGACTGAGTGCGACCGTTGACAGGACCGGTACTGAGGTAGAGGGGCTGGCGGATCAGGCACAAAGCATTGCCAAGGTGGTGGACGTGATCCGGGCGATTGCCGAGCAGACCAACCTGCTCGCACTCAACGCGGCCATTGAAGCCGCGCGCGCGGGCGAACAGGGTCGTGGTTTCGCGGTGGTGGCTGATGAGGTAAGGGCGCTGGCTCATCGTACCCAGACGTCCACTCGGGAAATCGAGCAGATGATTCAGGGTATCCAGAAGAACTCCACTCAAGCGGTTCAATCGATGCAGCAGAGCAACCAGGAGACCGACGCAACGTTGCTGATCGCACAGAAGGCGGGCGTCGCGATCAAGGAAATCACCACATCGATCAGCCATATCAACGAGCGCAATCTGATGATCGCGACCGCGTCGGAACAGCAGGCGCAGGTGGCGCGATCAGTCGATGAGAACCTGGTGAGCATTCGCGACCTTTCGGTGCAGAGTTCTTCGGCAGCAAGCCAGACGTCCACTGCCAGTCAGGAACTGTCCCGGCTGGCGATGGACCTGAATCGTCTGGTCGCCAGATTTTCCGTTTGACCCTCGGGTCTGGACGCTCAACGGACGAACGTTCTGCCCATCCACATCAAACCCGCGTGGGTGGTAATCGTGCTTAGACAAATTCACGTCGCCGAGTTGCGTCTCGGCATGTACATACACGAAATGAACGAGCGGGATGTCACTCCCCGTTTCCTCGGCAAAAGCTTTCTGCTGCGCCATGAGCGCGACATGCAGTACATCCGCGAGTCAGGCATCAGGGATCTCTGGATAGACGTCACGCGCAGTCTGGTGATCGCGCCAGAGCCTCCCGCCGAACCAGGCGAATCCGTACCACGATCCGAGGGTGTGCCGGCGCTCGGCAACAATTGCCAGACGGTGCCGATGGCCGAAGAAATCGAGCGCGCCATGCAACTGTGCACTCAATCAAAAGCAATCGTTGCGCGGATCTTCAGCGATGTTCGCATGGGCCGTATCGCTGAGCTTGAAGCGGTCGACGATCTGGTGACCGAGGTCGCCAACTCATTGCTGCGTCATCCCGATGCACTGCTCAGCATGGCTCGGCTGAAATCTGCGGACGAGTACACCTACCTCCATTCACTGGCAGTCTGCGCGCTGATGATCGGCCTCGCGCGACAACTGGCTTTGCCTGACAAGCTGGTGCATGAGGCTGGGCTCGCGGGGCTGCTGCTGGACATTGGCAAGCTGGGTGTCCCGAGCGTCATTCTCGGCAAGCCAGGCAACCTGAGCGATGACGAACTCGCCGCCATCCGCCGTCATCCTGAAACCGGTGTCCACTTGCTGAGCCGCAGCGGTCAGTTCAGCGAGCACGTGCTTGACGTCTGCCGACACCATCACGAACGCTACGATGGCTCGGGCTATCCCGATAAACTGGCAGGCTCACAAATCAGCCTGTTCGCGCGCATGGGCGCCATTTGCGATGTCTACGATGCGATCACTTCAGACCGTCCGCACAAGGCGCGCTGGAGTCCGGCAGAGTCGATTGGCAAAATGGCCGGATGGTCGGGCCTGTTCGACGAAAAGATCTTCCATGCCTTCGTCAAGTGCGTGGGCATCTACCCGGTAGGCTCGCTGGTTCGCCTGCAAAGCGGAAGGTTGGGGATCGTGATCGAGCAGAATCAAGCCTCTTTGCTCAAGCCCAAGGTCAGGATTTTCTACTCGGCATTGCGCAAGGTTCCGATCGAACACGCTCTGATCGACCTGGCAAGTGCAGACCAGGATGACCGCATCATCAGTCGCGAATGCTCAAGGCAGTGGGGATTCAAAAACCTGGACCGCATCTGGCTGGGCGAGCCTTTGAAGCAGGCGTCCGGTCTTTGTTGAATGCCGGACACATGAAAAAAGCCAAAACGCCCGCCTACTCCACCTGCCCGAACACCTGGCTCGGTTGGCGCAGTGACGGATCGAACGGGTTGATGCAGGCACTGATTGCCACAGCCTCACGCTTGAGCAACTCGACGACCGTGGGCAGCCGGTCCGGGCCCAGTCGGTCGCTGATGGTGGCAACGCTGAGTGCTGCAACGGCGCGCCCATTGCGGTCGAGGATCGGCACTGCCAGCCCGGCCATGCCCGGCAGCGCACCCGTGTTGCGCGCCGCATAACCCAGGCGCCGCACGTTCTCGACCTCGGACCGGATGAACACTTCGTCGTACAGATGGAAGTCCTTGAGCCTTGGCAGGTTGTAGGCAATGACGGTTTCACGCTCGTCATCCGGCAGGAAGGCCAGAATGGCCAGACTGCCCTGCCCGACACCAAGCGCGACGCGCCCACCAATATCGCCGGTAAAGGTACGGATCGGGTATGGCCCTTCGCTGCGGTCCAGACAGATCGCATCGAAGCCGCTGCGAGCCAGCAAAAACAGGGAATCCCCCAATGATGCCGACAACCGTAGCAGACTGGGACGCACCACCTCCCGCAAGTTTCCGGTGTTGCCAGCTTTGGCGGCCAGCGCAAAAAATTCGATGCTCAACCGGTAGCGCTTGCTGAGCAGGTCCTGCTCGACCATACCCTCGTCCATCAAGCTGCGCAGCAGTCGATGTGTCGTCGGCTGGGACAGACCTACTTGCTGCGCAAGCTGGGTGACGCGTTCGCCCCCCTCAGGACAGTCGCCAAGACAGCGCAGGACTGCGAATAATCGGGAGACCGCGCCGACGCCCACCTCAGGCGGCTTAATATTCCGATCAGTGGAATTACTCATGGATTAATTTCCTTTCTATTTCACTCAATAAATGAATATGAAAAAAGATGTTATTCAGTGAAATTCTATATTGAGTGCATCCTAGCCTTCGTCCTACTCTCAGTCCACAGGGGCGATTTGAACAATCATCGGTAGCCGACTCAGAGCGAGCACCAACGTCCACAGAATTGCATGACTTCATTTCGCATCTGCCCATGACAAAAGCGTGCCCCGGCGCGCACGCACACAAGGTGGAAGCAGGCATGTCATTTCTGCAACTCGAAGGTCTTTCCAAACGCTATGGTTCCATAGACGCTGTTGTCGCGACCCACCTGGCCGTTGAGAAAGGCGAGTTCGTCTCGTTACTCGGCCCTTCCGGCTGTGGCAAAACCACCACCCTGCAAATGATCGCGGGCTTCGTTGAAGTCAGTGCCGGGCGCATTGTGCTGGACGGTCGCGACATCACCCACGCCAAACCCAGCAGTCGAGGCCTGGGAGTGGTGTTCCAGAGTTACGCGCTGTTCCCGCACATGACTGTCGCCGGTAACGTGGCGTTCGGCCTGCGCATGCGCAAAGTGTCTGCCGCCGAGATTCAACGCAGGGTCGCTGCGGTGCTGGCGCTGGTTCGTCTGGATCAGCATGCCGAGCGCTATCCTCGCGAGTTGTCCGGCGGGCAACGGCAACGGGTTGCACTGGCCCGCGCACTGGTCATCGAGCCACCGGTACTGCTGCTGGATGAACCCTTGTCCAACCTTGATGCCAGCTTGCGCGAAGAAATGCAGTTCGAAATTCGCCGTATTCAAAATGAGGTGGGCATCACTACCCTGATGGTCACTCACGATCAGGCCGAAGCCCTGTCGATCAGCGATAGGGTCGTGGTCATGCAGGCTGGTCGTATCACGCAGATAGACGAGCCGTACGCACTGTACGAACATCCACGCACCCCGTTCATTTCAGGGTTTGTGGGCAAGGCCAATTTGCTGCAAGGCGATCTGGACACCACGGGCTGCCCACAAATTCGGCAACTGCCAGGACAAGGCGCGCTGACCCTCAGCTTGCGCCCGGAGAAGATCGATCTGGTCGCACCGGGATGCGGACGTCTTTCGGGACGTGTCGTGATGCGTTATTTCCTCGGCAGCCAATGGTTGTACCGCATTCAGACAGGCGTTGGCGAAGTGACCGTGGTGTGGCGTAACGACGGACAGGCACCACTGGAACCGGACACGGCTGTGGGCATGGACTGGCCGAGCGAACTGCTGCGGGTACTGGAAGCCGATGAGGTACGCGCATGAGCCTGCTGACCGAAATGCGTCAGGGGCGCCGCGGTTACTGGCTGTCAGCGCCGGCGCTTGCGCTGTACATAGGGCTGCTGGTCTTGCCGCTGGGCCTGACCCTGCTGCTGTCGTTCAATGTCTTCGATTATCAGGTCGGCGTAAAAAGTGACAGCTATACGCTGGACCACTACATCGCCGTCCTCACCGATTCGTACTTCTATGAAATCTTTCTGCGCACGTTCTGGATCAGCGCGCTGGTCACATTGCTTTGCGTACTGATCGGAGTGCCGGAAGCCTACATCCTGAGCCGCATGGGCACGCCCTGGCGCTCGATCTTTCTTATTCTGATCCTCACGCCGCTACTGATTTCAGTGGTGGTGCGCGCGTTTGGCTGGAGCCTGCTGCTGGGCGCGGACGGGCTGGTCAATCAGGCGATCCAGGCCATGGGCGGACGTCCCGTGAAACTGCTGTATACGCCCTTCGCGGTCATCATCGCACTGGTCCACGTCATGCTGCCGTTCATGATCATTCCGGTCTGGACGTCACTGCAGAAGCTCGACCACACCGCCGAACAGGCTGCACTGTCGCTGGGCGCCAGCCAGGCGAAAGTGATGCGATTGATCGTGCTGCCGCAGGTCATGCCTGGTGTGCTGTCCGGCTCGCTGATCGTATTCGGTCTGGCAGCAAGCTCCTTTGCCATTCCGGGACTGCTCGGCGGCAGACGCCTGAAGATGGTGGCTACGGTGGTCTACGACCAGTACCTCTCGGAGTTGAACTGGCCCATGGGTGCGACCCTGGCCGTCGCCCTGCTGTTGGTGAATCTGGTGGTCATGCTGTCATGGAACCGCATGATTGAAGGCCGCTACAAAAAAACGCTGGGGGAATGATTGATGTCCAGAAACGGTCCGTTGGCCTTGTCGTTTCATGCGATGGTGGTGGTGTTCATGATGGCGCCGCTGGTAGTGGTCTGTCTGGTGGCATTTACCCCGGAAAACACCCTGAGCCTGCCCACTACGGAGTTTTCGCTGCGCTGGTTCAGGGCAGTATTCGAGCGGGCGGATTTTATTGATGCCTTCTACAACAGCCTGATGCTGGCGTTCGTGTCGGCGAGCCTGGCCACCCTGATCGCCGTACCGGCAGCGCTCGCCATTACCCGCCACAGCTTCCCCGGTCGCAACTTTTTCAACGCGCTGTTTCTCTCGCCGATCATCATTCCGCATCTGGTGCTCGGTGTGGCGATGCTGCGGCTGTTTGCGCTGATGGGTGTCAATGGCAGCTTCACTTGGCTGATCTTCGCGCATGTGCTGGTGATTACCCCTTACGTGCTGCGCCTGGTGCTGGCTGCGGCAATCGGCATCGACCGCAGCGCCGAGCACGCCGCCGAGTCGTTGGGGGCCAGCCGTTTCACGCTGTTTCGCGAGATCACGCTGCCGATGATTCTGCCGGGCGTCGCGGGCGGCTGGTTGCTGGCGTTCATCAACAGCTTCGATGAGGTGACGCTGTCGATTTTCGTCACATCACCCGCCACCCAGACCCTGCCAGTGCGCATGTACGTCTACGCCACCGAATCCATAGACCCGATGATGGCAGCCGTCTCGGCGCTGGTCATTGCCCTGACCGCAGCCACCATGATCCTCCTCGACCGGGTATACGGCCTGGATCGTGTGCTGGTCGGCAAAACCTCGGGCCGGGAGCCTCTCACGTCATGGCACTGATGAAACGACTTGTCGAGCAGGACAGACCGACCCTGCCGTTCACTCTTGATGGCCAGCCCGCAAGCGGCCTGTTGGGCGATACCCTGCTGACGGCGGTTCTGACGGCCAGCGAGCACCTGCGGGGCAGCGATTTCAGTGCCGAACCCCGTGCCGGGTTCTGCATGATGGGTGCCTGTCAGGATTGCTGGGTGCGGCTGGGCGACACTCGACGCGTAAGAGCCTGTTCGACGCTTCTGGAGGCAGGCCATGACGTGCGCCGCGAGCAGGGGCGCACGTCATGAGCGAAACGCCTGTCAGCGACAATCCTGTGGTCGTCGTCGGCGCAGGCCCGGCGGGTATCCGCGCCGCGCAGACCCTGCTGGCCCACGGGGTAAAGCCCTGCCTGATCGATGAAGGCATGCGCGGCGGCGGGCAGATCTACCGCCGCCAGCCGGAAAACTTTCAGCGCTCCGCCAAGGATCTGTACGGCTTTGAGGCGAGCAAGGCCAGCGCTGTTCACCAAACGCTGGACGCTCTGATGGACGTTATTGACTACCGTCCGCAGACGCTGGTCTGGAATGCCGAAGCAGCACAGCTTGATACGCTGCAGAATGGGCAGGCTGACACCGTCCCGTATGGGCGTCTGATCGTGGCCACCGGCGCCACTGACCGGATTCTGCCGGTGCCTGGCTGGACCTTGCCGGGCGTCTACAGCCTGGGCGCCGCACAGATCGCGCTGAAGTATCAGGGCTGCGCGATCGGTGAAAACGTAGTGTTCTGCGGCAGTGGGCCGCTGCTGTATCTGGTTGCCTATCAATACGCCAAAGCCGGAGCGAAGGTGCTGGCAGTGCTGGACAGCGCACCGTTTTCGGCACAATGCCGTGCCCTGCCCGCCCTGCTCGGCCAACCGCTGACCCTCGCCAAAGGTCTCTATTATCGCGCATGGCTGACAGCCCATGGTATTGCGGTGCATCAAGGCGCAGAACTCACACGCGTCGACGGGGAACAGAGAGTCAGCGGCGTGCAGTGGATGCGCAGCGGCCGGTCAACACAGCTGTCGTGCGACGCGGTCGCCTTCGCTCACGCATTGCGCAGCGAAACACAACTGGCGGACCTGCTGGGCTGCGCTTTCGAGTGGAGCGCATTGAATCGCGCCTGGCTGCCCACGTGTGATGACGCTGGGCGCAGCAGTGTGCCAACTGTGTATCTGGCCGGTGACGGTGCTGGAATCATGGGTGCTGACGCAGCGGAAATGGCCGGTGAACTGGCAGCGTTGAGTGTGCTGCAGGACAGTGGGCACACCATTGACGCTGACCGGATCAGCACGCTGAAAAGCCGCTTGCGGCGCATCCGGCACTTTCGCCACGGGCTGGAAACCGCTTTCCCGTTCCCCGAAGACTGGGCCGCCCGCGTGCCAGACTCCACCCTCATCTGTCGCTGCGAAGAGGTCAGCGCTGGCGACATCCGCCGCACCGTGCAGGATGGTCACTGGGAGATCAACCGGGTCAAGGCCATGTGCCGTGTGGGTATGGGTCGCTGCCAGGGCCGGATGTGCGGCCTGGCTGCTGCAGAAATCATTGCCTGCGAGAGCAACCGACCTGTCGACCAGATCGGCCGACTGCGCGGTCAGGCACCCATCAAACCCTTGCCGTTCGGCTTGGAGACCTCAGTATGAGCACGCTGATCGAAACCGATGCGTTGATCATCGGCGGCGGTATTGTCGGCACCTCGGCGGCGCTCGAGCTGGCGCGCAAGGGTCGTCGCGTTGCGCTGCTGGAGCGGGACTTCTGCGGATCGCATTCCAGCGGTGTCAACTATGGCGGTGTGCGGCGTCAGGGGCGCCCTTTGTCCCAGCTTCCGCTGTCGCAACGCGCCCATCAGATCTGGGGCAACCTGGAGGCATTGCTGGGCATCGACGGTGAATACACGCGGTCCGGGCATCTGAAGCTGGCCCGCAGCGAACAGGACATGGACGCCCTGCGCGCTTACGCAGAGGCCAGCCAGGCATTCGGGCTGGATTTACAGTTGCTTGACCGTCAACAGCTACGCGCACGCTTTCCCTGGGCAGGCGATGTTGCGGTCGGTGCCTCACTGTGCGCAGACGACGGCCATGCCAACCCAAGACTGGTGTCGCCAGCGTTCGCCCGTGCGGCCCGGCAGTCAGGTGCCCAGGTGTTCGAGCAGGCCCAGGTCACGCAGGTCAGCCATGACGGTCAAGCCTTCATCGTCGAAACGGCCAGTGGCCTGAAGCTTCGCGCCCCATGGCTGCTCAACTGCGCAGGGGCATGGGCCGGAGAGCTGGCAGCACAATTCAACGAACCGGTGCCCATGTATTCCGGTCATCCCGCCATGCTGGTCACAGAGCCGCTGCCGATGTTCATGGACGTCAGTACCGGCGTTGAAGGCGGTGGGATCTATGCACGTCAGGTGGCACGCGGCAATTGCGTGCTGGGCGGCGGCCAGGGGTTTGCCGTTGACCCGGCGCGGGCCAGACTGGGCCAGGCGGCAGTGCTGGAGATCCTGCGTAACGCCGTTGAATTATATCCACCCCTCGCCGGTGCGCATGCCATTCGCACCTGGAGTGGCACTGAAGGCTACCTGCCGGACCGTGAGCCTGTATTGGGCCCAAGCCTGATGCAGCCAGGCTTGCTGCATGGTTTCGGTTTTGCGGGAGCAGGCTTTCAGATTGGACCGGCGGCTGGCGAAGCGCTGGCCGAATGCGTCTGCGAGGGCCAATCGTCGATCCCGCTGGATGCTTTTTCCGTCGGTCGCTTTCAGCCGGCGCGTGTCACATCTGCTGCCGTCAAACCCGTTTCGAACGTCATCCCATTGCACAGAGGAAGGTCGCCACTATGAACAACACCCGTATCGCACTGCCCGGTTTGTCATGCCTGTCCGCTTTGTCGTGTTTGTCCGTGGCAGCAATGCTTGCCTCGATGCCCGCTCATGCCGAAACCACGCTTTACCTGGGCATGAACGGTGGAACCATGGAGCGCCTTTATGCCGATCAGGTGCTGCCGGCCTTTGAAAAAGCCAACAACGTCAAGGTGGTGATAGTGCCCGGCACGTCGGCGGACATTCTTGCCAAGGTGCAGGCCAGCAAGGACAACCCGCAGATGCACGTAATCTTTCTGGATGACGGCATCATGTACCGGGCGATCTCCATGGGGCTGTGCGACACCTTGCAGCCCAGCGCCGGACTGAGCGACCTCCCTGCCAAAGCGAAAATCAAGGAGCAGGCAGCCGCCGTCAGCCTCGGGGTAACAGGGCTGGCCTATAACACGCGGATGTTCCAGGAAAAGGGCTGGAGCGCGCCAACCTCATGGATGGACCTGGCCGACAAACGCTTCAAGGACAAGGTAGTGTTTCAGTCCCTCGCCTCCTCGACGTTCGGCCTGCACGGTTTCCTGATGTTCAACCGCATTCAGGGCGGCAGCGAAAAAGACGTGGAGCCAGGCTTCAAGGCCTGGCCAAAAACCGTCGGCCCCAACGTGCTGGAATACATCGCCAGCTCGGCAAAGATCTCGGAAATGGTTCAGACCGATGAAGCGGCACTGTTTCCCCTGACGCCCACACAGGTGACCGCACTCAAGATCAAGGGTGTGCCAGTGGAATACGCGCCCCCCAAGGAAGGCGGTGTGGTTTTGAACGTGGCGGAATGCACCATCGCCAACAATTCTCAACCGGAGCTGGCGCAGAAGCTCGCTGCTTATCTGCTGACGCCTGAGGCCCAGGCGCCGGCGCTCGAGTTCGGCGACCAGATCCCTTCCAACCCGAAAACACCGACCAGCGACAAGACCCGGGGTCAGGTGCAAGCCATGAACAAATACCTCGAAACGGCAGTGACCATCGATTGGGACCAGGTCAACCAGATCCGCCCTGAATGGAACGCGCGCTGGAGTCGCAGCATCGAGCGCTAGTCGCTCGCCCCTCGCCCCTCGCCCCTTGCCCCTTGCCCCTTGTCCCTTGTCCCTGGCATTGGATTCGCACTGACGCCGCAGCCTGAACCTCATCAGCCTGCGGCCGGTGTGTGCGTACGCCTGTCAGCGCAGGGCAATTTATTTCAACTTATTGCCAGACACGGCAGTCCCACGTTAGCGCCTGCCTTTACGGCGCCTTTACGATGGTTCTTCCTTTATGACATTTATTATCTGTGTGGGCGTGCTGGGCGTGCTCCTGATGCTGCTGGCATTGACCTCTTCCTACCTGCGCTGGATGCCTGTGACCACCTCGGCCGTGTGCCTGGCGTTCGGCTTCTCGATCGGCCCCATGGGCCTGGGACTGCTGACACTGGACGTCAAACATTCCTACATATGGATTGAACATCTGACAGAAGCAGCGGTGTTGTTCTCGTTGTTCAGCACCGGGATCAAACTGCGCTTGCCGCTCAACTGCAAAGCCTGGCGTTCTGCGTACTGGCTGGCCGGGCCGGTCATGCTCGCAAGCATCGCCGGTACCTGCCTGGCAGCGCATTACCTGTTCAACATGTCGTGGGGCGTGGCTCTTTTGCTGGGTGCGATACTGTCGCCAACCGATCCGGTTCTGGCCGGGATGGTTCAGGTCAATGGCGCTCAGGACCAGGACCGTCTGCGCTTCGGGCTGTCTGGCGAAGCCGGTTTGAATGACGGTACGGCGTTCCCCTTCGTGATTTTTGCCCTGCTGTATCTGAGTTCAGGCGAGTCCACCACCGACTGGCTCGGTCACTGGCTGCTCAAGGATCTGATCTGGGCAGTACCTGCGGGTCTGCTGATTGGCTACGGCATGGGTCGAGGCGTCGGCCACCTGATGATCTACCTGCGCATCAGAAACGCCGACAGCACCACGTCTTCCAATGACTTCCTGGCGCTGGCGCTGATTGCGCTGTCGTATGTGGTAGCACAGAGTGTGGCTGCGTTCGGCTTCCTGGCGGTGTTCGCGGCGGGGCTTGGACTGCGTCAGGCCGAAGCGCGTATTACCCGGTCGGAGGTGCCCTCCGAACACGTCGCGCAACCGGTGCTCGGTCACATGACCGCTTCGCTGGAGAAAGGCACCGTAGCTGAAGCCGAAGACTTGAGCGACTCGCAGTTGGCCGCTGGCGTCATGATGGGTGACATTCTGGCGTTCGGCAGCCTGGTAGAACGGGCGATGGAGGTGCTGTTGATCACCCTGCTGGGCGCAGCGCTTTCGCTTTACTGGGACTGGCGCGCGGTCGGCCTGGCTGCGGCGTTGTTCTGCATCATCCGCCCCACCGGTGTCTGGCTGCTGGTCAGTCGACGCCTGCTGAACCGTCGACAAAAAGCATTGGTCGGCTGGTTCGGCATTCGCGGCATTGGCAGCCTGTACTACCTGTGCTTCGCGTTGTCACATGGATTGGCGGACGACACGACCCCGATAGTGATCGGTATGACGCTGTCAGTGGTGGCGCTCAGCATCCTGGTTCACGGCATCAGCATCCAACCATTGCTGGAACGTTACGAGCGCAGTGCCGGGGCTCATGCAGATCCATAAACCGCCCTCGCGCCCCCGCCATAGAGCAGATCAATGACGCTATCGGAACAAGCGATTGGACTGCGGCATTTCGACTCGGTTAGCGTGAGAGCATGAGGGCGGTGCACTAGCGCTGACCTGTGGCTACTATGTGAACATTCACATGAACCTTGTGCGACCCCGGATGCGAAACCGGACAGCCTGCAACGCGCAAAAGATTTAAACCCTCGTGGTACGTTGGCGTCGAACGTCTGAACGCCAATGGATGAACAACTGAGAAGTTAAATGTCAGAACCTGTGCTGATGGACCGCTTTGCCCGCAAGGTCGATTATTTGCGTATGTCGGTCACCGACCGCTGCGATTTTCGCTGCGTGTATTGCATGGCCGAAGAGATGACGTTTCTGCCTCGCCAGCAAATACTCTCGCTGGAAGAAATTCTTCAAGTGGCCGAGCGCTTTGTCGCCTTAGGCACGCGCAAAATTCGTCTGACCGGTGGCGAACCGCTGGTGCGCGCCGGCGTGGTCGGCCTGTGTGAACGCATTGCCGCCCTGCCCGGCCTGCGTGAACTGTGCATGACCACCAACGGTTCGCAGCTGGACAAGCTGGCCGCCCCGCTGTTCAAGGCCGGTGTCACACGGTTGAACATCAGCCTCGACAGCCTCGACCCGCACCGTTTTCGTGAGTTGACCCGTACCGGTGACCTGAACAAGGTCATCGCTGGAATTGACGCCGCGAACGCCGCAGGTTTTGTACACACCAAGCTCAATTGTGTCGTGATGCAAGGCCGTAACGACCACGAGGTCAACGATCTGCTGGCGTTCGCCATTGATCGCAACCTGGATGTGTCATTCATTGAAGAGATGCCGCTGGGCATTATCAGCGAACACAGCCGCGCAGAGTCGTTCTGCTCCAGCGATCAGGTACGTGAACGTATTGCCGAGCGCTACACGCTGGTGCCATCAACGGACTCGACACAGGGTCCGTCGCGCTATTGGCGCCTGGCCGAAGCACCTGGCATCCGGATCGGCTTCATTTCACCCCACAGCCATAATTTCTGCGCCACCTGCAATCGGGTGCGTCTGACGGTCGAAGGCCGTCTCCTGCTTTGCCTGGGCAATGAGCATTCGGTGGACCTGAAGTCAGTGTTGCGGGCCAACCCCGGTCAACCGCACAAGCTGGAAAAGGCCATCATCGACGCCATGCAGATCAAACCCTGGAGCCATAACTTCACCCACGACGACGGCGTGCAGGTAGTTCGCTTCATGAACATGACAGGCGGTTGAAGGGCGAACCACCATCGCCCTTTACGGCTTGCGGAAGAACAGCGTGATCTGACCGACTTCAACACCCAGCTTGGTCATCGATGAACGATTGGCCATCGTCTTCTCGTCAATCAGATACATCCAGTCGTCCAGACTGACGTCGTAGACACTGTCGCCCACCGGCAATCGCAGCACATAGCGCCAGTGGAAGCTGTTGCCTGCCACTTCACCCGTGGCCTCGCCAACCACATCGCCAGCTGTGCCCTTCCAGCGTCCCGGGCCATCAGGACGCAAACGCCATTCCCGGACCTGTGTGGTGCCGTCGCTGTAGCTGAACGCTTCATGCATGACCAGCACTTCCCCTTCGCTGCGGCCGTTGATGATCACGTGAAAACGCTTGGTGACTTCGCCCGAGCGTTTCTGAAACATGCCCCACGCCTCGACACGACCGGTGAAATATTCACGCAGGTCCAGTCGTGGTGACTCCTGACGGTAATGGCTGACTGGCACACCGCTGCAACCCGCGAGGGTGACGCCCAGGCAAAGCAACAACATCCACTTTCTAAACATGGGATCTCCGGAAAAGATCAACGGTCAGGGGTACCGAGAAGCTGCGCTCTCAAATCGGGATTACGAGTTTTGGGGTCCAGCCAGATAGAAAAAAACGCCTTGGCGAACTGACTGTCAGGAACCACATGCTGCAATTTTTCGCCGACATAAAACCGCGCTTCACGACCCGGCAGATAGACGCCGGTAATCTTCATGCCCGGCTGCACGTCCACAAACGACAGGTTCATTTGCTGACGCCACGCCGCGAGCTGTTCGGCGCTGACGCCAGCACCCGAGATACGTTTGATCTCGTCAATGCTGGCGTCAACCAGATCGGCGCGGTCGATGGCACGGTGATAGGTGAGTTCCAGCGCGAGCGGCGCATCCGCCGTAAAGGGTGTGGCGGTGCTGGAGAGTCTGGCGGTGTAGATCCTGAACCCGAAAAGGCTCAGGTCACCGTGCCCGACCACATGAGCATTGGGCAATGACTCGCGCCAGTCTGCACATACACTGCTGCTCAGCAGCAGCAACCACCATAGCCATTTGGGCGCGACCATTGGTAGCCTCGGACAAGGACTGGATGCCCAGGCAGGCATCCGGAAGAATCTGAAGAGCCAGCGGTGTGGTCTATACCGAAACCGGCAAAAACAGCGCCAGACGCGCCGACTCAAGCCAAAAATCTATACCAACCAACTGGCTTTGTACAATTTTTTGGCAAGAATTTTCTCAGTATTGACACACTTCAACCTCAATACAGAGACATCTGAAACGGGAAACCCAGAGAGTCACACGTGACATGAGTCATCCCGCGCCACTGCAAAATTGCACACGCACACCAAAGGCGCAGCAGCCGTGCATCCAGCCGCGGTTCTGAATCAACCGAACGTGATATCAAACGTGCCAGAGGCCCAAGTACCGAATTACGGACGGTGCCGAGCAGTCTTGCACACTCATGAACAGACACATAGTTGTCACTCCGTATTTGATCATTGAATATCCAACAACAACCTGCCGCACTTAAAAACCGCACTGCGATAAACACTTCAACGCAGTGATCGCATTACTTTAAAACGGCATCAGTTCAAACAGGAACGTCTGCACTCTACTGCAAAGAGAGCAGACGTTAATGGCGGCGTCACTGCACATTTCACTGTGACGCCGATGTGTTCCTGTCAGGCGACCTGACTGTGCGCATGGCGCTGTGTCTTTTGCCATTCGGCCTTGAGGTCGCGCAGGGTCTTCTCCATGAAAGCCTTGTCAGCCGCGGCCTTTCTGCCGACGTAGCCCTGGCCGCGGCGGAACATCTTCAGCGCAACGCGCAGCTCTGGGTGGGCGTCACGGAATTCGTCTTCCGTCGAGTGCGGCGCCATGGCGTCGACGTGCACTTCACCGGCGTCGGTAATCCAGACAATGTGGTTATCCAATGTATCTTTGCGAACGGCAAACAGACGAGCCAGTTCATCAATAGTATGGGCGGCATTGATATTCATGTTGATGCTCCTTCGCTCGTAAACTGTTCAATGGTTTATTCATCAAGTTCATTCGCCGGACAATCAGCGCCCACACAGAAGTGTGATCATTGATTGAAGTTCCAGCCCTCAAGGACATGCAGGTAGCCTTGATGCAAAGCTGCGTATGACAGCGTCATCGAAGAGAGAAGAAGTCGCGAAACCCAAAAACCTGCCGATCGTTCAACGATCTGCCACAAGCATCATGAGGTCGTTTCGCCAGCTTCTCGTCTTTACGACAATCAGGCCAGGTCAGCTACATCAATCTGCCTTGTGGGCAGCCTACATCCGGGAACATCTCGACGGCTTGCCGAGCCTGTTCAATACATCTTTGCGACGCTCCCGATCAGGGAGACAGCTGCATAATGCAAAAGGAAAGTGGGTCCGTCAATGATTATGTAGTGATTATTTTTGCTCACTACAAAATAACGAATACCGGTACTGGAGGGTCGTGGAAGTGACCAATCGGTCACTTCCACGGGGTATTGCGCAGGACGCTTACTTGGTGAAGGCGCTGTAGCTGTTCATCAGGTTGCGGTAGTTGGGGATACGCTGGGACAGCAGGTTGGCCAAGCCTTCCATGTCGTTGCGCCAGTCGACCTGCAACTCGCACGCTACCGAGAACCAGTTGACCAACTGTGCGCCAGCCGCGCTCATGCGGGCCCATGCGGCTTTTTGGACAGTCTCGTTGAAAGTGCCAGAGGCATCGGTGACCACGAATACTTCAAAACCTTCCGCCAGCGCACACAATGTCGGGAACGCGACGCAGACGTCAGTCACTACGCCGGCGATGATCAGTTGCTTGCGACCGGTCGCTTTCACAGCCTTGACGAAATCCTCGTTGTCCCACGCGTTGATCTGACCCGGACGCGGAATGTAAGGCGCATCCGGGAACATTTCCTTGAGCTCGGGTACCAACGGGCCGTTGGGACCGCTTTCGAAACTGGTGGTCAGAATGGTTGGCAGACCAAAGAACTTCGCCAGGTCAGCCAGCGCCAGCACGTTGTTCTTGAACTCGTTAGGCGAGAAATCCTGCACCAGAGAAATAAGGCCGGTCTGGTGATCGACCAACAGAACGGCTGCGTCATCTTTGTTCAAACGATTGTAGGGAGTGCTCATGATTGTCTCCTTGGGGTTTTATCATCCGTGGATGAGACGACAACGCGTGCCGACCCTGCCCACCTGTTGAGTAAATCGATCAGAACGCGAAACACGAGCAGCCGAAAGCGCCCCAGAAACCCTGGAAGTCGCTGACGGGTGCACTGGAAAGCCTGGCCCGCTCATGACTGTGCGAATGCACGGCACACGGGCCGCTGCACTGGTGAACCTGCGCCAGCATCGGCGAGGCTGGACGCCAGTGACCTGGAACCTTGGCAACCGGTGACCAGTCCGGCAGCACCGGCAGACTCGGCGGGGCCAGTGTCTCGAAATCACCGGCGCCGAATACCACCTTGCCGCCTACGACAGTCAGTACGGATTCGATCCATTTGATGGCCTCGGGCTCGACGCTGAAGTAGTCCGCAGAAAGCGCTACAAGATCCGCCAACTGCCCGACCTTGATCTGGCCCTTCTTGCCCTGTTCGGAAGAAAACCACGCACTGCCGTGGGTAAACAGTTCCAGTGCAGTCTCACGCGGCAGGCCTTCGGGGTACAGTTCCAACCCGCCTACAGTACGGCCGCTGACCATCCAGTAGAGCGAGGTCCAAGGGTTGTAGCTGGAGACACGCGTGGCGTCTGTGCCTGCACCGACTGGCACACCTTCCGACAGCATGCGTTTGATCGGCGGGGTCATCTCGGCCGCTTTGGCGCCGTAACGCTCGACGAAATACTCGCCCTGGAACGCCATGCGGTCCTGAATGGCGATACCGCCGCCCAGCGCTCTGACACGCTCGATGTTTTTCGGCGTGATGGTTTCACAGTGGTCAAAAAACCACGGCAAGCCATTGAACGGTATGTCACGGTTGACCTTCTCGAACACGTCCAGCATGCGGCTGATCGACTCGTCGTAGGTGGCGTGCAAACGGAACGGCCAGCGGTGCTCGACCAGATGACGAACCACCGGTTCAAGATCGCCTTCCATGCCCGGCGGCAGGTCCGGACGCGGTTCAAGGAAGTCTTCGAAGTCAGCCGCGGAGAAGGTCAACATCTCCCCTGCCCCGTTATGCCGCAGGAAGTCATCGCCCTGATGCAGCTTGACGGTGCTGGTCCAGTGTTTGAAGTCGGCCAGCTCTTCCTTGGGTTTCTGGGTAAACAGGTTGTAGGCGATCCGGACGGTCAGCTGTTGTTCACGGGCCAGCTGTTCGATGACGGCGTAATCGTCAGGGTAATTCTGAAAACCGCCTCCCGCGTCGATGGCACTGGTCAGTCCCAGTCGATTGAGTTCGCGCATGAACTGACGGGTCGAATTGACCTGATATTCGAGCGGCAGCTTTGGCCCTTTGGCGAGGGTCGAATACAGAATCATGGCGTTGGGCTTGGCCACCAGCATGCCGGTCGGATTGCCTTGCGCATCGCGCACAATTTCGCCGCCCGGCGGGTTTGGCGTATCACGGGTATAACCAGCCACGCGCAGTGCAGCACGGTTGAGCAACGCACGATCATAGAGATGCAGAACAAAAACCGGAGTGTCCGGCGCGGCCTGATTCAGCTCTTCGAGAGTCGGCATGCGCTTTTCGGCAAACTGAAACTCGTTCCAGCCGCCCACTACACGCACCCACTGCGGGGTCGGCGTGCGATCGGCCTGGTCCTTGAGCATGCGCAGCGCATCGGCCAGAGACGGCACGCCTTCCCAGCGCAATTCAAGGTTGTAGTTCAAACCGCCACGAATCAGGTGCAAGTGAGAGTCGTTGAGGCCCGGAATGACCGTGCGCTTTTGCAAGTCGATGACCTGCGTCGCGCTGCCACGCAAGCCCATCACCTCGGCGTCACTGCCGACGGCGACAAAGCGGCCGCCACTGATCGCCACGGCGCTGGCCTTGGGTTTTTCACGGTCGACCGTGTGGAATTGGCCGTTGAAGAGAATCAGTTCGACATTCATCGATGCACCTTTGGCGGAAGTTTGAGAAGCACTGGCAAGGCCGGGAAGCGACCATGAGGGAAGAATCGCGGCGGCAGCACTCAACAATGAGCCGTTGGCGACAAATCGCCGGCGCTGCAGATCGGTTTTCTCGTCAGTCATCAGATCACTTCCCTTGTGATTTTTTAGCCGAAGCGTTGAGCCACGGCGCCATCAGGCGCGTGGCGGCGGGCATCATCAGGTACACCACCAGCAGCACGATGGTGACGGTTACCAGCGCAGTGCTGATGAAGTAGCCGGACAACGACGGCACGCGGGCAAACAGCGGTCCCCACAGCAATGGAACCAGCAGGGTCAGGGGCAAGATCACCATGAAGGACACACACGCCTGCTTCCAGCGGGGCGGCGGGCTGCTCTCTTCATTGGCGGGTGTGAACCAGAATTCGTTGTGCGGATTGACCTGCGTCTGATCACCATCGGCAAGCATCGGCGCGGCTTCCTGAACCAGCTGACGGCGCTCGTCGGAGTCCATCCAGCTCTGCATGGCCTGGGTCGAATGAAAACGCAGGACGCTGGTGAACATGTGCAGGCCGCCATCCTTGCCTCGTATCACGTCGACACCCAGATGGCCCGGCTGACCACTGGCGATAGTCACGATGCGGCGCAGCCATTGCTCGTAACTGGCTTCCTGACCGGCCTTGACCCGGTGTTTGATCACCAGCGTGACCACTTCATTGAACACAGCGCTGTCGACAACGTGTGCTTCTGTGTCGAGACGGACGGGATCAGACATGGCCAACAGCTCCGGCAACAGGTTTCGATTAGGGTATGGGCCCCCACACAGCTTGAGGTGGGGCGACCAGAACCATAACGATAGTGCCGTCATTCAGGCGTCAGAAATTGAGCGTATGTGCTGTCTTTGCGTCTGAGCCCGTTATGCCTGTGTCACGACATCCAACGGCGCAGACATGTGCTCGGCGATACGCGAGCGCAACCAGCGTTCGGCTGGATCATTGTCATGGACACCGCTCCAGACCATCGACAGCTCGGCAGGCACGATGGGGAATGGCGGATCTTCGGCACGCAACTGGCAGCCTTCGATCAATGCACAGGCCGCGTAATCCGGTACTGTGGCAATCAGGTCGGTACCCGCCAGCAAAGCCCTGAGTCCGTTGAACTGAGGCACACCCAGCACCACCTTGCGACTGCGCCCGACGCGCGCCAGGTCGAGGTCGATATTGCCGCTCAGATCACCGGAAAAAGACACCATCGCGTGCTGCCGTTCGCAGTAGTCATCCAGGCTCAACGGCCCGGGACGCATATCGCCACGAATGACTTTGCAGCCGATATCGCGCAGCTTCTTGCGCTTGGCATTGGCTGGCAGGTCAACGGTGTAGCTGACCCCAACCGATATCTCGCCCGACGCCAACAGTGCCGGCAACAGCAGGTAATTGGCGCGACGAATCACCACGATGATGCCCGGCGCCTCTTCACGCAGCCGCGACAGCAGAGGCGGCAGCAGGCCAAACTCGGCGTCATCGGACAAACCGATCCTGAACACATCACAGCTGGTTGACGGGTCAAACTCCTTGGCGCGGCTGACCGCACCAGAAATGGTATCCAGCGCCGGGCGTATCTCCTTGAGGATATCCAGCGCCCGCGCAGTAGGCTCCATCGCCCTGCCATTGCGCAGCAAAAGAGGGTCGTCGAACAGGTCGCGCAAACGGCCCAGTGCTGCGCTCACGGCGGGCTGACCGATGAACAGCTTTTCGGCCACCCGTGTGAGATTCCGCTCGAACATGAGCGCCTCGAAAATCACCAGCAGATTGAGGTCGACGCGGCGCAGGTCGTTGCGATTCATGAGGGATTCCAGAACTCTGTTTGTCAGGGTGCCTGCAAGACGAGGCTTTGACGACAGTAGGCACGAATATACCGGTTGTGGCTTGTACGCCTGTGCTGATCGACGACTGGATTGGGCAGGAGCGCATTCAGGTATTAACCTGAAGGTACGTCAGAAAGGGAAAACCCCCATGATCAAGAGAGTCGGCGACACCGAGATAACCCCGATACACAAAGCATCATGTCACTGCGGCGCGGTAGAACTGGAGCTTGAACTGCCGGACGGCATCGTCGATCCCAGACGCTGTGACTGTTCGATGTGCAAGCGCAGAGGCGCTATTGTCGCCACCGTAGCGGAGGAAGGTCTCCGGGTGCTGCACGGTCAGAGCGTACTCAGGTCCTACCAATTCAATACCCGCACGGCGGTGCATTATTTCTGCACACGCTGCGGGGTCTACACCCACCACCGACGACGCTCCAACCCGAATGAATTCGGTTACAACGTCGGCTGCCTGGCAGGTGTCAACCCGTTCGAGCTGGACCCTGTAAATACGAGCGACGGCATCAATCACCCCGCTGACGCCCAGCCCTCGGTCGCGGTCTACGATTAGCGCAGGTTGGTCTTGGCCAGCTCCAGCACTTCGCTGCCGCGCCCGCTGAACACGGCACGCATCATGTAAAGACTGAAGCCTTTGGCCTGGGCCAGCTTGATCTTCGGCGGGATGCCAAGCTCCTGCTTGGCAGTCACCACATCGATCAGTACCGGGCCGGGGTGGTCGAACGCCTTGCGCAGCGCTGCAGGCAGCTCTGCCGCATCCGTCACACGCAGACCCAGAATACCTGCGCCCAGCGCGATGCCGGCAAAGTTGGTCTCGTGCAGGTCGGTGTCATGAGGCACATAACCGGCGGCTTTCATTTCCATGTCGACGAAGCCCAGCGAGCTGTTGTTGAACACCACCATCTTGATTGGCAGATTCAACTGACGGATGCTCAGCAGATCGCCCATCAGCATCGATAAACCGCCGTCGCCACACAGTGCAACCACCTGCCGGTCCGGGTGCTCTGCCTTGGCACCCAGTGCCTGCGGCAACGCGTTGGCCATCGAGCCGTGGTTGAACGAGCCCAGCAGGCTGCGTTTGCCGTTCATGTGCAGGTAACGCGCCGCCCATAACGTCGGTGTACCGACATCAACGGTGAAGATCGCGTCGGCGTCCGCCTGCTCGTCAACCAGACGCGTCAGGTACTGCGGGTGAATCGGTGTATCGGCAGGCGTCGGCGTTGCGAGGTCGTCCAGCTCTTCGCGAGCCTTGGCGTAATGCTTGAGAGCCTTGTCGAGAAAACGACGGTCTGTGTGCGGGATCAGTTTGGGCAGCAATGCGTCAAGCGTCTCACGTACGCCACCCACCAGGCCGAGTGCCACCGGCGTACGACGCCCCAACTGGGTCGGATCAAGGTCGATCTGAAGGATTTCAGCCTTTTCCGGATAAAAGTTTCGGTACGGGAAGCTGCTGCCTAGAATCACCAGCGTGTCGCACGACAACATGGCGTGATAGCCGGAGCTGAAACCGATCAGACCGGTCATGCCGACATCGAACGGATTATCGTACTCGACGTGCTGCTTGCCCCGCAGTGCGTGCACGATCGGTGCGCCCAGCTTCTCAGCCAGCGCGACCACTTGCTCATGTGCACCCGCACAACCGGCACCGCACAACAGGGTCACGGCCTTGGACTTGTTAAGCCTGTCCGCCAGCGCTTGCAGGTCCTGCTCGGCAGGAATCACGTCGGGCGGCGTGATATCCACCCAGTTGGCTTTCACGTCCGGAGATTCACTGAGGGCGACGTCGCCTGGCAACACGATGACGGCTACCCCCTTCTGGCTGATCGCGGCACGCATGGCGCGCTCAAGCACACGCGGGAACTGCTCGGGGCTGCTGACCAGTTCGACGAAATGGCTGCACTCCTTGAACAGTTCCTGAGGGTGGGTTTCCTGAAAATAATCCAGGCCGATTTCCGAAGACGGTATCTGTGCGGCAATGGCCAGCACCGGAACGCGATTGCGATGGCAGTCGTACAGGCCATTGATCAAGTGCAGGTTACCGGGTCCGCAGCTGCCCGCGCACACCGCCAGCTTGCCACTGGAAGCCGCCTGGGCACCGGCGGCGAACGCGGCGACTTCTTCGTGACGGGTATGCATCCAGCGGATTGATTCGGTGCGCTCAAGGCTGTCGGTCAAGCCATTGAGGCTGTCACCGGACACCCCCCAGATGTGGGAAACGCCTGCCGCTGCGAGGGTCTGCGCGAGGTGGTCGGCGATAGTCTTGGACATGAGGGGTTCCTTGTCGAGGCAATGGGGATCGGTTTCAACACGCGATAGACGTGCGCGGCGCTCTGGAGCGCACGTTGTGGTCGACCCATTGCACGCTCGACAGTTCAGTCAACCTGAGCCCAGTTCAGGCAAGGTCAGGGCGACATGTATCGCGAAGCGATCAGGCGTGCGGACTGCCCGTCGCCTTGACCGGCGCTGCATATTGCGGCTTGAGTTTGCCCTCATTGTCCAGCAGCCAGGCGTCCAGAATCTCACGCACCACCGGCCCTGCGACCCGACCGCCCGCCTCGCCGTTTTCGATGGTCACCGAAACAACGATCTTTGGATGTTCGGCGGGAGCGAAGCCGACAAACAACGCGTTGTCGCGGTTGCGCTCCAGAGTCTTGAGGCGGTTGTAGCGTTCGCCCTGCTTGATCGCCACCACCTGCGCGGTACCGCTCTTGCCAGCGATGCGGTACTGCGCGCCCTTGGCCGCGTCACGGGCGATGCCTCGCGGATCATGCATCACCATCTGCATGCCTTCGTTGACCTGATTCCACTCATTGGGATCGTGCAGCACGATATTGGGCATCGGATGCTCGTCCACCGGCGCAACATGACCGACCTCAGTGGCCAGATGCGGTCGATGCCAGACCCCTTTGCTGGCGATCAGCGAGGTTGCCTGCGCCAGCTGCAGCGGCGTGACCTGCATGTAGCCCTGACCGATACCCAGGATGACCGTCTCACCCGGGAACCACGCCTGACGGCGAGTGGCCCGCTTCCATTCACGTGACGGCATAAGCCCGGCTGACTCCTCGAACATGTCCAGCGAGACCTTCTGGCCGATACCGAACATGGTCATGTAATCGTGCAGCCGATCAATGCCCAGCTTGTGGGCCAGGGTGTAGAAGTAGGTGTCATTGGATCGCATGATCGCGGTGTCCATGTCCACCCAGCCATCCCCGCTGTGGTTCCAGTTGCGGTACTTGTGATCGAAGTCCGGCAGCTGGAAGTAGCCGGGGTCGAATACCCGCGTCGAAGCATTGACCACGCCGCTGTCCAGCCCTGCAATCGCTACCTCGGGCTTGACCGTCGAACCTGGTGCGTACAGCCCGCGCAGCACACGGTTGAACAGCGGTCGGTCGATAGAATCACGCAGGGCTGCGTACTGTTTGAAGCTGATGCCGGTCACGAACAGATTGGGGTCAAAGCTGGGTTTGCTGACCATCGCCAGCACTTCGCCGGTCTCCGGGTCCAGTGCCACAACCGACCCACGTCGATCACCCAGCGCGTTTTCTGCTGCCTCCTGCAGGTGCACATCCAGGCTGAGGGTGATGTTCTTGCCGGGCACCGGATCGGTGTGTTTCAAGACCCGCAAGACACGACCCTGAGCGTTGGTTTCCACTTCTTCATAACCCACGTGCCCATGCAGCTGCGACTCGTAAAAACGCTCGATGCCGGTCTTGCCGATGGACTGAGTGCCGCGGTATTCGTTGTCGAGCTGGGAGGCCTCTTTTTCATTGATCCGCCCGACATAGCCGATGGAATGGGCAAAGTGTGCGCCCAACGGATAATGCCGAACGAACTGCGCGGCGACATCCACGCCCGGCAGCAGGTACTGGTTCACCGCAAGCAAGGCAATCTGCTCTTCGGTCAACTCATACAACAAGGTCGCGGGTTCGAACGGGTGACGAACCTGTTTGAGCTCCTTGTCGAACAGGATGCGGTCTTCGTCCGGCAAAGACAGCAGAGTCATCAACTCGTCGATTACCTTGTGCCAGTCGCCAGCGCGTTCGCGGGTCAGCGTCAGGTTGAAGCTGGGACGATTGTCCGCCAGCACCTCACCATTGCGATCAAAGATCAAACCGCGCTCCGGCGGGATCGGCAGCACGTGTACACGGTTGTTTTCAGAAATGGTCGAGTGGTAATCGAACTCGGTAACCTGCAGAAAGTACATGCGCGCAATCAGGCAGCAGGCAAGCAGGGCGACCAGTACGGCACAGGCAATCAGGCGGTTATTGACCAGCCGGGTCTCTTTTTCGTGGTCTTTGAGGGGAATAGGATCTGGCATTTCTACAGCTTCTCGGTGGATGGCAAACCTTGCAACAGAGCAGGTAACTGGACACGTAAACGATCAATTCGGCGCGCACCATACCAAGAAGCGTCGAGCAACAGGCGATCACCCCGCCAATCGCAGGATGAAGATTCTGTCAGAAAGCGTCACGCTGGCTCGGCGTGTGCTTCGCTTGCGGGCGTCGCGAGGGTCTTGTTGGTGACGGAAAGCGCAGCGGCGGTCTGGGTAGCGCTGGATGCTTCACGCGCCTGCATGATGCTCGGCAGATTGGTTTCAATCCACGTCGCCAGCGTTTCGACCTGCCGGGCGACTTCTTCTCCCATCGTCGTCAGCCGGTATTCAACATGTGGCGGCACCACCGGCAGCGACTTGCGATTGACGAAACCGTCATGCTCCAGATGTTGCAGGGTCTGGGCGAGCATCTTTTCGCTCACGCCGCCAATCTTGCGTCGAATCTCACTGAAGCGGTGCATGCCACCGCGCAATACGACCAGCACCAGCACGCCCCAGCGGCTGCAGACGTGATTGAGCACCACGCGCGATGGGCAATCGGAAGCGAGCACCTGGCCCTGACGCACCGCTTCAAGCAGAGACTCGCCCGCGTTCGGCAAGACGGGAGTTGCAGATTCGCTCATGACACTTACCTTTTTGTGCGTACTTACCAAAGGTTAGTACTATGACTATCCTCGGTGCTTCTTTCAATGCCATTCAAGGATGCACGTCATGATCGTCGTTACTGGTGCCACCGGCCAACTGGGCCGCCTCGTCATTGAGCAACTGCTTGGCCGTGTGCCCGCCTCCCGGATTGTTGCTGCGGTACGCAGTCCGGAAAAAGCCACCGACCTCGCCGCTCTGGGCGTTCACGTTCGTCAGGCCGACTATTCGCAACCCTCCACGCTGAGCAGCGCGTTTGCGGGCGCCGAAAAAGTGCTGCTGATCTCGTCCAGCGAAATCGGCCAGCGCGTGCCACAGCATCAGGCCGTCATTGATGCTGCGAAGCAGGCCGGAGTGAAACTGCTCGCCTACACAAGCGTTTTGCACGCTGACACTTCGGCCCTGGGCCTGGCAAAAGAACATCGCGACACCGAAGCCTGTCTGCGTGCGAGCGGCGTGCCGTTCACGCTGCTGCGAAATGGCTGGTACTCCGAGAATTACACCGCTGGAATACCTGGCGCGCTGTCCCATGAAGCACTGCTGGGCAGCGCAGCAGACGGCAAAATCAGCTCGGCATCGCGCCTCGACTTTGCGATAGCTGCCGCAGTGGTACTGACCTCACCCCAGGATCAGAGCGGGCGCATTCATGAGCTCGCGGGTGATGACGCGTATACGCTGTCTGATTTTGCTGCTGAATTGTCGAAACAAAGCGGCAAGCCCCTGCCCTACGTTGACCTGCCGCAAGCGGAATTTGCGGCCGCGCTGCTTGAAGCAGGTTTGCCGGACTTTGTCGCCCAGTTGCTGGCCGACTCCGACGCCGCCGCAGCCAAAGGCGCACTTTTTGACGATAGCCGCCAATTGAGCACACTGATCGGGCGCCCCACCACGCCTTTGTCCACCAGCATCGCAGCCGCATTGCGCGGATGAGCCTGATAAAACAGATCGAATGATTTTTCAGGGTGAAGGTCCCAGTCAATACGAAAGGCATTAAGCCATCGCATCACGACACAGACTGGGAGTCTTTACATGAACAGCAAATCCTTGATCGCCTGCATGACCTTGCTCGGCTGCTTCTCGGCCGTCAGCCTGCCGGTTCACGCCGCAGACGCGCCTGAGCCCAAGGTCGCCGAATCAAAAGACAACTCGCACGAACTCGAAGTGGGTTCCCGCGTACCCGAGAAATATCGCCGTGACCGCTCGACCGTTCTGGACTGGAAAAGCAAAGGTCTGGAAGAGCCTGGAAAAGAGAGCGTATGGGTTCAGATCAACGATAAGTACGTGCAGTTTCAGACGGTGAACGGCCAGATTGGCCAAATCGTACCTGTCAAAAAGTAAGACATGCGCGGTGTCATTCCCGGCCTGCCTCCGTGGCAGGCCAGCGGATGGCGGGCCGTATGGACGCGCCAGCGCTGCACACCCCGTCGCCCGGCATGGCAAATACTGCCCTCGATACGCTACCCTCGGCGCTCTGCCGACGGGATATCAGCATGAACATCACGCCTTCCAGCGCATCAGGCGCTACACCTTTCTTCTGGCGAGACGATCGCCTGCCTTTCATCGAAGCCCGCTCAGTGCTGGATGGCCGCAAGCTGTGCTATGCCCGGCACTCCCATGAGGTGTTTTCGATCGGCGCAGTGACCGCAGGGCAAAGCACGTACCTGCACGAAAAAACATCACAGCGCATTGCTGCGGGCACCGTGGTACTGATGAACCCAGGCGACGTGCATGCCTGCAATCCGATTGAAGACCAGCCCTGGTCATACATCATGCTGTACGTAGACAGTCAATGGCTCGGCGAGATTCAGCAGCGTTCAGGCTCGACTGGCTTTGTACCTCTGCTCCCGACCCACAGTAAAGACACGGCGTTGTTCAACGCACTGCTGGAGCTTTACCAGACCCTGACTGATGCAGGTGTCGACACGCTGGAAAAGCACTGCACCGCTGTGTCCTTTTTCAACCTGATGCAGCGCACGCTTGGCACCCTGACAGCAATGTCGTCACAACCTTCACCACGTGTGGCTCGTGCGGCCGAGTACATCAATGACCACTTCACTCAAGCCATCAAACTTGCGGATGTCTGCAAGGCGGCCAACCTGTCGGCGTCTTATCTGATCCGCTCGTTCGAACAGCGCTACCACATGACACCTCACGCCTACCTGCTCAATCGGCGTATTCAACACGCCCGTACCCAATTGAGAAATGGGCGGCTGATTGCTGACGTGGCCCTGGAAACCGGCTTCGCCGACCAGGCCCACTTTCAACGCGAATTCAAAAAGCATGTGGCCGCAACCCCCGGACAGTACCGGTCGTAAAGCGGTGGCCTGCTGGCTCTCTTCACGCCAGCAGATACAGTGCGCAGCCGACCAGCAGCAAGGCCATGATCCGATTGAAGAGCCGCACGCCGGAGGCATTGCGCAGGTAGGTGCCGAGAAAGCTCCCCGCGTACGCCCAACACCCCAGCGACGCATAACACACCACACAATAGATGGCTGCGAATTGCCAGATCAGTGTGGCTTCACCATTGGCGACGAACACCCCCATACCGGCCAACGACGCCAGCCAGGCCTTGGGGTTGAGCCACTGCATGACCGCGCCACGTAGCATCGACGGTCCTCGCCCCTCCCGCGCAATGCCCAGCTGCCCGTCATCACTCGCCAGACGCCATGCCATGTACAGCAGAAACGCCACGCCCGCCCACTGAATGACGCGTGTCAAAAACGGCCACTGCTGCAGGGTTTCGTACAAACCGAAGCCAACCAGCACCAACAGCAGCGTGAAACCCAGCGTGGCACCCAGAACATGCCGCATGCCCGGCCAGAAGCCGTAATGCGCACCAGCGCTCAATGCAACGATATTGACGGGCCCTGGGGTGATGGAAGATGCCAGCGCAAAGGCCGCCATTGAAATGAACACACTCATGAAAAGCTCCCTGATGAGTCGGAATGACCCGGTCAAGGTAATCAGCGGCGCCCCCTGGGTATTGAAGGAAATAACCCTTGTCAGCCACCCGACAGCCGGTAAATGGCAAACAAGCCTGCAAAACCGATTGCTTTTTTGACCGCTTGCTTTACAAATGCGCTGTCACTGTCTTGCAATCTTTACGGCCACTTCCTACGAGTCCTGCTCCATGTCCAAACCCCTTGCCTTCGCTGTTGCCTGCCTGCTGTCATCCACCGCGCACGCCGCCTGCCCCGCTGCCACACCGGTAGACTCCGCGCGATGGATCTACGAAAAGCATCAGGACTTCTACGTCAATGGCAAGGGCAGCGCGGACTATCTGTCCAAACCATTGTTGACGCTGCTCAAGCGAGACTGGACCTGCCAGGGGCCTGGAGGCGATCAGTGTGCCATTGACGCCAACCCGTGGACTGACGCCCAGGACGGCGATGTGCAAAAGCCCATCGAATGGAAGCTGGTGTCGACGTCAGACAAGCAGGCCGTGGTCGAGATGATCTATGTGCTGGGTTACAAGGATGCGCCCCAGCAGGCGCCCATGACCCAGACCTCGCGCTTGCTGTTGGCGAAAAATGCCAACAGTTGCTGGGTGCTGGACAACCTGCAGGGCCCTCAGGACAACCTGCTGGTCGAGACCTTGCAAAACTTTCCCTACGAAGGCGACTGATGGCTCCCGGAACAATACGTTATGCTCGGTGACAAACGTACCAGACCCCAAGAGCGAGCCTCATGAACACCTTTGAGCAGTCGATTATTGAAGCCGCGCAGGACGCGACGCCCAATAACACTGACGCCGAACGCGAAGCAGCGCGCATTGCTGCAACCCAGGCAGTGGCCGACATCATGACGCGCCTGCGTGGCCTTGAGCGAACCCTGGCCCTTGCGGAGTTGTTGGATTCCTACACCAACCCCGAAGACAACGACGACAACGACCATGACTAGGACTAGGACCCTACGCGACAAAGGGTATTTATTTTCCAAATGCTCTTAAACAAAATGCCATCAGTGTCGATAGACTCATGACTGATTCATGAACATCTTTCATTCAGTGCGCTCGGATGCGACCTATTTGGGAATCTTCCGTGCAGATCGAACAATTGAAAGACATTCAGGCGTACGTGCAACGCACCGCCGATGACCTTGAAAGGGTCACACGTGACATGGTCGGCCACCTCGCCTATCTCGAACGCCACTCCCGCGCAAATGATGCGCAGGACGTCAGCGAGCAGATTCAAGGATTGAGGGCCTCGGTTCAGGACCTGCGCGGGGTATTCAATCCTCAGTCGTCCGCAGCCTGAGACAACGGCCGCGCCACCTCCTCCAACGATTTGCGTTCAGCTGCCGCGCCCCAGATGGCCTGAACTGCAGACGCCAGCAACATCAACGCCGCGCCGATCAGGTAGCCGATCAGCACATTGCTGCGATTCTGCGTTTCGATCAGCTCACCAAACAAAGTCGGGCCAATAATGCCTCCCAGGCCGGTGCCAAACGCATAGAACACTGCGATGGCAAGCGCGCGAATCTCCAGCGGGAAGGTTTCCGCCACGGTCAGATAAGCGGAACTGGCCGCTGCCGACGCGAAGAAGAAAATCACCATCCAGGCGATCGCCTGCTGCGTAACGTCCAGCAACCCTTGCTGAAACAGATAGCCACTGATCGCCAGCAACACCCCCGACACGCCATAGGTGAGGCTGATCATCACTCTGCGTCCTACCACATCGAACAAGCGACCCAGCAATAAAGGACCGCAGAAGTTGCCCAGCGCCAGCGGCAGAACATACCAACCGACCCGCTCGGCAGGCACGTCATAGAAGTCAGTAAGCACCAGGGCGTAGGTAAAGAAGATCGCGTTGTAGAAAAATGCCTGCGCAGTGAGCAGCATCAAACCGACCAGCGAGCGCTGGCGAAAAGTAACGAACAGGGTACGCACGATTTCACCCAGTGGCGTGTGGTCCCGTGCATGCAACCGTAACGGTTTGCCTTCCACCGCGGCGAGGACGTGCCCTTGGCGCTGGAGGGTCGATTCAATGTCGCCGACAATTTTCTCGGCCTCTGCAGACTGCCCGTGGATCAAAAGCCAGCGCGGGCTTTCAGGCAGCCAAAGGCGCATCAGCAGAATCAACAGCCCAAGCGCAGCGCCGATGCCGAAACACAAACGCCAACCCAGCTCCGCGCCAACCCAGCTCCGCGCCGACCCACTGCGGGTCGAGCAGGACAATCGAGCCCACAGCACCCAATGCTGCGCCCAGCCAGAACGTACCGTTGATGGTCAGGTCCACCCAACCCCGGTATCGGGCTGGCGTGAACTCCTGGATAGTCGAGTTGATGGCCGTATATTCGCCACCGATGCCCATGCCGGTGAGAAACCGGAACAGCATGAAGCTCCAGACGCTGAATGAGAACGCCGTGGCGGCAGTGGCGCAGATGTAAAGCGCCAGGGTGATGAAAAACAGTTTGCGGCGGCCCAGACGGTCAGTGAGCCAGCCGAAAAACAGCGCGCCGAGGACGGCACCGGCAATATAGGCTGCGCCCGCAAGACCGATATCGCTGTTGGTCAGGTTCAACGATGGGCTGGCCTTCAGTGCACCGGCCACCGAGCCTGCCAGGGTGACTTCAAGGCCGTCGAGCAGCCATGTGATACCGAGTGCGACCACCAGCAAAGTGTGAAAACGCCCCCAGGGCAAGCGGTCAAGACGCGCAGGTAAATCCGTCTCGAATACCTGCCCCTTATTGTTGTTATGGGTCTGAATCGTAGTCATGTCCGAGTTCCCTCACGGCTGACAGAAGCGTCAGGTTTAAGAGTCGTCGTGCGGGCCAGGAGTTCAGTTTATCCAGAACCACAACAACGCGACATTGGCGGTCGAGATGAGCCCGAACAACCCCCACGCGGCAAGACTCACCACGCGGGAATTGACGAACGGCCCCATCAATTGACGGTCACTGGTGAAGCGAATCAGGGGCCATAGCGCGAACGGCAATTGCAGGCTCAGCACAACCTGACTCAGCACCAGCATTTTGCCGACCGAGCTGTCGCCCAGCCAGACCACGCCGATGAGTGCCGGGATCAATGCCAAGGCACGCGTGATAAGCCGTCGTTGCCAGCACGGGATTTTCGCCTGCAAAAAGCCTTCAAGCACCACCTGACCGGCAATGGTCCCGGTGAACGTCGAACTCTGCCCTGCCGCCAGCAGGGCGACGCCAAACAGCACGCTGGCAAGTGCCCCGCCGACCAGTGGGTCCAGCAAGTGATAGGCGTCCTGGATTTCCACCACGTCGGTGTGACCGGTCTTGTGAAAAGCGGCAGCAGCCAGAATCAGAATCGCGGCATTGATCAACAGCGCCAGGCTCAACGAGCCAATGGTGTCCAGCCGCGCATAGCGAATTGCGCTGGCTTTGCTGGCAACGTCAGTCCCATTGACCCGCGTCTGCACCACGGAAGAATGAAGGTAGAGGTTATGCGGCATGACAGTGGCGCCCAGAATACCGATCGCCAGGTACAACGGCTCCTGACTGCTTAGCACATCCCAACTGGGCCTCAAGCCCGCCGCCACATCGGGCCAGAACGGTTTGATCAGTATCAATTCAATGGCGAAGCAGGTGGCGATGGTGGCGATAAGGCCCAGCACGATGGCTTCGAGACGCCGGAAATTGGCGCCCTGCAAGGCCAGCACAATCAACGTGTCAAACGCGGTCAGCGCAACCCCGGTAGTGATCGAAACGCCCAGCAGCAGGTGAAACGCCAGCGCAGCACCCAATACCTCGGCCAGATCGGTGGCGATGATCGATAGTTCTGCCAGCACCCATTGCCCTTTGGCCACGTTGCGGCTGTATCGGGCAGCAGAAAGCTGCGCCAGATCCCTGCCTGTCGCAATGCCCAGCCGCGAACAGAGGTTTTGCAACACCATCCCGGACAAACTGGCGAGCACCACCACGAACAGCAGCGCATAGCCGAAGCGCGACCCCGCCTCAATGGCGGTCGCCCAGTTGCCTGGGTCCATGTAGCCGATCGAGACCAGCAAGCCTGGCCCCACAAACAGCATCATCTTGCGCAATAACGACGCGTTGGGCGGGATGGCAACGCTGTCGCTGGCCGCAGACGGACAAAAAGGCGCAGTTGCGGTGGTAGGGAGTTTGTACGTCACGGGCACCAGGCTGAGGAAATCAAAACGACTATGCTAAAGAATTGAGACACATTCGGATACATCCTGGTGATGGCAATGTCATGCAGGTATCTGATGCAAATTTCTCGCTGACCGGACGGACCAATAACTGCGGCGATGCCCTCTGCCGGGATGCGGCCCAAGGCCATTATTTCAGCGCTTATCCTCAGTATTTGATCCAGAGACGCAACAATTAGCCCGTTACGCTCAAAAATGCGCAGCATTCAACAATCATTACAAAATGTAAAACGCGTAATATGGCAATCCCTCACAGCTCTGGATCGCATTCCATGAACTCCTCCCCTCTGGCCAGTACTCCGCTCGATGGACCGCTTCGCGCGGCGTTCATTTCCGCCCGCATAGACCGGCTCCCCGCTGTTGCGACGATCTGGCGGCTGGTTGCCCTGCTATCCATTGGTGGTTTTTTCGAGCTCTACGATCTGTTCCAGACTGCCTACATCAGCCCCGGTCTGGTGCGGGATGGCATCTTCGCCACAGGTACTCAGGGCCTGTTCGGCTTCTCGGATCAGGCAGCATTCGCGTCGGCGACCTTTCTCGGACTGTTCTTCGGCGCAAGCCTGCTCAGCCCGATAGCCGACCGGTTCGGTCGACGTGCCATTTTCACCTTCGCGTTGATCTGGTACACCGTGGCGACAGTACTCATGGGCTTGCAGACCTCTGCAACCGGCGTGATCGCCATGCGCTTTCTGGTGGGTATCGGTCTGGGCGTGGAACTGGTAACCATTGACGCCTACCTGTCGGAACTGGTGCCCAAGCGCATCCGCAGTTCAGCTTTCGCCTTCGCGTTCTTCATTCAGTTTCTGTCGGTGCCCAGCGTTGCGCTGATGTCCTGGTGGCTGGTGCCTCAGGCGCCGTTTGGCATCTCTGGCTGGCGCTGGGTGGTGATCAGCAGCGCAGTGTTTGCGCTGTTCATCTGGTGGCTGCGCTCAGCGCTGCCCGAATCGCCGCGATGGCTCGCCCAACAGGGTCGCTTTGATGAGGCAGAGCGGATCATGGACGGTATCGAGGCGCGCTGCCTGAAGGATCACGGCAAAGCGCTTGAGGAACCGGAGCCAGAAAAGGTGGCGGTCAGCGGCAGCGGTCGTTTTGCCGATATCTGGCAACCACCCTATCGCCGCCGCGCTCTGATGCTGATCATTTTTCACATCTTCCAGGCTATCGGCTTCTTCGGCTTCGGCAACTGGTTACCCGCATTGCTGTCGGGGCAAGGCGTAAGCGTCACGCACAGCCTCGCGTATGCATTTGTCATCACGCTGGCCTATCCGCTGGGCCCGCTTTTGTTTGTGAAGTTCGCCAATCGGTTTGAAAACAAATGGCAGATCGTCGGGTCCGCTCTCGGATCGATGATCTTCGGGACGCTGTTCGCGTTTCAGACAAGCGCCGCAGGATTGATTACCTGTGGCGTCATGATCACGTTCTGTAACGCCTGGCTGAGTTTCAGCTATCACTCCTATCAGGGAGAGCTGTTCCCAACCAATATTCGCGCGCGCGCAGTGGGCTTCTGCTACTCGTTCAGCCGACTGTCGACGGTGTTCAGCAGCCTGCTGATCGGGATATTTCTGGACCATTTCGGTACGCCGGGTGTGCTGGCGTTTATCGTCAGCAGCATGCTGATCGTGATCATCACTATTGGCCGATTCGGTCCCCGTACACGCAATCTGGCGCTTGAAAACATCGCTCACCGATGAGACGGACCACAGGGAGTGGCTCAGGCCCGGATATCAGGCCTGGGCCCACTCTACATTGGTCACGCCGAAGTGTTCTGCATACGGCTTGGGCACACGAGGCACTTTCTCCAGTCGGTATTTCGGTATACGCGCAAGGCCTGCATCGACACTTGCAAAGTGCCACGCTTCCACGCTGTCCATATGTTCAGTTCGTATATAAAAGCTTTTGAACGAACCGTTTAATAAATAATCAATTCGGTAGTGTTTAGGCAGTGCCATTAAAGCCTGAACCTCTTTTTCAATAGTGGCTTGAATAATACCTGACCCCAGGCACTGCAAAAAAATTCAGTCTTTTTTGATCAACGGCGACAAACGCGTATAACTCACCTGCGCCACTAACGAATACCCAAACGTTTGGCCAGACGATTGAGATTGGCGCGGTCCACCGCCAACTCATTTGCTACTGCTACCCAGCGGTGCTCATGCCGTTCGAGTGAAGCAACGATCAACGCGCGCTGGTAGGCATCCACAGAAGCCTTCAACCCGTCGCTGTGCAGCAATGGCGTCTGGTCTGCTTCAGGCTCAGTCTGCAAAATACTGTGCATGGATTCATCCAACCCGAGCGCAGGTGCATCTATGGTCAAAATGCTCGGTCTTTGCACATGCCCCGACAGCGCCTTGAGCACCGCTCGACTGATCAGATGCTCAAGCTCTCGCACGTTACCCGGCCAGCTGTGGTTCAGCAGTTTCTTCTGTGCGGACGTATTCAAGCTCAGGCCGCGCAGGCCCATGCGAAGTCGATTTTCCTCTAGAAAGTAGCCCGCCAGCAGCAATACGTCGCGCTCGCGCTCGCGCAAGGCTGGTACCTGTAGCGGGTACACGCTCAACCGATGATAAAGGTCGGCGCGAAACCTGCCAGAGCGCACCTCCTCAGCAAGATCTCGGTTGGTCGCTGCGATAATACGCACGTCCACCCGATGTTCCTGATCCGAGCCAACACGCTGCAACTGCCCGCTTTGCAGCACGCGCAACAGCTTGGATTGCACCGAAAGCGGCAACTCACCGACTTCGTCAAGAAACAACGTACCACCATCGGCCAGATCGAATTTGCCGCTGCGGCCATTCACTGCGCCGGAAAACGCACCTTTGACATGCCCGAACAGCTCGCTTTCCACCAGCATCTCGGGCAGCGCGGCGCAGTTCAGGCTGATCAGCGGTTTGTGGGCCCTGGGCGAATGCAGATGAATGGACTCAGCCACCAGTTCCTTGCCTGTACCGGTTTCACCCATGACCAGCACGGTCAGTGGGCTGTTGCCGACCAGCTCGATTTCCTGCTGCATGCGCTTGAGTACGGCGCTCTGGCCGATCAACTCCCGAGGCGCCCGCCCGCCAGCAGCACGCTTGTAGACTTCTGCCAGTTGGCGCTGATCATCGAAGCCTCGTGCCAGTTGGTTCATGCGCTCGGTGGCCATTACGGTCGCAGCCGCCAGACTGGCAAATGCCTGCAGCTTGTCAAGGTCGACACTCCCGAAGTTCGACGGATCAAGCGAATCAAGAGTGATAAGCCCCCATGGTCGACCCTGAACGTACAGCGCGCACCCCAGACAGTCGTGCACTTCAAGCTGCCCGTGGCCATCGACAAGACCGTCGTAAGGATCGGGCAGGTCGCAATCGACCGAAAACCGCACCGGGCCGGTATTTTCCAGCAAGACCTTGAAGCGCGGGTGCTCCTTGACCCGAAAGCGTCGTCCCAGCGTGTCAGGACTCAGCCCGTCAACCGCCAAAGGAATCAGTACCTCATCGTCAAGCCTCAGCAACGCGGCCGCATCACAGGGCAGCAGTTGGCGCAGCGAACGCAGCAACCGCCGATAGCGTTCTTCGTCCGGCAGTTCCCGGGAAAGATCGGCCATCAGCGGGATCAGCTCAAGCAACAGAGAATGGGTCATTAAGACTCCGGAACAACGGCAAAAAAGGCGTCATTATGACTGCCCTGTATGCCACTGCGGAAAAACATTTTCGGCACATTCGCCGGTCGGCCCTGACTGCGAACAGAGACATCCTCTGTAAAATCAGAGCGCATTGAAACAATGCCCCTGCACTAACGACGACCTACAGCATGAAGAAAACACTCTCCAGGGAAACGCAGAGTGTTGAATGAAACAGTGACATTAAACAGCTGACGAGATCTTTGGCGATGCACACACCGCACACCATTCATCCTGCGTGAAATTGGCAGCGCTGTATCAATGGAGCGCAACGCAAAACAATGGCCAGACTGCAACGACGAGTGTCCGCCAGCATTACAACGCGCACTGATCTGTATCAAGAAACCAGTCACACCCTATGCGCGTCAACAGAGAAAGGAATACGTTCTGTCCCTCGCACAACTCCTCTGACGTCGACCACAGAGTGGATGGAGTAACGACAAGCATAGACGGCCAATGACCGGGAGGAATCCGGATGGACACCGCAGCGACGAACAGAAGGCGTGCCCCGAGCAGGCAGCCTCCGTCCGGGCCTTCGATCAGGGCTGCCAGAGCGCCTGTTCGCCGCTCAGCTTGCGGTCTAGGAAACTAGCCGCGCTGATCAGCGCCAGATGGCTCAATGCCTGAGGCGTATTGCCCAGGTGATGAGCATGTGGATCGAACTCCTCAGCGTATAACCCGAGGGGATTGGCATAACGCAGCAACTGCTCGAACTCCAGATGCGCCTGCTCGATGCGCCCGGCACGCGCCAGGCACTCGACATACCAGAACGAACACGCGACAAAAGCGCCTTCTTCGCCTGCCAGGCCGTCGTCATGGTCATCGTCATTGCGATAGCGGAACACCATGCCATCACGCACCAGCGTGCGCTCAATGGCTTCCAGGGTCGCCAGCCACTTGGGATCACTGGCCCCCACGAAACGCACCAGAGGCATCAGCAGCATCGACGCATCCAGATTTCGACTGCCCTTGTATTGCACGAAGTGGCCCAGTTCGTCGTCCCAGAAGTTTTCCCAGATATCGTCATGTATTTCCTGTCGAACCCTGGTCCAGCGTTCGAAAGGCCCCGACAGGGAGCGTTTGAACGCCAGGCGCAGACCACGGTCCAGAGCCACCCAGCACATCAGTCGCGAGTGCAGAAAATGCTGATCGCCGCCGCGCATTTCCCAGATACCCACGTCACGGTCGTCCCAGTGCTCGCACACATAGTCCACCTGACGGACCACATGCTTCCAGCCGTCATGGGATATCGCATCGCCGTATTTATTGGCGAGGTACACCGCGTCCATCAATTCGCCATAAATATCGAGCTGGACCTGTTGATACGCGTCGTTACCGATGCGCACCGGCTGGGCGCCTCCGTAGCCCGACAGGTGATCGAGCGTTGTTTCGGTTAATTCCGCATGCCCGTCCAGCGCGTACAGAATACCCAGGCGCTCAGTACGACCGCAGCAGTCATCCAGCCGTCCGCGCATCCAGCGCATGAACGCGTTGGCTTCGTCGGTGTAGCCCAGGCGCATGAACGCGTATACGGTGAAGGACGCGTCGCGGATCCAGGTGTAGCGATAATCCCAGTTACGCTCGCCGCCCGGCGTCTCCGGCAAACCAAAGGTGGCGGCCGCCACGATTCCGCCGTGTTTGCGGGACGTCAACAGCTTGAGGGCCAGCGCAGAGCGCATGACCATTTCCCGCCAGCGCCCCTTGTACAGCGACTGACTGGCCCAGCGCCGCCAGAACTTCAACGTGTCTTCGTAATAGCGCGAACACTTGCCAACTGCGACGTGAGGATCATCCACCCCGCCAAGGATGAACTCGATGATCTGGCCTTGCTCCATGTCGAATTCAGCCACAGCGGCCTGATTATCAACTTGCAGAGGTACTGTCGAAGTCAGGCGCATACCTGGCTGACCCTGCGCCTGAAAACACACGTCGCTGCCTTGCAGGTACGCAGAGGTGTCGGCGCGACTGTAATCCATCCTCACTCGACACCGCATGCGCACCCTGGCGTGACCAAAACGCACCTCGACCCTGCGCACCAGTCGTGGCAGTTCGTTCTCGTCATCGGCGATGGGCATCAGGTCAGTGACTTCCACCACTGCCTGTTCGGAAATCCAGCGGGTCTGCAATACGTTGGTGTCTGGCAGATAGATCTGCAAACGGCGAGCGTCGGGCAGGTCTGGCGCCAGCTGGAAGATGCCCGCGTCATTGGTGTCCAGCAGCGCGCTGAAGATCGACGGGCTGTCGAAATCCGGCCAGCAGCAAAAGTCGATACTGCCCGTATCAGCCACCAGCGCAGCACTGCGCATGTCGCCGATGATGCCGTGGTTCTCGATCAGGTTTTGCGGTTCTTCCGGAAAGTCAGCCATTGCCACGGAACTCCGGATAGAGGCACATCCCGCCGTCGATGAACAGCGTGGTGCCGTGAACATAATCCGACGCATCGGATGCCAGCCAGACCACCGCATTGGCCACGTCTTCGGGTTCGCCGATGCGGCCATAAGGAATCAGCTTGAGCATCTCTTTTTCAGCGTCGCCTGCGCGGGCGTCGGCATTGATCGGCGTGCGGATGGCGCCTGGGGCAACGCTGTTGACGCGCACCTTCTGCTCGCCCACTTCCTGGGCGATGCTGCGCATCAGCAGATCAACACCGCCCTTGGAAGCCGCGTAATTGACATGGCCGGCCCACGGGATGACCTGGTGCACCGAACTCATATGAATAATCTTGCCCATCGCCCGCGAAACGCCGGGGCGCATGCCTTGCTTGATGAACTGGCGCAGGGCCGCTCGTGCACACAGGAACTGTCCGGTCAGGTTGACGTTGATGACTTTGTTCCAGTCGTCCAGTGTCATGTCGACGAAGGCTGCGTCTTTCTGCAGGCCGGAATTGGCGACAAGAATGTCCAGTGCGCCGAAATGCTCGACAGTCTGGGCAAACATCCGCTCGACATCCTCTTCGCTGGACACATCGGCACCGATGGCCAACGCCTGCCCGCCAGCCGCACGGATTTCCTCCGCCAGTTGCTCGGCAGGTTCGGCTTTGGAGTTGTAGTTGATCACCACGGCAGCCCCGGCATCTGCCAGGGCTCGTGCTGCGCCTGCGCCAAGACCGGAACTGGCGCCGGTGACGAGTGCGACTTGCTGCTTGAGAGAGATATGCATCAAATTTCAGCCTCGTAGTTGGCAACTTAAATGCTGACTGACGAGGCTGAAATTTAGTTCAGTGCACGTCCCGACTATGGCGCCGGGTTAGGTTGCGAAATGTGAATGGCCTCGATACCGGCAATGACTTCGTCGGACAGGGTGACGTCGATACTCGCCAGGTTGATTTCCAGCTGATCCAGGCGGGTGGCACCGATGATGTTGCTGGTCACGAACGGACGGCTGGTGACGTAAGCCAAAGCCATCTGCGAGGGATCGAGGCCGTGCTCGCGTGCAAGTGCCACGTATTGAGCCGTGGCACTGACCGCCTGCGGATTGTTGTAGCGCTGGAAGCGCTCAAACAGGGTCAGACGACCGTCTGCCGGGCGAGCGCCGTCCAGGTACTTGCCAGCCAGCACGCCAAACGCCAGTGGCGAATAGGCCAGCAGGCCGATCTGTTCACGAATCGCTATTTCCGCCAGGCCGACCTCGAAGGTACGGTTGAGCAGGTTGTAGGGGTTCTGGATCGAGACGGCACGGGGCAGATCAAGCTTCTCGGCCAGGTGCAGAAAACGCTGAGTGCCCCACGGTGTTTCATTGGACAGCCCGACATGACGGATTTTGCCTGCCTTGACCAGGTCGCCCAGCACCGACAGGGTTTCTTCGATCTCGACCGCTACATCGTCCGGATCGTGGGTGTAACCCAGCACGCCGAAGAAGTTGGTCTTGCGATCCGGCCAGTGCAGTTGATACAGGTCGAGGTAATCGGTATTCAGGCGTTTGAGGCTGGCGTCCAGAGCAGCGGTGATGTTGTGGCGATCCAGGCGTGGATTGCCATCACGGATGTGCTCCATGCGGCCAGGGCCCGCAACCTTGCTGGCCAGGACCCAGTCACTGCGATCACCGTACTTCTTGAAATACTCGCCAATGATGCTCTCGGTTTTGGTGTACGTCTCGCCGCGCGGCGGCACTGGATACATCTCGGCGGTGTCGAGGAAGTTGACTCCAGCCTGTTTGGCCATGCGGATCTGCTCGAAAGCTTCGTCCTGCGTGTTTTGCTCGCCCCAGGTCATGGTGCCCAGTGTGATGGCGCTGACCGAAAGGTCGGTCTTGCCCAATGAACGAAATTGCATTGATGACTCCGTTGGATTCAAAAGAAAACGAGCGCGCTCCGGCGCCTGGCAAAAGACCTTCTATAAAACGCCGACCCTTGACCTACTGCAAGGTTTTTATCGGTCGTGGAGACGGTCTTCATCTAGCGATAGCCTTGGGCCTGCAGCGCAAACAGTGCTGCATAACGACCGCCTGCGGCGATCAGACTCGCGTGATCACCGCGTTCCAGCACCCTGCCCTGTTCAAGCACCACGATATGCTCGGCATTACGCACGCTGGAGAAGCGGTGAGAAATCAAGAGCGTCATGCGGCCCTTGGCGTACTCGCGAAAATGATCGAATACCGCAGCCTCTGCACCAGAGTCCAACGCGGCGGTTGGTTCATCCAGAATAAGGATGTCTGCATCGCGGCGCATGTACGCACGTGACAATGCGATCTTTTGCCACTGCCCGCCCGACAGCTCCTGACCACCGGCAAACCAGCGGCCCAATTGCGTGGCGTAACCCTTGTCGAGCTGCTCGATGAACTGTGCGGCCATGCCTTGCGCGGCGGCTTCTCGCCAGCGCACTTCATCATGAAAGGCGTCGGTATCACCCACTCCGAGGTTCTCGCCGACCATGAACTGGTAGCGAATGAAGTCCTGGAAGATCACGCCGATCCGGGTGCGCAACGCGACCTCTTCCCACGCCTGCAAATCGCTGCCGTCGAGCAGAATCCGCCCCTCGTCAGGCTTGTAAAGCCGCGTCAGCAGCTTGATCAGTGTGGTCTTGCCGGAACCGTTCTCGCCCACCAGTGCCACGCTGCGACCCGGCGCTAGGTGCAGGTCGATATTTTCCAGCGCCGGGCGGCTGGTGCCCGGATACTGAAAGCTCACGTTCTCGAAGCGCAGACCGTCACCCGGCAATGCGCCTTGAGTCAGGCTGCCGGTCGGCGGTGTGACGGGTTGGCCAAGGTAGATGTACAAATCGGCCAGATACAGTCCGTCCTCATAAAGACCGCTGATTGCGCTGAGACTGCTGCTTACCGCTGACTGCCCTTGCTTGAACAGCACCAGGTACATGGTCATCTGGCCCAGTGTGATCCGCCCGTGCACCGCATCGACCACCACCCAGGCATACGCCACGTAAAACGCGGCAGTGCCCAGCAACCCCAGCAAAAACCCCCAGCCGTCGCGCCGCAGGGTGAGACGCCGGTCTTCCGCGTACAGGCGCTCGAACGTTTCGCGATAACGCTTGAGCAGTAACGGCGCGAAGCCGAACAGCTTCACCTCCTTGATGTAGCCCTCGTGCGAGAGCAGCGTTTCGATGTAGTTCTGCCGACGGGTTTCCGGGGCTCGACGCGTAAATAGCCGGAACGCATCTCCCGAAAAATGCGCCTCGGCGAAGAACACCGGCAATGCGCCCAGTACCAGAATCAACAGGGCCCACGGAGAAAAGTGCACCAGCAACACGGCAAAGCTGATCAACGAAATGAGGTTTTGCAACAGGCCCAGCGACTTGGTGACCAGCGCCAGCGGTCGGGTCGAAGCCTCGCGCCTGACTCGCACCAGCTTGTCGTAAAACTCCGAATCCTCGAACTGGAGCAGCGACAGGGTCTGTGCCTTTTCCAGGATCAGCGTGTTGACCTTCTGCCCCAGCTGCACACGCAACAGGGCTTGCTGCACGGACAGCGCCCTCTGAGCACCGGCCAGCAGTGCCAGCACACCCGCCTCCAGCAACACGTAGCGCAACACTGGCCATAGCGGAGCCTCACCGTTGCTGGCGTGCAGCTGCATGCCGGCTACCACCGCATCCACAATGCGCTGACCCAGCCACGCGGCGAGCGCAGGCAACAGGCCTGCCACCAGGGTGGCCAGTACGAGTCCGATCGACAAGACTCGCGACGTGGTCCAGACCAGTTGCATGGCGCGAAAGGCCTGTTGCATGAAAGATATGAAACGCTTGTAAGCAGGCATAGACAAAGACTCTGGAGACAACACAGGCCCTGTAAAGGGCGACCCTCATAAATCCAGCGATCAGGGCTGGTTAAAACGTGAAAAACAACTGCACACGACAGGAGAATCATCATGAGCGATGTGTACGACCTGCAGCGCTTTGTCGAGGCCCAGCAACCCGTATTCCAGCAGGTGGAAGCTGAACTTCAGGCCGGGAAGAAACGCAGCCACTGGATGTGGTTCGTCTTTCCGCAGATAAGCGGCCTTGGGCGCAGTGACATGGCCCAACGTTACGCCATCAGCGGTCTTGACGAAGCCAGGGCCTACCTGCAACACCCGGTTCTGGGCCCACGCCTCGAACACTGCGCAACCCTCGTTGCGTCGCGGGCAGATCGGTCAGCAAGGGACATATTCGGTTCACCAGATGATTTGAAGCTGCACTCGAGCATGACGCTGTTTGCCCTCGTTGCCCCCGGCAACGCGGCGTTCCAGGACGTACTGGACGGTTTCTTTGACGGTGAGCCTGACCCAATGACCGTCCAGCTTTGTCGTTGAACCCATCGTGCTGCATCAAATCCCCGCCGGAGCGCGCTGCACGCATCGCTCACGGCGGTCGTCGACCCGTTCGGCGAACCAGGCCGTGGTCAGCGTGCGAGTAATCTTGGGGCTTTTCAGGGTGATACCCGGCAGGATCGCCCGGGGTAATGGCTTGCCGGCTGCCTGATCGGCGAGCGCAAAAACCTTGCGGTACAGATCGGTTTTTTCAAAGTCAAAAGTATCGCCTTGTTTGAGCTGACTCCAGATCTGCGACTTGTTCATGCCCAGGCGGTCGCCCAGCGTACGCACCGCAAGCTCTGTAGAACCAGGCGATGTCGAGTCGTAGCGGATAAGGTCACCATCCAGCGCCAGCTCTATGCCCGTCGCACGGCTCACGGCCGCCTGAAAGGCAGCGTTACGGCTGGCGTACCAACCGGCGTTGAAGTCTGCAAACCGGTACAGCGACTCGGTGTAACTGACGGGATAGCCCAACAAATGAGCAATGCCAAAGTACATTCCGCCTCGGCGGGTAAAGACTTCCCGGCGCACGGTACCGTCGACCGTGTAGGGGTAGTCCTCAGCGTTTTTCTCGGCAAAGGCGATGCTGACTTGCATCGGACCGCCGGTTTTCACCGGATTGAAATTACCGAACAGGGTCTGTCCCAAGGGCACCACACCGATGAAATCATCGAAAATGGCACTCAGTTCTTTTTCAGTCCGGGCCGAGTCCAGTCGTTTGCCATAGGTCTTGCCATCCGGCGAGCGCACGCGCAACGCAGCGGCAATCAACGCGCCGGGAATGTGCAGGCGTGCAGCGCGGCGGTCGATTTCTCCGCGGGCTATCCGGCCCATGTTCGGCACGGCAGGGTCCACTTGAAAGGTCGACTCCTGCTCGGTGACCGCCAGCACTGAACAGACATTTTCGGTAGTCAAGGGAATTTTCTGCGCGGCGAACGCCGTGTAGATGTCACTGGACCAGCCTTTGCGATCATCGGTGCTCGCGGGCAGCAGGCGCAGAATTTTCGAACGTGCCTGCTCAGGTGTGAGCTCGGGTTCCTGCGGACGCTGAGTGCCGCAGCCGGCCAGGACCATCAGCGCGACGCCCATCATGAGTGATGTGTAAAACCGACGATTCAATCCATGACTCCAACACCTTCAGCTTCAGAACACGGACCAGTCAATCCGGGCGCTGAGCTTTTCCAGCGCAGCCATTCCGACAAGCGAATTGCCGGCTGCGTTCAACTCCGGAGACCACACACAGACAGAAAAGCGCTCTGGCACGACCGCAACAATGCCACCGCCAACCCCACTCTTGCCCGGCAACCCCACACGGTAGGCAAAGTTGCCGGCCTCGTCGTACAGGCCACTGGTGGCCATGATCGAGTTGAGCTGGGTGGCCTGACGCGCGGTCAGTATCTGCTCGCCGCTGTGGGTGCAGAAACCCTGATTGGCGAGGAAGCCGAAAGCACGCGCCAGATCGACACAGCTCATGCTCAGCGCACAGTGATGAAAATAGCTGCGCAGCACATCCTCGACATCACCGTGAAAGTTATCGAAGGACTTCATCAGATAAGCCGCCGCGGCATTGCGTGAGCGATGCTGGTACTCGGATTCGGCGACCTTGGAATCGGAAGTGATAGAAGGGTTGCCGCACAGCCGCCGCACAAAATCGCGCATCGACAGCGACGGCGCCGCAAAGCGCGCCTGATTGATGTCGCAGATCACCAGCGCACCCGCATTAATGAACGGGTTGCGCGGCCGACCACGCTCGAACTCAAGCTGAACAAGCGAATTGAAGGGCTGGCCGGAAGGCTCGTGGCCGAGTCGCTGCCAGATGTCCTCGCCGGAATGTCCGATGGCCTGCACCAGACTGAAGACCTTGGAAATGCTCTGGATCGAGAACCGTGTGTCGGCATCACCGGCGCTGAACATCTGCCCGTCGTTGCCATACACCGCGATGCCCAGTTGATCGGGCCGAACCTCCCCCAGTGCCGGAATGTAATCGGCCACTTTGCCCTGACCAATCAGAGGCCGCACTTCATCGAGGATTTCGTTCAGCAGGTCTTGCATGTGTACGCCCCTTGTTTTGGGTGCGCACACTACACCAACACACTCGGCCTCGCATCACCGGCGTGCGCTCAACGTGCGGTGATGTCAGGGTTGGTTGTGAACGCCTGCGTATCGACCAGATCCGCCACCTTGACCGCGTGGGGGAAAATCTTCTTGGCGACGAACAGGTCATCCACGCGCTGCAAGGCCTGAACGTCGCGGGCTTCCACCGGTTCCAGCGCTTCCTGACCCCAGCTCTGCAAACGCCGCGAGACAGGCAGCGGGATGTCGTTCACACGGGCGAACACTTCGGCGTATTGGTCGGTGTTGTTGCGCGCCCAGTCAAAGGCCCTGGCCAGACGCTTGAGCACGTCGTTGAGCGCTTCGCGCCTGACCGGATCAGTCAGAACCTCGTCGGACGCCGTAATAAACGTCAGTCCGGTATTGATGCCCTCGCCACTGAGCAACACCCGAGCGCCCTGCTCTTCAGCAAACGCCTGGTACACGCCGAACGTTGCCCAAGCCTCGATCTTGCCGGCATTGAATGCCGGTAACGCATCGGTCGGCATCACGAAACCGATATTGACGTCGGTTTCAGAAACACCCGCATCGGCCAACGCACGAATCAACAAGTACTGAGAAATGCTGCCGCGTGCGGAGGAAATCACCACATTGCGGCCCTTGAGATCGGCGACGGTGTGAATCGGAGACTCCTTGGGCACCAGGATCGCGATCCCTCGTGACTGACTGCGTCGTACGGCGACGATCCGCAATGGAGCACCCCCCGTGGCTGCTGCGAGCACCGGCGTGTCACCGGCCGGCGCCAGGTCAACAGCACCCGCGCGCAAGGCCTCGAACAGCGGCGCGGCGCCTTGGAAGTTGGCCCACTCAACCTGATAAGGCAGGCCATCAAACGCCTTGGACGCCTCGACAACGGTGCGCAACCCTTTCGCCTGATCACCGAGGACCAGCTTCACCTTCGACCAGTCAACCGACTCGCCAACGGCCGACTGCCTGTTCTGGCGGTTGTCGTCGTTGCCGCATCCGGCCAGCACGCCAAGCGCCAGCCAAATGAAGGCGCAACCTTTGATCCAGCGAGTAAAACCCATGAAATAGCATCCTTGTGACAATCGAATCAGTCCTGGTAATCAGTACCGCTGCGTTCCAGTTCGCGAATCAACGCATTCCAGTGTCGCGCCACCCCTGGACCATGTCCGTCCTTGATGACCCTGGCCTGCTCTTCCACCCTGGCGATGACTTCAGCGGGCGGAAACACCAGCTCGGCGTTGCCAGCCGATTGCGCCGCAATTTGAATGTTGCAAGCGTATTCCAGAGCATGTAATTGCTGGAAAGCGTGCTCGACGCTGACCCCGCCGGTCAGCAAGCCGTGGTTACGCAGAATCATCACGCTCTTGGCCCCCAGATCCGCTACCAGACGCTCGCGCTCATCCAGATCCAGCGCGATACCTTCATAGCCGTGATAAGCCACACGGCCGGAAAAAGCGATGGCATGCTGGGAGATCGGCAGCAGTCCATCTTTCTGCGCGGACACCGCAATACCGTCACGCGTATGGGTATGCAGCACGGCCTGAAGGTCGTGGCGCGCAGCATGGATCGCACTGTGAATCACGTACCCAGCGTAATTGATGCCCAGTCCGGTCGGGTCATCGACAATCGTGCCGTCAATGTCGACCTTGACCAGATTGGACGCGGTGATCTCGTCGAACAGCAGGCCGAAGGCGTTGATCAGAAAGTGCTCGTCCGGCCCCGGTACACGCGCCGAGAAGTGTGTGTAGATATGGTCGGTCCAGCGCTTCAGCGCGGCCAGTCGATAGGCAGCAGCCAGTTTGACCCGTACCTCCCATTCCTCGGGCGATACTCGGCCACGGACACTGTCCACGCCGGATGACACTGGCAAAGCGCTGACATTGCTCATGATCCTGCTCCTGAGTAATTGATCTTCAATCCAGCAAGACTAGGCGCGTAAGAAAGCATTTAAAAAGCACATTTTCTTATAAGCTAATTATAAAAAAGTAGAATAATAAAACTCATCGTTATGCTTACATTTGCGTTCACCCGGAGACTCCCACCCAGCGAGCCACCCCTACTCGGGCTGCCACTTTCAAAGGACATGACCGCCATGAACATTCTGCGACACAAAGGACAGTTGAATCGGCGCAGCTTTCTGGCCGCCAGCGCGGCAACCCTGAGCGCAGCGACGCTGGGGTTCACACCGCATCTGTTCGCTCAGGCGTCGTCGCTCGCCGACGTGACGCTGGAAGTTGCGACTTATCGTGGCGACGACGCCAACTTCAACGAAAATGCCGGGAACGAACACCGGCCCTATCAGGTGAGGTTTTCAGAATTTCCCGGTGGCAACCTGATCGTCGAAGCGCTGGCATCAGGTAGCATCGACCTGGGCTCGATGAGCGAAATCCCGCCGATCTTCTCGATCCAGAGCCATCGCCAGCCCAGGCTTGTTGCAGTGCTGGAAGGTGACGTCAACAACCAGGTGTTTCTGGTTCCAAAGGAATCCCGTGCCGAATCCATCAACGACTTGCGTGGCAAGCGTGTCGGCTACGTCAAGGCCACCACTGCACACTATTTTTTAATCAAGGCGCTCAAGGAGCAAGGCCTGACGATGGCTGACGTAAACGCCATTGCATTGACCCCACAGGACGGTTTCACCGCTTTTCAGAGCGGTCAGCTGGATGCCTGGGTGACCTATGGCACGTTCATTCAGCTCGCCAAATTCCGCAGTGGTGCCCGCGTGCTGAAAACGGCGCTGGGTTATCTGTCCGGCAATTATCTGCTGGCGGCGCGCCCTGCCGCGCTGGATGACCCACTGCGTCGTCAGGCCATCACCGATTACCTTGCACGTCAGCGCCAAACCTTTGAATGGATCAATACCCACCCCACGGAATGGGCAGAGAAATCCGCCAGATTGCTTGGCGTCGACAAGGCCGTGTTCGTCGACATGGTCGAAAACCGCAGCCAGCCCTGGAAACTGCGGGCCATCGACGATCAAGCCATCGCCTCTCAACAGGAAGTCGCCGACGTGTTTTTTGATGCGGGCGTGCTGCGCGAGCGCGTGGATGTCTCGCCTCTGTGGGACAGGCAGTTTTCGCTGGCCTGAGACGCCTGTGTAATGGCGCTATGGTTATGCATTAAGGTTATTTAAATAATATTTTTTATAGCGATATGCTCAAGCCAGACCTGCGGTTTTCAAGGAGCATCACATGCCAAAGCCCACTTTATTTCTGCCTCGCCTCAGCCGCCTGACGGCTTCCCTCGGACTGAGCGCTGCATTGTTGACCAGCACGCTGATCGCCCCCGCCACGGCGCAGGCAGAAGGTGAAATTCGTATCGCCGAGCAGTTCGGCATCGTGTATCTGTTACTCAACGTTGTGCGCGATCAACAACTGATCGAAAAGCACGGCAAAGAGGACGGTCTGGATATCAAAGTCGACTGGACCCAACTGTCTGGCGGTTCTGCGGTCAATGACGCGCTGCTGTCAGGGTCTATCGACATCGCCGGTGCAGGTGTCGGCCCGCTGCTGACCATATGGGATCGCACCCACGGCAAACAAAACGTCAAAGCCGTCGCCTCACTGGGCAATTTCCCCTACTACCTGGTGAGCAACAATCCCAAGGTCAAGACCATCGCCGATTTCACCGAAAAAGACCGCATCGCGGTGCCCGCAGTGGGTGTTTCGGTGCAATCACGCTACCTGCAATATGCCAGCGCAAAGTTGTGGGGCGACAAGGAATACGCCCGGCTCGACAAGTACACCCTCAGCCTGCCACACCCGGACGCCGCCGCGAGCCTGATCGCGGGCGGCACCGAGCTGACAGGTCATTTCTCCAACCCGCCTTATCAAGAGCAAGAGCTGCGTAACCCTAATGTGCACGTGGTGTTGAACACCTACGACCTGCTGGGCCCGAACTCGCCAACGGTATTGTTCGCCACGGAGAAATTCCGTAACGAGAACCCGAAGACCTACAAGGCGTTCATCGAAGCACTGACCGAGGCGGAGGCATTTGTCAGCAAGGATATCGGGGCGGCGGCGGATACGTATATTCGGGTGACCAAGTCGAAGATTGACCGGGCGGAGTTGTTGAAGGTGATTGATCAGCCGGAGTTCCAGTTCACCATTACGCCGAAAAATACCTATCCGTTGGCGGAGTTTTTGTTTCGGGTCGGGGCAATCAAGAACAAGCCGGCGTCGTGGAAGGATTATTTCTTTCAGGATGCCAAGCCGTTGCAAGGGAGTTGAGTGTTTCGGGCCAGTTAACACACTGGCCCATTCGGCTCACCTACCGGCATCTTCATCCGCAAATGGGCCACCGCCCGGCTGACTTCCCGGCCCCGATTCAATTTGGAAACCAGTCTCATAGGAGCGAGCTTGCTCGCGAAGGCAGACTGTGAGGCGATAAATCTTGAGCAGATGTATGAGCAGGTCACATTTATTGAACTGTGGATTCAGTGACCTCTGCGCTCGGCTCAGGTCACCTTTTCGCCCCTCGGCGACCCACTTTGATGGGGCCAAAGTAGGCAAAGCCCCAGGCTCCGGTTGGGTCCGCCTGCGGCGGATTCCTTCGTCCTGACACTGATCCGGCGGTCGCTGCAACGGGCCATCCATGGCCCGGTGCAGCTCAATCGGCATCCATGCCGATTGCCCCCCGGATCAGCGCCAGCACTCAGCCTGCACCTTGCGTCGCACTCTGCGGTGTGGCGGCTATTGGGGTAGAAGAGCGCTGTTTGTTCTGGGGTGTGCTGGCTTGTTTTTTTGACTCTGATCCTGGTTTTTTAACTTGATATCGAGCTGATATTTTCAGTGAACATACCGGCCTCTTCGTCAGCAAGCTGAACGCCGCCCGGCCGACTCCTCGTATGTTCCCACAGGTACTCATTTCAACTTTAAATTCAGGTTCCGGTGGGAGTGAGCCGGGCGGCGTTCCGCTTGCTCGCGAAGACTGATCTGAAAACACCGCATCAACATCAACTTAACCACGGCGTTGCCGTTGCCTTTGATCTTCAACCCCCAATCTCACTGACGACGCCAATCGCGCGTATGGAAGGCCGAATGCGGGCGTCGTGGAAGGGGTCGATCGGCAGGGATGCCGAGAGAGCGCCGTTGGGCCATGGATGGCCCGTCGGCGCGGGCCCCTTCCACGATGTCTGCATGAGGGAACCCCGGCTTGCCGGGGCCTGACGTCAGCGCAAATGGTTTGGTTACTTTGTCGAAACAAAGTGACCCGGCCGTCAGGACGGAACCTTTCTTGGCAGCGCGGACCCCGTCTGGATATGTATATCGTCGTCAGGATCGGAGTTTTCCAAGGCTTGGATGGCTTTTGCTTTAGGCGTTTGGGACTGTGGATTCAGTGACTTGCGCGCTCGGCTGAGGTCACCTTTTCGCCCCTCGGCGACCCACTTTTATGGGGCCAAAGTGGGCAAAGCCCCAGGCTCCGGTTGGGTCCGCCTGCGGCGGATTCCTTCGTCCTGACACCGATCCGGCGGTCGCTGCAACGGGCCATCCATGGCCCGGTGCAGCTCAATCGGCATCCATGCCGATTGCCCACCGGATCAGCGCCAGGACTCAGCCTGCACCTTGCGTCGCACTCTGCGGTGTGGAGGCTATCGCGGTAGAAAACCGCTGTTTGTTTTTGAACGTGCCGGGGCTGGATCGTCTGATATTGGGCTGAATATTCAACGAACCTGCCAGCCCTTTCGTCAGTACGCTGACTCCCACAAACGTGTTCCAGCAGACCTGGAATTCAAATTGAAACCGAGCTTTTGGTGGAGCGATTTCAGCTCGAAATAAAGCACTCAAGTGGGAGCGAGCCGGGCGGCGATCCGTTTGCTCGCGAAGGCCTGCTTTGCGTGCGGTGTATGACCGGTGCACTTGAAGCCTCGACGCTTATGAAAAACCCCGGCGTACCGGGGTTCTCGTTGCGCTGAAAGTCGGGTCTACCAGTTGTAAGTCACTTTGCCGTAGTAGAACGCGCCGCTGTAGCCATACGGCGAGTAGGTGCTGTAAGCGAGGTTACCGCCGCTGGAGGCAAAGTCGTTGAGTTTTTCGGGGTATTTGTCGGTGACGTTATCGCCGCCCAGGGTGAATACCCAGTTCTTGAGCTTGTAATCCACAGCAAGGTCCAGCAGCCACGCGGCACTGAAGGTCTGGTCGTTGACCTTGTCGGCCTGGTAGCTGGTGAATTCACCATAGCGCACCAGATTGGAGTGCAGCGCCCAATTGCCAAAGGTGAAGTCGTTGCCCAGTGTGAGTTTGTGCTGAGGCGTGGTGTCGCCCAGCAGGCCGATGCGTTCGCGGCGGTCGACGCGCACGAGGTTTACACCCAACTGATCGAGAATGGCCGGGTTGGCTTTCACGTCGGTGACTTTGGTGTGGTTATAGTTGTAGCCGACGGTGCTGTTCCAGCGCACGCCGTTATCGAATTGGTATTTATAGTTGGCGACCAGGTCGACGCCATCAGTACTGGTGTCCGTGGCGTTGGTGAAGTAACGCGCACTGGTGTAGTTGATGTCACCCACGCCGTTGGCGCGCAGGTAGTTGATGGCGGTGTTGTTGAGCACCAGGTTAGAGGACAGCGAGATACGGTCCTGAATGTCGATACGATACACATCGGCGGTGACCGTGAGATTGTCCAGCGGCTGGAGCACTACCCCCAGGCTGTAGTTGCGTGACTTCTCGGCTTTCAGGTCTTCGGCGCCCAGCAGTTGCGACACGTTGCTGCTGGCCGGGAAGGTACCCGCTTCCTGAATGGTGTTGCCGATCAGTTGTGACGAGGTGAAGGCAAAGTGTTGCTGAGCCAGCGACGGCGCGCGGAAACCGGTCGAGACGCTGCCACGCAGGGCCACTTGCGGGGTGAAGTCGTAACGTGCCGAAAGCGAGCCGCTGACGTTCGAGCCGAAGTCGCTGTAGTCCTCGTGACGGACAGCGGCCGAGACGCCGAGTTTTTCAGTGAGGTTGGTTTCAACGTCCAGATACTGCGCAAAATTGTGCCGTGAATAGCTGCCCGCATCGGCTGCACGAAATCCGCCCAGCCCGGAGCTTCCGGTCTGAAAGTAGGACTCCGCCTGCCCCGCCTCGACTTCATAGCCCTGACGCAAATATTCCGCACCAAACGCCACCGACACTGGGTAAGGCAGCCACCCTGCACTGAATTCCCGTGACAGGTCGAGGCTGAGTTGCTTCTGGTCATTGGTCAGGGTGCCGTTATCGAAAGAGCGCGGCGTGTTCAGCCCCAGCGAGGTGTTGATTGTCCGGGTGCGAATTTCGTAGGAGTTCTTGCCGTAATTGGCTGACAGGTCGTAGCGCCAGTCATCGGCCAGTTCGCCGCGCAAACCGGCTACCAGCGAAGTGTCTTCGAGGGTGCCGCGAATCAGTGGCAGATAGCCGTTGGGAAAGATCGTCGCGTTGTTGTTCGAGGCATTGCTGGGTCGGTAAAACGCTGCCGTTTCGCCACGCCGCTTGCTGTAACCACCAAAAGAATAAAACTCGGCGGCATCGCTGAAGCTGTACTCACTGTTGAACTGCAGTTTGCCCTCATCAGTGGCCGGCTCGCCCTGACGAAACACCTGTTGCCCGTAGGTCGTGGAGCCGATACTGGAGGCCCTGAAGTCGTCACCGGCGCGGTTGGTGTAATCGTTGTTGGCACCTTCAGCCGAAAGATTGAGCGTGCCGTTGTCACCCAACGCAAACCCGGTGTTGCCCGCCACTTGACGCTGAATCCCGTCACCCTTTTTGTAGTGTCCGTACTTCGTGGAAATCGAGCCGCCATGGTCGGCGCTTTTCAGGATGATGTTGATCACGCCTGCGATGGCATCCGAGCCGTAACGGGCTGAAGCGCCGTCGCGCAACACTTCGATATGATCGATTGCCGACAGCGGGATCGCGTTCAGGTCAGCAGGAGCCGAGCCACGCCCTACTGCCCCGCCCAGGTTGACGAACGCCGAGGTATGGCGGCGTTTGCCGTTGACCAGCACCAGAACCTGATCCGGTGAAAGACCGCGAAGCTGCGCAGGACGCGTCAATTCCGCGCCATCCACCAGGCTTGGCCGTGGGAAGTTGATGGAGGGAATCAGGCGGGCCAGCACCGTGCCCAGTTCACTGGAGCCGGAACTGCGCAGGCTGTCGCCGGAAATAACATCGATGGGCGACAATGACGCACTGGCCGTGCGTTCCTGCGCCCGCGTCCCCGTCACAATCACCGTGCCCAATGTGGAGGTCGACGCGCCGTTGCCTTCGCCGGCGGTCTCTTCAGCCAATACCGTTGTGCTGATGCTTGCAGCGGTCAGCAAATTCGCTGAAAAAATCGCCGTAGCCAGCACATTTTGTTTAAAGCTCCCCATACCGCTACCCCTTGAAATCCATGGCCCGGAACATCGTGCTCCGGTTGAAACGAGCGATCCGTGCGGCAGACGGTGGCGATCATTCACGTTCTTTTTGAGTGCTCCGGTGGTCCGATGCTTTATATCTTAAAGCCAGTGTATGTCTGATTTTAAATACCATTAAGACATAAGCAGCTGTCTTTCTGTAACGTCGAAAAAGAGCTGGAAATCAGACAAAAAAAGGGCCGTACCTGCCTAAGGATACGGCCCGAAAACTTGAATTCGAGGGTAACGGCGTGGCCGCTATTTGGCGGTAATCACCGACAGCTTGGTGATGCCAGCCCGTTCAATGGACGCCATCGCCCGGGCTACCTCGCCATAGTTAACGCCATTGTCCGCTTGCAACTGCACGCGCACATCAGGGGCCTTGTCCTTGGCAGCCTTGAGGTTCGTCTCCAGCAGGTCCGGCTGAATTTCATCCTTGTTGATGAACAGTTTACCTTGCCCATCAATGCTCACCACCAACGGGTCTTTCTGCTCCACTGGCGCCACCGACTCGGTCTTGGGCAGGTTGATCGGGATCGAATTGGTCAGCAACGGCGCGGTGACAATGAACACCACCAGCAACACCAGCATCACGTCCACCAGCGGCGTGACGTTGATTTCGCTCAGCACTTCATCGCTGTCTTGAGTAGAGAACGCCATATCAGGACGCCTCCTTCACTTTCTGGCCGGCCGTTGCAGTGCCGGCTTTCAACACCGGGTGCAGCAGAACGCGGAACGCACTCTTCTGCGCCAGGCTGTAGAAGTCATGCGCGAAGTCGTCAAGATCGGCAGCGGTCAGCTTCAGGCGACGCAGAAAGTAGTTGTAGACCAGCACTGCAGGGACTGCGACAGCGATACCGACACCGGTGGCGACCAGCGCTGCGCCGATCGGACCTGCCACCGTTTCGAGGCTGGCGGAACCGGCGGCACTGATGCCCTTGAGCGCCGACATGATGCCCCAGACCGTACCGAACAAGCCGATAAAGGGCGAGGTGCTGCCGATGCTGGCGAGGATCGCCAGACCGGTTTCCAGCGAGCGCCGCTCACGCACGATCTGCTGACGCAAGGCACGTTCCAGACGGTCCTGGTGGTTGATCGACTGGCTGAGGTCGTTGGCCTGAGCGCCATCCGGCACTTGAATCGCGGCGTAACCCGCCAGCGCGACACGGGCAGCGGCACCGGGTTGTTCATGGGCGAGCTGCGCCGCCGAATCGAGACTCGACGCCGCCCAGAATTGTTTGTGAAACTTGCGATCCTGAGCCTTCAGACGGCCAAACTGTAAGCCCTTCAACAGAGCAAGCCCCCAGGTGGCGACGGAAAAAATGACCAGCAGCCAGATGACCGCGTGTTCGATGGATTCAAAAGGCGAAGCAAGTAGGTTCATGGCACGGCTCTCTCTGAACAAGGCATGGGGTGTCGCGATGCGCCTTTGATTCAGGTAGCTCGCAAGGTCAATCGAATGCGTGGGTTATTTGATCTTGAAGTCGATGGGCACGCTGACCCAGCCGTCCTGGGCGACATCACCCTGTTTGGCCGGGACGAAGCTCCAGCGCTTCACCGCTGCCAGTGCCGCATCGTCGAGCTGATCGCGGCCACTGCTTTTCTGAATCTGGATCTCGCCGGGTTTGCCGCTGGCCAGAACATGCACCCGCAACAGCACAGTCCCTTCCCAGCCACGGCGCATCGCCAGTGACGGGTACTCCGGAGCCGGATTACGCAAATAACCGGCGCTGGCCGAAGCCGGTGTGACTGGCTTTGGTGCGGGAGGCGCGGGAGGCGCCGGGGCAGCAACCGGTGGCGCAGGCACAGGCTGTACCGGTGGCTGCTCAACCGGTTTGGCCACGGGCTTGACGACCGGTTTCGGTGGCTGCGGCCTGGGCTTGGGCACCGGCTTGGGCGGCGGTGGTTTGACCGCCAGCTCATCCTCGACAGGCGGTGGCGGCTCGACAACAGGCTGCACGACAGGCTGCGCGACGGGCTCGGGCGGCGGCGGTGGTGTTTCCACCACCGGCGGCGCGGGTTGAGAAAATTCGATGGTCATCGGCGGAATTTCCGGTGGTACTACCGGCAACACGGGTGCCGGATTCTGGCTGAGCCAGTAGATCACCGCGCCATGCAGTACCAGCGCCAGCGCGCCAAGCAGAATGGCTTCGCGACGACCCAGTATCGGCTTGGGGGTGCTTTGCAGTCGTGATAACGCCAAGGGCCCACGGAAAGGACGCCCCAGATCGACCAGGTCGCCGCTCGGCGTCTGGTGCCAGAGCACGTCATGTGCGCTGGCAGCGGTCTGGACATTGCCCATTGATACACTCCTGTATTTTCATGATAAAAATCCAGGTTCTGTTGGTATCAGTCACCTTCTCGCTTTGGAAGCGCGAAGCAATCATCGCCGAACGGCCTTGTTCCGGAAAAGAATATTTGGTTCGCTATTTATGCACTTAAAGAATATGCGAAATTGACGAGGTATCGTCGGGAGGTGATCAAGAAGCCCGACGTAGACGGCGCGAACCCACCAGGTGTGGCTGCCGACCGCTATCGCTCACGACGTGATCGAGACCAGTCACGAACCGGCAACGCAGCGGCGTAGGCCATGGCTTCCTGGCGGGTGGTGAACGAGGCGAGTCGATCCTTGGGTGTACAGACAAGCCAGGGCCCGCTGTTCACGCATATCAGCTGGTAGCCGTTGATCTGGGTTTTGGAAAGCATGGGAGCACTCATGATTACCTCCAGGACAGAGACAATGAACAGGGTTGTGCCTCACCAAGATTACACCCGCGCGAACAGGCTGTGAGGGCCGCTCGGCGACCCGCACAGCCTTGCCGATCAGTGACCGCTGTGTTCGCCGTGCCCGTGGTGCGCGTCGCCACCGTTTTCATCGGCGGTGAGCGATCTGGCGACCGCCATGACGTTGATGGATTCCTTCACGCCCTTCCCGTTTTCGACGGTAAGGGTCAGCGGCACCTGATCACCCTCTTTGACCTGAGCCACCAGGCCGATGAACATCACATGGTAACCATTGGAATCAAAGACCACTGGCTTGCCGGCCGGCAGCTCGACAGACGTCACCTGCTGCATGCTCATGACATCATTTTTCATGCTCGACTGATGAATCTGCACCGTCTTGGCGACCGGCGAGGCGACGTCCACCAGCGTGCTGTCGGTGGTCGAAGTGACGCGCATGAACGCGCCGGTCGCGGGCTGACCCGGTACGGTGGCGCGCACCCAGGCATCGTCAACCTGGGTCTGGGCTTGAACCTGAGCGCTCAACGCCAGCAACGAAACTGCCAGCATTACGGATTTCGCAGCGTTACGAGTAAAAGCATTCATCAACAGACTTCCATTAAGGTGAGCAGATCTTCGGTGCATTGTTGAGCGGTCAGCTTGTGCGACAGCCCGAGGCGCAACACGCCACGCGTGTCGTACACATAGCTGGTGGCTGTGTGCGAGATGGTGTAGGTGTCGCCCAGCGGTACCTTCTCGAAAAACACACCGAACTCTTTGGCGGTAGCGGCCGTTTCTTCCAGCGTGCCGGACAGAGCGACGAACGTGGGGTCGAACGCCTTTACGTAGGCATCGATCACTTCCGGCGTGTCGCGCTCAGGGTCGAGGGTGATGAACACCACCTGAAACGACTTGCCCTCCTCACCCATCAACTTGCGAATCTGTGCAGCGCGTGCCAGCGCCGTGGGGCAGACGGCCGGGCACTGGGTGAAGCCGAAGAAGATCATCGGCATCAAGCCGCGAAAGCTGGAAAGCGTCTTGATGTTGCCTTGAGGATCCTTGAGCTTGAAATTACGGCCCACGATCTCGTTACTCATGTCCTTGCCGTGCTTGAACGGCAAGGCATTGGAGTTCCCGCAGCCGGTGAGCAGGCCAAGACTCAGCAACGAAAGACCGGCGACCACTTCGCGGCGGGTCATAGTGTGTGTCATGTATTACGTCCTTTGAAGGATAAGGCGCTACCGCTTGCGTTGAACGCAGCAGCGGCCTTCGTAAACAGGCAAGGCAGGCAGCTTATCGCTGAAACCCGGCCGTGATTGATGAGCACTCGCGCGGAGTTCAAGGTGCCTGGGCAATGCATCCGGGAGAAGCATGTCGTGTGGGGTTGCGCCACAGCACCAAGGGCGCACGCGTCGTGACGTCGCGACTGCTCGACAGCCAGCCAAGCGCTATGAAAAACACCAGCGCGACGGTCATTTTGCCGGCGAAGGCACAGTCGAACATGGCCAACTGCATGATACGGCCGTGATCGCCCTTACCCGCGTCACTCATCTGATGAGAGTTACCGGCAACCTCACCACAGACATCATCTGTCGCCAAGACAGGGCCCGAAACACCGGAAAATGCGTTGAGCACCTGGCCGTGGCCGAGACCGCATACCACGCCGCTGAACAGGACGAAGGCAAACAGCATCCAGGCGATAGATGAGCGGTGAGTGCGGGCGAAATTCATGGCCGTCAATCTACCACTCCGGACGAACCGGGAACACCGCGAATCCTGTTACAAAAACCCCGTCGACACCGTAATGCGGGCTTTCAGGGGACACGCAGGGGTGCGACATAACGGCACAGGTATGAGGCCTGGCGCCGATTCAAGCATCCCAGACAGATCCAGCCCATACATTACATGCATATTATTTATTATTATAAATAACTACATGCTTGATATTAATAATTAGCTTATAGCCAAACAGCCTTTCACAGCGCTTTTTCATAACCCTATAGTCGCCTGCAGACCGACCCAGCCCACGGAGGTACCCGCTTCTTTCCGATATTCAGACAGGATCACAAAGCAATGGCTTGCCTCCCTCGCGTACCCTCCCAACCGCTGCGTAACGCTCTCGTGAAAAGCATGGCCCTGGCGAGTCTGGGGCTGATCAGCCCTGTGCAGGCGGCTGAAGAAGCCCCCGACAAAGACACCCGACTGGAAAAGGTCACGGTCATCTCGACCGGTGTTCGGGGCACGCAGCGTACGGTCACCGACAGCCCGGCACCCGTCGATATCGTCACCAGTGATCAGCTACTGAAAACCGGCCGCGCCGACCTCACCGAAGCCATCGCCAAACTGCTGCCTTCGTTCAATTACGGCACCAACGTCGCGGGCTATAACTCGACTGTCAGGCCTTTGTCCAACCGCAGCCTGGCACCGGCGTACACGCTGGTGCTGGTCAACGGCAAGCGCCGCCACAACAGCGCCCTGCCCGCCAACGGTTCGACCGACAGCAGCGGTGCCAACTCGGTAGACATCGACATGATCCCCGTCAGTGCAGTGGAGCGTATCGAGGTGCTCAAGGACAGCGCTGCTGCGCAATATGGCTCGGACGCGATTGCCGGGGTTATCAACGTGATCCTCAAATCCAGCGCCGAGGGCGGCCATCTGGGGGCGACTTACGGCAAGCTTTACAGCGGCCAGGGTGAGGTCACCAAATTCGAGGGCGACAGCGGTTTCGTGCTGGGTGACGGCGGCTTTCTGCATCTTTCAGGGGATGCGCGCAAGCGTGGCGATGCCAGCTGGAACGAGAAGGCGACCAACACTGCCTACTTTCCTGGTGACCCACGCGAGGCCACCTGGGATCGGGTCGGCGTCAAGAACGGCGACCCGCAGATAAAAGCCTTCAACCTGGCTTACAACGCCGAACTGCCGCTGGACGAGCAGACGAAACTGTATTCCTACGGGACCTATGGCCAGCGCGACGCAGTCATCAACAATTACTTTCGCTACCCGAACGGTATCGCCAACATTCCCGAGCTGTTTGCCGACGGTTATTATCCGCTGAACAATCTGGACGACACCGACTACCAGTATCTGGTTGGCGGCAAGGGCGAAGCGCTGAGCTGGAACTGGGACCTGAGCACTACCTACGGGCGCAACAACAATCATCAGTACAGCGACCTGACTATCAACCCTTCACTGGGGCCGGCGTCACCGACCTCGTTCGATGACTTGGCAACCTATCGTTTCGAACAATGGGTCAACAACCTGGACATCACCCGGGCGTTCGACGGGCTGTTTGGCGTGCCGCTGCAGGTATCCGCCGGTCTTGAGCATCGCTGGGAGCGTTTTCGGACTTTTTCCGGTGATGCACAGGCTTATCAGGTCGGTGGCTATCGCTTCCCGGCCACACTGCCCAACGGCCAGGCCAACCCGCTGGCCGGGAGACTGGCCTCGATTGCAGCACAGGCGGCGGCAGTGATATCGCCGCAGGATGCAACGAGCCTGAAACGCAACAACTACGCGGCCTACGTCGACTTTGGGATCACCCCGATAGAGCCGCTGTTCGTTGGTCTGGCATTACGCGCCGAGCACTTTGATGACGATTCAGGCAATACCGTCAGCGCCAAGCTCAACTCCCGTTACGAGTTCACCGACAACTTTGCGGTCCGTGGCACCGTAGGCAGCGGTTTTCGTGCGCCGTCGCTGACCCAGATCGGTTATAGCATCTCCGACAATCGGGTCGGCACAGCACCGGACGGCACGGTTGTGCCTGCCGTCACGCGAATCGCACCGGTCAATTCGGCGTTGGCCCAGGCATTGGGCGCCACAACGCTTGACCCGGAAAAGTCGCGCAACGTGGGTTTTGGTGTGACCTGGCAACCGGCCCCGCGCACCAGCCTGACGGCGGACGCCTACTGGATCGAAATCGCAGACCGCATCGCGCGCACCGAGAGCTTGTACGGCCCTGCACTGGCACCCATTCTCACCGCACAAGGCGTGGACACCAGCACCTGGACGTCTTACTACACCAACGCTTTTGATACTAGAACGCGCGGTCTGGACATCGTGCTTGATCATTCCAGCCGATACGGCCCGCTCGGCGATGTGCGCTGGAGCGCTGGTTTCAACTACAACAAAACCATTATCACTGACGTCAAGGATGCCCCGGCGGCGCTGCAAGGTCTGGGCAATAACAGTGGTGGTAGCCTGACCTGGGTCGGGCGCGCACGTCAGGGTGACCTGACCGACGCGCAGCCGAAAACCAAATGGGTGCTGGGCGCCAAATGGTCCTTGGGCGATCTGGGCGTAAACCTGCAGACAACCCGCTACGGCAAGGTCAAGACGCTGCAGCAACTGGAAAGCGGCGACCGCAGTTTCGGTGCCAAGTGGATCACCGATCTGGACGTGTCCTATACGTTGCTCGACAACATCACATTGAGCCTGGGCGGGACCAATATTTTCGACGTCCGCCCGGACAAGAACGCCATCGCGTCCGCCAATGGTCTGAACCTGTACGGCGACGGGCCGTTTTATCCAGGCGGGGGTTTCTGGTACAGCAAGATTGCCTATGACTTTTGATTGCCCGCCTGATTGCCATGCCAGCCGAGACCTGCTGCACATGAAGATGCAACCGATCAGCGGGTCTGCGCACCCTGCAGAAAAAACTGGATCAACACCGCGCCCATTCCGGCGCGGGCCACCCTGCCGCGGCGTTCGGCATCGATCAGCCCGGACAGCAATGAGGCGAACATCTCCATCAGCATGGCGGCGGTAACGTCGATCCGGAACAATCCCTCACGTTGACCGCGCAGGAAAAACGCATCAAGGGCGTCGATATAAGGCCGCCAACGCAGCCCACCGCACGTTTCATCCAGCGTGTCCGGACGCCACTGAAAAACCAGAAACGCCATCATTTCACGGTGTTTCAAATGGTTGTCGACCAGGCGCTGCAAGGCTTCGGCTGGCGGCGCACGTTGCAGATCGGCGTCGACTATCATCTGGTTCATCAGGTCTGACGCATGGTTGAGGAGCATTTCGGTCAGATTGGCGCGGGTGCCGCAGAATCGATTGAGTGTGGCCTTGCTGACGCCTGCGGCCTGAGCAATGTCCTTGAGTGTACCGTCTGAGTGATCGACCACGGCTATGGCAAGGGCTTTGAGAAGCTTTTCATCAGCAGCGGGTAATTCCATTGGGCGTTTTTTTACCTGATTGGGTGGGCAGGCGGGCATTGTGCAGAAAACGCCCACATTCTCAAAGGGCATTCACAATTGCTCACAATTGATTCACGTGAGTCAATATTGACTCATTTGGGTCTAGCGTAGATCATTCGCGACTTTAATGTCTAATGGGCCTTGCCCGGGTGAATGATGAGTACGTTGCGCAAATGGCGTGTCATGTGGGTCGTTACGCTACTGGCCACCGTCAGTCTGGCCGCGTGCGAGCAGAAGCCCCAGCAGGATCCGAGCGCTTCGGCCGCGCCCAAGGAAGTCGAAACAGTCACAGTCAAACCGGAATCCCTGACAGTCATCAACGAACTGCCCGGCCGTATCGAGCCGGTCCGTGTGGCGCAGGTTCGTGCGCGGGTCGCAGGCATCGTCCTGACGCGCAACTTCGAGGAAGGCGCGGACGTAAAAGCGGGCGCAGTGCTGTTCCAGATCGACCCGGCGCCTTTCAAGGCGGCCTTGTCCAAAGCCCAGGGTGACCTGGCAAGGATCGACGCCACGCTGTTCGAGAATCAGGCCACCGTCAAACGCTACGAGTCGCTGGTGGAAATCGAAGCCGTGAGCCGACAAACCTTCGATACAGCACGTTCGGCGTTGAAAAACGCAATTGCCGCGAAACGCTCGGCCCAGGCCGACGTTGAAACCGCGCAGTTGAACCTGGGTTATGCGACGGTCAAAGCGCCGATCTCGGGGCGCATCGGCCGTGCCAATGTCACCGAAGGCGCACTGGTGGGCCAGGGCGAAACCACATTGATGGCAACCATTCAGCAGCTGGACCCGGTATACGCAGACTTCACCCAGCCAGTGGCCGACGCCCTGCACATGCGTGCCGCGATCCAGCAAGGTCGCTTGCCCAAGGGCGGTGAAGGTGCGTTGTCGTTAAGCATTGACGGCACAGACTATCAGAGCACCGGCACCCTGCTGTTTACCGACATCGCCGTGGACCGGACCACCGGCCAGGTGTCGTTGCGCGGGCGCTTCGCCAACCCCGAAGGCGTTCTGCTGCCGGGCATGTATGTCCGTGTGCGAACCCCGCAGAGCATCAACGCGAACGCGATTCTTGTGCCACAGCGCGCCATCCAGCGAGCCAGCGATGGCGCAGCACGAGTGCTGGTCGTCGGCCAGGACGGCACAGTCGAGGCTCGCCCGGTGAAAACCGGCACGATGCAGGATTCACGCTGGCAGATCACCGAAGGCCTGAAGGCCGACGAACAGGTCATTGTCGGCAACATGACCGGTATCAATCCAGGCGACAAGGTCGTCCCCAGATCGCAAACCACCCAGCAGCAGGCCAAGGCCAACTGAGACTCACGTCCAGGCCGATTCCACACGCGATCGAGGATTACTGTCCATGTCCCTGTTTTTTATCAAGCGACCCAATTTTGCCTGGGTGCTTGCCCTGTTCATTTTGCTGGCGGGTCTGATGGCCCTGCCCTCGCTGCCGGTCGCTCAATACCCGGAAGTCGCACCGCCGCAGGTCACGATCACCGCCGCCTACCCCGGTGCATCCGCCCGAGTGCTGGTGGACTCGGTGACCAGTGTCATCGAAGACGAGCTCAACGGTGCCAAGGGGATGCTGTATTACGAATCGACCAGCAACTCTACCGGCAGCGCTGAAATCAATGTCACCTTTCAGCCAGGCACCAACCCGGATCTGGCACAGGTCGAGGTGCAGAACCGGATCAAAAAAGCCGAAGCCCGCCTGCCACAAACGGTGCTGAACCAGGGATTGCAGGTCGAACAGGCCAGCGCCGGATTTCTGCTGATCTTCGCCCTGAGCTATACCGACGATTCGGCCAACAAGGACACCGTTGCGCTGGCTGACTACGCCGCGCGTAACGTCAACAACGAGATCAGCCGGGTCAACGGCGTCGGCAGGCTGCAGTTTTTCGCCGCCGAAGCAGCCATGCGGGTCTGGATCGATCCGCAGAAGCTGGTCGGTTTCGGTCTGTCCATCGACGACGTGAACGCTGCCATTCGTGCGCAAAACGTGCAGGTTCCGGCGGGCAGCTTCGGCAGCACTCCGGGTTCGTCGCTGCAAGAGCTGACCGCGACGCTGGCGGTAAAGGGCACGCTGGACAACCCCGAGGAATTCGGACGCATCGTCCTGCGCGCCAACGAAGATGGCTCCAGCGTGCACCTGGACGATGTCGCCAGGGTTGCGGTCGGCAGTCAGGATTACAATTTCGAATCGCGCCTGAACGGCAAGCGTGCCGTGGCCGGCGCCATCCAGTTATCGCCGGGTGCCAATGCGATTCAGACCGCCAAGGCTGTCAAGCAGCGGCTGACCGAGCTGTCGGTCAACTTTCCGGAAGGCGTGGAATTTTCGATCCCTTACGACACCTCACGTTTCGTGGACGTGGCCATCGACAAGGTGATCTACACCTTGATCGAAGCCATGGTGCTGGTGTTTCTGGTGATGTTTCTGTTCCTGCAGAACATCCGATACACCCTGATCCCGACCATCGTGGTGCCCGTGTGCCTGGCAGGTACCTTGGCCATCATGTATTTGCTGGGCTTCTCGGTGAACATGATGACCATGTTCGGTATGGTACTGGCCATCGGTATTCTGGTCGACGACGCGATCGTGGTGGTGGAGAACGTCGAGCGAATCATGGCCGAAGAAGGCCTGTCCCCCGCTGCAGCGACCGTCAAGGCCATGCAGCAGGTGTCGGGCGCGATTCTGGGCATCACACTGGTGCTGGCCGCTGTGTTCCTGCCTCTGGCATTCATGGGCGGGTCGGTCGGGGTGATCTACAAACAGTTCTCGCTGTCGCTGGCTGTGTCGATCCTGTTTTCCGGCTTCCTGGCCCTGACCTTTACGCCTGCGCTGTGCGCCACTCTGCTTAAACCGATCCCCAAGGGCCATCAGGAAAAGCGTGGCTTCTTCGGCGCGTTCAATCGGCGTTTCACCCAGCTCACCAACCGCTATGAGCGACTCAATTCGAGCCTGATCAAACGTGCCGGCCGCTACATGCTGGTTTACGTGGGCATCGTCGGGCTGCTTGGCTTTTTCTATCTGCGCCTGCCCGAATCGTTCGTACCGGTGGAAGACCAGGGCTACCTGATCATTGATGTGCAATTGCCGCCCGGCGCGACTCGGGCACGCACCGACGTGACTGCAGCCCTGGTCGAAAACTACATGCTGTCGCGCCAAGGGACCGACTCGGTGACCATGCTGTTGGGTTTCAGCTTTTCCGGCATGGGTGAAAACGCAGGTCTGGCGTTTCCGACCCTCAAAGACTGGTCGGAGCGCGGCAAGGGCCAGTCGGCGGCTGACGAAGCCGCCGCGTTCAATCAGCACTTCGCGGGCCTCAGCGACGGCACCGTGATGGCCGTGACGCCACCGCCCATCGAAGGGCTGGGCACCTCGGGCGGCTTCTCGCTGCGCCTGCAGGACAGGGCCGGGCTGGGCCGCGAAGCCTTGCTGGCGGCACGTAACGAACTGCTCGGCAAAGCCAACGGCAACCCGAAAATCCTCTACGCGATGATGGAGGGCCTTGCCGAAGCACCACAGTTGCGTCTGAACATTGATCGCGAGAAAGCCCGCGCACTGGGAGTCAGTTTCGAGTCGATCAACAGCGCACTGTCCACTGCTTTCGGCTCATCGGTGATCAGCGACTTTGCCAACGCGGGCCGCCAGCAGCGGGTTGTCGTTCAGGCAGAGCAAAGCGCGAGGATGACCCCGGAAAGCGTGCTCAAACTGTACGTACCCAATGCCAGCGGCACAATGGTCCCGCTTGGCGCATTCGTCACCACGCACTGGGAAGAAGGCCCGGTGCAGATCGCACGGTACAACGGCTACCCCGCGTTCAGGATCGCAGGCGATGCGCCTCCGGGCGTCAGCACCGGCGAGGCCATGGCAGAGATCGAGCGAATTGTCTCCGAACTGCCAGCGGGAATCGGCTACGAATGGACTGGGCTGTCGTATCAGGAAAAACTCGCCAGCGGTCAGGCCGCTGGCCTGTTCGGCCTCGCATTGCTGGTCGTGTTCCTGTTACTGGTGGCCCTTTATGAGAGCTGGGCGATCCCGTTGGTGGTGATGTTGATCGTTCCGGTCGGGGCACTGGGCTCGGTGTTGGCGGTGACTGCCGTCGGCATGCCGAACGACGTGTACTTCAAGGTGGGCCTGATCACTATCATCGGCCTGGCGGCGAAAAATGCCATCCTGATCGTCGAGTTCGCCAAAGAGCTCTGGGATCAGGGCCATTCGCTGAAGGACTCGGCACTTCAGGCTGCGCGCCTGCGCTTTCGCCCGATCGTCATGACCTCCCTGGCCTTCATTCTGGGTGTGGTGCCGCTGACGCTGGCGACCGGCGCAGGCGCCGCGAGCCAGCGAGCCATCGGCACCGGCGTGATCGGCGGCATGCTCAGCGCCACGTTGCTGGGGGTGGTGCTGATACCGATCTTCTTCGTCTGGGTACTGACGGTGCTACGCCGCAAACCTCATGAGGCTCAATCGCTGACCAATGACCAGGCAAACGCCACGAGCAAAGATCTGACCTGATCTGCGATGTCAGGTGACCTCAAGGCGCAATATGAGCCTGCCCCGGGACGGGGGCAGGCTCTCGTATTTCAGAAGCTCCACTTACTCGATTCCGGCCTTGGGACTTTGCGGCATACAGCGCGCGATCCGCCTGCTCTATCAGCGCCCGCTGGTCTACCTGACGGTCTGTCCCGGTGAAGGTCGCCACCCCCAGGCTGACCGTCACGATGGCGAAAGGGCTCGCCTGGTGTTCGATCTGATGATCCTGAATGGCTCGCAGGATCGTTTCAGCCACTCTGCGGGCACTGGACTCATCGGTGCTGGGCAGCACCACGGCAATCTCTTCGCCGCCGTAACGTGCAGCAATGTCGCCCGGGCGGCGGATGCATTGTTCGACCAGTCTGCTGAGCATGACAAGGCACTCATCGCCTGCCAGATGACCATAGCGGTCGTTGTATCGCTTGAAATAATCGACGTCGATAAATACCAGCGACAGCGGGCTTCGTTCACGCCGGGCGCGCTTGAATTCAACCTCGATGAACTGATCGAAACGCCTGCGATTGGCCAGCCCCGTCAGTTTGTCCTCGGACGCGATAAGCTCGAGATGTTGATTGAGCTCAATCAGCGCCGCCTGCGACAGCAGCAACTCATCCTCGGCGCGGATGCGGCTGTGAATGTGCCCGATCAAACGAATCCCCAACGCGACCACAAGGCCGAGCAGCACCAGCACTACCAGCATCGATTGCTTGGCCTGGCTCGTCCAGGCGCTCATTGCCTCACGTTGCCCCAATGCGACAACGGTCACCAGCGGGTACACATCACTGCGAGCGAATGCATAAAAACGCGGCGTTCCATCAAGCTTTGACACAAACTCCGCGGTACCGGACGGCACGTGCGCATAGGTGCTGAAAATCGGCGTAGAGGACAGGTCGCGGCCAATATCCCCTTCTCGATAAGGGAACCTGAGCCGCATCTGTCCAGTGCTCGACGTAAGGCTGATGACACCGGTATCCCCGACCTGAATGCCGGAGTAAAACCTCAACAAATGTTCGATGCCGATGGTGATTACCATCACGCCGGCGAAGCCCGCGTCAGGACTATTGATACGCCGACTGACCGAGATTACCCACTTCCCGGTAGCACGGCTTATGATAGTCGGCCCCACATACGAGGCACGGCTGGCGTTCTCCACGTGGTGCTTGAAGTATTCGCGCTGGTTGCTGTCGATGCCTGTTGCGTTCTGATTGGTCGAAAAGATGCAGATGCCTTCGGCGTTATACAGCGATACGCTGCTGACCTGCGGCAAAGCGCCCATTTCACGCGCTATCACTGAACGCAAACGCTCGATTTCCAGCGATCCGGTGCCATCTTTTTCGATGCGCTCGGTCAGACCGATCAGCATCAGCTCGCTCTGCTTGACGATGCCGTCTGTGTAGGTGCTCAGTGCGCTGGCCAGGTTGGCGCTGTTGGTCTGGATGTTGTCCAGCGTGTTCTGGCGGGCCGTCCAGGCCTGCCATGCCATCAACAGGACGACGCAGCTGCATACAATGCAGATCAACCATGCGGCAAGTCGAAGATCACGTTTCAAAACCCGCCTCCATAGTTGAACTCAAACCACACGGTTAAACCAGGGTGAGCATGGGCCTGACAATTCAGGTGCATCGATATTCCTTTATCGGCATCAGTGGCCATGATCGTATGCTCGGCATGTGACGTCCATGGGTAAACCCACGTGATTGATGGTCAATCGAAGACCATCTCACCTGATGTGGCAACGCATCGCAGCGACTGAGCGAAGATCGTGAGCGCGTGTAGCTGAACCATCGGGGCACGGCATACGTTGCCGAATCCGTTCTGGATCACAGCGGACACAATTTTTTTTTGAAGGGGCCGTGAGCGCGAAGGCTCACGGCAAACAGGCAGGATTCAAACGTTGGTCAGGCAGTTGCGGCGGCTTGCGCGGGAGCCTTCAGGGCAGCGGCTTCCAGCTCGCGAACAAGTGGCAATACGTGCTCACCAAAATAGGCGACCTCCTCCTGGAAGTGCAGAAAGGCGGATAACACCAGGTCGACACCAACGGACTTGAGCTCAATGATGCGTTCCGCGATCTGACGCGGCGTGCCGATCAGGTTGGTCTTGAACCCATCGTTATATTGCACCAGATCCTGAAACGTCGACTTGGCCCAGTTACCCTCACCTTCCGGGCTCGCCTTGCCAGCCTGTTTGGCTGCATCGCCAAATGCATTGACCGCCTCCGGGTCGGCCTTGTCGACAATCTCGGCCAACACAGCACGCGCTTCTTCTTCGGTATCACGGGCAATAATAAAAGCGTTGACACCGATCTTCACCGAATGCCCGTTGGCTGCAGCCTTGGCGCGAATGTCTTCGACTTGCGCCCTGATACCCTCGACTGTGTTGCCATTGGTGAAGTACCAATCCGATACACGTGCCGCCATATCGCGTGCTGCGCGCGAGCTGCCGCCCTGAAAAACCTCCGGGTGCGGGCGCTGTATAGGCTTGGGCTTGAGGGTGTAACCATGAAAGCGATAGAAGTCGCCTTTAAAGGTGAAGTTGTCGGTGGTCCAGATGCCTTTGAGGGCTCGAATGAACTCTTCCGACCGTCGATAGCGCTCGTCGTGCTCCAGCCAGTGTTCGCCAATGGCAGTGAATTCACCCTTGAACCAGCCACTGACGATGTTGACCGCCACCCGCCCGGCGGTCAGTTGGTCAATGGTCGCCAACTGCTTGGCAGCCACGGATGGCGTCCAGGGACCCGGCAGAATGGCGGCGATGACCTTGAGTTTTTCTGTTGCAGCCAACAGTGCGTGGCTGAAGGCAACCGACTCGTGCTGGTATTCGGCACCGTAACCCGCGGTGAAACGGATCTGTGTCAGCGCGTACTCGAAGCCTGATTTCTCGGCAATCTGGGCCAGCTTGCGGTTGTAATCAATGGTCCAACTGGTGCGTTGTTCGATCTTGCTGACGACCAGGCCGCCGCTGACATTCGGCACCCAATACGCAAATTTGACGGGTTGTTGGCTCATATCGGTACTCCTATGGCTTCAGGTTTCCCGAGCGCAAGAATCGGACGGGCATGATAGAAAGCGATAGAGCAGCAACCGTGCCATTGCAATAAGCTGATATTTATCAGTAGGTTCCAACGCCTGATCATTGACGACGACTGTCGTACGCCGCGCAAGCTGTCGGACTGCTGTTGCCAGAGCAACAGTTTGCGCTCGGGTTGTCGTCGTGGCGCCTTGAACCGCCCGATCGGGTCGAAGACAATGCGGCCCACCCCTGCGCATCACCCTCTGGCAGGTCCTTTCGATCCCGCCCCGAGCGCACACAAGGCCACCGGATGTTTGAATTTTCCAGTTATTTCGGTCTGTTCATGACAGCGCTTGGCGCGGCGACGTTGCTGCCGCTGCAATCGGAAACCGTGCTGGCCGCCATGTTGATCAGCGGTCATTACTCAGCGATCACCCTGCTGCTGATCGCAACGTTTGGCAATGTGACGGGTGCGGTTCTCAACTGGCTGCTGGGGCGCTCCATTGAACGGCTGCGCCACAAGCGCTGGTTCCCTGTCAGCGGCGAACAATTGGCCAAGGCTCAGCGGTTTTATCTGCGTTATGGCTTTTGGTCGCTGCTGCTTAGCTGGGTACCCATAATCGGTGATCCGCTGACCGTCATGGCGGGTGTATTGCGGGAACCCTTGTGGCGCTTTGTGCTGATCGTAGCCCTCGCCAAAGGTACTCGATACCTGGTCGTTACCGCCTTGATAGTCGGTTGGTAGTAAGCCGTCCGTCGGCTGCCTATGCCCGGCCACGCTGCGTTTGCCCAGTAAATGACCAGTCTGCCACTACAGACCCTCGGAACCCGACGAAAGGCCAGGGCGCATGGCTGTTCAAACGTAACGGCTCGGCGTAAATTTTGGATCCAATGAAGTTGTATTCATCCGCAGGAGCACCGATGAAATTCCAGGCCCTTCTTTTGGCGTCACTGATCCCCGTCCTTTCCGCTCACGCCGAAGGCAAGTCCATCAACGTCCCTCATGATTCCGCCGCTCAGCATGCGCTGGTGGAAAAAAGCGGAAGTTCGGATCAGCGCGTGGTCGTCACTCGTCGAGAAAGCCTGCTGGGCGTCATCTACTCCAAGCGTGTCTACAACTGCGAGAACCATACGGTCAATTTGGTGGGCACAGGCTCTACGCTTGAAATCATGGAGAAGGCTAATGCCGTCACCGGCATGGGGCCGGTAATTCGCGACTCGACGTCCGAATACATCCAGACCGAAGCCTGCAGCTAAGCCAGATCCGCTATCGGTCGCGACTTGGCTTACCCCGTCGCGGCCGGATGTAGAACTCCATCGTCGCCAATGCCCTCCCGTTGCAAGCACCCTGCTTTCGCCCACCATTTGGCCCAGGCAAAGCCCCCCCTTTTCGGCCCCATCCAATTCAGACCTGTCTGCGTATCCTGAATGAAGCCCTGTTGATAGCACGCCGCAAGTAGCGTGTTTTTATACGCGTCGAGACAAAGCACGCGCGGGACGAATGGCGCAAAAAAGACTTGCGCCTTGAATATTACGGTATACCATCAGACAGAGCAGCACATCTGTCGACGGTGCACTGCACGCGCAAGATGGGCACCCTGCCAGCGCTGGCCTTATGAACGGCCCCTCGGCCACCTCCAATAATACGAAGGCTCCTCTCGTGCGGGCGCCCTGATTCCACCGAGGTAAAACGTCATGAAATTTTCGTTGTTCGTGCACATGGAACGCTGGGATGAAAACGTCAGCCACCGCCAGCTGTTCGAGGACCTGACCGAGCTGACGCTGATGGCCGAGAAAGGCGGCTTCAGCACGGTATGGATCGGCGAGCATCACGCCATGGAATACACCATTTCACCCAGCCCCATGCCACTACTGGCTTACCTTGCAGCCAGGACCGACACCATTCACCTTGGCGCGGGCACCATCATTGCGCCGTTCTGGCACCCGCTGCGGGTTGCCGGCGAATGTGCGCTGCTGGACGTGATCAGCAATGGCCGCATGGAAGTCGGTCTGGCCCGTGGCGCCTATCAGGTCGAGTTCGACCGCATGGCAGGCGGTATGCCTGCCTCGGAAGGTGGCAAGGCATTGCGCGAGATGGTGCCGGTGGTTCGTGCGCTGTGGCAGGGTGATTACGCCCACGACGGTGACATCTGGAAATTCCCGACCTCGACCTGCGTGCCTAAACCGATCAGCACGCCACCGATGTGGATCGCTGCACGCGACCCGGACTCGCATAACTTCGCCGTGCAGAACGGCTGCAACGTAATGGTCACGCCCTTGATGAAAGGCGACGAAGAAGTCGTGGACCTGAAGAACAAGTTCGAAGCCGCCCTGGCCAACAACCCTGATGTGCCACGCCCGCAACTAATGGTATTACGCCACACCCACGTCCATGCGGCACAAGACCCTGACGGCTGGAAAGTCGGCGCCACCGCCATCTCGAAGTTTTACCGCACCTTCGATGCCTGGTTTGGCAACAAGCAGACACCGGTCAACGGCTTCCTGGCGCCGAGCCCGGAAGAGAAGTTCAAGGAACGTCCTGAGTTCGAGCTGGAAAACATCCGCAAGAACACCATGATCGGCACCCCTGAAGAAATCATTACGCGCATTCGTCATTACCAGGAACTGGGTGTCGACGAGTTCAGCTTCTGGTGCGACAACAGCCTGCCGCACGCTGAAAAGAAGAAGTCGCTGGAACTGTTCATCAAGCATGTGGTGCCCGCATTCCGCTAGGCAACCGAGGATCGTGCCCGCTCGGGCACGATCAGCCAAACGCTTCAATGGTTGTAGGCACGCTCGTTGTGCTCGGCCAGGTCCAACCCCATCTCCTCGACGGTCTCATGGGCGCGCAAACCGATCAGCGCCTTGACCACCTTCAGGATGCCCCAACTGACTACAAAGCAATACGCCGTCGTAAACAGCACACCTTTGATTTGCGCGATCACCTGCGCGCCGATACTAACGTCCGGCACTAGGCCGCCCAGCGAAGGGACGCAGAACACGCCGGTCAGCACCGCGCCGATCATCCCGCCAATACCGTGCAGACCGAACACGTCCAGGCTGTCGTCATAGCCCAGACGTTTTTTCAGCACCGTCACGCTCAGGTAGCAGAACACGCCACACAGCACGCCAATGGCCAGCGCACCGCCCACGCCGACATAGGCACAGGCTGGCGTGATGCCCACCAGACCCGCCAATGCACCACTGGCCAGACCCAGTGCGCTCGGCTTGCCGACCTTGAACCACTCGGTGAACATCCAGCCCAGAATCCCCGCGCACGCGCCGACCTGTGTGTTGAGCATGACAATGCCGGACAGCCCGTTCAGGCCGCCGCCAGAGCCGATATTGAAGCCGAACCAGCCCACCCAGAGCATCGCCGCTCCGGCCATGGTCAGGCTCAGGTTATGCGCAGGCATGGGCGTGTTCTGATAACCCTTGCGCTTGCCAAGCACCAGGCACGCGGCCAATGCTGCGACACCGGCATTGATATGCACTGCAGTGCCGCCAGCAAAGTCCAGCACGCCCCAGTTGTGCATCAAGGCGCCCGCTCCGCCCCAGACCATATGCGCAACGGGTGCATAAACCAGGGTGAACCACAAAGCCATGAACAACAGCGCCGCCGAAAACTTCATGCGCTCGGCAAAGGCCCCGGCAATCAGCGCAGGCGTGATGATGGCGAAGGTCATCTGGAACGTGACAAACACGCCTTCCGGTATATCGCCGACCAGACTGTCCGGCGTCATGCCCACCAGAAACGCACGGCTCATGCCGCCAACAAAGCTGTTGAAGGTCACTTCACCCGCGACCATATTGCTGCTGTCGACCACCATGCTGTAGCCGTACACCACCCACAACACGCCCACCAACCCAGCAATGCCGAAGCACTGGGTGAACAACGACAGCATATTTTTGGCCCGGACCAGACCACCGTAAAACAGCGCGAGCCCCGGCAGGCACATGAACAGCACCAGCACGGCCGCGGTGATCATCCAGGCGGTACTGCCGGTGTTCAACACTGGGGGTTCCGCGGCCTGGGCCAGCGGAACGATGGCGCCAAGCGCCAGTAAAGCGAGCACGGATTTGCTGTGTAGACGAGTGATCATGTTCAAAGCTCCCGCAAATGAATGATAAATGTCGGGCAGCCAGCAAGAAGTATGCAGCAAAGGGCTTTTTCAGCCTCTTTTCGATTTCGTTGTTGATGCAAGGGCGCAGGCCCCTTCGCGTGATGCAAAGGAGCCTGTGCGTGAAGCCGATGTTTCATCCGATTGATGTGGGCGATCAGTACCCGCTTCCTGACCCTGGGACCCAGGAAGTCCCCGCCAGCGGCACACGTGCCATTGCGGCAGACTCGACGGTCAGCGCCACCAGGTCTTCAGGATCCAGGTTGTGCAGGTGCGACTTGCCGCAGGCACGGGCCATGGTCTGGGCTTCCAGAACCAGCACGCGCAGGTAGTTGGCCAGACGACGCCCGCCTTCCACCGGATCGAGGCGTTTGGACAGTTCGGGGTCCTGAGTGGTGATACCCGCCGGGTCCCGGCCGTTCTGCCAGTCATCATAGAAACCGGCGGCCGAGCCAATCTTCTTCAGTTCTTCGTCAAGGCGCGGATGGTTATCGCCCAGCGCGATCAACGCAGCCGTGCCGATGGCCACCGCATCAGCGCCCAGTGCCATGGCCTTGGCCACGTCCGCGCCGTTGCGAATGCCGCCGGACACGATCAGTTGAACCTTGCGGTGCATGCCCATTTCCTGCAATGCCTGAACCGCCTGCGGAATGGCAGACAAAATCGGAATACCCACGTGCTCGATGAAGACCTCCTGAGTCGCTGCAGTGCCGCCCTGCATGCCATCGAGCACGATCACGTCAGCGCCCGCCTTCACCGCCAGCTTGACGTCGTAATACGGACGGCTGGCACCAATCTTCACGTAAATCGGCTTTTCCCAATCGGTGATCTCGCGGATTTCAGCGATCTTGATTGCCAGGTCATCCGGACCGGTCCAGTCCGGGTGACGGCACGCCGATCGCTGATCGACCCCCACCGGCAAGGTGCGCATGCCCGCCACACGCTCGGTCACTTTCATGCCCAGCAGCATACCGCCACCGCCGGGCTTGGCGCCCTGCCCCAGAACGATTTCGATGGCATCGGCCTTGCGCAGATCATCCGGATTCATGCCATAGCGCGAAGGCAGGTACTGATAGACCAGGTGCTGCGACTGACCGCGCTCTTCAGGGGTCATGCCGCCGTCACCAGTGGTGGTGCTGGTCCCGGCGATGGTCGCACCCCGGCCGAGCGCTTCCTTGGCATTGGCCGAGAGCGCGCCGAAACTCATGCCCGCGATGGTGACGGGAATCTTCAGGTACAACGGCTTCTTGGCGAAGCGATTGCCGAGCACGACGTCTGTGCCACATTTCTCGCGGTAGCCTTCCAGCGGGTAGCGGGACACGCTGGCACCCAGCAGTAACAGGTCGTCGAAATGTGGCAGCTTGCGTTTGGTCCCGCCGCCGCGAATGTCATAGATTCCGGTTTCAGCGGCCCGCTGGATTTCCTGGATGGTCAAACGATCGAACGTGGCCGATTCGCGCAGTACTGGAGGGGCTTTTGGATGGATGGTGTCACTCATGGTTATTGCTCCTGGATCAGTACGCGGAGGCGTTGTCGACTTTGAAGTTATAAAGCTGACGGGCCGACCCGTAGCGCTTGAAGTCAGCTGCCTTTTCATCGAAACCGGCACGGTTGAGCAGCGTCTGCAGCTCTTCAAGGTGTTCGGCGCGCATCTCCTTGGCGATGCAGTCCGAGCCCAGTGACTCGACCGTGCCTTTGACGTAGATACGGGTTTCGTACAGCGAATCACCCAACGCGTCGCCCGCATCGCCGCAAACCACCAGCCTTCCGGCCTGGCCCATGAAACAGCTCATGTGACCAATGCTGCCGCCGACCACAATATCGATGCCTTTCATGGAAATGCCGCAACGTGCACCGGCGTCGCCTTCGATCACCAGCAGGCCGCCATGGGCCGTGGCGCCCGCCGCCTGCGATGCGCTGCCCTTGACCCGCACCGAGCCGGACATCATGTTTTCGGCACAACCGACGCCCACATTGCCGTGCACGGTGACCAAGGCTTTCTGGTTCATGCCGGCGCAGTAGTAGCCCGCATGGCCGTGGATATCGATAGACACCGCTTCGTTTACGCCGACCGCCAGGTTGTGTGCCCCGTCGGGATGGGTCACCACCCACTCGCGGTCCTGCAGTGCCTTGACCTGATCATGCAGGGCCTGATTCAGGTCACGCACGGTAGAAGTGGAAAGATCGATGGTTTTCATGTGCGCGCTCCTTGAGCCGACTCGCGTTCCCAGATGTACATGGTGGCCGGGACAGGCTCCCAGACCTTGGCGTGTTCAATACCTGGCAGGCTGGACAACGCCTGATATTCCGAGGCCATGGCGACGTAGTCGTCAGTCTCGGCAAGAATGGCGGGCTTGCAGGCAATCGGGTCGCGGATCACCGCAAAGCCATTACGCGTGCCGATGGCGAAGGTGAAGAAACCGTCCAGGTCTTCCAGGGACTTGTCGAGCGCCTGCTTGAGTGTGTCGCCCTGCTGCAGACGCCAGGCCAGATAACCGGCTGCCACTTCAGTGTCATTGTCCGTCTCGAAATGGATGCCTTCGCGGCGCAGGTTCTGGCGCAGGCGAAAGTGGTTGGACAGCGAGCCGTTGTGCACCAGGCACAGGTCCGCGCCGGTCGAAAACGGATGGCTGCCTTCCATGGTCACAGCGCTCTCGGTGGCCATGCGCGTGTGGCCGATGATGTGACTGCCCTTCATGGACGCCAGCCCGAAGCGTTCGGAGATTTCCCTCGGCAACCCCATGCCCTTGAGGATTTCGATGCTCTGCCCGGCGCTCATGATGCGCACCGTGGGCGCCAGCTCGGCCAGTGCTGCACGCACCGGGGCCTCCTCGGCGTGAATCTTGAGCACTAGCGCACTGGCATTCTGAAACCCGTCCATGGGCGCGTGCAGCCGCTCTTCAAGGGCGGCGATCAGCGCCTTGAAATCGTACTGATCGGTGGTGGCTTGCAAGGTCAGCTTGACCCAGCCGTCTGCCACTTCATCACCGTAGATGGCGAAGCCGGCGCTGTCGGGACCACGGTCAGTCATGGCGTCGAGCATCGGTTCGAAAAGCTTGCCCAACTGGGATTCAAGCGCCGGGTTTTTCAGATACAAGCCAACGATTCCACACATAGCTTCACCTTGTTCGGAAGCAGTCGACGATGAGTGGCCAGCTTCACGCTGCACGTCGACCGCATAGACAGACACTCATGACACGTCGCAAGCCAGCCTTGTGGGGCCTCTTGAAACGCGGATTTCAGAAAAATTCGGTGTAGCGTTTTACTTCCCAGTCGCTCACGTGGCGGCTGTATTCCACCCACTCCATGCGTTTGAGCCTGATGAACTCGCTGACGATGCCGTTGCCCAGCACTTCGGCGAACAGGGGGTCCGCTTCGAGGGCATCGCAGGCTTCCTTGAGCGACTGCGGCAAGGTCTTGATGCCCCGCGCGGCGATCTCTTCCAGGCTCAGCTTGTAAAGGTTCTCGTTGCAGACATGATCGATTTCCAACTGCCGGTCGATACCGTCCAGGCCTGCAGCGATGATCGCGGCACTGACCAGATACGGGTTACACCCGGCGTCCGGTAGTCGAAACTCCAGGCGGCCATAGGGCACGCGCACCATGGCTGAGCGGTTGTTGGAACCGAACGCGATGAACGCGGGCGCCCAGGTCGCACCGGACAACGAATTGCCAACCACCAGTCGTTTGTAGGAATTGACCGTCGGCGCTGCGAACGCACACAGCGCCGGGCCATGCGCCAAAAGACCGGCCGCGAAGTGGTAGGCCATCTTCGACAGGCCCATGCCGCTGGGGTCGCTGGCGTCATGGAAGAGGTTTTTGTTGCTGGCACTGCTGATCGACAGGTGAAAGTGCATGCCGTTGCCGGCACGTTTCGGGTCGGGCTTGGGCATGAACGAGCAGATCATGCCCATGTCATTGGCAATTTCGCCGGCGGCCATGCGAAAGAACGTGAAACGGTCTGCCGACTCCATCGCATCGCTGTAGGTGTAATTGATTTCGAACTGGCCGTTGGCGTCTTCGTGGTCGATCTGATAGATCTCGAAACCCACTGGCTGCAAGGCTTCGGTCAAACGCTCGAGAAAGGCACGGGAGCGCGACAGGCCCTTGTAGTCGTAGCACGGCTTGTCGAGGTTATCGCTGACGTCCACCAGTTGCAGACTGCCCGCTGCATCACGCTTGAACAGGCTGAACTCGGGCTCAAGGCCCGTATTGAGGGTCCAGCCACGCTGACTGAGGCGCTCGACCTGCTGCTGCAATACGTAGCGGCTGTCATAAGGCCAGGGCTTGCCTTCCACGTGGCCGATGCACACCACTCGGCCATACCCGGGCTGCCAGGGCACCGGGGTCAGCGAGGCCAGATCACCCTTGGCCATGAAGTCCGGGCCATGAGGCTCCATGCCCATCCCGCAGATGGCAAAACCCGCAAACCCCGCGCCGGCCTCTGCCACCATTTCCAGGCCTGACACAGGCACCGACTTGGTCTTGGATGACCCATGAATGTCGACAAACTGCGCCAGCACATACTTGATGCCATGCTCTTCGATCAGACGCTGTGTTTCGGGTGGCAACATGAGGCTTGTCTCCTGGCATGAGCAAACGTTTCAGATGAGAATCGCTTTTCACTGCCTGAAGGAAATATATTCCAATCAGGAAAGTTACTTTCCCATTAGGAATGCAAAGCGCTTGCCAATGTGCGAAGTCCAGTGCTCAAAGTGTCTGAAGAGCGCTTTCTGGCTGTTTATATGGGAAACTTGTTTTCTCATCGGGAATATTCGGTGCAAGCGCGCACAGGTGCTACGCTTTTGCACATTCCCAGTGCGAAATAAAAATTATTGAACGGAAATTGTGCACAGCCGATGAATATGCCGAACGAACCGCATCCCAAATTGAAGCTTGAGCAGTACCTGGGCATTCAGATCAAGCGCCAGCGTCAGGCGCAGGAGCTGAAGTTGGCCGATGTGGCCCGGATTGCCGGCATCAGCCAGGGCATGTTGAGCAAGATCGAAAACGCCCAGGTATCGACCAGTCTTGATAACCTCAGCCGTCTGTGCGATGTGCTCGGCATGCCGATGTCCAAACTGTTCAGCCAGTACGACCAGCAAGGTGGCAGCGCGCTGCTGGTCAAGGCCGACGAAGGACTGGAAGTGGTCAGACGCGGAACCGAAAAGGGTCACACCTACCATCTGCTCAACCATACCCGCGGGCCGAAGAAAAGCTTCGAGGCGTATATGGTGACCATGGACGACGCCAGCGAAGAATTTCCGACCTTCTCCCATCCAGGCACTGAGTTTCTGCACTTGCTGGAAGGCGAGCTGATTTACCGTCATGGCAACCAGCTGTACCCCATGCAGGCAGGCGACAGCCTGACCTTCGACGGTGAAATCCCTCACGGCCCCGAGCAACTGGTGAACGTGCCGATTCGTCTGCTCTCGATCATGAACTACGGCTCGCAGAACGAGTGATCGCTCAAGCGCGTCGCGATCCTGGCAGATGACCTGACTGAAACAGGTCTCGCCAGCCACTTATCGCTGCGCAAAATGGAGGAGCAGTCACTGCGCCTCACGCTGCCCAGCGCGCAGTGGCTTGATGCCGTTTGACCGGCCCGAATATTCTCCTGAATAAAAAAAGTTTCCAGAAACCTCTGGACGTTGCATTTCCTTTCGCCTATAAACAGCCTTCGTGAATATTTAATTCCTGATAGGAATTTTTATTGACCCATAACAAGACATCCTCGCCCTGTTTCTTCCCCTTTCGCTGAGCTGCCGCCATCTTCCAGAGGACAAGCCATGCAACACGAAAAGAACCATTTCATCCTGAAGATCAGCTGTCCGGCGACCTCAGGCATTGTCGCGGCAGTCACCTCGTATCTGGCGGGTAACGGCTGCTACATCGGCGAAATGGCCCAGTTCGATGACGAGTTCAGCGGCACCTTTTTCATGCGCGCGGTGTTCCGTTTCAATGACGGCCACACAGGCGACATCCAGCAGCTCAAGGCTGGCTTCGAGCCCGTGGCCAACGACTTTTCCATGCAGTGGGAATTGCACGACACCCGCCAGCCCATGCGCGTGCTGTTGATGGTCAGCAAGTTCGACCATTGCCTGACCGATCTGCTCTACCGCTACCACAAGGGCGAAATGGACATGACCATCACCGCCATCGTCTCCAACCACCTGGACCTGCGGCCTATGGCTGAGCGCGAGGGCATTCGCTTCATTTACCTGCCCGTGACCAAAGACACCAAGGCCGCCCAGGAAGCGGCGCTGATGAAAGTGGTGGATGAAACCGCCACCGAACTCGTGGTGCTGGCGCGCTACATGCAAATTCTCTCTGATGATCTGTGCCGGCAACTCTCGGGGCGAGCGATCAATATCCATCACTCCTTCCTGCCGGGCTTCAAGGGCGCCAAGCCTTATCACCAGGCGTATGAGCGCGGTGTGAAATTGATCGGCGCCACTGCCCACTATGTCACCAGCGACCTGGACGAGGGACCGATCATCGAACAGGAGGTCCAGCGTGTCGACCACGTGTACCTGCCCGATGATCTGGTCGCTGCGGGGCGTAATACCGAGACCATCGCGTTGTCGCGCGCGGTGAAATATCACTTGGAGCACCGCGTGTTTCTGAACACCGACCGAACGGTGATTTTTCGATGAACAGTGTCCGACTCATCGATGGCAAGGCCACCGCCGCCTATGTACTGCAACAGGTACACGCCGACGTCCGGGACCTCAAGGCACGCGGTATCAAACCGACGCTGGCAGTGATTCTGGTCGGTGAAGACCCTGCCAGCCAGGTGTACGTGCGCAACAAGGTGTTGCGGGCCGAAGAAGCGGGCATCCGCTCGCTGGAGTACCGACTGCCGGCCGACAGTTCGCAAGCGCGGGTACTGGCGGTCATCGCCGAATTGAATGCCGACACCTCGGTCAACGGCATCCTGTTGCAGTTGCCGCTGCCGCCTCATATGGAAGAAGCCAGTGCCCTGCAGGCGATCGCTCCTGACAAGGACGTCGACGGTTTCCACAGTGAAAACGTGGGCGGTCTCAGCCAGGGTCGCAGCGTGCTGACGCCCTGCACACCCAGCGGTTGCATGCGTTTGCTCGAAGACACGTGCGGGGATCTGACCGGCAAACATGCGGTGGTGATCGGCCGCTCCAACATTGTCGGCAAACCCATGGCAGCCCTGCTGCTGCGCGCGCATTGCTCGGTCACGGTCGTGCACTCGCGCAGCGTTGATGCCAGGGCGCTGTGCCAACTGGCAGACATCGTGGTGGCGGCGGTCGGGCGAGCCCGGATGATTGACGCACGCTGGCTGAAGCCCGGTGCTGTGGTGATTGATGTCGGCATCAATCGCATTCATGAGCAGGGTCGCAGCCGGCTGGTGGGCGACGTGGACTTCGACAGCGCCAGCACCGTGGCCTCAGCCATCACCCCGGTGCCCGGCGGGGTCGGCCCCATGACCATTGCCTTTCTGATGAAAAATACCGTGACCGCTGCCACGCAGCAGGCACAGGCGCAACGCAGCCAATCGGAGGCCGTATGCCTTTCAATCTATTGAAATACGGGCTCAGCCCGGAGTACCCGGTCGAGGTTGATCTGCCTGCGCCGAAAGAACTCAAAGCCGCCTACGACGTGGTGATCATCGGGGGCGGCGGCCATGGCCTGGCCACGGCGTACTACCTGTCGAAGTATCACGGTATTACCAATATTGCGGTGCTGGAAAAAGGCTATCTGGGCGGCGGCAACACGGCGCGCAACACCGCTGTGATTCGCTCCAACTACCTGACCAGCGAAGGCGTGAAGTTCTACACCGAGTCGGTGAAGATGTTTCAAGGCCTGTCCAACGAGTTCGATTTCAACATCATGTATTCCGAGCGCGGCCAACTGACCCTGGCGCACACCGACGCCACGGTGCGCTCGTTCCGACAGCGGGCGGAGGTCAACAAGCACTTCGGCGGCAGGACCGAAATGATCGACCGCCAGCAGATACGTGAACTGGTGCCAAGCCTCAACCTGGACCCGGGCCATTTGCCGGTGCTCGCCGGTCTGTGGCACATCGACGGCGGTACCGCGCGGCACGATGCGGTGGCATGGGGCTATGCCAAACAGGCGGCCAAGCGTGGGGTGGAGATCCATCAGCTCACAGAAGTACAGGAACTGGTCATTGAGCACGGCGCGATCACCGCCGTGAAAACCAATCGCGGCACCATTCGCTGCGGCTGCGCGGTTCAGGCCGTGGCCGGCATGAGCTCGCAGATGATGAAGAAAGCCGGGATTCGCTCGCCGATCCAGACCTTCCCCCTGCAAGCGATGGTCACGCAACCCTTCAAGCCGTTTCTCGATCCCCTGGTAAGTTCGTCCGCCCTGCACTGCTACGTGCAACAGACCAGCCGTGGCGAAGTGGTGTTTGGCGGTGGTTCAGACCCCTACCCCCTGTTCAACACGCGCTCGACACTCGACCTCAAGGAAAGCCTGCTGGCACATGCCATCGAGATGTTTCCGTTTCTCGCCAACGCCAAGCTGATGCGCCAATGGGCCGGGATCACCGACATGACACCGGACTACAGCCCGATCATGGGCCTGTCACCGGTGAAGAATTACTACCTGGATGCGGGCTGGGGTACGTGGGGATTCAAGGCGACCCCGATTTGCGGCAAGACCATGGCCGAACTGGTAGCCAGCGGCGGCAAGGTCCCCGAGTTGATCAAACCCTTTGGCCTGGAACGTTTTTCGACCTTTCAGCAAGTCAACGAAATGGGCGCGACAGCCGCCAGCCACTGACCCGGATCGAGTACAGGACACACCCATGAAAATCATGACCTGCCCGCTCAACGGGCCACGCAATATCAGCGAGTTCAGCTACGGCGGCGAGTTCAAACACATGCCGGATCCTCAGACCTGCAGCGATGCCGAATGGGCCGATTACGTGTTCAACAGCGATGACACGCTAGGTATCGTGCGCGAGTGGTGGATGCATAACCCGTCCAGCCACTGGTTTTTGGCTGAACGCCACACGGGCAGTGACGTCATCATCCGCACCTTCGACCCAAGGGAAATATTCACCACGCGCGTCGATTTCGCTGCCGCACCTTCCCGGGAGATCGCAGGATGAACAATCCCGCTCGCCTGCCCGCACCCATGGGTCTGTTGATCGACCGCAACCAGCCGTTGGCATTCAGTTTCGACGGCAAGACCTACCACGGCCTGCAGGGTGACAGCATCGCCAGCGCCCTGTTGGCCAACGGCCGCTTTCTGCTCTCGCGCTCATTCAAGTACCACCGGCCGCGCGGTCCGCTGACCATGGCCGGACAGGATGCCAACAGCCTGATCCAGTTGCCACAGGAGCCTAACGTGCTCGCCGACACCTTCGCCTTGCACGAGGGGTTGCAGGCCACCGGGCAGAACTTCAGCGGCTCGCTGGACAATGACCGCAACGCTTACCTGGGCAAGTTCTCGAAATTCATGCCGGTCGGTTTCTACTACCGCTCCTTCTACAAGCCAAAAGGCATGTGGAAAGTCTGGGAGCCGATCATCCGCAAGAAAGCCGGCCTGGGCGTGCTGGATCTGAACTTCAAGCCGGAGTACTACGACAAGGCTTACCTGTTCACCGACCTGGCCGTGATCGGCGCCGGCCCGGCCGGTTTGCAGGCCGCACTGACTGCGGCCAATGCCGGCGTAAAAGTGCTGCTGATCGAGCAACAGCCGATTCTCGGCGGTTCGCTGACCTATGCGCGTTTCGACATCGAAGGCCTGCGCGCCGATCAGGTCCGACACGAACTGGTCGATGCCGTCGAAGCCCACACCAATATCCGGGTGCTCAAACAGGCCACCTGCAACGCGTGGTTCACCGATAATTACCTGCCGGTCATTCAGGGCAAGCGTATGTACAAGGTGCGGGCAACCGAGTGCCTGGTGTGCAGCGGCGCGTTCGACCAACCGGTGATTTTCCGTAACAACGACTTGCCCGGTGTGATGCTGACCAGCGCCGTGCAGCGCCTGATGAAACTCTACGCGGTCAAACCCGGCAAGCGCGCCGTGGTCCTGACGGGCAACGATGACGGCTATCTGGCAGCGCTGGACCTGCACGATCAGGGCGTGGAGGTGGTCGCGATTGCCGACATGCGCACCAACCCTGCCGACCGTGCGTTGCAGAACGCCCTCGAACAACGCGGCATTCCGTGCCACATGAGCACAACGGTCTATGAGGCCCTGCACGAAAAAGGCATGCGCCATGTGAGCGGTGCCGACCTGCGCAAGATCACCGGCCAGGGCCAGGTGGCCCACAGCGGACTGACTGTCGAGTGCGACCTGCTGTGTATGTCGGGGGGTTATATGCCCGCCTACCAATTGCTGTGTCAGGCAGGTGGCAGGCTCACGTACGACGATCAACTCGCCGAATTCAGCCTGGGCGGTCTGCCGGAACACCTGACCATCGCCGGTTCGGTAAACGGCTACCACGCGCTGGACAATGTGCTGGCCGACGCCGTGCACGCTGCTGCCGGAGCGGCTTCGGCACTGGGTCTGGAACCAGACAGCAAGCCGCTATCGCCACGTAGCGAGCCGCGGGTCAACTTTTCATGGCCGATTTTCCCGCACCCCAAGGGCAAGGATTTCGTCGACTTTGATGAAGACCTGCAAGTGCGCGACATCGTCAATGCCACACGCATCGGCTATCGCGACATTCAATTGGTCAAGCGCTACTCCACCGTCGGCATGGGCCCTTCGCAAGGTCGACACTCTGCATTGCCCACCGCGCGTCTGGTGGCCTCCTCGACCCAACGCAGCGTCAGCGAAACCGGTGTGACCACAGCGCGCCCGCCGTTCGAGGCCGAAAAACTGGCCCACGTGGCGGGCCGGGCGTTCGACCCGTATCGCCAGACGCCCATGCACAAGCGGCACGTGGAAGCAGGCGCGAAGATGATGCCCGCAGGGATCTGGCAGCGTCCGGCCTTCTACGGTCAACCGTCGCAACGCGACGCTTGCATGCAGCAGGAGGCGTTGCATGTGCGCAACAAGGTCGGGATCATCGACGTGTCCACGCTGGGCGGTCTGGATGTGCGCGGTCCGGATTCGGCTGAGCTGCTCAATCGTCTGTACACCTTTGCCTTCCTAAAACAACCGGTCGGCCGCTCACGTTATGCGCTGATGACCAACGAACAAGGTGTGGTGATCGACGACGGCGTCTGCGCCCGTTTTGCCGAACAGCATTTCTACGTGACCGCGACCACCAGCGGCGTGGACCGTATCTATCAACAAATGCTCAAGTGGAACGCGCAGTGGCGCTTGAACGTCGACATCACCAACGTCACAGCGGCGATCAGTGCGGTCAACGTGGCAGGGCCGGATGCACGCAAGGTGCTTGAACAGGTCTGCACAGACCTTGACCTCTCAGCCGAAGGTTTCCCCTATCTGGGCGTGCGGCAAGGCACCGTTGGCGGGATCAAGGCACGCCTGCTGCGGGTCGGTTTCGTTGGCGAACTGGGTTACGAGATTCACGTACCGGCACGCCATGCACTCGCGCTCTGGGACGCGCTGACCGAAGCCGGCAAGGCGCTCGACATGCGCCCGTTCGGGGTCGAGACCCAGCGCCTGCTGCGCCTCGAAAAGGGCCATGTGATCATCAGCCAGGACACCGACGGCATGACCCACCCTGCCGAAATCGACATGGGTTGGGCAGTCAGCCGGACCAAGCCGTTCTTCGTCGGCCGTCGCTCGGTGGACATCCTCGAAGCCCAGCCACAAAAACGCAAACTGGTCGGGTTCACCCTGCCTCAGGCCAGCCCGCAACCACTCGAAGGCCATCTGGTGCTCAGGGGGCCGGACATCAGCGGCAATGTCACCTCGTGCGAGTACTCACAAACGCTGGGCAAGATCATCGGCCTGGCATACGCCGCGTTCGACCAGAGTACGCCCGGTCAACAGATCCCGATTCGTGTCGAGGACGGCGTCGTGGTTCAGGCCACCGTAGTCAAACTGCCTTTCTTCGACCCTGAAAACCAGCGCCAGGAGCTCTGAACAATGACTCTTTCAACCGCTGAACGCCCGGTAGGACTGAACACTTTGCCGCGCTGTACGCTCACCGACCTGACCGATCTGGCACGCGTGGGGTTTCGGGGTACGCAAAGCGTCGATTACCTGCGTGCCCGTGGGTTCAACCTGCCCGATGCGCCCAATCAGGCGGTAACCCAGGCCGACGGCAGCCATATCGCACGGCTGTCGCAGACCGAGTACTTGCTGTTGGGCAGCGCCAGGGATCAAGGTCAGCGCATCGCTGACGAAGAAGCGCGCTGGGAGCTGGATCACAACGCCAACTACCTGTTGCCGCGCCAGGACAGCCACGCCTGGCTGCAACTGAGCGGCGTGTGCATTACCCAGGTCATGGCCAAGCTCTGCGGTGTTGATCTACGCGCACAGGCCTTCGCCGAAGGCACCGTGGCGCAGACATCAGCCGCAAGGATCAACGTGATCGTGATCAACCTGGCAGGCGCGGCCACGCCGTGTTTCCAGATTCTTTTCGACCGCGCCTCACTGGCGTACTTCAAGGAAGCGATGCTGGACGCCATGGCGGAGTTTGACGGGCACGATGCCTGACATCCGGGTATTCGCATGTCGCACCGTAACCCGATTTGACAGACGAAAAATGACTCACGCCAGGACGCCTTGAGCGGGTCCGCAACACATGCAAAAGCCCCGAAAAACCGGGACTTTTGTTGAATCCGAGGCTCGATCAGCCAGGGACGATTGGCAGCTCTCGCTTGTGCGCGGTCTTGATGTAGGCCGCTTCGATGATTGCTGCGGCCGAATCAGGGACCGGCTTGCCCAGCAAGTAATTGTCGATGTCGTCGTAGGTGCAGCCATAGGCAACTTCGTCCAGTTTGCCGGGGGCCAGATCTTCCAGGTCTGCCGTCGGCGCCTTGCCGACCAGGTGCGCGGGTGCACCCAGTTGTTTTGCCAGCAGACGCACCTGGCCTTTGGTCAGGCCGGACAGCGGAGCCAGATCGCAAGCGCCGTCGCCAAACTTGGTAAAGAACCCCATCACCGCTTCCGCCGCGTGATCAGTACCGACCACAAGGCCGCCGACGTAATTGGCGATCGCATACTGCGCCAGCATCCGGCTACGGGCCTTGACGTTGCCTTTGGCAAAGTCGGTCAGCTCGGCACTGGGCTCGACGCCTTCGATGACGATGCTGCTCATCATGCCGTCAACGGCTGCAGCGATGTTCACGGTGGTCACAACATCGGCGTTGATGAAACTCAGCGCAGCCTGGGCATCGGCTTCATCGGCCTGAGTCTTGTACGGCAAGCGAACGGCGACGAACCTGACGTCCTTGCCTTCGGCCTTCAGGTCATCGACTGCCAACTGGCACAGCCGTCCGGCGGTCGAAGAGTCGACACCACCACTGATGCCCAGCACCAGAGCCTTGGCACCGGATTTGATCAGAACACCCTTGATGAACGCGACACGGCGGGCGATTTCTGCGCGCGCACTGGCGTCGTCCACAAGGCTGTTGTCGATGCCCAGGGCAGCCTGGATTTCCGATTGCAGATTCAGTTGGGTATTCATGGTGTTCTCCTTACTCCTTCACCTGGAAGACTTCTTTGAGGTAAGACAGAAACTGTGGCGACTCGCACTGGCTCTTGCCGGGCTCATCCGAGATCTTCGCAACCGGCTGACCTTCACAGTTCACCATCTTCATCACGATGCTCAGCGCCTTGACGCCCTCGACACCGTTGGTGAGGTCGGTACCGATACCGAACGAGATGTTGATGCGGCCGCGGAAGTGACGCAGGATTCGCAATGCACGGTCGCCAAGGTTCAGACCATCACTGAAGATCAGCGTTTTGGTCATTGGATCGATACGCAGAGACTCATAGTGCGCGATCATCCGGTCGCCCCAGCGCAATGGGTCACCCGAATCGTGGCGGCAGCCGTCGAACAGCTTGGCGTACAGCAGGCCGTAGTCGCGCAGGAAGGCATCCTGATTGATGGTATCGGCCAGGCTCAGACCTGCGTCACCTCCGTATTCCTTGATCCATGCATCCAGAGCAGCCTTCTGGCTGTCGATCAGCCGGGGACCCAGTTGCTGGTGCGCCTGGAACCACTCGTGAGCCTGGGTGCCGACCGCACGGGTGTTGAACTCGCGGGCAAGATGCACGTTGCTGGTGCCGACGAACTCGCCCGGGAAGTCACGCATCATGGTGCGAACGACCTCTTCCTGCGCCTTGAACGAAATGCGACGGCGAGTTCCGAAATCGGCGACCTTGAACGCGGCCAGTTCTTCTGCCGAGGCGTTGTCCTTGAGCCAGTCGAACTTCTTGTAGAGGCTTTCACGAACCTGCTCCAGTGAGAGGTCAGGATAGACGTGGCGGTTTCGGACTTCGCTGACGATGGCAAGGACCGGGATCTCGAAGGGCGAAACGCCGACCCAGGGGCCACGCGCGCGGATTTCAAGTTGACCGTTGTTGGCGCCGACCTTTACGAACCGAGGCTTGAGCGTGAAGTCCTCGAGGTAATCGACGTAGTCGGCCTTCATATACGGAATAGACCGCAAGTGGCGAAGGGTATCCTGGCTGGCTCGCAGTTCGTGCAGCGCTTCAACGTTCTCGCGGATTTCACTGATGTAGGGGGTCAGGTCTTCGCTCGACCGGACACGCAACGCCCACTCGGTGTCTGCCGATGGATAGGCGTGAAGGATGGCCTGCCCCATCGCCATCTTGTACATGTCGGTATCAGTGGGTGAACGGACAATCGGCTTGTCGAAATCGTAAACGCTTTCCATGGTTTTCTCCGTCGGCCCTCAAGCCAGATCTGTCAATTCTTGTTGGGTGTTCACGATCAGGATGCCCGCCCCTCTCATCTCGGCGAGCGCCTTGACGCACCCTTCTTCACTAATGCCCCGGCATGCGGGCAGATACAGCACCACATCAAATGCTGCAGCAATCAGTTGCATGGCTGTCGTTTTTACGCAGAAGTCGAGCGCAAGGCCACCGACGATGACCCGTTTGATGGCTCTGGACTTCAGGTATTCGATCACGCCGGTAGACAACTTCCCCGCAAAATCATGCCAGCAGGCACCGTAAGGATGAAGGTCCGGCTCGACCCCTTTGAACACGAAGAAATCGTAGTCCAGTGGTGCTGGCAGTTCGTCCAGCAGTTTGAAGCCTTCGGTTCCGGGTACGCAGTGGCTGACCCAGGTCAGATCAGCGTGTGGCAGACCGGTCGGCTGGAGCATGTTCTCGTGGCCTTGAACAACCCACGGAGCGTTGGCGGCATGAGCATCCTTGCTGCCCACTCGCACGCTGGCGAAGGTGGCCATGAAGTTCAGCTCCCCGCCGATCTCGTCCCCGCCTGCCACCGGCAGTTCATCTGGACAGATGGGCGTAAAGGACTTCTGGGCGTCTACATCAAATGAAGCAGTCTCTTGCTTGGCGATGCTCATCTCGGCTTCCTCCGTGTCATGGGATAGATAGTACGTCTGATGTACTATCTAGTCAACACCCTTTGAAAAACACTTTTTCATAAACAAAAAGTTCTTCATCTTCTCAACATTAATTGGCATAAATACTTCCGTGCAGAGTGAACAAGCCTCTGGATAACATAGTCCATCACATGTACCATCCGAGCATACAGGAGAAACGCCATGTACAAGCTCGCTCTCTACGGTGGTGCATTCAACCCACCCCATGCCGGCCATGCCAATGTAATGATCGAAGCCTCCAGACAAGCAGAGCATGTGCTTGTAGCCCCTTCATACAGGCATCCGTACGGCAAGGTGATGATGGATTACGACAAGCGCCTGGCGTGGCTCGGCACGATCACCGAGCGCATTCGGCTGCAGTGTGATTCGCCCGTCACCGCGAGCCCCCTCGAATACATGTTGGCCCAGACGATGGAAGGCCCCGTCTACAGCTTCAACCTGCTCAGCCACGCCGCAGAGATCAACGGGATCGACCCCAAGTCAGTGGCGCTGGTGGTGGGCCCGGATGTCGCCGCTCTGCTCCCGACCTTCTACCTCGGGGCTGAGTTGATCGAGACGTTTTCGATCATTACCGTGGCAGAGCAGATCGGTGTACGCAGCACCTTCATGCGCCAGCGCCTGGAGGCGGGTGACCCGATACCTGCGCACTGGATGGCACCGGGCATGGATCCGGTAGACTACAGAATTTACGCTTCAGAGACCGCTTGATCATGAGCCCGACCGACCGCGAGCCGACCATGAGAATGGATTATCTGCACACCATTGATGTTGTCGTCATGCGCTTCAATCGCAAACAAAGAGAGATCGAGGTGCTCCTGCACAAACGCCCCAGTGAGCCCTATGCAGACCAATGGGCGCTGCCTGGCCTTGTCCTGAACGGTGCTGAGCGCGATGTCAGCATGGCTGAAGGCGTCAAGCGCCTGATCGGCTCGCCCAAGGTGGGGTTCGCTCAGGCCTATATCGAACAGGTAGGCACAGTGGGAGACGCGTTCCGCGACCCGCGTTGCTGGTCATCGTCAACCTTCTATCTGGCCATTGTCTCGGACGATACCGCCCTCTCCGACCGACAAAGGTATGTACCCCTGACCTCGGTGCTGAGCCGTGAAACGCTGATGCCGTTCGATCACAACCACCTTGTGGATCAGGTGGCCGATCGTCTGGTTTCAAAATCGCTCTACTCAAGCCTCCCCTTATTGTTTCTGGGCAACGAATTCAGTGCTCCTGAGGCCACTGCCATTTACTCGGTGGTGTTGGGCCGCGAGGTATTGAAGACCAGTATCCGGCAACGATTGATCAAGCTGACGGAGGAAGGTTATATCCAGGAAACGGGGCGCAAGAAGTCCGGGGAAGGCGTGGTAAAGGCTTCGGCAACAATGGAAACACTGCGCGCCGGGGAGATCTTTTATTTCGACAGGTCATTTGCGTAGCTGAAGTTGCGAAACCCATTCATGCGCGTAATGGGCGAGTTTTATCAATCCAGGAGATTCGCATGAACACGCCTTTGAACGAACCTGTAGTCACCGTCCTGCTGGAAACCCCCTTTTTCGACGTGATCGACGTCAACGACGGTACCCGCCCGGTGGGCAAAGGCTACAAGGTCGTAAGAGAGCCCAAGGCGGTGAACGGCGTGGTCGTGTTGCCCGTGCTTGCAGATGGTCGTATTGCGCTCGCATCGCTGATGCGCCGGGCTATCGGGCAGGTTTCGATCGAGGCGCCCCGAGGCAAGATCGATGATGATGAAACCCCGGAGCAGGCGGCAGAACGCGAACTGCTCGAAGAACTGGGGATGAAAGCGCTGAAGGTCACGCTGGTCGGCAAGCTGCACAGCAACACATCGCTGCTTTCCAGTTCAGTGGCGGTTTGCGTGGCCTCTGTGAGCGGCGAAGTCGAAAGCGAGACGGATGGTGAGGTTGAGCACACGATGATCAAGTCGATGCAAGAGATCAAGGCCATGATCGGTCGGGGCGAGATTACTGATGGGCATACCTTGTCGGCACTGATGATGCTGATTTGCCAGGCTGAAGACTGAGCTGATTCTGTAAGGGCTGGAATCAACCCGAACTGCTTTTTTGGACTGGGGATTCAGCTGTATGCGCGTTCGACTCAGGTCACCTTTGCGCCCTTACGACGCCCTGTTTTGAAAGGATCAAAGCAGGCAAAGTCCTCAGCTCCGGTTGGTTCCGCCTGCGGCGGATTCCTTCGTCCTGACACTGATCCGGCGGTCGCCGCAGCGGGCCATCCATGGCCCGTTGCAGCTCAAATCGGCATCCATGCTGATGGCCCATCGGATCAACGCCAGAACTCAGCCTGCACCTTGCCTCGCATTCTGTAGCGTGAAGGCTATTGGGTAGAAGAGCGCTATTTTTTCTGGGCGTACCGGGCTGGTGTCTCTTTGAGCCTTGTCGGGATTTGCGTTGAACATTCTGGTGCCGTCGTCAGCAAGCTGACTCAGGTGCGCTCCAACAGATCTGGATTCCAACTTGAAATCAGGCGCTCAAGTGAGAGCGAGCCGGGCGGCGCTCCGTTTGCTCGCGAAGACTGATTTGAAGACACCGCATCAATCCCGGATGTGCCCGATTCTCGCCTTCCTCTGCCGTTGCCTTTGATCTCCAACGCCAATCACCCGCATGGAAGGCCAAACGCAGCGTCACGACCCGTCATGTATTAGCACCCCAAAAACGACAATCGTGTCTGCCAGCGCCATTGCACTCAAGAATGCCGGGGCGAGGCCGATCGCCTATTGGTACACCATAAGACACGCTCCAGGTCATCACTTGGGTCGACAGACTGCAGGAATGCAGCGCTCAACACGTGCGGCAGTAATGGACACTCCGGAGCTCACATGAATATCAAACAGAAATTGACCTGGGCTTTCGCGGTGATCGCGTGCTTGCCCATCCTTGTTGTGGCCGCGATCGTGATCGTGAATCTGCGCGACGAGGCGACCAATGACTTTGTCGACAGCAGCAGCCGTGAAATACGGCAGGTCGACAACGCCATGCAGCTGTTTTTCGATGGCATCACCCAGAATGTCAATTACATTGCAGCCCACCCGCTTATCGCGGGCGCCGGTGACGATTTCAGAAACTACTCGGGCGCCGCACCCACGCCTCAGTCGGATAACGACAAGCAAGCGACCGAGCTGTTCGCCAGTATCGCCAAGGCCCACCCGGCCTACTCTTATGTGTCCTACGGACTGGTCAACGGCAGCTACGTCATGACGCCCGAAGACCCGAAAATGAGCAACTACGATCCGCGCGTGCGGCCCTGGTACAAGACCGCCATGGCCAACGTCGGCAAAACTGTGCGCAGCGATGCGTACTACTGGGCCAACGATGATGCCGTGCTGGTCAGCACTATCCGGGCCATCCCCAATAAGCTGGGCAGCCCGGGCGGCGTGGTCAATATCGACGTATCGCTCAAGCAGCTGACCAACATCGTCAAGCAGATAAAGCTGGGCGAAAGCGGTTACCTGATGCTGATGGAAAAGAACGGCACGGTGCTGGTCGATCCCAAGCAGCCGGAGCACAATTTCAAGAAGCTGGGTGACCTGGGCGACGGTTTCGCCGAGCTGGCCAAGACCAGCTCCGGGCTGGTTGAGCTGACGCTGAATGGCGAGCGCTACATGGCCAATGTCTACCCCTCCGATCAACTGGGCTGGAATTTCATTGGCCTGATCAAACAGGACGAAGTGATGGGCTCGGCCACACGCCTGACCTGGCTGATCGGGATCATCGCGGCGGTACTCGCTCTGGTCTTCGCGATTGTTGGCGCCAGCTTCGCCAGTGTCATCGTTCGCCCGATCCACAGCGTGTCCACTGGCCTTGAAGGCATTGCCGGTGGCGATGGCGATCTGACTCAGAACCTGGCGGTACGCGGCAGCGATGAAACGGCGCAACTGGCCGGCTGGTTCAACAAGTTCCTGACCGCGATTCGCAACCTGATTCAGCACATTGGCCAGGCGGCAGGCAAGATTCTCGAGGCATCGCACAGCTCGACTCGCGTCTCCAACGATATGGCAGAGGCCGCTGGACGTCAGCGTGAGGCAGTGGACATGGTGTCGACCGCGTTTCATGAGATGGTCGCGACTTCCAACGAAGTGGCCCGCTCCTGCAGCCAGGCCGCCGACTCGGCAGACAGCGGTCAGCAGCAGGCACGCGAAGGCCAGCGGCAGATTGACGAGGCAGTGCGCAGCGTAGACCAGTTGAGTGAAGAGCTGGCCCGTTCGGCGAAAGACATGACCCAGCTGGAAAAAGACAGCAATGGTATCCAGTCGATTCTGAACACCATCCGCTCGATCGCCGAGCAGACCAACCTGCTGGCCCTTAACGCAGCCATCGAAGCGGCACGGGCCGGCGAGCAGGGTCGCGGGTTTGCCGTGGTGGCCGATGAAGTCCGGGCGCTGGCCAAACGCACTGCTGACTCGACCGCCGAAATCGACAGCCTGCTGGGCAACCTTGCCAAACGCACAGCCTCAGTGGCACAGCAGATGCACGCCAGCCTGGAGGTGTCACAGCAATCGGTGACCAAGATAGGCCAGGCGCGCAGCAGTTTCGGACAGATTCGAGAGTCGGTGGATGTGATTCGCGACATGAACACCCAGATTGCGACCGCCGCTGAAGAGCAGCATCAGGTCGCCGAAGACATCAATCGGCACATCAGCCAGATCCATGGCGATGCGCAACTGATTGCCGACCTGTCAGACTCGGCGCGTGCCGACTCCGGCAGTCTGGCCTCACTCTCCAACGAGCTGGATGCGCTGGTGCGCAAGTTCAAGACCTGATCAACGCCGCGGTCTTCAGCGTGCGTCCAAGGGTGTCGCGCTGAGGACCACTACCCGCGCAGTAACGGGTCCGTATCGAACCACTCCCGCAGAAAATCCAGCATGGTGCGCAAGGTTGCGGACTGGTGATGACGCGACGTGTAGATGCCATGTACCCCAAGCGCTTGGGGCTGATACTCGGGCATTAACGCGATCAGCTTACCGCTGGCAACAAGCGGTGCAGCAGAATGCAAAGGCTGCAGGGCAATACCTGCGCCCGCGACGGCTGCTTCCAGCAATACTACTGAATCATTGGCGCTCAGGTTGCCGCCCACCGGCACGCTGAGCGGTTGCTGTTCATGGGTGAACGTCCACAGGCTTTTACCGAAGTATGAATAGGTCAGGCAGGTGTGCCCGCTCAGTTCCTGCGGACGCTGCGGTGTGCCTCGTATGGCCAGGTAAGCGGGCGACGCGCAGACCACCGATCGGCAGCTCCCCAGCGGGCGAGCAATCAGGTTGGGGTCCAGTTGATTGGTGATGCGGATCGCCAGATCGATACGCTCACGCACCAGATCCACCGCCTCGTTGCCGATCAGCAAATCCACCGAAGTGCCGGGGTAGCGCTGCAGGTAAGCGGTCACAGCGGGCGCCAGCGCGGCCAGTGCGAGAGATTGGGAGCAGGCAATGCGTAACATGCCGCGCGGCTCGTCTGCGTGAGTATCCGCCGCCATGGGCACAGCGTCGGCCAGCGCCAGCAGTTGCTGACAGCGTTCAAGCGTGACCTCCCCGGCGGCGGTGAGCCCCAGCTTGCGTGTGGTGCGATGCAGCAGGCGGGCCCCGGCCCATGTTTCCATCTGCGCCAGATAACGCGTGACCATCGCACGCGACATGTCCAGGGCATCGGCAGCGGCAATCAGGCTGCCCCGCTCGTTGATCGCGATAAAGACCCGCGCAGCCATGATGCGATCCATGATTCGTCCGATTCAGGCAACCAATAGTTGCGGATAGTGAAGTTTTTGTTTCACTTTACGCAACCTAATATGGCGACCTCTTGCCTGCATTGAAAAGGTCGTTCCCCATGTTGCGCAGCTCCCTGCTTGCCCTCACCTTCGCTGCTGTCTTTCCGCTGGCGGCACACGCCGCTGACCCATTGGCGATAGAGGTCTACAACCCGGCCGAAAATGCCATCTTCCCGGTGTCATCCGAACTCATCACTGGCAAGCACGATGCGGTGCTGATCGATGCCCAGTTCCAGCGCAACGACGCGCAGGCACTGGTGGACAAGATCAAGACCAGTGGCAAGAAACTCACTACGGTCTATATCAGCCACAGCGATCCGGATTACTACTTCGGTCTGGACGTGATTCAGGCGGCATTCCCTGACGCAAAGATTGTTGCCAGTGCGCCCACCGTCAAAGCGATCAAAGCCTCGATGCAAGGCAAGCTCGCCCACTGGGGGCCGATCCTCAAAGACAACGCACCGGCCAAGCTGGTGCTGCCTGAAGTGCTCAAGGGCGACCATCTGACGCTGGAAGGCCAGCCCCTGCAGATCAAAGGCCTGAACGGCCCGACGCCAGAGCGCACATATGTGTGGATTCCATCGCTCAAGGCAGTGGTCGGTGGCGTAGTAGTGTCCAGCGGCATTCACGTGTGGGTGGCAGACACCCAGACGCTGAAATCCCGTCAGGACTGGCTGACCACGCTCAAGGGCATCGAAGCCTTGAAACCGGTCACCGTCATTCCCGGTCATTATCTGGGCGCTGTGCCTGAAGGCACCAAGGCGGTGACCTTCACCGCCGACTACCTGAAGTCCTTCGACGAAAACGCCGCGAAAACCAAGGACGCTGCCGCACTCATCGACGCGATGCAGAAAGCCTGGCCGCAACTGGCCGAGCCCGGCTCGCTGGAACTGGGCGCCAAAGTGGTCAAGGGCGAGGCCAAGTGGCCGCAGTGATCCGCATGCAGACGTTGTAAACGATTGAGCATGGAGGGCTGGCACGGACTACCGCGCCAGCTCTTTTCAAAGTCACGGATGCCGCTCGGATCAGGCGTCCGGAAAAAGCCAGCGAAAGCCATAGAAACAGCACATGCCCAGCAGCACACTGGTCAATACCCGCCGAGTCCACAACATCAGGCAGACGGTGCAGAGCGCACCCAACAGATAGGGATTGGTCAGGTTCAGATCCAGCCGATGTTCAGGTAAAAATATGATCGGGCCGCAAATGGCCGTGAGCATGCCGGGCACCGCAAAGCTCAGAAAGTCACGTGCGTTGCGGCCAAGAACAAACGGCAGCCGTGGTTCCAGAAACACGTAGCGGTTGAAGAAAACCGCCAGCCCCATGCCGATTATGACCGCAAAAATCATGATGCCTCCTGCCCCAGCATGCGTTTGCACAGAAAACCACACGTCATGCCTGCCAACCCGGCCAATACCAGTGCCGCGCCCCATTGCCAGTAGCTGAAGAGCACCGAACAGAACAATGAAACCGCCACGCAGACCACCACCGGGACGTTTCGCACCAGCGGCGTGACCAGCGCAATAAAGGTTGCGATGATGGAGAACTCAAGCCCCAGATGTTCAAGACCGGGGAAGCTGTTACCCAGCACGATACCCATCAGCGTAAACAGGTTCCAGAGCAGATAGAACGTCAGGCCGACGCCCAGCGCGAACCAGCGATTGAATGTCGCCCCGCCATGGTGGCTGTTGAGCGCGAAGAATTCATCGGTGAGCAGAAACCCCAGACTCATCCGCCAACGCAGCGGCAGCGTCGAGAGTATCGGACGCATGTGCAGGCCATACAGCAGATGCTGTGAGGTCAACAGCAGTGTTGTCAGCAGAATCGAACCAATACCCACGCCACTCTTCAACATACCGATCGCCACCAGCTGCGCGGCCCCGGCAAATACAATGGCCGACAGGCCCTGGCTTTCCAGCGGACTGAGATTGGCTTCCATAGCGAGGGAGCCTGCGAGAAGCCCCCACGGAGCGCAGGCCAGGGACAGCGGCAGCACTGCGATTGCCCCTTGGCTGAAAGCCTGAAAAGAAGATGAAGTTTGAAGCATGGACCTGCACACAAATAGGAAAGAGCACGATCTTCTCAGAAACCGGTATCAACGTCTCCAGGCGTCTGGTCGGCAGTACACCTTTAACGCCTTGGCTTTTCGTATGCAGGTCAAGCATGCACGCGGCTCAAAGCCTGGATTTTGCCAGTGCGAGCAGCTTGAGCAGGCCGCCGTCGAAGATAAACGTTTCGGTCCAGGCAACACTCATCGGTATGAAATGCCCCTCAAGCCCGGTGAGCTGGCGACCACGCGACCAGTTGTTGACGATGTAACCCGGCTCGTCGTCCCCGCCAACCGCCATGCCTCTTTCCAACGTCAGCATTTCATCTCCCACTGCTTCAGGGACGGTGGACATGAAACGGGCGGGACGGTCACCGACTGGCTTGCGAAATTCACGAATGGCTGGCGCGAACCAGTCCAGAAACATCAGCGGAAAATCGTTCTGGTCATACACCGGGCCTTGACCGTCGGGTTGATCATAACGCCGAACAATCGATAACCTGCCGTGATTATCAAAGAATAGATAATGCTCGTTCGGTACTGACATATTCAATTTTTCGCTGAGCAGTCTGACGCCTGGTGGTGGCGCTATCGGATTCTGAATCGGCTCCAGCGGCGTTTTCAGAGGATAACGCTCAGCCCTTCTCCACATGATCGGCCGCCTTAAATGATATGAACCGCACCGGCGCGCAGATACGCGTCGAGTTCGACTTTACGATTTTCAAAGGTGAACAGTTCCACCACACCCAACTTCTCATGAGAGCCCTCAATCAGATTTTCAGTCACCCCGTCGCCCCGGAAATAGTGGTTATTACCAATCTGGGTGTGCATGCGCAAACGCTCCAGCAGCAGGATAAGGCGTTGCGGCTCAAGACCCTGAGTACTCAGAAAACTGTAAAACTGAAACTCGGACAGACGCCATCGTTCACCCCAGTAAGCAAGCGCCTTGAGATACAGTTCCCGGTACTGGGTCTGGAAGGCAGTGTTCATGATGAGGTCCATCAACTCCACCGGATACAGCGCAGGCAATTCGTGAGTGGCGAATTCGCCAAGTTTCTCGAATGTTGCGCTGACACTGACAGACTCACACAAGGTACAAGCCTGCTCGGTATCAATGACCAATAACACGTAATCGCAGCCTTCGACATAGTCCAGCCCCAATTTGTGGGCGATCAGCCGGTAGTCCGTGTCGGCGTCTTCTATCTGTCCAAAACTGGTATTCCAGTATTTGACCCCCTGCCCGGACTGCCCTTCAAATCTTGCGCCGAGGTATTGACCCTTGCCATAGTCGCCCAGGTATTTACGCTCCATGAAGCGCACCTTGTAACGGGCTTGCGCAACCGCATCCGTTTGCGCCAGAGCGGCCACCTCTTCATCATTGAACAGAGGCCTGTAGCCGTGTTGTTCAATCCGTCGGCGCGCATCGTCGATCCGTGCCCGCACACCCTGCACGGTCAACGGCTCCTGATGACGTCGCGTTTCCCACGGACAGTGGGCAAGCAGAGAACAATCAATACTCTGCATCACCTTGTCGAGCTTCTGCCGGGCGAGGACGTCCGTTACCTCTTCGGCCTCGCGCATTATTCGATGCTGACGTTCAAACTCACGACTTTTCTGCGCCAACATTCCCAGATAACGGATGCGCAAGTACTCAGGCAGCCGGTCCCAACCGAGCAGCGCAATCAGGGCGAGAATACCCTCAAGGTGTTCTACGGTCAGGCATTGTTCTATATCCACCAGTAGCCGCTCGATCCTGGCGCGGTCGCGCGCCATGCGACCACTGCCATCGGTTCTGGGATAACTGATGACCCCGCTCAAGAGTCATGTTCCACACTGCGGCGGATCAACCCTTGAGTGGGCGCGTGCGGCACCTGATCCTCTGAATCGTAAAGCGATTCGATATCGTCCCAAACACGCTCGGCCAGTGCAGCAGAGTCAACGTGCCCAAGTACGTCGGGAAGTAACTCGGCCAATGCTGCGCCGATGCTGATTGAGCTCTGCTCAAGCTGGCTTTGCAGTAACGCAAGACGCGTGGAAAAGTGCTTGCTGGCCATCCCTGGATAGCGCTGCTGCATGGCCTGCAGGAGCTGATAAGCCTCGGTACCCAAACGTACCTCATCACCCTCAAGCGAAAGCATGCCACTTTTTTCCATGTTTTCCAGAGTGATGCCAAGTGTTGAAGGTCGACCGATACGCAGGTGATCCAGCGAGTCCAGCAGCTCTGAAAAAAGCAGATGTGAGGGTTCGGGCATACGAAAATCGAGGTCGAAATCCGACTCATCGAATGCGCTGCGGAGCTCGCGATACCGATTTTCATCAAGGTAGTGCTTATTGCCAGGTGGAAGTACATCAAGCCACCCTGCCCGCTTCAACACCTGAACGTCAAATTCAAGCCACAGCGATTTGCTGGCATGATCAAGCCTCATGGTCCTGACCTCCACACATGCATCACCGTGATCAGCCGCCTTGCCCAGGTCGGCGATCAGGCGCAGCAGTGCAGACGCATCGCCCCTCTGCCCCACCGGGCAGGCATCCAGCCGCTGGCGATAAAGTTCGATGTGCTGTTCTTCGATAGTCAGCCGGATATCATCATGTGCACTGTTACTCACTCGAAACTTCCTTCATAGAGTTTTTGCAGCAAGTGCATTGTCGTGCCAGGCCTAACACCCAAGCGGGAATGTGCCAGCTTTAGAATGTCGATCGTGGCCGCACCAGGCGCAGGAACGGTGACATCACACGCCTCTTCCTTGCCTGCGCGCCAGACACACGGATCGCCCGCAATGACATTGACCTCGGCGTCAGCCATTTTTTTTTGGACCCGCTCCTGAAAGTGTCTGGCTTCAGCCTCGGTGCTGGCTGCTATGGTGCCTACGATCTCGCAACCTCCGACCCTCAGATGAACGCTCAACGCATCTTCTTTCACTTGCTGCAGGCGCTGTTTAACCGAATCGGCCAAGATGTCCAGAATGCCCATGCGCACCCGTCCCAATGCAGAATAATGCACCGACTTCTCAACAGGTTCGATCAACTGCAACACTTCAAGTTGCGCGACCTCCTCACTTGCCAAAGCATTTACCTCAACGCCTTGTCGACACTGGATACGGACCAACACATCAATCAATTCACGAAACAGCTCGGCTTTGACTCGATGGGTATCAATTGTTCCACGCAAAGAACGCAACGATTCCCGTGCACTGAGCAACTGCTGCTCGATATTTTCACTGCGCTCGCTTTTCAAGCGCCTTAAGGCGTGTTGATAGTCCTTTACTGCCGACAACTGGAACGCCTGCGCTACTGCATCAGACGTTATTGCATTGAGCCGCACCCGGCTCAGTTTGCTGCGGATTTCTGGCTCATGACGAAACTGCATGCTCAAATGCCAGGCAATGGTCTCGCCAACATAATCGTCATCGGTCGCCAGGATAATTTCCTCGAACGAGGATGCCTGGCGGCGAATTTTCTCAACCAGCACACAAGCACCAGCGGTCAGTCGGTAACGCAGTCTGAACGCGCGATTGATCAACGTCGGCAGGTCATAGCAATCATCCTCCACCTCGGTGATGCTGCCACCGGTGACCCATACAACGTAATCAGAGCCAAGGTATTCGGACAAAAGTTTCTGTTTGCCCCCTGCCTCGATAATCACCAGACGATTGGGAAAAAGCCTTTCACAGCGACGTGTTTTCCGGTCATCCGTGAATGCCGCGTGTCCCAGGTAATAGCCAAGATAATGCACAGAATTACCGCGTAACGCCGTCAGATCGACTGTACGGTGATCAGTATTGATGCCATAAGTCTGCTCGCATACAAACGCGACGAAGCAGTCCTGGGCTCTTGAGATCGCCACGTTCAGCAGGTAAGGCGTGTTTCGAAAGTACGGCTGCCCTTGACTGGAAGCTCCATGCACGGCACTGAAGAGAACAAGCGGCTTTTCCGCGCCCTGCAAGGAGTCGACGGTGCCGATCGTAATCCGTTCGACATCCTCAAGGTCAAACCCCAAGGGTTCACCGGATTTGCGCGAAGCATCGCGAAGGGCTTTGCGCAAGGGTTCGATCTGCGCCTTGAATGGCGTGACGACCGCGATCAACTCGCCAGCGCCTCGAAATACCTTGCCCTTGAGCTGGTCCTTGGCGAGGTAGAAATCACGTATCTGTGGCCATCGGTCCATTACGAAGCCCGCGATCAGATCCGCTTCACCGGTGCTGAAACGTGAACCGTCTTCCTTGCCGTTGATAAAGTCCGAATGCACCCAACTGAACGACGGCAACGGACCGCGTTCGACACTGTCGCGAGGCATGAACATCAGCTTGTTGTCGTACACCATTTCGTTGCAACACTGAATGATGTTGGTCTGACAACGGTAATGTCCGCGCAACATCAAACCCCGCCCCTGATGGGATTGGCACGACGCATGACGAACCAGTGCGAGCATGCTGCCATTACAGGTCGTCATGCGTCGCTGCATGGCGACGACGTAGTCTCCAGGCGTGTAACCGAACAAGTGATAGGCCTGGACTTCATCGGCGATCTGAATATCGTTGATAACAGGCTGCAACTGATCGACATCGCCCACTACCAGCGCCCGTCGGGCAAGCCCCAGCAACGGCAGGCCCAGACGCTGCTGCGCCTGACCGCTTTCATCCATGATCAACAGATCGGCCTTCGCAAACAGGAAGCGCTTGCCCTCCAGCCTGAACAGTTGAGGCAATGTGTGAAGCGTCGAAACCAGACAGGGCGTAAGCATGCACAGACGCCGCAAACCCAGTTCGACATTGCGCGAAGTGCGGGCCACCAAAAGCTCTTGCGAACACGCCAGCAGATAACGCCCCTCCCAGTAGCGAGCGGCCATATGGAAGGCCTGCGGACGCAACGTCAGATCCAGCAAGCGATCAATCAACAGAACTCGAGCATCACTTTCAAGCTGTCTGAAATCCTTGTCACTCAGCGAATCAAGCGACAGCGCTTGATCTTGAATGCGCTCGCGCAATACGTTCAGCAGCAGTTGAGCGCGCTCAGCGCGAGTCCCGTTCAACAAGGTAACCAGTTGCCGGGCGGTATCGAATGACTGATCGCGCTCCTCGTCCCGGAAGCTGGGGTAGCCCGGCACCAATTCAGCCAGAAGAACGAGCAGGTTGCTGAGGTTACGGGCTCTGACGAGCAGGTTGCTGACCCTCTCGGCAACATCGCGGACGCTTTCACGGCAACGTTCCACTGCCGCTTCAAGGGACAGGTCCGACTGATTGAAAAAGCGTCGCGCGTGCTGAAGGTAGTCGAGAACATTGGCCTGGAGTCGGGTGATGTCCGATGCGGGTTGATCGGCGTTACACCAGTTGAAGACGGTCAGATCGCCGGCTGCGCTTATAGCACCCAGAACCATGTCGTGGTGCTGGTTTTTCTTTTCCAGCTTTTCGTTTGCACTGGCCGAAGGAAAATAGGTTCCGTAGCTCTGAGGTGCCGAAAACCAGCGCTTGAAATACAAAAACTGCTGTGGCGGCTCTTCGTCTCCTCGATAAAGCACGGAAGGAAAAGCGCCAATAACGTTAGTGACTGACTGGTTGGTCGAACCCACTGCGACAGTCACAGGGCAATCACCGCCGCCAATTGCCGCTTCCACCCATTGATGAGCGACAACGGCTTTGAGCATTGCCGTTTTGCCAGAACCGGGCGGACCATTGACGGCCAGTACCTCGCCTGGCTGACAGCTGGCGAGCCGCTCGATCACCAAGCGCTGGCTGTTGTCGAGTGCAAACATTTCCCGGTCTGAAAGCCGCTGCAAACCAACGGCTTTCTGCTCGTCCATATGGCCAAGCAGATAGCGGGGGTTACGTTCGATGTCGCTCGCCAAGGTGTCATGCTCAGTCGGCTTGACGCTTTCGGCGCCCTCATGAGCAGCAATTGCCTGCCCAAGCGGCGTGTCCCACAGTACGTCATCGTCAGTCTCTGACACCCCCTGATAGAGGTCCAGAATGTTACGGATGGGTGTCGTGTCAGCTTGTTTGTAGACAGCCAATTGAGCACTGAGGGTGAACGGCTGACGGGACTGCTGCAGGAGCATGGCCGGCAGGTGCGCAGGCGCAACGCCCGTAGTGGCTTCGCACAGGCTGACGGCATATGCATGCCAAATGGACCAGGCGTCTGTGATCGGCGGCACACTACCAAGCTTGAAGTCGACGTAACTCTGCTCTGAACCCAGCACTACATCAGGCGTCTCTCGAGTATCGCTTTGCAAAAGCTGGACATTGAACAGTACCGGCAAGTCCAGTGCAGGCCTGAGCTTGAAAAACTCTGCGTCCTGCAAGTTGCCCGTGTCGACGACAATACCGGGCAACGCCAGAAATGGCAGCGCAGGCTGACCAGGCGTTTCAAGCTGATAAAGCAGGTATATGGGCTGATGACCGTGCTTGCCCTTGGCGGTGACGGATGCGACAAATGCATCGAAGATTTCAGGCTCGTTCGGAACATTGAATATGGCCTCAGCCAACTGCCCGGAGTAATCGATGTCGCGCGTTTTCGTCCCTTTGATGGGCGTCATGTCGGAAAATTTGGGGACAGCACACAGGTACTGCAAAAGGTCCAGGTAACGGCGTGATTCAGACATCGACACTTAGCTCCACATTCAGGATCCGGCTGACTTGGTGAGTGCCATTGAATCGATTGGTACGCACAACGAAAATTGCTTTTTCAAGATTGGGAATGTCTTTAAGCCTCTGGCTACCAGCACGCTGCCGGTAATTGAGAATGGTACCCGGCGCAAGCGATCCGCTGTCCGGTTCGATACATTCCAGCTGATGCTCGTCCGGTTTCTTCTCACCCAGATAACGGGCACGTGTCCCTGCACGGGGACTGCCCGACGGCAAGGCAAACAATTGAGTACACACCAGCCGCACAACGTTCGCGCAACTTTGCGGAGAGACGCGGTAGTCCAGGCTTACGCGGCCGGATTCATCGATGACCGAATAGCCTGCCTTGCGCAGCAAACCGGATGACAGAAACAATGCCAGGGATATCTCGGCTTCGGGCTGAGCCACGACAACCGCACCGCGTCGAAAAAAAGCCGGCAGACTACTCTCGTAGGAGGAAGCGTCGAACGCAGACCACGCCCAGAGTGCCTTGAGTGAGACGCCGCTATATTGCTGCCTGCTGACGTGGGCAGTCAGGTCGGTGAGTACTTCACGCATGTGCCAATACGGAAACTTCTTGTCGTCCTTGCGTGACTGCGCTTGTACTTCGATGACGCATTCAAACCGGACGTCCTTGCGTATCCCCGCGATACCGAAACGCAATAGCTCCGTGCGCTTGACCCTGTAGCAAAGATCATTGTTCACGCCGTCATCACCCGCTTGTTGCAGATAAATGGACTCCGGGTCACTGTCGCGTACCCGGAAGGCGCCTTGAACCACATCGCCGAAGAGGTCCACGGCAAAGTCGAGCCGACAATACCGCAAGCTGAATACCAACGGCACTCGCTGTGCCTGCTCGCTATCAAACGACAGGTAATAGGACTGAGGCACCTTGAGTGGTTGCTCGAACACCAGTCGTCCTCCCGGATATCCGCTTAGCTCAATACGCATGACGGGCTTTGACTCATCACCTGGCACTTCCTCGCGCAGCGCATTGGCTAACGTGACATCGGCCCAGAGCGGCGCTGGGGCAACACTTACAAACCTCATTATTTGCAGGGAGAGCCGACCGTCGACGTATGACGCGCTCACCTCAATCAGCAACGGTATGTCTGGCGAAGGCTCAAACATCGTGATTTCCGCGCTTGTCCGGGGGTACCTTTTGCCCGTGAACACCAGACCGAGGCAGGCAGGCAGCGGGCATTCCAGCAGCCAGAAACGTATCTCGCCTTGAGTTTTAAGTCCTACCAGCTCGCATTGTGAAATGCCTTCAGGCATGCAAGGCTCTATCGCCGTCACCTCGTAACACAAGTGCTTGGGAACCCAGGCTGCGCTGACGTGCAGGCGGACGTCCTGGGGCCGGGAAAGACGGTCGATAGACTGGTTCCAGAGTTGCGCGCGAGGCAAACGACATCGCAGTTCATAACATTTTTGCGTAGCGTGCTCGATATGTTCCAACACGCCCAAGTAGCCCCCGCCATGCTCGCTCAGCTGACTCAACACAACCCGCGTCGGCGAAAAGACGAAGAAATCTACCGGGGTCAGTTCGAACGTTCGCGTGCCTTTGCTGATGGTCACAGTTCTGATCAGACCTTGATCGAGCGCCCAACCCGACGCACACATGAATGTTGACTCATTGAGCAGTTGCAAGGTCGTGGAGACACCGTCGATGGCAAGCGCCAACACCCCGTGGGTTTCTGTTCGCGAAAAGCTGATAACCGATAACACTTCGCCGAGCGGAACACGCGCGCACAACAAGTCCGTGACTCGCCACCCGTTTTCCTGTTTGACCCTCAACGCCACTACAGCCTGGTCATGATCGGTTTCAGCCAGCATGGCGTGAACGAGAGTCTGTGCATCCAGCTTCTCGCTGGATTGGCGGTTGTTGTACCGCCACTTGAAAAATGTCTCGCCTGCTTCTTTGTGCAGGCGGGCGTCATCCGTGATTAACATGATTGTCCTGTGATCTGTATACCCGAGCGCCACACGCTGCTGTGAAACCGGTTGAAGGGACGTCGGCTTATCAAAGCTGAAAGGATAAAGCTTTTGCCGTATGAACACTAACAGGTGTATCGCTCGTATCCTCGGGAAAGGCTTCAAGCAATCTGTCATTTGCCAATGGCCAGACACCCGTCGCTATGGCTATGCTGCATCCATGAATGCACCTGTCCAGATCCGCAACCCCTGCCCGCCCGGCGCTTGCAACTGCGAGCGGGAACGGCTGGACGCCGCAGACGCCGATCAACGGATCCTGCTGTTGACCCGCGAGGAAGAAAAGCGTCTGGTCGATCGCCTGGAGCGCATCGAAAGTCTGGCTGAGCTGCACCGGATGCTGGACAAGGTCTACCAGCAACTGGGCGTGCGCATCGAGGTTGCGCCCGGCTTCAACGAAGTGCGCACCATGCGCGGGATCAACATCGTGGTTCAGGAAAAGATCGGACTGTGTCGCAAGACCCGCCAGAGCATTCCCGCTGCGATTCGCCGCGCGCTTGAGGCACGCCCGCAGATTGCCTATGAATTGCTGAACGCCAACGACCTGCTGCGCGACGCCTGACTATCCGCAGAATGGAGGTGACGGCTATGATGCCGCGTCCATCATTCAAGGAGTGTCTCTGTGTCTCTCGAAATCCGCCCCGCCACCGCAGCCGATGCCAGCCAGATCCTTGCATTCATCACTGAACTTGCGATCTACGAGCGCGCCGGTCACGAAGTGAAAGCCAGCGCACAAGATATTCAACGCTCCCTGTTTGCAGACAATGCGCCAGCCAAAGGCCTGATGTGCGTGTATGACGGCAAGCCCATCGGCTATGCCGTGTATTTCTACAGTTATTCCACTTGGCTGGGGCGCAACGGCGTGTACCTCGAAGACCTTTACATCACACCAGAGCAACGCAGCGTGGGGGCCGGTCGCAAGCTGCTGCGCCATATCGCCCGCGAGGCGGTGGCCAATGACTGCGGGCGTCTGGAGTGGAGCGTCCTGGACTGGAACGAGCCCGCCATCAAATTCTACGAGGCAATCGGCGCCGAGCCGCAGAATGAATGGGTGCGTTACCGGATGGAAGGCGCTGGCCTGAGAGACTTCGCCAACGGCGAGTAATGGCTCGGCCATCGTCATCCAACCGAGAGGCGCTCGATACAACAACGCCCGTACTGAAGCAGTAGGGGCATTTTCATGAGGCGTCTCGGCGTACGTCGATCAACAAACGCCGGGCGGAATCCCGCCTTTGTTGAAGTCCTTGAGGCGTTCCTTCTCTTCGGGCGTCGAGTGCGCAGGCACGTCGCTTTTCGGCTCCGGCTTCTTCTCTTCTTTCTTCTCGCTCATGTCAGTGCTCCCTTCATGGATGTCCATGTAAGGCCACAGACAAAGCGTTCCGTTCAGCTCGATTACGCCATGGCAGGTCGACCGTCGTTCGCCCTGGCTGGCTGACGTTGATCCACATCCCGTTCCAGTTGCCTGGCCAGACCCTGCAAATCCAGCAGGGTCGCGCGCCAACTGCGCTCCGGACTGCCGACGCTGACCAGCGAGCGAACCCGATCGTTGACCGAAATATCCTTGCCAATGTTGGTCTGCCAGCCTCTATCGAGCATCGCCGGATCAAACTGATTGAAGGCGTCGATCGAATCCACGCACCCGACCGCAAAGCCAAAGCACAGCCGGTCACCACGCACGATCAGTACCCGGGAAGCCTCGCTCTGAGCATGCGGTGCTTCCTCCAGCAAACTGCTCAGGCAGATCAGCGGCACCTGTTCGCCGCGCAGATTGAACTGGCCGAGCAAGTGTGTGGAAGGTTGCGACAGGCCAATAAGTTGCTCAGGCACCGACAGGATTTCGACAATCTGGCTCAAAGGCGCCACAAAACGCGTCGGCGCATCAAACAGCAGGCAAGCATGGCGCAGCATCGTCCTGGTGACTTCGTGCGAAGCCTGAGCAGGTTTGACGTCGTGCTGGTAAACCTGGGTATAGCTTTTCACTTCAGGCCGCTGCAACAGCGAAGGGTGATTGAGCAACAGCGCTTGCTCGCCTTCCTGCAGGTTCATCACCCCAGCCAACAGCTCCGGATGGGGCAGACCATAAGCAGGGACCGCCAGCATCTGCTCTGGGTCCTGACGATGAATCGCCACCATGCGGTCGTAACCAAAACCGCAGACACGCCCGTCAGGTGCGGTCAACAGCAACAGCTGCGGCTTGGACGGCTGGGGCTGATGATCCAGGCCCAGCACCTGCGACAGGTTCAGCGCCGGAACCTTGGTGCCGCGTACCGAGGTCACCCCAAAGCAGCAGTCGCTGGCAAAGTCCGAGGGGCTGATGTCCGGCTGATCCACCAGTTCGGTGACGACGCTGGCATCAATGCAGAAATGACGGCCGTCGCACTCGAACACCAGGTAATGAAGCAACCGGTGCTGAGCGGCAAGGGCCTCTTCGCTTCGCAACCGCGCACTCGGGTCGGCAGCGAACAGGACGCCTGGCAACGCCGCCAGGCACGCCAGGTCCAGTTTGTAGATCAGACGCGAAGTTTCAGTACCAAGCATCAGTGCTGGCAGCAATCCAGCGTTCTGGCCACCGGGCCCCATCGGGCAAAACCGGGAATCCGGAGCCTTCAGAATGTCGCAGACCGCATCGATCGCCAACCCCAGAAAGCCACCGTTGTACTTGAGGATGGCTACCAGCGGCGTGGGCTCGGCAGTTGCAACGCTGTCGGCCAGTTGGCCGCGCAGATCCACCAGCGGCACCGGTTTGCCGCGCAACGTAAACACGCCAAGCAGCGCCCCGCGCGTCAGCGGGTGCGGCTGAAGATCCGTCGGCCAGTGCACGGCTTCCATCAGCGCATCAGCAACAATCGCCAGGTGGATGTCGTTGATCTGCACGACCCCATAAGCGTTCAGGCTGCTCATGCAGGTTGTCCGACGGACACCTTGTCCTGCGCGTCCGAGTAGCCAGCGGCATTGGTTTTATGCAGTTCGGTAATCAGTGTTTCCACTTCCTGCGCCGACACACGCTGCTTCTCGGTGGCCGTGTTGATGCCGTCGATTGCCTGAGTGGTCTGCATCACGCCTTCCACGATGTGCTCGAATGCTTCGCCGGCGCTGCGCGAAATCTCGTTGCCTGAATCGATGCGGCTGACGGTTTCCAGAATAAGCTTGTTGATTTCCTTGGTGGCGCGCGATGACTTCTCCGCCAGCTTGCGCACTTCATCGGCAACCACCGAGAAGCCCAGGCCATGCTCACCGGCCCTGGCCGCTTCAATAGCGGCGTTGAAGGCCAGCATGTTGGTCTGGCTGGCGATTTCACTGATGACTTGAACGATGTCCTGAATGCCTTCCGCCGACTTGGCGATCATGCCCATGGCATCGGAGGCCTTGACCAGCGTTTGCGAACCACGACTGGCCTGCTCGCGTGTCAACCTCGCCAGCTCAGTCGCCGTGTCGGTGCTTTCAGCGACATAAGCGATGGCGTTCATCAACGACTTGACTGATTCGCCCATCGCCAGAGTCTTGGCTTCGATGGCCTGCTCGACCTCCACCTGACGGGTAATGTCAGTGGCGAACTTGACGACTTTGAACGGCTTGCCGTCATGATCGAAAATCGGGTTGTAGGTCGCCTGAATCCAGATGTGCTGGCCGTATTTGCTCAGCCGCATGAAGCGCCCGGAGAAGAACTCGCCCTGCCCCAATCCATGCCAGAACTCGCGGTATTCGGTGCTGCGAACGTACTCTTCTTCGCAGAATATCCGGTGATGCTTGCCTTTGAGCTCCTGCATGCCATAGCCCATGGCTTTCAGGAAATTGGGGTTGGCGGTCAGAATGTTACCGGCCATGTCAAACTCGATGACTGCCTGAGCACGGTCAATCGCCGTGACCTTGCCCTTGTCCTCGACACTGCTTTCTTTTGCGTCGGTTACGTCCAGCGCAAATTTGACGATTTTGTAGGCCTTGCCTTGCGCATCGAAGATCGGGTTGTAAGTCGCCTGAATCCAGATTTCCTTTCCGTCCTTGCGCAGACGCTTGTATTCGTTGGCATCGTATTCGCCACGGCCGAGTTTTTCCCACAATTCGCGGTACTGAAGGCTGCTGACGAAATCTTCCGAGCAGAACATGCGGTGGTGCTCGCCGATGACTTCGTTGAGGTCATAGCCGAACACGGCGAGGAAATTACGGTTGGCGGCCAGCACTTTGCCAGTCAGGTCGAATTCAATGACCGCCTGGGAGCGTTCGATGGCAGTGACCTTGCCAGCTTGTTCCGCTTGCCGGGCGCGGCTCTCGGTCACGTCGTTGGCAAACTTCACAACCTTGTACGGGCGACCTTCAGGGTCGAGGATCGGGTTGTACGTAGCGCTGATCCACAGTTCACGGCCATTTTTGCCGACCCGCTTGTATTCACCAGAGTCGTATTCGCCACGCTCCAGTTTGGCCCAGAACGCTCGATAGTCAGGGCCGTTCAGGTACTCTTCATCGCAAAACATGCGGTGATGCTGGCCCTGTACTTCGTCCAGGCGATAACCGAGGATCTTGAGGAAATTTTCATTGGCGTTGAGCACCCGGCCGTTCAGATCGAACTCGATGACACCCTGGGAACGGTCAATGGCCGCCACTTTGCCTTCGTACTCCGCGTTGGTCTTGCGCTGCTGAGTAACGTCCGTCGCGAACTTGACGACCTTGAAGGCGTTGCCCTGCTCGTCAAACACAGGGTTGTAAGTTGCCTGCAGCCAGATTTCCTTGCCGTTCTTGCCTAACCGTTTGTACTGACCCTCGTCGTAGGCACCCTTGCCCAGCTTCTCCCAGAACGAGGCGTATTCGAGGCTGACCACGTGCTCCGGGGTACAGAAAATACGGTGGTGGCGGCCCTGGATTTCGTCGAGGCGATAGCCGACACAGTCCAGAAAATTGGTGTTGGCCCGCAGTATGTTGCCTTCGAGGTCAAACTCGATCATCGCTTGAGACCGATCAATGGCCGTCATAAGCGAATGGAGGTCCAACTGCACCCCGGTCTTGTCCTTAGGGGTGATTTCAGTGGTGATCGACATGGAAAATGCTCTGGTGTGTGACATCAATAAAAGGGTGTGATGAAGCATCGACGGCTGCGGGCCTGGCTTGAATGACGCGTTGACGCATCTGAACATGAGGCCTGCGGCCGCAGCCGGGTAATCGTATTTCTCAATGCTGGCAATAGCGCTATGCCATCACTCGTTGATTCTGCATTCGTTGCAACATTGAGTAGGCTCGCAACGTTCGCATGACAGCTATATCTGTACAGACTGCCTCGCTGGCCATTAGTTCGCCACTACCGGTGATCCGACGACCTCCGGTGAGCAGCAATTATCAGGAATACACCCACACAACGAGGATGACCGCACAGGTCCAGCCGAGTGTGAGCAAGAACGAAAGCCCAGCAAGACGCGGATCCATGACCCCCCCGATCCTCATGGCTTGAAAAAGCCAACCGCTACATACGCGGCACAGATGTCGATGGATCATCAACCAGGCGTTTTTTTCAGGAACTGATCGCAAAAGGTGTTCGCCTGGCGTTCCAACAATCGCTCAGCGACAGGCCACGCCCCTGTAAAAGCAGTGAATCGTCACGTTTCCCCCATGCAATCGAATCGACCTCAGCGATTGGAAGAGATCGGCTGATTGACGGGCTGCGTCTTTGACGGCCCCTGTACAGAACGATGAATATGTTGAGCTTTCTGTACAAATCCTTGACAAGTTGTACCGCTGATCGGCCGTAAAGAAAATAATAAAAGCATTCTGCGTTTTACACTTATCGGAGTAGATGTCCGTTACCAACAATGGACAGGCAACACTCTTTTACTTTGATACTGGAGAGCCATCATGACCACAAGTAACAAGAACCCTGGCAACTTCGCAAACGATCGAGAAAAAGCGTCTGAAGCCGGGAAAAAAGGCGGGCAAGCATCGGGCGGCAACTTTGCCAACGACCGCGAGAAAGCATCTGAAGCAGGCCGCAAGGGTGGACAAAACAGCCACGGCGGTGGCCGTCAGTCGTCCTGACTTCCAGAGCGATTGAGCAACTAGTTGCAGGACACTGCAGGGTGGAAAGTTCGTTCATTTCATCAGACTGCTTATTGCCTGATCAGCAGCCGAACGTAAAGCGGTCAATGATGACATGAGTGCGATACAGCCCACTCTGCAGCGCCTGCACATACAGGCCGCCTCTATCCGGAAACGGCAAGTATTAAGGACAGGCAGCGCCATTAAGGAGGACTGAATACGTACCCCGACAGCAGACAGTCGGCAATGAATATCTGCTGGAGACGCAACCACAACTTTCTATGAGGTATAAGACAATGGCTCAGGATAAAAACAGTGGCATGAGCGTAAACGAAGCGGGCAAAAAAGGCGGCGAAGCAACGTCGGCCAGCCACGACAAAGAGTTCTATCAGGAAATAGGCAGCAAAGGCGGTCAAAACAGCGGTGGTAATTTCAAGAACGATCCGGAGCGCGCTGCAGAGGCCGGTAGCAAAGGTGGCCAGAACAGCGGTGGCAACTTCAAGAATGATCCAGAACGCGCAGCCGAAGCAGGAAGCAAAGGCGGTCAGAACAGCGGCGGCAACTTTGCCAATGATCGCGAAAAGGCTTCCGAAGCCGGACGCAAAGGCGGTGAAAACAGCCACGGCGGCGGACGCAAAAGCTGACAAAAGGGGGCGCAGGGGGGAAGACGTTCTCCCCTGTTCTCGACAATGGTCAACGCGACTAAAGACTTGCCGTACAGCGATCATTCCCGGCAAGCCTCCCAGATTACATGCGCTGCCCGGCCGTCAGACATGAATGATTCCGGCAAGTGCATGCCTATTCTTCCGGCATCGACAACCCGTCGGAGCGCATTCGGATTGCTGGCGATTCTCCTTTGGCAAGTGAATGCATATCCGGCGGCGATCGCCGATGTCGTTATGCAACCTTCGCTTCAAGGATGCTCCCATGACCGTGCACATCATCAACTTTACCGGCCCGATCACGGCGTCCACATGCGGCCAGTTGATCGAAAAAGGCTCACAGGCGGTTCAGCAGGACGCCTCGTCCCTGACACTCAATCTGGCCACAATGGGCGGTGAATGCAGCTACGGCTTCACCATGTACAACTTCCTTCTTTCGCTCGAGATTCCGGTGCATACCCATAACCTGGGCACTGTGGAATCCATGGGCAATATCGTTTTTCTGGCGGGTCAACGTCGCACCGCCTGCCAGCACAGCAAGTTCCTGTTTCATCCATTCCATTGGCATCTGCACGGGTCGGTCGATCACTCGCGGATGTCTGAATATGCCATGAGCCTGGATTATGACTTGCACCTCTACGCACGCATTGTTGCGGAACGCACCCAGGACGCGCGCGAGGTGCTTGAAACGGAAAAATACCTGACAGCCGCACCGCGTATCCTTGACCCGGCCCAGGGACTGGCCACAGGAATGATCCATGCAATTGAATCACCGACATTGAAAAGTGCATTCATCATTCACAGCATTCACTCGTGAACGGCTGACGGCCATTGGTTCGCAAGGACTATTGGCCATCGTCATCGTCGCTGTCAGCCCGGTCCGCGCAAGGGAGACGCCCGGACTCGCCACCGGCGACCCGCTCTGCCCTATCAATGCCGCGTTTCAATGCATCGTGGACGGTCCATTGGTTGCCTGGCAGGGTAGTTGTGCGTTTCATGACAGTTTCCCCACCTTCCGAATACACGCAGACCAGCAAATCAATATCGCCGTTTTCTGACTCGCGCGCGCAGACATGCGCCTTGCAACCATTCTCGAGCGTGCGTTCAAACGTTTCTTCTTTGCCCGAATTCTCAGGTGGCGTGACAGTAGTGTTATCGCTGTTAGACATAATGCCTCCGTGACCATCATGAAAGTTGCTGACGTGCACACACGTTGACCTTAAAGGATCCGTACACATTTCGATAAATATGTTCGCACCCGACAAAAGGCAAAACAGCGCTTCGCTAGTTAGACCGTTCGTCAGCAGCGTAAATTTTTTATACAACCAAATCCTTCGACTTTCTTCCAACACGTTGATGGCCAGATCAGGAGTCGGCTTTAACTAAACGTGACAGGCGAAGCCGCCCAGTGCTTCACCAGGAGAACCTGATGTCGAGCATCCCACCTTCCCGGAAGCAGGTATGTAATGAGTATGCCGAAACACCCACCGCCTCGCTTGTATATGAGCGCTACATAGAAAAGAGCGGAGCGCAGTCTGGCGCTGAACGTTTCCCTGAAGGCCAGCGCTATAACCCGAATGGTAATAGTCGTGGGCCAACTCAGGTCGTGACACGTAATGAATATGGCCGTTCATGACCAAAGGTATCGGCAGGCGTTTGAATTAACCCAATGCCTGCCTCTTTGTTCGAGACGCCGACAATAACGATGGAGCGTTTGCTTGCGTATTGCCACTACTTATTGCATCAGCACAAGAGTCAGATGGCAAACGCGCCGCGGTAACCGATTCATTGCACCTGTTTTATCCGTACAAGAGGTAGAGCGCCCATGCGAACTATCAAGCATTGCCTGATGGCACTGTCCGTCGCGTTAATGGTGTCAGGTTGTAACCTGGTGGTGTTCAACCCCAAGGGCCAGATCGCGACGGACGAGCGCAACCTGATCATATTGGCCACGGGCCTGATGCTGCTGGTGGTCATCCCGGTGATCGTCATGACGTTTGTGTTTGCCTACAGGTATCGAGCCACCAATAAAACGGCACGCTATTCGCCCCGCTGGGCCAGCTCGCACAAGATCGAAGCAGTGGTATGGGGCGTTCCGCTGGTGATCATCATCATTCTCGGCTGGGTGACCTGGGTGACCACGCACGCATTGGACCCTTACAAACCCCTCGAATCAGAAATCCCGCCGGTGAACGTCCAAGTGATCGCCATGGACTGGAAATGGCTGTTTATCTATCCCGACCTGGGCATCGCTTCGGTCAATGAACTGGCCATGCCTGTGCACACGCCGGTCGCTTTCACCGTCACTTCCGATGCGGCCATGACCTCCTTCTTTATTCCCGCTCTGGGTGGGCAGATCTACGCGATGGCCGGGATGCAGACCAAATTGCATCTTATCGCCAACGAAGCCGGCGAATACCGCGGTATTGCTGCGAACTACAACGGTCCGGGTTTTTCGGACATGCACTTCAGCACGCTCGCCACCTCACAGGCCGACTTCGACAGCTGGGTCGCCAAGGTGAAGGCCACATCCCGCCCCATCGACCATCCCGCGTACAGGGCGTTGGCCGAGCCGACGATCGGCCACGAAATCACCCATTACTCGGCCGTGGATCCAGCGCTGTTCAAAAATATCGTCGACAAATACGAAGGCATGAACAAGGCCAAACGGACGGTTCAAAACCCCGCAATGGCCCCGGCATCTGCCGATGAAGCCGCTAACCAGAGCTCGATGTCGCAGGAGCGTTGAAATGTTTGGAAAATTGTCCTGGGATGCGATCCCGCTTCATGAACCCATCGTCATGTACACCCTGGCAGTGGTTGGCCTCATCGGCGTGGGCATGGTTGGCTCCATAACCTGGAAGGGCAGCTGGGGCTACCTGTGGCGTGAATGGTTCACGTCGGTCGATCACAAGAAAATCGGCTGCATGTACATCATCGTGGCATTGGTCATGCTGCTGCGCGGATTCTCCGATGCACTCATGATGCGCGGCCAACAGGCCATGGCCTCGGACGGCAGTCCAGGCTTTCTGCCGCCGGAGCATTACGATCAGATCTTCACCGCCCATGGCGTGATCATGATTTTCTTCATGGCCATGCCGTTTGTGGTGGGCCTGATGAATGTCATCGTGCCGCTCCAGATCGGTGCCCGCGATGTGGCCTTTCCGTTCCTGAATGCGCTGAGTTTCTGGCTGTTCGTGGTGGGCGCTGCGCTGGTCAACATATCGCTGGGCGTTGGTGAATTCGCGCGCACCGGCTGGGTCGCCTACCCGCCCCTGTCCGAACTGGGGTACAGCCCCGGGGTCGGGGTCGATTACTACATATGGTCATTACAGATATCCGGGATAGGCACGCTGCTCACAGGGGTCAACTTCTTCGTGACCATTCTGAAAATGCGCACCAAAGGCATGACACTGTTCAAGATGCCGGTGTTCACCTGGACATCGCTGTGTACGTCAGTGCTGATCCTCGCCGCGTTCCCGATCCTTACCGCCACCTTGCTGATGCTTACCCTGGATCGCTATCTGGGCATGCACTTCTTCACCAGTGAAGCGGGCGGCAACCCGATGATGTATGTGAACCTGATCTGGGCCTGGGGGCATCCGGAGGTTTACATCCTGATCCTTCCCGCGTTCGGCATCTTTTCGGAGATTGCCGCGACGTTCAGCAGCAAACGCCTGTTTGGCTACAAATCGCTGGTATGGGCCACCATCGCGATTACTGTTCTGTCGTTCATCGTCTGGCTGCACCACTTCTTCACCATGGGCGCAGGGGCCAACGTCAATGCCTTCTTTGGCATCATGACGATGATCATTGCCGTGCCGACGGGGGTGAAAATCTTCACCTGGCTGTTCACGATGTACCGAGGGCGGGTGCGTTTTGAAACACCGATGTTATGGACGCTCGGCTTCATCGTCACGTTCAGTATTGGCGGTATGACCGGCGTACTGTTGGCGGTTCCAGGTGCTGACTTCCTGCTGCACAACAGCCTGTTCCTGGTCGCCCACTTCCACAACGTAATCATCGGCGGCGCCGTGTTTGGCTATATGGCCGGGCTGACCTACTGGTTCCCCAAGGCGTTCGGTTTCACGCTCAACGACAAGCTCGGACGAATCGCCTTCTGGTGCTGGGTCACCGGGTTCTACTTTGCGTTCATGCCGTCCTATGTGCTGGGTTTCATGGGCATGACGCGCCGCCTCAATCACTTCAACAACCCCGAATGGCGGCCTTGGCTGCTGCTGGAGATGGTCGGTGCGTTGATCATTTTGTGTGGTGTTGCCAGCCAGGCCTTGCAGGTGTACGTCAGCATCCGCAACCGTCACAAAAACCGCGACATGACAGGCGACCCGTGGGACGGACGCACGCTTGAATGGGCCACCGCCTCCCCGCCTCCGGTTTACAACTTTGCCGAGCAACCCGATGTCGACGACCTGGACGCCTATTGGGGCATGAAGGAACGCGGTGTGAGCACGCTCAGCCACACCGACTACAGGGCGATCCACATGCCACGCAATACACCCGCGGGCCTGGTCATCAGCCTGTTCGCGCTGATCTGCAGCTTTGCGCTGGTGTGGCATATCTGGTGGATGGCCGCATTTGGATTCGTGGCGTCTGTGGTCACTCTGGTGATACGCAGCAATAACGACGATATCGACTACTTCATCCCCGCGCACGAAGTAGCGGAAATCGAACGGTTGCGTCTCAAACAGCTTGAGGAGGCCTGAACATGGCAAATACTGTGATGGACAAGGATATCGCCCACTCCCATGAGCAGGGTCATGAAGACGCCGGTTCGATGACGGTCTTCGGGTTCTGGATCTACCTGATGACCGATTGCATCCTGTTCGCGACGCTGTTTGCAGGCTATGCAGTGCTGCGCGACAGCGTGGCGGGCGGCCCGTCGACGGTGGACATCTTCGAGCTGCCTTACGTACTGACCGAAACCATGCTGCTGCTGTTGAGCAGCATCACCTACGGCTACGCCATGCTCGCCATGAACCGGGACGACCAGGCCAGGGTCATGCGCTGGCTGGGCGCAACCTTTGTGCTCGGACTGGGCTTCATTGGCATGGAAATCAATGAATTTCATCACTTGATTCAGGAGGGTTATGGGCCGGGGCGCAGCGCATTCCTGACTGCATTCTTTACCCTGGTTGGCACGCACGGTGCCCACGTTCTGACCGGCCTGATCTGGATGGCCGTCCTGATGCTGCAGATCAAGGCGCGCGGCCTGACTGCCGTGAACGCGACCCGGCTGAGCTGCCTGAGCCTGTTCTGGCACTTCCTGGATGTTGTCTGGATTTGCGTTTTCACCGTCGTCTACATTCTGGGAGTCGTCTGACATGTACACACAAAGCCCTGTCCGCAGCTCTGCGGGTTCCAGCCATGGCAGCAGCCGCAGCTACAACATCGGTTTCATTCTGTCGGTCGTACTGACCTTGATTCCGTTTGGTCTGGCGATCTTTCCTGTCCTGTCGCGAAGTACAACGCTTTGGCTGGTGGTCATCAGTGCCGCGATACAGGTGGTGGTGCATCTGAAGTTTTTCCTGCATCTGGACACCGCTGTCGAGCAGCGCTGGAATCTGGTCGCCCTGCTCTTCTCGGCCGTCATAATCCTGCTGCTGGTCGGGCTGTCGTTATGGATCATGAGCAGCATCCACCACAACATGCTTGCGCATTGAGGTCTAGCACTGATCCCTGTGACCGAACATGAGCTTTACCCCTGAAACAGGCGTGTCGGCTGCCGTTGAACATGCGGATAACCGTCAAGCCTGTTTTGACTGCCGTCGTTGAAGGAGAGTAGAAAATGAACGAAAAGACCATCAGAGAAACCGCATACCGGATCTGGGAGGAGCAAGGTAAGCCTCATGGCCAGGACTTCGAACATTGGCTTGCGGCAGAACGGGCAACGGACAGCCAGGACGGGGACGGCCTGACGGGCTCGGTCTCCAGCGGCGTCGCACCACCCACGCCGCGGGCCACTGCTGCCGCAGAGGCCGGCGCAGAATCCAGTCCCGAATCCAGTGCCGGCAAGCCCCGGCAAAAGGGCTCATCGAGCAAACCCAAAGCCAAGGCCCGAACCGCCTGATACGGCTGAATACCGCAGTTCCCGACCGCTGTTGCTGTTATGGCAACAGCGGTTTTTTGTGCTTGGGCAACCATTCGTCAGTGGCGCCGTCTGGCAAGCGGCCGCTGGTCAGACTTGCGAAATCCTGCCGTTCAAAACCCGGTCGTTAATGTGAAAGCACGGGTTTATCACAACCCTGACGACTGGAGGAATACGCATGACATCACTGTCCAATCTGCTCGATAACAAAGGCACCCCGCTCGACAAGCAGCTGTTCACCTGGAAGGACATGGCAAGCAAACCCATCTCCAAACTGGATGACGATGCGTTCACCCGCGTGCGGGTCATTCTCATGAACGGCGTGGAGTCGGATGCGCTGCGGCTTAAGCATTTCGGCGCGCGGTTCCACAGGGAACTCCGAGGACCGCTGGCACAGGTACGGCGTGCCGAACAGCACCAGATGACCACGATCAATTGGTTGTTGTCAGCGGATCATTCGCCACTTGAAACGACCATCGCCTACGAACAGACTGCCATTGAGGTCACGGCAGCCGTTGCCCAGACCGAGCCGGACCCTTATCAGGCACAGACCTACCGTTTTGGCCTGCTGGAAGATTTCGACCATCTGTACCGCTATTCGGCGATGCTCGACCGCCTTGAGGGCAAAGACGCCAACAACATTCTGCAAGGCTACACCGACATCATCCCGGGGCGACCGACCAGCGAACATCACCGTGCGCCACAAGACGATCTGCGCGACAACTACCTCAAGGATCAAGCCGGGCTGATCACCAAGATTCATGCAGCGATGATCACCGCTGCCGAATATCAGACGCACGATTACTACATGAACATCGGGCCGACGTTTGCCGATCCGGTCGCCCGAGCGCTGTACGCCGAAATCGCGTCGGTGGAAGAACAACACGTCACCCAGTACGGCTCCCTGCAAGACCCCAGCGAAACCTTCATCGAGAAATGGCTGATACACGAGGCCATGGAAGTTTATGCCTACGCCAGCTGCGCAGAGCAGGAAGACAACCCGCGCCTCAAAGCCCTGTGGGAACGCTTTGTCGATTATGAGCTGGGGCACCTGAACCTGGCGTGTGAGCTGTTCAAAAAGCATGAGCGACGCGATCCGGCAGAAATCATCGGCGGACAGCTGCCCACCATGATGGCCTTCAAGAGCCAACGGGATTTTGTGCGTCAGACACTGGCCAAGGAAGTGGACCTGCGGGCCCATGGTGTGCAGTACGTCGACAAGCAGGACGAGAGCCGCGCCTCGCTGGACTGTCGCGCGCAGTTGAACGCAGAGGGTGTCCCGGCGATGGTCGTTTCCGCAGGCTACACCTGGCAACCCGGAACCGAACTCAACCACAAGGCATGACACTCAAGGAGACCCGTGATGACCAGTCCTGAACTGAAACTTGGCTTGAACCGAACCGCTACGCAACTTTCACCCGAAGACACAGAACGGCAGATCCGGGCCGTCGCGCTACATCCAGCAGACGTACCCGGCGGCGTTGAACAACTGACCGAGGCCCGGCAACGCGCCGTCGTTGAAGCTGACACGGTGGGTTCTGTCCCGATCCCCGGCTCGCTCAAGGGGATGGTGAAAAGCTCGCTCGATAAACTGCGTGGCAAAAACCCTGAAGTGCTCACTGACAAACTGGGTGAGCGGTTGGCCTTCGAGCGCACCGGCGTACGTCTGTACGAGGCGATGATCGCCAAAGCCGTTGCTGCCCCCGAGGCTGATAGCGAGCTGGTCGCGACCCTGCGCCGGATTCAGAATGAAGAGCACCAGCACATGGCGTTGTTGCGCCATGCGATTGAAACGCTGGGCGCCGACCCGACCGCAATGACGCCGTGCGCCGACGTGGTTGGCGTAAAGTCGCTGGGCGTGATGCAGGTACTGACCGACCCGCGGACCACCACATCCCAATGCCTGAATGCCGTTTTGACGCTGGAACTGGAAGACAATGACGCATGGGGACTTTTGATTGAACTGACGCGCAAGGCCGGACATCCAATTCTTGCCAATGGTTTTGAACACGCATTGCGCGAGGAAGAAGAGCATCTGAGCACCCTTCGCAAGGTGCTGAAGGCCAATCTCCTGGCGCAAGTCGATTAGCAAGGTTGCAGTGGCGTGGTCAGAGATCGCGCCGCTGCTCATGACAAGAGCAACAGCACCATGAACATACCTGCCCGTTTCGAATTTCACTACGTACAGAATGGCGTGAAAAAAAGCGTAACGCTTTTCACACAAAGCCTGTTCAAACGATCAAATGCAGGCCAGGCGCAGCAGACGGCCTTGCCGTTGCCCCACGCCTCAAAAGGCTGCGCAGTGCAGTAGTCATGCAGCAGTGAGGCGTGTGGGCATCAGGACCCGCCTGAATAACAAGGTATGGCTTGAGCGTAACCCTGCAGTTGGTTGCTCAGCCATGCGCGTCCGCCCCCTGCGAGCCCCCCATCTTTCGCTGTTTGCCAGGGCATCCGGCGAACCCCGGCCCACGCCCCGAAGCCGGGCTGTTTCGACGGGCCACGTATCTTGGCGATACTGCCGCCCTCCTTTTAAACGTGCAGTTTCGATGAATTACCGCTGAGCTCATTTCTCTGCAAATTGAACGAACTTGTATTTGTTTATGCGGTTCTACAATCAATACGTCAGCCTTCCAGGAAGGCTATCGAACGTATGCGGAACGACGCATGCAGTAACGACGATCCCGGACGTGCGACTCGTCCAGGTAGCGTAACGGCCAAGTATTAACCCTCGCACCGTCACGGAGGACGGTTCGAGCAGAGCGCCTCGGAGTCACCATGAGCAGTCAATGTCGAATCGTACCGGTTGCCCTCCTGGAGCGACTCATGAGCCACAACAAGCTCGAGGGCGCTGACCACTCGGCAGCTTTGCAGGAGCTTGAGGAGCTGATCGCCGGCCCCGCCTCACTGCCTCTGGACGAAGACCTGCGCTACATCCTTGGCAGAGCGAACTTCAGTTGCATGTCCACCGCCCAGGGGCTCCGCTCCCTAGGCTATGACATTCCCGAAAAGTCCGAGGACGAACAGGCCGTGACCATCCACTGGATGCTGTCTCATTACCTTCGCGACCCGGAGCAATGGCGCGAAAATGCCTCGGAAGAATTTCATGCCGCGCATGAAACGCTGAAACGCTCCTGATTACCGCCACGACACACCGAACAACCGCAGCAAGCGCTACCAGACGGCAATGTGCGAGTCGGACCGGGGCTCTGTTCCACCACACAGCACACCACTGAGCGGATCGCGCAGGATAATCTGGCCACGACCGTACTCGATGGAATCACAGGCGATCTGAACCTGATGCCCACGCCTGAGCAGTGCCATGGCCAGATCCTTCGACGCGCCTTGCTCAATGCCGACCTTCATGTCCCCCAGCCACTGCCAGCGTGGCGCATCCAGTGCGGCCTGAGGGTTGAGACCGAAGTCCACCAGGTTCATTACCATCTGCACATGACCTTGGGGCTGCATGTAGCCACCCATTACGCCAAACGGTCCCAAGGGCACGCCGTCCTTGCTGATGAAGCCGGGGATGATGGTATGAAAGGTTTTCTTGCCCGGTGCCAGACAGTTGGCATGGGCTGGATCCAGGCTGAATTCCTGACCACGGTTCTGCAGGGCAATACCGCTGTCCGGCAGCACGACGCCGGAGCCGAAACCGTGATAGTTGCTCTGGATGAACGACACCATATTGCCCTCGGCATCAGCGGTGGCCAGGTACACCGTCCCGCTCGCATGCGGATCACCAGGGGTCGGCGGCAATGCCTGGTCGGTAATCTGTTCACGGCGGTGCTTGCTGTAGCGGTCGCTGAGCAGGTCTTCGACCGCAATGCGCATGTGCAAGGGGTCGGTGATGTAATGCAGCCCGTCACTGTAGGCCAGCTTCAGCGCCTCGAGCTGGCGATGCCAGGTCTGTTCGCTGTCGCGATGGTCGAACTCAAAGCCCTCAAGTATTTTCAAGGTCATGAGTGCGACCAGCCCTTGTCCGCTGGGCGGAATCTCCCAGACGTCATACCCTCGGTAATTCGCGCTGATCGGCGCGACCCATTGCGCGCGGTAATCCTGCAGATCACTGGCCCGCAGATGGCCGCCCGTTGCGCGCGAATGTGCATCGATACGCTGTGCCAGTTTGCCGCGATAAAGGCTTTCACAGCCACTCTCCGCCAGCTCTTCCAGCGTCCGGGCCTGGGAGGGGTTGCAGAACAATTCACCCGCTTGCGGTGGCCGGCCATCAATCAGGAACGTGTCAAACCAGGTCTCAAGCACCACGTCGCGGTGCGAGCTGAATTCGTTGTAGGCTGACTGCCATTGTCGAGCGACCACCGGCGACACGGGAAAGCCGTCACGGGCAAGGCTGATGGCCGGTTGCAGCAGCGTGGCAAATGGCAATTTACCGAACCGCTTAGACAACTCGGCCCATGCTGACGGGCAACCGGGCACGGTCACCGGGGTCCATCCATACAAGGGCATGGCTTCATGACCCGCCGCCTTGACCGCTTCAATACTCAACGATGCAGGCGCGTGACCATTGCCGTTCAAACCGTGCAACTGGCCCTGGGTCCAGACCAGCGCGAACGCATCGCCACCCAGGCCGCACCCGGTTGGTTCCACAACCGTCAGCGCGGCTGCGGTAGCGATAGCAGCGTCAATCGCATTGCCACCCTGACGCATGATTTCGATACCGGCCTCAGCGGCCAGCGGCTGCGAGGCAGCGACCATGCCCCGGCGCGCAAATACGCTCTGGCGCTGGGACGCGTACGGGTACTGATGGGTGGAAAATTTCAACATGGCAAAGTCTCTTGCAAAATGATCGGGTCACAGCACGCGGCTGAGAAATGCTTGGGTCCGGGGATGACTGGGCCGGCTGAAAATCTGCTCGGGCGCCCCCTGCTCGATCAGTTCGCCCTGATCAAGCACCACCACACGATCGGCCACCTCACGGGCGAAGCCCATTTCATGGGTAACCACCACCATAGTCATGCCGTCTTCGGCCAGCTCTTTCATCACCTGCAACACTTCGCCCACTGTTTCCGGGTCCAGCGCGCTGGTGGGCTCATCGAACAACATGGCTTGAGGCTTCATCGCCAGCGCGCGGGCTATGGCCACTCGCTGCTGCTGGCCGCCCGAGAGCATCGACGGATAATGATTGGCCTTTTCGGCCAGACCGACGCGGGCCAGAAGCGCCTTCGCCTGCTCCAGTGCCTGGCCACGAGAAACGCCAAGCACTTGAATGGGCGATTCGATGATGTTTTCCAGTGCGGTCATGTGCGGGAACAGATTGAAGCGCTGAAAAACCATGCCAATGTCACGGCGCTGGCGCGCGATGTGACGCTCCGATTCGCGGACCAGGCTGCCGTCAGAGCGCTCGCGATAGCCCATCGGTTGACCGTTGACCCGAATGCGACCGCCCTGAATGTCTTCCAGCAGATTGATGCAGCGAATGAATGTGGTCTTGCCCGACCCAGAGGCACCAATCAGTACCACCACTTCACCCCGTCTCACGTTCAGCGAGATGCCTTTGAGGATCTGCAGCTCGCCAAACGATTTGTGAACGTCGATGGCCTCGATGATAAATTCCTGGTGTTGCTGCGCCATGCTCATCGCCCCCTCAGTATGTTCATTGCGTTACGGCCGAACAGACGATTGGCGGCACGGGGTGCAGGGCGGTCGGACTGGCCGAAGCGGGCCTCCAGCCAGCGCTGGAAAAAGCCCCACAGAGTGGTCAGAAGCAGGAAGTAAATGGCAACGACCAGGTACAACTCGAAGACACGGAAGGTCGCTGACGTCACCATCTGGGTGCTGAGCAGCAGCTCCTGCACACCGATCACACTGACCAGCGTGGTGTTTTTCAGCATCACGTTGAACTCGTTCCCCAACGGCGGAACGATGACTCGAAAGGCTTGTGGCAACACGATGCGCTGCATCAGTTTGCCGAAGGTCATGCCCAGCGAGCGTCCGGCTTCATACTGCCCCTTGTCGACAGCGCCGATACCGGCTCGAATGATCTCGGCCATGTACGCACCTTCGTTGAGGCCCAGCGCAATGATCGCCGCCTGAATGTTGCCCGGCACGATGATCCAGCCCAGGTCGACGTCTTCGAAACGAAAAATGCCGCCCGCAGCCAGTGCGGTATACAGAAACACGATCTGCACCAGCAGCGGAGTGCCGCGCATCAACCAGACATAAAAGCGTACCGGCCAGTTAAGGAGCGGATTGTGCGACAGACGCATCAGCGCAGCTGCCAGACCCAGCGCACTCCCCATCAGCATCGCCAGCACACTGATCAGGCAGGTCAGGCCGAGTCCGGTCAGGTACACGTCGCTGGGCAGCAACAGGTAGTGCCAGAAAATATCCCAGTTGAAATTCATCAGGTCAGCGCCTCATTCCAATGTGTCGCTGCTGACATGCCATTTGGCGAGCAATCGGACATAGCTGCCGTCGCTGCGCATGTCATTGATAACCTGCTGCACGGCGGCACTCAGTTGCGAGTCATCCTTGCGAATGCCCAGTCCGGTCAGGATCCGGCTGAACGCCGGCACGCCTTCCTCGAACAGGTCGGGAGCCAACGCGGCGTAATAGCCAGCGGTTTCCACCGTGGTGCCATACGCGTCAGCTTGGTTGATACGCAATGCCTGGAAGGCATCGGTGTCGGAGTTGTACACCACCAGTTTCATCGGCGGCTTGCCGGCGCTGCTCAGCTTCTGATTGTGGGCATCGAGCAGGGTCTTGATGGTCGAGCCGTTAAGTACCGCTATCTTGCGACCCGAGAGATCGTCCAGCGTCCTGAGGTTTTTCGGATTGCCCTTGGGCACTACCACCGACTGGCTCGAATACATGTAGTTGATGATGTCAATCACTTCACGCCGTTCCGGCTTGTCGAACAACTGATCGACAATCATGTCGCACTGTTTGGCAAGCAACGCCGGTAACAGTCCCGAAAACGGGAGGACCCGCCACTCCACCTTTTTGCCGTCGAGTCGGCTGGCAATTTCTAAACCGAGGTCGACCGCCAGCCCCTTGGGCTTCTGCGCCTCGTCGAAGGCAATCAGCGGCGGCGAATCCATGCCTGAGCAGTAAGTCAGTTTTTCTGACGTTTGCAAGCGCTCGGGCACTACAAGCGCAGCAGACGCCCACTGGGTGAACAACCCGAGAGATAACGCAGCAATGATCAGGTGGGAAGAACGCATGTCGAGAAGCTCCAGTCTGGTTAATAACGGGGCAGCACTCAGGTCAGCAAAGGTCGGCACAGGGAACCGGCGGCTGGACCGCTCTATTTTTCGTTTTGAAGAAAGCTGATCAGTGCCGGTACGGTGCCCTCGATATGCTCGCGAACCACTGACTCAGCCTGGTCGACATCACCCACGCGTATCGCGCGCAGGATCACGTCGTGCTCTTGTCGAGCGCTCAGGGGTTTTTCAACGTGTTGCAACCAGAGGCGCATGGGCGCTTCGATCAGCGAATACAGCGACGATATTTGTCGCATCAGGCGGGGCCGGCCGCTGAGGCTGCACAGGTATTCGTGAAAGTCGCGGTGGCGGCGCACCCACTGGGCACTCTCGTCGCGGTAGTCGTCCATGTCATCGAGCATGCGCTCCAGCGACGCCAACTGCCGGTCGGTGATGCGTGTCACCGCCAGGCGAATCGCCAGACCTTCCAGCACGCTGCGCATTTCGAACACCTCGCCCAGTTCTTCGATGTCCAGGCCACTGACGATCGCTCCGCGGTTGGGCCGCAGGGTCACCAGGCCCTGTGCATCGAGACGACGAAACGCTTCGCGAACCGGCATGCGGCTCATCCCGATCTCGCTGGCGATGTCCTCGGCGATCAGCCGCTGGCCTTTGCGGAAGCGTCCTCCGCAAATCGCTTCAAGCAAAAAGTTGTAAGCCTCTTCCTCGGCGGTGACCGGCTGACGTTCTGCATAAGAGGGAGCAAATTGCATGAATACACCTTTTGTCATTTTGTATCCAATTATCCATATATTCACTTATGCAAAACCGTGGCCAACAATATGGGGAGGTATTCAACTTCTTGAATACCTTGAAATAAACATGAAAACCGCTGGGTATCGGAGGGTCTGAAGACGCTGTAAGTGCTACGTAATGCAGCAAACTGCCGACCATGGTGCGCAAAACAGTAGCGCGGGCGGCGTGCCGGAAGCGTTGGAATGCGTGCAAAATCCGCAAACCTAGTCACTACTCGACAAAGTAACGACCGCTATCGCACCTGAACTTCCGATGCAGAAGTCCAGCCGTTCAGATGACCTCGGCCTTGCCTCTGGAAAGTGCAATCGGTTCGCTGGAAAAGCCATTCTGTGGCATGGCCTGTATTGCGATGATCTGCCAAAGGTCAACGCGACGACGAGCGGATCCGAATCGATGCCTTGCTCAACGCAAACCCGATTGGCGCTGGCGGTACTCCCCGGGCGTCGTCTGCGCGTACCGCTGGAAGAACCGGCTGAAATAGGCCGGGTCCTTGAAGCCCAACTGGTAGCAGATCTCGTTGGCCGAACTGCCGGTAAACAGGAGCAGACGTTTCGCCTCCTGCATCAGCCGCTCCATGATCAGGCGCTTGGACGGCAAGTCAGCGATCCGCCTACAGACGTCATTGAGCCGCGCTTCTGTCACGCCGATGCCTTGGGCATATCGCGACAGCGGCCAGTGCTGAAGGTAATGGGCCTCGATCAGCTCGTTGAAGCGGTGAAAGATCTTCAAGTCCTCGTGACGCGCGGGCCTGGCTTGCAGCGAATGCGAGCACAGCCGCAACAGGCTGATCATGATCAGCCGGGTAAGACTGTCCAGTGCCGCGGTTCGACCAGGGCTCTGAGCCGAAATCTCGTCGCTCAAAGCTTCAAACAGCGATTCCAGACGCCGTACGTCGCTCCCCTGCTCGTGCCCGACCCGAGTCAGTGCAACACAGGCAGCGGGCAATTGCGCACCGGTCGGCGCAAGGCTGGGGTCGGCGTCAATCAGCTGCCACACCAGCTGCTGGCGAACCGTCAGGACGTGGCCGTCACTGTCGGCTTCGGTCACGAACGAATGGGGGATGGTCGGTGGGGTCAGGAAGAACATCGGCCCGGACTCGACAAACTGCTGATCATCCAGATAGACCCGCACTGTGCCGCTTTTGACGTAATGCACCTGGAAAAAACGATCGTGGCGATGCACCGGCATGTTGCGGCCAAAGAAGCTCGCCAGATTGCCAAGCTTGTCGTAGTGGACCTCGGCATCGCTGTAGCGCTGGTCATAGACCTGACCAATGTTGATGTTGGGGATCGGCTGGCGATCACTCATTTCGTTGTACCTGTTGTTGTTCTGATCCCCGGCCGGGTTGGTTGCCGTGCACGAGCTGGCAGCCATCGTGCGCCAGATTCCGGTGTGCCGCCAGCGCCTGAATCCTTTCATGCTTGACGATCATTAACATATTAAATATAACAGTTAATATATTAACAATATGCAGAGCTTTGTTCCCTCTGCACTGTCAGGAGAAAAGCATGAGCCGTGCCTTGCATGACGCCGCAACCGGCACCCTGTTCGGGGTTGCGCTGAATTACCAGGGGTTGCTCAAGCAGCACCTTGAAGCGTTCGGGCAACCGCCTTATCAGAAAGCGCCGATAAAGCCCGTGCTGTTTATAAAAACACCCAACACGCGTAACGATCATAACGGTGAGGTCACGCATCCCGGCCAGGGCGAACGCTTGCAGCCGGGGCCGGCACTGGGTGTGGTGATCGGCAAGACGGCCAGCCGTGTCAACGCTGCGCAGGCACTCGAGCATGTTGCGGGATATACCATCGTCAACGAATTCAGCCAGCCAGAGGACAGCTATTACCGGCCGGCAGTCAAGGCCAAGTGCCGCGACGGCTTTTGCCCGGTCGGGCCCGAACTGGTGCCCTTGTCGCAACTTGCCCATGCAGAAAACCTGGCCATCACGCTGTACGTCAACGGCGAGATTCGCCAGCAGAACAACACCGCAAACTTTGTTCGAGACGTCGCCCATTTGATCGCCGAGATCACCGAGTTCATGACCCTGCATGCTGGCGATGTACTGATCACCGGTACGCCCGAAGGCCGCGTCGATGTGCAGCCCGGAGATCGGGTCGAGGTCGAGATCACCGGACTTGGGCGACTTGCCAATACCGTTGTCGCCCAGCCAGCAGGAGTGGCCTCATGAAACACGCACGCATTCTTTTTGACGGTCAGACCCACGCGGTCACGGTTGAAGACCACAATGCGGTTCGCCTGCAGGATGGCCGACTGTTGAACGAAGATCAGGTCAGGTGGTTGCCGCCCGCCACCGGCAGCATGTTTGCGCTGGGCCTGAACTATGCCGATCACGCCGCTGAACTGGCCTTCAAACCACCTACCGAACCTCTGGCATTCATCAAATCACCCGGCACCTATACCGGCCACAACCAGATCACCTGGCGCCCCGACAATGTGGCCTACATGCATTACGAGTGTGAGCTGGTCGCAGTCATCGGCAAACCTGCGCGCAACGTCAAACGCGAAGATGCGCTGAGCTATCTGGCCGGTTACACCGTCTGCAATGACTACGCGATTCGTGATTTTCTCGAAAACTACTACCGCCCCAACCTGCGGGTGAAAAACCGTGATGCCACCACACCCGTGGGGCCTTACATCGTCGATGTGGCGGATGTCCCGAACCCGTCAGACCTGAAACTGCGCACCTGGATCAACGGCGAACTGCGTCAGGAAGGCAGCACCCGCGACATGATTTTCGACATCCCTTATCTGATCGAATACCTGTCCAGCTTCATGACCCTGCAACCCGGCGACATGATCGCCACCGGTACGCCAGAAGGTCTGGCCGACGTCGTGCCCGGCGATGAAGTGATTGTGGAAGTGGAAGGTGTCGGCCGTCTGGTCAACCGAATTGTCAGCGAAGCCGAGTTCTTCGCATCCCGTAAAGAGGCGTGAGCAGCATGATCAAGCACTGGATCAACGGCCGTGAGGTCGAAAGCAAAGACGTGTTCGTCAACTACAACCCGGCCACTGGCGAGGCGATTGGTGAAGTTGCCAGCGCCGGTGTCGAGGAAGTGGCGCAAGCCGTAGCGGCCGCCAGGGATGCGTTTCCCAAGTGGGCCAACACGCCCGCCAAAGAGCGCGCTCGCCTGATGCGCAAGCTCGGCGAACTGATCGAGCAAAACGTACCGCACCTGGCTGAACTGGAAACGCTGGACACCGGCCTGCCGATTCACCAGACCAAAAACGTGTTGATCCCCCGCGCCTCGCACAATTTCGACTTCTTCGCAGAAGTCTGCACACGCATGGACGGTCACAGTTACCCGGTCGATGATCAGATGCTCAACTACACCCTGTACCAGCCGGTGGGTGTCTGTGCGCTGGTGTCGCCCTGGAATGTGCCGTTCATGACCGCGACCTGGAAGACCGCTCCCTGTCTGGCGCTGGGCAATACCGCCGTGCTGAAGATGTCCGAGCTGTCACCGCTGACCGCCAACGAACTGGGCCGTCTGGCCGTCGAAGCGGGCATTCCGAACGGCGTGCTCAATGTCATTCAGGGCTACGGTGCAACGGCTGGAGATGCGCTGGTCCGGCATCCTGATGTGCGGGCGATTTCCTTCACCGGCGGCACCGCCACCGGCAAGAAGATCATGCAGACCGCCGGATTGAAAAAGTACTCCATGGAACTGGGCGGCAAATCGCCCGTACTGATTTTCGAAGACGCGGACCTTGAACGCGCTCTGGATGCGGCGTTGTTCACCATTTTCTCGTTGAACGGCGAGCGCTGCACCGCAGGCAGCCGGATCTTCATTCAGGAAAGTGTCTACCCGCAGTTCGTCGCCGAGTTCGCAGCGCGGGCCAGGCGCCTGATCGTAGGCGACCCGCAGGACCCGAAGACCCAGGTCGGTTCGATGATCACCCAGGCGCATTACGACAAGGTCACCGGCTATATCCGGATCGGCCTGGAGGAAGGTGCCACTCTGTTGGCTGGCGGTCTGGAACGCCCGGCCAATCTGCCCGCGCACCTGAGCCGGGGACAGTTCATCCAGCCAACAGTGTTCGCCGATGTGAACAACCGGATGCGTATCGCGCAGGAAGAAATCTTCGGTCCGGTGGTGTGCCTGATACCGTTCAAGGACGAGGCCGAAGCGCTGCGTCTGGCCAATGACACCGAATACGGCCTGGCGTCCTACATCTGGACCCAGGACATCGGCAAGGCGCATCGACTGGCTTACGGTATAGAAGCGGGCATGGTGTTCATCAACAGCCAGAACGTGCGCGACCTGCGCCAGCCGTTCGGGGGTGTGAAAGGCTCCGGTACTGGCCGTGAAGGAGGTCAGTACAGCTTCGAGGTGTTCGCCGAGATCAAGAACGTCTGTATTTCCATGGGCAGTCATCACATACCGCGCTGGGGCGTGTAACGCAGGCGCAGGTGCCAGCTCGATGTGCCGTGGATGAAACGATGGTGCGTCGGGCACATGACTCAACAAGAACAATCATTCAGGAGAATCATCATGGGCGAAGTCGTCCTGGCTGCAAAAATCTGCCACGTTCCCTCGATGTATTTGTCAGAGCTTCCCGGCAAGCACAATGGCTGTCGCGCAGCGGCCATTGCCGGACACAAGGAAATAGGCCGTCGCGCCCGTGAGCTGGGTGCTGATACGGCAGTGGTGTTTGACGTGCACTGGATGGTCAACAGCGCGTATCACGTCAACAACGGCGAGCATTTCAAGGGTATCTATACCAGCAACGAACTGCCGCACTTCATCAAGAACATGGAGTACGAATACCCGGGCTGCCCCGAGCTGGGCGAGCTGATCGCTGCTGAAGCCAACGCCGCCGATGTGCGCACGCTCGCCCACAACATTCCAAGCCTGGAGCTGGAATACGGCACGCTGGTGCCGATGCGTTACATGCACATGGATGTGCCGGTACAGGACAGATTCAACGTGGTGTCGATCGCCGCGTGGTGCGCCTGGCATCGCCTGCAGGACAGCTTCACGTTTGGTGCCGCTGTGCGCCGTGCCATCGAAAAAAGTGACCGCAAGGTACTGGTGCTGGCCTCGGGTTCACTGTCGCACCGGTTTTCCGATGACCGCAACGCCGAAGCCAACATCCATAACTGGACACGCGAGTTCGACAGGCAGGTCGACTTGCACGTCGTCGAACTGTGGCGCCAGGGTCGCTGGAAAGAATTCTGCGCCATGCTCCCGGACTACGCCGAACACTGTTATGGCGAGGGCAAGATGCATGACACCGCCATGCTTCTCGGCCTGCTCGGCGGACCGGATTATGACAAGCCTGCCGAGATCATTACCCCGCCCTTCGGCAGCTCGGGCACCGGCCAGATCAATGCTGTTTTTCCTGTCTGAACGGGGGTCTGACCATGCCGCATTTCATTGCCGAGTACACCGACAACATCGAGCAGCAGGCCGATTTGCCCGGCCTGTTCGAAAAAGTCCACGCCTCGCTGGGCGCCAGCGGCGTCTTCCCGCTGGGTGGCATCCGCAGTCGTGGTGTGCGCCTGGACACCTGGCGCATGGCAGACGGCAAGCACGATTACGCGTTCGTGCACATGACGCTGAAGGTAGGTCATGGCAGAGACCTGCCGACGCGTCAGAAAGTGGCCGAGCAACTGTTCGCAGTCATCACCGAGCATTTCGCTGATCTGCAGGCACAGCGTCTGTTGGCGCTGTCGTTCGAAATGATCGAACTGCACGAGCAACTCAACTTCAAGGCAAACAACGTTCACGCCTTTCTCAAGGCCCAGACCCTGTAACGCTGCCTGTTCGATCGTCCCATCGGCCTCTCTGACAAAAAGTACAACATCATGAGCACAGCCAACCCGACCAACACCGCCGTAGACCTGCACCACGACCGCACCCACAGCATCATTACCTGGCGGCTGATGCCGCTCTTGCTGATCTGCTACCTGTTTGCTCATCTGGACCGGATCAACATCGGTTTTGCGAAGATGCAGATGAGCACCGATCTGCACTTCAGTGACACGGTTTACGGTCTGGGTGCCGGTCTGTTCTTCATTGCCTACGCACTGTTCGGCGTGCCCAGCAACATGGCCCTAGACCGGGTCGGGCCACGCCGCTGGATCGCCACGCTGATGGTGGTCTGGGGCACTCTGTCCACTGGCATGCTGTTCATCGACAGCGCCCAGGATTTCTATGTGCTGCGGTTCCTGCTGGGCGTGGCGGAAGCCGGTTTTTTCCCAGGCATCCTGGTATTTCTCAATCGCTGGTACCCGGCACGACGGCGCGCGCAGGTCACGGCACTGTTTGCCATTGCCGTGCCCATGGCGGGCGTGATCGGCGGACCACTGTCCGGGGCAATCCTTGAATACTTTCATGATGTCGCAGGCCTGCGCGGCTGGCAGTGGATGTTCGTCATCGAAGGCCTGCCGGTGATTCTGTTGGGGCTGGTGGTACTCAGGTGCCTGCCGGACAGTTTTGAAACCGTTACCTGGCTGGCGCCACAGCAAAAGCAACAACTGCGCGAACAGCTCAACCACGAAGAGCAGCGCAAATCGATCACCTCGCTCGCGGCCATTCTGCGCAATACGCAGGTCTGGTTGCTGGTGGCGGTGTATTTCGCCGTCATGCTGGCGGTCAACACGCTGGCGTTCTGGATGCCGACTCTCATTCATGGCGCAGGCATCGGCAGTGACGGCCAGGTCGGCCTGCTCAGTGCCGTGCCCTATCTGGCGGGCTGTTTCTTCATGATCGCGTGCGGGCGCTCCTCGGACCGTCAACGCGAACGGCGCTGGCACCTCTGTATACCGTTGCTGATGGCATCAGCCGGTATCGCCATCACCGGCCTCGTGCCAGGTAATCCAGCCCTGGTGATGCCAGGCCTGATCATCGCCGGCATGGGTGCCAGCGCTGCGCTGCCCATGTTCTGGCAACTGCCACCGGCGTTTCTGTCCGACAGCACCCAGGCCGCCGGTATTGCACTGATCAGCTCGTTCGGCAGCATCGCTTCGTTCTTTGCGCCCTACCTCATCGGCTGGATGCGTGACACCGCCCACAGCGCAAGTCTGGCCCTCTACGTGCTGGCCCTGTTTATCGCTCTTGGCGGTCTGTTGGTGTTGCGCACCCAGGCCGCCATCGTCAATCCTCAATAGAGATTTCAGCCATGCTCGATCACCACCTTATTCAGCAAGCCGCCGACCGTCTTGATCACGCCGAACGCTCGCGGGAGCAGATTCGTCAGTTTTCGCTCGACCATCCTGCTATCACCCTCGAAGACGCCTATGCCATTCAGCGGGCGTGGGTAGCCCACAAGGTCAACAATGGGCGCAAGCTGGTCGGTCACAAGATCGGCCTGACCTCTCGGGCCATGCAGGTTTCGTCCAACATTACCGAACCGGATTTCGGTGCATTGCTGGACGACATGTTTTTCGACGAAGGCACCGACATCCCGTTCGAGCGTTTCATCGTGCCGCGCGTGGAAGTCGAGCTGGCGTTCATTCTCGGCAAGCCGCTGAAGGGCCCGAACGTGACGATCTTCGACGTGCTGGACGCCACCGAGTGGGTAATACCTGCGTTGGAAATCATTGACGCGCGCATCCAGCAGGTCGATCCGAAAACCAATGCCACCCGCAAGGTGTTCGACACCATTTCCGACAACGCTGCCAACGCAGGTGTGGTCATGGGGGGTCGAGCCGTACGCCCGACTGACGTCGATCTGCGCAAGGTACCCGCCGTGCTGTACCGCAACGGTGTGATCGAGGAGTCCGGCGTTTCGGCAGCGGTGCTCAATCACCCGGCCAAAGGCGTGGCATGGCTTGCGAACAAACTGGCGGCTTATGACGTCACGCTGCAACCGGGGCAGATCATTCTCGGCGGTTCGTTCACCCGCCCGGTGGCGGCCAATCCTGGCGATACCTTTCATGTCGACTACGACATGCTCGGTTCTATCGCCTGCCGTTTCGTCTGACAGGAGCCATTCATGGACATGCCAATCAATACGTTCAAACAACGTCTTCACAGCGGCGAAGCGCAGATCGGCCTGTGGCTGGGTCTGGCAGATGCCTACTGCGCGGAACTGGCCGCCAATGCCGGTTTTGACTGGTTGCTGATCGACGGTGAGCACGCGCCCAATGACCTGCGCTCGCTGCTGGCTCAGCTACAGGCAATCGCCCCCTACCCCAGCCAGCCTGTTATCCGTCCGGTGATTGGCGACACCGCGCTGATCAAGCAGGTGCTCGATCTGGGCGCGCAAACGCTGTTGATCCCCATGGTCGAGAGTGCTGATCAGGCCCGCGAACTGGTGCGTGCAATCCATTACCCCCCGCGCGGTATACGCGGTGTGGGCAGCGCGCTGGCCCGGGCATCACGCTGGAACAGCATTGCCGGCTACCTTGACCAGGCGGACCAGCAGATGTGCCTGCTGGTGCAGATAGAAAGCCTTGAAGGGCTGGCAAACCTGGACGCGATCGCCGCCGTCGAAGGCGTGGACGGCGTGTTTATCGGCCCTGCCGACTTGAGCGCGTCCATGGGCCATCGAGGCAATCCGGGCCACCCCGAGGTACAAAGTGCAATCGAGGACTCCATTGCGCGCATTCGTAAAGCGGGCAAGGCAGCCGGCATTCTCAGCGCCGACCCGACACTGGCCCGACGTTACATCGAACTGGGCGCGGCGTTTGTGGCAGTCGGCGTGGACACTACGGTGCTGATGCGCGGCCTGCAAACCCTCGCAGGGGCTTTCAAGGCAGGTTCTGCACCTGCCGCGCCGGGCACAGGAGTCTACTGAGCCAACCTGGAATCGGAACCGCTCGGGCTATCAAGGCTTGAGCGTTTTCAACTCGTTAAGCAAGGCCAGTAACGTCTGCAGTTTCTCCTCGCCAAACTTCGCCTGCAGACGCTGATAGTTGGCTTCCATGTCCTCACTCATGGCGTTGAAACACTCCTCGCCTTTCGGCGCCAGCCTGACCAGCACCCGGCGCTGATCCTGTTCGACCTTGCGCCGCTCGATCATGCCCGCCGCTTCCATGCGCACCAGCACCCCCGTCATGCTCGGTTTGAGAATGCAGGACAGCTCGGCCAGACGGTTGATCTCAAGCTCGGGATGCTGGCTCAGAATGCGGATGACTCGCCACTGCTGCTCGGTCAGTCCGTGCTGATTGAGGGAAGGACGGAAAAACCCCATGGCCGCTTCACGGGCCTGGAGCAAGGCGAGAGTCAGGGATTGGCGCGGTTTGGGCATCGAATTTTCTTGAAGATTAGTTAATGAGTTAACGAATCCTATCATCCCGTAACGCGAAGACCCATCCCTTGTGGCGATCCGGCAACGCATCGCCACAAGGGTTGCAGAGTCAGGCGTGGGTGATAACGCCCTTGAGCACCGTCTTGAATTGTTCTACCTGCTCCTTGCTGAACGAGGCAAACACCTGATCCTGCTGTTGCCGAGCAATCGCCCACAGGCCTTCGGTTTCGTCGATACCCTTCACCGTCAGGCAGACACGCTCGCCTTCGTCGCTGAGCAGACCCTTGCGCTTCAGATTGGCAACCGCTTCCTCGATTTCGCGGGCCGGCATTGCGACCTCGCGCTGGAGATCAGTCAGGCTCAGGCCAGCGTCGTTTTCCAGCACCATCAGCATCCGCGCTTCGCTGGTACGCAAACCGGTAGACAACTGCAGCGGTTGGTAACTGGCTTGATAAGCCCTCAGCGCCTGAGTCATCAGGTAATACAGGTTATGGCTCAAGCGGCTCTGAAGCTGGCTGCCTGGCGCTTGCCCTTCCTCACGTCGAGCCATACGCGTATGCGGCAAGACCATCGAATAGGCGCCCTGATGATAGAGCAGCGGCGAACGCCCAAGGTCATCGAACGCCAGCACTTTACCGATCATGATCCAGTGATCGCCGCCATCGACCTGCTGAAATTTTTCACAGTGAAAACGTGCAGCGCAGTCCAGCAGCAGCGGCGATCCGCCTTCGCTCGTCTCGCAGTCAATGCCGGCAAAACGGTCATCCCTGGAACGCGCAAAGTTGTTCGACAGGTCGATCTGATCGGCCGCCAACACGTTCACCGCAAAGTGACCGGCTGCCTCGAACACTTCATGGCTGCTGGAGCGCTTGTCGATGCTCCACAGAATCAGTGGCGGTTCCAGCGACACCGAATTGAAGCTGTTGGCAGTCACGCCGACCTTGCGTCCGTCATTGGTGGCCGCCGTGACCACGGTCACACCGGTTGCAAAATTACCCAGCGCCCGGCGAAACGCACGGTTATCAAAGCCGGTATCAGTACTGTTATCGGAAACACTGGACATGCAGAACTCCTGGACCGTCACTGCGGACGGCCTCGATTGTTGTTGTCGGGCAGGATTGCGGGCCGTGGAATCAGACCATGCTCGGATCGGGCTCAAACCCCATCAGCTCACGGCCCAGAATCTGCGCGCAGACGTCGTAATCGGTGTAGGCATGCGCGCCGGTCAGATGGGCATCGCGAAATAGCCTCTGTAGCTCGCTGGTTTCAAACCAGGCACCGCCACCCGCTGCTTCCATGAGCCGGTCAACGGCCTGAATGCACATTTTCGTGGCGTAACCCTGATTGGTTCGCCAGAACGCGAGGGTTTCCCGGCTCGGGTACCGGTGATGCTCACTGTGCTCGGCATGTTCCTGCCAGGTCTTTTCCAGAAAGGCCCGCGCAGCTGCCACCTGATGGGTAGATTCGGCCAGGCGCATCAGTGCAGGCGTCGCCGCACCCACCGCAGCGCCCGTGTAGGCGCGCACACGGGTGCGGGTTTTCTCGCGAAAGACGTCCAGCATGCGCTCGGCCACACCCAGGCTCACGGTGGAAAAACCGCTGGCGAAATATGGGCGGTATGGCGAATAGAAGATCTTGCTGTCGGGGTAAAGACCGAAACCGCCCGACGTCCCCTCCATCATATCTCTGGCTTTCTGAATACGGTGCTCAGGCACAAACGCGTTGTCGACGATCAGGGTCTTGCTGCCGCTGCCGCGCATGCCGACGGCGTACCAGTCATCACGGATCTCATAATCGCTGCGCGGCAGCACTGCAAAGCAATAGTCCTGCGTGCCTTCGGCATTCTTGCGGCGAAAGCCCATGATGGCCCACTCGGCGTGGTCACAGCCGCTGCTCCAGCCCATCTCGCCACTGAAGGTCACTCCGCCCTCCACTTCTTCTGTGCGCCCGAACGGCGCGATACTGCTACTGGCCGTGGCGTCCGGGTCGTCGCCCCAGACGTCTTGCTGTGCCTGGGCCGGGAACATCGCCAGTTGATGGCTGTGGGTACACAACAGGCTCATTGCCCAGGCGGTACTGGCGCATGCACCCGCCAGCAGCGCAATGCAATCAGCGAATTCCGGCAGCGATATTTCCATGCCGCCAAACGCCCGGGGCTGAAACGCACGGTGCACGCCGATGCTTTTCAGTAACGCAATGTTCTCGGTCGGGACGGTGCGGTCCTTCTCCGCCTGAAAGGCATTGGCGGCGATGACAGGCAGGAGCGGCTTGAGGTCTTCGAGGAGCGGGTTTGGCTTTTTCATGGGCGGACTCTTTTATTATGGGCAACCGCTGATTCGTGGATTTCCTGAAGCGCCATGCAGCATGTGGCGGCTTACAGATTGCGGAATCAGTCAGTAAGGCGAGCCCAGTATGGGGAGTCGATGCTGAGTGAAAAATGCACCTTCGCGATGGAAGATTGCACTTTTCATAGCCGTTCACTGCCTGGTCCGGCAAACAGACAACCCTGCATTCCTCCCAAATCGATGCGCGCCGCCGCCGCATGTCTCGCTCAATCAAAAAACCCGGCACGGATAATCAAGACATTCGTCTCCCCAGGGCTCTTAATGACCCCATCACGTGCAGAACTGACCGAAGCGCTGCACGAGCGTTTTCTCTTACTCTCCAGGCTGCGCCATGATCAACATCGAAACGCCTACCTATTACACGGCCACGAAAAAGTACAACCTCAGCTTTCCTACGCTGGAACAGGATGTGGAAGCCGACGTTGTGGTGATTGGCGGCGGTTTCTCGGGCATCAATACTGCGTTGGAACTGGCCGAGAAAGGCATCACCAATATTGTGGTGCTGGAGGCGCGTTATCTGGGTTTCGGCGGCACCGGTCGTAATGGCGGACAGATCATGGCGGGCATCGGCCACGATCTCGAGAAGATCAAGAATGACGTGGGTGAAGACGGTCTGCGGCGCATCTTCGAACTGAGCGATCTGGGCGCGGACATCATCAAGGACCGAATTGCCAAATACGACATTGATGCCGACTTCTGTCACGGCTACGGTTATCTGGGCTTCAATGCGCGCCAGGAGAAAACCTTGCGCGCCTGGGAGAAGGATTTCAAATCCGTCAACAGCAAGCACGAGATCCGCTTTCTCGGCGGCTCGGATGTGCAGCAGATCATTGGTTCCAAGGCCTACGGCAGCGCCCTGCTGCACATGGGCGGAGGGCATGTGCACTCGCTGAATCTGTTGCTGGGCGAGGCCAAGGCGCTGAGCAGCCATGGCGTCCGGATCTTCGAAAACAGCCCGGCGCTTGAGGTCAGCTACGGTGAGCGCATCACCGTGCGTACCGGGCGCGGAAGCGTCAAGGCCAGCAAGTTGTTGTGGGCCTGCGACAGCTTCCTCAACAGGCTGGAGCCGGAGCTGCACCGGTCGACCATCAATACCTATGCCTTCCAGATGGTGACCGAACCACTGTCGGACGAGTTGATCAACCGCATCAGCCCGATTCGTGGCGCGTACAGCGACATTCGGCCGGTGATCGATTACTACCGCGTCACCAACGAAAACCGCCTGCTGTTCGGCGCCGCGACCCCATTGATCGAGCACATCCCTACGGACCTTAAAGCCTGGAACCGTAACCTGATGCTGAAGATATTCCCGTACCTCAAGGACGTGAAAATCGATCTTGCATGGGGCGGACCGATGGCCTGTACCCCGAACCTGTTCCCCCAACTGGGCACCCTGCCCGGCCGCAGCAACGCGTTTTTCGTCCAGGGCTACTCAGGCTTTGGTGTCACGCCGAGCCACATCATCTGCAAGGTGCTGGCCGAAGGCATGAGCGAAGGGTCGGCGCGCTACGACCTGGTCAGTTCTATCAAACGTCCGACCATTGTCGGCAAGGACGCCATTCGCCCCTTGCTGCTTACGGCCGGCAAATCCTGGCACCAACTCTCGGGTTACTGGAACGGCCGTCGCTGACGGCCTCTCCTGCGCTCAACTTCTGGTTCTACCCTCATCTGGAGTCACTGCCATGTCCCTCGTCACCCTCGAAAAAGATGTCCAACTGTCCCAGCTTGACGCATGGGGCACGGTCGCCGACCTCGGCTCGGAAATTCTCGAAGGCGAAGTCAAGGCGTTCGGCAAAATGACCTTTGGCGCACCGACCGATCCGGTCAGCAGCGCGTACTTCGGCACCACTCAAGGCAAGTTCCGCATGGTCTACCCGTTTGCCGAACAGGCCACCGTCGTCACCGGAGAAGTGGTGCTCACCGACGAGTCCACCGGCCATAGCACCCGCTACAAGGCTGGCGACAGCTGGTTCGTCACCAAGGGCACACCTGTGTTGTGGGAAGTCGTCAGCGAGAGCTTCGTCAAACACTACTTCGCCGTAGCCTGATCCATCGACGCTGCCGATATCCTCGGCAGCCTCCCGGCGAGGTTTACCCATGAGCCCCACGCCCATCGAAGACATCGCAGTCTGTTGCCTGCGGGCTTTCACCCAACTGGTGCCCGCCAGCCGCGCAGTGTTCTATCACGTCGATCAGACGCTGCAGGCCAGGGATTTCACCTTGCTGGGCATGAGCACTGCCATGCACGGCGACTACCTGCAGCACTACCACCAGTTCGACCCGCTGCAACCGCGACATTGCGCGTCCGAAAAACACCCAGTGGTACCGCTGACCCTGGCCATGGCGCGACAACCACTGCGTAACAATCGCCGCTACGAAGCGTTTCTCCAGCAACACGGCGTAATCGATGTAGTAGAGATTTTTGCTCATCGAGCCGGTCAGCCCACGGCGGCAATTTCATTGCTGCGGGACGCTGAAAGTGGGCGATTCACCCCTGACCAACTCGCTCGCCTTGACGCCTTGCAAACACTGTTGCAAATGGCCGTCGCGCACACGCCGCCATGCGTCGACCGGCTGAGTGAACTGACCCCCAGAGAGCGCCAGCTCGCCCTGCTGGTGCGCGATGGGGCCAGTAACAAGGAGCTGGCCCAGACGCTGAATGTCGGTCTGCCGACCATCAAGACGCACTTGATCAACCTGTTCCGCAAAACAGGTGTTACTCGGCGTACCGAACTGGTGAACAGGCTGTTTCTCTGACCTGTTCAACCTTCTGGTTGATAGGCCTGGGCGCTTGTCAGCGGCATGCTCCTGTTGTCCTTTCCCAACCGGAGTATCTGTATGACCGCCTCTTCAGACTGGATCACAGTCGGCGCCCTGGCCGACGGTTTTGCACCACAAGCCTTCATCCTGCCCAACCTGGCCGACCTGCACGGCAAGGCTTACACCCTGAACTTTGCCAACGGCTGGCAAATCGAACATCGCTTCGAACACGAGACTGTGAGCTGGAAAGCTGCCGACGGCCACTCCAGCGGCAGCGCCACCTATCGTGCCACTTCGGTGCGATCGGGCCTGTATCTGGTGGACTTCATCAAGCGTGAGGCAGATCGTGCCTGGTCGATAAGCCTGGTGCTGGACACCGTCACCGCTTCGTTCACCGCCGTGATCGGCGCAATGCCCGACCGCGCGGCGACCCAGGAAGGCCTCTACCACCGAGCGCTGGCCGGAATGGAACTGACGTCGGTACAAGCCGAGTTTTTGCACGGCAGTCTCGACACTCCCTGGCAGGATGGCCACTGTCCGCACGCCCCAAGCCAGGAACTGGTCGGTTTGCGCAACCTCTACCGCTACAGCCCTACCGAAGTGTACGAACACCTCTACCTGAACGATCGGTTCTACTCCTGGCAGTGCCTGGAGGGCGTTGAAAAAGGGCTGTGCGATACAGACCGCAGTGACACTTACCGAATTGCCGACCAGTTGTACCTGTTTGTCTGGCGGGAAAAGATCGTCCCCACGCTCGGTCTGGTATTGATTGACCTGCAACAGCATCGCAGCGACGGGAAAATCTTCGGTTACGCCAACGCGACGTTCGACGAGCTGTCCAACTTTCCCGTCAGTTCGTACTGCCAGGTACTCAACCGGACGGAGTACCCCAATGAGTGATGCGCGCACCATCGTCATCACCGGCGCCGGTACCGGGATCGGCGCCGCGTGTGCCCGACTGTATGCACGCGCAGGTGACCGCCTCGTGCTGATTGGCAGGCGTAGCGAACCGTTGGAATTGCTGGCACGGGAAACTGGCGGTCTGGTACTGGTGGGCGATGCCGCCTGCCCGGACACCTGGGATGGTTTTGTGGCAGAGATTGGCCGGCAGTACGGGCGCATCGATGTGCTGATTGCCAGCGCAGGTGGCCATGGTCAGGGCACCGCCACTCAGACCACCCCACAGGCCTGGTACACGGCGCTGCGCAGCAACCTGGACAGCGCGTTCTACAGTGCTCGGGCCTGCTTGCCCATGCTGCTGGAAAATGGCGGCAACATCGTGTTGATCGGGTCCATTGCTTCTTTGGCGGCTGGCCCCGAGGTGTGCGGTTACACCACGGCCAAGCATGCGTTGCTGGGGCTGAACCGTTCGCTGGCCCGCGACTACGGACCGCTGGGCGTAAGGGTCAACACCGTCTGTCCGGGCTGGGTACGCACGCCGATGGCTGATCAGGAGTTGAACGTCCTGATGGACGCGCACGACGAAACCCTCGATCAGGCATACCAACGTGTCTGCGCCGACGTGCCATTGCGCCGCCCGGCCAGTGCCGAAGAAATCGCACAGGTCTGTCGCTTCCTCGCGTCCCGAGAGGCGTCGATCATTACCGGTGCAACAATCGTCGCAGATGGCGGCTCAAGTATCGTCGACGTGCCGACCCTGGCGTTCGCCCATCTGGAGAGCAGCCATGTCTGACGCTCTGGATTTCAGCGGCAAACATGTGCTGGTCACCGGTGGCGCGCAAGGCATTGGCCGGGCCATCGTCGAGCAGTTTGCCCGGCATGGGGCTCGGGTCACGGTCGCCGACTTGCGTCTGCCCGCAGCCCAGGCGCTGGCCGTCGAGCTGACGAGCGAGGGCCTTGAGGTAACAGCGGTCGGCGTCGATCTGGCCGATGCCGACGCAGTGCGCGTGATGATGGAGGATCTTGAGCAACGCGCCGGAAGGTTGGACGTATTGATTCACAATGCAGGGTATTTCCCGTTGACTCCGTTCGAACAGATAACCCCTCCGTTGCTGGCGCGGACCCTGGCGGTCAATCTTTCGGCGCTGTTCTGGTTGACCCAGGCCGCCTTGCCAATGTTTCGCCGTCAGGGCCAGGGTTGCGTGCTGGTCACCTCATCAGTCACCGGGCCACGCGTCGCCTATCCAGGACTCAGCCATTACGCGGCCTCGAAAGCCGGGGTCAATGGCTTCATTCGCAACGCTGCACTGGAGTTGGCGGGCGACCGTATACGCGTCAACGGCGTGGAGCCGGGCATGATCGCGACGCCAGCAATGGCCAACCTGGGCGACGGCGAGGTAAATGACGCCATCGCCCATCGGGTGCCGCTCGGACGTCTGGGTTCACCAGAAGACATCGCTGGCGCCATGCTGTTTCTCGCCTCGGACCTGGCCGCCTACGTTACCGGACAAACGCTGATTGTCGACGGAGGATCAACGCTGCCGGAGGTGTGAGTGTGGCGTGGAACAGGCCGTCACCCGCGGCGGCCAATCAGGCCAACTCACCCGGGTTGACTGGCCAGATACGGCAGCGCAGCGAATGACAGCGGTCGAGCAGGCAAGCAAGGTTTCAGGGAACATCCAGCCCATGACTGCCTGCTCGTCCGACGGCCAGATACACTGGCGCATCCTAGTGCGGTTCGCCAGTCATCACGTGTCCTCTCGACGGATCCACTTGGTCACCCTGGGCGGCTGATAAGTGTGTACGGCCGCGAGCAATGCGTCCGCATCGGACTCGACGATCAACATTTCGCGATGCTCAGGCTTGAGAAAAGCTTCTGCCACGATGTGCTCGAGAAACGAGGCAAGACCGCTGTAGAAACCGTTGATGTCGAGCAGTGCGCAGGGTTTTGCGTGCTGAACAAGTTGCGCCCACGTCCACACTTCAAACAGCTCTTCCAGCGTGCCTGTACCTCCCGGCAAGGCGAAGCTCACCGGTCAGGGGAATCAGGTTGTCGTCAGGCAACGTCTGTAACGGTACGCGGGATGGCGGGAATTCACGCTGCACCCAACGCCTGTTGCAGATGGCTGGAGCGAAACTCCTTGGGGGACTGTTCGAACTGTTTCTTGAATGAACGGCTGAAGTGCGCAGAATCGGTAAAGCCCCATTTGTAGGCAATGGAGGTGATCGATTCATCACGCAAAAAGGGATTGGTGAGGTCATCGGCACTGCGTTTAAGCCGCGCGCGCTGAATGTAGCGGCAGACGCTGTCGTCCTGCTCTTCGAACAGGCGGTAGAGGTGACGCACCGAAATGTTCAAACGGCTGGCCAGGCCGACAGGACTAAGACCGGGCTGGCCCAGCGATTCATCGATGACTTTCTGTACATGGCAGCGCAAGCTGGCGCCGGGCAGTGTGCTGCCGTCGTCACCTGAACCACTGTCCCGTTCAAGTGCCGAGCCCAGCAGCGCCACAAGTGCATTGTGCAAGGCTTCGCTTTCACCGGGAGCGCCCTCGCCGTCCGGCGTATCCTTGAATAGCTGGTCCATCAACACGTGCAGCATGCGTCCACAGGACTTGCTCGAGGAAATCTTGCCAAAGGTCCGGGAATCACCGCCCATCCGCTTGCAAACCTCATCGCGCGACAGTGACATCGACGCGTGCTCGATAAGGCCGAACGGGTTGATTTCGATGGAGCCGACAGAGTCCATCAACAGCAAGTCACCCGGCGCCAGGCGAATGCTCTGGCCGTTCTGGGTGATCTGCGAATAGCCGCTGCGCTGACTGATCAGGAAGCACTCCTGATCGTTGTCATGATCGGGGTGAGGCGCCTGGCGCTTGATGGCGCCGGCATTGGTACGCAGGCTGGCCAGAGACAGGCCGCCTCGGGAAAACGTCGACACCTGGCCAATGAACAGCGCCCGATTGAACGCCAGCTCGGTGTCGAAATGACCGCACGTTTCGCGCAAGTCTCGATTCCACTTTTCGAGGCTGTCCTGTTCAACCTGGTGCATGCTCATAGACGTCTCCACAATGGCTTTTTGTTTTTGTTGCGCAATAGTTAACATGTTATCTATATGCACGCAACAAGCAGCTGATAGCCAGAGTAAAAGCAGGATTGATGCCAGAGACGTCCGAAACTCAGAGCGTTGGAAGGATGCGCTGAAAACCGTACAACGTTTGCAGTAATGCGTGGCGCTGATCAGCACTCAACGCGATGTAACGCCTGAAAGCCGGCATGCGACTGACCACTTCGCTGCCGCCCATGTGCTCGATCCGGACCTGCCACTGCGTCCCGTGCAGATCGATCTGCAGACGCTTGAAGTCCAGCGGCATCAGAGCGTCATGCAGCGCGCGATCACCCGCCAGCGCAGCCTGCAATCGCTTCAGCAATGCAGGATCTCCGGCACGCTGGCGACAACGGATCGAGCGGCGGCGTATGGCGCCGCCATGGTGCAGCACAAAGCCTGCAACGCCCTCTTGCAAGGCAGGCACTTGCACATTGAACTCGGTCATGACGATGTGCATCAGCAGCTGCGACTCGGTGCGCTCGACCATCTCCAGTCGCGGGCCGCCGTTGTCAAGCATGGCCGTGGCACTGGAGGGCCCGGTGACTGTGAATTGCGCCAGGCCCATATTGCGTTGCAGGTGAGCCAGCGTGGCACCAGGACGATAACCGGCCGGGGTGCGATGGCCGCCAAGACGCTCAGACAGTTTTTGCAGCAGGCTCGACAAACCGGTCGACAGGTTGCTCTGGCTCACAGGAAAACTCCTTGTTCAGCACGTCTTCTACCGACGCAGGTTTGAACGGATTGACCTTCTGCACCAGCAAGGTCCAGATCAACGCGTACGAGGCGGTGCCGCCAAGCATTATCGCGAAGGGGATATAAACGTCTGCCGGGTTCATGCCCGGCGGCGTGATGAACCACAAGCCCAGCAGGATGCCGCAGCTTGAAACGATCTGTGGCAATGGAAACCAGGGCGAACGATAAGCGCGTGGCAGGTCCGGACGGCGGATCCGCAGGCTGACGACCGAAGCAGTCACCAGCAGATAGGAAAAGCCCCATGCACAGACCGCTGCCAGGACCAGAGGCATGATGTGATCGGCATTGCCACCCAGCCACCAGGCATGCAGGCAGGGAATCAACATGGCCACCAGGATACACAGCAGCGGCGTCTTGAAGCGCGGGTGCAAGTAAGTGAAGACTTTGGGAAGCGCACCGTCCACTGCCATACCGTACAAAATGCGTGGTACTCCCGCCATCAGCGTGTTGATCGTGGCAGCGCCTGCGAACAAAAATCCGACGCCCAGCCAGACCGGGCCAATACTGCCCATCACCTGCTCAGCGAACCTGGGGATGGCCATCGGTGTGTCGAGCAGATGCACACCACTGGCGGCATCCAGCAACACGTTTTCGACTTGCCGCTTCATCGCAGCGCCATAAATGAACATGCAGGTTGCCACGCTCAACAGGCCCAGAATCATGGCGCGCGGCATGACAACAGCCGAACGGCGCAAGTCCGGCGCCAGCGGTGTGACGAACTCACAGCCGACGAACATGAACATTGCCATGCCCACCAGCGACAGCACGGTGACCAGATCAGTGCCCACCAGTGACTCGCCGAACCAGCCGTCAAGCTGCACCGCAGGTGCCGCTATCAGCCCCAGCACGCCAAACACCATCAGGGTCGTCCACATGCCGAAGGTCAGGATGATCTCGGCACGGCCAAAGGCACTGACACCAAACGCATTGAGCACACCAAAAACCAGGACAAAACCGACGCCCAGCAACCAGGACCCGCCTGCTGACTCCGCCAGCGTGTTGAGTTGTTCGAAGTTGACCAGCGCCATGACCCCGGACAGGATGGTTTCCGCGGTGCCGGCAAACACATGCACGATCAGGTAAGCCGACAACGTGCCGGTAATGGCAAAGAAACGCCCCATGCCACAGTTGATGTAGTCGTAGACCGAGCCATTGGTGGGCAGTATCGACGCGGCTTCAGCGAACGTGGTTGCCTGTGCCAGCATCATCACTGCAGCGATCAGCATGGCCATCGCAAATGCGCTGCCGCCAATACCAAAACCCATGGTGGCGGTGAGAATGACCGGGCTTGCCATGATCAGGCCCACCGTACTGGCCAAGGCCGTGGGGAACCCGACCGTTCCCCGGTTCAAATGCTCGGTGAGCCTGGCATTGATCGACATCGTGCAGATCCTCGAAAGCGGACGTTTTCTGAATGACTGGCATCGCTGCAAACACCGGAGAACGTCCGCTCTCCCGCAGCGCCTGATCAAGACCATTCCTTGATGTCTTTACACTCTGCACCGCACCTGTCCGGATCGTCTTGATTCTGGCTGCCGCCAGGCTTGTTGCTGGCTGCCAAGGCCAGAGCACTTGCGGTGACCCGCACACACAGGCTCAGCGCTTCTGCTTGTAGGCCCCGTGCTGGTCAAGCATGCTCTGAATCTGCTGGGTAGCCTGGCGAGTACTTTGCGCCAGTTTGCGCACCTCGTCGGCCACCACCGAGAACCCCCGGCCGATGTCGCCCGCCCGAGCGGCTTCGATGGCCGCGTTCAACGCCAGCAGGTTGGTCTGATCGGCAATGCCCTTGATCACGCTGACCACCGTGGCGATCTGCCCATAGGTCAGTTGATTCTGATCCAGCATGTGCTGGTGGGTGGACTGCGCAGAGCGCTCATCGCTGATATCACGAACCGCGCCGACCACCCGTGTCAGACGCCGCTGCGCGTCACGCACCGCGAGCCCACGCTCGCGACACCAGATGTAATCGCGCGTTTTGTGCTTCATGCGGTACTCGAAGACGTATTCACCGCTGCCCTGCACATCGAGAATTTCACGATCGAAAACTGCCATGATCAGCGGCAAGTCGTCCGGATGCGTGACACCTACTTGCGCGTCCCAGCCGTCCGGCAGCTCATCGGCGCCGTAGCCCAGCAAGAGACGAAATTGCCGGGAAAAGCGCATGCAACTGTCGGCGTGCTGCAGGTTGCCGTCGACAACCGTGATGTCCCAGCATCCTTCGGTCAGCGTCGACTGCAGCAGCTCCCAGATCTGCGCCTGCTGCTGATGTTGGTGAAACAACCGCCCTTGCTCGCGCAATTGTGCTTCAAGGCCAAGCTCGCGCTTCTGCGCCTGTTCAAGCGCGACAGAAAGGCCATCGCGTTCCCGCTCGCCACGTTGCAACTGAACGTCCTTGTCCAGCACTCGCTGTTCGTGCTGTACCAGTTGCTGCCGCACCTCAGCCAGCTGTCGGGCATGCCGTTCAAGGCACTGCTGCACGTGCGGATAGGCGATCAGCAATGAGGTATCGCCCGTCTGATCCTCCAGATATCGCTGCATCTGCTCGCCCAACAGCTGTTTGTGTCTTTGCCCGTTGAAGAACATCGCCCGCCCCTTTATGCATCAACTGTGCATCGAGTTCAAACGCTGATCTGACCGCAAATCCAGAGCGCTGGCTTGTATCAGGCTGCACGGGGTTTTGTTGCTGGCTGCCACTTCTGCATACATGGCAGTCAGAGGCACAGCGAGCGGCAGCCACAGTCAAGCTTGGCCCCGCCTGCAAGGCTACCCTCGGGGTTTCCTTTCATTCATCGAGCAGGAAACCTTTATGAGCGACATTTCGCTACTGCCCCAGGTTGAAGCCTTCCTCAGCCGCCGCCACTCGCTGTTCATTGACGGTGTATACACCGACAGTCATTCAAGCCAGACACTCGACGTCGTCAACCCCGCCACGGGTCAGGTCATTGCCCAGGTCGTCAACGCCGATGCCAAAGACATCGACATGGCCGTGCAATCGGCCAACCGGGGGTTCAGGGAGTGGTCCCGGACCGCACCGGCGATTCGCGGCCATGTGCTGTTGAAGCTGGCGGACCTGCTTGAACGCAACCGCGAAGAACTGGCGCAAATCGAAACCTGTCAGTCAGGCAAGATCATCCAGATATCGCGGGCTTTTGAGGTCGATCAGGCGGCACACTTTCTGCGTTATTACGCCGGCTGGGCAACCAAGATCAGCGGCCAGACCCTGACCCCGTCCCTGCCCTCGTTCGCAGGCGAACGCTACACCGCGTTCACCCTGCGCGAGCCAATCGGCGTGGTAGCAGGCATCGTGCCGTGGAATTTCTCGACCATGATCGCCATCTGGAAACTGGCCTCGGCGCTGGTCACCGGTTGCAGCATCATCATCAAGCCCAGCGAGTTCACTCCACTGACAATCCTGCGTATTGCCGAACTGGCGATGGAAGCAGGTCTGCCAGCCGGCGCGCTGAATGTGCTGACCGGCGACGGGCATGCAGGCAAGGGACTGATTGAGCATGCGGGCACCGACAAGGTGTCGTTTACCGGCTCTGTGCCGACCGGCATCGCTGTCGGCCAGGGCGCGATGGGTGCCGGGCTCAAGCGTGCCACCCTGGAACTGGGCGGCAAGAACGCGGCGGGGTTCCTGCCGGACGTAAACCCGGATACCGCCGTCAATGGCATTATCGAAGCAGGATTTCTGCATTCGGGGCAAATCTGCGCTGCTGCCGAACGGTTTTTCGTCCATCGTTCACAGATCGACCCGATCATGGACAAACTGGCGAAGCGCCTGGGCAGCCTGAACATCGGTTCACCGCTGGATGAAAGCACCGAGTTCGGGCCTGTCACCAACCGCCAGCACCAACAGAAACTGGGAGAATTCTTCGCCAGGGCGCGTGCCGAAAACAACACCATCATTCACGGCGGCAAGTTGATCGACGGACCGGGCTGCTACGTCGAGCCAACCATCATTCTGGCCAACAGCCGAACCGACACGCTGCTTCACGAGGAAACGTTTGGCCCAATCGCCACGTTTCTGCCCTATGACAGCGAAGAAGAACTGCTTGAGCTGATGAACGACTCACCCTATGGACTGAGCGCCAGCCTGTGGACCAACGACCTGAGCAAGGCGTTGCGCATGGTGCCTGACATTGAAGCGGGCACCGTCTGGGTCAACATGCACACTATGCTCGACCCGGCAGTGCCGTTCGGCGGCAGCAAGTCTTCAGGGCTGGGCCGTGAGTTCGGCAGCGCCTTTATCGACGACTACACCGAACTCAAGTCCGTGATGATTCGCTACTGATTCGGCCTGCAACGCCTGTCAGGGATGACAGGCGTTGACCGAAGGCACTCGATTACGCCACGGTTGGGCGCGTTCCAGCTGTGCTGCCAGCGCCAGCAACGTGTTTTCGTCACCAAAACGACCCGCAAAGTGCGCGCCCATCGGTAAGCCGCGGGCACTCCAGGACAGTGGTACCGACATCGCTGGCTGACCGCTTGCGTTGAACAGCGCGGTGAAGGGCGAGTAGCTGTGGAAGCGCTCCAGCAGTTCGTCAAGGCTGGTGCAAATGTCCTCCAGAACCAGCTCACCAAGGCGCACCGGTTCACGCGTCAGGACTGGCGAAAGGATCACGTCGTAATCCTGCATGAACACCGCCAGTTGCCGCCCCAGGGCATGTATCCATTCCACCGCCGCTGTGTACTGCGCGCCGCTCACATCACCTTTGTCGCGCAGGATGATGCGTGTGCGCACTTCGAGCTCCTGCGCCTGCACATCAAAGCCGCGCATACGACCCAGCATGTCGACGTGGTTGCGCGTGCTCGCGCCAATGATCGTGAACACATGGTCCAGAAATTCCGGCAGCACGACTGGCAGACTGACCGGGTCGACGTGATGGCCCAGCGACTCGCACAAGCGCGCGGCCTCGCGGACAGCCGTCAGGCTTTCGGGTGAGGTCGGCCATGGCCCAAGCTGCTCGACCAGCGCGATCCGCAGCGGCCTGGGATCACATTGCAGTGCATTCACATAGGGCAATGGCTGCACCGGCGCGGCGTACGGGGCACCCAGGTCCATGCCCGCCGTCGCATCCAGCAGCGCGGCGCTGTCGCGTACCGACAGGGTAATCGCATGAGGCGTGCCCATGCCGGCCCAGCCCTCACCCACCATCGGCCCGGACGGCATCAGACCGCGGCTGGGCTTGAGACCGAAAACACCACAGCACGATGCTGGAACTCTCAGCGAGCCGCCGCCATCGTTGCCATGGGCGAACGGCACGACGCGCGCCGCGACCAGCGCCGCCGCACCGCCGCTGGAGCCGCCGGCGCTGTGCGCGGTATTCCAGGGGTTACAGGTCGCACCGAAGCGCGTGGACTCAGTGGAATATGAGGTGCCGAATTCAGGCGATGTGCTGGTGCCGACCAGCACGCAACCGGCCTTGCGCAAGCGGATGACGATTTCCGAGTCGGCGTCGGCGCGAAACTCGCCCATCGACAGCGAACCATTACTCATGGTCGCGCCCTGGAGCGGAGAAAAAAGGTCCTTGATGAGGGTCGGCACACCGGCGAACACACCGCCGCCTTTTTTCGATTGCTGCGCGGCCAGACGGGCCGACTCATACAGCCGTTCCGACACGGCATTGAGCTGGGGCTCGACCTTTTCGATACGTTGGATGACCGCTTCGAGCAGCTCGATCGGCTGTATATCGCCACGCCTGACTCGTTCGGCCAGGCCAGTCGCGTCTTCGTTGTTCACTAAATCCTGAATATCGTGCATGCAAAGGCTCCTGATTGATGCTGTTTAGGAATGACTGGATCCGGCGGCGTTGGCGCTGCTTTGGCGACGAGCGTTCAACCCGGTCAGCACCCAACCCAATGCCGCCAGCAGGCTGGCAACCGAAAGCCACTGAATAGCCTGTCGCAGATCACCGGCAAAGGCGCCTACGAAGGCCACCACCAACGGACTGACGAACTGACCGAAATACAAAAAGGCGGTGAAACCACCCAGGCCACGACCTCGGGTGCGCGCCGTCAACGCGTTCATGACCGGCGCCATGGTGTTGGGCACCAGTAACCCGGCACCAAGGCCATGCACCAGAACAGCCAGCAACACAGCGTTATAAGTCTGTGCGCGCATCAACAGCCATAGCCCCGACGCAAGCAGCATCAACAGCAACGCGTTGCAACCGACAATGCCAAAGCGTTTGCGCAAAAACGGCCAGGCCAGTGAGCCGCCCAGGGTTGCCAGCAGACCGAGCCCGGCGGACAGGCCGATCATCGTGCTCGACGTGACGCCGAGGCTGACCAGCAGCACCGGGGTCTGCACGGGCACGACAAAGACCAGCACCATGCCAAAAAGCACCAGCAGGTAGCTCAACACCAACGGCAGTGCCGCAACCTTGTCACGCCCCGGCTCATCGATCTGTCGACGGCCAGCGACAGGCTCCCACAGCACTTTCATCATGAATGGCAGCAACAGCAGCGGCAGCAGGTACAGAAAGAACGGCAGGCGCCAGGAATGCTCGCCCAATGCGCCGCCAATGACAAAGAACAGCGAGCCCACCAGGCCTGTGGTCACCACTTGCCGATTGACGTAGCGAAGCCGCTCTTCCCCCAGCCAATAATCGGCGATCAGCGTGGCGCAGCACGTCATGATGGCAGCCTCGGCACAGCCGAACAGCAACCGCACACCGACGATGGCTTGCAGGTTGTCGAGGAGCGCGGGCAACGCCCCTAGCAGCGCATACACAAGCGTCGCGATGATCAGCAAGGCTTTGCGCCCTACCCGGTCGGCCAGCCAGCCGGCCAGCGGCGCAAACAGGGCAATCGCGAGCGCAGGACCGGTCATCGCCAGCGGCACCAGCAGCGCAGCATTGGGCTCCAGCGGCCCAAACTCGGCACCGAGCTTGGGCAGAATCGGTGCAACCATCACCGAGCCCATGATGGTCAGGCTGCTGCCGAGTACCAGCACCAGACCTTGCCTTCGTCCAGCGCTGCGCGCTGGTATGGGCGGCGTTGATACAGCGTGTGTTTGAGTCATGACGGACGCCTCAGAAACTGTGGGAAATGCGCAGGGCCGTGGTGTAGCCTTCGGCGCGATTGCGCGCATCGAACTCCTTGTAAACGTGCAGCGAAACAGGCGGCATACCCGGCTGGAAGTAACTCACCGCAGGACCGAGCGCCATTACGCGTGCGCGATTACCGGTCTGCAGCCCCGGCGCGTCGTCATCCGTAAATTGCCGGTAATAGAAACCGCCCATACCGACCGTCCACGGACCTACGTGCTGACCCATGGCAAATTCGTGCCGGTACTCGACACCGTTTTTGTAATCGGTGGCTTCGTTGCGGGTATTGATGTCGGCTTCAAAGCTGGACGAGACCTCAAAACCGGTATCGGTGATATAGGTCGCGTTGAAGATGGGCGAAAACGTCCAGTGATTGAGACCCGGCGAGATCAGGCGATTGCGGTCGTAGTCGCCGGTCGGCGCCTGAACCTGAAACTGCGCGTTGATGAACAGGTTGGGCGACAGATTCCACTGCAGAATCAGCGGCAGCATCTGAATATCAGCCAGACGGAACGGATCGGCTTTCAGGTTCAACGGACCGACCGGGGTCGGCACCTGTACCGATGCATCCATCTTGAAAAACGGCACGATTACGCCGAAGCCGTAGCGCGCACCCAACACGGTGTAATCAGTCATGCGTATGTAGGCAAGGCCGAGAGACAGCACGTCGAGAGAGAAGTTGTTGTTCAGCGAGCGGCCGCTGCGATCCTTTTGCACGTTGGCGGAATAGAACGCTGTGCGCAGGCCCACCGTTCCATTCGGGGTAGTCGGCGGCATCATGCCCGCGCCGAAGTCATAAACACCGGTCGCGGTGGTCGGCGCACCGTTTTCAGTCGCTTGAGCGCCTGAACAGATACCCAGGAGCCCCAGTGCCAACAACGTGACGTGTCGCGTTTTTGAATAATTGTTTTGAATCATCACATGCCCCTCCCAAACCAGTGGTGTGGGGCCATGCTAGTGAGCGGCGACTGAGGCGGTTATCCGAATTCAGCACATTTGCGTGCGGCGCAGGGTCTGCGAAGGGCTCTCACCGAACAGGGTCCGGTAGTTAGTCGAAAAACGGCTCAAGTGCCAGAAACCCCAGCGTGCGGCGACTTCGTGCACACCATGGATCTGCTCGCTGCGGCGCAACTCCCGACGCACTGCATTGAGGCGCAGCGCACGCAGATAGGCCACTGGATTGATGCCCAGAGTTTCCTGAAAACAGTACTGCAGTTTGCGGCGGCTGGTGCCTATGTGGTTGCACAGGTCGAGGATCGACAACGGCTCTTCAAGGTGTTCCAACGCGTAATTGCGGGCCCGGTCTACCATCCGTTTACGAGCGGTGGGGTTGAGCGGTGGCGCCTGGTCAGGCGCCACCAGTTCCAGTATCTGCACCATTACGGCATCACGAATCCCGCGCTGGATGCTGTCGTGACCCAGCAACACAGCGCGTTGCTGTTCGCAACCCGCCAGGTCGTCGAACAGTGCTGCAAGCTCCGTTTGGACACGCGAGTCGGCAAGACGGTAACACTTGGGAAGATCGGTAATTTCAAAGCGGCTGCCCTGGCGCTCAAGCACATGCGCCAGCACGCCTTCATCAATTGCAACGCCCAGCAGGTCCAGATGTTGCGGTGTGCTCAGATCCGGAAGGTTTTCGCCGTGCGCCACCAGCATGCTGGGCTCATGAATGGGATGACCTGCACAGTACACCGGACCATGAGCGCTCAACGGGACGCTGAAGGTGATGGCGCCCTTCCATGCCATACCGCTCTTGGTCATCGCCTGATTAGAGCGGTCGCGCACCAGTTGCATCCACTCCGAGCGGAACTCGATCAGTTCGCCCTCGAAGCGCCCCGGCGTCAATTGATCGTAACGGACCTGCCAGCCAGCCATATTTCGGGCGTGTTCATCGATATCACTGGTGTGAAGGCAATGCAGGGACGGGACCGGCTGAATGACCTTCGCAGCGGCCGGCAGCAACACATTATTGTTATTCATCAACCCTACCTCTGGACGCATCAAGGTTACCGGGCTGAAACCACGCAAGTTCTATTCCGAACTGCAACGGCGCGGCAAATGTGTGCCGAAATCGGATAGTGACTGGCTGCGCGACCCTCTTCGACAGAAGCGCCCACCTTTTTGCAGGTACTCCGGCGCGGCGGTTGATCCATGACCCACCGATTACGACGCAGGTGAAGCCTTGACGAGAAAAAGCCAGCAACCGGAAAACCGGTGGCTGGCCTGGAGTCTGTCCTGACATCAAATCCTGATGAAGTTTTGTGCCGACAGCGCCCCAAAGGGCAGCGACGCCAAGGGACCACCCACGTCGAGCGTGCCCAGGTCCGATGCGGCAAAGCCTGTTTCCTCGATGAGCTTGCGGACTTGCGCCTTTGCTGCGGCGTTATCACCAGAGTAAAACAACACACGCTTGCCGCCTGACACATCAGGCTGCGACAACACGCTTGCGTCGAGGTGATTGAACGCTTTGACGACCTGTGCACCCGGCACGTAGTGACGGAACACTTCACTGGAGTGCAGTCCACCGAGGTCCACGGCCTTGATACCATAGGCAGCAAGCGGGTTTGCTGGGTCGTTGGCATCGGACGAATCGGGGTCGATGAACTCTACCGGGTTGATCGCATCGATCACAATGCGCCCTTCCCAGGCGGGCAAGCCGCTCAGTACTTTTTCAGCGTCCACCCAGCGCACTGCCGCAATAACGATATCGGCAGCGGCGGCCTCTTGCAGCGTGCCTGCTTTGATGGATGGACCGAGTTCCTGCACCAGCGAGGCCAGTGACTCAGGGCCGCGGCTGTTGGCCAGAATCGCTGAAATGCCTTTGTTGGCGAACGCTCGTGCGATGTTTGAACCGAGTGCGCCAGAACCGATAATGCCAATACTCATGATGTTTTCCTTACTGCTTAAAGGGCTTGGAAGGAGCTGCCAGCACGCCCGAAAGCTGACAGCGGTGTTCAGGGAGCTAACGGCAAAACTGTCTATTAATAACTATGTCGGCGTCACATCGACATTTAAAACCAGACCTTTGGAAGGTCAAAGCAATCACCACACCAGCGGGATGCTGAATTTCCCGAGTCGCGCCACTTCGGTTGCCATGTCCGCGACAGTGATTTTCGCCAGTTCGTCCTCCAGCGCCGCACGAGCGCGATCCAGAGTGGGACGCAAGGCTTGCAGAATATTCCCGCCCACTGCGCAATTTTCGCAAGGGGGTACTCGATGCACTGAAAACAACTCCGTGTCCTCTACTGCGACATACACATCCAGCAACCGTATCTTCTCTGCGGGCCTGGCCAGTAACGCACCGCCGCCGGCCCCCAGCTGGGAACGTGTCAGACCTGCCTCGCTCAGCCGAGACAGCAATCCGCGTATGACCACAGCACCCGTGTTGGCCGAGAACGCGAGGTCCTCGGAACGTAGCGGCTTGCCGTCACTGACAGCAAGCGCCGTCAGGGTATGGACGGCAACGACAAAGCGGCTACTGGTTGGCATGGTGCGACATCCTGCTTAATACATAATGTGTCGACGACATTATTACACTCTTAATTGATCGTCAACAGTCGTGATCTTTATTTTCATCCGACCGTGCGTGGGCATTGAAAGCACAGACCGGGAGAGTGACGAACAAAAGTCCTAAGCTAATGACTGAACGGTATTTAAAAGATATTTCTTAGAACCTTATGCTCCATGGCATTGCGACTCCATTTTACTGCATCTCACCCGACCGAAGAGCGTGCCATGACCCGAACACCGCGAATCGTTGAACGAACAATCCGATCCCTGGCAGGCTTCGCCGCCGCGCTGGTCTTTTGCGCTTCGCTGCCGGTTCAGGCGCAAGAGACGTTGCGTATCGGCTATCAGAAATCCTCGACGCTGATCACTCTGCTGAAGACTCAGGGCACACTCGACAAAGCGCTCGCGCAGCAGAACATCGAGGTGACGTGGCACGAGTTCCCCAGCGGGCTGCCATTGCTGGAAGCCTTGAACGTGGGCAACGTCGACATCAGCGCAGATGTGGCGGACACTGTGCCGATCTTTGCGCAGGCCGCTCAGGCCAGGCTGACGTATTTTGCTCAGGAAGCGCCCTCGCCGTCTGCCCAGGCAATCATTGTCCACCAGGGCTCACCCTTGCTTCAGCTGTCCGACCTGAAAGGCAAGAAGGTCGCGGTCACCAAAGCCGCCGGCGCTCATTATCTGTTGATCTCTGCGCTTGCAAAAGCCGGGCTGGAATTCACCGACATTCAGCCCGCTTACTTGTCGCCTGCGGACGGCCGGGCAGCCTTCGAGAACAACAAGGTCGACGCCTGGGTGACCTGGGAACCCTTCCTGACCAGCGCCAAACGCCAATTGCCGACCCGTACCCTGGCCGACGGCAAAGGGCTGGCGAGCTACAAGCGCTATTACCTGACGGGCACTGATTACGCCAGCAAGCATCCGCAGGTGCTCAAGGTGGTGTACGACGAGTTGTACAAGACCGGCAACTGGGTGAAAGCCCACCCACGCGAGGCCGCGCAGATACTCAGCCCGTTGTGGGGCAATCTGGAGCTGGAAACGGTCGAGGAGGCCAATGCGCATCGCAGCTATCAAATTCAGCCAGTGACGATTGATCAGTTGGGCGAGCAACAGAAGATCGCCGACGCGTTCTTTGCTGCAGGCCTGCTGCCCAAGGCGGTGGATGCCAAGGATGTCGAAGTCTGGAAGCCCTGAACAGAAACCTGGCTCTATGCTGTCAGCCGGAGCGCTTCCAGCTGGCAGACAGTGTTAACGAACCGTACGCTCGAGGGCTTTTTTCCAGTCCTCATAGAGGCCATCCAGATTCGAGCCAGGCGTGGGCTCGAAACGCTCCCGCTGGCGTTCCAGCGCTTGCAGGCTGAGGTCAGTGGCCCAGATGCCGAGCGCTCTACCCGCCAGGTGTGCCGCACCGAGTGCGGACACTTCCGGCGAGAGGCTGCGAATCACCGGCCGCTGCAACAGGTCTGCGAGAAACTGCATGAGCCAGCGATTGCGCGTTGCGCCGCCGTCCACCCACAGCTCTTTGAGCGAGCTGCCGATGTCGGCCTGCATCGCATCGAACACATCGCGAATCTGGTAACCGATCGACTCCAGCGCAGCGCGCAGAATATGCGCACCCGACGTGCCTTCGGTGAGGCCGCAGATCAGCCCTCGCGCTTCGGCCTGCCAATGCGGCGCCCCCAGCCCGGACAGCGCAGGCACAAAGTACACCCCGCCGTTATCGGGTAGCTGTGCCGCATGGTCGGTCAGCGCATCGAGAGAGTCGCCCGCGACCAGCCGCGAAGCCCACTGCACTGCCGCCCCGGTGTGCACGATATTGCCTTCCATGGCGTATGTCGCAGTGACGCCGTCATGCCAGGCCAGGGTCGTGGACAGCCCATGACTGGAGGCAATCGGGCCGCCCATCGGCGTCATCAAAGACGAACCGGTGCCCAACGTCGCCTTGACCAGACCGGGCTCGAAACCGCCCTGCCCATAAAGCGCCGCATGCGAGTCGCCGACCATCGACAGCACCGGGATCCCGGCGGCGAGACGACCGAACGCTGCGGTGTGAGCAAACAGTCCGGCACTGGGTTTGATCGGGGCCAGCGCCGCTTCAGGGATCGAGAACAGCGCCAGCAGTTCAGGGTCCCATGCGCAGGTCTGCAAGTTGAACAGCTGGGTGCGCGCAGCATTGGAATAGTCGGTGGCAAACACCTCGCCCCCGCTGAGTTTCCAGAGCAACCAACTGTCCACCGTACCGAGGCAGATCTCGCCCGCAGCAGCACGGGCATGACCCTGGTCGAGATGATCGAGAATCCAGCGGAATTTACCGGCGGAAAACATCGGGTCCAGCGCCAGCCCGGTCTTTTCCAGAATCGTCGCTTCATGGCCCTGCGCGTGCAGTTCACTGCACAACGGCAACGAGCGTCTACATTGCCAACTGATGCAGGGTGACAGTGGCTCGCCACTGATCCGGTCCCAGGCCACCACCGACTCGCGCTGGTTACTGATCGCCAAGGCAGTAATCGGTTGTCCCACACCGGACAGGCACTCGTCGATGGCTTGAAGGGTGCTGTGCCAGATCTGCAGTGGGTCCTGCTCCGAGTAGCCGGACTGTGGATGACTGACAGTCAGCGGGCGCGAACCGCGGGCGATGACCTGCCCCTGTGCATTGACCAGCACCGCCTTGGCGTTACTGGTGCCTTCGTCTATCGCCAGAATCAACGGTGACGGCGTGTTTGTGGTGGGTTCATTCATGGTTTCGAGGCTCACTCAACGCAAACGCAGTGCAGCCGCCGCGATCCCGGCAGCGTCGATGCCATGCAGCGCGCGTGTGGGTTCACGTGCGCCAGCTGCAGCATACTCGCCGTCACCGATACCCAACCGGATCAGTGCAATGCCCAACGCACCTTCGGCAAGGACCTCGGCGACCAGACTGCCCAGCCCGCCATTGATATTGTGCTCTTCGACCGTGACCACGCCCCGCGTGCCTGACAAGGCGCTCAGCAACACATCGCGCTGCAACGGTCGGATCGACGACAGATTGATGACCTGGGCCTCGATCCCCTGCTCCGCCAACCGCGCTGCAGCGTCCACCGCTTCGTGCACCACCGACCCTAGGGCGACGATGCTGACGTCTTTGCCGGTGCGCAGAATGTCCACCTGCCCAGGGACAAAACGGTAGCTGGCGTCGTGCAGCTCAGGCAATGCCTTGCCGTCGAGGCGAATGTACACCGGGCCATCGTGACGCAACGCGTAATCGGCAATCTGTCGACATTCCAGCGGATCGGATGGAGCAAAGATCTGCACGTTGCCGAAGCCGCGCATCACTGAAATATCGTCAAGGCTGTGATGGGTGCTGGCCAGCGGACCGTAACTGGTCCCGGCATTGAGGCCGAACATCTTGACGTTGGCGTGGTTGTAGCAGACGTCCACCTTGATCTGCTCGTTGGCACGAGAAATCAGGAACGGCGCGGCGTTGCAGGTGGCAGCGATCTTGCCGCCCAACGCCAGACCGGCGGCGACGCTGACCAGTGATTGCTCGGCGATCCCTACGTTGATGACCCGCTCCGGATAACGCTGCATGAACGGTCCAATCTTGGCAGTGGATGTCGAGTCGCTGACCACCGGCACCACATCCAGACCCTCCTCGACGGCGGCAATGAACGCCTCCACCATGACACTGGCCAAATGTTCACTCGCCATGATTCAACTCCTCCAGTGCCGCGTTGATTTCATCACCCTTCGGTACACGGTGGTGCCACTCGGGACGACCTTCGATAAACGACACGCCCTTGCCTTTTATGGTGTGAGCGATCAGCACCTGAGGTTTGCCTTTGTGGGTCTGCATCTGCTCCAGACTCTCCACCAGTTGGCCAACATCATTGCCGTCACACTCACTGACGGAGAAGCCAAATGCGGCCCATTTAACCTCCAGAGGGTCGAGCGGCATGATCTCTGCCGTCAGTCCAGCGAGCTGCAGTTTGTTCTTGTCAACAATCACGAACAGGTTGTCCAGGCCGTATTTGGCCGCCGCCATGGCCGCCTCCCAGTTAGAGCCTTCGGCCAGTTCGCCGTCGCCGGTCAGCACATAAATGCGCCGCGCACTGCCAGACATTTTCGCCGCCAGCGCCAGCCCTACTGCTACCGGCAAGCCATGGCCCAGTGCTCCGGTATTGAGCTCGATGCCCGGCGTCTTCTGGCGCACCGGGTGACCCGGCAGATGGGAATTAAAATGCTGATAGGTGGGCAGCCATTCCTTGGGAATGTACCCGGCCTGAGCCAGACAGCAATACAAGCCGCCCACGCCATGGCCCTTGCTCTGAATATAAATATCGCGCTGTGGGTCTTCGGTGCGCTCCGGGCCGGTGTTGAGGATACGGAAATACAGTGTGGCCAGAATGTCGGTTTCCGACAGATCCGCGCCGGTGTGCCCCCCCGCCGGTGACTCGGCGTTCAGGGTAATCACCAAGCGCCGGATCAGGCGGGCCTGTTCTTTGATCTGCTGGGCGTCGTACTGAAAGGCGTTCATGCAGCGGCTCCTGTGGGCTGACCACGCGGGATTGAAGCGTTCAATGCTGCTTTGAATATTTATTCAGCACTGACAATATATTTCTATTTAGACGCTGTTCGGCCAACAGGTCAAGAGAGACACGCACTGAAAAAATGAAATACTCATACCGACGGTCACTGTTTTTTGAGGGCTGACAGGACGTCCGCCTCTCTGGATCAAGGGTTGCAGGCGCAACAGATCCAACGGGGCGCCGCATGCAAAAAATTAAACCGCTTGACTTTATGCCGCCAGAAACGGAATCTGAATTAACAGTCAGGCATGCATAAATATTCACGCTGCCTGAAGACCTCCAAAAAAAATAAATCGGGAGAACACTGTGGACGCTAAAGCCTCTGTCCATCAGGCCACCGCCAAGCCGTCCGGCCGTGCGCGATTACTCAAACTGCTGCCCAACAACATCGGCGGCCCGTTGATCGGCCTCGCACTGCTGGTGCTGGTCTTCTCCTTCAGCTCCGAATTCTTTTTCTCGTTGCGTAACGGCTTGAACATTCTTGATCAAGTGACCGTGCTGGGCATTCTTGCCATCGGCATGACGGCGGTGATCGTGATCGGCGGGATCGACCTGTCGGTGGGCTCGGTGCTGGCCTTTTCGATGATGATGCTCGGCTGGCTCTATCAGGATCAGGGCTTGCCACTGGGCCTCGCGATTCCGGTGTCGATTGCCACCGGCATGCTGGCCGGACTGGTCTCCGGGCTGCTGATTTCCTATGCCAGGCTGCCCGCCTTTATCGCGACGCTGACCATGATGTCGGTAGCGCGCGGACTGGCGAACATCCTTACCGAAGGTCGGCAGATCGTGGGGTACCCGGACTGGTTCACAAGCCTCGCTACCGTGCGGCATTTCGGCTTTCTCTCGGCAACCGTCGGACTGTTTCTGATCATGCTGGTGGCGGCCTGGGTGTTCCTGCGTTTTCGTGCCGGCGGCCGCAATCTTTACGCCATCGGCGGCAGCCCGGAAGTGGCGCGCCTGTCCGGCATCAAGGTTCGCGCAATCACCTTGTGGGTGTATGCCATCAGCGGCGCACTGGCCGGGATTGCCGCTGTGACCATGGCCGCCCGCCTCGACTCTTCACAACCCAGCGCAGGTCTGACCCTGGAACTGGATGCCATTGCCGCAGTAGTGATTGGCGGTGCCAGCCTCAGCGGCGGCGTCGGCAGTGTCGGTGGCACTCTGGTGGGCGTGCTGATCATCGGCGTGCTGCGCAATGGCCTGAATCTGCTGGGTGTTTCTCCCTTTATTCAACAGGTGGTCATCGGCGTGGTCATTGCCCTCGCCGTCACCATTGATACGTTGCGTCGCCGTTCCAACACCGCTCGATAAGCTGTCCCGTTTTGCGTTTGATCCTTGTTGACACCACCAAAAATAAAATCAGGAGTCACCGCCATGTTCATGACCAAAAAACTGCTGCTTGCGACGGCCTTGGCCGCTGCCACCCTCACCACTGCCGGGTCGACCTGGGCGAAGGAGCTGACCATCGGGCTGGCCGTCGCCAACCTTCAGGCCGACTTCTTCAACCAGATCAAACAGTCGGTTGAAGCAGAAGGTAAAGCCAGGGGCATCAAGATCATCACTGTCGATGCACAAGGCAACTCGTCGACCCAGGTCAGCCAGATCGAAGACCTGATCACACGCAAGATCGACGCTTTGATCTACATCCCCGCTGGTGCAACCGCCGCTGGTGTCCCGGTAAAAGCCGCCAAGGCTGCAGGCATTCCGGTCATTGCCGTTGACCGTAACGCGCCTGACGCACCGGGCGACACGTTCATTGCCAGCGACAGCGTGGCGGGCGCGCGCAGCCTGGCCGAGTACGTGGGCAAGGTGACCAACGGCAAGGGCCGTATCGCCATTCTGCAGGGCCAGTTGGGGACTACCCCGGAAAACGATCGGGCCAAGGGCTTTCAAGAAGGTCTGAAAGGCTTTCCCGACCTGAAAGTCGTGGCCGAGCAGCCTGCAGAATGGGCACAGGACAAAGGCTTTGCCGTGGCTCAGGATCTGTTGCAGCGTGATCCGAATATCACCGTATTCTTCGGTCGCGCCGACGCCATGGCACTGGGTGCCGCGCAGGCGGTGAAGGTTGCCAACCTGGCACAGCCCGTCGTCATCGTCGGTTTCGACGGCGACGTGGCGGGCCTCAAGGCGGTCAACAGCGGCGTGCTGCAAGCGACCATGACCCAGCAGACCCAGAAAATGGGCCGTATGGCCGTCGCCTCGGCAGTCGATCTCAAGGAAGGCAAGGCAGTACCCAAGGAACAATTGCTGGAAACGGTACTGACCACCAAGGAAAACGTTGCGCCTTTCCTGCAACAGCATCCCTGAGTCGAGAGGTCGGTATGCAAGCAGCTCTTGATAGTAATCAGCCTCAACGCCCGCAAGCCGATTCACCGGCCGTGCTGTGCCTGCGCAACATCGGCAAGTCTTACGGCCCGGTCAAGGTGCTTGCGCAGATCAACGTCGACGTTCGGCCCGGTGAGGTGCTGGCCCTGCTCGGCGAGAACGGCGCGGGCAAATCAACTCTGTCGTCGATCATCGCAGGTCTCGTGCAGCCCGAAACGGGTGGCTCCATGACCTGGCTTGGCGAAGACTATGCGCCGGCCTCGCCGGGCGCGGCGCTGGCTGCAGGCATCGGTCTGATCCATCAAGAGATTCGCTTGCTGCCACAGCTGTCGATTGCCGAAAACATCTTTGTCGGTCGCCTGCCCATGCGCCACGGGCGGGTCGACCGCGACTACATCGAGGCTCAGGCGCAAAAGCAATTGCAGCGCCTGGGTCTGAACGTCTCGGCTTCGCGCAAAGTCGAGGGCCTGAGCGTCGCCGCACAACAGCTGGTGGAAATAGCCAAGGCCCTGACCCTGAACGCGCGTTTGCTGATTCTTGACGAACCCACTGCTGCCCTGGGTGGCGAGGAAACCGAGCTGCTGTTCAAGCAGGTCGAACGCCTCAAGGCAGAAGGCGTTTCCTTCATCTACATCAGCCACCGGCTGGAAGAGATTGCCAGGATCGCCGACCGCATTCTGGTGCTGCGTGATGGTCAGCAGATCGCCCTGCACGCCACGGCACAAGTGCCCGTGCGCGAGCTGGTCGAAGACATGGTCGGGCGCAGCCTGGACCGGATCTTCCCTGCCCTGCAAGCACCTCAGGAACGCGTGATGTTGCAGGTCAAGGACCTGACCTGCCGGGAGTTTGCGCTGCATGGGATCGACTTCAGCGTGCGTGCCGGTGAGGTGTTCGGCATCGCGGGAGTGGTCGGCGCGGGTCGCACCGAGCTGGTTCGGGTGATCGCTGGCGCTGCCCATGACATTCACGGGCAAATGCAGTTGGATGGACAAACACGCAAGCTGCGCTCGCCATCGGAAGCGATCCAGGCGGGTGTGGTGCTGGTGCCAGAGGACCGCAAGCAACAAGGCGTGGTGGTCGAGCATCGGATCGAAGACAACCTGGTCTACGGCAACACCGACCTGCTGCACAGCGGCAGTTGGGTGATGCCTGGGCGCCTGCGCGAGTTTGCCCAGAAAGCGGTATCTCGACTGGGCGTCAAAGGTGCACCTGAACAGCGGATTGGCAGCCTGTCGGGCGGTAATCAGCAGAAAGTCATCATCGCCAAGTGGCTGGCACGCAACCCCAAGGTGTTCATTCTCGATGAGCCGACCCGAGGCATCGACGTCGGTGCGCGGGCGGCCATTTATGAAGTGATTGCCGAGTTGGCAGCCAATGGCATGGCGGTGATCGTGGTCAGTTCCGACCTGGACGAAGTGCTCGGTCTGTCGCATCGGGTCATGGTCATGAGCCGTGGTCGGCAGATGGGCATTCTTGAGCGCGGCGAGGCCACTCCAGTGTCGGTCATGGAAATGGCCACCGCCTGAATTGCACACATAACAGTGGCACACACAACAACAAGCCGGTTCATACCGCGGAGTGACTCATGCAACTTTTTCGTCTTGATGGTCAGGTAGCGTTCGTCACCGGCGCAGGCAGCGGCATTGGCCAGGCCATTGCTGTCGGGCTGGCGCAAGCCGGCGCCGATGTCGCCTGCTTCGACTTGCCTGCCAGCCCCGGCATCAACAGCACCGTCGAACGGATCAGTACGCTGGGCCGTCGTGCGCTGGCGCTGGGCGGCACCGTCACCGACCGTACCGCGCTGGATGACGCCGTGGCTCGCGCCGAAGCCGAACTTGGCGAACTCAGCGTGGCGGTCAACTGCGCCGGAATCGCCAATGCACAGGCCGCAGAAGAGTTGGAGTTGCAGCGCTGGCAGACCATGCTGGACATCAACCTGACCGGAATTTTTCTCAGTTGCCAGGCGCAGGCCGCCGTGATGCTGCCGCGTGGCAAGGGTGCCATCGTCAACATTGCCTCGATGTCCGGCAGCATCGTGAACCGCGGGCTGCTGCAAGCGCATTACAACGCGTCCAAAGCCGGCGTCATCCATCTGAGCAAAAGCCTGGCCATGGAATGGGCGGACAAGGGCCTGCGCGTCAATTGCATCAGCCCTGGCTACACCGCCACGCCGATGAACTCGCGCCCTGAAGTGGCCGAACAAGTGAAGATCTTCGAACAGACCACGCCCATGGGCCGCATGGCCAGTGTCGAGGAAATGGTCGGCCCGGCGATCTTTCTGGTCAGTCAGGCATCGTCCTTCTGCACCGGCGTCGACCTGTTGGTCGACGGTGGTTTTGTCTGCTGGTAAGCCAACCCCTGCACGCAAGCGGAGACTTATTCATGTCCCAACGTTTCAGTGGCAAAACCGTGGTTATCACTGGCGCATGCCGAGGCATCGGTGCCGGTATCGCCGAGCGCTTCGCACAGGAAGGTGCCGATCTGGTGCTGGCGTCCAACGACCTTGAACGGGTGACGTTTACCGCCGAGCAACTGGCCAGCGAGTACGGGGTCAGCAGCATCGCGCTGGGGCTCGACGTCACCCGCGAAGACGATATTCAACGCCTGTACCACACCGCCCATGAGCGCTTCGGCAGTATCGACGTGTCGGTGCAGAATGCGGGCATCATCACCATCGATCATTTCGACAGCATGCCCAGAGCAGACTTCGACAAGGTCCTGCAGGTCAACACCACCGGCGTCTGGCTCGGCTGCCGCGAGGCGGCGAAATACATGGTCAAACAGGGCAGCGGCAGGCTGATCAACACCTCGTCGGGCCAAGGGCGCCAGGGGTTCATCTACACCCCTCACTATGCCGCCAGCAAAATGGGCGTGATCGGCATCACCCAGAGCCTGGCGCTGGAGTTGGCCCGCCACAACATCACCGTCAACGCGTTTTGCCCCGGCATCATCGAGAGCGAAATGTGGGATTACAACGACCGGGTCTGGGGCGAGATTCTCAGCACCGATGAAAAACGTTACGCCAAAGGCGAACTGATGGCCGAATGGGTGAAGAACATTCCGTTGCGGCGCGCAGGCAAGCCGTCTGATGTCGCAGGTCTGGTCGCGTTTCTAGCCTCCGATGATGCGGCCTACCTGACCGGCCAGGCCATCAATATCGACGGCGGCCTCATCATGTCGTGACCACCGTGGCGGGCACGACCCGCCGCCGGTTTGCTATCCTCGCCCGCATGTTACGTATCGATTCATTATTGGGGCCTGCATGAGCCAGATCGAAGAACAGCGATTGATCACCAAGATCGCCAGCCTCTATTACGAAGAAGGACTCAAACAGTCCGAGATTTCAGCTCAACTTGATTTGTCACAGTCGTTTATCAGCCGCGCCCTGCGCCGCGCCTTGCAGGAAGGCGTGGTAAAGATCACGGTAATGCGCCCGCAAGGCTTGCACCTTGAACTGGAAAGCCAACTGCAACGTTTGTATGGCGTGCGCCGGGTGATCGTGGTCGAGGCCACCGAGCCTGGTAACGAAGAAAGCATCAAACAGGCCATTGGTTCTGCTGCCGCCCATTATCTGGAAACCAGCCTCAGCCCCAAGGACCATATCGGCATCTCCTCGTGGAGCAGCACCATTCGCGCCATGGTCGGGCACATGCACGCTCAGCCAGGCAAACAGGGCGCTCAGGAAGTGGTGCAACTGTTGGGCGGCGTGGGCAACAAAGGGGCTTTCGAAGCCACACTGCTGACCCAGCGTCTGGCCACCCTGCTCAACTGCCCCGCCTTTCTGCTGCCCTCACAGAGCATCGAGCAATCAGTGGAAAGCAAACAGCGGATCGTCGAAATGGAAGAGGTCAAAGAAGTCCTCAACCGCTTCGACAGCATCACGCTGGCGATCGTCGGCATCGGCGAACTGGAGCCGTCGCAGTTGCTGCGCAACAGTGGCAACTACTACACCGAAGACATGCTGCGCCTGCTCGCCGAGCGCGGCGCGGTGGGCGATATCTGTTTGCGCTACTTCGACGCCCAGGGCCGCCCTGTGCTGGAAGAAGACGAAGAATTCGTGGTGTCAGTGGCCTTGCCGAAACTGCGCACCATCAACCGTGTTCTTGGCCTGGCGGGCGGGACGCGCAAAGTGCAGGCCATTCGTGGCGCACTGCAAGGTGGCTATCTTGATGTGCTGGTCACCGATCTGGACACCGCACAGGCCTTGAAGCAATAAGACGGTTTCCGGCGGGGTCGATACGCACTGGATCGCCCCAAAGACAGGACCTCGCGCAGTGGCGAGGTCCCGCGCTCAGAGAAACGCGTCAGCTCGCACTTCCCGGTGAAGGCTCCTCGGCCTCGTCAACGGGCGGGGTGACCGGCATATCCGGATCATCCGCAACGTCATTGCGACTGGTGTCATCGCTGATGTCGCCCTCTGTGTCGGTATTTCTATCGGGATACACCTGTTTGTCGCTCCCTGGCTCGGCCGGGCCTGGATAAGGGCTTTCCGGCCCGTTGTTTTCAATAGTCATTGATATCTCCAGTCTGCGGCGCAGTACATCCGCGCTTGAAATTGAGAGACCAGTGCGGTTTCGAAAGTGCCCGTTTCTGGATGAACGGTGATAAAAAACACCTTGCTCAGACCCGACCGTTCTTGTCTGCCATGCTTGGAGACGTCGTACCGTCAGGACCGGCTTCACGGTTATCATGCTGTCGAGCATCCGAAACAGCAGCATCATGAAAACAACCGACTAGCCAGGGACAGGTACTTCCCATGACTCACTCAGCCGTGCGAACAGGATGTGCCGTCGGTGTGCTTTGCATCGCGTCGTTGGTGATGGTCACCTCCGAATTCGCGCCCATCGGTGTGCTGTCGCTCATCTCGGCGGACCTGGGTCGAACGCCGTCCGATATCAGCCTGACGGTGACCTTGTATGGGTGGATCGGTGCAGCCAGCGGGCTGTTGTCCCACTGGCTCAGCCGCAGGGTCTCGCGCAAGGTATTGCTCATCGTGCTGATGCTCGCACTGGCGGCGTCAAACGGCCTGGCTGCACTGTCCGGCGAATTCTCGATATTGCTGGGTGCGCGCATCCTCGGCGCCTTGGCTCACGGGGTTTTCTGGGCGACCGTAGCCGCCACAGCGGCTCATCTCGTGTCGGCCAGGCGAGTTGGGCTGGCGACATCTGTCGTCATGAGTGGCATCACCATCGCCACCGTGGCAGGCGTTCCCTTGATCAACCTGGTCGGGCAATACGAAGGTTGGCGCACAGCTTTTGCGGGCTTGTCACTGCTGTGCCTGACAAGCGCTGCTGCGATGGCCATGGTGCTGCCCGCCATGCCAACCCATAACCAGATGGGCCCGGCGGGGTTTGCGCAGGTCTGGCGGCGCAAGGATCTGCTGCTGACGTATGCCGTCACCGGTCTCACGGCCGCGGGGCATTTTGCGGCCTATACCTTCATCGAGCCCTTTATCGGCCAAGTTCCTGACATCACGCCGGGGCAGATAGCAACACTGCTGTTTGCCTTCGGAGCTGCCGGGTTTCTGGGAAATCTGCTGAGCGCACTGGTCGCAGATCGCAACCTGACACTGCTCATCCTGTGCGCCTTGATTGCAATGGCGGGCGCGCTGAACACGCTCGGTGGTTACGGTCCTGTCTCGGGCCTGGCCGCTGTGGCCAGTCTGCTGATCGTCTGGGGCATCGCGATTTCGGCGCTGTTCACAGGGCTGCAAACCTGGGTGCTGAAAATTGCAGGTCCTCTCACCGGCCCGGCTACTGCTGTCCATACCGCTGTTTTGAACACGGCCATTGGCATAGGCGTCATGGTCGGCAGCCAGGCGCTGGACTCGATCGGAAGCCGGGGCACGATGATGTCGGCCAGTGTCGTGATCATCCCGGCGATAGTGCTGATGGTGACCTCACAGGTTTCCATCAGGAAAAAGACTGCCGTCACCTGAGTCTCCACCGCGCGTCACACTGCTCACCGACGGTTTTACCCACGTCTAAGGATCGGTATGCAGGCTATTGATCCGGCTGTCTGCAAGCTTGAACACCACGCGTTGAGGATGGTTGACCGACACCAGGTACTCCACCGGTTGCCCGAATTGATCGAAGATCACGCCGCGATAGACCAGCGCGGCGGTGGCGGGCTCGACTTCCAGCAGGCGCGCCTCCTGGTCGTTCATGGTGGCCACGCTCAAAGTGCCCTCGTCACTCTCTATTTCGATCTGATACCTGGCCAACAGCAAGGCATACAACGAGGCGCCTTCGATCAGGTCACCCGCCACCAGATCCGGCGCGCGGGCCGCAGGGATGTAGCTGGTCTCGATGCAGAACGGCTTTTGATCCACGGTGCGCAGACGTCTGATGGTCAGCAATGCATCCCCTTCCTGGATCTTCAATAATCTGGCGACGCGTGCACTGGCCTGGGTCTGTTCGAAATAGAGCAATTTGCTGCCTGGCCGGGCTCCTGCCTGCTCGACCACTTCGGCGATCCCTTTGCGCGCTACAGTGTTGAGAGGACGCTCGACGCCCGGAGCGGTGACAAAGGTTCCGCGATTGCCCCGGCGCTCCAGAACGCCGCGATCGATCAACGTCTGTAGCGCCTTTCGCAACGTCATTCGGCTGATTCCCAAATGCTCGGCCAGGTCCCGCTCTGCCGGGATGCGCTCGGTCGGGCCAAACTCTGGGCGCTCCAGCATTTCCAGCAGTGCCTGGACGGCTTGCCACGCGACCTGCTTGCGTTGGGGCGCAAGCAGCGTCACGTCTGATGGTTTTGCAGCGGTCACTTTCATGGTCTACATCCTGGAAATTTTTTCTGTCGCACTTGTGACGCTGTAATAAACCCACAGTCGCCTGCGAGCCGCTTGCTTGAACAACCACTCATGATCAGACGCCAGCAAAACGATGAAAACGCCAGATCGGACCATTAGACCACGGTGGAAATGCCTTGTATTGGTATTTTTCGTGGTATAGATTTTGGTCTAAATGGTGATCACGAACAGCAGCCCGGATCACCGTAATACGGCCTGAGGAGTTCACATGGCGATCCAATTCAACCGGGAAGCATTTGTCGCTTCCTTGCAGCAATCTGTGCATATCGTCGATGACGCTCACCAGTTCGGCCAGGAACTGGCAACACGGATTGACCGCATTTATTTTGTCAGTTGCGGTGCTCCCAATCGCATCATGCTGGGCCTGCAATACTGGATCGAACGCTACAGCCAGACGCTGGAAGTACGCCGTTATTTTCCGGCTGACTTCATGGACATTGATCCGCCGCGACTGGACGAGCGCACGCTTGTGGTCCTGGCGTCCAAGTCTGGAACCACTCAGGAAACCATCGCTGCCGCGCGTTTTCTGCAAGACAAACCGTGTCTCACTGTCGGGGTGACGCAAACCGCTGAACTGCCCCTGGCTCAGGCCGTGCAGCATTGTTTTCTGCTGGGGCGCACCGATGAGGCTTACTTCGGCTGCTTCATGATTCTGCAGGCATTGATAGGCGGTCTGCTGGCCAAACGCGAAGGCTGGCCATTGCTGGACAAGCTCGTCCGCTCACTCAAGGCGCTACCGCAGGCGCTGGCGGACGCTGCGATCAACAACGACGAACGTGCAACCGAAGAGGCGCGGCTCTACAAAGATGATCGCCTCATGTATTTCCTCGCCTCGGGTCCGATGTTCACCACCGCCTATGTGTTCGGCGTCTGCGTGGTCATGGAAAGTCAGTGGCTACACTGCCTGCCGGTGGAGGCAGCGGAGTTCTTCCATGGCCCGTTCGAAGCCATCGACGCAACCACCCCGCTGCTCCTGCTGGTCGGTGAAGACCCCAGCCGGGCACAGATGGAACGCGTCGTGCGTTTTTGCCAGCGTTACACCGAGCGGGTCATGGTCTATGACTCCAAAGACTTTCCCATGGAGGGCATCGACCCGGAGATTCGCGCAATCGTGGCGCCTTACATCGTCGGCATCGCCGCCGAGCGCATCGCCGCCCATCTCGCAGTCTGGCATCAGCAGCCGCTGACCACCCGCCGCTACATGTGGAAAACGGAGTACTGAGCATGGCGGGCCTGATCGCAATAGGCGACAACACGATAGATGTGTATCTGGACCAGAACATTGAGTATCCCGGCGGCAATGCACTCAATGTCGCCGTGTTAGCTGCGCGACTCGGTGCGCGCAGCGCCTACCTTGGCTGCGTGGGCGATGACCGCCACGGCCAGTACCTGCTCGACTGCCTGCATCAGGAAACGGTCGAGGTGTCACGATGCCGGATGCTGCCCGATGCCAGCGGCTGGGCGTGCGTCGACAGCGCGGAAGGCGAGCGCGTGTTTCTCGGCAGTGATCCGGGCGTATGTCGCCGACTGCGCCTCGATGCCGAAGATCTGGCCTACATCGCCAGATTCCCGTTGGCCCACAGCAGCCTGTACAGCGGCCTGGAAAGCCAGGTGGCGAAAATTCGTGACGCGTGCGGCTGCCTGTCTTTCGACTTCTCGGACAACTGGGTCGAGTTCGATTGGCAGGCCGTAATCAAACAGGTCGACATCGCTTTCTTCTCGGCAGCAGACCTGTCCCCTGTCCAGGCGTATGAACTGGCGAACTCCATGCGGTCAATGGGCCCTGAGGTCGTGGTGATCACTCGCGGCGCCCAGGGCGCAATCGCAGTCGATGCGCAAGGCACCCATGAGCAACCTGCGTTGCCCTGCACATTCGTTGACAGCATGGGCGCTGGCGACGGCTTTATCGCCGCGTTCCTGCTCGCATGGCAAGCGCAGCAAAACCTCGCCAACTGCCTTTTCCGGGGTGTCGACTACGCCGGTCAGGTGTGCGGCTGGGCTGGCGGCTTCGGTCATGGCCAGCCGGTAGACAGCGAACGCGTTCGACAACTGAAACATGCCTTGAACATTCAGGGTTGATGCGCACTGCTCCGGAGTCCTCCGGGGCAGTTTTACCCACCTTTCACAGAGACCCCGCCAATGAAAAGAAGTCTGATCGGTTTGTTGTTTCTGGCCAGCCCATTGCTGTCGTGGGGCGCCAGCGAAGAGCTGCGTTTCGGGGTCGATCCCACCTACCCGCCCTTTGAATCCAAGCGGCCAGATGGCTCACTGACAGGCTTCGATATCGAATTGGGAGAAAGTCTGTGCGTTGAACTCAAGCGCCGTTGCGTCTGGGTGGAGAACGCTTTCGACGGCATGGTTTCGGCACTTAAAGGCAAGAAGTTTGACGGGATACTGTCCGCCCTGTCGATCACTGAGGCACGCAAGGCCGAAATCGCCTTCTCCGACACCTTGTATGACACCCCGGCCCGTCTCGTCGCGCCCGAAGGCAGTCCCCTGCAACCGACTGCAGAATCCCTGCGCGGCAAGCGCATCGGCGTGCAGCAAGGCAGCGTTTTCGAGGTCTATGCCAAACGGATGTGGGGCCTCAAGGGCGCGGAAATCGTGCCTTATCAGAGCAGTGACCTGACCTACTCAGACTTGATCAACGGCCGACTGGATGCAGCCTTTGACGACGCCATTGCGGTGTCCGAAGGCCTGTTGAAAAAGCCGATGGGCAAAGGCTTCGCTTACGCCGGCGAGGTAGTCAAATCTCCGGAAATCTTCGGCCCGGGAACTGGCATCGGCCTGCGCAAAAACGATACCGAACTGGCCAAAGACATTAATAAGGCACTGGAGCGGCTGCACCAGAACGGCACCTACCAGCGCATTGCCAGTAAATATTTCGATTTCGACATCTCGCCCAACGTCGCCCCCTGAATAACCTCCCCCATGGAGCCTGACAGCATGTTTCTCGACGGGTACGGTTATCTCATTCTCCAGGGTGCCTGGTTGACCGTGCAGGTGGCCGCGTGGGCTGCTTGCGTCGCTATCGTCCTGGGGCTGCTCGGGGCTCTGGCAAAGCTCTCGCCGCTGGCGCCATTGCGCTGGCTGGCGACGGTCTATACCACGCTGGTGCGCAGCGTGCCGGATCTGGTTCTGATGCTGCTCATCTATTACAGCGCGCAGATCGGTCTGAATCAGGTGGCAGACATGTTCGACCAGGAATCTTTCCAGCTGAACCCCTACGGCACCGCAATCGGCACGCTGGGGTTTATCTACGGGGCCTACTGCGCGGAAACATTTCGCGGCGCACTGCAGGCGATTCCGTCAGGCCAGCTGGAAGCGGCACGGGCCTATGGCATGAGCCACTGGCAAGTCCTGCGGCGTATTCGTCTTCCACAAATGATGCGCTTCGCCCTGCCCGGTATTGGCAACATCTGGCAGGTTCTGTTGAAAAGCGCGGGCCTTATTTCGCTGCTGGGTCTCAATGACATGGTTCAGGTCGCCAAACAGGCAGGCAACGCCACGGCAAGGCAGATGTTTTTTTACCTGGTGATTGCCGCGATATTTTTTGCCTTCGCGATCCTTTCAAGCCTCGCGCTCAAACACCTCGAACGCCGCTACAGCATCGAGCCGCAGCGGAGGGTGTCATGATAGATATCTTGAAAGAGTTCGGACCGAGCTTCCTGTGGTCAGACGGCTATCGCTGGAGCGGTCTTGCCGTCACGCTCTGGCTGCTGGTGGTATCTGCCGTCCTGGGTTTGTGCGCGGCGATACCTTTGGCGTTGATTCGCACCTACGGCAGCCTGTGGCTGGCACTGACCATTCGGCTGTACACCCTGGTATTTCGGGGCACACCGTTGTTTGTGCAACTGCTCATCATCTACAGCGGCCTGGCCAGCCTGAGCCTGATAAGAGGCTCACCGAGTCTGTGGTGGTTCTTTCGCGACGGCATGCACTGCGTCATTCTGGCGCTGGCCTTGAACACATGCGCCTACACCCTAGAAATTCTTGCCGGCGTCCTGCGCACCACCCCACGCGGCGAGATCGAAGCCGCCCTGGCACTGGGCATGACCCGCAGCCAACTGTTCATTCTGGTGCTGATACCGAGCATGTTGCGCCGCGCACTTCCCGCCTACAGCAACGAAGTGATCTTCGTTCTGCACGCTACGGCCATCGCCTTCACCGCAACGGTCCCCGACATCCTGAAAATCGCAGGCGACGTAAACGCCGCGACGTTCAAGACCTTTCAGGCCTACGGCATTGCCGCCCTGCTCTACATGCTGGTGGCGTGCCTGCTGGTGGGAATGTTTCGGCTGATCGAGCGTCGACTGTTGAGTTATCAGCGGTTGGGGTGAATGTGATTCGACTCGACAACAGATCGAGACAAGTTGAAAACCGACATCAGCAGCCTGGCGCAGGAAGACGCTCACGCTGCTGTTTTCAGCCGATACACAACGTGCCATCATTTTGCGATCCAATCCAGCGATAAAAGGACGTAGCGATGGCACAGCAGTACCTGACACCGGCCCTGATCGGGCTTTTCAGCCTGTTGTTTCTGGGCATCGGCTTCTGGATCAACAGCCGCCTTGCGGCAAGCAGACTGGCCCAACAACTTTCAGAACTGAAGGCCAGCCATCTGGCAGAACACCAACAACTGCTAAACGATGTCACGCTCGCGCAGCAACGAGAGCAGCAGATGCTTCAAGAACAAACAAGCCATCAGCAAGACCTGAAAATGGCCAGCGAAGCCTTGACCAACCATCGTGAGTTGGAGAAGCAGCTCAGCGTTCAGCTCAGCGAATTCAAGACGTTGCTTGAAGCCGAAAAGCAGCGCACGTTTGACAAGGCCCAGCAACTTGCAGACGCCACAGCCATCAGCGAAAAGCATAGCGCCGAAACAAATCAACTGCGGCTGCAACTTGGCGAGCTGAAAAAAGAGCTTGGGCAGGGCCTGGAGCAGACACGACAGCTGGAGGAGCTCAAGCAGGCGCACTCTGATCAGCAAGCGCGTTTTGAGACAGCACAACAGCAACTACAAAAACAAGGCGAGCAGTTGGGCCAAAGCGCGGAACAGGCGAATCAGCTTCAGGACATAAAAAACGCCAACAGAGAACTACAGATTCGTCTCGACAATGCTCAGGAAGAATTCAAGAAGCAGCGCGAACAGTTGGGACAGGCAGCCGAGCAAAAGGAGCAACTGGAAACGCTGAAGTATGTATTGGCCCAACGTGAAACCGAACTGGGCAGTACGCGAGATGAGCTCAGCGTTGCGAAGCAGGATCTTGCTGAAATCAACATGCGTCATCAGCGCGATCAACACTCTGCGGCCGAAAAACTGCAGCTGCTTGAAGATAATAAAGTCCAGCTCAAGCAAGAATTCCAGAACCTTGCCAATCAGATTTTTGACAGCAAGCAACAGAGCTTCTCGGAGCAAAGTCGCCAAGGGCTGGACACCCTGCTAAAACCTTTCAAAGACCAGCTTGAATCATTTCGTCAACGAGTGGATCAGGTTCACTCCGATACCGTGCAGGGCCAGAGTTCGATGAAAAGCGAGCTGGTCAAGCTGATGGAATTGAATGCGCAGATTACAACGGAGGCGTCAAATCTTACCAAGGCGCTCAAAGGCGACAAAAAACTTCAAGGCACCTGGGGCGAACAAAAGGTAGAGATGCTGCTCGAGCAGGCAGGTCTGCGCAAGGGGTTCGAATACCATCGCGAGGCAAACTTCAAAGACGACAATGCCAGCAATAATCGACCGGACTTCGTGGTCAACTTGCCTGAAGGCAAGCACATCATCATCGACAGCAAGATGTCGCTGGTGGCTTATACGGACTACGTTTCTGCAGAAACTGACGAGGACCGCACGAGGGCCCTGTCCGCTCATATTCTGGCCTTGAAGAACCATATCAACGGGTTGTCAGACAAGAAGTACACCGATCTCAACGGCATCAACTCGCCCGACTTCGTGTTTTTATTCATGCCCGTCGAGCCTGCTTACCTGGTCGCCGCCGAACACAGCCCTGGGATATTTCAAGCGGCCTATGAAAAACGCATTGCGATCATCACGTCGACCACCCTGCTGCCAGTCCTGAGGGTCGTGTCGAATCTGTGGAGCATTCAGCGTCAGAACAACAGCACGCTACAGCTGGCGGCAATGGCCAGCAAGGTCTACGACAAGTTGCGAATTTTCGTAGACAAGATGGACAAGCTTGGTAATCAGATCGCCACCGTACAGAAAAGCTACACCGAAAGCGTCAATACGCTAAAAGGCGATCACGGGAGTCTGACAAAGACCGTGGACAAGTTCGTCGCATTAGGTGTGACAGTCTCAAAGCGCCTGCCTGCCTCAGCGGTGGGAGATGAAGAGCTGGAAAACGAGCTACACATACTTCCAGTGGAGGGAGCGGCCAATACCTGAGGTCGACTTCGAGCGGCAAGTCGTGCCGCTCGCATCCCTCTGAATGGTCCCTTGTTCGAAACTTCATGCGGCAAGGGTCCAACGTTACTCAGAGTCGAAGAAACACGACTACTGTCCAACCATCAGACCCAACGACAGTAGCCGTTGTATTTTAGTGGCTGCTTCGTGCATCCGCTGTGTCAGCCGCGGTAAATCCAGTTCGTTTTTACGGTATTGAGGGATCGTGGCAGAAATTAAGCCGCGCACTTTGCCGTCCACGAAAAAAGGAACCGACAGACCAAAGCCGTCATGAAAACCGGCGCTTTGAAACAATGAAAGTGATTACAGGGCGGAATGGATGGACGTGTCCGTCGAGCCTCAAGAGCCCCTTGATTACTGGGTTTTGATGAATTCCAGCATCATTTCATTGCCATCGAGAATGTCTGTGCAGATTGCCTGCCGGGCGGCAGCACCATCACGGTTTTTAAGGGCCGCCAATACTTCCCAGTGGTGCTCGATCGCCATCTGTTCTGAAAAGTGGTCATACGCAAGGGCCAGGAGTGGCCCGGTGCGCATCCACAGGCTGTCCAGAAAGCCACGCAGCAGAGGCATCTGGGCAATATCGGCAAAAAAGAAATGAAACGTCTGGTTCAGCTTTAACGCCTCGGTCATGTCTTCGCGATGGATCGCGTCCAGGTTCGCCTTGATATTGGCTTCGATACGCTCCAGGTCCTCGTCGGTGACCATGGTCGCCGCCGTTTCCGCGGCCAGACCTTCAAGCGCCAGTCGCACTACGCGGATTTCCAGATATTGCGCGCTTGAGAGGATAGGGACACGGATGTCTTTAGGCGTCTTCATGACAAGTGCCTGCTCTTTCGCAAGCTGAAGAATTGCATCGCGCACAGGCGTTACGCTGGTACCAAGCTGCGTCGCGAGATCACGAATGCGCAGCTTGTCGTCAGGTTTCAACTTGCCGGTGATCAGCGCTTCGCGCAGCGACGAATAGACGCTGGTTCCGAGATACGCATGTTTGATTTCGCCGATTGGGTAGCTCATATCAATTCCGAATGGAGGAAGGCTCTATTTGGCGGGAAACAGGGGCCCGACAGCACAGCGCTTCATCATCGCGGTTTTATGTGGAAAAAACCAGCTACACAACATGATGCATCATGCATTATGCTTCAGTCTGGCGTTCCCTAAACCAGCGAGATCATCATGAACACAACACGCTCCTTGTTAGCCGACAAAGACATGCGTCACCAAATGCACCCCTACACCAATGCCCGCGCTCACGAGGAACAAGGGCCGCTGGTGATCGACCGAGGTGATGGAGTGTTTGTGATTGATGAGAACGGCAAGCGATATATAGAAGCCATGGCCGGGTTATGGAGTGCGGCATTAGGGTTCAGTAACAAACGGTTGGTGGCAGCGGCTGAAAAGCAGATGTCGACCCTGCCCTTCTATCATCTGTTTGGCCACAAGGCGCACGCACCCAGCATCGAACTGGCAGAAAAACTGATCAACATGGCACCGGTGCCCATGAGCAAGGTGTTCTTCACGAATTCGGGTTCTGAAGCCAACGACACCGTGATCAAGCTGGTCTGGTATCTCAATAATGCGCAGGGCAAGCCTGCTCGCAAAAAATTCATCAGCCGCATGGGCGGGTACCACGGCATCACGCTCGCCAGTGCGAGCCTCACTGGCTTGCCAACGAATCAGCGCGGCTTCGATGTGCCACTGCCAGGCTTTCTGCACGTTGGCTGTCCGCATCATTACCGCCACGCTCTGCCGCAAGAAACCGAGGAGCAGTTTGCCGACCGCCTGGCTGCAGAACTCGACGCTTTGGTCCTGAGGGAAGGCCCGGAAACCATCGCGGCGTTCGTGGGCGAACCCTTGATGGGCGCCGGCGGCGTGATTGTGCCGCCACGTACCTACTGGGAAAAAATCCAGCGGGTTTGCCGCAAACACGACATTCTCATCGTGGCGGACGAGGTGATTTGTGGGTTTGGTCGTACCGGCAACATGTTCGGCAGCCAGACCTTTGGTATCGAGCCAGATATCATGATTCTGTCCAAGCAACTGTCATCGTCCTACCTGCCTATTTCTGCCATTTTGCTCAATGATCGGGTCTACCAGGGGATCGCAGACCAGACCAGATCCTTCGGCGCGCTAGGCCATGGTTTTACCGGCGGTGGGCACCCGGTGGCAGCAGCAGTCGCGCTGGAAAATCTGAAAATAATCGACGAGGAAAACCTCGTGGAGCACGCTGCCAAAATGGGCGAGTTCCTGCGTCGAGAGTTGCAGCGCTTCAGTGACCATCCGCTGGTGGGTGAGATCCGGGGGGCAGGCTTGATCGCTGCGGTCGAGCTGGTCGCCGACCGCACTACCAAGGCACCTCTGGATGCTCCGGGCACGCTGGGCCGCTACTTCGCCGGACGGGCACAGAACCATGGCATGATCACCCGTAACATGGGCGATGCCATCGCCTTCTGCCCTCCCCTTATCATCAGCGAAGATGAAGTACGCTTAATCGTCGACAGGTTCGGCATGGCACTGGATGACACCAGCAAGTGGGTCAATGGTTAAGTGAATGGCACAAGAAAGGCCTGGTGCGAACCAGGCCTTTTTTGCATCGACGGTAGAGCCTTCAGTTCAACTCAGCCAAGAGCGCCGGCATTGCTTCAAACAAGTCGGCCACCAGGCCGTAATCAGCGACCTGGAAGATAGGCGCGTCTTCGTCCTTGTTGATCGCAACAATCACTTTAGAGTCTTTCATACCCGCCAGGTGCTGAATCGCGCCAGAAATTCCGACGGCAATATACAGCTGTGGCGCGACGATTTTTCCGGTCTGGCCCACCTGCATGTCGTTGGGTACGAAACCTGCGTCTACCGCTGCGCGGGAAGCGCCGACTGCAGCGCCAAGCTTGTCGGCCACGGCATACAGGTGCTTGAAATTATCGCCGTTCTGCATGCCGCGACCGCCCGAAACCACGATTTTTGCAGAGGTCAGTTCAGGACGATCCGACTTGGCCAATTCTTCGCCAACAACCCGGGACGTATTGGCGTCGTGAACGATGGAAACCGTTTCAACGGTAGCCGAGCCGCCTTCAGCGGCCACCGGCTCGAAACCGGTAGCACGAACGGTGATGACTTTGATCGAAGCGCTGGACTGAACAGTAGCAATGGCATTACCGGCGTAAACAGGGCGTTTGAAGGTGTCGGCGGTTTCAACCGAAATGATCTCGGAGATCTGGTCAACGTCCAGCAGCGCTGCAACGCGAGGCAAGATGTTTTTGCCGCTGGAGGTGGCAGCGGCCAGGATGTGGCTGTAACCCGAAGCCAGCTCGACCACCAGTGGTGCGATGTTCTCCGGCAACTGGTGGGTGTAGGCCGCATTATCAGCAACCAGCACCTTGGTGACACCGGCGATTTTGGCAGCGGCATCAGCCACGGCGCCAGCACCCTGACCTGCAACCAGCAAATGAATGTCGCCGCCGATTTTGGCAGCAGCGTCTATGGTGTTCAGTGTGGCCCGAGCCAGTGTTGCGTTGTCATGCTCAGCGATTACCAGGACAGTCATTCAGATTACCTTCGCTTCATTTTTCAGTTTCTCGACCAATTCAGTCACCGAGTTGACCTTGATACCCGCACTGCGTGCAGCGGGGGCTTCAACTTTCAAAGTTCTGTTGGTGGAGGCAGTACAAACGCCCAGCGTTTCAGGAGTCAGCACTTCCAGAGGCTTTTTCTTGGCTTTCATGATATTTGGCAGGGACGCATAGCGTGGCTCGTTCAAACGCAGGTCGGTGGTGACGATGGCTGGCAATTTCAAAGAGACTGTTTGCGCGCCGCCGTCCACTTCGCGAGTGACAGCTACGCTGTCTCCGCTTGCTTCAACTCTGGACGCGAAGGTCCCCTGACCGAAACCGGTCAGCGCCGCCAGCATCTGACCCGTCTGGTTATTGTCGCTGTCGATTGCCTGTTTACCGAGGATCACCAGCAATGGCTGTTCCTTGTCGACAACAGCTTTGAGCAACCTGGCAATGGCCAGAGAAGTAAGTTCTTCAACGGATTCGACGAGAATGGCGCGGTCGGCACCCAGTGCCAACGCAGTACGCAATTGCTCTTGAGCAGCTGCCGGCCCGACGGACACGACAACTATTTCAGTCGCAACGCCCTGCTCTTTAAGACGCACGGCTTCTTCAACGGCGATCTCGCAAAAAGGGTTCATCGACATCTTGACGTTAGCGAGATCGACGCCGGAATGGTCCGCTTTGACGCGGATCTTGACGTTGTAGTCGATCACTCGCTTTATGGAGACCAGAATCTTCATCAATTACCTCAATAAGCACAACACGGGGGCGGAATAACGAATCAAACAGCGCTGGTGCCGCGCAGTTTTTCATTGCGTCGACGCAGCCACTCCATCATGAGTAGAAGCACCGCAGAAGCCACCACCATCAAGGTCGCTGCAGCAGCGATGGTGGGGTTGAGATTTTCGCGAATGCCACCAAACATTTGCATGGGCAAAGTGCGTTGTGCGGGGCTGGCCAAAAACAGCGTCACGACCACCTCATCGAAAGATGTGGCGAATGCGAACAAGGCACCACTGATGACCCCGGGAGCAATCAGCGGCAACATCACCTTGCAAAAAGCCAACAGCGGAGGCGCCCCCAGACTGGCTGCAGCACGGGAAAAGTTGCGGTCATAGCCCTGTAGTGTCGCGGCCACAGTGATCACTACGAACGGCACGCCCAACGCAGCATGCGCCAGCACCAGCCCCAGATAGCTGTTGAGAAGATTCAATTGGGCGAAGAAAAAGTAGAGCGCCACGGCAATAATCACCACGGGCGCAATCATTGGCGAAATCAAGATGGCCATTACCAGACCCTTGCCCCGAAACTCGCCACGCGCCAGCCCCACCGCCGCCAAGGTTCCAAGCCCGGTGGCAAGTAAAGTGGCTGCCGGTGCGATGACCAGGCTGTTGCGTAGCGCCCGCATCCATCCCTGGGAACCGAGAAACTCTTGATACCAGCGCAATGAGAAACCGCTCAACGGGTAACTCAAAAACGATCCCTCATTAAATGACAGCGGCACGATCACCAGGATCGGCAGTACCAGAAAGATCAATAGGCTGAAGCTGAAAACGCTGAAGACAGGCGCCCAGAGGCGCTCGATCACGGTGGAATAGTGACTCATCGAACACCTCATGCACGCTGGGCAGGGTTGGCTGGGCGGGTGATGCGCGAGTACACCCAATAAAGCAGCAGGACGATGATCAGCAACTGGCTACCCAGCGCAGCGGCCATCCCCCAGTTGATGGTGGTGTTGGTATAGAACGCGACGAAGTAACTGAGCATCTGATCACCCGGCCCGCCCAGCAACGCCGGGGTGATGTAGTACCCGATCGCCATGATGAAGACCAGGAGTGCACCGGCGGTCACGCCTGCAAAAGTCTGCGGCACGTACACCGACCAAAAGGCTCGAAACGGGTGAGCACCGAGTGAAACTGCAGCACGTACGTAGTTGGGAGAAATACCTTTCATCACTGCGTAGAGCGGCAGGATGACAAAGGGCAACAGTATGTGGGTCATGGAGATATAGACACCTGTCCTGTTGAACACCAGTTGCAACGGTTGCCCAATCAAGCCAAGGCCGATCAGCGAACTGTTGATCAGCCCACCGTTTTGTAGAAGCACGATCCAGCCTGCGGTACGTACCAGCAAAGAAGTCCAGAACGGCAATAGCACCATGATCAGCAGCAGGTTCGCGCGACTGCTCGGCTGCCTGGCCAGCCAGTAAGCCACCGGATAGCCAAACAGCACGCACAACAGGGTGACCACACTGGCCATCCACAAAGTTCGCATCAGCACAGAAAGGTATAACGCCTGCCCCTTGGGCAGTTCGACAATACTGCCGCTCTGCGCATCCACCTGATGATCGAAAGCGGCCAGCACGTAATAGAATGTGAAACTACTCCCTGCACGCTGAATGCTGAGCCAGGTATATGGGTCTGCCCAGAGCTTCGATTGCGCGATCAACGCTCGGCTGATGGATTGGGCGTCATCATCCGGCAATCTGTTCAACGCCATCGTGAGCAGCGGTCGGTAACGACTGTCCTCATAACCCAGTCGCTTGACCAGGCCGGGAAATTGCCCCTCAGTCTTGGCCGCCTTCAGATCTCTGACCAGCGCCGAATAAACTTTCTCATCCGGCTGACTTTCACCGTCCCAGCCACGCAATGCCAACAAAGTGGTCGGAAGTGCTCTCGCGACTTCGGGATTATCAATGCTCTTCCACAGGATGTTGCCAATCGGGAACACGAAGCTGATCAGTAAAAATATCAACAGCGGCGCGATCAACAGTATTGATCGCTTACGGTAAGTGCGCTCGGCATCCAGCAGTCTCTGCTTGAGCGACGGGCCCTTAGCGGTTGAACGATCAATAGCCGTCAGGCTGACTTCTGACATGCTGGTCTCCAGGTATAAGGCTGAACCGGCTTCAAGTGCTTGAAGCCGGTAGTGGCTGATTAGTTCGCCGCCCAGGCATTGAAGCGTTGCTCAAGCTCCTCACCGTGTTCGATCCAGAACTCGGTATCCACTCCACGTGCGCCTTTGAGGTTGGCGGGCGCGGTGGGCAGGTCAAGTTGCACTTTGGGGTCGATCTGCGCGATGGCCAGCGTGTTGGTCGGGCCGTACGGGATGGTTTCAGCGAACACTTTCTGGTTCTCGGGGCGATTGGCAAACGCAATGAACTGCTCAGCCAACGCCTTGTTCTTCGAGCCTTTGACGATTGCCCAACTGTCCAGGTCGTAAAGACTGCCGCTCCAGACCATAGAAAACGGGTGACCTTCTTTCTGGGCTGCCGTGACGCGCCCGTTGTAGGAAGAGGTCATGACCACGTCACCGGAAACCAGCCACTGCATGGGCTGAGCACCCGCCTCCCACCACTGGATGCTTGATTTGATTTCATCAAGCTTTTTAAACGCGCGGTCGACGCCCTCGGGCGTAGCGAGAACCGTGTATAGCTGCCCCTGAGAAACACCATCGGCGAGCAAGGCGATTTCAAGGGTGAACTTGCCACTTTTGCGCAGCGCGCGTTTACCCGGATAAGTTTTCAAATCCCAGAAATCTGCCCAACCGCTGGGCGCCTTGGCGAGTTTTTTCGAATCGTAGGCCAGCACGGTGGACCAGATAAAAATGCCCGCTCCACACTCGGTGACGGCAGAATCAACCAACTGTTTCTTATCACCCAATTTTGACCAGTCCAGAGGCTCGAACAACCCTTCACTGCAGCCGCGCACCAGCTCAGGGCTTTCGACCTCGACGACATCCCAGCCAACCTGGCCGGTTTCGACCATGGCTTTTATCTTGGCCATTTCGCCGTTGTATTCGCCGGCCTCGATATCCACCTTGTTCGCTTTGGAGAATGGTTGGTAAAACGCCTTCTCCTGAGCCTGTTTATTCAAACCTCCAAACGACACGACCGTGAGCTGTTGGGCCTGAACCTGGCTTGCCGCGCCAGCCATCAATGCCATTACTGCGATTTTCTTGAACATGGGAACGCTCCTCAGCAGGTTTTATGGGCAACGCTTTTTCAGTGATGAACCAAGGGGTCGAGCGCGCTGGCGTCGTGACTGAACCAACTGACCGGAACCGTATGGCCAGCCAACCAGTCGTCTTGCATATCAGCGATGGGCACTTTGGCAGTGAAAGCCTGATGACCCGCCACGTTGAGCCGGACGCGGACGTGATCACCCAGGTAGATCAGCTCCTCGATCCGTCCCGGCAGGCTATTGGCAGAAGGCCTGTCCAAAGCGACGCGTTCAGGGCGAACGGACAACGACGTGGATTCACCAGCACGTAAAGCGGTGCTTGAGCGCGCACCCACCTCAGTACCATCCACAAGGCGTATGCGACACTCAGCACCGGCAACCGACACCACAGTGCCGGGGAGCGCGTTGTTTTCACCGATGAAGTGGGCAACAAAGGAGTTGCTGGGGTTTTCGTAGAGCGCCCTGGGGGTGTCGATTTGTTGAATCACACCATCATTGAATACGGCCACTCGATCAGACAGGGTCAGCGCTTCAGCCTGGTCGTGCGTGACAAATACGACGGTCAGACCCAACTGGCGATGCAAACGGCGTATTTCGAGCTGCATCTGCTCACGCAATTGTTTATCCAGCGCCCCCAACGGCTCCTCCATCAGCACCAGGCCAGGCTCGAACACCAAGGCACGTGCCAGTGCAATTCGTTGCTGTTGCCCACCAGAAAGTTGCGCCGGATAGCGTTGCGCGAGGTGGCCGAGTTGGACCATGTCCAACGCACGCTTGACCTTGACCTCGATATCGACGGTGCCCATTCGCCTGACTTTCAGAGGAAAGGCAAGGTTGCCCGCCACCGTCATGTGTGGGAACAGTGCGTAATTCTGGAACACCATGCCAATCCCCCGCTGGTGGGGCGCCACCGTATGTAACGGCTTCCCGTCGAGCAGGATTTCGCCTTCGGTTGGGGTTTCGAAACCCGCCAACATCATCAAACTGGTGGTTTTTCCAGAACCCGACGGGCCCAGCAAGGTCAGGAACTCACCCCGCTGTATGTCGAGGTCAAGTTTTTTGACCACCAACTGTTCGCCGTCATAGCTCTTCTGCACGCCTCGAAAGCGCACATACGGGTGGGCAATGCTCATGGCTGCACCTGCTTATTATTGTTTTGGAAAAGTTGCCTTGGGTTACACGCATTCATTTTAAGCACACCTTCATTTATGATGCATCATGTTTTATATTTCACGACGACAGCATAATATGTGCCAGCTTTTGCCATCACTCTCGGAACGGAAAATAAGGCGCGGCGTTGCGATATGAGTTAAAGCTCAGCACTCATGCGGTGCGCAAAACGCTGTGATGCACTGCGCAGGCGCGACCTGATAGTTCAGAGGAAATAATTGACAGTCAGATTTGAATTAAACATGATGCATCACGCATCATAAATAACGAAATATCGAGGATGGTCCATGATCGAGAGAAAAACCCTGCTGCTTACCGGTGCCAGCAGAGGCATCGGGCATGCAACGGTCAAACACTTCAATGCCGCTGGCTGGCGCGTTTTCACAGCCTCTCGTCAGAGCTGGGCAACAGAGTGCCCCTGGGCAGACGGTCAGGAGAACCACATCCACCTGGATCTTGAAGACATAGGCAGTATTGAAGCGAGCATCGACCTGATCAAACACAAGCTCGGTGACGGCAAGCTGCACGCGCTGGTCGATAACGCTGGCATGAGTCCCAAAGGGCCTCAGGGTGGCCGACTGGGCGTACTGGAAACTGACTATGCAACCTGGTTACAAGTCTTCAACGTCAACCTGTTTTCCACCGCCCTGCTCGCCAGAGGCCTGTTCTCAGAGTTGAAAGCAGCACAAGGCACCATCATCAACGTCACTTCCATCGCGGGTTCACGAGTCCACCCGTTTGCAGGTGTTGCCTACGCGACCTCGAAAGCCGCCTTGTCCGCCCTGACCCGTGAAATGGCCTACGACTACGGCCAACATGGCATACGCGTGAACGCCATCGCACCAGGAGAGATCGACACCTCGATACTCTCCCCCGGCACTCAGGACATTGTTGAGCGCAACATCCCCATGCACCGGCTCGGCAAACCTGAAGAAGTGGCTTCACTTATTCACTTCCTGTGTACCTCCGGCGCCTCGTACATCAATGGGGCAGAGATCCAGGTCAATGGTGGTCAGCACGTCTGATAGCTCAACCCCCTCCCTTTAGCTGTGCGTCAAACCGGAGTTTTTATGAAATTGCGTGATAGCAGTCTGTTCCGTCAGCAAGCCTATATAGCCGGCGTCTGGAGCGACGCGGATAACGAACAACGCCTGGCCGTAAATAACCCGGCTACGGGCGAGATACTTGGCCATGTACCTAAAATGGGGGCATCAGAAACACGTCGGGCCATTGAAGCCGCAGAACGGGCGCTACCCGCATGGCGAGCACGGACCGCCAAGGATCGAGCGGCGCTGCTGCGTCACTGGTTCGACCTGATCATGGCCAATCAGGACGATCTGGCCTGTCTGATGACGCTTGAACAGGGCAAACCTCTGGCAGAAGCCAAAGGCGAAATCGCTTACGCCGCGTCGTTCATCGAATGGTTTGCCGAGGAAGGCAAGCGCGTTTACGGCGATATCATTCCGGGTCACCAACCTGACAAGCGCTTGCTGGTTATCAAGCAGCCTATAGGCGTAACTGCAGCGATTACGCCGTGGAATTTTCCTTGCGCCATGATCACACGCAAGGTCGGCCCGGCCTTGGCCGCTGGGTGCACCATGGTGATCAAACCTGCAAGCCAGACACCTTTCTCGGCATTGGCGTTGGCAGAACTCGCAACACGCGCAGGCATTCCTGAAGGCGTGCTCAGCGTAGTGACAGGATCTGCCGCGCAGATCGGCGCAGAGCTGACCAGCAACCCAATCATTCGCAAGCTGTCGTTCACCGGCTCAACGGAAATTGGTCGTCAGTTGATGGCGGAGTGCGCTCAAGACATTAAAAAAGTCTCGCTGGAACTGGGCGGCAACTCGCCGTTCATTGTATTTGAGGACGCAGACCTAGATGCGGCCGTCGAAGGCGCTCTGCTGTCCAAATACCGCAACGCCGGACAAACATGTGTATGTGCCAATCGCCTATACATCCACGACAGCGTTTATGACGCATTCGCCGACAAGCTGCAGACTGCCGTCGCGAAGTTACGCTTGGGCAATGGGCTCGACGAAGGCATCACGACCGGCCCGCTGATTGATGACAAAGCCGTGCTCAAGGTTCAGGAACATATTGCCGACGCGATCAGCCAGGGCGCGCGCATCATTCAGGGCGGCAAGCCCCATGCCCTGGGCGGTAACTTCTTCGAACCGACCATTCTTGTGGATGTGCCAAAAACGGCCCTGGTTGCACGCGAAGAAACATTTGGCCCATTGGCACCACTGTTCCGTTTCTCCAGCGAAGCCGATGTTATCGCTCAGGCAAACGACACCGAGTTTGGTTTGGCCGCTTATTTTTTCGCGCGAGACCTGTCACGGGTGTTCCGTGTGGCCGAAGCCCTCGAGTACGGAATCATCGGCATCAACACCGGAATCATCTCCACTGAAACCGCGCCGTTCGGTGGTATGAAAGCGTCCGGATTGGGCCGTGAAGGTTCGAAGTACGGTATCGATGATTATCTGGAAATCAAATACATGTGCCTGGGCGGCATCTGAATCTGCAAAGGAGTCAGTACGTGAGTGTCGATATCGATTGCGTAGTGGTGGGTGCGGGCGTGGTGGGGCTTGCCGTCGCACGCGAGATGGCCCAGGCCGGTCATGAAGTGCTGGTTATAGAAGCAGGAGAAGCCATCGGTATCGGCACGAGCTCGCGCAACTCGGAGGTCATCCATGCCGGAATCTACTACCCTCCCGGAAGCCTGAAAGCCAGACTTTGCGTCGAGGGGAAACACGCTCTCTACACGTACTGTGAGAGCCACGGGGTCAGCACGCGCAGGACAGGAAAGCTGATCGTCGCCACTACTCAACCGCAAGTTGATCAACTTCAGTCATTACTGAAGCGAGGGCATGACAACGGGGTGGATGATTTGCGCATGCTTGATCGTGATCAAGTCTTTGCCCTTGAACCTGCGCTCACCTGTATCGCTGCGTTGTATTCACCTTCGACCGGTATTGTTGACTCCCATGCACTTATGCTGGCGCTGCAAGGGGATGCCGAAGCGGCCGGCACCAGCATTGCGTTCCATGCGCCGCTGCTGAGTGCAACAGTCACAACCGACGGTTTTTTACTGAACGTGGGCGGAGAATCGCCCATGCAGCTCTCCTGTCAGAAGCTTATCAATGCTGCAGGTCTGCATGCTCCGGCGTTAGCCCGCCGCATAGAAGGTCTGTCGCCGGACACAATACCGCGTGAATACCTATGCAAAGGGAGCTACTTCAGCTTGGCCAAGCGAGTGCCCTTTACCCATCTCATCTACCCGGCACCCGAGGCCGATGGTCTAGGCGTGCATATGACTGTCGATCTAGGTGGCCAGGCGCGCTTTGGCCCGGATACCGAATGGGTCGAAACTGAAGACTATCAAGTCAATCCGGAGCGTGCGCAAGGGTTCTATTCCGCCATTCGCAGCTACTGGCCAGGCTTGCCAGATGGCAGCCTGCAGCCCGGCTACAGCGGGATTCGGCCGAAGATTTCGGCGCCCGGCGAGCCCGCCTGCGACTTTCTGATCAGCAGCCAGAGTGAGCACGCCATTCCGGGGCTCATCAATCTGTTTGGCATTGAGTCTCCTGGATTGACATCATGCCTGGCCATCGCCAGATACGTACGTGAGCTGATTGAACGCTAGCTGAAGCAGAAACCCGTTCACATTCCTCGGCTTTTTTGCAGGGTCACGGCTGCGCGGAGCACGGGTGTCTCGCATGAGCTCGGCATTTCTGATGGCAGGCCTACCGGGCATTGGACATCCCCGGAAAAGAAAGAGGAGACATGTTTCAGGCATGAAAAAGCCCAACCTGAGAAGGTTGGGCCAAGTCATTGAATAATATGGTCGGGACGGAGTGATTCGAACACTCGACCCCTAGCACCCCATTCAGTTAAGCATTAGTCATCCCTAGCTCCCGTCACTCCCCTATAAAATCCTCAAGCCAAGTAAACAAGGCACTTTCAGCGCTTAACCCTTCCAACGATCTCTATCCTGATCTACCCTTAGCTGATGAATCAGTGGGAGTAAATGTGGGAGTAAACTTATCAGGAGGTTGATTGTGGCCAAGCTCACTGCCAAGGAGTTGGAAGCACTGACCGAGCAGGATGTCGGCATCATCATACGCGACGAAGGCAGCCTAGCGGGCAGGGTCTCACTCCGCAAAAAAGGTATCGCCATCCCCTTTTACTTCCAGTTTCGCTGGGAGGGGACTTACACCCGCTTCTCGTGCGGTACCTGGCCAAACAAGTCGTTGACCGAAATCCGCAAGGAACGTAACGAAGCGCGAGACCTTGTAGCCAAAGGGATCAATCCTAATGAAAACAAGCGCGCAGAGAAGGTCAGACTGAAAGCGGAGCTAGCTGCACAACTCGCAGAAGCCGATCAGCAAAAATCTAAGGAGCTAACGCTGCTAGACCTAGCGGGACAATGGCTTCGCGATGGTGTGGCACGAAAGGATGGCAATGCCGAGCTACGGAGAAAATTTGCGAAAGATCTTTACCCCTCTGTTGGCTCTAAAGTCCTCAGTACAGTCAGTGAACATGACTTGCGGAGCCTGGTGCGTGCCGTAATAGCTCGAGGTGCTACTCGACAGGCCATTAGTCTTTTTTCAGATATCGTTCAGATGTTTGGATGGGCGCAGAAACGCCAGCCATGGCGAACACTGCTGGTCGATGGAAATCCAGCAGGCTTGGTCGAAATCGATAAGCTTATACCCAGTGACTACCAAGAGGAGAGAACTCGGATCCTCTCCCCCACCGAACTTCAAGAATTACACCAACGCTTTCAGAAAATGACTGCCGACTACGAAGCGCTACCTGCCGGCGAAAAGTACGATGGGATTCGCCCGCTCAAGCCAGAGTCGCAACTTGCGCTTTGGCTCTGCTTGGGAACGTTATGCCGGATTGGTGAACTGCTTCAGGCCGAATGGAAAAACGTTGATTTGGAAAATGGTGTCTGGTTTATTCCAGTAACAAACGTCAAAGGTAGCCCGGGAAAAAAGCAGGACCACCACGTGTTCCTATCTGCGTTTGCGATCCACTATTTCAGCAAGCTTCGGCTGCTCACAGGAAACTCTCAATGGTGCTTCCCCGCAAAGCATCATGACGGGCATGTTGATCTCAAGGTCATAAGCAAACAGGTGGGGGACCGACAATCACGCTTTAAAAATCGCAAGCCACTAGCACGTCGTAAACATGATGACACCTTGGTGCTATCCGGTGGCCTGAATGGGGAATGGACCCCTCATGACTTGAGACGAACAGGGGCAACCATGATGCAAGCCTCGGGGATAAGCCTTGATGTAATAGATCGATGCCAGAACCACGTGCTGGCAGGTTCCCGGGTCCGTCGGCACTACTTACACCATGATTATGCTGCAGAGAAAAAAGCTGCTTGGAACATATTGGGCGAGAAGCTCATCGACATCTTGATCGACCAGGATGACTTGGAGGAATTTGAACACTCAAATGAGGACGCACTTTGAGCGCGGGTCGGGAAACGAGACTCGTATCTGGCATCCGACTCATTGAAATGCTTCCTTGGTTTCGCCACCTTGTGTATTTTTCAACGAATTACCAAAAACCATTGCTACGCAACCATTCCCAAAGGAAATTTCGATACGGCAGTTGATTCCACCTTTCGATTTACAGTCGGAAATGGCAGCCTGGACGGAGTCATCGGGACTCGCTTTATCTTTCGATACTCCCACAACGCCGTTGTGAGCATCGGTTGCTATTGCCTGCCACTGCTCAATCCATTGTGGTTTTGGACTGCCCGTATTTGTAGACGAACCAGGAATAGGCACGCACGCCTGCCACCCTTGTCCCTGCTGAGGATACTGGCCGGGCGGACATCCTCCTTCCGACCAGGCGGTTACGCGCCAAGATGCGCAGGCAATCAAGGCAAATAAAAGCCGCTTTTTCATAGACTAAAGATTTCCTGCGTTATTCGTAAGTGCTCCATAAGCCCCACATTCAAACCACTGAGCTGATGCCGGATGCTGTGCTCCCGATTCCCTTCAAGAGCCCGTTCGCCATGATGCGACCCGATGCAAAAGTCGAAAAAGTGTATCTGTATCCCAAGCCGGTCGACTTCCGAAAGTCCATCGACGGCCTGGCTGCCCTGGTCGAGCTGGACATAAAGGTAGCGGTCTTCGACCCGGTGCTCTTCGTCTTTCTCAACAAGCCGCGCAACCGGGTTAAGATTTTGTATTGGGAGCGAAACGGTTTCTGCCTTTGGCTCAAGCGTCTGGAATCCGAACGTTTCAAAACATCGCCCGATGTCAGCGACGAGGCGATTGTCCTGACGGTCCAGGAACTCAACTGGATGCTCGACGGTTTTGACCTCTGGCGCAACCGACCTCATCAGGTTTTGACGCCGCGATTCGTTGCCTGATTCGGTATAATCCAGGGCATGATTTCCATGCCCAAAGACCTTCCTGACGATCCTGTTTTGCTCAAGCAACTGCTTGAGCAAATGTTGCGTGAGCGCACGTCTGACAAGGGCAAGATTGTTCATCTCGAAGAAGAAAACGCACTACTGCGCCAGCGTCTGTTTGGTCGCAAGTCCGAGCAAACAGCCGATGCGGCCACGCCGCAGTTGGCCCTTTTCAACGAAGCAGAGAGCGTCGTCGAAGCTATCGACGACAACGTTGAAGAAGAGGTCGTCGCTCCCGCCAAACGGTGTAGCAAGCGCAAGCCTCTGCCCGCCGATCTTCCGCGTATCGAAGTCATCCACGAATTGCCCGAGCATGAGCTGACTTGTATCTGCGGCTGTCGCAAACACGCGATTGGCGAGGAAGTCAGCGAGCAACTTGAAATCGTGCCGATGCAGATCCGCGTGATCAGGCATGTTCGTAAAGTCTACGGTTGCCGCGACTGCGAAACAGCACCGGTCACTGCGGACAAACCGGCTCAACTGATTGAAAAAAGCATGGCCAGCCCGAGTGTTCTGGCGATGCTGCTGACCACTAAATATGTGGACGGCTTGCCGCTTCATCGCTTTGAAAAAGTACTGGGACGCCACGGCATCGATATCCCGCGTCAGACCTTGGCACGCTGGGTAATTCAGTGCGGTGAGCACTTCCAGCCATTGCTGAATTTGATGCGCGATAGCCTGCTGGCCAGCCGCGTTATCCACTGCGATGAAACTCGCGTACAGGTTTTGAAAGAGCCTGACCGAGAGCCGAGCAGCCAGTCCTGGATGTGGGTGCAAACCGGCGGCCCCCCAGACAAGCCAGTGATCCTTTTTGACTACTCCACCAGCCGGGCGCAGGAGGTACCGGCGCGCCTGCTCGATGGTTATCGTGGCTATGTCATGACCGATGATTACGCCGGTTACAACGCGCTGGGCGCACAGCCCGGAGTTGAGCGTCTGGGATGCTGGGCGCATGCTCGACGCAAGTTTGTTGAAGCGCAAAAAGTGCAGCCCAAAGGCAAGACGGGGCGCGCCGACATCGCGCTGAACCTGATCAACAAGCTGTATGGGATCGAACGCGACTTGAAGGCCAGTAGCGATGCTGATCGTAAATCCGGTCGTCACGAACACAGCCTGCCAATACTCGCTCAGTTGAAAAAGCTGGATCGAGCAAACACAACCACAGGTCACGGCTCAGAACGCCTTGGGCAATGCCATCAGCTACCTGACAAACAACTGGAACAAGCTGGAACGGTACGTCGAGGAAGGCTGCCTGCCGATCGACAATAACGCGGCAGAACGTGCGATCCGCCCCTTCGTGATCGGAAGGAAGAACTGGTTGTTCAGCGACACGCCAAAAGGCGCCAAGGCCAGTGCTCAACTGTATAGCCTGTTCGAGACCGCCAAAGCCAACGGCCAGGAGCCCTATACGTGGCTGCGCCACGCACTTGAACGTTTGCCAACGGCGACATCGGTAGAGGATTACGAAGCCTTGCTGCCGTGGAACTGCGAACCTCGACTTCACAGCTAAGCGCTTTACCTATCTTTTGCCAGGTGGGGTTTATGGAGCGCTTACAAAAAACCAACAGGCGAGCCGTCGATGAAACTCAGCCATTACACTGAAACTATAGCAGCGGCGAAAGCAGGCCAAGGTATAGCATTGGGTTGTGGAGTGCTGGTCAACACCTTCATCCAGGATGGTAGCCTGGTTGCCTTATCTGAACGTGCATTGGTTCCAGATGGCCTATACAGCATATTGGTACCCTTAAATTCTCCCAGAACCGGTGTGGGAGAACTTGCCGCCAACTGGCTTATTTCAGCGCTGCAGGATTCGACTGACAATCAATCGTCTTAGAAATTCTTGGGTGAGACCAGATTCAAGCGTTTTGGCTGGCAGACTCGGTGACAAACCTTATCAAATGTGCCACTAGCATTTTCTCGTGTAGATCCGCACTTGACCACTGAAGCTGTCCAAAAAGAAAGCCAATGACTATTTTTGACATATAAGACAAACGACCCGGCAGAGAGTTCAAATAGATCGGGGAAAGAATATCTTCCAACAACAATAAATAACACTTCTGAAGATTGCGTATATCCGTTTGTCGTTTCACATCCAGGCTGACAACCTCTCTATAAAGCAAAACAAGCCCCCGCTCATCAACGCCTTTGAAATAATTGAATGACTGGAGGAATGCTTGAAATTTTTTTGCCGGGGTATCTTGTCTTTTAGTCGAACGCCTAGTCGTAACAATTAGGCTGGAAAGAGTCGACTCGAGAATTTCGTACAATAACTCTTGCTTGTTTTCAATGTGATTGTACAACGACCCTGCATTGACACCGACCTGCTTGGCCAAATCTCTCATACTGATGGCTTGGAAACCATATTCGCAGAATAGTGCTATTGCAGCATCTATTATACGATCACGGGTACCGCCTTCGACATTCGAAAGGAGTGCTGACATAGAGATTGTAACTCCTAAAATTTGAGCGGCGCCAAACGCACTGTTAATTGGCGCCTGTATACATATATACTACTATTCTATCAGGCGGGGCTCTCCGACATCGGTAATAGAATCATTCAACCCAAACGAAGTGACAATTTTCTTTATCTGACCGTTTTCGTGCATGGCCTGTATATTACTGGATAATGCATTACCAAGTAGATCATTAGACTTTGTATAAACGAACGCAACCTGGCCTGGCTGCATAGTTGCTTTGACTCTATCATCAGCATCGGCAACAGCAATTTTGCTGTTTGCGTAGGCTCCTTTTTGCTGCGCAGCAATAGCCACAGCGAAGCTATCCGCTACTGCCTGTAGGCGGTTTGATGCGAGATCTTGTGCTGCTGCAACTGCATTTGGATACAACACTAGGTTATCGCCAAATATTTTCTTAAGATCTGCAACCCAAAGATTACCTTGCGCGGTACCTATTTTCTTACCGTTGAGATCTGAAATTTTTGTAACGCCTTCAGCCGATATTATGCCCATTGCATCTAAATAAATCGGGGCTGACAAACCTAAGATTTTATTACGCTCAGCTGTGCGATACCAATCACCAATGCCAATATCCACTCTTTTCGAGACGACCGATTGAATGACGGCAGAAGGATCAACAACAGTAACTTTTATTGCCAGACACTCATTTTTCGCGATGACTTTAAGAAGCTCACCCTCTACACCACTAATATCGTTTGCCCCTTTGGGTATCGAGTAAGGCGGGAAAGCGTATGCAGCAACTGTTAATACTCCGGGCGTCAAGGTTTCGAATTTATGTAGCGGTACGCATTCTTCTGCGGCCTGAGCGACACCGCCAGCAACAGCACCAGCGATCAATGCGCACTTAATTAGTTTAGACAAAACGCTCATACCATGTTTTCCTTTATGTTAATTAAATTTAACTTACGGCAACACTAACATCTTAGATTTTACTGCTCGCACCGAGCTTTTTCTCTAGCGATGTCACAATTATCGTGGCAGGGATACACACAACTGCGTACATAATTCCAGCCAAAGCAAGCACTGGCATATATTGAAATGTATTTGATCCAATCGCTGAAGCCCGGCTCACAAGCTCTGGAAGAGCTATAGTAAAGCATAACGATGAGGCCTGAAACATAATGATTGAAAAGCCTAACAATGACGGAATAGCAATACGAAGGGCTTGTGGAACTATAATAAACCTGAGCGCGTCCAGCTTAGTAAGCCCAATAACATCTGCGGCTTCCTTCTGCCCACTTGCTACTGCTTCAAGTCCCCCTCTGATAATTTCACTTGTGTATGCACCCGTACAATAAGCCAACGCCAACGCCGCCGCAGTGAATGAGGAAAACGTAATGCCGGCGGAAGGAAGTCCATAGTAGAAATATTGTAATAATATCAATGCCGGGGCTCCGCGCCCCAGCTCTACCACGAACAAAAATATTAACCTGACAGCCTTGTTTGGTGCTGATACACCGAGCGCAAAGATCAGACCCAGTGGAATCCCCAACAGCAGACAGACTCCAGTTACTTGCAAAGACAGAATAAATCCCTGCAGAAGATCCGGAAACCATTCCCACCACAGACCAAGAAATTCATTCATCTAGAAATCCTCGTGTTCAACGTCGCCCCGAGCCAACGCGAAAACAATGCGACAGGTACGCTTAGAAACAAGTAAAGCAACGCGGCGGTGGTATAGACCTCGATCCCCTTGAACGTCTGTTGAGTGACTTGATATGCGACTGCGCTGATATCAGTGACACCAATAGTGGATGCTACGGCAGAGTCTTTCAGTAGACTGATCGCGTAAGTTGCGGCTGAAGGCACCACAATCCTGAGCATTTGAGGGAGAATTATATCGACGAACCGTTGCCTGGCATTGAGGTTCAGCACGTGCGCTGCTTCGTATTGTCCGACTGACACAGCGCTCAGCGCTCCACGATACACTTCAGACATTTGCGCAGCCGTGATTATCCCAAGGCCCGTAATAGCAGCTGCAAACGGTGAAAGATTAAGGACGCCACCACCCGCGCCAAAAAAGACGAAGAATAGCCATACAATAGGCGGGATGGATCGGATAATTAGAACCAGCGATGCCGTCGCAAAGGAAATGATCCTGAAGGGCGACATTCTAAGCCAGCATATAGGGAAGCCAAGCAGGCAGCCTATCGTAAATGACAGTAGCGTGACGGCAATAGTCCAGGGGACGCCGTCGAGCATTGCTTTGAATACATCAAACATTACCTGTCCCTCACAGCCCGGAGAAACTGCACGACCCGCTCGTGTTGTGGATTACGCATCACCTCTCGGCTTATCCCCTGCTCCAGGATTCGCCCCTCTGCCATCACAACGACGCGATCGGATACGGTTTCTGCGAAGTGCATTTCATGAGTGACCATGATCATCGACATGCCTTCGTTCGCGAGCTCTTTCATTACTGCAAGAACTTCCAGCCCGAGCTCTGGATCAAGAGCGGAGGTTGGCTCATCAAAAAGCATTAACTCCGGTTCCAGAGCGAGCGCGCGAGCGATGGCAATCCGCTGCTGCTGGCCACCTGAACACCGAGCAGGATACAACTCGGCTTTATTGGCCAAACCCACTCGGTCGAGCAGTTCTAAAGACTTCTTGTCGGCGTCTCGTTTTGAGCGTCCTATCGTACGTACCTGTGCAAGGCTAACGTTTTGAAGTACAGTAAGATGAGGGAACAAGTTGAATGATTGAAAAACCATTCCGATTCGTCGTCGAAGCGTAACCAGGTCACTTCGTGATGAAGAACGTCCCGCCTCAATAGTAACTCCATCCATACTGACGGACCCTGCCGTAGGCGGCGACAGCTGATTAATGCAACGAAGCAGCGTGCTTTTACCTGATCCGCTAGGGCCAATGATCGCAAGCACTTCACCCTTACACATCTCAAGGCTGACGTCGTGCAACACCTCATAAGGCCCGAAGCTCTTGTGAATGCCTTTCAGGCTCAGGAAAGCCTGTTCTATTTTTTGCACCTCAATAACCGAAGGTGCTGCGGTACTCACGGGGCTTACCGAACAACTCATTTTGTCACCCTCCAAATGCGCACTGACGCTATATTGACGGCACCGGTCTCATCGTGTTGAGGCCAACCGCTGACTCAGGTCTAGCCTATATGCCTGGTTAAAGTCAGTAGTCATTGCGCCTTGTGTCTGTCTCGTCGGTTGCACGCACTCTATTAATGAATTATTCGAGTGTTTTTTTGCGCAACCCACCGGTCGTGGGCAGGAAGGTAAGAAATGACTCGCATTAACTCGTTTATCGGATCTCTCTGTATGTGATCGCACTTACGATCACCGGCGCCTAACGAAATCAAATAACGATTTTTATTATTGTACATACAAACCTCTACTAGCCTGGTAACTTATATATTGTTTTATGGCAGTGCAAGGGTACGACTTTATAAAATCTTATAGTTGCTCTCTATTACAGGTCTTTGGCAATGCGCAACGCGTCATAGATAGCCGCATGTGTATTCCTTGCGGAAACTGCATCGCCAATTCGGAACAGCTGGAACTTACCTTCTGGATTCGTGTCGATTTTCTGGGGATTACCGGCAATCAAATCCATGTATTCAACAGCACCTTCGTTGGAGGCGAACGGCTTCAGATCAAAATACAATTCGTCCAGTGGGCGAGTCCCATGGTTTACCACCACCTGGTCGACAATACGCACTTTTTTTAGAGAGCTATAGTCAGTGCCTACTACCGCTTTGAGCTGATTGCCCTCTCGCTCAACCGCCGTCAGACGATACGTAACGGTGAACGTCGTGTCCAACTCTTGTAATGAACGCATGTATGGAACGAGGTTCATGCTCATCACCTCAGGCGCAAAGTTACGGTCAGGCGTCATGATTTCCGTGCGGGCACCGGTTTTGGCGATAAACTCGGCGGCCTGCAGCCCCGCATGGTCACCGGCATCGTCGAATACCAGCACATTCTTCCCGGGTTTAACGTCGCCGGAAATGATGTCCCACGCCGAAACAACCAACTCGTTGCCTTTCTCCAGAACTTCCGTGTGCGGGAGGCCTCCTGTAGCCACAATTACAACATCGGCATTTTCACCGAACACGATGGCAGTATCGGCCCAGGTGTTGAAATTGAATTTTACATCGAAGCGTTCGCATTGAGCCATACGCCAATCAATGATGCTGATCATTTCCTTACGTCGCTCCGATTGTGCGGTCAAGCGGATTTGACCACCGGGCTGGTCTGCGACTTCATAAACTACGACCTCATGCCCTCGTTCGCCAGCGACACGAGCGGCTTCCAGGCCACCTGGGCCCGCGCCGATGATGACGATCTTGCGCCGCTTCTCCACTTTGGAAATTTCATGGGGCATGGTCGTTTCACGACCGGTCGCTGCGTTATGGATGCAGTAGGCGGCACCGGCGTTGTAAATGCGATCCAGGCAGTAGTTAGCGCCTACGCATGGACGAATATCATCCTCACGTCCTTCGATGATTTTTCTGACAATGTGCGGGTCGGTCATATGCGCCCGTGTCATACCGACCATGTCGATTAGACCCGATGCGATAGCGTGCCGCGCAGTGGCCACATCGGGAATCTTGGCCGCGTGGAACGTCGGAAAACCTGTAAGCGATTTGATCTCACCGGCGAAATCCAGGTGGGGGGCATTACGCATGCCCTGGATCGGGATGATGTCGGTCAGGCCTGCGTCGGTTGCAATGTTGCCACGAATGACGTTAAGAAAGTCGATCATGCCGCTGTCTCTGAGCAGTATGGAGGTTTGCAGCCCTTCTTCCTTTTGCAATCCGCCCGTGAGCAACTCGTCACCGGTATAGCGAATGCCAACGATGAACTCAGTCCCTACGCGCTTACGAATGGCGGTCAGTACCTCAAAGGTAAAACGCAGGCGGTTTTGAAACGAGCCGCCGTATGGACCATCCAGTTCGTTGGTAAGCGGTGACCAGAACTGATCCATCAAATGGCCATACGCCTGCAACTCGATGCCATCCAGACCTGCGGCCTTCATACGCTCGGCCGCATCGGCGTAGTCTTGGATGATCCTGTCGATGTCCCACTGTTCAATCACCTTGGGGAAGGCGCGGTGAGCCACTTCGCGGTTATGGGATGGCGACACCACCGGTAACCAGTCGCCTTTATCCCAACGCGTGCGACGGCCCAGGTGAGTCAACTGAATCATCACCGCAGCGCCATGTTCATGACACTCGTCCGTCAGGTCTTTCATCCACCCCACCACCTCGTCCTTGTAGGCAAGGACGTTGTTGAACACCGGCGGGCTGTCACGGGAGATGGCCGCGGAGCCGGCGGTCATCGTCATCGCCACACCGGCCTTGGCACGCTCGACGTGATAGGCACGGTACAGCTTCTTGGGCATGCCGTCCTCAGGGTAAGCCGGCTCATGAGAAGTCGTGATGATGCGGTTGCGCAGCGTGAGATGCTTGAGTTGGTAGGGTTGCAACAGCGGGTCGTTTTTCATGGATGGCTTCTCAGGTCTTTATTACTGACATCGGCTATGAGTGACATTACGGCCCAATGTACACTGGTGTCAATAAGATGTTCACGTGTGTTTTACCCGCTTGCAGGGTGACAATCCGCCTTGTATTATTCGGCATATGAACAAGCCCCTACCTAATACAGAAACTATCCGTGTACCGCTTGAAAGCTGGCTCAAAGCGGCTTACGACAGCTTGATTGAGTCCGGCATTGATGCCGTAAAAGTGTTGCCGTTAGCAAAGAAACTAAACATCTCACGTACGAGCTTTTATTGGTATTTTGAAGATCGTAATGCACTGCTAGCTGCGTTGGTTGCATTATGGAAAAACAAAAATACAGACAATTTGGTTAAGCAATCGAAAGCGTATGCGGAGTCACTTTCCGAGGCCATACTGAATGTCTTTGATTGTTGGTTGAATACTGAGCTGTTTGACTCGCAGCTTGAATTTGCCATGAGAAGCTGGGCGCTACAGTCAAAAGAAGTTTCTACAGAAATCCTGTCTGCGGACGAGCTACGAATCGATGCGTTGGCGAACATGTTCGGTCGTTTCGGTTTTAATCCACTTCAAGCAAGAACGCGTGCTAGAGCGCTCTATCTCACTCAGATTGGTTACATCAGCATGAAAATGGCAGAGCCTACCGAGTATAGAATGCGCTATATTCCTGAATACTTGAAGATTTTTACAGATTTAGAGCCTGAACCTCGAGAACTTGATAGATTTTATAGCCGGCACGGATTTACTTTATCTGAAATTGATTTCTCCAAAGACAATGCATAAGTCAAAGACTGTATCTTTGGATGTAATATTTCAGAAACCTACCCTTTCCCAACGAACGTCACCACGCCTTCAATACGCCAAAGGCCGAGTTTTTTCATAATGGGTCATCGCAAGTAAGACGACGGCGCCCAGGGGCGCCGCTGAAACCGATTTACTCGGTTTTAAAGCTATATACAGCGAGTTTGTTGCCATCCAGGTCCCGGGCGTAAGCAGCATAGGCATTAGGTGCCCAGTCGGGAGTGCCGGCGGCACCTTCGTCTTTGCCACCAGCCGCCAGAGCTGCCTCATGGAAGGCATTGATAGTGGCGCGATTCGGAGCCTCGAATCTTACAGTTACACCGTTGCCCACGGTAGCAGGCTGGCCGTTTGCAGGCTTCAGCACGAAAAAAGAAGGCTTGTCCACGCCCCAGATAGAGCCGTTATCGCCCAAATCGGCGATTCGCTTGAAGCCAATCTTGCCGAGTACCTCGTCGTAAAACTTACGAGCTTTTTCCAGATCGTTGGTGCCAACAGTTACATGGGTGAAGATCGACATGAATTTCTCCGTCGCGGGTGGGTTGTTGTGGAAAGAAACCGATGTTTGCGAAAAGACACCGGGAGAATGCTTAGAAGTGGGCGACCGAACGAATGCTCTTGCTTTCGTGCATCAATTCGAAGGCCTCGTTGATCTGCTCCAGACTCATGGTGTGAGTGATGAACTTGTCCAGCGGGATCTCTCCCCGTTCGGATTTGGCAACGTAGCTCGCCAGCTCAGTACGCCCTCTCACGCCACCGAATGCAGAGCCGCGCCATACGCGCCCCGCCACCAACTGGAAGGGGCGAACGCTGATTTCAGCGCCAGAGGGAGCAACACCAATGATGATGGATTCGCCCCAGCCCTTATGACAGGACTCAAGCGCCGCACGCATAAGTTGAACATTGCCAATGCATTCGAAGGAGTAATCAACGCCGCCATCGGTCATCTCGACGATAACCTCTTGGATGGGACGGTCGAAGCCCTTCGGATTGACGAAATCAGTGGCACCCAACGAAGGTCTCGATATTTTCGAAAGCTGCCTGGCTGGAATTCGCTAAACCGGAACGCAATTAGAATCCCCAATCTCGATCGCTCTTGCATGATTCGCGAATGGGGGCAAAACCGGGGGCAAACAAAAGATTTATCAACCTGAAAACACCGCCCTAGAGCCTAGTCAAAATGTTTTTCGGAGCGCTGAACAACCACATCTTGCCTGCCATTGGCAAAAAACCGATCAGCGAGATCAAGTTGGAGCACATCGCTACGATCATCACTGAGTTGCGCCGCCAGCGCACCTTGGCCATGGCCCGACGCGTGCGTACCATTATCCTTGCAGTGTTGGGCTTTGCCGAAGGTCGCGGCTGGGTAGAGCGTAATGTGGCGCTCAGTAACATCGAGGAGTTGAAGATTCGACACATCGTGACCAGCAACCCGGCGATCGAAAGGCGATCCGACCTGGGCAGGTTTCTTCTACGCCTTGACGGCTGCAACGACGGCAGCGTTTCCACCGCAATGCGCCTGCTGGTGATGTTGCCGGTCCGCCCAGGCGAACTAGTGCAGATGCGCTGGGAAGATGTCGATTTAGTGGGCGCCGATTGGCGCTATGTGGTGAGCAAGACTAAGCATCTGGACAAGAGCAAACACATCGTGCCGTTGCCTGAACAAGCATTGGTTCTGTTACGCGAGCTACATAAAACCCGCATGGTGAATGAAGAAGGCAAAAGCTGGGTGTTCGTCTCGCCTGTCTATCCGGGACGTCCCATAAACCCGACCTCCATGCTCAAGTCCTTTCAGCGTATTTGGCCGGAGTACGCCATCACTGCTCACGGCTTTCGCGCGACCTACAAGACCATTGCCCACGAGCATTTGGGCATCGATCCAATTGTTCTAGAACTCTCGTTATCCCACGGGATGCCGGGTGCGCTAGGGGCTGTATACGCGCGCGCCCAACTGCTGGCACTACGCCGGGAAGCGGCTCAACAATGGGCTGACTATTTAGATCATCTACGGCAAAACGCTTGGGGAGTGACGACAGATTGACGATATACGAAAATCAGGAGATTGGAGCGGGAAACGAGACTCGTATCTGGCGTCCCACCCATCGAAATTTAAAGATTTTATTTTCTTGCCGAAGCAGGAAAAGACTTAGTTCTGGACTTGTTTCTGGGGTGTTTCAAGAGCAAAAAAAAGAGTAATTCTAAGCAAGGCTATTGGGTTCTACCCAAAGCCAATGGACGAGCGATCATCAAGCTGGTGTCATTTTCACAGGATTAACAGTGTAAAAGCCCGCCGAAACGACGTCCCAACCTCCCCCGCTCAACAGTCAGCTCACAACCGACGAATATCGACCACCGCAGGCAACTCTTCAGTCTGGTAGACCATGAGCAGATGTTCTGGAGCCCTCTCCCGCTCAGGATCGATGGCCGCTCGGAAGGATTGGATTAAACACTTGGCGATAGGGTCACAAACGTTAAAAACCGTTGCAACAGTACCCCCCCATGTATTCCTCACAGACCATACGGACCTGCTCAGCCGACAGATCCCTGTGTGGCGCCAGACGCACTGCAACTATCCTGTGCCAATATACGTCCCGATCGAGCGCTAAGAGGACGGAGTCTGCAGTTGCACTTACCGCCAAAATTCGGCCAAGATTTAGATCGCAGAATACCTCGACTTTCGAACAGTACGCCCGGATGCGCCACTGCGGTCCCGTTTGAATAAGCGAGGTGCCGGCGAACTACTCGTTCATGTGCTTCAGAATTACTCATGGACATGGCCCCCCCTGTTTGCCAAGCCTTCATTTAGAACTGGTTTGAAGGTAAAGATTGTCGTACATCCGGATTTTTGCTGCGAGACGTGCTGACTATCCCTGATGGGTACTGCTGGTCAGCACCTCAATCGCTTATACGCACTCGAAGAGCCTCGTCCGGCGAGGGTTGTGCCGACCATGGTCTTATCTGTTTTGTCATCACTAAGTGATTGCCTTTGCAATCGGTGGTGTGCTCTACCGCGATGAAACTCTGACGACTCGCTTATGCAGCTCTCAACGAATTTTGGTAATCAGGTTGGTACTCGCTTTTGTGAGCCAATAAGGCCCAAGCGATCCTGGCCGTTTTGTTGGCCAACGCTACGGCAGCCACATTGATATTGCGCCGCTTGACTAGCTTGAGCAGCCAGCTCTCGGGATCATTTTGTTGCCGGCCCGTTAGATCACTGAGCGCGAGCCATGAATCATCAAAGTTCGCAAATACGCATCTCCGCGTTTACTCATACCGAGCAATGTTAGTCTTCCTCCGCTGGATGCTGCAGAAGCACAAGACTAGCCACGCAGCCAACTGCCGCCCGTTTTCAAAGTTTTCGCATCGCCTACAGAGGCGACTAGCGAGCTGGCGGTCAATGGGCCAATACCCGATATCCTTTCTAATTGGCGGGTGGCCTCGTTGGGCCGGTGCCAAACCTTGATTTGCGCTTCAAGCTCCTCAACCCCTTTGTCCCAGGGTCAATTCGGCGTCGGAGTCAACAGCAGTGACACTACGACGTTAGAGCATAAGGAAAAGTTATCCTCCCCAGTGATCAAGCTAATGCTACGCCAGGACTGGCTAGACAGCGCGTGCATGCTTCTAAACTCACGCCATTTCCTTGCGAAGGCTTTCCGATCATGAGTGCCGACTCCCCGCATTTATCCATTGCCTATGCCGCCGTCGACCAACTGCTCACACGCATGGACGCTGGTGAACTAAGCTGCGAACAACTAATGAGCGTTTACCTGCAACGCATCAAGCAGCTGGACCAGGCAGGCCCGCGAATCAACGCCATGATCAGTCTCAACCCTCAGGCATTGATCCAGGCACGAAGCGCCGACCGGGAACGTCGGACAGGCGTTCATAAAGGAGCTCTGCACGGCATTCCATTTATCGTCAAAGACAACTTCGACGTGTCTGGACTTGTTACCAGTGGCGGGTCGACGGCGCTGAGAAACGCAGTCGTTTCGCGAACGGCACCGGTAGTCCAACGCTTGCTGGATCAGGGCGCGATTCTGGTGGGCAAAGCCAATATGTCTGAACTGGCGGCCTCCTGCGGCTGGCTCGGCTACAGCTCGCTCGGCGGCCTGACGCTCAACCCTTACCACACCGAGCGCAATGCTTCAGGCTCCAGCGCCGGATCAGCGGCGGCCCTTGCCGCAGGTTTTGCGGCATTTGCGCTGGGAACCGACAGCAGCGGATCGATACGTGCCCCGGCCAGTGTCGCCGGAGTGGTTGGATTACGCCCCACGTGGGGGGCGATTGACTGCAGCGGCATCCTCCCGTTGACCCTGAGCTTCGACACGGCAGGCCCTTTGACTCATTCAGTCAGCGACATGGCGCTTATTTATGAGGTGATCGCTGGCACAAATACCTTGCATGCACAGCCGCAACCCCAGCTCCACCTACAGCTCGACGCACAGCAGTTGGCAACCGCCAGACTGGGTGTGGTCAGCAATTTTCGTGGCGCCAACTCTGAGGTTGATCATTTGGAGCGCCAAGTACTCGGGCAGTTGCAAAACGCCGGCGCCACACTGCTACCCGTACAACTGCCTCCTGCGTTCGAGCGTCTATGGGCCCAAGTGCTTGAGCCCGTCGGACGGGTCGAATTCAAGCCCCAGATCGAGCGCTATTTCACCCAGGCAGGTCATCAGCACACCCATTCTCTAAGCACCTTGATAAGCCACGGTGAATCAGCCGAGGCACAAAATGCTTCAACACCGATCAACCCCCTTCGGCTTCAGGCGTTGCAGCAAGCCAATCAAGTGAGCGCTGCAGCGGTGTTGGCCACCCGGAGCATCATCGACCACGCCATTCCGGCATTACGCACCACGTTGCGCGCAATCATGCAGACGCAACAACTCGACGCCCTGATTTTCCCGACCCTTAGCTGCCCTGCTTCGCCGCGATTTGACCGTGCGGATTCAGGTTGGGCATGCAACACCGACGACACCTATAAAGCCTGCTACATCGCCGCCGCTACCGGCTTTCCCGAGATAAGCGTACCGGCCGGGCGCGTCTCGGAAAATCTGCCGGTGGGCATGTCTTTTCTAGGCTTGCCCTATCAAGAAGGGCTGCTTTTGAATTTGGCCGCAGGATTGCAGGCAATGATTTCAGACCTGCCGCCACCGCCTCTTTAAGATTTTCAGCAGTAAAAAAAATGTTTGCCTGGAACCTTTCAGTATTTTATAACTTGATATTTATAATATGTTACAGCCAAAAAATTCCACCCACAAATAAAAAATTCAAACATAAAATAATGCCTTACCACTACTGCTAATCGCAGCCCTTGCCCCATTTTCGGACCCCGCCGCCCTTCCCCCAAATCCACCAGATTAAGGATGACAGCCATGTTTAACGGTTCACGCTTTACAGGTTTCGCCAAAGCGCTGATGATTGCCTGTGCTTTATTGGGATCGGCAGCGCAACAGGCGCTGGCAGAAACGCCGTCGGTCACTACCGTAACCTATGGCGGGTCCAGTTGGGTCGGGCACTTCCCGGTGTGGGTCGGAATCGAGAAAGGTTTCTTCAAGACGCGAGGGCTGGACGTTAAGTGGGAACCCTTCGGCACCTCCTCCAGCCGCATGAGCGCCATGGTGTCCGGCAGCCTGGACTTCGCAGGCACCGGGGTGATACCTGCACTCTCACTGATGAGCGCAGGCAGCCGCTCGTTCAGCATCCTCGCAACGCCTGACTCCTTCGCCACCGTTCAGGGCGTCATTGCCAAACCTGAAACCAAATCGCTGGCCGAGCTCAAAGGCAAGAAAATCGGCGTCACCTTCGCGTCCAGCGGCCACTTGCTGATTCTCGACCTGCTCAAGCAAAACGGACTCGACACCAATAAAGACGTGATGCTGCTCAACATGCCAGTGGCTGAAATGCCCGCTGCGCTCAAGTCAGGACAGATCGACGCAGCAGTGGCCTGGACCCCTGCGTTCAACGTCCTGCTCGCGCAACCAGGCAACCACCTGCTCGCCGATGACACCTCTTTCAGCCTGTACCGCCAGTTCAAGGTTGGCACCGGACCGGACGTACTGATCGTCAGCCGCAGCTATGCCAAGGATCATCCGGAACAGACCAAGGCCTTCGTTGATGCTTATCTGGAATCGGTGTCGTACCTCAAGACCCACCCGCAGGAAGCCGCCGACATCTTGGTCAGCCTGACCAAGCTCGATAAAGAGCAGCAACTCAAGGCTGTCACCGAAGTGGAATGGCACGATCTCGCCGCGCAGCAGGGCTTCATGATCACCAGCCAGGCGTTTCAGGACGGCCTCGGCCAACTCGCCCAATTCATGGTCGACAACAAACAACTGGGCAAAGCCCCGCAAGTGAGTGAGTGGTTCAACACCGACTTTGTCAAACCTTGAGCGGGAGTGCGACATGTCAGTGAATACAGGAAATCTGCAGGCTAGCCCCTGGGGTAGCGGCCTGGTGTCACGCAGCCTGATAGGCCTCGTGACGCTGCTGGTCCTGCTGGGCATCTGGGAGGCAGCGGTTCGCGGCGGTGCAGTGGAACCCCTGTTCCTGCCCGCCCCATCGGACATCTGGAACCGCGCCGTGAGTATGTTTGGCGACGGCACCCTGGTGAACAATATCCTCGCCTCTACCCGCCGCGTCATGGTTGGTTTTTGCCTTGCGTCCCTGGTGGCAGTGCCACTGGGCATACTGCTGGGTTCTTCGCCGCTCTTCATGGCGGTGTTCAACCCGTTGCTGTCTTTTTTGCGGCCGCTGCCGTCGATGAGCTGGGTGCCGTTATCGCTTTTGTGGTTCGGCATTTCCGAAACCCAGAAATATTCGATCGTGTTCATGGGATCACTGGCGCCAGCGCTGCTGTACGTCATCGAGTCGACGCGCAACGTTGATCCAATCCTCATCCGCGCCGCTAAAAACCTGGGTGCCAATCGCTATCACGTCATGTTCGGCGTGATTCTGCCCAGCGCGCTCCCGCAAATCATTACCGGCCTCAAGGTGATGCTGGGAATAGCCTGGACGTGCGTCATTTCCGCCGAACTGATCGCAGCCCGCGAAGGCCTGGGCTTCATGATCATGAACGGCAAAGAATACTTTCAAACCGACACCGTTATGCTCGGCATGGTGATGATCAGCATCACCGTCCTGGTGACTGACCTGGTGTTGCGTTTCCTTGAAAAGAGACTAGTGCCATGGCAGGACTGAACCCGATCATCGAACTCGAGAATGTCAGCAAGCTCTACGGCGAAATGCTCGCGCTGGACAACGTCTCATTGCAGATTAAGCCGGGGGAATTCGTGGTCATCGTCGGCGCGTCCGGGTGCGGCAAGAGCACCACACTGAACATGATCGCCGGCTTCGAACAACCCAGCAGTGGGCTGGTGTCCGTGGAGGGCGTGCCGGTCACGGGCATCAGCCCAAAGACAGGAATGGTGTTCCAGCAATATGCGCTGTTTCCCTGGCTGAGCGTGATAGATAACGTCGCCTACGGCTTGAAGATGAAGGGCATTGGCAAGCTGGAGCGGCGCGAGATTGCTCAGGGTTACATCGACATGGTCGGCCTGCGCGGGTTCGAGCAGTCGTACCCCAAGCAGCTCTCCGGCGGTATGAAACAGCGTGTGACCATCGCTCGGGTACTGGCCAACGACCCGGCGGTGATGCTGTTCGACGAACCCTTCGCCGCACTTGACGCCATGACCCGGCAGGTACTCCAGGAAGAACTGGTGCGGATCTACGAGAACAGCGGCAAGACCGTGGTTTTCATCACTCACTCCATCGACGAAGCGCTGCTGTTGTCGTCGCGAATCCTGATCATGTCGGCCCGCCCCGGCAAGATCGCGCAAGACATCATCAATGACCTGCCCCACCCACGAAACGCCGACGTTCAACTGTCGTCGCGGTTTCTCGAGATGAAACAGAAGATCTGGAAGACCGTTCAGGGCGAAGTGGTCAAGAGCCTTTCGGTACGCTGAAGGCCCGCGAGCAGAATGACGGGGTCGTAGACCGCGTGTGCCCAATGGTAATAAGTAAATCTAATATTACTCAGTGAAATCAATCAGTCTATATTTATCATAAAAGCCATAAATATTTACGCATGCGATTTAATTATTCATATATGGATTATTTATGAACAATAACTCTGAGCAATTTATTCTCAAGATCAGCTGTCCAGCGACGTCCGGAATCGTGGCGGCGGTTTCATCTTACCTGGCCGAAACCTCGTGCTACATCAGTGAGTTGGCGCAATTCGACGATGAGTACAGCGGCACTTTTTTCATGCGTGCGGTATTCCGCTTCAACGCGGGGCATTCGGGCGATCTTGCGCAACTCAAGGCAGGCTTCGTCGATGTTGCCGAGCGCTTCAGCATGGACTGGAAGCTGTTCGACACGCGCGAACCCCTGCGCGTGCTGCTGATGGTCAGCAAGTTCGATCACTGCCTGACCGACCTGCTTTACCGCTACCACAAAGGCGAGATGGACATGACCATCACTGCCATCGTCTCCAACCACCTCGACCTGCGGCCGATGGCCGAACGCGAGGGCATACGCTTCATCTACTTGCCGGTGACCAAAGACACCAAGGCCCTGCAAGAAGCCGAATTGATGAAGGTCGTCGACGACACCCGCACCGATCTGGTTGTGCTCGCGCGCTACATGCAAATCCTCTCGGACACGCTGTGTCAGCAGTTGTCGGGCCGGGCAATCAATATCCACCACTCGTTTCTCCCAGGCTTCAAGGGCGCCAAACCTTATCACCAGGCGTTCGAACGAGGCGTGAAGCTGATCGGTGCCACCGCCCACTACGTCACCAGTGATCTGGACGAAGGCCCGATCATCGAGCAGGAAATCCAGCGCGTCGATCATGCACACTTGCCTGATCATCTGGTTGCCATCGGCCGCGACACTGAAACGGTGGCCCTGTCCAAAGCCGTGAAGTATCACCTGCAACACCGAGTATTCCTAAACCAGGACAGAACGGTGATCTTCCGGTGAACGCCCCCCTGATCATCGACGGCAAAGCCGCTGCAAACCGCGTGCTCGAGCAGGTGCGCGAAGACGTTGCTCAGCTCGCTGTACGCGGCATCCATCCGACACTGGCAGTCATCCTGATAGGAGAAGACCCTGCCAGCGAGGTCTACGTGCGCAACAAGCTGCTCCGTGCCAAAGCCGCTGGAATCACCTCTCAGGAATATCGTCTGTCGGCCCGGACTAGCAGCGATGACCTGCTGGCCCTGATTGCTCGCCTCAACAGTGATGCAACCGTCAACGGCATCCTGCTGCAATTACCGCTACCCGCACACATCGAAGAAACACGCGCTTTGCAGGCCATCTTGCCGGCAAAGGACGTCGACGGCTTCCACAGCGAAAACGTCGGCGGCCTGAGTCAGGGCCGTCCGGTGCTGACCCCTTGTACGCCCAGCGGCTGCATGCAATTGCTGCTCGACACCTGTGGTGATCTCACCGGCAAGCACGCAGTGGTCGTCGGGCGCTCGAACATCGTCGGCAAACCGATGGCGGCGTTGCTGCTTCAGGCCCATTGCTCGGTAACGGTCCTGCACTCGCGCAGCCATGACGCACAAGCGATCTGCCGCCTGGGCGACATTGTGATCGCCGCCGTCGGCCGTGCGCGCATGATCAACGCCGACTGGCTCAAGCCTGGCGCCGTGGTGATCGACGTCGGCATCAATCGCATCGAAACCAATGGCGTGTCGCGGCTGGTCGGCGACGTCGATTTTGACAGTGTCCTGCACACCGTTTCGGCCATCACGCCAGTGCCTGGCGGCGTCGGGCCGATGACTGTCGCATTCCTCATGAAAAACACTGTGACCGCTGCCGTGCAGCAGGCCCTACTCAGCCAATCGGAGGCCCCATGCCCTTCAATCTCTTGAAATACGGGCTGAGCTCGGAGTATCCAGTAGATGTTGATCTGCCTGCGCCGAAGGAACTGAAACCTTCTTATGACGTGGTCATCATCGGCGGCGGCGGCCACGGCCTGGCGACAGCTTATTACCTGTCCAGGTACCACGGCATCACCAACATTGCGGTGCTGGAAAAAGCCTACCTCGGCGGGGGTAACACGGCACGCAACACGGCCGTGATTCGTTCCAATTACCTCACCAGCGAGGGCGTCAGGTTTTATGCCGAATCGGTGAAGATGTTCCAGGGCCTGTCCAACGAATTCGATTTCAACATCATGTATTCAGAGCGTGGCCAACTGACCCTGGCCCACACCGACGCTACCGTGCGCTCGTTTCGTCAGCGCGCCGAGGTCAACAAGCACTTCGGCGGGCGCACCGAAATGATTGATCGTCAGCAGATCCGCGAATTGGTGCCGAGCTTGAATCTGGACCCTGGCAATCTGCCGGTGCTCGCCGGGCTCTGGCACCTGGATGGGGGCACCGCGCGGCATGACGCCGTAGCCTGGGGCTATGCGAAACAGGCCGCCAAGCGAGGGGTGGAAATCCACCAGTTGACCGAAGTTCAGGATTTGATCATCGAGAACGGTGCCATTGTCGCCGTGAAGACCAATCGCGGCACTATCAAGTGCGGGTGCGCCGTGCAAGCGGTAGCCGGTTACAGCTCGCAAATGATGGCCAAGGCCGGAATTCGCGCACCGATCCACAGCTACCCGCTGCAGGCCATGGTCACGCAGCCATTCAAGCCGTTTCTCGATCCTCTGGTGAGCTCATCTGCGCTGCATTGCTACGTGCAGCAGACCAGCCGGGGGGAAGTGGTGTTCGGCGGCGGCTCGGATCCGTATCCACTGTTCAACACCCGCTCGACCCTGGACCTAAAGGAAAGCCTGCTGACCAGCGCAGTGGAAATGTTCCCGTTTCTGGCCAACGCCAAGTTGATGCGCCAATGGGCCGGGATCACCGATATGACCCCGGACTACAGCCCGATCATGGGCCTTTCACCGGTGAAAAATTATTACCTGGACGCCGGCTGGGGTACCTGGGGCTTCAAGGCCACGCCGATCTGCGGCAAGACCATGGCCGAACTGGTCGCCAGTGGCGGCAAGGTGCCCAGTCTGATCAAGCCGTTCGGCCTGGAACGTTTTTCAACCTTTCAACAAGTCAACGAGATGGGCGCTACGGCGGCCAGCCACTAAGGAGCGGGACATGAAGATGATGGATTGCCCGCTGAACGGGCTACGCAACATCAGCGAGTTCACCTACGGCGGCGAATTCAAGCTGATGCCTGACCCGCAAACCTGCAGCGACGCTGAATGGGCAGACTATGTATTCAACAGTGACAACATAGCCGGTGTGGTACGTGAATGGTGGATGCACAACGCGTCCAGCTACTGGTTTCTGGCCGATCGACACACGGTGACTGATCAGATCATTCGCACTTTTGATCCCAAAGAAGTGTTAAGCGAACGCGTCAATTTCAGTGCCTCGCCCCTCAAGGAAATCGCCGGATGAACGACCTCACCCGCCTGCCCGCCCCCATGGGCCTGATGATTGACCGTGGCCAGCCGCTCAGCTTCAGTTTTGACGGCGCCTCGTATCAGGGTTTCAAGGGCGACAGCATCGCCAGCGCCCTGCTCGCCAACGGCCGTTTCCTGCTGTCACGTTCGTTCAAGTACCACCGTCCACGCGGGCCGTTGACCATGGCCGGGCAAGATGCCAATAGTCTGATCCAGTTGCCCCACGAGCCCAACGTGCTGGCCGATACTTACCTGCTGGAAAACGGTTTGACCGCCACCGGCCAGAACTTCAATGGCTCGCTGGACAGCGATAAAGACGCCTATCTCGGCAAGTTTTCAAAATTCATGCCGGTGGGTTTCTACTATCGTTCGTTTTACAAGCCTAAAGGCATGTGGAAGATCTGGGAGCCGATCATTCGCAAGAAGGCCGGGCTCGGCGTGCTCGATCTGAGTTTCAAACCCGAGTATTACGACAAGGCTTATCTGTTCACTGATCTGGCGGTGATCGGCGCAGGGCCGGCCGGTTTGCAAGCGGCGCTGACAGCAGCCAATGGCGGGGCCAAGGTGCTGTTGGTAGAGCAACAACCACTGCTGGGAGGAGCATTGAACTACGCGCGCTTCGACGCAGAGGACGCACGCAGCGCTAGCCTGCGCCAGGAGCTGGTGTCAGCAGTAGAAGCCCACCAGAACATCCGGGTCCTGATACAGGCCACCTGCAACGCCTGGTTCACGGATAACTACTTGCCCGTTATCCAGGGCAAGCGCATGTATAAAGTCCGCGCCCGGCAATGCCTGGTGTGCAGCGGTGCCTTCGACCAGCCGGTGACTTTCCGTAACAACGATCTACCGGGCATCATGCTGACCAGCGCCGCCCAGCGATTGATGAGGCTGTACGCGGTCAAACCAGGCAAGCGCGCGGTGGTATTGACGGGTAACGATGATGGTTATCTGGCCGCACTGGATCTGCACGAACAAGGCGTCGACGTCGCCGCTGTGGTCGATATGCGTGCCACGGCTGATGACCGCTCGCTGCTGCGCAATCTGGAACAATGCGGCATCACGGTCCATGCTAGTAGCACGGTATATGAAGCTTTGCACAGCAAAGGCATGCGCCACATCACTGGTGTCGAGCTGCGCAAGATTACCGGCCAGGGAACGGTTGACGCCCACAGCGTAAGTCTGGATTGCGACCTGCTGTGCATGTCGGCGGGCTACATGCCGGTTTACCAGTTGCTATGCCAGGCCGGCGGCAAGCTGAGCTACAACGAGACACTGGCAGAATTCACGATCAGCGGCTTGCCGGAGATCCTCTCGGTCGCGGGTTCGGCCAACAGCTGTCATGCTCTGAACAACGTACTGGCCGATGCCCACAACGGTGCAATCAACGCCTTGAAGCTGCTGGGCCTCAGTGCAGCCGCCCCGCCGCAAGCCTTGACCGCAGAAGCGCGGGTCAATTTCCCTTGGCCGATCTTCCCGCACCCCAAGGGCAAGGATTTCGTGGATTTTGACGAAGACCTGCAAGTGCGTGACATAGTCAATGCCACCCGCATCGGCTACCGTGACGTGCAGTTGGTCAAACGCTACTCCACCGTCGGCATGGGGCCTTCGCAAGGGCGTCACTCGGCGCTGCCGACCGCACGATTAGTCGCCCAGGCGACGCAGCGCAGCATCAGTGAAACCGGCGTCACCACGGCACGCCCGCCATTTGAAGCCGAGAAACTGGCGCACGTCGCTGGACGCGCCTTTGATCCGTATCGCCAAACGCCCATGCATCAACGCCACCTGCAAGCCGGGGCGAAAATGATGCCGGCGGGTATATGGCAACGGCCCGCTTATTACGGCAGCCCTGCAGAGCGCGAACGCTGCATGCAGGAAGAAGCCCTGCACGTGCGAACCAAAGTCGGGATTATCGACGTATCAACTTTGGGCGGTCTGGATGTTCGTGGCCCTGACGCCGCTGAACTGCTCAATCGGATGTACACCTTCGCGTTCCTGAAGCAGCCGGTTGGGCGCTCCCGTTATGCACTGATGACAGACGAACACGGCGTAGTTATCGATGACGGCGTATGCGCGCGCTTTGCCGAGAACCACTTCTATGTCACCGCCACCACCAGCGGCGTCGACAGGATTTACCAGCAGATGCTCAAGTGGAACGCCCAGTGGCGCCTGAACGTCGACATCGCCAACGTCACGGCGGCTATTTCGGCAGTCAACGTGGCCGGTCCCGATGCGCGCAGAGTCCTGGAAAGCCTGTGCAGCGAAATTGACCTGTCGGCCGAGGCGTTTCCTTATCTGGGCGTGCGTCAGGGCAAAGTCGGCGGGATCGCCGCCCGCTTCCTGCGGGTCGGTTTCGTCGGTGAACTCGGTTATGAAATCCACGTTGCCGCTCGGCATGCCGAACAGCTCTGGGACTTGCTGATGGAAGCCGGCAAAGCCTTCGATATTCGCCCCTTTGGCGTTGAAGCCCAGCGGCTGCTGCGCCTGGAAAAAGGCCATGTGATCATTAGTCAGGATACGGATGGCATGACTCACCCCGCCGAGATCGACATGGGTTGGGCTGTAAGCCGGAATAAGCCGTTCTTCGTCGGACGGCGCTCGGTGGACATCCTCGAATCCCAGCCTCTGAAACGCAAACTGGTGGGCTTCACATTGCCCAAAGGTAGCGCGCAGCCACTGGAAGGTCATCTGGTGCTCAAAGGCCCGGATATCAGCGGCAACGTTACGTCATGCGAGTTCTCGCCGACACTGAACGCGATCATCGGCCTGGCTTACGCCGCGCTCGACCAGAGCACGCCGGGGCAGCAGATCCCGATACGGGTCGAGGGTGGCGTGATGGTGCAAGCCACCGTGAGCACACTTCCGTTCTTCGACCCCGCCAACCAGCGCCAGGAGCTTTAAACCATGGTCCGTTCAATGACAACTGACTTTCCTGAACGCAGCCCGCTGCATGTGCTACATGCCGACGCAGAACTGATCACCTTGGCCAACAAGGTCCACGTTGCCCGCTATACCGGTGAGGATGAGCTGGCCCAGTTGGAAAAAGGTGGCCTGGTGGACCTGAGCAACTTGCCCCGTGTGGGGTTTCGCGGCCCCGCGGCGGCGCAATATCTGCAGGACAATGGCTACACGCTGCCGGAGCGGCCGAACAAGGCGGTGGCGCAGTCCGGCGGCGAGTGGATTCTGCGCTTGTCGCAGACTGAATATTTCCTGCTTGGCAGCCTCGCTGATGGCGGCGCACGCATCGAGCAGGAGGAAGCCGCCTGGTCGTTGAGCGACAGCGCCTGTTATCTGCTGCCGCGTCAGGACAGCCATGCCTGGCTGACCATGACCGGGCCACATTGCGCCGAAGTCATGGCCAAGGTCTGCGGCGTCGACTTGCGTGAAACAGCCTTCCCGGTCGGCAGCGTGGCGCAGACCTCGGTTGCACGCATCAACTGCATCATTGTCAGCGTGCCGGGGCAAACCCAACGCCTGCAGATTCTCTGCGACCGGGCATCGGCGCATTACCTGTGGCATGCCTTGCTGGACGCCTTCAATGAGTTTGGCGGTAAAGCGGTGGGGATCGAGGCGTTACAGCGCCTGAAGTGAATGCTTTGGCAGACACGGCCGCAGGGGGCTGTCTGCCATTGCCACACTGGACGCCCTCCCTGGCAACGCCTACAGTTCGCACTTCCCGCCCATGAGAACGTCAATGGCTGATCAAGACATGCAGGACAGCGCCGACTACATGGTCCCTGCGCTGCTGCGCGGCCTGCGCATACTCGAGTTATTCGACGCCCGGACCCGGGTGTTGAGCATGAATGAAATCGCCGAAGCCATGAGCGTGAGTGTGTCGACGATCTACCGTATCGTTCAGACCCTGCATACCCTTGGCTACCTGAATAAAGTCGGCAAGAACAACTACGAGTTGGGACCGCAGGTCCTATCCCGTGGTTTCAGCTACATGGCCAGCCGCGATATCGTCGATATCGCCATGCCGCACTTGATGCTGCTGCGTGACCGCACGTCAATGTCGTGCCACCTCGGCGTTCGCGAGCAGACCGAGACGCTGTATGTATACCGGGCGTTCGCGGCTCAGCGATTGTCGGTCAACATCCCCATCGGCACGCGAATCCCCTCCCACTGCAACGCCATGGGTCGGGTTCTGCTGACAGCACTGGACGATGCCGAACTGGAGAAACTCTATCAGCACGTGCGCCTGGACGATTACTTGGTGCCCGGCCCACGTACACTGCCGGAGTTGCAACAGAACATTCGCCAAGTGGAAAAGGACGGCTGGGTGATCAGCCGTTCGGACTACGCCACTGCCATCGCAGCGCCGGTACACAATCACTTGAATCAAGTTGTCGCGGCTATCAACCTGTCGGCACCCGACGCGTTCATGACGTCTGCGGACACTCAACTGAGCATGCGTGACATGCTGCTTGAGTGTTCGCGTCAGATCTCCGCTGAACTGGGCCACCAGAGCGCGCCCTGAACTGACTGGCGGTGCGTAACCGCCAGCCGCCCTTGTCAGATCAAACCATTTTCTTCAAGAAACGACTTGGCCACCGACTCGATAGACTTCTTGTCGACGTCGATCTGTGCATTCAGCGCGGCCATTTTCTGATTGTTGAGCTTGTCGGTGAGTTTTGCCATTAGCTCGGTAAGTTTCGGATTGGCCGCCAGCGTCTTGTCTCGGATTACCGGCGCCAGTTGATACGACGGAAAGTATTGCTTGTCATCGGCCAGCACGAACAAATTGAACGCCGGAATACGACCGTCAGTGGCAAACACCAGGCCCAGATCGACCTTCGATTCCTTCAATGCGGTGTACACCAGGCCTGAGTCCATCTTGATCACGTCCTCACGAGGAATCTCGAAGCCATAGGCCTTAGATAGCGGCTTGAGGCCGTCGGAACGCGCCGGGAATTCCGGATTGACCGCCAAGGTCAGCTTGCTTCCGCCATTTAGCGCCGTGGCCAGCTGTGACAGGGTCTTGATGTTTTTCGACTCGGCATCAGACGCACGAATCGCGATTGCATACGTATTGTTGACCTGTGAAGGTGCCATCCACGTCAGGCCTTTTTTGGCATCCAGCTCCTTGACCTTGGCGTAGGTGGCAGCCGGGTCCAGGTGCTCGGTGATTTTGTTGAACACGATCAGCGAGGTACCGGTGTACTCCCAGCAAAGGTCGATCTGTCCGTTTTCCTGCGCCTTGCGCAACACTGCGGTGCCCATGCCACTGTTGGCCTTGACGTCGACACCGGCATGGCTCAGGTACTGCTCAGTGATTGAGGTCAGTAGCAATTGCTCGGTGAAATCCTTGCCGCCGATAACCATGGCGTCGGCACTGGCAAACTGGGCTGCACCCAGAAGGGATGCGCCGATCAGGTAGTACGAGAGTTTTCTGAACATGGGGTTGCCTCGGGAGTGGGATTCAGGAAGTCGCAATTTTGCGTGCAGGGTTCACACCCCGACTGACCATCAGGTAACTCAGTACGCCAAACAGAAAATCCACCAGGATCGCCAACAATGCCGTAGGGATCGCACCCGCCAGCATCATCGGCATGTCATCAAGAGATATGCCGGTAAAAATCAGCTCACCCAGACCGCCCGCGCCGATCAGAAACGCCAGAGGCACGGTGCCGACATTGATCGCCAGCGCCGTACGGACACCGGCGAAAATCACGAACAATGCATTGGGAAACTCGACCCAATACAGCAATTGCAAAGGCTGCATACCCATTCCGCGCCCTGCTTCCAAGTAGTGTCCAGGCACTGACGTCAGCCCGGCGAAGGTGTTGCGTACGATGGGAAGCAAGGTGGCAACAGTCAGGCCGAAAATCGCCGGTGCCTGGCCGATGCCGAGAAAGCTCATGCACAGCGCCAGCAATGCGAGCGTCGGGATGGTCGCCCCGGTGTTAAGCAGTTGCATGACCGGTTGCGCAAAGAAGTACATGAACGGACGGCTGAGCAGGATGCCCAGGGCAATACCAATGACGATCGCGAGGCTCCCCGAATAGAGCGTCAAAAACAGATGCTGCTTGAGCAGGTAAAGCATGTCGTCCTGATGAACAAGAATCTCGCCCACATAGCCGCTGCGCTGCACCGCCATCCCGAGGAAGAACGCGATTAGGGCGAACAGAAACGCAACCCGTGCGCCGGTGAAAAACCCCATGCCGCTCACCCCTGTGCCCGATACGTGGCACCCAGGTGATGGGTGATCGCGCGCTGGGTGATATCGCCGCAATAGATGCCGTCCTTATTCACGACAGGCAGCCAGACCGTGTCCTCGCGGAACATCTCCGAAACCACGCGCTTGAGGTCGTCGGTCTCAGACACTATTGCCTCCAGTCCATCAAGATGTTCGGCCACAGTGCCCTGGCCGATCATGTCACAGGTGCCACGGCGCACCAGGCCGATCGGTTCGCCCCTGGCATTGACGCAGATGATCGAGCGATACCCCGCCTCGTTCATCTTGCCCAGCGCGGTGCTCAGACTGTCACCTGGTTTGACGAAGCACGGTTCAGGCCGATACACCTCACCGGCTTTCACGAGTTGCAGACGCTTGAGGGTGCGATCCACGCCGACGAACTCGGCGACAAACGTATTTTTCGGGTGCGCCAGCAAGGTGTCCGGCGTCGCCATCTGCTCCAGCTTGCCGGCGCGGAAAATGGCTATCTTGTCGCCCATTTTTACGGCTTCGTCGATGTCGTGGCTGACGAATAGAATGGTCTTGCGCAAGGCCTTCTGCATGCTTAGAAATTCGTTCTGAATGACTTCGCGGTTGATCGGATCAATGGCCCCGAACGGCTCGTCCATTAGCATCACTGGAGGATCGGCGGCCAGTGCGCGTATCACCCCGACGCGCTGTTGCTGGCCGCCGGACAACGCATCCGGGTAACGCTTGAGAAACGTGTTGGCATCAAGGCCGACAATTTCCAGCAGCTCCCGCGCCCGAGCCTTGTAGCGTTTGCTGTCCCAGCCGAGCATTTTAGGAACGATGGCGATGTTCTCCTCGATGGTCATGTTGGGAAACAGGCCAATCTGCTGAATGACGTAGCCGATATTGCGGCGCAGGGTCACGGTGTTCATCGAAGTAGTGTCCTGGCCGTCCAGGTAGACGATCCCGGAACTGGGCGCGACGATGCGATTGATCATCTTCAACGTGGTGGTCTTGCCGCAGCCGGAGGGACCCAGCAGTACGCAAATTTCCCCGGTAGGCACCTCCATGTTGATCTTGTCCGCAGCCGTGACCATGCCTTCGGACGTGTAAAACACCTTGGTCAGATTTTCCAGTCGAATCACGATAGCGTCCTGTTCAATTCTCGGCCCGGGAGCCTTTGGGCGTGAGTCGGGTTTGCAGCCAGGCCAGAGCCTGGTCAGCAAAGATGGCAAGCAGGCTGACAGCGGCAGAACCGACGATCAGCTGGCGCGGATCGCTTTGGGAGATGCCCCGGCTGATCAGGCTGCCCAAACCGCCTGCGCCAATGTACGTGGCAATCGCCATGATCCCGATGCTCATCACCACCGCCGTGCGCACCCCGGCCATGATCACCGGCAAAGCATTGGGAATTTCTACCCAGCGCAGGCGCTGGAAATGGGTCATGCCAATCCCCCGCGCCGCCTCGCGCATTGCCGGGTTGATGTTTTCCACAGCGGTGTAGGTGTTGCGGATGATCGGCAGCTGCGAATACAGCAACACCGCGATGATCGCAGGCAACGCGCCAATCCCCTGCCCTACCATTGAGAGGATCGGGATCATGATCCCGAACAACGCGATGGAAGGAATGGTGATAACGACCGAGGCGATGTAGATAACCGTATTCGCTACCTTGCGGTTTTGCGTGATCAGAATGCCGATCGGTACCCCCGTCACGATTGCCAGCCCCACAGCAATGAACACCAGCGCGGCGTGTTCCATGGCCAGGCGTGCGATCATCGGGAAGTTATCAGCGATGTAATGGCCGTATTCAGCGAATTCCAAAGTCACCTCACGTGCAGCAAAATAGATTCGGCTTGTCGCCGCCGGCGCAATTAAACGAGTCGAGACACCACCACGTCGGAACGAGCCCGACTGCAACACGCAAGAATGAGGCCCGCTTGCTCTTCCTTGGGACTCAGGCCGCCCTGATGCTTCATCTCCACCACGCCGCTGTTGAGCTTGATCTTGCAGGTGCCGCACAGTCCGTCGCGGCATCCGGTCGGTAGGCGCACCCCTTGACGATGCAGTGCCTTGAGCAGCAATTCGTTATTGGCAACCTCCAGAGGCAGGTCGTCAATCAACAGCGTGAATCGATCCGCGTTGAGGTCGGGTTGTTCTTGCCTGCTTGCCTCGATGGGCGTCTCGATGCCATTGCCAAAGCTTTCCTGGTGATAGCGGCCCATGTCGAAACCTTCGGCCTGAAGCAGCTGCTGTACGCGCTGCATGAAGCCCTGGGGCCCGCAACAGAACGCATCGAAACCGCTCAACGTCGGGCAGATGCTGCCAAGCATTCGTCTATCCAGACGCCCGACATACCCGCTCCAGCTTTCGCCGGCTGGCACGCGACTCACCACTTGCACCACCCGCAAACCCGGCAAGCACTTATCGATGGCCTGCAACTCTTCGTCGAACAAGCACCTGGACGGACTCGATACCACATGAATAAACACCACATCGCGTGGCTCTTGCCGATCCGCCAGCCAGCGCAAAGTCGATAGCATGGGCGTGATACCTGAGCCGGCACAGATCAACAGCAGCTTCGCGACCGGCTGACTCAGCACGGAAAAGCGCCCATTGGGCGCCAGCGCCGAAACTAGCGTGCCGACCGTGAGATGACGGGACATCCAAAACGTCAGGCCATCGGGTCGATTAGTCTTGACCGTGATGCATAGCCGGTCCGGCCGCGTCGGCGTCGATGACAAGGTAAACACGCGGTACTCAATCTGACCGGCGATATCCAGCACCAGCGTCAGATGTTGCCCCGGCAAGTAACGAAAATGCGCCCCGCCTTCTGCTTCGAACCAGTACGAACGAACATCGTCCAGCTCCTGAACGACCTCTACGCAGCGCAACGCCTGGCTCTGCGGATTCCACAACGCGGTATGGACAGGCCGGATGACCTTGATCGGTGGGATGCGAGAGCCCATGATCCGCCGTTACCCGACGATGCGCAGAGGCGCTGGCGGCAGCAGATGGTTTTCCATCTCGGCGGCATACCAATTGGTGAAGTCAATGCACATGAATTCACTCACGGGTGAATACGGCCCCGGCTCGTAACCTTTGTTTTGAATGCCCAGGAAGTTGTTTTCAGCCAGACGCTGATCCTGCTCGTTGGTGGCTTTCCACACGGCAGTCAAGCGTTGTATGTCGTAATCCCAGCCCTCCACGGCGTCCTCGTGCACCAGCCACTTGGTGGTTACCCGTGTTTCGTGGGCTGAGAGCGGATGCACGCTGAAATGGATGATGTGATCGCTGGCGAAATGGTTCCAGTTGCCAGGCACGTGGAACATGCGCACCGAGCCCAGGTCCGGATCTTCCAGATGGCCCAGCAGGCGGCGACTAATCAGCTCGCCGTCGAGGCTCATGGTCAGGGCGCTATTGATGAACGGTAGGCGAATGCAGCGAAATTTGCCTCGGCCATCAGCGGGTCGATGGGGCAGACCCAACGCATCCCAGTCGGCGGTTTTGCGGCGCATCAGATCATGAAATTCGCCATCTCCGGTCGGGTCGTCAGGCAGCGCGAAACTGGTGAGTGAGGACAGTAATTCCGGATGATTGCCCTCGCAGTGGTAGCACTCACGATTGTTCTCGATCACCAGCTTCCAGTTGGCTTTCTCGATAATCGAAATCTCGCACGCCACCTTGGTTCGTGCGGGCTGGTGAGGCTCTATGAACGGCGACACGGTGTTTTTGAAGTAATCGAATTCAGGGGGCGTGTCAGCTAGGCAGACATACAGCACGCCGCAGACATTGGTCAGGTGAACCCGCTTGAGTGCGTAATCCGACAATTTGAAGGATTCGCCCATCTGCTGGGCGTGTTGCAAACGGCCGGACAGGTCGTACGTCCAGTGGTGATAGGGACACACCAGCCTGGTTTTGTTGCCGGCAGGTTCGGCGCAGAGCCGGGAGCCACGATGACGGCAGCTGTTGTAGAACGCTTCGACAGTATTGACGTCGCTGCGAATGACGATGATTGAATTGCGGCCAACGTCAGTCAGCAGGTAATCGCCGACTTCAGGCAGCTCACAGGCGTTGCCCGCCAACAGCCATTGTTTCTCGAAAATGGCAGCCATCTCGATGCTGAAAATGGCGTCATCCAGGTAGAAATCGGCAGCAAGGCTGAAGCCCGGTTTGCGCCGATCCAGTAGCTGGAGAACTTGTTGTTCGGTCAACATGTTGTTGCCTCCTTGAACTTGCTGAAATCGCCTCTTCGCGATTGCAAGGTACAGGCGAATAATCTTGCCTGTACAGGGGCCTAAGACCTTCTAATGACCGCCATTAGAACGGGTAATCACCCCATAAAAACGTGCTCGGAAACGTATTGAAAAGTAACAGGCGTTACCCGTTTTCGCGCTGTTTTGAGGCAGGTAATGCGTCATGGAAGTGCGCCAGGGTCTGGTTCCGTTTTATCAAGAGCCGCTGTGATGAAATGGCAAAAAACCCTAGATCAGCGGCATCTCGGTGATACTGTAAATCTGCCCTTCGAGGCACGGTGCAATCTCGGTGATGCGCGGGATTAATTCGTTGTCGCAGATATCCCGACATATGCGCGCGACCTGCACCGGCAACTCGCCCATTTCACGATGGCGGGCCAGCAAAGTAATGTAGCGCGCATTGGCGCCCTGGCTCAGGGGCAGCAAGCGAATGCCCTGCAGCAGATTCGGGTGCTGCAGCACGCACAAGCCGGTGGTGAACGCCCAGCCACGTCCGGCCTGCACGAAGCGCAGCAACGTTTGAGTGCTGTCCAGCTCGAACGGTGCGTTGAGTTCAACGCCCAGACGTCGTGCGATGACGTCTGTAAGAATCCCCAGCCGCGCCTGGCGGTTGTAGCGCACGAACGGGTAGTTGGCCGCCAGGTTGGCGATGCTATGGGTCTGCTCCACAGGTATGGATTCGGGAACCAGCATTACGAACGGGTCACGCAACAGCGGGTGGCGTTCCAGCTCGGGATTGTCGAGCATCGGATCGCTGGTGATCAGCAGATCCAGATCATATTCCAGCAGTGCTTTGGACAGCGGCGACACCAGCCCCACGCGCAGCGCCAATTGCGATGCGAAAGGCTGCAAACGTTCCAGCAAGCGGTGACCTGCAGCCTCACCGAACGAGTCGATCATGCCGACGCCCAGATGTGCCGAGCCATTCTGGCTGGCCATCGCCATGGCCGACAACATGCGCCGGGATTCGCTGAGGATACGGTCGGCGTATTCCTTGAGTACATTGCCGACAGGTGTCAACAGGATCGGCCGGGAACGGCGCACGATCAGTTCCGACCCGACCTGGGTTTCGATCTGCTTGAGGGCCTGGGAAACAGCGGACTGGGTGATAGAGAGCCGTTCGGCTGCGTGAGTGAGGGTTTGAGAATCCGCGAGGACAGAGAAGATCCTCAATGCGCTGAGTTCGATGTACTTTTCGGCCTTCATGCTACAACCCATTTGTCGTGGAGCCGACAGCATAGCGTTTAAAGGTATCTCTCGCGAAAGCAGACGCCGGGGGATGGATTTGACCGTTGCGAGTGAACACAAACCTCGCTTCAAAAGCGCCTAAATGGCGCTTCGCACTTGCACATAGCGCCCTTTCGTTTGCAGAAATTGACGAGCCGCCGAAGGATGCAATTGCGGTAATCGTGAGACATTCGGCGGATCGTCAGCCCGTGCAGGGGATTGAAATATGACACCTCAGATCAAGCGCATTTTGAAGCGCGGCCTTGATCAGCTCCAGGGAAACGGGCTGTTGGACACTGGATGCAGTTTGCCTTCGGCGTAACGGCCAAAGCGGAAAGGTTCGAGCAGTCGAGACTTATCCCCACAGATCTCCTCTGCCACCAACTTACCGACACCGAGCATTTTATAGCCATGGTTAGAGTCGGCAATGATGTAGCAGTTTTTCCGGTACACGTCGAACACCGGGAAGCTGTCCGGGGTAAACGCGCCTATGCCACCCGAGGGCTCGTCCTTGTACTTGGGCATGGTGCCGGAGAAACGCTTCTGACAATGCGCCAGCGAAGACACCCACATGTGCGCGAATTCATCGCCAACGATGAACTCAGGCGACTCAGGCCCATAAGGATCGACCTTTACTTCTTCATATGGCTTATCGACCACGAACGGTGCAGCCCCACCCTGAATGCCGCCGAAATGGAAGTCCGGTTTGTAGTAATTGCCCCAGAGCTTGTCAGTGATCAAAGAGCCGTCGACATCGGACAGCAGCGGCGCATCGGTATCAACGTGAATCACCGGCGGCATCTTGCCGTCGTCGGTTTTCTGTAGATCCGGGTCGACGCCCAACGTCCCTTCCTGCAACGACCAGTATGTCCACATCGGCAGGTTGTCAGTGACCGCCCCGGTTTTCGGATTCTTGATGCTGATTTTCTGCGGCAGCTCAAGCATGTCCCAGAAACGGCCAACCCAAGGGCCAGCGCCGATCACCACGTAACCGCACTCGATCGTGCCGAGTGTGGTTTCAACAGCGGTGATCGCCCCGTCGCTGGCACTTTTGAAGCCTTTGACTTCAACGCCGGTAATGATGCGAACGCCCTCGTTTTCGACTTTGGCCGTCAGGCCGTACATGGCTTTGGTGTTATTGGCGTAACCGCCGCGCTTTTCATGCAGCACCGAGGTGATGTTCTGCGCCTGCCAGTCCGAAAAAATGCCCTTCATGTAATCGGCACAATCTTTCTCGCCTTCGATGAAAGAAGACTCGTAACCGATCGCTTTTTGTTGATCGTAAATGGACGCCACGTCTTTGTGCATCAGTTCGCAACTGATCTGCATGTAGCCCACGGAATGATAACTGTAGGCGGCCGGATCGCTTTCCCACACGCTGACACTGTGCGCCATCAACTCGCGCATGGCCGGCTGAAAGTAATTGTTACGCACCACGCCGCAGGCAATACCGGTGGCGCCTGCGGCGATACCCGTCTTATCGAGCACGATGATGTCTGCTCCGCTCCCACGCTGGGTCTTCTTCAACTGAAGGGCCAGGTGATAAGCCGTGCTCAGGCCATGAATACCAGCACCAATGATCACGTAAGGAGAATGCTTGGGAAATGCCATGACTTTACCTTTGCTGACGAGGGTCGATTCAATTCAAGCCGGTTCGTTCGCTTTCTGGTGCGCTGCAGTAACGTGGAATGATCACCAAAACAAGTATGCGAAGTTGATGGCATGGCGCTATTTTTTGATTGCGAACCGAACTGGGTCAACGCTTTTCCGGCGCTATTAGACAGAGTAATCAACGGTAATCATTCTGCTTATGGGCACTGCTGCTGAAGTGAGGGCTCACTGTTTTACAGACGCAGAATTCTGGATCGACTTCTTGCCCGCAGCGCTCTAGACCGGTAGTAGCACCTGCAACGATACGCCATCCCCATCGGGTAACGCACAGGGCTTGCGCGAGACCTAAAGGATTGAGCCCTTTTCGATTTACACTCGACAACAAACTACGTGCATGCGATACATTCAAGCTTTCGCCTACAGAAATAAGGTTGCAGCCACGGCTGCTGGTAATACAGCAAAAGATACAGCAGCTCGTTCAATTCAAGATCACTACGCAAACGCCACTCACCCGGGGAGGACGTGTCCAGAGATTTTTGCCAAAAAAAACACTGTAGTAGCTGGTGTTAACACTCCCCCGACTTATAGGGGGCGTGTCAGCACTTTACGTTCGCCTGTAATCTCTAGGAATCTAACCATGCAGTTGAATAACATGATTGTGGCAGCCTCGTTCTTTCTATTGGCGGCAAGTGCCCAGGCAAATAACGGTATCGACCGCATGACACTTGCCGATATGCGTCATGCATTGGATAGCGGAACCCTCAGCTCCGAGCAATTGGTCCAGCATTATCTGGATAATATCCAGGCGAATAACCATCAGGGCCAACGCATCAATGCGCTGGTAACCATCAATGAGCGCGCCATCGATCAGGCCCGCAAGTGGGATGCTGCACGGGCGAAAAATCCCAAGGCCCACTATTTGCCCCTAGCTGGCATTCCCTTCGTGGCAAAGGACAACTTCAACACCGCCGGCATAGTCACTTCTGGCGGATCTTATGTGTTGCGCTCCTCCGTACCGAACGCCGATGCGTTCACGGTCAAGAAGCTGGTCGACGAACAAGCGATTCTGCTTGGCAAAACCAACTTGTCGGAACTGGCGGCCTCCTTTGGCTGGTTCGGCTACAGCTCACTGGGTGGTCAAACGCTGAATCCAAAAAACACCAAGCGGGACGCCTCGGGCTCCAGCAGTGGTTCCGCCGCCGCAGTGGCAGCAGGGTTTGCGCCTTTTGCGCTGGCGTCGGATACCAGCGGCTCGATTCGTGCTCCGGCCAGCGTCACCGGTACGGTGGGTTTTCGACCATCGCTGGGCCTGATCAGCCGCAGCGGAATAATTCCGCTATCACTTTCGTTTGATACCGGTGGTGTCATTACCAACAGCGTGCTGGATCAAGCCATCGTGCTGGATGCGATCAAAGGCCAGGATAAAAATGATCCGGCAACCCTGAATCTCGCCACAGACAAGATTCAATTCGAGCCAGCGCTGAATCGTTCCTCGCTGAAAGGCAAAACCATCGGCGTGATCACCAATTTCAAAGGCGCCAACCCGGAGGTAGACGCGGTGTTCAAGACGGCCCAGGAAGCCCTCGTCAAGAGTGGAGCGCGTATCACCTCCATTCAACTGCCAAAAGAATTTGAAACGCTATGGAGAGACGTACTTGGCCCCGTTGGAGAGAGCGAATTCAAACCGCAATTCGAACGCTACCTTTCCACCCTCAATCCAGACCAACCGAAGACACTTGCGCAATTTCTCGACCTGGCTAAAGAAAATCAGGCGCAAAACGGTTCGCACGGCATGAACCCGGCACGCCTGACCGGACTGGAAACGGTCGCTAATGCCAACAGCACCGATTCGCCACAGTACATCACCATCCTTTCACGGAAGATCCCGCAACTGCGTATGCAGTTGATGGACATTATGAAAAGTAACAAAGTAGACAGCCTGTTCTTCGCGACCATGAACTGCCCGGCATCGGTGGTGCACGGCATGACCGATGACAGTTACCTGTGCGCATCCGACGACACTTATGCTTCGTCGTATATTGCCTCAGCCACAGGCTTTCCGGAGATCACGGTTCCGGCAGGCACCATCAAGGGTAATATACCGGTCGGCGTTTCGTTTCTCGGTGGCTACGGAGAAGATGCCACGGTTGTCAGTTTTGGCTATGCCTTTTTGAGACGTTGATTAACGGGGCGAGCCGTTAAGTGTCGGCGCCGATGCAGAGGTGACCCAGTTGCCGAGATTTCACTGCCCCAGTCTGATTCCTCGTGAATCATTGTCTGTGCTGGATTTTTGCAGGTTTAGAGATTGGGCAGTCTTGCGTCGGCAACTGGGTCAATCCAGGTGCAGCGCCAACACCCGGTCCTTACCGACGGCCAAAACGGCGCCTGGGCACCGCATAACCTGCGCCGAAGAGGCGCGACCATGACGCAAGCCTTAGCCGTGGAAACAAATCAATTAGCGTGATTAGCTAGTTTCTGGTTTGTAGACAGTCGGTGAGAGACCTATCCATTAGAAATGGAGGTCCTACGTAGATGAGCGTTTATGTTTTCAATCCGCATAGCAAAAGCTTCTATCGCCCTATAGACGCAGCGTTACGCTGGTGCAATCTCACTCGTTACGAAGCCCAAATAGTCCAGGCGGATTGTTCTCGCCCCGAGAACCTTGCAATCCTATTTCCCCAATGGCCCAATCTTCACATCGCTACCGAAAGGCTTTTAGACGCCATACGCAATGGAGAACTACCTTATGGATGCCTCGGGTTTCGGTTCCTTTCGGAAGCTATGTAGAGCCCTTTCAGCTAACCATCTGTAGTAGTCTAATGATTCCGGACACTCATTTAGGCGAGAATATCGCCAGATAGAGGTGTCTGATGACCAAACAACGCCGTACCTTTTCCACTGAATTCAAACGCGAGGCCGCAGGCCTCGTGCTCGATCAAGGCTATAGCCATATCGAGGCCGCCCGCTCGCTTGGAGTTGTGGAGTCTGCGCTGCGTCGCTGGGTGAGCCAGCTCCAGCAGGAGCGAAATGGTGTAACGCCCCAAGGCAAAGCCCTGACGCCCGAGCAGCAGAAAATTCAGGAGCTGGAAGCCCGGATCGCTCGTCTTGAGCGGGAGAAATCCATTTTAAAAAAGGCTACCGCGCTCTTGATGTCGGAAGAACACGAGCGCATGCGCTGATCGATCAGCTCGGTGCCTACGAGCCGATCGAATTGCTGTGCGAGGTGTTCGAGACACCTCGCTCATGCTACTACGACCATTGCCAGCGGCGTCGTGCTCCAGACGCCGAGCGGGTTCGTTTACTCAGTCGAGTCAATGAGCTGTTCGGGCAAAGTCGAAGCGCTGCCGGCAGCCGCAGTATCGTGTCGATATTGCAAGAAGATAGCGAGCAAATCGGTCGGTTCAAGGTGCGTGGCCTGATGCGGGAACTGGGATTGATCAGCAAGCAACCGGGCTCGCATGCTTATAAAAAAGCAACAGTGGAGCGGCCTGACATTCCGAACATTTTGAACCGAGAGTTCAATGTACCCGCGCCCAATCAGGTCTGGTGTGGCGACATCACCTACATCTGGGCACAAGGAAAATGGCATTACCTGGCGGTGGTTATGGATCTTTATGCGCGTCGGGTGGTGGGCTGGGCGTTTTCAAACAAACCGGACACGGACTTGGTGATCAAGGCGCTGGACATGGCTTATGAGCAACGCGGCAAGCCTCAAGGCCTGCTGTTTCACTCAGATCAGGGCTCCCAAGATGGGAGCCGACAGTTTCGCCAGCGGCTTTGGCGATATCGCATGCGCCAGAGCATGAGTCGCCGAGGTAATTGCTACGACAACTCGCCGATGGAACGTGTATTCCGCAGTTTGAAAACTGAGTGGATACCGCCCGTGGGCTACATGACGGCCCAAGAGGCTCAGCGGGATATCAGCCATTATCTTATGCATCGTTATAACTGGATTCGGCCACACCAGTTCAATGATGGACTGGCGCCCGCTCAGTACGAGAAAAACCTTAACGTCGTGTCCGGGATCAGTTGACCACTACAATTCAGACAATCAAACCTGACTACGAAGCACCGTAATCGCCTCATCAACACTCGCTACGACCTTACAAGCGTATCGAGCATCAAGAGCAATGTGCTTGGCTGTGACCATCGACTTCAGGCCTCGCTCAGTGAGGAACACATCGCAGTATCCAAGGGCCGCAGCCGCATGATGAAAATCGTAGAAGTCATTTGCTTCCAGTTGCTGCGTTTTATTCCATCGCACGGCCGCGTGAAGGCAAGTGTTGATGTGGATCGTCCTAAGGGCGTCTTTGACTTCATTTTTCTTGAAGGCTGCGATCAGCAGTGCGTACCACTGTCGAACAAGACCATCCCACTCAGATCCCTCTCTCGGCATTGATTGGCTCATGGCCCGTTCAGCAATTTTTCGAGCTATGTCAGCGGCTACTGGCGCGAACAAGTCAAGGGCTCCTCGCAGCTCAATCTGGTAAGTTTGTTGAAAACTACGAAGGTCCCGGGCATGGTGTGCACTAGCTGCATTTAAGGTGTCAGCGAGATCTCGGTATTCAGGTCCAAGTGGCATGCCGTCACCAAGAACTTCCACCATTTGGGATAATGGAATATCCCACATATGATCGAAGAATGCCTTTTGAACCGCCAGCTCAGTATTTGCATCGAAACCGGTGTTTGCTGGATGAACAATTCCCAGCACATAGCTCAGCTTGGACCATACCATCCCTCCCAAGGGCGGAGAGTTCCCTGTCATGCTTGTCGATGAGATAAAGCGCTCAAGCTCCATAGATGAACGCGTGTCAAACGGGATCAGCGCAACGCCTAGACTCAGCTCGTCAATCAACTATGCCGTAGCCCCCCTTGTGCGATGATCGCTTTGCTTGAATAGCTCGGCAAACGTGCTCTCGCTGATGGGACAGAACGCCAAACCGCTAGCGACCCGCTCCTTCAGAATCGTCAACAGCTCGCGCTGCCGCTCTGTGCTGCCCTGCTCTGCTACGACGTTCCTAAGTAAAATCCAAAACTTAATATCTAGGTAAATAGCTTGGCGTGACTCTAAAGCGAGCGCGAGTTCGGCTCGACGACTATCCACGTGCTGATCGAGTGAGACCTCTGGAGCGTCCAAATGCTGCTGTATAGTGCTGCCCATTCGCTCTTCCCTGTAAGGCTCTGGCCATATCGTATTCTGAAACGCGCGATGGAGCCACGATCCCGACTCAACCACCATCGCCAGCAGCACGAGACGTGTGATGACGCCAGTAGATCAAAACCTTGCACCAGACGGCCATGGTAAAATGTTAACGTCCCGACACCGAGCGCTGGATGACTGTGGATGGCCGACAAAATGGCGATAACTCCCTAATAGCGATTTCCCATCCATCACCTGCGACAGGGGGCATATTTGGGGGCAAATTTATGATTTTACTGCCCTTAAACCCCAGGTAGAGCCCTATTGAAATGTTCTTCGGAGAGAACGACCTTGACTGTATTTACAGGCTTTGGGCTTACCACGCTTTGCGGCGCGACTTAGCATCAACCGCAACCGCTTTACAATCGGCACCCCTTTAACAAGCGTCTTCGCACCTTCCGGCTCTTGCACTGATACGAGCTGCCCGGGGATACGAGAGTCGAACGCCTCTCAAGTGGCATATCTACCGAGATCGAAGATATCCGTGGGAGTAAATGTGGGAGTATTTTTTAGACATGAAAAAGCCCAACCTTTTCAGATTGGGCTAACTCATTGAAAAATATGGTCGGGACGGAGTGATTCGAACACTCGACCCCTAGCACCCCATGCTAGTGCGCTACCGGACTGCGCTACGCCCCGACTAGGCGTGAAACTGTTTTGCAACTTGCGAAAGCGTTGAGAAATATACCCTAAGCTTTTGAATTATGGAAGTATCCTGCTCGCCCAATTACGACTTGAGCATGACCAGTACGTCTTCCAACTCGGCAATCATCTGCCGGATCATCTGCTTGTACTGCTGGGTATCGTCCTTGACTTCACCACTCGAAAGACGAAGTCGGGCGCCACCGATGGTGAAGCCCTGATCGTACAACAAACCACGAATCTGCCGGATCATCAGCACATCCTGGCGCTGATAATACCGGCGATTTCCGCGGCGCTTGACGGGGTTGAGTTGAGGAAACTCCTGCTCCCAATAGCGCAGAACGTGCGGTTTTACCGCGCAGAGCTCGCTGACCTCACCAATGGTGAAGTAGCGTTTGCCGGGGATAGGCGGCAGCTCGTCGTTATGACTTGGTTCCAGCATAAGCCTCAACTCGGGCCTTCAACTTCTGCCCTGGACGAAAGGTGACCACACGGCGAGCCGTGATCGGAATTTCTTCGCCGGTCTTGGGATTTCTCCCAGGCCGCTGGCGTTTGTCTCGCAGATCGAAATTACCGAAACCGGACAACTTCACCTGCTCGTTGTCTTCCAGAGCGTGCCTGATTTCCTCGAAAAAAAGCTCCACCAATTCCTTGGCTTCTCGTTTATTCAGGCCCAGCTCTTCGTACAGACGTTCGGCCATCTCAGCTTTCGTCAGAGCCCCCATACGCTACTTCCTTAATGTGGCGTTTAACCTCTCCTCAAGCGAGGTGAGGATGGCAAGTGTCGTTGCGTTTACCTCATCGTCATTAAGAGTGCGCGATGGATGCTGCCAGGTCAAGCCGACTGCGAGGCTTTTTCTATGTGGATCAATGCCTTTACCCTGATAAACATCAAATAGCCTGAGGTCTGTGAGCCACTCGCCTGCATTTTCACGAATTACTTCAAGAACCGCACTGGAAGAGACATCCTTATCGGCCAGAAGTGCCAGGTCACGGCGCACTTCAGGGAAACGCGACAATTCGTGGAATTTCGGCAGACGACCTTTTGCCACTTCGCCAAGAACCAGCTCGAATACAAATACCGGACGATCAAGACCCAGGGATTTCGACAGCTCAGGGTGAATGGCGCCGAGGAAGCCGACTTCGCGACCGTCGCGTTCGATACGAGCGGTCTGGCCTGGATGCAAGGCAGGATGCTGACCTGGCGTAAAGGTGAATTCACCCAGCGCACCGGCAAAACCCAGCACCGCTTCGACATCAGCCTTGACGTCAAAGAAGTCGACAGCGTCGCGACCTTGCGCCCAGCCTTCTGGCAGGCGACTGCCGCATACCACACCCGCGAGCATTGGCTCTTGCTTCAAACCATCAAGCTGACCGACGAAACGCAGGCCGCTTTCAAACATCCGCACACGATCCTGCTGACGGTTCAGGTTGTGCTGCAACGCCTTGACCAGGCCTGGCCACAGCGAAGCACGCATGGCAGCCATGTCATTGGAAATCGGGTTGGCCAACAGCAGCGGCTTGACGCCAGGACTGAACAGTTCGAACCACTTCGGATCGATGAAGCTGTACGTAATAGCTTCCTGATAACCACGAGCGACCAGCAGACGGCGCAGCTCAGGCAGATCGCCTTGAGCCTCGGCCTTGGCCTGAGGTGCCAGACGCGCTTGCGGGTAGCGAACCGGCAAACGGTTGTAGCCATACAGACGTGCAAGCTCTTCGATCAGGTCTACTTCCAGACTGATATCGAAGCGGTGGCTTGGCACTTCAACGCGCCACTGGCCTTCGGTTTCAGCTGTCACGCCAAGGCCCAATGCGGTCAGCAAGCGAGTGATTTCCGCGTTTTCGATCACCAGGCCGAGCATCTGCTCGACGCGGCTGGCGCGCAACGTCACAGGCGCAATGGAAGGCAGATGTTGCTCACTGACCACTTCGATCACAGGACCGGCGTCGCCACCCGTGATCTCCAGCAGCAGGCCAGTCGCGCGCTCCATGGCTTCGCGGGCCAGTTGCCAGTCAACGCCACGCTCATAGCGGTGCGATGCATCGGTGTGCAGGCCATAGGAACGTGCCTTGCCAGCAACTGAAATGGTGTCGAAGAAAGCGCTTTCCAGGAAGATGTCGCGCGTGCCAGCCGTCACACCGCTGTGCTCGCCCCCCATCACACCGGCGATAGCCAGTGCACGCTGGTGATCGGCGATGACCAGTGTGTCGGCACGAAGGCTGACTTCCTGGCCATCCAGCAGGACGAGCTTCTCGCCCTCCTCGGCCATGCGCACGCGGATGCCACCGTTGATTTCAGCCAGATCGAATGCATGGAGTGGCTGACCCAGCTCCAGCATGACGTAGTTGGTGATATCGACGGCAGCATCAATGCTGCGTACGTCAGAGCGACGCAGACGCTCAACCATCCACAGCGGGGTTGGGCGCGACAGGTCAACGTTACGAATGACACGGCCCAGATAACGGGGGCAGGCCGCCGGGGCCAGAACCTCGATCGGGCGTACTTCGTCGTGTACAGCGGCCACGGTGGCGACTTGCGGACGCGTCACGTCAGCGGCGTAAAGCGCACCAACCTCACGGGCAAGGCCGGCCACTGACAGGCAGTCGCCGCGGTTCGGAGTCAGGTCGACTTCGATGCTTGCATCGTCCAGCCCCAGATAGACGCGAATGTCCTGACCTACCGGCGCATCGGCCGCCAGCTCCATCAGACCATCATTGCCTTCGCCAGCCTGCAGCTCGGCAGCCGAGCACAGCATGCCGTTGGACTCAACGCCACGCAGCTTGGCTTTTTTGATCTTGAAGTCGCCCGGCAGCTCGGCGCCAATCATGGCGAACGGGATTTTCAGGCCTGGGCGCACATTGGGCGCGCCACAGACCACCTGGAACGTCTCGGCGCCATTGCTGACCTGGCAGACGCGCAGTTTGTCAGCGTCCGGATGCTGCTCGGTACTCAGCACTTCGCCAATCACTACACCGGTGAATACGCCGGCGGCCAACGTTACGCTGTCGACCTCAAGCCCGGCCATCGACAGACGAGCAACCAGCTCGTCACGGGAAACCTGCGGGCTTACCCAGCCGCGCAGCCATTGTTCACTGAATTTCATCCTGCTCTCCTGAAAGATTCGTTACATGCGACCTAGCGAAATTGCGCGAGAAACCGCAAATCGTTGTCGAAGAACAGGCGCAAATCATTGACGCCGTAACGCAGCATGGCGAGACGTTCTACGCCCATGCCGAAAGCGAAGCCCTGGAACTCTTCAGGGTCGATACCGGACATGCGCAGCACGTTCGGATGGACCATGCCGCAGCCCATCACCTCAAGCCAGCCTGTCTGTTTGCACACGCGGCAGCCTTTGCCGCTGCACATCACGCATTCCATGTCGACTTCCGCCGATGGCTCGGTGAACGGGAAGAACGAAGGACGGAAGCGAACGGCAAGCTCCTTCTCGAAGAACACTCGCAGGAACTCTTCGATAGTGCCTTTCAGGTCTGCAAAGTTGATATCACGGTCAACCAGCAAGCCTTCGATCTGGTGGAACATCGGCGAGTGAGTGATATCGGAGTCACAGCGGTACACGCGGCCCGGACAAACGATCCGGATCGGCGGCTGTTGCGATTCCATGGTCCGTACCTGCACCGGCGAGGTGTGGGTGCGCAACAACATGTTCGCATTGAAATAGAAGGTGTCATGCATCGCACGGGCCGGGTGATGGCCTGGGATGTTGAGCGCCTCGAAGTTGTGGTAATCGTCTTCGACCTCAGGACCTTCGGCAATGCCATAGCCGATGTGGGTGAAGAATTGCTCGATACGTTCCAGAGTGCGGGTAATCGGATGCAGACCACCAGAGGTCTGACCACGGCCCGGCAGGGTTACGTCGATGCACTCGGCGGCGAGTTTGGCGGTAAGTTCCGCCTGCTCGAACGATGCCTTGCGCGCATTGAGAACCTCTGTGACACGCTCCTTGGCAACGTTGATCAGGGCGCCGACTTGCGGACGCTCTTCAGCAGGCAGGTTCCCCAGGGTCTTCATCACCTGAGTCAACTCGCCTTTCTTGCCGAGGTAGTGAACCCGGATTTGCTCCAGGGCATTGATATCTTCGGCGCTTTGCACAGCCTCAAGAGCTTGAGAGACCAGCGCGTCCAGGTTTTCCATGTACAGACTCCAGATACGAAATAGGGGAAGAGCTGAAGGCTCTTCCCCTATTTATGACGTTCAACACCGACCCCGGAAAACCGGGGCCAGTGATTGTCGGGGACTTAGGCCAAAGTGGCTTTAGCTTTCTCGACAATCGCAGCAAACGCCGCTTTTTCGTTCACTGCCAGATCAGCCAGAACCTTACGGTCGATCTCGATGGACGCTTTTTTCAGGCCGGCAATGAAACGGCTGTAGGACAGTTT